>Ga0315910_10000002_pt1 | contig 1205292 bp, 1122 predicted proteins | sample EdamamesoilMG_FD_204470 | JGI IMG/M metagenome (GOLD analysis project Ga0315910, IMG submission 204470) | Garden soil microbial communities collected in Santa Monica, California, United States - Edamame soil | ecosystem: Environmental > Terrestrial > Soil > Garden | place: USA: California...
GCAGCTACATTGCCTTCTACAACCAGCAGCGCATCCACTCAGCGTTGCGCTATCTCCCCCCGGTCGTCTTCGAGCAAATGCAGGAGCGGCAACCATGTGTCAACTAAAGCGGCGCAAGTTCCCCGCCGTCGGCGGCCGCTGAACTCATTCGTTAGACATCGCAACAACCATCCGCATGGCTGCTTCGCTTGACCTATTCACGCTTGTTCGCGGGACAGTCTGGCGGGCCGCACGGTATGTAGCGTTCTTCGCTTCGCTCGCGATCCTTGGAATGTCCGTCAAGTCGCTGCTCAACTGGGCGAACTCGTTCGAGGTCGCCTTCATTGGCGCGTCGGTATGGGCTGGACTGCTGCTCTCGGGTCCCATCGAGGCTTGGTCCCAAAGAAGTCTCCGCCGCAGCAAGTTCATGGCACGTGAGACTCTTTTGGCCGGAGCCTTCGCGGCGCTCTGGGCAGCCACCGTCACTGCAAGCATTGGAGCACTGCTGTTTCAAACGTACTCAAACCTGGCAGCGCTTACTGCGGGCAGCGGGCTATTTGGTTTAGTCCTGGCCACGATGCCATACACAACTGGCAGTACGATCGAATGACGTCTAACCCATCCCTCCAGCGAACCGCCCGCGGCGGCCGCTGAACTCAATCGTTAGCCTTCACAAAGCTCTCTCGTGCGCGACGCACTACTCCTTGAGGACCTTCGATCTCGCTTCAATACTGGCGAGAAGCTGAAGTACGTATTCTTCTGGGGGCACCAGGCAAGCAAGAACAGCATCACAGCCGCTTGCTTTAGCCAGTGGTACGCCGCACCGTTCGTGATCGATGGTCAGCGATACCCCACGGCAGAGCACTTCATGATGGCTGAGAAGGCTGCTCTGTTCGGCGATCAAGCAACCAGAAAACAGGTCCTTCAGGCGCCGAACCCCGGGGCGGCCAAAGCGCTCGGTCGCCAGGTGCGCGGTTTCGACGAGACAACTTGGCTGGAAGAACGGTTCGCCATCGTTACCCGCGCCAACGGGGCCAAGTTCACCCAGAACCCAGACTTGGGTCAGTTTCTCCGCCAGACGGGATCTCGGGTCCTTGTAGAGGCAAGTCCGGTTGACAGAATTTGGGGCATCGGTCTCGCGCAGGATGACGAGAAGGTCAGCAATCCCAACCTGTGGCGCGGCCTCAATCTCCTTGGCTTCGCGCTCATGCGTGTGCGCTGAGCGGTCGGGCGGATAGGTGACAGAAAGTCCGAGCGGATGGGTGACACGGATTTCGATGTGAAGGTGATTCTGAATCTCTTCAAAGACGCTGTCAGGCCGCAGCAGGCGGCCCCCGGTTGCGCCATGTACTCATGGTGCAACCCCTGGTGATGAATGCCGCCTGAGCCTGCCCCGATGGTCCTCGATGCGCATCAGCCGCTCGTGCAATCGCCCCAGCTTCAACGCGCCGAAGTAGACGTCCCATTGGCCATCGTCAATCTCCTCCAGCCCGACGTACTCGCCGATGAGCGCGCTGGTCACGTTGACCCAGCGGTTGTGCCAGCGAATGCCGCCATTGGCGCTGACGTATCGCACCTCGAATCGATCGGGATACTCCAGCGGCAAGGGCTTGTCTGGCATCGCGCGCGTCGAAGGCTCGTACAAGCTCGCAGGCGTGTTCATGTCCAGCGCCTCGTGCGGGCGCTCTTCGTTGAACTCGTGCATGAAGACGTCGAACTTCTTCTGCTGCGCGCGGCTGCTGGCGGCCGGCGGCTTGGTCGTCTCGGCCTTGAGCGTGCGATGCATGCGCTCATGACGACCGTTTTGCTGCGGCTGACCAGGCTCGATCAGCTCAGGCAGCACGCCGAGCTTGATCCACCAGACCGACAGTCGACTCAGCCTGCCCAGCGACGCCGCCGCGAACGGCACGCCGTTGTCGGTGCGAATGCGCTGGGGCAGGCCGTACTGCTTGAACAGCCTCGTGAACACTGCCTTGCTGTCGTCATGCGTCGTGCCGGCCAGCGCCTGGCAGCCGAGCAAGTAGCGGCTGTAGTTGTCGGTGACGGTCAGCGGGTAGCAGTAGAGCCCGTCGCCGGTTCTGAAGTGGCCCTTGAAGTCCGCGCTCCAGCAATCGTTGGGCAGCAGGATCTGGCTGCCAGGTCGCCCCGGGTGTCCGACCGCACGGCGCCGGGGCTTGCTGTGAACAAGGCCGTTCCTGCTCAAGATGTCGCACACCGTCGAGCGCCCCGGCAGCGCCAGCGTCGGTTCGCGCAAGCGCAACGTGTGCAGCAGCTTCTTGGCACCCCAGCTCGGATGACGCATGCGCAAAGCCAGCAGCGCTTGCTTGACTTCAGAGCTCGTTTTGTTGTGGACCAGCCGCGCCTGATGGCTGCGCTCGAGCAACCCATCGGGACCCTGCGCCATGTAGCGCTCGATCCACTTGTAGCCGGTCTTGCGGCTGATACCGTACAAGGCGCACAGATCGCTGACCGCGTGCTTGTGCGTCAACCAATCGCGAATGAACTGGACTCGCTGTTCCATGGCGCTGGTCTCACTCCAAGGCATGGCGGCACCTCCGTGCCCCATGGTCCTTCGATGTGTCACCTATCCGCCTGGACTCGGGTGTTACCTATCCGCCTGGACCGTACCCGCGATGAGACTAACCAATCGTCCCAACGGACCGCTTCCAGCGGACGCTGAGCACAATCGTCTTGCCTCAGGAACGCGCAGTGGCACGCACCGACAAGCTCACCAGACTGATCGCAGTGTTCGACCAGTTCCACAACTCCATCGAGCGACTGGACGATCCGACAGCCAAGCGTCTTGTCGGGAATTGGGCTGGACTTCGGCATCAGTACACATCACGCGCCGGTGTTCCCCGCTCGGCTCTCGTCGCCGGAATGGGGCAAGGCTTTCGGGAGATGCCGATGCTGCTGCAATCGATGAACTCCGAAGCACGGAAGTTCGCCAGCCGCGCCCTGGCTGAAGCGACATCTGCTCACTACCCGGAACTCTCCGTCAAGGACGCCGAGCGCCTTGCGAAGATCAAATTGCGCCGCTCGATAGATAGCGAGACCGAGTTCTACTTGGTCCGCCATCATGTTGAGCTTCTGGAGGGCGAGCCAGATCATGGCGATGAACGTCGGCTGCTGATGGAACTGGTGTAACGCTTCGAAGGCCGAGGCATGAGGCTTGACAAGCCCTTCCCGCGGGCCGCCTCCGGCAGCCGTTGAACTCAACCGTCGGTCGCCACAAAGAGACCCAATCCATGCGCTTCGAAGGCATGCTCAAAACCTGGAATGACGATCGCGGCTTTGGGTTCATCGAGCCGACGCAGGGCGGCCAGGAGATCTTTGTTCACATCAAGGCGCTTGGCCCTCGAGGCGGTCGTCCGCAGGTGAATCAGCTACTTTCATTCGAGGTCGAACTCGGGCCACAAGGCAAGAAGCGGGCGAGAAACGTCGAGTTCGTGCGAAGGGTCGCGGCTCGCACCAGTGCACGCCGCCAGGCGCCCTCCCAGTGGGGTGCTGCAACGCTCTTTGCCATCCCAGGCTTCGCAGCACTGTTCCTCGTGGTCGCCGTCCTCTGGAGGCCGCCCCTCGTCTTTGCTGCCTTCTACGTCGCAGCCAGCCTGGTCGCGTTCATCGCCTATGCCATCGACAAGTCGGCCGCCTCGCGGGGTGCTTGGCGAACGCCGGAGAAGACACTGCACCTGTTGGCAGTAGCGGGTGGCTGGCCTGGTGCTCTGCTCGCTCAGCAGTTCCTGCGCCACAAGTCCACGAAGGCCGAGTTTCGGGCGGTCTTCTGGGGTACCGTCATCGTCAATGTCGCGGGCTTCGTTCTGCTGTGCTCACCGATAGGTCGGTCACTGTGGGCGGCGCAGTGACGCCTAACCTATCCTTCCAGCGGTCCGCTCTGGCGGGCGCTGAACTCAACCGGTAGGTGTCATGGCCCAGTCCCGAACCACCCAGCTACGCCTGGTCTTACGCGAAGCCGCCGAAGGGCGGTTGGAAGATGCATGGGTGTACTTCAAGGATCGCGCCGAGTTCGAACTGGAGAGTGAATGCCTTGTACTCGGTGATGTCGAAGAATCGTCCGAGTACGCAGCCGCGCTGGGTTTTCCGATGGAAGGTCTGGATACGCCTTCAATCGAAGACTGTGCGGATTGGGCCCGGCAACAGGTAAGTTCGCCGTCCGATGAGTTGCTGCTATATGCGTTCCGGTACTACTGGCGGTTCGATGCCTTCGCACCATACGCCTGGGCACCCGACCCGCCCCCTATCGAAGAGGTTCGTCGTTCCCTCGCGCTCGAGTTCTACCGACTCCTTGGCCCCGAGCGCCCAAACGTTCCGTGTCGGCGTGAGGGGTGTCGAAATGGAGCCATTCAGCACAGCGTGCTGTGCCGCGCACATCACTACGAAGGCGTTCGTAATGAGCCTTGCCCGTTCCACGGTGACGCCTAACTCATCCATCGAGGGGGTTGGTCTGAGGCCAGCCCCTTACATCGCTGGGCGCTAGGCACGTCATGGCACCGCGATCCGTAGATTGCGACGAGCATGGTCCCGCACGCGAAGCTTTCATCTGCCAGCACCTGCTGGAAGCGCCGAACCAGTTGTGGTGCTCGCAAGAGCCAGCGCCGGAGAATCCGTGGCCGGATTCCTGGTGCCTGAAATGCGATGCCGAGTTTCAGCGCTTCGGTGAATGGAACGAGCAGAACGAGGGCGCAGTCCCCATCCAACTCGTCTGCCATCACTGCTACTCGCGGCTCCAAGCACGGCGATCACCTTTTGAACAGCTTGGGCCGCCGAAGCGCGGCGGTGCCGCTGACCTCAACCCTTAGCAGCCTCATGAAAGATCAATTGCACACCCACATCCTCAAACGAACCGGCGGTGTTCTGCTTGCGGTCGGGTTGGTCGACATCGCGGTAATGGTCTACTGCATCATCAACCGCATCTCGTATTCCTCCAGCTTCAACATCTTCGCGGTGGTTGCAGGCATCTTCCTCATGCGCGGCAGCTTGCGAGCGGCATCCGCAGTTCGCTGGTTCTCGGTCTTCATGCTGGCAGCATTCTTGATGCTCATTGCCGCATGGCCATTCCTGCAGCCAATGGACCTCACGCTGACGCAGCTGCGTCTGAACCCGACCGCTTCCGCTGTGACAGTGGTCATGCTGACGTTTGTGCTCGCCTTGTTGACATGGTTGGCGCATGAGCTCGGGCGCAAGCCTGTGCTTGCAGCTCAGGCAGCAGCTGGCCGCAAGTTGCGAGACATGCGCATTCCGGCAGCCGTCGGTGTCGCGCTGGTTGTCGTCGTCGCCATCTTCATGTCGGTGCTTCTCGGCGGTGAGTCTGCAAGCCGCGCAAGAGCCTTGGCGGAACAGGAAACAGGCCCCGGATTTCAGTTCCATGTGTCGTCGCTCAATATCGCCAAGAACAGCCGGGGCACGTTCGTCTCTGGCGTTGTGACCGCGTGGAATCAAGGGGAAGTCATGCAGGTTCCCGTTCGTTGGGAAGAGCGGTAACGGAGCCTGTACGGCGAGGGCGAGCCGCAGGCGTGCTTCACTCGTACCCCTGCTTGTCGCCATACCCGACGGTGATGAACTTGGCCATGTGCAGCTCCTTCGCCGAGAAGGGCAGAGCCGGCAACCGACGTTCCTCGCCGCGTCGTCTGCTGGCAGACTCCGGTTCGCTCTCGAATCGGGAAGGTGCCCTGCGTACAGGCTTCGCTCACGACTCCGGGTCGTACATGATCTCGCGCACCTCCTGTGCGCACCTGCAGCTCTCGGCGAACCGCGCCGCCCAGGCGAGCGCCTCCTCGTGCGAAGCCACCTCGATGATCGAGAAGCCGCCGACGACCGCCTTGGTCTGCTTCTCCGGGCCGAGCGAAACGCTGCCGTCGCGCGCGACGATGCTCTCGCGCTGGCGCTGAAGGCCGCCGCCGAAGATCCAGACGCCGGCGGCCTTGGCCTCGCGAACCACCTTGCGCGCCGCCTCGCCGACGGCCGGCATCTCCTGTTCGGTGATGTGGTCCATCGAGCCGTCGTCGAACGAAATCAGGTATCGGTGCATCTCGTCGCTCCTTTGGGTCGCCGCTGAGCTAGATTGAGCCCTGCCTCGCCCAACCCCTCCATCATCATCGCCATGGCCAGCTACGTCGATCAAGTCCTCGTTCCCGGCGAACGTGTCGTCCACACGGGGCGCACCAGCCTCTGGTCGGTCTGGCATCTGATCGTCTTCGGCTTGCTGCTGTTGCCGGCCTTCGGCCTCGGCCTGATCCTGTGGGTGGTGGCCTATGTGCGCATCAAGTCGACCGAGCTCGCCATCACCTCGAAGCGGCTGATCGTCAAGCACGGCTTCATCCAGCGCAGCACCATCGAGATCAACATCAACAAGGTCGAGAGCATTCAGGTCAGCCAGTCGATGCTGGGGCGGATGTTCAATTTCGGCACGTTGGTCATTGCGGGCACCGGGGCCTCGCATGCGCCGGTGGCGGGCATCGCCGATCCGCTGGCGTTTCGGCGTGCGTTCATGCAGGCGCAGGATGGCGCCGTGGCCGAGGCCTGAGTCGTCTCCTTCGATGAGCCATCGAAAGACGCTGCTCGCCGCGGTGTGCGCGTTGTCGGCACCGTTCGTGCTGCTGGCCATCGGCGCGCTGCGCCGCGGTCACGCCGCCTGGCTCGAGGAGCCGAGCCTGCTGTTGTCCAACTGGCTCTACATGGCGGTGCCCAGCGTCGTGGTGCTGGTGGTCGCCATGCTGTTTCGCGCGGCGCGGCAGCGCTTTCTGCCGTGGGCGCTGATGGCGCTGACGCTGTTGCTCGTCGCTTTCCAGCTGTGGGTCTGGTGGTTCGTTCCCGTGCGTGAGAGTGCGCTGTCGTGGGTGCTGTATCACCCGCTCGCGGTCGTCACGCTTCTTGTCGTCGCGGTTGCTGCGGCAGTGGCCGCCCGGCTGCGCCGAGGCTCATCAACCCGTGTCTGAACCCTGCTCGAGGTCAACGTGTTCTCCCACATCTTCATCGGCGCCAGCGACTTCGATCGCGCGTTCGCGTTCTACTCGGCGCTGGCCGAGGTGCTGCACATCGAACCGAGGTTCGTCGAGCGAGAGCACCCCTGGGCCGGCTGGCGGTCGACGCCCGGGCCGCGCCCGCTGCTGCTCATCGGAACGCCGTTCAACGGGGAACCGCACGCGCCGGGCAACGGCCAGATGGTGGCCTTCCTCGCCAGCTCGCGCAGCCTCGTCGACGAGGCCTACCGCGTGGCCCTGTCCAACGGCGGCGTTTCGGAAGGCGCGCCCGGCCTGCGGCCCGAGTACCACGAGCACTACTACGGCGCCTATTTCCGCGACACCGAGGGCAACAAGCTTTGCGTTGCCTGCCATGCCGCCTGCTGACTTCACGGTGTCAGCAGCGGCTGCCTACAGTGCGGCGCACAACCGGAGCCTGCCAATGAACGGTCATTGCCTGTGTGGAGCGGTCCACCTCACTTCCACCCAAGGGCGCGACATCGGCGCCTGCCACTGCGGCTTCTGCCGTCGCTGGGGCGGCGGGCCCTTGCTGGCCGTGCATTGCGGCCCGAACGTCGAGTTCACCGGCGAGGAGAGCATCGGCGTGTTCGCTTCGTCCGAATGGGCCGAGCGCGCCTTTTGCAAGCAGTGCGGCACCCACCTCTATTACAAGCTCCTGGCCACGGGCGAGTACTTCGTTCCGGCCGGCGTGTTCGAGTCGGGCGACTTCGTGCTCGCCAGCCAGATCTACGTCGACAAGAAGCCCGGCTATTACGCGTTCGCCAATGAGACGCCGATGCTCACCGAGCAGCAGGTCATCGATCAGTTCGCGCCGCCGGCCTGAGGGAGCGGGCGCGACTGCTGCGCGCGATGCTTTGCCGGCATCGCGTCGGCGAGCAGAATCGCTGCGACCCGAGGAGCAGCGGCATGCCAGACGCAGACGATCCCTTCCACGCGCACATCTACTACGAGGCCGCGGATCGCGCGGTCGCCGAGCGGCTTCATGCCGAGCTGCGCACAGGCCAGGGCAAAGCTGATCTGATCGACGTCGTCTTCGTTGGCGAGATGGTGGACCGCGGTGTCGGCCCGCATCCCATCCCCCAGTACGAGGTCCACTTCCTTCGCAAGGCGTTGCCGGTCGTGCTCGAGCGCATCAAGGCGAGTGGGCTCAGGGCATTGGTGCATCAGTTGACCGACGACGATCTCGCAGACCACACGACCCAGGCCATGTGGATCGGCGAGCCCTTGCCGCTCGATCTCTCGGTGATGGATCCACCCGGCACGAACCAGGGCTTCGCCAGGTTCGGGAAGTCCGATTTCTGAGCAAAGGGGTCGCCATGGACGACCGCATCCCCGACGCACCCGGCCCCGACCCGGTCAAGGCCTTCGAGACCGAGCAGAAGGCGATGGCGGCGTATGTCGACACCGCCAAGGTCTACAGCCAGCTGAGCCTCGGTGCGCTCGTGCTGTCGGTGACCTTCATCGAGAAGTTCACCTCGTTCAAGACGCAGGAAGCCGTGAACTGGTGCCTCGCGGTCGCATGGGCGGCATGGCTCGTGGCGGCGCTGTCCGGGGCGTTCTATCAATACCTGGTGGCGCGTTTTCTCGAGGCCAGAGGCGTGCAATGGGGCGTGCTCGCACGCACCGGGCATCCCAAGTGGTTTCGCTGGCTGAGCCGGCATCCGTGGCCGGCCTATGCGGTCATGCTCGCCACGTTCGCGATCGGCGCGGCCTCGTTCGCGGTCTACGGGCTCAAGGCCCTGAGCCTCACTGCCAGCTGAGCCCGCGGCCCAGCCGACGCTCGGCGAGGAACACCGCCTCGCGCAGCGACAGCGCGGCGCCGCCGTCGTGCCACGGCGGCGTCGAATGCGGCAGGTCGTAGCGCACGTAGTAGCACTCGACGGCGCGGTCTTTGGAAATCTCCGGCGGATCGGCGCTGTCGCCGGTGCCGAACAGCAGGTCGTGGCGCACGATGCGAACGTGGCAGGTCGTGACACCGCCGTGCAACCACAGGCCCTGCTTCACGCAGGGCAGGCGATCGAGTTCGTCCATGTCTCCATCCTGGACGGCTCTGTCGGCCGACCTGCGGGAGATGCTACGGCGCTGCTGGCGTCGTCATATGCGGGTCGACGAGCATGGAAAAGGCGCAATAGGGCGCTTCAACGGGGCGACTTACTGGAAGTTCGCCAGCATCCGCTCCAGCGCCATCGTGAACGGCGCCTCCATCATCGGCAGCGTCAGCGTGATGCCCACCAGGCCCACGCCGAGCGTGATCGGAAAGCCGATCGCGAAGATGTTCATCTGCGAGGCCACGCGCGAGACGATGCCCAGCACCAGGTTCACGAACAGCAGCATCGTGACGATCGGCAGCGCGATCCAAAGGCCCAGGCGGAACACCTCCGCGCCCCAGACCTGCGGCTGCACGGTGGTGAAGAAGCTCAGCGGCGCGCCGTCGACCGGAAAGGTCTGAAAGCTCTGGATCACCGCCGCCGTCAGCAGCAGATGGCCGTTGATCACGACGAACAGCCACGCCGCGGTGGTGCCGAACAGGCGGCTCACCGCCGTGCTCTGCGTCGCCGAGATCGGGTCGAAGAAGGCCGCGAAGTTCAGGCCCATCTGCAGGCCGATCAGTTCGCCCGCGAACTCGATCGCTGCGAACACGACGCGCGCCGCGAAGCCGAGCGCGAGGCCGACCACGACGTTGTGCACCGCTGCGGAGAACGCCATGGCGCCGTTGAGCGGGATCGTCGGCGCGGCCGGCAGCGAGGCCTGCGCGCACACCACGATCAACGCCGCCAGCGCGATCTTCACGCGCACCGGCACCGCGCGCACGCCCAGCACCGGCGCCGAGGTGAACAGCGCGAGCACGCGCAGGAAAGGCCAGATCAGCGGGCTGAGCCACGCCATGACCTGGGCTTCGTTGAAGGTCAGCATCGCGCGACCTGAAGAGCCATCAGCCGACGACCGTCGGAATCGCCTGGATCGTGCGCTGCAGATACTCGACGATCGACGTCAGCATCCACGGACCCGCGATCGCCAGCACGGCAACGGCCGCGATCAGCTTGGGCACGAAGGACAGCGTCGCTTCATGGATCTGCGTCGCCGCCTGGAAGACGCTGACCACCAGGCCGACCACCAGCACGGTCAGCAGCAGCGGCGCCGAAACGGTCAGCAGCAGCACGAGGCCTTGCTGGCCGAAGGTGAAGACTTGTTGGCTGTCCATGTCAGGTCACGAAAGAGGCGGCAAGTGAGCCGAGCAGCAGGTTCCAGCCGTCGGCCAGCACGAACAACATGAGCTTGAACGGCAGTGCCACCAGCACCGGGCTCAGCATCATCATCCCCAGGCTCATCAGCACGCTCGCGACGATCATGTCGATGATCAGGAACGGGATGAAGATCAAAAAGCCGATCTGGAACGCGCTCTTCAGTTCGCTCGTCACGAAGGCCGGAATCAGCACGCGCATCGGCGCCTCTTCGGGCTTCACGTTGGCATCGAGCTTGGCCAGGCGCGAGAACAGCGCGAGATCGCTCTGGCGCGTCTGCTTCAGCATGAAGCCGCGCACCGGCGATTCGCCGCGCTTGAGCGCTTCATCGAACGAGATCTGGTTGGCCGCGAACGGCTGATAGGCATCCGCGTAGACCTTGTCGATCGTCGGGCCCATCACGAACAGCGTCATGAACAGGCTCAAACCCACGATCACCTGGTTCGGCGGCGCGGCCTGCGTGCCCATCGCCTGGCGCAGCAGCGACAGCACGATCACGATGCGGGTGAAGCCCGTCATCATCAGCAGCACCGCCGGCAGGAAGCTCAGCGCGGTGAAGAACAGCAGCGTCTGCACCGGCACCGAATAGCTCGTGCCGCCCGCGCCCTGGCCGATGATCAGCGGCAGGTTGGCGTTGCCGCCCGCCGCTTGTTGAGCTAAAGCCGCGCAAGGAATGGCCGAAAGAACCGACAGCGCGAGAAGCGCGCGGCGTGCGGCGGGAGAAAGAAAAGAAAAGGGCTTCACGAGGCGCACCGTCGTCAGTCCTTCTTCGGCTGCGCGGTGAGCTTGCTCATCAGCGCGGCGAAGGGCGTGGGTTGTACGGCGGTATCACTGGCCGCCGATTCGGCCGGCGGCGTCATCGTGTGCAGCGCGTTGATGCTCTGCGGCGTCACGCCCACCAGCAGCCAGCGGCGCTCGTCGCCCTGGCCGACCTCGAGCGTCAGCACGCGCTGGTTCGGGCCCAGCGGCAGCGTCGCGACCACCTTGGCCGGCGCGCCCGCGGCACCCATCGCCGCGCCCATCGGCGAGCGCTTGAGCAGCCACAGCGCGAGCGGAATCATCGCGATGATCGCGATGAACCACAGCAGAGGAAGACCGAAGCCGGACATTTACATCCCGCGGCTGAGACGGCGCATGCGCTCGCTCGGCGTCACGATGTCGGTCAGGCGGATACCGAACTTGTCGTTCACGACCACCACCTCGCCTTGCGCGATCAGGTAGCCGTTGACCAGCACGTCCATCGGCTCGCCGGCCAGCGCGTCGAGCTCGACCACCGAGCCCTGCGCGAGCTGCAGGATGTGCTTGATCGGAATGCGCGTGCGGCCCAGCTCCACGGTGAGCTGCACCGGGATGTCCAGGATCATGTTGATGTCGTTGCCGGCACCCGCGCCGCCACTGGGCGCGAAGTTGGCGAACGACGCCGGCGCCACCGAGTCGGCGGCGACGACTTCCGTCGCGGGGGTGGAGGACTGCTGTTCCAGCGCGGCGGCCCACTCGGCGGCCATCGCGTCCTGTTCGTCGTTCTTGGCGGTGTCAGACATTCGGTTCTCCCAGCCAGCCCAGGTTGTGGTTGGTCAGCAGTTGCTCGATCTTCAGTGCGTACTTGCCGTTGCTCGTGCCGTACTGGCCCTCGAACACGGGCACGCCGTCGATCTTGGCTTCGACGGTGGGCTCGAGATCGAGCTCGATGAAATCGCCCGGCTTCAACGCGAGCAGTTGCTCGACGGTGGCCGGTGCCTTGCCCAGCTCGACCACCAGGTCGACCTCGGCGGCCTGGATCTGGTGCGTCAGCAGCTTGACCCAGCGGCGGTCGTGCTCGGCGGAGTCGCCCTGCACGGTGGAATACAGCGTGTCGCGGATCGGCTCCAGCGTCGCGTAGGGAATGCAGAAGTGGATCGTGCCGGTGGTGTCGCCGACCTCGAGCGTGAACGAGGTGGTCACGACGATCTCGCTGGGCGCGGCCACGGTCGCGAACTGCGGCTGCATCTCAGAGCGCTGGTACTCCAGCTCGACCGGATAGACGCCGTGCCAGGCCTTCTTGTATTCCTGCGAGATCACGTCGACCAGGCGCGTGATGACGCGCTGCTCGGTCGGCGAGAAGTCGCGGCCTTCGATGCGGGTGTGGAACTTGCCGGCGCCGCCGAACAGGGCGTCGATCACCGCGAACACCAGGGTCGGGTCGCACACGATCAGGCCGGAGCCGCGCAGCGGGCGCACCGACATGATGTTGAAGTTGGTCGGCACCACGATCTCGCGCAGGAAGGCGCTGTACTTCTGCACCTTGATCGCGCCGACCGCGACTTCCGGCGTGCGCCGGATGAAGTTGAACAGCCCCACGCGGATGTTGCGCGAGAAGCGTTCGTTGATGATCTCCATCGTGGGCATGCGCCCACGAACGATGCGCTCCTGGCTCGCGAGGTCGTACTGGCGAATGCCGCCGCTGTCGGACTCTTCGGCCTCGAGCTTCTGGCTTTCGCCGGTGATGCCCTGGAGGAGGGCATCGACCTCGTCTTGCGACAGGATCTGTTGGCTCATGTCGAGTGCTCTCTCGCGAGGGTCACTGGATGATGAAACTGGAGAACAGCACCTGCTGCACCGGGTTGTGCACGGCGGGCTTGCGCTTCTTCTTTTTCTTCGAGGGCTTGTCGTCGGCCGCTTCTTCGGTGTCCTCGTCCTCGATCTCGATGCCCAGCGGGCGCACGGCCTCGCGCATGATTTCGGCGGCGAGCTTTTCCTTGCCGGCGCGTTCGAGCAGCTCGGTCGAGGTCTTGTGCGCCATCACCATCAGCACGCCGTTGCGGATCGCCGGCATGTAGGCCTTGAGCTCGTCGGCGACCTTGGGGTCGTCGACCTCGAGCGTCACGCCGATCTGGGCATAGCGCTCCTGTTCACGATCGGCCAGGTTCACGACGAAGGGCTCGAGCGGGACGAAGGTCGGCGCGTGCTTGGGGTCGTGCTTCTTGGCAGGGGCGTGCGCGACTTCCTCGTCGCCTTCCTCGGCGGCGGCAGCCGCGGCGGCGCGCTGCTTCATCATGAAGACGGCTGCGCCACCGCCGACCACGAGCAACAGCCCGAGGATCGCGACGATCAGGATCAGCTTCTTCGAACCCTTCTTCGGGGTTGCGTCGACGGCAGCGGCGGCAGACATGGTGGCTCCTGGCCTCGGGTGACTTCTCGAGACCGATTATTCGGAGTGGGCCTGGCTGCCAAGCCGCGATAAGCGGCGGGGAGGGCGGCTAATTCGAAGGGCGGCAAGCGCCCTTCGAAGCCGGTCAGGCGTACGTATCCAGCAGCCCGCGCGGCCGTTCGTGACGCACTGCACGGCCCGAGACGGCGATGTCCTCGCCGCCGTCGCCACCGCTCGCGAACGAACGGTTGCCGCCGTTGCGATCGCCTTGCGGCTGTTGCTGCTGCGCCTGGTCGAACACGCCGCCGCCCGACAGCGTCAGGCCGGCGTCCTGCAGCGACGCGGCCAGCGTCGGCAGGCTGGCCTCGAGCGCGCTGCGCGTCGCGGCCTGGCTGGCGTGGAAGGCGACCTGCGCGTCCTGGCCGTCGACCACGATGCGCACCGACACAGGCCCCATCTCGGCCGGGTTCAGCGTCAGCTTGGCCTCGTGCACGCCTTCGCGCGCGAAGGCCGAGATCTGGCTGGAGAGCACCTGCGGGAACTCGGGCGAATCCATCGGCACCGCGACCTGAGCCTCGCTCGGCGCGGCCGCGGCCTCTTCGCTGCGATGGGTCGACGACGGCGCGTGGGTCGCGCCGGCGCCGGCGATCGGCGCGGTCTCGATGCGAGCGGCAGCGCTGCCGGCCGCGGCATCGCTGGCCGCGCCGGGCACCGCGGTGCCGGCGAGCATCGTGCTGCCGAGGACTTCGGTCGCGGCAGCGGGATCGGTGGCAGCGGCCTGGACCATGCCGGCGGCATCGGCCGCCTTGCCGGTGGCGCCGGCCGCAGCCAGCGGCGAGCCGGATTCGACATCGGCGGCGGCCGCGTCGGCCTGGGCGCTCAGGCGCTCGAGCCAGCTCATCAGATCGGTGCTGCCGGGGACCGGCGCGCCGGGCAAGGCGGGCGCGTCGGTCGCGGCGGCTGAGGTGGCCGAGGCGGTCTCGCCTTCGGTGGGCGCGGCGTTCTCGGCCTTCGCGGCTTCGCTCTTGCCTTCGCTGCCGCGCTGCTGCGCAGAGCGCTCGGCGTTCGCACGCTCGCCGCTCGGGCGTTGCGGCTCGCGTTGGCGCTCGGTGTTCGAGCTGCGGGTGTTCTGCGTCTGCTTCGGCGCGCCGTCTTGCGCACGCGCGGCGGCGGTCGCTTCGGGCGTGCGCACCGCTTCACGCGGCGCCTGCGGCGCGGCTCGCTGGGCCTCGCGCACTTCGAAGGCATTGCCGAGCGCGCTGTCGCGGCTGCGTGCTGGCGCATCCTGCGCGCGGTCGAGCAAGGCGGCGAAGCGGCCGGGCGATTCGATGCTGTCGGAGCGCGAAGTCGGCGAGCCGTTCGCGGCGGCGGTCGTCGATGAGAGCCAGGGGTTGTTCTGGACGGTCATGGCGGGAAGGCTTTGCGTGAATCGTGAATTCGTCAGGCGGCGAACGCGCCGCCGGCGGCCAGGCGCTGCCAGGCCAGGCGCGAGGCCTGCTCGTCGGTGTTCATCTGGTCGCGGCGATCGGCCGCGCGCGCCTTCTCGGCATCGCGGCGCTCCACCAGCTTCTTGACCGAGGCGACGCGCAGCTCCAGCGCCAGCAGCTCGGCGCGCGAGCGCTCGACGCGCAGCGTGGCTTGCTCGCAGGCACGCTGCTGCATCGCCTTGGCCTGGTCGAGCCGGTCCATGAAGCCGTGATAGCAGCGCAGCAGGTCGATCGAGCTCGACTTCGCGCCGGCATAGCGCTGCGCGTAGTCGCGGCCATAGGCGCCCAGCGCCACCAGCTGCTGCTCGGCGGCGACCAGCGCGCTCTGTGCGCGCTGCAGCTCGAGCTGCGCGTCGTCGCGCTCGCTGGAGACCTTGTCGATCAGCACGGAGAGGGCGTCGCTGGAGGCGTTCATGCTCGTGTTCCGTTATCTCTGTTCAAGCGCCGGCGGTCTGGCGCAGCTGCGCGACGCTCGCGACCAGCGGCGAGGCGTCGTGCATGTCTTGCTGCAGCAGCGCGCGCATCGCATCGGCGCTGCGCACGGCGAGGTCGAGCTCGGCGTCGTGGCCGGGCGCGTAGGCGCCCAGCGCGATGAGGTCTTTCGCCTTCGACAGCCGCGACCACAGTTGGCGGAAACGCCGCGCCGAGTCGAGGTGGGCCTTGGGCGCGACGTTGTGCATCACGCGCGACGCCGAGCGCTCGATGTCGATGGCCGGATAGTGGCCGGCCTCGGCCAGCTCGCGCGACAGCACGATGTGGCCGTCGAGGATGGCGCGCGCCGCGTCGGCGATCGGATCTTGCTGATCGTCGCCCTCGCTGAGCACGGTGTAGAAGGCGGTGATCGAGCCGCAGCCGTTGAGGCCGTTGCCCGAGCGCTCCACCAGTTGCGGCAGCTTGGCGAAGCAGCTCGGCGGATAGCCCTTGGTGGCCGGCGGCTCGCCGATGGCCAGTGCGATCTCGCGCTGCGCCATGGCATAGCGCGTCAGCGAATCCATCAGCAGCAGCACGTGCTGGCCGCGGTCGCGGAAATGTTCGGCGATCGCGGTCGCGTAGCTCGCGCCTTGCATGCGCGTGAGCGGCGGCGCGTCGGCGGGGGCGGCGACGACGACCGAGCGCGCGAGGCCTTCCTCGCCGAGGATGTCCTCGATGAATTCCTTCACTTCGCGGCCGCGTTCGCCGATCAGGCCGACGACGATCACATCGGCCGCGGTGTACTTGGCCATCATGCCCAGCAGCACCGACTTGCCGACGCCGGAGCCGGCGAACAGACCGATACGCTGGCCGCGGCCGACGGTGAGCATCGCGTTGATCGCGCGCACGCCGGTGTCCAGCGGCTCGCGCACCGGGTCGCGGTCCATCGCGTTGATCGGGCGGCGCACCAGCGGCTCGTTGCGCACCGCGGTGACGGGGCCCAGGCGATCCATCGGATGGCCGTTGGGATCGATCACGCGGCCGAGCAGGCCTTCGCCGATCGGCAGGTGACGGGTGCGGTCTTCGCTGCGCCGCCACGGGTGGCTGGGCGCGCCGAGCGCGGGCGCGACGATCGGCGCCTTGCGCGGCACGACGCGCGCGCCGCTGGCCAGGCCGTGGATCTCGCCGGTGGGCATCAGGAAGGCGCGGTCGCCGGCAAAGCCGACCACCTCGGCCTGCACCGCGCTCTGGCCTTCGGCCTGCACTTCGCAGACCGAGCCGACCGGCATGCGGATGCCGGCCGCTTCGAGCACCAGGCCGGCCACGCGAACGAGCGAGCCTTGCGCTTCGAGCGGCACCGGGCCTTGGGCGTGCTGGCGCAGATCGTCGAGATAGCGCGACCAGTCGGGCGGCAGCGCGCCGTCCGCGGGTTGCCAGGGCTCGCGCGGTGCGTTCACTTGTCTTGTTCCAGGTCGGCGAGCGCGCCGCTGCGGCCCATCGCGCCGACGGCACGACGCCAGCGCGTCGCCATCGAGGCGTCGATCGAGCCGACATCGCTGTCGACCTGCACGTCGCCGCGCGACATCGCCGGATCGACCGCCAGTCGCGCACCGCGCGCGCTCACGGCCTCGGCCGCATGCTGCGCGACCAGCGCGTGGTCCTCGGGGTTCAGGCGCACGGTGACGCGCTGCGCCGTGTCGAGCACCGCGGCCAGCGCTTCCTGCGCGACGGCGGCGACCAGTTCCGGGCGCGTCTTCACTTCATCGCGCACGACCTGGCGCGCGAGCGCGATCGCGATCTCGGCGACATGGTCGGCGACCTGCTTCTCGAGCGCGGCCAGGCGCTGCGCATAGTTCTGCGCGAGCGTGCCGACTTGCTGCGTCACCTGCTGCGCGTACGACTGCTTGAAACCTTCCAGCGCCACCAGCCCGTCGCGATAGCCGTCGGCATAGCCCGACTGGCGGCCTGCGGCGACTTGCTGCGCAATCTCGGCCGCGGTCGGCGGCAGCGGCTCGGCGGGCTGCACGGGCTTGGCGCCGCCGAAGGAATCGGGCGTCCACGACGCGTACTGCGGCATCTCCTCGCGCGGGATGAAGCGCGCATAGCCTTCGCGCGCCGGCAGCGCCTGCGTGGCGTCCGGGCGCGGACGCGCGCGGCGCTCGACGAAGTCGCGCTCGCCGGGCAGCGGCGGCGGGTTGAAGCCGTTCGGACGATCAGAGGAACTGGTCATCGCCACCGCTCGTCAGCACGATCTGGCCCTCGTCCGCCAGGCGGCGAACGGTCTTGAGCATTTCCTTCTGCTCGGATTCGACTTCGGACACGCGCACCGGGCCGCGCGACTCGAGGTCTTCGCGCAGCGTCTCGGCGGCGCGGCTGGACATGTTGGCGAACACCTTCTCGCGCAGCTCGGGCGTCGCGCCCTTGAGCGCGATGATGAGCGACTCGCTTTGCACTTCCTTGAGCAGCGCCTGGATGCCGCGGTCGTCGATCTTCATCAGATCGTCGAACGTGAACATGTTGTCCATGATCTTCTGCGCCAGCTCGGGGTCCGCTTCGCGGATGTAGTCGAGCACCGAGGTCTCGACCGACGAGCCCAGCATGTTGATGATCTCGGCCGCGCTCTTGACGCCGCCCATGTTTGACTTCTTCATGCGCTCGCCGCCGGCCAGCACCTTGCTCATCACCTCGTTGAGGTCCTTGAGCGCGCTGGGCTGGATGCCGTCGAGCGTGGCGATGCGCACCAGCACCTCGTTGCGCTGGCGTTCGGTGAAATGCTTGAGCACGTCGCCGGCCTGGTCGAACTCGAGGTGAACCAGGATCGCGGCCACGATCTGCGGATGCTCGTTGCGCAGCAGCTCGGCCACCGAGCCCGGGTCCATCCACTTGAGGCTCTCGATGCCGGAGACATCGCCGCCTTGCAGGATGCGATCGATCAGCAGGTTGGCCTTGTCGTCGCCGAGCGCCTTGCGCAGCACCGCCTTGACGTATTCGTCGGTGTCGCTGACCAGCATGCTCTGGTCGGCGGCATCGGTGTTGAAGCGCTCCAGCACCTGCTCGACGCGCTCGCGCGGCACCGTCTTCATCCGGGCGATGGTCTCGCCCAGGCGCTGCACTTCCTTCGGCGCGAGGTGGCGGAAAACTTCGGCCGCTTCTTCCTCGCCGAGCGACATCAGCAAGATGGCGGAATCTTCGAGTCCCAGATCGTCCATGATCATTCCTTGGTGACCCAGGTGCGAACGATGTTCGCAACGGCCGCCGGGTTCTCTTTGGCCAGGATGCGAGCCTGTTCGAGGCGGTGATCGGTGGCCGGCGCTTCGAGCACCGGCAGGCCGGGCGCGCCGGGCAAGGCGACCGGGTCATCGACCAGCGCGGTGACCGGCGTCACGTCGACCGGCGGCTTTTGCGCGGCCTTGAGTGCCGGGCGCACCGCGCCGAAGATCACGATCAGCGCCAGCAGCGTCAGCGCGCCGGGCACGGCCAGCGTGCGCAGCATGTCTTGCACCTCGGGCTGCTTCCACAGCGGCAGGTCGGCTTCGGCCTCGGGCTTGACGACCTTGAAGGGCGCTTGCACCAGCTTGATCGAATCGCCGCGCTCGGCCGAGAAGCCCATGGTCTCCTTGACCAGAGAAGTGAGCTTGTCGAGTTCTTCAGCCGACAGCGGCGTGGTCGTGACCTTGCCCTTGGCGTCGGTCGTGCTGCGGTGGTTGACCACCACGGCGGCGTTCAGGCGCTTGACGGTGCCGGTGGCGTTGCGCGTGACGCGCACGGTCTTGTCGACCTCGTAGTTGATGGTCGACTCGCGCTTGCTCTGCGAGCTGCCGCCCGCGCCGCCGTTGGCGGTCTGCATCTGCTGGGCCGGGCCGTTGATCGGCGCGGTGGCCGGCACCGGCGGCTGGTTGCTGGTGGCGCCCGGCACGCCGGCCGGTTGCGCGCCCGCGCCGTTGGTCGACTCGAGCATCTGCGAGCTGCGCACCGTGGCCTTGGTGCCTTCGCCCTGGTTGGGCGTGAAGTCCTCGGTGGTCGCCTCGGTCTGCGAGAAATCGATCTCGGCGGTGACATTGGCGCGCAGGTTGTCGCGGCCGAGCACCGGCTCCAGCAGGTCGATCACGCGCTGCGTGTAGTTGCGCTCGATCTGCGCGACGTACTGCAGCTGCTGGGCATTGAGGCCGTCGGCGGTGTTCTCGGGCGAGCCGGAGAGCAGGGCGCCGCTCTGGTCGAGCACGCTGACCGACTTGGGGCTCAGCTCGGGCACCGACGACGACACCAGGTGCACGATGCCGGCGACCTGGGCGCGGTCGATCGTGCGGCCGGGGTGCAGGGTCAGCAGCACCGAGGCGCTGGGCTTTTGCTGTTCGCGAAAGAAGCCGTTCTGGTTGGGCAGCGCGAGGTGCACGCGCGCGCTTTGCACCGCGGCGATCGAGCCGATCGAGCGGGTCAGCTCGCCTTCGAGGCCGCGCTGGAAGGTCAGGCGTTCCTGGAACTGGGTCTGGCCGAACTTGGCGTTGTCCATCAGCTCGAAGCCGGCCACCGAGCCCTTGGGCAGGCCTTGGCTCGCGAGCTTGAGGCGCACGTCGTGCACCTTGTCGGCCGGCACGAGGATGGCGGCGCCGCCGTCGGCGTGCTTGTAGGGCACGTTCATGGTCGACAGCTGGGCGAGGATGGCGCCGCCGTCCTTGTCGGACAGGCCGGCGAAGAGCACCTTGTAGTCGGAGCGCTGGCCGGCGCTGAGCAGCACCGCGGCGATCGCCACGATGGCGGCGAGCCCCAGGCCCAGCATCCATTTGCGCGGCGCGGGCAACGCGGCCAGGCGCGCCCCGAAGCCATCGGCTGCGGGCGAACCGGCGTTCATCAGCGCTGGGGATCCGGCGGGCATCTGAGTGACCAGGGCGTTGTCCATGGGGCGGGTGCTTGTTTGTGTTGTGGGCTGCTCGCGGATGTATCCACGGGTAGCCGTTGCTCGGCATTGTTGGTGGGGACTTGAGCCGGAAGTGGGGGGAACAGGCGGGCTGTTTCCGGCCAGTTCGGTCCATCGCGGCGTGCTCGTTTGGACACAATGAGCAGCAAGGAAAAGCGGTTTGTGACACCTGTCACGACCGGCGCTACCGACACCACCAAGCACCCACGATGGACGTCAAGCTCAAGCCGTTCGACTTTGCCCAGGCCGCCGCGCGAGCGGGCATGGCCGACGTGGCACAGCGCGTCGCGCGTTCGACCGGCGGCGTGCAGGGCGTGGGCGGCCCGCAGCCGAGCTTCGCGACCAGCTTCAGCAGTGCCTTGAAGCAGGTGAGCGCGTCGCAGAACCAGGTGGCCGAGATGCAGCGCCAGGTTCAGCTGGGCAACCCGACCGTCTCGATCGAAGAGACGATGGTGTCGATGCAGAAGGCGCAGATCGGCTTTCAGGCCACCTTGCAGGTGCGCAACAAGCTGGTGCAGGCCTATACCGACATCATGAACATGGCGGTGTGAGCCGCTGCGGTGGCGCGGGAGCGCCGCTTGCCGCGTTTCGGGCATGGTTGCCCGTAAACGAAGTTCTTCCTCCCACGCGCGAGTTGCGCGCCAGTCGCTCGAGCTGTCGCTCGCGGCGCCGCAGGTGGTCGCTCACCGCGTCGCCCGCATGGCCACGGCCTCGATGTCGCCGACGCTGTCCGATCGCGACCGGCGCGAGTTCACGCGCATGGGCGCGGAAAAGCTGCAGGCGATGCAGGAATCCTGGGTCGCGATGGGGCTGCAGGCCTGGCGGGCGCAATTCACGTTCGCGCAGGCGTGGATGAGCAGCCTGATGCGAATGAGCACGCTGCCGTGGATGCGCGTTTCGTCGCAGGTGATGGGCGCCGGAATGGCGCCGGTGCATCGGCGGGCGGTGGCGAATGCGAAGAGGCTGAGGCGGGGGTGAGAGCCTGCTTCGGACAGTCTGCGCGCGGCGGGCCGTCGTGGGCTTGACGTAGGCGGTCGGCTTCGCCGACTCCCCTGCGGTGCTCGCTCCAGGGGCGCGCCGCCAAACTCGCTTCGTTCGCTGCGCTCTCTACGCTCAAACAGCGTCGGCGAGCTTGTTTGCCGAAGCGTGCTTCGCACGCCGCCCCTTGCGCTGCGCTCCTCGGCGCCTCCGATGCGCCCCCGCCGACCCGCCGCGCGCAGCCTGTCCTGGGCCAGCGTGGTCCTCTTCCTGAAGACCCCTTGCTCGAACGTACCGTTTGAGGTACGTTCGAGCAAGGTGAGGAATGGGCGTGGATCCATTGAACAAGACGCCGTTGGTCTTCTATCGAAGCAGCAACGGCAAGGAAGCCGTGCGCGAATGGCTCAAGGGACTCGATCCAGTTGACCGGCTGGCCGTCGGTCAGGACCTGATGCGCGCGCAGTGGCGCTGGCCTGTCGGAATGCCGCTGTGCCGGCCCCTGGGTCAAGGGCTGTGGGAGGTGCGCACTGCGCTGTCGAACAACCGGATCGCGCGAGTGTTCCTGTGCTTCGATGACGGTGTTCTGGTCGCGTTGCACGCCTTCATCAAGAAGACGCAGAAGACGCCGGACGACGAGCTGGCACTGGCGCGCAAGCGCCAAAAGGAGTTGAAGTGATCAGCAGCAAGCACCACGGATCGAGCCTCGACGACTTCCTGAAAGACGAAGGGCTCTTCGAGGAAACCCAGGCACTCGCGGTCAAGGAGGTGATCGTCTGGCAGCTCATGGAAGCGATGGAGGAACGTTCGCTCACCAAGACGCAGCTCGCGATCCTGCTCAAGACCAGCCGCTCGCAGGTCGATCGCCTGCTCGACCCGACGCGCGATGTCACGCTCACGACGCTGCAACGCGCCGCGGCCCTCGTCGGCCGCAAGCTGCAGATCGAGCTGGTCTGATCAAGCCCCGCTTCGCGCCGCCATCCTCCTCAGAAACAGATCGTCCTCCGCATATCGCTCCGCGATCGCGCGGAAGTCGTCGCGCCGCCGCTCGAAAGCTGCCACCACCTGCGGATCGAAATGCGAGCCGCTGTCCGCGAAGATCGCCGCCACCGCGTCGTCGTGCGAGATGCTGGCCTTGTAGATGCGCGGGCTCGTCATCGCGTCGTACGCATCGGCCAGCGCCATCAGCCGCGCCGCCAGCGGGATCGCCTCGCCGCTCAAGCCTTCGGGGTAGCCACCGCCGTCCCAGCGCTCGTGATGGCTGCCGGCGATCTGCTTCGCGTAGTGCAGGAACTCCGCCTCCACGCCGAGGCGCTGCTGCGAGCGCTCGATCGCCTCGCGGCCCAGCGTCGTGTGCGGCTTCAGCAGCTCGAATTCGTCGGGCGTCAACGCCCCAGGCTTCAGCACGATGCGCTCCGGCACCGCCACCATGCCGATGTCGTGCAACGGCGTCGACCGCACGATCCAGTCGATCTGCGCAGCGCCCAGCGCATCGGCATCGCGCGGGTTCTCGCGCAGCGCCATGCACAGCGAGCGCACGAAGCCCTGCGTGCGCAGGATGTGGCCGCTCGTCTCGCCGTCGCGCGATTCCGAGAGAGAGGCCACCGCCACCACCGTCACGTCATGGATCGCGCGCAGCTCCTTCGTGCGCCGCACCACCTCGGCCTCCAGGAATGCCGCCTTGTCGCGCAGCACGTCGGCCACCACCTTCAGGTGCAGATGCGTCGCCACGCGCGCCAGCGCGATCGGCGGGCTGATCGGCTTGGTGATGTAGTCCACCGCGCCCAGCAGCAAGCCGCGCTCCTCGTCCTCGGGCTTGGACATCGCGGTCAGGAAGATCACCGGCACCGCCTGCGTGCGCGCATCGGACTTGAGCCGCTCGAGCACCTCGTAGCCGTCCATCTCCGGCATCATGATGTCGAGCAGGATCAGGTCCGGCACCTCGGCGAAGGCCAGCTGCAGGCCCTTCGCGCCGCCGTTGGCGAGCTTGACGCGATAGCTCTCGCGCAGCAGGTCGCTCATCACGGCCAGGTTCTCCGGCGTGTCGTCGATCACCAGCACGGTGGGCTTGGCAAAGCTGTCTGGCATGGCGAGCTCCCTGCTCAGCTGTCGTTGAAGCGCTTCGCGATCGCGCGGAAATCGTCCTCGATCGCGAGAAAGGCATCCAGCACGTCCGGATCGAAATGGCTGCCGCGGCCCTTGCGCAAGATGGCCACCGATTCCTCGTGGCTGAAGGCCGGCTTGTACACGCGCGCCGAGATCAGCGCATCGTAGACATCGGCCACCGCCATCAGCCGTGCCGAGACCGGAATTTCCTCGCCCGCGAGGCCCTGCGGATAGCCCGAGCCGTCCCACTTCTCCTGGTGCGAATAGGCGATCTCGCGCGCGAAGACCAGAAAACCGTTGCTGTGGCCCACGTAGCGCTCGACCTCGAGGATCGCGTCGCGCCCGTAGGTCGTGTGCTGCTTCATCACCTCGAACTCCTGCGGCTCGAGCTTGCCCGGCTTGAGCAAGATGGCATCGGGCACGCCGACCTTGCCGATGTCGTGCAGCGGCGCCGACTTGAACAGCAGTTCGATGTTCTCCTCGGTCAGCACCGCGGCAAAGCGCGGATGCTCCTTCAACGCTTCGGCCAGCGCCTTCACGTAGAGCTGGGTGCGGCGGATGTGGTTGCCGGTCTCGTTGTCGCGCGTCTCGGCGAGGCTGGCCATCGCATGGATGGTCGCGTCGCGCATCAGCACCACCTCGCGCGTGCGCTCGCGCACCAGCGCGTCGAGCTCGGCGTTGCGGTCCTTCAGCACGCGCCGCGCATCCGCGACCATCAGCTGGTTGTTGACCCGCACCCGCACGATCGGCGGCGAGATCGGCTTGTGGATGTAGTCGACCGCGCCGAGCAGCAAGCCCTGGCGCTCGGCCTCGACATCGGTCTTCGCGGTCAGGAAGATCACCGGGATGTCGGCCGTCGCCGCGTCGGCGCGCAGGCGGCGCAGCACCTCGTAGCCGTCCATCTCCGGCATCATCAGGTCGAGCAGGATCAGGTCGGGCACCGGCTGCGTCGCCGCGATGCGCAGCGCCTTCGCGCCGCCGTTGGCGAGCTTGACCTTGTACTCGTCCTTGAGCAGGTCCGACAGCAGCGTGAGGTTGTCCGGCGTGTCGTCCACCACCAGGATGCTCGCCTGCCGCGGCATCGTCTCCAGATCACCTGCCATGCGATGCACTCCCTCGGCGTGATGAATCGTTAGAGCGTCAGCGAGCGCGCTTCGGCTGCGGCCCGCAGGCCCTCCAGCGCGACATCGAAATCGTAGTCGTCCAGCGCGCGGCGGATCGCCTGCGCCGGCGCGGCGCCGAAGTGCACCGCGAAATCCTGCGCGAGCTGCGCGAACTCGGTGGTCGCGTCGCCGCTGCAGTCTTGCATCAGCACCGCGAGCCGGCGCAACTCGGGCGCGAGCTGCTCGATCGAGCGAGCCGGCGCGCTGGCCTCGGCGGGCGGTGCCGGCAGCGCGGCCTGCAGCCGCTCGACCAGACGCGCCAGCGTCGTGCCCAGGCGAGCCAGCGGTGCTGCGAGCGCTTCATGCGTCGCGCCGTCTCGCACGGCGGCCTCGATGTCGGCCGCCATCGCCTGCACCTCGTTCGCGCCGAGATTGCCGGCCAGGCCCTTGAGCGTGTGCGCGCCGCGCTCGGCGCCGCTGCGCTCGCCGCCGGCGAGCTGGCGCGCGATCGACTGCGCCGCATCGGCTTGCTCCTGCGCGAAGCGGCGCAGCAGTTTCAGCAGCAGCGCCTCGTTGCCGTTGACCCGGCGCCGGGCACCGACGAGATCGAAGCCCTCGATCGCCCGCGGCAGCACCGCATTCGCGCTGGCCGCGGCCGGCGCCGGCGCGGCCACCAGCCGGGCCGCGAGCCAGCGCCGCAGCACCGCCTGCAGCAAGGGCGGCTCGATCGGCTTGGAGACGTGGTCGTTCATGCCGTCGGCGAGGCAGCGCTCGCGCTCCTCGCGCATCGCATGCGCGGTCATCGCGACGATGGGCAGCGCCGCGAAGCGCGAGTCGGCGCGCAGCGTGCGCGTGGCCTCGTGCCCGTCCATCACGGGCATCTGCAGGTCCATGAAGACCAGGTCGTAGTGCGTCGGCCCGAGCTCGCGCAAACGGTCCACCGCCTCGCGGCCGTTGCTCGCGACATCGACCTCGATGCCCATCGACTCCAGCAGCTCGCGCGCGATCTGCTGGTTGATCTCGTTGTCCTCGGTCAGCAGCACGCGCGCCGACGCGAAATGCGGCGCATCGCCGCCTTGCGCCGCCGAGACCGTGCCCAGCTCGGGCGCGAACAGGTCGACCAGGGTGTCCATCAGCGCCGAGCGCTGCAGCGGCTTGAGCAAGAAGGCATCGACGCCGGCCGCCTCGGCGGCGCTTCGCACCTCCTCGCGGCCGAAGGCGGTGACCAGCACCACGCGCGGCGGACTCGCGAGCGTCTCGCGCGCGCGCACGGCGAGCTCGATGCCGTTCATGCCGGGCATCTGCCAGTCGGTCAGCAGCAGCTGAACCGGTGACTGCTGCATCGCGGCCAGCGCCTGCGCGCCGCTGGCCGCGCTCTCCACCTTCATCGGCAGGCCGTCGAAGGCGCCGACCAGGATCTCGCGCGCGACCGCGTTGTCGTCGACCACCAGCACGCGCAGGCCGTTGAGCGCCTCGGGCACGACGCGTCGCGACGCGGCCTTGGCCTCGCTGCGCTCCAGCCAGCAATCGAAGCTGAAGCGGCTGCCGACGCCGGCCTCGCTCTCGACGCCGATCTCGCCGTCCATCAGCTCGACCAGGCGCTTGCTGATGCTCAGGCCCAGGCCGGTGCCGCCGAACTTGCGCGTGGTCGAGCCGTCGGCCTGCGTGAAGGGCTTGAACATGCGCTGCAGCTGCTCGGACGTCATGCCGATGCCGGTGTCGCGCACGGCGAAGCGCAAGCGCACGCGGTTGCCCGCGCTCTCGAGCAGCCGCGCCGACAGATGGATCTCGCCGCGCTCGGTGAACTTGATCGCGTTGTTGACCAGGTTGATCAGCACCTGGCCCAGGCGCAGCGGATCGCCGCGCAGGGCACGCGGCACCTCGGCCGGCACGTCGAACAGGTACTCGAGGTCGCGCTCCTGCGCGCGGCTCATCGTCACCGTCGCGAGGTTGGCGAGCACCTCGTCGAGGTCGAAGTCGACCGTCTCGACCTCGAGCCGGCCGGCTTCGATCTTGGAGAAGTCGAGGATGTCGTTGATCAGCCCGAGCAGCGAAGTGCCGGCGTTGTAGATCTTTTGCACGTAGTCGCGCTGCTTGGGCGCGAGCTCGGTGCGCAGCGCCAGGTGCGACATGCCGATGATCGCGTTCATCGGCGTGCGGATCTCGTGGCTCATGTTGGCGAGGAACATCGACTTGGCCTGCGTCGCGTCCTCGGCCACCGCCTTGGCCGCCACCAGCTCGGCGGTGCGGTGCTCGACTTGCTGCTCGAGATGCGCGTTGGCATCCGCGAGTTCGTCGGTCGCGGCGCGCAGGCGCTTGCGCATCGCTTCTTGCGCGTCGCCCAGGCGCAGCAGCTCGTGCCAGCGCGCGTCGACGTGCACCGGCTCGTCGAGCTGCAGCTGGCCGATGCGCACGCTCTCGTCGACCAGGCCGTCGAGCGGATTGGCGACCTCGCGCGCGATCCACATCGCCAGCGCCGTGCCGCTGGCCAGCGCCAGCACGCCCAGCAGGCTCAGCATCGCGAGGTTGGCGCGCAGGCCGGGCATGAAGTCGCCTTGCGGCGCGGCGACCGCGAACCAGACCTTCTTCTGGCCGATCGCGCCGGCGCGAAACAGGCTGTACCAGACCGCGCCGTCGGTCTCGAAGCGCGACAGCTCGCCGGATGGCTCGCCGGTCTCGCGCCAGCGCCGCACGCCTTCGGTCAGCGGCGCGACGCCGACCGCCTCGACCGGCTGCAGCACCGCGGAGCGGATGCCCGCGTCGGTCGTGAAGCGGCTGTCGCGCGGCAGGCCCATCACGCGGCCGTCGGGCGCGAGGATCGCCGCGCCGCCGGTGCGCCCGGCGACCAGCCGCGTCGTGAACTGCGACAGGTCGAGCAGCTTGACGTCGTGCGCGACGACGTAGCGCGTGCCGTCCGGGCCACGCCAGCGCGCCGATGCGGTGATGCCCGGCTCCTGCGCGGTGAAGAACATGTAGGGGTCGGTCCAGGCGACGGCGCGCTCGTCGGGCAGCGCCATCGCGGCGGCGAACCAGGGGCGCGTGCGCGCGTCGTAGTCGAGCTCGCGCAGCTCGACCTTGACCAGCCGGCGCTCGGCATCCCAGTGCAGCCAGTAGGTGTTGCGACCCCATTGCGCCGGGTTGCTGAGGCGGTTGCTCCAGCTGCCGTCGGGGTTGTGCAGCAGGAAGATCTCGCGGCCCGACTCGCTGGCCATCAGCACCGAGCTGACCTCGGACTGGTTGGCCACCATCGGGATGAAGATCTCGTTGAAGTGCTCGAGATCGCCGATTCCGACATCGCCGACGCGGCCCCAGTCGCTGGCGGTGCGCAAGGCGATCTCGACGCTGCCGAGCAGCTGCTGCACACGGCCCTCGACCTCGCCGGCGGTCTGGCCCAGCTGGGCCTGCGCGAGCGCATCGACGGTAGGCGTGACGACCAGCCGCAGCGCACCGAACGCGAACACCGCCAGCACCGCGAAGATCGATGCGGAGATGCGCCAGACCAGCGCACTGCGGATCGTCGTGCCTCGTCGGCTCGGGGTGGTCGGGGTCTCGGACGTCAAGTGGATACGCGGCGACGCGGCGAGGTGGGGCCGCTGCCAGTATGGGCGAAGCCCCACGGGCGAACAATCGCCGCTTTCCTGTGCCGCAGTGTCCCGAGTCCAGCTTGCGCGTGCACAGGTGGCGGCGTGCGCGTCGGCACGCGCGCAAGGGGCGCGTGGTGATGGAGATGTGACCGGCCCTTCGATACCTCAGGGCGAACGGAGGATGGGCATCTGCGGCGTGGTCACCACGCTCCGTTCGGACTGAGGTATCGAAGTCCCATTCCCAGCCCCACTCAGGGCGCCGGCACCTTGCGCCAGCCCTCGCCCGGATCGAAGCTCGTCATCGCATTCGCGAGCGCGCCGGTGTTCGGCCCGAGGTCCTTCTCGTAGACCACGCCGGCGTGGTTGATCATGAAGCTCATCACGCCGGTATCGCCATAGCGCACCGGCCACGCGACCAGCGCGAAGCCCGCGCGCATGCGCCCGCCGATCACGTAGTCATACGCGCCGCCCGGCGCCGCCGGGCCCTGGCGCGTGAGGATCTTGTAGTGGTAGCCCCAGTAGCCCGGCCCCTTGGGCGGCTGGTCGGCCAGCAGCGGGCCAAGCGGGCTCTCGTCGACATCGAGCGGGCTGGGCCAGTACAGGCCGTCGCGCGCGCCGGGTGAGCTGACCAGCTTGCGCGCGTATTCGCGCACGCCTTCGCCGCTGTGGTCCTTGGCCGAGTACTCGCGCTGCGCGTCGTAGTAGGCCAGCACCGCCTGCAGCGCCGCCAGCTCGTTGCGGCCGATGCGCGCGGTGCGCAGCCGCTCGGTGCCGGCGACGACATCGAAGGCCCAGCGGCCGTTCCTTTGCCGCGCGATCGGGATCGGCAGCGTGAAGCCCTCGTCGCCGACGCTCACCAAGGCCGTGTGATCTCCCTCGCGCTCGATGCGATGCGCCTTGTCCCAGGCCGCGAGAAAGGCCGTGACGTCGTCGCGGCTCAGGTCGTCGGTCGGCACGAAGCGCTTCCATTCCTTGCCGAGCACCGTTTCCATCGCGCGGGCGTCGTTCGCGCGCAGCGCCTTGACCAGGGTCTCGGCCGCGACCTCGGGCGACTCGTAGCTCTTTTGCGCATGGGCCAGCGAGGTGCCGAACAGCAGCGCCGTCGCGACGACGCGTAGAAGCACGGCCATGCAGTTGCGCAGCATCAGGCTTCCCATTCCTTCCTAGCGACGGCGCCCGCCGCCACCGCCGCCGCCGGCGCGACCGCCGCCGCCACCGTGGCCACCACCCATCGACTGGCGGCTGGAATTGCCGCGCTCGAAGCTCTGGCGCGCCTGGCCCGGGTTGTCCGCACCGCGAAACGCGTGGTCGTTGCCGCCGAGCGCCTGGGCGCGATCGCGCGAGGCACCGGCACCACCCGCACGGTCACCGCGCTGCGCCGCACCCGCGCCCTCGCGCCCACCCGCACCCCGCTCGCGCGACGAGCGATCGACTGCGTCTTGCGCCCGCTGCCGCGTCGCCGGATCGTTGCGCAACTGCTCGCGCGCCTGCGCCGGATCGATGCCGCGGCTTTGCAGCACCGACTGCGCCTGCTGGCGGCGCGACTCGGTCACCGGATCGCGGCCGCGGAAGTTGTTGCGCGCCTCGGCGCCGCCGCGGCCCTTGTCGAAGCGCTCGCGCGTGGCCTGGTCGCGATAGGGCACGCCCTTGCGGTTGGCCGCGTTGTGCTGGAACTTGTTCTGGCCGCGATCGAGCGGATTGACGCGGTTGATGTTGTTGAAGCGGTCGATGTCGATGTTGATGTCGCCGCCGCCCCAATTGCAGTTGCCCCACATGATCGAGCCGATCGCCGCGCCCCAGAACACGCCGGCCGCGAAGGCGGCGCCGGGGTAGTAGCCGGGGTAGTAGTACGGATAGGGCGTCCAGTAGTACGGCGGGTAGTACGGATAGGGCCACGCGCCGTAGACGTAATTGGGGTCGTAGGCCGGCACGTAGATCACGTCGGGCGCCGCCGGCTCGATCACGATCACCTGCTGGTCGGCCTGCGTGGTCGTCGAGACCTTCTGCTGCTCGGTGCTCTTCAGGTTGCCCGCCGCCTGCGCTTTCGTGCGCAGGCGCTGCACTGCATCGAGCACGCCTTTCGAATCGGCGAGGAAGGCATCGCCGAGGTTTTGCACCCAGTCGGGCTTGTCGCCCATCGGCTGCAGCACCTGCGGAAAGGCCGCCAGCGCCTGCACGGCGGGATCCCAGGGCTGGGTCTGCACCGCCTTGACCGCGGCATCGCCCTTCTGGTCCTTGTTGGCCTTGGACCACTTGGCGGCCTCGGCGACATCGGCCGGATAGGTGGCCGCCATCAGCACCTGCGACAGCAGCGAATCGGGATAGAGCGCGATCGGCGCGACCAGCTGCTCGAGCTGCTCCTTGTTGAACGTCGTCGCCGACGACGCGGCCTGCTGCGCGAACGGCATCAGCGGGCACAGCGCCAGCGCGAACGCCAGCAAGCGAACCAGCCGTGAAGCAGGACTGCTCATGGCCGCGGACGATACGACGATGGTTGCCGCTGTCAACAGCGCAACATCACGGCGCCCCGCGCCCGATCTCCACGTAGCTGCGCTCATGCCAGCGCAAGCGCATCGGCTCGCCTTGCGCGTCGACGATCGACTCCGAGTTGACGTCCTGGCCGCTGCCGAAATTGATCTGCCGGTCCGCGCGCTTGTTGATCGCGACCACCAGCACCAGCCGGCTGCCGGCCGCGAGCCGGCGCGCCGTGACGCGCTCGGACGTGAATGCAACCGTCTGCCGCTCGCCCGCGCGCAGCAGGCGGCGCGTCGCGCGGTGGCCCGCATAGCTGGCGCGAAAGTCGTAGGGCTCGAACAGCAGCAAGGTGTCGCCCTTGGCGGTCTGCTCGTACAGCGAGACGCTCAGGTCGACGTCCTGGCGCGACGGCGTGATGTCGAACTCGCCGCGCAGGCTGCCGGCGATGTCGGTCTCCTTGGCGAACGCATCGCTGACGAAGACGATGCCGTTGCGCGCCAAGGGCTCGTTCGAACGCAGCTCGCGCGGCCACGCCAGCTGCGCATCGCTGCGATCGGCGAGGTCGACCGTCAGCCGCGTGCGCCCGCCGCTCGCCAGCGGCGCCGCGGACAGCCGATGCGGCCCCTTGGGCTGGCGCGTGTCGAGGTACAGGCGCAGCGGCGCGGTCTCGGCGTGGCGCCAGGCATTGCCGCCCATCAGCTGCAGGTTCACGCTCTCTTTCAGCAGCGCCGGCTTCTTCTCGCCGCGCAGCACGTGGTCCAGCCACTGGTAGCGCAGCTCGGGCAGGTCGATGCGCGCGGCGGCGTCGAGCGTGTAGCCGCGCAGCGTCGGTGCGTTGCCGCTGCGGATCGACTCGGCGTCCCAGGGCCCGAGCAGCAGCGTCGCGTCCGCTTGCGGCCGGTTCGCGCGCAGCTCGCGGTCGTAGTACAGCGCGCCGGCCTCGGCGCCGTAGTAGCCGCCGATCGTCAGCACCGGGATGTCGAGCTGCGCGAACTGCGCGGCCATCGGCTGGAGCTTTTGCCAGTAGAGGTCGAAGCTCGGATGCGTGAGCCAGGTGCGCACCAGCGGGCTGAAGTCGTCGATCAACGCGCCGTCGATGTTCCAGTACGGAAAGTCGCCGGCATACCAGGCCGCGTCGAGCGCCTGCCATTTCGCGTCGGCCTCGCGGCGCTCGATGCGACGGCTCGCGTCGAAGGCCTTCTCCTGCGCCCAGCGCACCATCTCGTTGCGATAGATCTGCCCGCTCATCGGGAAGTCGATGCCGGGCGCCATCGGCGCGATCGTCGCGATGGCCTTCAGCGCCGCCGGCTTGCCGCGCGCCGCGGCCCAGGCCGCGTAGCCGGAGTAGCCGTCGCCGATCATCGCGACGCGCCCGTCGCTCCACGGCTGTTTGGCGATCCATTCGATCACCGCCTTCGCGTCGTCGGCCTCGTATTCGAACGGCTGCACCGCGCCGCTGCCGTCGGCCGCGCGGCCGCGCGCGAAGACGGTGAGGCCGTTGTAGCCCTTCAGCGCACTGCGCTGCGCGTCGTCCTCGGCCGGGTCGAGCGTGAAGCGCAGCAGCGTCGGCAGCACGCCCTTTGCGCGCGCGGGGCGCACCAGGCGCGCGTGCAGCGAAACATCGTTCGGCAGCGGGATCGTCACGTCGTCGGCGGCGGCATAGCGCGCGCGGCTCTCGGCGGCCACCAGCGGCGGCAGCAGCGCCGAGAAGCTGCGCAGCGACTCGTAGTCGAGCCAGGCGCGCACCAGCGCGATCGCGTCGGCCTGCGGCAGCGCGTCCTTGCCGCGCCAGCGCTCGAACGCGCGCCGCAGCGGCTCGCGATAGCTGCCCAGCGGCGCGTCGAGCCGCTTCATCACCGCCTCGGCCTGCGCGTTCGACAGCGGCGGCAGCTGCTCCTCGAACGCGCGCGCGAAGGCCGGCGCGAAGGCGATGCGCTCCCTGGCTTCGGTCACACGTGCCTGCGCATAGATCGCGTCGACCGCCGCACGCTCCATCGAGGCGTCGAAGGGCTTGCCGTTGTACAGCCGCAGCAGCGCGCGTGCGCTGTCGTAGCCCGCGCCCGGGGCGCCGCTGACGATCTGCAGCGCACTCACGTTGGCGAGGAAGACCGCGGTGTCGGCGTCCTTGTAGACCGGCACGATGCGCTGCGCGAGATCGCGCATCACCTCGGTGGCGGCGGGATCGTCGGGGCTGCGCGGCGGCTTGAAGCCGAAGTCCTGCGCGCAGACAAGGACCGGCAGCGCGAGCAGCAAGGACAGCAGGAGTCGCCTCATGCGCGCGGCTCCTCGGCGCTCACTTTCACCAGCCGCACCACGCGCTTGAACAGCCGGTCGTGCGCCTCGCCGCCCGAGCCGATGTGGATGACTCCGGTGTGGGCGAGCGGGCCGTTCAATGCATCGATGATGTGCTCCAGCGTGTCGTCGTCGAAGGCGCCGAAGGCCTCGTCCATCACCAGCCAGTGCGGCGCCTGCAGCACCACGCGCGCGAAGCCGAACAGCAGCTGCTCGTCGACGCTCAGTTCGCGCTCCCAGCGGCCGCGCTGATCGAGCAAAGGCTCGAGCCGTTGCAGGCCGACGGCCGCGAGCGCCGCGACCATCTTGTCTCTCGGATGGTCGGCGGATTCCATCGCGTAGGTCAGCGCCTCGGCGAGCGTGCCGCGCGGCAGATAGGGCGTGCCGCGCGGCATGTAGTGGATGGTCTCGCCTGCGGGGCGCCGCACACGGCCCGCGCCCCACGGCCACAGGCCCGCGATCGCGCGAAACAGCAGCGTCTTCTCGCTGCCCGGCGTGCCGAGGATCAGCAGGCGCTCGCCGGCCGCGAGCTCGATGTCTTCGGCATCGAGCCGGTCATGGCCGTTCCAGGTGCGCACCTGCAGCGACTCGAGCGCGAGCGTGCCGGGCTCGCCGTCGGCATAGGCGATGCGGCTGCCGCGCTGCCTGGATTCGAGGTCGGAGCGCAGCACCTCGCGCAGGCCGGCCACGCGCAGCAGCGTCGCGCGCCAATCGGCGATGGCGCTGAAGTTGTCGACGAACCAGCGCAGCGACGACTGCGCCTGCGTGAAGGCCGCGGCCGCCATCATCAGGCCGCCGAACGAGACCTTGCCCGAGAAGTACAGCGGCGCGGCCGCCAGGATCGGCGCGATCACCGTGACCCAGCCGAAGCCCGCGGTGACCCAGGTCAGGTTGGTCAGGCCCAGCACCACGCGCGCGGTGGCCTTGAGCACATCGTCGAGATGGGCGAACACGCGGCGCTTCTCGTCGGACTCGCCGCCGGCCAGCGAGATGCCGTCGAGGTGCTCGCTGATGCGCGTGAGCGAGAAGCGCAGTTCGCCCTCGCGCGCATAGCGCTCGGCATTGCGCGCGATCAGGCCGCGGCCGACCCAGTAGCTCAGCACCGAGCCGGCCAGCGCATAGGCGATCGCGGCCCACAGCATGAAGCCCGGCACGGTGACCTCGCGGCCCTCGAACGGGATGCTGAAGTCGCTCGAGAGGCCCCACAGCACGCCGGCGAAAGTCATGAACAGCAGCGTCGCCTGCAGCAGGCCGACCGCGAGGCTGGCCGACATGTCGCACAGCTTGAGCGCGTCGTCGTGCATGCGCTGGTCGGGGTGCGAGCCGATCGGCCCGCTGCCTTCGAGCCACAGCGCGCGGCGCGGGTGAAGCCACAGGCCGACCAGATCGCTGACCAGGGCCTCGCGCATGCGCCACTGCAGCGTCTCGACCAGCCAGCGCTGCACGACATTGAGCACCAGCAAGCCGCCGGCGAGCAGCGCGAAGATGCCCAGCTGGTGGAAGAAGTCGCGCAGGTCGCGGCGCGAGATCGCGTCGTAGAAGGGCTTGTTCCAGCTGTTGAGCTCGATCTGCGCCCAGACCGTGAGCAGCAGCACCGCGAGGATGCCCAGGCACAGCGCGGCGAGCTTGTTGGAGACGGCCGAGCTGCGCAGCGCATTGAGGATCTCGCGCACCTGGTGGACCACGCCGGTCTTCATCACCGGCTCGGCGTGGTTCGGCGCGGTGCTGCTCATCGATGCGCCGCGGCCTCGCGCCGCGCGTGGATGCAGGAGATGAAGGCCGCGTAGCTCCAGGCCAGGTGGCGCGCCGAGGTCTGCGCGCCGCTGTTCTGGTCGAACTGCTCGGACAGGTCGCCGCTGGCCGGCGTGAAGGCGCGCACGGTCGCGAGATAAGCGTCGCCGCGCTCGAACCATTGGCGTGCGTCGGTGCAGCGCTGCGCCGCGCGAAAGCAGAACTCGGCCGCGCCCAGCGTCGAGAAGTAGTAGGCGCCGCCGGAGAAATAGACGTCGCCGGCATAGCGGCCCATCGCTGTGCCGCGGCCGCTGCGCGCGGCGTCGCGGTTGATCGCGTAGGCCTGGTCGAACAGCGCGTCGAGCCGCGCCAGCGTGGCGTGCATGCGCGGATCGGCGACGCCGTGGGTGAACTCGCTGTCGAACGCGTGGATCGCCGAGAGGATCACCGCGATGTCGAGCTCCTTCGAGCTGGGCCGGCCGTCGGACAGCAGGCGCGAGCGGTAGAAGCCGTCGGCGCTCCAGAAGCCGTCGAGGCAGCGCAGCGCGGCCTGCGAGGCCTCGTGGCAGCGCGTGGCCAGCTCGGCGTCGCCGAGCCGATCGAGCCAGGCGGCGCCTTCGGCCAGCGCCGCGGCCGAGACGCGCAGCGTGTAGTAGTGGTGGCCGTGGTCTTCTTCCCAGATGTCGAACGAGGGCTCGTGCCAGTGGCGCAGCGTGAAGCCGAGGTCGAAGCGGATCAGTTCAGCAAGTTGCCCATCGAGCGGCAGCTCGCGCGCCCAGCGCAACAGTGCGAGCGCGCGCAGCGGCGGGCCGTCGTGCTGCGGGCGCGACCAGCGCGAGATGTCGAGCGTGCCGTCGGGGTTGACGCGCGTGTCGGCCGCGACGGCGTCGCCGTGCACGCGCACGAGATCGGCGTCCTCGCGCAGGTATTGCACGAAATCCGGCGCGACGCCGCCGCGGCGCCCCGGCATCGCGGCGATGGCGCGGCCGTCGAGCTTGTTGAGATCGAGGCTGAAGCGCGTGAAGTCGCGCAAGTGCTGCAGCGCCTCGTCGCCGACGAGCCGATCGCGGTAGAGCAGGCGCAGCGCATCGACCACCACCGCCGAGTCGCGGAACCAGTGGAAGAAGTAGTCCGGCTCGGGCTTCCAGTCGGCCAGCACCGGCGAGGCGACGATCGCACCGGCGATCGGCCTCACCGTCTGGCCGAAGCCGGGCCGCTGCTTGACGATGGCCAGCGGCGAGACGCTCGCCAGCATCGCCCGCGCCGAGTGGTGCAGCTGCTGTTCGAGCCAGCGCTCGAACGAAGGAGGGGCCGCGCTCGTCACCGCGCGAGATGCGGGCTGCTGAAGTCCAGGCGCCGCAAGCCGGCCTGCACCTCGGGCACGCGCATGAACAGCTTCCACAGCAGGCCCGTGCGATGGTTCTCCATCATCACGACGATCGGACCCTGGTCGATCGCGAGGAAGGTCTGCGCGAACCAGTCGCGGTCTTCGCAGAAGGCGTCGATGAAGCCGAACTCCTGCCACAGCTTGTCGCCATGCGCGACCAGGAAATGCCGCAACACGCGCATCACCTCGACGGGCAGGTAGGGCAGGCTCGCGAGCGCGGCGGTCGGGGAGATCGTGCCGTTGTCGGTGTCGGGCGCGTGGGCGAGGTAGCCGTCGGGGTCGTCGCTGGCGGTCAGGCCCCAGCAGGCCTCGCCGTAGCCGCGGTGGCGATGCGCGTTGGCGATGCAGTGCGCGCGGTTGATGCGCACGTGGCGTGTGTTGAGTTCCCAGTAGTCGGCATGGCGATCCTCGAGGCCGCGCGGATCGAGGCCGAGGAACGAGTAGTGCGTGAAGAACAGCGGCCCGCCGTAGGGCAGGCCCAGCGGCAGCTCGATGCCGTGGTACGTGCGCCCGTTGATGAAGCCCGGCCCGGCCGCGAAGCCCTGGTGATACACGCGCGGATCGATCGCATGGCGCGGCGCGCCGGCCGCGAGCACATAGGTGATCAGGCACTCGTTCCAGCCGCGGATCTCGTGGTTCATCGCCCAGCCGTGGTTGGGGCTCCAGTGCCAGTAGAGGACGTCGCGCCCGCCTTGCGTGAACCAGCTCCATTCGACCTCGTGCCAGATCGAGTCGATGTCGTCGCGCAGGCGTCGCGCGAGCGGCGTGTCTTCCTTGAAGTACTCGCGCACGCACAAGAGGCCCATCACGAGGAACGAGGTCTCGACGAGATCGGCCGCGTCGTCCTTGACGGTCATCGGAATCGTCTTGCCGCTCGCGCCGTCGAAGAAGTGCGGGTAGGTGCCGTGATAGCGCTCGGCGCGCAGCAGCGCATCGAGCATCAGGCGCAGGCGCGCGAGCGCCGCGTCGCGCGCGACCCAGCCGCGCTCGACCGCGACGATCAGCGCCATCAGCCCGAAGCCCGAGCCGCCGACGGCGACCTTGTCGTCGCGCGGATCGCCGTCGATGCGGCGGCGATCGAGCGCGAGGCCGCTGGCCGCGTCGGCGCCTTCCCAGAAGTAGCGAAAGGTCCGGCGTTGCACGGCCTCGACCAGCGCGTCGTCGGGCAGTAACGCCAAGGCCCGCGGATTGCTCTCGTCCGTCCTCTCGTACGTCTTCAAGCACGCCTCCTTCATGACCGCAAGGGCAAGGCATTCGAAATGCCTTGTCGGCGTGACATCATCGAGACCCTTTGGTTCCGATCCGAGTCCGCGATGAGTCGTATCGATTCCATCATGGCCCAGATGACGCTGCCCGAAAAGCTCGGCCAGCTCACCATGACGGCCTCCGGCTACGCGGTGACCGGCCCGGTGATCGCGGGCGACTCCACCCAGGCCATCGTCGACGGCACGATCGGCAACCTGCTCAACATGGTGGGCGCGGGGCCGGTGCACGAGATGCAGCGCCTCGCGGTCGAGAAATCCAGGCTAGGGATACCGCTGCTGATCGGGCTGGACATCATTCACGGCCATCGCACGCTGTTTCCGATTCCGCTCGCGGAAGCCGGCGCGTTCGACGACGCCCTGTGGGAACGCAGCGCTCGCGAAGCCGCGCGCGAAGGCGCGGCCGAGGGCCTGGCGATGACCTTCGCGCCGATGCTCGACGTCTCGCGCGATCCGCGCTGGGGCCGCACCGCCGAAGGGCCGGGCGAGGACCCGTGGCTCAACCAGCGCATCGCGCGCGCCAAGGTGCGCGGCTTCCAGGGCGACGATCTCTCCAAGGCCGACGCGATGGCCGCCTGCGCGAAGCACTTCGTGGCCTACGGCCCGGTGGCCGGCGGGCGCGAGTACGCGGCGGTCGACATCTCCGAGCGCACGTTGCGCGAGGTGCATCTGCCGGGCTTTGCGGCGGCAGTGCGTGCGGGCGTGGCGACGCTGATGCCTTCGTTCACCGATCTCAACGGCGTGCCGATGACGGCGCACATTCCGCTGCTGCACGACTGGCTGCGCGGCGAGATGGGCTTCGACGGCGTGATCGTCAGCGACTACAACGCGATTGCCGAGCTGATCAAGCACGGCGTCGCGGCCGACCTGGCCGATGCCGCGGTGCTGGCGCTGAAGGCCGGCGTCGACATCGACATGATGGCCGACGCGTATCGCAAGGGCTTGCCGATCGCGCTGGAGCAGGGCCGCGTGACGATGGCCGAGATCGACGCGGCGGTGCGGCGCGTGCTGCGGCTCAAGGAGCATCTGGGCTTGTTCGACGATCCCTACCGGCGCGGCTCGACGCCGGAGCCGGCGGCGGCGATCGAGCGGCGGCGCGAGTTCTCGCGCGAGCTGGCGCGCAAGTGCGCGGTGCTGCTGAAGAACGAGGCGGACACCTTGCCGTTGCCGGCCGACGCGAAGGTCATCACCGTCGTCGGCCCCTTGGCCGATGCGGCCACCGAGATGAAAGGCCCATGGTGGGGCGCGGGCGAGCACGAGCCGGCGACCAGCGTGCTGGCCGGCTTGCGCGCTGCGTTGCCGGGCGCCGAGATCCGCCATGCGGCGGGCGTCGCGATCGAAAGCGACGATGAAAGCGGCATCGCTGCGGCGGTCGCGCTGTGCGATGGCACCGATGCGGTGCTGCTGTGCCTGGGCGAGCGCGCGACGATGAGCGGCGAGGCCGCGAGCCGCGCGACGCCTTCCTTGCCGGGCCGCCAGCAGGCGCTGGCCGAAGCGGTGATCGCGCGGGCGCGTGAACTCGGCGTTCCGGTGATCGCGATCCTGTTCTCCGGCCGGCCGCTGGTGGTGCCCTGGCTGGCGAGCAACGTCGATGCGCTGCTCGCGGCCTGGTTCCTCGGCCGCGAAGCGGGCCACGCGATCGCCGACCTGCTCACCGGCGCGGCCTCGCCGAGCGGGCGCACGCCGATGAGCTGGCCGCGCGCGGTCGGGCAGATTCCGGTGCACTTCGGCGCACGGCCCACCGGGCGGCCGATGAACCCGGCCGACTACTACACGAGCAAGTACCAGGACGTGGACAACACGCCGCTGTATGCCTTCGGGCATGGGCTCACGTACGGCAAGTTCGTTTACGACGACCTGCAGGTCGAGCCCAAGCGCGCACGCGAGCGCGACACGCTGAACATCAGCGTGACGCTGCGCAACGACGGCGCGCGCGAGGCCGAGGAGACGGTGTTCCTGTTCATCCGCGACAAGGTCTGCCGCGTGACGCGGCCGTTGCTGGAGCTGAAGGGCTACGCGAAGCTGCGGCTGAAGCCGGGCGAGTCGGGCACCGTGACGCTGCCGTTGCGGGCGAGCGAGCTGCGCTACCTGGGGCCGGACCTGGAGCCGGTGTTCGAGGGCGGCGAGGTGGAGATCGTGGTGGGGCCGAGTGCGGAGGCGGCGGGGTTGTTGAGGCAGACGATCGAGCTGAGGTAGGCCGATCGGCAGTGGGATGGTCATGCGACCGGCCGCTAGGCGGCGGTTGCTGTCGTTCGGATTCGCACACTTCAGCTACCGCTTCCGACCCATTGCAGACTCCGGGATGAGTGGAAAGCGGGCATCCCTTGGGGGGCGCTCGCCCGAGGAGGTGCCTAGGGTCAGGCCGACGCACGATTCCCTGTCGCAGCCTGGAGTTCATCTCACGCCGGTCCTCCCCGCGTCACGACGCTTTCGCGTAGGCCGCCATGAACACCCGCACCGCCTCGCGCAGCAGCGCTCTGTCCTCGCGCGCGTCGGGCATGTCGAGCATCATCAGCCCGCGCATGTGGCCATCGCCGAGGAACATGGACAGGAACAGGTCCGCCGCCTGGCGCGGGTGCCGTATGTTCAGCGCGCCGGCGGCATCGGCACGGCGCAGATAGGCAGCCAGGTCGCCAATCAGCCGCTCGGGTCCCTCCGTGTAGAAGGCCCGGCACGCCTCGGGCTGCGACCCGGCGGCGCCATAGAGTGACCGAAAGTGCCCCAGCGTGTCCTCCTCGCGCGCCAGCGTGAGGAACTGCTCTCCGACGGCCAGCAGTGCCTTCTGTGGCTGCTTCGGGTCGAGCGCTTCGACGCCGGCCATCCCTCCGATCACGCGTTCGACGCGATCGCGCACCACCGCTTCAAACAGGCCTTCCTTCGATGCGAAGTGGCTGTAGATGGTCATCTTCGAAACGCCAGCGTCGGCCGCGATGGCGTCGACGCTGGCGCGCTCCAGACCGTGCGCATAGAAGTGCCTGCGCGCCGCTTCCATGATTCGCCGCACGCGCTCGGGGTCGCGCGGCCGGCCGCGACGCGGAGGGGACGCAACTTCGTCCTTGGATTTGGGCATCAGCTTGCTTTATGTACTTGACAGTCCAGTATAGCTGACTACACTTATTGGACTGGCAAGTACAGCATATGAAGCCATTTCCAACCCCCGCCTTACGCAGTGGTCCTCGCCGCAGTGTCCGACCGGTCCATCTCCTGCCAGCCGCCGCGGCGCTGGCGATCCTGTCGGCCTGCTCGGTGCCGCCGGTGCAGCCCCCGGCGACATCGGTGCCGCTGTCGGCCGCATTTGCCCAGGCAGGGCCGGCCGCCGCCGCCGTCGACACCCTTGATGGCGCCTGGTGGGCCGGCTACGGCGACCCAACGCTGACCGCGCTGGTCGAGGAGGCCTTGATCGCCAACCGGGATGTGGCGATCGCCCTGCAACGCGTCGCTCAGGCGCGCGCGGGCCACGATGCCCAAAGTTCACGTCTGTGGCCCACGCTGGGCGTGCAGGCGTCCGCCTCGCGCAGCGACAGCGGACTGCCCGCACCAGTCAAGCAAGGGATTCCCGACACTCGCGCGCTGCGCGCCGGCGTCGACGTGGCCTGGGAGATCGACCTTGCCGGTGGCGTGCGTGCGGCGCGCGACGCGGCACAGGCCGATGCCGACGCCGCGGCGGCCGGTGCGCAAGGAGCACGGCTGCTGGTGGCCAGCGAGGTGTCGAGACAGTACTTCGTTTTGCGTAGCGCCGAGGAGCGTTTGCGTATCGTGCAAGCCCTCGCCGCGGCCCAGCGCGAAACGGCGGACCGCGTGGCCAGCCGGCTGCGCGAAGGCGAAGCCAGCGCCTTCGACCTGGACCGCGCGCGGGCCGAGGCCGACGCGCTCGATGCCCAGGTGCCTGCGCTGCGGATGCTGGCCGGCATCTCGCAGACGCGGCTGGCCGTGCTGCTGGGCCGCAATCCGTCCGCACGCGTCGTCGCCGAGAACGATGGCTTTGCATGGCCTGCTGCGCGCGAGATCGGCACCGGACAGCCCAGCGAACTCCTGAGGCGCCGTCCAGACCTGATCGCTGCCGAGGCGCGCGTCGCGGCCGAAACGCTGCGCGGAGCCGAAGCGCGAGCCGAGTGGTGGCCCAAGCTCTTCCTGAGTGCCCTGTTCGGCCGCCAGGACCTGCGACTGAACGCGTTGGATCTCGCGCCGGTGCATTTCTCGAACGTCGCGCTGGCCTTTGCCACGCCGATCTTCAACGCCGGCCGCATCGATGCTGGTATTCGCGCGCAGTCGGCGCGGGCCGAAGAGGCACTGCTGACCTGGCAGAAGGCTGTGCTGGTCGCTGTGCAAGAGGTCGAGGACAGCCTGCTCGTGCGCGCCCAGGAGGCCGAGCGAGTTGCAGCGCTGACCAGCACCGTCGACCACCGCCGGCGCTCGCTACAGCGCGCGCAGTCGCTGCAGCGTGAAGGACAGGTCGACCTGTTGGTGCTGCTGGATGTGCAGCGATCGGTGCTGTCCAGCGAACTCGCGCTGTCGGACAGCCGCCTTCAGCAGGTGCTGGCCGACGTGCAGCTCTACAAGGCCTTGGGCGGCGGCTTCGCACCGGCTCGGGCTGGCACTGCAATGAGCCCCGCCCGGCCGCCCGAAGGGGCTCATTCCCTCTCGGAGGGACAGGGCCGAAGGCCCAAGGGTGCCGCAATCACTTCTCTTGCCCCGAGGACACCCCAGTGAACAGGACTTTCCCCGCCGTGGCCCATCTGGCCATCGCCGCCGCCGGCATCCTGCTGACCGCTTGCAGCGACCCTCCCGCCCCTGCCGCCGTCGTCAAGCCGGTCTTCGTGACCACCGTGGCCGAGGCCGTGTCCTCGCAAATGCGGTCGTTCACCTCCGTCGTCCGAGCCCGTGTCGAAACGGACCTGGGTTTTCGCACCGGCGGCAAGGTGGTGGACCGGCTGGTCGAGGTGGGCGATGTCGTGAAGGCCGGCCAGGCGCTGGCGCGGCTGGATCCTGCTGACTATCACCTCGCCGTCGGCGCCGCCGCCGACCAGATGCAGGCGGCGGCCGTGGACGCGCAGCAGGCCGCGTCCGACGAGGCGCGCTTTCGCCGCCTGCTGGCCGACGGCTCGGTGGGCGTTGCGGATCACGAGCGTCAGAAGGCGCGCGCCGACGCGGCCGCGGCCCGGCTGGAGCAGGCGCGTCGCCAACTCGATCTGGCGCGCAATCGGGAGAGTTACACCACGCTGGTCGCACCCTATGCCGGCGTGATCACCGCGCTGCGCTTCGAGCGTGGCCAGGTGGTGACCGAAGGCCAGCCGGTGCTGTCGCTGGCCCGGGACGGCGAGCGCGAGATCGTGGCTGACATTCCGGAGGAGTGGGTGGGCCGTGTGCGCACGCTCGCCGCCACGGCGACGCCGTGGCACGACACGAAGTCTTCGCTGCGGCTGGTGCTGCGTGAGCTGTCTCCACTGGCCAGCGCGCAGGGCCGGACCTTCCGCGTGCGCTACGCCGCGGCCCCGGAGTCGCGGGCCCAGGTTGCCGCTCTGCCGCTGGGCAGCACCATGCAGTTGAACTTGTCGAGCCAGCCCGCCGGGCCGGCGGCCGCGGTTGTGCCGGTCACCGCGCTGGTGAAGGCCAGCGGATCCGCAGGCGTCTGGGTGCTGGACGACAAGGGCTCGGGCCTCGTCTTCAAGCCCGTCCAGGTGGTGGGAGTGGACGACGCCTCCGTGCACGTCACCGGCCTGGCGACTGGCAGCCGTGTGGTCAGCGTCGGTGCCCAGAAGCTCGATGCCGGCATCACCGTGCGTGCCATCGAACGCGCGCCCGAAGGCGGGCCCGCCCGCGTCGCCAAGAGCAGCCCATGAAGCACTTCAACCTCTCGGAATGGGCCGTTACGCATCGGCCGATGGTGCTGTTCCTGATCATCACGACCCTCATCGTCGGTGGCCTGTCCTTCAGCCGGCTCGGCCGCTTGGAGGACCCCAACTTCGATGTGCCGCAGATGACGGCCATCGTCGTGTGGCCTGGCGCCACCGCGCAGGACGTGCAGGACCAGGTGCTCAACCGCATCGAGCGGCGGCTGCAGGAACTGGATCACTTCGAGTACGTGCGCACGTTCTCGCGCCAGGGTTACGGCGGCATCACGCTGTGGATGAAGGGCGGCAGCAGCAAGGCAGAACTGGAAAACGCCTGGTACCAGGCGCGCAAGAAGATCGGCGATGTGCGGCAGGAATTCCCCGACGGTGTACGCGGGCCCTTCTTCAATGACGAGTACAACGACCGCTACAGCGTGCTCTACGCCTTGAGCGCCCCCGAGCTCTCGATGGCCGAACTGCTCGCCGTCACCGAAGACGTGAAGCGGCGCCTCCAGGGAGTGGCCGGCGTCGCCAAGGTCGACGTGCTGGGAAAGCAAGCCGAGCGCGTGTACGTGGAGCTGTCCACGCAGCGCCTCGCCGCCCTCGGCATCCCGCCCTCCGCCGTGTTCGAGGCGCTGGCGCGTCGAAACCTGGTGGCCCCGGCAGGTTCGTCCGATGCAATGCACGACCGCGTACAGGTGCGCGTGGACAGTGGCTTGCGCGGCGCCACGGACGCCGCCAACGTCACGCTCGAGGTCGGCGGACAGCTGCTGCGGCTGGCGGACATCGCGACCGTGCGCGCCGGCTACGAGGATCCGCCCAGCCTGACCATCCGTCACAACGGCGTGCCGGTGCTGGCCATCGGCGTGACGATGCAACGCAACGGCAATGTCCTGGACTTCGGGCGCGCGCTGGAGCAGCGGCTCGCGCAGGTGCGGCAGGAACTGCCGGTGGGCGTGGAAATCCAGCAGTACGCCGACCAGCCGCGCGTGGTGGCGGAGTCGGTCTGGGAGTTCGAGCGCTCGTTCCTGGAGGCGCTGGCCATCGTGCTGGCCGTGTCCTTTCTGTTCCTGGGCTGGCGCACCGGCATCGTGGTCGCCGCATCCGTGCCGCTGGTACTTGGGCTGGTGGCGGCCGTCATGTATGCCGCGGGCTGGAACCTCGACCGCATCTCGCTCGGCGCACTGATCATCGCGCTGGGATTGCTGGTGGACGACGCCATCATCGCGGTGGAGATGATGGTGGTGAAGCTGGAGCAAGGCTGGGACCGGCTGCGCGCCGCCACCTACGCCTACACGTCCACCGCGTTCCCCATGCTGACCGGCACGCTGGTCACGGCTGCGGGCTTCATGCCGGTGGGATTCGCGAAGTCGATAGCCGGCCAATACGCGGGCGGCATCTTCTGGGTCGTGGGCCTGGCGCTCATCCTGTCCTGGCTCGTGGCCGTGGTGTTCACGCCTTACCTGGGTGTCTTGCTGTTGCCGAAGAACCTGGCGGCCGGCACGCACCACGACGTCTACGACCGGCCCGTCTACCACCGGCTGCGTCGCGTCGTCGACTGGGCGGTGCAGCACCGACGCTGGGTGCTGGCCCTCACGGTGCTGGTGTTCGCCCTCGCCGGTGCCGGCATGCTGAAGGTGCAGCAGCAGTTCTTCCCCACCGCATCGCGGCCGGAACTGCTGGTCGACCTGCGGCTGCGCGAAGGAGCGTCGTTCGCGGCCACCGAGCGCCAGGTGAAGTTGCTCGAGGAACGGCTGGCGAAGGACCCGGACATCGAGTTCTTCACCGCCTACACCGGCGCCGGCACGCCGCGCTTCTACCTGTCGATCCAGCCGGAGCTGCCCAACCCGGGGTTCGCCCAGTTCGTCATCAAGACGGCCGGCATCGAGCCGCGCGAACGCGTGCGGGCGCGCCTGATGGAGCTATTCGACAAGGACGAGGCCTTTCCCGACGTCAGGGCCCGCGTGCAGCGCCTGGAGTTCGGCCCGCCGGTGGGCTTTCCGGTCCAGTTCCGCGTCATCGGGCCGGACAAGGCCCAGGTGCGCGAGATCGCCTACCAGGTGCGCGACACGGTGCGCCAGAGCACTCTGGTGCGCGACACGCAACTCGACTGGAACGAGCAGGTGCGCTCAGTGCGCATCCATGTCGACCAGGACAAGGCGCGGCTGCTCGGCCTGTCGACCGCGGACATCCAGGGCCTGGTGCAGACCACGCTGGACGGTGCGCCGGTCACGCAGATCCGCCGCGGCGAGGAACTCGTCGACGTGGTCGTGCGCGCCACGCCCGAGGAGCGCAAGAGCATCGGTCAGATCGGCGACCTGCAGGTCTTCACGCGCGGCGGCGTCACCGTGCCGCTGTCTCAGCTGGCGCGCGTGGAGCCGGGCTTCGAAGAGCCGGTGCTGTGGCGGCGCAATCGCGACATGGCCCTCACGGTGCGCAGCGACGTGATCGACGGCATGCAAGGCCCCTACGCCACGGCGCAGATCCGGCCGTCGCTGCAGCCCATCATCGACAGCCTGCCTGCGGGCTACCGCATCGAGGAGGGCGGCGCGATCGAGGAGAGCGACAAGGCCAATACTGCGCTGTTCGCGGTGTTCCCGGCCATGTTCGCGGTGACGCTGACGCTGCTGATGATCCAGCTGCAGAGCTTCTCGCGGCTGTTCATGGTGTTCCTGACGGCACCGCTGGCGCTAATCGGCGTGGTGCCGGCGCTGCTGCTGTTCCAGGCGCCGTTCGGCTTCGTTGCGCTGCTCGGCGTGATTGCGCTCGGCGGGATGATCATGCGCAACTCGATCATCCTGGTGGACCAGATCGATCAGGATATCGCGCGCGGCGTCGCGCCCTGGACCGCCATCGTCGACGCCACGGTGCGGCGCTCGCGTCCGGTGGTGCTGACCGCCGCCGCCGCGGTGCTGGCGATGATTCCGCTCACGCGCAGCGTCTTCTGGGGACCGATGGCCATCTCGATCATGGGTGGCCTCGTGGTCGCAACCGCGCTCACGCTCGTCTTCGTGCCGGCGTTGTACGCCGCCTGGTTCCGCATTCGGCGTGACAGCCCGGCGCAGGCGCCCGACGCGGCACCTATGACGGCCAGCGAGTGGCACCCAAACTTCCCCCCAAGCTTCTAAATGGAAAGTGAGATAGCAATGTCAACAGATCAGAAACAGCAAGCGCAGCGCGTGGCGATCGTCACGGGGGCAGCGACAGGCATTGGGGAAGCGACCGCACGCGCGCTGCACGCTGCCGGATACCGTGTGTTCGGGACCTACCGCAAGTTCCCAACGACGAAGGTTCCGGGCGTCGACTATGTGGTCTGCGATGTGACCAGCGATCAGGCGGTCGATGCAGCGGTGCGCGAGGTCATTGCGAAGGCAGGCCGTATCGATCTGCTGGTCAACAACGCGGGAGTCGGGTTGGTGGGGGCCGCGGAGGAGTCTTCGCTCGAACAGGCCAAGTCGGTCTTCGACGTCAATCTGTTCGGTGTGATTCGCATGACCAAGGCGGTCCTGCCGTTGATGCGCCAGCAGCGGTCGGGACGCATCGTGAACATCAGCTCGGTGATGGGCCTGATTCCCTCGCCCTTCATGGCGCTGTATTCAGCCAGCAAGCACGCGGTTGAGGGCTACTCGCAGGCGCTGGACCACGAGGTCAGAGCCTGCGGGATCCGTGTCGTTCTCGTCGAACCGGGCTACACGCGCACCACGTTCGAGAACAACGCGCTGGCAGCCGACCAGCAGAGCGAACACTACGCGCTGGGCCGAGCGAACGCCGAAGCCGTGTTGCGCACCGAGATCGCGAAAGCCGACCCACCGGAAGTGGTGGCCGGAACAGTCGTCACCGCCGCGACCGCCGCGAAACCGCAGCTGCGGTACACGGCGGGTCGTGACGCCACGACGGTCAGTCTGCTCAGACGCTTCGTGCCGGCGTCGGCATTCGACAAGAGCTTGCGCAAGCGGATGCAGATGCCGGCATAGGCCTACCACATTGGCTTTCCCAGGGAGTGTCCCGAGTTGAACGGCGGCACCTAGGTGGGCCACTGCTGCGTGTGGCGGCTCACACCTGCATGCGAATGACGGAGCCAACTTCTAGTCAGTGACAGCTTCCGGCCACCACGTCGAGTGGCCGCTCCTGGCCGGGTGCTGCCGCTTAGGGCCACGACACCGAGTGACTCAGTTCAGTCTGAAACGGTCCTTGGAACCCGCTGACGCAAAAGACCACTCCTGGCGGGCGATGGCGCGCGCCAGTCAGTGAAGCTTCCCACCGTCCTTCAGGTCACGCCGCGGGCCGGGACGCGCGCTCTTCTTCTCTTCGACTTGGCGCAGCAGGTCCTTGCCGGCGAATAGCTTGGCGGCGCGCACCTTGATCTCGAGCAGTTCATTCGCGCTCACCGAATACCTTCCGGTGATCAAGTCCACATCGATCTTGAACTCGACGTCCTTGCCGGCGTTCGAGAGCGAGCCGACCGTGAACTCGTATGCCTCGTCGTGGACGGGCACTCCCCGATGGGCGACGTCATAGTCTTCGTACTCGACGTGATGAATCGCGCCACTCGCGAGGTCGAGAAGGCCCTTCGCCTTGACGACGTCCTCGCTCAGCTCGTCGATGATAGTGATCGGTACCTTCAGATCCACGGCGGCTCTCCTTGCATTCTCAGATTCGATGCTGCCATTGTCCGCTGAGTGACCGAGATCAGTCTCAAGCGGAAGTCCAGGATGCACCCGACGCCAGCGCAGCCAGAACCCGGCCATGCAGTCCCAGAAGCTGTCGCCGAATGCCGCCGTGGGCTCACGGCGCCAGCCGCAGCGACCCGCCGCCGTCGAACGCGATCGTGCCGGTGACCCGCGCGTTGGGGTTGGAGTCACTGCGCCGCACCGGATCAGGCCGCAGAACGCCGGTCAGTCGCATCGCGTTGCCGCCGCGCGTGACGTCCAACTCGATGTAGTGCACGCTGGCGTAGCCGAGCGTGGCGCCAGCGACACCGGCGAACACTTCGGTTCCTTCGAGCAGCACGGTCGCCTCGGCGTCGTCGAACGCTGGCACGGTGTCTAGCCGCATCGTCCATGGCCGGCCCTGCGCGTCCTCGCCGACCCAGTTGCCCGTCAATGTCGGCAGGAACGCATCGTTCTCGTTGCGGCGCACGCTGAACGTCTCGAAGCTGCGGTCGTCGGGCGTGAGCCGCACCGTCTCGTCGTCGGTGAAGCGGCCGACGTAGGACGGCGCCAGCGGCGCCGCCGGCGTCTGCAGTCGCAGCTTCATGTCGCGGTCCTCGAAGCTGCCTGTGAAGGTGCTGCTGACGAAGGCGGCCACGCCGGTCGGATCATTGACGTTGATCTGCGACGTGTCGTCGAACTTGCCGCTCGTCGCTGTCGTCGTCGGCGGCGAGAAGCTGAGGTTGACGAAGCGCCGTTGCAGCACACCCTCGAAGGCGAACTGCAGGAACGGCGCGTACGCCAGTGCGCCGCCGCCGCAGCCGGCGAGCGGCCACGCGAGACTTCCGGCACCGGCAACGATCAGGTGGCGACGAGACAGCATGCAGCTCATGGTGGGCTCCTTCGACCAAGAACTTCGAGGAATGCGGCGATGTCTCGCTGCAGAGCCACCAGCGATGGCTCCATCGCGACCAGGCGCGCGCGGATGTCGGGCGGCGCCGACTGGCGGTCGTACACCCGCTGCAGGTCGCCCTGATTCATCTGGAAGAACGGCTCGTGCACCGACCACAGTTGCGCGCGCAGCGATTGCCAAAGCGTCATCACCGGCTGCGGCCAGTAGCGCACCAGCGTGCCGTCGTGACGGTCGCGCGCCGTGAGGAAACGGCCCACCGCCTTGCTGTAGTCGTTGGCGAACGCATGCATGCGTTCCTTGGGAACGAAAGGCTGCAGCAACTGGCCGTGAAGGTTGCGCACGGCGAGCAGGTAGCCGTTCAAGGTCTCGGCCAGGTCGACCTCGGCCGAACGCGGATCGGTGAGCGGGATGTTCTTCGCGTCCAGCAACTGCCACCAGCCGTCGGCCTGCAACCTCCGGGCGATCGGTCCGATCGCCTGCACCGACATCACGATGTCGTCGGCCCGCGTCACGATGCCGAGCACGCCGTACGCGCTGATCACCGGCCCGCCCGACGATCCGCCGCGCGCGCCGGGATGCTCGATCGCGAGCTGCTCGCGCGCATCGGGCAGCGCGAGCACCGCCGCGGTGCCGGGAGCGACGCCGCACTGGTCGTCTTGTCCGAGCAACCACGCCTCCTGGCGCAGCGCGAGCGTCTCCGCCGGCGCCACGGCTTCCATCAGCAGCCGATAGTCGGGCGGACGCTGCACGCGCAGCAGCGCGATGTCCCGCTCGCCGGCATCGAATTCGTGCACCAGCGTGGCGGCTCGCTCGACCGCGTCGCCGGTGTCGCCCAGGCAGAACGATGCGCTGATCGATGTGCTCGGCCCCTTCCCATCGGCGATCACGTGACGCGCCGTGAGTACCAGCACGTGCCGCGCCTCCACGCCGACCACCAGGCCGAACCCATGCTCGCCGATGCCCGCGGCACGCACGCGCACGACGTTCTTCAGCAGGCGGGCACCCAGGGCCGGGCCGTCGTCGAAGGTGGTCGGCGTTGCTGCCGATGCCGCCAGCGGCAGCACCAGCAGCGCACCGCACGCGAGGGCCGATGCCGCGTTCACGCGGAAACCTCCGCGAACTGCCGTCTCGTCCACGCGACCGCACCCCACAGCGCGACCGCCGAGCTCCACAGCAGCGTCGCCAGGTGATGGCGCGAGAGGTACTCGAGCCAGGTCGGCTTCAGCGAGCGTTCGAGCGATCCGACGCGCAGCTTCAGGTCACGTGCCGAGCCATTGAGCTTGAGCGTCAAAGCGCCGTCGGCAACGACGATCTCGCAGCGCTCGGTGACGAGTCCGTCGATGTCGAGCCATTCGCCCGCGGCGATCGGAATCGTCTGGTTGGTTGCGGCCAGCGTGAGCTGGCCGCCCTCGATGCCGGAACGCAGACGTGAGGTCACGCCGACGCCGGCGGCGGCGCGACGTTCGGCGAAGCGCAGTGCCAGCGGCGCCAGCTCGACGAAGCGCGGCGCCGCAGCGCCGGCGACCGACCACGACAGCTCGACCGGCGGTGCGCGCTGCTGCGCGGACGCGGCCGAACCCGCGACCAAGCGCAGCCATTCGGCCTTCGCCAGCTGCGTTGGCGCCGGCGCAGGCGCATCGCCGAGCCGCAGCGAGGTGCGGCCGCGCAGCTCGACATTGGCCACGACCGGCGACGACAGGCTTTCCACCGCCAACACCAGGCGCTCGCCGCGCAGCTGCAAGGTCACGTCCGCCGCGCCTGGCAGCGCGATGCCGCGCAGCCAGGTCTGCTCGGACTGCACGCTGACCGGATCGATGTGCTCGACCGCCGGGGAGACAGCCAGCAGTCCGGGCCCCAGTTCGGCCGCCGTAAAGCCCTCGAGCCGCAGTTCGCTGCCCTCGAGCGCCTGCCCTTCGAGCGTGGTCGGCTCGCCGAGTCGCGCGGTGATCGACGACGCGCGCAGCTCCAGCGACAGCGGCACGCTCGGCCAGCGCAGGGTCGCGGCGACCAGCAGCAGCAGCGCGACCGCGGCGAACGGCCAAAGCACCGCGCCAAGGCGGCGCCGGCGCGGCGCTTGCTGCGCGGCGATCGCAGCGTTCAGCAATCGAGCGCGTTCGTCGAGCTCGCGCAGCTCCGACAGCGAAGCCTGCGGGTCGGCGAGCCGCTCGGCGAGCTTCTCGCCGAGCGCTTGTCGCGCCTGGGTCAGCCGGTCATTTGGCAGGACCATCGAGCGCTCCGCCGACGACGAGGAAGTGCAGCTGCGGCAGCGCGCGTCCGTCCTTGGCATCGATCGCCTCGACGTCGATGCGCAGCGGGTGCTCCGTCGCAGGCAGAGCGATCGGCAGCGCGAGGCGCTGCCACTGCAGCAGCCTCGAATCGGCCAACGTGTTCCATTGCGCAGGCGAGGCGGTGGCGGCGCCGACGGGATAGCTGCGCCACGCGAGCGATGCCACCGGCACCGAGACGCGCAAGATGGCCTGCGCCGTCGTCGCGCTGCGGTCCGCCGTGCGCACGGCGACCGGCGCGAAAGCGGCCGGCTCTCCCGACGCGGCGCCCGTCGCGCCGGCCGGGTCCGCGTTCGCGAGGAAGCCGAGGTCGCCTAAACGCAGACCCGTCGCAGCCAGCATCCCGGCGGGATCCCAGCGCCGCGACGCGCCGGCGGCGAGCTGCAGATCGACACGGTAGTAAGGCCGCGAGCGCAGCGGCTGCACGATCAGCCGCAACGGCCGCGGGGAGGCCGCCTGCAGTTCGAGCGCACCGCCGGGCATGTCGGTGGCCCTTGGCCCCTCGCCGCGCGTCAATGACAAGAGCTCGACGAACGGTTGCGACACCGTCTTCTCGAAGAACCCCTCGCACTGGCCAGGGCCGCCGCTCGGCCCGTACGGCGGCGTTCGGTTCGAGCTCGGAATGAGAGGGGCGCAATCGAAGCCCTGCGCGTGCGAAGCGGCGTTCGCGAGTGCGCACAAGGCAATCGTGCAACGGACCAGGGCGGCAGGACGACTCATCGCGCTCCGATCAGGTTCCCGCAATCCGCGCCAGTGTAGAGCGGTCGGCCCGCGCCAATGCCGGCTGACCGTCTCAAGCGGGCACTTGCCGCCCCACGCCCTCTTCAGAGTCCATCAGCGCATCGGGGCCGACGTCTGCTCGACGCCGCTGCTTTCGTTGCGCAGCCGGATGCGCCCATCGTCGACGTCCGAGTCGATCGCGAATCGCAGCACCTGGCCGGCGACAAAGGGCAGTTGCGGGCTCGGCTCGATCACCGTCAGGGTCAGCCGTCCGGCGTCCAGCGATGCATCGCCGGTCGCTGCTGCGCCGGCCGCAAGCAGACCGAAGCCGAGCAAACCGGCCGAGCCCGCGCCGGACTCGACTTCACCGAAGGACAACAAGGTCGTCGTGCGACCGAGGGATGGGTCGAAGACGGCACCGAAGCTGAAGTCCGTGAACTCGAAGTGGGCGAACTCCAGGTCGTCAACCGTGGTCGCGCGGGGCCGGAATTCGTCCCACGATTCGTCGTCACCGCCGCCGCAGGCGGACAGCAGGGCGGCGATCAGACCGGTGGTCAGTAGCGTTCGTCGTTGAGTGGGCATCGTCGGCAGTCCAAGGTGGAAAGCCTCGACCATGTCCGCTCGCGACAGCCAGCTCAGCTCGGTTTCGAAGCGATCCCGATCGAATTCGAAATCGATGCGCTTTCGTTGGACGTCTGCACGTGCGAGACGGCCGCATCGCCGCGCCGGTAGTCGGAAGGCGCCAGGCCGAAGGCATCGCGGAACGCCCGGTTGAACGGCGCGAGGCTGCCGAATCCCGCGTCGAGCGCAATCGTGAGGATGGGCAGGTGGGCCGAAGCCGGGTCGCGCAGCCGCTGCGCAACCTCCCTCAGCCGGTAGTGATTGAGGAAGGCCGAGTAGTTCTTGAAGCCGAGGTGGCCGTTGATCGCGACGCGAAGCCGGTGCTCGGGCATGTCCAGGCGCTGCGCCAGCAGCCGGATCGTCAGTCCGGGCTCGCGGTACATGTGCTCCCGCTCGAAGGCCGCCAGCATCTGCCGCGCATGGCGTGCGGCGTTGGCTTCGGCGATGGAAGGCATCGGTTCGGCGGATGCGGGCGGGTCCGCGGCGACGAGCGCCTCGTGCACCGACGGCACCGGGCCGTGCGTGGCCTCGTAGACGCGACGCATCGGGCTGGGATCACCGGTGGCCAGCAGCAGCCACGCGAGCTTGAATGCGATCTGGGCCGCCACCAGCGCCAGCATGGTCGGCGAGGCGCTGTCGCTCAGCCAGCCGAGCCCGTGCGCGGCGACAACGGCCAGCACGTACAGCCCGGCGCACGCCGCGACCACCAGGCGCAGCATGCGCCGGTAGTCGTCGAGGTCGTCGGTCCTGCCGCGCACCAGCACGGCGAGCATGTGGGCGACCAGCACGACGCTGAGTGCCGGCACGATCGAGGTGGCCAGACGCAGGCCCTCCGACGACTTGCCGAGGACCACGGGCAGCACGACGCCCACCACGGCGATGGCCAAGGGCTGTCGCCAGACGGCGGGCCCGACGTGCCGAGGGTCGAAGAGCAGACGAACCAGGTTCCACAACGCCACGACACCGCAGGCCGACAGGCCAAGAAGCCACGGGCGAGCCGATGGTCCGAACACGCTCCCGAGCGGCGTCGCGAAGCCGTGGAACGCCGCCCCGCACAGCATCAGCACGGCCAGGTTCAGGCGTGCGCTCGGGGCCAGCTGCCGCGCGATGGCCGCCACGGCCAGCACCGCGACCGAGATGCCCAACGACGCGCCGAGGAGAAGCAGGTAGACATCCGTCGCGCCCATCGCACGTCCGTGGCAGCCCTGAAGGCGGGCATTCTAGGAACAGCGCCCGCGCACTCCGGCGAAGACCGCCGACATCCTTGACCCTGAAGCCGCCGGACGGGAATCGAGCCCTTCAATCCGAGGCGAGCCCACCGTCTTCCACAGCCGCGGACTCACTCTCCGCATGCCGGTCATGCTCCGTCGTGACCAGGATCTCGTTCAGAACGGACGTGGCGTAATTCCCGGCGGGCAGGGTGAACGTGAGCACCAGTTGATCGGCCTGCGGCCATTCCCACGTCAGTTCCTCAGGGGTCGCCACCAGCGCGCGGCGCTCCTGTTCGAGGCCAGCGTGTTCCATGCCGTCGCACAAGGTCGTGTAACGCTCGGCCACGCCGTTCTCCAGGGCCTGCGCTTGGTCGGTGGTGATCACGCGGCCCCGTCCCCAGAGCGGCCCGGTGGGCCGACCCGCCTCGTCCATCACGTCACCGGGCAGGGTCTTGCCCCACAGCCCTTGTTGAATTCGCAGCGCCAGCACTTCATTGAAGACGAAGGAGCGCACCGCCGACAGGTAGATGCCCTTCTTCTTCGGATTGCGCACGCGGATCTCGCGCGCCAGCATGGCCCGGCCCTGCTCGACGTTGCCGCCCTCGAAGCCGAAACGCTGAGCGCCAAAATAGTTGGGCACGCCCTGTGAAGCCACGGCCTTCAGATTGGCCTCGATGGCGTCGCGCTCGCCGCTCACGTCACGCAGCACGATGCGAAACCGATTGCCCTGCAGGTCACCGGGGCGCAGCTTCTTCACGTGGCGGCTCTGACCCAGTACCTTGAACTCCGGGTGCTGCAGCAGGGTCAGGTCGGGCGTCTCGCCCTTGGGCAGATAGATGCTGAACCACTGACGCGTGATGGCGTAGCGGTCCTTGAGGCCGGCATAGCCCACGTCCCTTTCCTGCACGCCAGCGGCCTCGGCCAATTGCTGGGCGACGAAGGCGGTATTGGCGCCGTTCTTTTCAACATCCAGCCAGATGTGCTCGCCCTCGCCGCAGGGCAACTGCAGCGGCAGTTCGGTCACGATGAAATCCTCGTTGAGGAGTTTCAAGGTGGCGCTGGCGCCGCTGGCCGGATAGGCCTTGGGCCACGGCGGCAAGGTGGTGTATCGAGCGTCGGTCATGAGCGGTCTGCTTCGAGGATGATTTTGCGTCGCCATCGCAAGCGGGGATCTGCCTCGTAGTCGGCCACCACCCACGTGCGCATCGGGTGCTCGGCCGCCTCCGCGAGGAAGTCCCGCACGACCGCTGCGGAGGCTGCATCCAGCGCGTCGAAAGGCTGGTCCAGGCACGTCACCGTGGCTCCGCTCGCCAGCAAGCCCACGAGGGCCACCTTGCGACGGCTGCCGGTGGACAGCATGAACAAGTTCTTGCCCAGGTGCGGCTCGAGTCCGAGCGCCTGCGCGAGATCCTCCTGCAGCGTCATGTCCCACGCAGGGCAGCGCTGCCGCAGATCGCTCCACACTTGATGAGGCGTCAGTTGATCCTGCCCCGGCAGCGAGAGATCGAGCCAGAGAGCCTCCTCCGGGCGCTGCGCGAGCGATCGCAGCAGGCGGGTCTTGCCGGCACCCTCGTCGCCTGTCACGGCGACGAGCCCGGGCTCGAGGGGTGTCAGGTCCACAAGATTCATTGCGCGCGCAAAGACAGAAGGTAGCCCTCGACGGCCTTTTGCAAGGCCTTGCGTGGCGTGCGCTGCAGCTTCAGCAGCAGGTCGTGCGGCGTCTCCTCCACCTCGTATCGCTCGCGAATGTCGCGCTGGATCTGCGAGAGCAGTCCGGCCGCCACCTCGGCATCGGCCATGGCGCGGTGGGCGCGGCCCGCCGGGGCGATGGAGTGGAATGCGGCCAAGGAGCCGAGCCGAAAGCTCGCGGCCTGCGGATAGAGACGACGAGAGAGCAACAAGGTGCAGGCCATCGACGCATCGGTGCGCGGACCGCCCAGCCGCGCCAGTTCTGCTGCCCAGAAGCGCTGGTCGAAGGAAGCGTTGTGCGCCACCAGCGGCATGTCCCCCACGAAACGCGCGGCCTCGGTCATGACGTCGGCTGCCGCGGGAGCCGCGCGGATCATCTCGTTGGTGATGCCGGTGTAGGCCTCGATGAACGGCGGGATGCGAACGCCGGCGTTCATCAGCGACTGGAAGCGATCGACGACCTGCGCTCCCTCCAGCACCACGATGGCGATCTCGGTTGCCCGATCTCCCTGTGCGGGCGACAGGCCGGTCGTCTCGAAGTCGATGACTGCAATGGGATTCAACGCGTTCCCTGGGCGTTCAGCTCTCACGCAAGCTCTCCGACCGCAGCGAGACATGCGACGCCCCCATCTGCATCCCCAGCTCGATCAGCTCTGCCAGCGCCTCGACCGGCGCCGAGCCGAAGTCGATGTTCAGCAGCGTGCTGCCGTCGTCGCCGTCTTCGCGCACGATCGAATGGATCACGCTTTGCAGGCCGTGCTCGTCTTGCTCGAACGCGTCTTCGAGATCGAGCCAGCGCAGCGCCCATTGCTCGATCGGCTCTGCAGGCAGGCGGATGTTGAAGTGCAGCCCGACATCGTTCCAGGTGAAGGGGCTCACCGCGACCGTCGCGTGATCCGACCAATCGATGCCGAAAGGCTCGAAGCTCAAATGCGTCGACGGGTTCAGGTCGTGCACGCGCGCCTGGCCATCGACGCTGGTCGCCATGTCGGCGCGATAGAGCCGATAAGGCAGCGGCTCGTCGCGCTCCAGCTCGAACATCACCTCGGCCGCGGCCGGCTCGTGCTCGGCCATGAAATCGGTCAGCGCTTCCAGCAGCGCCTGCAGATAGCGCTCGCGAACGGCCGTGGCCAGTTGGAGAAAGTCGTCCATCGATCTGCTTGCCTACTTGCGCAAGGCCACCGTCACGAGAAACTGCGAATCGAGCCTGGCCTCGACGCCATGCACCACGCCGCCACCCAGAAACATCAGCTGGCCCGCCTCGAGCAGGTGCGAATGTGCTCCTGCGGTCACCGCCACCTCGCCCTCGATGCACTGGATCGTGATCTCGCCGGGCACCGCGTGCGGCGGCAGCGTCTTGCCCGCAAGCAGGATCACGCGCATCACCTCGAGGTCGGCCGACTTGAACAAGGCGATCGTCTTCTCCTGCGCCAGGCGCGCGCCGAGCGGGCGCACGTCGATCGCCTGTCCTGGGTCGGCATGGGGAATGGCCATCGCGCTGTCTCCTGGTGAGGCGCGAATTCTTGCACCGGCAGCCACAACGAAAAAACGCCCCGCGAGGGGCGTCTTTTCGTTCGAACGGACTACCTTACTCGCGGCCTGCGTTCGCCGCGACACGCTGCGGCTCACCCACGGCCTGCTGCACCGGCCCGACCAGCGACGTCGCCGCCATCTCGCCGATGCGCTGGCCCATCGCCGCGCCGACGCGCGTCGAATAGCGGTAGTGCACGCCGCCCCATACGCGCGCGTCCGACACCTCCTGCACGAAAGCATCGAGGTCGCTCCAGCGGCGCTGCGCGCCCTTGGCGGTCGGGCTGCTGGTGGCGAGCATCGGCAGGCGTGTGCCGCCGATCTCGACCTTCAGCACCGCGCCGACGCTGGCGGCCAGCGCCGAATGCGCGCTTGGAAACTCCGGATGCATCGGCGTGTCGATCAGCGGCTGCCAGCCGCCATCGCGCTCGGTGGCCGCGTTGCCGTCGACATCGGCATTGCGGATCGCGGTCGACGGACGCCAGAAGTTGTAGTGGTACTTGGCGTCGAACACCGCGATCAGCGAGTCGTCCATCGCCTGCGCGACCGTGGCGTACAGGCGCGCGTTGCGCAGCACGTCGCGACCGGGCTGCTCGGCGACCGAGCGCACGACGCCGTAGTAGATGGCCGGCAGCGAGTAATCCCAGAAGCGCGCCACGTCGGTCTGCTCGGCGCTGCGCTGCGTGCTGGCCTTGCCGCCGAAGGCTTTGACTTCGTCGAAATCACGCGTCCAGGACTCGCTGGTCAGCGCGGTCGGCGCGCCGGGGCGCATCTGGGACGCGCTGGCCATCACCCAGGGCTTGCGCTGCGGCCACTGCGTGACGGCCGGCGTCGCGGTCGGCACGTAGACGCCGGCGCTGGCGTGCGGGCGGTAGGTCTCGGGCGTCGCGACGTTGTCGGCGGCCCGCTGCGCCAGCAGCTCGGCGGCGGCCTGCTCGCCGGCGGCGATGCCGGCGGCCTTGGCCGTGCTGTCCGCAATCGCGGCGATCGCACTGTCGTAGGCCTTGTCGATCGCGGCCTGCTGCGTCGGCAGCAGCTTCGCGAGCATCGCGCGGTTGGCCGCGGCGATGGCGGCATCGACCGCGCCGGGGGCCGTGCCGGCCCTCTGCGCGTTCAGCGCGGCGCGCAAGGTGGCGCTCTGCACCAGCGCGACGACGCGGATCGCCGGCGGCGTGCCGATCTTGGCCTCGCCGATCAGTTCGTGGGTCTTCAGGTTCCAGTCGGTGACGACGTCGGCCTGCGCGGTGAACGCATGAGTGGCCACCAGCGCGGCGATCAGGCTCGGGACGAGTTTCATGGGAGATTCCTTCGGGTGGATCGGGGTCTGGGATATCGCGCCGGTTGACGCTGGGCATGACCTTATTCAGGGGGCCGTTCCACCCGCGTTCCACGTGGCACGGCCATTGCCGGTACTCCCGTCCGCAACCGAACGGGAATAGGCTTTCGAGCATGGGATCGAGACAAGCCGCCGCATCGCCCGCCAAGCGCGAACCGCTGGGCCGCTACGCCGCCAAGCGCAACTTCGCGCGCACGCCCGAGCCGCGCCACGACGCCGAGCCCGCCACGCACGGCGATCGCTTCGTGATCCAGAAGCACTGGGCCAGCCGGCTGCACTACGACTTCCGGCTCGAGCACGGCGGCGTGCTGTGGAGCTGGGCGGTGCCCAAGGGCCCGAGCTTCGACCCCAAGGCCAAGCGCATGGCGATCCACGTCGAGGACCATCCGGTCTCGTATGGCGGCTTCGAGGGCACGATCCCACCCAAGCAATACGGCGCCGGCCGCGTGATCGTCTGGGACGACGGCCGCTGGGAGCCGGTGGGCGACCCGGCGGCGGGCATGGCCGAGGGCAAGATCGTGTTTCGCCTGCACGGGCAAAAGCTCGCCGGCCTGTGGGAGCTGGTGCGCATCGCCAAGCCGGGTGACAAGCAGGACGCGTGGATCCTGTTCAAGAAGCGCGATGCCTGGGCGCGGCCCGAGGCCGAGTACGACGTGCTCGCCGCGCTGCCCGACAGCGTGATCGAGCATCCGCTCGGCTTGGCGGAGCAGCGCGAGCCGCGCGAGCAAGCCGCGCCCGCCGATGCCGCGCCGGATTTCAGCCGCGCGAAGAAGGCCGCGCTGCCGGCCAGGCTGGAGCCGCAGCTCGCCACCTCGGCCAGCGCCGCGCCTTCAGGCGACTGGATCGTCGAGACCAAGTTCGACGGCTACCGCATGCTCGCGCGGGTTGAGCGCGGCGAGGCGCGGCTTTTCACGCGCAACGGGCACGACTGGACCAGCAAGCTCGAGCCCGTCGCCCGGGCCCTCGAGAAGCTGCCGATGAAAAGCGGCTGGCTCGACGGCGAACTGGTCGTGCTCGACGAGCGCGGCCTGCCCAGCTTCAACCGCCTGCAAAACGCGCTCGACGCGCGGCGCAACAAGGACATCGTCTACTTCCTGTTCGACCTGCCCTTCGTCGACGGGCAGGACTTGCGCGCCGTGCCGCTGCGTTCACGCCGCGCGCGCCTGGCCGGGCTGCTGGGCGATGCGCAGGATCCGCTGCGCTTCAGCGCCGACTTTCAGGCCACGCCCGCGCGCATGCTCGCGGCGGTATGCGAGATGGGCCTCGAAGGCGTGATGGCCAAGCGTGCCGACGCGCCCTACGCCTCGGGCCGCTCCGAGGCCTGGCTCAAGCTGAAGTGCCGGCTGCGGCAGGAGTTCGTGGTGGTCGGTTTCACCGATCGCGCCAACGCGAAGGGCGAGGTCGGCGCGCTGATGCTGGGCTACTACGAAGGCGGGCAGCTGCGGCATGCCGGCAGCGTGGGCACCGGCTGGGACCACAAGGCCGGTGCCGACCTGCACCAGCGTCTGTCGAAGCTGGAGACCAAGACCTCGCCCGTCGGCGCCGATGCGCCCAAGCCGGGCCGCTGGTCCAAGCGCGCGGCCGGCAGCGAGCGTTGGGTCAAGCCGCAACTCGTGGTCGAAGTGGCGTTCTCCGACTGGACGCCCGAAGGCCACGTGCGCCACGCCGTCTACCAGGGCTTGCGCGCCGACAAGCCGGCCGACGCGGTGCGCCGCGAGCCGGGCGCGGCGGCGGTGGCAGTGCCCGCGGCGAGCCCGCTGCCGATCAAGATCACCCACCCCGAGCGCGTGATCGACCAGAGCACCGGCCTCACCAAGCTCGACCTCGTGCGCTACTACGACAGCGTGGCCGACTGGCTGCTGCCGCACCTCAAGGACCGTCCCGTCTCGCTGGTGCGCGCGCCCGAGGGCATCGCGGGGCAGCTGTTCTTCCAGAAGCACCCCGAGACGCGCATGCCGGGCCTCAAGACGCTGGACCCGGCGCTGTGGCCCGAGCACGCGGCGCTGCTGGGCGTGCACAACCGCGAGGCCTTGCTCTCGGCGGCGCAGATGAACGTGATCGAGTTCCACACCTGGAACTCCAAGGTCCAGAAGATCGATCTGCCCGACCGCGTGATCTTCGACCTCGACCCCGGCGAAGGCGTGAAATGGCCTCATGTGCAGGAGGCCGCGATGCTGGTGCGCACGCTGCTCACCGAGCTGGGCTTGGCGGCATGGCTCAAGACCTCGGGCGGCAAGGGCCTGCACGTGGTGGTGCCGCTGGCGCCCAAGCTCGACTACGACACCGTGAAAGACGTGTCGCAGGCCATCGTGCAGCACTTGGCACGCAACGTGCCACAGCGCTTCGTGGCGAAGTCGGGCGCGGCCAATCGGGTCGGCAAGATCTTCGTCGACTATTTGCGCAACGGCCACAGCCAGACGACGGCGGCGGCTTATTCGGCGCGTGCACGGCCGGGGCTGGGCGTGTCGATGCCGCTGGAATGGGACGAGCTCGCGGCCTTGAAATCTTCTTCGCAATGGACCATCGCCAATGCGCGCGAGCACTTGAGTTTTCAGAAGCGCGATCCGTGGGACGGCTATGGCCGCTCGCGGCAGACCCTGGCCCGCGCGATGAAATTGCTGGGCATCGGGGTCGCTTGAGGTCTAGGATGGGCGCGACGGGCCGCTCGGCCCGTTTTGGATCTGCAATCCGTGCCGGAGGTTGTATATGGCCGCACGTTCGATCGCATCCCTCTCGCTGGGCTTCGGCCTGGTCTCGATACCGGTGAAGCTGTACAGCGCGACCGAGAGTTCGGCTTCCGTGCGCTTCAACCTGATGACCAAGGAAGGCTCGCGGGTCAAGCAGCAATACGTGTCGGAGAAGACCGGCAAGGTGGTCGAGCGCGCCGAGATGATCAAGGGCTACGAGTTCGACAAGGACCAGTACGTGCTCTTCACGCCCGACGAGCTGAAGGCGCTGGAAGACAGCGCCTCGCACGAGGTGGAGATCATCGCCTTCATCCCCAACGACACGGTCGACCCGCTGTATTACGACAAGGCCTATTTCCTCGCGCCCGACAAGCGCGGCGGCAAGCCCTACAACCTGCTGATGGAAGCGATGCGCGAGAGCAGCCGCTGCGCGCTCGCCAAATGGGCCTGGAAGGGCAAGCAGTACATCGTGCAGATCCGCCCCGCCGAAGACGGCCTGGTGTTGCAGCAGCTCTTCTATGCGGACGAGGTGCGCTCGATGAAGGACCTGGGCATCGAGCACGTGAGCGTGGCGCCGGCCGAGCTGAAGCTCGCGCTGCAATTGATCGAGCAGATCTCGCGCGACGAATACGACCCGACCGAATACAAGGACGAAGAGCGCAAGCGCGTGCTGGCGGCCATCGACGAGAAGATCTCGGGCAAGCAGATCGTGGCGGCCGAGCATGAAGAAGGCAGCGCGGCGGGTGGGCAGGTGATCGACCTGATGGAGGCCCTGAAGGCGAGCCTGGGCAGCAAGGCCGCGAACGGCAAGGCGGCCGCGGCGCCGGCCAAGGCCGCCGCTGCGAAGGCCAAGGCGCAAGAGCCTGCGAAGGTGACCTCGCTGGCCGGGCAGGCGCGCAAGGGCGCTGCGCGCGCGGCCTCGGCGAAGAAGGTGGCCGCCGAGCCCGAAGCCGCGCCCGCGCGCAGCCGCGCGCGCAAGTGAGCGGCTTCTACACGCTCAAGAGCGCGCAGGAGCTGTTGGGCATTTCGCGGCACGCGGTGACGGCGCTGATCGACGCCGGCTTCGTGACGCCGGCGCGCGGGCCGCGCAACGAATACCGCTTCGGGTTTCGGGACCTGGTGCTGCTGCGCACGGCGCATGGCTTGCGAGAGGCCAAGGTGCCGGCGCGGCGCATCGTGCAATCGCTCAAGCGATTGAGCGCGCAACTGCCGCAGGGGATGCCGCTGACGGGACTGCGCGTGACCGCGGCGGGCGACCAGGTCGCGGTGCACGAAGGCGATGCGCGCTGGAATGCGGAATCCGGCCAGTGGCTGCTGGACTTCGAGGTGAGCGTGGCGAAGGGGCAGGTGCATGTGTCGGCGCCGGCCGTGCGCGAGAAGTCGGCAGGGGAGTGGCAGGCCGAGGGCGAAGCGTGCGAGGCCAGCGATCCGGCGGCGGCCGAGGCGGCGTATCGGCGCGCGATTGCGCTGGATGCCTGCTTTGCGGATGCCTATGCCAACTTGAGCGCGATGCTGTGCGAGACGGGGCGCGCCGAAGAGGCGGTGAACTTGCTGCAGGCGGGGGTCGAGCACTGCAAGGATTCAGCGCTGCTGCACTACAACCTGGCGGTGGCGCTGGAAGACGACGGCCGGCCGTTCGATGCGCTGGCGGCCTACGAGCGCGGGCTGGCGTTGGATGCGGCGATGGTGGATGCGCATTTCAATGCGGCCCGATTGGCCGAGGAGCTGGGGGACTCGCAGCGGGCCTTGAGGCACTTGAACGCGTACAGACGCTTGAGCCGGTAAAGGCTTCGTGGGATCGGCGCTTGCCGCAACTGCAGGCTGCAGTTCAAGTGGAGGTGCGCCGTGCCTCACCGTATTTTCGTTGGCTGGCTGATCGCCGGCGTGGTCTTGCTTGCCGCATGCGGCAAGAAGGAGAGCCCGGCGCCTGCGCAAGCGCCAGCGTCGGTGCCGGCCTCGGTGCCGGAATCGGCTCCCCAGTCATCGGCTCCCGCATCGATTCCCGCATCGGCTGCGGCGGCCGGCGTGACGCTCGCGTCGGTGACGCTGAGCAAGGCCGGCGGCGCGGCCAAGAAGCCCGACGCCGCGGCGGAGCGCTTCAACCAGCGCGACACGGTCAAGGCATCGGTGGACACCGAGGGTGCTGGCGCGGCGACGTTGGGCGTGCGCTGGATCCAGGGCAGCGGCGCGAAGGGCCGGACCCTTGCAGAGCAGGTGGCCAGCATCGCGCCGACCGGCGCGACGACGACCGAGTTCCTGCTCGCGAGGCCCGAAGGCCTGGCGGCCGGCGACTACCAGGTGGAGATCCTGCTCGACGGCAATGTGGTGGCGACGCGCGCGTTCAATGTGGCGCCGCCGCTGGTGGCCAAGCCCAAGAGCGCTGCGCCGCCAGCGGCGGTGCAGGGCATGCCGGATGCATCGGTCGAGCAGTTGGTGGCGGCATCACTGGTGCGCTATGGCGACTACGAGTGCGAACTCGGCCAGACCATGACGGTCGCGAAGAGCGCCAGGCACGAGGGCTACGTGGAGGTGCGTGCCGGCGGCCGGCGCGCGACCTTGATGCCGGTGCTGTCTTCGACCGGCGCGGTGCGGCTGGAGGAAGTGAACCGCGGGGCGCTGCTGGTGGTGCAGATCCCGGCCAAGTCGATCGTGTTCGATCAGAAGGCGGGGCAGCGATTGATCGATGGGTGCAGGCGCGCGGGGGAGGGGTGAAACCTCCGCGCCTCAGCGCTTGAAGTCGATGCGTTTCAGTTGCTCGATGCGCGTGTCGAACGTGCCGAGTTCGCTCTCGCCCTTGAAGCCGTAGATCGAGCTGCCGGCATCGAGTCTGCCATCGATGACGCGCCCGTCGACGAGGGTGAGCTTCACGCGTGCGTGGTCGGAATGAAGTCTTTCGACTTCGATCGACGCGAGCTTGTCGAAGGCGATGGCCTGGCCGTTTTGCAGGTGGAGTTGCGCGTCGTATTGCGCGGTCTGGCTGAAGCTTTGCGCGAGGAGCTTGGTCACCGAGCCGTCTTTCAGCGTGACGAGGACGGTGGATTCGCGGGCTGCTGATGTGGCGGGTGCGGAAGCCGTTGGCGTGGGCGCGGGCGCGTCGGGTGCTGCAGTGGGCGCGCGAGGTGCGTCTTGCTTCTGGGCCGCGGGCTGAGGGCGATCGGAGCTGAACACGCCGTGCTGAAGCAGGCCCATCGTGAGCCCGGTGATCGCGGTCACCAGCGCGGCGATGCCGGTGAGGATGCCGGGCAGGCTCGTCCAGAAGTTGGTCTTCTTCTGATCCGGGTCGGGGGGCTTGTCCACGGGCGGCTCCTTGCGAGGCGGGGGCACAAGGGTGCGATTGGAGCGGGAAAGGATAGCGCCGGCACCGACCCACCCCTACTCTGAAGATGCAGCAAAAGGGTATGTGCGGATGACAGGCGAAATCCGCGGCGCTCAAGCTGCCAGCTCGCCGGCCGATCAGGGCCAGGCCAGCGGCACGCAACAACGAGCCCACGGTCAGGAGTCACTATGGTCACCACGCTAACAAGGCGATGCTCCGCGAGCCACCGCGGCGCACTGGCGGTCACGACACTCGCGCTGCTGCTCGCCGCTTGCGGCGGTGGCGACGATGGCAGTGACGAAGCCGCCCAACCGAGTGATCAACGGCTGGCGGCAAGCGTCACGACTTGCGCCAGCCGCCCCAACGACAACGTGAAGAAGCTGCTTGAATGCGTGACGCTGGACGGCGTGCGCAGCCACCAGGCGGCCTTGCAGGCGATAGCGGATGCGAACAACGGCAACCGCGTGTCCGGCACCCAGGGATACGACGATTCGGCGGCATACGCCGCGCAGGTCTTGCGCGACGCTGGCTACAACGTGACCGTCCAGGCGTTCACGTTCCAGACCTTCATCTCGATATCGCCCAGCGTGCTGGCGCAGGTCGCGCCGCCGCCGGCCGGGCCGATCGCCAACACCATCATGTCCTACTCGGGAAGCGGTGACGTGACGGCGTCCGTCACGGCGCTGGCCGGTCCGTCGAGCGATGCCACGCCAGGCTGCGAGGCCGCCGACTTTGCCGGGTTCCCGGCGGGCAACATCGCGCTGATCAGCCGCGGAGCGTGCACATTCGCCATCAAGGCGACCAATGCCTTGAGTGCCGGCGCAGTGGGCGTGGTCATCTACAACAACGCGGCCGGCCCCCTCAATGGCACGCTGGGCAATGACTTCACGCTGGACATCGGTGTCACGGGCGTGACCCAGGCCGACGGCGAGCAGCTGGCGGCCACGGCGGGCCTGGTGATGCGCTTGAAGACCGATACGTTGCGCGGTCTCGCCACCACCAGCAACGTGCTCGCGGAATCGAAGACCGGCGACCCGAACAACGTGGTGATGGTCGGTGCGCACCTGGACTCGGTCAATGCCGGCCCCGGAATCAACGACAACGGCTCGGGCAGCGCGGCGATCCTGGAAACCGCGAAGCAGATGGCCAAGGTGAAGCCGCGCAACAAGCTGCGATTCGCACTCTGGGGCGCAGAGGAAGCCAACCTGGTCGGATCGACCTACTACGTTGCCAACTTGACTGCCGCAGAGCGGGCGAAGATCGCGCTGTACCTGAACTTCGACATGATCGGATCGCCGAATCACGTCTTCTTCATCTACGACGGCGACAACTCGGACAACGTTGGTGCCCCGGCCGGCCCGGTGGGCTCGGCCAATATCGAGAAGGTGTTCGAGGGCTACTTCCAGCAACTCGGACTTGCGTACAAGGGCACCGATTTCTCGGGCCGCTCCGACTACGGCCCGTTCATCGCCAATGGCATTCCAGCCGGTGGCCTCTTTACCGGTGCCGAAGGCATCAAGACTGCCGAAGAAGCCGCGCTGTGGGGCGGCACCGCCGGCCAGCCTTACGACCCGTGCTACCACCAGGCCTGCGATACCTATGCCAACAACAATGCCCTGGCTCTCGAAGTGAACGCCGACGCGGTTGCCTATGCGACGCTGCAGTTCTCGATGAACCTCGCAGCCATCAATGGCGGCCGCTCGAAGGGCAATTTCAAGAACCCGGTGATCCCTGAACCGCCGGAAGCCTTCAGGCTGACAGCCCAGTGATGCATCGCAACCGACCTGCCCGTGTGACCACACGGGCAGGTCGCCCCCGACTCACCGCAAGAACTGATACCCGATCCAGACCTGCACCTGCGTCACCCCCTTCAAGCTCAGCTTCGCATTCGACAACTGCCCCGGCACCGCCACCTCCCAATCCCCGCCGATCCCCCGGCCCCAGAACGCCAGCGACTGCGGTGCCTCGAGTGGCGGGTCGAACCCCAGCCCCTCGTCGGGGTTCAGGCGGTCTAGCTTGGCCGGGCGCGTGCTGATGCGCGGCTCCAGCAGTTGCACGGTGATCGTGCCGTCCGCGCGGCGCTGCTCATACGTCGCGCCGTGACGCACCTCGCATGAGACCTCGCCCGCCGGGTGAGACGCGCCCACCAGCGCCAGCCGCACGCTGCTCACCTTGGCATCCGCCCTGCCTGCCGGCAGCGACGCGGCATCGACGCGAAAGCTCAAGCGCCTCGTGCGCCGCAAAGACTCCAATTGCGGCGAGCCCTCTCCAAAAGACAGCCGCAGCCGGTCCTGATCGTGCGGGCGGTCGAAATAGGAGGCGTAGTCGTTTTTCATGCCGATCGGCTCGAGCAGCAGCGACCACGAGGCCACCAGCTCGGCCACCAGCGCGGCGTCGCTGATCTCTTCTTCCTGATACGCGCGCGAGATCTCCGGGCGAATGAGCCCCGCATCCAGAAAGAGGTGCTGCTCCTGCTTTTGCAGCGTGTAGATCTCCAACGATCGCTGCGCCCGAAAGGCCAGCCCCATCAGCGCATCGGCCTTGGCGCGCGCCACGCCCACCGCCAGCAGGCCCGCGCGCCGGATCGTGCTCGCCTCCAGCGTGAGCCCGGCGCTCAGCACTTCGGCCTCGATCACGGTCCCCTTCGCGCGCTCCAGCTTGGCTTGCGTGGCGTCGATGCGCTGCTGGCCCAGCACCACGCGGTTGCGCGCCATCATCAGCTGGTGCGCCAGCTCGGCGCCGCGCTTCACCAGCGCCACGTGCCCGGCATTGGCCGGTGTCGTGCTCGCGGTGAGCCGCTCCACCACCTTCACGAAATTGACGATGGTGCTGCCGGCCTTGACGACGCTCGAGGCCTTCTTGTCGACCTTCTCGTATGCCTCTTCCACCGCGGCCGTGTCGGCCGCGGTGCCGCCGAGCACCGCCTTTGCGATGGGCTGCGCATCGGACATCACCCGGTCCGACAAGGCCACGATCGCCGGCACCAGCGCCACCAGGCTCGCGCCGCCGCTCGGTATGGCCGCCACGATGCCGACCACCGCCACGCCGATCTCGGCAACGGTGCCGATGAAGTCGCCGAAGGTGAACTGCGAATCGCGCATCTGCGCCATTGCCGCATTGATCTCGTCGACCACCTGGTTCAATTGGCGCTGCAGGAAATCCGCATCGTCGCCGGCGAGCTTCTTCTCGGTATTGGCGATGTCGAGTTCGTCTTGAATGTTCGCGCTGGCCGTCATCGCCTGGCGCTTTTGCTGCTCCACGAGCGTTTGCAGGCCGAACAGGTTGCCCGCGGCGAGGATGCTGTCCGTGCCCATCGCCAGCAACTCCAGCGCCAGGTTGGCGAAGGCGACATAGGCGGTGATGTAGGCGTCGAAGTTGGGCAGCACGTCGAGGTTGGGCGAGAGCCCCAGCGCGTTGTTGCCGCCGCCCAGCCACACGACGTCTGCCGTGCCCGGCACGGCCTGCGGCACGCCGACCAGTTGCGCCTGCAGCCGCAGCGCGCCGCTGTTGTCGGGCTGCAGTTCCAGGGCCCGCGCGTATTCGGTGGCGGCGAGCACCGAGAAATGCGCGCGCTCCGGCACGCTGGCGTTGTAGCGGTGATGGAAATACTCGCCGGTCACGATGCGAAATGGCGCCCAGTAATTGGCATAGGAAAAGTCCTTGCCGTCGAGCACGCCGCGCAAGCCGGCCACGTAGTCGGCTTCGGAGACATTGAAGTGGGTCACCTGCCCATCGGTGCCGAATTCGCCGTCGATGCCGGGCGGGCCATCGCTTGCGCTCGATCCGCTCAGGCTGCCGTTGGCGCCCGCCGCCCCGCCCGGGCCGCCCGGGCCGGCAACGCCGCCACGCGCTTCGAAGCTGGGCGGCGTGTCGTCGACGATGCTGATGAACTCGATCACGCCGCCGTGGCCGGCGTTGCCGCCGGCGCCGCCCGAGCCGCCGTCTCCGCCGGGCGTGCCGTCGACCGTCACGCCGGGGATGAACTCCTCGTGTCCTTCGAAGTTGCTCGGGTCGTCGGGCGTGTCGTCGACCCAGATGGTGCGGTCCGGCGTGGTGAAGCCGTTGACGCCCGGGCCGCCATTGCCGCCGGCGCCGCCGCCTGCGCCGTTGCCGCCGGACACGTCGATGCGCGCGTTGAGCGAGTGCCGGCAGCGCACCGTGACGCTTCCGCCGCTGCCGGCAGAACCCCCGGGGCCGCCGCCGCCGCCGCCGCCGCCCGGGCCGGTGGGCCGGCCGAGTTCGCCGGGCTCGTAGGGCGGCCACGGGTAGCCGCCGTCGCCACCGCGCAGGCCGCCGGCCGCGCCGTCGGCGCCGCGCGCGTCGATCGTGCCGCCGTTGCCGTCGTAGAGGTCGGCCACGATGATCAACGGCCGCGCCCCGACTTTCAGATCGAAGCCCGGCGCGTGCCGCACGATGCGTCCGAGCAGGTAGACCGGCCCGTCCCCGGCGAACTCCCTGTAGAAGTTCTGCACCGTGGCATCGATGGTCAGGATGTCGCGGATATAGGGGTAGTTGAAGGTCGGCATGCTTCCCCCTTTCTTCGACGCAAGGCGATCGAAAGATGTGGCGGGAATCTGGACCTTTGGCGCGGAAAGCCCATCCCTATTTACGCGCCTCTCAGATCGTCAACCGCCTCAAGTCATCCCGCATCGTCCCCGCCAACCTCTGCAGCACCGCCGCATCCGCATTCGGCGATGCCGCCAGCGTGATCGTCACCATCGGCAGTTCCTCGAAGCCCTCTGCCGCGCCGAACACCAAGGCGCCTTCGGGCACGCAACTCTGCGCCATCACCGCGATTCCCAGCCCACTGCCCACGGCCGCCTGAATCGCCGGCATGCTGCGGCTGGTCAGCACGATGCGGTGATCGCGCCGGCGCTTCTTCAATTGCGCCAGCGCCCATTTCCTGAAGATGCAGCCATCGGGAAACAGCACCAGCGGCACCGGACGATCCGGGCGCAGCAAGAAGCCCGCGCCCGCCGCCCACACCACGCGCTCGCTGCGCAGCACGATGCCTTCTTGCGTATCCGTCTCGGCCGAGAGGATCGCGAAATCCAGTTCGCCTTCGGCCAATAGTGGTCGCAATTCGGCGCTCGGCGCGCATTGCAATTCGACGTGCGCATTCGGCGCAATCTGGTTGAGCCGCGAGAGCAGCGGCGTCATCAGCGGCAAGTAGTCGTCCGGCAGGCCGATGCGCAGCGTGCCGAGGATGCCGCCATCCTTGAAGTGCGCGAGCGCCTCGTCGTGCAGCGCCAGCATGCGGCGCGCATAGCGCACCAGGTCGGCACCGTCGGCCGTCAGCACGAGGCGGCGGCCCTGGCGCTCGAAGAGCGTGCGCCCGACCGACTCCGCCAGCTTGCTCAAGTGCAGGCTCACCGCCGAGGAGGTGCGATGCACCAGCGTCGCCGCGGCCTTGCCGCTGCCGCCGTCCGCAAACGCCACCAGCGTGCGCAGCTGGTCCAGATCGAGCACTGCGAGCCCCCACGGATAGTTGAGCTTTGCTTGAGTGTAGGTCAACAAAGTTTCGCTTTTCGCAAACTCCCGCCGTTCTCAGAATCGACGCAAAAGGAGCCTCGCCATGTCCCTGCTCAACGTCCGCAAGATCGTCGTCCAGCTCGAGGAAATCTCGAGCGAGATGGGCCGCCCGGTCGACCCGCCCGCGCGCCAGGTCACCGTCGCCGCGGTGATCAGCAACCCCTACGCCGGCCAATACGTCGAAGACCTCTCGCCGCTCTACCAGCTCGGCGCCGAAGTCGCCGCGCTGATCGCCGAGCGCGGCGTGCAGGCGCTCGGCCTCTCGGGCATCGCGCCCGAGGACGTCACGTCCTACGGCAAGGGCGCGATCGTCGGCACCGACGGCGAGATCGAGCATGCCGCGGCGCTGCTGCACCCGGCCTTCGGCGCGCCGGTGCGCAAGGCGGTGGGCAAGGGCGACGACATCATTCCCTCGACCAAGAAGGTCGGCGCGCCGGGCTCCACCATCGTGATGCCGGTGACCAACAAGAACCGCATCTGGAATTTCGACGACATGAGCTCGGCCGAGATCACCATTCCCGATGCGCCGCGCGCCGATGAAGTGGTCGTCGCCGTCGTGCTCGCGGTCGGCGGGCGCCCGCTGCACCGCGTGCAGCCGATCGCCAAGTGAGCGAGGAGCGCGCGATGTTCAAGGCCATGATCTTCCTGAAGCGTCGAGACGACATGACGCTCGAAGACTTCGTCGACTGGTGGACCCGCACGCACGCGCCGATGGCGGCCCAGCTCAGCGGCGTGCGCGGCGTTCACTTCAACGTGATCGCCAGTGATGGAAACGGCGATTTCGACGGCATCTCCGAACTCTGGTTCGACGACCAGGCCGCCTTCGAGGCCGCCTATGCCGAGCCCCTCGGCAAGGCCGTCGCGGCCGATTCGATGGCCCATGTCTCGCGGCGCGAGCGCGTCTTCGTCGACGAGCACCGCGTGGTGCCGGTCAGGTTCGACTGAACCATCTCTTCAATCAAGCCAACGGGAGCCACGCTTCATGGGTGCGAGCCTCAACTCCAAGATGATCGAGCGCGACATGGGCGCGCTGATCCATTCGCTGCACAACGAGTCGGTGCAGCGCGACGGCATCATGTGGATCAAGGGCGAGGGCTGCGAGCTGATCGATGCCGACGGCCGCCGCTACATCGACGCGATGTCGGGCCTTTGGAACGTGACGCTGGGCCACGGCCAGCAGTCGCTCGTGCAGGCCGCCGCCGCGCAGATGGGCACGCTGGCCTATTGCTCGGGCTATGCGGGCAATGCCAACCCGGCCGCGACCGAACTCGCGCAGCGGCTCGCGCAGCTTTGCTATCCGTCGATCAACCGCTTCTTCCTCACCTCCGGCGGCGGCGAGTCGACCGACACGACGATCAAGACCGCGCGCCATTACTGGAAGGCGCGCGGGCGGCCAGCCAAGTTCAAGACCATCAGCGTGATGGGCGGCTATCACGGCACCACGCTGGGCGCGATGTGCGCGACCGGCATGCCGGCGTACTGGCCTTCGTTCGAGCCGCGCATGCCGGGCTTCGTGCACATCCCCGGCCACGACCGCTATCGCTACGAGGTGCCCGCCGGCGCCGACCCCGAGACCGCCGCGGCCGACGAACTGGAGAAGGCCATCATCGCCGAGGGCCCCGAGACGGTCGCGCTCTTCATCGCCGAGCCGGTGATGGGCGGCGGCGCCTATGTGCCTCCTGCGGGCTATTTCCGCCGCATCCGCGAGATCTGCGATCGCCATGAAGTGCTGTTCGCAGCCGACGAGGTGATCACCGGCTTCGGGCGCACCGGCCGCATGTTCGCGCTCGACCACTGGGGCGTGGAGCCGGACATCGTGCAGTTCGCCAAGGGCATCACCAGCGGCTATGTGCCGCTGGGCGGCGTGGGCGTGTCGGACAAGATCGCCTCGGTGTTCGATGCCGCCGGCGAGACCTGGATGCACTGCTACACCTACAGCGGCCATCCGGTGTGCTCGGCGGTCGCGCTGGCGACGCTGGATCTGATCGAGAAACAGCAGCTCGTCGAGCGCGCGGCGCACCTGGGCGAGCGGCTGCATGCGGGCCTGCGCAAGACGCTGGGCGGGCATGCGAACGTGGGCGATATCCGCGGCCTCGGGCTGTTCGCGGCGATCGAGTTCGTGGAGGACCGCGCGACCAAGAAGCTGTTCGATCCCGCGCTCAAGACCGGCCCGCGCGTGCTGGCCGCCTTGCGCGAACGCGGCGTGCTCACGCGCGGCCGCGGTGACCAGGTCTATCTCGGCCCGCCGTTCGTGATGAGCGAGCAGATGCTCGACGACATGGTCGCGCGCATCGGCGAGTCGGTGAAGTCGGTGCTCGGCTGAGTTTCGGCCGCTTCGACGGCGGACATCGGCGTTGCCGATGTCCTGAGCAGGCAACACCAGCGCAGCATCCGTGACCCATGGAGTCCACCCACGGAGGACACCATGTCGTCACCTGTCCAAGTGCATCCCCCCGCCGACGCGAGCGCGCACGCCAGCGCCTCGGGCATGCCGGCGAGCATCGCCGCGCTGAAGTCCCAGGAGCTCGAGGCCCTGCTGCAATCCATGCGGGAAGCCGGGTCCTGCGGTGAAACGCTGGCCGCCCGACGCGGCATCAAGCCCGAAGCCCTGAAGGCCAAGTTCGACGAAGCCAGCGCGCTGTGCCACCAGCATCATTTCGAGCAGGCCTTGCCATTGGCATTGGACCTGGTGATGCTGGAGCCGCACGACTGGAGCCATCACTTCCTGCTCGCTTCGTGCCTGCAGCGCCAGAAGACGCCGCGGCCCGCCCATGCCGCGCTCTTCTATGCGCTGGCGCTCGACCTCGGCCCGAACCCCTTGTCCGCGTATCGATTGGGCGAGAGCCTGGCCGCGGCCGGCCACGAGCAGGGCGCGGTGCATGCCTTTGATCGAGCCGTGGCGCTCGCCGAAGGCCACCCGAAGTTCAGCGCGCTGCAAGCGCGCGCCAGGGTGGCCGCCACGTCGCTGCTGCATCGCGAACTCGAGCGTCGCGGCGTGGCCGCTGCGCACTGAAACGACGAGGAGACCGATCATGGAAGACCATCCACAAGGCCCTCAGAAGCCCGGCAGCGGCCGTCCGCAAGGCCACGATCCGCTCACGCTGCCGGCTCAGCAGCAGGCCGACGACCCGTGGGAAGACTGGGACGAGGACCTGCAGGCGGCCCTGATCCTCAGTGCGGAAGCGGGCGCCGCGAGTGCGCAGCCGCAAGCCGCCCAAGTGCAACCGCAAGGCCAGTCGCCAGCCAAGGCGCGGGTGCATCCGCAGGCCTCGGCCGCGCAGACCTACCGGCCGCGGCCGCCGCGACATTGGCCGCCGCCACTGCCCTGGCGAGAGCGATGCGCCAGCGATCACGTGGAACCCGGCGACCAGTTGATCCAGAGGTTGCCTCACGGCGGACACATCTTGCCCAACGGCGCCGGACCGGTCCTCGACGACCAGCAGGGCTCGGCCTATTTCGCGTGGCTACAGCATCTGCCGCACGAAAATGGGCTGTACGTCGCGCTGGGCGAACTCGCCGAACTGATGCGGGCGCGCAATCTGACGTGGATCGCCATCGACGACGCGATCCACGACGTCACGGAGCGGCAAGAGGACGTGGACGAAGCTAAAGCGGCGCAGGTGGCGGCGAAGCCGTCGGGTGCCTCCGAGCAGATCACGGCGCGCTTGGACCTGGATGTCTCCGAAGCCCAGAGGCACCTCGCCGCAGCCCAGCAGGCGCTCGATGCACTGATGGATGCCTGGCAGCCCTTGCAGTCCATCGTCGAAAGAGCGGAGTCGCTGGTGATCCGGATGATCAACGGCGACATGGCCGTCGGCAGCATCTTCCGGGACGCCAACCCGGCGCAAGGCCTGCAGATCGACCCGGGACTGGCCAATTGGAGGCAGCGGATCGAGGTACGCGCCGCCAACTACGCGTATGTCGTGGCGAAGCACATCGAGCATCGCCAAAGCGAACTGGAAAAGAGCTTCAGGAGACGACGCTTGCTCGCGACACGGTTCGCGCTGATGGCCCTGGTGCCCTTGGAAATCATGGTTCTGTCGAAGGAACTGCCACAAGGGAAACTCCCGGACTACGAGCATTTCAATGGATTGTTCCAGCTGGCCATGGTGCTTTGCTTCTTGGGTCTGATGTGCGATCTGATGATCGTCGTCGACCGGTATCGAGGGGGTCCCGACACCTCGCACAGCGGCTGATTCGATCCGCCTCGCTCAGGGTGCCGGTCGCGGCAACCAGCCGATCGCACCCGCCGACAGGCTGTGCACGTACAGCCTGTTCACCACGCTGGGCGCGATGTGCGCGACCGGCATGCCGGCGTACTGGCCTTCGTTCGAGCCGCGCATGCCGGGCTTCGTGCACATCCCCGGCCACGACCGCTATCGCTACGAGGTACCCGCCGGCGCCGACCCCGAGACCGCCGCGGCCGACGAACTGGAGAAGGCCATCATCGCCGAGGGCCCAGAGACGGTCGCGCTCTTCATCGCCGAGCCGGTGATGGGCGGCGGCGCCTATGTGGAAGCTGTTCGATCCCGCGCTCAAGACCGGCCCGCGCGTGCTGGCCGCCTTGCGCGAACGCGGCGTGCTCACGCGCGGTCGCGGTGACCAGGTCTATCTCGGCCCGCCGTTCGTGATGAGCGAGCCGATGCTCGACGATCTGGTGGGACGCATCGGCGAGTCGGTGAAGGCGGTGCTGGGCTGACGAAACCTCATACAGCTTGATGATGTTCACCCGGCGGGGATGGGCACACCATCTCTCGCATCCAGGCTGCGGGAGTACGCCGTGCCGGACGCGATCGCGATCAGCAAGGACGACCCACGCTTCGCCAACGAAGTCGATGAGGTTTTGCAGGCGAAGCTGCCGCATATCGTCAAGCTGGAGAGGTACCTGAACTGGGCCGTGGCGGTCTGGACGATCCTGGGCGGCATCGGCTTGCTGGGCGTGGCCGGCTGGGGCGCGAGCATCGTCTTCAAGAAGCTGCAGGACGAGTCGGTCGACACCGCGGTGAAAACGAGACTCGCCGAACCGACCGGTCCGGTGGCGAAGATCGCCGCGCGCATGTCCAACATGTCGAAGACGCTGAACTCGACCTTCGAGACGCAGGTCGATTCGGCGAGCTTCAAGGTCCTGAAGTTCGGCTGCACGCTGCCAAAGGCCCCGCCTATGCCCGGCGTGCGACCGTGCGCAGGACCGTCTCTGCCGGAAGCGCTGCTCATCGAGGAGCGAAGCGTTTCGTTCGTCGCCTCGCCAGGCAAGCAGACAGTGCAGCTGGACATTCAGTTGATTCCGGGCAGTACAGCGGACCTCGAGCCGCTCCTGCTCGAGATCCGTGCCCAGTCGGCTCCTACAGCTCCCGAGAGCAGCGGGTCCGGCACCGGGCACCTGCTGATGCTCAAGCCGGCGCAGCTGATGGTCGGCAAGCAGTACCTCCAGGACGGACGCCTCAGGCTCCATTCGGTGACCAGCATCTGGAGCGTCTCCATCGATCTGACGCCGTCGCTGCAGCCGCTCGAACTGGATCGAGCCACGCAACTGCGGTTCATCGTCGTCCGCGAGGTCCCGGCGCAAGGCGCCGGTTCATCGGGGCCGCCCAAATATGCTCAAACGCGAGACCTCGACGTCTTCCTGCTGCGCACCGTGACGTCGGCCTACCACCGGATCCCGCAGGACGAGGCCGTCCAATGAAGCTGCGAGCGGCCTGGTTCGTTCTTCAGGCGAGTGCGCTTTGCGCCGCCATGGCCGCGCCGGTGCAGGCGGTGGATTGCACGCTCGTGCAGTCCACCGTGCAGTCGACGCTCAAGTGGGAAGCCTTCGGCCCCGGCCTTCACGCGGCCCGCGTCGCCGTCGCCACCGAGCAGCTGCGCGAACTCACGCTCGTGCGGCTGAGCAACGAGCGCTACGTGATCCGCCTGTACGACATGCGCGACGTGTTCGACATGAGCCGAAGCAACGGCTACTACGCGCCGCCGTTCTATTCGATCCGCGAACTGCAGCAGAACATGCCGCGCAGCATCCTGGTGGCCTCGGGCGGCAAGACGCGCTCGCGCAGCGAGCCGATCCCCGCGGGCCTGCTGCGCATCGACGGGTCGACGAAGGCACCCTTCGCGCCCGGCGACGCGGACCGCAATGGCGTGCTGTGCGCCGCGCGCGGCAAACCCTTCGCGATCCTGCCGGTGCCGGACAAGGACGACGCACCCGCACCTGGCGAACTCAAGGCCTGCCACAACGGCCTCCAGGCGGGGCGCATCCTGGTGGCGCAAGGACAGCCGACCGTGGCGGAGCACCGCAGCAAGAACGTGCGCGTCGTCCTCGGCTTCGACCGATCCGACAACATCGTGCTCGCCTTCAGTCCATCGGCCACCAACGCGGCCATGGGCTGCGCGCTGACGGGCGAGAAGCTCGGCATCGACTCGGCCATCGCGCTGCAAGGCGAGTCGCTCGGCGGCGTCGGGCTCGGCACGCAACTCGCGGATCTGGCGCCGCAGGGCCTTGGCACGCTCGATGCGACGATCGCCTCGGCCCTGATCATCGAGCAGCGAAAGACGAAGAGGCCGGCCTCGCAGGCGAGGAAGTGAACCTCAGGATCGATTGCGCCTGGCCTTGCCTCGACGCACGCGCGGCGGCGGCGAGGTCTTCTTCCTCGTGACAGTGCGGTTTGTCATGACACCCGCAGCCTACGGTCGGCGGGTTTGATGCAGATCAAGTCACGCGCCTCAACTTACTCTCGCAACGATGGGCGGATGGTCGATAACCACGAAGCACCGTCCCAGCGGCAAAGCCATCGGACGGGCGGCTCGTAACGACAAAGAGAGTCACCGCCATGCGCATCAACCAGCCCGTCACGCAGCAGGAGTTCCACCTCCCCGCCGATGCGACGCTCATGTCGACCACCGACACGAGCAGCCACGTGACCTACGCCAACGAGGCCTTCGTCGCCGTCAGCGGGTTCACGCGCGAAGAGATCCTCGGCCAGCCGCACAACTTCGTGCGACACCCCGACATGCCCAAGGAAGCCTTCGCGGACATGTGGGCCACGCTCAAGGGCGGAGAGCCGTGGACCGCGCTGGTCAAGAACCGCCGCAAGAACGGCGATCACTACTGGGTGCGCGCCAACGCCGTGCCGGTGGTGCGCGATGGCCGCCAGATCGGCTACATGTCGGTGCGCACCACGCCCACGCGGGACGAGGTGGCCGGCGCCGAGGCGTTCTACCGCACGGTGCGCGAGGGCAAGCTGGGCGCGCGCAAGTTCCACAAGGGGCTGATCGTGCGCACCGGCATCGGCGCGCTGCTGTCCGCGCACAAGACGCTGTCGGTGCGCGGGCGCATTCGCCTGACGATGGCGGCCATGTGGCTGTTCTGGCTGGCCTGCGCGGCCTTGTTCGCCACCGACGCGACCGGTGTCGCCAAGGTGGCCGGCGTGGCCGCGCTGGCCGCGATGGGCGTGTCCTTCGTGCTCGAGCGGCAGATCGCGCGGCCGATCGAACTGCTGCGCAAGCAGGCGCTCGCGGTCGCCACCGGCGCCAGCCGCGACGTCAGCACGATGGACCGCGTCGACGAGATCGGCATGACGATGCGCACCGTGAGCCAGCTCGGCCTGATGTTCCGCTGGCTCGTCGCCGACGTGAGCCAGCAGGTCGTCGCGGTGCAGTCCGCCGCCACCGAGATCGCGCAGGGCAACGACGACCTGAGCACGCGCACCGGCCAGGCGGCGGCCAGCGTTCAGGAAACCGCGGCGTCGATGGAGCAGATGACCTCGAGCGTGATGATCAACGCCGACGCCGCCAGGCAGGCGAACGACTTGTCCGCGTCGGCTCGCGACGCGGCGGCCCAGGGCGGCGAGGCGGTGTCGCAAGTCGTCTCGACGATGGCCGAGATCACCACCAGCTCGCGCAAGATCGGCGACATCATCGGCGTGATCGACGGCATCGCGTTCCAGACCAATCTGCTGGCGCTCAACGCCGCGGTCGAGGCGGCGCGTGCCGGCGAGCAGGGGCGCGGCTTCGCGGTGGTGGCCAGCGAGGTGCGCGGCCTCGCGCGCCGCAGCGCCGATGCCGCCAAGGAGATCAAGGGCCTGATCGCCGACAGTGTCGAGAAGGTTCAGGTCGGCTCGCGGCTGGTCGACGGTGCCGGCGAGACCATGGACAACATCATGTCGCGCGTGAAGCGCGTCTGCGACCTGATCGGTGAAATCAGCAACGCCAACGCGGAGCAAAGCAGCGGCATCGCGCAGGTCGGACAAGCCATGGAGCACATGGACGAGATCACGCAGCACAACGCCGCGCTGGTCGAGAAGAGCGCCGGCGCCTCGCGCGGGCTGCAGCAGCAGGCCGAGCGGCTGGTCGAGGCGGTGAGCGTGTTCCGCTGAGCCGCGCGCTCAGGGCGCCGGCCGCGGCAGCCAGCCGATCGAGCCGGCCTTCAGGCTGTGGACATACAGCAAGATCTTCAACTGCGTGGTCGGGAATGGGGCTTCGATACCTCAGCCCGAACGGAGGTGGTGACCTCGTGGCAGATGCCAACCCTCCGTTCGCCCTGAGGTATCGAAGGGCCGGTCACCTCAGACGCTGAACACTTCCATCGTCCGCGTCAGCCGCTGCGCCTGATCCTTCAGGCTCTCTGCCGCCGCCGCGCTTTGCTCCACCAGCGCCGCGTTCTGCTGCGTCGCCTGGTCGAGTTCGGCCACCGCGGCGCCGATCTCGGTCAGCCCCGAGCTCTGATCGCTCGCGCTGCGCGCGATCTGCGCGATCAGCGTCGAGACCTCGCGCACCGACGATTCGATCTTCACCATCGACTCGCCCGCGCCGCGCACCTGCGCATGGCCGGTCTCGACCGCCTTGACCGAGCCTTCGATCAGCGCGCCGATCTCGCGCGCCGCCTGGGCGCTGCGCTGCGCGAGGTTGCGCACCTCGTTGGCGACCACCGAGAAGCCCTTGCCCTGCTCGCCCGCGCGCGCCGCCTCGACCGAGGCGTTGAGCGCCAGGATGTTGGTCTGGAACGCGATGCCGTCGATCACGCCGATGATGTCGTGGATGCGGCGGCTGCTGGCCTGGATCTCGTCCATGCTCGCCACCGCGCCTTCCACCACCGCCAGCCCGCTGGCCGCGGCCTGCGCGGCGCCGGCGGCAAGCCGGTCGGCATCGCGGCCGGCTTGCGCGGTGTCGGCGACGGTGCGCCCGATCTGCTCGACCGACGACGCCGAACGCTGCAGCCCGGCGGCCGCGAGTTCGGTGCGCTGTGAAAGATCCTGGTTGCCCGCGGCGATCTCGCTGCTCGCGCCGCCGATGCCTTGCGAGCTGTCGCGCACCTCGCGCACCACGCCGGCCATCTGCGTGATCGCCGCTTGCAGCCGGCGCGAGATGTCGAAGGTGGCGCGCTTGTCCGCGGTGTCCAGGCGGATGCGCCCGTCGTGCGTCAGGTGCTCGACCAGGGCGACCAGTTCGCCTTCCTCGATCGCGCGGCGATGCATCTGCACCGCGATCATGATCTCGAAGCCCGACTGCACCACCACGTAGGCGGCATGCACCAGGACGTCGGCGAAGCTCGGCGCGGTGAGGCAGTAGACCGGCAGGCCGGCGAACTGCAGCCGGTCGAACAGCACGTGGTGCAGCGCGATCGCCGCGGCGCCCGCGACGATGGGCACCCAGTTGCGATAGCAAAGCAGGAAGGCCAGCGTGACGAACACGCCGAAGTGGAATTCGATGTCGCCGCGGCCGAGCTGGATGTGCAGCGCGACCATGCCCATCGCCGCCACCGCCTGCGCGCAGGCACTGAACATCGTGCCGCCCGCCATCACATGCGCGCCGATGCCCAGCGCCAGCAGCACGCCGCCGATGCCGAACGCCGCGCCGACGCCGCCGTAGGCCGCGCCGATCGCCAGCGCGACCACGAAGCCCAGCGCCAGCGAGGCCAGCATCATGCGGTCGGCACCGCGCCAGGATTTCTGTCGTGCCCCCATCTCGAGTGACGGGGACGAGGACGGCGCGTGGACGTGTTCCGACATGACTGCTTCGGAGAAAGTGGCGGGAGAATGCCCATGAATGGGCATTCGGCCATTCTGGGCAGCCTTTGGCCGCCGCGATCGGCGGAAATACCGGCGCGAACGGGCGGTCGTCGCGGTCTCAGCCGCCGGCCAGCAGCGCCTCGATCTCGGCCAGAAGCCGCTCGGGCTCGAGCGGGCGCAGCAGGTAGCGGCTGGCGCCGAGTTCCATCGCGGTGCGGCGCGAGGCCTCGTCCCAATGGGTCGAGGTCAGGAACAGGAAGGGCACGTCGCGCAGCGTCGCGTCGGCCTTCATGCGGCGGATCAGCTCGAAGCCGGCGCCGGCGCTGACATCGGCAATCACCAGGTCGGGCCGCTGCGCCTGCGCCGCCTGCCAGGCCTCGGCGGCGCTGCTGGCGGTCACGACCTCGTAGCCGTGCGGCCCGAGCAGGTCGCGCTTGAGCTCGAGGTTGTAGGGCGTGTCGTCGAGCGCCAGGATGCGCCGGCGGCGCGGCTCGGCGGGCGCGGCAACGGCGTCGCCGCGCTGCGGCAGCAGCGCCGTGATCGCGGGAATGAACTCCGCCGGCTCGATCGGCTTGGAGACATAGCCGTCGAATCCCTCGGCCACGATGCGATCGCGATCGCCGACCATCGCCAGCGCCGTCACCGCGACCAGCGGGATCGCGCGCAGTGTCGGGTCGGCCTTGGCGCGGCGCGCGAACTCGACGCCGTCGATGCCTGGCATCTGGATGTCGCACAGGATCAGGTCGGGCTTCTCGCGCAGCGCGATGTCCAGGCCCAGCAGGCCGTCGACCGCCTTGAGCGTCTCGAAGCCGTGGGCGCGCAGCAGGTAGTCGATCAGCTCGCGGTTGATCGGGTGGTCTTCGATGATCAGGATGCGATGGCTCATGAGGTCGGCTCCGTTGGCGGCTCGAGCGGCAGGATCAACGAGAAGCGGCTGCCGCGCCCGATTTCGCTGGCGAGTTCGATGCGCCCGCCCAGCAGCTCGGCGAACTTGCGGCACAGGTACAGGCCCAGGCCCGTGCCTTCGTTGTGGCTACGCGCGGCGCCGCCGGCGACCTGGCTGAAGGGTTGGAACAGCCGCGCCTGGTCTTCGGAGCTGATGCCCGCGCCGCTGTCCATCACGGCCACCTCGATCGACGGGCGCGTCTCGCGCTGGGCCATCGACACCGCGACCACCACCGCCCCGTGCTCGGTGAACTTGATCGCGTTGTTGGCCAGGTTGAGCATGATCTGCTGCAGCGAGCGCTGGTCGGTGCGCAGCGTCAGCGGCTGCGCCGGCATGCGCACTTCCAGCCGCAGGCCTTTTTCTTCCGCGGCCGGGCGCAGCGTCGCGGCGACCTCGTCGATCAGCGGCTGCAGCGCGACCTCGACCAGGTTCATGCGCACGTTGCCCGAATCGATCTTCGCGAGATCGAGCAGGTCGTTGATGAGCGACAGCAGGTGGCGCGCGCTCGATCGCACCATGCCGAGCTGCTTTTCCTGGTCGGCATTGAGCGGGCCCGGCAGCTTCATCAGCAGCAGCCCGGTGAAGCCGATGATCGCGTTCAGCGGCGTGCGCAGCTCGTGGCTCATGGTCGCGAGGAAGCGGTCCTTGGCCAGGTTGGCGCGTTCGAGCTCGGCGTTCTTTTCCTGCAGCGCCTGCTCGACGCGGCGGCGCTCGCTGATGTCGCGAATCGAGCTGCTGACCAGCATGCCGTCTTCGGTCTCCAGCGGGCTCAGGCTGATCTCGACCGGAAACTCGCTGCCGTCGCGGCGGCGGCCGTACAGCTGCAGGCCGGCGCCCATCGGCCGCACGTTGGGATCGCCGAAGAATTGCGAGCGCCGCTTCGGATGGCTGTCGCGAAATCGCTCGGGCACCAGCACCTCGATGGGCTGGCCGAGCAGCTCGCTGCGCTGGAAGCCGAACAGCCGCTCGGTCTGCGTGTTGACCAGCACGATGGTGCCGCCGCGGTCGACGATCACGATCGCGTCCGGCGCCGACTCGAGCAGGTCGCGGAACTTGCGCTCGGCCGTGCGGCGCAGCGTCATGTCGCGGATCGCGCTCATGCCCAGGCGCCCGACCTCGGTCTCCAGCGGGCTCAGGCTGATCTCGACCGGGAACTCCCCGCCGTTCTTGCGCAGGCCGTACAGCTCCAGCCCCAGGCCCATCGGCCGCGGCTTCGACTGCGCGAAGTAGCCGGCGCGATGGCCCACGTGCGTGCCGCGATAGCGCGGCGGCATCAGCAGCTCGACCGGCTGGCTGGTCAGCTCCTCGCGCGCGTAGCCGAACAGCGTTTCGGCCTGGCCGTTGGCCAGCACGATGCGGCCGATCTCGTTGACCAGCACGATCGCGTCGGGCGTCGATTCGAGCAGCTCGCGATAGCGCGCCTCGACCAGGCGCGCGTCGCGCTGCACCTTCAGATGGGTCACGTCGGCCGCGCTGATCGCGAAGCCCGCGGGCGAGCGCCGCGTGCCGACGTCGGTCTGCACGTAGATCAAGGAGCCGTCCTTGCAGCGGCGCACCGTCTCGCGCATGAGCGCGGGCTCGCCGGCATGCGAGGGCGGCACGATCAGCTCGGCCAGGGCGCGACCGAGCGCCTCGTCGCGCGTGTAGCCGAACAGCCGCTCGGCCGCGGCGTTCCAGTGGTCGACGATGCCCTCGGGCGTCGTGCCGATCAGCGCGCTCGGCGCCGCCTCGGCCATCGCGGTGTCGAAATCCATCGTCGTCACGCGTGTGTCTCCTCGTGTCAGGCCGTGCCGGGCACCGCGCCCAGCGTGAATCGGAAGCAGGCGCCCTGGCCCGGCTCGGAGCTGGCCCAGATGCGCCCGCCGTGGCGCGAGACGATGCGCTGCACGATCGACAGGCCCACGCCGTTGCCCTCGAACTCGTCGTCGCGGTGCAGGCGCTGGAAGGCGTCGAACATGCGATCGGCCTGCTGCATGTCGAAGCCCACGCCGTTGTCGCGCACGAAGAAGACAGGCCCGTCGTCGTGCGCCTCGACGCCCACGTCGATCAGCGCACGGGCCTGCCTGCGCGTGTACTTGAACGCGTTGCCGATCAGGTTGGCCATCAGCTGGCGCACCAGCGCGGCATCGGCGCGCACCGGCGGCAGCGCGTCGACGCGCACCTCGATCGCGCGATCCGGCTGCTCGCGGCGCAGGTCCTCGCCGACCTCGCGCGCGACTTGCGCCAGGTCGACCTCCTGCATGCACAGCGAGCGCCGCGCCACGCTCGACAGCCGCATCAGCGCCTCGATCAGCTCCTGCATCTGGCGCGCCGAGCGGTCGATAAAGCCCAGCCACGTGCGGTGCTTCTCGGACAGCTGCGGCCCGGCCTCCTCGGCCAGCAGGGCCGAGAAGCCGAGCACGATGTTCAGCGGCGAGCGCAGGTCGTGCGAGGCCGAGCGCGTGAAGGCATCGAGCTCGCGGTTGGTCGCCTCCAGCTGCGCGACGTGGCCGGCGACGCGGCGCTCGAGCTCGGCGTTGTGCTCGCGCAGCCGGCGCAGCGTCAGCCCGCGCGAGATCACCGGCAGCAGCGCGTTGAGCTTGAAAGGCTTGAGCACGTAGTCGTGCGCGCCGGAGCGCATCGCCTCGACCGCGGTGCCGATCGTGCCTTCGCCGGTCATGATGATGCCCACCAGCATCGGGTCGATCGCCAGGGCCTCGCGCAGCAGGTCGATGCCGCTCAGGCCCGGCATCATCAGGTCGGACAGCATCGCGTCGAACGCCCGCTCGCGCAGCGCCGCCAGTGCCGCGTGGCCGTCGGCGCAGCCTGTCACCTCGAAGCCCTGCGCCGTCAGGGTGTCGCACAGGGCGCGCATGTGCGCCACCTCGTCGTCGACGATCAGCAGCCGTGCAGCGTTCGCGTCCTTGTCCATCGCCACTTCCTCCTACTGCGCGCGCGCCTCTGCCGCCGGTGCGCTGCCAGGCCCGTGGCGTAGCAGCGCGCGCCTGAGCTCGAGCAGCTTGGGCGGCTTGCCGAGCAGCTCGTCGACCCCGGCCGGCAGCGCGTCGTCGCCGGGCAGGCCGTGGCCCCAGCCGGTCAGCATCACGACCGGCGTGCTCGGCGCGGCCTGCTTGACGGCCGCCGCGACGCGCCGCCCGTCGACATAGGGCATGCCCAGGTCGGTCAGCACCAGCGCGAACGGCTCGCCGCGGCGCTGCGCCGCGAGGAAGGCATCGATGCCTTCGCCGCCGCCGTTGGCCGCGACGACGCTGTGGCCGTCGTGCTCGAGCATCTCCTGCAGCGTGCGCAGCAGCACGGGGTCGTCGTCGACCACCAGGATGCGCATGCGCGCAGCGCGCGCGGGCGCCTCGCGCTGCGCATCGTTCGCGGCGCCGTCGCCGCGCGGCGGCGGGAACTGCAGCGAGATCGTCGTGCCGCGGCCCGGCTCGCTGTGCACTTCGAGCCGCGCGCCGTGGCGCTCGGCCGCGCCGTAGACCATCGCCAACCCGAGGCCGGTGCCGCGCTCGCCCTTGGTGGTGAAGAAGGGTTCGAGGCAGCGCCGGCGGGTTTCCTCGTCCATGCCGATGCCGCTGTCGGCGACCTCGATGCGCGCGGCCGCAGCGCCGCCCGTGTCGGCCGCGCGGCGCGTGCGCAGGCGCAGCTCGCCGCCGGCCGGCATCGCGTCGACCGCGTTGAAGACCAGGTTGACCAGCGCCTCGCGGATCTCGCTCTCGGCGCCCTCGATGGCCGGCACGTCGTCGGCCAGCTCCAATTGCATGCGCACGACGATGCCGCGTTGCTGAGGCATGTCGTTCCAGCGCGCGCGCGTCATCTCGACCACCTCGCGCACGATGCGGTTGGGCTCGAAGTTCACCAGTTCGAGCTGCGCCGGACGCTGGCGATAGAACTCGCGCATGCGCGCGACGGTGGCCGCGACGTCGTCGATCGAGCGCGCGATGCTTCGCAGGTCGCTGCGTGCGCGCTCGCTCAGGCCGGGCTCGTCTTCCAGCAGGCTCTCGGTGTAGAGCATGACCGGCGAGATCGCGTTGTTGATGTCGTGCGCGATGCCGCTGGCCATCTGGCCGAGCGCGCGCAGGCGCTCTTGCTGCAGGATCGCCTGCTGCGTCTGGCGCAGGTCGTCGTAGGCGCGCTGCAGCGAGCCGTGCAGCTCGGCCTGGCGCGCCGCCAGCGCGACGTGGGCGCTGAGCTGGCGCAGGAACTCGCACTCGCCGCTGCTGAAGGCCTGCGCCAGCCAGCGCCCGACGACCAGCACGCCGAACACCCGGCTTTCGCTTTGCAGCGGCGCGAGCACCAGCGAGCGCAGGCCGCTGCGCGCCAGCCGCGCCGGGAACTCGAAAGCCGAGCCGGCGATGTCGCTCTGGTAGACCAGCTCGCCGCGCAGGCAGCGCGACAGGCCGTCGCCGTCGATCGGCACGACGGCCTCGTCGCTCAGTGCCAGCTCCAGCGCGATCGGCTCGCTGCGCGCGCCCACGCGCGTGACGACCAGGCGCGGCGGATCGGGCTCGTGGCCGAGCACGCAGCAGAAGTCGGCCGGCAGCCGCTCCTCGAGGCTGCGGATCGCGGCCTGGTAGATGCTCTGCAGGTCCTGGCGCTCGCCGATTGCGCAGGTGATCTGGTCCAGCAGGCCGAGCCGCTCGAGCTGGGCCGTCAGCCGCAGCTGGTCGCGCTTGCGCTCGGTGATGTCGGTCGAGATGCCGACCACGCCGCGCACCACGCCGAGCGCGTCGCGCAGCGGGCTCTTGACCGAGAGGTAGGTGCGCAACTCGCCGGCCGCGCTGACGCTTTCCTCCTCGATGCGCGGCGCCAGCGAGCGCGCGACTTCCTCGTCGATCATGCGCAGCGTGTCGGCGATGGCCGGCGGATGGATCTCGCGGTCGGTGCGGCCGACCACCGCGTCGCGCTCCAGTTGCAGGGCCTCGAGGAAGGAGCGGCTGGCCAGCCGGTAGCGGCCTTCGAGGTCCTTGACGTAGATCGCCGCGACGCTGTTGTCGACGATGGCCTGCAGCAGCGACTGGCTCTCGCGCAGCTCGACGGTGCGCTCGGTGACGCGCTGCTCGAGCGCGTCGTGCGCCGACTGCAGCGCCTGCGACTGACCGTGCAAGCGCTCGACCATCGCGTTGAAGCCTTCGCCCAGCCGGCCGATCTCGTCTGCGCCGCCGTGCGGCACGCGCGCCGTCAGGTCGCCGGCGGCGACAGCGGCACTGGCGGCGGTGAGCGTGCGCACGCGCCGCACGATGCCCGCGGCCAGCGCGTAGCCGGCGCCCAGCGCCAGCACGATGATCGCGCCGGCCAGCGCGAGCTGGCGCCGCAGCGCCTGCGACATCACGCCTTCGATGTTCTCGACCGGCGACATGTAGAACACCGTCCACGGCACCGCCGCGACGCGGCGCGCGACGCCGTGGTTCCACTTGCGGTTGACCGGCGCGAAGCCCCTGAACACGCCGGTGTCGGGCTGGGCCGCCACGGCGCGCTCGAACTGTTGCGCGAACGGCCGCACGTCGCCCAGCAGGTCGGCCGTGCGTGCGCCGAAGCGTCGCTGCGCGACGAAGCGTTCGACCAGCTGCGGCGCGAGCGCACCGCCCGGGCGGAACACGAAGTCCTCGCTGTACGAGTGGGCGATGCGGATGCCGTACTGGTCGAACATCAGCGCGAAGCTGCCCGGCCCGGCGAGGCCGTTGGCGGCTTGCAGCAGCTTCCACATCGCGCTGGCGCGCACTGCCAGCACCGCGGCGCAGGCGACGGCGCCCGAGGCGTCGCGCACCGGCTGCACGTAGGCGATGGTCGCGCGCTCGCCGGCCTCGCTGATCGAGACGTAGACGTCGGAGATCACCGACCGGCCTTCGAGCGCGGCGCGCAGGTGCGGGCGAAACGAGATGTCGACGCCTTCGACCGCGCGGGTGGTCGACAGCAGCACGGTGCCATCGCGGTCGACCAGCGCGGCGCCGCCGATCGCGTCGTCGCTGGCCGGGTATGTCGCGAGCAGTTCGCGCAACGCGTCGCGGCCCGCGGCGCGGCTACGTCGATCCGCGCTGCAAAAGGCCACCACCGCCGGGAATCGCGCGATGCGGTCGGCCGAGCGCTGGTGGGCGGCGTGAAAGGCGTCGAGCTCGGCCTTGACGAGGTCGGCGCGCGCCTGCAGCAGCTGCGCCATGTCGTCGAACAGCCGCTCCTGGGCCGCGCTCATGCTGAGCCAGGCGCCGATCACGAGCGGCAGCAGCGATGCGAGCAGCAGCAGCACCGCCATGCGGGCATGCAACGGCCATGCAACAGGGCTCAGCAGCGATCCGGTCCACGATGGCCCGCGGGGCATCCGCTCCTCCACAACGAGGCGGACACACCGGCGTGCACGAGCCGACCAAACTGCCTGCGGCACCTGTGGACCCCGACGCGCGCGCCGACATCGAGCCGCACTCTAGTCTCTCGGTGCGATCTGTCCAGCGCTGGTCTATCCAGTCGGGGAGGTCGTCGAGGGTTGGCCCCTAGTTCCTTCGTAGGGGCATTCCTAGCGGTCGATGCGGGCGGGCTCGGTCAGCGCAGCGAAATCGGTCGCCGCTTCGCCCACGCGCGCGGCGCGCCAGCGCAGTTCGAAGACGGCGCCGCCGTCATCGGCAAGTGCCGCAGGTGATCAGCCGCTCGGCCGAGCACCGCGACTTCGGCAGCTACGAAGGCGAAGGCCTGGGCGGCACGCACCGCGTCGTCGCCTACCGCGTCTCGCGCACGCGGCCGGTGATGACGGTGGTCGAGCAGCCGCTCGAACAGGCCCTGACGGCGTGGCGCGCGATGGCGCGCCAGATCGGCCTGCTCGCATGCGCCGCGGCTGCGGCGGTGCTGGCGATGAGCCAGCTGGCCGCGCGCAGCCTGCGCGCACGCGAGGCCGCGCGCTCGCGCCTGGAGCGCGCGCGGCGCATGAACGACCACGTCGCCAAGCCGGTCGATCCGGAGCGCCTCTACACGGCGCTGGCGCGCTGGCTGCCGGTGGCCGTGTCGATGCCGCGCGCGGGCGCGCCGGCGCGCATCGACGACGCGCCCTTGGCGCTGCCGCTGCTCGATCGGCTGGCCGGCGTCGACGGCCTCGACGTCGATCGCGCGATGCGCCTGACGGCCGGCCATCCGCAGCTGCTGCGCCGGGTGCGGGAGGCGTTCGTCGAGTTCTATCGCGAAGCGCCGCCGGCGCTGGACGCGATGCGCGCGCACTCGCTGCGCGGCGCCTGCGCGAGCATCGGCGCGGTTCACCTCGCATCCGGGCTGCTCGACTTCGAGCGCGACCTCGAACGCGAGGCCGGCCAACACCGGATGCAGGAGCGCTCGCTGGCCCTGCTCGACGAGCTTCACACCCTGGTGTGCCGCCTCGGCGAGGAACTCGCGGCGACCTGAGCGGGCCGCGCGGCCGCACGCGTTCGGGCACGGTGATTGCCCGGCCTGCGGCTGACCGGACCTGCATGGACACCATCGCCCGTCGCCTTGCGCCATCCGCCGCCGCGCCCGCCCAGGCGTCGGGCGAGCGCAGGGCGTTGGCGCGGCTGGTGCACGAGTTCGACTGGAACAGCACCGCGCTGGGCCCCATGACCGGCTGGTCGCCGGGGCTGCGGGCGATCGTGCGCTTCGTGCTCGCGAACCGCTTCCCGATGCTGCTGTGGTGGGGGCCGGATTACATCCAGATCTACAACGACGCCTACGCGCCCGTGCTGGGCGCCAAGCATCCGCATGCGGCGCTCGGCCAGCCGTTTCGTGAGTGCTGGCACGAGGTCTACGACGTGCTCGGCCCGCTGGTCGACGCGCCCTTCCATGGCGGCGCGGCGACCTGGATGGACGACATCGAGCTGATCGTCCAGCGCCACGGCTTCGCCGAGGAAAGCCATTTCACGATCGCCTACAGCGCGGTGCCCGACGACGACGCGCCGCGCGGCATCGGCGGCGTGCTCGGCACCGTCAACGAGATCACCGAGCAGGTGATCGGCGCGCGCAGGTTGCGCATCCTCAGCGAGTTCGGCTCGCGGCTGGGCGAGGCCAAGACGGCCGGGCACGCCTGCCAGCAGGCCGCGGCGGTGCTCGAGCGGCATCCCAAGGACGTGCCGTTCGCGCTGCTCTATCTCTTCGACGAGGCGAGCGGCAAGCTGCGCCTGGCCGCGGGCGCGGGCCTGGGCAAAGCTTCGCAAGTGGCCCCGCCGGTGATCGAACTGGGCGCGCCGCAAGGCGCGTTCTCGCATTGCATCGCGCAGGCGCTGCGCACCGGCAGCCTGCAGCTGCGCGAGCAGATCGACACACTGCTCGACGCGGTGCCGCCCGGCCCGTGGCCCGATGCGCCGACCCGCCTGGCGATCGTGCCGATCCGCTCGAGCCGCACCGACCAGCCGGCCGGCGCGCTGGTCGCGGGCATCAGCGCGCGCATCCGTGCCGACGCGCAGTACGCGAGCTTTCTCGAGCTGGTCGCCAACCAGGTCGCGGCGGCGCTGTCGAACGCGCGCGCGTATGAAGAAGAGCGTCGCCGCGCGCAGGCGCTCGCGCAGATCGATCGCGCCAAGACGCTGTTCTTCTCCAACGTCAGCCACGAGTTCCGCACGCCGCTGACCTTGATGCTCGGGCCCCTGGCCGACGCGCTCGCCGCCGCCGAGACCCCGCCGCGCCTGCGCACGCAAGTGGAGCTCGCCAACCGCAATGCGCAGCGCCTGCTCAAGCTCGTCAACACGCTGCTGGAGTTCGCGCGCATCGAGGCCGGTCGCGCCGAGGCCGCGTTCGCGCCGCTCGACTTCGCGCTGCTCACGCGCGACCTGGCGAGCAGTTTTCGCGCGGCGATGGAGCGCGCCGGCCTGGACTTTCGCGTCGACTGCGACGATCTCGGCGAGCCCGTCTACGTCGATCGCTCGATGTGGGAGAAGGTGGTCCTCAACCTGCTGTCGAACGCCTTCAAGTTCACGCTGGCCGGCCATGTCGGCGTGAGGCTGCGGCGCGACGGCGCGCATGCGCTGCTCGAGGTCGAGGACAGCGGCGCGGGCATCGCGGCGCACGAGCTGCCGCGGCTGTTCGAGCGCTTCCATCGCATCGAGGGCGTGGCCTCGCGCACGCACGAGGGCTCGGGCATCGGGCTGGCGCTGGTGCACGAGATCGTGAAACTGCACGGCGGCACGATCGAGGTCGACAGCGCGCCGGGCCGGGGCACGCGCTTCGGCGTGCGGGTACCGTTGGGCCACGCGCACATCGAGCCGCAGCGCCTGCGCGATGCGCCGGACGCGTCGGCGCCGTCGGGGGCGGCCTATCTCGACGAGGCGCTGCACTGGCTGCCCGACGGCGTGCGTGCGGACAGCGAGCCCGTGCCCGCCGCGCCCGACGACGACGAGCGCTTCGCCGCGACGCGCGGCGCGCGCGTGCTGCTGGCCGACGACAACGCCGACATGCGCGCCTACCTGCGCGACCTGCTCGCGCCGCACTACGCGGTCGATGCGGTCGCCGACGGCGAACAGGCGCTCGCGCTCGCGCGCACCCGACGGCCCGACCTGATCCTGACCGACGCGATGATGCCGGGCATCGACGGCTTCGCGCTGCTCGCCGCGCTGCGCGCCGATGCCGAGCTGCGCGAGGTGCCGGTCATCGTGGTCTCGGCGCGGGCCGGCGAGGAGTCGCGCATCGAGGGCCTGGCGGCGGGCGCCGACGATTACGTCGTCAAGCCCTTCGCGGCGCGCGAGCTGCTCACGCGCGTGCGCTCGCTGCTCGAACTCACGCGCGCGCGGCGCGAGGCGAACGAGGCCTTGCGCCAGCAGCGTGCGCTGCTCGAGCAGGCCGACCGCCAGAAGAACGAGTTCCTCGCGATGCTCGCGCACGAGCTGCGCAACCCGCTCGCGCCGCTGCGCAGCGCCAGCGAGCTGCTGTCGATCCGCCTGGCCGGCCACGCGCCGGCGCAGCAGGCGCTGGAGATCGTCGCGCGCCAGATCACGCACCTCACGCGCCTGGTCGATGATCTGCTCGACATCTCGCGCATCACGCAAGGCCGCATCGAGCTGCGCTGCTCGCCGCAGCGGCTCGACCGCCTGATCGCCAGCTCCGCCGAGGCGATCGATCCGCTGCTGCGCGAGCGCGGCCATGTGATGACCATGATCGCCGGAGCGCGCCCGCTGACGGTGCTGGGCGATCCCGAGCGGCTGGTGCAGTGCATCGGCAACGTGCTGAGCAACGCGGCCAAGTACACGCCGCCGGGCGGCGAGATCCGCGTCGACACGCACGAGGAGGGCGGCCGTGCGGTGATCACGATCGCCGACAACGGCGTGGGCATCGCCGCCGAGATGCTGCCGCGCGTGTTCGACCTGTTCGCGCAGGGCGAGCGCACGCTGGACCGCTCGCAAGGCGGGCTCGGCGTGGGGCTGGCGATCGTCAAGCGCCTGATCGAGATGCACGGCGGCACGGTCGGCGCCGCGAGCGACGGGCCCGGGCGCGGCGCGCGCTTCGAGATCCGCCTGCCGCTGCATCGCACGCCGGCCGCGGCCGCGCTGGCCGACGTGCTGCCGCACGGCGCGTCGCGGCGCATCCTCGTCGTCGACGACAACCGCGACGCGGCCGAGATGCTGTCGGCTCTGCTGCAAAGCGTGGGCGGCCACGAGGTCTGCACGGTCTATTCGGGCCACGAGGCGCTCGATCGCCTGCGCGAGTTCGAGGCCGAGTTCGCGCTGGTCGACATCGGCCTGCCCGAGCTCGATGGCTATGAACTGGCGCAGTGCATCCGCGCCGAAGCCTCGCTCCCGCAGCCGTGCCTGATCGCGATCACCGGCTACGGCCAGCAGACCGACGTGGCGCGCATCCGCGCCGCGGGCTTCAGCGCGCATTTTCTGAAGCCGGTGGAGTTCAAGGCGCTGCAGCGCCTGCTGGCGGGCGAGGGCGCCTGAGGCTCAGATCGACCGGTCGTTCACCAGGCAGGTCCAGCACAGCCAGGTCACCGCGTTGAACGGCAGCGACAAGGCGCTTGGAACGTAGAAGAAGGCCGACAGCACCGGGCTTTGCATCAGGCCTTCGACGATCCACGCGATCGCGAACAGCCCCGCGCCGATCACCAGCCAGCGCCGCATGTAGGTCGGCAGCCACCGTGCCTGCTCGCGGTTGCGACGCCACGCGGCGGCGCGCTGCAGCAGGTTGCCGCGGCTGGCGTCCTCGAACAGCCAGCCGTAGAAGAAGTAGCGGTAGAGCAGGGTCGAGAACGACATCGCGCCACCACACTACACGAACTGCTCCCACGGCCGCGACAGTCGCATCGCGCCGTTGATGAGCCCCACCATCGAATAGGTCTGCGGGAAGTTGCCCCACAGCTCGCCGCTGTCGGGCGCGGTGTCTTCCGACAGCAGGCCCAGCGCATTGCGGCTGGCCAGCAGCTGCTGGAACAGCTCGCGCGCCTCGGAAGTGCGGCCCATGCGCGCGAGCGCGTCGATGCGCCAGAACGCGCAGACGTTGAAGGCGGTCTCGGGCCGGCCGAAATCGTCGGCCGCCTCGTAGCGGCGCATGTAGGGGCCGTCGCACAGCGAGGCCTCCATCGCCGCGACGGTGCTGACGAAGCGCGGGTCCTTCGGGTCGATGAAGCCGACCTCGGCCATCAGCAGCACGCCGGCATCGAGGTCCTTGCCGCCGAAGCTCTCGACGAAGGCCTGGCGCGATTCGCTCCACGCCGCCTCGAGGATCTTCGCGCGCACGTTCGCGGCGCGCTCGGCCCACGACTTCGCGCGCGCCGGCAGCCCCAGCACCGCGCCGATCTTGGCCAGCCGGTCGCAGGCCGCCCAGCACATCAGCGACGACGAGGTGTGCACGCGCGCACGGGTGCGCAGCTCCCACATGCCGGCGTCGGGCTGGTCGTGCAGCGCGAAGGCGCGCTCGCCGACGCGCTCGAGCAGCTCGTATTCGTCGACGCCGGCCGGCCTGAACAGCCGCTGGTCGAGGAAGGCCTGCGAGGCGCCCAGCACGATGTTGCCGTAGACATCGTGCTGGTGATGCTCGTAGGCCTGGTTGCCCACCCGCACCGGCCCCATGCCGCGATAGCCGGTGGGCGACTCGAGCACGCGCTCGGTCAGCACATCTTCCATGCCGATGCCGTAGAGCGGCTGGATGTGGCCGTTGCGGCTGCCGCGCACGATGTTCTGCAGCCATTGCAGATAGTTCTCCATCGTGCCGACTTCGGAGAGGCTGTTGAGCGCGCGCACGACGAAGAAGGCGTCGCGCAGCCAGCAGTAGCGGTAGTCCCAGTTGCGCCCGCTGTTCGGTGCCTCGGGGATGCTGGTGGTCATCGCGGCGATGATCGCGCCGGTCTCCTCGAACTGGCACAGCTTGAGCGTGATCGCCGCGCGGATCACCGCGTCCTGCCACTCGAACGGCAGCGCGAGGCGGTGGGTCCAGGTGAGCCAGTAGTGCAGCGTCTCTTCCTCGAAGCGGCGCGCGGTGTCCTCGATGCCGCCGGCCAAGGTCTCGTCGGGGCCGAACAGCAGGCTCATCGGCGCGTTGAGCGAGAACCAGGTGTGGTCGATCACGTAGGTGAGCGGCACGTTGGTGTTCAGCCGCAGCGTCTGGCCGGGCAGCTCGAAGCGCAGGTGGTTGCTGCCGCGCGTGGTCGGCGGCTGCTGCGCGCCCCAGTCGCCGCGCGGGCGCACGATCACGCGCACGCGCGGATGGCCTTGCAGCGGCCGTATCCGGCGCACCAGCTGGGCCGGGCGGAACATGCGGTCGTGGTGGCGAAAGCGCGGCGCGAAATCGGTCACTTCGACCGCGCCGCCCTGGCCGTCGTAAAGACGGGTGCGCAGCACGGCGGTCGAGCGCTCGTAGTGCTGCTCGCTGCGCACGAAGCCCTCGAGCTCGACCGACATGAAGGAAGCGCGATCGCGCTCGGCGGGCCCGCACAGAAGCGACTGGAACGCCGGGTCGCTGTCGAAGCGCGGCGTGCAGTACCAGACCACCCGCGCGCGGGAATCGACCAGCGCGCAGATGCTGCAGTTGCCGATGGCGCCCAGCGCTAGATTCTCGGAATCGGTGGCGACGTTCATGCAGACGATCCCCTGGCACGCCGTATGCCCACACGGCGAAGTGGTGAAAGCAAAGTTACACAATCGCGCCGCAAGACGCCAGCCATGAAGACGTTTCGGCTGCAACTGCGCTTCATCGTGCCCATGTTGCTCGTGATCGTGCTGGCCGCCTATGCGACCGGGCCGGTGACCGAGCGCCTGGCGTTCCGCTGGTTCGCGCGCGACCTGCAATCCCAGGCCGGCCTGATGGCCGGCGCGCTGGCCGATTCGATCGGCGAGTCGCTCGACAGCGGCCGCCCCGCGCGGCTGCAGGCGCTGTTCGATCGCGCCTCGCGCGACGAGCGGCTGCTCGGCATGCTGCTGTGCGATGCCGGCGGGCGCACCTTGCAGCGCAGCGAAGGCCTGCCGCGCGGCCTCGACTGCGCCGCGGCGCGCAAGGTCTCGCAGCAGCGCGAGCCGGTGATCGAGCTGCCGCGCGGGCGCGCCTACGTCAGCTGGAGCGACGTGCGCGGCGAGCGCGGCTCAGTCGCCGAGCTGGCCCTGATGCACGACCTGCGCTACGTCGAGCAGCGCACGCGCGACGCGCGCGAGTCGCTGCTGATCCTGATCGCCGCACTCGGCGCGACGATGGCGGTGATCACCGCGATCGTCGCGCAGCTGAGCTGGCGCGCCTGGGTCGGCGGCGCCTTGGCGCTGCTGCGCGGCGAGGGCGTGCTGCGCCCGGCGCCCTCGTCGCCCGAGCTGGCGCCGCTGGCGCTGGAGCTGCGCACGCGGCTGCGCGACCTGGAAGACGAATACCGCCGCGTGCAGAGCCCGCAAGGCGAGTGGGATGCGCAGCGCCTGCGCGCGCTGCTGCGCACCCAGCTCAGCGGCGACCAGGTGATCGTGGTCTCCAACCGCGAGCCCTACATCCACGAGCGGCAAGACGATGGCCGCATCGTCGTCAAGCGTCCGGCCAGCGGCCTGGTCACCGCGGTCGAGCCGGTGATGCGCGCCTGCTCGGGCACCTGGATCGCGCACGGCAGCGGCAGCGCCGACCGCGAGACGGTCGATGCCTTCGATCGCGTGGCCGTGCCGCCCGGCCACGACGACTACGCGCTGCGCCGCATCTGGCTCACGCCCGAGGAGGAGCAGGGCTACTACTACGGCTTCGCCAACGAGGGCCTGTGGCCGCTGTGCCACGTGGCGCACGTGCGGCCGGTGTTTCGCGAGAACGATTGGCTGCGCTACATCGAGGTCAACCGCCGCTTCGCCGACGCGGTGGTGGCGGAGGCGCGCGTCGAGGACCCGGTGATCCTGGTGCAGGACTACCACTTCGCGCTGCTGCCGCAATACGTGCGCGAGAAGCTGCCGCGCGCGACCATCATCACCTTCTGGCACATCCCGTGGCCGAACCCGGAGTCGTTCGGCATCTGCCCGTGGCGGCGCGAGATCCTGCGCGGCCTCCTGGGCAGCTCGATCGTCGGCTTCCACACGCGCTACAACTGCAAGAACTTCCTCGAGACGATCGATCGCCATCTCGAGGCGCGCATCGAGCACGAGCATTCGATGGTGACCTTCGGCGGCGACGAGACGCTGGTCGAGAGCTATCCGATCTCGATCGCGTGGCCGACGCCGCAGGCCGTGGCGCAATGGCCGACACCCGGCGAATGCCGGCGCGAACTGGCCGACGCCTTCGGCCTGCCGCACGACCATCTGTTCGCCGTCGGCGTCGATCGCTTCGACTACACCAAGGGCATCCTCGAGCGGCTGCATGCGGTCGAGCGGCTGCTGGAAAAGCATCCCGAATGGATCGGGCGCTTCACCTTCGTGCAGGTGGCGGCGCCCTCGCGCAGCTCGCTGGAGGAATACGCCTCCTTCCAGCAGCGCATCGACAGCGTCGCGCGGCGCATCAACGAGCGCTACCAGAGCCAGGGCGTGCAGCCGGTGCGGCTGATCGCCGAGCATCGCGAGCCCGAGGAGGTGATGCGCCTGTTCCGCGCCGCCGATGTGTGCCTCGTGACCAGCCTGCATGACGGCATGAACCTGGTGTGCAAGGAGTTCGTCGCGGCGCGCGACGACGAGCGCGGCGTGCTGGTCCTGAGCCGCTTCGCCGGCGCGGCGCGCGAGATGGTCGAGGCGCTGATCGTGAACCCGTACCACGTCGAGGAGACGGCCGATGCGATCCACCAGGCGCTGACGATGCCGCCGGCCGAGCAGCGCGAGCGCATGGCGGCGATGCGCATGACGGTGCGCGAGTCCAACGTCTATCGCTGGGCCGCGCGCATGCTGGCGGATGCGGGGCGCTTCAGGCTGCACCAGCGCATCGAGGCGCGGGTGCTGAGCCACCAGCCCAACGGGTCGTCGAACGGCACGAACCACGGCACGAGCCACGGAACATGAGCTACCTTTTCTCGCCGCAAGGCCACGAAGCGATTGCCGCGCTGCTGGCGCGCAGGCCGCTGCTGGCCTTCGACTTCGACGGCACGCTGGCACCGATCGTCGGCCATCCGGACGACGTGTGCGTGCCGCGCGCCGTCGCGGCGGCCTTGCGCGCGCTGTCGGCGCTGCGGCCGGTCGCGGTGGTCACCGGTCGCAGCGTCACCGACGTGCGCGCGCGGCTGGGCTTCGATCCGGCCTATGTGGTCGGCAACCATGGCGCCGAAGGCCTGCCGGGCGAGCAGGTCGACCGCCACGGGCAGCTCGACGCGCTGCGCCATCGATTGCGGCGCCTCGCGAGCCAGCTGCAGCACCACGGCGTGATGGTCGAGGACAAGGGCGGCTCGCTGGCGCTGCACTACCGGCTCGCGCACGACCGCGCCGGCGCGCTGAGCGCGATCGAGTCGGCGCTCGACGGGCTCGAGGCGCCGCTGAATCGCTTCGGCGGCAAGCTGGTGGTCAACGTCGTGCCGGCCGATGCGCCGGACAAGGGCGACGCGGTGCGGCGGCTGCTCGCGCATGCGGGCTGCGACTGCGCGCTGTTCGTCGGCGACGACATCAACGACGAGGCGGTGTTCCGCATCGCGTTGCCCGATTGGCTGACGGTGAAGATCGGGCGCGACGAGGCCGGATCGCAGGCGCGGTTCTGGCTGGAGTCGATCGACGAGGTGGTGGTCTTGCTGGAGCTGCTGAACAGCGGCGACTGAGCAGGTCCGGGCCGGGGGCCGAGCGTGGTGCACACTGCGCCGGCCCGCAGCCCACCCGCCTCGAGCCATGTCCAAGACCACCCACTGGATACCCATCGCTTCGGCCGCCGTGCTCGGCCTCGCCTTCGCCATCGGCGTGAACACGCTGATGGCTGTCGTCTGCGCCGTCGCCTTGTTCGCCGCCGTGACCGCCGCGGTCCACCACGCCGAGGTGATCGCGCACCGCGTCGGCGAGCCCTTCGGCACCCTGGTGCTGGCGGTCGCGATCACGGTGATCGAGGTCGCGCTGATCATCTCGATGATGATGGCCGGCGGCGAAGGCAAGGCCACGCTGCCGCGCGACACCATCTATTCGGCGGTGATGATCATCTGCACCGGCGTGGTCGGCATCTGCCTGGTGGTCGGCGGCCTGCACCACCACGAGCAGACGTTTCGCATCGACGGCGCGAACTCCGCGCTCGCCGCGCTGGTGGCGCTGGCCGGCCTGTCGCTGGTGCTGCCCACCTTCACCACCAGCTCGGCGGCCGGCACCTACACCTTGTCGCAGCTGGTGTTCGTCGCGGTCTCGTCGCTCGCGCTGTGGGGCGTGTTCGTGTTCGTGCAGACGGTGCGCCACCGCGACTACTTCCTGCCGCCCGCGCATGCCGAGGACGAAGACATCCATGCCGCGCCGCCGACGAACGCGCAGGCGCTTGCGAGCTTCGGCCTGCTGATGGTCGCGCTGGTCTCGGTGGTCGGGCTGGCCAAGCAGCTGTCGCCTTCGATCGAGGCCGGCCTCGCGGCGGCCGGTGCGCCGCAGGCGGTGGTGGGCATCGCGATCGCCGCGCTGGTGCTGCTGCCCGAGACCTGGGCCGCGGTGCGCGCGGCGCGCGCCGACCGGCTGCAGACCAGCATCAACCTCGCGATCGGCTCGGCGCTGGCGAGCATCGGCCTCACGATTCCCGCCGTCGGCCTGGTCGCGATCCTGCTCGACCTGCCGCTCGTGCTCGGCCTGGACATGAAGGAGCTGGTGCTGCTGGCACTGACCTTCATGGTCTCGACCATCACGCTGGGCACCGGGCGAACCAACGTGATGCAAGGCGCGGTTCACCTGGTGCTGTTCGCGGCCTTCCTGGTGCTGTCGCTGGTGCCTTGAGCTGGCGTGACGCTCAGTGAGGCGCCGCCCCGCCGGCGTGCGCCGCCACGGGAGCGATCAGCGGCTCGTGGACGTTCAGGATGAAGTGATACAGGGCCGCCATGTGCTCCACGATGGCCCGCTCGCGCACGACATCGGCAAGCCCGAGGATCAGTTCCTCCACGTCTTCCTCCTTCAAGCCCTGCGACACGAGGTACTCCCGCACGCCGTGCAGCAGCTCCTCGAAATTGTTGCGGATGTCGTTCAGCATCCGAGGGACGTGGTCGGGCCGGTTGGGGGCCCAGTTATCGGGCATCCGCACGAACTCGAGCCAATTGCGAACGGGCGCCAGGACCGACTTCTCATCGATGTCGAGGGGCTTGGGCGCAGCGACGGTTTCCTGCGGCAGCCGCACGTAGATGCGCACGGTGTTGGCCAGCGCCGCGAAGATCTGTCGGTGAACGTCGATGCTCTGCTTGTCGATCAATTGGCCGATCGACCTGATCGCGAGGTACAACTCGTTGTTGAAGTTCTGTCCCAGCCAGAGGGTCATGGCGTCGACGACGACATCGTCCAGCTTGTGCTGTCGAACCAGCGTCAGCCACGCCGGGTCCTTCTGCTGCTTGTCGTACAGCGTCTGCATCGCTGGCGAGGGCAGGTACTTGACCGCAGCGGCAGTCACCGGATCGTCCTGCGCGATATCGTGAACGTAGCCGCCGATCTTCACCATCAGGTCCGGGTTTGCGTAGGTCTGGAGCACCATGGCGGCGGTGATCTCGGATGCCAGCCGCAGTGACAGGGGGCTGATCCTCGTACTGGGCTTCTTCTCGGCGGCTTTCCTCTTGTCGGCGTTTCGCAGCAGACAGCTCTCGGCCACGTGGTAGCCGATCGATTTGACGGTCGAATTCGGAAAGCGCACGGACTCGATGACATCGGTGGTGTAGAAAAGGCTCATGGCGGAATAGACGCTCATCGGCAGCGCGCTGCCCGGCGGCCCGAGGTTCAGGTTCAGCAGTCTGGGCAAGGTTCCCAGGCTCGCATAGGCGTGGCTCCATAGTCCTCCCTGCCACTGCTGCACGCTGTTGGCGTCGTACTGCGGCGGGTGCAGATCCAGCACTTCGAGTTGCGTGCACTTGGCTCCGATCCGAGGGGCCAGCGCGCCCAGCGCTGTCGGATTCGCGATCACTTCGAGTTCGATCAGCTGAGGAAACAAGCCATCGATCACGTGCTCCAGGCTGGCGAGGTGGAGCACAGAGAAGTTGGCCTCGATCAGCGACAGGCGCTTCAGGCTTCTTGGCGGCTTGGCCAGGCTCGCCAACAAGTGTTCGCAGTAGACGGGGTTGTTCGAATCGTTCGGATCTTGGAGCTGATAGCGCAGTGTCATGAACTGATGCTTCACCCTGCTGCACGCATCGATCCAAGCCGTGAACTCCTGTACCGAGTCCGCCGCCGAGAGGGTCGGGCTCAGCATCAGGAGCTGGATCATCTGGGGGTAATGCGCCAGCCCGGCGGTGGCCGCGTGGAGAGTGCTCACCGGACCCGCCAGCCAGACGTTGACCTGCACGTCCGCCGGCGGGAGCACGGCCAGGTCCTGCGGGATCAGGTTGAGAGCCAGGTTGTATTTCTGCTGGATCGCCGCGAACCTGCCTGCCCGGTGGACGTGGCAGACATCGAGGTAGAAGTGGCGCGTGTTGAGGATCGGGTTGCCGTGCAGGAAATGCCATAGATTGATGAGCTCGAAACCCGCCGGCACCTCATGCGATTGCATCCCCAGGTCGGCCAGTCGCTCCGGCAGGAAGGCTGGCGGACCTCCCGCTCCTACGAGTTGGGGGTACAGGATGAACGGGGTGGTGGGGACCGTTCCCGAGATGCCTGATCGGCGGCGGTCGTTTTCCATGGCAGCTTCCTCTTTCTGATGGCGATGGCTCGCCCGGCAAGGGGCTCCTGCCCAATGAGTGGCACGCTTCGCGAAAACGTTGCATGGCCCGCCGTCACTGCATCAGTGGTGCTGCGCCGTCTCGGGCGTCAGCGACTCGATCTCCATCGCATCGAGATAGGCGCTTCTCAGCCAGGGCTCGAGCACGTTGGCGCACAACTCGCCTCGCAGCCCCGCGACGAGCTGTTCCACCTGCGTCTTGTGACCCTCGTCGGGCAGCAGCGACAGCAGGTGGCTGGCGAGCGACGACAGCAAGTCCTCGATGAGCCGATGCGGCGCCGCGAACAGTTGCAGCGCGCCGCTGTCGAAGCGGGCGGGCGCGTAGTCGGCGTCGTCGCTCGGGAATCCCCTGCGCAGGCATCGCTGCGTCAGCAGCTCGGCCACAGGCGTCGTCTTCTTGTCGAGTTGCGGCAGGGCGGCGACCGAGGCATACGGATCCGGCGACTGCAGCACCGCGCGCATGGCCTCGGTCAGCAGCGCGAGGATCTTCGGATGCTCGGCCGTGTGGAGCGCGTCGCCGAGCGCGCGCCTCAGGCGCGCGAGGCCGATCTGCAACTGCGAAGCCACGTCGCCGACGTCGTTCTCCAGCGCCAGTTGCACGGTGCCGCGCACGACCTGGTCAGGATGGCAGTCGGTGACCAGCGCCTTCCATCGGAGATCGACTTTCGACGGATCCAGCAGGGCCGCCAGTGCCGGCGTGATGACGCTTCCGACGGCACTGCGCGTCGCCGCGTCCTGCTGGGCGATGCTGGCGACGTGCTTGCCGATCTCGCTCGCGAGCTCCACGCCGTAGCTGCTCTCTTCGACGATGTCCTCGTTGCTGAACCGGCGGCCCGGCGTCTTCTGTCTGGCGGCGGCCAGGCTCAAGGAGCCGAACAGCAGCCTCGCGATCCACTGTGCCGTCGAAGACAGCCCCGCGTCCTTCTCGATCTGCGCGCGATTGCGGCGGGTGCAGGCCAGCAGCACGCACTCGCCCGCGTCGCGCGGCGGATTGACGTCGCAATAGTCGATGTCGAGCAGCGTCGTGTTGCCGTAGAGCAGCTCCAGTGCGATGTCGATGCCGAGCGGTTCGCGCCTCGGCCGCGCCAGCCAGAACTGCCTGAGCGACATCGGGCGCGACATCGGGTGCGACATCGGGCGCGTCAGCGCCATGAAGCGGCTCGTCCAGTTCGAGTCCCACGACGGGGTGCTCCTGAAGCGGCTGTTCGGGGCCATTCTCAGATCCAGCCCCAGCGTCTCCAGCGCGTGACCCTTGGAGAGCAGATCGACGACGTGAACCAGATCCGGTTCGAGCATGCGCAGTTCGAGCTTGCTCAGCTGAGGCAGCAGGGCCTCGAACGCCTTGGCGATCTTCGGGTCGTCCAGAACCGCGAACTCGCGCAGGTACAGCGTCAGCTCCTTGAGGTGGGCCTTCGCGCCGATGCACTCGAGCAGTTCCAGGACCTCCTTGGCATGCGATGCGGGAGTGTTCGAACTCGCTTCGTAGTAGATGCCCAGCTGGGTGTACTTCAGGTGCGCGCAGGCATCGATGTAAGGCTGCGGCTTCTCTTCGCCATCGACGATGCGGATCTGCAGGGTGCGGATCTTCTTCAAGTCCAGCGTCAGCGCCATGTGCAGCAGCAGCTCGGCTGGGCCTTGCCAGGACAAGTCGAACCAGACGTCGTCGGGCGGCAGCGCGCGCGTCATTTCGAGGATGTCCTCGGCATCGATCATCGGGACGATGAAGCGATGCGCCTCCTGGACCTTGGCGATCGGGCCATGCAGTCCGTGGGGGCCATGCTCTTCGAAGTGCCGGTAGAACTCGTCGACGTCTCCGACGACGCCGCGCTCGAGAAACTGCTGAACCGACAAGGGCAGGCCTTGCGCCTTCGGGTCGATGCCCAGCAGAGCGGCTCGCTGCTCGCGCGTATCGAGGATCTTCGGATGGGAGGTCTTCGTCTCCATGCTTGAACTCCTTGAGCGTAGAGAGGTTCGGGCTCAGGCCGTCGCATCCGGCTCCGGCAGGCCCATCACTTGGCGGTAGGCGGCCTGCAGCCAAGGCAGCAGCGTGGTCTCGCACAGCCGCGCCTTGAGCTTGGCGATGTAGGCGAACACCTGCCGCTTTTCGTCCTCGCTCGACAGCTCTTGCCTGAGGTACTCGCCCGCGCCGCTGAGGATCTCGTCGACGATGAGGCAAGGCGTCGCGAACAGCGCCATCGCACCGCTCTCGCCGTCGGGCGGCGCCACATCGGCGTCTTCGGGCGGCAGGCCCGTTTCGAGGCAGCGCTGGGTCGCGATCACGCACGCCGGCGTCGTCTTGGGGTCGAGAGGCGGCGTCGTGACCTGCGGCTGTGCCGGGTCGATCTGGCGCATCGTCTGGCGCAGCGCCTCGGCCAGCCGCTCGAGGATCTTGGGGTGGTCATCGGCATGCACCGTGTCGCCCAGCAAGCGCGCCAGGCGATCGAGGCCGGCGAAGAGCAGCGCGGTGGCCTCGCAGGGCTTCCGGTCGATCGCCCATCGCACGGCGCCGGTGACGACCTGCTCGAAGCCGTGGTCCTCGACCAGCGTCGTCCATTGCGTGCCGGCATTCGGCGGGCGCAACAGCGCCTGCATCTTCGGCGACACCAGGCGCGCGAGGGCATTGCGCGTCTTCGTGTCCTCGCGGGCCACGGTCTTGACGTGCTCGCCCAGCACCGTGGCCGCGTCTCTTTCCGTCGTCCGGGTCACGCCACTGAACACCAGTCGCGCGACCGTCTGGGCCGCAGGCGTCAGGCCGTGGTCGTGCAGGACGCGCTGGCGATTGCGGTCGATGCAGGCCAGCAGCACGCACTCGCCGTCGGTCTTCGGCGGGTCGACCTCGCAGTAGCTGATGTCCAGCAGCGTCAGGTTGTCGTACAGCAGGCCCAGCGCCTCCTCGATGCCCAGGCGCTCGCGCGTCTTGCGCGGCAGGCCCAGCTGCTTCAAGGTCTTCGAGCGCGACAGGTCCTTGAAGCGGCCTTGCCAGGCCGCATCCCATGTCGCGCTGGGTTCGAAGCGGCCTCGCGGGCCCGAGTTCAGGGTCAGGCCCAGCCACTCGAGCGTGTGGTCCTTCGCGGTGAGCAAGGCGATGGCGCGGTCCAGGTCCGGCTCGCGCATCTGCAGGTCGAGCCGGCTCAGGCGCGGCAACAGCGCGTGGAGCGCAGCGCTGACATGCGTGTCGTCGAGCACCTCGAAGGACGGCGAGTAGAGCGCCAGACGGCGCAGTCGCTTGTCATTGCCGACGCAGGTGAGGAAGTCGATCACCTTCTTGACGTGCGCGGCGCGATCGGTCGATCGCGAGGCATGCGACACCGCCAGCTCGGCGTACGTCAGCCCGGCGCAGGCAGCGAGGTACCTGGCCGGTTGTTCGCTGGTGCCGGTGGTCATCGCAATGTGCAGCGAGACGATGCTCTTGCCCGCCAGTTCCCTGGCGATCTCGGCGAACGAGGCCGCCGAACCCTGGAAAGTGAAATGGAACCTGATGCCGTCGGCGGGCATCTCGAATTCGCCCGAGGAAATGCCTTCTTCGCTGATGACGGGAACGAGATGGGAATAGCGCGCCTGGAGACGGCGAATCACGTCGAGGTGGACATGGCTCTCCAGGTATTGGAAGAAGGCATTCACGTCGCCCACGATGCCTTCTTCGAGGAATCCGCGAATCGACGAAGGCAGGTCTTCCGGCTTCGCATCGATGCCCAGCAGCGCCCCGCGTTGAGCGGGTGTGTCCAGGATCTTCGGGAAGACGGGGGCGTTCATCTCCATGCTTCGAACTCCTTGAGCGTAGAGAAGCCGCGCGGCGACATCGCGCTTCAAGCCTGTGTGACGAGGGCGTGCCCGGCGCTGCATGGGGCGTCTCGGTGTCTCGCTGAAGTCGCCATCGGTCCTTGGCCGATTCGCGCGTTCGACTGGCGTTGTCGCGGGGTTGTCGCGGGGTTGTCGTTTAGGATGGCCTCATGCCGGACATGCTCGAGTTCTCCAAGCACCTACCCGAGATCGAGCTCGCGCCCGGCGACGTGCTGGTGCGCGAGGGCAGTTCCGGCCAGGGCCTGTGGGTGCTGGTGAGCGGCACGCTGGCGGTGCTCAAGGGCGACGTGCAGGTCAACACCGTGAACCATCCCGGTGCGCTGATCGGCGAGATCTCGCTGCTGCTGGGGGCGAGCTACGGCGCCACCGTGGTCGCCACCGAGGCCTGCGTGCTGCGCCATGCCGCCGACGGCCGCGCGCTATTGGCCAGCGCGCCCGAGATCACGCACCACGTGGCGGTGGGCCTGGCCGAGCGGCTCAATGCCGTGACGACCTACCTCGCGGACCTGAAGCACCAGTACGGCGCGGCGCCGGGGCTGGAGATGGTGTCGGACGTGCTGAACCAGCTCGCGCGGCACAAGGGCCCGGCCGCGCGGCCCGGGTCCTTGCGCGACCCGGACCCCGACTACTGATCAGTTCAGAACACGCTGCGCGCCGGCGCCGCGGCGGCCGACAGCTGCAGCGTTTCCTCGCCCATCAGCGAACGCCACATCGCGGTGCCGGCCTCGAGGTCGATCTCGACGAAGGCCGGCACGCGCCCGATCTGGCGGCCCGGATTGAAGATCCAGGTGTCGCCGCGCCGGTCGGCCCAGGCGCCGGCGGGCTTGAACGGCGACTCGTGCACATGGCCGGTGAAGACCATGTCGGGGCGAAAGCGTTCGATCCATTCGCCGAGATCGGCATCGCCGTATTCGCGCCGCCCGTTCCAGCAGGTCGGCGAGCCCAGCGGCGGCCAGTGGTAGACCCACAGCCAGCGCGCCGGGCGCTGCGCGGCCTCGCGCTCGAGCCGCTCTTGCAGCGCGGCGCGGCCGAGCGGGCCGTCCCACCACGGGCAGATCGTGATCAGCGTGTCGGCCAGGTGCAGCGTGTCGCCGTCGGTCGGCACGCCGGCGCGCCGCGCGTCGGCCAGCCACAGGGCCGTTTGCTCGCCGCGCGCGTCGGGGCCGGTCAGGTCGTGGTTGCCGGAGCTGGCGACCACGGTGCCCGCGGCGTGCAGTAGATCGAGGTAGCGCAGCAGCACCAGCGACTGCGCCTGCAAGGGCACGGCCGAGGAGATGTCGAGATGGTCGCCTGCCATCACGACCAGGTCGTAGGACGGCGCGGCGTGCACCAGCCAGTCGAGCTGCGGCAGCGTGTAGTGCAGATCGGAGACGAGCAGGATGCGCATGAGCCCCCCGGCGCGTTGCATCGCCTCGATCCTAGGGGCAAATGCCGCCGCGGCGCGCCACGGGCGATGCGAATCATCCTTGAATCGGAGAACGCCGCGGGCGCGCGTCAGTCGCGCGCGCCGAGTCGCCACAGCGACGTGATCTCCGCCGCGCGCGCGGCGTGCAGCGCATCCGAGGCATCGAAGGCCTTGGGATGGTGCGGTCGCGCATCGAGCCGGCCGATCACGCGCAGGCCCGCGGCGTCGATCCACTCGAGCAACTGCTCGCGCGTGCGCAGGCCGAGGTGCTCGGCCAGATCCGACAGGATCAGCCAGCCTTCGCCGCCGTGCGCGAGATGCGACGCGAGCCCGGCGAGAAAGCCGCGCAGCATGCGGCTGTCGGGGTCGTAGACCGCGTGCTCGATCGCCGAGCTCGGCCGTGCCGGCACCCAGGGCGGGTTGCACACGACCAGCGGCGCGCGGCCCTCGGGAAACAGATCCGCCTCGCGCAGCTCGACGCGCGCCTGCAGCTTCAGGCGCTGCAGGTTCTCGCGCGCGCAGGCCAGCGCGCGAGGGTCGGCATCGGTCGCGATCACGTGCTTCACGCCGCGGCGCGCCAGCACCGCGGCGAGCACGCCGGTGCCGGTGCCGATGTCGAAGGCCAGCGCATGCTCGGCGGGCAAGGGCGCTTTGGCGACCAGGTCGATGTACTCGCCGCGCACCGGCGAGAACACGCCGTGGTGCGGATGGATGCGCGCGTTCAGCGCGGCAATCTCGACGCCCTTGAGCCGCCACTCATGCGCGCCGACCAGGCCTTGCAGCTCGCGCAGCGAGGTCACCGAGGCCTCGCTCGAGCTGCCGTAGACCTCGGTGCAGGCGGCGCGGAAATCGGGCGCGCGGCGCAGCGCGATCGTGTAGTCGGCCTCGAGCGGGATCAGCAGCATCGCCAGCGTGCGGGCGCGCTGGCCCTGGGCCTGGCGATGCAGATTGAAGGCTTCGGCAGGTGTCTTGGGCGCGGGTGGCGCGCGGCCCTTCTTCGGCTTGTCGGCGCGGCGTGCCAGGGCCTGCAGCAACTGCTTGGCGTTGTGGAAGTCGCCGCGCCACAAGAGGCCGGTGCCTTCGCAGGCGAGGCGATAGGCGGTGTCGGCGCTCATCGTGTCGTCGGCGATGACGACGCGCTTGGGCGGTGCAGACGCGGTCTGCGAATGCCACAACGCCGAGAACGGTTCTTCGTTCTCGGTCCAGTGCAATCGGGGGAAGTTGTCGTCGCTCACAGGGCACCAAGTATCGGTGCTCCTGCGGTGCGCGATTTCAAAGCGCCAGCAGGCGCCGGCGCTTTTGCGTGTTGTCGATGTAGCGCTGCAGCGAACGCGCCGCGTCGCCCGACAGGCTGCCGAGTTCGCAACCCAGCCGTGCACCGGGGGCGCCCGGGTTCATCTGGGTGATGTGCATCAGCGTCAGCGAGGCCTCGAAGCGCGTGTCCGGATCGAGCTCGATCAAGACGCCGCGGATCGTGAGGCCGGGCGGTATCGGCGGCACGTTCTCGGGCATGAACAGCGCGATGCCGGAGATGCTCACGTCGACCACGCGCAGCTCGAGCTGCATGTCGGCGATCGCCGGATGGCGAAGCCGCGCGACCGGGCGCGTGTTGAGCAGCGGCTTGACGCGAAAGCTGCCGCGCCGCTGGAAGCGAAAGAGCTCGCGAGGAAAGCGCGCATTGAGCGCGCTGTCACGGCCGCGATGCACCAGCAAAAGGTCCTGCAGGTCGAACTGCAGCTTGATGCTGTCGAGGTAGGCGACCGCGACCGCCTCGTCGCTGTCGACGATGCCGGCCAGGCGCGCATCGGTCGGATCGGCGGCCAGGCTGATCAGCCCGCGTGCCGGATCCAGCGCCCACAAGGTGGTGGTGTAGCTGTGGCCGGAGGGCGTCGACAGGTGCAACAGCGTGCTCGTGTCGGCCAGCTGGCGCAGCAGCGACTGCATCTCGGCCGGCGAGCGCACGCGGAACTCATCGAGGCCCGGGTTCGTGCGGCCCGCATCCAGCGGCATCGGCTGCGTTTCCATGAGGGCGTGCGCGTCGGCAGGTGAAGGTTCAGTGCAGCATGGCCGGACGGCCTTGCAGCAGACGGTCGACATCCTCGAGCCAGGGCTCCGCGAGATGGCGGATCTGGGCGTCGTTGACGAGGATGCGCTGCATGATGCGGGTCTTGATCTGGCGCTCGTCGCGGCCGAGCTGATCGGCCGACGTGGCCGCATGCTTGAGCTGCGAAATCAGCAGGGCGCAGGCGCCCTCGAGCTTGACGACCTGGTCCCAGTCGCCGCTGCGCGCGGCACCGAGCATCTGCTCGCTGGCTTGTTCGATCGCTTCGTAGTAGCGAAGCAGGCCCTGCTTGTCCATTCTTGTGTCTCCCTGGCGCGTTGCGACGAGTGGCGGCGGCGGCTCAGCCGCGGCCGGCGGCATCGGCCTGCGGGCGGATGCTGTTCCAGGCGTCGCGCAGCGGCTCGATCAGCGCGACGCACTCGTCGATCGCCGACTCGTCGTTGCGCAGATTGGCCTGCGTCAGGCGCACGCTGATGTAGCCGTACAGCGCGTCGAGGTTGCTCGCGAGCTCGCCGCCGGCGGGGCTCAGCGCGGACTTGAGGCCTTCGTCGACGATGCGCACGGCGCGCGTCAGGGCATTGGCCTTGGTCTGGATCTGGCCGGCGCGCATCGCGCCACGGGCCTCGGCGAGGTTGTCGAGCAGGCCGTCGTAGAGCATCGCGACCAGCTTGTGCGGCGAGGCACCGCCGACACCGGTTTCGACACCGACGCTGCGATAAGCGCCGGCAAAGGCCATTGCGGAACGTGAAGCCATGAACGCGGAGGACGAAGCGGTTTGCATGGTCGGGACACTCGTGTGTGTTTGCTTGTCCCGTTATCGGCCCCTTCTCGGCGGGGCTTGAGTGTTCGAATCGCGAAACTCGCCCCTGATTCGGGGTGATTTCCGCCGGACGCCGCGCGCGGCGTCCGGCAGCGCGGCCTCAGCTGCTCGAGAGCTTCGACAACGCCGTCATCTGCGAGCTGACGTAGCTCGACAAGCCGTTGAGGCTGGCCATCTGCGTGTCCAGCGCGGCGTACTTCTTCAGCAGGCTGTCCTGGATGCGCGTCACGCGCTCCTCGAGTCGATCCTGCTCGGCGGAGTTGCGCTTGAGGCTGGCCTTCAGGCCGTCGGTGCGCGTCGTGAGCGCGCCCTCGAAGTTGGTCAGCGAATCGGCGAACGAGCGCCAGCGCCCGGCCAGGCCGTTGTTGCCGACGACGGTGGCGTCGGTCGAGCTGAACAGCTTGGTGATCTCGGGCAGGTTGGCCAGCGCGGCCTCGAACTTCGCGTTGGCCGTCACCGACAGCGTGCCGTCGCGCGCGACCGACATGCCGATGTCGGACAGCGTCTTGAGCGTGCTCGAGGCGCCATTGCTTTCGCGCAGCAGGTTGCGCATCTGGTTGCGCAGGCCCACCGCGGTGCTGTCGCCTTGCAGCGTGCCGGCGGTCTTGGTGCCTTCGTCGTACTTGGTCTGCTCGTTCAGATAGCTGTTGAGCGCGTTGTACGCGGTGGTGAAGGCGGTGATCGCGGTCTTGATGCCGGTGGTGTCGCTCGCCACCGAGACCGAGACCGGGCTGGTCGTGACCTTCGACAAGGTCATCGTGACGCCGTCGACCACGTTGGCGAGCGTGTTGCTCGCCGACTCGACGGCCAGGCCGTTGATCGTGGCCTTGGCGTTGGCCGCGGCCTGGGTCTGGGTGAGCGCGCTGACGCCGTTCTCGGGGTCGTAGCCCAAGGTGTCGAAGCCGGTACCGGTGGTCTGCACGCGCAGCGCGTTCGTCGCGCCGGTGGCCTTGGAGGTCAGCGTCAGGCGCGCGCCGTTGGCGTCGCTGACGATCGATGCGCTGACGCCGGCATTGGCCGCGTTGATCTTGTCGCGCACCTGCGCGAGCGTGGTGTTCGGATCGGTGAAGTCCAGCACCAGCTGGGTGCTGCCGCTGTTGGCGGCGAAGGTGTTCGAGGTCCAGGTGCCCAGGTCGATCTTCATCTGGCCGGCACCGACCACCGCGCTCGAGCTGGCGAACGCGGGCAGGCCCGAGGCCAGGCTGTGCGCGGTCGCGAGCTGCGTCACCGCGACCTGGTAACTGCCCGCGGCGGCGCTGCCGCTGGTGCTGACGCCCACCGAGGTGGGGTCGCCGGAGGTCGCGGTCGTGCCCTGCCACAGCGTCGACTTGTTCAGCGCGGCGGCCGCGTCGCGCAGCGTCGACATCATGCTCGCGACCTTGCCGAAGGCCGAGATCTGCGTCTGGATCGAGGTGGCCGCCGTCTCGAGGTTGTCGATCGGCTTGCGTTCGAGCGCGACGAGCTGGCTGACGATGCCCGAGACATCGAGGCCGCTGCCGAGACCGGGTGAACTGATGGTGGCCATGGATGAGGCTGCTTTGAGGGGGACTCGTACGGCTTATCGGCCGGGCGCAGAAAGACTTGAGCCTCGCGGCCCGCGCCGTTCGTGATGGACGACGCAGGCCGCGAGGCTCTGGGGATGCGTGGCCGGCATCGCCGGCCCGGTCATCAGCGGCCCAGCAGCGACAGCACCTGCTGCGGCAGCTGGTTGGCCTGCGCGACCATCGCGTTGCCGGCCTGCTGCAGGATCTGCGCGCGGCTCAACGCGGCGGTTTCCGCGGCGAAGTCGGCGTCCATGATGCGGCTGCGGGCGGCGGCCTGGTTCTCGGAGGCCGTCTGCAGGTTGCCGATCACGGCTTCGAAGCGGTTTTGCACCGCACCGAAGATCGCGCGCTTGTCGTTGATGATGTTCATCGCACGATCGATGACGTTGATCGCGTCGTCGATCTGGCTCACGGTCGCCACGGTCGTGGTGCCGGTGGCGTTGCCGCCGATCGACACGCCGTTGGTGCCGTCCCAGCCGGTGAACACGGTGCCCAGCACCATGTCGTCGGTGATCGTGGTGTCGGTGGTGTCGATCGCCGAGGCGGCCGCGATCGACGAGCCGAGCAGGTCGATCGAGTTGATCGCGATGCGGTCGTCGGAGGTGGCGTTGGCGCCGACCTGGAATTCCAGCGTGCCGGCCGAGCCGTCGAACAGCGGCTTGGTGTTGAAGTTCGACGACTTCACGATGCGCTGCATTTCGCTTTGCAGCTCGCCGAATTCGCGCTGCAGGTTGGCGCGGTCGCCGTCGCTGTTGGTGGCGTTGCGCGACTGGACAGCCAGTTCACGCATGCGCTGCAGCATGTCGCCGATCTTGCCCAGCGCGCCTTCGGCGGTCTGAGCCAGCGAGATGCCGTCGTTGGCGTTGCGGATCGCGACGTTCATGCCGCGAACCTGGGAGTTCATGCGCTCTGCAATCGCGAGACCGGCGGCGTCATCCTTGGCGGAGTTGACGCGCAAGCCCGAAGACAGGCGCTGCATCGCGACGCTGAGCGCGCTTTGCGAACCGTTGAGGTTTCGCTGAGCGTTCAGCGAAACGATGTTGGTGTTGATGGTCTGCGGCATGGCAGCTCTCCTTCAGAAATCGATGACTCCCGGCCTGGAAAGCCGGCTGTACCTGCGCGGTTGGTGAGTCGAATTCTTGAGGAGGCCGATGCGTCGGCAAGGCCCGATAAACGGCCGGAATTCCGGCCAAATCGGATCCGCACAACGACAAAGGCGCCACGCCCCTTGCGGGACGTGGCGCCTTTCACGATCGGCCGGCGCCTTGCGGCGCCGAAGCCTTTCGTTCTTAGCGCAGCAGCGAGAGAACTTGCTGCGGCAGCTGGTTGGCCTGCGAAACCATCGCGGTGCCGGCTTGCTGCAGGATCTGGGCGCGCGAGAGGTTCGCGGTTTCCGACGCGAAGTCGGCGTCCATGATCCGGCCGCGCGAGGCAGCGGTGTTCTCGACGTTGACCTGCAGCGTGGCGATCACGTTCTCGAAGCGGTTCTGCACCGCACCGAAGGTGGCGCGCTTGTCGTTGACGACGTCCAGGGCGCGGTCGATGACGTTGATCGCGTCGTCGATCTGGCTCACGCCGGCGATCGTCGTGTCGGCCGACGAGGTGCCGCCGATGGCGACGCCGTTCGAGCCGTCCCAGCCGCCGACCACGGTGCCGAGGATGTCGGCGTCGGTGATCGAGGTGTCGGTCGCGTCAGCGGCCGAAGCGGCGGCGATCGACGAGCCTTCCAGCACGCTGGCGGCCACGGTGATGCGGTCGTTCGTCGTGGTGTTGGAGCCGACCTGGAAGTCCAGCGCGGTGCCGTTGGAGTCGAACAGCTTCTTGCCGTTGAAGGCAGTGTTCTTGACCGTACGGTCGATTTCCGACTGGAGTTCCTTGAACTCCTTTTGCAGGTTGGCGCGGTCGCCGTCGCTGTTGGTCGCGTTACGCGACTGGACAGCCAGTTCACGCATGCGCTGCAGCATGTCGCCGACCTTGCCGAGCGCGCCTTCAGCGGTTTGCGCCAGCGAGATGCCGTCGTTGGCGTTGCGGATCGCGACGTTCATGCCCTTGACCTGGGCGCCCATGCGTTCGGCGATCGCCAGACCGGCGGCATCGTCCTTGGCAGAGTTGACGCGCAGACCCGAAGACAGGCGTTGCATCGAGGTCGCCAGCGAGTTCTGCGAACCACTCAGGTTGCGCTGCGCGTTAAGCGACGAGACGTTGGTGATAACAGACATGGCCATTTCTAGCTCTCCTTGCGATTGAGTGACTCCCGGCTTGAGCGCCGGCATTGCCTCGGCAGTTGCTTCGTTTCCTTGGTTGCTGCCGTGCCGTCGGACTGGAATCCTTCGGCTGCGCCCGGGGTCGTCATCCTTCGAGATCGGTGGAGGGACTCGGTATGTGTGTCGTCCCCGTCGAACCCTTGGTCGGCTACTCCGGACCACGTGCCCCATTTCTGGAGCGCCGTTGGGGAGGTTTTCGACGAGGGACATCGGAACTTTAGGGCCGCTTGATGCGATTTCTTCGGGCCCCTCGCGCGCGTACGCGTGATTGGTGAGGCAAATTGCCGGTGCTTTTGCCCGCTCGTCGTCCCATCGGCTCAGGCAGCGGCTGGCAGAGTGCGGCCCATGAGCCAAACCTTCGCCCCAACCAATGCGCGCCGCCCCGGCGTTTCGCCGCGCCTGGCCGCGGGCCGCGAACACCTTCGCAACCTGCGCTGGCGCGAGGCCGAGCGCGACCTGTGCGCCGGCATCGGCGCGGTCGGCGCGACGGTGCACGACTGGATGGGGCTGGCGATCGCTCGCCTGAAGCTCGAGCGCGCCGCCGAGGCCACCGAGGCCGCGCAGCGCGCCGTCTCGATGGCGCCGGCCAGCGTCGAGGCGCGCGAGATCCTCGCGCAAGCCCTGCTCGCGCAACAGCGCCATGCCGACGCGGTGCGCATCTATGAAGGCGCGCCCGAGGGCTCGCGCTTCGGCCACGACTCGCTGCTGAACTGGTCGATCGCGCTGGTCAAGGCCGACCGGCCGGCCGACGCGATCCCGCGCCTGATGGAGGCCATCTCGTTGAAGATGGACTCGGTGCCGGCCTATGTGCGCCTGGGCGCGGCGTTTCGCCAGCTCAAGATGTTCGAGGAGGCCAACGAGTGCTTTCGCACCGCGGTCGCGCTCGAGCCCGACAACCTGACCGCGCACGGCTACCTGGTGCACCTTGACCAGTTCGCCTGCCGCTGGGATCGCTTCGGCGAAGACGTGGCGGCCTTCATCGAGGCGATCGAGCGCAATCCGCGCGAGATGCCCGAGGGCCAGGAGTGCACGCCGTTCGCGCTGGTCGCGATTCCGCACGACCCGAAGATCATGCGCCACGCGGCCGAGCTCGAGGCCGGGCGCCAGGCGCGCGGCGCCGTGCCGCTGCCCAAGCAGGGCTGGCGGCGCGCCGCGGGCGAGCGCATCCGCATCGGCTACGTCTCGGCCGACTTCTACCAGCACGCCACCGCGATGCTGATCGCCGAGGTGCTGGAGCGCCACGATCGCGAGCGCTTCGAGGTCTTTCTCTATTCGCACGGCAAGGACGACCGCTCGGCCATGCGCGCGCGCCTCACGCGCGCCTGCGAGCACTGGATCGACGCGCGCGCCATGGGCCCGCAGACGATCGCCGAGCGCGTGCGCGCCGACGGCATCGACATCCTGGTCGACCTCAAGGGCTACACGCAGGACCATCGCTTCAAGACCATGGCCTACCGCGCGGCGCCGCTGCAGGTGACCTGGCTGGGCTTTCCGGGCACGACCGGCGCGTCCTACATCGACTACTTCATCGGCGACCGCGTCGTCACGCCGATCGAGCATGCGTCGCGCTTCGCCGAGAAGCTCGCGCAGATGCCGGCCAGCTACCAGCCCAACGACCGCCAGCGCCCGCGCCCGCGCCCCGCGACGCGCGCGCAGTGGGGGCTGCCGGAAGACCGGCCGGTGCTGGCCTGCTTCAACAACGTCTACAAGATCACGCCGCAGGCCTTCGCCTGCTGGCTGAGCATCCTGCGCCAAGCGCCCGATGCGGTGCTGTGGCTGCTCGACGCCAACGACCAGGCGAGCGCCAACCTGCGCCGCGAGGCGCAGGCGGCGGGCATCGATCCCGAGCGGCTGATCTTTTCGCCGTCGGTGCCGCCGGAGATCCACCAGTCGCGACTGCCGCTGGCCGACCTGATGCTCGACACCTGGCCTTGCAATGCCCACACGACCGCCAGCGATGCGCTGTGGTCGGGGCTGCCGCTGGTGACGCTGCCGGGCGAGACCTTCGCGTCGCGCGTGGCGGCGAGCCTGCTCGGCGCGGTGGGGCTCGACGAGCTGGTCGCCTCGGACGAGGAGCGCTACGAGGAGATCGTGCTGGCCCTGCTGGGCGATCGCGATCGGCTGGCGTCGCTGCGCGAGCACCTGGTGCAAGGCCGCGACACGCTGCCGCTGTTCGATGCCGAGCGCTTCGCGAAGGATCTCGAGGCGCTGTACATGCGCATGGCCGAGCGGGCGGCGGCCGGGCTGGCGCCGGATCACTTGCCGGCTTGAGCTCGAGGCGGATCCCCGCTCAGGCGGGGATCGTCTCGCAAGCCGTCGACCCGCGCGCCCACACGCGCCCGCCGCGCACGACGATCTCCAGCTTCAAGCGCTGCGACGTATCGACACGCGCCCAGAACTCGGCCTCTTCGCCCTGCGGCACGGCCTCGAAGCCGGCTGCCGACGGATCGATCCGCGCCAGCTCGCCGAGCCGCCGCTCGATGCTGCCCAGCGCCTGCGGGATGCGGCCCTGGGTGGTACGCCGGATCAGGCCGGCATGGTTGGGATCGGCGAACTTCTCGACGATGGCATGCGCCTCGTCGCACTGCGCCAGCCGCGCGACGAAGCGCGAGAAGGCCGCGCGGTCCGGCGTGTGGCTGCCGACCGTGTAGTACAGCGGCGCATGCGCGAAGGCCTCGAGCGGCAGGTCCTGCAGATGCACGCGCTGCGCCTCGCGATGGATCAGCGCGCGCTGCTGCGGCCGGTAGGCGGCCCACAGGTCGAGATCGATCTGCGGGTTGAAGGCGATCGCGCGAAAGCCGAAGTGCAGCGCGAAGCGCAGCGCCGCGTAGCCGCCCATGCTGCCGAAGTAGCAGGTGACGTCCTCGCGCGCGAAGCGCGACAGCACGCGTTGCTCGATCACGCGGCAGGTCGCCTCGAAGGCTTCGCCGCCGTACCAGTTCAGCTCGGGGTTGTTGACGAACAGCAGCGCGTGATCGCGCAGGCCGTCGACCAGGCTCGGCACGCTGGTGAAGCTGTGATGCGAGTCGACGCAGGAGAAGACGATCAGCACGCGCTTGGCGCCCGGCGTCGGCAGCCACAGATGCTCGCGCCCGGCGGCTTCTCCATGCAGCCGGTGCAGCAGCGCTAACGGCACGCTGGCCAGGCGCTGCTCGGCGAGCGCGCGCCAGCCGGGCAGCTTCGCGAGCGCGAGCCAGAGCTCGCGCGCCTGCGGCAAACGCTGACGGCGCGCGGTGTGGCAGGGCACGAGGGCGCCGTCGGTCCACAGTGCCGCGAGCTGCGCGCGCGCGATCGCCGCGGCGCGCGCAACGCTGCAAGCAGCGAGCGACTGCCAGCGTTCCTCCTCGCTGGCCAAGGCCTGGGCGGCCGCGGCCTCGCGCGGCGCGAGCGATGCGAGCAGCGCCCACAGCGCCTGCTCGGCATCGTCCAGGCCGGCCAGGCTGCGAGCGCGGGCGAAGGCGATCGCGGCGTCTTCGATGCGGCCCTGCCCGGCGGCACGACGGCCTTGCAGCAGTGACAGCGCGGCCTTGGCGGCATCGGCGAAGCGCGCGTCCCGTGCATCGGCATCGAGCGTCGCATAGCCGACCTCGAGCGCGGCCAGGGCGTCCAGCGCGCCATCGCGCGCGTGGGGTGTGCAGGCGTCCTCGCCGAGCTCGATCGCGAGCAGTGCGAGGCGCTCATGCGCCGCGGCGCGCTGCAGCGCGGCGGCGAGCGCGGCGCGGTGCGCCGGATCGCTCCAGCGCGACGGCGCGATCGCGCGTGATTCGGTTCCGCCGGCCAGGGCCAGCGGCAGCTCGTGCTGGCCGGCTTCGAGCCAGGCGCGCAGCATCGCCACCGGCAGCCGGGCCTGCAGTGCGCAGCGCAGGCACTCGGCCAGCGCCTGCGTCGACGACATCGTGTCGCCGGCACGCACGCCGATCTCGAACAGCGTCAACAGCGCACGCGCGACCTGGTCGCCATCGGCCTCGGCGATCGCGAGGCTGGCGCGCTGCAGCGAAGCCGCGCGCTCCATGTCCAGCGTGCCCGGCGGCGCCAGCTGAAGCTGGGCTGCGATCAGCGGCCAGGCCAGCGCGGCGGGCAGCTGCTGCGGCTCGTCGAAGGCCGGCTCGAGGCCGTGGTGGCGATAGAGCGCGAAGACGAACTCGGGGCAGTGCAGGTCGCCTTCGGCCAGATGCGTCTCGGCCAGCCGCGCCAGCGTGGCCGGATGGTCGAAGCCCATATCGAGCCAGCCGAGCACGGTGCGAAAGCGCCCGTCGAGCAGGCGCGCGGCCTGCTCGCGCGACGCGGCATCGAGCCCGGCCCATTGCGTCCACAGCGCGCGCCACAGCGCGACGCGCGCCTGGGCATCGAGCGCGCCTTCGAGATGCACCAGCAGGTGCTCGAGCGACTCGCGCGAGGCCGGCTCGGCGGCGATCGCGGCGAAGTGCGCCGCGTAGTCGCCGTGGGGCGCGAACCTAGGCAGCACGCAGCTTCTCGAGCGTCTGGTTGATCAGCGTCGACGAGGTCGACTTGGTGTACGGGAAGTACAGCAGGCGCACGCCGAGGTCGTTGAACTGCTGGTCGTATTCCTTCCAGCGATCGTTCTGGTACCAGTCGTCGCCGACGAACATCACGTTGAACTTGTAGCGATGGAAGGCGTCGAGCTTGTCCATCGAGGTCTGCGGCACCGCCAGGTCGACATAGCGGCTGGCGCGCACGATCTCGATGCGCTCCTCGAACGGGATCACCGCGCGCTTGTTCTTGTACTGCACCAGCTCGTCGACGGTGACGCCGACGATGAGCCGGTCGCACATCGACTTGGCGTTGCGCAGCACGTTGACGTGGCCGACATGGAAGAGGTCGAACACCCCGGTGGTATAGCCTACGACCATGACAGCTCCTGAAGCACGTGGTCCTGGAACCGGCGGTATTCGGCCTGCCGGCTCTGGTTGGGATCGACGCGGGCGCTGAAGCCGATCTTGCGGCGATTCAGCGGTCCGGTCAGGCCGCGGCGCTCGAGCATGCGGCGCAACGGAATCTTGGATTCGCGCTCGTCGAGCTTGGCGAGCGGGTTCGCGCGATAGCAGTAGTCGACCAGTCGCCGATCGGCGAAGGGCACGCGCGCTTCCTTGGAGGCGGCCATCGACGCGAAGTCCATGCGTCGAAGCAGACCCGGCAGGTGCGCGCGGTAGAAGAAGTCTTCGACCCACTCGAGCGTCGACTTGCCGAAGCGCAGTTCGTCGAGGTAGTCGGCCAGGCGCTGGGTCGGCGCGATGCTGTCGCTGTAGCCGTAGTGGCGATAGAACTCGGCAGCGTCGAACTTCTCGGTGCGCTGGGCCCAGCGAAACACGCCGTCGTAGCCGAACATCAGCTCGTCGGCGCCTTCGCCGGTGAGCACGACCTTTTCGTCGTGGTCCATCGCGGCGCAGGCCGCGTGGATCAGCGCCTCGTTGGGCACCGACAGCGGCTCGCCGCGCAGGCGCGCGAGTTCGCCCCAGCGCGCAGGCAGCGCATCGGCTTGCAGCGTGACGCGGCGCATCGAGCGACCGAGCCGGTCGGCGGTGTCTTGCGCGTCGTCGAACTCGTTGCTCTGCGGCAGGCCGACCGAGTAGACCTGGGGCACCTCGGACATCGCGAGGATCAGCGTGCTGTCGATGCCGCCCGACAGCAGCGCGGTGTTGCGCACGTCGCTGAGCTCATGCTCGTGCACGACCTCCTGCAGCAGCGCCTCGAAGGCGTCGAGCTCGAAGCGCTCGTTGCGTTGGGCCAGATGCCACAGCTGGCGGCGCGTGCCGTCGCTGCGCAGCAGCTGGCCCGGCAGCAGTTCGTCGACGCCGGTGAAGAAGCTCGCGCCCGGCACCGGGCGGCGGATCAGCCGCCATTCGGCGAGCGAGCGCGCGTCGATGCTCGCATCGACCAGCCAGGCGACCACGGCCGGCTCGGAGGCGATCACGACATCGTCGCCGCGCTGCGCGAGGTGCAGCGGCTTGATGCCCAGCGCGTCGCGCGCGGCGATCCAGCTGCGGCTCGCCGAGTCGTGGATCACGAAGGCATACATGCCCTCGAGCGCCTCGAGAAAAGCCTCGCCGTGCGCCGCATAGCCTTCGAGCAGGGTGCGGGTGTCGCTTCGGATCGAGCCGTCGAGGCCGAAGCGGCGCTGCAGCGCGCGGTGGTTGTAGATCTCGCCGTTGAAGACGATGGTGTAGCGCCCGCAGGCCGAGCGCATCGGCTGGTCGGCGCTGTGTGCGGTGTCGATGATCGCCAGGCGGTTGTGGCCCAGGTGCACGCGGCCGTCGTCGAGGCTTTGCAGGCCGGTGGCATCGGGGCCGCGCCAGCGCTGGCGCTCCAGCGCCGCGCGTGCGCGCTGCGCGTCGATGCGGCGCGGGTCGCGTTGGGCGATGAAGAGGATGCCGCACATAGGACGTCAGCCCTGGGCCTGCTGCGCGAGCGCGGTGTCGAGCTCGGCGGCGATCAGGTCGACCACGCGCTCGGCGGCCTGGCCGTCGATGTGGTCGAACAGCTGCGCGGCGAGCTGGTCGCGCGCGGCCTTGAACGGCGCGCCGCAGCGCTTCTCGCAGTGCTTGAGCACCTCGACCAGGGCCTGCGCGGTGGAGACCATCGGGCCCGGCAGCTCGGCCAGCTTGGCGTCGTAGAGCTTGCGCGACTTGGCGATGTAGCTCGCGTGGTCGGGGCGGAACAGCACGATCGGGCGATCGAGGTGCAGGTAGTCGAACATCAGCGACGAGTAGTCGGTGATCAGCGCGTCGGTCTCGCGCATCAGCGGATAGATGTCGCTGCGCGGGCGCACGAACACGACGCCGGGCAGGGCCGGCTCGAGCTTGGGTTGCATGGCCTGCTCGACCGGGTGCAGGTTCATCACCAGCAGGTCGCCGGCCGCGGCGACGCCCTTGGCGACGCGCTCCATGCCGGCATCGAGCAGCCAGCGGCCGCGATCCGCGTCACGGAAGGTCGGCGCGTAGAAGAACACTCGCTTGCCAGCGCGGCGCACGGCGCGCATGCGCTCGAGCAGGGCCTCGTCGACATTGACCAAGTCGATCGCGCTCGGCTCGCGGTGCATCACGTCGTTGCGCGGGAAGCCGATCGGCGCATAGCGCTCGAACGAGAACCAGCGCCGCCAGTTGGCCTCGTCGGCGCGCGAGCCGCCGACGAAGCTGGCGAAGCGCCCGCAGGTGCGCAGGATGCGCGCGACGCGCGGCGAGAAGTTCTTGAGCGCCGGCAGGTTGCGCAGGCCCACTTCCTTGATCGAGATGCCGTGCCACAGCTGCACCATGCGCGCGCCGGCGAACAGCGAGGGCGCGAGCGGATTGGGATGCAGCAGGTGGTCGTGGATCACCAGCACCGCGGTGCCGAGCGCGCGCGTCACGTCGGCGTCGCTCCATTGCTCGGGGGTGCCGGGGAAGCAGTCGCCGCCGAGGCCGCGGACCAGGGCTTCCTGGGTGGCGTCGTGCGGCATGAACCAGCACTCGACGCCCATCGCGGCGGCGCGTTCGCGCAGTGCCTGCCAGGCGTACTTGGTGTTGTCGCCGAAGTGCGCGCCGCCGACGAAGACGACGCGGCGCTCCTTGGGATGGATCTGCGAGATCTCGGCCAGCTCGCGCGCGGTGCGCTCCTGGTTGAGCTGCTGCTCCATCTGCGCGAGCTTGGTGCGCAGGGCTTCGAGATCGGCGGTGTGGTCCCGCGCCTTCAGTTCGAGCAGCGAATCCACCAGCGAGCTGATCGCCTCGTTGACCTGGGCGCCGAAGGCCTCGACCTGTTCGAGCCGGGCCTCGATCGAGGCCGGCGGCAAGCCGTGCTCGGGTGCGAGGTCGGTGGCGGTCGCGGCGGTGGCGCTCATCGGGATCCTTGTAGGGGAGATTGCGGGCCAGTCTATGGAGACGGGCGCATCCCGATGCCTCGAAAAGCGCTGCCCGGCGGGCCTTGTTGCCGCCGGGCGGTGCAGCAGGCTTGTAGGAAGTTGCCTGACACGAGCTGTCCGATGACGGTGACAGGCGCAACAGCGTGCAACCTATTCAGAACTCGAAACCCCCCACCTACAGTTCATTCCACGGTGAACGCGAGAGCAACACCCGAAACACCCGCCAGACAAGTACCGAGACGAACGCAAGGACCGACCGAGATGAACACCGAGCAGATCCTGATGGAAATCCGTGAAGCCAACCTGTCGTACCTGATGCTGGCGCAAAGCCTGATCCGCAGCGACCGTGACGAAGCGCTGTTTCGCCTGGGCATCTCGGAAGAGACCGCCGACCTGATCGGCACGCTGTCGCCGGCCCAGATGATGAAGATCGCTTCGGGCAACACCCTGCTGTGCCGCATGCGTGTCGACGACGACATGGTCTGGGGCCTGCTGACCAACCACGGCAAGAGCGCCGCCAACGACAGCGTCAGCCGCCTGCACGCGTCGATCCTGATGGCCGGCCGCCATCAAGAAGCCGCCTGATCCGTCTATATCTAGTTAGAGCAGAACAGAGAACCTCCCGCGGAGACTTCCATGCGCAACAAGAGCATCCTGACCGAAGCCAAGCAGATCGAACGCGCCGTGACGCTGATCCAGCTGGGCGCACGCCTCCAAGTCCTGGAGTCGGAGACGGATCTCTCGTACGAGCGCCTGCTGCGCCTGTACAAGGAAGTCGCCGGCAAGTCGCCGAGCAAGGGCCAGCTGCCTTTCTCGACCGACTGGTTCATGACCTGGCAGCCCAACATCCATGCCAGCCTGTTCCTCAACATCCACGAATACCTGAACAAGGTCGCCGCGCTCGACGAGATCGACACGGTGATCAAGGCCTACCGTCTGTATCTCGAGCAGACGCAGGCTCAAGGCCTCGAGCCGCTGCTGTCGGTCACCCGCGCCTGGCGCCTGGTGAAGTTCATCGACAACGGCATGCTCACGATGACCTCGTGCTCGAAGTGCGGCGGGCATTTCGTCACGCATCCCCACGAGATCGCCAAGCACTTCACCTGCGGCCTGTGCAACCCCCCGGCGCGTGCCGGCAAGGGCAAGGCGGCTGGTGCCCTGTGCATGCACTGATCGTTCGAGTTCGAGCTTGATCTAGCTTTTCCGTTTGTCTCCTCCGGGCGCCCCCGCGCGCCTTAGGGCCCAGGCTGTCGAAGCCGGGCCCTTTTTCTTTTCGTGTCTGCGAAGGCCGGCTATTGAGCCCCTCGCGCCACCTTGTTCATCGGACCACGTGAGTGCCCACGCACCGACACTGCCTTCGCTGCACAAGGCCTCTCGCTGTCGGGAACGTTCAAGTCCCGCCCCGCGCTGCCGATAAACCCGTCAATCCCCGCGGCCCCGGCGCCGTGGACCCCCTTCTCAGCAGTCTCGAAACACCATGTTCGTCATCGTCGGCTGGCTCGTCGCCCTCGGTTGCGTGTTCGGCGTCTTCATCGCGCACGGCGGCAACATCTCTGTCGTGCTGCATGCGCTGCCGTTCGAGATGATCACGATCATGGGCGCCGCGATCGGCGCCTTCGTCGCCAACAACCAGCCCAAGGTCCTCAAGGCCTCGCTGGCCGGCTTCGGCGCGTGCTTCAAGGGCAGCAAGTACACCAAGGCGCGCTACATGGAGCTGATGGCGCTGCTCTACGACCTGCTGCAAAAGGCCCGCAAGGAAGGCCTGATGGCGATCGAGAAGGACGTCGAAGATCCCCACAACTCGCCGCTGTTCCAGAAGTATCCGACGGTGGGCAACGACCACCACGTCGCGGAGTTCATCACCGACTACCTGCGCATGATGGTCTCGGGCAACCTGAACCCGCACGAGATCGAGACGCTGATGGACAACGAGATCGACACCCACCACCACGAAGGCCACCAGCCCGTGGCGGCGATCCAGCGCCTGGCCGGCGGCCTGCCGGCCTTCGGCATCGTCGCGGCGGTGCTCGGCGTCGTGAACACCATGGGCTCGGTCGGCCAGCCGCCGGCCGTGCTGGGCGGCATGATCGGCTCGGCCCTGGTGGGCACCTTCCTCGGCATCTTGTTGAGCTACGGCATCTTCGAGCCGCTCGCCGGCCTGCTCGAGCAGAAGATGGACGAGGGCACCAAGGAACTGCAGTGCATCAAGACCACGCTGCTGGCGAGCATGCAGGGCTATGCACCGGCGATCGCCGTCGAGTTCGGCCGCAAGGTTCTCTATTCGACCGAGCGTCCTGGGTTCAAGGAACTCGAAGACCACGTCAAGGGCAAGAAGTAAGGAACTGACATGGCCGGCGACGCCAAGAAGCTCCAGCCCATCATCGTCAAGCGCATCAAGAAGGGTGGCCACGGCCACCACGGCGGTGCGTGGAAGATTGCCTATGCGGACTTCGTGACCGCGATGATGGCCTTCTTCCTCCTGATGTGGCTGCTCGGCTCCACCACCGAGGGCGATCGCAAGGGCATCCAGGATTACTTCAACAACCCGCTGAAGATCGCGCTGCAAGCCGGCGGATCGGGCTCGGGCGACAGCTCGCATGTCGTCAAGGGCGGCGGGCAGGACTTGAGCCGCACCAGCGGCCAGGTCAAGAAGGGCGATGTCGAAGCGCCCAACAAGACCTTCAACCTGCAGGCGCTCAAAGACCAGCAGAAGGCCGCCGAGGCCGAGCGGCTGAAGGCGCTGAAGGAACGCGTCGAGGAAGTGCTCGCCAACAGCCCGCGCCTCACGGAATTCAAGAGCCAGATCCGCCTCGACATGACGCGCGACGGCCTGCGCATCCAGATCGTCGACGACAAGAACCGGCCGATGTTCGCCAGCGGCAGCTCGATGGTGCAGCCCTACATGCGCGAGCTGCTGCGCTCGATCGGCTCGGTGCTGACCGAGGTGCCCAACAAGCTCACGCTCGAAGGCCACACCGACTCGGCCGCCTTCTCCGGCGGCGTGGCGGGCTACAGCAACTGGGAGCTGTCGAGCGACCGCGCCAACGCGTCGCGACGCGAGCTGGTGGCCGGCGGCCTGCCCGACGAGCGCGTGCTGCGCGTGCAGGGCCTGGCGGCGAGCCAGCTGTTCGACAAGGGCGACGCGCTCAACCCGATCAACCGTCGCATCAGCATCATCGTGATGAACCGCGAGGCCGAGGACCGCTTCCATCGCGCGGCCGAAGGCACCGAGGCGTTCGATGTCGACAACGCCAATCCCGCGCCGGCCGCGGCCGACATCGCCGCCTCCGCGGCGCTGGCCGCGCAGCAGCCCTCAAGTCCCGCCGGCAAGAGCCGATAGAGCATCCAACTGAATGCGAACGGGGCTTGCGGCCCCGACCGAGGAAACCGAACATCATGAGCAATCCCGCTGACCTCAAGTTCCTGATCGTCGACGACTTCTCGACCATGCGCCGCATCGTGCGCGGCCTGCTCAAGGAGATGGGTTGCAACAACGCCGACGAGGCCGAGGACGGCGCCGTCGCGCTGTCGATGCTCAAGGCGCAGAAGTTCGACTTCGTCGTCAGCGACATCAACATGCCCAACATGAACGGCTTCGATTTGCTCAAGGCGATCAAGGCCGAAGACAGCCTCAAGCACCTGCCGGTGCTGATGGTCACGGCCGAGGCGCGCAAGGAAGACATCGTGCTGGCAGCGCAAAGCGGCGCGGCCGGCTACATCGTGAAGCCTTTCACCAAGGCAACGCTGGAGGAGAAGGTCCAGAAGATCATGCAGAAGCTCGCAACGGCCTGAAGCACGACTGACCGCATCAGTACCGCAACTACCGGACGAGCCTCAACATGAAGATGGACAGCATCGACGCGCTGGCGCCGCAAATGGCCGCGCAAGCGTCTCCCGAGATCTTCCAGCAGCTCGGGCACATCACCCGCCAGCTGCACGACACGCTGCAGCAGCTGGGCGTGATGCCCAAGCTGCAGAACGCCGCCGACGGCCTGCCCGATGCGCGCAGCCGCCTGAACTACATCGCGACCAAGACCGCCGATGCCGCCAACAAGGTGCTGAACTCGGTCGACAAGGCCAAGCTCGAGCACGAGCACATCGCCTCCGAGACGCGCCGCCTGGGCCAGGCCCTGGTGGCCGATCCGGTCAAGGCGGTGGCCACCGGCGCGGTGATGAACTTCGTCGAGGACGTCGAGCGCTCGACCGCGCGCATCGACCAGCACCTCACCGACATCATGATGGCCCAGGACTTCCACGACCTGACGGGCCAGGTGGTGACCAAGGTGGTGGCGCTGGCCTCCGACCTCGAGGATTCGCTGGTCAAGCTGCTGGTGCAGGCGGCGCCGCCGGAACAGGCCGAGAAGGTCGAGTCTTCGCTGCTGAACGGCCCGGTCGTGAGCTTCGAAGGCCGCACCGACGTGGTGAAGAACCAGTCGGAAGTCGACGACCTGCTGGCCAGCCTGGGCTTCTGACTTCGACGGGCCCGGCACGGCCCCGTTCGTCCCCCCGGCACGACCTCCGTTCGCGCTGAGGTATCGAAGCGCCTGGCCAGGCCTCGCCTGATCGCGCACTTCGATACCTCAGTGCGAACGGGGCTTGCATCGATGCGGCCGAGATAAGCACCCCTGCGCCCCCGCTTATCTCGCTCAAGTTTCCCGGCCTCCCCGGAAGAATCCCGTTCATCCAGTAACGAACGGGCATTCCGCCGACCATGGCCGACCAAGACGCGCAGGACCGCAACCTGCCCGCCTCACAGCGAAAGCTGAAGAAGGCGCGGGAGGACGGCCAAGTCGCGCGCTCGCGTGACCTGGGGCACTTCGCCGCCATCGCACTCGCGCTCGCCGGGCTGATCGTCTGGCTGCCCAATGCGGCGCGCTCGCTGCAAGCCACGCTGGCCGCCTCGCTGCGCTTCGATTCCAGGCTCGTCGCCGAACCCGCCGCGATGGGCGAGCGCCTCGGCGCGCTGACGCTCGAGTTCCTCGCGCTGGTGCTGCCGGTCGGCGCCGTGTTCATCGTCGTCGGCCTTGCCGCCGGCCTCGCGCTCGGCGGCTGGAACTGGACCCTCAAGCCGCTGTTCCCGAAGTTCAGCAAGCTCAACCCGATCACCGGCATCCCCGGCCTGATCTCCAAGGACAAGCTGGTCGACACGCTGCGCGCCTGCGGCCTCGCGATGCTGCTGATGGTCGTCGGCGGCTTCTACCTCGCCGGCCACCTGCAAGGCTTCGCCGCGCTGCTGACGCTACCGCTGCCCGCCGCCCTCGGCCAGGCCTCGAGCGACGTGCTCGGCGGCCTGGTGCTGCTGACGATCACGCTGGCCGTGTTCGCCGCCGTCGACGTGCCGCTGCAGCGGTTCATGCATGCCAAGCGCCTGAAGATGAGCCATCAGGAGGCCAAGCAGGAATACAAGGAAGTCGAGGGCAACCAGGAAGTCAAGGGCAAGATGAAGGCGCGCATGCGCGAGTTCGCCAAGCGCCGCATGCTCGCCGCCGTGCCCAAGGCCGACCTGGTCGTGATGAACCCGACCCACTACGCGGTCGCGCTCAAGTACGAAGAAGGCTCGATGGGCGCGCCGCGCGTCGTCGCCAAGGGCGCGGATCTGCTGGCGATGCGCATCCGCGACCTCGCCAAGGAATCCAAGGTCCCGGTGCTGCAAGCCGCACCGCTGGCGCGCGCGCTCTACGCCCACGCCGAACTCGACCGCGAGATCCCGATGGCGCTGTACGCCGCGGTCGCGCAAGTGCTCGCCTACGTCTACCAGCTGCGCGCCGCGATGGCCGGCCGCGCGCCGATGCCGGGCGAGCTGCCCGTGCTGCCGGTGCCGCGCGAGCTCGATCCGCACAACGCTTGATCAATCACTGATCGACCATGAACCCGCTTCTCGCCAAGCTGCAGGCCGTCCTCGGCCCCAATGCCCGCCTGATCAAGGGCCTGGCCGCGCCGCTGTTCGTGATCGTCGTGCTGGCGATGATGGTGCTGCCGCTGCCGGCCTTCGCGCTGGACCTGCTGTTCACCTTCAACATCGCGATGGCGCTGATGGTGATGATGGTCGCGGCCTACATGGTGCGCCCGCTCGACTTCGCGGCCTTCCCCGCGGTGCTGCTGCTCACCACGCTGATGCGCCTGTCGCTCAACGTCGCGTCGACCCGCGTCGTGCTGCTCGAAGGCCATACCGGCCCCGGCGCGGCCGGCCAGGTGATCGAGAGCTTCGGCCACTTCCTGATCGGCGGCAATTTCGCGGTCGGCCTGATCGTGTTCGCGATCCTGGTCGTCATCAACTTCATGGTGGTGACGAAGGGCTCGGAGCGAATCGCCGAAGTCAGCGCGCGCTTCACCCTCGATGCGATGCCCGGCAAGCAGATGGCGATCGACGCCGACCTCAACGCCGGCCTGATCGACGAGAAGGAAGCCAAGCGCCGCCGCCGTGAAGTGGGCGAGGAAGCCGAGTTCTTCGGCTCGATGGACGGTGCCAGCAAGTTCGTGCGCGGCGACGCGGTCGCCGGCATCCTGATCCTGTTCATCAACATCATCGGCGGCTTCGTGATCGGCGTCGCCCAGCACGACCTGTCGGCCGCGCAGGCGGCCAACAACTACGTGCTGCTCGCGGTCGGCGATGCGCTGGTGGCGCAGATTCCGGGCCTGTTGATCTCGGTCGCGGCCGCGATGGTGGTCTCGCGCGTCGGCAAGGACGAAGACGTCGGCCAGCAGATCATGGGCCAGATGTTCAAGACCTCGAAGTCGGTCGGCATCACCGGTGGCGTCATCACGCTGCTGGGCCTGATCCCCGGCATGCCGCACCTGGTCTTCCTGCTGCTCGGCGGCCTGTTCGGCTGGCTGGCGTGGTGGATGCACAAGCGCGAGCTCAAGGCCAAGGAGAAGCCGCCGATCGAGCCCAAGCCGCAGGTCGACCCGAACGCCGAAGCCAGCTGGGACGATCTCCAGCCGGTCGACACGCTCGGCCTGGAGGTGGGTTATCGGCTGATCACGCTGGTGGATAAAGAGCGCGGCGGCGACCTGCTGGCGCGCATCAAGGGCGTGCGAAAGAAGTTCGCGCAGGACGTCGGCTTCCTGCCGCCGGCCGTGCACATCCGCGACAACCTCGAGCTGCGCCCGAGTGTGTACAGGCTCACTTTGCGCGGCGCGGTCATCGGCGAAGGCGAGGCCTTCCCCGGCCTGTACCTCGCGATCAACCCCGGCCATGCGCAGACGGCGCTGCCGGGCACCACGACCACCGATCCGGCCTTCGGCCTGCCGGCCACCTGGATCGAGGAACGCCAGCGTGAAGCGGCGCAAATGGCGGGCTACACGGTCGTTGATTGCTCGACTGTCGTGGCCACCCACCTCTCACACTTGATGCAAGTGAATGCCGCGAAGTTGCTGGGCCGCGTGGAAACGCAGCAGCTGGTCGAGCATGTGACGAAGTTGGCACCCAAGCTGATCGAAGACGTGGTCCCCAAGATGGTTCCGATCGCCTCGCTCCAGAAAGTCCTGCAGCTGCTGCTGGAGGAAGGGGTGCACATCCGCGACATGCGCAGCGTCATCGAAGCGCTGGCCGAGCATGTCGGCGCGGTGCCGGCGCTGGCCAACGACCCGACCGAGCTGGCGCGCCGCATCCGCATCGCGATCGCGCCGGCGATCGTCCAGCAGATCTACGGACCGGTGCGCGAGCTCGACGTGATCGCGATCGAACCCGAACTCGAGCGCCTGCTTGCGCAAGCGCTGACCTCGCACAACGGCCCGGTGCTCGACCCGGGCGTCGCCGACACGCTGACGCGCTCCGCCGCCGACGCCGCGCGCCGCCAGGAAGACCTGGGCCATCCCGCCTGCCTGCTGGTGCCTGACGCGATCCGCGTGCAGATCGCCCGTTTGCTCAAGCGCGCCGCACCGCGGCTGCGCGTTCTCGCTCACTCTGAGATTCCCGACACGCACTCGATCCGCATCGGATCGGTGATTGGAGCCACCGCATGAACGTTCAACGCTTTACAGGCCGCACCTCGCGCGACGCGATGGTGAGGATGCGCCAGGCCCTGGGCGACGACGCGGTGGTGCTCAGCACCAAGCCCTGCGCCGAAGGCATCGAGATGCTCGCGATGGCGCCGCACGCGCTGGCCGCGGTCGAGCGCAGCATGGCGCAGCAGCCGCCGGTCCAGCAGGCGGCCGTGCCGGCCAAGGCCGCCGCCAAGCTGGCCAGCAAGCTGCCGACGCCCGCGCAAGCCGAAGTCGAGGACGACGTCACCCAGCTCGCGATGAGCACGCTGTCGTTCCAGGACTATGTGCGCGAGCGCATGCTCAAGAAGCGCGAAGCCGCGCTGCGCGAGACGCCTGCCGCCGCTGCTGCGCCGGCACGCCGCGAGCCGCAGGGCGACCTGCGCGATGCCCTCGAGCCGCGCATGGAGCCGGCTCAACGCGCGCCGCTCGCGCGCACCGATGACGATGTTCGCGAGCCGATGTTCGGCGAAGACGAGCTGAGCTATTCGCGCCCGACGATGCAACCGCAAGTGCAGCAGCCCCAGCCGGCCCCGCGCCGCGCCGAAGCTGCGCCGCGCGCGCGCCGTGCCGAAGCGCCGGTGCTGCGCGAGGAGATCCCCACCTGGCGCGACGAGCCCTCGTACGCCGCGCCGGCGCCGGTGGCGCCGGACCCGGCGATGATGAACGAGCTGCGCGCGATGAAGGGCCTGATCGAGGAGCGCTTCGGTGCCCTGGCCTTCATGGAAAAGCTGCAGCGCCAGCCCGCGCAGGCGCGCCTGACGCAAAAGCTGCTCGACAGCGGCTTCTCGACCGCGCTGATCCGCAAGCTGGTCGACGGCCTGCCGCAAGACACCACCGACGAGGCCGCCTGGGCGGCCGGCGTGCTCGAGCGCAACCTGCTGACCGGCGACGGCGAATCGGCCATCGAAGACCAGGGCGGCGTGTTCGCGCTGATCGGCTCGACCGGCGTCGGCAAGACCACCACGACCGCCAAGCTGGCCGCGGCTTTCGCGACCAAGCACGGCGCGTCCAACCTGGGCCTGATCACGCTCGACGCCTACCGCGTCGGCGCGCACGAGCAACTGCGCGCCTACGGCCGCATCCTCGGCGTGCCGGTGCATACCGCGCACGACCGCACCGCGCTGGAAGACCTGCTCGATCTGCTGTCGGGCAAGAATCTGGTGCTGATCGATACCGCCGGCGTCGCGCAGCGCGACAGCCGCACCAAGGACCTGCTCGAGATGCTGTCGCATCGCTCGATCAACAAGCTGCTGGTGGTCAACGCCTCCGCGCAGGGCGAGACGATCGAGGACGTGATGATTTCCTACCGCGCCGCGACCTGCCGCGGCATCGTGCTCAGCAAGCTCGACGAGGCCGTGAAGCTGGCCCCGGCGATCGACGCGCTGATTCGCCACAAGCTCAAGGTCGTCGGCGTCGCCAACGGCCAGCGCGTGCCGGAAGACTGGCATCGCCTGTCGGCGCAAGCGCTGGTGCATCGCGCGATGCGCGGCGGCGGCAGCGCCGCCTACCGCTACGACACGAGCGAAATGAACCTGGTGTTCGCCGCGCCGCTGCCCGCCCCGGGTTCGCGCGCCGCGCGCCGCACCACCGTCTGACCCGAGCGGGAACGCAGTCATGCGCAAGGACGTCACCCCCGCCGTGGACAGCTGGTTCGACATGCTCGACGACGTGCCCGCCGTCAAGGCGCGCAACGACTTCGGCACGCCCAGCCGCCCTGCGCCGCTGGACCAGGCCGCCGGCCTGCGCCGCATGTTCACGACCCACACGCTGCGCTTCGTGCCGGTGGTGGCCAACCCGCATCTGGCGTTCGGCGGCGCGCTGCTCGAACGCCTGGTGACCTGCTATGCCGGCATGGGCCTGCGCACGCTGATCGTCGATGCCGGCGAGCATGCGCGCACGCCCGGCGAGCTGGTCGCGCTGGATCTCGCCGAGGGCATCGAGCGCCTCGATGGCCAGATCGCCTACCTCGCCGCGCGCGGACTGCCGCTGCGCTACGTGGACGCGAGCGGCTCGACCGACGGCTTCCTCGATGCGCTCGCGCAGGCCGCGCCGCAGACCGACGTGGTGCTGCTGCACGCGGGCGCTTCCGACCTGGTGCGCATGCTGGTTCGCCGCGCGCGCGAGCTGCAGGCCGATGCGCTGCGCCCGATCGTCCTGGCCGATGCGCGGCCCGAGAGCATCACCCACGCCTATGCGGCGATCAAGCTGTTCGCGAGCCGCGGCCAGCTGATGGCCCATGACCTGCTGATCGCCAGCGCGCCGAGCGCGCCGGTGAGCGCGCAGATCGCCGAACGACTGGCGCGCTGCGCCGATGATTTCCTGGGCGCCGTGCAGCACGACTGCGTGGCCGTCGACCCCGCCGAGGCCGCGACCGAGCGCCCCGGCACGGCCTTGCTGCGCCTCGCGCGCGAGCAGCTCGCCGCCGCCTTGCCGATGGGCATCGGCGACAGCGTGTTTGGCGCCCTCGACATGCTGCCGCCGGAGCAATCCGTGCGTCGCGCCCATCGCTGAACGAACGAACCAAGCACCCGCCTGGAGCCGCCATGTACACCGCCACCGGCCGTCCCGATGCGAACACCACGCTGAAGCAATTCAGCCCGCTGGTGCGCCGCCTCGCGCACCAGATGATCGCCAAGCTGCCTGCCAACGTCGAACTCGACGACCTGATCCAGGTCGGCATGATCGGCCTGGCCGACGCCGCGACGCGCTTCGATGCCGCGCAAGGCGTGCAGTTCGAGACCTTCGCGACCCAGCGCATCCGCGGCGCCATGCTCGACGAGCTGCGCGGCACCGACTGGATGAGCCGCGGCACGCGCCGCCAGCAGCGCGAGATCGAAGCCGCGGTGCACAAGCTCGAGCAGCAGCTCGGCCGCGCGCCGCAGGAAAGCGAGATCGCCAAGGCGATGGACCTGTCGCTGGCCGACTACCAGGAACTGCTGGGCAAGGTGCGCGGCACCCAGCTCGTGTACCTGGAAGACATGAGCGGCGACGACGGCGATGCCGACTACCTCGACCGCCATGTCGCCGATGCCGACGAGAACCCGTTCGCGCAGCTGCAGGACCGCCGCATGCGCGAGGCCCTGGTGGCCGCGATCAAGACGCTGCCGGAGCGCGAGCAGTACGTGATGAGCATGTACTACGAGCACGACATGAACCTCAAGGAAATCGCCGCGGTGCTGGGCGTGACCGAGAGCCGCGTGTGCCAGCTGCACAGCCAGTGCATCGCTCGACTGCGCGTCAAGCTGCGCGACTGGTAAGCAACCGGGCAGGAGCAGTACAGAAGATGTTCACCGCATTCGCGAAGAAGAGCACCCCGAACACCGTCACCCACGCCGAACCCGCCAGCGCCGCGCCCGATCTTCGGGATGCCGTGCAGTCGATCGCGCGCCAGGCCTCGCGCCTGGTCAAGGACGCCGCCGAGGTGCGCGGCCTGATCGACGACAGCGCCCAGGTCAGCCAGCGCGAGGCGCAGGCGATGCAGGCGATGGCGCAGCAGGTGCGTGAAGTGCAGCAGTCGCAAGACGGCATCGCCGCGCGCACCGGCGCGAGCCGCGATGCGGTGGAGCGCGCGCGCGGCGCGGTCGAGCAGATCGGCGTCGAGGTCGGCGCGATCGTCGACACGCTGCGCGAGGTGGCGGGCGCCGCCCAGCAGATCACGCAGATCGCGTTGCAGACGCGCCTGGTCGCGTTCAACGCCAGCGTCGAGGCCAAGCGGGCCGGCGAGGCGGGGCGCGGCTTCGCGGTGGTGGCCGATGCGGTGAAGGACCTGTCGGCGCGCGTCGAGGAGTCTTCGAAGGACATCATGCGCACCGTCGGTGCGCTCGACGAGCGCATCGCCGCGCTCGCCAAAGAGATCCGTACCGAGCCGGGCACGGCGCGCGAGCAGCAAGGCGGCTTTCACCGCGCGCTCGGCGAGGTGCAGGACGGCGTCGGCGCGATCGCCGCGGCGGCCGAGCAAAGCCGCGGCATCTGCGCGGGCTTGAACGACAGCATGCGCTCGATCGAGCGCGAGATGCAGCAGGCCTTGAAGACGCTGGGAGTCGCGACGACGCGCAGCGAATCCTTCCTGAAGGTCAGCGAGGAGCTGATCGAGGTGGTGGCCGGCTGCGGCATCGACACCGAGGACACGCCCTACATCCGCGGCGCGCAACAGGCCGCCGCGCAGATCTCCAAGCTGCTCGACGACGCGGTGCGCACCGGCGCGATCACGCAGGCGCAGCTGTTCGACGAGCAGTACCGCCCCGTCGAGGGCAGCAGCCCGCAGCAGCACACGACCGCGTTCAATGCGCTGGCCGATCGGCTGTTCCCGCAGGTGCAGGAAAGGCTGCTCGAGCTCAGTGGCAAGGTGGTGTTCTGCATCGCGGTCGACCGCAACGGCTACGTGTCGACGCACAACCGCCGCTACTGCCAGCCGCAGCGCGCCGGCGACACCGCGTGGAACACCGCGAACAGCCGCTGGCGGCGCATCTTCAACGACCGCACCGGGCTCGCCTCGGCGCGCAATGCGAAGCCGTTCCTGCTGCAGACCTATCGGCGCGACATGGGCGGCGGCAACTTCGTGCTGATGAAGGAAGCCTCGGCGCCGATCGTGGTGAACGGGCGGCACTGGGGCGGGCTGAGGCTGGCCTTTCAGTTCTGAACCAAAGGTCGGCGATGCCGGCCTTTTTTCATTGGTCCTTGGTCGAATGCAGCGCGATGCGATTGCCCTCGCTGTCGCGGATCACCGCGCGGCAGCCGTGCGGCCCGATCGCATGCACGTCCTGCAGCACCTCGGCGCCCAGCGTGCGCACCTTCGCGACCGCATCGCGGATGCGACCGTCGACGTTCAGGTACAGCAGCAGCCCGCCTTCGCCGTGGATGTCGGAGGCGCTTCGGGCCAGGACCAGGCAGCCGCCGTTGCCCTGGTCGTGGTCGAGCACCGCGAAGCTGAAGTCGTCGAAGCGCTCGATCTGCACCTTGATGCCGAGCACCTGGGCATAGAAGTTCGCCGCCCGATCGAGATCGAGCACCGGCAGGTCGAACCAGACCGCGCGGTTGTGCAGCGTGTTGAGGTCGCTCATCGCTTCTCCAGGAAGCCGAGCCAGTCGCAGCGCAGCCGGCCGCTGGCGGCCAGGCGGCGTCGCAGGGATCGGTAGGCGTCGGGGGCGAGCCAGCCGGCCAGGCTCAGCGGTGCGAGCAAGGGCGCGTCGATCAGCACCAGCGCCGGCAGCGCGGCCCAACTCAACACCCAGGCGGTCAGCACCAGGTGGCAGACCTCGTTCTCGAGCGGGTGGTCGCGACGGTGCGCGACATGCCAGCGATGGAGCTGGTTCAACTGCTGCAGCGTCATGCGAATCCCCCCGCGGCAGGGCGCGCCGGTGCGGCGTGCGAGATCGCAGTGTAAGTTTGGCGTCAGCGCTCGGGAAGCACCCGACACAATGAAAAACAGGCCCGAAAGGGCCTGTCAGTCGATGGTCAGCCGAGGGGCCGGCCGAGGGATCAGGCGAGCGTCAGACCGCTGCTGGCCGGACGCGCGGCGGCGCCGGCCGAGGTGTAGGCGGCCGCGGCGCGCGGGATCAGCGATTCGATCGCGCGATCCAGCGCGGCCGAGGCGCGTGCGAGCGTGTCGCGCTGCGCGGCGACCTGGCCGCTGGCGCGCACCAGGCGCTGGCGCAGCGGTGCCGGCACGCGGCCCAGGCGCGCGGCGCTCTGGAAGCTGTCGAGCGCGACGGCGAGCGCGCGCTGCAGCTCGTCGGCGCTGCTCTCGATCGCGCGGCTGTCGCTGTCGAGCAGGGCCTGGGCGAGGGCGCCCAGTCGCGTCTCGATCGCGCCGATCGCGGCGTCGAGGATCTGGGCATGCTCGGGGGCGAGCGGGCCCATCGCGGAGAACTTGTTGTGGTCCATCAGCGGCCGGTGCGGTTCACGCTGTCGAGCACTTCTTGCGCGTTGGCGATCAGCTTGTCGGCGATCGCTTCCGCGTTCGGCTTGAAGCTGCCGTCGGCGATCTGCTGCTGGATGCGCGCGACCTTCTCGGCGTCGAAGTCGGCCGAGGTGCTGCCGGCCATCAGGCCGGTGGCGGTGCTGGACAGCGAGACGGTCGACGAAGCGCCGGTCGCCGTGGCGCCGGACTGGTTCGCGGCCTTGCTGGCGGCGGCGCCGGCTTGCGCATTGGCTTGCGCCAGGGCGGCCGCGTCGGCGGTCGGGGAGGAATGGGGACCGATCTTCATGATCACGGACTCCGGTGGCCCACGTGCGGCGCACGCAGGAAAGACATCATGGGAGCGCTATCGGCATCGCCGCGCGGGACTTGAGCCGAATAGTTGTAACAGTAGCGCAGAAGAAAGGTCCGGATCACAGTCGCACCTCCACGCGTCGATCGGCCACCGCGACACCGGTCACGACGCGACCGGTCTCGGTGCGTACGCGAACCAGGTTGCCGTCCAGGCCGGCGGCGAGGGCCTGGCCCTCGCCTTGGACTTCGAAACCGCGCCCGAGCGCGATCAGCTTGACTGTTTCGCCGGCGGCGAACCACTGGCGCGCGCGCAGGTCGCCCTGGCGCAGCGGCTGGCCCGGCGCGACCGCGCGCAGCAGCGTGCGCCCGGCGAGCATGTCGAGTTCGGTGACGGCCGGCGTCGTGGCGGCGGCGAGGTCGACCTCGGCGCTGCGCAGGTCGGCCTCGGCGACTTCGGCGCCGGCATCGAGCGGGCGCACGGCCACCAGGGCCGGGCCGAACACCTTGACGGTGACCGGCAGGTAGACGTTCCAGCGCACCGCGCCCTGCGCGCAGCGCAGCCCGACGCGGCTCTTCCCCCAGGCCTTGAAGCCGGCGGGCAGATAGGTCTCGACGCGCTCGCAAGGCGCCAGCTTCAGGCGCGGATCGAGCGCGCCGGTCTCTATTTCGACGCGCGTGACGGCGGCATTGCCCAGGTTCGCGACCTGCTGCTCGACCAGCGCGCGCGCCTGCGTATTGAAGTCAGCCGCGGCCTCCTGGCCGTGCGCGATGCCGACCGCCAGCAAGGCGGCGACCAGGCCGCCGATCCAGGGCGTGGCGCGCATCCAGCGCGACGCGGGCACCGCCAGCGGCACCGCCACCGGCCCACGCGACACCACCGGCGCGCGCACGACGGTGCGCGCGGCCGAGTTCGTGCGCGGGCGCAGCGGCAGCGCGAGCTGGCCGTGCAGATCGCACGATGGGCGTGGGGCGGGACGGTTCATCACGCCGACACTTTAGGGCGCGGTCGGCGCGGCCTTGCTTTGAAATGCGGGCGGTCGGCCCTGCTATTCCCGCTAATGTTTTCGTAACCGGCCGCAAACAATGCCCCTCATCCGCCCCAAAGGGCGTCCGAGAGGCACGCGATGCTGGACAAACTGACGAACTCGCTGGACTTCCAGACCCAGGCCCTGGTGCTGCGGTCGGAGCGCCAGCGCCTGATCGCCAGCAACATCGCCAACGCGGACACGCCCGGCTACGTGGCGCGCGACATGGACTTCGCCAGCGCGCTGCGCGAGGCGACCGGCGCGCAGCAGCCGGCCGATGCGATGGCCGCCACGCAGCGCGGCCACATCGCGCCGCCCGCGGGCGCGCGCGCCGAGGCCAATCTCAAGTACGCGCTGCAAAGCCAGACCAGCCTGGACCGCAACACCGTCGACATGGACCGCGAGCGCGCGAGCTTCGCCGACAACGCGGTGCATTACGAGGCGACGCTGCGCTTCATCAACAGCAGCGTGAAGACGCTGACCAGCGCCATCACCGGCCAGTAAGGAGAGCAGCGATGTCGATGCTCAACATCTTCAACGTCAGCGGCAGCGCGGTCAGCGCGCAAAGCCAGCGGCTCAACGTGGTGGCCTCGAACCTGGCCAACGCCGACACCGTGGCCGGCCCCGACGGCAAGGCCTACAAGGCGCGCCAGGTCGTGTTCCAGACCTTGCTGATGGGCGAGCAGGGCGCCGCGGGCGTGCAGGTCGCGCAGGTGCAGGAAGACCAGAGCGAGGGCCGTCGCGTGCACGACCCCAAGAACCCGGCGGCCGATGCCGACGGCTACGTCACCTACAGCAACGTCAACGCGGTCGAGGAGATGGTCAACATGATCTCGGCCTCGCGTTCCTATCAGAACAACGTCGAGGTCATGACGACCGCGAAGAGCTTGCTGCAAAAGACGCTGCAGCTCGGACAGGGCTAATCGAACATGGCAACTTCAGGCGTCAACAACGACAGCGGCCTCGCCGCGCTGGCCGCGCAAACGGCCTCGCAGTCCACGAAGAAGGAAGACGGCTCCGAGCGCTTCCTCAAGCTCCTGGTCACTCAGATGAAGAACCAGGATCCCTTGAACCCGATGGACAACGCGCAGGTCACGAGCCAGATGGCCCAGATCAACACGGTCACGGGCATCGAGAAGCTCAACGACACCGTCACGTCCCTGAGCGCGCAGATGGTCTCGCAGCAGGCGCTGCAAGGCGCCTCGCTGATCGGGCGCACCGTGCTGCTCGAGGGCAACAAGCTGCACATGAACGACGAGAACGTCGCCGCCGCCGGCTTCGAGCTGACCTCGGCGGCCGACAGCGTGAAGATCGAAGTGCTCTCGCCGGCCGGCCGCGTGATCGACACCATCGATCTCGGCGCGCAGCCCGCGGGCCGCGGCGGCTTCGAGTGGAAGCCGGCCACGGGCGTGAGCACCGACGGCGCGACCTTCCGCGTCGTCGCCAAGAGCGGCGCGACCACGTTGGGCGCGACGCCCCTGACCGCCGACCTCGTCAATGCCGTCTCGACCGGCGGCGACGGCCTCACGCTGGAGCTGCTGTTCGGCGGCCCGGTGTCCTACACCAAGATCAAGGCGTTCAGCTGAACGCGACAACCTCCTGAACAAGGGAATCGAAGATGAGCTTCCAGCAAGGTCTGTCCGGTCTGAACGCCTCGAGCAAGAACCTCGAGATCATCGGCAACAACGTCGCCAATGCCGGCACCTACGGCTTCAAGAACTCGCGCGCCGAGTTCGCCGACGTGTACGCCAACGCGATGAACGGCGCCGGCTCCAACAACATCGGCATCGGCGTCACGCTCTCGAAGGTGGCCCAGCAGTTCACGCAGGGCAACATCACCACCACCGAGAACTCGATGGATCTGGCGATCAACGGCTCGGGCTTCTTCCAGGTCAGCGACGGCAAGAACCCGACGATGTACACCCGCAACGGCCAGTTCAAGATCGACCGCGACGGCTTCATCGTCAACAACCAGGCGCAAAAGCTGCTGGGCTACCAGGCCGACAACCAAGGCGTGATCCAGCCCGGCCAGGCGGTGCCCATCCAGCTGCCGACCGCGGGCATCAACCCGCAGCAGACCGGCAGCATCAAGCTCGAGATGAATCTCGATGCGCGCGCCGCCGTCACGCTGCCGGCCGCCGGCGATCGCATCGACTTCGACGATCCGACCACCTACAACAACGCGACCTCGGTGACCGTCTACGACGCCAAGGGCCAGGACGTCGCGCTGACCTACTACTTCCAGAAGGCCGGCACCGACCAGTGGAACGTCTACGTCGCGGTCAACGGCGATCCGATCTCGACCGACGGCTCGGGCGTGCCGACGCCGCTGTCGACGATGCAGTTCCCCACGAACGGCAGCAACCCGACCTCGCCGAACACCCCGATCAACCTCGACATTCCGGCCAGCGTGCGCCCGGGCGGCGGCGACACGCTGCCGATCACCGGCATCCAGCTCGACCTGACCGACGCGACGCAATACGGCGCCGGCTTCGGCGTCACCGACCTGACGCAGGACGGCTATGCGCCGGGCCAGCTGTCGGGCATCACGATCGAGAACAACGGCATCGTGATGGCGCGCTACAGCAACGGCCAGTCGAAGCCGGCCGGCCAGATCGAGGTGGCGAACTTCCGCAACCCGCAGGGCCTGCAGCCGATGGGCGGCAACGCCTGGTCGGCGACCTACGGCTCGGGCGACCCGGTGGTGGGTGCGCCCGGCGACGGCAACTTCGGGGTGCTGCAAAGCGGCGCGCTCGAGGAGAGCAACGTCGACCTGACCGGCGAGCTGGTCAACATGATCACCGCGCAGCGCGTCTACCAGGCGAATGCACAGACGATCAAGACGACCGATTCGATCCTGCAGACCCTCGTCAACCTGCGTTGACGTTCACTGATCGAGTCGAGTCGAAGGGGCCAGCATGGACCGCATGATCTACCTGTCGATGTCGGGCGCGAAGTCGACGATGCAGCGCCAGGACACGCTGGCCAACAACCTCGCCAACGCCAACACGACCGGCTTTCGTGCCGAGCTGCAGGCCTTTCGCGCGGTGCCGGTGCGCGGCGACGGCGCGACCACGCGCGCCTTCACGCTCGAGACCACGACCGGCTACGACTCGCGTGCCGGCACGGTCACCGCGACAGGTCGCAACCTCGACGTCGCGATGAAGGGCAACTCCTGGCTCGCGGTGCAGTCGCTCGACGGCACCGAGGCCTACACGCGCTTCGGCTCGCTCGACACCGATGCGCAAGGCCAGCTCGTCACGACCACCGGCTTGACGGTGCTCGGCGACGGCGGCCCGATCCAGATCCCGCCCGACACCATTCCGAGCATCGCGCCCGATGGCACGGTGAGCGTTCGCCAGACCAACGGCACGATGGCGCCGGTGGGCCGGCTGAAGATGGTGACGCCGGAAGCGCCGCTGACGCGCGGCACCGACGGCCTGTTTCGCGCCGCGGACGGCGACCTGCCGGCCGACCAGAACGCGCAGCTGCAAGACGGCGCGCTCGAAGGCTCGAACGTCAACGCGGTCGAGTCGATGGTCGCGATGATCGCGGCGGCGCGCCAGTTCGAGGCGCAGATGAAGATGATCCAGACCGCGCAGAGCGACGAAGCTGCAGCAGCGAAGCTGTTGTCGGCGAACTGATCGCTTCGCGTCGGCAGCGACGGGATGTCGGCTGCCTAGGGTTTGAGGAGGCCGGGTATCGGTCTTCGAGAGATGTCGCCATGCGCTTGCGCGCTGCAAATTGGTGGGACGCGCGACGGTCGACGACACGCGACCGTCTTGTTCCATCCATCAGCAGTCGAGGTCATCCATGGAACAGAGACATCCGGGAACACCGGCCCACGTCGAAGCGGAAGAGCCCGGCGCCGCGAAGCGAAGGGTCGGGCTCGCGCAACTGGCGCAGCCTCGCTTCGGGGAACTCAAGGAGGCCGCGGTCTTCGTCCGCGCGGCCCTGGACACGTTCTCGAACGACAACGACGAGGGCAACGAGCTTTGCTGCATCGAGATCAGCGTGGATCACGGCGTCCTGGTGGCGAGCAGGCCGCAAGCCCACATCAACGGACCGTCTTCGTCGTCCACGAAGTTCCTCACCGACCCGAAGTGCGAGGCGCTGCGCAAACAGGCGCCGGACTTCGTCGTCGACATGCTCACGAGAACCGGACAAGCCGCATACATCCTCGCGAATGCCGACGCCCTGTGCAACGACGAGTTCATCCTCCTGGTGGAGATGGGCTGCTACAACAGAAGCGGAAGCGGCGAGGAGATCGGCTTTCACAAGGACACGCGCGGCTACACGCTTTTTCTCCTGCTGGCCTATTGGGTCGCGCAAGGTAAGCCCGGCAGCTTCAGAGGGCCGGAGCACATCCTGAACCCTCCGCGGATCGCGCGGCACCTCGAGTACATCGAGAAGCTGCTGCCCGAGGTCTTCATTCGCGATCTCAAGCGGCAATTCGACGAACTGCCGCTGGCGACGAGGATCGAGTTCCCCGCGATCCCGAACGCGGGCTTCTTCGCGGGGGTCGACGAGCTCATGCACCACACGACACCGCTGGGCGAGTCCCGCAACATCCAGTTCAGGTGGGAGGACGTGGACGGCAAGGGGATCTTCCGGGATGCCATCGAACGCCATTGCGCGGGCGGCGCGCAGGCCCGCGATCAGTACAAGATCCTGTCCGATGCGAGGTGCTTCGGATGGCTGCCCTTCGAGTACGCGGATCAGGCGCACTTCGACGAGGCCACGAAACTCTTTCCCGCCGTGGTCAGGCAACTGGCCTCGCTGCCGCAGTTCTTCACGCCTGCCGACCTGAGCCATGCCGTCGGATCGCCGGAAATGTTCGACGAGATCTTCTACAGGGCACCGCGACTCAATGACCGGTTGAAGGAGGTGCAGATCGTTCACAACCCGATGAACGACCCGCGCGGCGGCCGGGACTTCGCGACGCCGCTGCCGGGGCTCAAGCGCCAGGTGAGCCAGAACCTGCTCGACAAGACGCCCATGCCTCCCCTTCCTGCGGTGCGACCCTTCGTTCGAATGGGCGTCCTGGCGATGCGCCGAGCGACCTACCAGATCATCACGCGCTTGAACTCGCTGTGATCGTCACGGACGCGGCCGATCGAACGGCCGGCCCATGAAACACCGCCTCGATGTTGTGCCCGTCCGGATCGAGCACGAAGGCTGCGTAGTAGCCCGGGTGGTAGTCGCGCTCGCCGGGCGCGCCGTGGTCCTTGCCGCCGGCGGCGAGCGCGGCGCGATGGAAGGACTGCACCGTCTCGCGGTCGGGCGCCTGGAAGGCCAGGTGAACGCGCGAGACGGCAGCCTTCGCGGCATCGACGCGGTCGATCCAGAGTTCGTCGGCGGCGAAGAAGTCCTTGCCTTCGAGGATGGCGTCTTCGCGGCCGATCGACTGCAGCACCGCGCGGTAGAAGCGCTTGCTCGCGTCGAGATCGGCGACGCGCAGGTGCACGTGGTCGATCAGGCGGCCGCGGTGATGCACCTGCATGGGCGCCGATGAATCGCTCTCGAGCCGCTTGGCGCCGGCCGCGAACGAGGCCTTGCGGATCAGGCCGTCTTGCAGCTCGTAGACGCACATCATCTCGAGCGTGCCGCGGCCCTCGCCGGGAAAGTTGCGCGTGATGAGCTCGTGGTCGACGACGACGTTGCCGGCCGCGCTGCGCGACAGCAGCTTCGCGTGCAGGTCCGGTTCGGCGAAGCGCTGCGCGAATCGTGCGCGCATCTCTTCATGGCCCCGGGCGAGCCGCTCGCCGTGCAGCGTGAACTGCTCGGCGTCGGGCGCGTAGGTGGCGAGCAGGGCGTCGAGGTCCTTGGCGTTGTAGGCGTCGAGCTGGGCTTGGACGATGTCGGTGGGCTGCATGGCGAAGTCCTGAAGCAATGGGGTGCATGTCCGGGCAATTCCGTTGCCAGCGAACCGGTCTCGGATCAGGCGGGGGCCGCGTGCAGTTGCAAGCCCAGCGCCTTGGCGACCCGCAGCACGGTGTCGAGGCTGGGATTGCCGTTCTCGCTCAAGGCGCGATAGAGACTCTCGCGGCTCAGCCCCGTGTCGCGAGCGACCTGCGACATGCCTTTCGCGCGCGCGATGTCGCCTAGTGCTCTCGCAATGCCAGCCGTGTCGTCCGGTGCCTCGACCAACCATGCGTCCAGGTAGGCCGCCATCTCATCCGGCGAACGCAAGTGCTCGGCCGTGTCGTAGGGCATCGTCTTCGTTTTGCGGCTCATGCACGTATTCCCTGGTCTACAGGTTGTTGGCCAGCTGCAATGCCGTGTCGATGTCGCGCTGTTGCGTCGACTTGTCGCCACCGGCCAGCAGCACGATCAGTTCATCGCCTTGCTGCACGTAGTACACCCGATAGCCCGGCCCGACATCGATCTTCAGTTCGCACACGCCTTTCAACAGGTACCGATGCAAGCCCGGATGGCCATGCGCGAGGCGATCGATGCGCATCTGGATGCGAGCGCGGCCGCTGCGATCCCTGAGATGGTCGAGCCAGTCGCGAAACTGCTCGGTCATCCGGATCTGCATGGGATTCTGTAGCCGATAGGCTACGATCGTCAACTCGCACGAGGCTAAGCGCGCGACCGGCGCGGCGCTTGGTGATGAGCGATCCGAAGTTGGACGGGTGACGACGGCGTCAGGCGCAAGACCTGGTCACGAGGCCCTGGTGTCCATCGCCTCGCCGGCGATCAAGCCCGCGCCCACGCCGCCGGCCACCCCAGCGCCGCTGCCGCCACCGCCTCCTGCGCCACCACCACCGCCGCCGCGCCCACCGCTGCCGCCGCCTTCGCCACGCCCCTCGCGACCCTCACGCGGGCGCCCCGGCCCCGACGGCGGCAACGACAGCGAGGCCGGAATCGCCTCCAGCCCCAGCTGCGTGCGCAGTTCGCTGCGCAGGTCCTCGATCAGCGCCTGGTAGGACACCGGATCGCCGCGCGTCAGCGCCCGCGCGCAGGCGGCCGCCAGCTCCACCTGGCGGATCGAGCCGAACAGCACGATGTCCGACAGCGTCTCCTCGATCTGCATGCGCTGCTCCTCGAGCGCCGGCGTGAACGAGCCGGCCAGCGAGCGGTAGGCCGCCACCAGCGACTTCAGCCGCTCGGTCTCCTGGCGGTTCTCGCGCTGGCGCTGCTGTTGCACGCGGTGCATCACGAACACGCGCATCAGCAGCAAGGCCACCGCGACCACCACCGAGACGAGGATGGACAGGGGCAGCGGCCCCAGGTCGGTGATTCCCATGAGGTGTGCGAGTTTGCACGACGTGTTGGCAACTGGCCCGCAAACCCGCCGCTTTTCAAGCCCTGCCGGGGCTCAAGTTCGTCGGAACATCGCCCGCAACACCGCGCAAAGCGTGCCCACGGGCACGAAGGAAGACCTGGCCATGATGCGTTCGCTTTGGATCTCGAAGACCGGCATGGAGGCCCAGCAGACCCAGCTGGACCACATCTCGAACAACCTCGCCAACAGCGCGACCAACGGCTACAAGCGTTCGCACGCAGTGTTCGAGGACTTGATGTACCAGAACCTGCGGCAAGCCGGCGCCAACAGCTCCGAGCAGACCGAGCTGCCCACCGGCTTGCAGATCGGCCTGGGCACGCGCGCCGTCGCCACTTCGCGCCAGTTCAGCCAGGGCAACCTGCAGCAGACCACCAACACGCTGGATGTCGCGATCAAGGGCCAGGGCTTCTTCCAGATCCAGATGCCCGACGGCACCACCGGCTACACCCGCGACGGCTCGTTCCAGACCGACGCCAACGGCCAGCTGGTCACCAACAACGGCTACATCCTGCAGCCCGGCATCACCATCCCGGCCAATGCGCAAAGCGTCACGATCGCCGCCGACGGCACCGTGAGCGTCGCGCTGCCTGGCCAGGCCGCGCCGCAGCAGCTCGGCCAGTTGCAGCTCGCGAGCTTCGTGAACCCGGCCGGCCTCGAGCCGCGCGGCCAGAACATCTTTGCCGAAACGGCCGCCTCGGGCACGCCCAACACCGGCGCGCCGGCCGACAACGGCTTCGGCTCGCTGGCCCAGGGCTTCGTCGAGACCAGCAACGTCAACGTGGTCGAGGAACTGATCACGATGATCCAGACCCAGCGCGCCTACGAGCTCAACTCGAAGGCGATCCAGACTTCCGACCAGATGCTCCAGCGGCTCGGCCAGCTGTGAGCCTCGTCCTCGAACAAGGGCTCGTGATGAAGAGCATCCACTGCCTTCGCCTGGCCTGCGTGGCCGGCGCCGCGCTGATCGCCGCCGGCTGCGGCACGCTGTCGCCGCAGGTCGACGTCGGCGATACCCAGCCGGTGCGACCGGTGGCCATGCCGCCGCCGGCCGTCAACAACGGCGCGATCTTCCAGGGCGTGAGCTACCGCCCGCTGTTCGAAGACCATCGCGCGCGACTGGTCGGCGACACGATCACGATCAACATCGTCGAGAAGGTCCAGGCCAGCCAGAAGTCGACCAGCACGGTCGACAAGAGCGGCGCCGTCGACGCCAGCGTCACCGCGCTGCCTTTCGTGAGCGGCAAGGCCTTCGCCCGCGGCGCCGCCACCGGCAGCTCGAGCAACACCTTCTCCGGCAAGGGCACGACCGAAAGCGCCAACACCTTCAGCGGCACGATCACCGCGACCGTGGTCGACGTGCTGCCCAACGGCCAGCTGCTGGTCGCCGGCGAGAAGCAGATCGGCGTGCATGAAAACGTGGATGTGCTGAAGTTCACGGGCCAAGTCGATCCGCGCACCATCCAGCTGGGCAACGTGGTCGCCTCGGCACAGATCGCCAACGTGCGCATCCTGCAGCGCGGGCGCGGTCAGCAGGCCGAAGCCCAACAAATAGGCTGGCTCGGCCGCTTCTTTTTGAACGTTCTGCCGCTCTAAAGAAAAGAAGAATGGTGTCGACCAGGGGTGTCGCTTTCGACGCCCCGCCGCCGGATCGACACCGCGATGAACCACGCACCTGAGCAACTGCCCGACCTTCCCCCGCACGCGATGCGGTGGCTCGTCGCGCTGGCCTGGCTGGTCGCCAGCGCCGCGGTGTGGTGGCCGCAGACGGTCGAGGCCGCGCGGCTGAAGGAAGTCGCCCAGGTCGCCGGCGTTCGCAGCAACCAACTGGTGGGCTACGGCCTCGTCGTCGGCCTCGACGGCACCGGCGACCAGACCACCCAGACCCCGTTCACCACGCAAAGCCTGAACGCGATGCTGCAGCAGCTGGGCATCACGGTGCCGCCCGGCACCAGCGTGCAGCTGCGCAACGTCGCCGCGGTGATGGTCACCGCGTCGCTGCCGCCGTTCGCGCAGCCGGGCCAGCCGATCGACGTGGTCGTCTCGTCGATGGGCAATGCCAAGAGCCTGCGCGGCGGCACGCTGGTCGCGACGCCGCTCAAGGGCGCCGACGGCCAGGTCTATGCGCTCGCGCAAGGCAACCTCGTGATCGGCGGCGCCGGGGCTTCGGCCGGCGGCTCGAAGGTCCAGGTCAACACGCTCAATGCGGGCCGCATCCCGTCGGGCGCGACGGTCGAGCGCAGCGTGCCGACGCCGCTCGCGCAAGGCAACAGCATCCAGCTCGATCTCAACGCGGCCGATTACTCGACCGCACGCGCGGTCGCGCAGGCCATCAACGCCAAGATGGGCGAAGGCAGCGCGCAGGCGCTCGACGGCCGCAGCGTGCGCGTGCGCATGCCCGAGGACGCGAACTCGCGCGTGACCTATCTGGCCGAGATCGAGAACCTGCCGATTGCGCTGGCCGCGCCGGCCGCCAAGGTCGTGATCAATGCGCGCACCGGCTCGGTGGTCGTCAACCAGGCCGTCACGCTCGGCGCCTGCGCGGTCGCGCACGGCGCGCTCAGCGTCACGATCAGCAGCGAGCCGGTGATCAGCCAGCCGGGCCCCTTGTCCAACGGCCAGACGGTCGTCGCCAACCGCGCCGACATCTCGGTCAAGCAGCAGGCCGGCTCGCTGGTGCAGCTTCCGGCTGGCACGCAGCTGACCGACGTGGTCAAGGCACTCAATTCGCTGGGCGCGACGCCGCAGGAGCTGCTCGCGATCCTGCAGGCCATCAAGTCGGCCGGCGCGTTGAACGCCGAGCTGGAAGTGATCTGATGGCTGCGATGTCGTCCATTCCGAACGGCGCCTCGATCGAGGCGCTGCGCGGCACTGCGGCCAAGGATCCCAAGGCGGCGATCCAGGCCACCGCCAAGCAGTTCGAATCGCTCTTCATGCAGGAGCTGATGAAGAGCATGCGCTCGAGCACGATGGCCAGCGGCATGCTCGACAACAACGCGACCGCGATGGGCACCGAGATGCTCGACCAGCAGTTCGCGCAAAAGCTCTCCGGCGTGCCGGGCGGCCTGGCGGCGCAGATCGCCAGGCAGCTCGAGCGCCAGCTCGGCGGCGCGGCCGATGCGGCCGCGGCCGGTACCGGCGGCACGGCCAGCATCAACAAGTTCTCTTCGTCCGCCGAGGCACGCAAGCTGCCGCGCATCGCCCACGGCGGCGGCGCGCAGGGCTTCGTCAGCGAGCACCGCGACGCGGCGCAGGCGGCGTCCAGGCAAACCGGCATTCCGGCCGATTTCATCCTCGCCCAGGCCGCGCTCGAAAGCGGCTGGGGCAAGCGCGAGATCCGTTCGGCCGACGGCGGCAACTCCTTCAACGTGTTCGGCATCAAGGCCGGCGCGAACTGGAAGGGCAAGACCACCGAGGTCACGACGACCGAGTACATCGGCGGCCAGCCGCGCAAGGTCAAGCAGAGCTTTCGCGCCTACGAGTCCTACGACCAGGCCTATGCCGACTACGCGCGCCTGCTGAAGGACAACCCGCGCTACTCCAAGGTGATCGAGCAAGGCGGCAGCGCGCACGGCTTCGCGGCCAACCTGCAGCGCGCCGGCTACGCCACCGATCCGGCCTATGCCAGCAAGCTGTCGCGCGTGATCGAGACGACCCAGCGTCTCGCGCGCGCCAACGCCACGCCCAATGCGGCGCAGGCGTAATCCAGAGGAACTCGAACCATGTCCGGCCTGATGTCCCTCGGCACCCGTGCGATGTTCGCGAGCTACGCGGCATTGCAGACCACGGGCAACAACATCGCCAATGCCAACACGCCGGGCTATTCGCGCCAGCAGGTCGACCTCGCGACCGCGGGCGGCCAGTTTACCGGCGCCGGCTTCTTCGGCAAGGGCGTGAACGTCGAGACGGTCACGCGCGTGTCCGACTCCTTCCTGACCAAGGAATCGCAGCTGGCCTCGTCCAAGGCGGCCGGCGACGTGACCAAGCTCGAGCAGCTGCAGCGCCTGGAGAAGGTGTTCGCCTCGGGCGAGAACGGCATCGGCTATGCGGCCGGCTCGCTGCTCAACGCCTTCACCGACGTCGCCAACAAGCCGACCGACACCTCGGCGCGCCAGGTCGTGCTGGCGCGTGCCGAGGAGCTGGCCTCGCGCTTTCGCGCCGCGAGCACGCAGATCGACAGCCTGCAGGCCGGCGTCGCGTCGGACATGAAGAACTCGGTCGCGACGGTCAACACGCTGGCGCAGAAGGTCGCACAGATCAACCAGCAGATCGCCGCGGTCAAGGGCGTGGGCCATGTGCCCAACGACCTGCTCGACCAGCGCGACCAGCTGGTCAACGAGATCAGCCAGTACGTCCAGGTCACCACCATCCCGGCCGACGACGGCACGCTGGGCCTGTTCATCGGCGGCGGCCAGCGCCTGGTGCTGTCGAACCAGGCGACGACCCTGACGGTCGTGCCCGACGAATTCGACCCCGCGCGCGTGCAGCTGGGCATGCAGGAAGCCGGCAACACGCGTCTCGTGCCGAGCGATCAGCTCGGCGGCGGCACGATCTCGGCGCTGATGTCGTTCCAGAACGAAGACCTGGCCGAGGCGCGCACGCTGGTCGGCCAGCTCGCAAGCGCGATCGCCGGGCGCCTGAACCAGCAGCAGTCGCTGGGCCTCGACCTGCGCCAGCCGGCCGGTGCCGGCGCGCCGATCTTCTCGCTCGGCGCGCCGCGCGTGCTGCCGGCGCAAAGCAACAGCGCCGCGGCGATGAACTCGGTCTCGCTGACGATCGCCGACGCGACCCAGCTGCAGGCCAGCGACTACGAGCTGCGCAGCGATCCGTCGACGCCCGGCCAGTACATCCTCAAGCGCCTGACCGACGGCGTCACGCGCACGGTGGTGCCCGGCGACACGGTCGACGGCTTCACGGTCGGCGTCGGTATCCCGGCGCCGGGCCCCAACGACCGCTACCTGCTGCAGCCGGTCGCGATGGCCGGCGGCGGCATGCAGCGCGTGCTCGAAGATCCCAAGGGCATCGCGGCGGCCTCGGCGGTGTCGGCCACCGTCGGCGCGGCCAACGCCGGTACCGCGACGATCGGCTCGCTGCGCACCGTCAGCGCGACGCTCGATCCGACGCTGACCGCGGCGATCGCCTTCACCGACAACAGCGGCAACTACAGCTGGTCGCTCACCGATGCCGGTGGCACGGTGGTCGGCAGCGGCACCGGCAGCTGGTCGGCCGGCACGCCGATCGCGCTCAACGGCTTCGAGCTGAGCCTCAACGGCGTGCCGCGTTCGGGCGACACGATCAACGTCGGCGCCACCGCCTTCCCCGATGCCAACAACGGCAACGCGCTGGCCCTGCTCGATCTGCGCGACGAGGGCCTGGTCGGCCGGCAAGTGCTCGGCGGCGGCGCGGTCGTGCCGGGCGAGACCATCACCGACGCCTATGCGCGCGCGATGGCCGATGTCGGCGTGCGGGTGCAAGGCGCCAGCGCCGCCAGCAAGATCTCGACCGCGGTCGCCGAGAACGCCAAGGAAGTGCTGACCAGCAAGGTCGGCGTGAACCTCGACGAAGAGGCCGCGCGGCTGATCCAGTACCAGCAGGGCTACCAGGCCGCCGCGAAGGTGCTGCAGGTCGCTCAAACGATTTTCGACACGCTGCTGCAAGCCGCCGCTTAAACATCATGCGCATCGCCACCGCCAACACCTACGACGCCGCGATCGCCTTCCTGCAAAAGCGCCAGCAGGAGATGAGCGACAGCCAGATCCAGCTGACGAGCGGCAAGCGCGTCAACAACTCCAGCGACGACCCGACCGCCGCCGCGCGCGCCGAGCGAGCGCTGGCGCAGGAAGCGCGCGTCACCGCGAGCCAGCGCGCCGTCGATGCCAGCCGCAACGCGATGACGCTGGGCGAATCGGCGCTGGGCGACAGCGTCGACCTGATGCAGGAAGTGCGCGAGGCGCTGGTCAATGCCGGCAATGCGACCTACACGGATGCCGAGCGCAAGAACCTGGCGCAGTCGTTGCGCGAGATGCGCAAGCAGCTGTTCGCGATCGCCAACCGCGCCGACGGTTCGGGCGGCTATCTGTTCGGCGGCCAGGGCGCGAGCAGCCCGCCGTTCGTCGACACGCCCACCGGCGTTCAATACCGCGGCACCGGCGGCCAGACCAACGTGGCCTCGGGCGAATCGCTGCCGGTCACGCTCGACGGCCCGGCCACCTGGCTGGCCGGGCGCACCGGCAACGGCGTGTTCGAGACCCGCGCGGTCACCCAGAACGGCAGTGCGTGGATCGACTCCGGCCGCGTCTCCGATCCGTCAGCGCTGACGGGCGACCCCTACACCATCACCTTCAGCGTCACGGGCGGCACGACCACCTACACCGTGCTGCGCGACGGCAACCCGACGGCGCTGACCAACGTGGCCTACAAGAGCGGCGAGGCGATCGAGATCGACGGCCAGGCCGTCACGCTGACCGGCGCGCCGGCCAACGGCGACCAGTTCGAGATGAACCCCTCGAGCGCCTCGCTGAACATCTTCTCGGTGCTCGACCGCACCGCGGCCGCGCTCGAGACGCCGCTGATGAACAACGGCCAGATCTCGCAGGCGGTCAACGACGGCCTGCGCGACGTCGACGCCTCGCTCGGCCAGCTGCAGCAGGTGCGCGCCGCGGCCGGCGAGACGCTCAACCGCATCGACGGCGTCGAGAACCGCCTGTCGGCCCTGAAGCTGGGCGCCAAGACCGAACGCTCGAATGCCGAGGACCTGGACATGGTCGACGGCATCTCCAACTTCCAGCAGCAGCAGTCGGGCTACCAGGCGGCGCTGCAGTCCTACGCGATGGTGCAGCAGCTGTCACTGTTCAAGTTCATCGGCTGAAGCTTTGGCGCACCCGGCTTCGCAGCCGGGTTCCGTACAGGCCACAATCAACCACCCGCAGGTCGATAGCGCGGGTGAGGATTTCATGAACGACAGCACCATCCTTGGCCAGGTCGCGCTCAGCTATGCGCCGATGGTCGACCGCAACCGCGCCGTCAGCGCGACCCGCCTGACCGTCTTCCCGCTGCGCCCCGGCGAGCCGCTCGACGCCGCCGCGCTGCTGGACGCCGTGTCCAAGGTCTGGCCGGAAGGCGGGCCGCAGGTCTCGCTCAACGTACTCAGCGAATCGCTGCTGCACGACCTGATCGCCGCGCAGCCGTCGACCAACGTCATCGTCGAGGTGCCGGCCTTCATGGCCGGCGACGAGCAGCACACCGAGGTGATCCGTGCGCTGCACGACAACGGCAACACGCTGCTGATCAAGGGCCGCCCGCTGCGCGAACTGCCGCGCGAGGTGCTGCCGTGCTTCAAGTACTCGATCGTCGACCTGTCCGAGGACCGCCGCATCGACGAGACGCCCGAGCAGGCGGCCAGCATGCCGCGCAAGATCGGCTTCATCCAGTCGGGCGTGCGCAAGCTCGTCGAGATGGAAGGCAGCTTCAGCCGCGGCGCCGTCGCGGTGCTGGGCTGGCCGATGGACGACGCGATCTCCTATGCCGCCGCGTCGCAGTCCAGCAGCAACAAGCAGGCCGCACCCGATCTTCAGGTGATCGTCGAGCTGATCCACCGCGTCGACCAGGCCGAGCCGATCGAGCGCCTCGAGCAGACGCTGCGCCGCGACCCGACGCTGGCCTTCAAGCTGATGCGCTACATCAACTCGCCGGCCTTCGGGCTGTCGGTCGAGATCAGCTCGTTCCGTCACGCGATCATGCTGCTGGGCTACAACCGCCTGAAGCGCTGGCTGGCGCTGCTGCTGGCCACCGCCAGCAAGGACGCCAACATGAAGCCGGTGATGTTCGCGGCGGTGCGCCGCGGCATGCTGATGGAAGAGATGGTGCGCGGCTCGAGCGACGAGGAGATGCGCAACGAGCTGTTCATCTGCGGCGTGTTCTCGCTGCTCGATCGCATCTTCCGCCAGCCGTTCAGCGAGCTGCTGCAGTCGATCCCGGTGCCCGAGCGCGTCTACCAGGCGCTGGCCGACAACCGCGGGCCCTACCAGCCCTATTGCGACCTGGTGCGCGCGGTCGAAGGCGACGAGCTCGACGCGATCCGCGAAGCCTGCGACGCGCTGATCATGGACCCGGCGGGCATCAACCGGGCCCTGCTCACCGCCTTGGGCCACGCCGCGCAGATCGACTGATCGGTCGGCCCCCTCCCAAGGCCAAGGGCGGCGCACGCGATGACCGATTCGGCCGCCCCCCTGCCTGCCGGCGATTCGCCGCTGACCCAGTGGCAAGGCTTTCTCGACGCGCTCAATGACGCGCTGCTGATCCTCGACGCGGCCGACGGCCGCATCGTGTTCGCCAACCTCGCGGCCTTGCGCGTGCTGCCCGGTGCCGAGCCCGACCTGCCGCTGGCCTCGCTGGCCGCCGCGTTGCCGCACGGCCTGGTGGAGTGGGCGCTCGGGCACCTGGGCCAGCGTGCGGGCCGCAGCTTGCGCACGCCGCCGCCCTCGGGTGCCGGCAATGCGGCGATGCTGCCGCTGTCGCCCGAGCGCTGGGCGCTGCGCCTGCCGCCGCTGCGACCCTCGCAGCGCCTGTCCAGGCCGACGCTGCCGCCGGCGCTGCCGCTCGCGCGCACCAGCCCGCTGCAGGAACTGCGCACGATGTTCTGGGCCTCGCCGTTCCCGGCCATCCTGCAGGACGAGGCCTTCATCGTCCTCGACGTCAACGATGCCTTCGTCGATTTCTGCGGCGTGCCGCGCGAGCACTTGCTCGGGCGCGATCCGATCTCGCTGGTGCCGCCCGAGGACCACGCCGCCTGGCATGCCGCGCGCGAGGTGCTGCGCGGCGAGCACACCAGCGGCGAGCTGCCGGCGCTGCTGGAGCGACGCCTGATCGATGCGGCCGGGCGCGAGCGCTGGTATCGCTCGGCGCGCCGCAGCATCGCCGACGAATCGGGCCGCTCGTTCGGCCTGACCGTCATGCAGGACTGCACCGCCGAGCATGCGCTGCGCGACGAGGTCGACCGCTCGGCGCGCGAACTCGACCAGTGGTTCGACCTGAGCCCGATCGGGCTGCTGGCCTTCGATGCCAGCGGCCTGGTGCTGCGCAGCAACCCGGCGCTCGAAGCCTTGCTGGGCCGCGCGCCGCAATGGCTGGGCGATGCGCCGCCAGCCCTGCGCGAGCTGCTGGCGCTCGATTCACCGCAGGCGCTGGCGCTGCTGGCGCCGGCCGGCGGCGTGCTCGAGCGCAGCCGCTGGGTGCCGGGCGACGCGATGCGCCGCCCGCGCCGGTTGCACGCGCGCATCCGCGCCGCCGCGCACAGCGCCGAGGCCGCGCCGGCGCCGAACCGGCGCCGCTATCTCGCCGCGATCGACGATCTCACCGTCGGCGACGAGCGCGATCTCGCGCGCGCCCAGCTCGACGCGCTGGTCGACGCCGCCGGCGCCGGCCTCGCGACCTGGGACGGCGCGCAGGGCTGGGTGGTCGGCAGCGTCGTGCGCGGCGCTTCGCGCGAGGGCGCGCAAGGCGCCGAGCCGGCCTCGCTGGCGGCGATCGGGCGCGATGTGGTCGAGCCCGACACGCTGGGCGAATTCGAGCGCGTGCAGCGCGCCTTGCGTGCCGGCGAGCGCGCGCAGGCGCGCTACGCGGTGCGCGATCCGGAGCACGGCACGCGCTGGCTGCTCACGCGCGTCGAGCCGCAGACCGGCGCAGCGGGCGAGCCGCGCAGCGCCGTCATCACGCTCGACATCACCGAGCAGGAGCGCGCGCGCGAGGCGCAGGAGGAGTTGCTGCGCGAGCTGACCAGCATCATGGAAGCCTCGAGCGTGGGCATCGGCTACGTGCGCGACGGTGTGCTGGTGCGCAGCAACCGGCGCTTCGAGGAGCTGCTGCAGCTGCGACCCGGCCAGGCGCTCGGCCGCTCGCTGAACGCGCTGTTCCAGCGCCTGCCGGTGGTGCTCGAGCGGCTCGGCGCGACGCGCACCGCGCTCGACCGCGAAGGGGTCTACGAATCCGAGTTCGACTACCCGCTGCGCGAGGGCGGGCGGCGCTGGGTCGGTGTCTCGGCGCGGCGCATCGCGGCGTCGCCCGGCCATGTCGAGACGATCGCAGTGCTGACCGACATCACGCGGCTCAAGCTGCAGCAAGCCGAGCTCGAGCGGCTGGCGCGCGAGCAGGCGCGTGCGCAGGAGGCGATGGCGCGCCAGGCGGCGCTGACGCGCGCCATCCTCGACTCGGTGTTCGTCGGCATCGTGACCGTGGGCCCGCAGGGCATCGAGTGGATGAACCGCTCGGCGCGCCGCATGTTCGGCGGCACGCTGGCCGATTTCTTCCACCAGCCGCTGGAGACGGTCGCGACGCCCGAGGCCGATCATCCCTTCCGCGACGCGCCCAAGCTGCTCGCGCGCCCCGAGGGCGCCGAGCAGGGCACGGCCTCGTTCGAATGCCGCGTGCAGGCGCGCGACGGCCGGCGCTTCTGGGTCGTCGGCAACGCGGTCGCGACCGGCATCGCCGACGAAGACGGCGCGATGCATCCGCAGCTGACCTATGCGCTGCTCGACATCGACCGGCGCCGCAGCGCCGAAGCGCGCACCGCGCAGGCGCAGGCGGCGTTGCAGCGTGTGATCGATCTCGCGCCGCTGGCGATCACGCTGTTCGACGCCGCGACCGGCCGCGTGCGGCGCATCAACCCGGTCGCGGCCGGCGCGATCGGGCTGGCGCCGGAGCAGGTGGTCGGCCAGCGGCCGGGGCAGTTCCTCGCCGACCCGGCGATCGCCGATCGCATCTCGATCGACATGGCCGAGTCGCTCGAGCGCGCCGAGGTGCTGCGCCGCGAGTACCGGCTCGGGCCGCGCACGCCGCAAGGCGTCGGCGCGGCGCGCGTGTGGGATGCACGCTACCTGCCGCTGTCGGAGCCCGGCCGCGCGCCGGACGAAGTGCTGCTGGTCGCGACCGACGTGACCGAGCAGCGCGAAGCCGAGGCCGCGCGCCTGGCGGCCGCGGTCGCGCAGCGCGAGGCCCTGGTGCGCGAGGTGCATCACCGCATCAAGAACAACCTGCAGGGCGTTGCAGGCTTGCTGCAGCAAGTCGCGCAGCGCCGCCCCGAGGTCGCGACGGTGCTCAACGACGCGGTTGCGCAGGTGCAGGCGATCGCCCAGGTCTACGGCCTGCAGGTCGGCCAGCACGGGCCGGTGCGCGTGGTGAGCCTGGTCGAGGCGATCGCGCGGGCGGTCACGCGTGGCGAGCGGCGCGTCGAGGTCGATGTCGAGGCCGACGCCGGCGCGCCCGACTGGGCGCTGCCCGAGCCGGAGGCGATTCCGCTGGCGCTGTCCTTGAACGAGCTGTTCGGCAATGCGCTGCTGCATGCGCGCGGCGAGACGGTGCGGTGCGGCGTGCGGCTGTCCGAAGCCGATGCCTCGATCGAGATCCGCAACCCCGGCCGGCTGCCCGAGGGCTTCGCCCTCGAGCGCGTGCCGCCCGGCGCGAGCGCGCTGGGCCTCGTGCGCGCGCTGGTGCCGCGGCGCGGCGCGCTGCTCGCGCTGCGGCAGGAAGGCGAACTCGTGTGCGCCTCGCTGCGGCTCGCGCCGCCGACGCTGGCGCGCATCGCGGCGCCCGAGGCCGTGCCGCCGGAACCCCCAGCTGTGGCTTTGTAGGCACGAGGCCGCCGCTTGTTTCGGGTGGCCCGTGACTTGCCGGGGCGAACTGCGCACAATCGTGCGATTCAACGCCAACCGGGCCACGCGCGTGAGCACGTCAAGCACGTCGAAGGGAAGAATCCTGCTGGTCGACGACGACCGCCTGGTGCTGGTCACGCTCAGCGACGGCCTGCGGCAGGCCGGCTACGAGGTCATCGACACCGACAACGGCGACGACGCGATCCTGCAGGCGCGCGCGCGCCGTCCCGATCTGGCGCTGCTGGACATCCGCATGGAAGGCAAGAGCGGCTTCGACGTCGCCGCCTATCTGCGCGACCAGGGCGGCGTGCCCTTCATGTTCCTGTCGGCCTTCACCGACGAGGCCACCGCGCAGCAGGCGCGCGACCTCGGCGCGCTGGCCCACCTGGGCAAGCCGCTGGACATGCAGCGGCTGCTGCCCGAGGTCGAGAGCGCGTTCAGGAAGGTGCGTTCCGGCGAGGTCGCCGCGGTCGCGCCGCGGCTGCCGGCCGCCAACGAGGATCCGCGCTCGCAGACCGTCGCGATCGCGCTGGGCATCCTGATGCACCGCCACTCGCTCGACCGCCACCAGGCGCTCGAGCGCCTGCGCCGGCTGGCGCAGACCGAGGGCCGCACGATGATCTCCGAGGCCGAGCGGGTGCTCGAGGCCGTCGAGCTGCTCTCGTTGCCGAAGAGCGTCTGAGGCTCAGCCCAGCGTAAAGAAGAACCGGGCCCCGCGGTCCGGCTCCGCTTCCGCCCAGATCTCGCCGCCGTGCCGCTGCACGATGCGGCGCACCGAGGCCAGCCCGACGCCGGTGCCGGCGAACTCGCTGGCGCTGTGCAGGCGCTGGAACACGCCGAACAGCCGGTCGGCATAGCGCATGTCGAAGCCGGCGCCGTTGTCCATCACGCGAAACGCGCGCCGTCCGTCGAGCGCGACCTCGCCGAGCTCGATCTTCGCGAGCTGGCGCGAGCCGGTGTACTTCCAGGCGTTGCCGAGCAGGTTCTCGAGCACCACGCGCAAAAGCGTCGGGTCGCCCATCGCCTGCAGGTTGGGCGCGATCGTGACTTCGACGCGGCGATCCGGCGCATGGCGGCGCAAGTCCTCGACCACGTAGGACGCCAGCTGCGACAGGTTGACCGGCTGGCGCGCCAGCGGCTGCGTCGACAGGCGCGCCAGCGCGAGCAGCGCGTCGATCATCGTGTTCATGCGCGCGGCCGCGCCGAGGATGCGGTCGAGGTGGTCGTTGCCGATGCGGTCGAGCACGCGCCCGTAATCCTCCTTGAGGATCTTCGTGAAGCCTTCGACGACGCGGATCGGCGCGCGCAGGTCGTGCGAGACGGTGTAGCTGAACGACTCGGCCTCGCTGGCCGCCGTGGCGCTGGCCGGTTGCGACTCGACCAGGCTCAGCTGCGGCGCCATCGGCAGCGCAGTGCCCTCGTGGCCGACGAAGCTGCCGTCGTCGTCGAGGCAGGGCAGGGCGCGCAGGCGCCAGCGGTGCACGCCGCTGCCTTCCGGCCCGGACAGCATCACTTCGAGTTCGGCGAAGGCCGCCTGCGATTCCAGCCGCGTGCGCAGCTGCCCCGCCGATTCGGCCTCGAAGGCCGCCCAGAACTCGCGCCCGGCGGCCAGCGGCAGCGCCGAACTCAGCGGCGCGCCATCAGGGGCGCGCAATAGCGTCAGGCGGTGGCTCGCATCGGTGCGCCAGACCCAGGCTTCGATCAGCGTGACCAGGCGTTGGGTGCGCGCGCGCTCCGCGCGCAGCGCGGCGAGATCGCCGCGGCGGCGCTGCTGCCAGGCCAGCACCACCAGGGTGCCGATCAGGCACAGCACGGCGCCCAGCAGCAGCCAGCTCACCGGTCCGGGCGAGTACTCGGGCGTCGTCACAGGGCGTGAATGTGCTGAAAGCCACGAGGCATGTGTTCGATTGTAAGAAGGCGGGTGTGGCTTTCGCGCCGAATCCCGCTCCCCGTGCGCAAGGGGAAGTCGAGACCGGCGTTGCGTTCCTGCTCAAAGTGCGCGCCACATCGCCGATATTGCTGAGGCGAAGCAGGCCGCGACGCGGCAGCATCGCGCCATTGCCCCCGAACGAATGTCCATGACTGCCGCCCCCGCGACGCTCGCGAGACCCCGCCGGGACTGGCTGCGGCCGCTTCAGGACCTGGCGGTCGCGCACAAGCTGTCGCTGATGACGCTGCTGTTCGGTGCCTCGGTGGTGCTGGTCGCGACGGTCGCGGTGGTCGGCGGCGGCATCCTGTCGGGCATGCGCGCCTATGTCGGCGGCGAGGGGTTCTGGGCCAAGGGCAACCGCGACGCGATGCTCTACCTGGCGCGCTACGCACGCACGCGCGACGCCGAGGACTTTCGCAAGTACGAGGAGGCGATCGTGGTGCCGCTGGGCGACCGCGAGGCGCGGCTCGCGCTCGACAAGCCCGAGCCCGATCTCGAGGCCGCGCGGCGCGGCTTCCTGGCCGGGCGCAACCACCCGGACGATATCGGCGCGCTGATCTGGATCTTCCAGCGCTTTCGCCACCTGAGCTACATGGAGCGCGCGATCGACCTGTGGACGCGCGCCGACGAGACGGTCGTGCGCGTGCACGCGCTGGGCCTCGCGCTGCATGCGCAGGTCGCGAGCGGCCAACTGACGCCCGAGCGCACCGAGGTCTTCGTCAACGAGATCCGTGCCGCGCACGAGACGATCCGCCCGCTGGCCGACGAGTTCTCGGCCACGCTGGGCGAGGCCAGCCGCTGGGTCCAGCGGGTGCTGCTGTTCACGCTGGTCGGCGCGATCGTGCTCAGCGGCACGATCGGCCTGACGCTGGCGGTCTACCTGTCGCGGCGCATCAGCCGGCAGATCTCGGCGCTGCGCGCGGCGGCGCAGCGCATTGGTGCCGAAGACCTGTCGACGCCGGTGCCGGTGCAGTCGGGCGACGACCTCGGCCGCCTGGCCGTGAGCTTCAACCAGATGCGCACGCGCCTTGGCGAGCAGCGCGAGGAAAGCGAACGCCAGCGCGCCGCGCTCGAGGCCGGCGCGCAGGAGCTGCGCCGCGCGATCGAGTCGGCCCAGGCGCTCACGCTGCAGGCCGAGGCCGCCAGTCGCGCCAAGAGCCAGTTCATGGCCAGCATGAGCCACGAGATCCGCACGCCGATGAACGGCGTGCTGGGCATGACCGAGCTGCTGCTGGGCACCGCGCTGGACGCGCGCCAGCGCCGCTGGGCGCAGGCGGCCTACCGCTCGGGCGAGGTGCTGCTGGACATCATCAACGACATCCTCGATTTCTCGAAGATCGAGGCCGGCGGCCTGGAGCTGGTCGAGGACGACTTCTCGCCGCGCACGCTGGCCGAAGACGTGCTCGAGCTGCTGGCCCCGCGCGCCCACGAGAAGCACCTCGAGCTGGGCCTGCGCGTCGCCGAAGGCACGCCGGCCTGCGTGCGTGCCGACGCGCTGCGCCTGAGGCAGGTGCTCACCAACCTCGTCGCCAACGCGATCAAGTTCACCGAGTCCGGCGAGGTGGTGGTCGACATCGCGCTGGCCGCCGACGGCCGGCTGGAGATCGCGGTGCGCGACACCGGCATCGGCATTCCGGCCGAGATGCTGCCGCGGCTGTTCACCGCGTTCACGCAGGCCAGCGTCGGCAATGCGCGCCGCTACGGCGGCACCGGCCTGGGCCTGGCGATCTCGCGCCAGCTGGTCACGCTGATGGGCGGCGAGATCACGGTCGAGAGCCGCCCGGGGCTGGGCTCGATCTTTCGCGTCGGCGTGCCGGTGCGGCCTTCGCAGACCGATCGGCCGGTGCCGACCGGCGACGAATCCGCGCTGCCGCCGCTGCGCGTGCTGGTGGTCGACGACAGCACCACCAGCCGCGAGGTGCTGGCCGAGCAACTCGGCCGCTGGGGCCTGCAGGTCGACACCGCGGCCGACGGCGAGCAGGCCCACGAGCGCCTGCGCGCCGGCATCGCGGACGGCACGCCGCACGAGCTGGCCCTGGTCGACATGAACATGCCCGGCGGCGACGGCCTGGCGCTGGCGCGCCGGCTGCGCCAGCACGAAGACTTCGCGCGGCTGCGCTTGATGATGCTGTCTTCGGCGGCCAGCCCCGACGAGGCCTGGCGCGCGCGCGAGGCGGGCTTCCAGCGCTTCCTGTCCAAGCCGGTGCGCCAGGGCGAATTGCGCCAGGCGCTGGCCGGGATCCTGAGAGAAAGCACCGAACCAGGCCCTGTTCACGGCTTGACGCACAGGCTGGACGCGAACATCCTCGTGGTCGAGGACAACGCCGTGAATCAGGAAGTGATCGGCCAGATGTTGAGGCTGATGGGCTGCCGCGTGCGGATGGCGTCCTCAGGCAGCCAGGGGCTCAAGGCGCTCACCGAAGAGGCCTTCGATCTGGTTCTGATGGACATCCAGATGCCCGGCATGGACGGCATCGAGGCCCTGGGCTGGTTGCGACGCGGCAAGAGCAGCCGCTTCGACTTCCAGGTCGGCGCCGACGTGCCGGTCATCGCCGTGACCGCGAACGCGATCGAGGGTGATCGCGAGCGCTTTCTCGGCCTCGGCTTCGACGATCATCTACCCAAACCCTTCCGCCAGAGCCAGCTCGTCACCATGCTGTCCAACCACCTGCAAAAGCCGGGCCTCGCCGCGATGGCCGCCGCCACACCGGCCGAGGGCGCGCCCGAGCCCGAGCCCGCGCCCGCGCCCGCTGCCGACGGCGTGCTCGACGTCCAGGCGCTGGCCAAGCTGCGCGAGCTCGACCCGGGCGGCCAGAACCGCCTGCTCGAGCGCGTCGCCGCGGCCTTCGAGGCCTCGCTGGCGCGCCTGGTGCCGCAGCTGGTCGAGGCGCAGGATTCGCTCGACGCCGACTCGGTGCGCATGGTGGCGCACACCCTGAAGTCCTCGTCGGCCTCGATCGGCGCGCTCAAGCTCTCGCAGCTTTGTGCCGAAACCGAGTCCATGATCCGTCAGGGCCGCGTCGATGGGCTCGGCGAACGCATCGAAGGCCTGCGCGCGGAGATCGAGCACGTGCGCGCGGCCTTGGGCGTGCTGCGTTCTGCCTGAGCCTTCGGCGCGATCGAACCCCGTCTCGTCCCCACCCATGGCCAACGCCCGTCCGTCCGTCAGCGCCGATCCAGACAACGTCGCCGACGACCCGCAAGACAGCCCCAAGGTCTTGCTGGTCGACGACGACGAGGTCAATCTGCTCGTGACCGCAGCGGCGCTGCGAGAGCGCGGCTTCGCCGTCACCGAGGCCGGCAGCGGCGAGCAGGCGATCCGCCGCCTGACCGATTTCCTGCCCGACGTGATCGTGCTCGACGCGCAGATGCCGGGCCTGGACGGCTTCGCCACCTGCCGCGAGCTGCGCATGCTGCCCGGCTTCGAGTCGGTGCCGGTGCTGATGCTCACCGGCCTCGACGACGACGCGTCCATCACGCGCGCCTACGAGGCCGGCGCGACCGACTTCTTCGTCAAGAGCACGCAGTGGAGTCTCTTGGCCGGGCGCCTGCGCTACCTGCTGCGCGCCTCGCGCACGCGCCAGGAGCTCGAGCGCAGCAAGCAAAAGCTCGCGCGTGCGCAAGACCTCGCGCGCATGGGCAGCTTCGACTGGTGGCGCGAGCGCGGCCGGCTGGTCTGCTCGATCGAGGCGCTGCGCGTGTTCGGCCTGGGCCTGGGTGACCCGGTCTCGCTGCACCGCCTGGCGCGCCTGATCCCGCTGGAAGACCGCCGCGCCTTCATGTCGCTGCTGCGCGAGACCTTCCGCCACAGCACCGTGCTGGCTTGCGACCTGCCGGTCACGCTGAGCGACGGGCGCAGCCGCATCGTGCACGTCGAGGCCGAGCCCGAGTTCAACGAACACGGCAACCTGAGCGGCTACACCGGCATCGTCCAGGACGTCACCGACCGCCGCATCGCCGAAGACAAGATCCGCCACCTGGCCAACTTCGACGCGCTGACCGGCCTGCCGAATCGCCGCCAGCTGATCTGGCGCGCCGAGCGCGCCGTCGAGCACGCCAAGCGCTATGACCACCTGGTCGGCCTGCTGCTGATCGACCTCGACCGCTTCAAGGGCATCAACGACACGCTCGGCCACAGCGCCGGCGACGAGCTGCTGATGGAGGTTTCGCGCCGGCTGCGCTCGTGCGTGCGCCACTCCGATCAAGTGGTCGAGACCGCGATCGACGCGCTGGGCACGCGCTCGCACCGCTCGCTCGAGGCGGTCGGCCGGCTCGGCGGCGACGAGTTCGTCGCGCTGCTGCCCGAAGTGGGCAGCGAGCAGGACGCCGAGCGCGTCGCGCTGCGCATCCTCGAGTTGATGCGCGAGCCGATCATCGTCGGCGGCCAGGAGTGCTTCGTCACCGCCAGCGTCGGCATCGCGCTGTTCCCGCGCGACGGCGCCACCGTGGCCGACGTGCTGCGCAATGCCGACGTCGCGATGTATTCGTCCAAGGACGCCGGCCGCAACGCCGCGACCTTGTACCGCCCGCACCTGGCCGGCAAGGGCCGCGCCAAGCTCGAGCTCGAGAGCGCGCTGCACAAGGCGCTGGAGCGCGGCGAGCTGGTGCTGCACTACCAGCCCAAGGTCGACGTGCGCGCCTCGCGCATGGTCGGCGCTGAGGCGCTGATGCGCTGGAAGCGCGGCGATCGCCTGGTGCCGCCGGCCGAGTTCATTCCGCTGGCCGAGGAAACCGGCCTGATCGTGCCGATGAGCGAATGGGCGATCCAGGAAGCCGCTCGCCAGGCGCGCGCCTGGCAGCAGCGCATGGGCTTCGAGACCTCGATCGCGGTCAACCTGCCGAGCCGGCTGTTCGAACGCACCGACCTCGTCGCGCACATCCAGCAGGCGGTGCAGCAGCACGGCCTGTCGCCGCGCTCGATCGAACTCGAGATCACCGAGACGGGCCTGATGAAGGACCTGCAGAACGTGATCCCGTCGCTGCACCGGCTCAACGAGATCGGCGTCGAGATCTCGATCGACGACTTCGGCACCGGCTACTCGTCGCTGGCCTATCTGACGACGCTGCCGATCTCCGAGCTCAAGGTCGACCGCAGCTTCGTGCGCGACCTGGGCAACACGCTGCAGAGCTCGGCGGTGGTCACGGCCATCATCGCGCTGTCGCGCTCGCTGGGCATCCGCGTGATCGCCGAAGGCGTCGAGAACCTGCGCCAGATGGAGGTGCTGCACCGCCTGGGCTGCAGCACGATGCAAGGCTATCTGTTCAGCCGCCCGCTGCCGCCCGAGGAACTCGAGCTGTGGGTCGGCGAGACCGTGCTGCCGCGCAAGGCACCGTGGATCGGCCGCGTCGAAGGCGCGACCGAGGCCTCCGAGGCGGTGCCGCTGCGCGGCCGTGCCAGCAGCCTGCTGCCGCCGAACTGAACCCGCTGTTGTAGTCATGGCCACGAAGGAAGCGCCGACGCAACCGGCGCCGCTCGACGCGCTCGGTTCGCCCGCGCAATACGCCAAGGCGGCGCTGCGCCGCCTCGCGATGGAGCGGCTCGAGCCGACCCCCGACAACTACGCGCGCGCCTATGCGGCCGAGTCCGGCCAGGCCGCAGCCGCGGCGATCGCCGCGATCAACGACGGCGCCGATGCCGGCCCCGACGGCGCCGCCTGGGCCCAGCTGATGGAGCGCGCGCTGCGCGGCCTCGAACGCAGCGGCCGCGGCTGGACCACGGCGCGCAAGAAGGACAGCCTGCAGCGCGTGCTGGCCGGCAGCCGCAGCGATGCGCGCCGGCTGCACCAGCGCCTGACGCAGCTGGTCGCGAGCTGGGACGGCGCGCCCGAGGACGCGCCGGCGCTCGACGCGGCTACCGAACCCGCGCCGCTGGAAGCGACACCCGATTCGCAGGCGACCGCACCGGTGCCGCTGACCACGCTGGCCGCGGCGATCGAACCCACGTCGGCCACCGCCTGGCCGCGCGTTGCAGACGAGCTCGGCCAGACGGTGCAAGCCGCGCTGCCCAGCGGCGAGGAGCGCAGCCGCGAGGTCGCGCAGGCGCTGTCGACGCTGCAGTCGCGCATCGGCGCGAGCGGCCCCGACGCGGCGCTGGCCGACGAGATCACCGCGGCCTGCGTCGAGGCGCGCCGCGTGCTGCAGCATCGCCATCACCTGGTCGAGCAGCTCGGCCGCCTGACCGGCGAGCTGACAGCCGGCCTGGCCGAGCTGGCCGAGGACGCGTCGTGGGCCGAGGGCCAGGCCGACGCGATGCAGCACCGCCTGGGCGATGGCCTCACGGTGCGCGGCGTGCGCCATGCGAGCGAGCTGCTGCGCGACGTGCGCGAGCAGCAGGCCAAGCTGCGCAGCGAGCGCCAGCAGGTGCGTGATGCGCTGAAGGCGTCGATCAGCCAGATGCTGCAGGAGATCGGCGCGCTGGGCGAGCAGACCGGCCGCTATGCCGATCACATGGAGCGCGCGACCGATGCGATCGCGCGCGCCGACACCTTGGAGAGCCTGGCCGGCGCGGTGCGCGAGATGGTGGCCGAAAGCCGCGCGGTGCACGAGGTCGTGAGCCGCACGCAGGCGCGCATCACCGAGGAGCATGCGCGCGCGAGCGAGATGCAGGATCGCGTGCGCACGCTCGAAGACGAGCTGCGCAGGCTGTCGGCCGAGGTCTCGACCGATCCGCTGACGCAAGTCGCGAACCGGCGCGGGCTGATGCAGGCCTTCGACACCGAGCGCGGCCGCATCGACCGCGCGAAGACCGACGGCCGCGACGCGGTGCTCGCGGTCGCGCTGCTCGACATCGACAACTTCAAGCGCCTGAACGATCGCCTCGGCCATGCCAGCGGCGACAAGGCGCTGCAGTTCCTCACGCAGCGCGTCTCGCAGGCGCTGCGACCGGGCGACACGCTGGCGCGCTACGGCGGCGAGGAGTTCGTCGTGCTGCTGCCCGACACGCCGATCGACGAGGCGCAGCAGGTGCTGGTGCGCCTGCAGCGCACGCTGAGCTCGGAGCTGTTCATGATGGACGGCGACGCCAAGGTCTTCGTGACGTTTTCGGCCGGCGTCACGCGCTGGCGCGACGGCGAGCGCATCGAGCTGTCGCTCGAACGGGCGGACGAGGCGCTCTACGAAGCGAAGCGCACTGGGAAGAACCGCACCTGCATCTCGTAGGGGGTCCGAGAGCTTGCGCGGATCCGGCTTTGCCGGTCCGCTGCAAGGGCCCCCACGGGGGGCAGCGAACGCAGTGAGCGTGGGGGCTCATGCAAAGCGAAACGGCGCCGAATGGCGCCGTTTCTATGTTGGCACTCGCACGAGCCGATGCCATTGAAGGCCCCGCCGCTCTGACGTCCGAAACCGAATGCGAGTGAAGGAAGCTTATGCCTCGCGACGCTCACAAGCCAGCGTACAAATCCCCGAATCCGGTGCCGTTCTTTCCCCGCAATCACAGGGTCGCGAAATCGTTCACGCGCCTGTGGCGCTTGTGTGGCGCCTTGGCGGAAGCGGTGAGATTCGAACTCACGGATGACTCTCGCCATCGCCGGTTTTCAAGACCGGTGCCTTAAACCGCTCGGCCACGCTTCCTCTTTCGAAGTGCGCGAATTCTAGGCGCGCGCTCAGCCCGGCTTCTGCGCCTGCTTGCAGCGGATCTGGATCACCTCCCGCCGACCCTCGTCGACGCGCACCGCGGTCAGCGAGCCGCCCCACACGCAGCCGGTGTCGAGCGCCAGGAGGTCGGGGCGGTTCAGGAGACCGAGCGTCGACCAGTGGCCGAAGGCGATCGGATCGCCGGCAGTGCGCCGATCGGGCAATTCGAACCACGGCATCAGGCCTTCGGGCGCTTCGCCTGCGGCTTCCTTCTGCTTGAAGTCCATCGTGCCGTCGGGCGTGCAAAAGCGTACGCGCGTCAGCACGTTGACCGCGAAGCGCAGCCGGTCGTGGCCTTGCAGCGTGTCGTCCCAGCGGCCCGGGTCGTTGCCGTACATCACGGTCAGGAAGTCGTGCAGGTCGGGCCCGCGCAGGCACTGTTCGATCTCGCCGGCCAGCGCCAGCGTCTGCGCGCGATCCCATTGCGGTGGCACGCCGGCATGCACCAGCAGCCAGCCGTCGCATTCGCTGGCCATGTGCCGGTGGCGAAGCCAGTCGATCCAGTGATCGCGATCGGGCGACTCGAGGATCTTGTCGAGCGTGTCGCTCTTGTGCGCGCGGCGCACGCCGTACGCGACCGCGAGCAGATGCAGGTCGTGGTTGCCGAGCAGGCAGGTCGCGCTGTCGCCGAGATCGGCGAGCCGGCGCAGCACCGCGAGCGATCGTGGCCCGCGATTGACGAGGTCGCCGAGCGCGTAGAGGCGATCGCGCGAGGGCGAGAAGTCGATGCGTTCGAGCAGTCGATCGAGCGCATCGCAACAGCCTTGGAGGTCTCCGACGAGATAGTGCATCGGTCGATTCTGCTACCCTTCGCCTCCCCTTGCGGCTGTCGCGGAAGCCGCGTGCGCGAAGGCTTCGCGCACCGCCGGCCCGCCTTGCATGGACGTCTTACTCCTCGCGTTCCTGATCCTCCTCAACGGCGTCTTCGCCATGTCCGAAATGGCGCTCGCGGCCAGCCGCAAGGCGCGCCTGCAGGTGCTGGTCGAAAGCGGCGATGCCGGCGCGGCCGCGGCGATGGAGCTCAGCGAGAACCCGACGCAGTTCCTCTCGACGGTGCAGATCGGCATCACGTCGATCGGCATCCTCAACGGCATCGTCGGCGAGGCCGCGTTCTCGCAGCCGCTGGCCACCTGGATCAAGGCCACCTTCGCGGTGCCCGAGCGCGCGGCCGACATCGGCTCGCTCGCGCTGGTGGTGGTGATCATCACCTTCCTGACCATCATCTTCGGCGAGCTGGTGCCCAAACGGCTGGGCCAGATGTACCCGGAGAACGTCGCGCGCATCGTCGCGCGGCCGATGCGCGGCCTGAGCTTCATCACCCGGCCCTTCGTGCGGCTGCTGTCGGGCAGCACCGGGGCGATCCTGCGCCTCCTGGGCCTGCGCGACACCGTGGGGCGCGCGGTCACGCAGGAAGAGATCGCCGCCAGCCTGGAAGAGGGCGTCGATGCCGGCGTGATCGAGGCGCACGAGCACCAGATGGTGCGCAACGTGTTCCGGCTCGACGATCGCCAGATCGGCTCGATGATGATTCCGCGCGCCGAGATCACCTGGCTCGACGCCAGCCTGCCGATCGAGGACGCGCTCAAGGTCATCGCCGAGCAGGACCACTCGCGCTACCCGGTGTGCCGCGGCGGCCTGGATGAAGTGCTCGGCGTGGTCGCCGCGCAGCAGCTGCTGCAGCAAGTCGCGCGCGGCCAGGCGCTGTCGATCGTCGATCAGCTGGAGGCGCCGGTGTTCGTGCCCGAGACGCTGACCGGCATGGAGCTGCTGGAGCACTTCCGCGGCTCGAACACGCAGATGGTGTTCGTGGTCGACGAGTACGGCGAGGTCCAGGGCGTCATCACGATCAAGGACGTGCTCGAAGCCATCACCGGCGAGTTCTCGACGCCCACCGACGACGACGCCTGGGCCGTGCAGCGCGACGATGGCTCCTGGCTGATCGACGGCCTGATCCCCGTGCCCGAGCTGAAGGACCGGCTCGCGCTCAAGGACCTGCCCGACGAGGACCGCGGCCGCTACAACACGCTGGCCGGCCTGATCATGCTGCTGCTCGGCCGCCTGCCGCGCACGACCGACACGGTCGAGGCGGGCGGCTGGCGCTTCGAGGTCGTCGACCTCGACGGCAAGCGCGTCGACAAGGTCCTTGCACATCCCATCGGCGAGAACGCGCGGCGCGCCACGAACGGCCGCGCGAGCCCGACCGCTTCCCACCTTTCCGAGACCCGAGGAGGACCCCCCGCATGACCGCCCCCACCACGCCGCCCCAGCTCTACAAGGAGCCGGCGCTGCTCAATCGAGAACAACACCGCGGCCTGCGCTTCAAGCCCAACGGCGACGCCAGCGCGACGCGCACGATGAACGCGATCTTCTGCGCGGTCGGCGAGTTCGCCGAGGCCGCGACCGAGTTCGTGATCGCCTTCCTGCCCAATGTCGACACCAAGGACGCGCAAGGCCGCCCCGAGCTTTCGCCGGTGGTGCTGCTGGGCCTGCGCGAAGCCGAGAACCTGTTCGTCGATGCCGATGGCCGCTGGAACGGCCGCTATGCGCCGGCCGCCGTGCGCCGCCTGCCGTTCGGCTACTCGAAGACCGGCGACCAGCTCAACGTGATGATCGACCAGGCCTCGCCGGCGCTCAACCGCGAGGAGGGCGACCTGCTGATCGACGAGCAGGGCGAGGCGACCGAGGCGCTCAAGGCCGTCATGCGCTTCCTCGACGGCTTCGAGAGCGAGCAGCAGCGCACGCGAGTGCTGTGCCGCCGCCTGGTGGAGCTCGACCTGTTCAAGTCGGTGCAGATCGACATCACCCAGGCCGACGGCGCGAAGTTCACCGCCGGCCAGGTCTTCGTGATCGACGAGGACAAGCTGCGCCAGCTGCCCGATGCGGTCGCGCTCGAGCTGCTGCGCAACGGCGCGCTCGGCCTGCTGTATGCGCAGGTGATCTCGATGTCGAACGTGCACCGCATGACGCAGCGGCTCGAGAAGCGACTCGAAGCCGAGTCGAATAACTGAGTCTGCTCAGCGACGCGGCGAGCCCAGGCGCTGTGAAGCCGCTTGGGCGGCCGCCCGAAGTGTTTCCGCGGCCGCGCCTTGCGGCGCCAGCTCCAGCGTCGCCGCCGGGCCGATCACGGTCAGCGACAGCGCCATCTCGCCCCAGGGATCGAACACCGGCGCGGCCATCGCGCTGATGCCGGGCACCAGCGCATCGGCCACCGTCGCGAGGCCGTGCAGCCGCGCGTCGGCCATGCGGCGCTCGAACTGGGCGAAGTCGATGGTCGCGCCCGGCGCGCCGCGCGCGCGCTCGGCATCGAACAGCGCACGCACCTGGCCGAGCGGGCGGTGCGCCGCGAACAGCAGGCCCGACGCGGTGCCGGCCAGCGACATCACGGTGCCCGGGCGCATCACCACGTGGATCGGCGTCGGCGGCGTCTCGATGCGCACCATCGTCGGCCCCTGCGGGCCCCAGACCGCCAGCGCGATCGTGTGACCCAGCTCGGCCGCCAGCGCCGGCAGCGCCTCGCCGGCCACGCGCACCGGGTCGAGCTGCTGCTGAGCGACCAGGCCCAACTGCAACGCCAGCGGCCCGATGCCGTAGTGGCCGCTCGCCTCGTCCTGCGCGATCAGGCCCAGCTTGCCGAAGCTCACCAGATAGGGATGGGCCTTGGCCGCCGTCATGCCGGCCTCGGCCGCCAGCGTCTTCAGCGGCAGCGCGCGCCCCAGCCGCAGCAGCGCCAGCAGCAACTGGCCGCCGACCTCGACGCTCTGGATGCCGCGCGAGCCGCGCTCCGCGGGTTCGGCCTCGGCCGTTTCCAGGGGCGCCAGCTCAGGTTCGGACGAGCTCATGTTCGGGTTTTCCCTTAAACGAATGCATCTGACATTAGCGAACGCACGCACTAAGATCAAGTTCGGATTCGCCATAGGCGAATGCGTTCGTTGAATTCTCGTACAAGGGTGCCCCGATGAGCAAAGCCTTCGCCTCCCACGCCGATCTGCAGGTCAAGAAGGTCAGCTTCACCAAGCTGTCCGACAACGCCTATGCCTACACCGCCGAGGGCGACCCGAACACCGGCGTGATCATCGGCGACGACGCGGTGATGGTGATCGACACGCAGGCCACGCCGGTGATGGCGCAAGACGTGATCCGCCACATCCGCACCGTGACCGACAAGCCGATCAAGTACGTGGTGCTGAGCCACTACCACGCGGTGCGCGTGCTCGGCGCCTCGGGCTACGAGCCCGAGCACATCATCGCCAGCCGCGACACCTACGACCTGATCGTCGAGCGCGGCGAGCAGGACAAGGCCAGCGAGATCGGCCGCTTCCCGCGGCTGTTCCAGGCGGTCGAGTCGGTGCCGCCGGGCCTGACCTGGCCGACCATCACCTTCCACGGCCGCATGTCGATCTGGCTCGGCAAGCTCGAGGTGCAGCTGATCCAGCTCGGCCGCGGCCACACCAAGGGCGACACCGTCGCCTGGCTGCCCGAGCAGAAGATCCTGTTCTCCGGCGACCTGGTCGAGTTCGACGCGACCCCCTATGCCGGCGACGCCTACTTCCAGGACTGGCCGCAGACGCTGGACAACATCGCAGGCCTGCAGCCCGAGAAGCTGGTGCCCGGCCGCGGCGCGGCGCTGGTGACGCCGCAGGAGGTCGCCAAGGGCCTGGCCGGCACGCGCGCCTTCATCTCCGACGTGTGGGCCAGCGTGCAGGCCGGCGTGATCGCGGGCAAGGACTTGAACGCGGTCTACAAGGAGACCTTCGCGAAGTTGAAGCCCAAGTACGGCCACTGGGTCATCTTCGACCACTGCATGCCCTTCGACGTGACGCGCTGCTTCGACGAAGCCACGCAGTACGCCGACCCGCGCATCTGGACCGCCGAGCGCGACCGCCAGATGTGGGAGACGCTCGAAGGCTGAAGCGGGAGCAGGGCATGGATTACCAGAGCCTGCGCTTTCCCTACACGCGCAGTACGGATCAGGACGCGGCCCAGCCGCAGCGTCATCCGGTCGTGATCGTCGGGGCCGGGCCGGTGGGCCTGGCGCTGGCGATCGACCTCGCGCAGCGCGGCGTGCCGGTCGTCGTGCTCGACAACGACGACAAGCTCTCGGCCGGCTCGCGCGCGATCTGCTTCGCCAAGCGCACGCTGGAGATCTTCGATCGCCTCGGCTGCGGCCAGCGCATGGTCGACAAGGGCGTGTCGTGGCAGCTCGGGCGCGTGTTCCTGCGCGACGAGCAGGTCTACAGCTTCGACCTGCTGCCCGAGGGCGGGCACGAGCGGCCGGCCTTCATCAACCTGCAGCAGTACTACGTCGAAGGCTTCCTGGTCGAACGCGCGCAAGAGTTGCAATCGATCGACCTGCGCTGGAAGCATGCGGTCACCGGCGTCGAGACGCATGGCGACCATGCGATCGTCACCATCGAGACGCCCGAGGGCGAATACCGCCTGCGCGCCGACCACCTGGTCGCCTGCGACGGCTCGCGCTCGACGGTGCGCCGCCTGATCGGCCAGGAGAGCCAGGGCCGCGTGTTCCGTGATCGCTTCCTGATCGCCGACGTGCGCATGCAGATCGAGCAGCCGGCCGAGCGCTGGTTCTGGTTCGATCCGCCCTTCCATCCGAACCAGAGCGTTCTGCTTCACATGCAGCCCGACCAGGTCTGGCGCATCGACTTCCAGCTCGGCTGGGACGCCGATCCTGAAGAGGCCAAGAAGCCCGAGAACATCATCCCGCGCGTGAAGACGATGCTGGCGAACTCGTCGCTGCGCGACGTGCCCTTCGAGCTCGAATGGGCCAGCGTCTACACCTTCTCGTGCACGCGCATGGAGCGCTTTCGCCATGGCCGCGTGCTGTTCGCCGGCGACTCGGCGCACTGCGTCTCGCCGTTCGGTGCGCGCGGCGCGAACTCGGGCATCCAGGATGCCGACAACCTCGGCTGGAAGCTCGCCGCGGTGCTGCGCGGCGAGGCCGGCGACGCGCTGCTCGACAGCTATGCGCGCGAACGCGAGATGGCCGCCGACGAGAACCTCCTGAACTCGACCCGCTCGACCGACTTCATCACGCCCAAGAGCGAGGTGAGCCGGCTGTTTCGCGACGCGGTACTCGACCTCGCGCGCGAGCACGGCTTCGCGCGGCGGCTGGTCAACAGCGGGCGGCTGTCGATGCCGGCGACGCTACACGACTCGGCGCTCAACACGCCCGATGTCGACCCCTTCGCCGGCGCGATGCGCCCTGGCGCGCCAGCCGCCGATGCGCCGCTGGGCGATCGCTGGCTGCTGCGCGAGATCGCGCGCGGCGATCGCTTCACGCTGCTGTGCTTCGGCAGCGCGCCGGCCTGGGCCGGCACGCTCGATGTCGACGTGGTCACGGTGGCCGATCTCGACGGCGCGGCTGCGCAGCGCTACGACGCGCGCGACGGCACGGCCTATCTGCTGCGACCCGACCAGCATGTCTGCGCACGCTGGCGAGCGCCGAGCGCCGCGCTCGTGAAGGCCGCGCTCTCGCGTGCGCGCTCGGTCGAAGCGCTTCAAGCGGAGGCCGCCTGATGAGCCGGCTCGTGACCGACCCCAACTTCGCCGCGCCCGACGATTTCTACGCCGCGCTGATCGACGCGCATCGCGATCTCGAGACGCCGCAAAGCCACGCGCTGAACGCCAAGCTGGTGCTGCTGCTGGCCAATCACATCGGCGATGCGCAGGTGCTGCAGCAGGCGCTCGATGCCGCGCGTGCGAGCACGCTGCGAACGAAACAGGAATGAAGACGATGAGCTTGCGATACCAATCCGGCTTCGGCAACGAGTTCGCCAGCGAGGCGGTCGAAGGCGCGCTGCCGCTCGGGCGCAACAGCCCGCAGCGCGTCGGGCATGGCCTGTATGCCGAGCTGCTGTCGGGCACCGCTTTCACCGCGCCGCGCGCCGAAAACCGCCGCACCTGGCTCTATCGCCGCCAGCCGTCGGTCGTGACCGGCGGCTATGCGCCGTATGCGCAGGCGTTCTGGAAGACCGGCGCGAAGGACGGCGTCGCCGCGCCGCCGAACCCGCTGCGCTGGCATCCGGTGGCGGTGCCGGCGGAGGGCGAACTGGATTTCGTCGACGGCCTGCGCACCGTGGTCGTCAATGGCGATGCCGATGCGCAGACCGGCATGGCCGCGCACCTGGTGCTCGCGAACCGCTCGATGCAGCGGCGCGCCTTCGTCAATGCCGATGCCGAGATGCTGGTCGTCGCACAGCAGGGCCGGCTCGTGATCACGACCGAGCTCGGCGTGCTCGAAGTCTCGCCCGGCGAAGTGGCGCTGCTGCCGCGCGGCATGGCTTTCAAGGTCGCGGTCGACGGCGCGACGCGCGCCTACGTCTGCGAGAACTACGGCGCCGCGTTCCGCCTGCCCGAGCTGGGGCCGATCGGCTCGAACGGCCTCGCGAATGCGCGCGACTTCCTCGCGCCGGTCGCGGCGTTCGAAGACACGCCGGGTGACTACGAGATCGTCAAGAAATACGGCGGCGCGCTGTGGAGCACGCGCCAGGACCACACGCCGTTCGACGTCGTCGCATGGCACGGCAACCTGGTGCCGATGAAGTACGACACCGCGCGCTTCAACACCATCGGCTCGATCAGCTTCGACCATCCCGATCCGTCGATCTTCACGGTGCTGACCTCGCCATCGGACACGCCGGGCACCGCGAACTGCGACTTCGTGATCTTTCCGCCGCGCTGGCTGGTGGCCGAGGACACCTTCCGCCCGCCCTGGTACCACCGCAACCTGATGAGCGAGTTCATGGGCCTGGTGCACGGCCAGTACGACGCCAAGCCCGAGGGCTTCAAGCCCGGCGGCATGAGCCTGCACAACAGCATGGTGCCGCACGGCCCGGACACCGAGGCGTTCGCGAAGGCGAGCGATGCCAAGCTCGCGCCGCACAAGCTCGACGACACGCTGGCCTTCATGTTCGAAAGCCGCTGGCGCTTCCATCCGACCGCGTGGGCGATGCAAGGCGGCGCGATCGATGCGAACTACGCCGACTGCTGGGCCGGCCTGGCAGACGGCTTCCGGCCATGATCGCGAGCGCGCAACTCGACGAGACGCATGACGCGCGTCTCGAAAGCTGGGTCGCGTCGGCCAACGAAGCCGACTGCGACTTCACCATCCAGAACCTGCCGTTCGGCCGCTTTCGTCGTGCCGGCTCGCAAGAGCCCTGGCGCATCGGCGTCGCGATCGGCGACCAGGTGCTCGATCTCGCGCTGGCGCGCGAGCGCGTTCGCTGGGACGCGCGCATCGATGCGCTGCTCGAGCCGCTGGCGCAGGGCGATCTCAATCGCTTTCTCGCGCAGGGCGGCGAGGCGCGGCGTGCAATGCGCCGTGCCTTGTCGCACGCGCTGGCGGTGGGCAGCGAACGGCAGCTCGCGCTGATCGACTGCCTGATCGCGCAATCGCAGGTCGAACTCGGCTTGCCGTGCGAGATCCGCAACTACACCGACTTCTACACCGGCATCCATCACGCGACGGCCGTCGGCAAGCTGTTTCGCCCCGACAACCCGCTGCTGCCGAACTACCAGTGGGTGCCGATCGGCTATCACGGCCGCGCATCGTCGGTGCTGCCCAGCGGCGCGCCGATCGTGCGGCCCTGGGGCCAGCTCAAGGGCCCGAACGACGCGACGCCGCGCTTTGCGCCGAGCGCGCGCATGGACTTCGAGCTCGAGCTCGGCGTCGTGATCGCGACCGCCAACGAACTCGGCACGCCGCTGTCGATGGCGCAGGCCGAGGACGCCATCGCCGGCGTGGTGCTGCTCAACGACTGGTCGGCGCGCGACATCCAGCCCTGGGAGTACCAGCCGCTCGGGCCCTTCCTGTCGAAGAGCTTCGCGACGACGATCTCGCCGTGGCTCGTGACGATCGAGGCGCTCGCGCCGTTTCGAACTGCCTTCGAGCGGCCGGCGGGCGATCCGCAACCGCTGCCGCATCTCGACTCGGCCGACAACCGCACGAGCGGCGCATTCGACATCGCGCTGTCGGCGCGGCTTCGCACTGCCGCGATGCGCGCGCGCGGCGAAGCGCCGGCCACGATCTCGCGTTCGGGCTTTCGCGAGGCGGCCTACTGGACGCTGGCTCAGATGGTCACGCACCACGCGAGCAACGGCTGCAACCTGCAGCCGGGCGACCTGCTGGGCACCGGCACGCAGTCGGGCCCGCATCCGGGGCAGGGCGGCTCGATGCTGGAGCTCAGCGTCGGCGGCCGCGAGGCCTTGAAGCTGCCCGACGGCAGCGAACGCCGCTTCCTCGAAGACGGCGACGAGCTCTGGCTCGAAGCGCATGGCGAGAAGCCCGGCGCGCGCCGCATCGGCTTCGGGCCGTGCCGCGGCGAGGTCCACCCGGCCCGTGGCTGTTCTATTGCCGAACAATGATTCTCGACTCGTACAAACCCCGTTCGCCCCGCTGAGCTTCCTTGCCATCATCGTGCGCACACAACGAGCGCCTCACGAGCGCTCCGCCGGAGACACACGATGAAGAAGACGAACCGCCGCTGGCGCGCGACGCGCGCGCTGCTTGCCACTGCATCGCTCGCAGCCATCGCCTTCGGCGCGCAGGCCGAAGACGTGACGCTCAAGGTGCATCACTTCTGGAACCCGGCCGCGATGCCGCCCACGCGCATCCTGCAGCCGTGGTGCGACAAGATCGCGGCCGAGTCGAACAACCGGATGAAGTGCCAGATCTTCCCGGCGATGCAGCTCGGCGGCACACCCGCGCAGCTGATCGACCAGGCCAAGGACGGCGTCGTCGACATCGCCTTCACGCTGCCCGGCTACACCGCCGGCCGCTTCCCGGTGATGGAGGTGTTCGAGCTGCCCTTCATGACCAGCTCCGCCGAAGCCGCCGCCAAGGCCGCCTGGGACTACTACGGCAAGTACGGCCAGAAGGAGTTCGCCAGCGTCAAGCCGCTGATGTTCAGCGTGCACGACGAGGGCTACCTCCACACCCGCGACAAGCAGGTCAAGACGCTCGCCGACCTCAAGGGCCTGAAGCTGCGCGCGCCCACGCGCATGACCAACAAGCTGCTCGCCTCGCTGGGAGCGACGCCGGTCGCGATGCCGCTGCCGGCCGTGCCCGAGGCGGTCAGCAAGGGCGTGATCGATGGCTTCCTGCTGCCTTGGGAAGTGATCCCCTCGGTCAAGCTGCAGGAGATGGTGAAGTACCACACCGAGACCGATGCCGCGCACGGCGCGATGTACAGCGCGCTGTTCATCCTCGCGATGAACCCGGCCAAGTACCAGAGCCTGCCGCCCGATCTCAAGGCCATCATCGACCGCAACAGCGGCGCGGGCCTGTCGGCCTCGTCCGGCAAGATCTGGGACGAGAGCCAGGCCGTCGGCCGCAAGCCCGCCGTCGATCGTGGCAACACGTTCTATACCTTGCCTGCGGCCGAGACCGAGCAGTGGAAGCAGGCTTCGGCGCCGCTGTACGACGAGTGGGTCGCGCAGATGGACAAGGCCGGCCTGCCCGGCAAGCAGATGCTGCAGGACGCGCGCGACCTGCTGGTCAAGTACAAGAAGTAGGCGCCCGACCGACGATGCCCGTCCTGCGCAAGCTGGCCGAGTGGTTCGCCATCCTCGCGGGCCTCGTGGCCGGCGCAGTGGCGCTGCTCACGGTCGCCAGCATCCTCGGCCGCACCTTCGCGTCGCGGCCGATCTCCGGTGATGTCGAGCTCACGCAGTTCGGTGTCGCGCTCGCGATCTCGCTGTGCCTGCCGTGGTGCCAGCTGCATGGCGCCAACATCATCGTGGACTTCTTCACCCAGAAGGCGCGGCCGCGCACGAGACGGCGGCTCGATGCGATCGGCGCCTTGCTGGTGGCGATCTTCTGCGCGCTGCTGTCGTGGCGCGCCGCGGCCGGCGCGTTCTCGGTCGCCGAGGCCGGCGAGACGACGATGATCCTCGACGTGCCGATGTGGATCACCTACGCGGTGCTGTCGCCCGGCCTCGCGCTCGCGGCGCTGATCGCGCTGCTGCAGGCGGTCGCGCTGTGGCAGGGTCGCATCGAGCAGGCCGGCGATGCCGCCGTGGCGGGGAGCGCGCGATGAGCCCGACGGCGATCGGCATCGGCATGTTCGTGCTGATGCTCGCGATGATGGCGCTGCGCGTGCCGATCGCGGCCTCGATGTTCATTCCCGGCGCTCTGGGCTACTGGGCGCTGACCAACGACGCGGCCTTGCTGAACCTGCTCAAGGGCTCGGCGGTCGCGCGCCTGACGGTCTACGACCTCAGCGTGATCCCGCTGTTCCTGCTGATGGGCCAGTTCGCGACGCAAGGCGGCCTGAGCCGCGCGTTGTTCAAGGCCGCGGCGGCCTTCGTCGGGCACATCCGCGGCGGCCTGGGCATGGCCGCGGTGATCGCGGCCGCGGCGTTCGGCGCGGTGTGCGGCTCGTCGGTCGCGACGTCCGCGACGATCTCGCAGGTCGCCTATCCGGAGATGAAGGCGCACGGCTATCACGGCCGGCTGTCGACCGCGGTGCTGGCCACCGGCGGCACGCTGGGCATCCTGATTCCGCCGTCGGTGCCGCTGGTGGTCTATGCGATCCTGACCGAGCAGAACATCGCCAAGCTGTTCGCGGCCGCGATGATCCCGGGCCTGATCGCGATGTTCGGCTACATCGTCGTGATCTGGATCATGTGCCGCCGCAACCCCGAGCTCGCGACGCGCACCGAGCCGCTGCACTGGAGCCAGCGCTTTCGCGCGCTGTTCGGCGTGTGGCCGATCGCGACCATCTTCGTCGTCGTGTTCGGCGGCATCTACGGCGGCATCTTCACGCCGACCGAGGGCGCGGCCGTCGGCGCGATCGGCACGCTCGTCGCCGGCCTCGCGCAGCGCGAGCTCGGGCTCGACGGCATCCGGCGCAGCTTCCTGGGCGCCGCCGAGACCTCGGCGATGGTCTTCATGATCTTCCTCGGCGCCGACATGATGAACTCGGCGCTCGCGCTGACGCTGATGCCGGCGCACCTGGCGCAGTGGGTCGGCGGCCTGGCGGTGCCGCCGCTGGCGATCGTCGCGGCGGTGCTGATGTTCTACGTGCTGCTCGGCTGCGTGATGGACGAGCTGTCGATGATCCTGCTGACCATCCCGGTGCTGTTCCCGGCCGTGATGGGGCTGGACCTGTGGGGCCTCGCGCCCGAGGCCAAGGCGATCTGGTTCGGCATCCTGGTGCTGATGGTGGTGGAGATCGGCCTGATCGCACCGCCCGTGGGCCTGAACGTCTACGTCGTCAACAGCATCGCCAAGGACGTGCCGATGTCCGACACCTACAAGGGCGTGCTGCCGTTCCTGGCGAGCGACTTCATCCGCGTCGTCGCGCTGCTGTGCTTCCCGATGATCAGCCTGTGGCTGGTGGGGGCGCTGTTCCGATAGCGGCGATGATCGCGCCATGAAGGCGCTGCTGTTGTGGATCGCGCTCGGCTACCTGCTGCTGCTCGCGGCCGTGTTCCTGCTGCAGCAGCGCCTGCTGTACCTGCCGCAGCGCGCCGGCGTCGAGCAGATGGCGCGCGCGCCGCTCGCCGCCTGGCCATCGGCCGAGGCGTTTCGCGGCCTGCTGGCCGTGCCGCCCGGCGCGGCGCGCGGCACGGTCGTGGTCTTTCACGGCAACGCGGGGCATGCGGGCCATCGCGCCTTCTATGCGCAGGCGCTCGTGCCGCTGGGCTGGCGCGTCATCCTGGCCGAGTACCCCGGCTACGGTGCGCGCGACGGCGCACTCGGCGAGGCCAGCCTGGTGGCCGACGCGCGCGCGACGATCGCGCAGGCGCGACGCGAGTTCGGCGCGCCGCTGGTGGTGATCGGCGAATCGCTGGGCGCCGGCGTCGCGGCGGCGGCCGCCGCGCGCGAGGCGGATGCCGTCGCGGGGCTGCTGCTGATCACGCCGTGGGACCGGCTCGCGCACGTCGCCGCGCACCACTACCGCTGGCTGCCGGTCGAGGCGCTGCTGCGCGACCGCTACGAGAGCGCGCGGCACCTGGGCGACTTCGCGCGGCCGGTAGCCGTTGTCGTGACGCAGCACGACCGCGTCGTGCCGGCGCAGTTCGGCCGTGCGCTGCATGCGGCGCTGCGCGGGCCGTCGCGGCTGATCGAGATCGAGGACCGCGGCCACAACGACTGGCCCGATCGCGTCGACGCCGCCTGGTGGCGCGAGGCGATCGGCTTCGCGGCCGGCGAGGGGCGCTGAGTCCGGCGCGGCCGCTCGTGCCAGGGATGTCCCGATGCCCGCGCCGCGGCGCTCGCCGACACTCGCCGGCGTGGCCTCCCCGACGCTGATCGCCCAGGTTCGCGACGAACTCGCGCGCCACCTGCCTTTCGCGCAGATGGAGCCCGCGGCGCTCGAGGCGCTGCTCGCCGCGGCCGAGCAGGTCTACTTCGCGCCTGGCGAGCGCGTGCTCGCGCCCGAGGACGGCCCGGTCGATCACCTGCTGGTGATCCGCCAGGGGTCCATCACCGGGCGGCGCTCGGCCCACGAATCGTCCAGCGCGTTCGAGTACGAGAGCGGCGATGTCTTCCCGGTCGGCGCCTTGCTCGGTGCGCGGCCGGTCGCGGCGCGCTACGAGGCGCGCACCGACAGCTTCTGCCTGCGCGTGCCGGCCGAGTCGGTGCGGCGCGTCGCGGCATCGAGCGCGCCGTTCGCCGACTTCCTGCACCGCCGCGTGCTCCAGCTGCTCGACGCGTCGCGCGAGGCGCTGCGCGTGGCCTACGCGTCGCAGACGCTGGCCGAACAGTCGCTCGAGCGGCCGCTGCGCGATTGCATCCGGCGCGCGCCCGTCAGCGTGGCGCCGCACGCGCCGCTCGGCGAGGCGCTCACGCTGATGCACGAGCAGCGCATCGGCTCGCTGCTCGTGCAGGGACCGGGCGGCGATCTGCAAGGCATCCTCACGCGCCATGACGTGCTGGCGCGCATCGCGCTGCCGCAGCTGGCGCTGACGGCGCCGGTCGAGGTCGCGATGAGCCGTCCGGTGCATGCGCTTGAAGCCGACGCGTCCGCCCAGGACGCCGCGATCCTGATGTCGCGCCACGGCATCCGGCACGTGCCCGTGACCGAGCGCGGCCGCCTCGTCGGCCTGGTCTCCGAGCGCGACCTGTTCGCGCTGCAGCGTCTCTCGCTCATGCAGGTCAGCAACGCGATCCGCGCCGCCGAGGACGTGCCCACGCTCGCGCTGGTGGCCGACGACATCCGCCGCTTTGCGCGCAACCTGCTCGCGCAGGGCATCGGGGCGCGCCAGCTCACCGAGCTGGTGAGCCATCTGAACGACGCGCTGACCGGGCGCCTCGTCGGCATCGTCGCCGCGCAGTGCGGCGTCGACCTGTCGCGCGCGTGCTGGCTCGCGTTCGGCTCCGAAGGGCGTTCGGAGCAGACCATCGCCACCGACCAGGACAACGGCCTGGTGTTCGAGAGCGACGATCCGCAGCGCGACCGGCCGGCCTGGCTCGCGTTCGCGCGGCGCGCCAACGATGCGCTCGACCGCTGCGGCTACCCGCTGTGCCGCGGCAACGTGATGGCGAGCAATCCCGAGTGCTGCCTCACGCCCGCCGAGTGGCTCGCGCGCTTCACCCGCTGGATGGAGCACGGTGCGCCCGCGGACCTGCTCGCCGCGAGCATCTACTTCGACCTGCGCCCGCTGGCTGGCCGCGCCGACCTGACCCACGGCCTGGGCGAGCTGCTCGCGCGCCATGCGCCGCGCCTGCCGCGCTTCATGAAGCAGCTCGCCGGCAACGCGCTGGAGCGGCGCGTCCCGCTCAACTGGCACGGCGGCTTCGAAGCGCCGCGCGTCGACCTCAAGCTCAACGGCACGGCGATCGTCGTCGACGCCGCGCGCGTCTATGCGCTCGCGCATGGCGCCGCGGTCACGGGCACGCGCGCGCGCCTGGAGGCCGTGGGGCCCGCGCTGGGCGTGCCGGCGCTGGAGCTCGAAGGCTGGATCGGCGCCTTCGAGTACCTGCAGATGCTGCGGCTGCGTGCGCAGATCGACGTCGCGTCGGGCGGCGCGGCCTCGCCCAACGAGGTCGAGGTAGACGCGCTCAACGACATCGACCGCCGCGTGCTGAAGGAGTCGTTGCGCGTCGCACGGCGCCTGCAGCAGCGCCTCGAGCTCGACTACCTGCGATGAGGCTGCGCTGGCCGTGGCGGCGCGGCGGCGCCCGGGAGTCGAGCGGGCGCTGGGTGGTGCTCGATGTCGAGGCCAGCGGCCTCGACGCGCACCGCGACCGCTTGCTCGCGATCGCCGCGATCGGCGTGCGCGTCGACGCGCGGCGCGTCAGCGTCGCGCTCGACGACAGCTTCGAGGTCGTGCTGCGCCAGCAGGACGAGAGCACGGACAAGGCCAACATCCTGCTGCACGGCATCGGCGTCGGCGCGCAGCGCGCTGGCAGCAGCCCCGCCGAGGCGCTCGGGGCCTTCGAGCGCTTTGCGGCCGGATCGCCGCTGGTGGCCTTCCATGCGGCCTTCGACCGCACGCTGATCGAGCGCACGCTGCGCGACGCCTGCGGCCGCCGGCTGGCGTCGCGCTGGCTCGACCTCGCGCAGCTCGTGCAGGCGGTTCATCCCGAGGCGCGCGAACGATCGCTCGACGAGTGGATGCAGCGCATGGGCATCCGCTGCGCGCAGCGCCATCGCGCCGTGGCCGACACGCTCGCGACGGCCGAGTTGCTGCAGATGCTGTGGCCGCGCGTGATGGCGCAGTCGCGCGACGGCTCGTTCGACGCCGTCGCGCGGTTCGCCTCGCAGCGGCGCTGGCTCGGCGGCTAGGGCCTGTCAACGCACTGGGAGGGCTCGCGCCAGCTGGGGCGACGCCTGCTTCAGACGCACGACCAGGGCCGCCAGCGACGAGGCCGTGGCCAGCGCCACCACTCCCGTCCAGCCGTGGGCGGCGAGCATCAAGGCGCCCAGCGCCGAACCGGCCGCCATGCCGACGAACATGCCGGTGAACAGCACCGCGTTGAGCCGGCTGCGCGCGGCAGGATCGATGCCGTAGACGATGGTCTGGTGGCCGATCAGCGTGGCCTGCACGCCCAGATCGAAGCCGAGCGCGGCCACGGCCAGCAGCACCAGCTGGGCTTCGCGCGACAGCAGCGGCATGAAGGCCATCGACGCGAACGACACCAGCGACAAGCCCGCGCCCAGCCGCGTGACGAGCTCCGGCCCGCGCCGATCGGCCAGCCGGCCGGCCAGCGGCGCGGCCAGTGCGCCGGCCGCGCCCGCGAGGCCGAAGGCACCGGCCGCGGCCGCGCCCAGGTGCAGCGGCTCGCCGTGCAGCATCACCGCCAGCGTCGACCAGAACGCGCTGAAGCCGATCGCAAGCAGCCCCTGGGCCCATGCGGCGCGACGCAGCGGCGCGTGCTGCCGCCACAGCTGAGCGAGCGAGCCGAGCAGGGCGAGATAGGGCAGCCGCGTCGTCGGCGCAAAGCGCGGCAACCCGCGCCAGGCAGCCACGCCGATCGCCGCGATGCTCGCCGCCGCCGCGACGAACACCGCGCGCCAGCCGAAGTGCTCGGCGATGAAGCCGCTCGCGACGCGCGACAGCAAGATGCCCAGCAGCAGCCCGGTCATCACGGTGCCGACGACCTTGCCGCGGCTGGCCTCGGGCGCCAGGGTCGCTGCGGCCGGCACGATGTCTTGCGCCATCGTCGCGGCGATGCCGACCGCGAGGCTGGCCGCCAGCAGCATCGCGATGCCCGGGGCCGCGCCGGCCGCCAGCAGCGCAGCGCACAGGATGGCGGCCTTGATCAGGATGATGCGGCGCCGGTCGAAGCGATCGCCCAGCGGCGCCAGCAGCGCGATGCCCAGCGCATAGCCGAGCTGGGTCAGCGTCGGCACGAAGCCGGCGGCGCGCGACGAGGCGCCGATGTCGGCGCCCAGCACGCCCAGCATCGGCTGGCTGTAGTACAGCGAGGCGACCGACAGGCCGGCACCGCTGGCCAGCAGCAGGGTCAGCGGCCGCGAGAGGCCGGTGCCATGCGTCGATTGAATGGAAGACATCGCGTAAACCCGTATGTGAGAAGACTGGTCGGGAGTGTCTTCTCTATGGAAGATGCCGGGTAGTCCCGCGAGGAGAACAACGGCTATACGCCGAATGCATGCCATGACCGCCAACACCAGCAGCCCGAACCTCGACCGCTTGGCCTTGATGCAGACCTTCGTGCAGATCGTCGAGGCGGGCAGCCTGTCGGCCGCGGCGCAGCAGCTGGGCGCGACGCAACCCACCGTGAGCCGGCGGCTGCAGGCGCTCGAGCGCTCGCTGGGCGTGCGGCTGCTGCAGCGCTCGACCCATTCGATGCAGCTGACCGAGGACGGCCAGCGCTGCTATGCCGGCGCGAAGGAGCTGTTGGCCAGCTGGGCCGCGTTCGAGGCCGAGCTGCGCGGTGCCGGCGACGCGCCCGAGGGCACGCTGCGCGTCGTCGCGCCGCATGCGCTGGGGCAGCATCTGCTGGTCGAGCCGCTCGCGGCCTATCTGCGCGCGCATCCGCGCGTCTCGGTCGAGTGGCTGCTGCACGATCGCCGGCCCGATTTCATCGGCGAGGCGATCGACTGCGCGATCCAGGTCGGCGAGCTGCAGGATCCGTCGGTGGTCGCGGTGAAGCTGTCGGAGATCCCGCGCATCGTCGTCGCGGCACCGCAGCTGGTGGCCGAGCACGGCCTGCCGGGCCATGCGCAAGCGCTGGCCGACTGGCCGTGGCTGGCGCTGCGCACCTTCTATCGCACCGAGGTGCTGCTGACGCATCGCGATGGCGGCGCGCCGTGCCGCGTGCCGATCCGCGCGCGCATGGCGACCGACAGCCTCTACGCGCTGCGCAGCGCCGCGCTGATGGGCCTGGGCGCGTGCATGGCCTCGAGCTGGATGCTGACCGAGGACCTGGCTTCAGGCCGCCTGGTGCAACTGGTGCCCGATTGGCAGCCGGCGCCGCTGCCGGTGTGGCTGGTCTATCCGCATGCGAACTTCTATCCGGCCAAGCTGCGGCGCTTCGTCGAGTTGATGCGAAGTGCGATGGCCGAGCGGGTCGACCGCGTGTAGCGAAGCGCTTCATAGAATGCCGCCATGCATATCGAGAAGATCGCCTGCGCGGCGGGCGTGCTGATCCTGCTGGCGGCGTGCCAGACGCAGCCCACGCGCAAGAGCGTCTACCAAGGCGAGCGCTTCGAATCGACCGAGACCCACGTCCGCAGCTTCGATGCGCCGACCTGGCAGGCCTGCGAGGCGGCGCGCCGCGCGCTGCTGAGCCAGGGCTACCTGATCACGCAGGCGCAGCGCGAGCTGGTGACCGCGCGCAAGAGCTTCCAGCCCGACCCCGAGGTCCACATGGAGCTGCAGTTCAGCGTGGTCTGCGCGCCGGATGGGCGCACCGGCCGCAGCTCGCTGGCCTTCGTGACCGCGACGCAGGACCGCTATGCGCTGAAGAAGGCCAACAGCTCGGCCAGCCTGGGCGTCGGCGTGCTCGGCTCGGTCTCGGTGCCGCTGACCGGCAGCGACGACTCGATGGTCAAGGTCGGCAGCGAGACGATCTCGTCGGGGCCGTTCTACAACCGCTTCTTCGCGCTGGTCGATCGCTTCCTGGGCGATGCGGATCCGGAGGCGGTGGAGCCGCTGGGCAACCCGTAGCTCAGTTCTTCTCCAGCCACTTGGCCAGCGTCGTCGCGCCGAGCCAGGCGCCGGGCGAGGGCGTCAGCGTCGCGTCGTCGAGGCGCGCGCCGAAGTAGCGGGCGTCTTCGTCGGTGACGACTTCGCGCGCATCGCCGTGCGACTGCAAGGTCTTGCGCAGCAGCTCGTCGAGGCCGAGCGCCTGCGGGCCGGCGATCTCGCGCATCGCGTCGCGCGGCGGCGCCATCGCGGCCTCGGCCATCGCCAGCGCGACATCGTCGGCGGCGATCGGCTGCAGCGTCGCCGAGGTGGCGCGCACGTGGCCGTCGACCATCGAGCCGTCGGCGATGGGCGCGAGGAACTCGAAGAACTGCGTCGCGCGCACGATCGTCCACGGCACGCCGCCTTGCTCGATCAAGGCCTCCTGCGCGAGCTTGGCGCGCAGGTAGCCGCTGTCGGGCGCGCGCTCGGAGCCGACCACCGACAGCGCGACCACATGCCCGACGCCGGCCGCGCGTGCGGCCGCGAGGATGTTGCGCGTCGAGGTCTCGAAGAAGTCCATCACCGCCTGGTCGGCGAACGACGGCGAGTTGGAGACGTCAACCACGACGTCGGCGCCTGCTAGCGCCTGCGCGAGGCCCTGGCCGGTCAGCGTGTCGACGCCGCCCGATGGCGATGCCGACAACACCTCGTGGCCGGCGTTGCGCAGCAGCGGCTGCATCTTGCGACCGATGAGGCCGCTGCCTCCGATGATGACGATCTTCATGCCTTGACTCCTTCGTGGGTGTGCATGCCGACAAGACGCGCGGCGGGGCGCGCTTGTGACACGGCCGCGCGGATTTCATTTGCAATGAAGCCTTCAGGGCATGAAACGCGCCCAAAGCCCGCGGCGCGTCGAATGCGCAGCCATGAACCTGAATGGATGCGACAAGCGCCTGACGCGCGCGGTCACCGACGCGGCGCCGCCGCGTCATGGCGCGCCACGTCGTGCTGCGTCGAGCGATGCGATCGGCCGTGCCGATGGAACAAAGGCGACAAGCCGCTGCCGCATCGCAGGAACGAGCGACGCCATCGGTAGGGGCATGCATGTTGCACCCGAGTGCGGCATCGTCAATTCGCCGAGTGCTCATGAACGAACCGGTTTCGAGCCGTGCGCAGCGCCTGAAGGCGCTCTCGCTGGCCATGCTTTGCGTCGCGACCCTGGTCGCCTGTGGTGGTGGTTCCAGTGGCGGCTCGTCGCCATCGCCCGCGCCCGCACCGAGTCCGGAGCCACCGCCGCCGCCGCCACCACCGCCGCCACCACCGCCGCCGCCTCCTCCCTCGTCATCCGGCGCACCGGTCGCGGTGAACTGCACGCACACCGGCAGCGGCAACGATTACCGCGTCGGCCCGGGCCAGACCTACGCCTCGATCGGCGCGCTGCCGTGGGAGAGCCTGAACGCCGGCGACACGGTGCGCATCTTCCATCGCGACCAGCCCTATCGCGAGAAGCTGCTGATCGCGCGCAGCGGCACGCAGGCACAGCCGATCCGCGTGTGCGGCGTGCCGGGGCCGCAGGGGCAGCTGCCGGTGCTGTCGGCCAGCGGCGCGACGACGCGGCCGCAGCTCGCCTCGCTGTTCGGCAACTGGCATCCGACCGACGGCATGGAGCAGACCGGGATCATCGTGATCTGGGCGCCCACCTATGAAGGCATGGTGCAGCACGTGCACATCGAAGGCCTGCAGTTCCAGGACGTCATGCATGCGCCTTATCGGCCGCAGGACATGAACACCTTCGTCGACGCGCGCGGCACGACCCGTACGTACAACGACGGCGCGGCGGGCATTCGCATCCAGCGCGCGCGCAACCTCGTGTTCCGCGGCAACGCCTTCATGTTCAACCCGGTCGGCGTCTACATCATCAGCCAGGCCTATGCCGAGAACCACATGGTTCGCAACGTGCTGGTCGAAGGCAACTACTTCGCGAACAACGGCCTGCTGAACGACTACAACAAGCACCAGGCCTATCTGCAGGGCACCAACTTCACGATCCAGTACAACTGGTTCGGCCAGCTCACGCCGGGCGCGCAGGCCAACAACCTGAAGATGCGCACTGCCGGCGACGTGGTGCGCTACAACTACTTCGAGAACGGCGCGCGCAGCCTCGACATGATCGACGTCGAGGACTTCACCGAGCTGCTGATGCCCTGGTCCTACGCGCGCTTCAAGGCCGAGAACCACACCGGCACGACCTACGACGCGCAGCAGGCCGCCGACTGGGACGCCTACAAGCGCAGCTACGTCTACGGCAACTTGTTCCACCTGCACGGCGAGCAGGCCTGGCCCAACCCGATCCACTACGGCTACGACAACAGCCCGCTGGACCGCCGCCCCGGCACGCTCTGGTTCTACTTCAACACCCTGGTCTACCAGACCGATCGCGCCGACCAGCCGACGATGCGGCTGTTCGACTGCTGCTCCGACTTCAACGAGAGCTACTACGGCGCCGACGCCTATCTCTCCAACGGCACCTGGCACTACCGCCACGGCGGCACCGAGTGGGGGCCGATGATGGCGCACGCGGCCTCGAGCTGGCCGGTCATGCAGGCGCACAACAACGCGATCTACATGAGCTCGGCGACGCCCGGCGCGGCACCGTCGGCCTTCGAGCTCACGCGCTGGAAGGCCGACCAGCTCGCACTGGGCCGCAACTGGATCTCGTCGCACTGGAATACCGCGGTGCCGGCGACCGGCAACACGGTGACGCCGGGCTTCGGGCTGGGCGTGATACCGGACTCGGTGGTCTATCCGGGCGGCAATGCGAGCCACCACGTGACGGGCACGCAGAACCTGTTGACGGGCAGCGGCGTGCCGCTCGATCTCGCGAGCTTTCGTCCGACCGCCGACAGCCCCTTGAAGCAGCAGGCGCTGGCGCTGCCGGCGGGCATTCCGCGCGCGATGTGGCCGACGCATCAAGTGCGCCTCGTGCCCGGCTCGCCGGGCAAGCTCGAGGTCGTCGAGCGCACGACGCTCTCGACGCTGGGGGCGAACGAATGAGCCGCGCGCGATGGCTCCATGTCGCGCTGCTGATGAGCGCATTGGCCGTGGGCTGCGGCGGCGGATCGAGCGGAGGCGCATCGCCATCGCCCGCGCCGGCGCCATCGCCTGGCTCACCACCGCCGCCACCGCCGCCACCGCCGCCACCGCCACCGCCGCCGCCACCGGCGCCCGGCGCCTGGTCGAGCGCCACCATCGGCGGCGGCGGTGCCGCGCTCTACGGCTGCGACAGCGGCATGCTGTTCGAAGGCTTCACGAGCTATCGCTACGTGCGCGCCGGCGCCAGCGGCGGCAACGGCTCGCGCGCACAGCCCTACGGCAGCGTGCAGGCGGCCCATGCCTCGGTCGCCTCGGGCCAGAAGGTCACGATCTGCGTCGAGGGCGGCAGCTACAGCGAGAACGTCGGCGCCGAGCCGGACGACATGTCGCGCGGCTACCGGCTGATCGGCGGCTTCGTCGCCGGCAGCGACTTCACGCGGCGCGATGTCGTCGCGTCGCCGAGCCGCATCGCGGCGGCCAGCGCGAGCGCGCCGGTGCTGCGCTTCGGCAACCACGGCGAAATCGTCGTCGACGGCTTCGAGCTGTCGGGCGGGCTGCGCGGTCTGTACGTCAACGGCTACGCGGCCAATCGCAAGCTGGTGGTGCGCAACAACCTCGTGCATCACAACGGCGTCGTGATCGGCACGGCCGCAAGCCTGCCCGCAGGCGTGAGCGAGAACAGCCTCGGCGGCGTGGTCGCGAGCGGCAGCGACGTGCTGGTCGAGTACAACGAGATCCACTCGAACGACGGCGCACACAACGGCGCGGGCCTGAACATCGGCGGCGCGGCGAGCAGCGAGGAGAACCGCGTCGTCGACGGCTCGCTGGCGATCGGCACCGCGCTCGCGCGGGTTCGCTACAACCGCATCCATCACAACACGCTGCGCTGGGATACGCCGCACGGCGCCGGCATCACGCTCAACATGAACGCGCGCGTCGAGCGCAACCTCGTGTGGGCCAACCAGGCGCTGAAGTGGTCGGCCAACGGCGGCGACGGTGTCGGCGGCGGCTTGATCTCGCAGTCGCCGCTGGCCACCGTGACGCTGGCCGACAACTGGTTCGAAGGCAATCGCGCATTGAAGGCCGGTGCCGGCTTCTTCTTCGACGAGGCCTCGATCGCGACCGCCTACAACAACGTGGTGATCGGCAACGACGGCGACAGCGCGGTCTGCGTCGACGGTCGCGCCGGCGGCGACGCGGCGAGCGACCGCAGCTTCCTCACGCTGGTGCACAACACCGTCGCGCTCAACAGCGGCGCGGCGGTGATGGTGCAAGACAGCACGCTGCATGCCTTCGACAACCTGTTCTGGCGCAACGACGGTGGCAACGACCTCGTCGCCGCCATCGGCGGCGCGCAGGCCGAGACGCTGCTGGCCGATGCCAACGCGATGAACCTCGATGCGGTGCAGGTCTTCACATCGTCGACGCTGCTGCCGTTCGGGCAGCTGAGCCTCGCGAGCGTCGACCTGCGGCCGACGCAGGCAGTCGGCGCGACGACGCTGTGGAGCTTCACGCCCGCGTACTCCCATGCCGGCGCCTTGACCAAGGCACCGGCTCTCGATGCCGCAGCGCAGGCGAGATCCGCCGGCCAGCCGGTGCAGTACGGCGCCTACCAGCGACCTTGACGCTCTCTCGAATTTCGCGCCTTGCAGTTGTCCATTCTTCCGCCCTCGGCGGCGCTGGCCGATCACGTGCTGTTCTACGTGGCGCGCCGTCGCCTGCCCGATGCCGGGCCGGCGACGGCGACCTGGGTCGCGCGCTTTCCGGCCCACATGTACTCGGCGCTGACGATCGTGCATCGCGGCGAGCTGAGCCATTCGTTGACGCGCAGGCGGCTGCCGCGCAGCTCGCTGTCGGGCGCGATGTCGGTCGCGACGCTGTGCGAATACGTCGACCAGCCCGAGACCACGGTGGTCGTGCTCAAACCCGGCCGCCTGACCGACCTGTGCCGGCTGCCGGCCTCGGAGCTGAGCGACCGCTGGATCGACACCAACGCGGTGTTCTCGATCGCCGAGCAGGTGGAGCTCGACGACCGCATGGCCGCGCAGCCGACGCTGGCGCGCCAGATCATGGTGCTCGAGCAACTGCTCGAGAAGCGCTTCGCGCATGGCACCGGTGGCGAGGCCGAGCGGCTCGCGCGCATCGTGCGCGAGGGCGCGTGGCGCATCGCGCGCATGCGCGTCGGCGAGCTGGCCGATGCCTTCGGCTGGACGCCGCGGCGGCTGGAGCGGCGCTTCCAGAGCGGCCTGGGCGTGACGCCGAAGCTGTTCATTCGGCTCGCGCGCCTGCAACTCGCGCTGGCGCTGCTGCAGCGCGCCGGGCTCGCGGGCAAGAGCAGCGGCGCGATCGCGTCGGTCGCCGCGCAGGCGGGCTTCTCGGATCCCTCGCACCTCGCGCGCGAGGTCAAGGCCCTCGCGGGGCTGGCGCCGTCGCAGCTGCTGGCCGCGCTGCTGTCACCGGCAGGGCCCGCATGGGCCTTCGCGGTGCCGCAAGACAGCCTGCAGCCGCTGGGCGGCCAGACGCCGCAGACGCACGGGGCGGCGTCGCGGGACGCGATACTTCGCGCATGAGCAAGAGCTTCGTCGACGCGAACTACCGCTTCATTGCGGCCTACCAGGAAGTCAACGCGCGCGTGACGCAGCGCCAGCAGGCGCTGGCGCTGTACGTGAGCCTGGTGGTGGGCTTGCTGGCGATGCTGGTGGCGCTGCGTCCGGTGTCGGGGCAGCACGAGCCGCCGGTCGAATGGCTGGTGCTGGGCTTTCCGGTCGCGTCGCTGTGCCTGGCCTTCCTGAACCACAAGGCCGAGCGATCGATCACCAACCTGCGCATGTTCCTGGCGCAGCTCGAGCAGCTCGACGACGCGCACCTGCGGCTGCCGAGCTACAACACCGACCCGAGCTGGGCGGCCGGCGCGAACCGTGCGCGGCGCTGGCACGACCTCGCCGCGGCCGTGCTGGTGGTGGGCGGCAATGCGGCCGGGCTGGGCGCGGCGCTGGCGATCCACTCGGCGCGCTTCGTCGGAGCGCCGTGGGCCCTGCCTCTGGCGATCGTGCTGGCGCTGGCATCGCTGGTGGCGGTGCTCGCGACGCCGCGCTGGCACTACCGCCCGTCGGTGACGAAGGACTGAGCTTCGGGCCGACAAAAGGAAAGGGCCCGCACTTTCGTGCGGGCCCTTGCTTTTTTATCTGGTGCCGGAGATAGGAGTCGAACCTACGACCTTCGCATTACGAATGCGCTGCTCTACCAACTGAGCTACACCGGCCAGAGCCCGCGATTATAAGCACAAGCCGCGGCGCCCCGGCCAAGCCGGTTTCAGCCCGCCTCGCCGTGATAGCTCGTCACGCGCTCGACCTCGTTCTTCGAGCCCAGGATCACGCTGACGCGCTCGTGCAGCTGGCCCGGCTTGATGTCCAGGATGCGCTGCTTGCCGTTGGTCGCGGCGCCGCCGGCCTGCTCGACCAGGAAGCCCATCGGGTTGGCCTCGTACATCAGGCGCAGCTTGCCGGGCTTGTTGGGCTCGCGCGCGTCCCACGGGTACAGGAACACGCCGCCGCGGCTGAGGATGCGATGCACGTCGGCCACCATGCTGGCGATCCAGCGCATGTTGAAGTCCTTGCCGCGCGGGCCCGTGGTGCCGGCCAGGCATTCGTCGACATAGCGCTTCACCGGCGGGGCCCAGTGGCGCATGTTCGACGCGTTGATCGCGAACTCCTTGGTGTCCTCCGGAATGCGCACGTCGTCCTGGATCAGCACGAACGAACCGGTCTCGCGGTCGAGCGTGAACATCGCGACGCCGTCGCCCACCGTCAGCACCAGCGTGGTCTGCGGGCCGTAGATGCAGTAGCCGGCCGCGGCCTGGGCGCTGCCGGGCTGCAGGAAATCGTCGACGCTGACGCCGGCATGGCCCTCGGGCTTCTTGAGCACCGAGAAGATCGTGCCGATGCTGACGTTGACGTCGATGTTCGACGAGCCGTCGAGCGGATCGAACAGCAGCAGGTACTCGCCTTGCGGATAGCGGTTCGGCACGACGTAGATGCTGTCCATCTCCTCGGAGGCCATCGCGGCGAGCGCGCCGCCCCATTCGTTGGCCTCGATCAGCACCTCGTTGGCGATGATGTCGAGCTTCTTCTGCACCTCGCCTTGCACGTTCTCGCTGCCGGCGGTGCCGAGCACGCCCCCGAGCGCGCCCTTGTTGACGCTGATCGCGATGCCCTTGCAGGCGCGCGCCACCACCTCGAGCAGCAGCCGCAGCTGCGCCGGGATGTGGCCGTGCGCGCGCTGCTGCTCGACGAGGTATTGGGTCAGGCTGACTCGGCGGCTCATGTCGGTTTCCTCAAAAGGCGAAGTTCAATCGGCGAGCGAGTGCGTGACGATCTCGCGCGTGTCGTCGCTCAGCTCGGGCCTGGCGGCCACGCGCGCGATCGCCTCGCGCGCCGCCGAGCGCAGCGGCTCGGCCAGCGTGCGCCAGCGGTCCATCGCGCGCGCCAGTCGCGACGCGAGCTGCGGATTGAAGCTGTCGATCTCGACCACCTTGTCGGCCCAGAACACATAGCCCGCCGCATCGGCGCGATGGAAGGCGGCCGGGTTGGTGAGGAACAGCGCGGTCAGCAGGCTGCGTGCGCGGTTCGGGTTGCGCAAGGTGAAGTCGGGATGCTGGGTCAGGGCGCGGATGCGCTCGAACACGCGGCCACCGCGCTCGCAGGTCGTGGCCTGCAGCTGGAACCACTTGTCGAGCACCAGCGGCTCGTCCTTGAACAGCGCGTGGAAGCGCTCCAGCGCCGGCTGCGCCAGATCCGAATGCGCGTGCAGCAGCGCGGCCAGCGCGCCGGCGCGATCGGTCATGTTGCCGGCGTCCTTGACGCGCTGGTAGGCGCGGCCCGGCCAGACGCTGTCGCCGCGCTCGACGGCCTCGCGCACGAGCATCGCCAGCGCATGGTTGACCAGCGCGCGCTGACCGGTCGAGCGTGCATCGGGCCGATAGCCGCCCGCCGGCTGCTGCGTCTCGAACACCCAGGCCCAGTCCTCGTGCAGCGCGCGCGCGAGCTGGCCGCGGATCGATTCGCGCGCGGCGTGGATGCGCTGCGGATCGACGTCGCGGCCGATGTGCTCGGCCACGTAGCCTTCGCTGGGCAGCGTCAGCACCAGGTCCTTGAAGGCCGCATCGAGCGACTCGTCGCGCAGCAGCGCGCGCAGCGCCGCGATGAAGGCCTCGTCCAGCGGCTGCTCGGCCTCGCCGCGCACGCGCGCGAGGATGCGCGACAGCCCCAGCTGCTGCGCCGCCTCCCAGCGGTTGAAGGCATCGCTGTCGTGCGCCAGCAGCGTGAAGAGCGCCGCTTCGTCGAGCCCGGCATCCAGCACCACCGGCGCCGAGAAGCCGCGCAGCAGCGAGGGCACCGGCGCGCTCGGCACGTTGACGAACACGAAGCGCTGCTGCGCGTCGTGCAGCACCAGCATGCGCGAGGTGCCCGCGGGCGCGGCCTCGCCTTCGAGCTGCAGCGCGATCTCGTGGCCGGCCGCGTCGACCAGGCCCATCTCGACCGGAATCACCCACGGCGCCTTGCCCGGCTGGCCGGGCGTCGGCAGGCCGTGCTGGGTGAGCTCCAGCGTGTAGGTCTGCGCCAGCGCATCGTGATGGCCGCGCGCGACCACGCGCGGCGTGCCGGCCTGCGAGTACCAGCGCTTGAACTGCTCGAGCCGCGCGCTCAATTCGCTGCCGGGGTTGGCATCGGCGATCGCCTGCGCGAAGTCGTCGCAGGTCACGGCCTGGCCGTCATGGCGCTCGAAGTAGAGCTTCATGCCGCGCGCGAAACCGTCGCGGCCCACCAGGTTGGCCTGCATGCGCACGACCTCGGCGCCCTTTTCGTAGACCGTCGCGGTGTAGAAGTTGTCGATCGCCTGGTAGGCGTCGGGGCGCACCGGGTGCGCCATCGGGCCGGCATCCTCGGGGAACTGGAACTGGCGCAGGCCGCGCACGTCCTCGATGCGCTTGACCGCGCGGGCCGAGGCGTCGCCGGTCATGTCCATCGAGAACTCCTGGTCGCGATAGACGGTGAGGCCTTCCTTCAGCGAGAGCTGGAACCAGTCGCGGCAGGTGATGCGGTTGCCGGTCCAGTTGTGGAAGTACTCGTGGCCGACCACGCTTTCGATGGCCGAGAAGTCGATGTCGGTCGCGGTGGCCGGATTGGCGAGCACGAACTTGGTGTTGAACAGGTTCAGGCCCTTGTTCTCCATCGCGCCCATGTTGAAGTCGCTGACCGCGACGATCATGAAGCGCTCCAGGTCCAGCGGCAGGCCGAAGCGCGCCTCGTCCCAGGCCACCGAGGCGATCAGCGAGCGCATCGCGTGCTCGGTCTTGTCGAGATCGCCGGCGCGCACGTAGACCTGCAGCAGGTGCTCGCGGCCGTTGCGCGCGCGGATCTTCTGCTCGCGGCACACCAGATCGGCCGCGACCAGCGCGAACAGATAGCTGGGCTTGGGGAACGGGTCGTGCCACTTCGCGAAGTGCTTGCCGTCGGGCAGCTCGCCTTGCTCGAGCAGGTTGCCGTTGGACAGCAGCACCGGGTACTTCTTCGCGTTGGCCTTGAGCGTGACGGTGTAGACCGCCATCACGTCGGGTCGATCGAGGAAGTAGGTGATGCGCCGAAAGCCCTGCGCCTCGCACTGCGTGAAGAAGCCGCCGCCCGAGGTGTACAGGCCCGAGAGCTCGAGGTTCTTCTCGGGGCAGCAGGTGTTGCGCACCTCGAGCGTGAACTCGCCGTCGGGCAGGTTGTCGAGCACCAGGCAGTCGTCCTCGGTGCGAAAGGTCGCCGGCTCGCCGTTGACCATCACGCGCGTGAGGTTCAGGCCTTCGCCGTTGAGCTTGAGCGGCTGGCCGGGCTCGCCGGCGGCGTTGCGCTCGACCGTCATCTTGTTGATGACGAGGGTCTTGGCCGCATCGAGGTCGAAGGTCAGGTCGACGGTGCGGATCCAGTAGGCCGGCGCGAGATAGTCCTCGCGGCGCACCAGCGGTGCCGTGCCTTCGCGCATCGTGGTCATCATGCTTGTTGTCCTTTTGGGATCAGGTGATCAGACGCCTTGCTTGAGGCTGGCCTGGATGAATGGGTCGAGGTCGCCGTCGAGCACCTTCTGGGTGTTCGAGATCTCGACGCCGGTGCGCAAGTCCTTGATGCGGCTCTGGTCGAGCACGTAGCTGCGGATCTGGTGGCCCCAGCCGACGTCGGTCTTGGAGTCCTCGAGCTTTTGCTGCTCGGCCAGCTGCTTGCGCATCTCGTGCTCGTACAGGCGCGCGCGCAGCATCTGCCAGGCTTCGTCGCGGTTGCGGTGCTGCGAACGGTCGTTCTGGCACTGCACGACGATGCCGGTCGGGATGTGCGTGAGGCGCACCGCCGAGTCCGTCTTGTTGATGTGCTGGCCGCCCGCGCCCGAGGCGCGGAAGGTGTCGGTGCGCACGTCGGCCGGGTTGATCTCGATCTCGATCGAGTCGTCGACTTCCGGATACACGAACACGCTCGCGAACGAGGTGTGGCGGCCGCCCGCGGAATCGAAAGGGCTCTTGCGCACCAGGCGATGCACGCCGGTCTCGGTGCGCAGGTGGCCGAAGGCGTAGTCGCCCTCGATCTTGAGCGTGGCCGAGCGGATGCCGGCGACGTCGCCCTCCGACTCTTCCATCACCTCGGCCTTGAAGCCCTTGCGCTCGCAGTAGCGCAGGTACTGGCGCAACAGCATCGAGGCCCAGTCGCAGGCTTCGGTGCCGCCGGCGCCGGCCTGGATGTCGAGGAAGCAGTTGCTCGGATCGGCCGGGTTGTTGAACATGCGGCGGAACTCGAGCTGCTCGATCTCCTCGGCGAGCGCGGCGGCGTCGGACTCGATGGCCTGCAGCGAATCGAAGTCGTCCTCGGCCTTGACCATCTCGTAGAGCTCGGCGTTGTCGGCCAGCGAGCCGCCGACGCGCTCGAGCACCTCGACCACCGTCTCGAGCGACTTCTTCTCGCGGCCCAGGGCCTGCGCGTTCTTCGGGTCGTTCCAGACCGCGGGATCTTCCAGCGCGGCGTTGACCTCGCTCAGGCGGCGCGACTTCTGGTCGAAGTCAAAGATACCTCCGTAGGTCCTGCGCGCGCTGCGACAGGTCCGCGAGGGTGGTGCCGATGATGTTGACGCGTTCGATGTCCATGCCACTTCCTGTGTTCGTGTCGCCACTCGGCCCGGTCCCAGACATGGGCCCGGCCGGCGGCGGAAGCGGCGATTTTCGCACTGCCCGGGCCCTGGGGTGGCCCATTGCGCAGGCCCGGTTCAGGGGCGGTCCAGGAAGGCCTCGATCAGGGCCGCCACCTGCTGCGGCTGGTCGTGGTGCAGCATGTGGCCGCAATCGGCCAGCGCATGGCGCTCGACCTGCTTCACGACCGCGAGCCGTTCGTGGAACTCGGCCAGCGTGTAGCGCTCGCCCCACCACTTGACCAGGTCGGTGTCGCGGCCCTCGATCCACAGCAGCGGCGCCTCGATCTGGCGCCAGCAGGCCAGCACTTCCTCCACCTGGTAGAGGTTGGCGTTGCTGCGCTTGTGGGCCGGATCGCCCTGGATCACCCAGCGCCCGCTCGCGGCATCGAGGCGCGACCAGTGCGGCGCGAGCCAGCGCGCGAACGCCACCGACAGCCGCGGGTTGTTCTTGCGCAGCCGCTCGGCCACCTCGTCGCAGCTGGCGTAGTCGCGCAGCTGTTGCGGGGTCTTGAGCTCGTCGAGCCACTGGCGATAGCGCTTGGGTGCCTGCTCGGGCTTGCTGCGCGGCAGGCCGAAGCCTTCGAGATTGATCAGCCGGCGCACCCGCTCGGGCCGCACGCCGGCATAGAGCATCACGACGTTGCCGCCCATGCTGTGGCCGGCCAGGTCGACCGGTGCGTCGGGCGAGAGCGTGTCGAGCAGGGCGTCGAGGTCGCCGAGGTAGTCGGCGAAGAAGTAGCCGTCGCTCGGCTGCGGCGCGGGGCTGCCGCCGAAGCCGCGCCAGTCGGCCGCGAAGACCTGGCGTTCGTGGGCCAGCGCGTCGACCACGAACTGGAACGACGCGGCCACGTCCATCCAGCCGTGCATCAAGACCAGCGGCGCGCGGCCCGGCTGTGGCTCGCCCCAGGCGAGCACGTGGTAATCGAGGCCGCGCACCGGCACGGTGATCGAGCGCGCGATGCGCTGTGCTTGATAGGCGTCGGTCGAGGACATCGGGCGACTGTACGCAGCCTCGCGCGCGGCTGCCGTCCCGGCCGGGACAAGCCCCGACAATGGCCCGATGAACACCTTCACGCTGCGCCCCGCCGCGCCCGCCGACGTGCCCGACATCGTGCGACTGATCGTCGCGCTGGCCGACTACGAGAAGCTCACCCACCTGCTGGAGATCACGCCCGAGAAGCTGCAGGCGCAGCTGTTCGGCGCGCGAGCGGTGGTCGAGGCGCTGGTCGCCGAGCTGGGCGATGGCCGCGTGGTCGGCTTCGCGCTGTTCTTCACCAATTTCTCGACCTTTCTCTGCAAGCCCGGCCTGTACCTGGAGGACTTGTTCGTCGAGCCCGAGCACCGCGGCCTGGGCATCGGCCGGGCATTGATGAAGGCGCTGGCCGGCATCGCCGTCGAGCGCGACTACGGTCGCTTCGAGTGGTGCGTGCTCGACTGGAACGAGCCGGCGATCCGCTTCTACCAGTCGCTGGGCGCGAGCATCCTGCCGGACTGGCGGCTGTGCCGCGTGACCGGCCAGGCGATGGAACGCCTCGCGTGATGAAGCCGATCGCACGCGTATTGACGACGCTCGCGCTGGCCGCGAGCATGCCGGCCATGGCTGCGATCGATGTCTACGCGCTGTGGAACTACGCCCAACCCGCCGAGAGCGAGCAGCGCTTTCGCGCCGCGCTGGCGGGGGCGAGCGGCGACGACGAGCTGATCCTGCGCACCCAGATCGCGCGCACGTTCAGCCTGCGCAAGCGCTTCGACGAAGCCAATGCCGAGCTCGACGCGATCGCGCCGCGCCTGGCCACCGCCGGCCCGGCGCCGCGCGTGCATGCGCTGCTCGAACGGGGCCGCACGCTGCGATCGGGCGGCGCGCCGGCGCAGGCCCGGCCGCTGTTCGTCGAGGCCTTCGAGCTCGCGCAGCGCGAGCAGCTCGAATACCTCGCCGCCGATGCGCTGCACATGGTCGCGCTGGTCGAGCCCGGCATCGACGGCCAGATCGAATGGAACCGCCGCACCGCGGAATACGCCGCCGCGGCGCGGGATCCGCGCGCCCAGGGCTGGGCTGCCGCCGCCTGGAACAACCTGGGCGTCGCGCTCAACGAGGCCAAGCGCCACGACGAGGCGCTGGCGGCTTTCGAGAAATCGCTCGTCGCCTACCAGCGCAAGGGCGGAGCCGGCGAGGTCCGCGTCGCGAAGTGGATGCTCGCGCACACCGAGCGCCTGCTTGGGCGCAACGACGCCGCGCTCGCCGCCCAGCTCGCGCTGGAGCGCGAATGCGCCGAGGCCGGCGAACCCGATCCCTATGTCTTCGAGGAGCTGGCGCTGCTCTATGCGGCGCGCGGCGACGCGGACCGCGCGGCCCACTACCAGGCACTGCAGAAGAAGTCGTCGAGCGGCGGTTGACGGCCGCGAGCCGGGTTTTCAGGACGTTTCAGGCCAATCAAGGACGCTCCTGGCCGGCCGAGCGAGCATGCGCCCAGCGGTGACGAGGCTTGTCGCCGAGGAGTGCTTTCCGATGCGATTCATGCCCACACCGAAGCCGCTGCCGCCCGTGGCAGGCCCGCGGACATGAAGACCGCCTGGTCCGCGTCGGGCTGGCCGGCCTATATGGCCCTGCCGCCGATGGACGCCGATGCGCTCGCGCCGCGCGACGACGGCGGCACCGCGATGCATTCCTACTGGGCCGGCAGCGGCCAGGCCGGCCTGGCGGTCGGCGTGACCGGCCATCGCCCGCCGCATCTCGCTCCCGAACATCTCGCCCGCCTGCGCGAGCAGGCCAGCTCGCTGCTGCGCGGCCTGCGCGACGCGCAGGGCCCGGCCGTGCGCCCGCGCCTGGTCTCGGCGCTGGCCGAGGGCGCCGACCGCCATCTCGCCGACCTGGCGCTGGCCGACGGCTACACGCTGCACGCCGTGCTGCCCTTCCTGAAGGCGCAGTACGCGGCCGATTTCGCGACGCCCGCCTCGGTGCACGAGTTCGAGCGCCTGCTGCTGCGAGCCTGGTCGGTGCTGGAACTGCCGGGCGACCGTGCCGAAGGCGACCGCGCCTACGAGGCCGCCGGCCATGCGGTGCTGGAGCAGTCGGACGTGCTGATCGCCGTGTGGGACGGCGCGCCGGCGCGCGGGCGCGGAGGCACGGCTGCGATGGTGGTGGAGGCCTGGCGTCGTCGCGTGCCGGTGCTGCACCTGTCGGCGCGCCACGAAACCGCGCCGACGCTGCTGTGGGCCGCCGACGAGGACGCGGCCAACGCGCCGCTCGATCTCGATCGGCTGCCGTATCAGCCCTGCGATGGCGAGGCGCTCGAACGCATCGTCTCGCTGCGCCGCGCGGCGCGGCGCTGACATCCGCATTGGTCTGAACTGCTGCGACACTGCGCGCCGCGCAACAGGAGTACGTGATGCACCGAGTTGAAGTTCATGTCGACGTGGTCGATGGCCAGATCGTGGTCGAGCCCGAGACCAACCTGCGCCACAAGCCGAAGAACGTGAAGATCATGTGGACGCTGGCGACCCAGGACTGGAAGTTCGACGACCACGGCATCGACATCGTCGAGATCACCAACCAGTTCCGCGATGCGCAGCGCATCAACCACGGCAAGGCCTACGCCTGGCGCGACAAGAACAGCGACGGCAAGCAATACAAGTACGACGTCAACCTGGTCTCGCTCGACGGCAAGGTCAAGCTCAAGCTCGATCCGCTGATCAACAACGGCGGCGGCGGCTGAGGCCGCGACGGCTGTTCGCTGTTGTCCCGTGGCATCGCGCACGCCGCGCGGGCGCGGACTCGACGACACTGCGCTACTTTTGGTAACCGCAGTGCCGATGTCCCATGTGCGCCGCCGATGCCCGACGCGCCTCTCCCGAGCCCGATACGCCGCCCACGCGCCGCTACGGCGCCTTCCTGAGCTATAGCCACAGCGACGCGGCCCTGGTCGCCAAGCTGCAGCGCGGGCTCGAGACCTATCGATTGCCGCCGCGCCTGGCCGGTCGCGAGACCGCGGTCGGCCCGGTGCCGCGCAGCGTCGGCCCGATCTTCAGAGACCGCGACGAGCTGCCCGCCGGCGCCGACCTCGCGACCCATGTGCGCGAGGGCCTGGCGGCCAGCCGCTGGCTGATCGTCGTGTGCTCGCCGGCCGCGGCGGCCTCGCCGTGGGTCGAGCGCGAGATCGTCGAATTCAAGCGCCTGCACGGCGAGGAGCGCGTGCTGGCGGTGATCGCCTCGGGCGAGCCCTACGCCAGCCTCAAGCCGGGCCGCGAGGCCGAGGAGTGCTTCCCGCTGGCGCTGCGCCATGCGCTGGCCGACGACGGCACGCCGAGCGGCGCGGCGCTGGAGCCGATCGCGGTCGATCTGCGCAAGCAGGGCGACGGGCCGCGCATGGCGCTGCTCAAGCTGATCGCCGGCATGACCGGCGTCGGTGTCGACGAACTGGCGCAGCGCGACGCGCAGCGGCGCGCGCGGCGGCTGGCCTGGCTCGCCGTCGGCGCGAGCGTCGGCATGATCGCGATGGGCGTGCTGGCCTTCACCGCGACCCAGGCGCGCAACGAGGCGCGCCAGCAGCGCGCGCAGGCCGAGGACCTGATCGAGTTCATGCTCGGCGACCTGCGCAAGAAGCTCGAGCCGGTCGGTCGGCTCGAGGTGCTGGACTCGGTGGGCGAAAAGGCGCTGGGCTACTACGCTGCCCAGGATGCCGACGCACTCGATGCCAACTCGCTGGGGCACCGCGCCCGGGCGATGCACCTGATCGGCGAGATCCGCGACCTGCGCGGCCAGCGCGAACCTTCCGAGCAGGCCTTCGCGCAGGCCGCCGACACGACCGCGCAGTTGCTGGCGCGCGCCCCGAACGATCCGAAGCGCATCTTCGAGCATTCGCAAAGCGAGTTCTGGGTCGGGCTTGCGGCCTGGCGGCGCGGCAACCTGCCGGTCGCCGAACAGCGCTTCGCCAGCTACCTGCGGCTCGCGCGGCAGCTGGTCGCGATCGATCCGAACAACGACGACTGGCAGATCGAACTCGGCTTCGCGTCGATGAACATGGGTGTCGTGTTCGATCGCCAGGGCCGCTGGAACGAAGCCCTCGAGCACTACGAGCCGACGCGGCGCATCTTCGAGGCGCGGCTGGAGCGCAATCCGGTGCTGTTCATCGAGCTCGCCACCGCCTATGGCTGGATCTCGAACACCTACGAGAAACAGGACCGCTATGCCGAGGCGGCCGAAGCGCAGCAGGCCAAGTTGCGGCTGTTCGGGCGCATGCCGGACTCGGCCAAGGACCGCCGGGCGCTGCTCGGGCGCGTGAACGCCAACTACCTGCTGGCGCGGTTGGCGATGTATCAAGGCCAGCTCGACCAGGCCGAGGCCGCCGGCCGTGAGGCGACCGCACTAAGTCGCGAACTGGTGGCGATCGATCCGAGCAACCAGCTCTGGCTGTCCGAGTACGCCTTCGCAAACGCGACGCTGGCAGCGGTGCTGCAGGCAAAGGGTCAGTGCACGGCCGCGCGCGAAGCGCTCGACATCGTCAGCGAGGCCTTGCCGCGACTGGCCGCTGCCGACCCGTCCAACATGGAGTACGGCATCGCGCTGCCGAACCGCTGGCTTCCGCTGGCGGTGGCCTGCGAAGTCCGGCCGGGCGAGCAGCTGATCGCGAACGCGCGCGAGCTGATCCAGCACGCGCGCGCGCTGCTCGACGAGCCGGGCAACTTCGAGTCCGCGCGCGCGCGCTGGGTGGCCGACATGCAGTACCAGCTCGGCAGGCTGCTCCAGCGGCACGGCGACCCCGACGCAGCCCGGGCGCAATGGCGCGACGCGCTCGCCCTGCTAGAGAAGGGCGAGCCCAAGCCGGTCACGGCGTACCCGCTGCTCTCGCGCGTGCGGGTGCATCTCGCGCTGGGCCAGCTCGATGCCGCGCGCGGCTTCGCCGAGCGGCTGCGCGCGACACCGCTTCGCACGCCCGCCGCGCTGGCCCTGCTCGCCGATCCGGCGCTCGCGCCGGCCGCCGCTTCCCCCGTCGCCAAAAGGAGCTCGCAATGACCACCACCGAGGAAGAACAGATGGCCCAGGAAAACGTGCCCGTGCAGGTGATCGACGGCGAGATCGTCGTGCAGGAGAACGTCGATCTCACGAAGCAGCCCAAGAACGTGAAGATCATCTGGCAGATGCAGACCGACGGCTGGGTCTTCACCGATCAGGGCATCGTGATCACGAACCCGGGCGAGCAGTTCAGCGAACCCACCCGCACTGCCAACGGCCGCGCCTTCCACTGGAAGGACAAGAACGACGACGGCAAGCAGTACAAGTACTCGATCTATGTCGCGCCCGAGAAGGGCGGCGACGGCATCGAGCTCGACCCCGGCATCACCAACGGCGGTGGTGGCGGCGGGGGCGGCGGGGGCTGAGGCCTCAGCGACGCGGCGCAGGCGGCTCGAACACTTCGGCGGCGCGCGCCTGAAGCCCGCAGTCGCTCGCCAGCGACTGCAGGCGCGGCTCGAGCGCGCGCGCGTCGTCGTCGCGACCGAGCGCGAGCAGCGCGCGCGCCTGCAGCAGCAGCGCCAGGCACAGGGCCATCGCCGAACGCCCGCCGCCGAGCCGCTCGGCCAGGTCGCTCGCCTGTGCCAGCGCCGCCTCGGCATCACCGAGCGCGAGCGTCAGCTCGGCCAGGTGCAGCTCGGCGCGCAAGGCGCCGCGCTCATCACCGGCCGCGCGGCGCAGCGCGAGTTCGCGCGCGCGCGCATCGCGGCTCGCGGCCCAGTCCTGCTTCGCGCGCGCCACATCGGCACGCGCACGCCAGCCCCAGGCGCGCACGCGCAGCGGCCAGTCGTGTTGCTCGAGGGCCAGCGCCTCGTCGAGCGCGGCCTGGGCGGTGTCGGCATCGGTCTGGCCGGCGATCGCGGTCAGCTCGGCGTACAGGCCCATCGCGTCGTCGAGCGCGCGGTACAGCGCCTGCGCGCGCTCGCCCGCGGCGCGCGAGCGCTGCGCATCGCGCTCGGACCAGGCCCATTGCGCGGCACGCCACCAGCGCGCGGCGATCGGCGCCGGCAGCGCGCCGGCGGTCGCGGCCGGCTCGCTCGCGTCGATCCAGCGGCGCGCCTCGTCGTCGAGCGACAGGTAGCGCCATAGCGGCGCGGCGGCGCCCACCATCGCGGCCGCGCTGACCGGATCGCGCAAGATGGACCAGGCCAGCGCGGCGCGCAGGTCCTCCAGCTCGGGCTCGAAGCGCGCGAGCCAGTCGGCGTCGGTGCTGACGAGAAAGGCATCGGGCGCGGCCTCGAAGGTCTCGCGCACGATCTGCGCGTGGCAGGCCTTCAGCGCGTCGATCTCGCCGGCCTGCGCCGAGCGCTCGCGCGCATAGGCGCGGCCGGTCTCGCTGAGCGCATAGCGCGGCGGATCGCGCGTGTCGACGCCGACCAGCGAGCGCTCGACCAGGCTCGCCAGCCGCTCGGCCGCGGCCCAGGGCTCGTCGCCGCCATCGGCCAGCGCGGCCTGCGCCGACGCGAGCGAGAAGCTCGCCTCGAACATGCCGAGCCGGCGCCATGCGACCTGTTCCTCGGGCTCGAGCAGCGCGTGGCTCCAGTCGATCACCGCCTGCAGCGACAGATGACGCGCCGCGGCGTCGCGCTTGCCCGCGCTCAGCAGCTTGAAGCGCTCGTCGAGATGGCGCGCGACGCCTTGCGCGCCGAGCATCGGCAAGCGCGCGGCGGCCAGCTGCAAGGCCAGCGGCAGGCCGTCGAGGCGGCGGCAGATCTCGATCAGCGCGGCGCGGTTGTCCTCGTTCGCCACGAAGCGGCGATCGAGCGCGCGCGCACGATCGACCAGCAGCGCGAAGGCCGGGCAGCACTTGGCCTCGGCGAGCGTCGCATCGGGCGAGGGCAGGCCGAGCGCATCGAGCCGCAGCACGACTTCGCCGTCGATGCGCAGCGGCGCCTGGCTGGTCACCAGCAGGCGCAGGCCAGGCGCGGCGCGCAGCAGCGTCGCGGCGGTCTCGGCGACCTGGCCGAGCAGATGCTCGGCGTTGTCGAGCACCAGCAGCAGCGACAGCGGACGCAGCGCCGTGGCCAGCGCGGCCAGGCAGGCGGTGCCCTGCAGTTCGAGGCCGATCGCCGCGGCGATCGCGCCCGGTATCAGCGCCGCATCGCCCAGCGCCGCCAGCTCGACCCAGGCCGCGCCGTGCGGATGCGCGGCGGCATGGCGCTTGGCGCCCTCGATCGCCAGCCGCGTCTTGCCCATGCCGCCGGGGCCGACGACGGTCAGCAGGCGCTCGTTCGCGATCGCCTGCTCGAGCATCGCCAGCTCCGCCTCGCGCCCGAGCATCTCGCTGGCCGGCTGCGGCAGGGCATGCGAGGCGGAATACACGGCCGCGGGTGGTGACCAGACGGGCGCGGCGGCGGCGCGGGTTTCGGCCAGCGTGAACTGGTAGCCGCGGCCGGGCACGGTCGAGATCGCCGATGCGCCGAGCGCCTTGCGCAGCGCGCTGATCTGCACCTGCAGGTTGTTCTCCTCGACCACCAGGCCGGGCCAGGCGAGGTCGAGCAGCTCGGTCTTGGTGACGATGCGCTCGCGCCGCTCGACCAGGGCGATCAGCACGTCGAAGGCGCGCGCGCCCAGCGTCAGCGGCTGGCCGTCGACCAGCAACTGGCGTTGCGCGGGGCGGATCTCGCAGGAGCCGAACAGCAGCGGTGCGCTCAAGACGTCGTTCGTCGAGGGGAAGGGAAAGCGCGTGATTGTCACCGCGCCACGTGACTTCAGAAGGATTCAGGTCAACAAAGGACGGCGCTGCCCCGGCTGAAGAAACTGGCGACTCGAACCGACCCGGAGCCCGCCATGCCGATCGCCGCACTGCCCCAGCTGCCCAGCGCTGCCCAAGCGTGCGTTCCGATGCCGTGCGGCGGGCCGGTCGGCTTCGGCCTGCCGATGCATGCGTTTCAGTCCGTCGGGGCCTGGAAGCCGCCGGCGCGGTAAGTCAGCACGAGGGTGTCGCGCCAGGCGCCGTCGCCCTCGGCCACCGGCTGGATCGGAGTGCTCTCATGAATCACGCGTGCATCGTCGAGCAGCAGCGCACTCCATGGCGCGTCGAGCGTGAAGCGCACGCCGTGCGGGCCGTCGGCCTCGAATACGCGGGTCTCGCCGCCGCGCACGCCGCGGCGTTCGATCAGCACGACGGCCACGTAGTCGACGCCATCGCGGTGCGCGCCCTCCGGCGTCGGCCGCCCGACGCCATCGCGCGTGTCGATCCGAAACGGATGGGCCTCGATGAACCAGGCGTCGGGCGCATGCCCGGCTGCCTGCGCGAACACCAGGCCGAGCGCGGCGATCAGGTCGCGCCAGGCGGCGCTCGCGGCCATGCGCGCATCGAGGGGTTCGAACCAGCGCTCGATGCCGCCATGAAGCGCGTTGTAAGTGGTCGGCTGCCAATGGGCCCGGTGCGGCTGCGCCTCGAGCGGCGCGCCCGATTGAGCGAGCTGCTGCACGTAGCAGCCGTGGCGGCGGTGGCGATAACGGCCGCCGTCCTTCAGGTGGGCATCGGGCGGTAGGTCGTTCCAGAACGGGTGCAGCGCCGCGTCGAGCTCGGCGCTCGCATGGCCGGCCAGCGCGCCGAGCGCGGAGGGCTCGAGCACCGCATAGCCGCCGCCACGCAATTGCGCTGCGAGCGTTTCGCGCGCGGCGGCCTGCACGAAATGCGCGGCCGCGGGCGGGCGCAGGACCAGGGACGTGGGGTCGATCGCTGCGGGCATGTTCGGGTGTGTCATGGCGCCGGCCAGCCTAGCATGCGGCCTTTCGCATGACCCGGAGAACGCCCGAATGGCCCTGCGCCCGAACGCCGACGAAGACCGCCACGAATCGCTGCACCGCGAGTTCCGCTGGCGCGTGCCGACGCTGTTCAACATCGCCGAGGTCTGCTGCGGCCGCTGGGCGCGCGATGCGCGCCACGCCGATCGCCCCGCGGTGCTCTACGAGCGCGAGGACGGCCGCGCGTCGACGCTGAGCTATGCGCAATTGCAGGCGCAGGCCAACCGCTTGTCGCATGCGCTCGAGCGGCTCGGCGTCGCGCGCGGCGATCGCGTCGCGATCGTGATGCCGCAGCGGCCCGAGACCGCGATCGCGCATGTCGCGTTGCAGCAGCTCGGCGCGGTCGCGATGCCGCTGTCGATGCTGTTCGGACCCGAGGCGCTCGAGTACCGGCTGCGCGACAGCGAGGCGCGCGTCGCGATCGCAGACGAGACCGGCATCGCCAACCTGCGCGCGGCGGCCGCGGCCTGCCCGGCGCTCGAGCACATCGTCGCGGTGGGCGATGCCGCGGGCCAGGGCAGCGTCGACTGGGAGGCCGCCTTGGCGCGCGAGTCGGCCACCTTCAACGCGCTCGCCACGCATGCCGACGAGGCCGCGATCCTGATCTACACCAGCGGCACGACCGGCCCGCCCAAGGGTGCGTTGATTCCGCAGCGCGCGCTGATCGGCAACCTGCCGGGCTTCGTGTGCTCGCAGAACTGGTTCCCGCAGGACGACAGCGTGTTCTGGAGCCCGGCCGACTGGGCCTGGACCGGCGGGCTGATGGATGCGCTGCTGCCCTCGCTGTATTTCGGGCGGCCGATCGTCGGCTTCCAGGGCCGCTTCGGGCCCGAGCGCGCGTTCGAGCTGATCGAGCGCCACCGCGTCACGCACAGCTTCCTGTTTCCGACCGCGCTGAAGGCGATGATGAAGGCGGTGCCGTCACCGCGCCAGCGCTACGCGCTGCAGCTGCGCGCGATCATGAGCGCCGGCGAGGCGGTCGGCGATGCCGTGTTCGCCTACGGCCGCGAGCAGCTCGGCCTCACGATCAACGAGATGTTCGGCCAGACCGAGATCAACTACATCGTCGGCAACTGCGGCCGCAGCCTCGATGCGAAGGGCCGCGAACAAGCCGGCTGGCCGGCGCGCGCCGGCAGCATGGGTCGCGCCTATCCGGGCCATCGCATCGCGGTGGTCGACGACGACGGGCGCGAAGTGCCGCGCGGCACGCCGGGCGATGTGGCCTTGCACCGGCGCGATCGCCACGGCGATCTCGACCCGATCTTCTTCCTCGGCTACTGGCGCAACGAGGACGCGACGCGCGCCAAGTTCACCGGCGATCCGCTCGACTCGTGGTGCCGCACCGGCGACACCGCGGTGATGGACGAGGCCGGCTACCTCTGGTACCAGGGCCGCAGCGACGATGTCTTCAAGGCCGCCGGCTATCGCATCGGGCCGAGCGAGATCGAGAACTGCCTGGTCAAGCATGCGGCGGTCGCGAACGCGGCGGTCGTGCCCAAGCCGGATGCCGAGCGCGGCGCGGTCGTGAAGGCCTATGTCGTGCTCGCGCCTGGCCATGCGGGCTCGGCGCAACTGGTCGAGCAACTGCAGCAGCATGTGCGCGGCCGGCTCGCGCCCTACGAATATCCGAAGGAGATCGAGTTCATCGAGGCCTTGCCGATGACGACCACCGGCAAGGTGCAGCGCCGCGTGCTGCGCTTGCAGGAGGAGGAGCGCGCCCGCGCGGCCAAGGCGCAGGCGTAGGCGCAGGCCTACGTGCGGGCACGCGCTCGGCCGACCCGTCGCGGCCGCTCGTGTGACGAGACTGAAGACGTCCCCAACCAACTGAGGAGATGTCATGTCTCGATTCACTCGAACCGTTTGTGCGCTCGCCATAGGCGGCGCGTTCGCTTGCGGCGTCCAGGCCCAGACCACGATGTCCAGCGCCGATCGCAAGGTCGCGAAGGACCAGATCGAATCGACCTACAAGGCCGCTCGCGAGGCCTGCAACTCGCAGTCGGGCAATGCCAAGGATGTCTGCGTCGAGCAGGCCAAGGGCCAGAAGAATGTCAGCGAGGCCGACCTCGAGTACAAGCACAGCGGCAAGGACTCCGATCGCACGAAGGTCGCCATGGCGCGCGCCGAGGCCGACTACGCGGTCGCCAAGGAGCGCTGCGACGACCTGGCCGGCAATGCCAAGGACGTCTGCGTGAAGGATGCCAAGGCCGCCGAGACGCGCGCCAAGGCCGACGCCAAGGTCAGCAAGGACTCGACCGAATCGCGCAAGGAAGCTGCCGACGACAAGCGCGACGCCCAGTACAAGGCCGCGGCCGAGCGCTGCGACAGCCTGGCTGGCCAAGCCAAGGACAGCTGCGTCGCCGAGGCGAAGCAGCTCTACGGCAAGCGCTGAGTCGCAAGTCGGTTTCCCGGCCGTGGCAACCCCCTACGGCTTGGAGATGTGGAGAAGGTCGCGCCCGGCGCACACTGCCTGGGCAGGAGGTGTGCATGAGGCGCGACGAATTCCTGGCGCAGCCGGTGGTCGACGAGTTCGTCAACCACGTGGCGCGCCTGCTTGACGACGCACCGTTCGAGCATGCCTACGTGGTGCACGACGGCCGCCTGCCGCACGGCCATCCGGCCCTGCGCACGGGGGGCCGGCTGCGCATTCGCACGCTGCAAGATGCCTTTCGCCAGTCGTGGTGGCGCGGCCTCGAATACGACAGCCACAAACCCATCTACGACGAGTTGCGCGCCGGAGTGCGCCAGGCGACGGCCGATCCCTTCGACCCGCATGCGCCCGAGCTCTACCACGCCGCGCTCGACGCGGTGCTGGGCTGGGTCGCGGGCGGGCACGGTGGCTCGCAATACCTCGCCAACCTGGCCTGGGCCAACGCGTGCGGGCCGTCGCTGGTCGCGCGGCTGGAGGCCGGGCGGCGCGAGATGGACAGTGCCGATCCCGATCCGGGCCTGTTCGATGTCGATGTCGGCCCGCGCGCCAACGCGATGCTCGGGCGCTGGTACGCGATCGTCTGCGAGCGCGTGATGGTCTACGACGGCAGCATCGGTGCCGCGCTCGGGCTGGTCGTGCGGCGCTTTTGCGAAGGCAGCGGCCGCGCGACCGTGCCGCCGCAACTGGCCTTTCGCTGGGCGCCGCCGTCCGGCGGCGGCTTGCAGCGGCGCGATCCCAGCGCAGGCGACTGGCACTTCGAACGCCTGCCGCCGCAAGGCGGCGCGGCCTGGGCGATCTGCCAGTTGCGCGCCAGCTGGATCTTCGACGCGGCGCTGCAGCGCAGCAGCGCCGGCTGGTGCGCGCTGGACGACGGCCTGCGCCGCATCGAGGCGGCGCTGTTCACGATCGGCTACGAAGTGCCCAGCCACTAGCTCCTTCATGGGAGCGCGGCCTGCCCGGCCGCTAGGCAATGGCTATCGGCTTGCTTGGCCGACTCAATCGCGGTCATTTGTCGAATAGCCGTAAACTATGCTGCGTTGCGGCGAAAAACGAGCTCCCCGAAGCGCCGCACCTGTTCATCAACCCGCTGAACCACCGACGACCATGACTCTCATCAACACCACCGTCCAGCCCTTCAAGGTCCAAGCCTTCCACAACGGCAAGTTCGTCGAGATCACCGAGCAATCGCTCAAGGGCAAGTGGTCGACGCTGATCTTCATGCCGGCCGCGTTCACCTTCAACTGCCCGACCGAAGTCGAGGACGCCGCCGCCAACTACGCCGAGTTCAAGAAGCTCGACACCGAGGTCTACATCGTCACGACCGACACGCACTTCGCGCACAAGGTCTGGCACGAGACCTCGCCGGCCGTCGGCAAGGCGCAGTTCCCGCTGATCGGCGACCCGACGCACCAGCTGACCCGCGCCTTCGGCGTGCACATCGAGGAAGAAGGCCTGGCGCTGCGCGGCACCTTCGTGATCAACCCCGAAGGCGTGATCAAGACCGCCGAAGTGCACGACAACGCGATCGCGCGTGACGTCAAGGAAACGCTGCGCAAGCTCAAGGCTGCGCAGTACGTCGCCAAGAACCCCGGCCAGGTCTGCCCGGCCAAGTGGAACGAAGGCGAGAAGACGCTGACCCCGTCGCTCGACCTCGTCGGCAAGATCTAAGCGATCCGCCGCGATGCCCGCCGGCCGGCGGGCATCCACACACGACACGGACCCACGGGTCCTGTCGACCGCACCCGCTTCGGGTCCGGTCGAGAGGGCTTGCTTTGCCCCCGATTTGCTCAAGGAGTAACGCCATGCTCGACGCCAACCTGCAAAACCAGCTTCGCGCCTACCTCGAGCGCCTGACGCAGCCGGTCGAGCTGATCGCCTCGCTCGACGACCGCGAGGCCTCGCAGGAGATGCGCACGCTGCTCGAGCAGATCGCCTCGCTGAGCGACAAGGTCACGGCGCGCTTCGACGGCAACGATGCGCGCAAGCCTTCGTTCCAGATCACCCGCGCCGGCGCCGACATGGGCCTGCGTTTCGCCGCGGTGCCGATGGGCCACGAGTTCACCTCGCTGGTGCTGGCGCTGCTGCAGGCCGGCGGCCATCCGCCCAAGGTCGACGAGCAGACGATCGAAGCCATCAAGGCGCTCGACGGCGACTTCCGCTTCGAGACCTGGATGAGCCTGACCTGCCACAACTGCCCGGATGTGGTTCAGGCCTTCAACCTGATGGCGGTGCTGAACCCGAAGATCCGCCACGTCGCGATCGACGGCGGCCTGTTCCAGCAAGAGGTCGAAGAGCGCCAGATCATGGCGGTGCCGCTGGTGTTCCTGAATGGCGAGCCGTTCGCGTCGGGCCGCATGGAGCTGGCCGAGATCGTCGCCAAGCTCGATACCGGCGCGGCCGCGCGCGATGCCGAGAAGCTCTCGGCCAAGCCGACCTTCGATGTGCTGATCGTCGGCGGCGGCCCGGCCGGCGCGGCGGCGGCCGTCTATGCGGCGCGCAAGGGCATTCGCACCGGCATCGTCGCCGAGCGCTTCGGCGGTCAGACGCAAGACACGATGGGCATCGAGAACTATCCGTCGGTGCTCGAGACGCAAGGCCCCAAGTTCTCGGCCGCGCTCGAGGCGCATGCGCGCGCCTACGACGTCGACATCATGAATCTGCAGCGCGTCGCGGCGATCGAGCCGGCGACGCCTGCGCGCAAGACCATCGAGGTCAAGCTCGAGAACGGCGCGACGCTGTCGACGCGTTCGCTGATCCTCGCGACCGGCGCGCGCTGGCGCAACGTCAACGTGCCCGGCGAAGCCGAGTACAAGAACCGCGGCGTGGCCTATTGCCCGCACTGCGACGGCCCGCTGTTCAAGGGCAAGAAGGTCGCGGTGATCGGCGGCGGCAACTCGGGCGTCGAGGCGGCGATCGACCTGGCGGGCATCGTCGAGCATGTGACCCTGGTCGAGTTCGCGCCGGAGCTGAAGGCCGACGCGGTGCTGGTGAGCAAGCTGCAAAGCCTGCCCAACGTGACGATCCACGTGAACGCGCAGACCACCGAGATCACCGGCGACGGCCAGAAGGTCGACGGCCTGCGCTTCAAGGACCGCGTGAGCGGCGACGAGCACCACGTCGCGCTGGCGGGCGTGTTCGTGCAGATCGGCCTGGTGCCCAACACCGAGTGGCTGCGCGGCACGGTCGAGCTGTCGAAGTACGGCGAGATCATCGTCGACGCGCGCTGCGCGACCAGCGTGCCGGGCGTGTTCGCGGCCGGCGACGCGACGATCGTGCCCTACAAGCAGATCGTCATCGCGGCCGGCGAAGGCTCGAAGGCGGCGCTGTCGGCCTTCGATCACTTGATCCGCAACTGATCTGCACATCCGCTTGACGCCGTCTTGAATGGGCAAGCGATCTAGCTTGCCCAGGAGCATCTCGATACGGACGTTTCCCCGCAGATCGTTGCCCAGGCGATCTCCCTAGGATATTTCTTGCATTTCCTATAACCGCCCACAACCGTTCGGGAGGGTCGCATGCAGGAATTTCGCCGCACCGGCGAGCTCAAGGAGCTCGCCAGTTATCCCACCTGGCTGCAAGAGGTCGTGCGCGACACGGCGCCATTCAAGGCGCGCGTCGTCGAGCACGAACTGTTCGCGCTGATGCGCGATGCCAAGCTGCCGTTGCGCGCGATGCAGCGCTTCCTGGTCGGCGTGTGGCCGACGATCGAGCAGTTCCCGCGCTTCATGGCGATGAACCTGAAGAAGACCTCCTACGGCGCCGGACGCGGCCAGGAGATGGCGCGCAGCTATCTGATGCACAACATCCGCGTCGAGCAAAGCCACGCGAAGCATTGGGTCGAATGGGCCAAGGCGGCCGACCTCTCGCTCGCCGATCTTCAGCGCGGCGAGGGCATGGAAGGCCTGCATGCGCTGGCGCACTGGTGCTGGCATGTCAGCGATCACGCGAGCCTCGCGGTCGCGGTCGCGGCGACCAACTACGCGGTCGAAGGCGCGACCGGCGACTGGTCCTGCCTGGTGTGCTCCAAGACCGACTACGCCGAGTCGCTGCCCGAGGCGGTGCGCGGCCCGGCGACGCGCTGGCTGCGCGTGCATGCCGAGTACGACGACACGCATCCCTGGGAGGCGCTGGACATCGTCGCGACGCTCTTGGGCCATGCGCCGCCGCCGGCCGAGATCGACGCGGTGCGCCGCGCGATCCGCACCAGCTACGGCTACATGGCGCTCGCGCTCGACGGCGCCATGCAGGCGCTGGACTTCGGCACGTTCGACGAGACCGCCTGCAATGCCTCGACGCTGGGCGAGCTCGCTGCCGCATAAGCCGGCACGCCAATGAAGAAGGGCGCCCCGCGGGGCGCCCTTTGCTTTTCGCGCAGCGAATCAGGCCGCGACCGGCATGCGCGTGCTGCGCAGGTTCAGGAACACGTTGATCGTCAGCGCGACGATCGCGGCGGCCATCGTGAACTCGCCCGCGATCAGCGCCGGCACCGCACGCGTATGGCCGAACAGCACCAGGCTCAGCGCGACCATCATCACCGGCAGCGAGAGGTTGTGCAGCCAGAACTGCACCGCAGCCAGGCGGCTGTTGGCGAGCGAGGGGAACACGCCGTAGGCCAGGCCCGCGAGCGCCAGCGTGGTCCAGCCGAGCAGGTTGGTGTGGGCGTGGACGGGGCGCAGCGTGAAGTTCTGCGTCGCGCCCATCGCGATGCCGATCGTGATGCCGATCAGCAGGTAGACCAAAGACATCTGCAGGCAGCGCTTGGCGATGGTCGGCACGCGCTCGGAGCCGGCGAGGGAGATGGTGTTCATGTGAAGTCCTCGAAATCGAATGGATGGAAAGAGAAAGGAATTCAGGCGGCAGCCGCTTCGACGACGCGCTCGCCGCCGAGCAAGGCCGCCGCGGTGTCGGCGATCAGCCCGGCCGACGGCACCGTGAGCTGTTCGAGCGCCCAGGCCGCGGGCGACGGCGCGTCGGGGCCGCCGAGGCGGCGCACCGGCGACTTGAGCCGGCCGTGGCATTGCTCGGCGACTTCGGCGGCGATCTCGGCGCCGATGCCGGCGAAGCGATTCGCCTCGTGCACGACGACCAGTCGGCCGGTCTTCTTGACCGACGCGATCACGGTCGGCATGTCCAGCGGCTTGATGCTGCGCAGGTCGATCACCTCGGCCGAGATGCCGGCCTCGCCGAGCTGCTGCGCGGCCGCGAGGCAATGGCCGACGGTCTTGGCATAGCTCACCAGCGTCAGGTCGCGGCCTTCACGCAGCACCGCGGCGCGGCCGATCGGCACGAGGTGCTCGTCGCTGTCGGGCACGTCGCTCTCGGCATAGGTCAGCGCAATGTCGGTGAAGAACAGCACCGGGTTGCCGTCGCGGATCGCCGACTTCAGCAGGCCCTTGGCATCGGCCGCGTTCGAGGGCATCACGACCTTCAGCCCCGGGCAGTGCGCGAACAGCACTTCGAGGTTGTGGTGGTGCTGCGCGCCGACACCCCAGCCGGCGCCAGTGCTGGCCAGCGCGACCATCGGGAACGCGAACTGGCCGCCCGACAGGTAGCGCAGCTTGCCGGCGCTGTTGATGATCTCGTCCATCGCCAGCGTCATGAAGGGCGCGAACAGCAGGTCGATCACCGGGCGCAGGCCGCTGGCGGCCGCGCCGACCGCGGTGCCGGCGATGATCCCTTCGGCCAGCGGCGTGTCGCGGATGCGCGTCGGGCCGAACTGGGCGGTGATGCCTTCGAGGCGATGGCGCACGCCTTCGCCCATCACCATCACGCGCGCATCGCGCTGCATTTCCTCGGCCAGCGCCTGGGCGATCGCGGCTTGCATCGTCATCGGGGTGGTCTTCATGTCGATCTCCTTGATTCGGGTCAGGCGTAGACGTCGGTGGTGAGTTCGGACGCATCGGCGTACGGCGCGGCTTGCGCTTCGGCCAGCGCCGCGTCGAGCACGGCATCGACGCGCTGCTTCAGGCTCGCGTACTCGCCTTCGCCGATCACGCGCTGCGCGGTGAGCTGCGCGCGCAGGCGCTCGATCGGATCGCGCTCGCGCCAGCGCGCCAGTTCGTTGGCCGGCACGTAGTGCTGGTCGTCGGGGCCGTAGTGGCCCTTGAGGCGATAGGTCGAGACTTCCAGGAAGTAGGGCCGGCCGGTCTCGCGGATGCGAGCCGTGGCGCGCTGCGCGGCATGCGAGACCGAGACGATGTCGTTGCCGTCGACCGTCAGCGTCTCGACCTGGTGCGACGCGGCCCAGGCGGCGATGGTCTCGCCCGGCATCGTGACGCTGCGCGACACGAAGGCCTGCCACTGGTTGTTCTCGCACACGAACAGCACCGGCAGGCGCCAGGTCGCGGCCAGGTTCAGCGCCTCGTGGAAGCGGCCCTCGCAGGCCGCGCCGTCGCCGAAGAAGACGCACACGATGCCCGGCTCGCCGAGCTGCTGCTTGGCCAGCGCGACGCCCGGGGCCATCGCCAGCTCGCCGCCGACGATGGTCGAGGTCAGCACCACGCCGAGCTCCTTGGCGCTGATGTGCAGCGTGCCGCTCTTGCCCTTGCAGTAGCCGGTGGACTTGCCCAGCACCTCGGCGAACAGCCGCGCCGGATCGGCGCCGCGCGCCAGCAGGTGGCCGGCGCTGCGGTGGTTGGTCAGGATGCGATCCTCGGCGCGCAGCGCGCGCACCACGCCGACCGCGCTGGCCTCCTGGCCGACCGAGGTGCAGGTGCCCGGCGCCTGGCCGGCGGCGAACAGGGTGGTCAGGCGCTCTTCGTAGCCGCGGATCAGCAGCATCGACTCCAGCAGGGCCAGCGACTGGTGGGCGGTCTCGGGTGCAATCGTCATGGTGATTCCTCAACAGCGAAACGTGGCAGGGGACGAGGAGAACTTTAGGAACCGGGTCGCCGCGCCGCATGAACCGAAGGAGCCATGGCCCGGTGCGAAATGGGCCATGGCTCCCCCCGTCGGGGGAGGCTTTGCGGCCGCAATCCGGTACAAGCCCGGCCGAAGCGGCCACGGCACACTCGCGGCCATGTCCAGGAAAGACCACGCCAGCGAAACCCAGGCGACCGCGCTGCTGCGCCGCGAGAAGGTGCCGTTCACCGAGCACCTGTACGACTACGTCGACCGCGGCGGCACCGCAGAGTCGTCGCGCCAGCTCGGCGTGCCGGAGCACGAGGTGGTCAAGACGCTGGTGATGCAGGACGAGGCGGCGCGGCCGCTGATCGTGCTGATGCACGGCGATCGGCAGGTCGGCCTGAAGGCGCTGGCGCGCGAGATCGGTTGCAAGAAGGTCGAGCCCTGCGCGCCCGACGTGGCCCAGCGCCACAGCGGCTTCCTGGTCGGCGGCACCTCGCCGTTCGGCACCCGCAAGGCGATGCCGGTCTACGTGGAGGCCAGCGTGCTGGCGCTGCCCAGGATCCTGATCAACGGCGGGCGGCGCGGCTACCTGGTCGGCATCGAGCCGGCGGTGCTGACGCGCCTGCTCGACGCCAGGCCGGTGAACTGCGCGCAGGAGTGACAATCCGGGCCATGGACTTCCTGGCCCCCCTGCTGGCGACGATCGCCGCCTACCTGATCGGCTCGCTGTCGTTCGCCGTCATCGTGAGCCGCGCCTTCGGCCTGGCCGATCCGCGCAGCTACGGCTCCAAGAACCCCGGCGCGACCAACGTCCTGCGCTCGGGCAACAAGAACGCCGCGCTGCTGACCTTGGCCTTCGATGCGCTCAAGGGCTACCTGCCGGTGCTCGCGGTGCTGGTCTGGGGCGAGCGCTTCGGGCTCGGCGAAGGCACCGCGGCGGCGGTCGGGCTGGCGGCCTTCGTCGGCCACCTGTGGCCGGTGTTCTTTCGCTTCAAGGGCGGCAAGGGCGTCGCCACCGCGGCCGGCGTGCTGTTCGCCTTCAATCCGCTGCTCGGCGCCGCGACGCTGCTGAGCTTCGTGATCGTGGTCGCGTTCTCGCGCTATGTCTCGCTGGCCTCGATGGTCGCGGCCGCGTTCGCGCCGTTCTACCAGTTGCTGATCTGGGGTGGCGGGCCGATCGCGATCGCCGTCGCCGTGATGGGCCTGTTGCTGATCTGGCGCCATGCGCCCAACATCAAGAAGCTGCTCAACGGCACCGAGAGCAAGCTCGGCCAGAAGGCCGCCGCGCCCGCCGAGCCGCACAAGGCGCCCGGCAAACCGCACCATCGCTGAACCCCTTTTTCAACACCCGCCTCACCGCACCATGAGCCATCCGATCAAGCGCTTCGACGTCGGCGCCCGACTGTCCGAAATGGCCGTCCACAACGGCACCGTCTATCTCGCCGGCCAGGTGGCTGGCGACGACACGCTCGACATCCGCGGCCAGACCCAGCAGGTGCTGGCGGCCATCGACGCGCTGCTGGCGCGCGCCGGCACCGACAAGTCGCGCCTGCTGATGGTGCAGATCTTCATCAAGGACCTGGCCGACTTCCCGACCATGAACGAGGTCTGGGAAGCCTGGCTGCCCAAGGGCGACGCGCCGCCGCGCGCGACCGTGCAGGCCAACCTGGCCAAGCCGGGCTGGCGCGTCGAGATGGTCGTCACCGCCGCGCTCTGACGCGCAACGCAAGGAGCCACCGATGAACACCACGTCGTCTCGCACCGCCAAGCGGCTGCTGCTGGCCGTCGTCGTGCTCGGCGTGATCGCCGTGCTGGGCTGGGGCGGCTCGCGCTACTGGCAGCGCCAGCAGCGCCTGGCCGAGGTCGCGGTGATCCGCGCTCAGGCCAAGCCGGGCGACATCTTCATGTACTCGCAGACCACCTGCGGCGACTGCGTCGTCGCCAAGCGCTGGCTGAACGAGCAGAAGGTGCCGTTCGAATACTGCGAGATCGACGTCGACAAGGCCTGCGAGCAGCGCCTCGCCGCGATCGGCCAGCGCATCACGCCGACGCTGCTGGTGCGCGGGCAAAAGCAGGTGGGCTTCCAGCCCGAGCGCGTGGCGCTGGCGCTCGCGCCGGCGCCGAAGCCTTAGTCGAGCCCGAGCAGCGCCGGGTCGCCGCGGCCGCGCCGCACCAGCTGCGGCTCGTCGCTGTCGGTCAGGTCGACCACCGTGGTCGGCTGGCGCGGACAGGCGCCGGCGCACACCACCGCCTGGATCTGCTTCTCGAAGCGCGCGCGGATCTCGCGCGAGTCGTTCAGCGGCTCGGTTTCGCCCGGCGCGATCAGCGTCGTGCCCAGCAGCGGAGCGCCGAAGGTCTCGAGCAGCGATTGCGTGACCAGGTGGTCCGGCACGCGCAGCCCCACGGTGCGGCGCGACGGATGGCTCACGCGCCGCGGCACTTCCTTGGTCGCCTCGAGCAGGAAGGTGAAAGGCCCCGGCGTCGCCGCCTTGAGCCAGCGGTACTGGCGGTTGTCGACGCGCGCATAGCTCGCGAGCTCGCTGAGATCGCGGCACAGCAGGGTCAGGTGGTGCTTGTCGTCGACGCCGCGCAAGCGCCGCAGCTGCTCGGCGGCGGCCTTGTCGTCGAGGTGGCACACCAGCGCGTAGCTCGAGTCGGTGGGAATCGCCGCGATGCCGCCGGCGTGCAGGATCTGCGCCGCCTGCTTGAGCAGGCGGCCCTGCGGGTTGTCGGGATGGACCTCGAAGAACTGGGCCATCGCGCGATGCTATTCGGTCGTGGCGGTGTTGGCGTTGTTGCAGGCCGCCGCGATCGACGCTTCGCGGAAATTGAGCCACACCGCCGCCGCGCCGCAGGCCGCGACGATCGCCATGCCGAGGAAGGCGATGCCGTCGGGCACGTGGCCGAAGGCGATCCAGCCGGTGAAGCTCGCGAAGCCGATCTGCGCATAGGTGAAGGGCATCAGCACCGCCATCGGCGCGCGCGCGACCGCGAGGATGAACAGCAGGTGGCCCATCGTGCCCATGAAGCCGGCCAGCACGATCAGCGCCCAGGTCTTGCCATCGGCCGCGGCCAGCGGCGCGATCACCGGCACCGGCGCGAGCCACAGCACCACGCTCGCGATCGCGGTGCCGACCGCGCCGGTGTAGAAGTGCGTCGTCAGTGGATGCTCGAGGCCCGACATGCGCCGCGTGATCAGCTGGTAGGCCGCGTAGACGAAGGCCATCACCAGCGGGATCGCCGCGGCCCAGCCGAACAGCCCCGAGCCGGGACGGATGACGATCAGCGCGCCGACGAAGCCGCCCGCGATCAGCGCGAAGCGCAGCCGCGACAGGTGCTCGTGCAGGAAGGCGGCGGCCAGCAGCGTCGTGATCACCGGCGTCAGCATGCCCACCGCGGTGTACTCGGCCACCGGCATGAACTGGATGCCGAAGAACAGCAGCGCGCTGGTCACCAGCAGCAGCGTGCCGCGCAGCGCCTGGAAGCGCGGATGCTCGGTGCGAAACAGGCTGCCTCGGCCCAGCGCCGCGCGCGCGCCCAGCCACAGCGTCATCGCGATCGCCTGGAAGGCATAGCGCACCCACAGCACCAGCAGCACCGGCAGCACCAGGCCGAGCTTCTTGGCGCTGGTGTCCAGCGTGGCGAAGCACAGGCCCATCGCGAGGATGAGCGCGATGCCGGCGATCGGGTGTTCGTCGGCGGCGCGGCTCAAGACCGCACCACGCGTTCTTCGAGCGCCTGCCAGACCGGCTCGCAGTCGCGCGGCAGCGCGGGCAGCTGGCCGAGATCGAGGCGGCTTTCCTCGGGGGCGTGGAAGTCGGAGCCGCGCGAGGCCAGCAGGCCGAACTCGCGCGCCATCGAGGCGTACTTGCGCATGTCGGCCTCGTCGTGGCTCGAGGTCACGACCTCGACGCCGCGCCCGCCATGGGCGACGAACTCGGTGAACAGCGCGTACTCCTCGGTCGGCGTGAAGCGGTGGTAGCGCGCCGGATGCGCGATCACCGCGATGCCGCCGGCGCGCGTGATCCAGCGCAGCGCGTCCTTCAGCGAGGCCCAGCGATGCGCGACGAAGCCGGGCTTGCCTTCGGTGAGATAGCGGCGAAACACGGTCGAGGTGTCCGGGCACACGCCGGCCTCGACCAGGTAGCGCGCGAAGTGGGTGCGCGAGATCAGCTCGGGGTTGCCGACGTACTGCAGCGCGCCTTCGTAGGCGCCGGGGATGCCGGCACGCGCCAGCTGCTCGGCCATCTCGCGCGCGCGGCTCTCGCGCCCGCCGCGCGTCGCGGCCAGGCCCTGGGCGAGCTCGGTGTCGTCGACGTCGAAGCCCAGGCCGACGATGTGCACGGTCTCGCCGGCGAAGCTGACCGAGATCTCGCAGCCGCTGAGCCAGGGCAGGCCGAGCGCGCGCGCGGCCTCGCGGGCGCGCTGCTGGCCGCTGATCTCGTCATGGTCGGTCAGCGCCCACAGCTCGACGCCGTTGGCCTTGGCGCGCGCGGCGAGCGCTTCGGGCGTGAGCGTGCCGTCCGAGATGTCGGAGTGGCAGTGCAGGTCGGCGTTGATGCCAGCCGTCGTTGCGGTGTGCGTCACGCCGCCATTCTAGGAACCTGCGTTGGCCGTGTCGGTCGCGTGGGTGACGGCCACCGGCTCGAACACCGCTGCGAAGCCGGGCTGGCCGTCGGCGCGCGCGCCGAAGCGCGGCGCCAGGCCATGCAATGCCGCGATCCGCGCGACGATCGACAGCCCCAGGCCGCTGCCGATGCCGTGGCTGCCGGGCGCGCGCCAGTAGCGGTCGCCCAGGCGCGCCAGGTGTTCGGGCGCGACGCCGGGGCCCTCGTCGAGCACCGCCAGATAGTGGTGGCCGAAGACGATCGTCACGGTCGTGCCGGCCGGGCTCATGCGCAGCGCGTTGTCGACCAGGTTGCGCAGCATCACCTGCAGCAGCGCCGGCTCGCCAGTCAGCGGCAGCGGTTCGCGGCCGTCGGCGGGCCACTCGACGGCGAGTTCGACGCCGGTGTCGCGCGCCAGCGGCAGCGTCTCGTCGATCACCTCGGCGGCGACCGCCTGCCAGTCGATCGCGCGCGCGCCGGCCAGCGCGTCGCGGTGCTCCAGGCGCGCGAGCATCAGCATCTGCGTGACCAGGCGCGACAGCCGGTCCAGGCCGAGGCCGATCTGCGCCAGCGACTTCGGATCGCGCTCGGCCTCGGGCGTGAGCTGCAGCGCGTCCCATTGCGCGCGCAGCGCGGCGATCGGCGTGCGCAGCTCGTGCGCGGCATCGGCGGTGAAGCGGCGCTCGCGCTCGAGCGCGGCGCGGATGCGCGCGAACAGGCCGTTCATCGAGGCGGCCAGCGGGCGCAGGTCGCGCGGCAGCGCATCGAGCGGCAGCGCGGCCAGGTCGTCGGGCGCGCGCCGGCGCAGCTCGCCGCCCAGCGCGGCCAGCGGGCGCAGCGCGCCGGTCACCGCGACGGCCATCGCGATCAGCATCACCGGCAGCATCAGGAGCCACGGCAGCATCTGGCTCAGGATGAAATCGCGCACGACCTCGCTGCGCTCTTCGGCGATCTGGCCGACGGCGACCAGCCAGCTGCCGTCGGCAGCCTGCAGGTAATAGCAGCGCCACAGCTCGCCGTCGATCGACAGGTCGATGAAGCCCGAGGCCTGCGGCTGGTAGGGCAGCTGCACGCCTTCGCGGTCGTTGAGCAGCAGCTCGCCGCGGCTGTTCCAGACCGCGATCGCGAGGTCTTCGAGATCGGCCAGCCCTTGCGGGCCGGAGGCCACGCCTTGGTTGGGCTGCGCGGCATGGGCGTCGAGCGAGGCGCTCGGCAGCGTCGCCTGCATCTGCCGCGCGAGGCGGATCAGCTCGGTGTCGAACAGCTCGTTGATCTCGAAGCTGGCGCGGTTGACGCTGATCAGCAGCGCCAGGCACCAGACGGCGGGCGCGGCCAGCGCGATCAGCCACAGCAGGCGCTGGCGCAGCGTGAGCCCGGCGATCCAGGCACGCGCGCGCGCCAGCATCAGGCGAGGTCCCGCGCGTCGCCGAGCGCGTAGCCGACGCCGCGCACGGTGCGCACGACCTTGGCGTGCAGCTTGCGGCGCAGGTGATGGATGTGGACCTCGAGCGCGTTGCTCTCGATCTCCTGGCCGAAGGCGTAAAGCTTGTCCTCGATCACGCGGCGCGCCATCACGCGCTGCGGATTGGCCATCAGCAGCTCGAGCAGGGCGGTCTCGCGCGCGGTCAGCTCGACGGGCGTGCCGTTCCAGGTCACCGAGCGCGCCTCGGGCCGAAAGACCAGCGGCCCGTGCTGCCAGGCCGGGTCGGCGCGGCCGGCGCTGCGACGCAGCACCGCGCGCAGCCGCGCGGCGATCTCGGCGGTCTCGCAGGGCTTGATCAGGTAGTCGTCGGCGCCGGTGTCCAGGCCTTCGATGCGCTGCTCGAGCGCGTCGCGTGCGGTCAGCACCAGCACGGGCATTGCGAGGCCGCGTGCGCGCCAGCGCTTGAGCCACTCGAGGCCGTCGCGCCCCGGCAGGCCCAGGTCGAGCACGACGGCGTCGTACTCGGTGCCGACCAGCGCGGTGTCGGCCTGCTGGCCGTCGCCGAACCAGTCGACCGCGAAGCCCAGCGCCGCGAGGCCGCGGGCCAGGCCCTCGCCGAGCAGCGGGTCGTCTTCGACGATCAGCACGCGCATGTGTCGTTGTCCTCAGCCCAGTCGTTCGACGCGCAGGATGCGGCCGTCGCTCGCATCGTCGGTCGCCAGCAGCAGCCAGCCGTCGGGCGACTGGCGCACGTCGCGCACGCGCTCGTCGACCGCGTAGCGCGTCTCGCGCAGCACGCGCCGGCCGTCGAGATCGAGGCGCACCAGCGCGCGCGCCTTCAGCGCGCCGACGAAGGCGCTGGCCTCGGGCGCGCGCGGCGCGGGGCCGTAGCGATCGCTGGTCAGGAAGGCCAGGCCGCACGGCGCGATCGACGGCACCCAGGTGTGGACCGCCGGCTCGATGCCGGCGCGCGCCGTGCCTTCGCCGATGCGCAGGCCGGTGACGTACTCGCGGCCCCAGGTGACGACCGGCCAGCCGTAGTTGCGCCCGGCCAGGTCGGCGTTGAACTCGTCGCCGCCTTGCGGCCCGTGCTCGTGGGTCCACAGCTCGCCGGTGTGCGGATGCAGCGCCGCGCCCTGCACGTTGCGGTGGCCGTGGCTCCACAGCGCGGCGCGCTGCGGATACGGGTTGCCCGGGGCCGGCGTGCCGTCGGCGACCAGGCGCAGCACCTTGCCGAGGTCGTTGTCGAGCTTTTGCGCATCGTCGCGGCGCGAGCCGCGGTCGCCCAGCGTGACGAACAGGCGGCCGTCGGGCGCGAACACGAGCCGCGATCCGAAGTGCACGCTCGAGTCGACGCGCGGTTGCTGGCGAAAGATCACCTGCACGTCGCGCAGCGCGAGCGCGGCCAGGTCGAGGCGGCCGCGCGCGACGCTGCTGCCGTTGCCGTTGCCGTCGCCGTCACCGGCCTCGGCGAAGCTCCAGTAGATCTGCGCGCTTTGCGCGAAGTCGGGCGCGAGCACGACGTCGAGCAGGCCGCCCTGGCCCCGTTCGAGCACCTTGGGCAGCCCCGAGACCGGCCGCGACAGCGTGCCGTCGCGCTCGACGACGCGCAGCCGGCCGGGCCGCTCGGTCACCAGCAGCCGGCCGTCGGGCAGGCAGGCGATCGACCACGGGTTCGCGAGGCCGCGCGCCAGCGTGCGCGTCTCGATGCGGTCGTCGGCCGGCGGCGGGCCTGGCGGCTTTTGCGCCCGCACGGTGCCGGTGGCGAGCAGCGCTCCGGCGCCGCCCAGGGCCAGGAGGTGTCGGCGCCGTGAGTTCATCGCGCGACTCTAGCAATGCCTTGCTGACGGTGCGCGGCGCCAGATCAAGCTTCGACGCCCTCGATCACCATCTGCACCCGCTCGCGCCCCTGCCACTCGTCGACGCTCAGGCGAAACGCCACGCGCGCGCGATCCGGCAGCGGCTCGGTGTGGCCGAACCAGATCGCCTCGCGCACCTGGCTGTGGCCGGCCATGCGCAGCCCGAGCTTGAGGTGGCGCTCGCCGACCAGGCGCTGCGAGACGACCTCGACCTCGTCGCAGAAGGTCGGCGGCTCGAAGGCCGAGCCCCAGACTTGCGCGTCCAGCGCATGCACGGTCTCGGGCGCGAACCACTGCGCGTCCAGCGGGCCGTCGGTCGCGAGCTTGCGCGCCAGCGTCGCGGCGTCGAGCGACTCGGCCGCGACCTGCGCGAAGGCCTGCTCGAAGGTGTCGAAGTCCTCTTCGGCCAGCGTCGCGCCGGCCGCCATCGCGTGGCCGCCGAACTTGCGCAGCACGCCGGGATGGCGCTTGGCGACGAGGTCCAGCGCATCGCGCAGATGAAAGCCCGGGATCGAGCGGCCCGAGCCCTTCAGCAGCCCATCCTGGCCGAGCGCGAACACGAAGCTCGGGCGATGCAGCCGGTCCTTCACCCGCGAGGCGACGATGCCGACCACGCCCTCGTGGAACTCGGGGTCGTAGATCGCGATCGCCGGCGGCGGCTCGTCTTCCGGCATCAGCATCTCGACCATCGCCTCGGCCTGCTCGCGCATGCCGGCCTCGATGTCGCGGCGCTCGCGGTTGATCGCGTCGAGCGTCTTGGCCAGCTCCTCGGCGCGCGCCGCGTCGTCGGTCATCAGGCACTCGATGCCCAGCGTCATGTTCTGCAGACGGCCGGCCGCGTTGAGGCGAGGGCCCAGCGCGAAGCCGAAGTCGAAGCCGCTGGCGCGACGCGCGTCTCGCGCCGCCGCCGCGAACAGTGCCGCGACGCCCGGCTGCATGCGACCGGCGCGGATGCGCTTCAAGCCCTGCGCGACCAGGCGGCGGTTGTTGGCGTCGAGCTTGACGACATCGGCCACGGTGCCGAGCGCGACGAGATCGAGCAGCGCATCGAGCTTGGGCTGGCTGGCCGCGTCGAAGCGCCCGCGCTGGCGCAGCTCGGCGCGTGTCGCGAGCAGCACGTAGAACATCACGCCGACGCCGGCGATCGCCTTGCTCGCGAAGCCGCAGCCGGGCTGGTTGGGGTTGACGATCACGTCGGCCGCCGGCAGCCGCACCGCGCCGTCGATCAGGGCCGGCAGGTGGTGATCGGTCACCAGCACCTTGAGGCCACGCGCCTTGGCATGCGCGACGCCGTCGAGGCTGGCGATGCCGTTGTCGACCGTGATCAGCCAGTCGGGCACCGCGCCCTGCGTGCAGGCGAGGTCGACGATGGCCGGCGTCAGGCCGTAGCCGTGCACCGCGCGGTCGGGCACCACGTAGCCGAGCTTGGCAGGATCGGCGCCGAGCATCGCCAGGCCGCGCAGCGCGACGGCGCAGGCGGTCGCGCCGTCGCAGTCGTAGTCGGCCACGACCGCGAGGCGCTCGCCGCGCTCGATCGCGTCGGCCAGCGCGACGGCAGCCGCCTGTGCGCCTTGCAGCGTGGTCGGCGGCAAGAGCCTGGCCAGCGAGTCGTCGAGCTCGTCGGCCTGCGTGATGCCGCGCGCCGCATACAGGCGCGCGAGCAGCGGATGCACGCCGGCCTGCTCGAGCGACCACGCGGTGCGGGGCGGGACGTCTCTGACGATGATCTGCATGAAGTACTGCCTGGAATTCCTGAAGTCAAAGCGCGGCGAGCAGCGCGCGCGCATCGGTGCGCGGCGCGGCGATGCGCGCGATCACGCCGCGCCACCACGACTGTGCGCCCGGTGCCGCCAGCCGCAGCGACGAGCGCTCGCCGCACAGCGTCAGCGCGACCGGCTCGCCGCGCTGCACGCGTGCCAGCAGCTCGGCCAGCGGCCCGGCATCGAGCGCGCGCCAGGCCTCGACCCAGCCGGCCGCGTCGCTGCGCAATGCCGGCGTGCGCAGCGCATCGAGCAGCACCGGCCGGGCTTCGGAGCGAGGCAGCTGGCGCAGGCCGCAGCCGCTGAGCCAGAAGCTGTTGAGCGGGTCGAGCCCTTGCGCCTCGCGCGCGTCGTTCAGCGCATGCGTGTACAGCAGCATCTGCACCTCGGCCTGCATGCGGCGCAGCGTGCGCGCGGCCGGATGGTCGGGCATCCACAGATCGGGATTGCGGCCGATCACGCGATCGGGCGAGGCGCAGGCGAGGTCGGTCAGCGATTCGTGCGCGACATACCAGCGCGTCGGTGCGCCCCAGGCGATCAGCCAGCCCTCGCTTTCGAACAGCGAGCGCACGGCGTCGAGGAAGGCGTGCGATGTCGCGGCATCGAGGCCGAGCGCATCGGGGTCGCCCATCGTCAGGTGCTCGCGCCCGACCTGCCAGTGCACGGGGCTCAGCAGGCCCCAGGCGAGATCGCCGGTGTCGATGCCGTCGGCGGCGGCGGCATGGGCCGCGAACGGCAGGCCGCCGTCGGGGCCTTCGAAGCCGAGGCTGCGCGCGAGCGCGCGCTCGTGAGGCGGCGAGAGGCTGTACTCGTCGCCGTCGTCGCGCTGTTGCGCGCCTAGGCGCTCGACGAGCCGCTGCAGGTTGGGCAGCGGCGGCGGCTCGGGCGCCAGTTCAGGCTCCGGCCAGCGGACGAAGGGGACGATGAAGTCTTGTGCGAAATCGCTGCGCGGCGTGGTGGGCATGGGGGCCGATTATCCCGGCCCCCAGGCGCAAGCCTTACTTCACGAACACGAGGTTCGACAGCTCGGTCAGCGTGCCGTTGAAGTCGAGGTCCACGCTGCCGTTGTTGCCGTTGTCGACCTGGATGTTGACCGCGTCGGTCGTGCCCAGCGTCAGCTGCAGGGTCTGCGTGGTCGACTGCAGCCGCACCTGGCCGGTCGTGTCGGTGATCGGCGTCGGCAGCGACATCGTGTAGGTCACCGCACCCAGGCCGTCGATCGTGGTGTCGACCGTGGCGCCGAGGGTGTTGGTGGTCGCGGCGCCGGCGACGGTGGTGGTGCCGGTCGCGATGAAGTTGCGGAAGGTCGTCGTCAGCAGGTTGGTCGCGACCGCCATCGAGGTCGACTGCACGGTCGAGCTCAGGTTGCCGTTGACGGCGGCGCGGCTCAGCGCGAGCTTGTAGTCGCCGTTGAGCGTGGTGCCGACGCCGGCCTGGGCCAGGTTGGTCAGCGTCAGCGTGAAGCCCAGGCTGCCGACGACGCCGTTGCCGGTGTCGAGGCCCACGTAGAAGGTCTCCGCATTGCCGGCCGCCGTGACGGCCAGGCTGGCGTTGCCGCTCACCGGCTGCAGGCCCTGCAGGCTGCAGCTGTTCAGGGTGATGCCGATCACGTCGCCGACCGTCACCGAGCCGCTGCCGTCGGTGTCGGTGTAGACGTAGGCCATCGTGCCGGTGCTGCCGCCGACGGCGTTGCAGTTCACCGTGCCGCTGGCCGACTGGCCGGGCAGCGAGAACACGGTGCGCAGCGCCTTGTCGTAGATCACGCCGGCCACGGCGTCGACATACAGCGTGCCGACGAAGCTGTGCGCGAAGGCCTTCTTGGCCTGCGCGATCGACTGGCTGCCGCCGTTGCTGTTGTCATCGTCGCCACCGCCGCCGCAAGCGCTCAGAAGCGCGGCGCAGGCCAGCGCGATGGCGGGGAATCGAAGGCGGCTCGGGGTCATGATCATCGAAGTCTCTCGATTGGCAGAACTGGGGGGCGGCCGGGGTAACAGCCGAGTGGAATCGTGGCTGCCGCGGTCGCGGCGGGGCCGATGTTGCCAGAGGATGAGTACACCCCCGGTGCTCGGGTAGCATCTCGCGCCTCCTCCCAGCTGACCCAGCCACGCCACCACCGTGTTCAAAGAGCTTCCCTACGAGTGGCGCATCGGCTGGCGCTATACGCGCGCCGGCCGCGCCGGCCGCCGCAACGGCTTCATCTCCTTCATCTCCGGCGTCGCGATGCTGGGCATCGCACTGGGCGTGGCGGCGCTGATCATCGTGCTGTCGGTGATGAACGGCTTCCAGAAGGAAGTGCGCGACCGCATGCTCAGCGTGATCCCGCACATCGAGCTGCTGTCGGCCGACGGCGCCGCGCTGCCCGACTGGCAGGCCCTGGCCGAGCAGGCGAAGCGCCATCCGCAGGTGCGCGGCGCGGCGCCCTTCGTCGGCGCCCAGGCGCTGGTCGCGCGCGGCGAGACGATGCGCGGCGCGCTGGTGCGCGGCATCGACCCGGCCTTCGAGCCCGAGGTCACGCCGCTGGGCGTGCAGCTCGCCAAGGACGGCGTGCTCGCGCAATTGCAGCCCGGCAGCTGGAAGCTTCTGGCCGGCGGCGAACTGGCGCGCCAGCTGGGCCTGCGCAACGGCGATCCGGTCACCCTGGTCACGCCCAACGGCCAGATGACGCCGGCCGGCGTCGTGCCGCGGCTCAAGCAGATGGAGCTGGCCGGTCGCTTCGAGGCCGGCCATTACGAATACGACAGCGGCCTGGTGCTGATGCACATCGACGATGCCGCCAAGCTGTTTCGCACCGAAGGCCCGACCGGCGTGCAGCTTCGCCTGGCCGACCAGCAGCAGGCACGCGAGGTCGGCGACGAACTCTCCCGCACGCTCGGGCCGCAGGTGATCGTGCGCGACTGGACGCGCAGCAACCAGAACTGGTTCGCCGCGGTGCAGCTCGAGAAGCGCATGATGTTCATCATCCTCACGCTGATCGTCGCGGTCGCGGCCTTCAACCTGGTCTCGACGCTGGTGATGACGGTCACCGACAAGCGCGCCGACATCGCGATCCTGCGCACGCTCGGCGCGAGCCCGGGCTCGGTGATGCGCATCTTCGTCGTGCAGGGCGCGACGGCCGGCGTGATCGGCACGCTGGCCGGCCTCGCGCTCGGGCTGCTGATCGCGTTCAACATCGGCACCATCGTGCCGGCGCTGGAGCGCCTGCTCAACGCCAGCTTCCTGCCCAGCAGCATCTATCTGATCTCGCGCATGCCCAGCGATCCGCAGGCCGCGGACATCGTGCCGATCGCGCTGATCTCGCTGGTGCTGGCCTTCCTCGCGACCATCTATCCGAGCTGGCGCGCCAGCCGCGTCCAACCGGCCGAGGCGCTGCGCTATGAGTGAACTGGTGATCGACGCGCGCGCGCTGGCGCGCCGCTACCGCGAAGGCGATCTCGATGTCTCGGTGCTGCAGGGCGTGGACCTCGCGGTCTCGCGCGGCGAGACGATCGCGATCGTCGGCGCCTCGGGCTCGGGCAAGAGCACGCTCTTGCACCTGCTGGGCGGGCTCGATGCGCCGAGCGCCGGCAGCGTGTCGCTGGCCGGCCAGCCCTTCAACGGCGCTGGCAACCGCATGAACGCGGCCCAGCAGGGCCAGTGGCGCAACAAGCACCTGGGCTTCATCTACCAGTTCCATCACCTGCTGCCCGAGTTCAGCGCGCTCGACAACGTCGCGATGCCGCTGTGGGTGCGCCGCGAGCCGCGCGAGGTGGCGCGCGAGCGTGCGCGCGAGGTGCTGGCCGCGGTGGGGCTGGCGCCGCGCGAGCGGCATCGGCCCTCGGAGCTGTCGGGCGGCGAGCGCCAGCGTGTCGCGGTCGCGCGCGCGCTGGTCACCAAGCCGGCCTGCGTGCTGGCCGACGAGCCGACCGGCAACCTCGATCGCGGCACTGCCGACACGGTGCTGGCGCTGATGCTCGAGCTGGCGCGCGCGCAAGGCACGGCCTTCGTCGTCGTGACGCACGACGAATCGCTGGCGGCACGCTGCCATCGGCAATTGCGCCTGGAGCGCGGCCGATTGGTCTGATAGACGGGGCGGTGTGCAGTTGCTGACCGGGATCGCGGTGAAGTTCGAGTGACTTGGCACGTCTGGGAAAGGGCTTCGATACCTCAGCCCGAACGGGGTGAGGTGACCACGTCGCAAATGCCAAACGCCCGTTCGCCCTGAGGTATCGAAGGGCCCGTCACCGGCCCCGCCCCAAGAACCTAATACGTCGTTTCCGGCGCCGGACGCTGCTCGCTCCAGCAGACCCGGTTCTTGCCCTGTTCCTTGGCGGCATACAGGCACCGGTCCGCCGCGACCAGCAGGCGCTCGTGGTGCTCGGCCTGGTCGATCGCATCGGCGATGCCGATCGACAGCGTCAGCGTCAGGTCCGGATGCACGCGGCGCCAGTCGTAGCTCTCGATCGCCGCGCGCAGGTCTTCGCAGACGATCGCCGCGGTCTGCGCGTCGGCCTCGAGGAAGACGATGCAGAACTCCTCGCCGCCGTAGCGCGCGACGATGTCGGTCGCGCGGCAGCGCTCGCGCAGCATCGCCGCCACATGCCGCAGCACCTCGTCGCCGACCGAGTGGCCGAGGCGATCGTTGATGCGCTTGAAGAAGTCGATGTCGCACATCGCGACCGACAGCAGGCGGTGATGGCGCTTGGCGCGCGCGAACTCGTCGGCCAGGCGCTCGTCGAGATGGCGGCGGTTCGCGAGGCCGGTCAGCGAATCGGTGCGGCTCTGGCGCGCCAGGCGCTCGAGCAGGCGGTTCTTGTCCTCATCGGCGAGCACCAGCGCACGGTGCATCTCGTTGAGGCGCGCATGCGCCTGCTCGAGCTCGACATGGCGCTGGCGATGCGTCTCGGCTTCGCGCTGCGCATCGGCCAGCTCGTGCTGGACCCGAAATGCCTGCAGCCGGCGCTGCGAATCGGCATTGAATTGCGCGCGCTCGGCCGCGTGATAGGCCTCGTGGTGGCGCAGCGCCGCGTCGAAGCGCTGTGCCGCCTTGTGCAGCTCGCACAGCGCCAGGTGCGCCTGCGCGGCGTAGTTCATGCCGCCGGTGGCATCGGCCAGCGCGACGCCGCGCTCGAGCTGGACGCGCGCCGCGTCGGGCTCGCCGGCGGCCAGCAGGATGCGTCCGAGCAGCACGCGCGCATGCGTTTCGCCGTTGCTGTAGCCGGCCTGCGAGAGCACGCCGACCGCGCGCTCGAGCACCTCGCGCGCCTCGTCGAGGCGGCCGAGCTGCCACAGCGGCTCGGCCAGGTTGGAGTGCAGGATCGCGACGGTCGCCGGCGCCGTCGAGCCGCCCTCGGAGAGCGCCAGCGCGCGCTCGAAGTGAGCGACGGCATCGGCATGGCGGCCGAGGTTCTTGCAGTTGATGCCCATGTTGTTGAGCACCGGGATCGCGCGCGCCGGATCGGCGAGCGACTGGTACATCGCTAGCACCTCGCCGTAGCAGTCGAGGCCGCGCTGCGGATCGCCATTGCGCGAATAGACCACGCCGACCGACAGCAGGCCGTCGGCGATCATCGTCGCGTCGCCCAGTTGGCGTGCCAGCGACAGCGAGGCGAGGCCGTGCCCGAGCGAGGCATCGAGCGCGCCGAGCAGTTCGTTGACGATGGCCAGCGCACGCAGAACGATCGCTCTTTGACGCAGGTCATCCGCCGGCACCGCGGCCAGCGCGCGCGACAGCTCGCTCAGGCCCTTGGCGTGCTCGCCGGCATGGCCCAGCGCCAGGCCGCGCGCCCACAGCGCGCGCGCAAGGCGCGCGTCGTCCGGGGTTTCGCACAGCGCCAGCGCCTCGTCCGCCTGCGCCAATGCCTCGCGCGGGGCGGCGATCATGCGCTCGAGGGCGGTGTCGATCAGGGCGTCGAAGCGATCGTCAGCGGACATCTTTGCTGCGGCGGTCGGTCGGCGGAGGAGGGGTGTGGCGAGATTGTGCCCAAGGAAGGCCCGCTTGGCACCCATCGCCGAGCGGGCATCATCCACGAGATGAGCTGGATCGACACGCATTGCCATCTCGACGCCGCTGAATTCGACACCGATCGTGACGAGGTCGTCGTTCGCGCGCGCGCCGCGGGCGTCGAGCGGCTGGTGCTGCCGGCGGTCGATCCGGGCAATTTCGAGCGAGTGCGCGAGCTGGCGCACCAGCACGATGCGGTCTACGCGCTGGGCATCCACCCGCTGTACGCCGATCCGCTCGACGAGCGCGAGGCGCTGGCCGCGCTCGAGCGCGCGCTCGAGGCCCATGCGGGCGATGCGCGCCTGGTCGCGGTGGGCGAGATCGGGCTCGATCACTTCGTGCCCGGCCTCGACCGCGACAAGCAGGAGCGCTTCTACGCCGCCCAGCTCGCGCTCGCGCAGACGCACGGCCTGCCGGTGATCCTGCATGTGCGCAAGAGCGCCGACACGCTGCTCAAGCACCTGCGGCGTCGCTCGGGCGTCACGGGCATCGCGCACGCGTTCAACGGCAGCGACCAGCAGGCGCAGGCCTTCGTCGAGCTCGGCTTCAAGCTCGGCTTCGGCGGCGCGCTGACCTTCGATCGCGCGCTGCAGATCCGCCGCCTCGCGGCCGAACTGCCGCTCGATGCCATCGTCACAGAGACCGACGCACCCGACATCCCGCCGCATTGGCTCTATCGCAGCGCCGAGCAGCGCGCGCAAGGCGGCGGGCAAGGGCGCAACGAGCCGGCCGAGCTGCCGCGCATCGCCGCCGAGCTGGCGCAGTTGCGCGGCCTCGAGCCCGAGGCGCTGGCCGAGCGCACGCGCGCGAACGCGCTGGCGGCGCTGCCGCGGCTCGCGGCAATGGACGCATGAATGCCGACTTGCTGAGCGGCCTCGCGCCGGTGATCGGTGCGGCGACGCGGCTGGTCGTGCTCGGCAGCTTTCCGAGCGTCGCGTCGCTGGCCGCGCAGCAGTACTACGCGCATCCGCGCAACCACTTCTGGCCGATCGTCGGCACGCTGTTCGGCGTCGATCTCGTCGCGCTGCCCTATGCGCGGCGCATCGAGATCGTGCGCGAGCGCGGCCTGGGCATCTGGGACGTCTATGCGCAATGCCGCCGCGAGGGCAGCCTCGACAGCGCGATCGAGGATGCCCGGCCCAACGACCTCGCGGGCCTGCTCGCGCTGGCGCCCAGGCTGGAGGCCTTCGCGCACAACGGCGGAGAATCGGCGCGCGCGATGCGCGTGACCGCGGCACTCGGGTTCACCGTTCATCGTCTCCCGTCGACCAGTCCGGCGAACGCCAGCTGGTCCTTCGAACGCAAGCTCGCCGCGTGGCGGGCGGTGTTCGCCCAACATGGCCTGGCATGAGCCGCACCCGACAAGAACTCCCCGAAGTCACCGTCTCCGAATCCGACGGCGTTCGCTATCTCCACCTCGGCACGCCCTGGGTGCAAGGCGCGATGCGCGTGCGCGAGCCGCGCCAGATCGAGCTCGAGTACGTGCAGCGCATGATGGCCTGGATGCTGTGGCGCCCCGAGGCCGAACTCGCGCAGGGCCACGCGGTGCAGCTGGGCCTGGGCGCGGCCGCGATCACGCGCTTCACGCACCAGCAGATGCGCATGCGCACGACGGCGGTCGAACTCAATCCCGACGTCATCGGCGCGTGCCGCCACTGGTTCAAGCTACCGGGCGACGACGCGCGGCTTTCGGTGATCGAAGCCGATGCCGGCCGCTGGATCGCGCAGGCGCAGCCGCAAAGCATCGACGTGCTGTGCGTCGACCTCTACGACCACGAGGCCGCCGCGCCGGTGCTCGACGACGCCGGCTTCTACGCCGCCTGCCATGCCGCGCTGGCCGACGGCGGCGTGATGAGCGTCAACCTGTTCGGCCGCGATGCGAGCTTCGCGCGCAGTGCGGCGCGCATCGCGCAATCCTTCGGCCTCGACCAGATGTGGTCCCTGCGCGCGACGCGCGAGGGCAACACCGTCGTGATCGCGACGCGCGGGGTCGACGTGCCCGATCGTGACGCAATGCTTGCACGCGCCGCTAACATCGAGCGGCGCTACGGCCTGCCGGGGCGCAAGTGGATCAAACTGGTGCGGCCGATCGATCCCGCGCTCCTGGACGGCACCGCATGAGCCCATCGCCCCACACCGCCCGCATGAACCCGCCCGCCGCTGCGCCCGCTGCAGCGTCGGCAGCGCGCAGCGCCACGCCGCGCGGCAAGCTCGACTGGCGCGCGCTGCTCAAGTGGCTGCATGACGACGGACTGATCGGCCAGGAAGACGCCCAGCGCGTCGCGCAGCGCTTCGGCGGCGGCAGCAGCAGCCTGCACCCCTTGGTGCGCCTGGGCGGCGCCGGCCTGGTGCGCGCCGGCACCGACAAGCCGCTCGACTGCGAGGCGCTGACCGAATGGCTCGCGCAGCGCTTCTCGCTGCCCTATCTGCGCATCGACCCGCTCAAGGTCGACGTCGGCCGCGTCGCCGACGTGATGTCGGTCAACTATGCGCAGGCGCGCCTCGCGCTGCCGGTGCAGGTGGGCGACACCGAGATCACGATCGCGACCGCCGAGCCGTTCGACGTGAGCTGGCTCGCCGAGATCGAGGCGCACACCAAGCGCCGCGTGCGCGTCGCGGTCGCCAACCCCGACGACCTGCGCCGCTTCACGGTCGAGTTCTATGCGCTGGCCAAGTCGGTGCGCGCGGCGGTCAAGCGCGGCGAGACCTCGGTCACGCAAAGCTTCGAGCAGCTGGTCGAGCTGGGCAAGACCAACAAGCAGATCGACGTCAACGACCAGGGCGTCGTCCAGGTGGTCGACTGGCTGTGGCTGTACGCCTTCGACCAGCGCGCCAGCGACATCCACCTCGAGCCGCGGCGCGACATGGGCGTGATCCGCTTTCGCATCGACGGCGTGCTGCACACGGTCTACCAGGTGCCGCTGACGGTGATGAACGCGATGACCGCGCGCATCAAGCTGCTCGGCCGCATGGACGTGGTCGAGCGCCGCCGCCCGCAAGACGGCCGCATCAAGACCAAGCGGCCCGAGACCACCGGCGTCGCCCGCGAGGTCGAGCTGCGCCTGGCCACCATTCCCACCGCCTTCGGCGAGAAGATGGTGATGCGCATCTTCGATCCCGAGACGGTCGTCAAGGACGTCGCCGCGCTCGGTTTTCCCACCCACGACGGCGAGCGCTGGCAGCAACTGATCGCGCGGCCGCACGGCATCATCCTCGTCACCGGCCCGACCGGCTCGGGCAAGACCACGACGCTGTATTCCACGCTGCGGCGCCTGGCCACCGACGAGGTCAACGTCTGCACCGTCGAAGACCCGATCGAGATGATCGATCCGGCGCTCAACCAGACCCAGGTCCAGCCGGTGCTCGACCTCGGTTTCGCCGAGGGCCTGCGCGCGCTGATGCGCCAGGACCCGGACATCATCATGGTCGGCGAGATCCGCGACCTGGCCACCGCCGAGATGGCGATCCAGGCCGCGCTGACCGGCCACCTCGTGTTCAGCACGCTGCACACCAACGACTCGGCCAGCGCCGTCACGCGCCTGGCCGATCTCGGCGTGCCCGGCTACATGATCTCGGCCACCGTGATCGGCGTGCTGGCGCAGCGCCTGGTGCGCACGCTGTGCGCGGCGTGCAAGCAGCCCGATGACGCGATGACGCTGGAGTTGCTCGACGAAGTGGCCAAGCCCTGGAAGATGCCGACGCAATCGCGTCCGTACAAGCCGGTCGGCTGCCTCGAATGCCGCCAGACCGGCTTTCGCGGCCGCGTCGGCCTCTACGAGCTGATGACGATGTCCGAGACCGCGCGCGCGGCGGTCCATCCCCAGCTCGATGTCGACGCGCTGCGCCGCACGGCCGTGCGCGAGAGCATGCGGCCGCTGCGCCTGGCCGGCCTGCTGAAGATCGCCGAAGGCCTGACCACGCTCGACGAGGTGCTGCGCGCGACGCCGGCGTTCGAACTCGTCGCCAGCAGCGGCTGACGACTGGCGGACAGACAGCTTGGTGTCATCCCCCAGGGCGCGACTGGAGCGGGCTCCCTAGAATCCGCCCGTTTCGCGGGCTGCCTTGCAGGCGGCCCGATCCATCTCGACAACGAGGAGATCCGCGTGAAGATCAAGAGCCAACGCGACTTCGTCGCTGGGCTGATGTTCATCGCCGTCGGCATCGCATTCGCGATCGGCGCCACGAACTACACCTACGGTGAATCCGCCAAGCCCGGCCCGGGCTATTTCCCGCTGCTGCTGGGCGTGATCATGGCGCTGCTGGGCGCGATCGTGCTGTTCAAGGCGCTGACGATCGAAAGCGACGGCGGCGACCCGATCGGCGACATCGCCTGGAAGCCGCTGCTGCTGATCCTGGGCTCGGTGGCGGCGTTCGGCTTCCTGCTGCCGCGCCTGGGCATGGTGATCACGATCCCGTTGCTGGTGTCCGTCTCCAGCTTGGCCGGCGACGAGTTCCACTGGCGCGACGCGCTCATCAACAGCGTGGTGCTGACCGTGTTCAGCTACCTCGTGTTCGTGCTGGGGCTGGGTCTGACGATCCCGCTGTGGCCCACGATGTTCGGCGCCGCCGGCTGAGGACGACTCCATGGAATTGCTCAACAACCTCGCGCTCGGCTTTTCGGTGGCGTTCACCGGCATCAACCTGCTGTACGCGCTGTTCGGCTGCCTGCTGGGCACGCTGATCGGCGTGCTGCCGGGGCTGGGGCCGGTCGCGACGATCGCGATGCTGCTGCCCTCGATCTACTCGCTCGACGCGACGCCGGCGCTGATCATGCTGGCCGGCATCTACTACGGCGCGCAGTACGGTGGTTCGACCACCGCGATCCTGATCAACGTGCCGGGCGAGTCGAGCTCGGTCGTCACCGCCATCGACGGCTACCAGATGGCACGCCAGGGCCGCGCCGGCGCCGCGCTCGCCGCGGCCGGCCTCGGCTCGTTCTTCGCCGGCTGCGTGGGCACGCTGATCGTCGCCGGCTTCGCGCCGCCGCTGACCGAGCTGGCCTTCAAGTTCGGCCCGGCCGAGTACTTCTCGCTGATGGTGCTGGGCCTAATCGGCGCGGTGGTGCTGGCCTCGGGCTCGCTGATCAAGGCGATCGCGATGATCATCCTCGGCCTGCTGCTGGGGCAGATCAACACCGACGTGATCTCCGGCGTGCCGCGCTACAGCTTCGACATCCCCGAACTGACCGACGGCATCGGCTTCGTCGCGATCGCGATGGGCGTGTTCGGCTTCGGCGAGATCATCGCCAACCTGGGCCGTCCGCCCGAGCACCGCGAGGTCTTCACGAAGGACGTGAAGGGCCTGTGGCCGACCAAGCAGGACTTCAAGGACGCGGCTCCGGCCGTGCTGCGCGGCACCGCGCTGGGCTCCATCCTCGGCGTGCTGCCTGGCGGCGGCGCGCTGCTGGCGGCCTTCGCGGCCTACACGGTCGAGAAGAAGGTCGCCGGCAGCAAGGGCCGCTTCGGCAAGGGCGACATCCGCGGCGTGGCTGGTCCGGAATCGGCCAACAACGCCGGTGCGCAGACCAGCTTCATCCCCATGCTCACGCTGGGCATCCCGCCCAATGCGGTGATGGCGCTGATGGTCGGTGCGATGACCATCAAGGGCATCCAGCCCGGCCCGCAGGTGATGACCAGCAACCCCGAGCTGTTCTGGGGCCTGATCGCCAGCATGTGGCTCGGCAACCTGATGCTGATCGTGCTGAACCTGCCGCTGATCGGCATCTGGATCAAGCTGCTGACGGTGCCCTACCGCTTCCTGTTCCCGGCCATCCTGGTGTTCTGCTGCATCGGCCTGTACACGTTGAACAACAACAACTTCGACGTCTACATGGCCGCCGGCATGGGCATCCTCGGTTACCTGTTCTACAAGCTGCATTGCGAGCCCGCGCCGCTGCTGCTGGGCTTCATCCTCGGGCCGATGATGGAAGAGAACCTGCGCCGCGCGCTGCTGCTCAGCCGCGGCGAATGGAGCACCTTCGTCACGCGCGGCCTGTCGCTGGGCCTGCTGCTGGCGGCGCTGGCGCTGGTCGTGATCGTGATGCTGCCGGCGGTCAAGAGCAAGCGCGAGGAAGCGTTCCAGGAAGAGGAGTGATCCCTCTCGCGGCGCTGGCGCCGACGTGAACGAGGCCGCCTTCGGGCGGCCTCTTGCTTTGCGGGCCGCTAGCATGCGCCGCGTGATTCGAGACCAGCAGACTCCACCGTCGATCCCGCGCGCCCAGGCGTTCCGGTTCTGGTTCAAGCTCGGCTTCATCGGCTTCGGCGGGCCGGCCGGGCAGATCGCGCTGATGCATGAGGAGCTGGTCGAGCGGCGTCGCTGGATCTCGGAGAGCCGCTTCCTGCATGCGCTGAACTACTGCATGTTGCTGCCGGGGCCCGAAGCGCAGCAGCTGGCCACCTATATCGGCTGGCTGATGCACCGGACATGGGGCGGCATCGTCGCCGGCACGCTGTTCGTTGCGCCCTCGCTGCTCATCCTGATCGCGCTGTCGTGGGTCTACATGGCATTCGGCAACGTGCCGGTGATCGCCGGGCTGTTCCACGGCATCAAGCCGGCCGTCACCGCGCTGGTGGTGCATGCGGCCTGGCGCATCGGCATGCGGACCTTGAAGAACGGCTGGCTGTGGGGCATCGCGCTGGCGGCCTTCGTCGCGATCTTCGCGCTGCGAGCGCCGTTTCCGCTGATCGTGCTGGCTGCGGGCGTGATCGGCTACCTCGGCGCGCGCATCGTGCCCGGCAAGTTCCAGGCGCGGCAAAGCCACGGCGCGGCGCGCCACGAGATCGGTCCGGCCGTGATCGACGACGACACACCGACGCCCGAGCACGCGCGCTTCGCCTGGGGGCGCTTTCGAGCGGTGCTGTTCGTGTTCATCGGCCTGTGGGCGTTCGCGATCGGCGCGCTCGTGGCGCTGCTGGGCCCGCATGCGGTGCTCACGCAGATGGCCTGGTTCTTCACCAAGGCCGCGCTGATGACCTTCGGCGGCGCCTACGCAGTCCTGCCCTATGTCTACCAAGGCGCGGTCGAGCACTTTCACTGGCTCAGCGGCCCGCAGATGATCGACGGCCTCGCGCTCGGCGAGACCACGCCCGGCCCGCTGATCATGGTGGTGGCCTTCGTCGGCTTCGTCGGCGGCTGGACGCACGCGGTGTTCGGTCCCGACGCGCTGTTCATGGGCGGCGCCGCCGCGGCCACGCTGGTGACCTTCTTCACCTTCCTGCCCTCGTTCTTCTTCATCCTGCTGGGCGCGCCCTTCATCGAGACGACGCACGGCAAGCTCGGATTCACCGCGCCGCTGACGGCCATCTCGGCGGCGGTGGTGGGCGTGATCGTGAACCTGGCGGTCTTCTTCGCGTTTCACGTGCTGTGGCCGCAAGGCCTGGCGGGCCGCTTCGAGTGGGGCTCGCTGCTGATCGGCCTGGCCGCCGCCGTGGCGCTGTTTCGCTTCAAGCTCGGCGCGCTGCCGGTGATCGCCGGCAGCGGCTTGGCGGGCCTCGTGTTGTCGCTGATGCGCTGAGCCGGCGCGGCCACGCTTCGCGCCGCGCGAGTGCTGCCTTCGCGAGATCGGATGGCGCGCCACGTCGTCGTGCGCTCGGGCCCCCGCATAATCGTTCGCCCCCACTCGTCCCCAGCCGAGCGATGCTGACCCCGCACCCGCTGCGCGAGGCGCTGCACAACGAAGTCCATGCCCGCCCGCCCGAGCGGCTGGCGGCGCCACTGGCGCTGAGCCACATCGCGGTGCTGACATCCAACGGCGACAGCGCCGCGGTGCGCGCGCATCTCGACGCGCTGCTGCGCGCGCGCCACCTGCCGCTGCCGGCCGACGACGCCAGCCACGTGAGCCTGGAGATCGGCGGTGGCCTGCACCTGCGCTGGGAGCGCCACACCGAGTTCCACACCTTCACGTTCTGGCGCTTCGAGCGCGAAGCGCCGCGCTTCGACGCGATGCCCGTCACGTTGCTGCCGCAGGACTGGCTCGCGCGCACGCCCGGCCAGTGGCTGGTCGGCATGCACCTCGCGGTGCTGCCGCAATACGACCTGCACGGCTCGCAGCTGGTGCGCGATGCGCTCGACGAAGACAGCCTGGTCGCTTCGGCCGTGATGGACTCGCAAGCCGAGCTCGCGACCGACTTTCGCCTGCATGCCGACGGCTACGCGCGCTGCGTGCTGCGCGTCGGCCAGATGACCGAGCGCCGGCTCGGCCGCGCGGTGCAGCGCGTGATCGAGATCGAGACCTACCGCATGACCGCGCTGCTGGGCCTGCCGGCCGCGCGCGCGGTCGGCCAGACGCTGGCCGATGCCGAGGCCGAACTCGCGCGCATCGCCGGCGCGATCCGCGATGCGCGCAACGATGAAGAGCCCGAGCTGCTGCGCCAACTCACCGCGCTGGCCGGTCGCGTCGAGAGCCTCTATGCCGCGACGCATGCGCGCTTCTCGGCCAGCACCGCGTACTTCGAGCTGGTGCAGCGTCGCATCGACGAGCTGCGCGAGAGCGCGCTGCCGGGCCTGCAGACGGTGCGCGAGTTCATGGACCGCCGCCTCGCGCCGGCGATGCAGACCTGCCTGTGGGCGCAGCGGCGCCAGCAGGCGCTGTCCGAGCGCATCTCGCGCACCAGCAACTTGCTGCGCACGCGCGTGGAGATCGCGCAGGCGCAGGGCAGCCAGGCCCTGCTCGACGCGATGAACCGGCGCCAGAAGGTGCAGCTGCTGCTGCAAAGCGCGGTCGAGGGCTTGTCGGTCGCGGCGATCACGTATTACGGCGCGGGCCTGGTCGGCTATCTCGCCAAGGGCGCCGAGAAGGCCGGGCTGCGCGTCGCGCCCGAGCTGGCGGTCGCGGTCGCGATTCCCGCGATCGCGGTCGCGACCTGGCTGGCGATCCGCAAGCTGCACCGCGCGGCGCACGAGGCCGTCTCGGAAGTCTGAAGAAGGAGCGCGCGATGCAGTTCGATTTCGACGCGCGCCGCGGCTATGCCTCGCAACGCCTGCCGGTGTTCGCGCGCAATGTCGTCTCGACCTCGCAGCCGCTGGCCGCGCAGGCCGGGCTGCGCATGCTGCTGGCGGGCGGCAATGCGGTCGATGCGGCCATCGCCGCGGCGGCGGCGCTGACGGTGCTCGAGCCGGTCAGCAATGGCCTGGGCTCCGATGCGTTCTGCCTGCTGCATGACGGCCGCCAACTGCATGCGCTCAACGCCTCGGGCCGCGCCCCCGCCGCATGGACGCGCGAGCGCTTCGTCGCGAAATACGGCGCCGATGCACGCACGCCACCGCGCCGTGGCGTCGACAGCGTCACGGTGCCGGGCGCGGTGAGTGCCTGGGTCGAGCTGTCGCAGCGCTTCGGCAAGCTGCCGTTCGCCGACTTGCTGCAGCCGGCCATCGCCTATGCGCGCGATGGCCACGCCGTGTCGCCGGTCGTCGCGGCCAAGTGGGCCGCGGCGCTGCCGCAACTGCGCGACCAGCCCGGCTTCACGCAGGCCTTCACGCTCGACGGTGGCCGCACGCCGCGCGCCGGCGAGACCTGGCGCTTTCCTGGCGCGGCGCGTGCGCTCGAGGCGATCGCCGCGACGCGTGGCGAGGCCTTCTACCGCGGCGAGATCGCGCAGGCGATCGCCAAGCATCTGCAGGCGCACGGCGGCGCGTTCAGCGAGGCCGATCTCGCCGCGCATCGCTGCGACTGGGTCGAGCCGATCTCGCTCGACGCGCACGGCCACCGCCTGCACCAGTTGCCGCCCAACGGCCAGGGCCTGGCGACGCTGATCGCGCTGGGCATCGCCAGGCGCTTCGACCTCGCCGCGATGCCGCCCGACGCGCCCGAGACCCTGCACCTGCAGATCGAGTCGATGAAGCTCGGCTTCGCCGACGCCTACCGCTATGTCGCCGATCCCGCCGCGATGCGCGTGACGCCCACCGAGCTGCTCGATGAGGCCTATCTCGCATCGCGCGCGCGCCTCATCGACGCCACGCGCGCACAGGCCTTCGAGGCCGGTGCGCCGGGCGACATGCATCGCCGCGGTGGCACCGTCTATCTCGCCGCAGCCGATGCGAGCGGCCTGATGGTCAGCTTCATCCAGAGCAACTACCAGGGCTTCGGCTCCGGCGTCGTCGAGCCGAGCTTCGGCATCTCGCTGCAAAACCGCGGCCACGGCTTCTCGCTCGATGCCGCGAGCGAGAACTGCGTCGCGCCCGGCAAGCGGCCGTTCCACACCATCATCCCGGCCTTCCTCACCGATCTCGACGGCGCACCGCGCATGGCCTTCGGCGTGATGGGCGCCAACATGCAGCCGCAAGGCCAGCTGCAGACGACGCTGCGCATGCTCGCCTGGGGCCAGCATCCCCAGATGGCCTGCGATGCGCCGCGCTGGCGCTTCAACGAAGGGCTGGACATCAACGTCGAAGCCGGCATGGCCAAGGCCACGGTCGAAGGACTGCTCGCGCGCGGCCACCAGCTGTCGGTGATCGACGATCCCTACCAGGACTTCGGCGCCGGCCAGTTCATCTGGCGCCTGGGCGATGCATCGCACGAAGGCTATGCGGCCGCGAGCGATCCGCGTCGCGACGGGCAGGCGGTGGGCTTTTGAGCGCATCGATCGAGCAGCGCATCGCGCAGTTGTCGCCCGGCTGGCGCAGCGACCTGATCTTCGCGGGCTTCGACGGCGAGATCGCCGAAAGCGGCGAGGCCCTGGTCGTGCGAACGCCATCGAATCCGCACTACTACTGGGGCAACTTCATGCTCTACCGGCGCGCGCCGCGTGCCGGTGAACTGGCGCAGTGGATCGCCGACTTCGAGCGCGAGGTCCATGCGAGGCAGCCGGGCTCGCGCCACGTCGCGATCGGCCTGGACGGCGTCGACCCGTTCGAGCTGCCCGACGAGCCCGCCGCGCTGGGCTTCGAGTGCCAGCCCTCGTGCGTGCTGACGATGCGCCGCGCGCAGCTCGCCAGCGCGCCGCCGGCGCCGCGCGTCGACGGCGTGCGCATCGAAGCCTTGCCGCCCGAGCACTACGCCGCCGCGATCGACCTGCAATGCCTTTGCAGCGAGCGCGACGACGAGGGCTTCGAGCCCGCGCTGTTTCGCGACTTCCGCGCGCGCCAGATGGCGCGCTATGCCGCGATGAGCCGCGCCGGCCGCGGCGACTGGTTCGGCGCGTTCTCGGGCAGCGGCCGTCTGCTCGCCGAATGCGGCCTGTTCGTCGACGCGAGCGGGCGCATCGGCCGCTTCCAGCATGTCGACACCGATCCCGACTGGCGCCGCCGCGGCCTGTGCCGCGCGCTGGTCCACGCGGTCGCGCGCGACGCCTTCGAACGCCTGGGCGTCGACGAGCTGGTGATCGTGGCCGACCCGCAGGACGTGGCGATCGGCCTGTACGAATCGGTGGGCTTCCGGCGCGGCGCGCGCACCTGGCATCTGCAGCGGCGCGCGCCGGTCGATGCCGTGAAGACATCATGAGCAGCCCTCACAAGCAGCTGCCCTGGGGCGGCCTCGCGCTGGCGATGGCCGGCGCGATCGCGTTCTCCGGCAAGGCCATCGTCGCCAAGCTGCTCTATCGCCATGGCGTCGATGCGGTCACGGTGCTGTTCCTGCGCATGCTGTTTGCGCTGCCGTTCTTCCTCGCGATGGCCTGGTGGGGCAGTCGCGGCAAGCCGGCACTGAGCACGCAGGACAAGCGCATGGTGCTGCTGCTGGGCGTGACCGGCTACTACCTCGCGAGCTTTCTCGACTTCCTCGGCCTGCAGTACATCAGCGCCAGCCTCGAGCGGCTGATCCTCTACCTCAACCCGACCATCGTGCTGGCGCTGGGCGTGCTGCTGTTCAAGCAGCGCGTGAGCGGCCGCCAGCTGCTCGCGATCGCGGTCAGCTATGCCGGCGTGCTGCTGGTGTTCGGCCACGAGGTCGGCTTCCAGGGGCCCGACGTCGCGCTCGGCACGCTGCTGGTGTTCGCCAGCGCGGTCAGCTATGCGGTCTACCTCGCCTACAGCGGCGAGGTGGTGCGAAGGCTGGGCTCGCTGCGACTCGTGGGCCTGGCGAGCACGGTGGCCTGCGCGTTCTGCATCGGGCAGTTCTTCGTGCTGCGGCCGGTCGAGACCGCGCTGACGCTGCCGCAAGCGGTGATCTGGCTGTCGCTGCTGAACGCGACCGCCTGCACCGTCGCGCCGGTGCTGATGGTGATGATGGCGATCGAGCGCATCGGCCCGACACTGGCCGCGCAGACCGGCATGATCGGCCCGATGAGCACGCTGCTGATGGGCATCGTGATCCTCGGCGAGCCGTTCACGGCGTGGATCGCCGCCGGTACCGCACTCGTGCTCGTGGGCATCTGGCTGCTGGCGCGCTGGCGCTGAGGGGCCCGCATCGCCGGACGATGTCCGGATCGCGGGCCGGCCTGCGTGGAACCTTGCATGAGCTTCGTGCGAGGAGATCCCGATGCACTCCGTTTCCGTTCGCGCCGGCCGCGCGGTCGCGCCCGAGCGCCTGCGATGGCGCCCCGTCTGCCCGAAGGACGCGCCGGCGCTGCGCGCGCTGTATGACGGCCTGTCCGAACTCGATCTGCGCCGCCGCTTCCACGGTGCCGTCAACGGCCTGTCCGATCTCGCGCTGCGGCGCATGACCGAGGGCGCGGCCGCGAGCAGCGGCCTGGCCTTCGTCGTCGCGACCGAGGCGCCATGGGCACCGTGGAACTGCACGCTGGTGGCCGACGCGCGCTGCGCGCTCGATGCCGAAGGCGACAGCGCCGAGTTCGCGTTGCTGGTCGCGCCGGCCTGGCGCGGCCGCGGCCTCGGGCGCCAGTGCATGCAGGCGCTGTGCTTCGCCGCCTCGCAGCACGGCTTGCGCTGGCTGCACGGCAGCGTGCTGGCCGACAACCTGCCGATGCTCGCGCTGATGCGCCGCTGCGGCTTTCGCTGCACCGACAGCCGGCACGACGCGCGGCTGGTGGAAGTCGAGCGCCGCGTCGATCGGCCCGACGCGCGCCACGCGCTGCGCGCGCTGGCCTTCGAACTCGATGCGCGATGAGGTCCGCCATGCTGGTTTCTTCCCCCCGTCTCGCGCTGGTGCTCGGCAGCGGCGGCGTGCGCAGCGTCGCGGCGGTCGGCATCGCCGAGGTGCTGGCGCGCGCCGGCCTTAGGCCCGACCTGGTGGTCGGCTGCAGCTCGGGCGCGATCTTCGGCGCGACGATCGCGATGGGCATGCCCAGCGATCAGGCGCTGCGCACCGCGACCTCGCTGTGGTCGGCCGAGCTGACCGAACAGAAGCGCTGGCGCGCCTGGCTCGAGCTCCTGATGCCGCGCGTGGCCGGCTTCGGCGCCGGCTTCGCGCTGCGCGACAACCGGCTGATCGCCGCGCGCATCGGCAAGGCCTTCGGCGAGCTGCGGCTCGAAGCCTTGCCGACGCCGCTGCGCGTGGCCGCGACCGAGGCCGCGAGCGGCATGCCGGTGGTGCTGAGCCAGGGGCCCGTGCGCGATGCGCTGCTGGCCAGCACGGCGGTGCCTTTCGTGTTCCCGAGCGTGGAGTTCGGCGGGCGCCGGCTGGTCGACGGCGTGGTCTCCGATCCGCTGCCGCTGGCCGCGGCGGCCGATGCCGACGTGATCGTCGCGCTGGGCTTTCGCGGCACGATGCCGCGGCGCATCGACCGGCCCTCGCGCCTGTTCGCGCAGACCAGCACCGCGATGATCAACAACCTGATGCAGGCGCGCACCGATGCGGCACTGGCGGCCGGCCAGCGCGTGGTGTCGATCGAACTCGACCTCGACCGCCATGTCGGGCTGTGGGACACGGCGGCCTTGCCGTATCTGTTCGAGGCCGGCCGGCGCGCCGGTGCGCGCCAGCTCTCGCAGGTGATCGCCGCGCTCGAGGCGCCGCGCAGCGCCGCGGCCTGAGGAGGATGCGTTAGGCTTTGCCAGATGCACGGAGTCGCTCCCCAGCCGACGGCGGACCAGGCGCCGGCGTCGGTGCAGCAGCTGTTCCCGGCGCTCTATGCCGAGTTGCGCCGCCTTGCGCGCTCGCGCCTGGCGCACGGCGGGCGCAACACCTACCTCGACACCTCGGCGCTGGTGCACGAGGCCTTCTTGCGCATGCAGCGCGAGGGCGGCGTCGAAGTGCGCGACCGCGAGCACTTCATGGCCTATGCGGCGACGGCGATGCGCTCGGTGGTGATCGACTTCGTGCGCCGCCGCAGCGCCGATCGACGCGGCGGCGGCGCACAGCACGTCACGCTCGACACGCAGGCCGCCGACGCGCTGGGCTCGAGCGACGACGAGATCCTGGCCATCCACGAGGCACTGGAGACGCTGGCCGAGGTCGATGCGCGCCTGGTGCGCGTGGTCGAGATGCGCTACTTCGTTGGCCTGAGCGATCTGGAAATCGCCGCCGCGCTCGGCGTGACCGACCGTACCGTGCGGCGCGACTGGGAGCGCGCGCGGCTGCTGCTGGCGCAGATGTTGGGGCGCTGATTTGGGGCGCTGAACCCAGCGTGTCCGTTTCGGCCGACGCACTGCGTGGTACGAGGTGTTGGAGGTGCCGACCGCGCCCATGAAGAAGAACGAACTCACCGATGCCGGCCACGATCGCTGGCGCCGCCTCAATGCCCTGCTCGAGGAGGCGCTCGAGTTGCCCGTGCACGAGCGCGATGCCTGGCTGGCCGCCTTGCCGGCGCCGCAGCGCCCGCTCGTGCCGATGCTCGGTGCGATGCTGGCGCGCGCGTCGGTCGACACCGACAGCTTTCTCAGCCGCCCGATCAGCCTCGCGCTCGACGGCCTGCGCGCACTCGACGCGCCCGAAGACCAGCCCGGCGACCTGATCGGCCCGTGGCGCCTGCTGCGCGAGCTCGGCGCCGGCGGCATGGCCACCGTCTGGCTGGCCGAGCGCAGCGACGGCGCTCTACGCCGCAGCGTCGCGCTCAAGCTGCCGAACGCCGGCTGGGCGCTCGGCCTCGCGCAGCGCATGTCGCGCGAGCGCGACATCCTCGCGACGCTGGAGCATCCCAACATCGCGCGGCTGTACGACGCCGGCGTCACCGCCGAGGGGCGGCCGTGGCTCGCGATGGAGTGCGTCGAGGGCCAGGCGATCGACGCCTATTGCCGCGAGCACGCGCTGCCGGTCGAGGCGCGATTGCGCCTGGTGCTGCAGGTCGCGCAGGCGCTGGCGCATGCGCATGCGCGGCTGGTCGTGCACCGCGACCTCAAGCCCGGCAACATCCTCGTCACGCCGCAAGGCGATGCGCGGCTGCTCGACTTCGGCGTCGCCAAGCTGCTCGACGACGATGGCGCGGCCCCACGCGCCGGCGACCTGACGCAGCTCATCGGCCGCGCGGTCACGCCCGACTACGCCGCGCCCGAGCAGGTGGCCGGGCGGCCGGTGACGGTCGCGACCGATGTCTACTCGCTCGGCGTCGTGCTCTACGAGCTGCTGACCGGCCAGCGGCCCTACCGGCTCGCGCGGCGCAGCGCGGCGGCGCTGGAGGAGGCCATCCTTGCGGCCGAGGTCGTGCCGGCCAGCGAGCGCGTCGGCGGCGATCGTGCGCTGGCGCAGCGGCTGCGTGGCGATCTCGACCTGATCCTCGCCAAGGCGATGCACAAGGAGCCGGCGCGGCGCTACGGCAGCGTCGAGGCCTTCGCGGCCGACCTGCAGCGCCATCTGGCCGGCGAGCCGGTGCAGGCGCGCGCACCGAGCGCCGGCTACCGGCTCGGCAAGTTCGTGCAGCGCCATCGCGTCGGGCTGGCGATGCTGGCGGCGGTGGCGACGGCGCTGCTGATCGGCCTGGGCGCCGCGCTGTGGCAGGCGCGCGAGGCGCGGCAGGAGGCGCGGCGCGCCGAACAGGTCAAGCAGTTCGTCGCCTCGATCTTTCGCCAGGCCACGCCGCGCGAGGGCATCGGCGGTGTCGTCACCGCGAGCGCGCTGCTCGCGGCCGCGGCGCAGCGCATCGAGAACGAATTGGCCGGCCAGCCGCGCGCGCAGGCCGAGCTGGGCGTGATCGTCGGCGAAGGCTTCTTCTCGCTCGGCGAGGCCTACAAGGCCGAGGGGCCGCTGCGCGCGGCGGTGGCGCGGGCCGAGCAGGCGTTCGGGCGGCGCCATCCGATCACGCTGCGCGGCAAGGCCTTGCTGGTCGAAAGCCTCGGTTACCAGGACTTGGCGCTCGCCGAGCGGCTGCTCGCCGACCTGGTGCCCGATGCGCTGGCGGGCCTGCCGGCAAGCGCCGATGCCGCGGTGTTCGCTCTGCGCGGGCGCGGCTTCGTGCAGGCCCAGCGCCAGCGCCGCGACGCGGCCTATGCCGACCTGCGCCAGGCCATCGATATCGGCGAGCGCGATCTCGGTCCGCGCCACAAGGACACGATCCGCGCGCTCGGCCTGCTGTCGAACGTGCAAGGCCGCTTCGGTGATCACGCGGCGCAGCTCGTGTCGGCCGAGGAGGCCTTGCAGCGCGCGCAGGCGGCCTTCGGCGACCAGCGCCCGCACCCGGTGTTGCTGGGCATCGAGCGCTGGTACGGCGATGCGCTGACCGCCAACGATCGTCCCGGCGAGGCGGTGCCGGTGCTGCAGCGCTCGCTGGCCGGTCAGCGCGTGCTCGACGCCGCCGAGACGCCGCGCGTGCTGAGCGCGATGCACGCGCTCGGCGCGGCACTGCTCGACTCGGGGCGCGTCGGCGAGGCGCTGGCGCTGGGCCGCGAGACGGTCGCGCTGGAGGCGCGGCTGAACGCGCAGGCCGGGCCGGCGCGCGCCTATGCCGGCGATCGGCTGGTCGACGTGCTGGCCGCTGCGCGTCGCATCGACGAGGCGCTGGCGCTCGACGCGCGGCTCGCGCCGCTGCGCACCGCGACATCGGCCGCACACGCGCTGCGCCGCACGCTGCTGCTGGCGCGGCTCGGCCAGGAGAGCGATTCGCTGCCGAGCGACGCGCCGCCGGCCTTGCGATGGCAGGCCGCGCTGGCCGAGGCGACGCGCGCGCGGCTGTCGGACCAGCCGCGCCGCGCACTGGCGATCGCGCAGCCGCTGCGCGAGGCGCCCGTCGTCGCCGCGCTCGACGACGAAACGCGCGCCGAGCTGGCCGCCGAGATCGGCCTCGCGCAGCTCGCGCTGGGCGAGCGCGACGCGGCGCAGCGCGAGTTCGATGCGGCGATGGCGCTGCTTCGCCGCGTGCAGATCGAGCCCGGCCCGCTGAGCTCGGACGCGATGCTGGGCCTGGCGCGGCTGCATCTGGGGGCCGGCCGCGTCGAGCCCGCGCTGGCCTTGCTCGAGCCGCTGGCCGAGGCCTGGTCGCGCGCCAACGCCGGCAGCGCCTGGCATGGCGAGGCGCTGTACTGGCTGGCGCGCGCCGAGGCGGCCGCCGGGCGGATGGCGGCGTCGCGCGAGCATCTTCGCGATGCGCGGGCGATGCTCGCGGCCTCGTCGCTGGCGGCGCATCGGCGTCTGGCGCGCGAGTAGCGGGCGCGTGTCCGCATCGCGGCCGCCGACGCGTGGAACTGGGTACTGGTTCCACGACGGAGATGCCGCGATGCCCCATCCCTTGCACACGATCTTTGCGCCCCTGGCGGCGCTGGCCCTGCTGGCTGCTTGCGACGAACCGACGCCGCGCGGCGCGGCCTTGTCGGCGGCGCCGTCGGTGCTGCGCGCCGACGCCGAGCAGGCCTTTCGCGAGGGGCGCTATGCCGCGGCCTATGCGCGCTACATGCGGCTGGCCGATGGCGGCGATGCGAGCTCGGCGCGCGTCGCGCTGGCGATGCTGCACGAGGGCCGCGCGCTGTTCGGCAGCGAATGGTCGGCCGCGCCGTCGCAGCAGCGCCGTTGGGCGCAGCTGGCCGCGCAAGCGCGCGGCGAGATCCTCGACAGCGACGCGGGCGATTGAGCACGGCCACAATCTGCGCTTCCTCGAACCGCACGGAAGCACGACATGGATCTCGGCATCGCAGGCAAGTGGGCGCTGGTGTGCGCCGCGAGCAAGGGCCTCGGCAAGGGCTGCGCGCAGGCGCTGGCGGGCGAGGGCGTCAATGTCGTGATCACCGCGCGCGGCGCCGAGGCGCTCGAAGCCAGCGCGGCGCAGATCCGCGCGGCCAGCCCGGGCGTTCAGGTGATCGCGGTGGCCGGCGACATCACGACGCCCGAAGGCCGCGCCGCGGCGCTGGCGGCCTGCCCGCAGATCGACATCCTGATCAACAACGCCGGCGGACCGCCGCCGGGCGATTTCCGCGACTGGGATCGCGCCGCATGGATCAAGGCGCTCGACGCCAACATGCTCACGCCGATCGAGCTGATGAAGGCGGTGGTCGATCCGATGATGGCGCGCGGCTTCGGCCGCGTGATCAACATCACCTCGGGCGCGGTGAAGGCGCCGATCGACATCCTGGGCTTGTCGAACGGCGCGCGCTCGGGGCTGACCGGCTTCGTCGCCGGGCTGGCGCGCAAGACGGTGGCGCGCAACGTGACCATCAACAACCTGCTGCCCGGCCCGTTCGACACCGATCGCCTCGCCGCGACCATGAAGGGCGCGGCCGAGGCCTCGGGCAAGCCGCTGGCCGAGGTGATGGCGCAGCGCGCCGCGCAGAACCCGGCGCGCCGCTTCGGCAGCGCGGACGAGTTCGGCGCGACCTGCGCCTTCCTGTGCAGCGCGCATGCCGGCTTCATCACCGGCCAGAACCTGCTGATGGACGGCGGCGCCTACCCGGGCACGTTCTAGGGCCCTAGACCTTGACGATGTGCCCCTGCTGCGGATCGAGCGCGCCGACGCACAGCTGCTCGATCAGCTTGCGCGCGCTCTCGATCCCCTCGTGCTCGACCACCACGATCCACGGATCCAGCGGGTCGATCGCACGGCTGTAGAAGCGCTTGCGTGCCGCGTTCATGCGCTCGGTGAAGCGATCCCAGCCCCAATCGGCCTGGCGCTTCCTGATGTGCTCGGGCGCGTAGAAGGCCACCGGCTTCGGGCCGGGCAGCAGCGGATCGGCCTTGGGCGGCTGCATGTTGTGCGTCGAGCCGGCGAAGCAGTCGTGCACCAGCACCGACGCGAAGTGGTTGTGCACGCGCGCGCGCAACTGCGGATCGCCGGAGAAGTCGACATAGACCGTGGCGCGGTCGGCCGGCACCTGGTGCAGCCGGCCGTACTCGTAGACGCGGTCGTACAGGCCCAGGTTCTCGACGAAGGGCACGTGGGCCTCGGCCGTCAGCGCGACGCGGTGGATCACGATCTGCTCGCGCAGCTCGAAGGCCGTGCCGTAGGCGGTCTTGCTCGAGGCGCTGGAGAACACCACGCGCTGCGCGCCGAAGAAGTTGTGGTCCCACAGGTAGTCGGCCAGCATGTACGAGCAGATGTGCAGCGGGCGCAGCAGCAACTGCAGGTCTTGCTGGGCCGGCTCGTAGTCGGGATCGGCGTCGCAGCGCAGGTACTGGTTGTAGGCCGGGCTCAGCGACAGACGCTGCCCGGAGGCGTCGAAGAAGCCCTGCGCGGTGACGTTCTGCGGCCGCAGCGTGACGTGCGAGGCCAGCGGGAAATAGCCGAAGAAGCGCTCGCCGGGCACGATGCCGGCCACGCCCGAGGACAAGACCTCGGCAAAGCCCCAGACCGGCACCTGGCCCCACTCGGGCTGCTCGGTCGGGAAGAACTGCCAGTACTGCAAGGCCTTGCCGAACGCGGCATAGGTGATGTTGTTGCTCGACAGCGCGAAGCGCTCGAGGCGCAGCAGCAGCTCGCCCGCCGCGGCCTTGGCGGACTGCTTGCGTTTTTGCAGCTTGCTCTCGGCCAGTGCGGTCTTGCGCGTCAGCAGTCGTGTCGCGGTGACGGTATTGGCGGGCATGGCGGTTCCTCGGGAGCTGAAGCAATGGAAAACGGGACCCTGGAACCGCGATCCCCCGGCGAGCAGCCGGAACTATGCTTTCGGAAACCGGCAACCCTGGCGCCAAGGAGTCAGCAAAGTGACGACGCCTAAGAAGCATGACGGCTACACGCTATATGGCTCCCTAGGTTCAGGGAGTGCGGCGATCGAGATCGCGCTCGTGTCCTGCGGCGTCGCGTGGCGGCAGGTCGATGCCGCGTCGTGGGAACCGGGGCCCGGCCTCGACGAGCTGCGGCGCGTGAACCCGCTCGCGCAGATCCCGACCCTGGTGCTGCCCGACGGCACGGTGCTGACCGAAAGCGCCGCGATCCTGATCCACCTGGGCCTGGCCCATCCGGCCAGCGGCCTGCTGCCGCAAGACGCCTCGGCGCGCGCCCGCGCGATCCGCGGCCTGGTCTACGTGGCGGCCAATTGCTATGCGGCGATCGGCATGACCGACTATCCCGAGCGCCTGGCCGACGTGCCCGACGACGCCGCGCGCAAGCGCACGATCGCAGTCGCGCGCCAGCGCCTGCATGCGCTGTGGGACAACTTCGCCGACACCACGCCGCCCTCGGCCGGCGGCTGGCTCGGCGGCGAGGAAGCGCCGGGTGCGCTGGACCTGCTGGCCTGCGTGGTCAGCAAATGGTCGGGCACGCGGGCGCATCTCAAGGCGGCGCGGCCGGCATTCTTCGCGCTGCTGCAGCGCATCGAGCAGCATCCGCGCGCGAAGCCGGTGTTCGACCGGCACTGGCCCGCACGGGCCTAGCTACAGCTGCACTTTCGCGCTGCCGATGCCGTCGAACTCGACGCGCACCTCGTCGCCCTTGGCCGCCATCAGCAGCCCGCACCAGGTGCCGGTCGTCACGACGCTGCCGGCCGCGAGCACGGCGCCGTCGCGCGTCGCGTGGCGCAGCCAGGCCGGCAGCACGAAGGCCGGATCGCCCAGCGCATGGCTGCCCTTGAAGACCTGCGCCGCCTCGCGGCCGATGCGCACGCGCAGCGTCTGGGCCGACCAGTCGCGGCCCGCATCGAACGCCACCCACGGCCCCAGCACCAGCGCGCCGTGGCAGCCCAGGTCGGCCAGCTTGGCCAGCGGCGGCGACTGCAGGCCTTCGCGCCAGCGCGAATCGACCACCTCGATCGAGACGCACATCGAATCGATCAGCGCGAGCGCCGTCGCGTGCGTCAGCGCGGCCGCGCGCGCCGCATCGACCGGCTCGCGCAGCCGCAGCGCGACCTCGGCCTCGATGCCGCGCAGCACGAAGGGCCAGTCGCCGGCCTGCATGCCGCTGGGCCACACGCCGGCCGAGGGCAGCGCCGCATGCGCGAGCTCGGCCTCGCGCGACGGCCCGCCGGATTTCCAGTAGCGCGCCGGCGCGTCGCCGAACCAGTCGAGCGCACGCGCGACCTGGTCCTGCACCGCATAGGCCGCGGCCGCATCGGCCAGCGGCGGCGCCGGTTCGGGCCGCTGCTGGCGACGCGCGCGCAACAGCCGCGCGGTCGCGAGGTCGCGCGCTTCGGCACGCGCGCCGAACAGCGCGTCGGCTTCGTCGAAATGCAGCAGCGCGTCGAGGTGCTGGGCGCGGCCGAACAGCGTCGCGAGGCTGCGTTCGGTCTCGCCGATGTAGCGGCTCAGCGCGCGGCCGAGCTGCGTGTCGTCGTCGTTGTCGTTCAGCGCCGCTGCGTGATCGGCCAGCCATTGCAGCACCGCGCTGCCGGCCAGCGCGCGCGCGCGGCGCCCGGCCACGTCGACCGCGCCGCCGAGCTCGCGCGTCGCGATCTGGTCGATTACCTGCCACAGGTCTTGCGCGCCGTAGCGCGCGAGCACCTTCGGCGCTTCGAGCGCGGCGCGCGCGGCGTTGGCGTCGCGTGCGAGCCGCGCGACCGGCTTCGAAAGCCCGGCGCCGTGGCGCGAGGCATTGAGCGCGAGCTCGCGCGCGGCTTGCAGCAGCGCGGCATCGGGCTGGCGGCCGTGCGCGGCGGCGCGCGTCGCGAAGCGGCGCCACAGGGCGGCGAACTCGCGGTTGGGCTCGCCTTCGGAACCGACGACGCCGAGCACGCGCGCATAGAGCGTTCGGCGTTCGGCTTCGCTCGGGCGCTCGTCGCGATCGCCGCGCGCGCCGCCGACGCGATCGGCCGCATCGAACATGCGCATCGCGTCGAGCTGGCAGGCGAACCAGATCGCCTGCACCGCGCGCAGGTGGCTTGCGACGATCTCGCCGCCGTGTTGATCGCCGTGGGGATCGGTCTGCATGGGGCCTCCTTTCGCGAGTCCCGATAATCGCGCATGAACAAGCCATCCACGCCGCCTGCCGGCGTAACGCCTGAAACCTTCTCGGGCACCCCGTTTGCCGGGCTCGCGCTGCCGCCGGCCGTGCTCGCCAACCTGGCGCAGCTGGGCTACGAGCAGATGACGCCGATCCAGGCCGCGAGCCTGCCGCCGGCGCTGGCCGGCAAGGACCTGATCGCCCAGGCCAAGACCGGCAGCGGCAAGACCGCCGCGTTCTCGCTGCCGCTGCTGCTCAAGCTCGATACGCGCCGCTTCGACGTGCAAGCCCTGGTGCTGTGCCCGACGCGCGAGCTGGCCGAGCAGGTGACGCAGGAGCTGCGGCGCCTCGCGCGCGCCGAAGAGAACGTCAAGGTGCTGACGCTGTGCGGCGGCGCGCCGGTGCGCCCGCAGATCGCGAGCCTGGAGCATGGCGCGCACGTCATCGTCGGCACGCCGGGCCGCGTGCTCGATCACCTCGAGCGCGAGACGCTCTCGCTCGGCGCGCTGAGCACGCTGGTGCTCGACGAGGCCGACCGCATGCTCGACATGGGCTTCGCCGAAGACATCGCCGCCGTCGTCAAGCGCTGCCCGGCGCAGCGCCAGACCCTGCTGTTCTCGGCCACCTATCCCGAGGGCGTGACCGCGATGGCCAAGCGCTTCATGCGCGAGCCGCAGGAAGTGCGCCTCGCCGAGCGCCACGCCGCCAGCAAGATCCGCGAGCGCTTCTACGAGGTGAACGAGAGCGAGCGCCTGCATGCGGTGGGGCTGCTGCTCAACCACTTCCGCCCGGTCAGCACGCTGGCCTTCTGCAACACCAAGCAGCAGTGCCGCGACCTCGTCGCGGTGCTGCAGGCACAAGGCATCGAGGCGCTCGAGCTGCACGGCGATCTCGACCAGCGCGATCGCGACCAGGTGCTGATCCGCTTCGCGAACCGCAGCGCCAGCGTGCTGGTCGCGACCGACGTCGCCGCGCGCGGGCTCGACATCGCCCAGCTCGAAGCGGTGATCAATGTCGACATCACGCCCGATGTCGAGGTGCACACGCACCGCATCGGCCGCACCGGCCGCGCCGGCGAGGACGGCTGGGCCTTCAGTCTCGCCAGCCTCGACGAGATGGGGCGCGTCGGGCGCATCGACGCGATGCAGGGCCGCGAGAGCGTGTGGCACAAGCTGGCCGAACTCGAGCCGAGCGCGGCGGCCACGCCGCTGCAGGCGCCGATGGTCACGCTGCAGATCCTCGGCGGTCGCAAGGAGAAGATCCGCGCCGGCGACGTGCTGGGCGCGCTGACCAAGGACCATGGCTTCGCCGCGTCGCAGATCGGCAAGATCAACGTGAACGACTTCGCGACCTATGTCGCGGTCGAGCGCGACATCGCCGACCAGGCGCTGCGCAAGCTCGCCGGCGGCAAGGTGAAGGGCAAGTCGGTGAAGGCGAGGCGTCTTTGAGCAAGCCCGTGAGTGCGAAGAAGGGCTTCGCCGCGCTGGGCCTGGCCAAGGCCTGGGTCGAGGCTGCCGCGACGCTCGAGATCGTCGAGCCGACCGCGGTGCAGGCCGCGGCGATTCCCGCCGTGCTGCGCGGGCGCGACGTGCTGGCCTCGGCCCATACCGGCGCCGGCAAGACGGCCGCCTTCGTGCTGCCGATGCTGCACTGGCTCGACACGATCGCGCGCGAGAAGCCGCGCCGCACGCGCGCGCTGGTGCTGGTGCCGACGCGCGAGCTGGCGGCGCAGATCGGCGCGCTGGTGCGTTCGCTGGTTCCGGCAGCGGCCCATCCGCCCAAGGTCGTCGTCGCCTTCGGCGGCGTCTCGATCAACACGCAGCTGATGGACCTGCGCGGCGGCGCCGAGATCGTGATCGCGACGCCGGGTCGCCTGCTCGACCTGCTCGAGCACAACGCGCTGTCGCTCTCCGGCGTGGCGATGCTGGTGCTCGACGAGGCCGATCGCCTGCTCGATGCCGGCTTCGCCGATGAACTCTCGCGCTTGTTCGCGAAGCTGCCGCGAAGGCGCCAGAACCTGCTGTTCTCGGCGACCTTTCCGGCCGGCGTGCAAGAGCTCGCGCACAAGCTGCTGCACGAGCCGGTGCGGGTGACGGCCGAGGCCACGCCCGCCGAGGCGCCCGACATCGAGCAGCACGCGGTGGAGGTCGATGCGGCGCGGCGCACGCCCTTGCTGCGCCACATGATCCGAGAAGGCGGCTGGACCCAGGTGCTGGTGTTCGTCGCGACGCGCTATGCCTGCGACCACGTGGCCGACAAGCTGCAGCGCGCCGGCGTCGCGGCGAGCGCGCTGCATGGCGACCTGAGCCAGGGCGCGCGCACGCGGGCGCTGGCGGAGTTCAAGTCGGGCCAGGTGAAGGTGCTGGTCGCCACCGACGTCGCGGCGCGCGGGCTCGACATCGCGCAGCTGCCGGTGGTGGTGAACTACGACTTGCCGCGTTCGGCGGCCGATCACGTGCACCGCATCGGCCGCACCGGGCGAGCCGGCGCGAGCGGCCTTGCAGTGAGCTTCGTGAGTGCCGACACCGAGCAGCATTTCAGGCTGATCGAGAAGCGCCAGGGGCTGCGGGTGGCGCGCGAACGCATCGCGGGCTTCGAGCCCAAGGACGTGGCGGCCGAGGCAGTTGTCGCCGAGACGGCGCCTGGCACCGGTGGCATCAAGGGCAAGCGCAAGAGCAAGAAGGACAAGCTGCGCGAAGCGGCGGCGCGCGACAGCTAGGCCGGCTTTGCGATCGCCTGCTGCCGGCGCGCCCAGGCCTCGAGTGCCGCAGCCGGCAGCGGCGCGCTGACGATCAGGCCCTGCCACTCGTCGCAGCCCAGATCAGCGAGGAAGCGCTGCTGCGCTTCGTTCTCGACGCCTTCGGCGATCACTGCGAGCCCGAGGCTGCGCGCGAGCTGGATGATGGCCTGCGTGATCGCCACCGCATCGCGGTCGTGCGGCAGGTCCTGCACGAAGCTGCGATCGATCTTCACCTTGTCGATCGGCAGCTCCTTCAGATGGCCCAGGCTCGAGTAGCCGGTGCCGAAGTCGTCGACCGCGATCTGCACGCCCAGCGCCTTGATCTCGCGCAGGCGCTTCTGCACCTCGCCGAGGTCGTCCATCAGCATGCGCTCGGTGAGCTCGAGCTCGAGCCAGTGGCCGGGCACCTGGTGCTGATCCAGCATCCTGGCCAGCGACTCGACGAAGCCGTGCTGCTGGAACTGCATCGTCGACAGGTTCACCGCCACCGGCGCATCGAGCCCGCCGGCACGCCAGTGCTTCACGGCGGCCAGCGACTGCTCCAGCGCCCACTGGCCGATCGGCAGCATCAGGCGGCGCTGCTCGGCCACCGGGATGAAGGCATCGGGCATCAAGAGGCCACGCTCCGGATGCTGCCAGCGCAACAGCGCCTCGGCGCCCACGATCACGCCATCGCGCGCGCGCAGCTGCGGCTGGAAGTGCAGCACGAAGGCCTGCGCGTCGATGGCCTGCGCGAGCTGGCCTTCCATCACCAGCGCGTCGTAGGCGGCGCGCGCGAGCGCGGGCTCGAAGAACTGCACGTTGGCGCGACCGCGCGCCTTGGCCAGGTACATCGCCGCATCGGCGTGCTGGATCAGCTCGGCCGGCGTGCGGCCGTGCTCGGGGAACAGCGCCACGCCGATCGAGGGCGACACCGAGATCGGACGGCCCGCGGCTTCGAGCGGTGCCTCGACCACTTCGAGCAGCTTGTTGGCGACCTGCTCGACGACCGTGCGATCCGAGGCGCCGGTGAGCAGCACCATGAACTCGTCGCCGCCGAAGCGCGCGACGCGGTCCGAGGCGCGCAGGCAGCCGGTGATGCGAGACGCGACGGTCTGCAAGAGCGTGTCGCCGGCGAGGTGGCCGAGCGAGTCGTTGACGCGCTTGAAGTGATCGAGGTCGATGAACAGCAGCGCCATCGAGGCCTCGTCGCTGCGGTGCGAGGCGGCGAGCTGTTCGAGCTGCTCGACGAAGGCCAGGCGGTTGGGCAGGCCGGTCAGCGCGTCGTGGTGGGCGAGGTGGTGGATGCGCGCCTGCGCGGCGATGCGGTCGCGGATGTCGCGCACGATCACCAGGCGCAGCTTCTCGCCGTTGCGCATGATCGTGCGGGTGATGAACTCGACCGGGACGCGCTCGCCGTGCTTGGTCAGCACGATGCTTTCGTAAGTGATCTCGGCGCCGGAGCTGATCGTGCGCACCGCCTTCTCGACGAACTCGGGCGCGACGAACTCGGTCGTGCGCCGGCCCAGCATCTCTTCGCGCGTGTAGCCGAGCAGCTCGCAGATGGGTGGGTTGACGTCGAGCACCAGCGCGTCGCGATGGAACACGATGCCCTCGGCGCTGGCCTGCATGAAGGTCGACAGCCGGTCCTCGGACTCGCGCACCGCGCGCTCGGCCAGGCGGTGCTTGGTGATGTCGTTGATCAGGACGAAGGCCGCGACCGCGACGCCGCCTTCGTTCAGATGCGGCAGCAGGTTGACCTCGATCCAGCGCGGCTGGCCGTCGGGGCCGCGCAGCTCGCGTTCGTAGGAGGCCGCCTCGCCGTTGGTGACGACCCGGTCGACATAGGGCTGGATGCGCTCCCAGGCGTCCAGGCCGATGATCTCCAGCGTCGTGTGGCCGAGGATGCTGCTCTCGTCCTGGCCGAAGGTGCGCGCGTACTGGCGGTTCGCGAACATGCAGCGGTTGGTGTGCGCCTCGAAGTAGGCGATCAGCACCGGCACGTTGTCGGCCAGCAGTCGGAACTGCTCGGCCTGCGCGCGCGCTGCCAGCTCGGCCGTCTTGCGCGCGGTGATGTCGTGCAGCGAGCACAGGAAGAACTGCTCGTCGGCGAGCCAGCGGCCGTCGCAGTCGAACCAGACCAGGCTGCCGTCGGCGGCGGGCGCGGCGAACTCGGTGTGGAAGGACTGCGGCGCGGTCAGCGCCGCCAGCAGCACGTCGCGCGCCGAATGACCGAGCGAGTCGATCCAGCCGCGCTCGGCCGACAGCTCACGCGCACAGCCGGTGGCCTCGGCAAAGGCCTGGTTCGCCACCAGCAGGCGACCGTCGCGCGCGAGCGCGACCACGGGCGCCGGCAAGGCATCCCAGACGACTCGAAAGTCGCGTGCGGTCGCGTCGGACAGCGCAGGCGTCATGGGCGGTGGGGGGGAAGACTGGGCGGGCCATCATAGTCAGTACTGAATCAGTACTGAATCAGTACTGAAGCCGCCCGGCGTCGGTGACGACGCCGATGTCGAGGAAGCTCAGCCCCACATGCTGCGCTGGCCCGTAGTTCACGGCGAGGCCGCCGAGGTCGAAATCGCGCAGGCCTTCGAGCTGGTTTCGCAGCGCCGCCGGCGTGGGGTTGGGGCCGGCGCGCTGCAGGGCCTCGACCAGGATGCGAGCGGCGATGTAGCCCTCGAGCGACAAGGTGTTCACCGCGTCGAGGCCGGGGCCGAAGCGCACGATGTTTTCGCGGAACTCGCGCACCAGCGCGGTCTTGCGGCTGAAGGGATTGGGCACGATCTGGGAGACGCCGACGCCGACCGCCGGCTTGCCGGCCAGCTGGAACAGCACCTTGGAGTCGGTGTACGACGGGCCGTAGACCGGCAGGCCGTTGCCCTTGGCGCGCAGGCCGGCGACCAGCGCCGCGGTGGCATTGACGGGCAGGATCACGATCACCGCGCCGACCGTCGAGCCCGCGATGGCCTCGACCGCGGCCTCGACCTTGGCAGTGCCGGCGGGTACCGGGCTGCGCATGCCGAGCGCGACGCCGTGGCGCTGCGCCTCGCGCTCGACGAAGGCCACGGCATCGTGCGCGGTGGGCTCGTCCCAGAAGACCATGCCGATCGAGCGGATGCCCATCGTCGCGATGTGCGAGACGATCTTGATCAGCTCGGCATCGTCGCCTTGCCCGATGTGGAACACGAAGGGGTTGACCGGCGTGCGCAGCCGGTAGAGCGCCGGGATGGTGCCCACCACCGGCACGCCCAGCTCCTGGGGCACGCGCTCCTTGAGCAGCCGCGTGATCGCCACCGGGCCGACCGGGTACAGGAAGGCGATCGGCTTGTCGCGGCGCGCGACCTCGCGGTACAGGGCCAGGGTGCGGTCGGCGTCGAGTCCGTCGTCGTGGGTGACGAGGCGCAGCCGGGCGCCGTGCACGCCGCCGCGCGCGTTGACCGACTCGAACATCGCGGTCGCGCCGATCTGGGTGGCGCGCGAGTAGAGCGCCACCGGTCCGCTGAACGGAGCGACCTGCGCCACCACGAGTTCAGCGGGCGGCAGCGCGCTGGCGCGCGATGCGAAGAACAACAGCAGGCAAGCGGCGCCGAGGCGCGCGATGCGACGTGTGTCCAAAGTGGCTTCTCCCTGTCGCCGAGCGAGCGGCGTTTTTCAGGATAGAGATGCCTCTTCGTTATCGATTGCCCGACAGTGGCGGGCCTCTTGTCTGCTCGCGGCTCGATGCGGTCAGACGCGTGCCGCAGCCAGCGCGCGACGGGTCTCGGCCCAGGCTTCCAGCGCTGCAGCCGGCAGCGGCGCGCTGACGATCAGGCCCTGCCACTCGTCGCAGCCCAGATCAGCGAGGAAGCGCTGCTGCGCTTCGTTCTCGACGCCTTCGGCGATCACTGCGAGCCCGAGGCTGCGCGCGAGCTGGATGATGGCCTGCGTGATCGCCACCGCATCGCGGTCGTGCGGCAGGTCCTGCACGAAGCTGCGATCGATCTTCACCTTGTCGATCGGCAGCTCCTTCAGATGGCCCAGGCTCGAGTAGCCGGTGCCGAAGTCGTCGACCGCGATCTGCACGCCCAGCGCCTTGATCTCGCGCAGGCGCTTCTGCACCTCGCCGAGGTCGTCCATCAGCATGCGCTCGGTGAGCTCGAGCTCGAGCCAGTGGCCGGGCACCTGGTGCTGATCCAGCATCCTGGCCAGCGACTCGACGAAGCCGTGCTGCTGGAACTGCATCGTCGACAGGTTCACCGCCACCGGCGCATCGAGCCCGCCGGCACGCCAGTGCTTCACGGCGGCCAGCGACTGCTCCAGCGCCCACTGGCCGATCGGCAGCATCAGGCGGCGCTGCTCGGCCACCGGGATGAAGGCATCGGGCATCAAGAGGCCACGCTCCGGATGCTGCCAGCGCAACAGCGCCTCGGCGCCCACGATCACGCCATCGCGCGCGCGCAGCTGCGGCTGGAAGTGCAGCACGAAGGCCTGCGCGTCGATGGCCTGCGCGAGCTGGCCTTCCATCACCAGCGCGTCGTAGGCGGCGCGCGCGAGCGCGGGCTCGAAGAACTGCACGTTGGCGCGACCGCGCGCCTTGGCCAGGTACATCGCCGCATCGGCGTGCTGGATCAGCTCGGCCGGCGTGCGGCCGTGCTCGGGGAACAGCGCCACGCCGATCGAGGGCGACACCGAGATCGGACGGCCCGCGGCTTCGAGCGGTGCCTCGACCACTTCGAGCAGCTTGTTGGCGACCTGCTCGACGACCGTGCGATCCGAGGCGCCGGTGAGCAGCACCATGAACTCGTCGCCGCCGAAGCGCGCGACGCGGTCCGAGGCGCGCAGGCAGCCGGTGATGCGAGACGCGACGGTCTGCAAGAGCGTGTCGCCGGCGAGGTGGCCGAGCGAGTCGTTGACGCGCTTGAAGTGATCGAGGTCGATGAACAGCAGCGCCATCGAGGCCTCGTCGCTGCGGTGCGAGGCGGCGAGCTGTTCGAGCTGCTCGACGAAGGCCAGGCGGTTGGGCAGGCCGGTCAGCGCGTCGTGGTGCGCGAGGTGGTGGATGCGCGCCTGCGCGGCGATGCGGTCGCGGATGTCGCGCACGACGACGAAGCGCAGCTTTTCGCCGTTGAGCGTGATCTCGCGCGTCAGCAGCTCGACCGGAATGCGCGAGCCGTTGCGGTGGATCACCGCGCTCTCGTAGTTGCGGTCGCCCTCGGAGGCGATGGTGTTCATCACCTGGCCGACCGAATCGGGCGCGACGAACTCGGTCGTCATGCGGCCGAGCAGCTCGTCGCGCGTGTAGCCCAGCAGCGCGGCCAGCGGCGGGTTGACATCGAGCACCAGGCCGTCGCGATGGAAGACGATGCCTTCGGCGCTGGCCTGCATGAACTTCTGCAGCCGCTCTTCCGACTCGCGCACCGCGCGTTCGGCCAGGCGGTGCTTGGTGATGTCGGTCACGCGCACGAAGGCGCCGAGCAGCTCGCCGTCTTGCGGCGACAGATGCGGCAGTACCTCGACCTCGATGAACTGGTGCGAGCCCTCGGGGCCGGTGAGCTCGCGCTCGTACGACACCATGTGGCGCTCGCGCACGACCTCGTCGATGAAGGGCTTGATCTGCTGCCAGCCGCGTTCGCCGACGATCTCCTGCGCGGTCAGGCCGACGATGCTCTGCTCGTCCCAGCCGAAGTTGGCCGCGTAGCGCCGGTTGGCGAACTGGCAGCGGTGGTCCTCGAGCTCGTAGTAGGCGATCAGCGCCGGCACGTTGTCGGCCAGCACCTGGAACTGCGCGGCCTTCAGGCGCGTGGACAGCTCGGCGACCTTGCGCGCGGTGATGTCGTGCAGCGAGCAGGCGAAGGCGCCGAGCGCGGCATCCCAGCGGCCGGCGCAGTCGATCCAGCCGACGCCGCCGTCGGCACGCGTGTATTGCAGGTCTTGCCGAAAGCCGCCGGCCTCGCGCGCGGCGGGCTCGGCGAGCGCTTGCAGCCAGTCGGTGCGGCTGGCGGGTGCGAGGCGCTCGAGCCAGCCGCCCCCGATCAGGCTGGCGCGCGGCCAGCCGGTGATCTCGCTCAGGCCGCGGCCCGTGGCCAGCAGCATGCCGTCGGGCGCAACCGCGATCACCGCGGCAGGCAGCCGCTCGCACCAGGCTTCGAACTCGCGAAGGCGTGACGACGGCGCGTCGGGAAGGTCGGGCGAGGGGGTCATGCGGATGGGTACGGCTGACGCATCATAAACAGCCCGACCTGGCGGCAAGCCTAGGGCTTCGAGGCCGGACGTGAAGACACCACGATTCCCGCGACGATCAGCGCGAAGGCCAGGCCGTGGTACCAGCGCGGCGCCTCGCCGAGCATCACGGCCGACAGCAGCGCCGCGAACAGCGGCGTCAGGTTGCCGAAGAAGGCCGCGACCGCCGGGCCCGCGACCGAGACGCCCAGCCCCCAGCAGCGGTAGGCGATCACCGACGGGCCGATCGCCACATAGACCAGCGCCAGCGCGACGCCCCAGCTCCAGCGGATGGGCTCGGCACCGGCGGCCTGCTCGACGCCGGCCGCGGCGCCGGCACCGATCAGGCCGAACAGGACTTGCACCAGCAGCGTCTCGGCCCAGTTCCACTCGCTCACGGCACCGGCGCGCATGTGCGCCGGCGGGCGCGCCAGCAGCCAGCTGTAGAAGGCCCAGGCGATGATGGCCGCGACGATGTAGAAGTCGCCGCGCACGAACTGCACGTCGGCGAGCGCATGCAGGTTGCCGCGCGCGATCACCAGCGCGACGCCGAGCAGCGACAGCAGCGCGCCGACCAGCTGGCGGCGCTGCGGATGCACGCCGTACACCGCGGCGCCGACGGCCATCATCCACACCGGCATGCTGGCGGCGATCAGGGTCACGTTGATCGGCGTCGTGGTGACCAGCGCCATGTATTGCAGCGCGTTGTAGCTGCCCACGCCCAGCGTGCCGAGCAGCAGCAGGTGCGGCCAGCGCGCGATCAGCTCGCGCGGCGCCGCCAGCGCGCGCCAGCCCAGCGGCAGCAGCAGCGCGAAGGCCAGCGCCCAGCGCAGCGCGTTGAGCGCCAGCGGCGGCACCTGGCCGACCAGCAGCCGCCCGACCACCGCATTGCCCGCCCACAACAGGGGCGGCAGGCTCATCAGGAAGGCGATGCGGGGAGTGATGCGAGACGACATGTACAACCAGGAAACACGACCATCAGCGCGGCATCGCCGCGCCGCAGTTCCAGCACTCCTCGAACGGGCCCTCGATGCGCTCGCCGCATTGCGGGCAAAGCCACTCGCGCGCCGGCGCGGCGGTCAGGCCCGCGAGCAGCGTGCGGGCCGCATCGAGGCGATCGTCGTCCTCGATCCAGACCTCGGGCAGGCACTGGTCGGGCGGGATCTGGCCGGCGATCGCCTGAGCGTTGGCGCGCTGCACGCTCGCGGCGATGCCGCCGGCGCTCAGCCAGTCGGCCCACAGCGTGGCGATCGCGAGATTGGGAGCGGCCTGCAGACGGCGCATCGGAACACGGGGTGATCGGAAGACTGGCACGATAACGGAGAAACAACCCGACCCGAGGAGACCTCATGCCGCAGACCGTGAAAGCCATCCAGATCGCCGCGCCCGGCGGCCCCGAGGCGCTGAAGTTCGCCGACGTCACGGTCGGCGAGCCCGGCCCGGGCGAGGTGCGCATCCGTCACCATGCCTGCGGTCTGAACTACATCGACGTCTACCACCGCACCGGCGCGTATCCGCTGCCCATGCCGCACGGCATCGGCATGGAGGGCGCCGGCATCATCGAGGCGGTCGGCGAGGGCGTCACGCATCTCGAGGCGGGCGACCGCGCGGCCTATGCGAGCCAGCCGCCGGGCAGCTACTGCGAAGCGCGCGTGATGCCGGCACGCAGCGTCGTGCGCCTGCCCGACGCGATCGACTTCGAGACCGGCGCCGCGATGATGCTCAAGGGCCTGACCGCGCAATACCTGCTGCGCCAGACGCAGCCGCAAGGCGGCTTGCAGGCCGGCGACTTCGTGCTGTTCCATGCGGCGGCCGGCGGCGTCGGGCTGATCGCCTGCCAGTGGGCCAAGGCGATGGGGCTGCAGCTGATCGGCACGGCCGGCAGCGACGAGAAGTGCGCGCTCGCCAAGGCCAACGGCGCGGCCTTCACGATCAACTACCGCACCGAGGACTTCGTCGCGCGCGTCAAGGAGATCACCGGCGGCAAGGGCGTGAAGGTGGTCTACGACTCGGTCGGCAAGGACACCTTCGAGCGCTCGCTCGACTGCCTGCGCCCGTTCGGGCTGCTGGCGAACTTCGGTGCTGCTTCAGGACCGGTGAGCGCGTTCAACCTCGGCCTGCTGGCGAGCAAGGGCTCGCTGTACGTGACGCGCCCGACGCTGTTCACGCACATCGCGACGCGCGAGCGCACGCAGGAGATGGCCGACGACCTGTTCGCGATGGTTGCCAGCGGCGCGGTGCGCATTCCGGTCGAGCGGCGCTATGCGCTGGCCGACGTGGCGCAGGCGCATCGGGATCTGGAGGCGCGGCTGACGACCGGCTGCAGCGTGTTGCTGCCGTAAGGCAGCTCACCACTGCGTCACCGACTGCACCCTGCGCCCGGTCCAGCGCTCCACCGCCGCGCACAGCTGCGCGCTCGACACCGGCTTGGACAGGTAGTCGTCCATGCCGGCGTCGACGCAGCGCTCGCGGTCCGAGGCCAGCGTGTTGGCCGTCAGCGCGACGATCGGCGTGTGCGTGCCGCGCATGCGCTCGGCCTCGCGGATGCGCTGGGTCGCCTCGTAGCCGTCCATCAGCGGCATGTGGCAGTCCATGAAGACGAGGTCGTAGCGGTGCTGCAGCACCGCCGACAAGGCCGCGTCGCCGTTGTCGACCAGGTCGACTGTCCAGCCCTGCGCGCGCAGCATCTCGGCGACGACCATCTGGTTGACCAGGTCGTCCTCGGCCAGCAGCACATGGGCCGGATCGCCCGACGCCACCGGCTCCGGCGCCGCGGGCGCCACCTCCTCGGCCTGGCCCTTGAGCAGGCGCACGTCGAACCAGAAGCGCGAGCCGCGGCCCAGCTCGCTGTTGACCTCGACCTGGCCGCCCATCAGCTGCACGATGTCCTTGACGATCGCCAGGCCCAGGCCGCTGCCGCCGTGGCGCCGTGTCGACGAGCTGTCGACCTGCGTGAAGGCATCGAACACCGCGTGCAACTGCTCGGGCGCGATGCCCACGCCGGTGTCGCGCACCAGGAAGCGCAGCACGGCCGATGTCGCGTCGTGCGAGAGCAGCTCGATCTCCAGCGCGACGCCGCCGCGCTCGGTGAACTTGACCGCGTTGTGCAGCAGGTTCACCAGCACCTGGCGCAGCCGCACCGGATCCGATCGCACCCAGCGCGGCACCCGTGGCGACACCGAGCAGCTCACGCTCACCGGCTTGTCGCGCGCGGTCGCGGCCATCAGTTCGGCGGTCTCGGTGGCGAGCGCCGGCAGGTCGAAGCTCACGACCTGCAGGCTCAGCTTGCCCGCGCCCATGCGCGAGAGATCGAGGATGTCGTCGATCAGCGCCAGCAGCGCGCGCGCCGAGCGGTAAGTCGTCTTGGCGTAGTGCTGCTGCGTGCGCGTCAGCGAGGTGCCCAGCAGCAGCTCGGTGGTGCCGAGGATGCCGTTCATCGGCGTGCGGATCTCGTGGCTCATGGTCGCGAGGAACTCCGACTTCGCGCGGCTCGCCTGCTCGGCCTGCCGGCGCGCCTTGTCGAGCTCGAGTGCCTGCAACTCGAGCGCCTGGCTGCGCTGCGCCAGCGTGTCGACCAGCGCGCGCCCGGCGCGTACCGCCTCGCGCATGCGGTTGCGCAGCTTCTCGGTCGCGATGCCGACGAAGGCGAGGTAGACGCCCAGCAGGTACATCACCGCCGCGATGCCCAGCCGCGAGCCCCAGCTCGCCTGGCCGGGCGCATGCATCTGCGCCCACAGCGAATAGGCCAGGTAGGACAGCACGATCACGTGGCAGAAGTACAGCGCGCGCTTGAAGCCCGCGCCGATCTGGTCGCTCACGCGCACGAGCAGGAAGAACGCGAAGAACAGGTTGGCCTGCTCCAGCCAGTACAGGTTGAGCAGCCAGACCGCGATGTCGGTGTGGAACAGCAGCAGGTTCAGATCGAGCCGGCCGGTGCGGCCCCAGCCCAGGCGCAGCAGCAGCCAGGCGAGCGCCGCATAGGCAAGATTGCCGGCCACCAGCGCGGCCACCAGCGGAAATGCCAGCGGGTCGGCGCGGCTCCAGTGCTGCAACAGCACGATCACGCACAGGATCGCGAAGCCGGCCGCGCGGATGGCGGGGATCTGGCGCGCATAGAGGCGCCGCGCGCGCTCGGCCTTGCGCACGGCCAGCAACTGCGCGTCGAGCGTGAAGCTGGTGTCGGCGGCGCCTGCGGCCTCGGTCGGCGTCTCGGTGTTCAACAAACCACCCCTTTGCCGCGCCGAGCGCAGCTGCGTCCTCGGGCCATGGTGGGCCCGCCGACGCCCGGACGCAACCTTCTGGCGGATGAGATGTGGCTAATGCGTCCCGGCTGGCGCGCGCACCGCGGCCCGATAGGCATGCCATGAGGCATGCCCCAGCACCGGCCCGACGACGAGCAGGCCGGCGAAGCCCGGCAACATCGCCAGCGCGACCAGCAGCGTGATCAGCGCGCCCCACCACAGCATCACGAACGGCTGCGACAGCGCCAGGCGCAGGCTGGTCAGCGCGGCGGTGATCGCGTCGACCGGCTGGTCCAGCAGCATCGGGATGCTGACCACGCTGACGCCGAAGATCAGCGCCGCGAAGATGCTGCCGACCGCGACATAGGCGACGATGAAGCCCAGGTTCTCCAGGCTCAGCAGGCTGGCCAGCGAGCCGCCCAGATCGGGCATGCCGTCGAAGCTGACCGCGAACACGACCAGCGAGGCGCGCGCCCAGATCATCTCGAGGATCAAGAGCGCGCCGCCGAAGATCGCCATTGCGCCGAGCTTGTCTTCCCAGGCCAGCAGCGAGTCGGCCAGCAGTGCCTGTTCGCCGCGCTCTAGGCGCTGGCTGGCCTGGTACAGGCCCATGCACATGAACGGCCCGACGAGCAGGAAGCCGGCCGACAGCGCCAGCGTCCACGCCGGCGCATGGCGAAACGCGAACAGCAGGCACCAGCCCATCGCCGCGAAGGCCGCGCCGTAGAACAGGCCCAGCCCGGGGCAGCGCAGGAAGTCGCGCCAGCCGAGCGCGAGCCAGCGCAGCGGCGCGCCGAAGCCCAAGGGCGCGAGCGTGTAGTCGAACACGCCGGGGGCGCGCGGTGCGCCGCTGGAAGGCGGCGAGGAGGAAGCCTCTTGATCCATGCGGCAAGGCTATCCCAGCCGCGCTCGCCGCGGCCTGCGGGTCAGCCCGCGTGCATGAAGACGGCCGGCTGCGGGCGCAGGCGCTTGCGCAGCGCCTCGAGCGCGGCGTCGGACAGCGCCTGCGCAAGGTCGTGCGGAGAGAACGGCTTGCCGAGTACCGCGTCCATTCCGTGGGCGATGCAGGCGGCCCGATCCTCGCTCATCACGCTGGCGGTCACCGCGATGATCGGCGTGCGCGGCAGGTTGTGCTCGCGCTCACGCTCGCGGATCACGCGCGTGGCCTCGTAGCCGTCGCACTCGGGCATGTGGCAGTCCATCAGGATCGCGTCGAACGGGCCCTGGTCGGCCCAGGCGTCGATCGCCGCGCGGCCGTTGCCGACCATGCAGACCTCGTGCGACATGCGCGCGAGCAGGGCTTGCGCGTAGAGCTGGTTGACCGGGTTGTCTTCGGCGAGCAGGAAGCGCTTGGCCGAGGGCTCGCCGGTGGATTCGAACGCGTTCTGCGAGGCGGCGGCAGCGGCGGGTTCCTCGACGATCGGCAGCCGGCAGCTGAAATGGAAGGCGCTGCCGGCACCCGGTGCGCTGCGCACGTCGAGGCGCCCGCCCATCGCGTGGACGATGGCCGCGACGATCGCCAGGCCCAGGCCGGTGCCGCCGTAGCGGCGCGAGGTCGACGAGTCGGCCTGCACGAAGGGCTCGAACACGCGGTCCAGGGTTTCGGGCGTCATGCCGATGCCGGTATCGATCACCGAGAAGCGCAGCTCGATGCGCTGTTGCTCGCGCAACCCGTCGTCGGTGCGCCCGCTGACCACCAGCCGCACCCAGCCGCGCTCGGTGAACTTGATCGCGTTGCCGAGCAGGTTGATCAGCACTTGCTGAAGCCGCGTCGGATCGCCGCGCACGCGTGCCGGCAGGCCGGGCTCGAACTCGAGCTGCCACTCGATGCCCTTTTCGGTGGCGCTCGGGCGCACCAGCGCCGCGGCCTCCTCGACCAGGGCGCGCAGGTCGAACTCGACCTCCTCGATCGACACGCGGTCGGCCTCGATCTTGGACAGGTCGAGCACGTCGTTGATGATGCGCAGCAGCGCCTTGCCCGAATGCTCGAGGCAGCTGACGTACTTGGACTGCAGGCTCGACAGCGGCGAGTGCTGCAGCAGCGTCGCGAGGCCGAGCATGCCGTGCAGCGGCGTGCGGATCTCGTGGCTCATGTTGGCCAGGAAGGCGCTCTTGGCCTGGCTGGCGCGCTCGGCCGCCTGCTTGGCCGCGACGAGGTGCTCGTTGGCGCGCGTCAGCGCGCGGCGCTGCTGCCCGATCACACGCGCGCCGCACTGCACGACCACCAGCAGGGCCGCATACAGCGCCAGCATCACGCCGAAGATCACGCCGAAGGCCAGCGCCGACGAGCCTCGCGCCTGGGCGTCGACGTCGGGCAGGCTCTGGTAGACCTCGAACACCGTGTCGACGCGGCCGTCGGCGCCGCGCAGCGGCACGTAGCTGCTGAGCAGGTTGCGGTCGTAGGTCTCGGCCTCGAGCTCGCTATAGACGCCGCGATAGCTGGCCGTGTTGACGGTCTTGCCCTGGATCGCGCGCTGAAAGGCCGGCGTATGGCGCTTGGAGCTGCCGATCAGTTCGTGGCGCGTCGCGTAGACGATGCGGCCCTGCACGTTGTAGATCTTGATCTGGTCGATCGGCGTGCCCTTGAGCATGCGGCGGATCGCCTGGTCGGCCCGCTCGAAGGCACCCGGCGCGCCGCTCCTGAGGTCGTCGGCGGCGGTGTTGTAGATCGCGCCGGCGAGGGCGGCGTTGGCCTGGCCGCTCTGTTCGATCAGGTCCTGCTCGAGCCAGACCCGGTAGCCCACCGACAGGGCCGCCGCGGCCAGCAGCATCAGCCCCAGCGCGGTGACCGAGAAATAGCGCAGCAACGGGAATTCGCGGTCGGGAAGCTCGGCTTGGTCGATCATGGCTGCCAGCGTGGTGAGGCTGGCAGGCACTTTAGGCAGCGGTCCCCGGGGCGGCTTGCCTGTCTCTCTTGCAGTCCTTGGCTGAGATTGTCGTCGTGCCGGCTTTCGGCGGGCGGTCGGCGAGGCGCGTGTGCTAGTTCACGCGCTTGCGCGGCTGCGCCGCACGCGGCGCAGTTCATCGAGGATCAGCAGCGTCGCGCCGAGCGTGATCGCGACGTCGGCCAGGTTGAAGGCCGGGAAGTGGCCGCCGTGGAAGATCGGCTCCAGGAAGCCGAAATGCACGTCGAGGAAATCGACCACATGGCCGTGGACCAGGCGGTCGATCACGTTGCCCAGCGCGCCGCCCATGATCAGCGTCAGCGCCCACGCGAACAGGCGCTGGGTCGCGCCGTGCTGGCGCAGCATCCACAGGCAAAAGCCGGTGAAGGCGATGCCCAGTGCGACGAAGAACCAGCGCTGCCAGCCCGAGGCGCCGGCCAGGAAGCTGAAGGCCGCGCCGCTGTTGTGGACCCGAACGATGTTGAAGAACGAGGTCACCGGCCGCGAATCGCCGAGCTGGAAGGCATCGACGATCAGGTCCTTGGTGACCTGGTCGGCCACGATGATCGCGATCGCGATCAGCACCCAGGACAGCAGGTTGCGGGCATTGCCCGTCGAGCCCGCCATCAGGCCACCGTGCGCGGCTCGCCCGCGCCGTACAGGTTGGCGACGCAGCGCCCGCAGATGGCGGGATGGGCCGCATCGGCGCCGACGTCGTCGCGCCAGTGCCAGCAGCGCTCGCACTTGCTCGCGCTGCTGGGCGTGACGGTGATCGCGAGCTCGTCGCCGGCCACGACGTTCGCGACCGAGGTGATCAGCACGAACTTGAGGTCGTCGCCGAGCGAGGCGAGCAGCGCGCGGTCTTCGGCATTGGCCGCGATCGTCACGTTGGCCTGCAGCGAGGAGCCGACGCCGCCGGCGGCGCGCACGTCTTCGATCGCCTTGTTGACCGCCTCGCGGATCGCGCGGATGCGCTCCCACTTGGCGCGCAGCGCCGTGTCGCCGGCGTCGGGCAGCGACCAGTAGGTCTCGGTGAAGATCGACGGCGAGACCTTCGCCTTGGCCGGGCCGGCCGCGAAGATCGGCCAGGCTTCCTCGGCGGTGAAGCTCAGGAACGGCGCCATCCAGCGCAGCATCGCGTGCGTGACGTGCCACAGCGCGGTCTGCGCGCTGCGACGCGCGCGGCTGCCCGGCGCGGTGGTGTAGAGGCGGTCTTTCAGCACGTCGAGGTAGAACGCGCCGAGGTCTTCGGAGCAGTAGACCTGCAGCTTCGCGACCACCGGATGGAACTCGTAGACCTCGTAGTGCGCGAGGATCTCGGCCTGCAATTCGGCGGCGCGCGCCAGCGCGTAGCGATCGACCTCGAGCAGCTGGTCGAGCGGCAGCGCGTCGCGGGCGGGATCGAAGTCGCTGGTGTTGGCGAGCAGGAAGCGCAGCGTGTTGCGGATGCGGCGATAGGCATCGACGACGCGCGCGAGGATCTTGTCGTCGATGTTGAGGTCGCCCGAGTAGTCGGTCGAGGCGACCCACAGCCGCACGATCTCGGCGCCGAGCTTCTCGGTCACCGTCTGCGGCACGACCGTGTTGCCGAGCGACTTGCTCATCTTGCGGCCCTGGCCGTCGGTCGCGAAGCCGTGCGTCAGCAAGCCGCGATAGGGCGCGCGGCCTTCCATCGCGCAGGCGATCAAGAGCGACGAGTGGAACCAGCCGCGATGCTGGTCGTGGCCTTCGAGATAGAGATCGGCCTCGGGGCCCGCGTCGTGGCGGCCCTCGGGGTGGCTGCCGCGCAGCACGTGGAAGAAGGTCGAGCCCGAGTCGAACCAGACATCGAGGATGTCGGTGCTCTTGCTGTAGTCGCTGGCCTCGGCGCCGAGCCACTCGCTCGCATCCAGACGCGACCAGGCTTCGACGCCGCCTTGCTCGACCAGCGCCGCGGCGCGATCGACGAACTCCAGCGTGCGCGGATGCAGCTCGCCCGTCGCCTTGTGCAGGAAGAACGGCAGCGGCACGCCCCAGTTGCGCTGGCGGCTGATGCACCAGTCGGGCCGGTTGGCGATCATGTCGCGCAGCCGCGCGCGGCCGTTCTCCGGATAGAACGCGGTCGCGTCGATCGCTTCGAGCGCGGTCTGGCGCAGCGTCTTGGCCGGCTTGTCTTGCGTGAACACGCCCGTGCCTTCATCCATGCGCACGAACCACTGCGCCGCGGCGCGGTAGATCACCGGCGTCTTGTGGCGCCAGCAGTGCGGATAGCTGTGCGTGAGCTTGGACGCGCCGAGCAGACGGCCGGCGTTCTGCAAGGCCTCGACGATGTTCGGATTGGCCTTCCAGATCATCTGGCCGCCGAACAGCGGCAGGTCGGCGGCATAGACGCCGTTGCCCTGCACGGGGTTCAGGATCAGGTCGTGCTTGAGGCCGTGCGCGATGCACGAGTTGAAGTCGTCGATGCCATAGGCCGGCGCCGAGTGGACGATGCCGGTGCCGTCGTCGGCGGTCGCGTAGTCGGCCAGGTAGATCGGGCTGCGGCGGTTGTAGCCGGGGTGCACGGCGGCCAGCGGATGGAAGAAGTCCAGCCGGTCGAGCGCCTGGCCCTTGGTGGTGGCGAGCACCTTGCCTTGCAGGTTCCAGCGCTCGAGGCACTTCTCGACCAGCGCCTGCGCAACGAGCAGCAGGCCGCGATCGGTGTCGACCAGCGCGTAGTCGAGCGCGGGGTTCAGGTTCAGCGCCTGGTTGGCGGGGATGGTCCACGGCGTCGTGGTCCAGATCACCGCGAAGGCGTCCTTGTGCAGGCGCGGCAGGCCGAAGGCGGCGGCCAGCTTGTCGGGCTCGGCGCACAGGAAGGCGACGTCGACGGTGGGCGACTGCTTGTCGGCGTACTCGATCTCGAACTCGGCCAGCGACGAACCGCAGTCGAAGCACCAGTAGACCGGCTTCAGGCCGCGGTAGACGAAGCCGCGCTCGATCAGGCGCTTCAACGCGCGGATCTCGCCGGCCTCGTTGCCGAAGTCCATCGTGCGGTACGGGCGATCCCAGTCGCCGAGCACGCCCAGGCGCTTGAAGTCGGCCATCTGCTGCGCGATCTGCTCGGTCGCGTAGGCGCGGCTCTTGGCCTGCACCTCGTCGCGCGACAGGCCGCGGCCGAAGGTCTTCTCGATCTGGTTCTCGATCGGCAGGCCGTGGCAGTCCCAGCCCGGCACGTAGCGCGCGTCGAAGCCGGCGAGCTGCTTGGACTTGACGATCATGTCCTTGAGCGTCTTGTTCAGCGCGTGGCCGATGTGCAGCGCGCCGTTGGCATACGGCGGGCCGTCGTGCAGCACGAACTTCGGGCGGCCGATGCGCGCATCGCGCAGGCGCTGGTAGGTGCCCTCGTCGTTCCACTGCTTCACCCAGCCCGGCTCGCGCTTGGGCAGGTCGCCGCGCATCGGGAAGGGCGTGTCGGGCAGGTTGAGGGTGGCGCGGTAGTCGGTGGTCTTGTCGTTCATGGCGCGGTCGCGCAGCGTGGGCGCGTTGTCGACGAAGGGCGCATGGATTCGCCCGGTTCGGTGTTCCGATGGCCGCTGGCCGTCGGGGCTCGCTCGAGCCGGCGCTGGGGCACCGGTGCGGCCAGCGTCAAATTCGGTCGCGCGTGGTCTGGCGCCGTTCGGACGCGTGCGCGGCGAGCCAGGCGCGGGCATCGTCCACGTCCTTGGCGATCGCTTGGGTGAGTGCATCGAGCCCGTCGAAACGGGCTTCGTCGCGCAGTTTGTGCAGCAGTTCCACGCGCACGAGTTTACCGTAGCCCCCCTCGGCGCCCAGGGCGCGCGGCCATTCGAGGCAATGCACTTCGAGCAGCACGCGACCGGCGTCCTCGATCGTCGGGCGCACGCCCAAGCTCGCGACGCCGTCGAGCGGGCGATCCGTCAGGCCGTGGGTGCGCACGACGAAGATGCCCATCGCGGCCGGTTTGGGGTGATGGAAGCGCAGGTTCAGCGTGCGAAAACCGCCGAACTCGTGCTCGCCCAGCGTGCGGCCGAGCTTTCGGCCATGCGTGACGTGGCCGCTGATGCTGTAGGGCCGGCCGAGCAGCGACGCGGCCAGCGCCATGTCGCCCGCGGCCAGTGCCTCGCGCACGGCAGAGCTGGACACGCGCAGGCCATGCACCTCGTAGCTCAGCATGCGCGCGACATCGAAGCCGGCACGCTCGCCGGCGGCATCGAGGAAGGCGTAGTCGCCGGCGCGCCTGGCGCCGAAGCGGAAGTCGTCGCCGACCAGCACGTAGCGCGCGCCCAGGCCCTGGAGCAGCACGTCGTCGACGAAGGCCTGCGGCGACTGGCTCGCGAAGCGCTCGTCGAAGCGCAGCACGATGGTCTCGTCGACGCCGCAGCGCTCGAGCTCGGCGAGCTTGTCGCGCAGCGTCGCGATGCGCGCCGGCGCCGACTGCGGCTGGCCGGCGCGCTTGGCGAAGAAATCGCGCGGATGCGGCTCGAACGTGAGCACGCAACTGGGCACGCCGCGATGGCGTGCCTCGTTGGTCAACAGCGCCAGCATGGCCTGGTGGCCGCGATGGACGCCGTCGAAATTGCCGATGGTGACCGCGCTGGCGGGGGCGAGGTCGGGGTGCTGAAAGCCGCGGAAGACGCGCATCGCGGGATTATCGCGATGCGCGGCGAGGGCGTCGCCCTCGCTCGCCGCTATGACTTCTTCTGTTGCTTGCCGAACGCCATCTCGAAGCGCCAGCGCAGTTCGTCGAAGTACAGCCCGGCGACGAGCCGCGCGTAGCGCGAGGCGAGCGGCACCGCCTGCACGTCCCACATCTGCGAATGGAGGTTGTAGCCGACGCCGCGCCGTGCCGGCGAATGGTCGTGATGGGCATCGAGGATCTCGAAGCTGCCGTCGTCGGCCATCCACATGCTGCGGTCCTGGTCCGGCGATGGGTTCGGCTTGCCGCCGGCGGCGGTTTTCGGCTCGAACTGCAGGATCAGGTCGCTGGTCTTCAGGGCGTCCGTGAAGGGCGATGCATCGTTGCCGAAGTCGTTTGCCAGGCCGGTCGTGTCGAGCAGGATGTTGGAGTGGAACACCGGCGTGCCACCCTTCATGTCGTGGTACTTGATCTCCACCATGCGCCCGCCTTCGACGATCTTGGGTTCGCCCTCGGAGCGGAAAAGATCGAGCGCCTCGGCCTCGTGCATCGCCAACAGGATCGCGGCGGAGCGCGGCGGCATCGGCGAGAAGGCCCACAGGAAATTCGAGCTGTACTGGCGATCGAAAGCCTCCCGGTCCTTCGGCGTGAACTGGCGATACAGCTTCGCGACGACCCCCAGCAGGCTGTGGATCACCTGGTACCAGAGCACATAGCCGTGTCCGGGCGTGCTGTTGTCGCCGTTCTCGGCCTCCCTGAGGTCGTCTGCCAGGTACTTGAAGGGGTCGCAGTACTGCGCGTTGGCGCGGCCCAGAGGATTGACGAGGTCCTTGAGGTCGATGTTCGTCTTGAAGGCGTCGTTCAGCTCCGACTGCAGCAAGGAGATCACTTGCTCGAGCCCGAGCCGCCCGCCTTCTGCCTGGGCCATCAGCTTCGAGAGGTTGAACGGATTCAGGTACTTGAGGACGATGTCCCGATTGGCCGCCGGCCGCACGCGCGAGAACACGCCGCGGCGCGAGAAGCAGGTCACCTTGACATTGCCGTTCCAGTGGTAGGTCGGCTTGTCGCCGACCCAGGTCAGGTGACCCACGTCGGGGCGCAGCAGGCAGGCAAAGATGGCATCGATCGCCGACAACGATGCACCGAAGACGGCCACGTTGAACGCGGCGTGGCCCCCGAACTTGGCGCGGATGTCCTGCAGCTGCGCCTCGGCCGCTTCCAGCGCTTGCGGCGTGACGATGCCTTGACCGGTGTTGATCGCGATCCAGGCCAGGGTCGCGTTCTTGATCTTCCTCACGTTGGCCGGGTACTGCACCACCAGCGGGTTGTCTTTCCAGGCCTTCTCCGACGGGCACTTCTCGGTGAACGTGCCCGTGGCGTAGAAGACCGCATCGACGACGATCGACCTGTCGCCGCCCGGATGCGGCGCCTCCTTGGCATCGGGCGGCCTGATCGTCAGGGTGATCTCCCCCTCGGCCCGGCCGATTTGTTGCGCCACGAAGCTGTTGGGGCAGGGGTCGACCTTGATGCCCAGGTTGCCTGCCATCGCGATGTAGTCCTGCAGGCGCTGCGCGGTGTATCGCCCGTAGCACCAGCGCGTGTAGTAGCCGTCCACCCTGGCGGACGTCGGGCAGGTGTTCTGTCCGCTGCTGCCGGCCGGCGCGAGCATGTCTTCCAGCTGGTCGGTCAGTTCGAGCTGCTTGAGCCACAGCACGAAGTCGAGCGGCTCTTCCGGGTCGATGCTCATGCCGCCCGCGGCGATGTTGAGCAGCGAGGTCGATGCGTTCAGCTCGGGCGAGTACGGCGTGCCCTGACCCAGCTGCGACTTGTCGTCGATCAGGTGAATCGTCAGGCGCTTGCACAGTTCGCGATAGCCGTCGCCGCTCATCTTCAACCGCTTGACGAGGTGGATGAAGAAGGCGGTTCCGGTCACGCCCATGCCGATCACGGCGATGCGGTAGCCGTGGTTCGCATCGAGCGGCTTGAGCCCCGCCATGCGCCTTTGCGTGATGTGCTCGAGCAGTTGCCTGAACTGCTTCTCGCGCGCAATGACGTACGGCGATCGGCTGTCCGCATCGAGCTGCAGGTAGCGGATCGCCTGGGGGCACATCTGCTCGAACGCATCGACGAAGTCGCAGTTGTCGGCTTCACAGGCCCAGTGCAGCGCGCTGCGGTCGGCCGCGAAATCCGTGGCCAGCGGGTCGGCGCCGCAGTTGAGCAAGGCGACGACGGTGTCGCGGCAGTCGTCGCCGCGCAGGTGCAGCGCGGCGTGCATCAACGGCGTCATGCCGGTGGCGTCGCGTTCGTTGACGATCGCTTGGTTGTGCTCGTACGTGGTGCCCTGGGCTGTCAGGCGCTCGATCAGCATGCCGACGTGCTGGTTGACGATGAGATCGCCCAGGGACAGCGCGTCCTGCCGGTGGAACTCGTCTTTCGTGAGCGCCATGACCCCCTTTCTTCTGGCGGCCTGCCGTTCCACTGCCGCGGCTTTGACAAGGGGTCTGTTGAATATGCTGTGTTCCATTCGGCTCTTCCTTGCGTTGTGGCGGATGAACGCCGCGACGGCAAGGACCGACAACACAACCGACTACTGCATCGGCAAGCAGCACCGCCAACGGCTGAAGGCCATCGTCGTCGGACCGCGGAATTGACCCGATGATCTTTCTTTGATCATTGCGTGACGCGCACGGCGGCATCGGAGCACGGCTGAGGTCGCCGTGTTCCGATGCCGCAGACGAGGCGGCTAGTGCACCGGCTTCTGATTTGCCTCGTGCTCCTGTGCCATCTCCGCGCGCCAGCGCAGCTCGTCGAAGTACAGCGCGGCAGCCTGGCTGGCATAGCGGGTCACCGTCGGCACGGCTTGCGCATCCCAGAACTGCGAATGCAGGAAGAAGCCGACCGCGCGCCGCCGGTGCGAGTGCTGTTCCTTCTCGTCGAGGACCTCGAAGCTGCCGTCGTCGGTGGTCCACATGCTGCGGTCCTTGGGTGTCTGCGGCCCGATCGGGAATTTGCCGCCGTGATCCACGCCGGGCTCGTAGAGCGAGATCAGCTTGGCTTCCTTGAGGCTTTGCGTGAACGGCGAGGCGTCGCGGTCGAAGTCGGTCGACAGGCCGGTCGTGTCGATCAGGATGTTGTTGGCGTAGTCCTTGAGGACGTTGTCGTAGCCGCGCGCCGAGATCTCGACGCCGGCATCCAAACCGGCCTCTTTGATCTTCGGCTCGCCTTCGGCGCGGTACAGATCGAGCGCGCCGACCTTGTGCATGGCCAGCAGAATCGCCGCCGAGCGCGGCGGCATCGGCGAGAACGCCCACAGGAAGTTCGACGAGAAGCGTTGGTCGAAGCTGGCGCGATCCTCGGGCGTGAACTGGCGATACAGCATCCGCACGACCGGGAACAGGCCGTGGACCACCTGGTACCAGCGGGCATAGCCTTGGCCGGGCGTGCGCCCGTCGCCGTTCTCGGCCTGATCGAGATCTTCCTGCAGATAGATGAAGGGATCGCGGTGCGGCGCATCGGGCTGCGCGAAGGGATCGCAGGATTGCGCCAGATGAACCTGCTCGGAAAGGGCGTCGCTCAGCTCGAGTTCCAGTTGAGCCACCACCTGCTCGAGGCTGATGCGCCCGGTCTGGCTCTCGGCCATCAGCTTGGCGACGTTGAACCGGCTCAGGTAGGTGAGGTCCAGATCGCGGTTGTCGCTCGGGCGCACGCGCGAGAACAGGCCGCGGCGCGAGAAGCAGGTCACCTTGACCGTCTTCTTCCATTCATAGGTCGGCTGGCCTGCGACCCAGGTCAAGCGGCCCACGTCCGGGCGCAGCAGGCAGTTGTAGATGGCATCGACCGCCGACAGCGAGGAGCCCAGGATCGCCACGCGGAAAGGCTCCTTCTTCTCCTGGACGTAGTTGTACATCCTCAACAGCGCGGTCGCTCCTGCCGGGTCGTGTTCCTGCGTGCCGACGCCGTAGGCGGCATTGACCCAGGCCCATGCGGCGCTGTCGAGCCGGATCGCGGGGGCGGGATAGGTCACGACCAAGGGGCTCTTCTTCCAGGCCTTCGATGCGGGGATCTCCTCGGTGTAGTGGCCCGTGGCATAGAAGACCGAGTCGACCTCGATCTTCTCCGGCTGCCGCAACTCCTGGTGGATCGTCAGCTGGATCGGGCCGTCAGCATCGGCTGCTTCGTCGATCACGAAGGTCTTTGCATGCGTGATGACGTTGATGCCGAGGTCCCCGGTGGCCGTGAGGATGGTCTCCTCCAGGCGTTTCGCCGTGTACTTGCCGAACAGCTGGCGCGGGTAGTAGCCATCGACCCGGGCCGACGGCGGACACAGCAGGTTCCCCGGCTTGCCTGTGTCCCGATTGCCCAGCTTGTTGAATTTCCCGGTGGCTGCAACGCCTGCCTTGCCCGCGGCGCCGAGAGCTTCATCCAGCGTGCTCTGGAGCTCGTGCTGCTTGAGCCACAGAACGAAGTCGAGCGGCTGGTCAGGATCGATGCTCATGCCGGCTGCGGCGATGTTGAGCAGTGAGGTCGGTGCGTTCTGTTCGGGCGAGTAGGGCGTGCCTTGACCCAAGGTCGCCTTGTCGTCGATCAGATGGATCCTCAGGCCCTTGAACATCGCGCGATAGCGATCTCCGCTCATCTTCAGGCGCTTGATCAGATGGATGAAGAACGCCGTCCCGGCCGGGCCCATGCCGATCACGGCGATGCTGTAGCCGTTCTTTTCATCGAAGGGCTTCAGGCCGGCCTTTCGCTTGTTCACGATCTCCTCGAGCAACTCGGTGAACTGGTTCTCGCGCGCGATGACGTAGGGCGACTTGCCGCCGAAGTCGGGCTGCAGATAGCGCACCGCATGGGAAGCCGTGGCCTCGAGCGCCGCGACGAAATCCCGATTGTCGAACTCGCAGGCCCAATGCAGCGCGGTGCGGTCGGCAATGAAGTCGGTGGCCAGTGGATCGGCGCCGGCCTTCAGCATGGCCGAGGTGACATCGTGGCAGGCAGGGCCTCGCAGGCAACGGGCGACGTGCATGAGCGGCGTCATTCCGTTGTTGTCGCGTATGTGCAGTTCGTGGGGCGCGTTGTGCAGTCGCGCGATCACCGCGGCGGTTTGATTCCTTGCGATGAGCTCGACGAGCGACGGCGGCCTGACAGGGGCACGATCATTGGGCTGTTCCATGAGGTTTCCTTGCAGTCGAAGCGATGGATGCCGCGACGGCAAGAAAACGGCCGCAGGGTTGAACTACCCCTCCGGCCGGCTGAACCGCCAACGACAGATGGTCATCGTCATCGGATCGCGACGACAGCCGCGTGATCTTTCGCTGATCTTTGCGTGACGGCGCGAGGCCAGAAATGACAAACGCGCATCGCGCGAGCAGCGCGATGCGCGTTCACACCGGCGCGACGGTCAGAAGATCTTGAGCAGGCGAAGGTTCAGGCGAGCGTCTTCCTTGAAGCCGCCGCGGTCCACGGCGAGGTCGCGACCGAGCTGGGCCTGCAGCTGGGTCGTCTGGTCGAGGAAGTGCGCCACCGTCAGCCGGCCCCAGGTGTTGGTCTGCGCTTCCAGCACGGGCGTGCCGTCGACCTTCTGGTCGGCCACCCAGTAGCGGCCCAGGCTGATGCCGAACGCGGTGGCCTGGGACGGCATGTAGCGCAGGTGAGCCTGCAGCTCGCGACGCGGCGATTGCTTCATCGTGGCCTTGCCGGGGCCGAACTCGTCGTTCTCGCCATTGAACTCGACGTCGCCGACCAGATCGAGCGCCCAGTTGGCATTGAAGTGCTTGACGTAGGCGAGCTGGAGCAGCAGCCGCCAGCGGTTCTCGCCGAGATTGAGCGGCTTGTTGCGGTCGTACGAGCCGGTGGGCAGGTAGAGGTAGGGGCCGACGGCGAAGACATCGCGCGTGTTCGAGTCGAGCAGGAACTTGACCGGCGCGCCGACGATCAGGTCGCCGGTTCCGCTTGCGCTGCCCAGCGCGGCGATCTGGTCGTCGGCCTTCAGGTGGCCGAAGGGCAGGATCACGTTGATGTCGAGCACGGTGTTCGCATTCAGCCCGACGGTGCGGATGTAGCGAGCGATGCCGACGTCGCTGGTCAGCTTGGCGTCGTCGAGGAACTTCTCGCCGTCGGCGTAAAGCTCGGAGCGCCGCGCGTGCTGGTAGTACAGCAATCCGACGTTGACGCCGGGCGGCAATACCTCGTAGTCGCCCGGCGTGACCTCGAGCGCGCAGGCGGTGTGGGCCGTCAGCATGCCGGCGGCACAGAGGGCTAGTGCTAGAAGGGATCGAAGGGGCGCAGTGGCGAAACGCATGGTGGTGGGGAAACTCACTCGAAGGTTGCAGTGGACGACCGGCGGCACGGCGAGCACTGCAAACTTCACTGCGCCTCGGTCAAGCGCGATCGGCACGGTGGCCGATCGTTACGACAGGGTCGAACGGACGCGCCGCGGGTCAGCCCGCGCAGCGCAGCATCCCGGTCTGCGGATGGCAGTTGAAGTACTCGAAGAACTGCTCGTCTTGCGCCGCCACGGTCACCTCGTGGTAGAGCCGCAGCTTCGCCGCGGGCCCGAGCGTGCCGAGGTACTTCATCGCGGCGCCGAAGATCGCGACGTGGGTCGGATGCGATTCGGCCCAGCGCTCCAGCGCCGCCAGGCTGGTCCACCAGCTCATGCCGAAGGACTTCTCGATCTCACGGCCCTGGTCGTCGAGCACGGTCATGTAGCGGTTCGCGAAGCAGCCGATGTCGCGGCCCTCGTCGCGCAGGAAGCTCATGCCGGCGCTCAGCACCGGTTCCACGTCTTCGGTGTACATGCGCCGCTCTTCGCCGTCGGTTGCGGTCCAGTCCTGGCCGGAGCGGATCAGGCACAGGTTGTGGTGCGGCTTGATGCGGCGATGGCGTCCGTCGGCGATCACCTCGGGCTCGCCCGCCGGCGCCATGACGTCGGTCTGCGACAGCGGGAGTCGGTCGCGCGCGCCGCCCCAGTAGGCGTGCTCCTGGATCGTGTCGCTCCAGCCCTTGGAGATGTGGGCGACGCCTTCCGGCACGTCGGACGAGAACAGCGTCTCGAAGCGTTCGACTGCCGGGCGCAGGATCTCGGAGAAGGTGCCGATCTCCGGGTAGGCGCTGGCGCCGCGCGCCCAGCCGGCGCCTTGCAGCGCAAACCAGCGGTCGAACACGGCCGGTTCGTCCCAGTAGGCGATGGTGACGATGTTGGTGTAGCCCGCCTCGTCGACATAGCGGGCCTGTTCCTGGTGGCCGGGGGCGTTCTCGCCGTTCAGGCTGAGGCGCAGCCGCGACTGCGCTTCGCCCAATCGAGCGGGCGCCGAAGGCCCCTTGTACTGGATGCCCAGGTAGGCCATCACGACGCGCTTGACGCTCGGCTCGAAGCGCGCGACGACGGCGGGAAAGGCCGGGACGAAATCATCGGGAATGCGGCGCTGCCGGCTTCTCGGGCACTGCAGGTGCTGGGGGATGGCGGATTGCATGATGGGTCGCTCCGGAAGATTTCAGGAACCGAGCCTGGACTCGATCTCGATGGTCTCGAACACCTCGACGGCGGGCACGCGCGGCGCATGGGCCACCACGCGCTCGCTCGCACTCTTGTTGAACAGCAGGCGCGTCACGTCCGGACGCGCGTAGTGGCCGGCCGGATCGGCCGCCGCCTTGGACAGCGAGATCACGCCGAGGTCGATGTCGGCGATCACCAGGCCTTCCTCGTTCTCGGCCAGCGGCTGGCCGAGCGAGCGGCCGTCAGGGCCGTAGATGCGCGCGAAGCCGCCGCCTTCGAGCAGCAGCTGGCGCTGCAGGTCGTCGGTGCACAGCAGTTCGCGCATCTCCTTGGAGACGGTCGCGCACGGCGCGATCACGAAGCATTGGCCCTCGGCGGCATAGACCTGGCTGACCGCGTTGTTGACCTCGGCGCCGAGCGCATGGGCGCCGCCGCGATAGACCGAGAAACTGGGCCAGGCGGCGATGTGGATCTGCTCGTTTTGCGCGTACATCGCGTACTTGGTGAGCGGCTGCAGATGCTCCCAGCAGGCCAGCATGCCGACATTGCCGATCGAGGTTTCCATCACGGCCAGATCGCTGCCGTCGCCTTCGCCGAAGACGGTGCGCTCGACATGCGTGGGCTTGAGCTTGCGGCGCGTCTTGACGAGGTTGCCCTTGTCGTCGAACAGCGCCTGCGCGATGTAGAGGCTGCCGCCGGAACGCTCGCTGAAGCCGACCGAGATCCAGATGCGGTTCTCGCGTGCGGCCTGCGCGATGCGCTGGAACTCCGGGCTGCCGACGACCAGCGAGTTGTCGTGGTAGCGCTGCACGAACTGCATGCCCAGTGCCGGCGCAGTGAGCCAGATCCACCAGGGGTAGCCGGGAATCCAGGTCTCGGGAAAGGCGATCAGTTGCGCGCCTTCGCTGGCGGCCGAGCGGGCGAGCTGGATGGTCTTGTCGATCGTCGCGTCGAGGTCGAGAAAGACCGGGGCGGCCTGAACGGCCGCAACGCGCAATTGAGGATGGACCTTGCTGGGCATCTGTGTCTCCTTCGTTTGGGGTGCGAACGTGGCCAATTTGCTCGCGTCGGGTCGGGCACGTCTTGCCCTCGATTCGCCAGTTCTTGTCCGTTCTTCGCGACGTGAATCGCTTCGGCGTGTCGGCAGGTTGCACCACGGCTATCTCGAATTTGTCCGAGAGGCACAAATCAGGGCTAGTGGGGATGAGCTCGGCAACGCGAACGGTGAATATCCCGTTCAGCGGTGCCGTGCGATGTGTGCTGCCGCTAAGAAGGAGCAGGGGATGAGCCAGGAACTGACCACCAGCGTCGTCGCGCCGGCCGAACGGGCCGCGTTCTGGACCGACATGATCTGCGCCACCTACGTGGAGCTCGAGTGCGAGCCGGGCTCGGCCAAGGATTTCAGCGGCTCGATCCGCACCCATGGCCTGCCTGGCCTGGGGCTGTCGGTCGTGCGATCGCGCGGCCAGCGCGTGATGCGCACGCCGCGCACGATCTGCGCGGCACGCGACGAATACGTCATCGCCAGCCTGCAGACGAGCGGCCGGTCGGTGATCTCGCAAGACGGCCGCGACGCGCTGCTGTCGCCCGGCGACCTCGCCATCTACGACAGCACGCGCCCCTACACGCTGCGCTTCGACGACGACTTCAGCCAGATCGTCCTGAAGCTGCGCACCGACAGCCTGCGCTCGCTGGTGCGCGGCGTGCACGACCTCACCGCGACGACCGTCTCGAGCGGCGCCGGGGCCGGGCACCTGCTGGTCAATGTCGTCAATTCGCTGCCGTGCTGGGCCGATGACTTCACGCCGTCCACGGCCGCGGGGGTCGCCGAGGGCGTGATCAACCTGCTGGCGGCGGGCCTGAGTTCACTGCCGGCCTGCCAGCGCGTCGAGCCCACGGCCATGTACGCCTATCACGTGGAGCGCATCCGCCGCCGCATCGAGGACCGCCTGCGCGACCCGACCCTGACGATCGAGTCGATCGCGGCCGACCTGCACATGTCGGTGGGCCATCTGCACCGGCTCTTCAAGTCGCAGCCGCAGTCGCCCTCGCAGTACATGTGGAACGAGCGGCTGGAGCGCTGCAGCCGCGAGCTGCTCGAGGCGGCCCGCTCGCGCGTCAGCGTGTCGGAGATCGCCTTCAGCTGGGGCTTCAACGACGCGGCGCATTTCAGCCGCGCGTTTCGCGCGCGCTTCGGTTGTTCACCGCGCGATTGGCGAGCGAAGGCGCAGATGGCGCCTTCGAGCGAGCGCTCAGCCGTGGTGGCCTGAAGCGGCCAAGCGGCGCGAGTTCGCCGGCTCGCGAAACACCAGCGGCTGCGCCACCGGCTCGCCGGCCTCGGCCTGCGCCACCGCCTCGAGCACGCGCGCATGCTGCGGGCTCTTGGCGCACACCGGGTCGGCCGCGGCCGCGTCGCCGGCGATCAGGAAGGCCTGGCAGCGGCAGCCGCCGAGATCGACCTCGCGCTGGTCGCAGCTGCGGCAGGGCTCCTTCATCCAGCCGGTGCCGCGAAAGCGGTTGAAGCCCTCGCTGTCGAACCAGATGTCCTTGATGCTCGAATCGCGCACGTTCGGGAACGACAGGCCCGGCAGCATGCGCGCGGTATGGCAGGGCAGCGCGGTGCCGTCGGGCGCGATGGTCAGGAAGACATTGCCCCAGCCGTTCATGCACTTCTTGGGCCGGCCCTCGTGGTAATCGGGCGCGACGAAGAAGAGCTTCATCTCGTTGCCCAGCCGCGCGCGCCAGGCGTCGGTGATCTCCTCGGCGCGGCGCAGCTGCTCGCGCGTGGGCAGCAGCTGGGCGCGGTTCAGGAAGGCCCAGGAGTAGTACTGCGTGTTGGCCAGTTCCACGTACTCGGCGTCGAGCTCGTGCGCCATCGCGATGATGCGGTCGATGTGGTCGATGTTGAGCCGGTGAATCACGACGTTGAGCACCATCGGCCAGCCGTTGGCCTTGATCAGCCGCGCGACGCGCTGCTTGAGCTCGAAGGTCTTGGTGTGCGAGAGGAAGTCGTTCATCTCGCGCGTGGAGTCCTGGAACGACAGCTGCACGTGATCGAGCCCGGCCGCCTTCAGCGCCGCGGCGCGTGACTCGCTGAGGCCGACGCCCGAGGTCAGCAGGTTGGTGTAGTAGCCCAGCCGATGCGCCTCGGCGATCAGGATCTCGAGGTCGTCGCGCAGCAGCGGCTCGCCGCCGGAGAAGCCGCACTGCACCGCGCCTTGCTCGCGCGCCTGGCGCAGCACGCGCAGCCAGTCGTCGGTCGAGAGCTCGTCCTCGTGGGCCGCGTAGTCGACCGGGTTGAAGCAGAACACGCAGTGCAGCGGGCAGCGGTGAGTCACTTCGGCCAGCAGCCACAGCGGCGGGCCTGGGCGCGGGGTCGTCATGTCCATTCCAGCCATCGCTGCTTGCCGGCGACCTCGACGAAACCCAGCACGTCGTTCGCGAGGCCTTGCGCGTTGAACGTCTTCTCGAGATCCACCACGATCTCGCCCAGCGTCGCATCGCCGTTGCAGCGCTTCATGATCTCGCCGGCGCTGCCGTTGAGCTGCACCATGCCTTCCGGATACAGCAGCACGTGTGCGTTCTGAACCGGCTCCCATTGCAGCCGAAAGCCCGCACCGATGCGCGGCTTCGCGTCGAGGGTCGGATCGCTCATGCCTGGACTCCGTAGCGCGTCGCCATCGCGTCGTTCATCGCCCACAGGATGTCGAGCTTGAACTGCAGCACCTGCAGCGCGCGTTCCTGCAGCGCGCGCGTCGTGAAGTGATCGAGCGTGACCGCCAGGCCTTGCTCGACATCGCGCCGCGCCTGGCTCACGCGGTTGCGGAAGTAGGCCAGGCCCTCGGTGTCGATCCAGGCGTAGTGCTCGGGCCAGGTGGCCAGGCGCTGCTTGTGGATCTCGGGGGCGAACAGCTCGGTCAGCGACGAGCACACCGCCTCCTGCCACGGCGCCTTGCGCGCGAAGTTCACATAGGCATCGACCGCGAAGCGCACGCCCGGCACGACATGGCGCAGGTCCTCGACCTCCTCGCGCGCCAGGCCCACTGCCTCGGCCAGCCGCAGCCAGGCCTCGATGCCGCCCGGATCGTTGACGCCGCCGAGCTCGAAGCCGTCGTGGTCGAGGATGCGCTGCACCCAGCCGCGGCGCACCGTGCGATCGGGGCAGTTGGCGAGCACCGCCGCGTCTTTCACGGGAATCGCGATCTGGTAGTAGAAGCGGTTGGCCACCCAGCCGCGGATCTGCTCGGGCGTCGCGCGGCCGCTGTTGAGCATCACGTTGAACGGATGGTGGATGTGATAGCTCTTGCCGCGCTCGCGCAACTGGGCCTCGAACTCGGCGCGGTTCCACGCCGCCTCGCCGTCATGGGCCGAGCCCACGGCCTTGAGCATGTCGGCTCGCATCGTCATAGCTGAATCACCTGCGTGTCCTCGCACACCTCGATGCCGGCCGCCTTCAGCGCGCTGCGCTGCGGCGAGTCTTCATCGAGGATGGGGTTGGTGTTGTTGATGTGGATCAGCAGCTTGCGCGTGCGCAGCGGCAGCTTCGAGAGCCACTCGATCATTCCGCCCGCGCCCGATTGCGGCAGGTGGCCGATCGAGCGCGCGGTCTTCTTGCTGATGCCCAGCTCGACCATCTCGTCGTCGGTCCAGAAGGTGCCGTCGACCATCACCGCGTCGGCGCTGCTCATCGCGTCGAACACGCGCTCGTCGATCGCGCCGAGGCCCGGCGCGTAGAACACGCTGCGACCGCTCACGCGATCGGTGACCGTCAGGCCGATGTTGTCGCCCGGCACCGGCGCCTCGCGATGCGGCGAGTAGGGCGCGGCCTTGCTTTCGAGCGCGATCGCGCGCAGCAGCAGATCGGGCACGGCCGGCGAAGAGAACGCGCGGCCGTCGAGCGGAATGCGCTCGCGCGCGGTGCCGCAGAAGTGCTGCAGCACGCGCAGCACCGGGTTGCCGACCGAAAGATCCTCGTGGACCGGATCGGTGCACCACAGCGGCAGCGGCGTGCCGCGCTCGCGCAGCATGAACAAGCCGGTGGCGTGGTCGATCTGGCCGTCCATCAGCACCACGCCGGCGATCGCGGTGTCGCGCAGCGCGCGGCCCGGTTGCAGCGCGGCGTTGCGCTGGATCTGCTGGAGGATGTCGGGCGAGGCGTTGAACAGCAGGCCGTCGTCGCCTTCGTCGGGGCGGATGAAGATCGACGACTGCGTGCGCACCTTCGCGCGCAGCGTGCCGGCGCGCACGCCGGCGCAGTTGCGGCAATTGCAGTTCCACTGCGGGAAGCCGCCGCCGGCTGCCGAGCCGAGCACCGTGATGCGCATGACGAGAAAACCTGCTGCCCTGAAAAGAGAGAGCCCGCCGGGGGGGCGGGCTCGGGTCGTCTCGGGCTCAGCGCGCCGAGATGTACATCGTGATCTCGAAGCCGAAGCGCAAGTCACGAGCTTGAGGGGTTTCCCAGGTCATCAAAGTCTCCTTCATTCAGAGGTCGATGGGCACGGCGCCAAGCGGTGCCGCCAAGTGCCGAAGTCCGGCAACTCATGGCTCATCGTGCGCTCGGCCGGCGCACCCGCACAGCGCCGCAGTCATGAAAGCAGCCTCATGATTTTCATGATTCGCCGTGGCCGCATGGGCCGATACCATGGGCCTGCCCATGAGCTTGCGCCTGAAGATCCATCTCATCGTCGGCGTGCTGGTCACGCTGTTCGTCGCCGGCGTGCTGGCGCTGCAGCTGCGCAGCCTGCGCGAGGGCGTGCACGAGGAGGTGATCGCCGCCAACCGCGTCGCCGCGCAGCTGCTGCGGCGCACCGCCTGGCTGCAGGCCGCGCAGGGCACGCCGGCGATGCTGGCTTTCCTGCAGGGTGTCGGGCGCATCCGCTCGAACGACATCTTCCTGCTCGACGCACAAGGCACCGAGCTCTATCGCTCGCCGCCCTCGCCCTACAAGGTCGGGCGCGAGGCGCCCGACTGGTTCGCGCAGCTGGTGCTGCCGCCACCGAGCGAGCAGTCGATCGAGTTCCCGGACGGCCGCCTGGTGGTGCGCTCCGATGCCTCGCGCGCGGCGATCGATGCCTGGGACTACACGGTCAGCCTGGTCGGCTGGGGCCTGGTGCTGCTGGCGGCGGTCAACCTGGTGGTGTTCTGGGTCGTCGGGCACACGGTGCGGCCGTTCGGGCGCATCGTCGAGGGCCTGGGTGCGGTCGAGGGCGGGCGGCTCGATGTCGTGCTGCCGCCGCTGCCGGGCCGCGAGGCCGGCGCGATCGGCGCGGCCTTCAACCGCATGGTCGAGCGCCTGCGCGCGCAGTTCGAGGCCGAGCGCCGCGCGCTGCGCGCCGAGCAGCAGCTGTCCGACAGCCGCGAGCTCGGCCGCTGGATCGACCATCACATCGAGCAGGAGCGCCGCATGATCGCGCGCGAGCTGCACGACGAGTTCGGCCAGTCGGTCACCGCGATCCGCAGCCTGGCGCTGTCGATCGCCGAGCGCGTCGGCGAGCGCGACGGCGATTCGGCCCAGGCCGCGCGCGTGATCGCCGACGAATCCTCGCGGCTGTACGACGCGATGCACGGCCTGATCCCGCGCCTGGCGCCGCTGGTGCTCGACCGCTTCGGCCTGCCCGATGCGCTGCGCGACCTCGCCGAGCGCACGCGCCGCAGCCAGCCCGGGCTGCACCTGGAGCTGCAGATCGAGGCGGGCGACGTGCCGCTGTCGTCCGATGCCGCGCTGGCGCTGTACCGCGCGGCGCAGGAGGGCCTGACCAATGCGCTGCGCCATGGCGGTGCGAAGAGCGTGCGCCTGATGCTGCGCGGCGATGCCCAGGGCGTCTTGCTGCAGATCGACGACGACGGCCGCGGCCTCGCGGCCGACTGGCGCGAGCGCAGCGGCCACTACGGCCTGCGCTGGCTCGGCGAGCGGCTGCAGGCGCTGCAGGGGCGCTTCACGCTCGAGCCGCATGGCGACCGCGGCACGCGGCTCGAGGTGCACGTGCCCATGAACGCTGAAGTGCAAGGAGCGAGCGCATGACGCGCGTGATGCTGGTGGACGACCACGCGGTGGTGCGCATGGGCTTTCGCATGCTGCTGGGCGCCAAGGGCGAGGTCGAGGTCGTCGCCGAGGCCGGCAGCGGCGAGGAGGCCTTGCAGGCCTATGCGAAGCACAAGCCCGATGTCGTCGTGATGGACTTGTCGATGCCCGGCATGGGCGGGCTCGAGGCGGTGCGCCGGCTGCTCGCGCAGGATCCCAAGGCGCGCGTGCTGGCGCTGTCGGCGCACGAGGACACCGCGCATCCGCAGCGCGTGCTCAAGGCCGGCGCGCTCGGCTACCTGGCCAAGCGCAGCGCGCCGGAGGCGCTGCTCGCGGCGGTGGCGGCGGTCGCGCGCGGCGAGCGCTACGTGGATGCGCAGACCGCGCAGGCGCTGGCGCTGGCGCAGATCGAGGGCGAGACCAGCCCGACCGAGGCGCTGTCGGAGCGCGAGTTCTCGGTCTTCCTGCAACTCGCGCGCGGCGCCAGCGTGGCGCAGATCGCCGACAACCTGAAGCTCTCGCCGAGCACGGTGGGCACGCACCTGTATCACATCAAGCAAAAGCTCGGCGCGAGCAACCAGAGCGAGATCACGCTGGTCGCGCTTCGTTGGGGGTTGATCGAGGCATGAGCGCGCCCTGGCGCGTGGAGGCGGTCGACCATCGCGATGCCGCGATCGCGCGTCGCCTGCACGCGGTGCGCCAACTCGCCTATGCGCAGGAAGCCGCGCTGCTCGGCGCGGTGTGGTTCCCGCCGCTGGCCGAGACGCTCGACGAATTGCGCGCCAGCGGCGAGCGCTTTCTCGCGGTGTTCGTCGACGAACAGCTCGCCGCTGCCATCGGCACCGAGCCCGATGCCGACGAGCCCGGCGCGACGACGATCGCCTCGCTGGTCGTCGCGCCCGAGTTCCAGCGCCGCGGCATCGCGCGAGCGCTGATGGCCAGCGTGCTGCGCGAGCACGGCGAGGCGGTGCTGACCGTGCAGACCGGCGCGAGCAACGCGCCGGCGCTGGCGCTCTACGCGGCCTGCGGCTTCGAGCCGATACGCCGCTGGCGCGTCGGGCCCGAGCCGCTGGAACTGGTCAAGCTGCGGCGGCCGCCGGTGCAGCCGTGAAACGCCGCATGCCGTAGGCGAAGGCCAGGCCGCCGGCGTACATCAGCACGCCGTAGACCGCGCCGGGGATCGCCATCGCGTCTTGCTTCAGCACCGAGCTGGCGACCACCAGGGCCAGCGTCGCGTTCTGCACCGCGGTCTCGATGCCCAGCGTCACCGCCTGCGGCCGCGACAGGCGCGCCAGCAGCGCGGCCGCGAAGCCGGCGGCCAGCATCAAGAGGTTGAGCACCAGCGCGAACGGCGCCAGCGTCGCGAAGTTCTCGCGCAGCAGGGTCCAGTTCTTGGCCACCGCGGCCAGCACGATCAGCACGAACAGCACTGTCGCGATGCGCGTGGCGATCGGCTCGAAGCGCTGCGCGAAGGCGCTGCGGCGCGCGCGCACCAGCATGCCGATGGCCACCGGCAGGCCCAGCATCAAGAGGATCTGGCCCATCATCTGGCCGACCGGCGCCGACACCGCCTGGGCGCTGCCGGCGAAGTGCTGCAGCGAGTACACGACGATCAGCGGCAGCGTGAAGATCGTCACCACGCTGGCCACCGCGGTGAAGCTCAGCGCCAGCGCGACGTCGCCGCGCGCGATGTAGGTGAGCAGGTTCGAGGTCGTGCCGGTCGGGCAGGCCGCGAGGATCATGAAGCCGACCGCGAAGGCCGCCGGCAGCCCGGCGAACTTGAGCATCGCGAAGCACACCAGCGGCAGCACGACGAAGTGGCAGACCACGCCGACCAGCAAGGCGCGCGGCTGGCGCACGATGCGCACGAAGTCGCCCGGCGTGAGCCCGAGGCCGAGCGAGAACATGATGAAGGCCAGCGCCAGCGGCAGCAGAATTCCGGAGAGGATGTCGCCTTGCATGGTTGCGTGTGTTCGAAGGGTGGGTTCGAGGGAAAGCGGGCGATGGTGCCGCACGGGCGTGCGCGCTTGCCACCGCATCGGCCCGAACTAGGGAAAGTCCGGTGCGCGGGCGCCGGGTTGTCGATGCGAGGCGGCCTCGATCGTCATGGGGTAGGAGCTTGCCCGCCGGGTTGGCCCCCAAGCGTCCCCAGCCTCGATCAAGGAGCGAAACGATGTCCCAGCCAGGAAAGTACGAAGCCGCCGCGATGAGCACGCTGACGCCGCACCTCGTGTGCGCCGGCGCCGGCGAAGCGATGGAGTTCTATGCCCAGGCCTTCGGCGCGGTGCAGGAGATGCGCCTGGACGGCCCCGACGGCAAGCTCGTCCACGGGATGATGCGCATCGGCAATGCGACGCTGATGCTGGCCGAGGAGATGCCCGACTGGGGCAGCCTCGGGCCGAAGGCGCTCAAGGGCAGCCCGGTCACGCTGCACCTGATGGTCGAGAACGCCGATGCAGCGATCGCGAAGGCCGAGAAGGCCGGCGCCAAGGTCGTGATGCCGGCGGCCGACATGTTCTGGGGCGATCGCTACGGCCAGGTCGAGGATCCCTTCGGCCACCGCTGGTCGATCGCGCATCACGTGCGCGACGTCAGCGTCGAGGAGATGAAGAAGGCGATGGCCGAGATGAAGCCCTGTTGAGACTCGGGCGGCGGCTCAGCTCGCCGCCTTGAGTTCGGCCTCGTCGACCCAGCGCCACTGCCCCGGCGCGAGCTCGCCGAGGGTCAGCGCGCCGAAGGCGCTGCGATGCAGGGCCTCGCAGCGATTGCCCATCGCCGCGACCATGCGCTTGACCTGGTGGTACTTGCCTTCGGTCAGCGTCATGCGCAGCGTGTGCTCGCCGATCGCCTCGGCGGCCGCGGCGCGCACCGGCTTCGGGTCATCGTCGAGCACCACGCCTTTGAGCAGCTTCGCCAGCTGCGCGTCGTCGATCGGATGCTTGGTGGTCGCCTCGTAGACCTTGGGCACGTGGTGCTTGGGCGAGGTCAGGCGGTGCAGCAGCGTGCCGTCGTCGGTCAGCAGCAGCAAGCCGGTGGTGTCGGCATCGAGCCGGCCGACCGGCTGCACGCCGGCCGCCGCGCCGCCTTTCTTGCCGCCGCGCAGGCGCAAGGGCGAGGGCAGCAGCGTCATCACGCTGGGCCAGGCCGAAGGCTTTTGCGAGCACTCGTAGCCGGCGGGCTTGTGGAGCAGCACGATCGCGCGCTCGCGGTAGGGCCAGGCGCGACCGTCAACCTCGAACGTCAGGCCATCGGTCGCGACCTCGGCTTCGGGGTCGTCGACGATCGCGCCGGCATGCCGCACATGACCGGCGAGCAGCAGCGCGTCGCACTCGCGGCGCGTGCCGAAGCCTTGGGAGAAGAGGATCTGGGACCAGCGCATCGCGCGAGTCTAGAGGCGTCGGGTTTTCTCCACCCACGAGAGGGGCGGACAAGCGCACGGCCTGGGTTAACGTCGCGCGCGTCGCGGCATCCATGACCGCGGCGGCGGGGCCGACGCGCCTCGGATCACCAACGAATCGAGGGAGTGACGATGGAACGACTGCTCAGGTCGTGGGTGCTCGTATTGGCCGGCGCACTGGCGGCATGCGGAGGTGGTGGCGGTGATGGCGATGGCGGCGCTGCGCGCGTCTCGGTCGACGCCACGACGCTGAACGTCAGCACGATCCCCTCTGACGACAATCTCGGAGAGACCCTCACGGTCAGCCTGAGCAAGGGCATCGACTCGGACGTCTACGTGAACGTCGAGTTCAGCGAGAACGGCATCCAGAACATCGAGTTCATTCCGGTCAACGCGGTCAGTGCCGAGTTGCGGGTCCACTTTCGTGCCGGTGTCGACCTGAACGACGGGGTCTACAGCGACACCATCACGATCGAGGTCTGCAAGGACACGCAGTGCAACCAGCATCTCCCCGGCAGCCCGATGCAGGTGCGCAGCACCATGACGGTGAGCAGTTCGCTGGTCGCCTCGCTCGACAAGTCGCAGATCAACATCTCGGTGCCCAACACGCGCGGCACCGTGGTGACCGAGTCGGTGAAGCTGAGCGTCACCGGTGGCAGCTTCCCGGACAGCACCCTCACCGTGAGGCCGAGCAACGTCGGCACCGGCGTCGTCTCGGTCCAGCCGAACAAGGTCTCGGCGACCGAGATGCGGCTGGACTTCATGTACGGCACGCCGAACGAGCGTGCGTTCGGCATCTACAACGACACGGTGACGCTCGACGTTTGCTACGACTCGCGCTGCCGCCGTCCGGTGGCGGGCAGCCCGTTCGTCGTGAATTCGGTACTGGAGATCGTCAACGTGCCGCAGCCCGATCCGGGCCTGTCGGACATGCCCGTCGTGTCGAGCACCGGCCTGGCGCACGACGTCGTCGATGCCGAGTACAGCAACGGCCTGGACGCCATCGTCATGGTCTCGTCGTGGCCCGAGAACGCGCTGTACATCCACAACGGCCAGACCGGCGCGGAAACCAAGGTCGCGCTGACCAAGCTGCCGAAATCGGTGTCGGTCGCGCCGGACGGCCGGTCGGCGGCGGTCGGCCATGACGGGCTGGTCACGCATGTCGACCTGGTCTCGCTCGCGACCAAGCCGCTCAACGTCAGCGCCAATGTCGGCGACCTGGTGCTCGACGGCCGCGGCAAGGTCTATGTCTTTCCCGCGACCGACCAGTGGGTCAGCGTGCACACCATCGACGTCGCCGCCAATACCGAGACCCTGGTCTACGGTCCGCGCGCCGGCACCTTGGCGCGGCTGCATCCCTCGGGCAACAGCCTCTACGCGGCCAACAACGGCCTGTCCCCCGACGACATCGAGAACTACGACATCAGCACCGGCGTCGCCAGCAAGCTGCGCGACTCGCCCTATCACGGCGACTACCCGATGTGCGGCAACCTCTGGCTCAGCGACGACGGCGTGAGCATCTACACGGCGTGCGGGCGGACCTTCCGCACTTCGGCGATCGCGGGTTCGGACATGGTCTATTCGGGCGCGATGACGCTGGGCAGCAGCGACTACTTCGGCTCCAGGATCCGCTCGCTGAGTCAGCGAAGCTCGCTCAACCAGATCGTCGTGGTCGAGGACTCCGGCAATCCCTGCGAGATGTACTCGGGCAACCAGTGGTCGTGCTGGTCCAGGCTCAGCTTCTTCAGCAGCGACTACCTGGCGCTGACGGCGCGCTATGCGATCAACCCGATCGAAGTGAACGCGAGGCTCTACGAGCAGCGTGGCCTGTTCGTCTTCCATCGCAACGATGGACGCAAGCTCGTCGTGACCCGGCTGATCGCGATGTCCAATCCGGCTGCCGAGTACTTCGTTCGCGTGGTGCAGTGACCATGGGCCGAATACCCGGTTGGGGCTTGTTGCTGATCCTGGCCTTGCCGCTGCTGGTCTATTTCAGCGTGTCGGGCCTGGGCGGCGAGAAGTCGCGCATCAACCTGGAGCGCTACTTCGAATGGGGCGGCAGCGAGGCGACGCCCTTGATACGGCCCTTGCAGCAGCACTACTTGAAGCAGCGCAGGCCCGCCGTCGCCGGCGACTTCGCGCTGCCGACGGTTCCCGCCAAGAGCGGCGTGAAGTCCTGGGTGCTCGATGCCGAGGGCACCGTGCTGGTGACGCTGGACGCCAAGGTCGACGGCCGCGAGGTGCAGCTGCGCTACGTGCCGATCGTGCGTGGGCCGGCCAGTCTGTTCTACGACTGCGTCAGCGACACCTCGCCGGTGCAGGTGCGGCGCTTTTGCCGCGCCGAGATCCTGAAGTCGCCGGCCGACGTCGCGGCGCAGCTGCGCGCCAATGCCGAGGTGCTGGCCCGACTGCCGCCGCTCGAGACGGCCTCCGGCGTATCGCTCGCGGCCGGCGCGCCCAGCGGCAGCGTCGTCGTGACGCCGGCGAGCCCGCAGGCGCTCAACGACTGCGGCTTCCAGTGCGTCAAGCCGCAAAGCTGCGTGACGCAGCGCCCGCTGGCCTGCGCCCGGATCGCGCAAGAGGGCGGCGGTACCTTCCTCGAGGTGCGAGCCACCTTCGAAGACGTGGCCGGCCAACGCCTCTCGACCCGCGCTGCCGCCGATGCCGCCTGCGCCCAGGCGCTGGGCGAGGGCTTCAAGCTCGCCAGCGCTGGCAGCCTCAGTGGCAGATTCGATCTTCGCGGCGGCTACGAGTACTGGGTGCACAACGACGTGCGCCGTGAGCAGAACTGCTGGGCGGACGGCTAGCCGGGTCGCAGGCGCGGCTTGGAATCACGCATTGGGAGAGATGGAAATGAACAGGCTGGGTCGATCTTGGATGTTTGCGCTCGCCTGCGCGCTGGCAGCGTGCGGAGGCGGCGGTGGCGATGACGGCGGCGACGACGCCCCGATCAGCGTCGTGGTGGGTGACACGGTCGTGGACGTGACCACCGTGCCGACCGACGTCGGTCCGACCCACATGATCCCGATCAGCATGAGCCAGCGGCCGACACAGCCGATCCACGTGTTCGGCGAGTTCACGAACAGCGGCGTCCAGGCGATCCAGTACATGAGCTACGGCATGTCGACGGGCGCGATGTACGTCGGCTTTCGTCCCGGCGCCAGCGTGGGAGACGGCGTCTACAACGACACCGTCACGATTAAGGTCTGCAAGGATGCGCAGTGCCGGGAGCAGTACGCCGGCAGCCCGGCCGTCGTGCAGACGAGCATGACGGTCCACAGCACGCTGGTCGCGTCGCTGGACAAGACCCAGCTGAACATCGAGGTGCCGGGCACCCACGGCACCGAGGTGGTCGAGTCGATCCGGCTGTCGCTGAGCGGTGCGGTCAAGTACGGCAGCCTGACCGTTCGTCCGCAGCAGGTCGGCACCGGCTTCCTGTCGATCGATTCGCGCAAGGTCACGGACCGCGAGATGCGGCTCGACTTCCACTATGGGTTTCCAAGCCAGCAGGCCTGGGGCGTCTATCGGCACGCCGTGACGCTGGACGTCTGCTACGACGCGCAGTGCCAGCGGCCCGTGACGGGCAGCCCGTTCGTCGTGGATTCCTCGTACGAGGTCGTCAACGTACCGCCCGCGGATACCGGCTTCGCCGACCTGCCCGTGACCGCGAGCCGGGGGCTGGCGCACAACGTGATCGATGCCGAGTACAGCCGCAGCCTCGATGCGATCGTGATGGTGTCGTCATGGCCCGAGAACGCGCTGGTCATCCACGACGGCCCGACGGGCACGCAAAGGCGCGTCGCGCTGTCGAAGCCGCCCACCTCGGTGTCCATCGGGCCGGATGGCCGACAGGCCGTCGTCGGCCATGACGCGCTCTTGACGCAGGTCGATCTCGATACGCTGGCGACCCGAACCGTGAACGCGGGCCTGCGGGTCGGCGACCTGGTGCTCGACGGTCGCGGCAAGGTCTATGCGTTCACGCCCATGTACTCCGCGTCCATCGATCTGTACACCATCGACCTGGCGAGCGGCGCGCAGTCGACGAGGCAAGGCACGTGGCCCGGCACGCAGGGCCGGCTGCACCCGTCGGGGGATCGCCTGTACGCGGCGAGCAATGGCCTGCAGCCGGACGACATCGAGAACTACGACATCAGCACCGGCGCGGTGACCGCCGTGCGCGACTCGATCTACCACGGCGAGCATCCGTTCTGCGGCAACCTGTGGTTCAGCGAAGATGGGGCGACGATCTACACCGCCTGTGCCCGAACCTTCAGTGCATCCGCCACCGCGAGCCTGGACATGGTCTACCAGGGCACCCTGCCGCTGACCGACAGCATGCTCTACGGCCCCAAGTTCCGCTCGCTGAGCCAGCGCAGCGCGCTCAACGAGATCGTGGCGGTCGAAGACTCGGGCAACGACTGCGAGGAGCATTCGGGCAGCCAGGTGTCCTGCCGGTCCCGGCTGGGCTTCTACAAAAGCGACAACCTGGGCCTGACGGCGCGCTATGCCATCAATCCGGTGCAGGTGGGGCCGCGTCTCTACGATCAACGCGGCCTGTTCGTCTTCCATCGAAACGACGGCCGCAAGCTGGTTGTGACCCGATTGATGGCGATGTACGACCCGGCCAGCGAGTACTACGTCCGATTGGTCCAGTGAAAGTGAAACGGCCGCCCCGAGGGGCGGCCGTTGCAGCGTGGCGCCAACTCAGGCGAACACGCCCGCGGTCTCCTGCATGCGCTCGCTCACCTCGCCGAGGTGATGCAGCGTGTCGCCGAAGCTCAGTTCGATGACGGTGAGCCGCTTGAAGTAGTGGCCCGCGCTGTACTCCTCGGTCACGCCGATGCCGCCGTGCAGCTGGATCGCCTGCTGGCCGACGAAGCGCATCGAGTTGCCCAGCTGCACCTTGGCCTGCGACAGCGCGCGGCGCCGTTCGGCCTCGGGCGCACCGAGCTTGAGGGTCGCGAAATAGCTCATCGAGCGCGCGAGCTCGAGCTGCATCTTCATGTCCGACATGCGATGGCGCAGCGCCTGGAAGCTCGCGATCGGCACGCCGAACTGCTTGCGCGTGTTGAGGTACTCGGCGGTGATCGCGAGCAGCTTGTCCATCGCGCCGACGGCTTCCGCGCACAGCGCCGCGATCGCGACGTCGGCGCCGAGCTCCAGCGCCGCGAAGCCGGCGCCGGCCGGCAGCAGCTCGACGGCCGGCGTGTCGGCCAGCGTCAGCTCGGCGGCGCAGGCGCCGTCTTGCGTCGGGTAGCCGCGCAGCTTCACGCCAGCAGCCTTCTTGTCGACCAGGAACAGCGCGATGCCCGCGGCATCGTCGACCTTGCCCTCGACGCGCGCCGGCACGATGAAGGCATCGGCATGCGCGCCGGCCGGCACCACGCTCTTCGTGCCGCTGATCGTCCAGTTGCCGCTGGCCGAGCTGGCGCTCGTCGTCACGTGGTTCAGGCGATAGCGCGCGGCGCGTTCCTGGTGGGCCAGCACGATGCGCTGGCTGCCGTCGGCGATGCCGGCCAGCCGCTCGGCCGCCTGCGGCGCCTTCGAACGCGCGAGGATCGAGGCGGCGACCAGCGCGACGTGCGCATAGGGCTCGAGCACCAGGCCGCGGCCCAGCTCCTCCATCACCACCATCGCCTCGACCGGGCCGAAGCCCATGCCGCCGTGCTCGTCGCTGACGGCCAGGCCCATCAGGCCGAGATCAGCCATCTCGGTCCAGGCCTCGGGCGAGAAGCCGCCTTGCTGCTTGACGATCTTCTGGCGGCGCTCGAAGCCGTAGCCCTTGTCGACCCAGCGGCGCACCGCGTCGCGCAGCTGCTCTTGTTCGTCGGTGTAGTCGAAGTCCATCTCGATGTCTCCTCGCTCAGCCGAGAACGGTCTGGGCCACGATGTTGCGTTGCACTTCGTTCGAGCCGCCGTAGATCGTGGTCTTGCGGACGTTGAAGTAGTTCGAGGCCAGCGGCGCCAGGTGCGCGGCACCGACGTGGTCGCCCTGCCAGCCGGCTTCCATCGCCTCGAAGATGAAGGGCACGCTGTAGGGGCCGCCGGCCAGCATCATCAGCTCGGTGTAGCGCTGCTGGATCTCGCTGCCGCGGATCTTCAGCAGGCCCGCGACGTCGAGGCTTTGCTTGCCGCTTTGCTCGGCGCTGAGCACGCGCAGCACCATCATCTCGAGCGCGACGATGTCGACCTCGAGCAGCGCGATCTGGTCACGGAAGCGCGCGTCGTCGAGCATGCCTTCGGCCTTGGCGATGCGCTTGAGCCGCTCGAGCTCGCGCTTGCCGCGGTTGACGTCGGCGATGTTGGTGCGCTCGTGCGCGAGCAGGTACTTGGCGTAGGTCCAGCCCTTGTTCTCTTCGCCGATCAATTGGTCGGCCGGCACTTCGACGTTGTCGAACCAGACCTCGTTGACCTCGTGCTCGCCGTCGAGCGTGATGATCGGGCGCACCGTGATGCCGGGCGACTTCATGTCGATCAGCAGGAAGGAGATGCCGGTCTGCGGCTTGCCTTCGGTGCTGGTGCGCACGAGGCAGAAGATCCAGTCGCCGTACTGGCCGAGCGTGGTCCAGGTCTTCTGGCCGTTGACGATGTAGTAGTCGCCCTTGCGCTCGGCGCGCGTCTTCAGGCTCGCGAGATCGGAGCCCGAGCCGGGCTCCGAATAGCCCTGGCTCCACCACACGTCGCCGCTCATGATGCCGGGCAGGAAGCGCTTGTGCTGCTCGGGCGTGCCGAAGGCCATGATCACCGGCGCCACCATCACCGGCCCGAAGGGCACCACGCGCGGCGCACCGGCGAGCGCGCATTCCTCTTCGAACAGGTGGCGCTGGATGGCATCCCAGCCCGGGCCGCCGAACTGCTTGGGCCAGGCCCAGCCGTGCCAGCCCTTCTTGCCGAGGATGCGCGCCCAGCGCTGCATATCGTCCTTGCCCAGGCGCATCGCGTTGTGCACCTTCTGGCTGATGTCGGCCGGAAGATTGGCGCGCACCCAGGCGCGGATCTCCTCGCGAAACGCCTGCTGCTCGGGCGTGAAGTTCAGGTCCATGCGTGTCTCCTTGCGCGCACCCGCTGGCGTCGCGGGTGCGTCGACCGGCGTTTTAGCACGGTCGTTCTAATCGATGCGGTCACCAGTGTGACAGCCTAGAACCGCCGCTCGAGCGTCATCACGTCGTTCTCGCGCTTCATCTGGAAGCGCGTGAGAAAGCTGTTGCCGAGCAGCACGAAGGGCATCTCGGCCGGCTGCACCACCGCATCGACGTTGAAGACCTCGACCTCGCCGACCCGCACCGAGGTCAGCGAGACCCGCCAGCCGACCGCATCGCCGTTGGCGGTGCGGATGCCCACGCGCTGGCCCTGCTGGTAGGGGATGCCGAGGCGGTCGGCCTCGGCCTTGCCGATCGCGATCACGGTGGCGCCGGTGTCGACCATGAAGGTCACGCTGCGCCCGTTGATCGTGCCGGGGGTCGTGAAGTGGCCGCGCGAGTCGCCTTGCAGCACGATCTGGCGTGCGCCGCCGTCACCGGCGCCGCCGCCGCCGCGCGCCGCGAGGTCCTGCGGCGCCGCGCCGAGCAGCAAGGTCTGGCGCTGCCCCTCGACCTCGATCACCGCATCGTTCGCGCCCACGCTCACCAAGCGCACGCCGCGATGGCTCTCGCCGACCTTGACGCCGCGCGGCGCGCCGCCGTCGATCACCAGCACCGCCTGCTGGCCCATCGTGCCGACCAGCGCGACGCGTGAGGCGAGGTTCGGGCGCACCGCAGGCGGTGGCGCCGATGTCTGTGCGAACGCCGCCGGCGCGAAAGCCGCCAGCGCCAGCATCAGCAGCGAGGCGCGCATGCCGGCTCGCTTCAGTCGCGGAAGTTGTTGAAGGTCAGCGGCAGGTCCGCGACCTCCTTGCGGATGTGCGCCATCGCCGCCTGCAGGTCGTCGCGCTTGGCGCCGGTGATGCGCACCGTGTCGCCCTGGATCGCCGCCTGCACCTTGAGCTTGCTGTCCTTGACGACGCGCACGATCTTCTTCGCGCTGTCGCTGTCGATGCCGGCCTTGACCACGACCTTCTGCTTGACCTTGTCGCCGCCGATCTTCTCGACCTTGGCGCTGCGGTCGAGGAAACGCGCATCGACGCCGCGCTTGGTCAGCTTGGCCGTCAGCACGTCGTCGACCTGGGTCAGCTGGAAGTCGCTGTCGCCGTAGACGGTGATCTCCTTGTCCTTGAGCTCGAGCTTGGCCGAGCTGCCCTTGAAATCGAAGCGCGTGCCGATTTCCTTGGAGGCCTGGTCGATGGCATTGCGAACCTCGACCAGGTTGGGTTCGAGCACGGTGTCGAAGCTGGGCATGGCGGAATCGTAGATCGGCGTTGAGATCGGCGAAAATTCTGCCATGTCCGACGTCAGCCACGCCCCCGCCGCGCCGCGCGAACCGATCGCGATCGAGTCCGGCGTGAGCCTGCGCACGTTCAACACCTTCGGCCTGCCGGCCGTGGCGCGTTCCCTGGTGCGCATCACCAGCGACGCCGACGTGCGTCGCCTGCTGGCCCATCCCGAGTTCGGCCGCGCGCCCAAGTTCGTGCTCGGCGGCGGCAGCAACCTCGTCTTCACGCGCGACGTGCAGGCCCTGGTGCTCAAGATCGAGGTGCAGGGGCGGCGCGTCGTCGAGGTGCGGCCGGACGCGGTGATCGTCGAGTTCGGCGCCGGCGAGCGCTGGCACGACGCGGTGATGTGGACGCTCTCGCACGGCTTCGGCGGCCTCGAGAACATGGCGCTGATTCCCGGCACCGTCGGCGCCGCGCCGGTGCAGAACATCGGCGCCTACGGGCTCGAGCTGAAAGACCGCTTCGAGTCGCTCGACGCGGTCGACCTCGTCACCGGCCGCACCGTCACCCTGACCGCCGCGCATTGCCACTTCGGCTACCGCGACAGCATCTTCAAGCAGCCCGCGAGCGAGGGCGGCCTGGCCGGCAAGAGCGTGATCACGCGCGTGCGGCTGCGCCTGCCGCTGCCCTGGGTGCCCACGCTCGGCTACCTCGACTTGCAGCGGCGCATGGAGGACACCGGCAACCACACGCCCACGCCGATGGAGATCGCCGACTGGGTGATCGCGATCCGCAGCGCCAAGCTGCCGGATCCGGCCGTGATCGGCAATGCCGGCAGCTTCTTCAAGAACCCGGTCGTCAGCGAGGCGCAGTGCCGCGACATCATCGCGCGCGATCCGCACCTGGTGCACTACGCGATGCCCGACGGCAGCTTCAAGCTCGCGGCCGGCTGGCTGATCGACGCCTGCGGCTGGAAGGGCAAGTCGATCGGCGGCGCCGGCGTCTACGAGAAGCAGGCGCTGGTGCTGGTCAACCGAGGATCGGCCACCGGCGGCGAGGTCGTGACGCTGGCGCGCGCGATTCAAGAGAGCGTCTACGGGCGCTTCGGCATCCGGCTCGAGCCGGAACCGGTGGTGCTGTGACGCGCGCGCGCCGCCGCCTCGTGCTGCGCGGTGCGCTCGGTGCGAGCCTGATCGCGATGCCTGCCCTGCTGGTCGGCGCGCGCGCCCAGCCGAGCGTCGTGCTGCGTGCGACGCCGGCCCAGACCGAGGGCCCGTTCTATCCGCTGCAGCTGCCCGCCGACAGCGATGCCGACCTGCTGGCGCAAGGCGAGCGTCGCTATCGCGGCGGCGAGCCGCTGGCGCTGACCGGCCGCGTGAGCGATCTCGATGGCCGCCCGCTCTCCGGTGCGCAGGTCGAGATCTGGCAGTGCGATGCCGAGGGCCACTACCACCATCCCGGCGACGGTGGCCGCGCCGACCCGGACTTCCAGGGCTTCGGCCGCGTGACGGTCGACGCCGACGGCCGCTACGCCTTTCGCACGCTGAGGCCGGTGCCCTACAGCGGCCGCACGCCACACATCCACGTCAAGCTGCGGTTGTCGGGCCGCGCGCTGCTGACCACGCAGCTGTATGTGGAAGGCGATCCCGGCAACATGCGCGACGGCCTGTGGCGCAGCCTGCGCGACGCCGCCGACCGCGCCGCGCTGACGCGGCGCTTCGAGCGTGCGGGCGAGGGCTGGCGCAGCGACTTCCCCATCGTGGTGGCGGCCTGAGGCCGGCAGCAACCGATTCCCAACCAGGAGAGCGCGATGAGCCAATGGCGCAAGGCAACCGCCAATACCGTCTACACGACCGAGGAAATCGAGGCGCGGCTCAAGGACGAGCTGCCGCACTGGTACCTCGAGGACGGCTGGATCCGCCGCAAGTACAAGACCAGCGGCTGGAAGGCGACGCTGATGGTGGTCAACACCGTCGGCCATCTCGCCGAGGCGGCCTGGCATCACCCGGATCTCACGGTCAGCTATGCCTTCGTGACCGTCAAGCTGATGAACCACGAGGCCAAGGGTGTGACCGACAAGGATTTCGCGCTCGCCAAGAAGATCGAGGACGTGCTGATGTGGCAGCCGGCCAAGGAAGAGGGCGCGGTGCTGCAGGGCACGCCGAACGACGACGCGCGCTTCAAGTACCTCAAGTACGACAGCTGAAGCCTTGTCACGCAGCGGTCATCGTCGCGAAGCAGCATTGGAGTCCTAGAAAAAGAAGAAACACAACAACAAGAAGAAGGGATGGGAAGACGATGACACCGAAGACGAACCTGAACCTGCCGGGCCTGGCCGCGCTGATACGCGGCCTTTTGCTTTCTGGGGTGGCCATCGCGTGGTGGCGCGGCTTCAAGAGCGGGCAGCTCGGGCCTGCGATCGCGATGACGGTCGCCGCGGCGCTGGGCTGGGCGATCGCGAATGCGCTGCAGCGCCGCGCGCGCGAGCGCTTCATCGAAAGCGCGCCCTTGCCGGCGCACCTGGATCGCGCGCTGGCCCAGGCCTATCCGCATCTCGACGCGGTGCAGCGCCGACGCGTCGAGGCTGGCTTGCGGCAGTTCTTTCGCGTGCATCTGCGCGCGCGCGGCCTCGCGGCGATGCCCTCGCAGGCGGTCGACGCGCTGTGGCATGCCTTCATCCTCGACACGCGCGCCTATGCCGAGTTCTGCCGGCGCGCGCTCGGGCGCTTCCTGCATCACCGGCCGGCTGAGACGCTGTCGGCCGATGCCAGGCGCAACGACGCGCTGCGGCGCAGCTGGTACTGGAGCTGCCGCTTCGAGGGCATCGATCCGCGCGCGCCCACCGCGCTGCCGCTGCTGTTCGCGCTCGATGCCGCGCTGGCGATCCCGGGCGGCTTCGACTACGTGCCCGACTGCCGCGCGGTCGCGCTGGCCGCCGGCTCGGCCGCCCACTGCGGCGGCGACTTCTCCGCGGACGGCATCGCCGGCGACGCCGACGGCTTCGGCGGCGAGTGCAGCTCCAGCGAGGGCGGCGATGGTGGAGGCGATGGCGGTGACGGCGGCGGGGGCTGCGGCGGCGACTAGCAAAGTCCTCTCGCGTGTCACGACATTCGCCGGCGAGCGTGCTACCGTCGTCGCCCTCGACCCTCGAGCCTGTACGCCCCCAAAGGGCAGGAAGGAGTACCGATGAGCCTCATCAGTTTCTTCAAGGAGGCCGGCGAGAAGCTGTTCGGCCACAAGGAGGCCGAAGCCGCCGCGCAAGCCGCGCCGCAGGCGCCAGATCCGGTGGCCGCGCAGGCCAAGGTGGCCGAGCTGAATGCCGCGGCCGGCGCGGCGATCGAGAAGTACATCGCCACCCAGAACCTGAGCGCCGACGGCCTCAAGGTGGAGTACGACGGCTCGACGCAAAGCGTCACCGTCAGCGGCGAAGCGCCCGACCAGGCGACCAAGGAAAAGATCGTGCTGTGCTGCGGCAATGTCGGCGGCGTGGCCAATGTCAACGACCTGCTCACCGTCACGAAATCCGAGCCGGAGTCGACCTACCACATGGTCGAGAAGGGCGACACGCTGTCGGCCATCGCGAAGAAGGCCTACGGCAATGCCAACGCCTACATGAAGATCTTCGAGGCCAACAAGCCGATGCTGTCGCACCCGGACAAGATCTATCCGGGGCAGCTGCTGCGCATACCGCCGCAGTGACGTGATGTTCTAGGCGGCTTTCTCGGCCGCCAGGAACTCGAGCAATCGCGCTCCGGCGCGGCTCATGCGCTGCGCGCCGGCGCTGCACAGCAGCAGGCGGCGACGCGCCCAGTCGTCGGCCAGCGGCACCGCGACGACGCGCGCATCGGCGACGCGTTGCGCGGTGGCCTGCGGCACGATGCCGATACCGACGCCATCGCCGACCAGCGAGACCACCGCGTCGAGCCGCCCGACGCGCACGCGATGGTGCAGCCCGCGGCCCTGCTGCAGCGCCTGGCGCTGCAGAAAGCGCGCGAGCCCGCTCTCGGCGGCCAGGCCGACGAAGGGCTGACCGATGAGGCCGGCGAAGCGCAGGCTGCGGCGCCCCTTGAGCTTGCCGCCGCGCGGCAGCACGGCAACCAGCGCATCGTCGCGCCAAGGCAGGGTCTCCAGGCCCTCGGTGTCGACATAGTCGGCGACGATGCCGAGGTCGGCCTGCTCCTGGCGCAGCGCGAGCAGCACGTCCTGGCTGTCGAGTTCGCGCAGCTCGATGTCGATGTCGGCATGGCGCGCGAGAAAGCGGCCGATCTCGGGCGGCAGATGCTCCGACACCGCCGCGGTGTTGCCGAGCACGCGCACCGTGCTGCGCACGCCGTGCGCATGCGCGGCCATCGCGGCATGCAGTGCCTCGAGCTCGCGCTGCAGCCGTCCGGCGTGGCGCAGCAGCGTGCGCCCGGCATCGGTCAGCGAGACGCCTCGCTTGGCGCGGCGCAGCAGCGCGGCGCCGATCGCATGTTCGAGGCCTTGCAGCCGCGTCGATGCAGCTGCAAGCGACAGCTGCACCGCGCGGGCGCCCGCGGTGATCGAGCCGCCGTCGACGATCGCGACGAACAGGCGCAGGTCGAACGGGTCGATGCGGTAGCCGGTGCTGCGCTGGGTCATGGGCCATCCTTCGTGATCGGTGAAGGATAGCTGGGCGAAGCCGCGATGGTCGGCGCCGTGCCGTCGCGGCACGATGAGCGCATGGAGAACATCTCGCTGCTGCAGGTCGCCGTCGTCTTCGCCTTGGCCGGCGCGGTCAAGGGCGTCACCGGCCTGGGCTTGCCGACGCTGTCGATGGCGCTGCTCGGCTGGTCGATGGCGCCGGCGCAGGCTGCCGCGCTGATGCTCGTTCCTTCGATCCTGACGAATCTTGCGCAGTGCCTCGGCCCGCACTGGCGCGCGCTCGTGCGGCGCCTGTGGCCGCTGTGGCTGGCGCTGGTCGTGGTCTCGGCTTTCGCGCCGCTGCCGGACGTGGCGAGCGGATCGCGTGCATTCGCCGCGGCCTTGCTGGGCGGCGTGCTGACGGTCTACGGCTTGTGGGGTCTCGCACGCCCGGCGCTGCCGGCGCCGGGTCGACGCGAGCGCTGGCTCGCGCCGATCGCGGGGTCGCTGTCCGGCCTGCTGACGGCCGCGACCGGCGTGTTCGTGATGCCGCTGGTGCCCTGGCTGCAATCGCTGCGCCTCGAGCGCGACGCGCTGGTGCAGGCGCTGGGCCTGAGCTTCACGCTCGCGAGCCTCGCGCTCGCGTGGCGGCTCGGCGGCCTGGACGGCGGCATCGCCGCGATCGCGTGGCCGGTGCATGCGCTGTGCGTCGTGGCCGCGTTCGCGGGGCTCGGCCTTGGCACGAGACTGCGCGGCCGATTGCAGCCTGCGACGTTCCAGCGCGGGCTGTATGCGGTGTTCGTCGTGCTCGGCGTCGCGATGCTCGCCAAGGCGCTGTGAGCGCGCCGAGGCGGCGCGGTCAATGCGGGAACGCCAGCCGTTTTTCCATCACGCGCTGCACCTGCTCGAACGCCAGGCTCAGCACCCAGTAGACGCCCGCCGCCGCGATGTAGAGCGGAAACGGCTGGAAGGTCGTCGAGATCAGCTCCTTGGTCGCGAGCATCAGCTCGGTGACCGCGATCACGCTGACCAGCGAGGTGTCCTTGATCAGGCTGATCAGGCTGTTCGACAAGCTGGGCACCGCGCTGCGCAGCGCCTGCGGCGCAACCACGAAGCGCAGCGTCTGCGTGCGCGACAGGCCCAGGCTGGTGCCGGCCAGCCACTGGTTCTTGCTGATCGCCAGCACCGCGCCGCGCAGGCTCTCCGAGAGATAGGCCGAGACGTTGAGCGTCAGCGCGAGGATGCCGGCGGTGATCGGCGAGAACTCGATGCCGATGCTCGGCAGGCCGTAGTAGACGATGAAGACCTGCACCAGCAGCGGCGTGCCGCGCAGCGCGCTCACGTAGACGGCGGCCGCCTGCGACAGCAGCGGCCACGCCAGCACTCGCAGCAGCGCGACCAAGGCACCGAGCGCGAGGCCCAGCACCATGGCCGCGAGCGCGAACAGCAGCGTGTAGCCGGTGGCGCGCAGCATCACCGGTGCGGCCAGCGCGAACAAAGATTGAAGATCCATCGCGCTGGCCTTTCCTGGACGATTACTGCGCGACCGGAGGCTTGCTCACATCGCGGCCGAAATACTTGTTCGAGATCTTCGCGTAGCCGCCGTCGGCCTTCAGGTCGGCGAGCGCCTTGTCGATCGCCTGCTTGAACTTCGGGCTGCCCTTGCGGAACGGGATCGCATTGCTCTCCGCCTTGCCCAGCGGCGCGCCGGCCTTGACCGGCAGCTTGGTCTTCGCGGCGAGGTAGGGGATCAGCAGGCTGTCGTTGAGCGCTGCGTCGATGCGACCCGACGCGAGATCCTGCAGGTACTCCTGCGCGCCCGGATAGACCTTGACCTCGACGCCCTCGATGCCGCGCGCGATCTCGGCGAAGTTGGTGCCCTGGCCGACACCGATCTTCTTGCCCTTGAGGTCAGCGGGCGTCTTCAGCGCGCGCGTCTCGTTGGCGCGCACCACGAGCTGCGGGCTCGAGACCACGTAGGGTTCGCTGAAGTCGAAGGTCTGCTTGCGCTGGTCGGTCGCGGCGACCTGGTTGACGATCACGTCGAACTTGCCGGCCTGCAGGCCCGCGAGGATGCCGCTCCACTCGGTGGTCGTGAACTCGGGCTTGACGCCCAGCTTGCCGGCGATCGCCTCGGCGATCTCGACGTCGAAGCCGGTCAGCTTGCCGGCCTCGTCCTTGTAGTTGAAGGGCGGGTAGGTGCCCTCGACGGCGATGCGCAGCGTGCCGCGCTGCTTCACCTCGTCGAGCAGGTCGGCGGCATGGGCCGCGCCGGCGGCGATCAGCGGCAGCGCCAGCGCGGCGGTCTGGAGCAGTCTGGTCACGAAGGTCGATCTCATCAGCGTTCTCCTTGTCGGTCGAAACGGAAGGAGGGCGATGGTGCCAGCGCCCGATCAGCCTTGTCGGAGCATGCTTATGACGATTTATCAGTCGACGAAGGCCCTGCGCCGCGATGGCGCTTGTCGAAGGTGTAGGCGCCGCCGTCCGGCAGGCGGCCGTCTTGCACCGCGTCCACGCCGGGGCGCCCGACGCTCGCCGCCAGCTCGCTCGACAGGTTCACGTGGCGCTTGCCGTCGCGGCGCAGCTGCTCGGCGAGCTTGAGCGCGGCGCCGAGTTCGTCGTCCCCGAGCTCGCGGTGCGCGGCGATGCCGGGCGCGTCGAGCCAGAAGACGACGATGGGCATGCGGCCTCGGTCAGTTCTTGCCGTCCGCGTCGCCGCCCAGCCGCGGCAGCGCGCCGGGGCCGTCGTTCGCGAGCAGCCCGCTGCGCGTGTAGATGCCGAGCTTGGCGCGCGTGTCGGTGATGTCGAGGTTGCGCATCGTCAGCTGGCCGATGCGATCGGCCGGCGAGAACGGCGCGTTCTCGACCTTCTCCATGCTCAGGCGCTCGGGCGCATAGGTCAGGTTGGGCGACTCGGTGTTCAGGATCGAGTAGTCGTTGCCGCGACGCAGCTCCAGCGTCACTTCGCCGGTGACCGCGCGCGCGACCCAGCGCTGCGCGGTCTCCCGCAGCATGATGGCTTGCGGGTCGAACCAGCGGCCCTGGTAGAGCAGGCGGCCGAGCTTGCGGCCGTTGTCGCGGTACTGCTCGATCGTGTCTTCGTTGTGGATGCCGGTGACCAGGCGCTCGTAGGCGGCGAACAGCAGCGCCAGGCCCGGGGCCTCGTAGATGCCGCGGCTCTTGGCCTCGATGATGCGGTTCTCGATCTGGTCGCTCATGCCCAGGCCGTGGCGACCGCCGATGCGGTTGGCCTCGAGCAGCAGCTCGACCGCGTCGGCGAACGTCTTGCCGTTGAGCGCGACCGGCTGGCCTTCCTCGAAGCGCACGGTCACTTCCTCGCGCTTGACTTCCACGTCGTCGCGCCAGAACGCCACGCCCATGATGGGCTGGACGATCTTGATGCCGCTGTCGAGGTGCTCCAGGTCCTTGGCCTCGTGCGTCGCGCCGAGCAGGTTGGAGTCGGTCGAATAAGCCTTCTCGGCCGACATCTTGTAGCCGAAGCCGGCCTGGGTCATGAAAGCCGACATCTCGGCGCGACCGCCCAGCTCGTCGATGAACTGCTGGTCCAGCCAGGGCTTGTAGATCTTCAGGCTCGGGTTGGTCAGCAGGCCGTAGCGGTAGAAGCGCTCGATGTCGTTGCCCTTGAAGGTGCTGCCGTCGCCCCAGATGTTGACGTCGTCTTCCTTCATCGCGGCGACGAGCATCGTGCCGGTCACCGCGCGGCCGATCGGCGTGGTGTTGAAGTAGGTGATGCCGGCGGTCGAGATGTGGAAGGCGCCGCTTTGCAGCGCGGCGATGCCCTCGGCCACCAGCTGCGCGCGGCAGTCGACCAGGCGGGCCTTCTCGGCGCCGTACTGCATCGCCTTGCGCGGGATCTCGTCGTAGTCCGGCTCGTCGGGCTGGCCGAGGTTGGCTGTGTAGGCGTAGGGCACGGCGCCCTTGAGCTTCATCCAGTGCAGCGCGGCGCTGGTGTCCAGGCCGCCGGAGAAGGCGATGCCGACCTTCTGGCCGGTGGGCAGGTTCTGAAGAATCGTGGCCATGATCTGAAGTGGTGCTGCGGGCAGGGGCGGCGCGCAAGCGGGCGCCAGCCGCGCATTGTCGCCGCTCGCGCACACCGGCCCGCTGCGGCTTGAGCGGGCCGGGCGGGCATGACAGGATCGCGCCCACGCCAGCTTTGCGGGGCCGCTCCCATGCCAGCTCACCGTTCGCGATCGCGCCTGCTTGCCTGGGGCCTTGCCGTCGTCTTCCTGGCCGGCTGCGCGGGCCTGGCGAAGCGCAGCTACGACGAGCGTTTCGGCACGGCCGACCCCACGCGCTTCGATCGCCCGGCGGCCGCTGCCGACATCTCCTTTCGCACCGCGGTGCAGCCGGTGCTCGAACGCCGCTGCGCGGTCTGCCACGGCTGCTACGACGCGCCCTGCCAGTTGAAGCTCGGCTCATTCGAAGGCCTGGCGCGCGGCGCCAGCCAGCAGCCGGTCTACGACGCCTCGCGGCTGCGCCAGGCCGATCCGACGCGCCTGTTCGTCGACGCGCAGCTGCCCTCCGAATGGCGCACGCGCGATTTCTTTCCGGTGCTCAACGAGCGCCGACCCGAGCCGCAGGCCGAGCGCGAAGGCAGCCTGCTGTGGCGCAGCCTCGCGCTCAAGCGCGAGCATCCGCTGCCCGCCGGGCCGCTGCTGCCGGAGTCGCTCGACGTCTCGCTCGATGCCGCGCACCAGTGCCCGCGCGTCGAGGAGTTCGACACCCATGCGCGCAAGCATCCGCTGGCCGGCATGCCCTACGGCCTGCCCGCGCTGCCCGAAAGCGAGTGGCAGACGCTCGACCGCTGGATCGCCCGCGGCGCGCCCTACGAAGGGCCGCCCGCGCCCTCGGCCTTCGCGCATCGCGAGATCCAGGCCTGGGAGCGCTTCCTCAACGGCGACTCCATGCGCGAGCGGCTGATGAGCCGCTACCTCTACGAGCACTGGTTCCTCGGCCACCTGTACTTCGACGGCGATCCGCAGCCGCGCGCCTGGCGCATCGTGCGATCGAAGACGCCGCCGGGCCAGCCGGTCGTCGCGATCGCGAGCCGCCGTCCGTACGACGACCCCGGCGTCGAGCGGCCCTGGTACCGCATCGAGCCGGAGCGCGAAGCCATCCTCGCGAAGACGCACATGCCCTACGTGCTCTCGCAGGCGCGCATGACGCGGCTGCGAGAGAGCTTTCTCGCGCCCGAGGTCCGCATCGCCAAGCTGCCGCCTTATGGCGACGAGGCCGGCTCCAACCCCTTCGCCACCTTCCACGACCTGCCGATCAAGGCGCGCTACCGCTTCCTGCTCGACGACGCGCAGTTCTTCGTGATGAACTTCATCAAGGGCCCGGTGTGCCGCGGCCAGCTCGCGCTGAGCGTGATCGAGGATCGCTTCTGGGTCTTCTTCGTCGACCCCGACGTGGGCGCGGGCGACATCACCGCCGAGCTGCTGGCGCGCGAGGGCGAGCAGCTGCGCTTGCCGGCCGAGCAGGGCAGCAATGCCTCGTTGCTGCAATGGCGCGAGTTCGCGAACCGCGAGAAGCGCTATCTCGCGGCCAAGAACACGGCGCTGGCGCGTGGCCTCGCGACGCGCCCCGGCACGACGCTCGATCTGGTGTGGGACGGTGACCGCCGCAACGCCAATGCCGCGCTGACGGTCATGCGCCATCTCGACAGCGCCTCGGTGATGCGCGGCCTGGTCGGCGACGAGCCCAAGACCGCGTGGGTGATGGGCTACCCGCTGTTCGAGCGCATCTACTACCTGCTGGTGGCCGGCTACGACGTCTACGGCAATGCCGGCCACCAGCTGCACAGCCGGCTCTACATGGACTTCCTGCGCATGGAAGGCGAGTTCAACTTCCTGGTGCTGCTGCCCGAGTCGGCGCGCGTGCCGCTGCGCGACCACTGGTACCGCAACACCGACGAGGACGTGCGCGAGTTCGTCTACGGCCGCCAGCGGCTCGAGCGCGAGAGCGCGATCCCCTATCGCACGTCGGACCCGAAGCGCGAGTTGCTCGGCCTACTGCGCCAGCGCTTCGCGCCGGTGCTCGACACGCGCCACGACCTGCAGGTCTTCGAGCCCGCGCTGCGACGCGATCTGCAGGCGCTCGGCGCGCTGCAGGGCGAGGCGCTGGGCTGGCTGCCCGAGGCGGTGTTCCTCGAGATCGACGACGCACCGCGCGCGCCGCAATACGCCAGCCTGCTGCGCGACACCGGCCATGCCAACGTCTCGCACCTCTTCCTCGAGAACCGCCAGCTGCTGCCCGCCGAGAACCGGCTGACGGTGGCCGCCGGGCTGATCGGCGCCTATCCGAACGCGCTGTACCGGCTGCGTCGCGACGAGCTGCCGGCCTTCACCGCGGCGGTCTCGGCGCTGCGCTCCGAGGCCGACTACCGGCGCCTCGCCGATCGCTTCGCGGTGCGCCGCACGAGCGCGGGCTTCTGGGCCGCGAGCGACGCGCTGCACGAGGCGCGGCGCTGGCAGCCGCCGGATGCGGGGCTGTTCGACTACAACCGGCTGGAGAACCGCTGAGACGGGCGCGGTGGGTCGGGACGACGTCGTTCAAGACGCAAACCACACCCGCCTTGCGAACATCTCAGGCCAGCTCCAGGCCTCCCCAGCCCGTCGCGGTCTGGTCGACCCAGCGCTGCGCCCAGGCGACGAATTCGCCCGCCGGCATCGGCCGCGCCAGGTGGTAGCCCTGGGCCTCGTCGCATCCGAGCCGGCGCAGGGCGTTGAAGATCGCAGCGTTCTCCACGCCTTCGGCCACCACGGTCAATCCCAGCGTGTGGGCGAGGTCGATGGTCGATCGCACGATGGTCGCGTGGCGGTCGTCCTGCGTCATGTTGAGCACGAAGGCCTTGTCGATCTTCAGCTCCTGCACGGGCAGCCGCGTGAGGTAGGTCAGCGAGGTCTGGCCGGTGCCGTAGTCGTCGATCGACAGCTTGAAGCCGCGCTCGGCCAAGCGCTGCAGCGTGGCCTCGGCGCGCTTCGGATCCTCCATGATCGCGCTCTCGGTGATCTCCAGGCAGAAGGCCTGCGGCGGCGCGTCGTGGCGCGCCAGCGCGTCGTCGAGCCGCTGCGGCAACTCGTGGTCGAGCAGGTCGCGCGCCGACAGGTTCACCGACAGGCGCAGCGGCAGGTCGGGCCGATGCGAAAGCTCCCGCCACTGCCGCGCCGCCGTGTTGAAGACCCAGTGCGTCAGCTCGCGGATGAAGCCGGTCTGCTCGGCGAACGGGATGAAGTCCATCGGCGGCACCATCTTGCGGTGCGGCGGCTTCCAGCGCACCAGCGCCTCCGCGCCGATCAGCCGGCCGTTGTCGATGGCGATCTTGGGCTGCAGGAACAGCACGAGTTCGTCGTGGTCGACCGCGCGCTTGAGCTCCGAGCGCAGCGACAGCGTCTGTGCGCTCGACGAGTCGGTCGACGGGTCGTAGAGGGTCGGGCCGCTGTTGCGCGCCTTGCCCCAGTACATCGCGATCTCGGCGCGCGACAGCAGCGCGCTCGGCGTCGTCGCGTCGACCGGCCAGCAGGCGATGCCGATGCTGGCCGGCAGGTCGATCGGCTGGTCGTCGATCTTGATCGGCGTCTCGAGCAGCGCGGCGACGCGGTTCGCCACGCCCAGCGCCTCGTCCGGACCGCAGCCCGGCAGCAGCAGCGCGAACTCGTTGCCCGACAGGCGTGCCAACGTGTCGCGCTGCTTGACCGCCTCGCGCAGCCGGCGAGCCACGCCGCGCAGCAGTTCGTCGCCGCCGGCGTAGCCGAGCACGTCGTTGACCTGCTTGAAGCGGTCGAGGTCGAGGATCACGACCGCGAGCCGGTCCGCGTCGGGCTGGGCCGCGTCGATCTCGTTGCGCAGCACCTCGGCGAAGCGCAAGCGGTTGGGCAGGCCGGTCAGCGCGTCCCAGTACGCCAGCCGCTCGAGCTCGAGCTGGTGGCCGGCCAGGCTCTCGCGCATGTGCTCGAAGGCCTGGGCCAGCTCGCCGATCTCGTCGCCGCGGCCGGTGCCGGGCACCGGCGTGTCGAGGTCGCCGCCGCCCAGCCGCTGCGCCGCGCCGACGAGCTGGCGCACCGGCTCGGTGATGCGCCGCGCCGCCAGCATCGCGCCGACCGCAAAGGCGATCACGCCGCCGAGCGTGATCGCCGCCAGCAGCAGCTGCAGCCGCTCATAGGGCCGGACCGCGTCGTCGATCGAGCGCAGCAGCACCGCGCGCACTTCGCCGCCCTCGGTGCGTGCGAGCGTCAGCTGGCGCAGGCCGAACTCGGTGCCCGCCAGCACCACGCTCGTCGCGTCGGGCAGCTCGGCCGCGTGCAGGGCCGCATCGACCGGCGGCGGCAGCATCGTCACCGCGCTGCGCCACGGCGCGGCGGGCGTGGATCGCACCAGCAGCGTGAGCTCCAGCGCGGAGATGTTGCGCATGCGGGTGGCGAGGCGTTCGTCGAGCGCAAAGCCCATCAGCACCCAGCCGACCTGCAGCGGCGCGCGAAGCGGCACCAGCACGAACTGCGTCGGCCGGCCGTCCCAGACGGCGATCACCGAAGGCGTTTCGTTGCCCACGCGTTGCGACCAGGCGCGGCCGACCCGCGCGACGGCGTCGCCGAGCGCCGCGTCGTCTTCGGTGGCGGTGGCGCGCACGGCGAAGTCGTTGTCGAGCACCGCCGAGACCGACGCGCCGATTCGCCCGTCCTGGTTTCGCAGCGCGTCGCGCACGGTCTTGGCGTCGCCGCTGAGCAGCGCGTCGCGAAAGCCGAAGTCGGCGGCGAGCACGCGCGACGCGTCGGCCAGGCGCAGCGCGTCCTGGCCGAGCAGGCTCTTGAGCGCGCGTTCGCCCACGTCGAGCTCGGCCGCGACCGACGCGCGCGCGTTCGCCGCGATGCTCGCGCGGATCGCCCCGAAGCTGGCGAGCTGGATGGCCAGCAGCAGCGCCAGCACCAGCGCCACGAAGCGCGAGCCGAGCCGCCATCGCGACACGCGCCAGTTCATCGCATGCCCTCCCGCACGGCGAGCGACACCGACGCGCTGGCGCCGCCGGGCGCCACGTCGAGCGCTTGGTCCGCCGCGGGCGCGCCGACCGGCAGGCCGACATGCCAGGTGCGCAGGCGGTGCGCGCCGGGCGGCACGTCCAGCCGCACGCGGCCATCGGCGCCGGCCACGGCGTACCAGGGCGTGTCGACGACCAGCACCCAGCCCACCATGTCGTCGTGGATGTTGCAGCCGAGCACGGCGACGCCGGCGCGGTCGAACACGACCGGGTTGGCCGGCTTGCCGATGTAGAGCTTCAGCTCGAAGCGCGTCGGCGTGAACGAATAGACGTGGTGGCGCACGGTGTCGCGGTTCGGGAAGGCCACCGCGCTGCCGCGCGTCACCACGCTCACCTGAGGCTGGAAGCTGCGGTCGGCCTGCGAGATCTCGATGCCCTGCGTGGGCTTCACGGCGGCCAGCGCGGCGGCCGATTCGACGAACACCACCGCACCGGGCAGCGGCTGGCCGCGGCCGTCCTGCACGCGCACGTCCAGGGGCGCGCCGTGCGCCACCGTGCCCGCCGCGCAGGCGACGGCGAGCAGACAGGCACGGGCCGGCGGCATCGCGCGGCTCAGGGCTCGATCGCGATCCCGACCACCGCTTCGCCGCTGCCCAGCGTGCCGAGGGGGGTCGCGCGACCGGTCGCGAGGTCGATGCGCATCCAGCGCGTGGTCGCGTCGCCGGCGCGGCGCACGGCGGCGTAGGCGGCGTTGTCGATGTCGGCGATGTCGAACGAGGCATCGTCGAGCGCGCCGGTGCCCAGCGCGCCGACCGTGAACAGCCGGCCGGTGTTCGGCGAGACGACGGGCTCGACGCCTTCGCGCGAGCCCTGCGTCACCAGCGTGCCCTCGCGGGCGTCGATCGCGAAGTTGGTGGTGATCTTGTCGTTCTTCTTGTTGTAGGTGTAGCCGGCGGCCACCAGCTGCGGCGCGCGGCCGGCGGCCGCATCGCCCGGTGCATACGCGAGTGCTGCGTCGTTCTGGATGCCGGGGGCGTTGGCGTCGCCGTCGACCTGCGCGCCGGTGTCCGGGTGCAGGCGCAGGTTGGCTGCGGCCGAGGTGACGACGCGAATGCGGTCGACCGTCGGGTTGAAGTCGAAGCCGACCTTCGTGCGGGCGATCGGCAGCGCCGGGTTGGCGGCACCGACCCTGGCGAGCGCGCCGGTCCCCGTGTCCAGCGTGTAGAGCTGCCCGCTGCTGCCGAGCGCGTAGAGCACGCCGCGGGCCACGCGGAAGTCGATGCCGACGAGCGTCTCGCCGCCGGTCAGGCCGGTGACGGCCTTGCTCTCGAGCAGGCGGCGGGGCTGGCCGGCGTTGAACTTGACGAGCTGCTGGCTCGCGGTGACCGCCCAGACCGTGTGCGGCGCGGGCTCGCCTTCGGGTTCGACGCGCGTGGCGCAGCCGGCCAGGGCCAGCACGCCGGCCGCGAGGCCGGCAGAGACGATGCGGAGCATGGGTGGGCAGGCGTAGGGAGACAGCACCGGAGGTTAGCGGCTGCTACCGAGGGCTGGTGCAGCGATCTCCCGGGTAGACACGCCGCAGTTCGCGGGCTGCTGCGCGCCGCCGGCCGTGCGCGGCAGCACTCGAGGCGGACAAGGCGCACGAGGACACGGGCCCGGCTTCACGGCCCTTCGATCGCCACCACCCGATCCCCCGCCTCCGCCCGACAGTCGTCCGACAGCGGCCTCTCCCACCCATGCCGCACGACGACACGCCCCTGCGCATGGCAGGCCTCGATCCGCCGCGCCTGCGGCACGCGCCTGCGCACGAAGGCCTCGATCTCGCGCGGCACGCTGGTGCGCACCTGCTGCTTGAACCAGTCGTCCTCGGGCTGGTCGTCGGTGTGCAGCAGCGGCACGAACATCGACGCGAACATCAGCAGGTGCGAATCGACGCGCACCGGCTCGGGGTCGTAGCCCTGCGCGCGCAGCCAGGCTTGCGCGCGCGAGCGCGCTTCATCGCCGCTGCCGGTGTGGCCCCAAGCGGCGGCGATCAGCTCCATCACCCACTGGTTGCAGTTCTGGTAACGCAGGCCCCACGCATAGGCATTGGCGCTGTAGGTGCCGGCCAGCAGGCTCAGCGCGAGCGCGTTGTCGCGCGCGGTCGCGGCCAGCGGCCCGGCCTGCTCGGGCGGCAGCACGACGATCGAGACGAAGCCCAGGCGCGGGTTCTCGGTGCCCGACACAAAGCCCGCCAGCCCCTGGTCGAACAGCCGCGGGCGGCCTTCGTCGCAGGCGTAGTAGAGCTGGCGGATCTCCCAGCTCGACGTGCCCGCGCCGCGCAGGCCGATGCCTGCATGCGAGTAGCGCAGCCCGAAGCGCTCCAGGTCCAACCCCGAGCGCGAGACCAGCGCCGCGCCGGGCCCGGCGGCCTCGAGCTCTTGCCGCACGACGGCGGCGAAGCTCAGCAGCCGGTCCTGCTCGCTCGCGGTGAGCGTTGCACCGCGGTCGCAAAAACGAAGCGCGGCGCTGCCCGCATGGGACGGCGCCGCGCAGGCGGCGAGCGCTGCCGCCAGCAAGGCGGCGCGCGCGAGCTTGTCGATCAAAGCGAGACGGGGCGCGCGGCGAGTTCGCGATGCCAGTCGTCGGCCAGCACGAGGAAGAAGGCCTCGCGCGTTTCGGCGCGTGCGAACTCCAGGCCGTAGGCGCGGTGGCGCGTGCTGACGATCGCGCCCTCGGCCAGGCCTTGCGTGCCCAGCGCTTCTTGCGGCAGCACCAGCACGAACTCGCCGGCACCGGCGCGCGCCTGCGTCGGCGCGAGCGTCACGTGCAGCATGCCCGGGCGCTCGGCCGCGGCGATCGTGGTGACCCGGTAGTCGCCTTCGGCGACCTTCTTGTCGGGCGACGAGGCATTGCTCGAGCCCTGGATCGAATCGGAAACGCTGCCGCTCGAGGCCGAGCCGGCGCTCGACGCGGACGAAGCAAAGCTCTCGGCGCTGCACGGCGCCGCGGCGGCGGCGAACAGGGCGGCGAGGCAGGCGATGCGAAAGGTGGCGATGGCCATGGCGGTCGTCGATGGGTGAGGGACTACGGGAGGGCTCGCAGGATAGCGCCCCTGGCGTGGGGCGCATTTTGCCGTCGTGCGCTCGGTGCGGAGAGTGCTGGCCAAGCAATGTGGTGGCTGCGGGCCATTTGCAGGCCTGTCGCGACGTCTCGATTGCCCCTCCTGAACCCGATCGACAACTTTTTCAGAGGGAGTTCGTGATGACGATGAAGACAGGCATGGTTCGATGGAGTCTGGTGGTCTTGATGTCTGCGGCCAATGCGTTGGCCCAGGCGCAAGGGGCTGGCGCGGCGAGTGCGCCGGCGCCGCGCGGCGGCGCGACGGGTGCGCCGACGACGACCGGTCCGCCCGAGGCACAACGCAGGAGCGGCAATGGCAAGCCGGACAACGGCAGTCCGCCCACCGAGCGCCGCCGACCGGGTGTCGGCCCCTCGGGTGGCGGCGGCGACAAGGGCGGGCCGAGTCGTGGCGGGCCGGATGGAGGCGGTGATGGTCATGGAGGACCGGGCGGGCCGGGTGGACCGGGTGGACCGAGTGGACCGAGTGGACCGAGCGGACCGAGTGGACCGAGTGGACCGAGTGGACCGGGCGCACCGGGTGGACCGAGTGGACCGGGTGGACCGAGTGGACCGAGTGGACCGAGTGGTCCGAGTGGACCGAGTGGCCCGAGTGGCCCGGGCGCACCGGGTGGACCGAGCGGGCCGAGCGGACCGAGCGGACCAAGTGGACCAAGTGGACCAAGTGGACCAAGTGGGCCGAGCGGCCCCGGTGATGGTCACGGCCATGGCAAAGGCGACGGTCATGGACATGGACATGGAAAGGGCCACGGCGATGGAAAGGGCCATGGTCACGGAAAGGGCCACGGCGATGGAAAGGGCCACGGCGATGGAAAAGGCCACGGTGACGGAAAGGGCCGCGGCGATGGCGGTCATGGTGCCGGCCACGGTGGGGGCGGTCACGGCGGTGCCGGTGCCGCAGGCGCAGGCGGCCGTGGCGGCGGCGGTCAGGGGGGCTCCGGCGGCGGCCGCGGTGGTGGAGGCGGCCACGGCGGGGGCGGTGGCCACGGCGGTGGCCATGGTGGAGGAGGCGGCCATGGCGGCGGCGGCCACTGACCTCCCCGCGCCTCGGTAACGGACGCGATTGACACGGCGCGCCGTCGGTTCACCATGAAGCGGACTGCCTTCAGGAGTTCGCATGAAGGACCACCCGCTTCGCCGTGCTGCCGCGCTCTTGTCGATCGCTGCGGCCGTGCTGGCCGCCGGTTGCGCATCGACGCACAACTCGCAGCCGGTCGCCGCACCGCTGCTGCGCGACGACCTGTTCGCCTCGCCCGCGCAGCCGATCGACGCGCAGTCGGTGTTCGAACCCAGCGCCGCGATGCGCGCGTTGATCGCCGATGCGCGTGCCGCCAAGCCCAGCCTCGGTGATCGGCGCAAGTGGCTGATGACCGAGCTCAAGCGCGCCGGCGCGCTGCACCTGGAGTTCGATTCCGAAACCACGCGCAATGCCGCCGAGGCGTTCGATGCGCGGCGCGGCAACTGCCTGTCGATGGTCATCATGACCAGCGCGTTCGCGAAGATGCTGGGCCTGTCGGTGCGCTACCAGCGCGTCGAGCTCGGCGACTCGGAGGTCGATCGCCGCGGCGACCTGATGCTCGCGGTCGGCCACGTCAACCTCTCGCTCGGCGGGCGGCCGATGGACATCGGCCGCACCAGGCAGGAGGTCGATCCGATGGTGATCGACTTCCTGCCGCCCGAGGACCTGCAGCGCTACCACGTGCAGGTGATCGACGAGTCGACCGTCGTCGCGATGTACATGAACAACCGCGCGGTCGAGAGCTTGGCCGACGGCCGCCTCGACGAGGCGTATGCCTGGGTGCGCGCCGCGCTGCGCACCGCGCCGGCCTATGGCGACAGCGCCAACACGCTGGCGGTGGTCTACCGCCGACGCGGCGAGCCGGCGCTGGCCGAGCAGGTGCTGCGCGGGCTGCTGGCGCGTCGCCCCGACCAGCCGATGCTGCTGGCCAACCTGCGTCTGGCGCTCACCGACCAGGGGCGCACGAGCGAGGCCGACGCGATCGAGCGCCGCCTCGCCGCGCTGCAGCCGGCCTCGCCCTTCGATCAGCTGCGCCAAGGCCTGGCCGCACTCGCGGCCGGCGACAACGAATCGGCGCGCGACCTGATCGCACGCGCGGTCGACCGCTACCCGAACTACCACGAGTTCCGCTTCTGGCTCGCGGTGGCGTACTCGCGGCTCGGCGATCCGGCGCGCGCGCGCAGCCAGATGGATCAGGCGATCGCCTACAGCACCCGGCAAGACGACCGAAGCTTCTACGTGAGCAAGCTCGATCGCTTGAAGGCTCAGGGAACGATGCTGAAGTTCCAGTGAGCCTGTCACGGCGGACCGGGATTCGCCGTGATGACGTTGCAACTCGCAACCTGATGTAGCGACTGAGGGGCGCCCCCATGACGAATGTTCCATCGGCCCCGCCGCTTGCGGCGGGCCGAGGCATGCGTTCGTGCGGGCCGCTCCCTTTCGCCTCAGGAAACGGTCATGCAAATCTCGGACATCCATGAATATCAGCAACGCATCATTCGACAAGTAGAGGAATACGGACCCTCGGTCCGGTTCAGCAATCGACTTTCAAAGCTGCTGGAGACCTACCAAGCCGCCGCCGCGACGCCCTACGTTCAATTGCCTTTCGTCATCGAGCAAGCCGAGGACATTCATCCCTGCAGCTTCTGGGTCCGCTTCGACGACGGCCCCGAGCCGGTGGCGCTGGCGGGCTTTCGCGCCCTGCGCAACGGCGGCAGAAAGCGCCGTGTCGGCGAGGCCTGCAGCCAGGGCGCGCTTTATCGCTGCGAGAAGAAGGAGGGCTGGCTGCCCGGCAGCGGGCCGCAGCTCGAGGCCGATGCGCTTTACGGCTACATCGGCGCGGGCTGGGTGCACCCGCGCTGGCGCGGGCGCAATCTCGCCGGCTTCATCGCCCGCATCGCGCAGGCCGAGGCCTTGCTGCGCTCGGGCGGATCGCTGGCCCTGTCCACTGCGGTGACGGCCGAGGAACTCCATCTCGGCGGCATGAGCCTGCGCGCCAGCGGGCTGCATCACCGGCGTGCCGAGCTGGTGCTGGAGGGCTACATGGGCATGACCGGGCGGGAGGTCCGCGTGTATCTGTCGCACAGCAGCGGCAACGAGCTGATGCGCATCTACGAGGCCGAACTGGCGATGCTGCGCGTGGGCGAGGCGATTCCCTGGCTGCACCGGCACGACAAGGTCCACGCCGCGGCGCTGCTGCAAGCCTGGCAGGCCGAGGCCTCATCCCTAGACTGGCGGATCAACGCGCGCTCGCGCGTGTGGGATGCTCGGCGCCCTGATCGGCAGGGGGTGCTGTATGGCTTACCTGATCACGCGCGGTGCGCGCGGCCCCGAAGTCAAGCTGCTGCGTGAATCGCTGGTGCAGCAGCTCGGCGCCGATGCGGCGCTGTTCGACAAGCTCGGCAGCGGCAACGAGTTGGACGCCACCGCCGAGGCCGCGGTGCGGCGCTGGCAAAGCGGCGTCGGCCTAGTGGCCGACGGCATCGTCGGGCCGCGCTGCATGGCCCTGCTGGGCTTGTCGAAAACCGCGGCGATGGAGGTCGACCTCGAACTCGCGACGGTGCGACGGCTGTTCCCGGCCACCAAGCCGGCCAACATCGAGCGCTACCTGCCCTATGTCTGCGCGGCGCTCGCGACGGTCGGCCTCACCGACCGGCCGATGATCATCGCCGCACTCGGCACGATCCGCGCCGAAAGCGAAGGCTTCCTGCCGATCTCGGAGTTCCCGTCGCAGTTCAACACCAACTCGGGCGGGCCGCCGTTCGGCCGCTACGACGGCAGGCGCGACCTCGGCAACGACCAGCCCGGCGACGGCGCGCGCTTCAAGGGCCGCGGCTTCGTGCAGCTGACCGGGCGCGACAACTACGAGAAGTACGGGCTCATCCTCGGCGTCGACCTCGCCAGCGACGCCGCCCATGCCGATCTCGCCAACGCGCCGGAGATCGCCGCGCTGCTGCTCGCGGTCTTCATGGCCGAGAAGGCCGATCGCATGCGCGCCGCGCTCGCCAAGGGCGACCTGGCGGCCGCGCGCAAGCTGGTCAACGGCGGCTCGCACGGGCTCGAGCGTTTTCGCGACGTGTTCACGCTGGCCGCCGGCGTGTTTGCGCCGGCGGTGCCCAAGGTCGCCAAGGGTCGCAAGGCCGCCGCCAAGCCCGCCGCAAAGAAGCCCGCACGCGGCGGCCGCCAGCTCACCGCGCGCAAGGACGCGGTCGACCTGCGCGACCGGCCCTATCTGCCGCCGCCGATCGGCATGCTCGACGCGTTCCCGAGCGACCGCGACATCGCCACGCTGCTGCCCACCTACAGCGCGGCCGGGCTGATCCTCGACCAGGGCGAGGAGGGCGCCTGCACCGGCTTCGGCCTGGGCTGCGTCGTCAACTACCTGCGCTGGCGCAAGGCCGGCATGCCCAGGAAGCTCGACCCGGTCAGCACGCGCATGCTCTACACCTTCGCGCGCCGCTACGACGAATACGAGGGCGAGGACTACGACGGCTCGAGCTGCCGCGGCGCGCTCAAGGGCTGGTTCAAGCACGGCGTGTGCCTCGAAACCGACTGGCCCTACGACGACCCCGCCGCGCGCCCGCGCTACGGCTATGCGCAGCGCGCCGCGCAGAACACGCTGGGCGTGTATTTCCGCGTGCCGCTGAAATCGATCACCGACTTGCAGGCGGCGATCCAGCAGGTCGGCGCGGTCTACGTCTCGGCCTTCACGCACGACGGCTGGGACGAGGTGCCGCGCATCTCCAAGCCGCCTCGCGGCCATGCCGACCTGCCGGTGATCGCCTTCGACGGCCGGCCCTCCGAGACCGGTGGCCATGCCTTCGCGCTGGTCGGCTTCAACCGCGACGGCTTCGTGCTGCAGAACTCCTGGGGCAGGGCCTGGGGCACCGGCGGCTTCGCGGTATTGAGCTATGCCGACTGGCTGGCCAACGGCATGGATGCCTGGGTCGTCGCGCTCGGCGTGCCGGGCGTGATCACCGGGCGCATCAGCGCGAGCGGTGGACGCAGCGGCGGCGCCGCGGCCGGCGGCGCCGACACCGGCCTGTGGTGGAGCGAGGACATCGCCTATCGCCACAGCGTGGTGTTCGGCAACGACGGGCGCGTCAAGCGCTACCTGACCGAAGACGAGATCAGCCGCACGCTGCTGCACCAGGTGGCCGGCCTGCCGGACGAATGGTTCCGCGGCCAGCCGAGCGCCGCGCCGAAGCGGCTGGTGATCTATGCGCATGGCGGCCTCAACAGCGAGGACGACGCGATCAAGCGCGCCCGCGCGCTGGGCCGGCACTTCGTCGGCAACGGCTGCTACCCGCTGTTCCTGGTCTGGAAGACCGGGCTGATGGAATCGATCTCGGACATCCTGAGCGACGCCTGGCGCAGGCGCGCGCCCGCCGCGGCCGGCGCCGGCGAGTGGATCACCGACCGCACCGACTTGCTGATCGAGAAGTCCATCGGCCGGCCGTTCGCGCGGCCGGTGTGGAGCGAGATGAAGGAGAACGCGGGGCTCGCGTTCGGCAACGGCCGCGGCGGCGACTTGCTGATCACCGCGCTGCAAAAGCTCCACGACACCTGGGGCGATGCGCTCGAGGTCCACGTGATGGGCCATTCGGCCGGCTCGATCATCCTCGGCCACCTGCTCAGCGCCGCGGCGGCGCGCCATGCCGATGCGATGGTGCGCTCGGTGCACCTGTACGCGCCGGCCTGCACGGTGCAGTTCGCGAACCAGCACTACGCGCCGAACGAGCGGCTGATGCAACAGCTCTACATCGACCTGCTGTCCGACCGCGTCGAGCGCAACGATCAGGTCGCGGCGATCTATCGCAAGTCGCTGCTGTATCTGGTGTCCAACGCGCTCGAAGGCGATCTGCGCACGCCGCTGCTGGGCATGGAGAACGCCTTCGACGAGAACTACGCCGGCTGGGACGGCACCTCCGCCACCAACGAGGCGCTGCGCGCATGGCGTCGCGCGGCGGCCGACGCCGGCCTGCTGGCCAACGGCAGGCTGGCGGCGTACGACGAGGACAAGATGCTGGTCGCGCGCCCCGACAAGCTCATCGCGGCCAGCCACGGCGGCTTCGACAACGATGTCGAGATCGTCTCGCGCACGCTGGCGCGCATCCTCGGCGAGCCGCTGAAGGCGGTGCCGGACGATCTGCGCGGGTTCTGAGACCGGCGCAGGTGGGCGGCGGCAGCTGGAGATCGATGCGCCGGTAGAGGTTGGCGGCGTCAGGGGCCACGGGGCATCGGGCTCGTGGCCGGTGCTGATCGCCGAGGATCCCGGCCCGAGCGCGGCTAGCATGGGCCCCATGTCCTCGCGTGCGGTGCTCAATCGCCTGGCTGCGCTGTTCGCGCTGCTGATGGTGCTCACGCTCGTCGCGGGCGCGGTGGGCCTGACGCGCATGCGCGCGATCACGCGCACGATCGACACCGTGATGCGTGACCGCATGGTGCCGATCGAGCAGCTGCGCACGATCCAGGCCGGCTACGCGCTGGAGCCGTGGTCGGCGGTCTCCGGCCAGCTGCAGGGCAGCGTCGTGGCCGCCGACGCGCTGGCCCGGCTCGACCGCCTGGCCGCGACGCGCTCGCGGCTGTGGTCCGACTACCTGCAGACCGAGCTGACCGAGGAAGAAAAGCGCCTGGTCGCTCGCACCGAGCCGCTGCTGCTCGGGGCCGACAGCGCGCTGCAGCGCGCGCGCACGCTGATCCAGCGCGGCAGCACGGCCGAGCTGCGGCGCTTCCTCGACACCGAGCTGCGCGGCGAGCTCGAGCCGGCCCTGCGCGCGCTCGACGAGCTGATGGCGCTGCAAGTCGAGGTCGCGCAGTCGCAGGCGCGCGCCGCGCGGCGAGCCTACGACGACGCGGTCTGGGCCCTGGTGTTCCTGGCGACGATCGCCATCGTCGGCGGCGGCGCGCTGGCTTACGTCGCGGTCGCCGTGCACGTGCGCGAGCGCGGCGAGGCGGCCAGCGCCGCGCAGCGCCAGGCCGTGATGTACCGGGCGCTGTCGGGCACCAACCGGGCGCTGATGCATGCGGGCGATCCCGCCACGCTGCTGCGCGACGTGGCGCGCACCTGCGCGCAGACCGGCCTGGTGCGCGCGACGGCGATCTTCGTGCGCGGCGAGGGCAGCTCGGCCACGCGTGCCGCGGCCGAAGGGGACGGCGCGGCGTACTACGCCGACAAGGTCCATCTCGACTTGTCGGATGCGCTGACGCGCGAGACCGCGGCGGGCCGCGTGCTGACCACCGGCCAGCGCGTCGTCTGGCAGGACTACCAGAAGGGCAGCGCGGCGCGCGAGTGGCGCGAGGAGGCCGAGCGCCTGGGCATCCGCAGCGTCGCGGCGTTTCCGATCCGCCGCGGCGGCGAGGTGGTGGGCGCGATGGTCGTGCAGGCCAGCACGACCGGCTTCTTCACCGACGAGTTGGTCGAGCTGTTCGACGAGATGGTCAACGAGATCGCGTTCGCGCTCGACCACCTGGACCACGCGCGCCAGGCGCGCGAAAGCCTGGAGCACTTCCAGCTGCTGTTCCAGAAGTCGCCGGTGGCCACCGTCATCGTCGACCAGCGCGACAACCGCATCGTCGAGGTCAACGACACGCTGTGCGAGCGCTACGGACTCACGCGCGAGCAGATGCGCGGGCACACGATGCGCGAGCTCAACGTCGGCGTGATCGACGAGGACCGCGCGCGCCTGATCGAGCTGCGCGAGCGCTACGGCAAGTTCTCCGGCGAGGCCTGCCGCGTGCGCGTGGCCGACGGCTCGATCCGTCACTCGCTGATCACCGCCGACGCGCTGCGCTACCAGGGCCGCGACTGCTACATCTACCTGGGCCTGGACATCACCGAACGCCACAACGCCGAGATGGCGCGCCGCGACGCGCTGGCGGCGGAGCTGGCCAACCGGTCGAAGACCGAGTTCCTCTCGCGCATGAGCCATGAGCTGCGCACGCCGCTCAACGCGGTGCTGGGCTTCTCGGAGCTGCTGCTGTCGGACGAGCGGGCGCGGCTCGGCGCGCGCCAGAAGATGCAGGTGGGCCACATCCACAAGGCCGGCACGCACCTGCTGCAGCTGATCAACGACGTGCTCGACATCGCGCGCATCGAGTCGGGCAGCATGCACGTGACGCACGAGCCGGTGGCGGTGGGCGATCTGCTGGGCGAGGTGGTGCGCATGAGCGAGCCGCTCGCGCTCAAGCACGGCATCGCCTTGCGCTACCTGCTGCAGCACGGTGCGAGCTTCGGCGTGCTGGGCGATCCGATCCGGCTGCGCCAGGTGCTGCTGAACCTGATCTCCAACGGCATCAAGTACAACCGCCCGGGCGGCTCGGTGCGCATCGAGCTGATCCGCGAGGACGCCGGCGAGGATGAGCAGGTCCACATCGACGTGATCGACAGCGGCATCGGCATGACGCGCGAGCAGCTCGATCACCTGTACGAACCCTTCAACCGGCTGGGCCGCGAACGCGGCGGCATCGAGGGCTCCGGCATCGGCCTGGCGATCACGCTGCAGCTGGTCAAGCTGATGGGCGGCAGCATGGCCGTCACGAGCGAGGCGGGCGAGGGCACGCAGGTGCGCGTGAGCCTGCGCGGCGCGCAGCTGCCGCCGCCCGCGCCGGCGCTGCGCGACCACGAGGCGACGGACACCGAGCAGGTGAGCGGCAGCGTGCTCTACATCGAGGACAACCTGGTCAACTCGGTGCTGGTCGAGCAGATGCTGTCGCGCTGGCCGGGCGTGAAGCTCTCGACCCGCCCTGACGGCGCCAGCGGCATCGCCGCCGCGCTGGAGCTGCAGCCCGACCTGGTGCTCCTGGACCTGCAACTGCCCGACATGAGCGGCGTGCAGGTGCTGCAGGCGCTGCGCAAGGACGCGCGTTCGGCGGGGCTGCGCATCGTCGCGCTGTCGGCCAGCGCGATGCCCGAAGAGGTCGAGGCGGCGCGCGGCGCGGGCGCGAGCGACTACTGGACCAAGCCGCTGGAGCTGGAGGCGTTCACGCGCAACGTGGCGGGGTTGCTGAGGGCGGGGCGCAGGATGTATCGGCATCTTAGGATTGCATCGGAAGCTTGCTTGATTGGTTAAAATATTGACCAACCGATAAGGAAGATTGGTTAGTATATTGACCAGATGATCAACCTCGAACTGAACCCTGTTCTGCAGCACCAGCTGTTGCTGCAGTTGGGCGACCGTCTCAAGCGCCTGCGTCTGGCGCAGGGCCTGAGCACGGTCGCGATGGCCGAGCATGCGGGGATCACGCGCAATACGCTTCGAGCGGTCGAGTCCGGTGACCCAGCGCCATCGTTGGGGACCTATCTGCGCGTGATGTCCTTGCTGGGCGTGGGCGGCGATCTCGCGTTGCTCGCCGGCGATATCGGCCAGCCCGCGCCTGCCGGAACGGCGGCTGCGCGTTCGCGTCGGGCGCGGCCCTTGGTGCAGATCAAGGTGATCGCCGACGACAGCAGCCATCAGGTTCAAGACCTTCAAAGCCTCGCACTTCACGAAGAAGCCGTGAAGCTCGTGCGCGCGGACCCATCGCTGATTCGAGACGCATCGAAGACGCTGGAGCGCTGGTTGGGTGCCGGCGAATCGCGCTCGACGAGCCTGTGGCGGGAGTGGCAAGACATCCTGCAACGCCGCCAGTGGCGCAAGGTGCTCGGGCGATCTCGCCGTGCGCAGGAACTGCGCCAGGCTTCGCCTTTGGTGACCGTCTTGCCCGATGCGGTGCGCGTCGATGTGCTCGATCAGGTCAGGCGGTTGAAGAAGGGCGTCACCTTGGGCGACAGACCGCTGGTTGAACGTTCATGAAGCGCGACGAGCTCGAGCACATCATCCGCGCGAGCGCCGACATCACGGATCGATACGAGTTCGTGATCATCGGTAGCCAGGCCATCCTCGGCTCGTTTCCGAACCCCGAGGCGATCTTCACGATGTCCGCCGAGGCTGACATCTACCCGCTTCAGGACCCCGAGCTTGCGGACAAGATCGAAGGCGCGATCGGAGAGGGCTCGCAGTTTCACGAGCAGTACGGGTACTACGCTCAGGCTGTAGGCCCGAATACCGCCATGCTGCCCGAGGGCTGGATGACCCGCGTTCACCGGGTCCAGAACCGCAACACCAATGGTCGCGCTGGCTTCTGCCTTGACGTTCTCGATCTCTTCATGTCGAAGGCTTGGGCCGGGCGGGAGAAGGACCGCGAGTTCTGCAAGGCTCTGATCGAGTTCAAGTATGTCGAGATCGATGCGGCGCTCGGGCAGGTGCCAAAGATGGCGCTGACGAATGCCGAGCAGCGCAGTCTGCGCGCGAGGATTCGACGCTGGGGCCAGGCAGTGGACGGCCAGGGCTAGGCGATTGTCGATTCACGCGCTGGTCGATCGTCGTGAAGGCAGGACTGCGAATTTCCCGCAGACTTCAGCCCTTTCGACAAACGCCCGGGAGACCGCGACGTGACCGCATCCGAAGCATCCCTCTCGCCCCCGCCTTCGCTGTGGGCCGACCTGCGTGCCGCGCTGCGCGGCACCGACGCCGACTACACGCGCATCCCGCTCAAGCGCGCGGTGCTGCTGCTGGCCGTGCCGATGATGCTGGAGCTGGTGCTCGAGTCGACCTTCGCGGTCGTCGACATCTTCTTCGTCGCCCACCTCGGGCCTTCGGCGGTGGCGACCGTCGGCCTGACCGAGAGCTATCTGTTCCTGCTGTATTCGATCGCGATGGGGCTGGCGATGTCGGTCACCGCGATCATCGCGCGGCGCGTCGGCGAGAAGAAGGGCGAGGAGGCGAGCCTGACGGCGGTGCAGGCCATCGGCCTGGCGGGAATCGTCTCGGTGCCGTTCGCGGTGGCGGGCATCTTCTTCGCGAAGGAGTTGCTGCGCCTGATGGGCGGCGACGACTGGGTGGTCGAGCACGGCTATCGCTACATGCAGTGGATGCTGGGCTGCAACGTGATCATCCTGCTGCTGTTCGTGATCAACGCGATCTTTCGCGGCGCGGGCGACGCGGCGGCGGCGATGCGCGTGCTGTGGGTCGCGAACGCGCTGAACATCGTGCTCGACCCGATCTTCATCTTCGGCCTCGGCCCGATCCCCGCGATGGGCGTCGAAGGCGCGGCGATCGCCACCTCGCTGGGCCGCGGCGCCGGCGTGCTGATGCAGCTGTGGCTGCTCGCGCGCGGCGGCAAGCACCTGCGCATCGGCCGCGCGGCGCTGCGCCTGCACGGCGCGACGATGCTGCAGATCGCGCGCACTTCGCTGGGCGGCATCGGCCAGATGATCGTCGCGATGACGGCCTGGATCTTCCTGATGCGCATCCTCGCGAGCGTGTCGACCGAAGCCGTCGCGGGCGCGACGATCGCGATGCGCGTCATGATGTTCACGCTGATGCCGGCCTGGGGCATGAGCAATGCCGCGGCCACGCTGGTGGGTCAGAACCTCGGCGCGGGCCACCCCGAGCGATCGGAGGCGGCGGTGTGGCACATCGGCTGGATGAACATGGCCTTCACGCTGGCGGTGTCGGTGCTGTTCTTCTTCTGGCACGACCCGATCGTGGGCCTCTTCACCGACGACGCGGCCGTGATCGCGATCGGCGGCGAGTGGCTGTCGATCCTCGCCTACTCGTACTTCGTCTACGGCTGGTGGATGGTCTCGGTGCAGGCCTTCAACGGCGCGGGCGACACCTGGACGCCGACCTGGATCAACGTGGTGTTCTTCTGGCTGATCCAGATCCCGCTGTCGTGGGCGCTGGCGCTGCCGATGGGCTGGGCGCACTCGGGCGTGTTCTGGGGCGTGTTCGTCTCGGAGACGGCGGTGGGCGTGTTCACGCTGTGGCTGTTCAGCCGGGGGCGGTGGAAGACGGCGAAGGTGTGAGCGCGCCGCGCTACGATCGCCCGACCAGACCGGGAGACCCGTGATGAGACATGGCCTGATCGTTCTCTTCGCCGCAGCCTGCACGCTGCTCGCCGGCTGCGTGGTCGCGCCGTACCCCGCGTATCCGGCGCCGGGACCGTCGACCTACGACCGCGCCTGGGACGCCGCGCTCGGCGCCGCAGCCGACGCGGGCATCCAGGTCACCAGTGCCGACCGCGCCACCAACCGCATCACCGGCGTCAAGGGCAACGCGGCCGTGGCGATCGACCTGCGCCCGCAGGCCGACGGCAGCCTGCAGGTGGTCTTCAACGCGCCCGGTGCGACGGAAACCAACCCGACGCTCAAGGACCGCTGGCTCGGGGCCTACAACCGCCGCATGGGGCGCTGAGGCCGCGCCTCGATCACAGATCGGTGCGCAGTTTCCAGATCTCGGGGAACAGCACCACGTCGAGCATCTTGCGCAGATAGCTCACGCCGCCGGTGCCGCCGGTGCCGCGCTTGAAGCCGATCACGCGCTCGACCGTCGTCACGTGGCGGAAACGCCAGAGCCGGAACGCGTCTTCGAGGTCCATCAGCTCTTCGCCCAGCTGGTAGAGCTCCCAGTGCGCGTTCGGCGCGCGGTAGACCTCGAGCCAGGCCTGCTCGACCGCCTCGCTGGCCGCATAGGGCGCAGACCAGTCGCGCTCGACATGGCTCGCCGGCACCGCGATGCCGCGCCGCGCCAGCAGGCGCAGCGCTTCGTCGTACAGCGAGGGCGCGTGATACGCGGCCGTCACCTCGGCCAGGCGCTCGGGCCGATGCTCGTGCGGTTTCAACATGGCCGGGTTCTTGTTGCCCAGGCTGAACTCGATGCAGCGGTACTGCCAGCTCTGGAAGCCGCTGCTCGGGCCGAGATAGGGGCGGATCGCCGAGTACTCGGGCGGCGTCATCGTCGCGAGCACATCCCAGGCGTGCACCAGCTGCTCCATGATCTTGGAGACGCGCGCGAGCATCTTGAAGGCCGGCTGCAGCTCGTCGCGCGCGACCGCGTCGATCGCGGCGCGCAGCTCGTGCAGCATCAGCTTCATCCACAGCTCGGAGGTCTGGTGCTGCACGATGAACAGCAACTCGTCGTGCGCGGGCGACAGCGGCTTTTGCGCGCTGAGCACCTGGTCGAGCTGAAGGTAGTCGCCATAGCTCATCGAGCGGCTGAAATCGAGCTGGGCGCGCTCGTCGGCGACGATCTGTTCGGGGCTGCGTGGGTCGCTCATCGTTGTTCTTTCTTCTTCAGGTCACCGCGTTGCGGCGGTTGAATTCCTCGCGCTGCCATTCGCGGCTTTCCATCACCTGGCGCAGATGTTCGACCGCATCCCACACCTCGGCGAAGCCGATGTACAGCGGCGTGAAGCCGAAGCGCAGGATGTCGGGCGTGCGCTCGTCGCCCTGGCGGTAGTCGCCGATCACGCCGCGCGCGATCAGCGCCTGCACGATCGCGTAGGCGCCTTCCTGGCGCGTGAGGCAGACCTGCGAGCCGCGCCGGGCCGCGTCGCGCGGTGAGACGACCGCGAGGCCCTGCCCCTCGCAACGCTGCTCGACCAGCGCCGCGAACACCTCGGTCAGCGCGAGCGACTTCTCGCGCAGTGCCGTCAGCCCACCGAACGGTTCGGCGGCGAGCACCGAGTCCACGCCGCATTCCAGCGCCGACATGCCGATCACCTGCGGCGTGCCGCACAGATAGCGCGAGACACCCGGGGCCGGCTGGTAATCCGGCGTGAACTTGAACGGCGCCGCATGGCCCATCCAGCCCGACAGCGGCTGCCAGAAGCGATCGGCATGCTTGGGGTTCACCCAGACGAAGGCCGGCGCGCCCGGGCCGCCGTTGAGGTACTTGTAGCCGCAGCCGATCGAGAAATCGGCATCGCAGGCCTTCAGCTCGACCGGCAGCGCGCCGGCGCTGTGGGCCAGGTCCCAGACCGTCAGCGCGCCCGCGGCATGCGCCCCGGCGGTCAGCGCGGCCATGTCGTGCAGCGCGCCGGTGCGGTAGTTCACCTGCGTGAGCATCAGCACCGCGACGCGCTCGTCGAGCATCTGCTCGATCTGCTCGGGCGACTCGGCCAGCGCCAGCGTGAAGCCCATCTCGCGCGCGACCGATTCGGCGATGTAGAGATCGGTCGGGAAGTTGCTGCGCTCGGACAGGATGATCTTCTTGCCCGGATGGTCCGCGCGCTGGATCGCTGCCGCGGCATGCAGCACCTTGTAGAGATTGACCGAGGTCGAATCCGCCGCGACCACCTCGCCGGGGCCGGCGCCGATCAGGCGCGCGATCTTGTCGCCCACGCGCGCGGGCAGGTCGATCCAGCCGGCGCTGTTCCAGCTCTTGATCAGGCCCTGGCCCCACTCCTCGGCGACGACTTGCGCCACGCGCGCCGGCGTCGCGGTGGGCAGCACGCCGAGCGAATTGCCGTCGAGATAGATCACGCCCTCGGGCAGGCTGAAGTGCGCGCGCAGCGAATGCAGCGGATCCTTGGCGTCGAGCGCCAGCGCTTGTTCTCGTGTGGTCGGAATCATTGCTACCTCAGGGAAGGGCGCGCAGCACGGCACGCACGGGAGAAGCGTCGCAGGCGACGAGCTTGAGCGGCAGCGCGATCAGCTCGTAGTCGCCTTCAGGCACGTCGTCGAGCACCAGGTTCTCGAGCACGCGCAGGCCGCGGCGTCGGATCACCTGGTGGCTGTCCAGGGTCTTGCTGGTCGAGGGGTCGATGCTCGAGGTGTCGATGCCGACCAGGCGCACGCCGCGGTCGGCCAGCAACTCGATGGTCTCGGGCGCGTAGGCGGTGAGCGCATCGTCGAAGCGATCGAGCGGCGCCTTCACGTAGGTGCGCACGAGCACGCGCTCGGGCAGGTCTTCGTCCAGCGCATGCGAGAGGTGCTCGGGGCGCAGCAGCGGCGACACGCCGATCGCGTGGATCACGCGGCAGCGGCCGAGGAAGGGGCCGAGATCGAGCGCGCCGATCGCCGCGCCTTGCGCGTCGTAGTGCAGCGGCGCGTCGGCATGCGCGCCGACATGCGGGCTCAGCGTGATCGCGCTGACGTTGACCGGGCAGTTCGGGCCGATCTCGGCGGCCCAGCGCTGCGAATAGGGCGTGTCGCCGGGGAACACCGGCGCGCGCTCGTCGACGGGCGGGGAGATGTCCCAGATCTGTAGGGTCTTGCTCATGCTGGGCATTTTCCCGCGCCCCGTTCGGGCTGAGGTATCGAAGCCCCCTTCCAGGTCGAGGCATCGGGTCCGAATTGCTTGACGCCTAAACAATACACGCCTAAATTCACCTCCGCAAGTCGCGGCTTCCTGCCGCCGGAAAGGACTCTCCCATGCGCATCGCCTGCATCGGCGGCGGCCCCGCGGGGCTCTACTTCGCGCTGCTGATGAAGAAGGCCGACCCGTCGCGCGAGGTCGTCGTGGTCGAGCGCAACCGGCCCTTCGACACCTTCGGCTGGGGCGTCGTCTTCTCCGACCAGACCCTGGGCGCGTTGCAGCGCGCCGACGCGCCCACCGCGCAGAAGATCCTCGACGCCTTCAACCACTGGGACGACATCGAGGTCCGCTTCCAGGGCCAGCGCATGGTCTCCGGCGGCCACGGCTTTTGCGGCATCGGCCGCAAGCGCCTGCTCAACATCCTGCAGGAGCGCTGCCTGGAGCTGGGCGTCGAGCTGCGCTTCGAGACCGACCTCGACGACGCCGGCATCGACGCCGATCTGATCATCGCCAGCGACGGCCTGAACAGCCGCATCCGCCAGAAGTACGCCCAGACCTACCAGCCCGACGTCGACCTGCGCCGCTGCCGCTTCGTGTGGCTGGGCACGACGCGGCTGTTCGATGCCTTCACCTTCGATTTCCAGCGCACCGAGCACGGCTGGTTCCAGGCCCACGCCTATCGCTTTGACCAGACGCATTCGACCTTCATCGTCGAGACGCCCGAGGAAGTGTGGCGCGCGGCCGGGCTCGAGCAGATGGAAAAGGAAGAGGCGATCGCCTTCTGCGAAAACCTCTTCGCCGACGTGCTTGAAGGCCACAAGCTGATCTCCAACGCGGCGCACCTGCGCGGCTCGGCGCAGTGGATCCGCTTTCCGCGCGTGGTCTGCAAGCGCTGGGTGCATCACGAGGGCGGCCCGGGCGGCAACCGGCCGGTGGTGCTGATGGGCGATGCGGCGCATACCGCGCACTTCTCGATCGGCTCGGGCACCAAGCTCGCGCTCGAAGACGCGATCGACCTCGCCGCCGAGATCAACGGCCGCCCCGGCGACTTGCGCGCCGCGCTGGCCAACTACGAAGCGGTGCGCGGCGTCGAGGTGCTCAAGATCCAGAACGCGGCGCGCAATTCGACCGAGTGGTTCGAGAACGTCGAGCGCCACGCGCGGCTCGCGCCCGAGCAGTTCGCCTACTCGCTGCTGACGCGCTCGCAGCGCATCTCGCACGAGAACCTGCGGGTGCGCGATGCGGGCTATGTGGGCGAGGTCGAGTCGTGGGTCGCCGAGCAGGCCTGCGCACAAGCCGAGTCGCCGGCCACGCACGCCAGCGCCGCGAAAGCGCCGCCGCCGATGCTCACGCCCTTCAAGCTGCGCGGCCTCACGCTCGCCAACCGCGTCGTCGTCTCGCCGATGGCGCAGTACTCGGCGATCGACGGCCTGCCGACCGATCACCACCTGGTCCACCTCGGCGCGCGTGCGCTGGGCGGCGCCGGCCTGGTGTTCACCGAGATGACCTGCACCTCGCCCGATGCGCGCATCACGCCGGGCTGCCCCGGCCTGTGGAGCGACGCGCAGCAGCTGGCCTGGGCGCGCATCGTCGAATTCGTGCACGGCGGCACGCGCGCCAAGATCGCGCTGCAGCTTGGCCACGCCGGCCCCAAGGGCTCGACGCGCGTGCCCTGGGAGGGCGAGGACCTGCCGCTCGATCACGGCAACTGGCCGCTGCTGTCGGCCTCGCCGCAGCAGTATCTCGACGGCCTGAGCGACTGGTCGCGCGCGATGACGCGGGCCGACATGGACCGCGTCGTCGCCGAGTTCAGCGCGGCCGCATGGCGCGGCGCCGAGGCCGGCTTCGACTGGCTCGAGCTGCACTGCGCGCACGGCTACCTGCTGTCGGCCTTCCTGTCGCCGCTGACCAACCAGCGCGAAGACGAGTACGGCGGCTCGCTCGAGAACCGGCTGCGTTTTCCGCTCGAGGTGTTCAAGGCGATGCGCAGGATGTGGCCGGCGGACCGGCCGATGTCGGTGCGCCTGTCGGCACACGACTGGGTGCCGGGCGGCAACACGCCCGAAGACGCGATCGAGATCGCACGCGCCTTCAAGGCCGCGGGCTGCGACCTGATCGACGTGTCCAGCGGCCAGGTCAGCAAGGCGCAAAAGCCGGTCTACGGGCGGCTGTTCCAGACGCCGTTCGCCGAGGCGATCCGCAACGAGGTCGACATCGCGACGATGGCCGTCGGCGCGATCACCGACGCCGACCAGGTCAACGGCATCATCGCGGCCGGTCGCGCGGATCTGTGCGCGATCGCGCGGCCGCATCTGGCGAACCCGGCCTGGACTTTGAACGAGGCCGCGCGCCTGGGCGTGACCGAGGCGCCGGGGCTGCTGTGGCCGGTGCAGTACCTGTCGGGCAAGGCGCAGCTGGATCGCAATATCGAGCGCGAACGCGCGCTGGCGGCGCAGACGGCGGGCCTGAGCCCGCTGGAACAAGCCAACCTGGCGCTCGGAGTCTGACCATGGCGAAGGACTTCGAAGGCCGACATGTCGTCGTCACCGGCGGTGGCACCGGCATCGGCGCGGCGGTCGCGCGCGCCTTCGCCGCGCGCGGGGCGACGGTCACCGTGATGGGCCGGCGCATCGAGGCGCTGCAGGCGATGGTCGGCGAGGGAATCCATGCGATCGCCTGCGATGTCAGCGACGAGGCCTCGGTCGCGCATGCCTTCGCGCAAGCCAACGTACGCGCGCCGATCGACACGCTGGTCAACAACGCCGGCGCGGTCGAGACCGCGCCGCTGTCGCGCACCGCTGCCGCCGCGTGGCGTCGTTCGCTCGACGTCAATCTCACCGGCGCCTTCCTGTGCCAGCAGCAGGTGCTGCCCGGCATGGTCGAGCGTGGCTTCGGTCGCGTGATCAACATGGCCAGCACCGCGGGGCTCAAGGGCTACGCCTATGTCGCGCCCTATGTCGCGGCCAAGCACGGGCTGGTCGGCCTCACGCGCGCCGCGGCGCTCGAACTCGCGAAGACCGGCGTGACGGTCAACGCGGTCTGCCCGGGTTACACCGAGACCGAGATCGTGCGCGAGGCGATCGAGAAGATCGTGCGCAAGACCGGTCGCGACGAGGCGAGCGCGCGTGCGGCGCTGGAAGCCAGCAATCCGCAAGGGCGGCTGGTGCAGCCGGATGAAGTGGCGCAGGCCGTGCTGTGGCTCGCACGCGCAGACAGTGCCGCGATCACCGGTCAATCGATTGCCGTCGCCGGCGGGGAGGTCATGTGAGCGATCTGATGGACGACCCGGGCCTTCCCGATCTCGAATCGCGCGTGCTCGACGAGCACCACCAGGCGCTCAAGCTGTGGCTGCGCTGGCTCTCCTGCACCACGCGCATCGAAGACACGATCCGCAAGCGCCTGGCCGGCGAGTTCGGCACCACCTTGCCGCGCTTCGACCTGATGGCCCAGCTCGAGCGCCATCCGCAAGGCCTCACGATGAGCGAGCTGTCCAAGCGGCTGATGGTCACCGGCGGCAATGTCACCGGCATCACCGACCAGCTCGAGGCCGAAGGTCTGGTCGTGCGCGGCCCGCATCCCACCGATCGCCGCGCCTTCTCCGTGAAGCTCACGCCCGCCGGCCGCAAGTTCTTCAAGCGCATGGCGGCCACGCACGAGGGCTGGGTCGTCGAGCTGTTCGCCGGCATCACGCCGCAGCAGAAGGCCGCGATGTACGAGCAGCTCGCCCAGCTCAAGCAGCACCTCGCCCGACAAGGAAGCAACGAATGACACGCGCCATCGACTCCCATCTCGCGGCCGGCAACCGCCGCGCGCTCGCCGGCTATCGGGCCGAGCACTTCCTGTGGCGCGTCGAGCCGGGCGGTGTCGGCGTGGTCACGCTGAACCGGCCCGAGCGCAAGAACCCGCTGACCTTCGACTCCTATGCCGAGCTGCGCGAGCTGTTCCGCGATCTCGCGTATTCGGATGACGTCAAGCTCGTCGTCGTGCAGGGGGCGGGCGGCAACTTCGGCTCCGGCGGCGACGTGCACGAGATCATCGGCCCGCTGACCAAGATGGCGATGCCGGACCTGCTGGCCTTCACGCGCATGACCGGCGACCTGGTCAAGGCGATGCGCGCCTGCCCGCAGCCCATCGTGGCCGCGATCGACGGCGTGTGCGCCGGCGCCGGCGCGATCATGGCGATGTCGGCCGACCTGCGCATCGGCACCGCGCGCAGCAAGACGGCCTTCCTGTTCACGCGCGTGGGCCTGGCCGGCTGCGACATGGGCGCTTGCGCGATCCTGCCGCGCATCATCGGCCAGGGCCGAGCGAGCGATCTGCTCTACACCGGCCGCTCGATGAGCGGCGACGAGGCGCTGGCCTGGGGCTTCCTGAACCGCGTGGTCGAGCCCGAGGCGCTGGAGAAGGAAGCCATCGCCTGGGCCGCCGAGATGGCCGCCGGCCCCACCTTCGCGCACGGCATGACCAAGCGCATGCTGCATCAGGAATGGGCGATGGGCGTCGACGAGGCGATCGAGTCCGAGGCGCAGGCGCAGGCGATCTGCATGATGACGCAGGACTTCCATCGCGCCTACGAGGCCTTCGCCGCGAAGCGCAAGCCCGTCTTCGAAGGGGATTGACGATGCATTCGCTCGATCACCTTCAATGGCCGTTCTTCGAAGAGCGCCATCGCGCCTTCGCGAAGGAACTCGACGCCTGGGCCACCGAAGCCCTCGCCAATGTTCCGCATCACGGCGATGTCGACGCCACCTGCAAGCAGCTGGTGCGCGCGCTCGGCCAGGCGGGCTGGCTGCGCCATGCGGTTGCGGGCACCGCGCACGGCGGCGCGGCCGAAGCCATCGACACCCGCATGATCTGCCTGGCGCGCGAGACGCTCGCGCGCCATCACGGCCTGGCCGACTTCGCGTTCGCGATGCAAGGCCTGGGCAGCGGCGCGATCTCGCTCGACGGCACGCCCGAGCAGCGTTCGCGCTGGCTCACCAAGGTGGCGCGCGGCGAGGCGATCTCGGCCTTCGCGCTCAGCGAGCCGGGTGCCGGCTCCGATGTCGCCGCGATGCAATGCCGCGCGCGCGACGACGGCGACGCCTGGGTGCTCGACGGCGAGAAGACCTGGATCAGCAACGGCGGCATCGCCGACTTCTACGTCGTGTTCGCGCGCACGAGTGACGCTGCGCGCGGCACCGGCGACATCGGCGCCTTCGTCGTCGAGACCGGCACGCCCGGCTTCGAGATCGCCGAGCGCATCGACGTGGTCGCGCCGCATCCCCTGGCGCGGTTGCGCTTCAGCGGCTGCCGCGTGCCCAAGGCCCACCAGCTCGGCGCCGCGAACCAGGGCTTCAAGCTCGCGATGCGCACCTTGGACATCTTCCGCACCTCGGTCGCGGCTGCCGCGCTGGGCTTCGGACGTCGCGCGCTCGACGAGGCGCTGGCACGCACGCGCACGCGGCCGATGTTCGGTGCGCGCCTGGCCGACCTGCCGATCGCGCAGGCCAAGCTGGCCGACATGGCGGTGACGATCGAAGGCGCGGCGCTGCTGACCTTTCGCGCCGCGTGGCAGCGCGACCAGGGCCGCAAGGTCACGCGCGAGGCCGCGATGGCCAAGCTCGCGGCGACCGAGGGCGCGCAACAGGTCATCGACGCCGCGGTGCAGCTGTTCGGCGGCGAGGGCGTGCGCCACGGCAGCATCGTCGAGTCGCTCTACCGCGAGATCCGCGCGCTGCGCATCTACGAGGGCGCGACCGAGGTGCAGCAGCTGATCATCGGACGCGAGTTGTTGAAGGAGGCCGAGGGTTCATGAGCGCTCATGTCGACACCTTCGCGAGAGACCGTCTTCCGCCGGCCGATCAATGGCCCGAGATGCGCTTCGACCTGCCCGAGCTGCAGGCGCTGCCGAGCCAGCTCAACTGCGTCGTCGAGTTGCTCGACGCCTGGATCGAGCGCGGCACCGGCGGTCGCCCGGCGCTGATCGGCAACGGCGTGCAATGGAGCTATGCCGAGCTGCAGCAGCAAGTGAACCGCATCGCGCGCGTGCTGGTCGAGGACCTCGGCCTCGTGCCGGGCAACCGCGTGCTGCTGCGCGGCGCGAACACGCCGATGCTGGCGGCCTGCTGGCTGGCGATCGTCAAGGCCGGCGGCATCGCGGTCGGCACGATGCCGCTGCTGCGCGCCAAGGAGCTGGTGCCCATCATCGACAAGGCGCAGGTCACGCATGCGCTGTGCGATGCGCGGCTGGCCGAGGAGCTGGCGAATGCACAGGCGCAAAGCCCGACGCTCGCGCACGTGCTGCACTTCAATGGCGACGGCGAGCTTGAACGCCGAGCAGCCACCAAGCGCGACGACTTCGAGCCCGTGAAGACCGCCGCCGACGACGTGGCGCTGATCGCCTTCACCTCGGGCACGACCGGCGTGCCCAAGGGCACGCTGCACTTCCACCGCGACATCATGGCCGCCTGCCTGTGCTGGCCGCGCTACACGCTCAAGGCCACCAGCGCCGACCGCTTCATCGGCAGCCCGCCGCTGGCCTTCACCTTCGGGCTCGGCGGCTTGCTGCTGTTTCCGATGTCGATCGGCGCATCGACGGTGCTGGTCGAGAAGGCGACGCCCGACTCGCTGCCGGCCGCGATCGCCGAGCACCGCGCGACGGTGTGCTTCACCGCGCCGACCTCCTACCGCGCGATCGCGATCGCGATCAAGGGCGCCAGCTGCACCCACGACCTTTCGTCGCTGCGCAAGTGCGTCTCCGCCGGCGAGGCGCTGCCCGCCGCGACGCGCGCGCTGTGGAAAGAGGCCACCGGCATTGAGATGATCGACGGCATCGGCTCGACCGAGCTGCTGCACATCTTCATCTCGCACGACGAGGAGCACGCGCGACCCGGCGCCACCGGCACCGTGGTGCCCGGCTACACCGCCTGCATCGTCGACGACGATCTGAAGCCCTTGCCGCCGGGCCAGGTCGGCCGCCTCGCGGTGAAGGGCCCGACCGGCTGCCGCTATCTCGCCGACGAGCGCCAGAAGCAATACGTGCAAGGCGGCTGGAACCTAACCGGCGATGCCTACCTGATAGATGCCGACGGCTATTTCGTCTACCAGGCGCGCACCGACGACATGATCATCAGCGGCGGCTACAACATCGCCGGCCCCGAGGTCGAGGTCGCCTTGCTCGCGCATCCGGCGGTGGCCGAGTGCGGCGTGGTCGGCGCCGCCGACGAGGAGCGCGGCCAGATCGTCAAGGCCTTCGTCGTGCTCAAGCCCGGCGTGGACGGCAACGCCGCGATGGTCAAGGCGTTGCAAGACCACGTGAAGCAAAGCATCGCGCCCTACAAGTACCCGCGCGCAATCGAGTTCCGCGCGCAACTACCGCGCACCGAGACCGGCAAGCTGCAGCGCTTTCGCCTGCGCCAGGAGAACACTTGATGACGACCTCGACCCACAAGCAGGCGCTGCAACCGGCGAGCTGGGCGCCGCCCAAGGGCTATGCCAACGGCGTGGCCGCTCGCGGCACGCTGATCAGCGTGGCCGGGCAGATCGGCTGGAACGGGCAGTGCCAGTTCGAGAGCGACGACTTCGTCGAGCAGACGCGCCAGGCGCTGGCCAACATCGTCGCGGTGCTGGCCGAGGCCGATGCGCGGCCCGAGCACATCGTGCGCATGACGTGGTACGTGACCGACAAGCGCGAGTACCTCGCGCGCGGCCGCGAGGTCGGCCGGGTGTTTCGCGAACTGATCGGCGACTACGCGATCGCGATGAGCGCGGTGCAGGTCGCCGCACTGATGGAAGACCGCGCCAAGATCGAGATCGAGGTCACGGCCGTCAGGCCCTGAGGGCCCGAGGCGTTCAGAGCGCCTCGGCGACCAGCTTCAGGCCCTCGGTGATCGCGGCTTGCGCGATGTCGGGCTCGAGCCGGCTGCGAAAGTGCGTCAGGTCGAGGTGGGGGTCGAGGTCGGGGTCGTAGCTGCCTTGGCGCTTTTGCTGCTTGGCAAGCGACGCGGCGCTCGCGACGGTGAGCGTCAAGGCGCGCGCGAGGTTGCCGCTGGCCTCCTGGATGTCGGCCTCGTGCGACAGCGCGAATCGGTCCGCCCGCGCGAGCGCGGCGGTGTAGGCGCGCGCTTCGAGATCGCGGAACCAGCCGTGATCGGCCATGCTCTTGAAGCGGCCCTTGGGGCCTTCTTCGTACAGCGCTCGCCAGGCGCCGGGCAGGCCTTCGAGCGCGGCCGGCTCGATGAGCTTGCGGCGCAGCTCGCGGTCCGACCAGCGGTCGCGCGGCAGGTCGCAGGTCTTGGCGTAGTCGACGCCGGGAAGATCGGCGAGCTGGGCTTCGAGCATGCAGCGCTGGGCCAGCTTGTAGGCCTCCAGGCGATCGTGCGCCGACTCGCTGCGCGCGAGCTGGTCGAAGCGCACGCTCTGTGCGGTGACCAGGGGAACCGGCGCGCTCTTCTTGACCTGGGGCTCGGCGCGCACGGCCTGCGGCGCTCGCTCGGGGCGGCTGATGCGCACCGCATAGGCAATGCCCAGGCCGACCGCAGTGACCGTGACCGCGACGATGCCGATGCCGACGGCATTCGATGCCAGCGTTCGCAGCACGCCGAGGCCTTCTTCGCCTGCACTCATCGGCTTCTCCTCCCTTGTGGATCGCACGGTCGCCCGCGCGAAAGGGGGGATTGAATGCCTGGACTCGCGCCGTGCCTTGACTCAAGGCGGTGCCAAATGAGTTCTGCTGCGATGACCCCGGAGTCAGGGGGAATCCGTCACGGCTATGCCGTGTGCGACTACTCCAGCGGCGGCATGCCATGCCGCGCGCGCGCCTTCTCGCAGGCCGGGCTGCCGGGCTCCAGCTCGCGACACGGGCCGGGTCGCCATTCGTAGATGCCGCAGTGCGCCTTGACGCCCACCGTGCCGACCAGCGCCGCGCAGCGCATCGGCGTGTGGTCGGTGCCGCGCATGCGCGCGGTGTGCTCGGTCACCTCGACCGTGAGCCCACTGGGCACGTGGCCGCCGTTCTCGTCGAGTTCGTGGACCGAGAAGTCGACGCGAAAGGCGGCGCAGCAGGCGCCGCAGGCGAGGCAGGGGTGGGTGGCTGTCGACATGGGCGTGGCGATTGTCGCGGCCCCAAAGAAGACGCCGGCGCGCTCCTGCCGAAGCGCACCGGCGCGAAGGGCCGGGTGAGGCCCAAGGAGATAGAGCTTGTCGTTGTCTTCTCGAGTCCCCCTCAGTAGAACCAGCGCGCCGGCACCGTCACCAGCTGCGGGAACAGCACCATCAGCGCAAGCATCAGGAACTGCGCCGCCATGAAGGGCAGCACGCCGCGCGTGACCGCATCCATGCTGACCTTGCCGACCCCGGCCACCGTGTTGAGCACCGTGCCAACCGGCGGCGTGATCAGGCCGATCGCGTTGTTGATCATGAACAGCACGCCGAAATAGACCGGGTCGATCCCCGCCGCCTTGACCACCGGCATCAGCACCGGCGTGAGGATCAGGATGGTCGGCGTCATGTCCATCGCGGTGCCGACGATCATCACCAGCAGCATGATCGCCACCATCAGCAGCGTCGGGTTGTTCATGAAGGGCTGCAGCAGCTCGATCACCATGCCCGGCAGCCCGGCCACCGTGATCAGCCAGGCGCTGACCATCGCCGCCGCGACCATGAACATGATCACCGCGCTGGTCTTGGCCGAGGTCACGAAGACCTTGTAGAGCATCGAGATCTTCAGCTCGCGATAGACCAGCGTCGAAACCAGCAGCGCATAGACCGCCGCGACCACCGCCGCCTCGGTCGGCGTGAAGATGCCGAACTTCAGGCCGAACACGATGATGAAAGGCAGCACCAGCGCCCAGGAGGACTCGCGCAGTGCCTTCAGCACCTCGGCACTGCTCTTGCGCACCGGCGGCTTGATCACCTCGCGGCGCGACAGCCACCACCAGGTGATCCACAGCGACAAGCCCAGCAGCAGCCCGGGCACGATGCCGGCCATGAAGAGCTTGGAGATCGACACGTTGGCCGCGACGCCGAACACGACGAAGCCGATGCTCGGCGGAATCACCGGCGCGATGATGCCGGCCGAGGCGATCAGCCCCGCCGAGCGCGCGCGGTCGTGGCCGGCCGCCACCATCATCGGCAGCAGCAGCGCGGTGAGCGCGGCCGCGTCGGCGACCGCCGAGCCCGACAGCGCCGCCATCAGGCAGGCCGCCAGGATGGTCACGTAGCCGAGGCCGCCGCGGATATGGCCCACCAGCGCGAGCGCGAGGTCGACGATGCGCCGCGACAGCCCGCCGACGTTCATGATCTCGCCGGCCAGCATGAAGAAGGGCACCGCCAGCAGCGGGTAGCTGTCGGCGCCGTTGATCACGTTCTGCGCCAGGATCTGCGCGTCGAACAGGTCGAGGTGCCACATCAGCGCCACGCCGCACAGCAGCAGCGAGAAAGCGATCGGCACGCCCAGCGCCATCGCGCCGAGCAGGGCGCCGAGGAAGATCGCGATGGTCATGCGTGGCCCTCCTCGGACTCGCGGATCGACAGGTCGCGTTCGGTGAGCCGGCCGGTCGCGGCGGCCCACAGGTCGAGCAGCAGGATCACCGCGGCCGAGACCGCGAACACGATGCCGCTGGCATAGAACACCGCCACCGGGATGCCGCTGGACGGCGCCACCACGTCGAGGTTGATGCGCGCCTGCTCGACCGAGCCCTCGAACAGCAGCCAGCAGGTGCCCAGCACCAGCAGGCCGGCGATCGAGAAGCAGGCCTTGCGCGCGGCCAGGGGCAGGCGCGCGACCAGGAAGTCGGTGCCGAGGTGGCCGCGCTCGCGCAGCGCGACGATCGAGCCGAGGAAGGTCACCCACACGAAGATCCAGCGCGACAACTCCTCGGACAGCGAGATGCCCGAGTTGAAGGCATAGCGCAGCACGACGTTGCCGAACACCAGCACCACCATCACGGCCAGCCCGAGCGCGATCAGCGCCTCCAGGACCTTGCAGTAGCCATCGACGAGCTTGTTCATCGCGCTCACTTCGATTGCGCTTGCTGCGCTTCCTGCGCGATCTCGGCCAGCGCGCGCAGCGCCGCCGTGTAGGAGCGCCAGCCCAGGCCCTGCACCGTTGCCTTCACGGCCGGCGAGATGATCGAGTGCGCACGCCAGGTCTCGCGCGCGGCGATGTTGGACATGTGGACCTCGACGATCGGAAACGGCATGGCCTTGATCGCGTCGTGCAGCGGCACGCCGTGCTGCGTGAGACCGGCCGGGTTGATCAGCGCGCCGGCGGCGCTGTCGATGTGCTCGTGCAGCTGGTCGATCAGCGCGCCTTCGTGGTTGGACTGGAACACCACCAGTTCGACACCGAGCTCGGCCGCGAGCGACTGCAGGCGTTCGTTGATCTCGGCCAGCGTCGTGGTGCCGTAGATGTGCGGTTCGCGGCGCCCGAAGAGATTGAGGTTCGGGCCGTGGAGGACGAGTAGCTTCATGGCGGTCTTCATTTGCGGATGCGGGCCAGCTCTTGGTGGTAGAGCTTGACGATCTCGGGGTCGTAGGTGGCGGCGAGTTTGTCGGTCACCGGCTTGGCGGCCTGGCTCATGCGGCGCTGCTCGGCGGCGCCGAGCTCGTTGAACTGCATGCCCTTGGCCTGCAGCTCGCCGACCGCGCGCTGCGCTGCGGCGCGGCTGACCTGGCGCTGGTAGGCGCGCGATTCGTTGGCGGCGTCCTTGAGGATCTTCTGCTCGGCGGGCGAGAGGCGGTCCCAGAACTTCTTGCTGACCAGCAGGATGTTGGCCGCGTAGACGTGGCGCGTCGCGCTGACGTACTTCTGCACCTCGAAGAACTTGTTCGACAGGATCACCGAGAACGGGTTCTCCTGGCCATCGACCGCATGCGACTCGAGCGCGCCGTAGAGCTCGGCGAAAGGCATCGGCACCGGGTTGGCCTTGAGCGCCTTGAAGGTCTCGAGGAACACCGGGTTGGGGATCACGCGCAGCTTGAGGCCGTCGAGGTCCTCGGGCTTGGTGATCGCGCGCTTGCTGTTGGTGACGTTGCGAAAGCCGAGGTCCCAGTAGCCCAGCGCGACCAGGCCCTTCTCGGGCAGCCTGGCGATCAGCGTCTGGCCGAACGGCCCGTCGAGCAGCGCGTCGGCCTCGTCGTAGCTCGCGACCGCGAACGGAAAGTCGATCAGCCCGAACTCCTTGACGATGCCGGCCAGCGACGTCGTCGCCGGCGCCGACATCTCCTGCACACCGCCTTGCAGTGCCGACTGCTGCTGCATCTCGTTGCCCAGCGTCGACGACGGGAACTCGGCGACCTTGAGCTTGCCGCCGCTCTTTTGCGCGACCAGCTCGGCGAAGCGCTTGACGCCGAAGCTGACCGGATGGTCGGCGTTGTTGAGATGGCCGAACTTGATCACGCGGTCTTGGATGTCCTGCGCGCCGGCCGCCAAGGCACAGGCGGCAAGGGCACAGGCGATCAGGCCGCGCACGAGCGGCGCGGGTGGGCGTTGGGTCATGGATGTCTCCTGGTTGTCGGAATCGCGCGACCGTCTGCGTGGCCTCGAATGCGCTTGCGCGGTATTCTGGAAACGCGCTTGGAAGATCGTTCCGACTTGGAATCTATTTTCGTATAACGGGATCTGTCTCGACGATGAGCACCGCCCTCGACCGTGGCCTCGCGATCCTCGAACGCCTCGCCGGCCAGCCCGAGGGCGTGCCACTCGCCGTGCTGGCCGATGAACTCGACATCCCGCGCAGCGCCTGCCATCGCCTGCTCGCCGAACTGCAGCGGCGCGGCTACGTGCGCCAGGCACGCGCCCAGGGCGATTACCTGATGACGACCAAGGTGGTCTCGCTGGGCCTGTCGTATCTCAGCGGCTCGGGCATCGTCGATCTCGCGCAGCCGCTGCTCGACCGGCTGGCCGAGCACACCGGCGAGCTGGTGCGCCTGGCCATCGTCGATGGCGACCGGCTCACCTGGATCGCCAAGGCGCAGGGCGTGCGCAAGGGCCTGCGCTACGACCCGGACATGGGCATGGACGCGCGCCTGTCGTGCACCGCCTCGGGCCATGCCTGGCTGTTGACGCTGAGCGACGAGCGCGCGCTCGAGCTCGTCTCGGCGCAGGGCTTCGGCGCGCCCAAGGACTACGGCCCCAAGGCGCCGACCACCGTGAAGGCCTTGCTCGGCTTCCTGCACGCCGCGCGCACGCGCGGCTTCGCGATGATCGACGAGGTCTTCGCGCCCGGCATGAGCGCGCTGGCCGCGCCGGTGCTGCGCCGAAGCGGCGAGGCGATCGGCGTGATCAGCGTCGCCGGGCCCCGCATGCGCCTGACGATGGAGCACATGAAGGGCCTGGCGCCCGAACTGCTGGCCACGGCCGCCGAGCTCGGCGCGACCAGCGGCGCGTCGCGGCTGTTCGGCCGCGCGCCGCTGGGCAAGGCCTGAGCGGCCGCGCATCGTCGCGCTTCGCTCAGAACGCCATCCGCAGGCCGACCTGGAACACGGTCTCCTGCGAGATGTAGTCCTTCAGGTCGCCGGTGGCGACCGAGAAGCCGCCGTAGCCGAAGGTGTTCTTCGAGAAGGCGTAGCGCGCGGTGAGCGCGAACTTGCCGAGCGTGGCGTCGTCGCCGGCGGCCGACTCGTAGGTCATGCCGGTGTAGTTGACGCCGATCACCGTCGCGCCGCCGCCGACCGGGATCTCGGCGCCGATGGTGTAGCCGTTGATGTCTTGCGCGGTGAAGGTGGTGTCGCCGGTGACGATCAGGTTGCTCACGCCGACCGCCGCACCGTTGCCGCTGCCGGTGCGCAGCTCGCTGTTGCGCTGGATGCCGCCGAGCAGCTTGAAGCTGCCGAAGTTGTAGTTCGCGGTGGCCGACAGCGACTTGTTGGTGTCCTCGCCGTCGGTGCGCGCCTTGTTCCACTCGTAGGTGAGGCCGGCGTACAGCGGGCCCGACTGGTAGACCATGCGCAGGCCGTGGAAGCGATCGAACGTGCCTTCGCCCGGCGCGATCTGCACCGCGGCGCGAAAGCCCCCGAAGGTCGGCGTCTCGTACTGCACCGCGTTGTCGGCGCGCGGCGCGTTCAGCCACATCGGCAGGTTGCGGCCCATGTTGGTGACCGAGGTGGTCGGGTTGTTCACCAGCGCGTTGCCGAACGGGTTGCCCTGGCCGACCACCGAGTCGCTCAGGATGTACTGGCGGCCCATGCGGCCTTCGCCGGCCGACGCATGCGACATCCAGATGAAGCCCTGGCGGCCGAACAGTCGCCCGCCCTGAAGCGACGCTCCGGTGTCGGCGCCGAAGCCCGACTCGAGCAGCACGCCGGTCTTCAGGCCGCCGCCCAGGTCCTCCGAGACCCGCAGGCCCCAGCGCGAGCCGTTCAGGCCGTTGGTGGTGCCGTCGTTCATGACGGTGAGGCTGTCGATGCCGGTCTCGGATCCGCCCCTGTAGTGCGAGATGTTCAGGTCCACGAGACCGAACAGCTGCACGGTCTGCGCGCTCGCCCCGCCGGCCAGCAGGCCCATCGTCAATGCCCCCAGGGTGTGTCTCATCTTCATGTTGTCGTCCTCGTCATGGTGTGTGGCTGCGGTGCCCGGCAGCCGATCGGGGTGGATGCGGTTGGCGTTGCTGCCACTGCGCGAGCGCGGCCAGGCGCACCGGCGCGTCGGCGACGCCGTAGCCGGCATAGCCGCCGCGGCGCTCGACCACCTCGAAGAAGAAGCGGCCGTCGAAGGGCACCGTGTAGGCGTGCAGCAGGTCGCCGTCGGCGCTGCGCTCGAACATGATTCCGAGCCGTCGCCAGCGCGCGAGCAGCTCGGGCGCGAGCTCGTACTTGGCGGCCAGGTCGTCGTAGTAGTTGGCCGGGATGTCGAGCATCTCGGCGCCGCGTGCGCGCATCGCCTCGGCGGCGCGCTCGACGTCGTCGACCGCGACCGCGATGTGGTGCACGCCGGCGCCGCCGAAGGCACCGACCGAGCGCGCGACCGTGGTGCTCGGCCGCTCGGAGACGTTGAGCGTGTAGCGAACCGCTGCGTTGCCGGACTCGAGCGCGCGGCTTCGGATCACGCCGTAGGGGTCGTGCATCACCGCGTTGGCCTTCGGACTCAGGCCCAGCACCGCGCGGTAGAACAGCACCCAGCTGTCGACGTGGCCGGCCGGGATCACCTCGGCGATGTGGTCGATGCGCCCACCGGTGCCGAAGGGCGCGTCTTCGGCGGCCGTGCCGTCGAGCACGAAGTCGGCCTCGAAGCCGTGGCTGCCGCCGCGGTGCACGTCGAAGAAGTAGACGAGGCTGCCGTCGGGCGCGCGCACCGCGGGGATGGTCAGCTCGTTCGGCCCGACGCGCCCGGCCACGCGCGTGCAGCCCAGCGCTTCGGCGCGTGCCAGCGCGGCCGCGGCGTTGTCGGTCGCGAGCGCGACCGCGCAGGCCGAGGTGCCGTGCAGCTCGAAGTAGGCGCGCGCGAACGAGTCGTCCTCGAGGTTCAGCACGATGCGCACTTCGCCCTGGCCCCACAGCTCGACCTTCTTCGAGCGGTGCCGCCCGATGCGCTCGAAGCCGATCGAGGCGAGGAAGGCGTGCAGCCGCGTCGCCGTCGGCGCGTCGACCGCGAACTCGACGAAGGACCAGCCCTGCAGCGCCGGCTCGCGCGGCGGATCGAGCAGCGGCACGCGATGCGATTCGCCGTGCGTCACCGTGCCTTGCGCGCCCGCATGCAGCGACGGCAGGCGGCGCACCTGCTCCTCGAGCCACAGCAGCGAGCGCATCGCGTCGCCGGCATTGGCGCGCGCCGGCGCGGCGCGGAACTCGTCGTTGAAGATCTCCAGCGAGATCGGGCCGGTGTAGCTGGCGTCGAGCACGGCGCCGAGGAAGCCGGTGACGTCGAGCTCGCCCTGGCCGGGGAAGCAGCGGTAGTGGCGGCTGTGCGTCAGTGGATCGGTGTTGATCCACGGCGCGTCGGCCAGCTGCACGTAGAAGATGCGCTCGCCCGGCAGCTCGGCGATCGGACGGAAGTCGTCGCGCAGCGCCAGCGTGTGGAAGCTGTCGAGGATCAGGCCGAGATGCGGATGATCTGCACGCCGCACGACCTCCCATGCCTGCGCGAAGCGGCTCACCGCGCTGCCCCACGACAGCGCCTCGTAGCCGATGCGCAGCCCGCGTCGCGCGGCGCGCTCGGCGAGTTCGCGCATCTGCTCGGCCATGCGCTCGACATCGGCGTCGAGGCCGGGCTGCACGTTCGAGCACACCAGCACCAGCGGCGCGCCGAGCTCGAGCATCAGGTCGAACTTGCGCTCGGCGCGCTCGAGGTTGCGGCGCAGCTGCTCGGGCGCGACGCCTTCGAAGTCGCGGAAAGGCTGGAACAGGTCGATCGCGAGGCCGAGGTCCTCGCACAGCCTGCGCACATCGCGCGGCGTGCCGGCGAACTGCAGCAAGTCGTTCTCGAAGATCTCGACGCCGTCGAAGCGCGCGGCGGCGATCGCCTCGAGCTTCTCGCGCAGCATCCCGGACAGCGACACCGTGGCGATGGATCGGCGCATGGTGGCTTGGCCTTCCACGTCAGCCGTGCGCGGCCTGCGCGGCCACCATGCGACGAAAGTGCAGGTCCATGCGCGCGGCATCGGCCGCGCGGTGCGTGAACAGCTCGAAGGCACCGACCGCTTGGCCGACGGCCATGCCGCCACCGTCGATCGTCGGGCAACCCGCCGCGCGCGCGGCGCGCAGCAGCTCGGTCTCGAGCGGGAAATAGACGACCTCGGCGACCCACAGGTCGGCGCGCAGGTGATGCGCCGCAAGCGGCAGGCCGGGCAGCTTTTCCATGCCGGTCGGCGTGGCGTGGATCAGGCCGGTGGCGCGATGCATCGCGGCGTCGATGTCGGTTTGCGCTTCCACCGAGGCGCGCGGGTATTGCGCGCGCAGCGACCAGGCCAGCGCGTTCGCGCGCGACGGCTCGCGGTCGACGACGACCAGCGAACGCGCGCCGAGCCGCAGCACCGCATGCGCCACTGCGGCGCCGGCACCGCCCGCGCCCAGCAGCACGCAGCGGCCGAGATCGGCATCGGGCAGCGCGCGCACGAAACCGTGGGCCCAGCCCGAGGCATCGGTGTTGTGGCCGAGCAGCCGGCCCGCGTCGTTGACGACCGTGTTGACCGCGCCGATCGCGCGCGCTTCGTCGCTCAGCTCGTCGAGCAGCGGCACGATCGCCTGCTTGCACGGATAGGTCACGTTGAAGCCGGCGAAGCCCATCACGCGCACGGCCGAGAGCAGGGCGGGCAGGGCCTGAGCGTCGGCTGCGATGCGGTCGAGGTCGATCAGCTGGTAGTGCAGCTGCAGGCCCTGTTGGCGGGCCTCGACCTCGTGCAGCGCGGGGCTCAGCGAGCGCTGGATGCCCGAGCCGATCAGGCCGACCAGGAAGCGGGTCTCGGCCTTGCGGGATCGTTCGGGCAATGCAGCGGCTCGCGCTGCCTTCTCGGGCATCGTCATGGCGGGGGCGGATGGATACGGTCAGGCGCGCCGGCGGCGCGCGCGGATTCGGTCGTCTACTTGCGGACCTTGGCGATCTCGGCGTAGAGCTCCTTGACGGCGGCGTCGCCGACCGTGGCGCTGTACTTCTCGATCACCGGCTTGATGCGCTCGCGCATCTTGGCGAGTTCGGCCGGCGTGAGCTCGCTCACGACCATGCCGGCCTTCTTCAGGTCTTCGAGCGCGGCATCGGCCTGGCTGCGCGAGATCTCGCGCTGGTAGACGGTGGCTTCGGCGGCGGCGTCCTGGAAGATCTTCTTCTCGGCCGCGCTGAGCGTGTCCCACAGCTTCTTGCTGACGATCACCGCCTGCGGGTTGTAGATGTGGCGCGTCAGCGTGAGGTACTTCTGCACCTCGTAGAACTTGGAGCTGCGGATCGTCGCGACCGGGTTCTCCTGGCCGTCGACGGCCTTCTGCTCGAGCGCCGAATAGAGCTCGGGGAAGGGCATCGGCGTCGCGTTGGCGCCCAGCGTGTTGAACAGGTCCACGTAGATCGGCGACTGGATCACGCGGATCTTCAGCCCCGCGATGTCCTCCAGCTTCGTGACCGGCCGCTTGCTGTTGGTGAGGTTGCGAAAGCCCAGCTCCCAGTAGCCCAGGCCGACGAGGCCCTTGTCGGCGAGCCGCTCGAGCAGGCCGCGACCGAAGGGGCCGTCGGCGACGGCGTCGGCTTCCTTGCCGTCGTTGAACAGGAAGGGCAGGTCGAAGGCCGCGAACTCCTTGACGTGCGAGGCGAGGATGCCGGCGTTGAGGACCGTCATCTCCACGGTGCCGCCCTGCAGCGCCGACACCGTCTGCACATCGCCGCCGAGCGTGCCGCCCGGGAACAGCTTGACGCCGATCTTGTTGCCCGACTTCTGCGCGACGAGGTCGGCGAACTTCTTCGCGCCCATCGCCTGCGGATGCTCGCTCTGGTTCTGGAACGCGAACTTGATGCTGCGTTCCTTGATGTCCTGCGCCGTGGCCGCACCGAGCGACAGGGCAGTCAATGCGACCGCGGTGAATGCAGCGACGAGTCCTCGGCGCGCGTAGCTGGGCATGGATGTCTCCTTTGTTCGAGTGTCGACCACCCGTTCGCATCAGGTGTGAAATCAGTATGTACGAACTGGTTAGTTTGCTCGCTGGTGGAAACCCGCCCGCCTCGGCCTCGTGCGCATCGCGAACGCGATCTCTTAGACTGGGGTCATGGACAAACCAGTTCGTCCGGCGCGAAAGCGCGCTGCCGCGAAGCCCGAGCCGCGGACCAACGACCCCGAGCGCACCAAGGCCGACATCATCGAAGTCGCCACGCACGAGTTCAGCGAGAAGGGGCTCGCCGGTGCCCGCATCGACGTCATCGCCGAGACGATGCGCACCAGCAAGCGGATGATCTATTACTACTTCGGCAGCAAGGAGGGGCTGTACGTCGCCGTGCTGGAGGAGGCGTACCGGCGCATCCGCGCGATCGAGAACGACCTGCACCTCGACGACCTGGCGCCCGACGAGGCACTGCGCAAGCTGGTGCGCTTCACCTTCGACTACCAGCACGCCAACCCCGACTTCATTCGCCTGGTGATGACCGAGAACATCCACCGCGGCGAGTACCTGCGCCAGAGCAAGGCGATCCAGAAGCTCAACGTGCCGGCGATCGACGGCCTCAAGCGCGTCTACGACCGCGGCGTCAAGGCAGGCGTGTTTCGCCGCGGCATCGATCCGATCGACCTGCACATGTCGATCAGCGCTTTGAGCTTCTTCAACGTCTCGAACCGCCACACCTTCTCGTTGGTGTTCAAGGTCGATCTCGAATCGGCGAAGTCGATGGCGAGCCGGCGCGAATCGAACGTCGAGATGGTGATGCGCTACGTGAAGGCGGACTGAGCGCGCGGTCTTGCCCGGCCGCGGCGGTCGCGCGTGCGCGTCGATTGGCCGATGCGAACGGATCCCGCCCGCGCCCTGCGATCTGGGCCGCGTGCGTCGCCCAGTTCATCGGCTTCACGTGACGGCCTCCTGACGATAGTGAGCAGTCAGCCGACCGGCTGTATAGCTACACGCAGGAGACTCGCATGTCTTTGAAGAACCTCAAGATCTGGGCGCAGCTCGCGCTGGGATTCGCCGCCATGGGCGTGCTCGTCGCCGTGCTCGGCGGCGTCGCGATCGCTCGCATGTCGTCGATCGCCGAGCAGTTCGACCTCGTGCAGGACGATCGCATGCCGAAGATCCGCATCGCCAACGCGATCAAGGATGACATCAATCACGTCGCCCGTGCGGTGCGCAATCTGTTCATCATGAGCGAGCCGTCCGAGCTGCGCTCGCAGCAAGACGAGATCGCGGCCGCGGAAGCGAAGATCGACGCCGCGTTCGCCGAGCTCGATCGCAGCATCGCCAGCGAGCGCGGCAAGGCGCTGCTGGCCGACGTTCGCAGTGCGCGCCGCGCCTACGACGAGCCGCGCGAGAAGCTGCTCGAGGCCGTGCGCGCCGCTCGCCCGGACGAGGCGCGCACGCTGCTGCTCAAGCAGATGCGCCCGGCCCAGCTCGCCTACATGCAGCGCATCGACGCGCTGATCGAGTTCCAGGAAGAGCTGATGGCCGAGTCGAGCCGCGCGGTCGAGAGCACGGTCGCCGACAGCCGCACGTTCATCGGCGCACTGATCGTCGCCGCGTTCGCGGTGGGCAGCTTGCTGGCCTGGCTGATCGTGCGCTCCACCACCGCGCCGCTGAATGACGCGGTGCGCGTGGCCGACGCGGTGGCGCATGGCGACTTGTCGATCGAGGTCGCGGCCCATGGCGACAACGAGTGCGGCCGACTGCTCGCCGCGCTGGGCACGATGAAGACGCACCTCGCCTCGGTGGTGGGCGGCGTGCGCAGCGGCGCCGAAAGCGTCGCGACCGCCTCGGCGCAGATCGCGCAAGGCAACGCCGACCTGTCGGCGCGCACCGAGGAGCAGGCCAGCGCGCTGCAGCAGACCGCAGCCTCGATGGAGCAACTGTCGGGCACGGTGCGCCACAACGCCGAGAACCTGGTCTTGGCCGATCAGCTGGCCCGCAAGGCCTCGGCGATCGCGCTCGAAGGCGGCGAAGTGGTCGGCCAGGTGGTCCAGACCATGGGCGGCATCAACGACAGCTCGCGCAAGATCGCCGACATCATCGGCGTGATCGACGGCATCGCGTTCCAGACCAACATCCTCGCGCTCAACGCCGCGGTCGAAGCGGCGCGCGCGGGCGAGCAAGGTCGCGGCTTCGCGGTCGTGGCCGCCGAGGTGCGCACGCTGGCGCAACGCTCGGCCGGTGCCGCCAAGGAGATCAAGGAATTGATCGGCGCGAGCGTCGAGCGCGTCGAGCACGGCAGCCAGCTGGTGGACCGCGCCGGCTCGACGATGAACGAGGTCGTCTCGGCGATCCAGCGCGTCACCACGCTGATGGCCGACATCAGCGCGGCAAGCACCGAGCAGAGCACGGGCGTCGGGCAGATCGGCGATGCGGTGAGCCAGATGGACCAGGCCACGCAGAGCAATGCGGCGCTGGTCGAGGAAAGCGCCGCGGCGGCGGAGAGCCTGAAGAACCAGGCGCGTCAGCTGGTCGACGCGGTGGCCGTGTTCAAGTTGTCGCGCCTCGCGACCGCCTGACGGCGGCGGTGCCGCAGCAGCAGCCAGCCGATCACCGCGATGTTGAGCACGCTCCAGAGCATGCCGTTGATGAAGGCGGCCTGGTAGCTGCCGGTGAGGTCGAAGACCTTGCCGGACATCCAGCCGCCCAGCGCCATGCCCACCATCGTCGCGAGCAGCACGACGCCCAGTCGTGCGCCGGTCTCTTGCGGCGGAAAGTGCTCGCGCACGATCACCGCATACGAGGGCACGATGCCGCCCTGGAACAGCCCGAACAGCGCCGACGCCGTGTAGAGCGAGATCAGCGAGTCGAACGGCAGGAACAGCGCGAGCGCGATGCATTGCAGCACCGAGCCGAGCAGCAAGGTGCGCAGCCCGCCGATGCGGTCGCAGATCAGGCCGGAGACCAATCGGCTCACGACGCCACAGGCCAGCATCAGCGAGAGCATCTGCGCGCCGCGCGCGGCGCCGAAGCCCAGGTCGGAGCAGTAGGCGACGATGTGCACCTGCGGCATCGCCATCGCGACGCAGCAGCCGACGCCGGCCACGCACAGCAGCAGCTGAGCGAAACCCGGCGACAGCCCGAACGGGCGATCGCTGGGCACGGCACCGTCGGGTGCGCTGCGGGCCGCCGCGGCGGCACTGGTCGCGGGCGGGCGAGCGCGCAGCGCGAAGGCCAGCGTGCCCATGCAGATCGTCGTGAACACGGCCAGCCCGACGAAGGTCTGGCGCCAGCCGACCGCCTCGACGAAGTGCTGCACCACCGGCGGCCAGATCGCGCCCGCCAGGTAGTTGCCGCTGGCGCACAGCGCCACGGCGATGCCGCGGCGGCGCACGAACCAGCGCGATGCGTCGGCCATCAGCGGGCCGAAAGCGGCCGCGCTTGCGAGCAGGCCCACGCCCAGGCCTTGCGCGAGCGCGAACACCCAGATGTTGCCGGCCATCGCGCTGCCCAGGTAGCCCAGGCCGCTGCCGATCGCGCCGGCCAGCAGGGGCCAGGTCACGCCGTGTCGATCCGCCAGCCGGCCCATCCACACGCCGCCGAGGCCGAAGCCGACCAGCAGCGCGGTGTAGGGCAGCGAGGCCTGCGAGCGCGTGATGCCGAACTCCGACTGCACCGCAGGCAGCACCACCGAGACGACGTACATGCCGCCGCTGCCCAGCGTCATGATCAGCATCGTCACGGCCAGGCGAAGCCAGGCGTGGCGGGAGTCGGGTGCATGGCTGCTCGTCATCAGATCCTCGCGAACTCCGGAATCCGGAAGCGCTTTCGATACGCCCCCGGCGCCATGCCGGTCGTGCGCTTGAACAGGCGGCGAAAGAAGGCCGCGTCCTCGTAGCCGACACGCCAGGCGATCTCGTCGACCGGCGCATCGGTGCGCTCGAGCCGGCGCTTGGCGTCCTCGATGCGCAGCCGCTGCACGTAGGCGATCGGCGCGATGCCGGTGGCCGCGCTGAAGCGGCGCTTGAAGGTGCGCTCGGCGAGCCTGGAGCGCGCGATCATCTCCTCGACCGGATTGGCGAGCGAGAAGTGGCCGTCGAGCCAGCGCTGCGCCGCGGCGATCTCGGCATCGCCGTGGTCGCTGCGGCCCTCGAAGCTGATGTAGGGCGCGAGGCCGTCCTGGTGCCATTGCAGCGCATACATGCGCGCGACCTCCTGCGCGTCGGTCGCGCCGGCATAGCGCGCGATCAGGTACAGCACCAGGTCGTGCCAGGTGGTCGACGCGCCCGAGCTGACCAGGTCCTCGCGCAGCCCCGAGACGACGAGCACGCGTTCGGGATGGATGCGCACATCGGGATAGGCGTCGCCGAACACCTGCGCGTAGCCGAAGTGCACCGTCGCGTCGCGGCCGTCGAACAGGCCGGTCTCGGCGAGCAGGAAGATGCCCGAGCAGGCCGAGCACAGCACCGCGCCTTGCGCATGCATGCGTTCGATCCATTGCACCAGCTTCGGATAACGCTGCTTCTGCCAGGCCCCGCCGCGCACCAGCACCGAGGGCACGATGACGATGTCGGTCGAGTCGATGTCGTCGATCGCGCGCTGCACCGGCAGCGCAACGCCGCTGGCGAGCTGCAGCGGGCCGGTCGCCTCGCCGACGATCTCGACCCGAAAGCGCGGGCTGCCCGGCTCGCCCGCCAGCGTGGCCTGCGACGGCGCGTTCATCACGTCGTAGACGCCGGCGAGCGTGGACACCACGGCATCGGGCAGCGCGACCAGCGAGACATGGCGCGGGGCAGGGCGGGACATCGGCGATACGACGGTGTTGGCACGAACGGACCGATCTTGGGCGATTTCGGCTCTGTCGTGAATCGGGTCGCGCCGCGAGCATGAGCGCACCTTCAATCCACTCGCAGGAGCGCCGCCATGGACACCGCCGTGACCACCCCCGCCATCGACACCACCAAGCTCGAAGCCTTCGCGATGCGCGCGATCGGCGACATCGCCAGCGCCTACGCCGGCGTGATGGTGAGCCTGGGCCATCAACTGGGCCTGTACAAGGCACTGCAGGGGGCCGGGCCGCTGAGCAGCAAGGAGGTCGCGCGGCGCGCGCAATGCGCCGAGCGCTACGTGCGCGAATGGCTCAATGCCCAGGCCGCGAGCGGCTATCTCGACTACCACGCCGCCAGCGAGACCTACGAGCTCGGCCCCGAGCACGCGCTGGTGCTGGCCGACGAAGACAGCCCGGCCTTCATCCCGCCGGCCTGGAACATGCCCGCCTCGATGTGGGCCGACGAGCCCAAGACGCTCGAGGCCTTTCGCAGCGGCCGCGGCGTCTCGTGGGGCGAGCACGATCGCCGCATGGCCTGCGGCGTCGCGGCCTTCTATCGCAACGGCTATCGCGCCAGCCTGGTCTCGCAATGGCTGCCGGCGCTCGACGGCGTGGTGGCGCAATTGGAGGCCGGCATCGAGGTGGCCGACATCGGCTGCGGCCACGGCCATTCGACGCTGCTGATGGCCGAGGCGTTTCCGGCCTCGCGCTTCCACGGCTACGACACGCATGCCGAGTCGATCGCCGCGGCGCGCGTGCTGGCGGCCGAGGCCGGCGTGGGCGCGCGCACCGAGTTCGGCCTCGCACGCGCGACCGACTATGCGGACCGCCAGTACGGCCTGATCTGCTTCTTCGACGTGCTGCACGACCTGGGCGACCCGGTCGCCGCGGCCGAGCATGCCGCGCGCACGCTGGCGCCGGGCGGCACGGTGCTGATGGTCGAGCCCTTCGCGCACGACCGCGCCGAGCACAACCACAACCCGGTCGGCCAGCTCTTCTACGGCGGCTCGACGGTGATCTGCTGCGCGCATGCGATCTCCGAGGGCGGGCGCATGGTGCTGGGCGCGCAGGCCGGGCCGAAGCGCCTGGCCGAGGTGTTCCGCAAGGCGGGCTTCGAGCACTTTCGCTGCGCGGCGCAGACGCCGTTCAACCAGGTCTACGAGATCCGGCGGCGATGAAGGACGAAAGAATTTTGGCCTCGGTGTCGATGGCACGCATGCTCGTTCGTCGTGAGGATGGAGCAAGATGCTTCGTCAACACACCGACCCCAAGGAGATCGAGATGCGCGTGATGGTGATCGTCAAGGCCAACGAGAGCAGCGAGAACGGCGTGATGCCCAGCCATGAACTGCTGGCGGCGATGGGCAATTTCAACGAGGAGCTGGTCAAGGCCGGACTGATGGTGTCGGGCGACGGCCTGCACCCGAGCCGAAAGGGCGTGCGCGTGCACTTCAGCGGCGACAAGCGCACGGTGACCGACGGCCCCTTCGCCGAGACCAAGGAGCTGATCGCCGGCTACTGGGTATGGAAGGTCGACTCGATGCAGCAGGCGATCGACTGGGTCAAGCGCTGCCCCAATCCGCATGTGGGCGACTCCGACATCGAGATCCGGCCCTTCTTCGAGGCCGACGACTTCGGCGCCGAGTTCACGCCCGAGCTGCGCGAGCAGGAAGACCGGCTGCGCGCGCAGATGGAGAAGCAGCACGGCAAGGCAGGCTGAGGCCGCATGCCCTGGCGAGCGCTGGCTGACGCGCTGGTCGTCGCGCACCTGGGCTTCGTCGCCTTCGTGCTCGTCGGCGGCTGGCTGGTGTGGCGCTGGCCGCGGCTGGCCTGGCTGCATCTGCCGGCGCTGGCGTGGGCGGTGTGGATCGAGTGCACAGCGGGCATTTGCCCGCTGACGCCGCTGGAAAACCGCCTGCGCCAGGCCGGCGGGCAGGCCGGCTACGAGGGCTCGTTCGTCGAGCGCTACCTGATGCCGCTGCTGTATCCGCCGGGCCTGACGCCGGCGGGACAGCTCTGGCTCGGGGTCGGCGTGTTGCTGATCAATCTGGTGCCCTATGGCCTGGCGTGGCGACGGCGCGCGTAGGATCGGCGACGCCCTCGTCGTGGAGTTCATCGCATGAGCCAGCGCCAGCAGCCCCCGTTTCGCGCCGATCACGTCGGCAGCTTCCTGCGGCCCAAGTACCTGCTCGACGCGCGCGAGCAGTACGCGCAAAAGGCGATCGACGCTGCGCAGCTGCGAACGGTCGAGGATCGCGCGATCGCCGAGATCGTGAAGTTCCAGGAAGACATCGGCCTGCGCAGCGTGACCGACGGCGAGTTCCGCCGCACCTATTTCCACATCGATTTCCTCGAGCAGCTCGGCGGCGTGAAGACCGACATCCCGGTCACGATCAAGAAGCCCGACGGGACCGAGGAGCTGGCGCCGCCGGTGATGCGCGTGATCGACAAGGTGCGCCACGTCAAGGACATCCAGCGTGCCGACTTCGAGTACCTGAAGAGCCAGGTCTCGGCGGGCCACACGCCCAAGGTCACGATCCCGTCGCCGACGATGCTGCACTTTCGCGGCGGGCGTGCCGGCATCAGCCGCGAGCACTATCCCGAGCTCGACCCGGTGTTCTACGACGATGTCGCGCGCGCCTATGGCGAGGAGCTGCAGTCGCTGTACGACGCGGGCTGCCGCTACGTGCAGATGGACGACACCAACATGGCCTATCTGTGCGACGAGAAGATGCGCGAGGCGGCGCGCTCGCGCGGCGACGATCCCGACGAGCTGCCGCACCGCTACGCCGGCTTCATCAACAAGGTGGTCGCGCACAAGCCGCCCGGCATGACGCTGGCGATGCACCTGTGCCGCGGCAACTTCAAGAGCACGCACGCGGCCTCGGGCAACTACGAGCCGGTGGCCGAGGCCTTGCTGGCCGAGATGCATCTCGATGCCTACTTCATGGAGTACGACGACGACCGCAGCGGCGACTTCCGGCCGCTGCGCTATTTGCCCAAGGGCAAGATCGTGGTGCTCGGCCTCGTGACCACGAAGTTCGGCGAGATGGAGAGCAAGGACTTGCTCAAGCGCCGCATCGACGAGGCCTCGAAGTACGCGCCGCTGGAGCAGCTCGCGCTGAGCCCGCAATGCGGCTTCTCGAGCACGGTGCACGGCAACAACATCGCGGTGGAAGCGCAGCGCGCGAAGCTGCGGCTGGTGGTCGAGGTGGCGCGAGACGTATGGGGCGAGGCTTGAGGCCGCGAGGCGCGGCCTTGGTGGTGTTGTTGGCGCTTGCCGGTTGCGCGACGTCGCCTTCGAATTGCCGCAGCGGCGAGCAGGCGCTGGTCAGCGACCAGCTCTACTTCGGCACCGACATCCCGGGCGGCGGCGGCCGGGTCTCGGCCGAGGCCTGGAACGGCTTCGTGCACGAGGTGGTGTCGCCGCGCTTTCCGCAGGGCCTGTCGGTCTGGGGCGCGGCGGGCCACTGGCGCGGCAACGACGGCGTGATCGTGCGCGAGGATTCCTTCGTGCTGAGCCTCGTGCATGCCGACGACGATGCGTCGGAGCGCGCGGTGCAGGCGATCGTCGCCGAGTACAAGCAGCGCTATCGGCAGGAGGCGGTGCTGCGGGTCAGGGCGCCGAGCTGCGCGTCGTTCTGAGAGCCTTGGGCCCCAGCGGCGGCAGCACGCCGACGGCGCGCAGGACGATGGTCAGCACGACCACGCCCAAGCCCGCGAGAAAAGCCAGGCACATCAGCAGCATGGAGTGCATCTGGGCCAGCTGGCCGCGCACGACATCCTCGGCGCGACCCTGGACCTCGGGGAACGTGCCCGACACCATCGTTGTCAGCAGCATCAACGTGAACGACACCAAGGCCGGTCCCACAACGCAGACCGCCATGAAGAGCGCCAGTACCGGATGGGGCGGTTGGTCTTTGCTCCATAAGCCGAACACCTTGAGCATGAAGGAGGCGACGACGAGCCATCCCATCAGGATCACCGCCCATCGGTTGATCTCGTCACTGCGTGGCACCAGGAGTTCTTGCAGCCAGTCCGCGGCGAGCAGGGTTCGCAGGCCCGGTGTCGACAGGAGGCCGAGCCGCCCGTCCGTGAGGGGCAGCAGGTCCGCGCGTTCGGCCCAGCCAACGCCGCCGGCCAGCAGCAGGCAGCCCATCGCGGCCAACACCAGCCGCAAGCGCCAGCGTCGGTAGGAAGCCTCATTGTCGCGCCGATCGTAGTGATCGACGACGGTGACGAAGCACGCGACGGCACTGGCCACCACGGCGACGCAGAAGATCAACGCGGGCAGGCCAATGAAGTGGATCGCGCCGCGCTTCGAGACGACGAAGTACATGTGCCCGGACAACAGGCCGATCGATGCCCAGCCGATCCAGGTCACGCCAAACAAGGCGTACATCGCGCGTTCGAAGAACGGCACGTGGTTCGGCACGTGGGCGCCGCGCCGCTGCGCCGCTAGCCGCTCCTGGTGATCGGGCAGCGGCTGGGTCGCAACGAAACGCTCTCGATCGCTGAGCGGCTGCATCGGCCTAGTCCTGCGGCGCACGCACCACCGTGACCGTACAACTCGACTGCGCCACCACCTGCGACGACACGCTGCCCAGGTAGCGCCGCAGCGCCGAGTTGCCGCGCGCGCCGAGGATCACGTGATCCACCTGGTTGCGCTGCGCGAACTCGACGATGGCCTCGGCTGGATCGGGTGCCTCGAGTACGTGGAAGGTCAATCGCCCGTCGCCGAGTTTCAGCTCGCGCGCCAGCGGCCGTGCCCAGTGCTTCAGCGCGACCAGCTGCTTCACGTGGCGGCTGCGGCCTTGCGCGTCGGTCAGCTCGTCCATGCCGATGCGCGCGGTCTTCATCACGCTCACGCAGGCCAGGCGCGTCGAGCCGCCGTCGTGAACGCCGTTGTGCAGGTAGCGGCGCACGGTGTCTCGCAAGGTCTCGAGCAGCGCGGCCGACGCGCCCTCGACATCGAGCGCAGCCATCACGATCGGATTGCGCTGCGCCTGATCCGCCGCGCCGACGCCGCCGGAAGGCTCGGCGCCCACGGCCGCGAAGCGGCGCTTGAGCGTCGCCCAGGTGCCGCTGGTGCGCACGCGCTCGGCGCGCTCGGTCAGCGCGACCTGCTGCGGATGCTGCAGGTCGAGCGCGAGCTGCGCGGCGCTCGGATGACGACGATCCGCGCGCACCTCGAGGCAGCGCAGGATCAGCTCCTGCAGCCACGGCGGGCATTCGGGGCGCAGCGCGCGCGGCGGCTCGGGCTCTTCGTAAAGCCTTCGCCGCAAGCCGCTGACGGACGTGGGATGCCCGAACGGCCGCTCGCCGGTCAGCAGGTGATAGAGCATCACGCCGAGCGCGAAGAGATCGCTGCGCGGCTCGTTGCGCACGAACTGCACCTGCTCGGGCGACATGTAGGGCCCGGTGCCCAGCGGCAGCGTGAACTCCTCGTCGAGCAGGTCGGGCAGCTGGTCGTGGCGAGACAGCCCGAAGTCCACCAGCACCGCCTCGGCCAAGGAGCCGTCGGCATGGCGGCGGAACATGATGTTGCTCGGCTTCACGTCCAGGTGCACCAGATGCTGGCGATGCAGCTCGTGCAGCGCCGTCGCGACGCGGATGCCGATGTCGACCACCTCGTCGATCGGCAATGGCACGTCGTCCAGCCGCGGGCGCAGCGAGACGCCCTCGATGCGCTCCATCACGATGTAGGGCGAGCGCGTGAAGTCGCCGCGCGCGACGAAGGCCGGCACATGCGGCCCCTTGAGCAGCGGCATGATCATCTGCTCGACCTCGAAGCCGACGATGCTGGCCGGGTCCTCGCCACCCATGATGCGCGGCACCTTCATCACCAGCGGCATCGGATCGTCGGGGCGGTCCAGCCGCGTCACGCGCCAGACCTGGGCCATGCCGCCCTGGTAGAGATGCTCCTCGACGCGGAACTGGTCGACCACCTGGCCGACGGCGAGCACGCGCGCAGGGTAGTCCTGCGCAGCGGGCTCGACGGCCGGATCACTGTCCATCGTCGAGCCGCTGCGCCAGGCGCTGCGGCAGCTGGGCCGCGCGGATCTTCGCGCCCGCGGCCTCGTGGTCGTAGGGCACGCGGAAGTAGGTGATCGCGCCTTCGTCGCTGTCGTAGATCGCGTAGCAGGCGGCCGGGTTGCCGTCGCGCGGCTGGCCCGCCGAGCCGGGGATCACCAGCCACTGGCGCTGCGCCGACAAGAGGATGGGCACGCCCGAGACGGGCGAGAAGTCGCCGGTCTTGCCGGTGGTCGCGAGGTAGTAGAGGCAGGGGTCGTGCGTGTGGCCGCAGAAGGTGGTGCGCGCTTCGGTGGCCTGCAGGCTGCGCACCGCGTCGGCGCGGCCGGTGATGTAGGCCCAGTCGGCCGGCGCCCAGGCGTTGGCGTGCACGTAAAGCCGCGTGCCTTCGCTGTGCGCGAGCGGCAGGCCGTCGAGGAAGGCGAGCTGGTCGGCGTCGAGGCGCTTGCGGGTCCAGTCGATCACGGTGCGCGCATCGGCGTGCATCTGCGGCGCCGAACCTTCCACGACCGCGCGGTCGTGGTTGCCGATCACGGCGACCGAACCGCGCTCGACGAAATCACGCAGGCGATCGACCACCCAGGCCGGATCGGCGCCGTAGCCGACGTAGTCGCCCAGAAAGACATGGCGCTGCGCGCCCTGCGACTGCGCATGATCGAGCACCGCCTCGACCGCCTCGCGGTTGGCGTGCAGGTCGGCGAACAGCGCGATCTTCATCGCCGGGGTGTCCTCACCAGGCGATCGAGCAGGCGCTCGATGGCGTCGTCGAGTGCTTCTTCCATCGCCTCGCAGCGGCCCACGTGCACCGGCGAGGTCTGCACGCTGCTGCTGCGCGGCGCGACCAGCCAGTCGAAGCGCTCGCGCAGCGACAGCGCGCCGATCGGGCCGGCGGCCGCGCCGCCGGCGCAGATCGCGGGGATCGCGGCCAGCGCCTGGCGGATCGGTTCGAGGTCGATGCCCGGGTCGAGCGCAAGCACGCGTGCTTCGTCGAGCTCGATGCGCGCGCGCAGCACGCCGCGCCCGGTGCAGGCGACGATCACGCCCGCATTGACGAACTCGCCCCGCTCGACGCGCGGCACGACCCGCACGACGGCGTAGTCATAGGTGCAGCGATCGGGCACGGACGGCCTCCTCCACGAAGGCGTGCGGCTGGCGCAGGCGGTTGACGAAGTAGCGGCGGTAGGCATCGCGGTGCTCGTCGATGCTCGCGAACGCGCTCTCGTTGCCGAGCCACGCATCCGGGATCAGCGCGACGATGCGCGCGATCTCGTCTTCGGACAAGCGCGCGCTCATCTGCGCGTCGGCCTGTTCGAGCTGCGACGCGGCGCGCAGCAGCACGTGGTCCTTGATGATCGGGAACGCGCCGGTGCTGCGCTCCATGAAGCCGCGCCAGTCGTGCTGGAAGATCAGCGAGGCGCCATGGTCGATCAGCCACAGGCCGCGATGCCAGACCAGCAGGTTGGTGTTGCGCGCGCTGCGATCGACATTGCCGACGAAGGCGTCGTGCCAGACGATGCGCGAGGCGAGATCGGCATCGACCTGGTGCGCCAGCGGATCGAAGGTCACCGAGCCGGGCAGGAAGTCGAGCGCGAGGTTCTGGCCGGCGCTGTTGCGGATCAGCTCCTGGATCTCCGAGTCGGGCTCGGTGCGCGCGAGTTCGGCATCGACCTCGATGAAGACGATCTCGGGCACCGGCAGGCCGCAGGTGCGCGCCAGCTCGCCGGCCACGAGTTCGGCGATCAGCGCCTTCGGGCCCTGGCCGGCTCCGCGGAACTTGACGACGTAGAGCCCATCGTCGTCGGCCGCGACGACGGCCGGCAGCGAGCCGCCTTCACGCAAGGGCGTGAGGTATTGGGTGGCGGTGACCGTCCTGAGCAAGATGTCAGCCGATGCGCCCGAGCAGCAGGTATTCCATCAAGGCCTTCTGCACGTGCATGCGGTTCTCGGCCTCGTCCCACACGACGGACTGCGGCCCATCGATCACGTCGGCCGCGACTTCCTCGCCGCGATGCGCCGGCAGGCAGTGCATGAAGACGGCGTCGCGGCGCGCGGCAGCCATCATCTCGGCGTCGACGCACCAATCGGCGAAGGCCTTGATTCGCGCGTCGTTCTCGGCCTCGAAGCCCATGCTGGTCCAGACGTCGGTCGTGACCAGGTGGGCGCCGCGGCAGGCTTCGAGCGGGTTCTTGAAGACCTTGTAGCAGTCGCGGTTCTCGATGCCGGCCAGCACCGGATCGACCTCGTAGCCGCTGGGCGTGCTGACGTGGACCGTGAAGCCCAGCACCTCGGCCGCCTGCAGCCAGGTGTTGGCCATGTTGTTGCCGTCGCCGACCCAGGCCACGACCTTGCCGGCGATCGAGCCGCGATGCTCGATGTAGGTGAACAGGTCGGCCAGGATCTGGCAGGGATGGAACTCGTTGGTCAGGCCGTTGATGACCGGCACGCGCGAATGCGCGGCGAAGCGCTCGATCTTGGTCTGCTCGTAGGTGCGGATCATCACCAGGTCGACCATGCGGCTGATCACGCGCGCCGAGTCTTCCACCGGCTCGGCGCGGCCGAGCTGGCTGTCGCCGGTGGTCAGGTGAACGACCGAGCCGCCCATCTGGTACATGCCGGCCTCGAAGCTCACGCGCGTGCGGGTGCTGGCCTTCTCGAAGATCATCGCCAGCGTGCGATCGACCAGGGGCGTGTACTTCTCGTAGTTCTTGAAGCGCTTCTTGATGATCGCGGTGCGCTCGAAGAGATAGGCGTACTCCTCGGCGCGGAAGTCCTTGAACTGCAGGTAGTGCTTCATCAGGCGATTCCCAGGCTTCATCAGGCGGCCTCGGCCAGGAAGTCCTTGACCAGCGGCGCGAGCTGGGCGACCACGCGGTCGGCTTCCTCGGCGGTGATGATCAGCGGCGGCACCAGGCGGATCACCTTGTCGGCCGTCACGCTCAGCAGCAGGCGAGCCTGCGTCGCGGCGCGCTCGAGCAGCACGGTGCAGGGGCGATCGAGCTCGATGCCGATCATCAGGCCTTCGCCGCGGATCTCGACCACGCCGTCGAGGCTGCCGAGCTCGCGCTGCAGCGCGTCCTTCAGGCGCGCGCCGATCGCGGCGGCGTTGTCGAGCAGCCGGTCGGCTTCCATCACGGCGATGGTCTCGACCGCCGCGCGCATCGCCAGCGGATTGCCGCCGAAGGTCGTGCCGTGGTTGCCCGGGCCGAGCACGTTCACGGCCTTCTCGCCGACGACGACCGCGCCGATCGGCACGCCCGAGCCCAGGCCCTTGGCCAGCGGCATCACGTCCGGCTCGATGCCGGCCCATTGATGCGCGAACCACTTGCCGGTGCGCCCGACGCCGCACTGCACTTCGTCGAGCATCAGCAGCCAGCCCTGCTGGTCGCACAGCTGGCGCAGGCCCTGCAGGTAGTCCCAGCGCGCGGCATTGATGCCGCCTTCGCCCTGGATGGTTTCCAGGAACACGGCCACGACATTGCGGTTGGTCTTCGCGACCTCGCGCACCGCGCCGAGGTCGTTGAGCGGCACGCGCACGAAGCCCGGCACCAGCGGCTCGAAGCCCTTTTGCACCTTGGGGTTGCCGGTGGCCGAGAGCGTCGCGATCGAGCGGCCGTGGAAGGCTTTTTCGTAGACGATGATTTCCGGCGCGGCGATGCCCTGGTCATGGCCGTACTTGCGCGCGATCTTCAGCGCCGCCTCGTTGGCCTCGAGGCCCGAGTTGCAGAAGAAGGCGCCCGCCAGGCCCGAGATCTCGCACAGCTTGGCGGCCAGCTGCTCCTGCAGCGGCACCTGGTAGTAGTTGGAGGTGTGGATCATCTTGCCGATCTGGTCGGTCAGCGCGGCCACCAGCTTCGGGTGCGCATGGCCCAGCGTGTTGACCGCGATGCCGCCGAGCGCGTCGAGGTATTCGCGGCCCTCGGTGTCCCAGACTCGCAGGCCCTGGCCGTGCGACAGCGCGAACGGCAGGCGGCCATAGGTGTTGAGCACATGGGGCATCGCGGGAGCGGCGGGGGCGTTCATGGGCGGCTTTCGGACCTCGACAAAGACCAGGGAAGCAAAAGCGCAGCGGCCCGGTGATGCATTGGAGCGCTGCGCTCGCAAAGATTCTAAGGTCGAGCCGAGGGGCTGCTGCGCTGCAGCACAATACGGGGTTGTTCCGCGCGAACGGCCGGCCAAAAGCCGGGTTCGCCAGACTCCTGCGCAGCCACCCGTGTCCACTCCCGCCAAACCCCGCGAGATCTTCATCCAGGGCCTGACCCTGGAGGGACGCACGTTCCGCCCGAGCGACTGGGCGGAGCGGCTGGCCGGCGCGATGTCGTCGTTTCGGCCCGGCGGCGTGGTCAGCGGGCGCAGCGGCGCGATCGGCTACTCGCCGTATTGCGTGCCGACGGTGATCGGCAACGTGAAATGCGTGATCGTCAACGAGGCGCTGCGCGAGATCGAGCCGATGGCCTGGGACTTCGTCATGAACTTCGCGCGCGACAACCGGCTGCAGGTGAGCGAGGCTTGCCTGTTGCCGGAGGCGTCGAAGAAGGACTGATCCCGCGCCGGCGTCAGGCGTCGGGTTCGAAGGTGTCCGCGTAGTTCGCGTACAGCGACGCGTAGAACGCCGTCATGAACATCAGCGCCGCCGGCTGCATCGCGATCACGATCGCGTTGCCCAGGCCCAGCAGCGCCAGCACTGTCTGCGCCACCACGCTGAAGATCAGGAAGATCGCGAACCACGCGATGCCCATCAGCGCATAGGCGCGCCAGCCGCGCCAGCAAGCCACCACGCTCGCGAACAGCGCCTTGGCGATCGGCTGGCGGTCCCAGGCCACCAGCGCCGGCGCATGCCAGAACAGCAGCGAGACCACGCTCAGCACCCCGCTCGCCAGCATCATGCTCACGAGCGCGCCGCTCGCGACCGCCGGGTCCAGCTGCGGCGGCGTGCCGGCCTCGGCCGAGCGCGTGACCGAGTCGATCACTTGCTCCACCTGGCCGGCATCGAGCCACTCGACCACCAGCAGGCAGCCCATCACGATGACCGCATAGAGCAGACCCAGGCGCAGCAGCGGGCCGCGCAGCGTGCGGTCCTTCCAGGGCGAGAGCAGATAGCCCGGATGCACCGGCCGCCCGGCGCGCTGCTCGCGTCCAGCGATCAGGAAGCCCAGGGTCGCCGCCGGCATCAGCGCCAGCGATGCGACCGGCCCGACCCACGGCACTTGCGCCAGCACCAGGCCGGCGAACAGCACCAGCGCGAGGATCGCGGTATAGCCCAGCGGCTGGGCGAAGAAGCAGCGAAAGCCTTCGCGCACCCACAGGACGCCGCGCGCGGCGGGAACGTGCTTGAGCCGCATCTCAGGCCACCTGTCCCGCAGGAGGGTGCCAGGGTGCGCCGATGCGCTCGCGCAGCACGCGCTCGAAATGCGTCGGGTCGTGCGGCTTGAGCAGCGCCGCGTCGCGCGGCAGGTGCAGGTCCCACAGCCGCGACAGCCAGAAGCGAAACGCCGCGGCGCGCAGCAGGCCGGGAAACAGCCGGTGCTCGTCGCCGGTGAGCGGGCGCACGCGCTCGTAGGCCGCGACGAAGGCCTCGGCGCGCTCCTCGTCGAGGCGGCCCGAGGCGAGGTCGATGCACCAGTCGTTGATGCACACCGCGATGTCGAAGCCGAAGCTGTCGACGCCGGCAAAGTAGAAGTCGAAGAAGCCGCTCAGGCGTTCGCGGCCGTTCGCGTCGGTGGCGAACATCACGTTGTCGCGAAACAGGTCGGCATGCACCGGCCCGCGCGGCAGGCGCGCATAGGCAACCGAGGCGGCGAGCTCGTGCTGGAACGCGAGCTCGGCATCGAGCAGCGCGCGTTCGGGCTCGCTGACGAAGGGCCGCACCTGAGGCACGGTCTCGTCCCACCAGGCCAGGCCGCGCAGGTTGGGCTGGTGCATCGCGAAGTCGGCGCCGGCAAGGTGCATGCGCGCGAGCATCTCGCCGACTTGCTCGCAGTGCTCGATGTCGGGCGCCAGCGCATGGCCGCCGGCCAGGCGGTCGACCACCGCGGCGGGCTTGCCGGACAAGGTGTGCAGGATCTCGCCGCTCGCGTCGGCCTGCGGATCGGGCACCGGGATCGCGCGCTGCGCGAGGTGCTTCATCAGGTGCAGGTAGAAGGGCAGCTGCTCGAACGTGAGCCGCTCGAACACCGTCAGCACGTACTCGCCCTGCTCGCAGCTGGCGAAGTAGTTGGTGTTCTCGATGCCCGCGGCGATCGCCTTCAGGCTGATCAGCCGCCCGAGGCCGAGCCGCGCGACGAGCGCGGCCGCATCGTCGTGGGCGATTTCGGTGAATACCGCCATGCAGGGATACGGCTGCGCCGCCAGAAAAGCGCGACGGGGCCGCTCAAAAGGTCTTGATTTCCCAGCGCGCCTGGCCGGTCGTGCCGCGCGAGTTGGCCGGGCCTTCGCTCGGATCGCGGCCGGCGTCGACCGGCACGACCTCGTAGCTGGCCTTGGGGCCGACCTTGGGCGTGACCTTGATGCTCTTGACCGCGCCGCGCACGCGCAGCTCCTCGATGCGGGCGTTGTCGTCCTCGATCGTGGTGCGCTTGACGTTGGGCTCCTTGCCGTCCGGCGTGCCCGGAATCTCCTCGATCACGGTCCAGCCCGGCGGGGTGGCGTGGGCGAGCGCGGCGAGGCCGAACAGCAGCGCCGCGGCGGTGGGCCGCAGCAGGGTGGCGAGGCGCGAAAGCGAGGTCATGGGCGGCATTGTAGGTGGGCCGCCCGGCGCCCGGCCTTTCGCCACAATGCGCGCATGAACGACGCCACGACGACGCACCCGACCACGCTCTTGCTGGTCGACGGCTCCAGCTACCTCTACCGCGCCTACCACGCGCTGCCCGACCTGCGCGGGCCCCAGGGCGAGCCGACCGGTGCGGTGCACGGCATCGTCGCGATGCTCAAGCGCCTGCGCGAGCAGTTCCCCGCCGCCCATGCCGCCTGCGTGTTCGATGCCAAGGGCAAGACCTTTCGCGACGACATCTATCCCGAGTACAAGGCCCAGCGCGCGCCGATGCCCGACGACCTGCGCCTGCAGATCGAGCCGATCCACGAGATCGTCAAGCTGCTCGGCTGGCCGGTGCTCGAGGTGCCCGGCATCGAAGCCGACGACGTGATCGGCACGCTCGCGCAGGTGGCGGCGCGCAGCGGCCACTCGGTCGTGATCTCGACCGGCGACAAGGACCTCGCCCAGCTCGTGACGCCGCAGGTGAGCCTGGTCAACACGATGAGCAACGAGCGGCTCGACGAGGCCGGCGTGCTGGCCAAGTTCGGCGTGCCGCCCGAGCGCATCGTCGACTACCTCACGCTGATGGGCGACGCGGTCGACAACGTGCCCGGCGTCGACAAGGTCGGCCCCAAGACGGCTGCCAAGTGGATCGCCGAACACGGCTCGCTCGACGGCGTGATCGCCGCGGCCGCCGGCGTCAAGGGCGTGGCGGGCGACAACCTGCGCCGCGCGCTCGACTGGCTGCCGACGGGGCGCACGCTGGTGACCGTCAAGTGCGATTGCGATCTCGCCGGCCATGTCGAGGGCTGGCCGTCGATCGAGGCGCTGGGATTCAAGCCGGTCGACCAGGAGGCGCTGCTGGGCTTCTATGCGAAGCATGGCTTCAAGACCTGGAAGAAGGAGCTCGAAGGCGGTGGCGTCGCCGCGGCCTCGCGCGAGGTCGAGCCGGCCGCCAACAACGAAGACGAGCCCGACCTGCCGATGCCCGCCGCCGTGGTCGACAAGCGCTACGACTGCGTGCTCGACGAGGCGATGCTCGATCAGTGGATCGCCAGGATCGCCGCCGCCGAGCTGGTGGCGCTCGACACCGAGACCGATTCGCTCGACGCGATGCGCGCGCGCATCGTCGGCATCTCGTTCTCGGTGAAGCCGGGCGAGGCCTGCTACATCCCGCTGGCGCACTCGTACCCCGGCGCGCCGGACCAGCTGCCGCTCGATGCGGTGCTCGCCAGGCTCAAGCCCTGGCTCGAGGACGCCTCGCGCGCCAAGGTCGGCCAGAACCTGAAATACGACACCCACGTGCTGCGCAACCACGGCATCGAGCTCAGGGGCATCGCGCACGACACCCTGCTCGAAAGCTACGTGCTCGAGGCGCACAAGCCGCACAGCCTCGAAAGCCTGGCCGATCGGCACGTCGGGCGCAGCGGCCTGTCGTACGAGGACGTCGCGGGCAAGGGCGCGCAGCAGATCCCGTTCGCACAGGTGAGCGTCGAGCGCGCGACCGAGTACTCGGGCGAAGACAGCGACATGACGCTGCACGTGCACCAGGCGCTGTGGCCGCGGCTCGAGCTGGAAGAGCGCATGCGCTTCGTCTACGAGAAGATCGAGATGCCCAGCTCCGAGGTGCTGGGCAAGATCGAGCGCCACGGCGTGCGGATCGACGCCGAGCTGCTCGCGCGCCAGAGCCACGAACTGGCCACGCGCATGGTCGCGCTCGAGCAGGAAGCGCATGCGATCGCGGGCCAGCCCTTCAACCTCGGCAGCCCCAAGCAGATCGGCGAGATCCTGTTCGGCAAGCTCGGCCTGCCGGTCAAGAAGAAGACCGCCTCGGGCGCGCCGAGCACGGACGAAGAAGTGCTGCAGGAACTCGCGGCCGACTATCCGCTGCCGGCCAAGCTGCTCGAGCACCGCTCGCTGTCCAAGCTCAAGGGCACCTACACCGACAAGCTGCCGCAGATGATCAACCCGGCCACCGGCCGCGTGCACACCAACTACGCGCAGGCGGTCGCGGTGACCGGGCGCCTGGCGAGCAACGACCCCAACCTGCAGAACATCCCGATCCGCACGGCAGAAGGCCGCCGCGTGCGCGAGGCCTTCGTCGCGCCCGCGGGCAGCGTGATCGTCAGCTGCGACTACTCGCAGATCGAGTTGCGCATCATGGCGCACATGGCCGAGGACCCGGGCCTGCTGCGCGCCTTCGCCGAAGGCATCGACGTGCATCGCGCGACTGCCAGCGAGGTGTTCGGCGTGCCGGTGCCCGAGGTCTCGAGCGAGCAGCGCCGCTATGCCAAGGTGATCAACTTCGGGCTGATCTACGGCATGGGCGCGTTCGGGCTGGCGAGCAACCTGGGCATCGAGCAAAAGGCCGCGAAGGACTACATCGAGCGCTATTTCGCGCGCTTCGCCGGCGTCAAGCGCTACATGGACGAGACCAAGTCACGCGCGGCGCAGCTGGGCTTTGTCGAGACCTATTTCGGGCGTCGCATCTACCTGCCCGAGATCCGCGGCGGCAACGGCCCGCGCCGCACCGCGGCCGAGCGCCAGGCGATCAACGCGCCGATGCAAGGCACGGCGGCCGATCTGATCAAGCTCGCGATGATCGCGGTGCAAGGCGCGCTGGAGCGCGAGGGCCGGGCCACGAAGATGATCATGCAGGTGCACGACGAACTGGTGTTCGAGGTGCCCGAGTCCGAGCTCGAGTGGGTCAAGCGCGAGGTGCCGGCGCTGATGGCCGGCGTGGCTGCGCTGAAGGTGCCGCTGATCGCGGAGGTCGGCGTCGGCCCGAACTGGGACAAGGCGCACTGATCAGCCGTCGCTGCGCGCCTCCATTGCTCGCAGCACCGCGACCATGTCCTCGCGCCCATGGCCGAGCGCCAGCGTCTCGCCGTACAGCGCATGGCAGGCATCGAGCAGCGGCGACGCGATGCCGGCTTCGCGCGCGGCCTCGGCGACCAGGCGGTTGTTCTTCAGCACGTCGGCGATCGCCGCCTGAACGGAGAAATCGCCGGCGACCAGCTTTTGCAGCTTGATGCGCGAGACGTCGCTGGCCATCGGGCCGGCGTCGAGCACTGCGCGAAAGCGTTCGAGGTCGACGCCGTTGCGCTGCGCGAAGTGAAAGGCCTCGGCGAGGCCGGTCGCCATCGTGATCAGGAACAGGTTGACCGAGAGCTTCATCAGCAAGGCGCTCGGCACCTCGCCGCAGACGATGGTCTCGCGGCAGATCGGCGCGAGCAGCGGCCGCACCTCGTCGACCGCGGCCGCGTCGCCCGCCAGCATGCCGATCAACTGCCCCGCCTCGGCCGGCTTGCGCGAACCCGATACCGGCGCCTCGACGAAGCGCCCGCCCGCGACGCGCACCTCGGCCTCCAGCGCGCGCGTGAAGGCCGGCGCATGCGTGCTCATCACGACCAGCGTGTGGCCGCGCACCAGCGCGGCGAACTGCGGCGTGCCGCGCGCGAGCACGGCATCGAGCGCAGCGTCGTCGGCCAGCATCAGGATCACGATGCGCGCGCGCTCGAACAGCGCGGCGGCGCTGTCGGCGACCTGCGCGCCCGCGGCGCGCAGCGGCTCGCATTTCGCGGCCTGGCGGCTCCAGACGATCAGCGGCCTGCCGGCGCGCGCGAGGTTCATCGCCATCGGCTCGCCCATCACGCCCAGGCCGATGAAGCCGACGGGGCTCATGTCGTTCATGACTTCGATTCGACCGGCACCAGGATCGCGTCGCCGGTCGCCACCAGTTTCGACGTTTGATCATCGCCGATCGCCAGCAGCTCGGCACGCGCGAACACCTGCTTGCGTCCGGCCTTGAGCACGCGCCCACGCGCGACGAAGCGCGTGCCGACCGCGGGCGCGAGGCAGTTGACCGAGAAGTGCGATGCCAGCACCTGGCCGGCGACGGTGGCGGCCGCGAAGCCGCAGGCGGTGTCGAGCATCGCGCCGATCAGCCCGGCATGCAGGAAGCCGGCGTACTGGCCCATCTCGTCGGCGCGCCAGTCCATCGCGAGTTCGGCCTCGCCGGCGGCGGCCTGCGTGACCTCGAAGCCGGCCCAGCGGTTGAACGCGGCGGTGCTGTTGATGCTGCGAAGCGTGTCGAGCATGTCGGCCTCCTTCTTAACGGCGACGAGCGATCGTAGGCAGGCGTGGTGCGCCTGCGCGTCACGGTCGCGACAGCCGCGTGCTGTCACGCCGATTTCATGCGCGTGCCCGAGCCCTGTCACATGCCTTTGAAACGATGCCAGTCCATGCGAAAGATGGCGATCGACTGGCGGGCATGGGCTTTCTCGGGAGGCCGCGAGGCGCTGTCGGCGCCGCCGGGCCTGATGCCTCCGCAGCCGGTGGAACCGCTCACCGACGAGCCGCCGCCGACCGCGCGCCTGTCGGTGCGCGCCGCGTGGATCTCCGACGTGCACCTGGGCACGCCCGGCTGCCAGGCGACGGCGCTGCTCGACTTCCTCAAGCACCTCGAGTGCGACACGCTCTACCTGGTCGGCGACATCATCGACGGCTGGCAGCTCAAGCGCAGCTGGTACTGGCCGCAGGCGCACAACGACGTGATCCAGAAGCTGCTGCGCAAGGCGCGCAAGGGCACGCGCGTGGTGTTCGTGCCGGGCAACCACGACGAGTTCGCGCGCAAGTACCTCGACCACGAGTTCGGCGGCATCGAGGTGCTCGAGGACGCGATGCACCAGACCGCCGACGGCCGCAAGCTTTGGATCACCCACGGCGACTACTTCGACGGCGTGATCCAGTGCGCCAAGTGGCTGGCCTACGTGGGCGACTCGGCCTACGAGTTCACGCTCAAGCTCAACCGCTGGTTCAACTCGCTGCGCGCGCGCCTGGGCCTGCCGTACTGGAGCCTGAGCAAGTACCTCAAGCTCAAGGTCAAGCGCGCGGTCAGCTTCATCGGCGACTTCGAGCGCGCGGTCGCGCGCGAGGCCCAGCGCCGCGGCGCCGACGGCGTGGTCTGCGGCCACATCCACCACGCCGAGCTGCGCATGATCGACGGCGTGCTCTATGCCAACGACGGCGACTGGGTCGAAAGCCTCACCGCCCTGGTCGAGCATGCCGACGGCCGGCTCGAGATCGTCGACTGGTCATCCCGCATGGCGGCCCAGTCCGCCGCGTTGCGGCAAGCCCCGCAAGCCAGCGTGGTGGGCTGAGGCGCCGGGGCGCTGTCGCCAGCGTGACAACCCGGCCAGCCAGTGTGTGCGCGGGCTGCGTCAGTGTGTGACAGCTCACCGGGCGCGCCCCGCAGTTGAAAGGCCCGCTCGCCGCGAAGCTGACGCGGGCTGACCCTGCATACGAGCACTTGCACGTTCCGATACGGCGCACTCGCTGCTGCCGCGCGCCACAGGCGGGCGCCGCGCACGCAGTGGCATAGCGATTGCAAAAAGGCAGGCCGCGGCGGCGACCCAACGGCGACGTCGGCGCGGGTGTTTGCAATCCAACGAGGAGACACGATGAGCAAGAGAAGCAGCAGCCAGGCGGCCATTTCGCGGTCGCTGATCATCGGTGGGGCCTTCGCGGCCGCGGCCGGCGCGGCGAGCGCGCAATCCAGCGTCACGATCTACGGCCGCGTCGACATCGCGGCCCAATACAGCACCACGACGCGCAACGTCAACGACAACATCTCCGAGATCGCCAGCGGCGGCATCGGCCCGTCGATCTGGGGTCTGCGCGGCAGCGAGGACCTCGGCAACGGCTTGAGCGCGTTCTTCAACCTCGAGGCGCACTTCCAGGCCGACAACGGTGCCTCGATCGGCCCGGGCGCCGGCCAGCTCGGCTCGGGCGGCTTCCGCCGGCAAGCCAACGTCGGCCTGAAGTCCGAATGGGGTTCGGTCACGCTGGGCCGCCAGTACAGCCCGGCGATCCTCGCCAACCTCGGCACCGAGCCGCGCGGCTTCAAGGAAAACCTCTCGGGCCTGTACCCGTACGCCTTCAATCAGTTCCCCGGCGGCAACACGCAAAACGACCTGGGCATCTTCATCGGCAACGCGGTCTCGTACAGCAACAACTTCGGGCCGGTCTATGTCGGCGCGGCGTTTGGTGCCGGCGAGGGCTTCGGTCGCACGATCGCGCTGGGCGCGAACTACACGACCGGCGCGTTCATCATCTCGGGCTCCTACCAGGAAATCGACGCGCCCACGTCCACCAGCGACGGCACGGTCCACTACATGATCGGCGGCGCGCTGCCGCTGGGCGCGTTCAAGCTCAAGGCCAACTACCAGCACTCGACCGAAGACATCCTCGGTGCCGAGGTCAGCAAGGTCGACTTCTGGGGCATCGGCGCCGACTGGGCCTGGAACTCGCGCAACACCGCGACCATCGCTTACTACGACGGCAAGGACGACCACAACTCCGGCGACAAGACCAAGACCCTGGTGCTGAGCAACGACTACTCGCTGTCCAAGCGCACCACGCTGTACGTGCAGTACGCCTATGCCGACGCCGACTCCGCTGCGAGCGCGCGCACCGGCGTGATCCTCAACGGCAGCTTCCCGGACGAGAAGACCTCGGTCTTCGCGGTCGGCATCAGCCACAACTTCTGATCGTCCCCGCATCGATCGAAGCGACGATCACCTCCGAACCGCCGGGCACGCGCGGCGCTGCAACCTGGGCGGCGCCGTAGCGACCCGAGCGTCGCCGTGGGTCCGCGGCCGGTCAACGGCTGCGGACCCTTTTTTCTTCGAGCGGCGCTGTCACCGAACCGTCTTCGAAAATTCATAGACTCCAGGAATGAGCGCCCTCTCGCCTGAAGTCTCGTCCTTGCCGACGCCGCCCGCCGTTCCCCTGCTCAATCGCGAGCAGGCCATGCTGGAGTTCAACCGCCGCGTGCTGGCGCAGGCCCAGCGCGAGGACGTGCCGCTGCTCGAGCGGCTGCGCTACATCTGCATCGTCTCGTCCAACATGGACGAGTTCTTCGAGGTCCGTTTCGCCGACGTGCTCGAGGCCGCGCAGCAGCCCGAGGGCGGCCCGACGCGTCGCGCGCTGGTCGAGGTGGCCACGGCCGCGCACCGCCTGATCGACGACCAGTACGCCACCTTCAACGACATCGTGATGCCCGCGCTCAAGCAGCGCGGCGTCGTCGTGCTCAACCACGCCGAGCGCGACGAGGCGCAGCGCCGCTGGGTCGACCAGTTCTTCCAGCGCCAGGTCAGGCCGCTGCTCGTGCCGGTGGGCCTCGATCCGGCGCATCCGTTTCCGCAGGTGGCGAACAAGTCGCTGAACTTCATCGTCGAGCTCGGCGGCGCCGATGCCTTCGGCCGCGAGAACCGCATCGCGATCGTCAAGGTGCCGCGCGTGCTGCCGCGCGTGATCCGGCTGCCGGCCGCGATCTCGCATGGCCAGCAGGCCTTCGTGATGCTGTCGTCGGTGATCCGCGCGCATCTCGAGGAGCTGTTCTCGGGCCGCACGGTGGAGTCGTTCTCGCAGTTCCGCGTCACGCGCGACTCCGATCTCGACGTCGACGACGAGGACATCCTCAACCTGCGCACCGCGCTGCGCTCGGGCCTCGCGACGCGCCACTTCGGGCAGGCGATCCGGCTCGAGGTGGTCAACACCTGCCCCGAGGCGCTGAGCGATTTCCTGCTGTCGCAGTTCGCGCTGCCGGAGGCCGCGCTCTACAAGGTCAACGGCCCGGTCAACCTGGTGCGGCTCAACGAGCTGATCGACCAGGCCGACGACGACCTCGCCGACGGCCTTCCTTCGCTGCGCTTCACGCCGCACGAGCCCTCGTGGCCGGCGACGCTGCCGCGCCAGGGCGGCATGTTCGAGCGCCTGCGCCAGGGCGACGTGCTGCTGCACCATCCGTTCGAGAGCTTCGAGCCGATCGTGCAGTTGCTGCGCGAGGCGGTCGCCGATCCCGACGTGCTGGCGATCAAGCAGACCATCTACCGCACCGGCAGCCAGAGCGCGCTGATGGACCTGCTGCTCGAAGGCGCGCGGCGCGGCAAGGAAGTGATGGCCGTCGTCGAGCTCAAGGCGCGCTTCGACGAGGAAGCCAACATCAACTGGGCCGAGCGGCTCGAGGCGGTGGGCGCGCAGGTCGTCTACGGCATCGTCGGGCTGAAGACGCACGCCAAGCTGCTGCTGATCACGCGGCGCGAGCGCGCCAATAACGGCCAGACGGTGCTGCGCCGCTACGCGCACCTGTCGACCGGCAACTACAACGCCAAGACCGCGCGGCTGTACACCGACGTCGCCTGCCTGACCGCCGACCCCGAGCTGACGTCCGATGCCGACGGCGTGTTCCAGCAGCTCGCCAGCCTCACGCGGGGTCGCCCGCCGCGCCAGCTGCTGCTGGCGCCCTCGACGCTGCAGCGGCAATTGATCAAGCTGATCGGGCGCGTCGCGCAGGCCGCGCGCGAAGGGGCGCCGGCGCGCATCGTCGCCAAGTTCAATTCGCTGACCGACGAAAGCCTGTGCGCCGCCCTGGCCGAGGCCTCGCAGGCCGGCGCGAAGATCGATCTCATCGTGCGCGGCGCCTGCATGCTCGCGCCGGGCGTGCCGGGCTCGACCGACAACGTGCGGGTGCGCTCGATCGTCGGGCGCTTCCTCGAGCACACGCGGGTGTTGTACTTCCGCTGGGGCCAGGGCGAGGACGACGAGGCGCTGTACCTCAGCAGCGCCGACTGGATGAGCCGCAACATGCTGCGCCGCATCGAGCTGGCCTGGCCGGTGCGCGACGCGGCACTGCGCCAGCGCGTGATCGACGAATGCCTGCTGCCCTATCTGCACGACGGCCGCGACGCTTGGCTGCAGCAAAGCGACGGCTGCTACACGCGCGTCGGCAGCGACGGCCCGAGCGCGCAGCAGGCGCTGCTGGCGCTCAAGACCGGCGGCTGAAGGCCACGAGGGCAAGCATGGACTTGATCCTCTGGCGCCATGCCGAAGCCCAGCTCGAGCGCGAGGGCCAGGACGATCTTCAGCGCACGCTCACGCCCAAGGGCGAGCGCCACGCGCAGCGCATGGCCGAGTGGCTCAACCGGCGCCTGGCCGAGTCGACGCGCATCGTCGCGAGCCCGGCGCTGCGCTGCCAGCAGACCGCCAAGGCGCTGGGGCGCAGCTACAAGACCTTGTCGCCGCTGGCGCCCGACGGCAGCGTCGACGCGCTGCTGGCGGCGGCGCGCTGGCCGGCCAGCAGCGAGCCGGTGCTGGTGATCGGGCACCAGCCGACGCTGGGCATGGCCGCGGCGCGACTCTTGACCGGCCACGACCACCCCTGGGCGCTGAAGAAGGGCGCGGTCTGGTGGCTGCGCCAGCGCGAGCGCGAAGGCGACGACCAGGTCGTGCTGCTGGCGGTGCAGGGCGTCGAGATGCTCTGAGCGCGGCCGCGCCGCGCGACACGTCAGACCGTGTCGATGCGCAGCTGCATGCGCCCGCTGCGCGCCCACAGCGCGACTTCCTCGCCGAGCAGGTACATCGTGCGCGGATGACCGACGGCCCATTCGGCGTCGATCACCAGGCGCGCGCCGCGCGAACCGCGTTCGAGCCGCAGCACGCCGCTGCTGCCTTCGTCGCGCCGCGCATGGCACAGCACGGCGGCCAGGCGCAGCGCGAGCACCTGCGCGGCGACCGTCTCGTCGCCCAGGTGCGCGAGCTTGGCGAGCGAGCCGCGATGGCCCAGCACCAGCTCGGCGACGCGGCGCTGCTGGCTCTGCGAGAAGCCGGGCGCATCGACATGCGCGAGCAGGTAGGCGCTGTGGCGGTGGTGGTCGTGGTGCGAGATCGACATGCCGACCTCGTGCAGCTGCGCGGCCCAGCCGAGCTCGCGGCGGCGCTCGTCGTCGAACTCGACCAGCCGGCCGTTGCGCGGCGCGACGCATTCGTAGAGCTCCAGCGCCAGCGCATGCACGCGGTCGGCCTGGGGGAGGTCGACGCCGAAGCGGCGCTGCAGCTCGGCGACCGAGAGTTCGCGCACGTCGAGCACCTCGGCGTGGTCGGGGTCGCTGGCGGCGTCGAGACGATCCGCCAGGTCGAACAGCACGCCCTGGCGCAATGCGCCGCGCGCGGGCTGCAGCGCGTCGATGCCGAACTGGATCGCCAGCGTGTAGAGGATCGACAGGCCGCCGCCGAGCACCGCGCGGCGCTCGGGCTTGAGGCCGGGCAGGTCGAGCTTGTCCTGGTGGCCCGCCGCGAGGCAGGCCTCGATGCACCAGCGCAGGCCGTGCGGCGTGATCGCGCCGTCGGTCACGCCATTGGCGGCCAGCAGCTGCGAGACCGCGCCGGCCGTGCCCGACGAGCCCAGCGCCTCGACCCAGCTGCCGGGCCAAAACGGCTGCAGTGCCTCTTCGAGCTCGGCGCCGGCGGCGATCTGCGCGGCGCGAAAGCCGGCCGCGGTGAAGCGGCCGTCGCCGAAGTAGCGCATCGACAGGCTCACGCTGCCGACCTGGAAGCTCTCGGCGATGCGCGGCACGCGGCCGCGCCCGAGGATCATCTCGGTGGAGCGCCCGCCGATGTCGATCACCAGGCGCGGACGGTCGCTGGGCTGCAGCCGCGCGACGCCGGCGAAGATCAGTCGCGCTTCCTCGCGGCCCGAGATCACTTCGATCGGATGGCCCAGCACGCTGCGCGCGCGGGCGAGGAAGGCATCGCGGTTCTTGGCCTCGCGCAGCGTCTGCGTCGCGACGGCGCGCAATTGAACAGCGCTCACGCCGGGCACGCTGCGCAGGCGCAGCGCGAAGCGCTCCAGGCAGGCCAAGCCGCGCTGCTGCGCGGCCTCGGTCAGGCGGCCTTCGGTGTCGAGGCCGCCGCCCAGGCGCACGGTTTCCTTCAGGTAATCGATGCGGCGATAGCGGCCGCGGTGGATGTGGCCGATCTCGAGCCGAAAGCTGTTGGAGCCGATGTCGATCGCGGCCAGCAGGCCCGGCGTGGTGGCGAAGGCGCTGGGGGCGTCGGCCACGGCGTCGGGGGATTCGTGTCGCGAAGACTGCATGGCCGCGATTGTCTGCGAAGGCCGTGCCGGCGCGATGACGGCGTGCTTCCTAGAATCCGCGCTCCTTCAACCACCGCCGGCGAGGCCCGAGACCATGTTCAAGCAGGAATTCGACAGCCTGGTTCCCGCGCGCGATTTCTCGCGCCGCGACTTCGTGCAGACCTCGGTCGGCGCCGGCTTCGCCGCCGCCGTGATGCCGGTGGCGGCGCAAAGCCTGATCACGACCGACACCCAGGGCCTGAGCGCCGGCGCGATCGAGATCCCGGTCGGCAGCTTCAAGATGCCGGCCTATCGCGCCGCGCCCGCAGGCAAGAGCGGCCTGCCGGTGGTGCTGGTGATCAGCGAGATCTTCGGCGTGCACGAGCACATCGCCGATGTGGCGCGGCGCTTCGCGAAGCAGGGCTTCCTGGCGATCGCGCCGGAGCTGTTCGTTCGCCAGGGCGATGCGAAGAACCAGCCCGATGTCGCGACGCTGATGAAAGAGGTCGTCTCCAAGGTGCCCGACGCGCAGGTGATGGGCGACCTCGACGCCACCGTCGCGTGGGCGCAGGCCAACGGCGGCGATACCTCGAAGCTGGGCATCACCGGCTTTTGCTGGGGCGGGCGCATCACCTGGCTCTATTCGGCGCACAGCGACAAGGTCAAGGCCGGCGTCGCCTGGTACGGCCGCCTGGTCGGCGCGACCAGCGAGCTGGCGCCCAAGCAGCCGATCGACCTGGCCGACACGCTGAAGGCGCCGGTGCTGGGCCTGTACGGCGGGCAGGACCAGGGCATCCCGCTTGACACGGTCGATAAGATGAAAGTGGCCCTGGCGGCCGGCAGCGCGACGGCGAGGAAGAGCGAATTCCGGGTCTATCCGGACGCGCCGCATGCCTTCCATGCCGACTACCGCCCCAGCTATCGCAAGGACGCAGCCGAAGACGGCTGGAAGCGCTGCCTGGCCTGGTTCAAGGCCCACGGCGTGGCCTGATTCCGAAGAACAGAAAGAAAGATCGAGATGTCGATGACCCTGGTGTGGATCGTGGCGGCGACGCTGGTGGGCGGCGTGCTGTCGGTCGTGATCGCGGCCGGCATCACGGTCTCGGTGTTGTCGCTGATCGTGCGCCACCTGGTCAGCCTGTCGGCCGGCGTGCTGCTGGGCACGGCCCTGCTGAACCTGCTGCCCGAAGCCTTCGAGCAGCACAGCGGCGCTGCGCCGCAGGCGCTGTTCCTGACGCTGCTGGGCGGGCTGCTGTTCTTCTTTCTGCTCGAGAAGGTGGAGCTGTATCGGCACACGCACCACCACGAGGGTGATGGCCATCACCACCATCACCACTTCGATGCCGAGCAGGCCGGGCGCGGCGGCTGGAGCGTGCTGGTGGGCGACAGCATCCACAACTTCTGCGACGGCGTGCTGATCGCGGCGGCCTTCCTTGCCGACACCCACCTGGGCATCGCGACCGCGGCCGCGGTGATCGCGCACGAGATCCCGCAGGAGGTGGGTGACTACATCGTGCTGCTCAATGCCGGCTTCACGCGTGCGAAGGCCCTGACCTACAACGCGATCTCGGGGCTGGCGGCGGTGGCCGGCGGCGTGATCGGCTATTTCGTGATCGGGCCGTTCGAGCAGTACACGCCGTATCTGCTCGTCATCGCGTCGAGCAGCTTCATCTACGTGGCGGTGGCCGATCTGATTCCGCAGCTGCAGCGCCGTCTGGCGTGGCGCGAGCTGCTGGCGCAGCTGGGGTGGCTGGCGGCGGGGCTGTTGCTGATCGCGGCGGTGGCCGGTGTGTCGCACGAGCATGGTCATGGCCACGAGGGCCACGACCATGCCGGCGAGTCATCGAAGGGTCAGTCCGCCGCGAAGCAGTAGAAGCGGCCGTTGCCGCCGGTCTTGGCGAGCTGTTCCATGCTGCAGCCCGGCGTCTGGTGCGAGAAGTTCCACGAGGTGGCCCAGTTCTCGCCGTTCGGGCCGACGCGATCGTGGTGGCCGACGATGGCCGAGCCGTCCGCGTCGCCGCGGGTCCAGCCGGCGCAGCTGGTATCGGTCTGAGGCGCGAAGGCGGTGCCGTCCGAGCGCGTGCCCGTCAGGATGTCGTGCTCGTTGGGGTTGTCGCCGCGGCCCTTGACGATGTTGCCGCGCTCGTCGAGCGCGGTGGTCTTGCTGATGTTGTTGCCGTCGTGCAGGTGCGTGAGATCGCGCGCGATCAGCTCGCCCTTGGCGTTGAACCACGGGCCCTTGCCGATGCGGTCGCGCGCGTTGACCGCGGCCACCGGCGCGGCGCCGAGGACCGGCGGCACGCTGAGGTAGGCGCGCCAGGTCTTGCTGCCGGCGCCGGCGGCGGACGCCAGCTTCTGGCACTGCGCATCGGCGCCGGCCAGTCCGCCGAGATTGCCGCCCTTGCCGCTGCCGGCGCTGGTGACGAAGAAGCTCATCGGGCCCTTGGGAGCGGCAGCGGCCGCGGTCGGCTTGCTCGGGCTGGGGCTGCTGCAGGCCGTGACGAGGGCGAGCGCCGCGGCGCTTGCGGCCAGGAGACTCGGGTGACGCATCGACAACCTCCTTGGGGTGGATTGAAGCGCGTGTATAGCGCATCGCCACCCGCAGCGGATGCGGATGTCCCCGAGGCCTCAGCCGGAATTGCGCAGGCCCGCCGCCACCCCGTTGATCGACAGGTGAATCCCCCGCTGCACTCGCTCGTGCACCTCGCCCGCGCCGTCCTTCTGCGCGCGATAGCGCCGCATCAGCTCGACCTGCAAGTGGTTCAGCGGATCGAGGTACGGGAAGCGATGCGCGATCGAGCGCGCCAGGGCCGGGTTGGCGGCCAGGCGCGTCTTCTCACCGGTCACCAGCGCCAGTGCCTGCTCGGTGCGCTGCCATTCGCCCTGGATCGCATCGAAGATCTTCTTCGCGCGCCGACGGTCCGGCACCAGCTCCACATAGCGCGCCGCGACCGCGAGGTCGCCCTTGGCCAGCACCATGTCCATGTTCGACAGCAGCGTGCGCAGGAACGGCCATTCCTTGTGCATGCGCTGCAAAAGCTTCGTGCGCTCGCCGCGTTCGCGTGAATTGGCCGCCGCGTCGAGCCAGCCCATCACCGCCGAGCCGAAGCCGTACCAGCCCGGCAGCGCCGCGCGGCACTGGCCCCAGCTGAAGCCCCAGGGAATCGCACGCAAGTCCTCGATCGCCTGCGTCGCCTTGCGCGAGGCCGGCCGCGAGCCGATGTTCAGCTCGGCGATCTCGCGGATCGGCGTCGCAGCGAAGAAGTAATCGGTGAAGCCCGGGGTCTCGTAGACCAGCGCGCGATAGGCCGACATGCTGCGCGCCGAGAGCTCCTCGGCCGCCTCGAGAAAGACCTTGGGCGCCGGGCGCGCCGGCTGCAGCAGCGAGGCCTCGAGCGTGGCGGCGACCAGGGTCTCGAGATTGCGTCGGCCGATCTCGGGGTTGGCGTACTTCGAGGCGATGACTTCGCCTTGTTCGGTCAAGCGGATCTGGCCGTTCACCGTGCCCGGCGGCTGCGCGAGGATCGCTTGATAGCTCGGGCCGCCGCCGCGGCCGACCGTGCCGCCGCGGCCGTGGAACAGGCGCAGCACCAGGCCATGCTTGGCCTGCAGCGGCGCGAACAGCTCGACCAGCGCGGTCTCGGCGCGATAGAGCTCCCAGTTGCTGGTCAGGAAGCCGCCGTCCTTGTTGCTGTCGGAATAGCCCAGCATCACGTCCTGCTCGGCCCCGGAGCGCAGCACCAGATCGAGCACGCCCGGCACCGCGTAGTAGCCGCGCATGATGTCGGCCGCGTGGCGCAGGTCGGCGATGGTCTCGAACAGCGGCACGACGATCAGCGCGGCCTTCGCGTCGCGATCGTCGAGCCGGCCTTCCATCAGGCCGGCTTCCTTTTGCAGCAGCAGGACCTCGAGCAGGTCGCTCACGGTCTCGGTGTGGCTGATGATCGCGTGGCGGATCGCGCTCGCGCCGAAGCACGCGCGGCCCTCGCGCGCGGCCTCGAAGATCGCCAGTTCGCCTTGCGTCTTGGCCGAGTAGCTCGCGTGCGGCACGCGCAGCGGTCGCGCGTCGTTGAGCGCGGCGACCAGGCGCGCGATCTTGGCGTCTTCGTCGAGCGCGGTGTAGTCGGGCTCGATGCGCGCCACCTTGAACAGCTCGGCCAGCACCAGCTCGTGCTGATCGGAGCTTTGACGCAGGTCGATGGTCGCGAGATGGAAGCCGAACACCTGCACGCCGCGGATCAGCGGCGCGAGCCGGTCGGCCGCGAGCGATTCGCCGTGATGGCTGGCCAGCGAGGCCTGCACCGTGCGCAGGTCGGCGAGGAACTCGTCGGCGCTCGCATACGGCGCCGACGGTGCGACCGCATGGCGCAGCGCCTCGGTGCCGGTGAGCGCGTGCAGCGTCGCGGCCAGGCGCGCGTAGACGCCGATCAGCGCGCGCCGATAGGGCTCGTCCTGGCGCTGCGGATGATCGTCGCCGGAGCGCTCGGCCAGCGCCTTCAGCTCGGGCGTCACCTCGACCAGCAGCGCCGACATCGAGAGCTCGCCGCCGAGTTCGTGCACCTGCGTGAGGTAGTGGCGCAGCGCGGTCTCGCTCTGACGCGCCAGCGCGAGGTTGAGCGTCGCGGCGGTCACGTTCGGATTGCCGTCGCGATCGCCGCCGATCCAGTTGCCCATGCGGAAGAACGGCGCGATCTCATGCGCGCCGCCGAGCTGCTCGGCCAGCGTCGCGTAGATCTGCGGGATCTCGCGCAGGAAGGTCGAGTGGTAGTAGCGCAGCGAGTTGTCGATCTCGTCGCCGACCGTGAGCTTGCTCGGGCGCAGCAGGCGCGTCTGCCACAGCTGCGCCACGCGCGCGGCCAGGCGTGCCTGGTTGGCGGCGCGCGCATGCTCGCCTTGCAGCGCGTCGCGCTCGGCGATCAGCTCGGCGATCGAGCGCTCGGCGGCCATCACGCTCTGTCGCTGCACTTCGGTCGGGTGCGCGGTCAGCACCGGCGACACATGCGCGCGCGACAGCAGCTCGGCGATCTCGCGCGGCTTGATGCCGCGCTTGGCCAGGCGCTCGAAGCTCGCCGCCAGCGAGCCTTCCTGCTGATGGCCCAGGCTCTCGTGGTGCGCGCGGCGGCGCACGTGGTGGCGGTCCTCGGCGATGTTGGCAAGGTGCGAGAAGTAGCTGAACGCGCGCACCACCGAGACCGCCTGCTCGACGCTCAAGCGGCGCAGCAGCTTGTCGAGCGTCTTGCCGGCATCCGCGTCGCGCTTGAGCCGGTAGGCCACCGCGAGCTGGCGGATGCGCTCGATCAGCTCGAAGGTCTCGCGCCCCTCTTGTTCGCGGATCACATCGCCCAGCACGCGCCCTAGCAGGCGGATGTCTTCGACGAGCGGGCGGTCGGTGGCGGCGGCGCGGCGAACTGCTGGCATTGCTGGCATGGTGAGGCGGCGGTGTTCGAGGGTGGGCGGGCGAAGCGGCGATGCTAACCGTCGCTTCGCCCGCAATCCCTTGCGAACGACCGTTCGGCGCGGGTTTCGGCGGTGCCGCTGCTAGCATCCCGGCAATGACTTCGACGACGAGTTCCCCCTGGGTGATCGCCACGCGCGAAAGCCGCCTGGCCCTGTGGCAGGCCGAACACGTGCGCGCCTTGCTGAGCGCCACGCTCGCCGAGCCGGTGAACCTGCTGGGCATGACCACCCGCGGCGACCAGATCCTCGATCGCACGCTGGCCAAGGTCGGCGGCAAGGGCCTGTTCGTCAAGGAGCTCGAGACCGCGCTCGAATCGGGCGCCGCGCATCTCGCGGTGCATTCGCTCAAGGACGTGCCGATGGAGCTGCCCGAGGGCTTCGCGCTGGCCGCCGTGCTCGAGCGCGAGGATCCGCGCGACGCCTGGGTCTCGCCGCGCCATGCCGACGTGGCCGCGCTGCCGCAATGCGCGGTGGTCGGTACCTCGAGCCTGCGCCGCGTGGTGCAGCTCGCCGCGCTGCGCCCCGACCTGCGCATCGAGCCGCTGCGCGGCAACCTCGACACGCGGCTGCGCAAGCTCGACGAAGGCCAGTACGACGCGATCGTGCTCGCCGCCGCGGGCCTGAAGCGCCTGGGCCTGGCCGAGCGCATCCGCAGCGTGTTCGAACCCGAGGCGATGCTGCCGGCGGCCGGCCAGGGCGCCCTGGGCATCGAGTTGCGCGCCGATGCGCGCGAGCGCCATCCGGCGCTGTGGCATGCGGTCGAGGCGCTGACGCATCGGCCGAGCTGGCTCGCGGTGCATGCCGAGCGCCGGGTCGCGCGCACGCTGGGCGGCAGCTGCAGCATGCCGCTGGCCGCGCACGCGCGCTTCGCCGCCGACGGCCGCACGCTGACGCTGCATGCGGCGCTCGGCGCCGAGCCGCGCGAGGGCGTCGCGGCGCGAGCGCTCGCCACGGCGCACAAGAGCGCCGTGGTCGAAGACACCGCGCAGGCCGAGCAGCTCGGCCACGAGGTCGCGCAGCAGCTGCTGGCCGGCGGCGGGCGCGAACTGCTGGCCTGAGGTGACCACGCCGACACTGCTCGTGACGCGGCCCGCCGAGCAGATGGCCGGCTGGCTCGAGGCGCTGCGCGCCGAAGGCGTCGATGCGCAGCCGCTGCCGCTGATCGGCATCGCTGCGCTGCCCGACACGCAGCCGGTGCGCGCGCTGTGGAGCGCGCTGGCGGCGGTCGACGCGATGGTGTTCGTCAGCGCGAACGCGGTCGCGCAGTTCTTCGCGCAGCGCCCGCGCGATGCCCGCTGGCCCGAAGCCTTGCTGGCCGCCGCGCCGGGACGCGGCACCGCGCAGGCCTTGCGTGCCGCAGGCGTGCCGGCCTCGCTGGTCGTCGAGCCGGCCGCCGACGCGGCCTCGCTCGATTCCGAATCCCTGTGGGCCGAGCTCGGCCCGCGGCGCGACTGGCGCGGCGCGCGCGTGCTGATCCTGCGCGGCAGCGATGTCGCCGACGGCAACGTGCCCGCGGGCCGCGGCCGCGAATGGCTGGCGCGCCGGCTCGGCGAGGCCGGCGCCAGCGTGTCGCTGCAGGCGGTCTACCGGCGCGGGCCGGTCGTGCTCGATGCGACGCAGCAGGCGCTGCTCGCGTCGGCGCTGGCCGAGCCGGCGCGCCATGCCTGGTTGTTCAGCAGCGGCGAGGCGATCGAGCGGCTGCATGTGATGGCGCAGGAGCTGGGCCTTTCGATCGACGCGCGCACCGCACGCGCGCTGGTCACGCATCCTCGCATCGCCGAGCGCGCACAGGCCCTGGGCTGGGGCCGCGTGAGCCTCGTCGCGCCCGAGCCGGGAGCGATCGCAGGCACGCTTCGTGACACGAGCGCGCGGGGCCCGTCGATAGAATCCCTCGCACCGTGAGCGACACGCCTTCCACCCACGTCGATCCCGCCGGCAGCGTGCCTGCGAGCGCACCCGCGAGCGCACCCACGAGCCCAGCGCCCGCCCAGCGATCCAGCCGCGGTGGACGCATCGCGCCGCTGCTGGCGCTGATCGCGCTGGCTGCGGCCGCCGGCATCGGCGTGTTCGCCTGGAACACCCATCAACGCATGCGCGCGCTCGAACAGGAGCTGGTGCGCCGGCAGCAGGACGCGCAAGGCCAGGTCACCGAGTCGCGCGTGATCGCCAAGCAGGCGCAAGACGCCGCGCGCGAGGCGCTCGCCAAGGCCACGCTGCTCGAGACGCGCGTCGCCGAGGCCGCGCTGCAGCGCAGCCAGCTCGAGGAGCTGATCCAGTCGCTCTCGCGCTCGCGCGACGAGAACCTGGTGGTCGACATCGAATCCGCGCTGCGCGTCGCGCTGCAGCAGTCCACGCTGACCGGCAGCGCCGAGCCGGTGGTCGCCGCGCTCAAGAGCGCCGACGAGCGGCTGACGCGCGTCAACCAGCCGCGCCTGGCCGGCGTGCGCCGTGCCGTCGCGCGCGATCTCGATCGCGTCAAGGCGGTCGCCTTGGCCGACCTGCCCACCCTGATCATCAAGCTCGACGAAGCGGTGCGCATGGTCGACGAGCTGCCGCTGCTGGCCACCGAGCCACGCGCCGCCGAGCCGCCGAAGCCGGCGCGCGCGGCCACGGTCACGCGCGGATCGGCATCCGCTGCAGCGGCATCAGCGCCGGCCGCGTCGGCTGCCGCTGGCTGGTCCAGCACGGCGCGCGCCTGGGCCCAGACGGTCTGGGACGAGCTGCGCAGCCTGGTGCGCGTGACGCGCATCGACCAGCCCGACGCGATGCTGCTCGCGCCCGACCAGAGCTGGTTCCTGCGCGAGAACCTCAAGCTGCGCCTGCTCAACGCGCGGCTCGCGCTGCTGTCGCGCCAGTTCGACACGGTGCAGACCGATCTGCAGGCCGCGCAGGCGGCGATCGATCGCTATGCCGACCGCAACGCGCGTCGCACCGCGGCACTGTCGGAGCTGGTGCGCGGCGTCGCGAGCCAGGCGCGCCAGGCCGGCGTGCCGCGCCCTGACGAAACCCTGGCCGCGCTCGCCGCCGCGGCCGCGGGCCGCTGACGGCCGGCGCGCGATGCGAACCGTCATCTGGGTCCTGCTGCTGGCGGCGGTGGCCGTCGTCGCGGCCACCGTGCTGGGCGTCAACGACGGCGTCGTGACGATCTACTGGGCGCCGTGGCGGCTGGACATGTCGCTGAACCTGTTCGTCGTCGGCGTCGTCGCGTTCTGCTTCGCGTTCTATGCGCTGCTGCAAGGCATCGGTGCGCTGGCCGGCATGCCGCGTCGTGCGCGCGAATGGCGCGTCGCGCGGCGCGACCGCACCGCACAGGCGGCGCTGCGTGAGGCGCTGGCGCAGTACTTCGGCGGTCGCTTCAGCCGCGCGCACAAGGCGGCGCAGCGCGCCGTCGCGATCCAGCTCGACACGCCCGAGCTGAAAGACGATCGCGAATTCGCCGCGCTCGGCCATCTGCTGGCGGCCGGCAGCTTGCACCGGCTGCAGGACAAGACGCGCCGCAACGAGCAGCTCGACCGCGCACTGTCGATCGCGCAGCGCGGCAATGCGCGCGCGGCGGAAGAGGGCGGCTTGCTGCTCGCCGCCGAATGGGCGATCGACGACCGCGATGCCGCGCGCGCGCTCGAGCTGCTGGGCCAGCTGCCGCCGGGCGTCGCGCGGCGCACGCAGGCGCTGCGGCTCAAGCTTGCGGCCGCGCGCCTGGCGCGCCAGCCGGGCGAGGCCTTGCGCACCGCGCGCCTGCTGGGCAAGCACCAGGCCTTCTCGCCGGCCGCGGCGCAAGGGCTGATGCGCTCGCTGGCCTACGAGGCGATCGACGCGACGCGCGATCTCGACCAGGTCAAGCGCACCTGGCGCGAGTTCGACGGCGCCGAGCGCCGCGATGCCTTCATCGCCGCGCGCACCGCGACGCACCTGCATGCGCTGGGCTGGCCCGAGGAGGCGCGTGCGTGGCTGCGTCCGTTCTGGGACCGGCTGGGCGAGCTGTCGATCGAGGAGCGCGACGTGATCGCGCGTGCCTTGGCGCTCGCCAGCGATGGCATCGGGCCCGACTGGCTGCCTCGCCTCGAGGCGGCGCTGGTGGGCTTTCCGCAAGAGCCGGCGCTGGCGTATGCGGTGGGCCGCGCGTTCGCGGCGCGCGGCCTGTGGGGCAAGTCGCGCCAGCTGCTCGAAGCGGCCGCGGCCGATGCCTCGCTCGAAGCCGGCGCGCGCCGCGAGGCCTGGCTGCGCCTGGCGGCGATGGCCGAGCACGAGGGCGCCGCGGAGCGCGCGGCGCAGGCCTTCCGGGCGGCCGCGGCGATCGCCTGAACGACTTCTTTGCGGGCGCTGGCAGACAGCCAAAAACTTAGTGCTATACTGCGTGGCTCAGCGCGGCTGTAGCTCAGTTGGATAGAGTACTTGGCTACGAACCAAGGGGTCGTGGGTTCGAATCCTGCCAGCCGCGCCACCTAACAAGAAAAACCAAGAAGAAAAAGAGAAACGGGTCAGTCCTGCAAAGGGCTGGCCCGTTTTCCGTTGTGGCGCGCCTCACGCGCCGCGCGTGTTCAGCTCTGCTCGGAGCTGGAACCGTCGTCAGGTTGCTTCTTCGCGTCCTTCGGCCCTTGTTCGAGCGGACCGTCCTGGTCACGCTGGGCTTCCTGAGCTTGGTCGTTCTTTTGACCTTGCTGATCCTTTTGATCAGGCTTTTGCACCTGTTCTTGTCCACCCGCTCCAGGGGCAAGCTGGCGCTGCTTCTGATCGTTGCCGTTCTGCTGAGTCATGCTGATTCCTGTGAAACGAGCGTTTCGGCGAATTGCCGATCGCTCAGACACATCAGGCAATCGCAATGCCCGGCACGCTCGATGCACAAGCCTCGGATCGATCGGCAATCGGGCAACGCTACCGATACGCGCGGACCAGCGCGTACTTGCTACCGGCGTGTTCGCTGCCGCACAGACGCGCATGCCGCATTGGCGCGAGAGTGACGCACAGCGGGCGCAGTGCGCGCTCGATCATTCGCCGAGGTTCGAATGTCCGCATCAGCATTTTTCGATCTTGCCTCCGGCAGCGTGCGCTTCTGGGTCGACGTGGACGATGTGTCCGTCGGCGCGATCGTCAGCAAGGAAACGCTGCACTACCGCTACCACGCCCATCGACTGGACGACGTGCCACTCGAAACGTACGCCGCGAACGAGGCCGCGATTCACGCGGCGGTAGCGCTGCGCGTTCGTGCCGGTGCGCGAGAACCGGTGATCCTGCGATCGCCGGACCTGTGTCCACCCCCGCTCTGAGCGAGCTGGTCGATGACTGCGACACCGCGATCGACGGCTCGAGACCGATCCGTGCGATCCGCCGCCGATGCCGCGCGCGACGCCAGGCTGCGCGCCACCGAACTCATCGGCATGGCCGATACCCGCCGGGGTCACCGCCTGCACTCGGTGCGCGTGCTGCGATGGAGTGTCGTGAGCGTCGCCCTGCTGGGCGCGGCCTTGGTCTACGCAGGCCACCTGTGGCACGGCATCGCGTTGTGGTGCACGGCGCTGCTGGTCTGGCAGGGCTGGCAGGTGCTGAGCCTGTGGCGTTCGTTCGGCATGTCGCAACGTCTGCGCTCGGCGCGCTCGCGGCAGCGCGACGCACCTGCGGTGCCCGCACGGTCAGTGTCGAAGCCCGATGTCGTTCCTGACCGCCTTCACGCGCCTCAACCGCCAGCTGAGCTCTTCGGCCGTCGCACGTTCGGCCGAACTCTTGACCATGGCGATCTCTGATCGCTGACGTGACCTCATCGTCGCAACGCGATCCGCGCGTACGACGCCGCGTCGCCCAGTCGGTCGTAGCGGTAATTCTCGAACCGGTACTGCCCCTGCTCGTAATAGATGGCCAGCGAACGCATCAGCGTGCGCTGCTCGTCCGAAGGGCCCTGCGGCGCATGGATCGAGCTGAAGGGGCCGGTCGGCGTTTCGAGTTCCGCCCCGGACGGTTCGCGCGAGCGGATCAGCCGTGCGTAGTCGACCGCGTCGCTCAGGCGGTCGTAGCGGTAGCCGTTGTAGATGAAGCGCATGCCGTCTTGCCGGATCGCCAGGTCGTCCATGAGACGCTCGCGATCGTGAGACGACGCGTCGTCGGGTTTGTCGAAGAGAACGCCGTTCGAGTGTCTTCGGTGGGTCTTGGTCATGATGGGCCTGCTTCATTGGCTGGAGACGATTTGCACACTCGCATCAACAGGCCCGTGCGTCTGTGCGCCAGCGAACCATCGCCCGCTCGTGGCCTATATTCAGCTCATGATCCGGATGTCGGTGATCGGAGCGCGTCGATGCCACCTGCGATCGAGAATCACAGGAACCACCTGCTCTCGGCACTGCCCGAGGCGCAGCGGCAGCGCTGGCAATCGCGGCTCGAGCCGGTCGACCTGCCCTTGGGCCAGGTCCTGTACGAGTCGGGTGGCGCGATGAGCCACGTCTACTTCCCGACGACGGCCATCGTCTCGCTCTTGTATGTGCTCGAAGACGGCGCCTCGGCCGAGATCGCCGTCGTCGGCAACGAGGGGCTCGTGGGCATCGCGCTGTTCATGGGCGGCGAGACGACGCCCAGCCGGGCCGTGGTGCAAAGCGCGGGCGCGGGCCTGCGGCTGCCCGCGCAGGTGATCAAGGACGAGGTCAACAGCGGCGGCCCGGCGCTGCATCTGCTGCTGCGCTACACGCAGGCGCTGATCACGCAGATGTCGCAGACGGCGGTCTGCAATCGACATCACTCGCTGGACCAGCAGCTTTGTCGCTGGCTGCTGCTGAGCCTGGACCGCCTGCAGGGCCACGAACTCGTGATGACGCAGGAGCTGATCGCCAACATGCTCGGCGTGCGCCGCGAAGGCGTCACCGAGGCGGCGCTCAAGCTCGCCAAGCTCGGGCTGATCCGCTATGCACGCGGACGCATCTCGGTGCTCGATCGAGCCGGTCTCGAAAGGCGCTCGTGCGAGTGCTATGCCGTGGTGAAGAAGGAGTACGACCGTCTGCTGCCGGACCGGATCGCCACTTAGGGCATCGCGTGCACACGGCCGAGAACCATCTCATCGAGCGGCTGCCGCGCGGCGACCGGCACCATCTGCTGGCGCATTGCGAGCCGGTCCAGCTCGACTTGTCCGACGTGCTTTGCGAGGCCGGCGCGCTCACCCGCTTCGTCTACTTTCCCGTCGACGGCTTCATCTCCCTGGTCACGCACGCCGATGGCCAACCAGCCGTCGAGGTCGGCATGGTGGGGCGCGAGGGCATGCTCGGATCGCAGCTCGCGCTGGGCGTGACGGTGGTGCCCGTGCACGCGCTGGTGCAAGGCGCGGGCCTGGCATGGCGCATCGGCAGCCGTGACTTTCGCAGCGAGCTCGAGCGCAGCGTCGCCTTGCAGCGGGACCTGAACCGCTACCTCTACGTCCTCATGGCGCAGCAGGCGACCTCGGCCGGCTGCCTGCGATTCCACGGCATCGGCCCGCGACTGGCACGCTGGCTCCTGATGAGCCAGGATCGCGCGCACGCCGATCGCTTTCGCGTGACGCACGAGTTCATCGCCTTCATGCTGGGCGTGCGCCGCGTGGGCATCACGCAGGCGGCCGGGCTGCTGCAAAGGCGCGGCTTGATCACCTATCACCGTGGCCAGGTCACGGTGCTCGATCGCACCGGGCTCGAGGCGGCGGCCTGCAGTTGCTACGGCGCCGACCTGCGCATCTATGCCGCCTTGCTGACGTGAGCGCGGCGCCGAGATGGCGGCATGTTCGCCAGCGTACAGACCGCCGGCATCTGCATCGCCTACAAGGGTGGTCGTCGACCCGTCTCCAGGAGCAATCAGATGATCCGTACCGGTCCGTGGCCCAGGAGCAGGAAAAAGCTGCTCGCACAGCAGCAGTCCGACTTCACCTCGGAGGGATCGCCACCGCCTGGAAAGGTGGCAGCCTCGGAGCCGAAGCTGCCTCAAGACTCGCAAGCGCCGGTGCCTGCGCACACTCGCAAGACCTCGAGGTCGCACTGACTGAGCCGGTCGGGTCCGAGCGGTGAGCATTGCCCAGTGGTCGCTGGTCGTCGGCAGCCTGCTCGTCGTCATGGCCCTGACGGGGTCGTGGCTCGAACGGCTGCCGCTCAATGGCGCCATCGTGTACTTGCTGCTCGGGTGGCTTCTCGGGCCGAACGTCTTCGATGTCCTGCGCCCCGACCCGCGGCAGCACGCCTTGTTGCTCGAGCATGCGGCGGAAGTGGCGCTGCTGATTTCGCTGTTCTCGGTGGGCATGCAACTTGGCGTGCCGCTGCGTGATCGGCGCTGGCGCCTGCCGTTGCGGCTGGCCTTGCTCGCGATGGCCGCGATGGTCGGGCTGCTGACGCTCGTCGGCGTCTGGGCCCTGTCGCTGCCGCTCGGGGCGGCGATCCTGCTCGGTGCCGTCCTCGCGCCGACCGACCCCGTGCTGGCATCGGACGTCAGATCGGAGCCCGGCCCTTCGCCGGACCGGCTCGGATTCAGCCTGGCAGGCGAGGGCGGGCTCAACGACGGGACCGCGTTCCCGTTCGTCGTGCTCGGCCTGGGCCTGCTCGGCACGCCGGGCTTCGAGTTCGCGGGCTGGTCGCGGTGGCTCGTCGATCTCGTGTGGGTGACCGCTGGCGGCATCGCGATCGGAGCCGTGCTCGGTGCAGCGACAGGCCGGCTCGTGGTGCATCTGCGCAGCCGCCATGGAGAAGCCGTCGGGCTCGACGAGTTTCTCTGCCTCGGCCTGGTCGCCATGGCCTATGGCCTGGCCCAGTTGAGTCTTGCTTCGGGCTTCCTCGCCGTCTTCGCGGCCGGCCTGGCATTGCAGCGCGTGCGAGAGGCCCCGCGCGCACGGCCGTTGCCGCCCGACAGCGCCCTCGACGCGCTGCAGGCTCCTCGCCAGCACGCGAGCGAGATGCGCGACTCGGTGCAGGCCTTCAACAGGCAGCTCGAGAACATCGCCGAAATGGCGCTGGTGCTGATCGTCGGCGCGATGCTCGCGTACACGCAGCCCATCGCCGAGATCTGGTGGTTCGTGCCGCTGGTGTTGCTGGTGCTGCGGCCCTTGTCGGTGTTCGCAGGGCTGGTCGGCGAGCCGCTGGGCATGCAGCAGCGCGGCATGATCGCGTGGTTCGGCATCCGCGGCATCGGATCGGTGTTCTATCTGATGTTCGCGCTCGGTCGCGGGCTTTCGCCGAACGTCGCGGAGATGCTCTTGTCACTGACCTTGTGGACCGTGGCCACGTCGATCGTGGTTCACGGGATCACGTCGCAGCCGCTGATGCGGCGCTATCGCCGACCGGGCACCGTGCAATGAACGTGATCGATCCACTGCTGCTGGCCACCGTGCGCATCAGCACCTTCGACGGCGCGCGCGGGCTGACCACGGCCAGCGGCTTCTTCTGGCGCCGCGATGAGAGGCTGTACCTGGTCAGCAGCCGCCATGTCTTCATCGACGAAGCCAGCGACCATCATCCGGACCGGCTCGAGATCGAACTGCACGCCAACGGCGAGAACCTCACCGACTCGGTCGTGCTGTCGACGCTGCTGTATCGCGATGGACGCGCGAACTGGCGCCAGGGCGAAGATGGCGCCGGCGCGATCGACGTGGCCGTGCTCGAGATCGAGCGTGACGCGATGTCGCCCGCCATCGCGTTGGCCGCCTTCGCGGCGCAGAACCTGCCGGGCCCATCGGACGAGATCGCGATCGGCCAGCCCGTCTTGATCCCGGGCTTTCCGCTGGGCTTTCACGATGGCCTGCACCACTTCCCGGTGGTCCGTCAGGGCACGGTGGCTTCGCCCTACGGCTGGCGCTTCCAGGGCAAGGGCTGGTTCCTGACCGACGCGCGGACTCATCGCGGCATCAGTGGTGCACCGGTGGTCGTGCGCGCGCCCGGGCGCTCGCCGCTGCCGTGGATGCTGGTGGGGATCCACTCCTCGCGCTTCGACATGGGCAGCCGCGATCTCGCGGCCGACGAGTCGCTGGGGCTCAATGCGGCCTGGTATCCGGACATCATCCTGGCGCTGACGAAGCCTGCTGGCACCGACGCGTGAACGATGCCACGCGCGTTCGCGCCGGGCGCGGTTCCATCGGCCGGATGGCCGATAGGAGCCGCAGAGGGGGGCTTGAACAATGAGTTCATCTTCACTCAGCTCGCACGCCCCTCATGAACTCCCGTCTCAAGCTCGCAATCGGTGCAATCGGCGCTGTCGCACTCGCACTCCTGTCGGCCTGCGGAGGCGTGGACGACGAGTCCGATTCCGACAAGCAGCTGACCGCGTCGCAGAAGATGTGGGGCTACTGGTACAGCAGCTCGACCAACGTCCTCTGGCAGTTCAGCTCCAGCGCGGCCGCCGACGGCAAGATGTACGAGGGCAAGATGTGGCAAGGCTCCACCGATGGCAGCGCCTGCCGCATCACCCACATCGACTACTCGGTCAACACCTCGGGCACGACGGTCACCTACTACGTGACGCGCGCCATCGGCACCGGCACCAACAACACCTACGACAGCGGCTCGATCCACGAAGGCCCGTACTCGGCTTCGTATTCGATCAGCGGCGAGAGCGCGACGATCGGCTCGGGCACCTACACCCGCGACTCGACCACGCCGCGCGGCTGCTGAGCGTCGCTCAGCCGAAGCGCTGCGGCCTGGGTGCCGCGCAGGCCAGCGCGCGCTGCTCGAACCAATCTTTCAAGCGCGGCCGCGCGAAGTCGACGAAGGCACGCAGCTTGGGCACCGCCAGCCGCCCCGCCGGTGCGACCAGGTGCACCGGCAGCGGCGACGGTTCGTGCTCGGCCAGCACGATCTCGAGCGAGCCTTCGGACACCGCGTCGGCGACGTGGTACGAGAACAGCCGCGCGACGCCGCGCCCCTGTACCGCCGAGGCCACCGCCGCGCGCACGCTGTTGACGACGTAGCGCGCGGAGAACTGCACCGTGCGCGGCACCGTCGAGCCCGGCGCCGACGGGAAGTTCCACGAGTCCATGCCGAAGTGGGTCATCGCGACGATCTGGTGCGAGCCCAGGTCGCTCGGCTGGCCGATCGGCCCATGCTGGACCAGATAGCGCGGCGACGCGACGACGACGCGGCGCACCTCGCCGATCGGCAGCGCGACGAGGCTGGAGTCGGGCAGGTGGGCCAGGCGCAGGCCGAGGTCGAAGCCCTCGTCGAGCAGGTCGCAAGGGCGGTCGAGCAACTGCAGCTTGACCGAGACCTCGGGGTACATGTCCAGGAACTCGTCGAGCAGCGGCTGCAGCACGTCCTCGCCCATGGCGACCGGTGCGGTCAGCGTCAGCGTGCCGCGCGCCGCGGTCTGCGAGCCGGTGGCCATCAGGTCGGCTTCCTCAAGATCGGCGAGCACGCGACGGCACGCGGCGGCATAGCGCTCGCCGGCCTCGCTGAGCCGCACCATGCGTGTCGATCGGTACAGCAAGTCGGTGCCGATATGGCCTTCGAGGTAGGCGATCGCACGGCTCACGGCGGCCGGCGAGCGGCCCAGGCGGCGGCTGGCGCCCGCAAGACTGCCTTCGTCGAGCGTCGCGACGAAGACTCTCATGGCATCGATTCGATCCACGCTGTTCTCTCCACGGTGTTGACATCGCACGTGCGGGACCGACGTTGCACGCGGCGCGATTTTGGAGCCGTGGATTGGTGCCTTGCCGGCACCGAAGGAGTCTCAGCGTCGTGTCGAGGCCGTGGTCGAAGGGATCAGATCGAGATCTCCTTGGCCGTGATCTGGTAGCGAAACGCGTCGGGCGCGAGCTCGTCGAAGCGACCGCTCGCGTTCTCGCCGTTCGGATACATCAGGAAGGGCAGCGGCGCGCGGCCGGCGCTGCCGGGCAGCATCACGTCGTGGCCCGTGTTGTAGCCGACCCAGTTGCCTTCCCAGTTGCCGAACAGGCCCTTGGCGACCGGCGCGACGAGCGGATGCGAGGTGTCCTTGATCCACTCGGGCGTTTCCTGGCGCATCACCTTGAGCACGTCGGCCGGGTCCATCGCGACCCAGCCGTGATCGCGCAGGAAGACTTCCGCGCGGCAATGCTGCGCGCCCTTGAGGCTCGCCGGGTTGGCGCCGAGCTCCTTGTAGCCGAAGGCCGAAGGCACCAGGCGCAGGCCGTAGACATCGCGCGCCGGCACGCCGACCGAGCGGCACAGGCTCACGAACACCGCATTCAGGTCGGCGCACTTGCCGCCCAGGTTGCCGGTCTCGAGCATGGTGCGCACGTCGCCGGTGCCGCAGCCGCGCACCTTGGGTTCGCGGTGCGCGTTGGTGACGACCCAGCGGTAGATCGCCTGGACCTTGTCGTAGTCGCTGCTGCCGGCGCCGCGCGTGGCGTCGAGCGCGGTCTTGCGCACGATGCCGTCGGTCGGCATCAGCACGGTGGGCGCCAGCGCGGTGCGCAGCACGGCGGGGTCTTCCTTCGCGGGCGTCTTCTTGTGCCAGTCGATCTGGCGGCTGCGCGTTTGCAGGCGCGTCACCAGCACCAGCGAAGGCTTGGTGACGGTGGGCGCGAACTCGGCATAGAGCATGCGCACGCCGCGCTCGGGGTCGGCCACCAGGCGCACCGCGTCGGCATTGCCGCTCCACTGGTGATCGACGGTGCGCTGCCAGGCGGTGTCGAGATCGGCGACCGGCAGCCACACGCGCGTCGTGCCCTGGTGGTCGGCGACCTCGACGCTCGTGGTCATCTCGAAGCCGCGCCAGTCGCCGGCCTGCGGCTCGAAGCGGCGCGCGGGCGCGGCCTGCGCGAAGGCGAACGAGGGCAGCAGCGGGGCGGCGCCGGCGGCGAGCAGGGTGCGGCGTTTGAGCTTGGTGTTCATGGGGACGTCTTTCTGACTGCGTGATTCAAAGGGCTTCGGCAATCCATTGCCGGGTCGGGTTGTCGGTCCAGTCGGCCTCGCCGATCACCGAGAAGCGTGCGCGGCCGTCGCGGCCGACGATCACCGTGGTGGGAAACACGCGCACGCCGAAGGCATGCGAGGTCGCGCCGTCGCTGTCGCGCGCGATCGGCAGCGTGGTTGGCAGCACGTCCATGAAGCGACGGATCGCGCTGTCGGTTTCGCGGTAGTTGACCGCGAGCACGACCAGGCCGTCATTCTCGTGGCGCTGCGCCATCAGTTCGAGCGAAGGCAGTTCGGCGCGGCAGGGCTCGCACCAGCTGGCCCAGAAGTTCAGCACCACGACCTTGCCGCGCAGCTTCGACAGGTTCCAGCCGGGGCCGTCGTAGCCAGGCAGGTCGAGCGGGGGCGTGGCTTGCTGCTTGGGCCAAGGGCGGCGCAGCGGCTGCGACAGCGCGGGCCAGGGGGCGGCGAGGGCGGCTGTGCCCAGCAAGAGGCGGCGGCGGGTGGTCATCGAGCGGGGCATGGCCGCATTTTCTCCGCGCCGCCGACACCGAGACGGCGTCTTCTCCGACAGGCCCGAGATTCCGTTGCGCCGACATTGGGAGCATGAAGGCCGCAGTTCACCTTCCGCTTGCGCACTGGTTGGCGCTCGTCGCGTTCTCGACGCTCGCGCTGGGCGCTTGTGCCAGCGTCAAGGACGTGCAGCCGCCGCCCGCGCCGCTGGTGCTGCGGGTCAACGTCAAGGATGCCGGCGGCACGCTGGCGCCGGGCGAGAAGCGCCAGGCCTTGCAAACGGTGGCGGCCGAGGGCGAGCGTGACGCGCTGATGCATCACCTCGATGCCTTGGCACAAGTCGGCGAACTCGATCTGTACCGCGGCAATGTCGCGAAGCTGCTGGTCGACGGGCCGCAGACCTTCAAGGCGATGAAGCGCGAGATCGCGCTGGCGCGCAAGCGCATCCTGCTGGAGAGCTACATCTTCGAGGACGACGGCATCGCGGCCGAGATGGGCACGCTGCTGGCCGAGAAGGCGCGTGCCGGCGTGGCGGTGCATGTGATGTACGACAGCGTGGGTTCGGTGTCGACCGACGCGGCCTTCTTCGACAAGCTGCGCGCGCAAGGCATTTCGGTGTGCGCATTCAATCCGATCAATCCGGCCGAGCGGCCGGGCTATTTCAGCATCGAGCATCGCAACCACCGCAAGGTGCTGGTGGTCGATCGCGAATCGGCGTTCGCGGGCGGCATCAACATCAGCCAGGTCTATGCGAAGGGCTCGTCGGGCTCGGGGCGCGGCAGCGGCAAGCCGGCCGATGCGCAGAATGAAGGCTGGCGCGACACGCAGGTCGAACTGCATGGCCCGGCGGTCGAGGCTTTCAGCGAGCAGTTCATCGCCACCTGGCGCAAGCAGGGCTGCAAGGGCGAGATCGCCGATCTGCCGATGCCGGTGCGCGGCGCGGCGGAGCCGGGCAAGCGCGTGGTCAAGGTGATGATCAGCAGCCCGGACGACGCGTACAACCCGATCTACGCGAGCCTGCTGTCGGTGTTCAAGGGCGCGCGGGAATCGATTCGCGTGACGATGGCCTATTTCGCGCCGGGCGAGGAAATGATCGAGGCGCTGAGCGATGCGGCCAAGCGAGGCGTGAAGGTGCAATTGATCCTGCCGGCCAAGAGCGATTTCAAGCTGGTGCTGCATGCCGGGCGTTCGTATTACAGCCGGCTGCTGGAGGCGGGCGTGGAGATCTACGAGCTGGAAGACTCGGTGCTGCACGCGAAGACCGCGGTGGTCGATGGCGTGGTGGGCACGGTGGGGTCGAGCAATCTCGATTGGCGCAGCTTCGTGGCGAACAACGAGATCAACGTTGTCGTTCTCGGTCGCGATTTCGGCGCCGAGATGGATGCGCTGTTCGAGCGTGACCTGAAAGCGTCGCGAAGGATCACGCGGGAGGCGTGGAGTTCGCGGGGGTTGTGGCCGAGGACGATGGAGTTGATTGGGCGGGGGGCGGAGAGGTGGTTGTGACTGGCTGGTGCTTGGGCCAGGCTGCGCGCGGCGGGCCGTCGTGGGCTTAACGTAGGCGGTCGGCACTGCGTGCCGACTCCCCTGCGGTGCTCGCTCCAGGGGCGCGCCGCCGAACTCGCTTCGTTCGCTGCGCTCTCTACGCTCAGACAGCGTCGGCGAGTTTGTTTACCGAAGCGTGCTGCGCACGCCGCCCCTTGCACTGCGCTCCTCGGCGCCTCCGATGCGCCCCCGCCGACCCGCCGCGCGCAGCCTGTCCTGGGCGCAGTGTGGTTCCTCGTCGGCGAGTCGCCTCGGCAAGCTCGGGAATGGGGGGCTTCGATACCTCAGCCCGAGCGGGGTGGGGTTAGCACTTCGCAGATGCCAACTGCCCCGTTCGCCCTGAGGTATCGAAGGGCCGGTCACTGTCCTCACCATTGCGACATTCCGGATCAGTTGACTCCTCAGCGAGAGAGGGCCATCAACGAGTGTGGGCAGTTTCGATCTTGGCGCCAGCGCTTGCCATGGCCGGTGACCGGCCCTTCGATACCTCAGGGCGAACGGAGGGTTGATCTCAATGCCGCGCCCGCAACTGCGGCACAGCCACACCACCCTGCGTCCACCTCGCGATGAACCCCGCCAACGCATACGGATCCATCGGCTTGACGAAGTGCTCGTCGAACCCCGCCTCGATCGCCTGCACCTTGTCCTCGCGCTGCCCATAGCCCGTCAACGCGATCAGCAGCATCCGGTCTCCGTGCGCCATCGCGCGCAACCTGCGCGCCACGTCGTAGCCCGACAAGCCCGGCAATCCGATATCCAGCACCACCACCTGCGGCGCGAACACCGGCACGCTCGCCAGCGCCTGCTGTCCGTCGCCGACGAACTTCACCTCGTGGCCTTCGAGCTGCAGGAACTGCGCGATGCTCGCCGCCGCGTCGCGGTTGTCGTCGACGATCAGGATGCGCATGCCCACCTGACAGGGCGTGACACCCTCGTCGGTCGCCTCGCCGCCCTCCGGCTGCACCACGCTCACCGCCGGCAACCGCACCGTGAACAGCGCGCCGCATTGCGGCCCGTCGCTGTGCGCATCGATGCGCCCGCCGTGCAGCTCGACGATGCGCTTGACCAGCGTCAGCCCCACGCCCAGCCCGCCCTGGCTGCGGTCCAGGGAGCGCGTGCCCTGCACGAAGAGATCGAAGATCGTCGGCAGCAGGTCGGCATCGATGCCCACGCCGTGATCGCGCACGCTCAGCAGTGCGTGGCCATCGTCCATCGCGAGGCGCAGCGCGATCGGGCTGCCGTCCGGGCTGTTCTTCACCGCGTTGTTCAGCAGGTTGCCGACCACCTGCGCCAGCCGCGCGAAATCGCCTTGCAGCCACACCGGCGAGTCCGGCAGATGCAGCGCCAGCCGGTTCGCATGCAGGTCGATCAGCGGCTGCTGCGTCTCCACCGCCGTTCGCACCACCTCGCGCAGCTCGACCGGCTCCTTGCTCAGCACGATCTTGCCCTCGCTGATGCGCGCCACGTCGAGCAGCTCCTCGATCAGGCGCGTCATGTGGCCGAGCTGTCGATCCATCACGTCGCTCGCCCACCCCGTCTTGTCACCGGCAGGCACCACGCGGCGGATCACCTCCAGCGCATTGCGCAGCGGCGCCAGCGGATTGCGCAGCTCGTGGCCCAGCATCGCGAGGAACTCGTCCTTGCGGCGGTTGGCGGTCTGCAGCTCCGATTCGGCCTGCACCCGCTCCGCGTTCTCGCGCTGCAGGCTGCGGTACAGCTGCGCGTTCTCGAACGAGGTCGCCGCGCGCGCCGACAGCTCCTCGAGGATGCTCCAGTCCGGCGCCGCCGTCTCGGCCACGTCGGGCCCGCAGGCGACGATCAGCACGCCGAAGGCGCGGCGCGCGTTGGACAGACCGATCGCAACCGCGCAGGCGAGCTCGCCCGTCGACATGCTGGCCGCCAGCGCCGCGCGCGCCGCGTCGTCGAGCAGCACGCGGCCGGGGCTCGCCAGCGCTTCGGCGATCGCGCCTCGTAGCGCGGGCGGGAAGTCGCGTGCCGCCAGCTCGCGTACCGCGCCGCCGGAACGACCGGCCAGCCCCAGCTCGATCGCGTGCGTCTCGTCCACCCGCGCCACCAGCGCGAACTCGGTGCTGCCGTTCACCAGCAACTCGACCAGGCGCCGCTCGGCCACCGCGAGATCGAGCGATTCGCCCAGCGAGCGGCTCGCCTCCGACAGGAAGTGCGAGCGCTTGTCGTTCTGCTCGGCCACCAGCCGCCTCGCCTCCGCCGCCATGCGCGCGGCACGCTCGTCGCCCTGGCGCATCGCGCGCTGGCGCATCGTGTAGAGCTCGACGAACACGCGCACCTTCGAGCGCAGCACCTCGGGGATCACCGGCGAAAGAATGAAGTCCACCGCGCCCAGCGAATAGCCGCGCCGCGTCTGCTCCTCGTCGGCATAGGCGGTGATGAAGATGATCGGCGTGTGCGCCGACTTCTTGTACTTGCGCAGCAGCGTGGCGGTCTCGAAGCCGTCGATGTCCGGCATGTTGACGTCGAGCAGGATCACCGCGAACTCGCGCTGCAGCACCTCGCGCAGCGCCTGCGCGCCCGAGCGCGCGAACACCAGCTCCTGCCCGAGCTCATCGAGAATGGTCTCGAAGACCAGCAGCTTCTCGGCCAGGTCGTCGACCACCAGGATGCTGGTGCGCTCGTCGACCGTGGACGCTGCAGCCTGCAACGGTGAATCCATCGCGAACGACCCGCTTCAGCGCGACAGCCAGCCGCGCAGCACCGCGAGCAGATAGCCGGTGTCGACCGGCTTGGACAGGTAATCCCAGGCGCCCGCCTCGATGCACTTCTCGCGGTCGCCCTTCATCGCTTTCGCGGTCACCGCGATGATCGGCAACTGCTTGCCGCGCACCAGCTTGCGCATCTCGCGCGTGGTCTCGATGCCGTCCATCTCCGGCATCATGATGTCCATCAGCACCACGTCGATGCTCGGGTCGCTCTCCACCAGGCGGATCGCCGCGCGGCCGTTGTCGGCCGAGACGATCACCATGCCGCGCTCGTCGAGCACGGTGGCCAGCGCGAAGATGTTGCGCATGTCGTCGTCGACGATCAGCACCTTCTTGCCGCGCAGCACCGGATCGGTGTCGTGCACCGCCTGCACCGCATCGCGCTCGGCCTGCGACATCGCCGCCGTGCTTCGGTGCAGCAGCAAGGCGGTGTCGTCGAGCAGGCGCGCCAGCGAGCGCGCCTCGCGCATCGCGAACGCGCCTTCGGCCGCGTGCCAGCGTTCGAGCGTGGCGCTGTCGGCCTCGCCTTCGCCCACCTGCAGCAGCACCGGCAACTGCAGCGCCGGCGGGCGCGACTCGATCGCCTCGAGCACGTCGTCGGGCCGCAGCAGCCCCGCCGCGACATCGACCACCACGCCGTCGAGCGTCGTGTCCGCCAGCGCCGCGAGCGCCGCCTCGCGCGTCTCGGCGATCACGATGTCGGTGTCGCCCTCGAGGTAGTCGACGTACTGCTCGCGCAGCCGCGATGCCGGCATCGCCAGCAACAGCCGCTTGCTGCCGCGCTCGATGAAGCTGCTCAGGTGCTCCAGCGCCGCGTCGACCTCGTCGATCGACTGCAGCGGCTTGGCCAGGAAGCCGATCGCGCCCGACTGCAGCGCACGCATGCGCGAGTCGTCGGTCGAGACCACGCAGATCGGCGTGTGGCGCGTGTCGAGATCGGACTTCAGCCGCTCGAGGATGCGCCAGCCGGTCATGTCCGGCAGGAAGATGTCCAGCGTGATCAGCGAGGGATGGAACTCGCGCGTCATCGACAGCGCGCCCGCCCCGCTGGTCGCGACCAGGCCCTTGAAGCCGCTGCGGCGCGCCGCTTCGAGCAGCACCTTGGCGAACGCGAGGTCGTTCTCGACGATCAGCATCGTCAGGTCGCCCGGCGCGAGGTCGTCGCGGTCGTCGTCGGCCACGTTGGCCAGCGCCGAGCCGGGCTCCTCCGCCGGCTGCGCCTGCTCGACCTCCAGGCGCGCAAACACGCGCGGGCGCTCGATCACCGCGGCGTCTTCGGTCTCGTGCTGCGCGCGCGGCACGCGCGTCGAGCGCGACGGGCCATAGCTTTGCGGCAGGTAGAGCGTGAAGGTGCTGCCCAGCTGCGGCGTGCTGACCAGCTTGATCTCGCCGCCGAGCAGGCGCGAGAGCTCGCGGCTGATCGCGAGGCCGAGGCCGGTGCCGCCGTACTTGCGCGAGGTGGAACCGTCGGCCTGCTGGAAGGCCTCGAAGATGATCTGCTGCTTGTCGCTCGAGATGCCGATGCCGGTGTCGCTGACCGAGAACGCGATCACCTGCGGCGCGCGCTCGAGTTCCTCGACATCGCGCGACCAGCCGCCCTCGGCGACCGAAATCGACAGGCTCACGCGCCCTTGATGCGTGAACTTGAAGGCGTTGGACAGCAGGTTCTTGATGATCTGCTGCAGCCGCTTGACGTCGGTGACGATGGTCTTGGGCAGCGGCGCCACCGGCTCGATCACGAAGTCGACATGCTTGGACTCGGCCACGTGGCGGAAGCTGCGCTCGACCGAGCGCTGCAGGTCATCGAGCCGCAGCTCGGAGACATCGACCGCGACCGTGCCCGATTCGATCTTGGAGAGATCGAGGATGTCGTTGATCAGCGCCAGCAAGTCGTTGCCCGAGAGGTGGATGGTCTTGGCGAACTCCACCTGCTTGGGCATCAGGTTGCCCTCGGCGTTCTTGCACAGCTGGTCCGAAAGGATCAGCAGGCTGTTGAGCGGCGTGCGCAGCTCGTGCGACATGTTGGCCAGGAACTCGGACTTGTACTTCGAGGTGAGCGCGAGCTGCTCGGCCTTTTCTTCGAGCGCCTGTCGGGCCTGCTCGACCTCGGTGTTCTTGCGCTCGACTTCCTGGTTCTGGTGAGCCAGCAGGCGGGCCTTTTCCTGCAGCTCCTGGTTGGTCTGCTGCAGTTCCTGCTGGCGGTTCTGCAGTTCCTCGGCGAGGGATTGCGACTGCTTGAGCAGGTCTTCCGTGCGCATGTTGGCGGCGATCGTGTTGAACACGATGCCGATCGACTCGGTCAACTGGTCGAGGAAGGCCTGGTGGGTCGGGTTGAAGCGCGTCAGCGAAGCGAGCTCGAGCACCCCGCGCACCTCGCCTTCGAACACCACCGGCAGCACCAGCACGTCGAGCGCCGCGTTCTCGGCCAGGCCGGTCGCGACGCGGAAGGCCGCGCTCGGCACGTTGGTCAGCAAGATCTTGCGCTTCTCGATCGCGCACTGGCCGACCAGGCCCTGGCCCAGCTCGATCTCCTTGCCGTGCGCCTGCTGGCCGCCCGAGGCATAGCTCGCGAACAGGCGCAGGCGCGGGTTGGCGCTGTCGAGCACGTAGAACTCGGCCTGCTGCGCACCGACCACCGGCGCCAGCTCGGACAGGATCAGCTGGCCGACGGTGAACAAGTCCTTCTGGCCTTGCAGCATGCGGCTGAACTTGGCGAGGTTGGTCTTGAGCCAGTCCTGCTCGGTGTTCTTCTCGGTCGTGTCCTTGAGGTTGCGGATCATCTCGTTGATCGTGTCCTTCAAGGCCGCGACCTCGCCCTTGGCCTCGACGGTGATCGAGCGCGTCAGGTCGCCCTGCGTCACCGCGGTCGCGACCTCGGCGATCGCGCGCACCTGCGTGGTCAGGTTGGCGGCCAGCTGGTTCACGTTCTCGGTGAGGTCCTTCCAGGTGCCGGCCGCGCCCGGCACCTTGGCCTGGCCGCCGAGCTTGCCTTCGACGCCGACCTCGCGCGCCACCGAGGTCACCTGGTCGGCAAAGGTCGCCAGCGTGTCGGTCATCGAGTTGATGGTCTCGGCCAGTGCCGCGATCTCGCCCTTGGCTTCCACGGTCAGCTTGCGCTTCAGGTCGCCGGTCGCGACCGCGGTCACGACCTTGGCGATGCCGCGCACCTGGCCGGTCAGGTTGCCGGCCATCGAGTTCACGTTGTCGGTCAGGTCCTTCCAGGTGCCGGAGACGCCGCGCACCTGGGCCTGGCCGCCCAGGCGGCCTTCGGTGCCGACCTCGCGCGCCACGCGCGTCACTTCGGCCGCGAAGGAGCTCAACTGGTCGACCATGGTGTTGATGGTGGCCTTGAGTTCGAGGATCTCGCCCTTCACGTCGACGGTGATCTTCTTGGAGAGATCGCCCGCGGCCACGGCCTTGGTCACGTCGGCGATGTTGCGCACCTGGCCGGTCAGGTTGCCGGCCATCGAGTTGACGTTGTCGGTGAGGTCCTTCCAGGTGCCCGAGACGCCTTGCACGTCGGCCTGGCCGCCGAGCTTGCCCTCGGTGCCGACCTCGCGCGCGACGCGCGTCACTTCGGCCGCGAACGAGCGCAGCTGGTCGACCATGGTGTTGATCGTGTTCTTGAGCTCGGCGACCTCGCCCTTCACGTCCACCGTGATCTTCTTGGAGAGGTCGCCCGCGGCCACGGCCTTGGTCACGTCGGCGATGTTGCGCACCTGCGAGGTCAGGTTGCCGGCCATGAAGTTCACGTTGTCGGTCAGGTCCTTCCAGGTGCCGGAGACGCCTTGCACGTCGGCCTGGCCGCCGAGCTTGCCTTCGGTGCCGACTTCACGAGCGACGCGCGTCACTTCCGCCGCGAAGGATCGCAGCTGGTCGACCATGGTGTTGACGGTGTTCTTCAGCTCGGAGATCTCGCCCTTCACGTCGACGGTGATCTTCTTGGACAAGTCGCCCGCGGCCACCGCCTTGGTCACGTCGGCGATGTTGCGCACCTGCGAGGTCAGGTTGCCGGCCATCGAGTTGACCGACTCGGTGAGGTCCTTCCAGGTGCCGGCCACGCCTTGCACGTCGGCCTGGCCGCCGAGGATGCCTTCGGTGCCGACCTCGCGCGCCACGCGCGTCACCTCGGCCGCAAAGGAGCTGAGCTGGTCGACCATGGTGTTGATCGTGTTGGTCAGCTCCAGCACCTCGCCCTTGGTGTCGACCGAAATCTTCTTGGAGAGGTCGCCTGCGGCCACGGCCTTGGTCACCTCGGCGATGTTGCGCACCTGCGAGGTCAGGTTGCCGGCCATCGAGTTGACCGACTCGGTGAGATCCTTCCAGGTGCCCGAGACGCCTTGCACGTCGGCCTGGCCACCCAGGATGCCCTCGGTGCCCACCTCGCGCGCCACGCGCGTCACCTCCGAGGCGAACGAGCGCAGCTGGTCCACCATCGTGTTGATGGTGTTCTTGACGGTCAGGAACTCGCCCTTCACGTCGACGTCGATCTTCTTGGACAAGTCGCCCTTGGCGACCGCGGTCGTCACGTCGGCGATGTTGCGCACCTGGTCGGTCAGGTTGCCGGCCATCGAGTTGACGGAATCGGTGAGGTCTTTCCAGGTGCCGGCAACGCCTTGCACCTCGGCCTGGCCGCCGAGAATGCCCTCGGTGCCCACTTCGCGCGCCACGCGCGTGACCTCGGCCGCGAAGGAGCGCAGCTGGTCGACCATCGTGTTGATGGTGTTCTTCAGCTCCAGCACCTCGCCCTTCACGTCGACGGTGATCTTCTTGGAGAGGTCGCCCGCGGCCACGGCCTTGGTCACGTCGGCGATGTTGCGCACCTGCGAGGTCAGGTTGCCGGCCATGAAGTTGACCGACTCGGTGAGGTCCTTCCAGGTACCCGCCACGCCCTCGACGCGCGCCTGGCCGCCGAGCATGCCCTCGGTGCCCACTTCGCGCGCCACGCGCGTGACCTCGGCCGCGAACGAGCGCAGCTGATCGACCAGCGTGTTGACGGTGTTCTTCAGCTCGAGGATCTCGCCCTTGCCGTCGACGGTGATCTTCTTGGAGAGGTCGCCCGCGGCCACGGCCTTGGTCACGTCGGCGATGTTGCGCACCTGGTCGGTCAGGTTGCCGGCCATCGAGTTGACGGAGTCGGTGAGGTCCTTCCAGGTGCCGGCCACGCCCTTGACCTTGGCCTGGCCACCGAGCTTGCCCTCGGTGCCCACTTCGCGCGCCACGCGCGTCACCTCGGCCGAGAAGTCGCCGAGCTGCTCGACCATCTTGTTGATCGTCTTGGCGGTGCGCAGGAACTCGCCTTGCAGCTCGCGGCCCTCGACCTCGAGCGCCATGCTCTTGGACAGGTCGCCTTGCGCGACCGCGCCGATCACGCGCGCGACCTCGGAGGTCGGGTGCACGAGGTCGTCGATCAGCGAGTTGATGCAGTCGACCGATTCGCCCCAGAAGCCGCGCGCATGGCGCATCACCGCGCGCTGCTTGAGTTCGCCTTGCTTGCCGACCACCTGGCGCAGCCGCACGAGTTCGGCGGCCATCGTCGCGTTGAGCTCGACCACGTCGTTGAAGGCCTCGGCGACCTTGCCGGACAGGCCGTCCCAGTGCAGCGGAAGCCGCACGGTGGCGTCGCCCCGGCGCAGCGCCGTCAGCGCGCCCAGCATCGCCGCCAATTCTTCCGGCGGCGCCAAAAGCTGCTCTTCGTAGACCTTCATGAGTCCCCCAGCGCGGGTGCGGCCCGGGCACCCGAGTGGGGCGCTACGCATATCACGTGCCTGCACGGCCACCCAGGGGAGATGCGCCCGCGCGGGCCGCGCACGAGCAAGTGCTACCGCCGATTTGTCCTCGGGCCGGCAACTTTGTCCGTGGCGGGCGGCTTTCGCTGCATCGCGGGAATGGGTTTTGCCGTCTCGGCACACGGAGTGCCCACCATGACCATGACCCCGTCGATCCACGCCTCGATTCCGCCCACCCCGACGGGCCCCGAGATCCCGCCACCCGAGCCCAACACCGTGCCCATGCCGCCCAATCCCCATCCGGTGCCGCCGCCGCCGGCGCTGCCGCCCGAAGTACAGGATCCGACCGAGCCCGGCGCCGATACGCCGGTGCAGGAGCCCGACATCCCGTCCGAAGACGGCCGTCCTGACCGGCTGATCATGCGCGGCCAGGTCTGCGACAACGCCTGGGCGCGCTTCAGGGCCAGCCAGGCGCTGTAGACCCGGGATCGGGGTCGAGGCGATGAAGCTCACGCCGTGCATCCTGATCGTCGTGCTGGCCACGGTGGGCTGCGCGCAGCCCGCGCCCGCGACGCAGTCGGCAGGCAGCGTCACCTTGCACCCGGCCAGCGAGCCGGATCCGATCGCGGCCTATGCGATGCAACCGATGCCGGCCGCGCCGGCCGCCTCGGTGCCCGCGCGCCCGCCACGCAAGCCGGTCGCGAAGAAGCCGCCAGCCTCCGGCGTGACCACGGTCGCCGCTGTCGCAAAAGCGAAAGCGCAGCCGGCGCCGGCTGCGCCTGTTGCGCCCGACGCGCTGTCACCCGAGGCCGAGCGCCTCAACGGCTGGATCGCAGCCAGCCGCGACAACCAGGGCACGCCCTACATCGTGATCGACAAGCGCCGCGCACGCCTGTGGGTCTTCGATGCGCGCCGCGGCCTGCTCGGCAGCACGCCGATCCTGCTCGGTGCGGCGCGCGGCGACCACACCGTGCCGGGCATCGGCGAGCGCCCGCTGGAGCGCGTGGCGCCGTGGGAGCGCACGACGCCGGCCGGGCGCTTCGTGATCGAGCCGGGCCGCAACCTGCGCGGCGAAGACATCTTCTGGGTCGACTACGAGGCCGCGGTCTCGATGCATCGCGTGCGCGCCACCAACCCCACCGAGCGCCGCCTGCAGCGCCTGGCCTCGCCCAGCGCGGCCGACAACCGCATTTCCTGGGGCTGCATCAACGTGCCGGTGGCGTTCTTCGAAGGCGTGATCCAGCCGAACTTCTCGCGCAAGCGCGGCATCGTCTACATCCTTCCCGAGCAAGAGAGCCCGCGGCAGGTGTTCGCCACGCTGGCCGAGCGCGCCGGCGACGTGCCGATTCGCGCGACCCTGCTGGCCGAGATGCGCGAGGAGGTCGGCACCGCCCTCAGGAGATTCGAGTCAGCGCCACGCCCCTGAGCTGGCCGTACTCGCGGTCGTAGTCGAGCGCCAGCTCCTGGTTGCCGCGGTCGCCCAGCTGCAGCGCCAGGCGCGGGAACAGCAGTTCTTCCTCGTCCTTGCGCGCATGGGTGACCACGAGGTCGCGCAATTGGCGCACGGCACCCAGCCACTGCGCCGCATCGCGCTCCTGCGCCTGCACCGCCTGCAGCATCGCCAGGCGCACCTTGAAGTGGGCCTGCTCGAGATAGAGCCGGTCCGACTCGCTCAGCAGGCCGCCGACCGCCAGCGCCGGATAGATCACGTTCTCCTCGGCCACCGAGTGCGCGGTCATCTGGAAGGCCAGCGAGCGCATCAGGGCATCGCGGCGCAGGCGCGCGGTATCGCTGGTGTCGAGCAGGGCGTCGAAGGCGCGCGCGATCGCCGCGTGGTGGCCCTTGACCATGTCGAGCCAGCCGACCGTGACGTCGCCGCGGTCTTGCGTGCCGGCCTGGTGCATCGGCAGGATCAGCGTCGCGCTCGCGGCCGCCGCGACCACCCACTGGCGCCGCGCGGTGCTGTCCGGAGAGAGTTGGGATTCCATCGCGCTTCTTCCTGGCGCGGACGCCTGTCACTCGGACAAGGGCGGAGCAATCGCCATTCCTGCGCCACCTGTGCCGTTCGCACGGCCCGCGATCAGGCGCAGCAGCGCCTCGGGCTCGATCGGCTTGACGAGATGGAAGTCGAAGCCGCTCTCGCGGCTGCGCCGGATGTCGTCGTCCTGGCCCCAGCCGGTGCAGGCGATCATCAGCGGCTGCTCGATGTCTTGGCGCGCGCGTACCGCGCGGCATAGCTGGTAGCCGTCGAGGTCCTTCATGCCGATGTCGACCACCGCGACCTCGGGCTGCCATTGGGCAATCAGCGCGAGCGCGTCGCGACCGCCGTAGACGGTGCGCGCCTCGTGGCCGTCGAGCGCCAGCACCATGGCCAGCGTCTGCGCTGCGTCGACGTTGTCGTCGGCCACCGCGACGCGGCGCGCCACGACCTCGGCGCGCGCGGCGGGCGGCGACGCCTGCGGCTGCAGCGGGCGCGGCATCTGTGCGATCGGCAGGCGCACGACGAACTCGCTGCCGCGGCCGATCCCCTCGCTGAAGGCCTCGATGCTGCCGCCGTGCAGTTGCACCAGGCCGCGCGACAGCGCCAGGCCGATGCCTAGCCCGCCGCCCGAGCGCGAGCGCGCCGGTGCGAGCTGCGCGAACATGTCGAACACCTTGGGCAGCAGCTGCGGCTCGATGCCGATGCCGCTGTCGCGCACGCTGATGCAGGCATGGTCGTCGTGCAGCCGCACCGTGACCTTGATCGCGCCACCGGGGTCGGTGTACTTGGACGCGTTGTCGAGCAGGTTGGCGAACACCTGGGTCAGTCGCGTCAGGTCGCCCTGGACGTACACCGGCTCGTCGGGAAGATCGAGCGTGATGCGGTGGCCGCGCTCGTCGAGCAGCGGCTGCGCGGTCTCCAGCGCCTGCTCGATCGCCTGCAAGAGCGGCAGGCGCTCGCGCCGCAGCTCGATCGTGTTGCGCGTGAGCCGGCTGACGTCGAGCAGGTCTTCGAGCAGCTGGGTCATCTGGGTGAGCTGGCGATCGATCACGTCGCGGCACCAGGCGAGCTGGCTCGCGTCGGCGGCATCGCCGTGGCGCAGGATGCTGGCGGCATTGCGCAGCGGCGCGAGCGGGTTGCGCAGCTCGTGCGCGAGCGTGGCGATGAAGTCGTCCTTGGCGCGGTCGGCGCGCTTGAGCGAGAGCTCGCTCGCGTGCAGCTCGTCGAGCAGGCGCGCGCGCTCGAGCATCGCCGAGACCTGGTCGCAGACCGCGCGCACGACCTGGATGTCGCCGGGCTGGAAGTGATCACGCGTGGTCGAGGCGAAGGCCGCGACGCCGAAGCAGCGACCCTGGGCGATGAGCGGAAAGCCGGCGTAGCTGCGCGCGCCCGCGCCGACCAGGCGCTGCGCCTGCGCGATCTCGCGCCCGGCCAGCGCCTCGAGCACGATTTCGCTGCGCTCCTCGGCGACGCGCGCGCACAGCGACTCGCCCGGCCCAGGCGATTCGAGCGCGTCCGCCAGCGCGGGCGACAGGCCGTGCGAGGACAGCAGGCGCAGGCGCTGCTCGTCGCCGTTCTCGAAGCCGTAGTCGAGCCGCAGCTCGCAGCCGATCGCCTGACGCACGCGCTCGAACAGCGAACGGCGCAGCCGCCCGATGTCGCGCTCGCCCATGATCAGCGCCTGGCCGGCGAAGGACATCGTGTCGAGCTGGCGCAGCCGCTTGTGCAGTGCGACGTCCGCGCTGCGGCGCTCGCTGATGTCGCGCGCGATCAGCGCCGACCCGGTCACGGCGCCTTGCCCGTCACGAATCGGCGACAGGCTCAGCGAGATCGGCACCGCGAGGCCGCCGTGCCCGAGCCGCTCGGACTCCATGTGGATCACGCTGTCGCCGCCGCGCAGGCGGCGCAGCAGATCGGCCTCCTCGGCGCGGCGCTCGGGCGGCACCATCTCGTCCATCGTCTTGCCGAGCATCTCTTCGGCGCCGCGGCCGAACAGGCGCTGCGCACCGGCGTTCCAGGAGCCGATGCGCCCGGCGAGGTCGCGGCTGATGATCGCGTCTTCGGACGACGCGACGATCGCCGCCAGCCGCGCCATGCCGTCTTGCATCTCGACACGGGGCGAGACGTCGATCAGCGCGATGCGACACAGCGGGCGCTCGCCGTCGCGCACCTGCAGCCGCATCTGCAATGCCAGCCAGCGCGGCGGCTGGCCCTGCGGGGTCAGCGCCTGCAGTTCGACGTACTGCTGGCCGTCGCCGCGCAGCAGGTGGGCGAGGTGCTGCTGCAGCCGCGGCCGCTCGTCGCGCGCGAACAGCATCGCGAGCGGGCGCTGCAGCAGGCCACTGTCGTCGCCGGTATCGAACATCGACTCGGCGAGGTGGTTGCACTCGACGATCGTGGTGTCGATGCTCACCGTCACGTAGCCGACCGGCGCGTGGTCGTAGAGGTCGAGGTAGCGATCGCGCGAGGCCTCCAGCGCGGCATGGGTGCGGCGCAGCTCCTGGTTTTGCATTTCCAGTTCGGCCTGGTGCACGCCCAGGTCGTGCGTCAGGCTCTCGAGAGATTCGCCGACCCGCGCAGGCCGGCGAGCCGGCCCGCTCGGGTCGGGCATGTCGCCGTCGTGGGGATCGTCCGCGCGCATGCGTTTTCCCTCGCAAGCCAGTCGACCCCTCGGGCAATCGGGCGGCCCGCTAGCAGGCTGATGCGATCGTAGACCTTGAGCCGCGCCTCGCTGCGCTTGATGGATCGCTGCTGCGCCGCTTGACAGGCACGCGGGCTGCCCAGGCGCGACATGAGCCGCGCCACGCCCTTCGTCTTGACTGCCATCGCCGCGGGCCTGGGCCTGGCGCTGCAGCTGTCGACGCCGGGCCATGCCGGGCCCGCACCGGCGATCACGTCGAGCGAAGCGACCGCACAAGCCGACCGCGCCTTGCTGGTCGAGGCCGACCGCGAACTGGCCTTCGTGCAGGCGCTGGCGATGCTGGGCATCCAGCGCGGTGCCGACGCGTCGACCAAGCTGCTGGCGGCCGAGCAATTCAGGCGCGCCGAAGCAGCCGGTCTCGCGCTCGAGGCGGTGGCCGAAGAGCGACAACTCGAACTGACGCAGCGTCTGGGCGCGGCCGAACTCGAGGCGATCGAGCAGCTGCTCGCATTGCCCGCGGTCCAGTTCGATCGCGGTCTTGCGCAAGGCCTGGAGGCCAGCCACCGGCGCCAGATCGAGCGTCTCGACCGGGCGCGCCAAGCCTCGGCCGATCCGCGCATCCGCTGGTGGAGCGAGACCGCGCTCGACGAGCGCGTCGCCGCGCACGAGCAGGTCGCGCGTCAGCTGGAACCGGGCTCCTGAACCGCGGCGCGCGTTCAGCCGCGCGGACGTTGCGTGTGCCGGTCGACGGCGCGCTGCAGTTCGTCCTTGTTCATCGTCGAGCGGCCCTTGATGCCATGCTCGCGCGCCTCGTTGTAGAGCTGCGCGTAGGTGCGCCCGCCCGGTCCGCTGTGCGAGCGGTGGCCGCCGCGCTCGCCGGACGAGAGATCGTCGATCGACGAGCGGCTCGCGGTCTCGGCTTCGCCGCTGCGCGCGCGCTCCTTGTTGACGACGCGTGCGGCGATCTCGCTGGCGAGGTCGTCGCTGCGGCCCTGTTCCTTCAGGCTGTCCTTGACGTGCGCGTACTGTCGCTCGCGCTTGTCGCTCCAGGCGGTTCTCGGCATGGTGTTTCTCCTTCAGCGTGGCGCCGCGACGCGCCAGATGCGGTTGCCCACGTCGTCGGCCACCAGCAGCGCGCCGCGCGCATCGACCGCCACACCCACCGGGCGGCCGAAGGCCTTGCCGTCGTCGCTCAGAAAGCCGCTCAGCACGTCGATCGGCGCGCCGGCCGGCTTGCCGTTCGCGAACGGAACGAACACCACCTTGTAGCCGCTGTGCGGCTTGCGGTTCCACGATCCGTGCTCGCCGATGAACATGCCCTCGACGTCGAACGGCGCCGGCAGCTTGGCGCGCGGCGACCAGGCCAGGCCCAGCGGCGCGACGTGGTTGCCCAGCGCGTAGTCGGGCACCAGCGCCTGCGCGACGAGATCGGGCCGCGGCGGCTCGACGCGCTCGTCGACATGCTTGCCGTAGTAGCTGTAGGGCCAGCCGTAGAAGCCGCCGTCGATCACCGAGGTCAGGTAGTCGGGCACGAGGTCGCTGCCGAGCTCGTCGCGCTCGTTGACGACCGACCACAGCCGCCCGCTCGTGGGCTCCCAGGCCATGCCGTTGGGATTGCGCAGGCCTTGCGCGAACAGGCGCTTGTCGCGCGTGGCGAGATCGATCTCCCAGATCGCCGCGCGACCTTCCTCGGCCTGCATGCCGTTCTCGGCCACGTTGCTGTTGGAGCCGACGGTGGCGTAGAGCTTGCGGCCGTCGTTGGTGGCGATGATGTTCTTGGTCCAGTGATGGTTGCGTGTGCCGGCGGGCAGGTCGGTCACGTGCTCGGCGGTGTTCTCGACGCGCTGCATGCCGGCGCGGTAGCGAAAGCGCACCACGCCGTCGGTGTTGGCCACGTAGAGCTGGTCGCCGACCAGCGCCATGCCGAACGGCGAGCGCAGGTTCTCGGCAAAGGGCACGCGCAACTCGGCGCGGCCGTCGCCGTCGGCGTCGCGCAGCAAGGTGATGCGGTCCGCGCTCGGCACGCCGGCGCCGGCGCGCTTCATCACCTTGCCCATCACCCAGCCCTTGACGCCCTTGCGATCGTCGGGCCGGGGCGGCGCGTTGCTCTCGGCCACCAGCACGTCGCCGTTGGGCAGCACCAGCAGCCAGCGCGGATGGTCCAGGCCTTCGGCGAACACGCTGGCCGCAAGCCCCGCGGCGGCCTTCGGCGCGGCGCCGTCCTGCCAGCCCTGGGCCGGCGCGATGTTGACGGTCGGCAGCAGGCTGCGCTCGGGCGCGGGCAGCTGCGGCTGCGCGCCGTGCGAGGCCGATTCGGGCAGGCGCGCGGTGTCGCCGCAGCCGGCGAGGCAGAGCGCCGCAGCGACGCTGCAACACGCATGGCGAAGCGAGGAGGCGTTGTCCATGCACGATGTCGGCAAGCACCGTGCCCGCGGCGGCTCGTCACGCGTCCATCCACGACGGCAGCCACTGCACCGCGACGATCAGCACCAGGCCCTGCGCCATCGCGTAGTGCCACAGCATCGCGCAGGACTCGATCGTCGCGTTGCCGCGCGGGCGCAGCAGGCCGCAGGCACTGCGCACAATCAGGTACGCGCCGATCAGCGCCAGCGCCACCGCATGCAGGCCTTGCGCGGCCAGCATCGCGGCGAGCGTCGCGCTCCAGGCATCGGCGCGCGGCGCGAGGCCCGCTTCGGCGTGCGCGAAGCCGGTCAGCGCGAACGAGGCGAGGGCGCCGGTGATCGCCACCAGCAGCGCCGCCACCACCAGGCCCGAAGCCGACGTGACGCGCGTGCGCCGGCGCGCCGCCTCGATCGCCACCGAGCTCGCCAATGCCAGCGCGCCTGCGATCCACAGTGGCGCCGCCTCGGGCAGCGCCGCGCCCGGCGGCGGGCAGACCTCGGCTTGCATCGACACATGCAGGTGCGCGAACAGCATCGAGGCGAACACCGTCGCGTCGACCGCGATCGTGATCGCCGCGGCCCACCAGGCCGGCGACGCGCGGCCCTGCGCGCCCACCGGCACGCGCACCGCGTCGGCGATATCGGCGCTGAACAGCGCCGGCACGCGGTCGAGCTGCCAGGCCCAGGCGGCGATGGCCGCGAGCGCGAGCACGCCGCCCGCCGCCGCGAGCCAGGCCGCGCCCACCGTCATCAGCAGGAAGAACGCCGCCGTGCCGAAGGCCGCGAGCAGCGGCCACAGGCTGTCGCCCGGCAGCAGCAGCAGGTGCGTCGGGCGTGCACGGCCGGCGCTGGTGCGCAGCGTCTCGCGCCCACCGCTGCGCGTGCCGGGCAGCCATTGCGTGCCGGCCTCGACGTTGGCGGCCAGCGCGCGCTGCTGCCACAGCGGCTCGCGCGTGCGCACGTCGGGAATGCTGCGCGTGCCGTGGTGGTGGCTCGGCAGCCATTCGAGCGTCGCGGCGCGCCACGGGTTGCGATGGGCGCGCTCGGGCTTCATCAGCACGCGAACCAGGTCGATCATGACCACCGCCACGCCGGCCGCGAGCACGAAGGCGCCGGCGCTCGACAGCGCGTTCCACACGCCCCAGCCGGTGTCGGCCGCATAGCTGGCGACGCGCCGCGGCATGCCCATCAGGCCCGCGACGTGCATCGGCAGGAAGGCGAGGTTGAAGCCGCCGAACATCAGCGCCGCGGCGCGCCGGCCCCAGCGCTCGTCGAGCCGGTGGCCGTTGACCAGCGGCATCCAGTGGTAGAGCGCCGCGAACAGCGGGAACACCATGCCGCCGAACAGCACGTAGTGCAGGTGGGCGACGACGAAATGGCTGTCGTGCGCCTGGCTGTTGAAGGGCAGGGTCGCGAGCATCACGCCGGTCAGGCCGCCGAGCGCGAACAGCGACAGAAAGCCCAGCACGAACAGCGAACTCGCGGTGAGGCGCACGCGCCGGCCCGCGCGCGCCAGCGTCGCGAGCCAGGCGAACATCTGCACCGCGCTCGGCAGCGCGATCGCGAGGCTGGCGATCGAGACGATCTGCTGCGGCGCGAGGCCCAGCCCGGCGGTGAACATGTGGTGCGCCCACAGCGAGAAGCTGAGCACCCCGATGGCCGCCAGCGCCCACACCACCGCGCGATGGCCGACCAGCGGCGTCGCGGCCATCACCGGCACCAGGGTCGAGACGATGCCCGCGGCCGGCAGGAAGATGATGTAGACCTCGGGGTGGCCGAAGAACCAGAACAGGTGCTGCCACAGCAGCGGGTCGCCGCCGCGCTGCGCATCGAACACCGGCCAGTCGAACGCACGCTCGAACTCGAGCAGCGCGGTGCCGGCGATCAGCGGCGGAAAGGCCAGCACCACCATCAGCGAGGTCACCAGCATCGCCCAGGCGAACACCGGCATGCGTGCGAGCGTCATGCCCGGCGCGCGCGTGAACAGGATGCCGACGATCAGCTCGATCGCGCCCGCGATCGCCGAGATCTCGATGAAGCCGATGCCCAGCAGCCAGAAGTCGGCACCGAGCCCGGGCGACCAGGTCTTGTTCGACAGCGGCGGATAGAGGAACCAGCCGCCGTCTGGCGCGACATCGAAAAAGATCGTCGTGAAGAACGCCAGCCCGCCGAAGGCATAGGCCCAGTAGGCATAGGCCGACAGGCGCGGGAACGGCAGGTCGCGCGCACCCAGCATCGCCGGCAGCAGGAACACGGCCACCGCCTCGACCACCGGCACCGCGAACAGGAACATCATCACCGTGCCGTGCATCGTGAACAGCTGCGCGTAGCGATGCGCGCTCACCAGTTGCGCGTCGGGCATCGCGAGCTGGGCACGGATCACCAGCGCCAGCACGCCGGCCAGCACGAAGAACAGCAGCGCGGTGGCGATGTAGAGCAGGCCCACATGCGTGTTGTTGACGCTGGCGATGCGTCGCCAGCCGGGCGGGGGTTGCCATGCGGCCACCAGCGCCTCGCGCTCGCCCACCGGGCGCGGCAGCGAGCTGCGGCGCAGCGTCGCGATGCGCGGCGCGCGGTCCATCAGCGTCGCGCGGCCAGCCAGGCGGCCAGCGCGTCGAGGCTTTCGGGGTCGAGGTGCGCATACGAGGGCATGCGCGCGCCGGGCTTGAGCGTCTGCACGCCGGCGATCCATTCGCGCAACGCCGCTTCGCCGTTGGGCAGCCGCCCGGCGCCCAGCATCGCGCGCTCGCCGACGCGCCCGAGGTCGGGCCCGAAGCGCGCGTCCGACAGGCCCGGCACGCGATGGCAGGCCACGCAGCCGTGCGCACGAAAGGCCCGCTCGCCGCGTGCGGCCACCGCTGTGTCGATCACCGGCGGCGAGCGCTGGCGCGCCAGCCAGCGATCGAAGGCCTCGGGCGGCTCGACGACGACCTGCAGCGTCATCAGCGTGTGCGCGATGCCGCAATACTCGGCGCAGCGACCGCTGAAGCGGCCCTCTTGCTCGGGCAGCAGGTCCATGTGCAGGATGCGGCCCGGCACATGATCGAGCTTGCCGCCCAGCGCCGGGATCCAGAGGCTGTGGATCACGTCCTCGCTGGCGAGCGCGAGCCGCACCGGCCGCCCGCGCGGCAGGCGCAACTCGTTGGCCGAGAGCACGTGGTCGCCGCCGCTCGCATCGGCGTAACGCAGCTCCCACCACCACATGTGCGCGGTCACGGTCACCACCAGCGCCGGCGCCACCCGCGCGGCCTCGGCGATGCGCGCGCTGCGCACGAGCGAGTCGATCGCCAGCGGCAGCAACACCGCGAGCGGCAGCAGCAGGCCGCCGCCGACGATCCAGCCGCGACCGGCGCGCCCCGGGCCGCGCAGCGACCACCACAGCACGCCCATCACGAGCGCGAACAGCGCGAGCGCCAGCGCGATCAGCACGCCGCCTTGAAGCGCGATCGAGCGGGCGGCGGTGCTTGCGGTGTCGAACATCTCAGCGCAGCGTCGCGAGATAGGCCGCCATGTCGCGCGCGTCGGCCTCGCCCGCGCCGAGCGCGGGCATGGTGGCGCCGGGCAGCAGCGACGCCGGCGCGACGATCCACTGGCGCAGCTTCGCTGTCGTGTTGGGCACCTGCCCGGCGATGTAGGCGCGCGCGCCGAAGCCGGCCAGCGGCGGCGCCGCGCGGCCGTTCGCGCCTTCGACGCCGGGGATCGCGTGGCAGCGGCCGCACTGGTACTGCGCCATCAGGCGCGCGCCGCGCCGCGCGTCGCCCGATGGTTCGGCCTGGCCCCACGCCCCGACGGCCGCGACGGCCAACGCAAGGCTTGCGGCAACTCTTGCGGCGAGGCCGCCCGCCCGCGTGGGAACGCCAACTGCAATGTGAGTTGCATGAAGACACATCGCGGCCTGTGGTTCGTGCTCGGCGTGGTCGGCGGCGCGGCGGCCGGCGCGGTCGGCACGGTCGTGTTCGTCGCTTCGGGCTTCTACGACGTCGCGGCCAGCACGCCGCACACGCAGCCGGTCTTCAGCTTCCTGAAGACGGTGATGCGCCGCTCGGTGCGCCAGCACGCGGCCGGGATCGAGGCGCCGCACGGCTTCGACGCCCCCGCGCAGCTGCTGCGCGGCGCGGCCTGCTTCGAGGCGCACTGCGTGGACTGCCATGGCGCGCCGGGCCGCGCGCCCGCTGCCTTCGGGCTGGGCCTGCAGCCGCTGCCGCCGCCGCTGGTCGATGCGGCGCGGCACTGGAGCGCGGGCGAGCTCTACTGGATCACGCGCGGCGGCATCAAGATGACCGCGATGCCGGCCTGGGAGTACCGGCTCGACGAGGACCAGCTGTGGGCCCTGGTGGCGCTGATGCAGCAACTGCCGCAGATGGCACCCGGCGACTGGCGCGCATGGCGCGAGCGCGCCGCGCCGCTGGCGTGCGAGCGCGCCGAGACGGCCGTCGTGCAGCTGCCCGACGCGCGGCGCGGGCAGCGCGCGCTCGAGCAGCACGGCTGCGCGTCCTGCCATGCGATCGACGGCATCACCGGCGACGCCAGCCCTGTCGGGCCGCCCTTGTCGGGCTTCGCGCGCCGCGAGCGGCTGCCGGGCGGCGGGCCCAACACGCACGAGCAGCGGGTGCGCTGGCTGCTCGATCCGAGCGCGCTCCATCCGGGCACCGCGATGCCCGATCTCGGCCTGGCCGAGCAGGACGCGCGCGACATCGCCGCCTTTCTGGCGACGCAGCGCTGAGAGGCGGGCGGCGGTCATGGCGCGCGCAAGGCAAGCGGGGTGCCGCCCTGAAGGCCGAGTCCTACAACCGCGCTGGGCGCCGTCCGCTATCCCGGGCCGCCCCCTCGCGACTACCTTCACAACAAGGGTGACGCAAGTTGCCTTGTCTTACCGGGAGTGACGACATGAACGAAGAGATCTCCATCAAACGCGACGAACCCTCTTCATGCGACGCCTCGTGCCCGCTCTATGAACTGCGGTTTCGCTCGCTGTTCGACGACCACCGCGGCCTGAGCTTTCCGTGCACCTGCAACGGCGACGTCAGCATCGACGATCTCAAGCCGCAGGAGCGGCGCAACTACTTCTTCGCGCGCGCGCTGGTCGGCCACGACTTCGCGCATCCGGTCGTGAGCCTGCGCGGCTGAGCGGCCGCGGGAACGGGCATTGCCGCGAAAGGGCATGCGAAGTCCTGCGATCTGGAGCGGCAGCCTGGCCGCCGTGGCGATGCTGGCCGCCTGCCAGCCCGCCGATGTGCCGATGCCGCGACGTGAAGTCCCTATTCCCGCTGCATCGCCGCCCCGCTCGGCCTCGGTGATCGATCGCCTGCCGCCGGCATCGGCGGCGCCGGCACCGACGCCCGCCGTCGTCGCGGCGGCCCCCGAACTGGCGAGCGCCGTGGCCGATGCCTCGGTGACGGTCGAGGTGAAGACCGCGCTCGGTCGCGATCGGGAACTGCAAGGCATCGAGGCCGATACCGTCAACGGCACCGTCGTGCTGCGCGGCGAGGTGAGCACGCCGCAGGCGCGCGAACGCGCGGTCTGGGTCACCGCCCAGGTGAACGGCGTGCGCCAGGTCCACGACAACGTGCGCGTCGAGCGGACCTACCTTCGCTGAGCCGAGCCCACCGGCATGAAAAAGCGCGGGCCGGGCCCGCGCTTTCCGAGAGGGTTGATCTCAGTTGCGATCGCTGCGAGCCGCGCGCATGGCGTTCGGGTCGTTGGCCATGCTGCCGCTGGTGCCGCTGGCACGGTCGGTGATCGTGCCGTCGATGCGCTGGTAGGTACCGTCGCTCGGCGGCACGGTGGTGCTGGTCGACGGCGAGGTCTGCGAAGGACTGGTCGACGACGGCGAGCTGGTCGGCGGCAGCGAGGTGCTGCCGTCGCTCGGCTGCGTTGCGGGATGCTGCGGCATCTGCTCGGGAGGCGGGACCTGCGAGGGGTTGCCCGTGGTACCGCCCGATTGCGCGAGCACCACGCCGCCGAGGCCGATGACACATGCGGTCGCGACCGCCGCGGTGATGGGGCTGATCCGTTTTCTCATTGACTGCTCCTGTGATTGAAAGATGTACGGTCGACACCGTCCTGCCGCCGGGCAACGCGTGTGCCCGATGCGCGCCGTGTCCCCTGTTCGTCGGGTATCCGGTTTGCCGAAGCGAGTACTCGCGAAAGGAGCAGATGCCCATGGACGATCAGCAAAGCTTCGGTGTCTTCAAGCCGGTGGGTCACGTCGTGATCTCGTTTCCCGGCGCCGACGAGGCGCAGGCCGCGCGCGACGCGCTCGAACGCACGCACGGCAACCAGCTGCGGCAGTTGAGCGACCGCCAGATGCTGGCGCGCATTCGCGAGGATCTCGAACATGCGAGCCCGCTGGCAGCGATCGGCCAGGAGCTCAACCTGGTCAAGGCGCAGCAGGCGCTGGCCGAAATGGGCTACCACTGGCTGGTGGTGCGCGCCGCCGACCGCGAGGACGCACAGAAGATCGCCGACTTGGCGCGCGAGCACGGCGCCGAGCGGGCGCAGTACTACGGTCACTTCGTGATCGAGGAGCTGATCACGCACCGCGACGACATGCCGCAGGTCGCCGAATCACCCGACCGCGGGCTCGATGCGAAGACGCCGTCGGGGCGCGAGCAGGAGCGCGCCGTGCGCTCGGCGTCCGGCTCGCCTCGATGAGCGGGGGCGCGCGATGGGCACCGCCACGGGCATCCGTTCGACGCTGCGCACGCAGCGCGAGATCCAGCAGCGCCAGGATCGCCGCGACGCCGCCAAGCCGAAGCCGGCCAAGAACGGGAAGAAGAGCGAAGGACAGCCGGTCCAGGCCGGAGCCCGCGAACAGCCCGCCGACTTGCCCGCGCAGCACCAGGCCAAACCCGGCAGCGAAGCCGACCTGAAGCTGAGGCCGCAGTACCTCGCGCCCGACTACCGCGGCAGCGCCAAGCTCGAGGGCATGGCCGCGCTGATCACCGGCGCGGACTCGGGCATCGGCCGCGCGGTGGCGGTGCTGTTCGCGCGCGAGGGCTGCGATGTCGCGGTGGCCTACCTGAGTTCGGACGACGACGCGCGCGAGACGCAGCGCTGCATCGAGGCCGAGGGCCAGCGTTGCGTGCTGCTCAAGGGCGACGTGAAGGACGACGCGTGGTGCCGCGACGCGGTGGCGCGCACCGTCGACGCGTTCGGGCGGCTCGACGTGCTGGTCAACAACGCGGCCTTCCAGGAGCACGCCGAGTCGATCGAAGACATCGACGACGAGCGGCTGATGGAAACGCTCGACACCAATCTCGGCGGCTATTTCCGCATGGTGCGTGCGGCGGTGCCGCATCTGCGAAAGGGTGCCTCGATCATCAACACCGGCTCGGTGACGGGCCTGCGCGGCAGCAAGCACCTGCTCGACTACTCGGCGACCAAGGGCGCGATCCATGCGCTGACCAAGTCGCTGGCGAGCAACCTGCTGGAGCGCGGCATCCGCGTCAACGCGGTCGCGCCGGGGCCGGTGTGGACGCCGTTGAATCCCTCGGATGCGCCGGCCGAGAAGGTGGCGGAGTTCGGCAAGAGCACCGACATGAAGCGCGCGGCGCAGCCGGAGGAGTTGTCTCCGGCGTACGTGTTCCTGGCGTCGCCGGTGTGCGCGGGCTACATCACCGGGGTGGTGCTGCCGGTGACGGGGAGCGTGGGGGAGGGCTGAGCTGTAGCTGCGGCTCAGGCCGTCTCGCGAGCCTCGGGCCGCACCTTGGTGCCGATGCGCCCGATCGCGATCAGCGCGATCCCAAGCCCGCCGCAAAAGCCCGACACCTGGCCTACGGTCTGCATCAGCGCGACCGGATCGTTCGAGCGCGACGCGATCGACAGCATGAAGAGGAAAAACGCCGCGGCCATCGCCAGCAGGGCGGCACCGGCCGCAGCCAGTCTCGGGTTCTTGCGTCGCATGGACGGCTCCTGGTCAATCGAAGGAGCCGCCAGTGTGGAAGCGCGAGGTTTCGATCGCGCTGCGGCGCGCCGCGCGCTTGTTTCGTTTGTCGCGCGGCATGCGCCTTGCCCGATCGGCGAGTGACACGATGAAAGGAACGTCATGGGAACCAGCAGCCTGTTGGGCGGCCAGCGTGCCGCCACCGAGCCGGTGGGCCGCGATGCCGGCGCGCTCGGCCCCAGCGACAGCTCCGACAGCGGCAGCGACATGGCCGACGTCGAGCGCGAGGAGGCCGCAGCGGCCACCGACGCCGCGGGCACCGGCGAGCGCCGCAGCGTCGGCACCGATGCCGGCCCGCGCGATGGCGCCGACATCTCGGTCGATCGCGTCGTCGACGCGCGCAGCCCGCTGCCGCCGGAAGACGGCAGCGAGCACGACGACGACGAGGACCCCGACCTCGCCTTCATGGACGATGACGAGCCCGAGCCCTGATGGAAGCCTGCGCACGCTGCGTCAGCGGCGTCACCGAGACGCCGTGCAGCACGATCGACAGCGCCACGCAGACCAGGGTCGCGCCGACCAGGGTCTGCCCGTTGGGCGCGCCGTGCTCGAGCGCGAACAGCAGATAGAACAAGCTGCCGACGCCACGGATGCCGAACCATGCGACCAGACGCCGCTGCTGCATGCCGGCATCGCGCTCGCCCGCCAGCCAGTGCGGGCGAACGCTGAGCCACACCGAGAGCGGGCGCAGCAGCGCGATCAGCAGCACCGCGAACAGCCAGTCGCGCGCGACGAAGCTCAAGCCGCTCAAGGCCGCGCCGAGCGCCAGCACGACACCTGCCTCGACCAGCCGTTCCAGCCGCGCGCCGAAGGCATGCAGGCGCAAGGCGAGATCGGCATCGAGCGAGGTCTCGCGGCTGCGCTGCGCCGGGATCAGCAGCGTCGAGCCGACGCCGAAGGCGACAACGAAGGTCGAGACCTCGAGCCAGCGCGCGACGGCGAACGCGATCGCGACCGCGCCGACGTAGACCAGCTCGTCGCGCAGCAGCGCATCGCCGCGATCGAGCCGCCAGCGCAGCGCCTGGCCGAGCGCCAGGCCGATGCCGATGCCGGCCAGCGCGCCGCCGCCGATCGGCCACAGCAGGTCCTTCCACCACCAGTGCGCACCGCCTGGGCCGATCTCGTGCAGGCCCATCCAGCCGAGCGCGAGCATCACCGCCGGCCAGGCCGTGCCGTCGTTGAGGCCGCCCTCGACGGTGAGCGACAGCCGCACCGCGTCGCGGTCGCGCTCGGAGCGGATCTGCACGTCGGAGGCCAGCACCGGATCGGTCGGCGCGAGCACCGCGGCAAGCAGCAGCGCGGCGGCCCAGGGCAGGTCGAGCAAGGCATAGGCAGCGAGCCCGGCCAGCGCGATCGTCACGATCATCGCCGGCCCCGCGAGCCATAGCGCGACGCGCCACGCGCGCGGATCCGGCGGCACGCGCAGGCGGATGCCGACCGCGAACAGCGACATCAGCAGCGCGAACTCGATGATCGGCGCGAGCAACTCGGACTGTTCGATCCACGCCTGCGTCGGCAAGCCGCCGACCGCGCTGGCGGTCAGCCAGCCGGCCGCGAGATAGATCACCGCGGGCGTCAGCGGCAGTCGGCGCATCGCGGCCTCGGACAGCGCGAGCGCGACCAGCACGAGGCCGGCGGTCAGCAAGGCGCTGGTGAGCATCGTGCTGCGCGCAGGCAATTGCCATTCCTGTCGTCGGGCATGCGAGATGCCACCTGCGGTCACTACTGCAAGGACGACCCGATGCCCAGACTGTTGTGGACGCGCCCGCGCTGGCAGCAGCTCACCGTGTTGGTCGTGTTGGTCTTGCTGGCGGTCACCACCGTGCTCGCGCTGGCCGAGTGGAACGGCTGGCGCTTCCTGCGCGGGCCGCTGGAGCAGCGGTTGTCGGCAGCGGTCGGGGCGCCGGTGCGCATCGAGCCGGGCTTCGAGCTGCGGCTGCTACGTGGGCAGCCGCAGGTGCAGGCGCCGCGCGTGGAGATTGGCAGCCGCGAAGGCTTCGGCGTTCCCCACCTGCTGCTCGCCGAGCAACTGCGCATCACGGCCGACTGGCGCGCGCTGTGGCGATGGCGCATGCGCGACGAGGCGCTGCAGCTGCGCTCGATCGAGGCGCGCACGCTCGACGCGCACCTGGTGCGCCTGGCCGACGGCAGCGCGAACTGGCGCGGCGATCGGCCGGCCTCGGCGCCCGAGGCGCCCGAGCCGATCGGACGAAAGCTGCCGCGCGCCGGGCTGATCGACGTGCCCGACGGGCGCATCGAGATCGACGACCGGCCGCTGCGCACGCGGCTGTCGATCGCGCTGGCGAGCAGCACCGAGACGCAGCAATCGCGTGCGCCGCGCGGGTCGGCCGGCGCGGCTTTCGCCGCGCGCATCACCGGCCGCTATCGCGACTTGCCGCTGCGCCTGGATGCGCAGTTCGCGCCGATCTTCGAGGCCGCCACGTCCGACGCGGCGCCGCAGCTGGTGCTGCGCCTCGAGGGCGAGGTGGGCCGCTCGAAGCTGCGCTTCGACGGCTCGGTCGCGCCGCTGGCGCCCGGGCGCGCGCTGCACGGCGAGGTGAGCCTCGCGGGGCCGTCGCTGGCCGCGGTCGGCGAGCCGCTGGGGCTGACGCTGCCGAGCACGCCGCCGTTCGAGGTGGCCGGCCGCCTGCAGCGCGACGGCGCGGTCTGGCGCTTCGAGGCGCGCCAGGCCACGATCGGCAGCAGCAGCCTGGCGGGCGACTTCAAGTTCGACACCGGCCCGAAGCCGCCTCAGCTCAGCGGCACGCTGCGTGGTCGCCGCCTCGCGCTGGCCGACCTGGGCCCGGCGATCGGCACCGGGCCCAAGACAGCGCGCGAGAAGGACGATTCGCACGTGCTGCCGTCGCGGCGCTTCGACATTCCGCGGCTGCGCGCGATGGACGCCGATGTCGCGCTCGATGTCGCCGAGCTCGATTTCGGCAGCGCCGCGCTCGCGCCGTTCCAGCGCGTGCGCGCGCGCATCCGCCTCGACGATGGCGTGCTCGACATCGTCGATCTGCGCGCCCGTGTCGGCGGCGGCCAGGTCAGCGGCCGCACGCGGCTCGACGGCCGCGGCGATCCGGCGCTCTGGAGCGCCGATCTCCAACTGCGCGGCATCGAGATCGAGGACTGGATCAAGGGCGTGCGCAAGTCGAGCGCGAAAGCGGCGCCGCTTCAGGCGCAGGACAAGCCCCCGCCGCGCGGCAGCGCCACCGCCTACCTGACCGGCCAGCTGATGGCCGACATCCAGGTCACCGGGCGCGGCCGATCCACGGCCGAGATCCTCGCGTCGCTGGACGGCAAGGCGCGCTTCCAGCTGCGCGACGGCACGCTGTCGCACCTGGTCACCGAAGCGGCGGGCCTCGATGTCGCGCAGGCGATGGGCGTCGCGATCAAGGGCGACACGCCGCTGCCGCTGCGCTGCGCGCGCGTCGACCTGCTGATCGACAACGGCGTCGCGACACCGACCGTGGCGGTGCTCGACAACCGCGACAGCACCGTGCGCGTCGAGGGCAAGATCGACCTGCGCGACGAATCGCTGGCGCTGCGCGCGACGGTGCGGCCCAAGGATTTCTCGCCGCTGTCGCTGCGCGCGCCGCTCACGGTGACCGGCCATCTGGCCGAGCCGCAGGTCACCGTGGAGGGCACGCGGCTGGTGCCACGCATCCTGGCGGCGATCGCGCTGGGCTTCGTCGCGGCGCCGGCCGCGGTGCTGCCGCTGGTCGATCCCGGCGCCTCGGCGCCGGCGCGCCCGCCGTGCGGCTGAGCACGCGCGGCTTGTCTGGCTGTCGCGCGGCACTTAGGATGCTGGCTCACCGCGGCCCGGCCGCCATCGACTTGCTGTGCTGTCGGATGACACGTCGGTCCCTGCTGTTGATCCTCGCTTTGCTGCTTGGCTGCGGCGCGGCGCTCGCGCTCGGCCCCGCCGCAAGCAGCCCGAACGCGGCGCCTCTGGTGTTTCTCGGCGACCGCCATCTGGCGCCCTACGAGTTCGAGTCGGGCGGCGCGCCCACCGGCAGCAATGTCGACGTCGTGCTGGCGATCGGCCAGGTCCTGGGGCGCCCGGTCGAGGTGCGCCTGTACGAGTGGTCCCAGGCCCAGCAGCGCTATCGCGATGGCGAAGGCGACGTGCTGATGCCGCTGGGCCGCACGCCCGAGCGCGAGAAGTGGCTGGCCTACACGCGGCCCGCGGTGACCCACAGCTACTCGCTGTTCGTGCGCACCGACGACAACCCGCCGCTCGATCCGAAGCGGCTCGACGGTGTGCGCATCGCGGTCGCGGCGGGCGGCTTTCCGGCCCAGCGGCTGGCACGCCAGCATCCCGAGGCGGTGCTGAGAAACGTCGACAACCTCGCCGTCGGCACGCGCGCCTTGCTGACGCGCGAGGTCGATGCGCTCGCTGCGCCGACCGCGCCACAGCTGTACCTGCTGCAGCAGCGCGGCCTGCGCGGCGTGACCCAGCTGCCACCCTTCTACAGCGCGCGCCACGGCTTCGGGGTGCGGCAAGGCGATGTCGCCACGCTGGCGGCGGTCGACGGCGCGATCGAGAAGCTCGAGGCCGACGGCGAACTCGATCGCATCGCCGACCGCTGGACCCGCGAGCGCGTGTTCCTGTTCAGCGGCTACACGGTGCGCATGGGCCAGATCGCGGCCGGCATCACGCTGCTGTCGCTGCTGGGCTTCGCCGGCGCGACGCTGCTGATGGTCAGGCAGCGCCGGCGCTTGCGCATCGAGGTGGTCGAGCGGCGCGAAGCCGAAGCGCTGGCGCGTCGCGGCGAGGAGCGCATCGCGCGGCTGCAGCGCACGAGCGCGGCGATCAACGGCGCCGACGGCATGGGCGAGATCTGCGAAATCGTCTGCGCGGCCGGCCTGGAGGCGCTGTCGGCCAGCCATGCGGTGGTCGCCGCGTTCGAGCCCGCCGGCGAGATCGACGACAGCGGTGTCGGCGCGCGCGGCGCGCTGCGGGTGGTGCATCGCAGCGACGGCGCCGAAGCGGCCTTCGCGCGCTGGAATCACGACGCGCATGCTCTGCTCGCGCGCGTGGCCGGAGAAGGCCGCGGCGTGTTCGCCGACGATCCCGAGGCGCTGCTCGAGCTGGTCGGCCCTCCAGCCGGACTCGCGAGCGAGGACAAGCCCTGTGCGGTGGCCGCGCTGCCCCTGTCGGCGCCGACCGAGGAGGGCGCGCCGATCGGCGCGCTGGCGTTGTGGTTCACGCGCGAGTGCGATCTCGACGACGAGGTGCGCTCCTTCATCGTCGCGCTGGCCGACCTGGCCGCGCGCGCGATCGACCGCGCGCGCCTGCTCGAGCAGCTGCGCGCCAGCCTGGCGGCCAGCGCCGTGGCCGATCGGCGCAAGGACGAGTTCCTCGCGATGCTGGGCCACGAGCTGCGCAATCCGCTGTCGCCGATCGTCAGCGCGGTCGAGCTGCTGGCGCGCGCCGGCGACCGAGCCGCGGTGCGCGAGCAGACGGTCGACGTGATCCGCCGCCAGGTGCGCCAGATGATCCGCCTGGTCGACGAGCTGCTGGAGCTGTCGCGCATTCGCCATGGGCTGATCGAGCTGCAGCTCGAGCGCGTCGATCTGGTGGCGATCGCGCGCGATGCGCTCGAGGCGGTGCGCGCGTCGGCCGAGGCCAAGTCGCTGGCGCTGGCGGCGCGCTGGCCGAACGAGCCGGTGTTCGTCGAGGCCGACGGCGGCCGGCTGCAGCAGATCGTGATCAACCTCTTGACCAATGCGGTGCGCTACACCCCCGAGGGCGGGCGCGTCGAGATCGGCGTCGAAGCCGGCGACGGCTGCGCGCGGCTCGAGGTGCGCGACAACGGCATCGGCATCGAGGCCGAGTTCCTGCCGCGCGTGTTCGAGCTGTTCACGCAGGGCACGCAAGGCGGCACGCGGCGCAGCGGCGGCGGGCTCGGGCTGGGGCTCGCGCTGGTCAAGCAGCTGGTGGTGCTGCATGGCGGCTCGGTCGAGGCGCGCAGCGAAGGATCGGGGCGCGGCGCGGCCTTCGTCGTGAGCCTGCCGACCGGGCCGGGCTGAAGCCCCGATCGACAGGCATATCGCTTGCCGCCCGCGGGATGGGGCGCGGTGGCGCGCCACCTGTCCGAGGAAATGCCATGAACCGCATCCCACCTGCCGCGCTGGCCTTGCTGCTGGCGGCGTCGGCCTTGCTGGCCGCCTGTGATCGAAAGGGCGCATCGCCGGACAACCCGGCGCGACCGCCGATGCCTTCGGCCTCCGCGGCCAGCCAGTGATCGCCGCGCGGCTGCGCGAAGCAGGGAGCGTGCTGGTCGAGGCGGGCCAGGCCTGGGTCGACGATCACGCGCCCAGCATGGGCGCCGCGCTGGCCTACTACACGCTGTTCTCGATCGCGCCGATGCTGCTGATCGCGATCTCGATCGCGGGGCTGCTGTTCGGCGAGCAGGCGGCGCGCGGCGAGGTGTTCGCCGAGCTGGCCGGGCTGATCGGGCCCGACGGCGCGAAGACCGTCGAGTTCGCGCTCGAGAAGCTGGACCATCCGGGCGCCGGCACGATCGGCGCGCTGGTGGGCCTGGGCTTCGTGGTGCTCGGCGCGACCACGGTGTTCAGCGAGTTGCAGAACGCGATGGACCGCATCTGGGGCGTGCCGCCGGAGCCGGCGCAGGGTTCGCGGCGCTGGTGGCAATTGCTGCGCACTCGGATGCTGTCGTTCGGCATGGTGCTGGCGATCGGCTTCCTGCTGATCGTCTCGCTGCTGGTGAGCGCGGGGCTGTCGGCGCTGTCGGCGTGGTGGGCGCCGTGGTTCAACGGGCTGGCGCGCATCGTGAGCGTGCTGGATCTGCTGTCGAGCTTCGCGCTGCTGACGCTGATGTTCGCGGCCATCCTCAAATGGATGCCGCGCGTGAAGGTGGCGTGGCGCGACGTCTGGGTCGGCGCGATGGGCACGGCGGCGCTGTTCGCGGTGGGCAAGAGCCTGATCGGGCTGTACATCGGCCACAGCGCGATCGCGTCGGCGTTCGGCGCGGCGGCGGTGCTGGTGGTGCTGCAACTGTGGGTTTATTACTCGGCGCAGGTATTTCTGTTCGGCGCGGAGTTGACGCGGGCGTATGCGCGCAGGCACGGCGCTTGCCCTTGAAGAGAACCCTCGGGACCCCTTCCGCCCCCTCCCCCATTGGCGTCCCCCAACCGGGCGCGGAACCCCGAGGGCCTTTTCTCCTGCTCTATGACGCACGCCGTTCGGGCTGAGGTATCGAAGCCCCTTGCCAGGACGTGCCGATGCCAGAGCGAGGCCGGTGACCCGCCCTTCGATACGCCGCAGGCGTACCCTGCCCTGAGGTAGCGAAGGGTCAGGGCGAACGGAATGTGGGTTCGCTTCGCGGCTTCAGCGCTGCGCGCCCACCATCGCCTCACCCGCCGCCTGCGGCCACTGCAACCTGCGACGCCGTTCCGCCGACTCGATCTGCATCGATTGCCGGTACTTCGTCACCGTGCGCCTGGCCACCACCAGGCCTTGCCGGCCCAGTTGCCGCGTGATCTCGCCGTCCGAAAGCGGGCGCGTCAGATCCTCGCTGCCGATCATCTCGTGGATCAGTTCGCGGATCGCCGTCGCGGTGCAGGCGCCGCCGCCGGCGGTCGACATCGCGCGCGAGAAGAAGTGCTTGAGCTCGAACACGCCCATCGGCGTGGCCATGTACTTGTTGTTGGTCACGCGCGAGACGGTCGATTCGTGCAGGCCGACCTCGCGCGCCACCTCGCGCAGGCCCAGCGGCTTCATCGCCAGCGGGCCGTAGTCGAAGAAGTGCCGCTGGCGCCGCACGATCTCCTGTGCCACCGAAAGAATCGTCGCGAAGCGCTGCTCCACGTTGCGCACCGCCCACTTGGCCTCCTGCAGATGCTCGGCCATCTCGCCGTTGTGCGCGCAGCGATGGCGCTCGAACATCTTCGCGTAGACCATGTTCAGCCGCACGTTCGGCACCACCGCCGGGTTCAGGCTCGCAGTCCACTGGCCGCGCACCTTCTTCACGATCACGTCGGGCGTGATGTAGTGGATGCCGGTATTGCCGCCGAAACGCCAGCCCGGCCGCGGGTCGAGATGGCGGATGCGCTCGCACACCGCCTCGGCCTCGAGCGCGTCGCACCGCAGCGCGCGCGACAGCGCGCCGACATCATGCGCCGCCAGCTGATCCAGATGCTCGCGCACGATGCGCTCGGCCATGCCGCGCTCGCGCTCGCACGAGATCAGCGGCAGCTGCAACAGCAGGCACTCGGCCACGCAGGTCGCGCCCACGCCGGCCGGCTCGAGTGACTGCACGTGCCGCAGCGCCACGCGCAACTCGTCCAGCGTGGCCGGGTTGTCGTGGCCGGCGATGTCGACCAGCTCCTCGAGCGGCAGGCGCAGATAGCCGTCGTCGTCGAGGCAGTCGACGATCGCATGCGCGAGCAGCATGTCGCGCGGCGTCAGCGTCATCAGGTTGAGCTGGCCGTGCAGCGAATGCGCCAGCGTGTCCTCGCCCTGCAGGCGGTCGAAGATGCTGCTGCCGTCTTCACCGCCGCTGCCGCGGCCGCTGCCGAGGCTGCCGTCGGACAACCACAGCTCCTGGGAGTCCATGCTGTCGCCGGATTCGAGTGCCGGCGCATCGCCGCTCGTGGTCTCACCCTCCGCCTCGATCACCGGCTCCGCGGACAGCATGGCCGTGTCGACCGGCGTGCCGGCCTCACCGGCCGCGCCGGCCATGCCTTCGGAGGCGGCGCCGCCCGCGACCGGTTCGCCGTCGCTGTCTTCGACTTCGAGGAAGGGGTTCTTCTGCATCAGCTCGCCGAGCTGCTGGAGATAGTCGGTCGACGACATCTGCAGCAGGCGCACGGCCTGCTGCAGACGCGGCGAGAGCGTGGTCTGCTGGCGCGTCTCGGCGCGCAGGGTGAGAGCGGTCATGGCGTTGTCGTCGCGTTGGTTTTCGGATCGGGGTCCGGTCCCAACTGCAACCGCCATGCCATCGCCGCGAACACAGCGCCCGACTTCGCGCAGGCCCGCGCCAATCAAGGGTTTCGGAGCAAAGCACAGGCGTGCGGCGACGCTCGAACAAGGGGGTTCGACCGGTAGCCCTTGCGGCGCCCCGGTTCGATTTGCAGCAGCTTTGGCCGCGCCTCAGGGCTGCTTGCGTAGGCGTCGTCCTACGCGTTCGAGCACCGGCCCCAGGCCGGTGTCGACGCGCCCGGCGAGATGGTCCTCGTAGGCGCGCCGGCCCTGTTCGGTGACGTCGTTGCCGGTGTCTTGCTGCGAGTCGGCCGACTCGTCGCGCTCGTGGGGCAAGCGCGGCGCTGGCCGGCCACCGACGCGCGGTCGCGTGTTGCCCTGGCGTTTGTCGTTCATCACGGCTCCGTCGCGTTGGTCATGGCGGGAGGCGGGCAGGGGGCATGCCGTGGCGCGACGGGAACGCGCCTTGCCGACCGCATTTGCAGCGTCAACCGCCCACAGAAGTACGGAGTTCAGAATGCCCCACGCTCTTCTCGCCAATCGTCAACACGTGCGCAACAACTCCGCGGCACGTGCCGCCGTGCTGGAGATGCTCAGGGAGGATCACAAGCGCGCGAAGAAGGCCTTCCACGACTTCGCGCTGCTCGACCTCGATTCCGAGTCCGAGAGCGCGCGCCGCCTGGTCGAGCGCACCTGCGCCGAGCTGACCATGCATGCCGTGCTGGAAGACGAGTTCATCTATCCGGCCGCGCGCCGCGTGCTGGCCGACGAGGAGCTGGTCGACGAAGCCGAGGTCGAGCACGTCGCGCTGCGCCGGCTGATCGACACGCTGCGCAAGATGGAGCCCACGGACCGCAAGTACTGCGCGTACTTCGCCGTGCTCGGCGAGTACCTGCGCAGCCACATCAAGGAAGAAGAGCTGGAGATCTTTCCGATCCTGCACGCGGCCAAGATCGACTGGGTCACGCTGAAGGACTCGATCGACATGCGCCGCGCCGAACTGCAGGCCAGCCTGCCCGAGCCGCCGCAGCTCGTCGAGGCGCTGGGCGTCGTGACCGAGGCCGTCGCGTTCGACGCCGTGCCGCACGGCGTGCCGCGCCGCGCCGACGTCGTCACGCGCGCCTGAGCCGGCACGCCGGGCTCGCGCCATGGATCACGACGCGGTAACCGCCGCGCCGCGGCTTCGCTCGTTCTGGATCGGCGGCTTCGACAGCGTCGATCCCGAGTTCGCCGCACAGGCGCCGCGCTTCGCCGAGCAGCTCGCTGCAGCGCGCGCGGCCGGCGTCGCGGTGGTGCGCGTGAGCATCGGCTGGCGCCTCGCCGAACCGGCGCCCGGGCGCTGGCAGCTCGAGCGCGCGCTGGCGATCGCGGCCGCGGCGCGCGCCAGCGGCGTGCAGGTGCTGTGGACGCTGATGGAGCGCGCCCTGCCGGCCGACCTGTCGCTCGTCGACGAGCGCCTGGTCGAGCGCTTCGCCGCGTTCGCGCGCGAGGTCGCGACCGTGCTCGCGCCTTTCCATGACGACGCGCCGATCTACACGCCGATCGCCGGCCTGGGCGTGCCCAATGACCCGACGCTCGACGATCGCATCCGCGTGCGGCTGGTGCGCGCCTGGCTGCAGGCCTGCGCCGCGATGCGCGGCGCCGATCCGCGCGCGCGCTTCATGACGCTCGAGCCGCTGCTGCATGTCGTGGCGGATTCGCGCGAGGCGCAGCCGCTGGCGCGCGCCGCGCAGTCGGCGCCCTGGCGCGTGATCGACCAGCTGCTCGGCCGCGAGTCGCCCGAGCTCGGCGGCCACGAGGCCGCGTTCGACTTCGCCGGCTTCAGCCACGACACCGCCAGCCAATGGTCCCTGCCGTCGCGCCGGCGCCTCGCGCGCGATGGCAGCGATCCGCGCCGTCGCGCGCTGGCCGACCTGCTCGAGGACGCCGCGCGACGCTGCCGCGGCAAGCCGATCGTGCTGGCGCGCACCGGCGATGTGGGCGCGGAGCGCGCGAACTGGCTGCACGAGATCGCATCGCAGGCGCGCGAGGCGCTGCGCCGGCGCGTGCCGCTGATCGGCCTGGGCATCGCCCTGCTCGATCACGCCGATCACGCCGATCGCGACCACCTCGCCGCGCTGCGCGCCTGGCAGCGCTGGCTGCCGACGCCGCGCCGGCCCGAGCCGGCGCTCACCATCGTCGCGTTCTCGCCGCGCCGCTGGCACGGCGCGTTCGCGCGCCCGCAGCAGCTGCTGTCGCGGCTGGCCGAGCGCCATCGCGTGGTCTATGTCGAAGAGCCGGTCCATGCGCCCGGGCCGGCACGGCTGATCCGTGCGAGCGCCGGGCCGACGATCGAGATCGTCACGCCCTGCACGCCGATCGGCGAGCCGGGCTTCCACGACTCGCAGATCGCGGGCCTGAAGCCGCTGCTCGACGGCCATCTGCAGACGATCGGCGGCGAGTTCGTGGCCTGGTTCTGCACCGCGATGGCCTTGCCGCTGGCGGCTTCGCTGCGCGCCCGCGCGGTGGTCTACGACTGCCTCGCCGAACGCGGCGCCGCCAAGGACGCGCCGCGCCAGCTGCGCCAGCGCGAGAGCGCGCTGATGCGCAGCGCGCAGCTGGTGCTCGCGCACGGGCCCGGCCTGTACGAGGCGCGTCGCGACGAGCACGCCAACATCCATTGCCTGCCCGGCGGCGTCGACACGCTGCGCTTCGCGCCCGAGGCGATCGACGAGGCCAGCGCGGCCGCGCGCCTGGCCGAGCGCCTGCAGCGCGACATCGCCGCGCCGCGCCTGGGCTTCTACGGCGTGATCGACGAGCGCATCGATCTCGCGCTGGTCGAGCGCCTGGCCGATGCCGATGCGCAATGGCAGATCGTGATGGTCGGGCCGGTGCACGTCGAGCACGCGCGCCTGCCCAGGCGGCCCAACCTGCACTGGCTGGGCTTGCAGCCGCACGAGCTGCTGCCGCATCTGCTGACGAGCTGGCAGGTCTGCCTGCTGCCGCTGCGCTGCGATGCGTCGACGCGCCACGCCAACCCCGGCCAGGCGCTCGAGTACCTCGCGAGCGGCAAGCCGGTGGTCGCCACCGCGATCGCCGACGTGGCCACGCTGTACGGCGAGGTGGTCGCGCTGGCCGAGGACCACGAGCGCTTCGTGGTCGCCTGCGCGCGCGCGCTGTTCGAGGAAGACGAGCAGCGCCGCGAGCGCGAGTCGCGCACGCGCGCGCTGGTCAACGGCTGCTCGTGGACGCACTGCGCCGAGCGCGCCGCGACCCTGTTCGACGAACTGCTGGCGCAGCCTGCGCCGCACAGTGCCGCGCCCGACGAAGCCGAGCCCGCGCCCGCCACGCCGGCCATGCCGGCCTCGCGCCGCGCGCGTACCCGCGCGATCACGCACCTCGTGGTCGGCGGCGGCGTCACTGGCCTGGCTGCCGCCTGGCAGCTCGGCCAGGACGGCCTCGCATCTCGCACGCTGCTGGTCGAGCGCGCCGACCGGCTCGGCGCCGCGCACCGTCGCCACGAAGCCGACGGCTGCCCGTTCGAACATGCCGACCTCGGCCTGCCCGACGGCGCTCTCGCGCGCGAGCTGATGCCGCGCCTGCTCGGCCGCAACCTGCAATGGCGCACGACGCAGATGTGCGTCGCCGGGGGGGCTGCGACGATGCTGTCGCTGCCGGCGCCGGCACGCGGCGGCATCCAGGCGCTGCTCGATGCCTTCATGCAGCGCGTCGCCTGCCCGGTCGCGCTGGAGACCTCGCTGCTGCGCCTGATGCCGGCCTCGCGCACCGCGCGGCTCGACGATGGCCGCTCGATCCACTACGAACACCTGATCAGCACCATCGCCTTGCCCGATCTCGCCAACGCCTGCGGCGAGGAGCTGCCGCCCGAGCTGCGCAGCGCCGCGGCCGCGCTGCGTACGCGCCCCGCGCGCAGCGTCTTCCTCGCGGTGCAGCGCCACGATCCGCTCGCGACCGACGTCTGCCTGATCGTGCCGCATCGCGGCGCGCCGTTCCATCGCGCCTGGGTCTCGTGCCGGCCGGAGGGCTTCGGCCGCGATGGCCTGATCATCGTGCGGCTGGACCTCGCGCCGCCGGCCGGCGCCGGCGAACACGCGCAGCCCTCGGTCGCGCAACTGCTGTCGGAATGCCGCCGGCGCGGCCTGGTGCGCGCCCACGAGCGCCTCGTCGCGCACTGGGACCTGCAGATCGCGCAGGGCCATCCGCTCGACGACGCGCTGCGCGCGCATCACCTGCAGTCGCTGCGCAGCTGGTTCGCGGCGCACGGCATCGAGCTGGCCGGCCACTTCGGCGCCTGGGGCGGCGACCACGGCCTGCATGCGATCGAGGCCGGCGCCTCGGCGGTCGAGCGGCTGCGCCGCGCCGTTCCGCCCGCAGTTCAGCCTGCAACGCTGTCGAGGTCGCGGCCGGCGTCGCGATCGTGATGCCGGTGCGTCGCCATCGCCTGCTCGAAGGCGGCGATCGCAGCGCTCAGCCAGGTGAGCGGGTCGGTGTGGCGATCGGGCTCGCCGAGCGTGTCGGGCGGCGTGCCGTCGGGCGCCTCGGGCGTGCAGATGACGATGCCTTCGTCGGGCAGGCCATCGGCCAGGAAGCGCCGCACGCCGCAGGCGGCGGACAGCGCCTCGTTGGCACCCAGCATCAGGATCGGCTTGCCGTGGCGATATTGGTCGCGCACGAAGTCGATGAAGTCCGGCAGCGTCGCGGCGACATCGCGTGTGCCGAGATCGGGCACCACGACCGCATCCCATAGCGCCGACGGCGCGGCCTCGAGCGTGGTCTCGGCCAGCGCGAGCGAGCCGTCGACGCCTTCGATCGCGCCCAGCCGCGGCGCGACGAAGCACGGCGCCGCCTGGGCCGCGCGAAGCGAGGCCTGCACGCCCGCCAGCGCGCGGCTCGGCAGGCCGTCGGCCACCAGCAGCGCGACGCGCCGCCCGATGATCTCGCCGTCGCCCGGCCGCGCGAACAGCGACAGGCCCGGCGAGCTCGTGACTTCGGGCACCGGCTCCTCGTCGAGCACGCGCGGCAAGGGCTCAGGCACCTCGAAGCCGAGCCGGTGCGCGACCGCGCCCGCCAGCTCGGCATGCACGTTGGCCAGCAGCGCGACGACGCGCTCGCGCAGCGCCTGCGTTCGCACCCGCGTGAGCTCGAACGCGAAGGCCGCGGCGATGTGGCGCTGCTCGATCGGCGTCTGGCTGCGCCAGAACAGGCGCGCTTGCGTGTAGTGGTCGGCGAACTTCTGCGGCTTGGCTCGCAGCTTGTCGCCCGCCACCGGCATGGCCACGCTCGCGAAGCCGCGCGGACCGGCCTGGAACGGGCAGCCGCCGGCCAGCGAATTGGGCTCGTAGTTCACGCGACCGCGCGTGATCGACTGGCGATGCAGGCCGTCGCGGCGGTGGTTGTGGACCTGCGCGATCGAGGCGTTGATCGGGATCTCGTGGAAGTTGGGCCCGCCCAGGCGCGTGAGCTGGGTGTCGCGGTAGGAGAAGTTGCGGCCCTGCAGCAGCGGATCGTTGCTGAAGTCGATGCCCGGCACGACGTTGGCGGTGCAGAACGCCACCTGCTCGGTCTCGGCGAAGAACTCGTCCGGGTTGCGGTCGAGCACCAGGCGGCCGACGCTTCGCAGCGGCACCAGCTCCTCGGGCACCAGCTTGGTGGGGTCGAGCACGTCGAAGCTGAAGGCCTCGGCCTCGTCTTCGCCGAACACCTGCACCTGCAGCTCCCACACCGGAAAGTTGCCGCTCTCGATCGACTCCCACAGGTCGCGGCGATGGAAGTCGGGATCGGCGCCGTTGACCTTGACCGCCTCGTCCCACATCAGCGAATGCGTGCCGGCCAGCGGCGTCCAGTGGAACTTCACGAAGTTCGAATCGCCGCGCTTGTCGACGAAGCGAAACGTGTGCACGCCGAAGCCTTGCATCATGCGGTAGCTGCGCGGGATCGCGCGGTCGGACATCAGCCACAGCAGCATGTGGGCCGACTCGGGCATCAGCGAGACGAAGTCCCAGAACGAGTCGTGCGCGCTCGAGGCCTGCGGCATCGCGTGGTGCGGCTCGGGCTTGAGCGCGTGCACGAGGTCGGGGAACTTCATCGCGTCCTGGATGAAGAACACCGGCATGTTGTTGCCCACCAGGTCCCACACGCCTTCGTCGGTGTAGAACTTGACCGCGAAGCCGCGCACGTCGCGCGCCAGGTCGGGCGAGCCGCGCTCGCCGGCCACGGTGGAAAAGCGCACGAACACGGGCGTGCGTTTGCCTTCGTAGGCGAAGGGCGCGGCGATCGTCAGGTCTTCGAGCGACTGCGTGCACTCGAAGAAGCCGTGCGCGCCCGAGCCGCGCGCATGGACCACGCGCTCGGGAATGCGCTCGTGGTCGAAGTGCGTGAGCTTCTCGAGCAGCAAGAAGTCTTCGAGCAGGGTCGGCCCGCGCAGGCCGGCGCGCAGCGAGTGCTGGTCGTCGCCGATCGCGACGCCCTGGTTGCTCGTCATCGCGCGATCGCGCGAGTCGACGCGCACGCGGTCGAGCGAGCCGTTGAGCGCGTTGTGTCCGGCGCTCACCTCGCCGTCGCCGAGCTTGTCGGAGCTGATTTCCTCGTTGACGGTGCTGGCGCCGGCCAGCGGCTCGTGGCTCTCGAAGCGCTCGCCTTCGCGCGCTTGTGCGGCATCGGGGCCGTATTCGTAGCCCTTGACGGCGTTGTAGCGGCGCGTGAGCGCGAGTTCTTCGAGGGCCGCGCGCTGGCGCGCCAGCGCCTGGTGGTTGGGGCCCGCCGGCACGGCGTCTGGCGGCGCCGAGGGCCCGGTCCGGGGCGGCTTGCGCTTCATGCGCGGCGAGGGCAATCCTCATGCCGATCTCATGACGATTTCCGGGAACACCGGTTGCCTTCGTGGCTGCATCACAACGACCAGGAGACGGCATGGACAGCGAGCGGACCGCAGCCGCCGCGGGAACATGGGTCTTGCGCGCGTTGCTGGCGATCGCGCTGATCGCGGTGCTGCATGCCGGCAAGCCGGTCTTCGTTCCCTTCGTCGTCGCGCTGGTGCTGGCCTTCGCGCTCTCGCCCGCGGTGCGCGCGCTGCAGCGCAGCGGCCTGCCGGCGATGGCCGCCTCCGGCGTGGTCGTGGTCTCGCTGCTGCTGGCCGTGGCGCTGGGCCTCACCGCGCTGTCGGAGCCGGCCTCGCGCTGGTGGCGCGATGCGCCGCAGACCGTCGCGCGCCTGATCGATCGCATCGACACCTGGCGCGCCGGCATTCCGCTGATCGCGCCGCCGGCGCCGGCGCCGCGCGTGCGCGGACGCGAGCCACCGCCGCCGCCGGCCGATCCGCTGCACGAGAAGCTCGCGATCGAAGGCGCCGAGGCGACCTGGACGCTGGTGGGCAGCACCTCGTCGTTCGTGCTCGGCGCGGCGGCCGCGCTGATGCTGCTGTTCTTCCTGCTCGCCTCCGAGCGCTGGATGCTCGACCGCGCGCAGCTGCTGTTCGAGCGGCGGCGCACGCGCCATCTGGTGCTGGCGGGGCTGCGCCACGCGCAGCGCGACATCGCGCGCTATCTGGTGGCGCAGGCCGTCATCAACACCGGCGTCGGCCTCGCGGTGGCGGCCGCACTGGCCTGGCTGGGCGTGCCCAACCCGGCCTTGTGGGGCACGGTGGCCGGCGTGCTGAACTTCATTCCCTACCTCGGCCCGCTGGTGACGACGGCGCTGCTGGTGATGGTGGGCGCGCAGAGCTTCGAGGCCCCGGCGGACATGCTCGCGCCGGCCTTCGCGGCGCTCGCGGTGCACGGCATCGAGTCCAACCTGATCACGCCGGTGTTTGTCGGGCGGCGGCTGTCGATGCATCCGCTCGCGCTGTTGATCGCGGTGATGCTGGGCACCGCGCTGTGGGGGCTGGCCGGCGCGATGCTGGCGGTGCCGGTGCTGATCGCGGTGCGCTGCGTGTGCCGGCGCAGGCGCTCGCTGCGCGCGCTGTGCGTGCTGCTGGCCGACGAGCACGACCATGTGCCGCTGATCCGGCGCGGCGCCGCGCATGTGGCGCGCAAGGCGCAGGCGGTGCGGCGCGGCGCTTCGTCGGGCGGCGCGCCGGCGGCCACGACCCGCAAGTAAGGGATCGATCGAGGAGTCTTCATGCGCATTGCCTTCGTCACCGAGAGCTATCCGCCCGAGCTGAACGGCGTCGCGACGACCAGCTGCCGCACGGTCGCGGCGCTGCGCGAGCGCGGCCACGAGGTGCGCGTCGTGCGGCCGCGCCAGCCGGGCCACGACGATCCGCCGCTGCGCATCGCGCTCACGACCGACCAGCTGACGCGCGGCCTGCCGCATCCGCTTGCGCGGCAGCGGCGCTTGGGCCTCGCGACGCCGTCGCGCCTCGTTCGTTCATGGCGGGCCTGGCGGCCCGAGCTGGTGCATGTGGCGACGCCGGGGCCCTTGGGTCTCGCGGCGGCGATCGCGGGGCGACACAGCGACTGCGCGGTGACGGCCGACTTTCCCCATCACCTGCGCAGCCCCGACGGTCTAGGCGTCGCGCGCGGTGCCTGGCTGCGCTGGCTGCACCGCCATGCGCATCGCAGCTTCGTGCCGACCGAGGAGGCGCGCGAGGCGCTCGCGCGCCAGGGCTTCGAGCGGCTCGCGGTGGCCGGGCGCGGCGTCGACAGCGATCTGTTCACGCCCGAGCTGCGTCATCCCGAACTGCGCATGGCCTGGGGTGCGATGAACCCTGGCCAGGTCGTGATGCTGCACGTCGGCCGGCTTTCGCCCGAGAAGCAGCCCGAGCTGGCCTTGCAGGCCTGGCGCGTCGCGGAGCGCGCGCGGCCCGGCACGCGCATGGTCGTGGTCGGCGACGGACCGTGCCGCGCGCGGCTGGAGGCGGCGTATCCGGACGCGATATTTCTGGGCACGCGCTCGGGCGTCGAGCTGGCCTGCTGCTATGCGAGCGCCGACGTGTTCCTGTACCCGAGCCTGGGCGACAGCTTCGGCAACGTGACGCTCGAGGCGCTGGCCTCGGGCCTGCTGGTCGTCGCGTTCGACACCGCGGCGGCGCGCCAGTACCTGCGCCATGGCGCGGACGCGCTGCTGTGTCCGCTCGAGGAGGGCGCGCCGGGCTTCGCGCAGCGCGCGCTGCGCGCGAGCCTGCTGGCGCTGGAGCCTTCGCCGATGCGCTTCGAAGCGCGCCGCCGCGCGCTGGCGCTGCGCTGGCAGCCGGCGCTGCGCGGCTTCATCGAGCAGCTCGAGGCGGTGGCGTGCGAGGTGCAGCTGGCGTCGCTGCCTGATGCCGCGCTCGCCTGAGGGCTTTCTCTCGCTGCGGGCATGCGAACTGCCGCAGGCAGGTGTCGAGGCCAACCACATGGAGATCGAGATGACCAAAAACGACGAATCGGTCGGCGTGCTCAACGACCTGATCGAGAACTGCAAGGACGGCGAATACGGCTTTCGTGCCTGCGCCGAGCACACGCGGCGCGAGGACATCCGCGCGCTGCTGTCGTCGCGCGCCGACGACTGCGCGCGCGCCGCGCGCGAGCTGCAGGCCCACGTGACCGAGCTCGGCGGGCGCCCTGACAGCAGCGGCACGGCCGCCGGTGCGCTGCATCGCGGCTGGGTGGCGGTGCGCGGCACGCTGTCGGGCTATACCGACCTGGCGATGCTCGAGGAGTGCGAGCGCGGCGAGGATGTCGCGCTCAAGCGCTATCGCGAGGCGCTCGAACGGCAGGAGCTGCCGGCGCAGCTGAGAACGACGATCCAGCGGCAGTACGAAGGCGCGTTGCGGCACCATGACCAGGTGCGCAATCTGAGGGATTCGTTGAGGGCAGTGGCGTAAAGCGTGAACTCGTCGGCACGTTCGCGTGCCGGCGAGAGGTTGGCGGCGCATTGCCAAGAAGCATGTCGCCTTTGACCGCGAACCGACAAGGTTCGATCCACAGAATCCGCGCTCGATTCAATCGAGCACCAAGGAACTGTGATGAACCTGTCCTTCACCGGTCTCGGCGGCCATGGCGTGGCTGCCCTCCTGAACCGATTTCTGCTGCCCGTGCTGGCTGCGCTCTTGACGGCGTGTGGCGGTGGGGGCGGCAGTGACGAAGAAAAGCCCGAGACGCTGTATGTCGAATTCAGTTATCCGAGCGCCACGGTCACCGGCGGCCTGTTCGAGCCGGTCTCGGTCGAGCCCATCCTCTCTGGCCTGAAGGGCCACAAGCCGAGCTTCGCGACCGCCAGCGCACTGCCGCCCGGCGTGAAGCTCGACGCGAACACCGGCGTGCTGAGCGGCGTGACGACGGCGCCCTTTCTTTCCAATCCGGTGACGGTGACGATGACGGTCAAGGACTACGAAGGCGCGCTGTCGGCATCGGTCTTCTTCGACATCCGCAGCCAGTTCTCACTGACGTATCAAGTTCCGCGCCTGGTGGTGGGGGTTCCGGTGTCGATCAAGCCGACGCTCGCGGGCCAGACCGCGCAGGACAGCCTCAGCTTCACAGTCGAGCCGGCCGTGGTGCCGCTGACCACCGGAGCGCTGCCGGCCGGGCTGAGCCTGAACGCCGCAACCGGCGAGATCTCGGGCACGCCGACGCAAGCGTCCAACGTGATGCCGGGCCAGGTCGACGACCAGGTCGACATCGGCATGCTCGTCACGCGCGGCACCAACTCGTACAAGGCGATCGCGAAGTCGGTGCGGCTGACCGTGTCGCAGTTCTAGCCGCACAGCTCGCGCAGCAAGCCGCGCCAATCCACCACGAAGCGCTCGATCGCGAACCGCTGCATCACCATGCGGCGGCCGCGCTCGCCGAGCGCCCGTGCCAGCGTCTCGTCCGCCAGCAACTCGGCCATGCGCTCGTGCAGCACGCTTGGGCGCGAGTCGATGAAGCCGGTGTCCCCATCGCGCAGCACCGATGCCAGCTCGGTCGTCGCCAGTGCCACGACCGGCACGCCCGCGAACATCGCCTCCAGCACCGTCAGGCTCAGGCTCGTGTAGCGCGCCGGTTGAAAGAAGAAGCGGTAGCGTGCCATCAGCGGCCCGAGCCGGTCGGGCGCGATCTCGCCCAGCCCGCGATGCGACTCGCTGCCCGCGCCGGCCAGCACCAGCGGCAGGTGCTCGCGCGCCTGCTCGAAGACATCGAGCCCCAGCTGCCGGCCGCGCTGCGCCAGATGGTCCAAGACGCTGATGCCGGCGCGGATCTCGCCGCTGTAGCGCGCCGGCACGATCGGCGCGATGCCGGGCTCGATCACCACCGCGCGCGTCGAGCCGTTGTCCCACATCAGCGCGTTGAACGGCGTCACGTGCACGATCGCCGTGACCAGGCCCGCGGCCCAATGGCGCGCGTTGGTCGGATGCTGTTGCGGCGGATCGTGCTCGAGCGCGATCGACGGCAGCGCCTGCTGTGCCGGGCTCAGCAGCGCGCGGTCGTGCTCCCAGTGGTGCCGGCTCTGGTAGAGCACCGCGTCGAAGCGCATGCGCGCCAGCTCCGCGGCCGGCAGCTCATGCACCAGCCGAAGGTCGTGCGGCAGGTGGCTCAAGCTGTTGAGGTAGCTGCCGTCGACAGGCCAGGTGAGGATCTGCAGCCGCTTGGCCATGGATCAGAGCACGGCCTCCACTGCCGCCGGCGCGAAGCGGCATTCGGCCAGCACCTGCTCGACCTCGACCGCCTTGGCGCAGGCATGGCCGTGCGGGCAGTCGCGCTGCATGCAGGGCCGGCAATCGACGTCGGCCGCGATCACGCGATGGAGTTCGCGATCGAGCGGCGACCAGCGCTGCACGTCCGATCCGCAGCTCACCACGACACTGGGCACCTTCAGCGCCGCCGCCAGATGCGACAGGCCGGTCTCGTTGCACACCAGCCCCGCCGCGCCTTCGAGCAGCGCCGCGAGGCTCCACAAGTCGGTGCGCCCGGCCATCAGGATCGCGTCTTCCTCCATCCGGTCGGCGACCAGCTCGATCAGCTCCACCTCGGGCGTGCCGCCGGTCAGGACGACCTCCCAGCCGCTGCGCACCAGCCCGTCGGCCAGCTGCGCGAAGCGCTCCGGCGGCCAGCGCCGCGACGGCAGCTGCGCGCCGGCATGCACGCAGACGTAGCGCCGCGGCGCGCGACCCGGCCAGGCCGCGGCCAGCGCGGCGCGGTCGGCAGCGGTGACATCGAAGTGCGGCGCCGTGCCCTGCCGGCGCATGCCGAGGTGATCGGTCAGCGCCAGCAGCCGCAGGCACTCCTGGCCTTGCTCGGGCCAGCGCAGCCACGGCGGCACATCGGGCGACGACGGCGGCGTCCAGCACACGCCGTCATGAAAGCCGATCGTGTTGCGCGCGCCAAAGCAGGCCAGCAGCGGATTGACGATCGCGCCGCTGCCGTGCAGCTGGATCGCGAGGTCGAAGCGTCGGTCCTGCACCTGGGCCAGGAAGTCCGGCAGCGCGCGCACGTCGGCGGCGGTCTCCGGCAGGCCGGGAAAGCCCGGCAGCGCGATGAACTCGTCGACGCAATCGAGCCGCGCCGCCCACGGGCCGGCCCACGGCAGGCCGACCAGGCAGATGCGCGCTTGCGGGTAGTGATGCCGTATCGCGCGCAGCGCCGGCGTGGCGCACAGCATGTCGCCCAGCATCAGCGCGCGCAGCACGACGATGCGCTCGATCGGGCCGACGAAATCGGGCGCGGCGTTCAGGGCTGCTTCTCCAGCAGGAAAGAGCCGATCACCAGCGCATCGAGCGGCGTGCCGTGGAACGCGTCGACCGCATCCTTGGGCGTGCAGACGATCGGCTCGCCGCGCAGCTTGAACGAGGTGTTGATCAGCACCGGCACGCCGGTGCGCGCCTCGAAGGCGCGCAGCAGCGCATCGAAAGCCGGGCTCGCTTGCGCATCGACCGTCTGCACCCGCGCCGTGCGATCGACATGGCAGCAAGCCGGGATGCGCCCGGCCTGCTCGGGCCGCACGCGCCAGCTGAACATCATGAAGGGCGAGCGGCGGCCGTTGTCTCGCCCGGCCTCGAACCAGTAGGACAGCGCGTCTTCCGGCACCGCCGACGCGACCGGGCGGAAGTCCTCGCGGTCCTTGCACTCGTTGAGCCGCGCCTGCATCGCGGCATCGATCGGCGAGGCAAGGATGGAGCGCGCGCCGAGCGCACGCGGGCCGAACTCCATGCGGCCCTGGAACCAGCCGATCACGCGGCCCTCGGCCAGCAGGTCGGCGGCGGCCAGGGCCTTGGCGTGATCGTCGGCCAGGCGCAGGTAGGGCAGGCGGGCCCACTTCAGCAGCGCCTCGATCTCGTCGTCGCCGTAGGCCGGGCCGAGGTAGACGTCGCGCAGCGTGTGCAGCCGCGGCGCGAGCGGCTGGCGCTCGGGCAGGGGCTGGGCGGCGGGCAGGCTGGTGGTGAGGGCCGCGGGCACCGGTGCCGAGGCGGGAGCGTTCGGCAGGCGCTGGAGCGCGTCGACCCACAGCGCCGCGCCGAGCGCCGTGCCGGCATCGCCCGCCGCGGGCTGCACCCAGACCTGCTCGAACGGGCCTTCGTCGCGCAGCCGCGCGTTCATCTGGCAGTTGAGCGCGACGCTGCCGGAAAGCGCCAGGCAGGGCTCGCCGCTCTCGCGGTAGAGCCAATGCGCGAGCTCGAGCACCGTGCGCTCGATCGCGCCTTGCAGCGAGGCGGCGAGGTCCAGGTGCTGCTGCTCCATCGGCATGCCGCGCCCGCGCGGCGGCCCGGCCCACGAGGCGAGCTCGTAGGAGGCGATGCGAAAGCGGCCGTCGTCGCGCAGCTGCAGCAGCTCGTCGAACTGATCGCGATAGCGGTCGGTGCCGAACGCGGCCAGCGCCATCACCTTGGACTCGTCGCTCGACGGCACGAAGCCCAGGTGCTGCGTGACACGCTCGCACAACAGGCCCAGCGAGTGCGGCAGGTCGACCTGACCCAGGTGCTCGTAGGCATCGTTTCGGTAGACGCCGTAGCTTGTGCTCGCGCGTTCGCCGCGCGCGTCGATCGTCATCGCCGCGCAGCGGCTGAACGGCGCGCACAGGAAGGCGCCGGCCTGGTGTGCGAGCTGGCGATTGACGAAGTGCCAGCGCCAGGACGCCGGCACGCCCGGCGCGCCGAGACGGCGCTGCAGGTGCAGCGGCACGGCCTCGCGCAGCAGCCGCGGTGCGTCGATCACGAAGGCGGCGAGCACGGGGTCCCAGGCGCCGGGGCCGTCGGCCGCGGGTTGCCACGGCAGCGAGAAGCCGCTCGAGCCGGCGTAGTCGGCGCCGAGGAAGAGGCTGGGATCGAAGCCGTAGGTGACGTGATCGACTTCTTCCATCGTCGCGCCGCAGGCGGCCAGGCAATGGTCGATCGCATTGAACGGCAGTTCCCAGGCCGAGAACGGCAGCGGCCGCTTCGCATGCCTGATGCGCGTGAAGCGCTCTTCCTCGCAGGCGGCCGTCGTGCGGCCGTCGACGACGATGGCGGCTGCGCTGTCGTGGAAGGCGGCGTTGATGCCGAGCGTGATCATGCTCGGATCAGGCTTGCTCGGCCATGCAGGACTGCGCCGCGATACGTCGCGCGGCGTCGAGCAGGTCGTGGCAATGCACGTCGGGCGCGCGCATCACGCTGCGATGCCAGTCGGTCTCGTTGCCGACATCGACCAGCACGCTGCGGCAGCCGGCGCGGTGGCCGGCTTCGATGTCGTCGAGCGTGTCGCCGATCATCCAGGAGCGCGAGAGGTCCAGGTGCAGCGACACCGCGGCCTGCTTGAGCAGCCCCGGCGAGGGCTTGCGGCACAGGCACGCGGGCCGGCCGTCGCCGCCCGGCGCGTGGCCGCAGGTGTAGGTGCCGGCCAGCGCGATGCCGGCGCGCTCGTGCAGCCGGCGCGACAGTTCGCGCAGCATGTCGGCGTAGTCGCTGCGCGAGAAGCGCCCGAGCGCGAGGCCGGGCTGGTGGGTCACCAGCACGATCGCGAAGCCCAGTTCGTCGAGCAGCTGCAGCGCCTCGAGCGCATGCGGCATGAACTCCATCTGTCGGGCGTCGACGTTGCAGGCGCGCTCGCGCAGCAGCGTGCCGTCCTTGTCGATGAAGACGGCCGCGCGCGGCGCGGCGGCGGCTTCGATGTGGGGTTCGATCCAGCGACTCATGGCCAGGACGTCTCGTGTTGAGGCAGCACCATCAGCTCGGGCACGACCGAGCCGCGCGGCAGCGTCAGCGCGAAGCGCACGCCGAGCGCGACGGTGGCCGGGTCTTGCAGCAACGCGGGGTCGAGATCGGCATGGCGATCGAGCAGGAAGGGCGTGTTCATGCCGCCGGCGATCACGCTGGTGACGCGCACGCCGCGCTCGCGCAGCTCGGCATGCATGGCTTGCGTCAGGCCGAGCACGCCCCAGTTGCTGGCGTGGTAGGCGCTGGCATTGGCCCAGGCGCGGCGCGCGGCGGTCGAGACGATGTTGACGATCTGGCCGCCTTCGTCGTCGTAGCCCTCCAGCAGCGCCGGCAGCGCCGCCTTGACCATCAGGAAGGGACCGCGCAGGTTGGTCGACAGCACGCGGTCGAAGTCCTCGACGCTCAGGTCCTGCAGCGAGCCGGTGGCACCGGTGCCGGCGTTGTTGACCAGCATGTCGAGCGCGCCGAAGTGCGCGACGCAGCGCTCGACCGCCGTGGCGCAGTCTTCTGCGTCGCTGACGTCGCAGGTCAGCACGAGGCTGCGCTCGCCGAGCGGATCGATCGCCTTGGCATGCTCGCCGGATTTCATGCGGTTGATGTCGGCCAGCGCGACGCGCGCGCCTTGCTCGAGCAGGTCGCGTGCGATCGCCGCGCCCAGGCCGCTCGCAGCGCCGGTCACGAGAACGACGCGGTCTTCGAGCGGCAGCGGTTGCGGGGCCCGCTTGCGTGCCTCGCGAGGTAGCTGTTCATGGGTCTGGGCGGGCGCCAGTTCCGGCGGCATATCGATCAACGCGGACATTCCTGCACTCCTTGCGATTGAGGCGGCATTCGGCAAACGGCGTGCCGTCAGAGCGCCGATGCGCCCGGCGCGCGCGAGCCCTTCGGCGTGACCGGCAAGCCGCCGCCTTCGGACTCCCAGCGCTGCAGTTCGACCGGCTTGGCCTTGGGCTGCGTGGCCTGTCGACGCGCCACGCGCAGTTGGCGCACCGTGAAGGCGGCGATCGCGCCGAGCGCGGCGAGGGTGACGATGTCTTGCTTCATCGAGGTTCTCCAGTGGCGGATGCGATTCGGCGTTTCGGCAATCGGCATACCTGAGGGCATGCCGATTGCTCTGGGCCTCGAGGACGGTCTCGCCATTGACGCGAGCGCGTCGCGCGCTACCCTTGCCGCCGCACCACGGCCCATGCAGCAAGTGAGAAACACGCTTCGCCTGCCGAAGCGGGCGCGCCTGAAATGGCCGACCGCATCGCTGCGCATCTACCTGACGATCGTGATCGTCGTCGCGACCTTGCCGATCGCGGGCCTGCTCGGGTTGCTGCTGTTCGAGAAGGTTCAAGACGAGCAGCAGCGCACGCGCGCCGAGATCACGCGCTCGAGCGCGTCGATGGCCGGCGCGCTCGAGCGCGAGCTGCTGTCGTCGATCGATGCGCTGGCGACGCTGTCGAACGGCGAGGCGCTGCAGCGCGGCGAGATCGATGTCTTCGAGCGCCAGGTGCGCGCGCGCACGCTGATGCGCTCGAGCTGGGGCGGCGCCTTTCTCGCCGACGCGAGCGGCCAGCTGCTGTTCACGAGCGGCTGGCCCAGCCACTCCGACCTGCGCTGGGCCACCGCGGGGCTCGAACTGGCGCGCGTCGCGCGTTCAGGCCAACCGGCCGTCTCCGACCTGCTGTGCGCTGGCCCGCAAGGCCCGTTCGCGACCGCGGTCGCGGTGCCGGTGACGAGCGGCGGGGAAGTGCGCTGGGTGCTGGGGGTGTGGATCCCGACCTCGGTCTGGCAAGACCTCGCCATGCGCGCGCCGGTGCCGCCGGCCGGCGCGATCCACCTGGTCGACGGCCACGACCGCGTGATCGCGCAGTCGGGCGACAAGGCCGGCGATGGCGCGATCTGCCATGCCGCGCCGGTGCCGCCGACAGCGGCGGCGAATGTCGTGAACGGCGCCGCGAACAGTGTCATACGGGCGCCGCTGCCCGACGGCAGCGAGAGCTACATGGCGGTGCGCCAGGTCCCGCTGTCGCCGTGGCGCGTGGCGGTGGGCGTGCCGGCCCAGCCGATCGACGCGGCGCTGCGCCAGGCCATCGTGTCGGCGGTGGGCATCGGCTTGAGCGGCCTGTTCGTCGGCCTGCTGTGCGCGCTGTTCGTCGCGCGGCGCGTCACCGATCCGCTGCTGGGCCTGGTGAGCACGCCGCGCTCGCAGCACGATGCGCCGATCGTCGTGCGCGAGATCGCGCAGCTGCGCGATGCGCTCGATGCCGCCGCGCGCGCCGACGAGGACGCGCGCGAAGAGCAGCGTCGCAAGGCCGATGAATTCGAGGCGCTGTTTCGCGCCAGCCCGATCGGCCTGGCGTTCACGCAGGACACGCAGGCCTCGCGCGTGACGCGCAACCCGGCGCTGGCGCGCATGCTCGGCGACGGCCACCACGGCGAGGAGCTCGCGGTGTGGTATCGCGGCCGGCCGCTGCCGCCCGAGCGCCAGCCGCTGCAGTTGGCCGCGGCGCAAGGCAAGACGGTCGCCGCGCTCGAGCTCGAGCTGCGCGGATCGGGCCGCGAGCCGCTGTACGTGCTGGCCAACGCCGAGCCGCTGGTCGATGCCGCCGGCCAGCCGCGCGGCGCGGTCGGCGCGATGGTCGACATCACCGAGCGCAAGCGCAACGAGGCGATGCTGCTGAGCACCGACCACCGCCTGCGCGAGACCCAGCGCCTGATGGACCTGGCGCAGGAGGCCGGCCACGTCGGCTTCTTCCACTACGCGGTGGCCGGGGATTCGCTGACTTGGACGCCGGGCCAGGCGCTGCTGTTCGGCCTCGAGGCGAGCAGCAGCGGCCAAGAGACGACGCTGCTCGAATGGGTGCAGCGCATCGCCGAGGAAGACCGCGCCAGCGTCGAGCATGCGCTGCGCCAGGCGATCGCGCGCGGCCAGGAGAAGGAGACCGTCGAGTACCGCGTGCGCCAGGGCGAGCACGGCTGGCGCTGGCTGTCGTCGCGCGTGATCGTGACCTACGACGCGCACGGCCGCGCGCAGCAGATGCTGGGCGTGACGGTCGACATCAGCGACCAGAAGCTGATCGAGCGCGAGCGCGCGACCCTGGTCGAGCACGAGCAGAAGGCACGCCGCGAGGCCGAGGACGCCAACCGCGCGAAGGACGAGTTCCTCGCGATGCTGGCGCACGAGTTGCGCAATCCGCTCAGCGCGATCGCCTCGGCGGTCGAGGTGCTCAACCGCGCCAAGGCGCATGCGGAGATCGCCGACGACGCGCGCCGCATCATCGAGCGCCAGACGCGCCACCTGGCGCGCCTGATGGACGACCTGCTCGATGTCTCGCGGCTGATCTCCGGCAAGATCCTGCTCAGCCGCGCGCCGGTGGAGCTGGCCGCGCTGGTCGAGCGCATCGCGGCGACCGCCCGCGTGACGGGCAGCGGCAAGGAGCACGTGATCTCGGTCCAGGCCAGCGAGGTCTGGGTCGATGCCGACGTGACGCGGCTCGAGCAGGTGATCAACAACTTGCTGACCAATGCGCTGAAGTACACGCCGGCGGGCGGGCGCATCCGCTTCGAGGTGATGCGCGGCGGCGAGTGGGCCTTGCTGGCGCTGCACGACGACGGCGTGGGCATTCCGCCCGAGTTGCTGCCGCGGGTGTTCGATCTGTTCGTGCAAGGCGAGCGCAGCCTCGATCGTCGTGCCGGCGGCCTGGGCATCGGGCTGACGCTGGTGCGCCGGCTGGTGGAGATGCATGGCGGGCGGGTGCGCGTCGAGAGCGGCGCCGAGGGCTCGAGCTTCTTCGTCGAGTTGCCGGCGATCGAGGGGCCGCAGCACGTGGCGCCGCCGGCGCTGATCGCGCCGTCGCTTCGGCGCAGCATCCTGCTGGTCGAGGACAACGAGGACACGCGCGTCGCGCTGCAGGAAGTGCTGCGGCTCGACGGCCACGAGGTGCAGTCCAGCGGCGATGGCCGCCTCGGGCTGGATCTGCTGCTGGCCGGGCGGCCGGATGTCGCGGTGATCGACATCGGCTTGCCCGGCTTGTCCGGCTACGACGTGGCGCGCGAGGCGCGCTTGCGCGGCTTCACCGGGCGCTTGATCGCGCTGTCGGGCTATGGGCAGGCGCGCGACATCCGCGAGGCGCGCGCGGCCGGCTTCGATGCGCATCTGGTGAAGCCGGTGGATCTGGAGGCGTTGAGGGTGCAGATGGTGAGTCGGGGGGATGAGTGACAAGGCTCTAAACCGCAGCCTTGCGCTTCCTCGGCGGCCGCGGCACATCCTCATCCTCGCGCGGCTCCTCCCGCTTGATGATGGTGATCGTCCCATCCGACTCCAGCGTCGCCCGCGCCACATCCTCGAAGCGCTCCAGCCCCGCCTCGTGCAGCTTGGCGATCAGCTCCGGCACCGTCACCAGCTCGCGGCGCATGTTGGCGCGCAGCAGCCGCCCTTCGCGCACCAGCGGCAGCGGGTCGGGCTCCAGGAAGCGGCGCAGGCGCAGGTTGTGGAAACTCAGCCAGTCGAGCAGGTAATTCCAGCCGGCGATCGTCGCGACCAGGACGCAGCCTTCGCTGATCGAGTCGTAGGCGCCGGCCATCGCGTTCTGCGACGCGTCGGCGATCAGCACCACCAGCAGCACGTCGGCGATCGCGATCGAGCCGATGTCGCGATGCAGCACGAAGCGAAACAACAGGAACAGGAACCAGTAGATCGCGGTGCCGCGCACCATCAGCTCGAGCGGGCTGACGCCGAAGCCGAACAGATGCGACCAGTCAACGCCCATGGCCGCGCGTGGCACGGCGCGCGCGACGGCGCTGCCACCACGGCAGCGCCAGCGAACTCGCGAGCCCGGCGACCATGCCGGCCGTTCGCGCGTTGAGGCGGGCCGTCAGCGCAGCGGGCATCAGCGGCCACAGCACCGCGACCAGTGCCGGCCACGGCAGCGCCGGCAGCGCGCGGGTCGCGTCGTGCGAGGGTGGGGCACGGTGGCGCGGCGCCTGCGTCGCGCGGCGCGCGAGCGCGGCAACGGCCACGAAACCCGCGGCCGTGACCAGCCCGAATGCGCCGCGCCGCACACCGCTCGCGGCCTGCTCGCGCAATGCGGCGCCGAGCGCGTGCAATTGCTCGCGCACGGCCGCGTCGCGCGCGATCACGCGGCGCTCGGCCGCGGCGATCTGTTGATCGAGCGGCAAGTCGTCGAGTGGTGCGGGGCCGGCCATGGCGTCACGGCGCCCAGCCGGCCTGGTTCTGAGCTGCGATGGCGTCGTCGCGGCCGGCATGGCGCGCGAGGTGGTGCAGCGTCAGCGGCACGCCCACGGCGCCGAGCTGTCGCAGGGCCAGGCGAAAGGCCGCGACGCTCAGCACCAGGTTGAGCAGCACCACCGCGATGACCGCGATCGGCGCGCCGACGCCTTGCTGCACCGCCAACCACGCGACCGCACCGCAGATCGCAATCCAAGCGGTCGCCAGCAGGATCGCACCGACGAACGCCAGACCGAGCGCGGCCGCCATCGCGCCAGTGGCGCGACGCAGCTCGAGCTGCAGCAGCACGACGCGGTCGCCGAGCTGGCCGAGCAACTGCTCGACCAGGCCGGCGGCGGCGCCTGCGACGCGGCCGCTTGGCGCGTCGTCCATGTCAGCGCGACATGAGGCGGCCCACAAGCACGCCGGCGAGCAGGCTCAGCATCACGGCGCCGAGCGGATGCGCACGCACCTCGCTGCGGCAATGCGTCATCCATTCGTCGCGCATCGCGGTCACGTCGGACGCCTTGCTGGCTATCGTGTCGATCGCCGGCTGGGCTCGCTGCGCGACGCGATCGAGCGCGTCGTGAGCACCCTGGACCATGCGTTCGACGGTCGGCGCGGCGCTTGTGCCGGAGCGGATGTCTTCGCCGGACGCGGAGCGCGGGAACGGCGTCTCGGCGGCGCTGGAGCCGCCGGGCATCTGGGGCGTTTGTGTCGCCATCGTGATCTCCTTCGATCTTTCGGGTTCAGTTAGCGCGGACGACCGCGCCGCACCAGGTTGACGATCGCGAGCAGCACGATCGCGCCGATGAGCGAGACCAGCAGGCTGGTGACGCTGATGACGCCCTGGTTGATGGTCGGCGCACCGACCATCGGCGACAGGATCCACCCGCCCAACGCCGCGCCGACGATGCCGACGACGACGTTGAGGATGACTCCTTGCTGTCCGTCGGTGCGCATCACCATGCTGGCGATCCAGCCCAGGATGCCGCCGACCACGAGCCACACAATAAAGCTGAGCATTTGCCTTCTCCTCGGCGCCTTCTCGAGCACCGCCGAGGGCAATCAGCAATCCGGATGCCCGTGTCCGCCCCTCGCCGCTGCGTTTGCTTGCCACCTCGTCGAGCCGAAGTGGTAAAAGGCGACGCTTGCCCCAAACGATCGCTCAATCGGAGGACCGGCCCGTGAGCCATGCGTTGATCGTCGAGGATGACCGCGATGCCGCCAAGATGATGGCCGCGCTCATCGCCGAAGAGAAGTTCACCGTCAGCGTCGCAGGTTCGCTGAAGGAGGCGCGGGCGCAGATCGTCTTGCAGCACCCGGACGTCGTTCTTCTGGATCTGCAGCTGCCCGACGGCAGCGGTCTGAAGCTGTTCGACGAGCCCGACCTGCTCGGCAACACCGAGGTCGTGCTGATCACCGGCCATGCCAGCCTGGACACCTCGGTCCAGGCGCTGCGCCTGGGCGTGGCCGACTACCTGATCAAGCCGGTCAGCTTCAAGCACCTGCAAGGCGTGCTGTCGCGCGTGATGCGGCCCTCGGAGCTGCGCGCCGAGATCGAGACGCTCGCCGACGAGCTGCAGACCACCGGCCATTTCGGCGCGCTGTGGGGCCGCTCCAACCCGATGCGCGCGGTCTACGAGCAGATCTCGCGCGTCGCCGGCACCGCGGTGACGGTGCTGATCACCGGCGAGAGCGGCACCGGCAAGGAAGTGGTCGCGCGCACCATCCACGATCTCAGCCGCCGGCGCAGCAAGCCCTTCCTCGCGGTGAACTGCGGCGCGATCTCGCCGCACCTGATCGAAAGCGAGATCTTCGGCCACGAGAAGGGCAGCTTCACCGGCGCGGAGCGCCAGCATCTGGGCTTCTTCGAGCGCGCCAACGGCGGCACGTTGTTCCTCGACGAAGTGACCGAGATGCCGCAGGATCTGCAGGTCAAGCTGCTGCGCGTGCTCGAGACCGGCACCTTCATGCGCGTGGGCTCGACCAACGCGCTCGACACCGACGTGCGCGTGCTCGCCGCCACCAACCGCGTGCCCGAGGAAGCCATCTCGGCCGGCAAGCTGCGCGAGGACCTGTACTACCGCCTCAACGTGTTCCCGCTGTCGCTGCCGCCGCTGCGCGACCGGCGCGAAGACGTCGGCCTCCTGGCCAACCACTTCCTGGGCGAGATCGGCAAGAAGGAAGGCGAGGACAAGCGATTCACGCCGGCCGGCATCGCCAGGCTGGAGCGCTACGACTGGCCCGGCAACGTGCGCGAGCTGCGCAACGTCGTGCAGCGCGCCTACGTGATGTCGCCGGGGCCGACGATCGAGGAGAAGTGGTTGCCGGCCGGCAGCGCGGGCAGTGCCGCCGCCGCCGAGGCGCCGCTGGCGAGCGAGAGCGGCGTGGTGAGAATTCCCGTCGGCTCGTCGATCGCCGACGCCGAGCGCGCGCTGATCCTCGCGACGCTGGCGCACTACGACCACCACAAGGAAAAGACCGCCGCGGTGCTCGGGATCAGCCTGAAGACGCTCTACAACCGGCTGCGCGAGTACTCGGCAGACCATGCGGGCGAAGCGCCGGAAGAAGACCCGGCGTAGGGCGGTGACTCAGTCGTTGCCGTCGACGACCACCCGATCGCGGCCCTGTTCCTTGGCTGCATAAAGCGCCAGGTCGGCGCGCCGCAGCAGGTCACGCGCGTCGATGTGCTCGCCCTGGGCGCGCGCGACGCCGATCGACACCGTCACCGGCGGCAGATCGCGGCCTTCGTGGCGCATCGCCAGCGCGGCGAGCCGGCGGCTCAGCGACTCGAGGTGACCCAGCGCGCCATCGGCGCTCGAGTTCGGCAGCAGCAGCGCGATCTCTTCGCCGCCGAAGCGGCAGGCGATGTCGCTGCGCCGCACCGAGCGGCGCACCGCGCGCCCGACGGTGCGCAGCACCGCGTCGCCCGCCGCGTGGCCGAAGCGGTCGTTGAAGCGCTTGAAGTGATCGATGTCGATCATCGCCAGGCACAGCGTGCTGCCGTCGCGCTGCGCGCGCGCGACTTCGTCGGCCAGCGCGTCGTCGAAGCGGCGCCGGTTGTGCAGCCCGGTCAGCTCGTCGCGCGTGGCCTGGTCCTGCAAGGACAGCTTGGCCAGCGCGAGGTCCAGCGCGGCGGCGAGCGCGCGCGCCATGTTTTCGGCGAGCGAATGCCGCGTGGCCGACAGCTCGCCGGCATGGTCGAGGTGCAGGTCGAGCCGGCGCGCCGAGGGCTCGCGCGCGGACGGTGGCACCGCCACACGCAGGCTCGTCAGCGGCGTCGCCGCGTCGGGCGGCTCGGCGGGTTCGGGGGCCGGCCAGAAGATCAGCGTCGTGCCGGGCTCGCCGGGCAGCGTGAGCCGTCCGGCCCAGCCAGGGAACAGCGCCGGTCCGGCCGCGGCGACGACCGCCAGCGCATCGTCTTGCGACTGTGCGCCAAGCAACTGCTCGGTCATCCGCGACAGTTGCCCGACGCGGTAGGTCGCGTCGTCGTCATGGTCGCCATTGCCGTTGCCGCGCGGGCCCGGCCAGGACGGCTCGGGCAAGTCGGGCAGCAACTCGGCGATCGCGGGCGCACCGGACGGCGCCGCGGCGTCGCGCGAGCGCGCCCCGCCCCGGGCCGGTGCCGGCGGGCGAAAGCTCAGGCGGGTGCTGCGCATGCGGAACTCCATCGTTGAGTGTCGGCGGATCGACGCCACTGCAGGGCAACGGGCGTGCCATGCTGCAAGCAGGGGCAACGGCGGTCGCATCGTGTTCGGCAGGGGGCCGCCCGACGGCACGGCGCTTGCCTGCCGGCTGGGCAAGAAAAATGAGACACCAGCATGTCGGTCAGAAGCAGTGAAGTCGTGGTGGTCGGCGCCGGTCCGGCCGGTTTGACGGCAGCGGCCGGCCTGCGGCGCAGCGGGCGTCGTGTCGTGCTGATCGACGATGGGCGCAGCGCCGCGCGCTCGATCGACCGTGCCGACAACTACCCCGGCTGCGTCGGCGCGATGAACGGCGAGGCGCTGCTGCAGGCGCTCACGGCGCAGCTCGACGCGGCGCACGGCGCGGTGACCGATCGGCGCGTCGTGCGCATCGAGCGCATCGACGGCGGCTTCGAGATCCCGGCAGAGCGGCACCGGCTGCGGTTTCACTGGCTGGTGCTGGCGACCGGCTGCGCCGATGCACTGCCGGCCATCCCCGGCCTGCAAGGCGTGCGCTATCGCCACCGGATGTGGCATCGCTCGATGGGCGATGCTTCGATGCTGGCCGGCCAGCGCATTGCAGTGGTCGGCGGCGCACTGGCCGGCGAGGACGCGGCCCATCTCGCGCGCGCCGGCGCGATCGTGACCCTGTTCGATGCCGAGGCGCCGCGCGCGCATTTCCAGGATGTCCAGGTCCAGCGTCGCGCGCAGCCCATCCTCAAGCTGCATGCGCCGAGCGAGGGCCAGGTGGTCGCGCGGCTGGCGGACGGCTCGATCGAGCGCTTCGATCGGCTGTGCGTCTCGTGCGCGCGCGTGCCGCGCGTCGAACTCGCACGCTCGCTGGGCGTCGCGCTCGCGCCCGATGGCCATGTGCAGGTCAGCGACTCGTGCGCGACCAGCGTGCCGGGCGTCTATGCGGTCGGTGACGTCGCGAGCCCCTGCGGCCAGCTCGCGATCGCGGTCGGCCATGGCGCGATCGCGGCCGAGGCGATCAACCGCTCGCTCGGCGTGGCGGCGGCGCCGTGGCGCTCGGCGGCGTGAGAAAGGCCAGCAGGCGCCGCTCTGCCGCCGTGAGACCGCGAGCCGCGCGCAGCCGGCGCAGTGCTGTCACGGTCTCGAGCCCGGTCTCGTCGTCCAGCCATTCGAGGATGGCCGGGTGCACATAGGCCTTGCGGCACACCGCCACGGTGTTGCCGAGCTGGCGCGCGACCGGCTCCAGCAGCTCGCGCGGCGAGATGCGCCGCGTCGCCCCCTCGAGCCGCAGCTCGATCGCACGCGCGAGCGCCAGTGTCGACGCGTGCCAGGTGCGAAAGTCCTTGGCGGTGAAGCGCACGTCGCCCCCGGCGGCGGCGTGCAGGTAGTCGTTGACCTCGCCTGAATCGACGCGGTGCAGGGCGCCGTCGTCGTCGAGGTACTGGAACAGCGTCTGGCCCGGCAGCTCGCGGCAGTGCCGCACGATGCGCGCGACGCGCGCGTCGTCGAACTCGACGCAATGGCGCACGCCGCTCTTGCCTTCGAAGGCGAGGCGCACGGTGCTGCCGCTCGCGCGGGCATGGCGGTTTTGCAGCGTCGTCAGGCCGAACGAGCCGTTGTCGCGCGCATAGGCGCGATTGCCGATGCGCACGCAGGTCGCGTCGAGCAGGCGAACGATCGCGGCGAGCACGCGTTCTCGCGTGACCACGTGGGCGCCGCCATCGAGGTCGCGCGCGACGCGCTCGCGAATGCGAGGCAGCGCCGCGCCGAATGCACGCAGTTGCCGAAATTTGTGCTCGCCGCGCTGGCGCATCCACTCGGGGTGGTAGCGGTACTGCTTGCGCCCGCGCGCGTCGCGCCCGGTGGCCTGCAGGTGGCCGTTGGCCAGCGGGCAGATCCAGACGTCGGTGTAGGCCGGCGGAATCGCCAGCGAGGCGATGCGGCGCAGCTCGTCCGCGCTGCGCAGCGGCCGGCCGTCGGGTGCGCGATAGGCGAAGCGGCCCCGCCGCACGATGCGGCGGATGCCGTCGCCAAGATCTTGCACATGGACGAGTCCGCCGCGCGCCATCGCTCGATCAGTCGGTCAGTCGGTCAGAAGTTCGGTGGCCGGCAGCGAGTTCTGGTCGTCGCCGCGCACCAGCAGCACGCGCACGTCGTTCGGCGTGACCGCGCCGATGCCTTCGTCGGCGATCGGTGCCAGCAGCCAGTCGGCGTTGTTGTCGAGCGTGACGGTCTTGCTGAAGATGACCGTCTTGCTGCCGGTGGCGGTGATGCGCAGCAGGTAGCTGCCGCCGTTGAACTCGTTCGAGTCGGCGCCCGAGCCCGGGTTGGAGGACTTGTATTCCACCAGGCCGAAGGTCGGCGAGACGGTGTTGATGTCGACCGTCGGCGCGGTGAGATAGACGTCGATGCTCGGCGCGTTGAACGCGGCATTGACGACGCGCACGCGCGCCTTGTCGCTCACCAGGCCCTTGTTGTACGGGTCCTCGATCAGCAGCAGGTCGACCACCGTGGCACCCGGCAGCGCGACGATGGTGTACTTGTCGCCGCGCTTCGAATCGAAGCTCAGGCTGCCGAGGTCGACGGTCGGGTTGGTCTCGGTCTTCACGGCCCAGGTCGCGGTGCCGGTCGCGACATCGAAGTAGCGCGACGCGCCGAGGTAGTTGGCGCCGGTCACGTCGGCCTGCTTCGCATCGTTGCGGTACAGCGAGACGGCAGGGCCCGCGGGCACCGCGTGGACGAAGCGGACCTTGGGATCGGCGATGTCGAGACGATCGTCGAGATCGTCGTCATCGCCGCCGCAAGCGGCGAGCAGCATGGCGCCGAAGAACACGGCGCCGAGCGGGCGCAAGATGCGAAGCAGGTTGGCATGCATGAGGTACTCCTGGTCGATGCGCCACCGGCGCGATGCGGCGCTCCGGCAAGCCATGTGCCGTGTGTGCGTGGCACACGGCTTGCCGAATACCTTGCTTTGCCTCAATCGGTGGTGAAGAGTTCGACCGTCGGCTGCGAGGCGTTCTGGTCGTCGGCACGCACGAGCAGCAAGCGCGGCGCGGTGGCGCCGGCGTCGGGCGGAATCACCGACAGCAGCCAGTCGGCATTGCTGTCGACCTTCAACGGCTTGCTGAAGATCACTTCCTTGCTGCCGACGCGCGTGACGCGAACGAGGTAGGTGCCGCCATCGGTCTCGAACGAATCTGCGCCGCTGGCCGGGCTCGCGCTCTTGTAGGTCACTTGCGAGTAGATCGGCTGGACCGTCGCGATGTCGGTCGTCGGCGAGGTCACGTAGATGTCGATGCTGCCGGGTTCGGGCGCCGCGTTGACGAAACGCAGGCGCGCCTTGCTGCTCGCCAGGCCCTTGTCGTACGGGTCGTCGATCAGCAGCAGGTCGAGCGAGGTGGCCGCGCCGCTGGGCAACGCGACGATCGTGTACTTCTCGCCCTTTTGCGCATCGATGCTCACGCTGCCCAGCGAGGTGGCGGGCGCAGTGCCTTCGGTCTTCACCGCCCAGGTTGCACCGCCTCGCGCGACATTGAAGTAGCGCGAGCCGAACATGAAGTGCGCATTGCTCGCGTCGGCCTGCTTCTCGTCGTTGCGGTACAGCGAGACGGGCGGCCCCGATGGCGCCACGTAGACGAAGCGCAGCTTGGGTTCGGCCACGCCGAGGCGGTCGTCGAGGTTGTCGTCGCTGCCGCCGCAGGCGGCGAGCAGGCTGGCGCCGAGCAATGCGGCGGCTAACGGGCGCACGGCCCGCGTGAAGCTGATGGTCATTTCGATCTCCCTGTGGTCGCGCCTGATGGCGCTGCGACGCTCAGGCAAGCGACATACCTCGGGCATGCGAGTTGCTGCAGTGTCGGTTGCCCCGCGACTGGATGCAGACCCCGATGCGGTTGCGGTTCGGATCCGCCAAGATCACCGGCAGATGACTACGAACCGATGGCTCGAGCGACCTGCCCCATGACCAGCGAACTCGACGACATCCGCCGCTTCAAGTTGCTGGTCGACAGCGTGGTCGACTACGCGATCTTCATGCTCGACCCGCAGGGTCGCGTCACGACCTGGAACCCCGGTGCGCAGCGCATCAAGGGCTGGCGCGCCGACGAGATCATCGGCCGCTCGTTCGAGACCTTCTATTCGCCCGAGGCGGTGGCGGCCGGCTGGCCTCAGGAGGAGTTGCGCCGCGCCGAACGCGACGGCCGCTTCGAGGACCTGGGCTGGCGCATCTGCAAGGACGGCCGCCGCATCTGGGCCAGCGTCGTGATCACCGCGGTGCGCGACGAGCGCGGGCACCTGATCGGCTACGGCAAGGTGGTGCGCGACCTGACCGATGCGCGCGTGCAGCAAGAAGCGCTGCGCCACAGCGAGGAGCAGTTCCGCCGGCTGGTGCAGTCGGTCAAGGACTACGCGATCTTCATGCTCGATGCGCAGGGCACGATCCGCACCTGGAACGACGGCGCGATGGCGATCCACGGCTGGGAGCCCACCGAGGTGCTGGGCTCGCACTTCTCGCGCCTGTTCACGCCCGAAGACGCCGCCGGCGGACGCCCCGCCGACGAGCTCGCGCGCGCCTTGCACGAAGGCCATGCCGAAGACGAGGGCTGGCGGCTGCGCAAGGGCGGCGCGCGCTTCTGGGCCGACGTGGTGGTCACGCCGGTGCGCGACGCGCGCGGCGCGCTGATCGGCTTCGCCAAGGTCACGCGCGACCTGACCGAACAGCGCCGCCTGGCCGAGCTCGAGCATTCGAGCCGGCGCATGAGCGAGTTCCTCGCGATGCTGGCGCACGAGCTGCGCAATCCGCTCGCGCCGATCCGCAACGCGGTCAACGTGATGGACACGATGAACGCGCTGCCGGCAACGCTCGTGCAGCTGCGCGACGTGATCGCGCGCCAGACCGGCCAGCTCACGCGCCTGGTCGACGACCTGCTCGATGTCGCGCGCGTCGCGACCGGCAAGATCTTCCTGCGCCGCACCGCGATCGACTTTCGCGAGGTGGTGCACGAAAGCGTCGAAGCGGTGCAGCCCGAAATGGATGCGCGCGGCCATCACCTGAGCCTGACGCTGCCGGGCGGGCCGCTGCCGATGCGCGGCGATGCGGCACGGTTGGCGCAGGTGCTGCAGAACCTGCTGAACAATGCGGCGCGCTACACGCCCGACGGCGGCGAGATCGGCCTGTCGGTCACGACCGGCGAGGGCGATTGCGAGGTCGTCGTGTCCGACAACGGCATCGGCATCGCGCCCCATTCGCTGACGCGCATCTTCGATCTCTTCGTGCAGGAGGCGCCGGGCGCGCCGGCCCTCGCGCGCGGCCTGGGCGTCGGGCTCGCGCTCGCGCGCATGCTGGTCGTGCAGCACGGCGGATCGCTCCAGGCGGCCAGCGAAGGCGTCGGCCGAGGCAGCCGCTTCACGCTGACGCTGCCGCTGAGCCCGGCCTACGTCGAAGCGACCGAACCGGGCCGCGCCGGCGGCACGGTGCGCCAGCGCGAGGGCGCGGTGGAGCGCGCACGCGTGCTGGTGGTCGACGACAACCGCGATGCGGCCGACACGCTGGTGAGCCTGATCGGTGCGCTCGGCCACGATGCCAGCGCGGCCTACAGCCTGCCCGAGGCGATGGCCGCGGCCGACACGCTGAACCCGACGGTCGCGCTGCTCGATCTCTCGATGCCGGACAACGACGGCTTCTTCATCCTCGCGCGGCTGCGCGAGCGGCCGGGGCTGGAGCGCGTCTACGCGGCGGCGGTGACCGGCTACGGCCAGGCTTCGGACCGCGCGCGAACGCAGGCGGCAGGTTTCGATGCGCACCTGACCAAGCCGGTGGACGTCGGCCAGCTGGAGGCGCTGCTGGTCAGCGCGAGGGCGGCCGGCGCGCAGCGCTAGCGCATGCGCATCGTCGTGAAGGCGGCGGGCACCGTGTCGCCGCCGAGCTCGAAGTCCGGCTCGACGTCGCGTCGCGCGGCCCGCTCGGGCGCATCGGGAAAGGCCGTGACCCAGCGTTCCTTGCCGCGCTGCAGCATCTGCGACAGCGGCAAGGGCGAACCCAGGCGCTGGCATTCACGCGCATAGGCGCGGCCCCAGGCCTGCTCGTCCATCACATCGATTGCCGGCACGGCAATGGGTGCGGGATCGCCCAGAAGGCGAAGCAGTCGCTGGAACAGGCGCTCGGCCAGGTCGGTCGGGGGCAATTGATTCATGATGAATGCAGTCCAATCGGTAGCGGCTTCCCCTCCAGCAACCGACGTTCCCGCCGATGCGGGTGGGCATGCCGCTTGCTCTGCCCTGGGTTGAGACTCGGCAAGGGACTCGCACAAGGGCGACGGAAGGGCTACGGACATGGAACGCAACTGGTGGGCTTATCGATTCGCGAAGGCGATGCTGCGGCACGGCGCGCAAATGCCGTACGACCTGCTGTTCAAGCGCGGCTGCAGCTTGTGGAAGACCGAGCGATCGATGGCGCCCGAAGAGATTGCCGACTCGCAGTTCGACCAGGCTGAAGAGATCGCCGCGATGGCTGCCTGATGCCCATTCAGGAATGGGGCTTGCCCATGACAGACATCGGCCTTCGGGCCGATGTCCTCTTAATCACCTGGAGAGATAGTCATGGAGCAAAAGCGACCGGACCAGAAGCAGAACCCCGCGGGCAGCAAGCCGCAGGAGTCGCAAAACAAGACGGCCGGCGGACGTGCGCCGGAACAGAATCGTCCGCAGCAAGGTGGCAATCAGTCGAGCCGCGACACCGAGCGCTCGCCGGGGCAGAACGCCCCGCGGCACCAGGGCGATGATGAACACTGAGTCCGAATGAACGAAGGCCGCCTCGCGGCGGCCTTTCGTCATTGAAAAGGGCGCCCGCACAGGGCGCCCTTCTTCATTTCGCCGTCGCCAGCGCGACGCCGGCCTCGTCTTCCAGCGTGCGTGGCGCCTTGCGCTTGAGCCACAGGTACAGCCCGCTGCCCAGCACGAAGATCGTGGCGATGTCGAGCAGCGCCCAGATGATCTTCATCGGCATGCCGCCGTAGTCGCCGAAGTGCAGCGGCTGCGAGACCAGCAGCGCGGTCAGGTACCACGGCATCTCGGGCGCGGCGAACACCTTCGCGGTGCGCGCATCCACCATCACCGGCAGCAAAAGCTTCGAGGTCAGCGGCGTGTCGCCCTTGAGGAAGAAGGTCGTGTGGTGCGGGCTCGAGAACGCGGTGCCCGGATAGGCGACGAACGAGACCTGCTTGCCGGGCGCATGCGCGAGCGCGGCGTCCAGCGAGCTTTGCACCGAGGCGCGCTCGGCCACCGGCACGGTGGGCTGGCCCTTGTAGGGCTCGAGCAGCACGCTGATCTGGTCGTACTGCCAGTACTTGATCAGCAGATCGGCCCAGGTGTTGATCATGCCGGTCGCGCCGACCACGAAGGCCCAGGTCAGCGTGACGATGCCCAGCAGGTTGTGCAGGTCCAGCCACTTCACGCGCGCCGAGCGCTCGCGGCGCACGTCGCCGAACGTGAGCTTGCGCATGAAGGGCGAATACAGCACCACGCCGGTGACGATGGCCACCAGCAGCAGCAAGCCCATCAGCCCGAGGAACAGCATGCCCGGCAGCCCGGCGAACAAGTCGACGTGCAGCTTGAACATCACCCACATGAAGCCTTCGTCGAAGCGCGGCTGGCCCAGCACCTCGGCCGTGCGCGCATCGACCGCGACCGAGCGGAAGTCCTCGGTCGGATCGGGCGTCGGCGTCATCGTGACGAACCAGATGTCGCCGCTTTCGTCGTCCGGCGAGCTGAACTGGACGACGCGATCGGGATGCTGCGCCCGCGCGACCTCGAGCACGCGGTCGAGGCTGGCGCGCGGCGTGTCCTTGGGCATCGCCGGCGCCTCGATCTCGGTGCCGGTCAGGTGGCCGATCTCGTGATGGAAGATCAGCGGCAGCCCGGTCAGGCACAGCAGCAGCATGAAGGCGGTGCAGACCAGGCTGCTCCACTTGTGCCACCACGACCAGGTCTTGAGGGCGCGCGAACTCAGCATCGCGGTTCTCCGTTCTTCAGAAGTCGACGCTGGCGCTCAGGTTGAAGCTGCGCGGCGCGCCGACCACCAGGTAGCCGGAGCCCGGGTAGCCGCCCACCGAGGCCCAGTAGTCCTTGTCGGTCAGGTTGTCGATGCGCGCGCGCAGCGTCACGAGATGGCCTTGCAGCTCGGTGCGCCACGCGGCGCCGAGGTCCAGTCGCGTCCAGCCCGGCACCTTGAGCGTGTTGATCGAGTCGGCGTAGCTGGAGCCGGTGTAGATCAGGCGCGCGTCGAGCGAGAGGCCTTGCGCGATCGGCAGGTCCCATTCGGCGCCGAGCGTCGACTGCCACTCGGGCACGCCGATCACGCGCTTGCCGTCGGTCGCGGCCGAGCCGGTGTCGCGCTGCTTGGCGTCGAGCCAGGTCACGCCGCCGAGCAGCTTGAGGCCTTCGGTCGCGACGCCGTAGACGTTGAGCTCGAGGCCGTCGTGGCGGTCTTCACCCGACGAGGTGAAGACGTTGGTGTCGTTGATCAGCGAGCGCGGCTTGCTGGTCGAGAACAGCGCCGCGGTCGCGGCCAGGCGGCCGCTGTCGTACTTCAGGCCGATCTCTTTCTGCTTGGTGACATACGGGGCGAGCATCTCGCCGTTGTTGACCGGCGGCGGCGAGCCGAACGGCGCGCTGGCGGTCTCGCCCTGCACCAGGCCCTCGATGTAGTTGCCGTAGATCGAGAAGCGCTTGTCGAGGCGATAGACCACGCCGGCGACCGGGCTGGTGCGGCTGTCGTCGTAAGGCGTCGCGCCGATGCCGGTGTTGTAGTCGAAGCTTTGCGTGAACAGCTTCTGGTAGCGCGCGCCCAGCGTCACGAGCAGGCTGTCGTCGAGCATCGCCAGCGTGTCGCCGAGCGCGAAGCTGGACATGCGGATGCGCGAGGTCAGGCCCGGCGAGGCGAGCGTGCCGCCGCGGAACTCGGTGCCGCTCCAGGCCGGCAGGGCGTACTGGGTCGGCGTGTAGAGGTTGGTCGCGAGCGGGTTGAAGAAGTCCATGCCGTAGGCGTTCTTCGACTCGAGCTCGAAGTACGAACCCGAGACCACCCACTCGTGCCCGACCGAACCGGTCTTGAGCTTGCCGCGCAGGCCCAGCTCGGCGGTGTCGACGCGGTCTTCGCGCGTGTTGTCGAAGCGGTAGGTCGTCGCGGCACCGGTGTCGGCGTTGGAGACGTCCATGCCGGCCAGGCGGTTGTTCTCGTCGCTGCGGCGCAGGCCGTAGGCGGCGTAGGCGGTCGCGCTCGACGTGATGTCCCACTCGCCGCGCAGCGTGCCGAACAGGTCGCGCTCGTAGGAGTGCGTCCAGGCCTGGGCGAAGTTCTTGTCGTTCTCGGGCAGGTCGGGCACGCGCGTCACGGCACCGAGCGAGACGCTCGGGCGCGTTTGCTCGAGCTGGTTGTCCTGCCAGCCGATGTCGCCCGACAGGCGCACGTCGCGGCTGCGCCAGTCCAGGCCCAGCGAGACCAGGCCGAGCTTGGCCTGCTCGTCGTCGACCGCGGTGTCGCCGTCGCGGTAGGCGGCGTTCAGGCGCACGCCGGTGTCGCCGTCGGGGCCGAAGCGCCGGCCGAGATCGATCGCGACGCCGGCACGTCCGCCGCTGCCGGCATCGACCGTCACGCGCGTGAGCGCTTCGTTGGTCGCGCGCTTGGGCAGCAGGTTGATCGTGCCGCCGAGGCCGCCGCCGCCGGGCGTCGCGCCGTTGAGGAAGGCCGAGGCGCCACGCAGCACCTCGACGCGCTCGAACAGCTCGGTCGCGATGTACTGGCGCGGCAGCAGGCTGTACAGGCCGTTGTAGGCGACGTCGTCCGACCCGAGGATGAAGCCGCGCACGAAGTACGACTCCTGGAAATTGCCGAAGCCGCGCGCGACGCGCACGCCGGCATCGTTTTGCAGCACGTCGCCGACGCTCTTGGCCTGGCGGTCCTGGATCAGCTCGTTGGTGTAGGCCGTGATCGAGAACGGCGTCTCCATGTTGTCGCGCGTGCCGAGGATGCCGGCGCGACCGCCGCGCGCGACCTGGCCGCCCGGATACGGCTTCGACAGGCCTTGCGCCGACGCATCGGCGCTGGCGTTGACGGTGACCGTCGGCAGCGTGACGGTGGCGTCGGGCGCTTCAGTGGTCTGCGCGAACGCGAGCTGGCAGGCGAGGGCCGCCGCCAGCGCGACGGGCGTGAGCTTCTTGTTGTTCATGAGGGTTGCCGGGAGGCTTGGGAAGCTTGGGAAGAGGGGGCCGCGGTCTCGGTGCCACGCGCCGGGCGGCGCCAGCCGAACCACGCCATCACCGCGACCGGCAGGCCGAGCGCGAACCACGACCAGGCATCGCCCCAGTGATCGGAGACGAGCGCGGACAACAGTCCGCTCGTGGTCAGCACGCCGATCGCGATCGGCCAGCCCCAAAGGCGCCAGAAGGGTGAAGATGACATCGCTTGGCTGCGGGTGAACGCCGCAGCCGGTACTGCGCGGCGTCAAATGAGAATTGTTCGCATGATAGCGGAGCGGGCTCAATGCGTGCGGCGTGGCGAGACTTCGCCGGGTTCGGGTGCGTTGACGGGCGCCGGCTCGGGCCGTTCGCAAGCGACCAGCAGGACGATGGACAGGGCGAGGAAGAGTTGGGTGAGCTTCATGGCGCCCATGGTCCGGATCGCGCGTCCCACCAGCGTCCCACGCCTTGACGCGGCGGCGATCGCTTCATATATTGCCAAGTAGCTATATGCCTGATGAGCAATTCATGCCGGATCCCGCCGACGCCCTGAGCCTGGCCTTCGCCGCGCTGTCCGACCCGACGCGCCGCGCGATCGTGGTTCGCCTCGCCCAGGGCGAGGCCACGGTCAACGAGCTGTGCGCGCCGTTCGCGATGACGCAGCCGTCGATTTCCAAGCACCTCAAGGTGCTGGAGCGCGCCGGGCTGATCTCGCGCGGGCGTGCCGCGCAGACCAGGCCGTGCCGGCTCGAGCCCGAGCGCCTGCGGCAGGTCGCCGACTGGGTTGGGGCGTATCGGCAGCTGTGGGAGTCCCGGCTCGATCGCCTCCACGAGTTTTTGAACGAAGGACCGAAATGAACACCGATATCGCAGCGTTCACGATCGAACGCAGCTATACCGCGCCGCTGGCGCGCGTCTGGCGCGCCTGGAGCGAGGCCGAGCAGCTGAAGCACTGGTGGGGCCCCAAGGGCTGCGACGTCGATGTGCTGCGCCTCGAGTTCCGCCCCGGCGGCTTCTTCCACTACTCGATGCGCTTTCCCGGCGCGCCGACGATGTGGGGCCGCTTCAACTACCGCGCGATCGAGCCGCAGCGCGAGCTGGTGTGGCTGAACTCCTTCGCCAACGAGCGTTGCGGCATCGCACGCGCGCCGTTCAGCGACGACTGTCCGTTGGAAATCGAGAACCGCGTGCGATTCAGCGAGCAGGGTGGCCGCACGATCGTGACGCTGCAGGCCCTGCCGTTCGGCGAGCTCGAGGCCGAGCGGCGCTACTTCGACGAACTGCGGCCCTCGCTGAACGAGGGCTATGGCGGCACGTTCGACCAGTTGGGCGAGCTGCTCGGGCGCGGCTGAGGCGGCCACCAGCGCCCCGCGCTGGCCTCGAAAGACCCCCGGCAAGTCCGGGGTTTTTCATCGTGAAAGATAGAATGAACGTTCAGTCTTCAGAAAAGAGCCTCCCGATGCCGCCCCTTCGATTCACCGCCGTCACCGTCGCGGCCCTTGTCGCCGCCGCCGTCATTGCCGGTTGCAGCCCCACCGGCGCCGTCGATGCCGCGCCCGGCGCCCACGCCGCGCCCCAGGTCGGCGTCGTGACGCTGGCCGCGCAGGCGGTGCCGGTCACGACCGAGCTGCCCGGCCGCACCTCGCCCTACGCGATCGCCGAAGTGCGCCCGCAGGTCAGCGGCATCGTGCTCGAGCGCCGCTTCGCCGAAGGCGGCGAAGTGAAGGCGGGCCAGCCGCTGTACCGCATCGACTCGGCCACTTATGAAGCGACGCTCGCCAGCGCGCGCGCCGCGCAGGCCAAGGCCGAGGCCAATCTCGCCAGCACGCGTGCCAAGGCGCAGCGCTATCTCGAACTGGTGGCCATCAAGGCGGTAAGCCAGCAGGACAACGACGACGCCCAGGCCGCGCTGAAGCAGGCCGAGGCCGAGCTTCAGGTCGCCAAGGCCGCGGTCGACACCGCGCGCATCGATGTCGACTACACGCGCGTCGCCTCGCCGATCGGCGGGCGCATCGGCAAGTCGTCGGTCACGCAAGGCGCACTGGTCACCGCGAACCAGGCCAATGCGCTGGCGACGGTGCAGCAGCTCGATCCGATCTATGTCGACGTGACCCAGACCAGCGCCGACGTGCTGCGCCTGCGCAAGGAGCTCGGCGCCGACGCGCGCAAGAGCGGCGTCAAGGTCACGCTGCGGCTCGAAGACGGCAGCGTCTATCCGATCGCCGGCAAGCTGCAGTTCTCCGACGTGACGGTCGACCCCTCGACCGGCAGCGTGACGCTGCGCGCCTTGTTCCCGAATCCCGACCGCCTGCTGCTGCCCGGCATGTACGTGAAGGCGCAGATCGCCGAAGGCGTGCGCGAGCAGGCCATCCTTGCGCCGCAGCAGGGCGTGACGCGCAATGCCAAGGGCGAGGCGACCGCGCTCGTGGTCGGTGCGAACAACCAGCTCGAGCAGCGCACGCTGGTGGCCGAGCGCACGGTCGGCGATCGCTGGCTGGTCACCTCGGGCCTCGCGGCCGGTGACCGCCTGGTGGTCGATGGCCTGCAGAAGGTGCAGCCCGGCATGGCCGTGACGCCGGTCGACGCGGCGCCTGCCGTGGCATCCGCAACGTCGACGAAGTAAGGAGCGCACCATGGCTCGCTACTTCATCGACCGGCCCATCTTCGCGTGGGTCATCGCGATCGTGATCATGCTGGCCGGCGTGCTCGCGATCCGCATCCTGCCGATCGCGCAGTACCCGTCGATCGCGCCGCCGGCGGTCACGATCTCGGCGGCCTATCCGGGCGCGTCGGCCAAGACCGTCGAGGACTCGGTGACCCAGGTCATCGAGCAGAAGATGAAAGGCCTCGACGGCCTGATGTACATGAGCTCGACGAGCGAGTCGAGCGGCACGGTCGGCATCACGCTGACCTTCCAGGCCGGCACCGACCCGGACATCGCCCAGGTCCAGGTGCAGAACAAGCTCGCGCTCGCGACGCCGCTGCTGCCCGAGGAAGTGCAGCGCCAGGGCGTGCAGGTCGCCAAGGCCAGCAGCAGCTTCCTGATGGTGCTGGGCTTCGTCTCCGAAGACGGCAAGATGAGCGACATCGACCTCGGCGACTACGTCGCGGCCAACGTGCAGGACGCGATCTCGCGCGTCAACGGCGTCGGCGAGGTGCAGCTGTTCGGCAGCCAGTACGCGATGCGCATCTGGCTCGACCCGGCCAAGCTGCAGAACTACAAGCTCACGACCGCCGACGTGAGCGCCGCCATCGCCGCGCAGAACGCGCAGGTCTCGGCCGGCCAGCTCGGCGCGCTGCCGGCGGTCGCCGGGCAGCAGCTCAACGCCACCGTCACGGCGCAAAGCCGCCTGCAGACGCCCGAGCAGTTCCGCAACATCATCTTGCGCACCGCGAGCGATGGCGCGACGGTGCGCCTCGCCGATGTCGCCAAGGTCGAGATCGGCGGCGAGTCCTACGACGTGGTCGCACGCTACAACGGCCGCCCGGCCACCGGCATGGGCATCAAGCTCGCGACCGGCGCCAATGCGCTCGACACCGCCCACTCGGTCGAGAAGGCGGTGCGCGAACTCGAGCGCTACTTCCCGCAAGGCATGAAGGCGGTCGTGCCCTACGACACCACGCCGTTCGTGAAGGTCTCGATCGAGGAGGTCGTGAAGACGCTGGTCGAAGCCGTGGTGCTGGTGTTCCTGGTGATGTATCTGTTCCTGCAGAACTTCAGGGCCACGCTGATCCCGACGATCGCGGTGCCGGTGGTGCTGCTGGGCACATTCGGCGTGCTGGCGGCCTTCGGCTACTCGATCAACACGCTGACGATGTTCGCGATGGTGCTGGCGATCGGCCTGCTGGTCGACGATGCGATCGTCGTGGTCGAGAACGTCGAGCGCGTGATGAGCGAGGAGGGCTTGTCGCCGCGCGAAGCGACGCGCAAGTCGATGGGCGAGATCACCGGCGCGCTGATCGGCATCGCGCTGGTGTTGTCGGCGGTGTTCGTGCCGATGGCCTTCTTCGGCGGCTCGACCGGCGTGATCTATCGCCAGTTCTCGGTGACCATCGTCACCGCGATGGTGCTGTCGGTGGTGGTCGCGATGGTGCTGACGCCGGCGCTGTGCGCGAGCCTCCTGAAGCCCACGCACGGCCACTCCGGCGGCGTGCTCGGAAAGTTCTTCGCGCGCTTCAACCGCGCCTTCGAGCGCACCAACGACGGCAGCCGCTCGCTGGTCTCGCGCCTGATCGCGCGCGACAAGCGCACGCTGGTGCTCTACGGCCTGATCGTCGCGGCGATGGTGGCGCTGTTCATGCGCCTGCCCAGCGCCTTCCTTCCGGCCGAGGACCAGGGCATCCTGTTCACGCAGGTCACTCTGCCCGCGGGCGCGACGACCGAGCGCACGCTCGGTGTCGTCAAGCAGGTCGAGAAGCACTTCCTCGAGAACGAGAGCGAATCGGTCGGCTCGATCTTCACGGTCACCGGCTTCAGCTTCGGCGGGCGCGGCCAGAACGCCGCGATCGGCTTCGTGAGCCTGAAGGACTGGAGCGAGCGCAAGCGCCCCGACCAGAAGGTCGACGCGATCGCCGGCAAGGCCATGGGCGCGTTCTCGCAGATCCGCGACGCGATGGTGTTCGCCTTCGCGCCGCCGGCGGTGATCGAGCTCGGCAATGCCAGCGGCTTCGACTTCCAGCTGCAAGACCGCGCCGGCCTCGGCCACGACCAGCTGATCGCCGCGCGCAACCAGCTGCTGGGCATGGCCGGACAGAGCAAGCTGCTGATGGCGGTGCGCCCCAACGGCCAGGAAGACACGCCCGAGCTGCGCCTGGATGTGGATCTCGCCAAGGCCGGCGCCCTCGGCATCGCGCAGTCCGACATCAACGCGACGCTGGCGACCGCCTGGGGCGGCAGCTACGTCAACGACTTCATCGACCGCGGCCGCGTCAAGAAGGTCTACCTGCAAGGCGATGCCGCCGCGCGCATGAACCCGGAGGACCTGGGCCGCTGGACCGTGCGCAACACGGCCGGCGAGATGGTGCCGTTCTCGGCCTTCGCGAGCGCGCACTGGGCCTATGGTTCGCCGCGCCTGGAGCGCTACAGCGGCATGGCCTCGGTGCAGATCCAGGGCCAGGCCGCGCCGGGCCACAGCAGCGGCGAGGCGATGGCCGAGATGGAGCGGCTCGCGGCGCAGCTGCCCGCGGGCATCGGCTTCGAGTGGACCGGCCTGAGCTACCAGGAGCGCCTGACCGGCTCGCAGGCACCGCTGCTCTATGCGATCTCGCTGCTGGTGGTGTTCCTGTGCCTGGCGGCGCTGTACGAGAGCTGGTCGATCCCGTTCGCGGTGATGCTGGTCGTGCCGCTGGGCGTGGTCGGCGCGCTGATCGGCGCGTCGATGCGAGGGCTGTCGAACGACATCTACTTCCAGGTCGGGTTGCTGACCACGATCGGCCTGTCGGCCAAGAACGCGATCCTGATCGTCGAGTTCGCGAAGGAGCGCGTCGAGCAGGGCCTGGGCTTGGTGGAAGCCACGCTCGAGGCGGTGCGGCTGCGGCTGCGCCCGATCGTGATGACCTCGCTGGCCTTCGTGCTCGGCGTGCTGCCGCTGGTGACCGCCAGCGGCGCCGGCTCCGGCGCGCAGAACGCCATCGGCACCGGCGTGATGAGCGGCATGCTCTTCGCGACCGTGCTGGCGGTGCTGTTCGTGCCGGTCTTCTTTGTGGTCGTGCGGCGCTTGTTCGCACGCACGCCGCGCGCGGGCGATGCGCCCGCGCTCGCATTGCCTGCCTCGGAGGCTTCGGCATGAACTCGCTTCGATGGAACGTCCTCGCCCTGGCGGCGCTGCTCACGATGACCGGCTGCGCCAGCCTGGCGCCCGAAATGAAGCTGCCCGACGCGCCGGTGCCCGCGCGCTATGAAGACAGCAACGCCGTCACCTCGACCGAGCTCGCCGACTGGCGCGGCTTCTTCGCCGACGAGCGCCTGCGTGCGCTGATCGATCGCGCGCTGCTGAACAACCGCGACCTGCGCGTCGCGACGCTCAACATCGAGCGCGCCCGCGCGCAGTACCAGGTGCAGCGTGCCGACCTGCTGCCGACCGTCAACGCCCAGGCCTCGGGCACGCACCAGCGCACCTCGGGCGACGTGAACGGCACCGGCGTGACGATCACCAGCCATCAGTACGCTGCGTCGCTCGGTGTCGCTTCGTACGAGCTCGACCTGTTCGGCCGCGTCGCGAGCCTGCGCGACCAGGCGCTGTCGCAGTTCTTCGCGACCGAATCGGCGCAACGCGCCACGCGCATCAGCCTCGTCGCCGAGCTGGCGAACGCCTACCTGACGCACGCCGCCGATCGCGAGCGCCTGCAGCTCGCGAACGACACGCTGGCCAGCCAGCAGGCTTCGTACGATCTCGTGCGTCAACGTCACGCGCTGGGCACGGCCTCGGCGCTCGAGCTGCGCCAGGCGCAGACCACGGTCGAGAGCGCGCGTGTCGATGTGGCGCGCTACACCAGCCTGCTGGCGCAGGACCGCAATGCGATCTCGTTGCTGGTGGGCATGCCGGTCAGCGACCGCCAGCTCGCCGAGGTGCCGATCGACACGCTCAATGCGCTGCCCGAGATCGATGCCGGCCTGCCCTCGCAGCTGCTGCAGCGTCGACCGGACATCGTTCAGGCCGAGCAGACGCTGCGCGGCGCGAACGCCAGCATCGGCGCGGCGCGCGCGGCGTTCTTTCCGAGCATCACGCTGACCGCGTCGGCCGGCTCGGCGAGTGCGAACCTGTCGGACCTGTTCAGGGGCGGGCAGGGCGCCTGGAGCTTCGCGCCGCAGATCACGCTGCCGATCTTCGACGGCGGCCGCAACCAGGCCAACCTGAAGATCGCCGAGACCGATCGCGACATCGCGGTGGCGAACTACGAGAAGTCGATCCAGTCGGCCTTCCGCGAAGTGGCCGACGCATTGGCCGAGCGCTCCACGCTGGGCGAGCAGCTCGACGCGCAGCTCGCGCTGACCGAGGCCACGGCCGAGACGCATCGGCTGTCGCAAGCGCGCTTCGAGCGCGGTGTCGACAGCTGGCTGCAGGTGCTCGATGCGCAGCGCTCGTACTATGCGGCCCGCCAGAACCTGATCGCCACGCGTCTTTCTCGGCTGACCAACCAGGTCACGCTGTACAAGGCGCTGGGCGGCGGCTGGCAGGACGCGGCCGCGGTGGCCGCGGCGCCGGCATCGACGACACAGCGACCGTGAAAGCCAAGCGACACCACGACCCCGAACTGGCGCAGCAGCGCCGCGAGCAGGTGCTCAATGCGGCCGCCGAGTGCTTTCGCCGCAGCGGCTACCACGGCGCGGCGATGGCCGAGGTGGCGCGCACGGCGGGCATGAGCCCGGGGCACATCTACAACTACTTCGCCGGCAAGGAAGAGATCATCCAGGCCCTCGTCGCGCGCGACGTGGAAGAGATGTTCTCGATGCTCGGCGAGATGCAGGCGCGCGGCGGCGAGCTGATCGACGCGATGATCGACGGCATCGACTTCGGCCTCGACAAGAGCCTCGACCCCGACCGTGCCGCGCTGGAGCTGGAGATGCTGGCCGAGGGCGCGCGCAACCCGAAGGTCGCGGCCATCCTGCGCGAGGCCGACGAGCGCGCTCGTGCGCGCTTTCGCGAGATGCTGACCGGACCGCGCGGCGGCTGGCGCGGGCTCGATGCGCGCGAGGTCGATGCGCGTATCGAGGTGGTGAGCGCGATGTTCAACGGGCTGCTCGCGTGCGGGCTGATCAACCCCGCGCTGGATCGCGACGCGGTGCTGTCGGTGATGCGGCGCGTGCTGCGCCAGGTGTTCAGCGCGGACGGCTTGCCTGGCTGAGGGCTCGTCGCCCCCAGCAGATCACTTCAGATTGATCAGCGGCGTCGCGCCGCCGGCCGGCAGCACCACCGTGCTGTTGCCCTGCTTCGCGAACGCCTGCATCGCCTCGATCTCCTTCATGCGGATCAGCGCCGGCGTCAGCGACTCCGCGAGGATGCGGTTCGACTTGGCATGGCCCTCGGCCTCGACGACCTGGCGCTCCGCCTCGGCCTTCGCCAGCTCGATCTCCTTGCGCTTGGCCTCGATCTGCTGGTCGACCTTGGCGCGCTCGCGGATCGCGTTCTCGATGTTGGCGTCGGTCACCAGGTTGCGCACGTTGACGTTGGTGATGAAGAACGAGCCCTTGTCGGACTTCTCCAGCTCGGCCTGCAGGTTCTTGCGCACCTCTTCCGACAGTTCGGCTCGCTTGGTGTGCATCGTGGTCGCATCGAAGCCGGCCACCGACTTGTAGACCGCCTCGCGCGCCTCGCGCAGCATGCGGTTGTAGCCGACCGCGTAGTCGCCGCCCTCTATCTTGGTGACGTCGCCCTGGTACTTCACGAACAGGTCGGCGACCTTGCCCGGGTCGACCTTGAAGTACACGTCGATGTCGACGTCCTGCATCGTCAGGTTGTCGCGCGACTTGGGGCGCAGATCGGTCAGCTGCACCGCGACTTCCTTGGTCGTGAACTCGTCGACCGACTTGAACAGCGTCGAGTAGACGCCGGGCGGCAACTCCTCGGGCGAGACCTTGCCGAAGCTGCGCTCGACGCCGACGTTGCCGGTGTCGATCTGCGAGCAGCCGGCGAGCGCGGCGACGAACAGCAGCAGGAGCGGGACGCGAAGAAGCTTCATGGTTTGAGGATCGGAGTGGAGGAGAAGTAGTAGCTCGCCGCGGCGACCGCCAGGATCACCAGCAGCACCGCGCCCAGACGCCAGGCATGCCGCGCGGCCGAGCCCAGCGCCTGTTCGCGCGTGCGCGGCGCGGTCAGCTGCCACGCGATGTACAGGCCGACCGCGGCCCCGAGCAGGATCAAGAGATGCTTCATTCGATCTCCGCGAAGTTTTCGATGCCAGTGTCCAGGCCCGGTCAGCCCCGGGCGGCGCGGCGCATTCTCGCCGTGGCCGCCGGCGCATGCGTGCCCGGAACCGGCAGCCTCGCCTCGGCCTTCACCTCGCGCAGCACGATGCTCGAGTAGACATGCTGCACGCCCGGCAGCTTGAACAGCGTCTCGTGCAGGAAGCGCTCGTAGCTCGCGATGTCGGACACGTAGACGGTCAGGATGTAGTCGGCCTTGCCGGTGGTCGAGACGCAGCGAACGATCTGCGGGCTCGCGGCGACCGCGTCCTCGAAGCGCTGCACCAGCGCCTCGTTGTGCTCGCCCAGGTTGAGCTCGACGATCACCGCCAGCCCCAGGCCCAGCTTCTCGCGATCGGCCAGCGCGATGTAGCCGGTGATCACGCCGGCTGACTCCATCGCCTTGATGCGCTTCCAGCACGGCGTGGTCGAGAGCCCGACGCTCTCGGCGATCTGCTGAACGGTTTGCCTCGAATCGCGCTGCAATTCGGACAGGATCGCGAGGCTGTAGCGATCCAGGAGAACGGATTCTTCGTTCATGGCTTGATCAGGAGAACAGCGTTCTCCGATTAATGGCTGACCCTAGTGTATTGAAGGAGCGCATTCGCGCCCGCGGCGCCTACGCTTGGTCGATGGAACAAGACACGCCCATCCAGCGCCCCGACTACCAGCTGTCGGACCACCTCTGGGCCGATCGCGGCCAGGTCTTCATGACCGGCACGCAGTCGCTGGTGCGCCTGTTGCGCATGCAGCGCAGCCGCGACGCGGCGCGTGGACTGAACACCCACGGCTTCATCAGCGGCTACCGCGGCTCGCCGCTGGGCATGGTCGACCAGGCGGTGTGGAAGGCCGGCAGCAAGTTCACCGATCACGGCGTGCGCTTCGTTCCTGCCATCAACGAGGAGCTGGCCGCGACCCAGGTGCTGGGCACGCAGCGCGTCGAGTCGGATCCCGAGCGCACCGTCGATGGCGTGTTCGCGATGTGGTACGGCAAGGGCCCCGGCGTCGACCGCGCCGGCGACGCGATCAAGCACGGCAATGCCTACGGCAGCTCGCCGCAAGGCGGCGTGCTGGTCGTGGCCGGCGACGACCACGGCTGCGTCTCTTCATCGATGCCGCACCAGAGCGACCAGGTGTTCCAGGCCTGGCACATGCCGATCGTCTCGCCGGCCAACGTGGCGGAGATCGTCGAGTTCGGGCTGTATGGCTGGGCGCTGTCGCGCTACTCGGGCAACTGGGTCGGGCTGACCGCGCTGTCCGAGGTGGTGGAAAGCGGCACCACGGTCGACATCGACCAGATCATCGAGCGCGCCGACGGCTGGAAAGATGCCGACGCGGTGCGCGCGGCCACCGGCCACCAGGCGCCGGCCGACGGCCTGCACTACCGCTGGCCCGACCTCCCGTCGCTTCGCATCGAGTCGCGCCTGGCCGACAAGCTGGCCGCGGTGGCCGCGTTCGCGCGCGTCAACAGCATCGACCGGCTCGAGATCCCGAGCCCGCAAGCCACGGTGGGCATCGTCACCTGCGGCAAGGCGCACCTCGATCTGATGGAAGTGCTGCGTCGCCTCGAGGTGACGCCGGCGATGCTCGAAGCCGCCGGCGTGCGGCTCTACAAGGTCGGCCTGAGCTTTCCGATCGAGACCGTGCGCATGCGCGAGTTCGCGCGCGGGCTCGAGGAGATCCTGGTCGTCGAAGAGAAGGGCGCGGTCATCGAAAGCCAGCTGCGCGACCTGTTCTACAACGACCCGGGCGAATCGCGCCCCGCGATCAGCGGCAAGCGAGACCGCCATGGTGCGCCGATGCTGTCGGCGCTCGGCGAGCTGCGTCCGTCGCGGCTGATCGTGCCGGTGGCGCACTGGCTGGCCGAGCACCTGCCGGATCGCGACGCGCTGATCTCGCACCTGCATTCGCTCGACGACTTCACGCTGCCGCGCCTGCCCAGCAACGCCAGCGACAGCGTCAAGCGCCTGCCCTACTTCTGCGCCGGCTGCCCGCACAACACCAGCACCAAGGTGCCCAAGGGCTCGACCGCGCGCGCCGGCATCGGCTGCCACTTCATGGCCAACTGGATGGAGCGCGACACCAGCGGCCTGATCCAGATGGGCGGCGAGGGCGTCGACTGGATCTCGCACGCGATGTTCACCAAGACGCCGCACGTGTTCCAGAACCTCGGCGACGGCACCTACTACCACTCGGGCTATCTCGCGATCCGCCAGGCCGTGGCCGCGAAGGCCACGCTGACCTACAAGATCCTGTTCAACGACGCGGTCGCGATGACCGGCGGCCAGCCGGTCGACGGCGTGATCACGGTCGACGCGATCGCGCGCCAGGTCGAGAGCGAGGGCGTGGCACTCGTCGTCGTGGTGAGCGACGAGATCGGCAAGTACGACGCGATCAAGTCGCGCTTCCCTGCGGGCACCGAGTTCCACGACCGCGCCGAGCTCGACGCGGTGCAGCGCCGCCTGCGCGAGATGCCGGGCGTGACCGTGCTGATCTACGAGCAGACCTGCGCCGCCGAGAAGCGCCGCCGCCGCAAGAAGGGCGAGATGGTCGAGCCCGAGCTGCGCCTGTTCATCAACGACGCGGTCTGCGAAGGCTGCGGCGACTGCAGCGTGCAGAGCAACTGCGTCGCGGTGCTGCCGCACGAGACCGCGCTCGGCCGCAAGCGCCACATCGACCAGAGCAGCTGCAACAAGGACTACAGCTGCCGCAACGGTTTCTGCCCGAGCTTCGTGGGCGTGCGCGGCGCGAAGATCCGCCGCCATCCGGGCGTGCTCGGCACGCAGCGCCAGGCCTTTCTCGATCGCGCCGCGGCACTGCCGCGTCCGAGCGCGCATGTGTGGACCGGCCCCTACGATCTGCTGGTCACCGGCGTCGGCGGCACCGGCGTGGTGACGGTCGGCGCGCTGATCTCGATGGCCGCGCACCTCGAAGGCAAGTCCGCAAGCGTGCTGGACTTCATGGGCTTCGCGCAAAAGGGCGGCTCGGTGCTGAGCTTCGTGCGCGTGGCCGATGTGCCCTCACGCTTGAACCAGGTGCGCATCGACACCCAGCAGGCCGACGCCATCCTCGCCTGCGACGTCGTCGTCGGCGCATCGCCCGAGGCGCTGCAGACGGTGCGCCATGGCCGCACGCGCATCCTCGCCAACGTGCACGAGATGCCGGTGGCCGAGTCGCTGCGCAACCCCGATGCCGAGCTCCAGGTCGACCTGCTGGTCGACAAGATGCGCATCACCGCCGGCGACGAGCGCGTCGAGACCTTCGACGCGCAGACCCTGGCGCGCGATTTCCTCGGCGACACCATCACCGCCAACGTGCTGGCGCTGGGCTATGCCTGGCAGCGCGGCATCGTGCCGGTGAGCCTGGAGGCGCTGCGCCGCGCGATCGAGCTCAACGGCGTCGCGGTCGAGACCAACCTGCTGGCCTTCTCGCTCGGCCGCCTCGCGGCGGGCGATCCCGCCGGTCTGCAGGCGCTGCGCGGCGCGGCGACGCGGCGTGAAGTGCGTGCCGACGAGGAGTCGCTCGAGGACGTCGTCGCGCGCGGCATCGCGCATCTCACGGGCTACCAGAACGCGGCCTATGCGCAGCGCTTCGAGCGCACGGTGCGCGCGGCCGAGCAGCGCGAGCGCGAGCTTGGCGGCGATGCGAGCCTGCCCTTCACGCGCGCCGTCGCGCGCAGCCTGCTGAAGCTGATGGCTTACAAGGACGAATACGAGGTCGCGCGCCTGTATGCCGACCCGGCCTTCAAGGCCGCGCTGGCCGAGCAGTTCGAAGGCGAGCTGGAACTCGAGTTCTACATGGCGCCGCCGGCGATCGCGAAGGGAGAAGCCGGCAGTGCGCCGCGCAAGCGTCGCTTCGGCCCCTGGATGCTGGGCGCGCTGACCTGGCTCGCCAAGGCGCGCGGCTTGCGCGGCACCGCGCTCGATCCCTTCGGCCGCACCGACGAGCGCCGCATGGAGCGCGCGTTGATCGAGACCTTCGAGGCACGCGTCGCCGAGCTGTGCGCGGCGCTGTCCACCGACAAGCTCGCGGTCGCGACCGCGATCGCCGCGGTGCCGATGGCGATGCGCGGCTACGGCCACGTCAAGCTCGCCAACGTGACGATCGCGCGGGCTCGCGAGGCCGAGCTGCTGCACCGCTTCGATCCGCAGCGCTATCCGCGCCCCGCCTCGCTGGCTGTCGCGGGCCAGATCCGCGGCATCGCGGTCGTCTCGGGCTGAACGCAACCCGGCGGGCTCAGCCGATCTCGCCGGTCGCAAGCCGCCAGACCATCTGGGCGCCGTTGTGCGCGCCCAGCTTGCGGCGCAGGTTGTCGCGGTGCGTTCTCACCGTGTAGGGGCTGATGTGAAGCTCCCGTGCGATCTGCTTGGCGGTGTAGCCCGCCGCGATCAGTTGCAGGATCTCGTGTTCCCGCTTCGTCAGCGCGACGCTGGCGTCGTCGCCGTTGGCGCTGCTGGCGGACCTCGGCATGGCTCTTCTCCGTCGTCAGGAAGGGTCGCGCGCCGCACGGCGTATGCCGGCTTGGCGCGCGGCATGGGTCAATGTAAGTGGGGCCGCATGACGGGACGTGACCGATGCCTGACCAATCCCTGTGCAGGCCAGCAGGCTGGTACACAGGCCGTAGCTGAGCGTAAAGTACGCGCTTCCCGTCAGGGAATCCCTCCGGTCCCGAAGGGCAGTGATCGAGACCGGCGGTCACTTCGTGGTCGGCCTGTGCCTGGTAGTCGGCGGCAGGTCGTCCGAGTGTCAACCGCTATGGATCGCTGGCATTCGTGCTGGCCCGCAGGTATGGATCGAAGCCGCAGCGCAAGCTTTGCCTCCCGGCAAATGCTGCGCACGTCAGGGTGGACCAGGACCCTCACGCCAGAGCAGCTCGCACGGGTCGAAGAAGAATCCGTCGAGAAGTTCGTGCCAGCCGGCGGCTACGTCGTGCGGCGTGGCGAGGTGGTCGAATATTGGTACGGGATCGTCGAGGGGCTCGTCAAGGTGTTCAGCGTGACGCGCGACGGCAAGACGATGTCTTATGCCGCATTGACCGACGGCGCCTGGTTCGGTGAGGGCTCGATGCTTTGGGGCCCAAACCATCGGCGCATGTACGACGGCACCGCGCTGCGTGATTCGCGGCTGGTGTGCGTGCCGTATCGAACATTCGATTGGTTATCGAGCATCAGTATCGAGTTCAACCGATTCATCTCGCGCCACATCGCGGGGCGGCTCGGCCAGTCGATGAGCATGCTCGAGCACGACCGATTGACGCCACCCGAGATGCGCCTGGCCAACTGCCTGCACGACATCGTCAACCCGTCGATGAACCCGGGCACCGGCACGCGCATCTCGATCACGCAGGAAGAGATCGGCTACCTGTGCGGGCTGTCGCGCCAGGTCGTGAACCGCGTGCTGCGCGAGTTCGAGGACCTGGGGCTGATCAAGCTCGAGTACGGCGTGCTGTCGGTGCTGTCGATCTCGCGCCTGCGCTCGGCCGCGCTCGGCGACTGGAAGCCCAGCGAGCTGACGGCTGTCGCACCGCCGAGTTCCTGAGATCGTCGGTCGATCGATCCGATATCCGCCGCCGCGTTTGCCGCCTAGATTCGCGCATGCACATGCTGCGCGGGGGGAGGCGGCGGATGGATCGACTCAAGGACAAGCGGGCCCTGATCACCAACGGCACCAGCCCGCTCGGGCGCACGACCGCGCGCCGTTTCGTCGACGAGGGGGCGCTGGTGATGGTCACCGGCAGCAGCTCCGATCTGGTCGACGAGGTGCGCCGCGAGCTCGACGAGCGCGGCACCGCCTGGTGCCTGAACGCCGACCTGCTGTCGGACCAGCAGTTCCTGGCCCAGCGCGTGAAGGACTTCGCCGGCACGATCGACGTGCTGTTCATCAACGCCAATTCGATCCACATCGCGCCGATGGCGACCTGGGACGAGGCGACCTTCGACCACGAGATCGCGAGCAACCTCAAGGCGCCGTTCTTCCTGATCAAGACCTTGCTGCCGCTGATGGCGCTGCCGTCGTCGGTGGTGATCGACACGACCGCCTGCAGCGCCGCCGGGCTGCGCCATGCGGCCGTGTTCCAGGCCGGGCGCGCCGCGTTGATGGCGCTGGCGCGGGGCCTCGCGGTCGAGCTGATCGACAAGGGCATCCGCGTGAACATGCTCAGCCCCGGGCCGATCGAGCCGCCGCGCCAGCAGCGCGACGCGGCCCAGGAGGCGGCCGGCGCCGCGATGAGGCAGCGCGTGCCGGCGCGGCGCCTGGCGCAGGCGGGCGAGATCGCCGATGCGGTCGTCTACCTCGCCAGCGACGAGTCGATGTTCACGGTCGGCATCGACCTGGTGGTCGACGGCGGGCTCGGCGCGCTGTAGCTCTGTCTGGTGGCGTCGGAGCACGCGAGCCGATAGCCCGCCGTAACGCTTGTGCAATGGCGCTTGTCGTGCCAGCATGCGCCCCGCGTCGCAGGTCAGGTTCGTTGCTCGCACCTGTGCGCAGGAAGGACCCCATGAAGCGTCGGACCGTGATGGTGGCGGCCGCCTTGGGTGGCGCGCTGCCCAGGATCGCCTGTGCGGCATCGAAAGAGCAGGAACAGGCGCAGGTGCGCAAGTCTGCGCAGGAGGCGCTTGCGGCGGTCTACAAGGTTCAGCCTTCGGCCCGCAAGGCCGTCGAATCGGCGGCCGGCTACGCGGCCTTCACGAACTTCGGCATGAAGCTCCTGGTGGCGGGCAGTGGCACCGGCAAGGGCATCGCGGTCGACAACAAGACCAAGGCCGTCACCTACATGAAGATGGCCGAGATCCAGGCGGGCCTGGGCTTCGGCGTCAAGAAGTTCCAGCTGGTGTGGGTGTTCGAGACCCAGCAGGCACTCGCCAACTTCGTGAACGCCGGCTGGGAAATCGGCGCTCAGGCGACGGCATCGGCGAAGACCGGCGACAAGGGCGCCTCGTACCAAGGCGCCGTGAGCGTCGCGCCCGGCGTCTGGCTGTATCAGGTGAGCGGAGACAGCCTGGCGCTCGAGCTGACGGCCAAGGGAACCAAGTACTACAAGGATTCCGATCTCAACTGAATCCTGTGATCCCTGCACGCGGGGCAAGCCCCGGCACTTCATCAATTCATCGAGGAGTCGGGATGAAGAAGTACGTCGCGGAGTTCGTCGGGACTTTCTGGCTCGTGCTGGGCGGCTGCGGCAGCGCCGTGCTGGCCGCGGCGTTTCCCGATGTCGGCATTGGCCTTCATGGGGTGTCGCTCGCCTTCGGCCTCACCGTGCTGACGATGGCGTTTGCGATCGGGCACATCTCGGGTTGTCACCTCAACCCGGCCGTCTCGATCGGCTTGTGGGCCGGCGGCCGGTTTCCGGCCAATGAGCTGCTGCCCTACATTGCCGCGCAGGTCATCGGCGGCATCGTGGCCGGCGCAGTGCTCTACCTGATCGCCAGTGGCAAGGCGGGCTTCAGCGTGGCTGGCGGCTTCGCGTCGAATGGCTATGGTGAACATTCCCCAGGCGGCTACGGGCTTGGCGCCGCGCTGCTGTGCGAAGTGGTGATGACGATGATCTTCCTGACCGTGATCCTGGGTGCCACCGACAAGCGGGCGCCCGCGGGCTTTGCGCCGATCGCCATCGGCCTGTGCCTGACGCTGATCCACTTGATCAGCATCCCGGTGACCAACACCTCGGTCAATCCTGCTCGAAGCACGGGCGTCGCAGTGTTCGTGGGGGGCTGGGCGGTGGCGCAGTTGTGGCTCTTCTGGGTGGCGCCGATCGCTGGTGCCGTGATCGGCGCTGGCGTGTACCGGTACCTCGGATCGGACGACTGACAGCCAGGCGCTCGCACTTCACCCGCAGCCGGGCCGCGCGGCTGCTCGGCGCCGTTGACCCAGGCCTCGAGGCATCGACCTGGCGGCGATGTCATTGCGACGTCACGACCGCGACCGAGCCTCGCGCCGATCGGCCGAGTTGCTCGACCAGCTGGGTGAATTGCGGCGAGGCGATCAGCGCCTCGTAGCGCGCCTTCGCGCGGCGGTACTCGAGCGACTCGAAGTCTTGCGAGGTCTGGTAGGTGCCTTGCAGGCCCGCGAGGCCCGAGCGGCGCCACATGATCAGGTCGGCCTGGACCTCCGCGCGCGACTTGCCGCGCGGCAACTGAACCGACGGCATGTCGGCCTGAGCCGACTGTGCCGACACGTTCGCCGTCGGGGCGGCGAGCAAGACGCCGATCAAGGGCGCGATGCGCAGGAAGTACTTCATGGCTGGACCTTTCGTGGGTGGCAAACGAGGCAGTGAGGGAGCTGCCATCCAAAGGTAGAAGCTCCTCTTGCCGCGCGCATCGGCATCGCGGATCGGCTTCTCCTCGTTCAATGTGGCTAGGCCAGGGCAGGGCATTGGCGCAGCCGCGTCGACACCAGCTCGATGAAGCGGCGCAGCTTGCAGGCATGTCGCAAGGCCTGCGCGTAGACGACGTGCACCGGCTGGGCGGCCACTTCCTCGTCTTCCAGCAGCAGCCTCAGCTGGCCCGCTTGCACGGCCTGCGCGACCACGTAGCGAGGCAGCTGGGCGATGCCCACGCCCGCGATCGCGGCCTGTGCGGCGGCAAGCAGCGAGGTGCTGCGCATGCGAGGGCGAAACGAGATGCCGTGTCGGCGCGCGCCGACGCCGAAGTGCCAGCTCGCCTGATCACCGAGCGTCGCGGTGGCGGTCGCGATCAGGGCGTGTTCGCGCAGCGATTCGGTGCCGCTCGGCGTGCCGCAGCGTCTCAGGTAGTCGTCGGACGCCACCAGGACGCGTCGCACCTGGCCGACCTGGCTCGCGATCAGCGACGAGTCGGGCAGGTCACCCAGGCGCACGGCCACGTCGACGCCCTCTTCGACCAGGTTCACGACCCGATCGAAGAACAGGCAGGTCAGACGGGTCTCGGGCCACTGGTGCAGGTACTCAGCCAGGATGGGCGCGAGGCACAGCTGGCCGAAGGCCACCGGAGCCGTGACGCGAAGCTCGCCGCGCACGGACTGGGCGTCGCCCAGCGCTCGCGCTTCCGCGCCTTGAACGGCCGCGAGGATGGCCTTGCATTCCTCGGCGTAGGCGGCGCCTGCCTCGGTCAGCCGCACCACGCGCGTGGTTCGGGTCAGAAGGCGCACGCCGAGGTGCGCCTCCAGATCGGCAATGCCGCGCGTGACCGCCGGTGGCGAAAGGTTCATCAGTCGCGCCGCGCGGGCGAAGCCGCCGGCCTCGACCACCGAGACGAACATGGACATGGCGTTGAGTCGATCCATCGCCGAACCGTAGCGGCGTTCGAGCGGCCTGCGCGTCAAAGCTGGTCATCAACGGTGAAGGCCTGCGGCCATAAAGACCGGGCCGGCCTAGGCCACAAAGAGGGGTGAGTCCCAGCCGATCGGTCGATGCGAAGGCTCGAGCGAGGAACGACATTGCTGTGCATCCGCAGACATGGCGCTGCATCCGCTTCGGGGAGATCGACATGGCTTCCTTGGCCCCCGCCTCTCGCCTCGTTCATGGCTTCGAGCATGCCGGAGGCCTGTTCGACGATCGCGAATTGCTCGGCTGGCTTCGCGGCCTGGGCGAGGAGCAGCCGATCTCGCGCCTCGCGCGCCAGATCGTCGAGCGGCGCATCGTCGCCTTCGAGGGCGAGGCCGCGACCTGGTTTCCGTGTTGCCAGTTCGAGCCGGAGTCCGGCCACGTGAGGCCGATCGTGCTGTGCGTGCTGGCCGAACTCGAGAAGGTGTTCGAGCCGTGCGAGATCGCCGACTGGCTGATCACGCCGTCGCCCTGGCTCGCGAACGAGCCGCCCGCGAACTTGCTGACCTCGCAGCCCGAGGCGGTGTTCGATGCCGCGCGGATCGATCGATTCATCCTCGCCGGGTAAGACCGCGCTTCACGCGTCTTGACCACGCTTGACCCACGCAAAGAAGGGGCTCGACTAGCCTGAACCTCATCAACTTTCGATGAGGACAGCCATGAGTCCCGACGCCTTCAATCGACGCCACCTGCTGGTCGCCAGCGGGCTCGCCGCCGTGTGCGGCGCGGCATGGCCTCGCATCCCGCAGCAGTCGCCGCCGGTCGTTCTCGGCCAGGTCTCGCTGAGCTTCTACGCCGTGACCGGCGCGGTGGTCCAGGAGGTGCTCGAGCGCATGGGGCACACGGTCGAGCTGAAGACCGGGCCTCACGACCAGATGTTCCCGTTGCTGGCCGAGGGCTCGATCGACGTCATGGCCGCGGCCTGGCTGCCGCAGGGGCACGCCGCGTACTGGTCGCGCTATGGCGGCGAGGCCACGGAGGTGGCGCGGCTGTACGACGGCGCGCGCTTCTTCTGGGCGGTGCCGGAGTACGTGCCGGTCGGCGAGGTGTCGTCGATGGCCGATCTCGCCAAGCCGGCCGTGGCCGAGCGCATGACCAAGGTGATCCAGGGCATCGGCACGGCGGCGACGATCACGACGGTGTCGCAGCAGGCGGTGCGCGACTACGGACTCGAGCCGCTGGGCTATTCGCTGCGGCCGGGCACGGCCGCGGAGTGGACCGGTGCCTACGACGCCGCGATCCGCGAGCGCCGCTGGATCGTCTTTCCGACCTGGGCGCCGCAGTACCTGAACCGCGACGGCAAGCTGCGGCCGCTGCAGGACCCGCTGGGCGTGCTGGGCTCGACCAATCGCGGCACGCTGGTGGCGCCGGTCGAGCGATTGCAGCGCCTGCCGGCCGCGACGCGCGCGGCCTTGTCGCGCATCGAGCTGGGGCTCGACGCCGTCACCGAAATGGACTGGATGGTCAACGTCTCCCGCCTCACGCCGCGCGACGCGGCCAAGGCCTGGATTCGCGCCAACCCTGCCCGCTTCGACAAATGGATCAAGGGCTGAATCACCCCCTCGTTGCAAGGAGTCCTTCATGAACAAACGAGTCGCAAGTTGTCTGTCGTCGATCCTTCTGATCGGCTCCGTCGCCTTCGCTGCCGACAGCGCAGCACCGAAGGTCGGGCAGATCGAGGTCGTCGCCGAGCTCGACATCACGCCGGGCAACGTGACCGCCTCGAGAACCGGGCGCGTATTCGCCAGCGTGCACGGCATGCGTCGCGGCCCGATCCAGCTGTTCGAGCTCACCGGGCCCAAGGCCTATGCCGCGTTTCCCGATGCGAGCTGGAACGGCAAGCCGGGCTCGGGAGCGAACGTGCTCAACACGCCGCACGGCGTGGTCATCGACAGCCGCGATCGGCTGTGGGTGGTGGATCACGGCAACTGGATGGACGAGCCGCAGCCGCCCAAGCTGGTGGCCTTCGACATCGACAGCCGCAAGCTGGTGTTCCGGCACGACTTCAACCGCTGGGTCGCGCCCGAAGGCCAGATCCTCCAGGACCTGGCGGTCGACGGCGAACGCGGCTTCGTCTACGTGGCCGATTGCGGGCTCGATCCGGCGATCGTGGTGGTCGACATGAAGCGCGGCACTGCGCGGCGCTTTCGCGGCCATCCGTCGCTGGCCGGCGAGAACGTCGAGCTGGTCGTCGAAGGCAAGCCGCTGCTCTTTCCGGGCGAAGGCGGGCGCATGGCGCCGGCGCGCGTGGGCATCAATCCGATCACGCTGTCGGCCGATGGCGAGACCATCTACTACGGCCCGATGAACGGCACCAGCTGGTACTCGGTGCCCGCGCGCCTGTTTCGCGAGGATGCGCCGGACGCGCGCATCGCCGCGGCGATCCGGCGCGTCGGCGCGAAGCCGATCTCCGATGGCGCGGCCACCGATGCCGAGGGCAACCACTTCATCACCAACCTGCCCGACAACGGCATCGACATGCTGACCAAGGCCGGCGAGCTCAAGCCGCTGGTGCGCGACGCGCGCTTCCTGTGGCCCGACAACGCGCACTTCGGCCAGGACTCGTGGCTGTACGTGGCGATCAACCAGCTGCATCGCAACCCGATCTTCACCGGCACCACGGACACCGGCCGCCCGCCTTACCTGATCGCGCGGATCTGGACCGGCACCAAGGGCCAACCGGGCCGCTGAGCCCATCGACCAAGGAGCACAAGCGTGGATACGAACTCGAAGCAGGGCACCGACGTGTCCGACCCCGCACGCCGCGAGACCATCAAGGCCGCCGGCGCGGCCACCCTCGCGGTCATGGCCGCGTCGAGCGTGACGCCATCGTCCGCCGCAACGCGTGCGGCGCCCGCCGGCGACCGCAACCGCGCGCCGCTCGGCGCCCGGCTGCAGGGCGTGCAGCACTTCGGCGTGACGGTGCAGAACATGGATCGCGCCTTCGCCTTCTATACGGACGTGCTGGGCGGCACCGAGATCATGCGCGACGGCGATTTCCAGGGCGAGCGCATCCAGAACACCTTGCTGGCCGACGAGGAGATCCTCGCGCGCGAGCGCCGGGTCGACCCGCGCACGCGAGGCATACCTGATCTTCGCGGCGGCGCGCAGCGGCTCGACGTGCGCTTCATCCAGTTCGACAACGTCGTGATCGAGCTGCTGCAGTACCGCGACGCGCGCCAGCCGATGGGCAGCGGAGACAGCTTCGCCGAGCCGCGCGACCAGATGAGCCCGGCCTATCCGCGCTCGATGCACATCTGCTTCTACCTGCGCGACGACGTCGACTTCAACCTGTTCATCCGCGACATGGAAGCCGAGTGCGCGCGCCGCGGCATGACCCAGGTCAAGGCCAACCGAGTGCTGACCGTGCCGACCGAGGCCGACCGCGTGGCCGCGCCGATGAGCGCCAACTCCAACGGCATCACCGAAGGCAAGTCCAACGGCTGGCGATTGATCTATTGCAAGGGCCCCGAAGGCGAACAGCTCGAGTTCGTGCAGGCGCTGGGGCCGGTGAAGGCCGTCTTCGACGGCGCGCTCGAAGCGCGCAGGCGAGCCTGAGCTTCAACGTGAAGAGAGGTCGTGCCCCATGCAGCTCCATCCACCTCTGAAGATCGCCGTCGCGCATCGCGAGGCCATCGTCGCCGCGGGCATCCTCGCCGTGCTGCACGGTCGCGACGGCCTCGTCGCGTCGAAGGCGCCAGCGGATCGGCCGGCATCGGTCGACCTGGTCATCGCGGATCACGCGACGGCGATGGAGCTGATCTGCGCGGCCTCGAGGCCGCGCATCCTGGTGCTGACCCACCTCGATCGCGAATGGGACGTGCGCGTGGCGATGGAAGCCGGCGTGCATGGCTATCTGCTGCAGGGCTGCCGGCAGGAGCAGCTGATCGAGGCCGTCGACGCGGTGGCCGGCGGGGCGAAGTACGTCTCGGCCGAACTCGGGCCGAAGCTGGCCGATTGCCTCATGCGCGACGAGCTGACGACGCGCGAGCTCGAGGTGCTCAAGGTCATGTCGACGGGCGCTTCCAACAAGGCGATCTCGACGGCGCTGGGCATCGCCGATGCGACCGTCAAGGCGCATGTGCGGGCCATCCTCGGCAAGTTCGGCGCGTGTGCGAGGGCCGAAGCCGTCGTCATCGCGGCGCAGCGCGGGCTGACCTCGCCGCGCGAGGTCGAGACTGTCTCGGTAGCTCGCCGGGGGCGCGTAGCAGCCCCCGGCGGCCGCGGTCAGTCGCTCGCGCTGCCGTGACTCAGGGGATCTCCCTTCGCCATGGCATCTCGCGTTTCGGCGCGCACCTCGGCGCGGCTGCGCTGTGACTGCGTGTGTTCGAGGCTGGTCGAACGCGAGCCGTTGAAACGAAGGCCGTTCGCCTTGGCTTGCGCGAACTCGGCCTGAACCTGCGCGCGCGTCTTAGGCGTCGAGGCATCTTGTGCCAGCGCGAACTGGGCGGCACCGAGCGCGACGATGCCGGCAATGAGGACGATGGGTCTGATGATCATGAAAACTCCTTCAATGTCGATCCATTCGACATTGAAGATTTATGCAATGCGACCCGATGAATAAATGTCGAACTTCGCAATTGGCATTTGCCGATTTCGAATCAATGAAGATCCATTGACAGGAATTAACTCGCACGAGAAGAAGCGCGAACCTATTGTGATCAGGTCTTCAATCACTTCGAGGTTCTCGCCATGACCAGCCATCGACTTGCGCATCTCTTCTCGCCGTTGACGATCGGCGATATCGACGTGGCGAACCGCGTGGTGATGGCGCCGCTCACGCGCTCTCGCGCCAGCAGCGACGGCGTGCACTCGGCACTGGCGGTGGAGTACTACCGCCAGCGCGCCTCGGCCGGGCTCATCGTCTCCGAGGCCACCAACATCTCGCGCCAGGGGCGTGGCTACGCGTTCACGCCGGGCATCTACACCGATGAACAGGTCGCGGCCTGGCGGCCGGTGACCGACGCCGTCCACGAGGCCGGCGGCAAGATCGTCTGCCAGCTCTGGCACGTCGGGCGCATGTCCCACGTCGACCTGCAAGGCGGCGGGCGCTCGCCGGTGGCGCCCTCGGCCGTGCAGGGCGGCGAGCTGATCTTCCTGGAGTCGAACACGCACGCGCCGCCGTCGATGCCGCGCGCCCTCGAGGCCGACGAGATCCCCGCCATCGTCGAGGACTACCGGCACGCGGCGCGCTGCGCCCGAGATGCCGGCTTCGACGGCGTGGAGGTGCACTGCGCCAATTGCTATCTGCTCGAGCAGTTCCTTCGCGACAGCACCAATTTGCGCAGCGACGAGTACGGCGGCTCGGTCGAGAACCGCACGCGCTTCCCGCTCGAGGTTGTCGAGGCGGTGGCCGGGATCTGGGGCGCAGGCCGGGTGGGTGTGCGGCTTTCTCCGATCACGCGCGCGGTCGGCGACACGCCGCTGGACAGCGACCCCGAGGGCACCTACGGCTACTTCGCCGGGCGACTGGGGCGCCTGGGCCTGGCCTACCTGCATTGCATCGAAGGCCAGACGCGCGGCGTCAACGCGGCCGGCGGATTCGACTTCAAGGCGCTGCATGCCGCGTACGGCGGCCACTACATCGCCAACAACAGCTACGACCGCACGATGGCGTTCGACGCGGTGTCGTCGGGCCATGCGGACATGGTGGCCTTCGGTCGCCCGTTCATCGGCAATCCGGATCTGGTCGAGCGCCTGCGCAGCGACGCGCCGTGGGCCGAGGCCGACGGCGCGACGTTCTACGGCGGTGGCGCCAAGGGCTATACCGACTACCCGACGCTCATCGCCGACCCGTCGCGGCCTTCTCGATGATCGCCACCACCTCGGTGGGCATGGACTCGTAGACCGCGTGGCTGCTGCGGACCTCGCTCACCGCGGCACCCGCGCGCTGCGCCATGCCGCGTTGCGCGTCGGGCGGGATCATCCTGTCGTCGCCGGCCACGAGGAACCAGCTCGGCTTGTGACGCCACGCCGCGGTCGTCACCGCGCCTGCAAAGGCCTCGACGCCCCATGGCAGCTGCGCATCGGCCAGAAACGCCGCGCGCGGCGCGGGAACGTCGGCCGCGAAGGCGGCGGCGAAGCGGCTCTTGTCGATCAGCAGGAAGCCATCGACCGGCGGCAGGATCGGCGGCGGTGTCGCGCCGGGGGCCGGCTTGCTGGAGAGCGTCTGCACCGATTCCCCCGCGTCGGGCGCGAACGCGGCGATGTAGACCAGGCGCGCGACCTTGGCGTCGTTGCCGGCCTCGGTGACCACCACGCCGCCATAGGAGTGGCCGACCAGCACGGCCGGCTCGTCCAGAGAATCCAGCACCGACTTCGTCGCGGCCACGTCGCCGGCCAGCGAGCGGGTCGGGTGCTGCACGACGCTGACCTTGTAGCCCTTGGCGCGCAGTTGGCGGTAGACGGGCTCCCAGCCCGCGCCGTCGACGAAGGCGCCGTGCACGAGCACGACGTTGTTGATTCGATCGCTCGACTGCGCTTGCGCGGCGGGGCTGGCCGCGATCAACGCGAACGCGAGCGGCGCGGCAAATACTTTCAGATCCATGAGCATTCCTTTCTCGACAAGTGCATGAACGCATGAACCTTAGGTGGATTCGCGCTGCGAGGCGGGTAAAGCCTGGTCAATCCTGGGCGACGTCCATGCCAGCCACGCGAGCAAGCCGATCGAGAGCACGACGAGGCCGCGCCCGGTCCACAGCTGATCGTCTTGCAGGTAGCTCACGCACAGCCGCGACTCGATCGATTGATAGAGCAGGCCGGCGGTGGCGGCCATCCAGGCGAGGTTGCCGAGCGTGAAGGCCGCGATCGTCGTCGACCAGCGCGGCGCGCTGGAGGCGATCAGCAGGCCCGCGAGCCACCAGCTCGCGACCTTCGCCGCGCCGACGCGCGCGTCGAGCAAGGCGAGGTCCAGCGCCGAGGGCAGCATCCACAGGGCGCTGGCGGCGAGCAGCCAGGTCGCGCCGAGCAGGCCGAACGCGTCGATGCGATCCAGTACGCGCGTCGCGAGCCACGGTGCGACGGCGGCACCGCCCGCCAGCAGCAGCGGGAACTCGACCAGCATGTGCAAGGCCATGCTGCTCTCGAGCGCATGGCGCAGCGGCGGCACGAGCAGCAGCAACGGGGCCGCCGCGAGCAGCGCGCGGCCCTTCATCGTGTTGCCGATCGTGCTGCCAACTCGCGCGCGTGCGCCAGCGCCGCGCGCCAGTCGTCGACGTCGAACAGCGCGTGCACGCGGCCTTGCGCATCGACGACATGCAGGCCCGCGTTGTGCACATAGCCGCCCAGGCCATCGGGCAGCACGACGATGCCGAGCGCGCGGCGCAGTGCGGCGTCGTCGGCAGCGGTCGCGCTCGCCGCCACGCGCCAGGTCGGCGCACGTGCGCCGTGCTCGCGCGCATAGGCCTGCAGCTCGGCCGGGCCGTCGTGCTCGAGATCGAAGCTGATCGACAGCAGTCGCACGTTCGCGTCGCCCGCGGCCAGCAGCTCGGCCTGCATCTGCTTGAAGGCGCTGCCGAGAACGCGGCACACCGAAGGGCAGCGCGTGTAGACGAAGTCGACGATGCGTACGCTGCGATCAGTGTCTGCCAGCATGGGCGCGACCAGTTCACCGCGGCGTGCCTGCTCGCGGCGCAGCGATTCGAAGGTCCAGTGCTCGAAGCCGCGCGTCAGCGTGCCGGCCACCGTCGTGAACGCCAGCACGACCCCTGCGCAGGCCATGGCGGTGGCGCGCAGCGAGCTTGTCATGGCAAGGCGGCGAGTTCCTTGTCGCCGTCGAAGGGCTTGCTGCGATCGCCGGTGGCCTTGCGCACTTCAGCCACGACATCGGCGGCGATCGGTGCGGCGGCGTTGCCCCACTGCGAACGCAGATGGCTCAGCAGCGCGGCCAGCTCGGCATCCGACAGCTGCTCCTTGAACGCGGGCATCGTGCCGTTGAAGACCTGGCCCTTGACCGTGAGCGCGCCGCTCGCGCCGTGAAGCACGATCGCCGCGAGCGTGGTCTCGCGCCCGAGCACCCATTCGCTGCCGGCCAGCGGCGGAAAGACGCCCGGCAGGCCCAGGCCGCTCGCCTGGTGGCATGCGGCGCAGCGCGCGGCGTAGATCGCGGCGGCATCGACAGCGCTGCCGGGAGCGGCCTGCTTCCCGCGCAGCTCGTCGAGCGTGCGGTGATCACCGAGCTCGCTGGCGATGTCGAGTTCGGAGCGCGCGATGTAGACGATGCCGAACGCCACCAGCAAGCCCACCAGCATCAGCAGGAACCACGGCACCGGTCGCGTGCGCTCGTGCGGCTCGGGGTTCTCGCGCCGCTGCGACTCGAGGATGGGCGCGCTCATGTTCCGGCCTTCGGCACCGCGGGGAACGTGCGGTTCAGCGACTTGAGGTAGGCCACCAGATCCTGCGCGTCGGGCGTCGCGATCACCGCCTGGCCGGGCGGTGCGATGCCGGGCGGCAGGTTCACGACCACGTCGTGATCGCCGGCTTTCAGTTCGTCGCGAGCGCGCGTGGTGAACAGGAAGGGGTAGGCCGGCATGATGCTGCCTTCGACGTAGGCGCGCGGCTGGTAGAGGTGGCCCAGCTGCCATTGCTCGCTGGGCTGGCGCGCGCCGATGTTCAACAGGTCGGGGCCGGTGCGCATCGTGCCGAGCAGGTGCGGTGCGTCGTAGGCATAGTCGCCGGCGACCGAGGCGCGGCCCCAGCCGCGCTGCTCGTCGGGCGCGAACTTCGCCGCGCGCGGCTGCTGCGAGTGGCAGTAGATGCAGCCGTTGGCGATGTAGACCTCGCGCCCGCGCAACTGCGCGGCGCTGTAGGGCTCGAGGCCCGGCGTGGGCGCCACATGGCGCACCTGCAGATAGGGCAGCACGACCAGCGCGCTGGTCGCGATGCCCAGCATCAGCATGCCGCCGGCGATCAGCCTGGTTTCGTTGTTCATGATGATGATCAGGCGGCGCTCGGGTGGCTCAGCATCGCGGCGCGGTGCCGGTTCGGGCCCAGCCCCAGCACGACGGCCGCGAAATGCGCGGCGAACACGAGGTGGCTCGCGACCATCAGCGCGCCCCCGATCGAGCGGGCCTTCAGGTAAGGCAGCGTCAGCGCGACGGACTCCATGAACGGCTTCGCGGCGTCGAGCATCGCGAGGCCCTGCAGCCAGCCGCCGATCGAGAGCGCGACGAAGTAGACCGAGATGCCGGCGAACGCGAGCCAGAAGTGCGCGGAGATCAGCCGCGGCCAGGGCCATTCGCGCGCGGTGACGCGCGGCACGACGAAGTAGATCGCGCCGAAGAACACGAAGCTCACGAAACCGTAGAGCCCCAGGTGCGCGTGCGCGACCGTGTAGTGCGTGAAGTGCGTGACGACGTTGACGCTGCGCAGCGCCTCGAACGAGCCCTGCACCGAACTCGCCACGTACATGAGGCCGCCCACGCCGATGAAGCGCAGCGTCGGTGAATGCCTGAGCGCGCCGAGATGGCCTTGCAGCGTCTGGTACTGGTTCACCGTGAACGCGGCCACCGGCAGGATCATCATCATGCTCTGCACGATCGACAGCGTGACCAGCCAGCCGGGCACCGGGCCGCCGATCAGGTGGTGCCCGCCGACCTGGCCGTAGAAGAAGGCCAGGCCCCAGAAGCCCAGCAGCGAGAGGTTGTAGCTCTGCACCGGCCGCCCGATCACCTTGGGCAGGAAGTAGTAGACCGAGGCCAGCGCGAGCGGCGTGTAGAACAGGCCCAGCACGTTGTGGCCGAACCACCAGTTCATCGTCGCCTGCTCCACGCCGCCGTGCAGGCCCGGCCAGTTGGCCACGAGGAACAGCACCGGGAACCAGAACAGCGCGCAGCCCATGTACCAGACCGAGACATACAAGTGGGCGACCGTGCGCCGCAGCAGCGTCAGCACCAGCGGCACGCCGACCAGCGCACCGCCTGCGACGAAGAGCACGTCGACCTGCCACGGGATCTCGAGCCATTCGAGCCCGTCCGACAGGCCGGCCGCGACGGCACCGAGCCCGGCAACGAGGCCCGCGTTCCACAGCACCCCGCCGACCACCGCGTAGCGCGCGCCGACCAGCGGCGCGCCGAGCAGTCGCGGCAGCACGAACATCGCGATGCCCAGCCCCGCCATCGGCGCCCAGCCGTAGGCCACGGCGTTCAGGTGGATGGTGCGGATGCGCCCGAAGCTCAGCCAGGCGGCCTGCGTGAGCCAGTCGGGCTCGTGCAGCTTGATCGACGCGACCAGCCCCGCGGCCGAGGCCACCAGCAGCCAGACGAAGGCGCAGCAGAAGAACAGCAGCACCACGGGTGCGGTGGAAGCGTCGGCCTCGGCGCGCGTTTGCAGCTCGGCGCCGCTCGCGGGTTCACCGGTCGCGGCGCGCGCCGTGTCGACGACGCGCTGCAGGGCCTGCGCATCGGCGGGCGTGGCGGCGGGGTCTTCGATGCGGCCGACTTCGGTCGCGCCGAAGATCACGCGCGCACCGGCCGGATCGTCGTCGAGCAGGCCGCGCCGCTGGCTCCAGACGAACACCAGCAAGGCGACGACCGACAGCACGAAGGACGACAGCAGGATGGTGACAGTGCTCATGAAGCGCAGCCGTTGCGGACGCGATGAGCTTGAACCGGGCTCGACGGCGACGCATCACTCGAAGTGATGGCGCGCGATGCGCCTTTCGGACTAGACGCTGGGGTCCTCAGGCGAGCGACTGTTCTCCGGGCAGCGCGTCATAGAAGGCCCGCGCGAACCGCTTGGCTTCGTCCAGCGACCACGACCGGCCCTCGTGCCACGCGCGGTCGAACGCGGCCTGGTCTGGCAGCGCGTTGTGCGCGACATCCAGCATGCGCAGTTGTCGCTTCGACTTCGGCCGTTCGAGATGCCTCTCTTCCCGATGGCGCTCGACGCAACCCCAGACGCGCGCCGCGTCGGCCGCGTCGTGGCAGTTGGCCAGCAGGTCGCCGAAGTGCCCCCGTCCAGGCGCGCGTTCAGCTCTTCGAGCGACATCATGCGCACCTGCGGCGCGGCCAGCTCGATCGCCAATGCGATGCCGTCGAGCCGCCGGCATATGGAGGCGATCGCCGCGATGTCCTGGCGTCGCAGGCGCGCACGATCGATGAACAGGCGCACCGCCTCGAAGGCCTGCAGGTCTTCGGCGACGTCGCCGTGCGGAACCGACAGCGACGGCACGCGGTAGGTCAGTTCGCCGTCGACGCCGAGCCGCTCGCGGCTGGTGACGAGGATCACCGGCTGGACGCTGCGCCGCAACAGCGCGTCGACCAGGCTCGCACAGGCATCCAGCACATGCTCGACGTTGTCCAGCACCAGCAGCATTCGCTGCGGCGCAAGCCATTCGGCGATGGTCTCGACGATGTCGCGGCCCGGCAGCGTGCTGACCGAGAGCGCCTTGGCCACGGCCTGCGCGACCAGCGCCGGATCGCCGAGCGGCGCCAGCTCCACGAAGCGCACGCCGTCCGGATACTCGCCCTGCAGCGTGCTCGCGACTTGCAGCGCCAGCCGCGTCTTGCCGCAGCCGCCCGCGCCCGTGAGCGTCAGCAGCCGCGTGCTGCCGAGGCATTGCCGGATCTCGGCGATCTCGCGTTCGCGGCCGATGAAGCTCGTCAGCGATTGCGGCAACTTGTTCTGCGCCGGATCGCTGCCGGGCACGGCCTGCGTCGTCGAGACCACGGGAAGCGCGAACCGATAACCCTGGCCGCTGACGGTCACGATGGCGTCCGGCCCGACCATCTTGCGAAGCGCCGAGATGTGCGCCTGCAAGGTGTTCTCCTCGACGATCACCCCGCGCCACACCCGAGCCAGCAACGCCTGCTTGGTGACCAGATGCCCGGCGTCCTCGACCAGGCCGACGAGCAGATCGAAGGCGTGCGAACCGAGGTGGACGTGGACGCCATCCGCGAGCAGGCGTCGCTCGTCCGGCTGCAACTCGAAGCGGCCGAAGCGATAGCGACTTGAACTGCTCACATCGGCCATCGAAGCGACATCGAGAGCGCGGGGGTGACGCAGTCTAAGCGTTCAGCTTGGCTGGAACGCCCGATGGACAGGTCCGAATCCGGCCGGCGCCGGCATCGAGAACGTCTGAGGCGACGCATCGCAACGGCCGAAGGCGGCCTGCTCGACGCCGAGGGACGGCTGGGCCGACGGCGGACCGAGTCAGGCTGCGAGCGGCACGTGCTCGTCGATGCCAATGCCTTGCGGCCGGCGAGGTTCATGCGGCAGCGCAGCGAAACCCAGCGCCAGATGGTCGAGTAGTCGTCGCAGTCGTACCGGCATCATCGTCCGGTGAGGGAAAACCGCCGACACCACGTACTCGCCTAGAGATACGTCCGGCAGGACACGAACGAGTTGCCCACATGCCAGTTCATCGGCCACCACGAATGCCGGTGCGCGGATGAGTCCGAGCCCTGCGACTGCGAAACCTCTCAGAGCTTCAGCACTATTGGCCCGGATGGCTTCATCGTTACCGACGTCGCGCCCGACTATCCGCAGGGCACCGCGCTCGCTAGCCACCTGAAGTACATCGTGACCTCGCAGGCTCTCCATCGTGTCCGGGGTACCGCGCCTTGCGAGATATGTCGCAGCTGCAGCCAACACGACCGGGAACGACCCGATGCGGCGGGCCGTCAGTGTTGAGTCGGCCAGCGCGGTCGACACGCGGATGGCTGCATCGAATCCCCTGCTGATGGGGTCAACAAGGTGGTCGCAGAAGTCCAAGTCCAGACGCAGTCGTGGATGCAGGTTCTTGAACTCTGCCAGCATGGGAACCAGGTAGCGGCTTCCAACCGTGACCGGCATCGTCAGACGAAGCGTGCCACTGACTTCGCCGCTTGCCTCGCCGCGCAGCGACGACTCCATCTCGTCGAGCTGCTCCAGTGCCTGCATCGCAGTACTCAAGTAGCGCTCGCCTGCCTCGGTGAGCGCGACGCGCCGCGTCGTGCGATTGAAGAGGCGCATGCCCACGCGGCCTTCGAGCGTCTGGACCGCACGGGTTACCACTGGAGGGGCCAAGTCGAGGCGTCGTGCTGCTTCGGCGAAGCTGCGGGCCTCCGCGGCCGCGACAAATGCTTTCATGGCTTCGATGGTGTCCATGGACTGCTCCCTTCGGCGTGGACAAGAAGGCAGCATAGACATTCCAGTCGTTGGAAGGTCAAACCCGTTCTCGCTCGACCCGCCTTCTGTTCGAGTGAGGGCACGCGTCAACAGTGCCGGTCAGGTAACCCCGGCCAATGACAGGCCTGCGACGTTGCCGCGAGGCTGTTCAGGCAAGACAGATAGCGCAGGCCTGGGCCGATTGGCCAGATACCGATCGCGACTGGCAGCCACTCGGTGCTCGTTTCAAAGCACGGCCATTCACGCTAATCCACCTTCACGGCTCGAAGTCGAAGGGCATTGCCTATGACGCTCACTGAAGACAGCGCCATCGCTGCAGCTGCGACAACGGGCGACAGCAACAGCCCGAAGGTCGGATACAGCACGCCTGCCGCCAGCGGGATGCCGGCGACGTTGTAGGCAAAGGACAAGACCAAGTTCTGGCGAATGTTCCTCATCGTCGCTCGCGACAAAGCGCGTGCGCGGACGATGCCCATCAGGTCGCCCTTGAGCAAGGTCACGCCGGCACTTTCCATTGCCACATCCGTGCCTGTTCCCATGGCGATCCCGACGGTGGCTTGGGCAAGCGCCGGGGCATCGTTGACGCCGTCGCCGGCCATGGCGACAACGCGGCCCTCGGATTGAAGACGCTTGACCACGGCCGCCTTGTCCTCGGGAAGCACGTCAGCCACGACATCATCGATGCTCAGCTGGCGTCCCACGGCTTGCGCCGTCGTCTTGCCATCCCCGGTGAGCATCACCACGCGCACGCCAGCGGCCTTGAGCGCCTCCAACGCTTGCGGCGTTGTCGCCTTGATGGGGTCTGCTATCGCGACGAAGCCAGCAAGTTTTCCGCCAGCGCCAACGAAGATGACCGTGGCCGCCTTCTGCCGCTGCTCCTCGGCAGTCGCCTCCAGCGCGGACGTATCAATTTCGTGCTCGGCCAGGAACTTGCTGCTACCGGACACGATGGCGACGCCGTCGACCGTTCCTACGACGCCTTTGCCGACGGGCGAGTCGAAGCCTGTGACCGTCGACAGCGCGAGCTTGCGTTCCTGCGCATCCATCACGATGGCCATCGCCAGCGGATGCTCGCTCGCCCGTTCGACGCTGGCAAGTTTTTGCAGCACGTCATCTGCCGAGAAGTCGGCGCCCGGCTCGATGTGGACGACCTTCGGACGGCCTTCAGTCAGCGTGCCCGTCTTGTCGACGACAAGCGTGTCGACCTTTTCCATCTTCTCGAGCGCTTCCGCATCTCGAATGAGGACACCGTGCTGGGCTCCCTTGCCGACGCCAACCATGATGGACATGGGGGTGGCCAGTCCCAGGGCGCACGGACACGCGATGATGAGCACGGCGACCGCCGTGACCAGTGCGTAGCTGAATGCTGGGGACGGCCCCCAGACGAGCCAAGCCCCGAACGTCAAGACCGCGACGATGATGACAGCGGGAACAAACCAGCCCGCGACCTGGTCGGCCATGCGCTGGATAGGCGCGCGGCTTCGCTGCGCTGCGGCTACCATGTGGACGATTTGCGAGAGCAAAGTGTCTGCACCGACCTTCTCCGCACGCATCACGAAGCCGCCGGTCTGGTTCAGCGTCCCTGCCGTGACCTTGGACCCCACCGCCTTCGCGACAGGGATGGGCTCGCCAGTCACCATCGACTCGTCGACGTTGCCCTTGCCCTCTGTCAGTTCGCCGTCGACAGGCACCTTCTCGCCAGGTCGAACGCGCAGCAGGTCATCGACTTGGATGGCATCGACCTGGACTGTCTCATCCGAGCCGTCGGCCTTGACCTTGACCGCGGTCTTCGGAGCGAGCCCGAGCAGTGCCTTGATGGCGCCGGACGTCTTCTCACGGGCTCGCAACTCGAGGACTTGTCCAAGCAGCACCAGAACGGTAATGACTGCCGCGGCTTCGAAGTAGACAGCGACCGCCCCGTCCTCACCCCGCAGCACGACCGGGAAGGCGCTCGGCATCAACGTCGCGACGATGCTGTAGAGCCACGCCGCGCCCGTGCCGAGCGCGATCAGCGTGAACATGTTCAGGCTTCGATTCCGCACCGAGGCGACCGCACGAGTGAAGAAGGGCCAGCCCGCCCACAGCACTACAGGCGATCCCAGCAGCAACTGAACCCAGTTGGAAGTCTGCTGCGCGAGCAGGTGATGAATATTGAAGAGGTGTCCGCCCATCTCCAAGGCGAAGATCGGCGCCGTCAGCGCGGCTCCTACCCAGAACCTGCGGGTCATGTCGCCGAGTTCGGGGCTCTCGCCTTGTTCCGCCGTTGCCACCAACGGCTCGAGCGCCATGCCGCAAATGGGACAGTTGCCCGGCCCCATCTGCCGCACTTGAGGGTGCATTGGGCATGTGTACTCGACATGGTTGCCCGCTGCCTTGTGGCCCCCGTGGCCTGAGTGGTCGTGGTGCTCGTTGGCAGTCGGCATGGCGTACTCCAGTTCCTGTATGTAGTTTCAACCTTGACGTCGCGGGAAGGTCAAGGGGAACGTCCTTCGCCAATCGCTAAACTTCCGGCGTCATGGGGCTGAGCCGTCGTAACCGCCTCGCCATCGCGTTCCTCGCGGTGATGTCGGTGCTGTTCTCGCAGCTGGCGCTGGCGGCCTACGTGTGCCCCGGGCAGCTGGAGGCTCAGGCCATGGCCGAGATGCTGGCTGCAGGCGACCCGTGCGAAGGCATGGACCCGCAGCAACCGGCGCTCTGCCACCAGCATGCGGCTGACCCAGGCAAGACGTTCGAAGCATTCAAGCTCCCGGTGCTTGCCGCGCCCATGGTCATGCAAGTGCTCGAGTTGCCGCTGGCGCTCGATGCCGATGCGGCACAGGCAGCCCCTTTGGCGACGACACCCCAAGCTCGTGCGCCACCAGACCCGCTCTTCCTGTCCACGCTCAGACTGAGAGTCTGACTGACTCCGTCGACCGACTGGCGCCGGTGCGGCACGTCCGCATCTCGGCAACGCCACTGCTCGTCTTCGGAGTTCTCATGCTCAAACAACACCAACTTCGTGCGGTCATCCTGGCTGCCGGCTTGCTGCCCGTGGTGGCCGCAGCCCAATCCCTCACCTTTGACCAGGCGCTGAACCTGGCTGTCCAGCGCGCCGAAGGCGCTCGTGCGGGGCGAGCTGCCGCTGCGAGCGCGCACGAGTCCGCACGAGCGGCCGGTCAGCTACCCGACCCAATGCTGAAGGCTGGCATTGAGAACCTGCCTGTCACGGGGGCAGACCGCTTCAGCACGACGGCTGAGTCCATGACGATGAAGCGCATCGGCATCAGCCAGGAGTGGCTTTCGTCCGACAAGCGCGCGGCCCGAGAAGGAGCCGCGCGCGCGATGGCTGAGCGCGAGGCCGTTCGAGGAGGTGTGGCCGAAAGTGACGCTCGCTTGCAGGTGGCGACCGCCTATCTGGACGCGTGGTACTCGGACGCGACTTTGCAACTCACGGCGCAAGCGGAGCGCCACATCCACGAAGAGCTGGCGGCTGCTCGTGCTCGAGTAGCCGGTGCGACAGGTAGCAGCACGGACGTTCTCCAGCTCACTTCAGCCCAAGGTATTGCCGAGGACGAAAGCGATGAAGCGCGCCAGCAGCAGGCCGCCGCCCTGTTGGCGCTTCAACGCTGGGTGGGCTTCCGGCCAGACTCCCTGACTCCGCCGCCGGTCCTGCGCGTTCCGTCTGAGCCGGACTACCTCACTTGGCATCCAGTCCTCGCGACGCTGCGTCGCGAAGTCGAGGTCGCACGGCAGAACGCAGCGGTTGCAGCCAAGGACCGCTCCGCCAACTGGACCTGGGAAGTCGCATACGGCCAGCGCTCGGGCTACTCCGACCTGGTCACCGTCGGCGTGAACATCCCGCTGCAAGTGGCGCCTGCGCAGCGGCAGGACCTGGAGACGGCTGCAAAGCTGGCTCTCGTGGAAAAGGCGGAAGCCGAACTCTCGGACGCGACGCGTGCCGCAACCGTCGAGTACCAGATGCTGAGCAGCGATGCGCAGCGATTGCGCCAGCGCATCGACCGCAATCAACGTTCGGTGTTGGTTCCTGCACAGCAGCGAACGGCGGCAACGCTTGCGGCATACCGTTCGAACCAGGGGCCCCTGACGGCGCTGTTCGAGGCGCGTCATTCGGAAGTCGAGGCGCGACGAAAGCTCCTTGCGCTGCAGCGTGACCTCATCAAGGTCGAAGCACAACTGGTCTTCAAACCGCTCGCACAGGGAGGTGCCCAATGAAGCGCCCGGCTTTGGTCGTCGCATCCCTCGGCTTGGCTGGTGCGCTGCTGGCCGCGGGCGGCTACTACCTAGGACGCGCGACTGGGCGCTCCCAGGTCTCGGCGAGCGCGGCAGTACCGGCATCAACCGCAGGAGGCGAGCGCAAGGTCCTCTACTGGCATGACCCCATGGTGCCCGGCCCTCGGTTCGACAAGCCAGGCAAGTCGCCCTTCATGGACATGCAGCTCGTGCCCGTCTACGCAGGCGACGAAGCCGATGCCGGCGTGAAGGTCAGTTCGGCAGTCCAGCAGAACCTGGGTATCCGCACGGCCTCGGTCAGGAAGGTCGACACGGCCTCGTCGTTTGACGCCGTAGGCACCGTGCAATTCGACGAGCGCCTGGCCGTGGCTGTGCAGACGCGCGTCGCCGGTTATGTCGAGCGGTTGTACGTTCGCGCTCCGATGGAGCGTGTCGCCGAGGGGCAAGCTCTGGCAGTCATCTTTGCTCCGGAGTGGCTGGGACCTCAGAACGAACTGCTTGCGCTCAAGCGCGCTGGTGTCGCGCAAGAGCTCGTCACTGCAGCACGAGACCGCATGCGAGCGATGTCGATACCGGAATCGCTCATCCAGCAAAGCGAGGCATCGGGAACAGCTCAGGCGCGCTTCACGTTGACTGCTCCCTCGAGCGGCGTCGTTGCCGAACTCGCCGTGCGTGAAGGCGTGGCCGTTTCGCCGGGCACGACCCTGTTTCGCATCGCCGGGCTCGACAAGGTATGGGCCGTGGCCGAGGTGCCTGAGGCGCAGGCGACAAGGCTGGCGCGCGGACAAAGGGTGGCGGCCGTCCTGCAGGCCGATGCATCACAGACCTTCAATGGTGAGTTGAAGGAGTTGCTGCCGCAGGTGAGCGCAGCAACGCGGACACTGCAGGCTCGCTTCGAGGTCGACAACCGCGCGGGCAAGCTCACTCCGGGCATGCTCTTGCGCCTTCAGGTGGCTGTGCCGAGTGCGGCGCGACTCGTGGTGCCCGCCGAGGCGGTCATCCGCACCGGCACGCGCGCCGTGGCCATCGTCCGCAACACCGAAGCCAGGTTCGAGCCGCGCGAGGTACAGCTTGGGGCCGACCTCGGCGAGCAACTCGAGGTGGTTCGAGGTCTCGCGCAGGGCGAACAGGTCGTCGTCAGCGGTCAATTCCTCGTCGACTCCGAAGCGCGGCTGCGCTCGGTTCTCGACAGCATGGCCCCGGCTTCACCATCCGCACCTGCGGCGGCAAGCAAGCCGGCCGGGCTGCATGTGGCCGAGGGCGTGGTCGAAAGCGTCGACGCCGACAGCATCACCATCTCGCACGGCCCGGTCGAATCGCTCAAGTGGCCGCAGATGACCATGGGCTTCGGCAGGCCTGACCCCAAGGCGTTCGCCGACCTCAAGCCAGGTGACAAGGTCCGCTTCGAGTTCAAGGAGGGTGGCTCCATGGGTTGGGAGTTGGTGTCTGTCAACAAGACAGGAGGCGCGAAGTGATTGCCGCGCTCATCCGCTGGTCGGTCGCCAACCGGTTCCTCGTGCTTGTGGCGACTGCATTCCTCGTGGCCGCGGGCGTGTGGTCCACGCTTCGCACGCCCATCGACGCGCTGCCGGACCTGTCGGACACGCAGGTCATCGTGAGGACGACCTATCCAGGCAAGCCTCCGCAGGTCGTCGAGGACCTGGTCACGTATCCGCTGACGACGACGATGCTGAGCGTGCCCGGCGCGAAGACGGTTCGCGGCTACTCGTTCTTCGGCGACTCTTTCGTCTACGTACTCTTCGACGACAAGACCGATCCGTACTGGGCAAGGTCTCGCGTGGTCGAGTACCTGAACCAGGTCCAAGGTCGCTTGCCGCCTGGCGCGACGGCGGCGCTCGGCCCGGATGCGACCGGCGTCGGTTGGGTCTACGAGTACGCCCTCGTGGATCGAACCGGTGGGCATGACATCGGCCAACTTCGAGCGCTGAACGACTGGTTCTTGAAGTTCGAACTGAAGACGGTCACGGACGTTGCCGAGGTCGCCAGCATCGGAGGCATGGTCCGACAGTTCCAGGTCGTGTTGGACCCGGACAGGATGCGCGTTCTTGGCGTCACCCAGGCCGTCGTTGTCGAGGCTCTGCGCAACGCCAATCAAGCCTCGGGCGGCTCGGTCGTGGAGATGGCCGAGGCCGAGTACATGGTGCGGTCGCAAGGCTTCCTGAAGTCACTCGACGACTTCCGGTCGATCCCGCTGGCGGTGTCCGGGGCCACGCCAGTGCTGCTGCGCGATGTCGCGTTCGTGCAAGTCGGCCCGGAGATGCGTCGAGGCATCGCCGAGCTTGATGGCGAAGGTGAGGTCACGGGGGGCGTCGTCGTCATGCGTTCGGGCAAGAACGCGCGAACTGTCATCGAAGCTGTCAAGGCAAAGCTCGAGGCGCTCAAGCCGAGCCTGCCTGCTGGCGTCGAGGTGGTGGAGACCTACGACCGCTCCAAGCTCATTGACCGTGCCGTCGGAAACCTGCGCGAGAAGCTCGTCGAGGAGTTCATCGTGGTGGCGCTCGTGTGTGCGCTGTTCCTCTTTCACCTGCGTTCGGCGCTCGTGGCCGTCGTCACCTTGCCGGTAGGCGTGCTCATTGCCTCCATCGTGATGCACTGGCAAGGCGTCAGCGCCAACATCCTCAGCCTGGGTGGCGTGGCCATCGCACTGGGAGCGATGGTTGATGCGAGCGTCGTCCTGGTCGAAGCCGCTCACAAGCAGCTCGAGCACTTCGAAGAGGAGCAGCGGCGTCAGCCCACGGCGGGTGAGCGGTGGGACTTGATTGCACGAGCGTCGGTCGAAGTAGGGCCGGCACTGTTCTTCTCGCTGCTGGTCATCACCTTGTCGTTCCTGCCAGTCTTCACGCTCGAGGCTCAGGAAGGACGGCTGTTCTCGCCACTGGCATTCACGAAGACCTATGCCATGGCAGCGGCCGCTGGCTTGTCCGTGACGCTCGTGCCAGTCCTCATGGGGCTGCTCATTCGCGGGCACATTCCCAAGGAGACCGCAAACCCGGTCAACAGGGCACTCATCGCCGCGTACAGGCCTGTGCTGGAGGCTGTGCTGACGTTTCCCAGGACGACGCTGTTGGTGGCCGCGCTGGCATTGGCGATCACCGCAATTCCCGTGGTTCGCCTGGGCGGTGAGTTCATGCCGCCGCTCGACGAGGGGGACTTGCTTTACATGCCCTCAGCGCTGCCCGGCCTCTCCGTCTCGAAGGCTTCGGAGCTCCTGCAGCAGACCGACCGACTCATCAAGTCGGTGCCCGAAGTCGAGCGTGTGTTCGGAAAGGCAGGCCGCGCAGACACTGCCACGGACCCAGCTCCGCTGGAGATGTTCGAGACGACCATCCAGTTCAAGCCACGAGAGCAGTGGCGCGCGGGGATGACGCCCGACAAGCTTGTTGAAGAACTGGACCGGGCGGTCAGAGTGCCGGGTCTTTCTAACGTATGGGTTCCGCCCATTCGAAACCGCATCGACATGCTCGCCACCGGCATCAAGAGCCCCGTTGGCATCAAGGTCGCTGGCGCCGACCTCGCCACAATTGACAAGCTGACCACGCGCATCGAGGCTGTGGTCAAGACAGTTCCAGGGGTGTCCTCGGCGCTGGCCGAACGATTGACTGGCGGGCGGTACATCGACGTCGACGTCGACCGGCAAGCGGCTGCGCGTTACGGTCTGTCGGTTGCGGACGTACAGGCAGTGATCTCTACCGCGATCGGTGGGGACAACGTCGGGGAGGTGGTGCAGGGACGCGAGCGCTTTCCCATCAACGTTCGGTATCCGCGTGAAGTGCGTGACTCGCTAGAGAAGCTGCGCCAGTTGCCCTTCGTGACGGCGGCTGGCGCAACCGTCCTGCTTCAAGACGTGGCCCGCGTGTCCATCGAGGAAGGGCCGCCCATGCTGCGCAGCGAGAACGCCAGGCTATCCGGCTGGGTATACGTTGACGTGCGAGGGAGAGACCTGCGCTCCGCGGTTCTCGAGATGCAGCGAGCTGTCGACGACCAAGCGGCGATGCCCGCTGGATATGCGGTTTCATGGTCAGGCCAGTTTGAGTACCTCGAGCGCGCGACAGCACGGCTGAAGGTAGTGGTGCCGGCGACGCTGGTGGTCATCTTCGTCTTGCTCTACCTGCTGTTTCGCTCGACTACAGAGGCGCTTCTGGTGATGGCCGCAGTGCCGTTCTCGCTGGTGGGCGGCTTCTGGCTCATCTGGGCCATGGGACACGCCATCTCCGTGGCGACGGCCGTCGGCTTCATCGCACTCGCCGGCGTGGCCGCGGAGTTCGGAGTGGTCATGCTGATCTACCTCAAGCATGCCCAGGAGCGCAGAGTCGCCGGCGGCGAGCCAGATAGCGACGGCACGCTGATCGCCTCCATCCGCGAGGGCGCGGTTCTGCGCGTGCGTCCGAAAGCAATGACAGTCGCCGTCGTCATGGCCGGCCTGCTACCCATCCTCTTCGGGCATGGCACGGGCTCGGAGGTCATGACGCGGATTGCCGCGCCGATGGTCGGCGGCATGGTGACGGCGCCCTTGCTGAGCATGCTGGTCGTCCCCGCGGCCTGGTACCTGCTCCAGCGCCGACGCCTCGTGCGCAGTGCTCGTCGATCCGCCGCCGGCTTGGCTGCGACGGAGCCGGCCCGCTAGTTCGACCTCTCTCACGCTCACGAAGGAGCATGCTCATGAAGTTCGCCCGCGTTCTCATTGCGGCAATCGCTGTAGCAGCGGTTCATCTTGCTTCGGCGCAGATGTCCACGCCGATGAACACGCCGTCCGCAGCATCAGCCCCGGGCGCGACGCTTGCGCAAGGCGAGGTCCGTAAGGTTGACGTCGACAAGGGCACAGTGGTTTTGCGCCACGGCGACATCCCGAGCCTGGCGATGCCACCGATGACCATGGCCTTCGACGTTGCCGACAGAAAGATGCTCGAGGGCCTCAACGTCGGCGACAAGGTTCAGTTTCAGGCTGAGATGGTCAAGGGTAGAGCGACGGTTACGCAGTTGAAGCGCCCTTAGCTTGTCGGGGGCGTCCGCTTCGCCAGATGAGCGCATCGCATGGTCAAGCGGGCACTAGGGCGATGGGAATGAGCGCTGTGTAGCAGGGGCCTGCTGAACGGCAGCACCCGGCCAGAGGCGGTCGCTGAACTCGGTGTAGAGAGCGTCGCTTGCCGAACCGGTTCCAGTCATTCGGCGGCAAGTCGCTCAATGACTGCGTCACCCGAGCGGGTGCGCGCTCTTCAGCACTGACTGCACCATGCCAGGCAGTCCTGCCGCCAACTTCCGGCGGTCCATGGTCTGCGCGACTGTTTGAACGCCTTCGAAGAGCGCGTGAAGCAGCGTGCCCTTCGCATCGGCATCGCGAACGCCAAGGCGCTTGCACAGATGCTGCAGTCGCTCCATCTGCTTGAGCTTGTACGCCGAGATCACTGCTCTAGCGGGATGGCTGGCATCGGGAAGCTCGACCAAGCTGTTCGACAAGGGGCACCCTCGATGGTCCCGATTCGCGAGGCCCGACGCGATCTGGGCCAGCAAGCCGTTCAACAACGCTCCCGGCTCGTCGCCATGTGCGGCCTCCAGCGACTCCCAACTGGTGTCGTACGCCAGAGCCACATCGGTCAGCCATTGCACCACCAGGTCGTCCTTTGAGGCGAAGTACCGGTAGAGCGTCATCTTGGTGGTGCCCGCCTCGGCTGCGATGCGTTCCACCCCCACCCCCCGGATGCCTTCCTCATAGAAGAGTCGCGATGCCGTGGCGATGACGCGCTCGCGCGGAGTGCTGGAAGCCTTGGCGTTGTCTGGTCTCATGGCGTTGACGATCGATACCGATCGGTATTATATTGCGATACCGAACGGTATCGTTCGTCATTTTTCGATGGAGTAAAGCATGTCCGCCCTGGTTCTGATCGACCTTGACGTCCGCAATGAAGAAGACATGAGCAAGTACGAAGAGGCGGCCATCGCCCTGCTTGCCAAGCATGGCGCCAAGCCCATCGCCCGCGACTTGCAGCCGGTCCCCTACGAGGGAGGCTGGAAGCCGAGCTTCCTCGTGGTGCTCGAGTTCCCAAGCAAGGAAGCGGTGCGTCGCTTCTATGACTCTCCCGAGTACGAGCCGCTCAAGCAGATGCGCTTCAAGGCGGCGCGCTCGAACGGCATCGTCGTCGTAGAGACGCTTCCTCAGTGAGCGCAGAGTTCGGATGGCTCTCCTTGAGCCCAGGCGATGCACGACACTGCACGCGGGACCGAAAAGTGCTTACGCTTTTGGCACCCAAGGTGCAGACGATGGACTCGGAGGCTAGGCGAGTCCAGTTTTTGGAGCTCTGAAGTTGATTCGTGGATGTTGGCATCGTGACCTGAAGCGGGCCGTGATGCTGTGGCTCGTCGCGTTGGCGCTGCCCCTTTTGCCGAACGCGGCCGTCGCAGCCGATGTGCCGGTGCGCCCCTACCACCACACGGCCTGGCGAGCCAGTTCGGGCACGCCGACGGGGGCCGTCAACATGGCCCAGACACCCGACGGCCTCCTGTGGCTCGCGACACCCACGGGCCTGTATCGCTTCGACGGCCTGAGCTTCGAGAAGATCGATGCGCTGGGGGCACAGCGCCTGCTGTCGAACAACGTGACCGGGATCCATGCCGATCCCGACGGCCGTCTGATCATCGGCTACCGATTCGGCGGCGTCAGCATTTTTGAGAACGGCCGACTGCAGCACTTCGGCGCCGCCGAAGGCGTGCCGCGCGGCACCGCGTGGAGCTTCTCGAGGGGACCAGACGGCGAGCTTTGGGGCGGCTTCACCGGAGGGATCGCGCGGTTCGATGGTGCGCGCTGGCACGTGGCCAAGATCGGTCGCTCGGATGCCGCGACCGGCGTCGTCTCGTTCGATCGCGACGGCACGCTGTGGAATTCCCGCGAGGACGGCGTCTTCTACCGGCGCCGAGGCACGAGCGAGTTTTCACGTGTCGAGGCCGATCTCGGCCGACGGCCGATCGTCACGGACGACGGGTTCGGCAAGATCTGGGCGTTCGACCGCGATCACGGCGCGTTGCAACGCCTGGTCCGGGCGGGCGACCGCTACGTGCTCGACGGCGCGAAGCTGAAGCTTGCCTACCCTGGCGTCAACGAAATGCTGACGTTCGACAAGGAAGGCAATGCCTGGCTGCCCGGTGAATCCGGCGTGCTGCGGCTGCCTGCGATCGCCGCCGCATCGAACTGGCCGAACGTGACGGCCGAGCCCTACGACGTGGCGTCCGGATTGAGCGGTGCGGGCGTGACCGCCGTGGCGACTGACCGTGAGGGCAATGTCTGGGTCGCGACCGATGGCGGACTCGACCGGTTCCGCCGCAGCAAGCTGGTGATGGCGGCGCCGCCTGTCAATACGAACGCCGGTGCGATCGCCCCGGCCACCGGCGGCGACATCTGGATGACTTCGTTCCAGGATGGTCTGCTGCGCTTCGGCGCCGGCGGGATCCAGCGCTTCGAGATCGGCAAGCGCGCCACCAGCCTCTACCGCAGTCCCGGCGGTGCCCTGTGGGTCGCCGCGCCCGACCAGTTGTGGCGGCTCGATGACCAGGGGCAGCAGTTGGTGCCGCTGCCTGCCGGAGCGGGTGCGCTGCACGGCGGTACCAGCCTGGACATGGTGCAGGCGATCACCGAAGACGGGACGGGCGCGCTGTGGCTGTCCGTCACGCGCCGAGGAATCTTCAAGCGCACGGGGGGCGAATGGAAGGTCCCCGAGGGCCTCGGCGAGTTCGGGCGCCAGACCGCCATCTCGCTGACGTCCGACCCGCAGGGCCGGGTGTGGCTGGGCTACACGGACAGCCGCGCCGTGCGCGTCGATCGAAACGCAGGACGCCTGGTGCTGAGCGCCGCAGACGGCCTGCAGATCGGCAACGTGCTCAGCATCTTCGCCGGCGACACCCATGCCTGGTTCGGTGGCGACCGCGGCCTGGCCTACCGGTCCGAGGGCGGCAAGGTCCTGGAACTCGCGATCGACGACGCGCTCGGGCTCTCGGGCATCTCCGGCATCGTCGAAGCACGTTCAGGTGACCTGTGGCTGGCCGATGCCTCCGGCTTGATCCATGTGCGGCGGGCGCAATGGCAGCGCGCCATCGAGTCGCCGGGATACCGCATGGTCATCAGGCGCTACGACTACAGCGACGGCCTGGTCGGGAAGCCGTCGCAGCTGCGGCGCGTTCCCACGGTCATCGAGGCCGAGGACGGCAAGATCTGGATCGCGACCGAGGCCGGCATCGCGCTGGTCGATCCCGCGCGGCTGTCGTCCGGCACCGAAGGGCCGGCGACGGTCATCAAGAGCGTCAGCGCCGACGGGGTTCGCTACAGCGCCGGGGACGCCGTCGAACTGCCACCGAATGCCGGCACGCTCCAGATCGACTACACGGCAAGCAGACTGTCCCAGGCCGAGCGCACGCAGTTCGCGTACAGGCTCGAAGGCTACGAGAAGGCCTGGCACGCGGCCGGTACCCGCCGGCAAGCCCTCTACACCCACCTGCCGCCGGGCGACTACGTGTTCCACGTCAGCGCCACCGATGCCGATGGCGTGACGGGCCAGGACACGGCTTCGGTGCGGATCTTCGTGCAACCCGCTTACTGGCAGACGGGCTGGTTCGCGATCATGTGCGCCATGGCGACGTTGGGCCTGGTCTCGCTGGCCTATCGCCAGCGACTGCGCCGCGTGACCGCGGCCGTGCGCTCGCGTGTGGAAGCCCGGGTCATCGAGCGCGAGCGCATTGCCCGCGACCTGCACGACACGGTGCTTCAGGGCGTGACCGCCCTCATGCTGCACGTTCGCGCCGCGGTCGAGCAGATGCCCAAGGCATCACCGATCAGGAACGCGTTGGAGCAGGCGCTCGCCAGTGCGCGTGCGACGCTCGCCGAAGGCCGCGACCGCGTGGTGGACCTGCGCAGCACGGGCAGTCTCGACAAGCTCTCCAAGGGCAACCTCGCCGAAGCGGTGGCCGATGCGTGCGAGGAGCTGGGGCGAACCTACTGCGGCCCCTCGTACCGCGTCATCAAGGAAGGCCGCGCCTTGGCGCTGTCGCACGAGCAGATGGTCGAGGTGTTCTCCATCGTGCGCGAAGCGCTGACCAATGCCTTTCGCCACGCCGGGGCGAGCCAGATCGAGGTGCTCATCAGCTACCAACCGGACTGCCTGCGCGTCTCAGTTCAAGACGATGGGGTTGGCTTCGACGCCGTCGCCGGGGAGGCGAGCAGTCCCCCTGGGCATTTCGGGCTTGTGGGCATGCAAGAGCGCGCGCGCGGCGTGGCCGCCGCCTTGGAGATCCGCTCCGGTCCGACAGGCACCGAGTTGCTGCTGACGCTGCCGATCCCTGTGTCGGCATTGCGGCTGCGGCTGCCCTTTCTTCAACGGCGCCTGCGCACCGACACGACGACCCGTCTTCGCCCGAGCCAGCGAGCATCGGCGGAATAGCGGCCCGGCCCCAGTATCGACAGGACCAGCAAGGCGAGCGCGAGGAAAGCGGCCGCGTGGATGGGAACGAGCGCCATGAATGCCGCTGACACCATCGTGAACGCACCGGCCAGGCTGCCTGCCGCGTGGGCGAGACCGGCCGCGATCATCAACGCGGAGAGCGCCGCCATCGCGCACATCGGCAGCTGCCCGTGCCACTGGCCGGCAGACCACAGCTGCGCGCCGGCCAGCAGCGCTCGCAGCGCAAGCAAGCCAAGATCGGCGTGCCGCCCGACATATGCTGAATCAGACCACCCCATGCGTCACAGTGTGGGCTGCCTCACCGACGCGCGCATATCCAACCTTGAACAGTGCCATGCATGACTTTTTGGGGGCCGACGGGCCCCGCCAAGCGGCCCCTGCGATTTCGATATTGGCGGTCGACGATCACAGCCTGATCCTCGGCGGCATCGAAGCCGTGGTCAGCGTGGCGCCCGACCTGCGCTTCGTCGGCGGCGCCCGCACGGCTGCCGAGGCCATCGAGCTGTACCGCTGTCATGAACCCGACGTCACCGTGGTGGATGTCAACCTGCCCGACCGCAACGGCATCGAGGTGCTTCGGGAGATTCGCGGCCTGCGGCCCGACGCCCGGCTCATCGTGCTGACGACCTACCGCGGTGATGCGATCGCGGTGCAGGCACTGAAGAGCGGCGCGAGCGGATTCCTGCTGAAGAGCAGCCTGGAGATGGAGCTGATCGATGCGATTCGCGCCGTGCATGCGGGCAAGCGCTACATCACGGCCGACATTGCCGCCGAGATTGCGGCCCATGTCGACGCGCCGCAGCTGTCAGAACGCGAGATCGCGGTGCTCAAACTGGCTGCGGCCGGCAGCTCCAACAAGCAGATCGCCCGTGAACTCGCCATCTCCGAGCAGACGGTGAAGGGTCATATGTCGAATGCATTCGGCAAGCTCGGCGCCGCCGACAGAGCACACGCCGTCGCCCTCGCGGTTCAACGCGGCGTCCTGTACCTGTAGGCACGACCTGCCCCCCCCATTTGGGTTGTTCATCTGCAACCCGATGGCGTCGTTGGCAGCACCACCACCTGCTCGGACACTCTCGACATCCCAACGCGCCGTCGTGGCCGAGCGAGGAGTCGGGAATGCTGCAACTGCCCAAGCGCCTCACGGCGGCCGTACTGCACGAGTCGGAAATCATCAGGGCCGGACTCACGGCCATGCTGTCGGCCCGGCCGGAGATCGAGCTGGTGCCGCACGTGCAGCGCGCCGAGCATTCATGGCAGTTCGATGGCAACGGGGTCCACGTCGTGGTGGCCAGCCATGGCATTGCCCTGGAGCTTCTCGACTCCGGCTCGGACCGCGAAACTCCGGGGGTGATCGTGGTCGCGCCGTCCTTCGGCGATCAGGCTGCGCGCACGCTGATCCAGTCCGGCGCGCGAGGCCTGCTGATGTTGTCGGTGCATGCCGAGGAGTTGCGCCATGCGGTTCACCGCGTCGGGTCCGGGCGTCGCCACATCACGCCCTCGGTCGCGGCGGTGATGGCGGAGCACGTGGGCTCGCCCGGCCTCACGACACGAGAAGTCGCCCTGCTCGAACTGCTGTCTCGAGGGATGTCGAACAAGGAGATCGCACGGTCCCTCGGCATCTCGGACGGGACGGTGAAGACCCACACCCGGTCCATCTTCTCCAAGCTGGGCACGAGCAACCGAACCCAAGCGGTTGCCGTCGCCACGCGGCGGGGCATCCTGGTGTCGTCGGGCACGGACGCCGAGACGCACGCGTGGCCAGGCGACGAGAGGGCGATGCCCGAGGTCTGCGGCTGGCCCGCGCGACCCGCATTGCCCCGCGCTCGCCAGCCGCTCGGGGAAGCGTCCGTCTTCACTCGCCACATTCTTTAACGCGGCATTCCGTCGCAATCTCGAGGAGGGCCCCATGGCCAAGGTTCTGGTTCTTTACTACTCGTCCTACGGGCACGTCGAACAGCTGGCGAACGCCGTCGCCGAGGGGGCTCGCGCAGGCGGCGCCTCGGTCGTCGACATCAAGCGCGTGCCGGAGACCGTTCCCGAGCAGGTGGCCAAGAGCGCCCACTTCAAGCTGGAACAGTCGGCGCCCGTGGCCAGCGTCGCCGACCTGGAGCAGTACGACGCCATCGTGGTGGGGACGCCCACGCGATACGGTCGCATGTCGTCGCAGATGGCAGCGTTCCTGGATCAGACCGGTGGGCTGTGGGCCCGTGGCGCGTTCAACGGCAAGGTCGGTGCAGCGTTCACCTCGACGGCAACGCAGCATGGCGGTCAGGAGCAGACGCTGTTCTCGGTCATCGCCAACCTGCTGCACTTCGGCATGGTCATCGTCGGTCTGCCGTATAGCCATGCGGGCCAGATGAGCGTGGCGGAGATCGTCGGCGGCTCGCCCTACGGCGCCTCCACGATCGCAGCGGGAGACGGCTCACGCCAGCCGACCGAGATCGATCTTGCCGGTGCTCGACATCAAGGCGAGCTCGTCGCCAAGACGGCGGTCAAGCTGTTCGGCTGAGTCGCTCGAGGCCTGTGCGAAGCGGGGCCCGCTGCGGTCGCCTCATAGATTCTGCGGCTTGAACCGGTGCCGGCAGTTCACGATCTTTCCCGCGACCATGAACTCGCCTCGTCCGAGGTAGTGAACGGTCTCGGGATGGGCCGGCTCGAGCGCAACGTGCGCTTTCACGATCTCCCAGATGAAGAGGTTGTAGGCGCCCACCTTGCTGTCGTCGTGCAGCCTGCACTCGAAGCTGGCGTAGGCCTCGCCGATCAGCGGGGCGTCGACGTGATGTGCCGGCTCGGCGGTCAAGCCGAAGTGCTCGAACTTGTCGAAGTCCTTGCCCGTGGTGTTGCCGATGCCGACAACCTGGTCGAGCAGCGCGCGCGTCGGCACATTGATGACGCATTGCTTGCTCTTGCGAATCAGCTCGTAGCTGTGGTTGCCGGGCCAGATGTAGCAGCCGAAGAGCGCCGGAGTGAAACCCAGCATCATGTGCCAGCCCATGGTCATGATGTTTCGCTCGCCCTTGTAGCTTGAGGTCACGAGAACGACCGGGCCGGGCTCGAGGATGCGTCGTGCCTCGCTCAGGTCGTAGTCGGCTTTGGTGATGAGCTTCATGGTGTGAGTCCCGAAATCAGCGTGTGTCGGTGCTCGACCGCTTCTGGTACGTCCGGATGTCCGGCGAGCCCTCGCACAGGGAAGGCACTTCGACCAAGAACTTGCGCACGTAAGGCGTGCTCATGTGCAGATCGAAGGCTTCGTGCGAAGTCCAGTCTTCGACGACGATCCAGACGTTCTCGTTCTCGAAGTGCTGGAAGATCTCGTAGCGAAGGCTTCCAGCCTCTTCGCGAGTCGGCCCGACGAGGGCAAGCAGCGCGTCGCCGAGCTGCTTGCCCATGCCGGGCACCGCCTCGAAGAACGCAATCTTGGATATGGCATTCACTGCAGTGCTCCAACGTTTTGTCGTTGCTGGAAAGTGCGGTGCCGTGGTCCACGGCACCGCCTTGCCATGACAAGGATTACCAGGGTTGGTCCGTCGGCAGCACGAACAGCTCGGCGACGTCCACGTGCGCCGGCGCTTGCAGCGCGAACAGCACGGTGTCGGCGATGTTGTCGCCGCTCAGGAAGGACATCTGCTCACGCAGGCCTTCCATCTGGTCGCGGTAGCCCTTGTCGGAGATGTGATTGAACAGCTCCGTCGCGACCGCGCCCGGCTGAATGCTGGTCACGCGGATGTTGTGCTTCTTGCCGACCTCGAGGCGCAGCCCTTCGGTGAAGGCGGTGACAGCGTGTTTGGTGGCGCAGTAGACGGCCAGGCCCGGGAACACCTTGCGGCCCGCGATGGACGAGGTGTTCACGATGTGACCGGAGCCGCGCTTGATGAGGTGCGGCAGCGTCGCAGCGGTGCTGTTCATCAGACCCTTGACGTTGACGTCCACCATGCGGTGCCACTCGTCGACCTTGAGGGTCTCGACGTCCGAGATGGGCATCAGGCCGGCGTTGTTGAACACGATGTCCAGACCGCCGTAGGTTTGAACGAGCTTCGCGACGCCAGCTTCGACCGAGGCGCGATCGACGACGTCCATCTCGATGGCGATGGCTTCACCACCGGCCGTCTTGATCTGGTCGACCAGATTGTTGAGGCGGTCGATGCGGCGAGCCGCAAGACCGACCTTCGCGCCAGCGGCAGCCAGCTTCAGCGCCGTTGCAGCGCCAATGCCGCTCGAAGCACCGGTGACCAGGGCAATTCTTCCGTTGAGTTCCATGACAGTTCCTTCAGGGAGTTGAGTTGGATTCCGCGGCAGCTGCAGCTCAGAAGATTCCTGTCGCTGCCACGGTTGTCATGGTGCTGATCGACGTCTGCTTGGTCGCTCGCGGATTTGCTCCCGATATCGAAGTTTTGCTATCGGCTTCGAGGGCCTGCTAACGGGTGTTGCGGTAGTCGCTGGGCAGCACGCCCACCTCCTTGCGGAAGACCTGTGCGAAGTGGCTCGGGCTGGCGTATCCGACCTCGAGACCGATCTCCACGATGGGCAATTCCGTCTCGCGCAGGAGGCGCCTTGCGCGCTCCATCCGTAGCCGGGTGAGGTACTGGGACGGAGCGAACCCGGTGCTCTTCTTGAACGAGCGCGAGAAGTGCGAGTCGCTCAGTTGCACTTCTCGAGCAAGGCGGCCGAGATCCAGCTCCTGGTCGATGTGCGATTGCATCGCCGCGAGCACGCGATGCATCTTGAAGGCGGGAAGGCCGCCGTGCGGCGCGCGCTGCTCCTGGCTGTCGCTGGCATAGCTTCTGACGAGGTGGACGGCCAGGCTGCTCGCCAGGCCTTGGACGAGCATCGTGCTGGGTGTCCGTCGCTCAAGCAGCTCATCGCGAAGGATGCTCAGTTGACCGGTGATGACCGCGTCCGATCCTCCAGACACCTCCCTGAGCCGAGGTGGCTGTGCGTCCGGCCCGTGCACGTCGATACCGGCTCGGCGCATCAACGGAAGGCCGAAGTAAACGTGCATCACGCGGAAGGGCTCTTGAGTGAGCGTGCGCCACCTGAGCTCACAGGGTCGCGGCGACGTCTGCAGGAAGAAGTCGCCTGCACGGACCTCGTTGGCCATCCATTCGCCTTGAAGCTCCCGCTCCTCGACGCGCGCGGCGCCGGACACCACCCAGACGACGAGCGGCTCCGGCACGGCGGGGATCAGAAGGCTGTCCTGGATCGGTCGGCGCGTGAACATCTGGACGAGGAGGTCTCGCCAGGGGCTGCCCTTGCTGGTCGCGATCAGGTCTCCAGGGACACGCTCGTCCAGCGCTTCCGCGGTGCTCAGTCCAAGGTCCATCGCTCACCGTCCTGCTCTGTCGCTTGAAGTGTGGCCCGTCGTGGCTGTGGGGAGAAGCGACCGGATGCGTCCCCAAAGGATCGGCACGTTGGGCTACCCCAAAGTGGGCTTGCAAGCGAGTCTAGGGAGGAGGCCCAACAAGGCCTTGCCGATCCCACTGCGAGTCTTGCCTGATCAGCCGACCAGCGTTGGCGATTTGGGCAAAAGCTCTCCAGGAACGTGCACGGCCCGACCCCGTCCGGTTCCTACGATGAGTTCATGTTCAACCGGCGTGTGATCCACGCCGCAACGTGGAGACTCACATGAGCAAGGTCTGGTTCATCACGGGCGCTGGTCGCGGCATCGGCGCGCAGATTGCGACGGCGGCACTGGCGGCTGGCGACAAGGTCGTCGCCACCGGCCGCAACGCCGAGCAGCTTCAGCAGGTCTATGGCGAGTACGGCGATCAGGTGATCTGCCTGGCGCTGGACGCGACGCGCGAGCAAGACGCCATCCGCGCCGTGGATGCCGCCCAGGCGCGCTTCGGCAGCATCGATGTGCTCGTCAACAACGCTGGTTACGGGCAGCTCGGCCTGTTCGAGGAGATCGCCGCCGAAGATGTCGAGCGACAGTTCCAGACCAACGTCTTCGGCATGATGCACGTGACCCGTGCAGTTCTGCCGGTGATGCGCAAACAGCGCCGCGGACACATCATGAATCTGTCGTCGGTCGGTGGCTTCATGGGCTTCGACGGCGCATCGATCTACTGCGCGGCCAAGTTCGCCGTGGAGGGCTTCTCCGAATCCCTTGCCATGGAGGTCGCCACGTTCGGCATCAACGTGACCATCGTCGAGCCTGGCTTCTTCCGCACCGACTTCCTCGACAAGAAGTCCGTTCAGTACGGCTCGCGCCAGATCGCCGACTACGCCGAGTCGTCCAGCACCTCGCGGTCGACCTACGAGGCCTACAACCACAAGCAGCCTGGCGACCCGGTGAAGCTCGGGCGTGTGATCGTCGAGTTGTCCAGCATGGGCGAGCCTCCGCTGCACTTCGTTGCCGGAACGGATGCCGTGGGTTTCGCCAACAGCGCCTTCGAGCGCCGGCGTGCCGAAGTGGACGCCTTCGCAGCCCTGTCGGTGACCACGGACGGCGACTTCTAAGACTTGGCTGGCTGATCCCGGCGGACGACTCTCGAGTCGTCCGCTGTCATTTGGAGAACACGATGAAGCTGCGCAACTTCCATGGCTTTGTGGCCGTTGGCCTGGCGTGCCTGATCGCGCTTCCGTACGTCGACCAGGTTCAGGCGCAAGAGGCTGCGAGAGACCCGCGCGTGATGCACGGCGAGCGGGTGCTGTCGGAGCTGAACCGCGGCAAGCCTCAGCCGACCTTCGAGGCGATGCGCAAGGAGTTCCCCTTCCTCGCGGACGCAACCGCTGGCTATGCGCTGGGTGACGTTTGGGGGCGTCCTGGCCTCGACACCAGGACGCGGCAACTGGCCGCGATGGCGGCTTTCGCCTCGTTGGGCATGAAGCCGTTCTTCAAGATCCACGCTGGCTACGCGCTCGATGCGGGCGTGCCGGTGGCCGAGCTGAAAGAGATCGTCTACCTCGTGACGGTGCCCGCAGGCTTTCCTAGAGCCATCGAAGCCTCACAGGCACTGCAGGAGCTGCTCCAGGAACGCGGGATCTCACAAGACTCGCAGGCGGGCGCTCATCGCTGAGCCGCCCGCTCGCCATCTCAGGTTACAGGACAGCATCGCGAAGACGCGATGCGTCCTTCGACGGCGGCACGCCAAAGAGCCTGCTGTACTCGCGGCTGAACTGCGACGCGCTCTCGTAGCCGACTGTGTAGCCGGCCTTCGATACTTCCATGCCTTCGCTCAAGAGCAGTCGACGCGCCTCTTGCAGGCGCAGCTGCTTCTGGTACTGCAGCGGGCTCATCGACGTGACTGCACGAAAGTGATGGTGCAGCGACGACGTGCTCATGCAGCACTCGCGTGCGAGGTCGTCGATCTTCAGCGACTCGGCGAAGTTCGACTTGAGCCACGAGACGGCCCGCATCACTCGCTTCCCATGGCTGTCAGCGCGTGCGACCTGCGCCAGGCGTTCGCCTTGCTCGCTCCGCAGGAGCCGGTAGACGAGCTCGCGAGTCGCCAGTGGTGCAAGCGTCGATGCATCTTCCGGAGCATCGAGCAGCCGCATGAGGCGGATGGCGGCGTCGAGCATGCCGTCCGTGACGTCGCTCAGGAATAGACCTCGAGATGTGCCGGAACGAGGTGCCGTCGGCGGCCCCAGCTGCAGCACCAGTTCAGAGACTTCAGCCGGATCGAGGTCAAGGCGGAAGCACAGGTAGGGCTCGTTGAACTTCGCGTGCGTGACCTGGGCACTGATCGGCAGGTCGGTCGTGAAGACAAGGAACCGGGACGCGTCGTAGCTGTACACCTCGTCGCGCAGCATCACCCGCTTGGCCCCCTGCACGATGATGCAAACGGCAGGCGGATGCAGTGCATGAACCAACTCTTCGCTCGGCGCAGACAGCTTGATCGCATGCAGCCGCGCGATCGCAGTCGCGCAAATGCCTTCCTGTGGTGCGTGCCGAGCTACCAAAGCAGCCAGTTCCCGAACCCGACCGGAGTCAGGCGGCGGCAGGTTCGGAACTGCGGCAAAACGCTGCGTCGCGACGGGTGGAGCGAGGTCTTGAGTAGCCATGGTTCGACAGCTTAGGGCATTCGAAACGTCGTGAGGCGCCCCGGAGTGCGTCCACGGGTGACCGACAGTGCCTGCTCGCCATGGTTCTGCCTGAAGCGCTTCACATCCCGGGCGGGCGGCGCTCCGAACATCCTGCCGTACTCGCGACTGAACTGGGAGGCGCTTTCGTAGCCGACGCGGTAAGCGACGGTGGCCGCGTCCAGGCGTTCCGTGATCAGCATCCGCCGCGCCTCCTGAAGCCGCATCTTCTTCTGATACTGAAGCGGGCTCATGGCCGTGGCAGCCTTGAAGTGCGTTCTCAGGGCTGACTCGCTGAGGTGGGCCAAATCCGCCAACCGCTGAGGATCCAAGGGTTCGCTGTAGTGTTCACGCAGCCAGTCGATGGCCTTTGACACTCGGTGGCTGGCGCTGCCGATCAAGCTCAGCTGTGCAAGTTGAGTGCCACACGGACCGGCAAGCAGTCGGTACAAGACCTCTCGAGTGACCAGCGGCGCGAGCACGTCGATGTCCTCCGGGGTGTCCAGGAGCCGCACGAGCCGCAGCATCGCGTCCAGCAGGTCGGCCTGGACATCGGCGGTGACCACGCCCCGCGACGTTGCCTGTCGGCTTGTGACACCGCTGATCCCCATCCTGAGCATCAAGGACGAGAGCTCCTTGGTGTCATAGGCCAGCTTCAGAGCCAGGTAGGGACGCTCCGCGGACGCGTCGACCACTTGGCCGGACACGGGAAGGTGCTGCGACACCACGAGGTAAGTGCTCGGGTCGTAGACAAAGACCTCGTCTTCCAGAAGCAGCCGCTTGCGGCCCTGGGCGAGCATGCAAAGACAGGGCTCATGAACGACATGTACCGGTTCGTCGCCGCGATGGGCACGCACGAGGGTCAGCCGTGGCACCGCGGTGCGGAACACCCCCTCGTGTGGTGCGTGCCGTTCGATGCAGGCGGCAAGCTCTGCTGTCCGCAGCATCGCTTGCAAGACCGTGTCTTGACGCTCCTGGAATGGGGAGATCGCGTGGTAGGGGGACATCCGGGCAGCTTAGATGCGACGCCCGGGAAAGGGGAGCGACTTCAGCCCCTGACGGCGGGTTGGGCAAGCATCCTGGAGGAATGAACAAGTGCCCCGTTTGACGCGTTGGGTGTCGCCCGACCGGCGCAGCCTGCTTTGCAGGATCGGGCAACTTCGACGGTCTAACCGGACAACGCAGCCTGCACTGGCTTCCTAGACTTTCTTCCATCGCATCCACCATCGTGACCGGCAGGTCGCTGTTGCCGAAGGGAGAAACGACATGACACGACACACCGCTGTCTACGGGATCACCGTCCTGGTCGCCATCGCCTCGGCAGCGATGTGGGTGAAGCCGACCACGGCACTGGCTGCCGGCCAGGCGATTTCGACGATTCAGCCCAACGAAGGAGTGGACATGAGCATCTCAGCACAGGACAAGCAAGCGCAGGCCGTCAAGCATCCGTACGTCGGCATGTGGGTCACCGCCGACGGCTACATCCGCCACGAGCTCCTGCCCAACGGGCGCTACGACGAGGCTCGCGGCAAGAAGGTAAGCGCGTATCAAGGGCGGTATCGAGTGACCGGAAACCACATCGACTATGTCGATGACACCGGCTTCACCGCGGACGGTGAGTTTCGTGACGGCATCCTCTATCACGCCGGCATGGTGCTCTACCGAGAGCAAAAGTAGCTTCCAGTTGCCCGTGGCGTGCGCTCGGCTTGCAGGCGCTGGCCATTTCGCGGATCGGCGTTGCGTGATGGCCGCTAGCGCATCGATCTACCGCACGGTGCACTCGACCGCGCCACCTCTTGCGGGCGGCTGCGATCGCGCTCAATGGACCGAGGCGGCGCGCCTCGCCAGGCAGTACGTCAGTCCGACAGTGCCTTCATCTCGCGGTAGAGGTCGGCCTTGCCCTCGAAGCCGATGCCAGGCAGATCGGGCAGCGTCACGAAGCTGTTCTCCACCTTCACGCCATCCGGGAAGCCGCCGTAAGGCTGGAACAGATCGGGGTAGGACTCGTTGCCTCCCAGGCCCAGACCCGCGGCGATGTTGAGGGACATCTGGTGCCCGCCGTGAGGGATGCACCGGCTCGGCGACCAGCCGTGTTCCTTGAGCATGTCGAGCGTACGCAGGTACTCAACGAGGCCATAGCTCAAGGCGCAGTCGAACTGGAGCCAGTCGCGGTCCGGGCGCATGCCGCCATAGCGGATCAGGTTACGGGCGTCCTGCATCGAGAACAGGTCCTCGCCGGTGGCCATCGGGTTCTTGTAGTAGTTGCGCAGCGTTGCCTGCAGTTCGAAGTCCAGCGGGTCGCCCGGTTCCTCGTACCAGAACAGGTCGTACTGGGAGAGCGCCTTGGCGTACTGGATCGCCGTGTCCAGATCGAAGCGACCGTTGGCATCGACGCACAGCTTCTGCCCATCGCCAAGAACACTGAGGATCGAGTCGATGCGACGCAGATCTTCATCCAGCGAGGCGCCGCCGATCTTCTTCTTGACGACCGTGTAGCCGCGGTCGATGTAGCTGCGCATCTCGTCCTTGAGCTTGCCGTGGTCCTGGCCCGGGTAGTAGTAGCCGCCAGCGGCGTAGACAAAGATCTTGCGATTGGGCTTGCCGTCGCCGTAGCGGTCCGCCAGCAATTGGAACAATGGCTTGCCCTCGATCTTGGCAACGGCGTCCCAGATCGCCATGTCGATCGTGCCGATCGCCACCGACCGTTCACCGTGGCCGCCCGGCTTCTCGTTGGTGAACATCGTCTGCCAGATCTTGTGCGGATCGAGGTTCTTGCCGGCGGCGTCGACCAGCGAGTCCGGTGCGGCTTCCGTGAGGCGCGGTATGAATCGCTCGCGCATCAGCTTGCCCTGACCGTAGCGCCCGTTCGAGTTGAAGCCGTAGCCGACCACCGGCTTACCATCGCGAATCACATCGGTGATCACGGCCACCAAGCTCAGCGTCATCTTGCTGAAGTCGATGTATGCGTTGCGGATGGGAGAGCTGATGGGCACGGTCTTCTCACGAATCTCGACGATCTTCACGGTTGTCTCCTGAACAGGGGTGGGTCTCAGTGTTGGAATGATCATCGTGGCCAGGTCGCTTGCCCAATGCTGTTTATCTAGTCTTTGATGCTTTGAAAGCACCGCCATGACGATGAACCTCTCCTGGCTCGACGACTTTCTGGCGTTGGCAGCCACGGGCAACTTCTCGCGCGCGGCTGACGAGCGGCACATGACTCAGCCGGCCTTCAGCCGTCGGGTTCGCGCGCTCGAGGAGTGGCTTGGAGCCGACCTGTTCGATCGAAGTACGCAACCTGCACAGCTGACCGAAGTCGGTCACTGGTTCCGTCAGGTTGCGCAGGACTTGCAGGCCAACGTTGCCCGCATTCCTGGTGACGCTCGAGCGGTCGCCGAGGCGAGCTCGACAACGCTGCGCTTTGCCTCGACTCACGCCCTGTCGTTCACCTTCCTGCCAGGCTGGCTCCGCGCGCTTGAGAGCCAAACGACGGTCGGGCCGATCCAGTTGGTCTCGGATGTGCAGCAGAAGTGCGAGGCACTGCTCCTTCAAAGCCAGGCCCAGTTCATGCTCGCCCACGGTCACGCCCGCGTGCATGGTCCGCTGGACGATGCCGAGTGCCCGCGCTTGGTCGTCGGCACTGACCGACTGCTGCCGGTATCTGCGCCCGATCAGCGCGGTGGCGCACGGCACCGGATACCGACGGATGGCAAGGGGTCGGGTGTCCAGCTGCTGACCTACAGCGCTGAATCCGGCTTGGGGAGGATTCTTCGTGAGCTGAAAGGTCCAGCCCTGGAGCGCTTGCATGCTCAGCATGTGCTGACCGCTCATCTTGCTTCCGTGCTGCGCACCATGGTGCTCGACGGTCGTGGTCTCGCGTGGCTACCGCGACTGCTCGTCGGCGACGACATCGCTGAGGGAAGGCTTGTCGTTGCCGCCGCCGACGAGTGGGCGATCGACCTTGAGATCCGGCTCTACCGTGACCGGTCGATCATCGGTAAGGCGGCCGAGGCGTTCTGGCAGGCTGCGAGCTCGGTCGTCAAGGCTGCCTGAGTCGGCGGGGCTGCCCCCCGGCGAGCCGGTCGCGGTGCTTTCAATGCATCAAAGCCGAGAAATCAGGCATTGGCCTTCGCGAAAGCGCGCCACGATCATCTATCCATGCGCCCGTCGAGAGGCGCTCCAAACCGGAGACATGCATGGACACGTGGCGTCGCAACGCACTTCATCTCGTTTGGGCTGCGGCCCTGGTCGGGGCCGCTGGCGCGGCGCAGGCCGAGTTCCCAGACAAGCCCGTGACGATCATCGTTCCATTCGCGGCAGGCGGGCCTAGCGACAAGATTGCACGTGATCTGGCAGAAGCTCTGCGCAAGCAGCTGAAGCAGCCGATCATTATTGAGAACGTCGGCGGAGCCGGCGGCACGCTGGGCGCGGCCAAGGCCGCGAAGTCGCCAGCGGACGGCTACACGCTGCTCGTGCATCACATCGGCTTCGCCACTGCGCCCACGCTTTACCGCAAGCTGCCGTACAAGGGCATCGACGACTTCGCCTACCTCGGTCTGATCAACGAAGCTCCCTCGACCGTCATCGGACGGACTCAGCTTGCTGCCAAGAACTTTGCGGAGCTGCGCAAGTGGATTGCGTCAGAGTCGACCAGGGTCAATCTTGCCCATGCGGGCGTCGGCTCCGCATCGCATCTTTGCGGCCTGATGCTGCAAGAGGCGCTCAAGGCGGATCTGACCACCGTCCCGTACAAGGGCACTGGGCCTGCAATGACCGATCTGATGGGCGGTCAGGTCGACCTGATGTGCGAACAGGCAACCAATGCTGTACCGCAGATCGAGGGCGGCAAAGTGAAGGCCTATGCGGTGACCAGCACACAGCGCCTGAAGCTGCCAGCCTTGGCCGCCGTGCCAACGCTTGCGGAGTCGGGCTTCCCCGACTTCAACGTGACCGTCTGGCACGGGCTGTACGCGCCTCGCGATACACCCGCTCCGGTGCTCACAAAGCTGAACGAGGCGCTGCGAGCGTCACTCAAGGATCCGGAGCTGATCAAGCGGCAAGAGGCACTGGGGATCTCGGTCGTATCGGACTCGCGCACCGAGCCGGCCGCCCACAAGAAGTTCGTGGAGGCTGAAGTGGCCCGTTGGTCGAAGGTGATTCAAGCGGCGGGCGCCTACGCAGACTGAGGGTAGAACGTTCGCGCACTCGATCCGATCATCCCGCGGCGTGATCGCGAAGCCTTGTCTCGACTGAGCGACGGTCGCGGCGTCTGATGAATGTCTGCTACGGGTCGGAAGGAGACTCCAAGTACGCCATGGAGCGAGGCCCGCTCGTAGTCCAGGAACGTTAAACGCTCGCGATGCGAGTCGCTTTGGATGCCCCGGCACTCAGCTCCGACCAGTCGAGTTCCTCTTCGAGGATGTGAAACGCATCCTCGTCGATCGAACCCTGCTCACGAAGACGATCGAGAACCCGCCGTTGCTCTCGCAACGCGCCAAGACGTATGTCGTCATGCTCCGTCGTGGCCATCGGATGGGTGGGGTCCGACGCCACGATCCACGCTGCTTCCAGCTCTCGCAAGACGTCTCGAGAAGCGGCCGAGCGCGGCTCCATCTGCTCCAGCATGCGGACGGCGGCCTGCACCATTCGAGTCTTCGCGTGCGAGATCTCCTGCTCCAGCGACAGGTCGGGAGCGATCCTGAGGAAGCGGATGAGCGGCCCCATCGAGAGCCCTTGAACAATCAGCGTGCCGAGCACAACCGCGAAGGCAGTGAGCACGATCAGGTCGCGCCCGGGGAAGTCCGCCGGCAGCGCGAAAGCCGTCGCCAGCGTGACCAGTCCGCGCATGCCTGACCAACCGACGAGCAGACCGATGCGCCTCGAGGGCGTGGGGACGTCGATCTTCAACCGCTCGAACATCGGCGCGAGCGAGCGGATCACCGCGCCGTATGCCAGGACCCACACGATGCGAACCACGATGACCGTGATGAGCACAGCGCTGGCAAAGGCCACGGCATCCACCCTGGCCTGGCCCGACAGCCCGGAGATGATGCTGCGCGCCTGCAGGCCCATGAGCAGGAAGGCGAGCACGTTCAAGACGAACACGGCAGCCCCCCAGACCGAGTACGAGTGAACCCGGTCGCGAGCATTGCTGCGCGAAGGGAAGTAACGCGCCACCGTCATGCCGAAGGCGACGACGGCGATGATGGGCGACACCTTCAAGTGTTCCGCGAGCAGCCAGGCTCCGAAGGTCAAGACGAACTCCACGATGGTGGAGGACATCGTTCCCGCGACAGTGGGCGCCGCATGCACGAAGAACTTGCCCAGCAAGTAGCCCAGCAGTGCGCCACCTGGCACGGCAGCGATCAGCATTGGCGCTTGAGAAGCGAGCGGAATGCCGGGCTGCATGGCGGCGGTTGCTGCGACGCCGAAGATCAGCAGGGCGACAGCGTCGTTGAGCAGGCTCTCGCCATTGATGATCGAGAGCGTGCCGCGGGGCACGCGGAAGCTCTGCATCACCGTCGAACCCGCCACCGCGTCGGGCGGAGCCACGATGGCGCCGAGCGTGATCGCCGCTGCGATGGGAAGGCCGCCAAAGGTCCAACCCACCCAGGCCACGGCTGCAGTCGTCAGCAGAACGGCAATCAGGACGAGCGACGTCAGCGGGACCCAGTTCCTGCGCAGCTCGCGAGGCGCGGTGTCGTATGACGCGTCCAGGAGCGCGGGTGCAATGAACAGCGCCAAAGCCAGATGCGGCTCGATACTGACGTGAGGTGCCCAAGGCATCAGCCCCGTGAGCGCCCCGGCCAGCGCCAGCATGGAGGGGTACGGCAGGGACATCCTTCGCGACACCTGCAGCAGCACAACGGCCAGTGCCAGAAGCAGCAGCATGTTTTCAAAGAGTTCCATGGGATGACCTGATCTGAGTTCGGGTCAGTCTATGAAGCGCATGTGCTCGAGGCTTGCCTGTTCGCCCGAGGGAATTGCTGGTTCGTGCAAGCGGTATCCGACCTCATCACTTGCAGGATGTGGCAAGTCGCTACCCCGTTTTGGGCATGTCATCGACAGCTCGCGTTCCTAGACTTTCTTCACCTTAGCGACAAGGTAAAACCTGAAAGGAACCGACATGAGCACGCAGCAAAACGTCGACCGCATTCGCGCCCTGTACGCGGCCGTCAACCGCAAGGATCTCGAGACCATCGCCGGCTTCGGCGCTCCGGACAGCGAGTGGCTGGATGTCCCGTTCAACTTCACGTCGAAGGGCGTGAACGCCATCATCGACCCGTGGAAGAGCTGGTTCAACATCTTCCCGGATGCGACCTGCGAGGTGCGTAGCCTGACGGCGCTGGGCGACCACGTCGTGGCTCAAGGCATCGGGCGCGGCACGCACAACGGCGTCTTCCACTCGCCGGCGGGCACCATCGAGCCGACCGGTCGCCGCATGCAGGTCAACTTCTGCGACGTCTATCAACTGAAGGATGGAAAGATCCTTCGCGCAGACTCGTACTTCGACTTCTACGGCTTGCACAAGCAGCTCGTCGAATCGAATGCTGCGTGAGGCGCGGTGCGAACTTTCCGCCGCTTGATTTGAAGACGGGGGATCGCTGCGGCGATCCCCCGTCTCGCTAGTTGCTCCTGTGATCCGGCGCGCAAACGCTACGGCTTCACCTGGGTGGCTTCCATGACCAGGTCGGCGACCACGCGTGGTTGCGAGACGAGCACCGAATGGCTCGCCTTCACCTCCACGGTGCGAGCCTTGGCGCGCTGGTACATGAAGCGCTGGAGGTCCGGGCTGACCGTCTTGTCGTCACTCGCGACGAGGGCGAACGTCGGCTTGCTTCGCCATGCTGCTTCCGAGATCTTTGCTCCGAACGATTCGGCACTCGAGAGCACTTGGCTCGCGGCGGCAAAGTCAGCGTATTCCTTTGAAGTGTCGGCGGCGATGGACTCGTGCCACTTGTCGCGCTGGAAGTAGATGTACCCGTCCGCCGTCACGCCGACGTGCTTCAGGCTTTCCATCGGGAACTTGCCGTTGAGGTCGGCGACGCTCTCGCCGGCATCCGGCGCGTGAGCGGCGACGTAGACGAGCGCCTTGACCTTCGGGTCGTTACCCGCGGCCGTGACGATGGCGCCGCCGTAGCTGTGACCCACGAGGACCACCGGTCCGTCCTGCAGCGACAGCACACGCCGAGCGGCGGCGACATCCGCACCAAAGCCGGTCAGGGGTTCCTGCGCGATGGTGACTCGATAGCCCTTCGCCGCGAGCTGGCGATACACAGGCTCCCAGTACGAACCATCCACGGACGCGCCGTGCACGAGCACGACATTGTTGATGCGGCCGATTGCCGCGGCAGTGTCCACATGCCTCGGCGAAGCGTTCGCGAAAAGGGCCGCGATGCCGCCGATGACCACGAGCAGTCGGATGAAGTCTTTCAGGGTGTTCATGGCGGCCCTCTTCAGCGCGGTTGATATCCGAGCGACGCTCAGCGAGCGGCTTGCAGCACGATGGACGAGCGCCCTTGACGCTCATCCAGGCTGAATGCACCGGCGCCGAAGGCGATGTACTGCAGCAGGCCGCCCGCCATGGCGATGTTCTTCAGGAAGTGGAAGAGCTGGTTCTGATCCCCCAGAGCGTTGTGGAAGATCACCGCCGAAACGACGGAGAACGCTGCCAGCGCCGCGGCGACCCAGCGAGTGCGATAGCCGACGACGAGCAGCAGGCCGCCGCCGAGCTCGGCCGCCAGTGCGCCGGCGTAGGCCAGCTCCGGCAGGGGCAGGCCCACCGAGGCGATGTAGCCGATGGTGCCGCTCGGAGCCATGAGCTTGCCGAAGCCGCTGACCAGGAAGATGGCCGCGACGAGGATGCGACCGGTCAGCGACAGGGCAGCAGCGGACGTGGACGTGGACGAGGAAGAGGTGTGGGTGGTTTGCATGACGAACTCCTGGTGATTGAGAGTGATGAAGAGCTATTGATCAACTTGGGAGAAGGCCTAGACGGCCCGACCGCTTGCGCGGAGTTGCTCGCCAAGCCGAGCAATTTCTTGTTCGCCGCGCAGCAGCGCAGCGGGAGTTGTGTGGACCGAGTACGTCCCGAGCACCAGCGGATGGAGGTGCTTGCGAGCCGTCCCGATGACAAAGTCCGTTGCACCGGAAGCCGTGAGCTCGATGGACTGCTCGCTTTCGGCGAACACGACCAGCTCGTCGGCGATGCGGTCCGCCCCGGTGAGAAGGGCGCCGGTGTTGACGTGCAGCCAAGCGACCGTGTGGCCTGCAGGAGGACGCAGCGTCAGCACTTCCCCATCGCGCAGCGACGCATGGAGGTACTGGATGCCCTCGGGCGCTGCAACCGCACTGCGAAGACCGCCGTGCGCTCCGAGGATGACGCGCACGCCGTTCACCGCGGGCACTTCCGCGGCGGTGAGGTACTGACTCACCGCGGGTGCGAGTTCGGCGTCTTGAGGCAGCGCGATCCACAGCTGATAGCCGCGCAGTCGCTGGCCCGGCAGCGGAACGCCGTCGTGCCAGACGCCCTTGCCGGCTTGCATCCACTCCACCGAGCCGGCTTCGAGCCGTCCGTGAGCGCCAGTGGTGTCCTCGTAGCGCATTTGGCCTTCCAGCAGAACGGTTGTCGTGGCAATGCCCGAATGCGGATGCATCGGGAACATCACGTCGCCCAGCGACTGGAAGTCGAAGTAGTCCAGGAAGACGAACGGCTTGGTCACGCTTCCCAGTCGGTTGGGGCTCAACAGGCGGTTCACGGGGCCGTGAACTCGCCCATCGGTCCTCATCGCGATGGCGCGAGGCTGAGTTTCCCGATCGGCCAGCTGGGCGAAAGACCGTTTGGGGGTAGTTCCTCCCTGCGGCATTTGGTCGATGGCTTCCATGTCGTTGCTTCGTCTAATTCGATGGACCGAAGCGTAGAAACTGGACGACCAGCTGAGAAGCCTATATGTTTCGATGGAACCCATCCGCAGGACCGATACATGCTCGACGGCGTATCCCTCGACCAGCTGCGCACCTTCATCGCCGCAGCCGAAGAAGGCAGCTTTTCTGCGGCCGGCCGCAAGCTGCGGCGGGCGCAGTCAGTGGTCAGCCAGACCATGGCCAACCTGGAGGGGCAGTTGCGCGTGACGCTGTTCGATCGGACGGGCCGCTACCCGGTGCTGACGGACGCGGGCAAGGCACTGCTCGGGGAGGCCAAGGCCGTCGTGCACGGCATGGACAGCTTCAAGGCGCGGGCCCGAACCCTCTCGGAAGGGCTGGAGCCGGAGCTTTCGGTGGCGGTCGACGTGATGTTCCCGATGAGCGCCCTCACCGAAGCCGTCGGAGCTTTCAAGGAGCAGTTCCCCACCACCCCCTTGCGCATGTATGTCGAAGCGCTCGGTGCCGTCGTGCAGCCGGTGCTCGAGGGCACCTGCCAGATCGGAATCGTCGGTTCGCTGCCGGTCGTTCCGGAGAACACCCGCTCGGAAGCCCTCGCTCAAGTCGCGATGGTGACGGTCGTGTCTCCCACGCATGCCCTGGCATCGCTGCCGGGTCCCCTGAGTTCAGGCGAGCTGGAGCGCCACGTTCAGCTGGTGCTGACCGACCGCACGACGCTCAGCGCGGGCCGCAGCTATGGCGTGCTGGCCGCCCAGATATGGCGTCTCGCCGACCTGGGCGCGAAGCACGCCTTCCTGAAGGCCGGCTTCGGCTGGGGCCACATGCCCAAGGAGATGGTGCAGCGCGACCTGGACAGCGGCGAGCTGGTGCCGCTGAGCCTCGAAGTGCACCAGCCCTCCACGCCCAGCATTGCCATGTACGCCGTGTACAGGAACGACGCACCGCCCGGCCCGGCTGGGCGATGGTTCATCTCTCGCTTGAAAGGCTCATAAGCCGATGCATCGTTGGAACCGATGCTTTCCATCGAGACAAAGAGGCTACCGCGATAGATGACCCGTCCCTACTCTTCGATTCATGCAGCAGCGAGCTGCGCAACTTCGAGGAGTAGCAGATGGCACTCAAGGACTTTGACAACAAGGTGGCGCTGGTCACCGGCGCCGGCTCCGGTATCGGCCGCGAGGCCGCTCGGACCTTCGCGGGACGTGGCGCCATCGTCGTCGCGGCGGACCTGAACGAAGCCGGCCTGGCCGAAACCCGGGACCTCATCGTCGAACTCGGCGGGCGAGTGTTGACGGCCGCGACCGACGTGTCCAACGAGGCACAGGTGCGCGATCTCATCGCCCGCATCGACAACGAGCTCGGGCGGCTCGATGTGGCGTTCAACAACGCCGGCATCACGGGCCAGGCTCACCGCATCGAGGACTACCCGACGGACGATTTCGATCGGGTGATTGCGATCAACCTCAAGAGCGTCTTCCTGGGGATGAAGCATCAGCTTCCGCTGCTGCGCCGCTCCGGTCGCGGCGCCATCGTGAACACCGCTTCGGTGGCTGCCATCACGGGGCCCGGCGGCATGAGCGCCTACGCCGCTTCCAAGCACGGTGTCCACGGACTGACCCGTGTCGCTGCAATGGAGAACGCTGCGCTCGGCATCCGCGTGAACGCCCTGGCGCCCGGCTGGACGCAAACGCCGATGGTTGCGCAAGCCAGCGCCCAGAACCCGGCCTTCGCGCAACTCGCCACTTCCGCAATTCCGGCCAAGCGCGGCGCGCATCCGACCGAGATCGCAGCCGCAGCCGTCTGGCTCGCTTCCGAAGCGGCTTCCTACGTCATGGGTCAGATGCTCGTCGTGGACGGCGGCATGACCATCGGCGGATTTGAGATCTGAACCACTGAAAGCGAAACGACATGAGCAACATCAATGACATCGGCGAAGCCGCCAAGGCGGTGATCCGTCGCAATACCGCCGAGGTGCAAGGCGGCGGCAACTGGGCCCTGTTCGACGAACTCTTCGCCGACGACTTCCTGGATCACACGCCCCAGCCGAACTGCACGCCGGACAAGGCCGGTGCGCTGGGCCTGTACAAGAAGCTGCGCGAAGCCTTCCCCGACTTTCATGCGGTCATCCATTGGCAGCGCGCCGATGGCGACGTCGTCACGACGTACAAGACCTACCACGGCACTCACCAAGGCGACTTCCTCGGCATTCCCGCGAGCGGCAAGGCCATCCAGTTCGAGACGGTCGATGCGATGCGTGTGCAGGGCGGAAGGATCACCGAGCACTGGGGCGTTGCGAACCTGTACTCGGTTCTGAAGCAACTGGATGCGCTGCCGCAGTAAGGAGAACAACATGAACACCAACATCCTGCAATACAAGGTCGTCGTCGTCACGGGCGCGGCGAGCGGCATCGGTCGAGCCATCGCCATCAACGCGGCAAAGCACGGAGCGAAGGCGGTCATCGTCTCGGACATCAGCCCGGAACCCCGCGAAGGCGGCACGCCAACGACCCACGAGATCGAGGCTCTCGGCGTTGCGACGCGATTCGTCAAGGCCGACGTGAGCAAGAAGGAAGACGTCGACGCGCTCGTCGACGTGGCGGCAGAGTTCGGTGGCGTCGATGTGATGGTCGCCAACGCAGGCATCACACTGCGAGCCGACGGCCCCGACGTCTCGGCTGACGACTTCCACAAGCTGCTCGCGGTGAACCTGGATGGCACGCTGTTCAGCGCGCAAGCCGCGGCTCGCCAGATGAAGGCGAATCGCAAGCGCGGCAGCATCGTTCTGATGGCCAGCATGGGCGGCCTGTCGGGCGCGGGCATCACGGTGGCGTACTCGACCAGCAAGGGCGGTGTCGTGCTGATGGCCAAGTCTCTGGCAGATGCGCTCGGGCCCGATGGCATTCGCGTGAATGCCGTGGCCCCCGGAACGATTGATACCCACCTGTTGCGCACGGCGCCGGGGATCGCCGAAGCGGCCGAGGGCTTCCGTCAGCGCACGCCGCTGCGCCGTCTGGGCCAGCCGTCGGAGATCGGCGACGCGGTCGCCTTCCTGGGCTCCGATCTCTCGAGCTACATCACCGGCACTGCGCTGCTGGTCGATGGCGGCCTGCTGGCGGTCATCTGACGGCCTACTCAATACACCTCAGAAAGTCATCATGAATACCACGATCCGATTCCGCGCCTACGGTGGCCCTGAAGTCCTTCAGGTCGAGGACGCTGCCGACATCGGGGCACCGGGCGAAGGCCAAGTGCGTCTGCGCCACCTTGCCATCGGCGTCAACTTCATCGACACGATGTTCCGACAAGGCGTCTTCGCCGTTCCGCTGCCTTCCGTTCCTGGCGTGGAAGGCGTTGGCGTGATCGAAGCTGTCGGTCCCGGCGTGAGCGACTTTCAGGTCGGTCAGCGGGTGGCCTATTACCTGGCGCCGGGCAGCTACACGCAGGTGCGCCTGATCAACGCAAGCGCACTGGTCGCGGTGCCTGACGACCTCAGCTCCGAGCAAATCGCCGCCGTGCTCACGAAGGGCCTCACGGCTTGGGCCGGCTTGAACGGCTACTACGCACTAAAGGCCGGCGAGACGGTCCTGGTCCAAGGCGCGTCGAGTGGAGTCGGCAGTCTGCTGGCACGTTGGGCCAAAGCACGCGGGGCCACCGTGATCGGTACGGCGGGTAGCGCGGAGAAGCGCCAGGCATTGACTGCGGCGATCGACCACGTTCTCCCCTCGGATGCCCCGGATCTCGCCGAGCAAGTGCGCAAACTGGCACCCGGTGGCGTCGATGTGGTCTACGAGTTCGTGGGCAAGGCCACGTTCGCTGCCACGCTCGCGTCCGTCAAGGACGGCGGGACCATCGTGTCCATCGGTGCCGCTTCCGGGGCGCCGGTGGTGGACAACGAGGTGGTGGTCCAGCGCGGACTCAAGATGGTCGGTGGACCCATGGCCACGCACTTGGCGGGCCGCGTCGCACAGGCAACCAGCGACGTGTTCTCTGCCTTCAAGGCGGGCCTGCTGGGCGACGTGCCGATCAAGACGTACGCACTGCACGATGCCGCGCAGGCTCACGCAGACATCGCACAGCGAGCAAAGGCGGGTTCGCTGGTCCTGTTGCCCTGAACACCCGATCAGTGCATTGCCAGCCGCCTTCAGCGACACCGAAAAGCGAGCAGGGCCAGTCAGCTGGCCATGCCCGCGACACCTCCGAGTGCTGCGGCAATCAATAGCGAAACGCGTACCGAATCTGAAGGAAGTTCTCGCCGGGATTGGGGTGCTTGATTCCGGCGTTCGAGAAGTGCTGGATGCGAAGCGCCAGTTCGTGCCGGCCCTGCTCGCCGAACTGAGTCCCGACGGCGATGTGGTCGCCGAAGTTGAAGGTCGTGCTGAAGCGCTTGTCGTTCGTTCTGTAGATGGGCAGCAGGAAGTTGGCGCCGATGCCGCCTTCCACGAACCACTGCAGCGAGGATGCCGACGAGGTCCAGCGCAGCACCGGTGTCGCGCCGACTTGCGTTACCCAAGCGGAATCCGATCCTGACCCATCCGCTTGATCGGCGAACCAGCGGCCCAGCGAGGCTTCCCAGTACACGCTCAGATCTCCGCCTGCAAAGGGCTCGGCCCACTCGGTTTGCCACATGGCACCGAACACGACAGCTTGGGCGTCCTCCGCGACGCCAGCCTGAACGAAGGCTTGATCAGGCATCCACGACTGGGCAGGAGGGCTGGCCTTCAGTGGCATGCTGAATGCGAAGGTGAGACCGAGGGCGGTCAAGGAGATGAGGGGGCCGGCACGCCGGCAGAGTGCATTCACGGTCAAATCCGCATGAGGCTTGAATAGCCTCAAGCGTGTCCGTCCAGCGCCGATGCCGCATCACCATGACGGTGTGCGTTCGCACAACTCTATTGGGGGGCACCCATGGCACCCGTTCAGGGGCGCGGTCTGCCTGCGACCAAGTTCCATTGCCCGAGCATTGCAAAGAACGGGGCGGTGGACGCCGCGCCGCCCAGGGTCAGCCACGGCACTACCGAACCTGCGGTCGGGGAGGCTTCACCGGCCTGCTTGCCGGCGTTCACCAGCCGCGCCACATCGACGAAGCGCACTAGTCCATCGCCCTGCATCGCGGTAGAGGGACCGAGCGTCACTTGACGTCCGGACTGCAAGGTCTCGACCAAAGCCCGAACCATCTCGAGCTGCCTCGCCAGGCACGCCGAAGAGCAGGGCCCATCGGACTCGCGCAGCACCGCCCGAGAAGGTTCCTCCAGACACCGCACCGGCTCCACGAACTGGTCGCCCTGGCCGCAGACGTTGACCAGGTAGCGCCGGCCGTCGCGCCCGTCGCCGATCGCGCGGCGCGCGGCGGCGATGGCGACCTTGAGGTTGCATTCCTCCACGACCGAGCGCGACCACACGCGCGCCAGCAGCTCGCGCTTGCCGACCAGCTCGACCCTGTACCCCGAGCGATTCCAGCCCTCTTTCGACATTTCGGATGCGGCTTCCGTGGGGCAAACGCCTTGGGTGCAAGCTTGCTCTCGACTCGGTGTTTTTCCCGAGTCGCAACGGACTTGAAACTCCAGACTGCTCGGCCTAATTTGCGCCGCATCTGGGCTTGTGTAAACCCGTGAGACTGGGAGAAAGGAGCTGTTCATGTCTTCACGATGCCGCACGGTGGCAGCCGGGCACCCGACGCACGCACGCCGCAGGAGCCGACGCCGCAGCGCACTGCTTTCGTTGAGCGAGAAGCAGATCCAGGCCTACCTTGCTGCGCGCGATGTCCTTCGCCGCATCCAGCGGACCCACACGCTCGTTGCACCACCACCGAACGGCGGGGGCGATGGCGGCGATCGAGCCCGGACCAATGACCGATCCGGGCGCCGCATGGTCACGCGATAGGTTCGGCCATGAACGAGTCGCTATCGATGGAGCCGGCGGCGGCGGCTGTCGACACGTCCATCTTCACCATCCTCGGTGGTACGACGATCCCCGACCGAGCTGCGATCGTGCGCGCCGAGTGCCGTGAAGGCTCTCGCGTCGAGCTGCGCAGGCGCGATGCGACGGGCTCGCGCATCGACGTCTGGCTGGAGTGCAGATCACGCTTGCGGCTCACGAAAGTCTGGAAGCTGATCGGGCATGTTCCCGAGGCCACGGCGGCATCGCTGTTGCCGCTTGTCGACAAGGCCTCGACCGTCATCGCCCAGGGCACGGTGAAGTCGGTGTACGCGCCTGCAGGTCGAGACGAAGCCGTCGTGACCGTAGAGATCACACCGCAGTCGCAACTGAACTGAGACACCGGCCGCAAGCCAGGCTCTAGCTCGCTGCGCGGGCGACGAGGCTGCGGATCACTGTGGCCAGGCTCACGCTGCCTCGCCACTGATCCGCGGCGCTGCCCTCGAAGTCGATCCACCCTTCGTTGAACCCGTCCAACATGCGCATGCGCGGCTGCGGATTGTTCATTCCTTGCGCCCTGAACTGCCGCTCCCAGTCGGCACGAGGCACCGGCAAGGCCATCACGTCGCGCCCGAGCGCTCGTCCGAGTTCGGCGGCGAGCATGGCTGGGCTGACGGGATCTGGCCCTTGCAGCTCGACGATGCGCAAGCCGCGCGGGATATCGCCTCGCAGCAGCGTTGCGGCGGCACGGGCAACGTCGGCGGTCGCGACCATCGGGATGGTCCGGTCGCAAGGTTGGAGATGCGATGGAAGCGCGCCCGTCTCGCGAGCGGTCGACACATCCCACGCCACGTTTTCGATGAACCACGCTGCGCGCAGGATCGACACCGGAATGTCCAGCTCCCGCAGGGCAGCTTCCAGCATCTGAAGCTGGGTGAGCAGGTTGGGCTGCTCGGCCTGCGCGCCGACGGTGGACAGGGCCACGACGTGCGCGGGGCGCGCCGCTCCAAGTGCACCGGCAATCGCCTGGACACTCCGGCGCGTCTCGGCAAAGCCGGCAGACGGGTCGAACACCGGCGGCAGGAGCACGAACACCGCGCTCGCACCGCTGAAGGCGGCGGTCAGTGCAGCCTCGTCGTCCATCGCGGCCATGGCCACCTCGCATCCTCGCGATCGAAGCGAGCGCCCCTTGGCGGCATCGCGAACGACGGCCCTGACCCGGCATCCGGCAGCGAGCAGTTCGTCGGCCAGCTGCCGCCCGACCTGCCCGGTGATTCCCGTCACTGCAATCATCATTTCTCCTGCTGATCGACTCGGCGCCACTCGCGCCGCAGCCCATTCTTGGCTGCCGGTGCACATCAAGCGATAGCATTGAATGCATTTGATTCATGCCGTGGAGTCATGCATGGAGCATTCGAGCATCCAGGTTCTCGAAGGCGTCGGCATCGTCGCCGCCATCGTTCAGTCCGGCTCCTTCGCCCGCGCCGGGGACGCGCTCGAGATGTCGCAGTCGGGCGTGAGTCGCGCCGTGGCACGTCTCGAAAGCCGGCTCGGGATGCGGCTTTTCGACCGGACCACTCGGCGGGTGCGCCTGACCGATGAGGGACGCCGCTTCTACGACGAGGTGATGCCCTTGCTGGACGCGCTGGAGACCGTCACGGCGCAGGCTCTAGGAGGCGCTCGATCGCTCGCTGGCAAGCTGCGTGTCAACGTCGATCCCTTCTTCTCGCGGCTGATACTCGGCCCGCACCTGGGCGCTTTCCTTGACGAGCATCCGGGGCTCGAACTCGAGCTTCGGACCCGCGATGACCTGGGCGATCTCGTCTCGGACGGCTTCGATCTCGCGGTCCGGTTCGGACATCCCCGAGCGTCGTCGCTGGTCGCTCGCAAGTTGCTGGATGCCCGTATCGTGACGGTCGCCTCACCGCAGTACATCAAGCGATTTGGCCTGCCTCGGCAGCCGCGGGACCTCGCGGGTGGCGAACACCGATGCATCCACTTCCGCGATCCGCTCACGGGGCGTCCGTTCCCCTGGGAGTTCCATCGGGGCCGCAAGCGGCTGGTGGTCGATGTCCCGGGGCGCCTTCAGGTCAACGATGCCGGCACCTTGCAGAGCGCGTGCCTGGCCGGTTGCGGGATCGCACAGATGTTCGAGTTGAAGGAAGACGAGTTGCTCGCCAGGCACCGGCTCGTCAACCTGTTTCCCGACTGGTGTGATGAGCGGTTTCCGTTGTACGCGTATCACCCCTCCCGTCGGCATGTGCCCGCAAAGACGCGCGCGATGATCGACTTCGTCGCTGGTCTGGTCGGGGCCGCTTCAACGACGCGCGGATGATCGCTGCCTCCAATCACGTGGTGACGGCCCGATGCCCTGGCGGCGTCTAGCGCGCGCGGCGATCGCCGCCGCGTCACAGCGGGAATTGCAGGTTCAGACCGAAGAAGACCTGGAACTTCGGCACACCGTCGCCGTCGTGGCCCACGGTCCATTGCGGTTCGGCGAAGAGGTTGTAGGTCGTCGAGCCGTCCTTCCAGACGCGGCCCATGCCGCATCTCGGTCGCCAACAGCGTGCTCAACCAGTCGACGAAGCGCGCGGCGAAGGCCGACGCGACGCTCGCGATGAGCAAGGCGACCTTCGACCAGCTGCAGTCGGGTCAGACCAGCCTCGACAAGGCGATCGACGCCGGCGACATCAAGGTGAAGGGGCGCCGCGAGGCGGCGGCCGAGCTGCTCGGCATGCTCGACGACTTCCCGTTCTGGTTCAACATCGTGACGCCGTAGCGTCTGGGTCTTGGACGGCGCGGCTGCGGCGACGACGCTGGTGCCTTGTTTGACGCGAGGTGTCCGGCATCGCCGCGGTCGCCCGTTGACCGCTTGAGGGCTAAATGCTCATCGACATGCCAATGCCCAACGCATCGTGGACTGACACAGTCCCGACGTCCTGTGATCCACCCACTTGCCCATGCTCGCCATCACGAACACGACCATAGCCTGGTACGTCATCCTGGCTTCCGGCCTGCTGGAGATCGCCTTCTCCGTTCGTGGCCGGCATCGTCGGCTTGCAGCTTCAGGCCGCGGCATAGCTACGGACTGCGGCAGCGGCTGCGCGTGGCGCGCCGCTGCCGCGAGCCCTCAGCTCACACGCACTTCAATCTTGCGCGGCTGCGCGTGATCGGCCTTCGGAATGCGCAGGCGCAGCACGCCTTGCGCCATCTCCGCCGAGGCGCGCGTCGCGTCGAGCTCCTTGCTGAGCGTGAAGCGGCGCTCGTAGCGGAAGCGCTGGACCTCGGCGTGGCTGGACTTCATCTCCTGCGGCACCGGCAGCACGATCTCGCCCGCGACGCTCAGCTGGTCGCCGTCGATCTGGATGTTCAGGCGGTCCTTGGGCACGCCGGGCATGTCGGCATACAGCGTGATGCCGGTGCTGTCTTCGATGACGTCCACCGGCGGCGTCAGCGCCGGTTCACTTCGGGTCGGGGAGACGGCCGCAGCGGCGGCGTCGCGCTCAGCCACTTGGGTGCTGGTGTTCATGGCGGTCCTCCGTTCGGTCAATGGATCTCGATGCGCTTCGGTTGGGCCGATTCGCGCCGCTTCACGGTGACATGCAGGATGCCGTCGCGATACTGGGCCTGGACGCCGTCGGGGTCGATGTCGTCCGGCAGGCTCACGACGCGCCGGAAGCGGCCATTGAATCGCTCCTCGACGTGGCGCGAGAGCCGCTGCTCGTCGGCGTCCGACGAGGCCTCGCGGGTCTTGCGCTCGCCGGCAATGGTGAGCACGCCGCGATCCAGATCCACATCGATGCTCGCCGGCTCGAGGCCGGGCGCGAAGGCGTAAAGCTCGATCGACGAGGGTGTGGCTCCGACGTTCAGTGCCGGGTAGCCACCGCGGCCCAGGCCGCGAATGCTCGGCGAGGCGTCGAACACGCCGTGCACTTCGCGCTGGAGGCGATCGAGCTCGGCGAAGAGGTCGCTCGGAAACAGGCTGCGGTACATGGTGGGTCCTCCAAGAAGGATGGCGCCGCGCGCTCCGCGGCGCCTGAGCGGGGAACTAGGGTCGGCCGTCGCGGCTTTCAAGGGTCGGGGCGGCCTAGGGAAATCCCGAGGACTCCGGCGGGTTCTTGCTCGGCGATCTTGGGCACGGCGGCGTTGGTCTGCCGGGCTCGTGTCAGGACTGAACTCGGTCACTCGGTCACTCGGCCGCGCGTGGCTGAGCGTGAGAAGCCGGCCACAAGCCGGCCTTCCCGGCGCACTCGAAAGTCTCGCCTGCGCGTGCCTACGAGTGGCAGGTTTCGGGCGGCGAGTCTTGACCTCCCGTTGGCTCCACCCTGCCATGAGCCGGCGTGGACAGCTTGGCTGGGCATCGTTTGCCGCGGTCGTTGCCGCCGGCCTTTCCCGACGCTGCCAGAAACGCCACACGCGCGGCGAATCGGCCACCCTGGTGCCCACACGCGAATGCCCAGCCCTGCCGCTCGCATATGCGTGAGACGATCTGCAGCCCGTACCCCGTTGAGGCGGAACTGCGCGGATGTTCCCGCACATCGTTCTCGATCTCGATCCCATGCGCGTCCGCCCGCACCAGGACCCAGGCTTCGGCATAGGCGACGGCGTTGCGCAGCAGGTTGTCGATCAGGACCGGGCCTAACCCCGGGGCGGCCCACACACGCGCGTCAGCATCGAGATGCCACTCAATTCTCAGCCCCTTCTGCGTGGCCAAGGGGGCGAGCCGATCGAGCAGGTCTTCGATGACCGACGCGACATTCAACTCTTGGGCGTCGCGATGGCCCGGCTCCTCGGGGCCGCGACCGAGCGCAAGGAGCGTGTCGACCAGATCTGCCATGTCGTCTGCGCTCTGGGCCATGCGCGCGAGCGCACGTTCGCGCACGGGCGCCTCGTCGGTCGCGCGCAACACGGCGAGACTGCTCTTGAAGACGGCCACCGGCATGCGCAGCTCATGGCTCGCGAAGCGCGTGAATTCCCGTTCGCGCCGAAGAAAGTCGCTGAGCCGGGTCACTAGCGCCGTGAAGCCGCGGCTGAGCGCTCCCACTTCGTCGCCTCGCTCGGCGCCCGAAAATTCCACCGGGCCCTCGCCATGGCCGTTCACCTCCCGTGTCAATGTGACCAGCGGCAGCGCGAGCTGGCGAGCGAGCCGGGCTCCGACGGCTGCGCTCAAGGCCGTCACCGCCGCGCCGATCAGCAGCAACGCGAGCAGCACGTAGGGCTCGAAGTCGTCGATGTCGAGAATCCCGTCGCCATCGATGACCGCATAGAGCGTATCGCTGCCGCCCATGATCGGGACGACCCGAAGCACCTCGCCGTCGTCAAGCCGTCGGTGCGTACCCGGTCCGTAGGAGGCCGCCCAGGCCGGCAGGTCCGGCGAAGCGCGCACGTAGAGACGCACGACTTCGACGCCCGGTGCGAGAAGTGCGCCGTGACGTGGGGGCTGCGCGGTGGCCTGAACCCGCTCCAGCATGCTCGGCATGGTGCCGTCCATGCTCGGGCGCTCGATCTGGGCGATCGCGTGCTCGACCACCGCGCCAAGGTAGCGGCGCAGCAGGAACTCTTCGGTCCCGAGCGCGACAAGATAGACCAGCAAGCCGTAGATCAGAGCGGTCGCCGCGCCGAAGCGCAGGAACGCCCTGCGCAAGCGCCGCTGGAAGGTGCTGTCACCCGACAAAGCGCCACCCCTTGCCGTGGACCGTCTCGATCAACTCTCGTTCCCCGGAAATCGTCAGCGCATTGCGCAGCCGGTAGATGTGCGTGCGCAGCGAGTCGCCGTCTGGAACGTTGTCGCCCCACAGCTCCCTTTCGAGGACGACGCGCTCCACGGTCAGCGGTGAACGGGCAGAGAGGATCTTCAGGATCCTCAACTGCAGGTCCTGCAGCCGAATGCGCCGGCCGTTGCGCACCACGATGCCTGCAGCGTGGTCAAGCATCACTTCGCCCAACACCTGGGTCGAGACCTGGGGCCGTCGCCCTCTCGCCGTGAGCGCCTGCAGACGAATGAAGAGTTCTTCCATCTCGAACGGCTTCACAAGATAGTCGTCCGCGCCGCGTGCGAATCCCGCCTTCTTGTCCTGCAGCGTGTCGCGTGCGGTCAGAAAGATCACGGGGGTTTCGTCGCGCATCCGTGTGCGCAGGCGCTCGCATACCTCCAGCCCGTCGATACCCGGAACCGCCACGTCGAGAACGTAGACATCGAATCGCGCACTGTTCGCGAGATCGAGGCACGCCTGTCCATGGAAGGCCAGGTCCACCGCGCAGCCCCGCACCTCCAGGAAGTCCGAAACTGCTCCGGCCAGCGCGAAGTTGTCTTCGAGAAGAAGAACCCTCATGGAGATGCCGCAACGACAACGAGGGCGCGATGGTAAAGCCGGGGTGCGCCGTGCACCACCGCGCCGAGTGACGATCGGTTCACGCGAGGCTGCCTAGGATCGATCGCTTGACTCGACGGACTCGTTCGCCATGGCGGCGCGCCTGTGGTGCTCGCTCAGTATCGAGGGGGCTCGCGTGCGCACAAGGAGGAGATCGGAATGCAGCGGATCACTCGGCTTCTCGCAAGGTTGCTGGTCTTGTGCGCGTCATCCGCAGCGATGGCGCAAGGCGCAGATGGCGGGATGCGCATTTCAGTTGTCAACAAGGAGACGCTGCGGCCCCTCGAGGGCGTGACCGTGACCGTGACCGACCGCGTCGGTAACGCCGTTTCCCGTCGCACGCAGGCCAACGGGACTGTCGATTTGACTGACCTTGAAGCGGGACTCTATGCGGTCACCGCAGACGGCCCTGGCTTGATTGCCGTCGGCGAGCCCAGCGTGCGTGTCGTCGCCCGCAAGGTCACTCCGTTGAACCTGGAGATGCTCGCCCGCACGGAGGCGCTCGAGAAGGTCGTGGTGGTGGGCCGCGCGCAGATTGCGGATCCGTATGGATCGGTGAGCAACTCCGTGCTGAACCGAGAGGAACTGCGCAGTGCCCCTGGCACAGGGAGTGACGTGCTGCGAGCGCTTGACGGACTGCCGGGGCTGATCACCGACGGCGAGTTCGCCAGCTTTTCAGTGCGCGGCCGTGGACCCCGAGACAACCTGATTCTGGTTGACGGGGTGCCCTTCGACCGTGTGATTCACTTCGACCAGACACTCGGCGAGGAGGAGGACATCGGGGGAGGTGGTCGCTACTCGATCTTCGCGCCGAACTCCATCGCGAGTGCGGAATTCTCGCCCGGCGGCTGGAGCGCCGCGTACGGAGGCCGCTCGGGGTCCTTGCTGAAACTCGACGTCGCTGGCGGCAGCCCGACGCCGAGCGCCAGTTTGCGCGTGGACATCGCAGGGCTCGAACTCATCTATGAGGGTCCAAGCGGCGTCCATGATGGAACGACCATGTTCTTCACGGCGCGCCAGTTCGATTTCGGCCGCGTCTTCGACATGATCGAGGAGCTGGACATCGGCCAGCCGGAATTGACCGATATCGTCCTCAAGACGGTGACTTCCATCGATGCTGACAACACGGTTGAGTTTCTCGGCATCTACGCACCGGAGAAATACACGCGCGATATCAACAACGTCCTGGCCTCCCCGAACTTCGAGGACGTGTCGCTGATCGACACCAAGCAGGACCTGTCCCTGGTGGGGCTGACCTGGCGCCGCCGGATTGGAGAGAACGGCAATTGGACCAATCAACTCTACGCCCGCGCGAACGACAAGATCTCAGCGGAGGGCGAGGCATATCCGGACCTCGTGCCGCAGGGTACGCCGGCTCGCGATGTCCCGGTGCGCGAACGCTTGATGACCGTCAGGGAGAAGGAAACCGAGATCGGCTGGCAAAGCGACTATGCGACTCGCAACCGTTTCGGCCAGGGATCGGCCGGGCTGCGCGTCTGGCAGACCGACGTCGACTATTCGACTCTTCTCAGGGAGGACTGGGACCGGTTCGTCTATCGTGCGACCGACCCGCGTCCGCCCGGCCAGCAATACATCACGTTGACACCTGACAGCGTCAACTCGGCATACAAGGCCAAGAAGACCAGCTACGCCGCATACGGCGAGCAGGTGTTCGAGTTCGTCGACTGGGATCTGAGAGCCGGGCTTCGCTACGATCGCGATGGCTTTTCGGACGAATCGCTCGTCTCTCCGCGGCTTGCGGCGAACTGGCGCCTCGCACCGGGCATGCGAGTGTCGGCCACTGCGGGCGTGTTCTATCAGTCGCCGCGCTTTCTGGTCCGCGCGGCCAGCCCGGAGAACTTCGCCATCGAAAACGAGCGGGTCACTCACGTCAGCGTGGGCTTCTTGCAATCCTTCGGCACGAACTGGTCGCTGCTCGTCGAACCGTACTACCAGTGGCTCGACAATCTCGTCGTCGAGCAGGAACGCACCAGTGGCCGGGTCAGCAACGCCGGGGAAGGCACGAATCTCGGCCTGGATGTCGTTCTGTCACGGCGCTTTGCGAATGGCTGGTTCGGGAATGTCGTCTACGCCTATAACAAGTCACGCATCGATGACAAGGATGGACTCGGGGACCATGACGCCGATTTCAACCGCAAGCATTTCTTCTCCATCGGCGGCAGCTGGGAGATCAACGAACGCTGGAAAGTAGGTGCGCGCTGGAAATGGGCGACCGGGCGCCCCACGGACGACTTCATCATCAACAGTAACGTGCTGGGACCAGGACAGCCGCTGCGCTACTCGAAGGAACTGACGCGGCAAAACGCGCTCCGGCTTGACGACTATCACTCGCTCAATGTCCGGGTGGATTACCGACGCAATCTCGGCCCGGTGGATCTTGTCGGGTTCCTGGACGTGATCAACGTCTATGGCGGCCCAGGCGGGGGCTCGCAAGAATTCGACCCGCGGCGGGGGGTCATCGTTTCAGACGAAGGAGAAGCGTTTCCCATCATCGGGCTGATCTTGGAGTACTCCTGGTGAGAGCCCTGCGTGGAAGACTGCGCCCGACGCCCCCCGCTGCTGTCTGAGTAGCGAGGGCGTTGCCAACGCGATGCACAACGTGACGCGACGCGGACTTGGTTGCAGCAGCTCGCTCACGCAGACGTCGGGCAGGAGGGCACAACGCCAGCGAGAGCTCCCTGAGTCCGATCACAGGTCGGCAATGAGCTCCATGCCTGATCGCATCTATCGCTGGGCGCCCTCCGTCGGTACTTCCGCTTCCGGCCACTTACAGACCGTCGCTTCTGGCACCCGATAGCTGACAGTCGCGGCCTCTGATGGCCAAGGGCTCGCCGGCAGCATGTCGCCCGATGGCAAACACGCCAACACGCCCGCGGTCCTGAAGTGACGCCTTGCCACCACCCTTTCGTCAACGTGAGTTGGCGCTCCATGAAAGCTATTCGCCTTCCTTGCGCACCTGCGGAATCTCGAGCTTCCCACTCACGTACTGCACAAGGCCAGGCCTATCGCGGATCCCGGCTTCAAAGCCTTCGCGCAAGAACTGAAGTGCATCTTTGACTATTGGGCCCGGTGACAGTCCTAGTTCCATCATCAGGTCCTTCGCGCCGAGCGGTAGTGCTGCCCGCTGGTGATTGAAGACCTCTAGGTCGATCAGGCGTTCCATCTTGGGAACGGGGTCTTCCTCCTCTGGAATGCTTTCCAGATACCGTTTCCATTCAGGTAGACGCCGCTCTCGCAATGCCCTGGCATTGACTGATTCCCCCAACCGTGCGGCGGAGTCGCTGACGAGTTGATCGAACTTGTGCGCTGCCCAGTCTCGCTGCAGCCTTCGTCGCCAAGTTTCGATAACTTGATCTCTGTCCTCGAGGGATCGCATGATGCCGGACAGAACCTCAAGGCAGTAGTCCACCATTGCCTTAACGTCATTGCACAGGCGACAAAAGCACTTTGCCCACTGATCGGGACTTACTGGGGCAGTAGCGCCGCAGGATATTAGGAACCACTCAGACACTGCCCGACGAATAGTGAGTTCTCTGTCGCTGTCGAAACCCAAATTGTGATGCAACCAAGTGCGAAGTTGCTGCACCGCGGTCAGCGTTGCCTTATGCCGGTCTTGCGCTGAGGAATCGCCATCGATAGGAGGGACAGCTAGTAGGAGGGCAAAGCTCGTCCGCCCAGCTTCGAAGACTAGCGAGTACGACCACGTCGTAAGCCGGAGGAATCCAACCTCGTCATCCGATGACGCCGGCGGCCGCGTGTTGACACTTGCAATCGAATCGGTGGCGACGTGGACGCGGAGCCCTTCAGTAAGTGTGCTGACCGCGGCGTTGAGCTCTGCGAAGCTCATGATTGCGACCCCTCATGTTGCAGAGGATCTGCAATGGGTCCGATGTAGTTGAAGGCTATCCCAAGCCGGGGGATCGTTCGGCCGTACGTTAACTCGAGACCGGGGAAATCTCGGCCGAGGGCTTGCACGCGCCGGCCTAGAGCCTCTACTCCGACCAAAAAGCGACCTGGTTCCGTTTCGGATTCGACTCGTCCCTCGAACGATCTTGGCCGTCCGGCCTCGTCAGTGAGCAGGAGTCGCCTTACGACGCGGCGAGAGTCTGAGTACTCCGTGTCGCGGGAAAGTTCGCGCCACAAGCGTAGAGCATGTGCTTCTTCAGATCCAAGCCAAAGGAGGACCGCTTCGAGGTACACGAGACTGTGATCCCTCTCAATGACCCCCAAGTCGCGCAAGGCTTGAAGCGACCTTAGTACGGCGGCGCGTCGGTGACTTGTGGCCGGGATTGCTCTTCGTTCACCGCGAAGTGGCCATTGTCCAGTTGCGGCAATCCAATGACATGAAATTAGGTAGCGAAGACAGCGCTCGTCTACCGAGGCCAAACCCCAAGATGCTTCCAATAAGTCCGCCGCTGTTGCCGCTCGGCTCCGGTCAGGTGGCCTGATGTCCTCCTTCTTGCATGTCGGTCCGACCTGGCGAGCACGTAGGAACAAGCCCGCAGCAGATCCCTCTTTGTCAAGCGCTTGAAGCGCGTGTTCCGAGAGCTCAGGCAGGTCAAGAAGGCCCCCGAGAGCATGCAGGCGGGAGTAGAAGCGTTCGCGTTGATCTATCGGCAGCGCATCAGGGTCGACGCGATCGAGTACGGAGTGGATATCTGCATGTAGTTCCAGCCTACTAGCTTCGTCAAGACCTCCTTCGCGCAGCAAGTCTGCTGGCGTCCACAGCGCCACGTCGAACGGGTTGTACGCGTCGGTGGTGCCAATGGCCATCTGCGCCGCTGCACGGGCCGCTCGATACGAGGACCAGACTTTGTCGGCACCTGAGTGGTTCTTCGCTTCGTGGACTGCAAGGAATCCATATATCGTCGCCCGTTCGACGACTAGGTTCGAGCGCGCACGTGCGCTTCCTCTTCCGGGTCGTCTTGCGATCGAATCAAGGGCACTCTGCACGGCGTCCCGTGCTTCCTCGAGTAGCCCCGTGATTGACTCATCGAAGGCAACGTTCTCGCGAATGGCGTTACGTCGCAGCACAGACTCCTGCAGCGCAAGGCGAGGGTCCTCCACGCCACCATCAGTTCGAAGCACCGTTAGTGCCCGTGCAACGTCGACGTAGTTGGCGCGGTATCTCGTCTTCATCGGCCCATCCGGACCAAGCTTTTGAACAAGGTCGATAAGGAAGCGACGTTCGCTTCCGGCAAAGTCCCATGTTGAGCGTGCCGCCCGGATGAGCGCGAGCAATTGTTGGGCTTCAGCTTCGGCACTTAGCAGCCGACGGCGGCAAAGGAGTTCGGCTTCCAGTGTCAGACGCGGGGATACCAAGAGTTCTTCGCCCCTTGCATCTGAGGCTTGCCATCTAAATAGGTCTAGCCCCTTAAACATCAGGGCGATCTTTGTCAAATCGGTCGACTGCTGATCAATTGACACTGCGCGCATGAGCAAGTTGATCGGAACAGCACAGTTCAGTTGACCTGCCGCCATGACTAGGTCTACCAGCTTGCCCGCAGAGTCATCCGCTTCAGACACGGCATCTACAAGGCTCTGCTCTAGTGCGGCTGTGTCGCGGGTTGCTAGTCCGAGTGCCATCAGCTTCTGGGCCATCAGCGATGGAGTCTCAAAGGTCACCGTGCCAGCCCGCACTCGAAGTGCCTGTTCTACAGAACGGGCTTCACTGCCTAAACCAGCGGAGAGGCGATATCTGCTCGATGGCAGAGTGCGGTAAAGAGCAGCGAGAACGCTTCTGTCATGGCCGATCTCACGTACTTCCTCGTGCCCCGCAAAGCCTGCCACGAGCGTGCGCAGATCGGCTCGCTCACGATCCGAAAGGACGCTTGGTGCCTCAACAAACTCAGGAGGCAGTGCTCCAGCGTTGTCGACGATGCGGTAGGACGACCCGACAACAACGACTCGACGACCGCGGCTGCGTAGGCCCAGCAGTAGATCTCGGTATCGGATTACTGGTGCGTTGCAATCGCAAACCAACACGGTTGTTAGGGCGCCCGTTCGTTCTGCATGCTCGCAAAAGTCCGCCACCTCTGACGCCTGAGGCAGTCGCGCCGTCGCATACAAGACGGCTGCGGTGAGGTCTTCCCTCACGATCGATACGAGCCGGGCGAGAGCTACGCTCTTTCCAGTTGCAGACTGGCCGTGGACGACTATCGGATCGCGCAGTCGCGAGTGTCCCTCCACGCCCTCCTTAACAAGTGAACGAAGGTCAGTCTCGAAATCGCGGGTGATGGCAAAGTCGCGCCTGACGCCCTCGACCATGGCTCGTGGCCCGTCGAAGTCCCCGTGGAATCGGACGAACGCGCCGTACCTAGCATCGTCGCCAAGTGGCTCTACAAAACTGCTCCAGGCGTCGTCTACGACGTAGCACGCAGCTTCGACCTGGATTCTGAGTTCGGGCGGAACGACCGTTCTCTTCTCGCCTTTATAGGAGACGGTCCCCGGACCGGAGAGGCGATGCGAAGTGAAATCGCTGATCCGACCCGAAACGACCAAGTCTGCGAGGTAAGCACCAAGCCGGGCCGGCTCCACCAAGATGTGCCCCTGCGCAACCAGGTCGCGTATCTCTTCAGGAATCCCTGCGTCTCCTGAGTTCCATCCGTACCACAGCACTCTCTGTGCAGGAAAGCGTTCGACTACCGCGAGCAGTGAGTCTGAGTCGAGCCAATCAGCGCCAGGGGTGTATCCGTCGACAACTAGTAGACCCAGCGCGGTTGCTGCATCAACAACGCGGTTCATCAAGGGAATCGCGTGCATTGCTCGTCGGGCCCGCAGCTGCGACTGCGTTTGAGGGGCGAGAGCGAGTTTGTCTGAATTGCCCGCTCGCCCAAAGAGGTAGTAGATCGGTGTACGAGACAAGCTTCGGGCGGCAGGTGGGGCTTCGTCAGCGGTTAGAACAACCTGAGGTTGCCGTGACGAGTTCCGAAAGAGGCCACCGAGCGTGGGATCAAAGCTTGAGGTAAATATTGCACTCCACGGGAGAGTCACGACGCTGCTAACCCATGCGGGCGGGACGGTCCTGCTGTAGCGTTCGGCAAGCCAGTGGAAAAAACCCTCTGGGAGGGGCATTGAGCTAAGCACGTCCCGCCAACTTCCCGCTGCGGAGTCCGTGATACTCAAATGGTTTCGTGTTGTGCCGAGCACGGGATCCGCACCCGTGCCATCTTTCCAGACATCCTGGCCCAGAAACAGCACTATCGGATCTTGATCCGACAAGGCCTTGACCAGTACATCGCCAGCGCTAGGTACTTTCTTCACGATGCCTCTCGCTTCCTTGTTGCTGGAAATGATCGCACACTGAGCTGCTGCCGAATCGATGGACACGGGACCTGAGATCGGGCTGCGTGAACGTCAGCTGTCGCCCCAATGGGGCAGGCTGCTTTGGGTCGGAAGCGGAAGCTGAAGACTCCAGATCTGAAGGACCGCAACCGCTGCGAGGCGGACCGTCGACATTCAGTGCTCGAAAGACGGTTTCCGCAGAGGACATTTCAGTGCGCGACGCGCAAAGTCCTCAGAGTGTGGCCACGACAAATCGGTAGGCCCCGGCGCTTGCGAGCGCCGGGGACTTGTTGTTGCCGTCGAAAGGCCAGCCCTATGCCGTTGAAATGGCCGGCCTTTTGCAGTTCAAGGCCAGCCTTGTCGTGATTCCAACAGACCGACAACCAGGCGCTCGTACTTCACCCGCAGCTGCCGATATGTCCGCACGCGGTGCAGAAGTCGCACCCATCCTTGTGGATCAGCGTCGCGTTGCCGCATTCGGGACAAGCGCGCCCCGCCAGCACCTGTGCGCGCCCATCGGGCGCGGGCGGCTGCAGCAGCCCCATCTCGCGCAGCGGATAGCCGTGCTCGTCGAGGATGCCCAGCATCGCGTAGCGGTGGATCACCAGCCGCGCGAGATACGCCACGGTCGAGGGCCAGGTCTGCTGGCGCTGCTGGTCGCGCGCCAGGCCCGGCACGAAGGCCATGAAATGGCCCAGCGGTTCCGCATAGCTCAGGAGCTTGCGCAGCTTCATGCCGATCCAGGCCGGATCGAGCACGCGCATGTCGAGCGAGAGGATGCGCGCCAGCCCGTCGAGCGCGCGCGGGTAGTTGCCCGACAGGCCCATCGCGCAGGGCCGCGTGGTGCTGCCGCCCAGGCCGTCGGGCAACACGATCTCCTTGAGCGTCAGCGTGAAGGCCTCGTTGCTCGCCGGATTGCGCACATCGACCGACCAGGCGAGCGTGCCGTCCGGCCCGGTCACCGGCTCGTCGCGGCTGAACATCGCGCGCATCACCGGCGTCTCGCCGGTGGGCCGCGACCACAGGCCCAGCGCATCGCAGCGCCAGCGGATGACGGCCGCCGTCGCCGCGACCACGCCGGGGAAGAGCCGCGGCGTGCCGTCGGGCGGCATCGGCATCTCGAACGCGCGCTCCTCCTGCACGGTGGCCAACACGTCGAGCTTGGCGCGTATCCATTCGACATCGCGCGTGCGCAGGTCCATCGACAGCGTCTTGGCCAAAGCGCCCAGGCCGCGCGGCTGCTCGGCGCCATTGACCCAGACCTCGAAGGGCGCCGGCTTGCCGTCGTCGCCCGGCAGCTCGCCGATGAACAGCGCGAACTCCCCGAAGGGATGGCTCAGCATGTAGGTCCAGGCCGCATTGCCGGCCGGAAGCTCCGGGCGCCCCGGCCAGCGCAATGAAGCGAGCACCGGCTGCGATGCGAGGCGCAGTGCGAGGCGATCGTTGGCGCTCACCAGCGGCGCGGGTGCGGCCGGCATCTCGGGCTGCGTGCTCGGTTGCGTGGTCGGTTGCGTACTCAGCACCGAGCCGAGCACCGCGTTCGGCCGGTAGGTCGCCAGGCCTTTCAGGCCCGAGCGCCATGCGGCGAGATAGAGATCCTTGAAGTCCTCGTACGGATAGTCGGCCGGCACGTTGACGGTCTTGGAGATCGCCGTGTCGACGAAGGGCGCGACCGCCGCGACCATGGCCTCGTGCGCCTGCGCGCTCATCTCCAGCGCGGTGACGAAGGCCGGCGTCAGCGCCGCGTCGGCGCCCTTGAGGTGGCGATACAGCCGCCACGCGTGGTCCTCGACCGCGTACTCGCGCGTGCCGCCGTCGGCCATGCGCTTCTTGCGCGTGTAGCGCCACGAGAAGGGCGGCTCGATGCCGTTGCTGGCGTTGTCGGCAAAGGCCAGGCTGATGGTGCCGGTCGGCGCGATCGACAGCAGGTGCGAGTTGCGCAGGCCGTGGCGGCGCACGCGTTCCTTCAGCTCGTCGGACAGCCTCGATGCGAAGCTGCCGCGGCGCAGGAACAAGTCGGCATTGAAGAGCGCGAACGCGCCGCGCTCCTGCGCGAGTTCGGTCGAGGCCTCGTAGGCCGCGTCGCGCAGCAGCTGCGCGATCCGTGCCGCGGCGTCGCGCGCCGGCGGCTCGTCGTAGCGCAGGCCCAGCATCACCAGCGCATCGCCCAGGCCGGTGAAGCCCAGGCCGACGCGGCGCTTGTCGCTCGCCTCTTGCGCCTGGCGCGGCAGCGGCCAGACGGTGATGTCGAGCACGTTGTCGAGCATGCGCACGGCGGTCTTCGCGAGCGCGGCGAAGCCGGCTTCGTCGAAGCACGCGCCGGGCTCGAAGGCATCGACGACGAAGTGCGTCAGGTCGATCGAGCCGAGGCAGCAGCAGCCGTACGGCGGCAGCGGCTGCTCGCCGCAGGGGTTGGTCGCGGCAATGGTCTCGCAGTAGCCGAGGTTGTTGTCGGCGTTGATGCGGTCGAGGAAGAGCACGCCGGGCTCGGCGTGGTCGTAGGTCGAGCGCATCACCAGATCCCACAGCGCGCGCGCCGGCACGCTGCGATAGGACCATGTGCCGTCGTCGCGCTGGCGCGCACCGTCCGCGATCTGGCGCTCGCTGGGCGCGGCGCGGTGCCACAGCTCGATGCTCGTGTCGTCGATCACCGCCTGCATGAAGGCGTCGCTCACGCCGACCGAGATGTTGAAGTTCTTGAGGTCGCCCTCGTCCTTGGCGTGGATGAACTCTTCGATGTCCGGGTGGTCGCAGCGCAGCACGCCCATCTGCGCGCCGCGGCGCGCGCCGGCGGATTCGACCGTCTCGCAGGAGCGATCGAACACGCGCATGTACGACACCGGCCCCGAGGCATGCGACTGCGTGCTCGCGACGCGCGCGCCGCGCGGGCGGATGCGCGAGAAGTCGTAGCCGACGCCGCCGCCGCGGCGCATGGTCTCGGCGGCTTCGGTCAGCGCGGTGTAGATGCCGGGGTGGCCTTCGTCGTCGGGCGTCGCGATCGAGTCGCCGACCGGCTGCACGAAGCAGTTGATCAAGGTGGCGCCGAGCTCGGTGCCGGCGGCCGACCAGATGCGACCGGCCGGCACGAAGCCGGCGCGCAGCGCGTCGAGGAAGCGCGCTTCCCACGCGGCGCGCTCGGCAGGCGCTTCGACCTGCGCGATCGCGCGCGCGACGCGGCGTCGAACATCGTCGATCGTGCGCTCGCCGCCCTTGGCGTACTTCTCCAGCAGCACCTCTTCGCTGATCGCTTGCGCGGGCAGCGGGGCGCGGCTCGAAACGTCGGTGGGGGCGGTGGTCGGGGCGGACGTGACGGCGGCCATTGCGGCTCCTCGGGGGCGAAGCCGTCACGATAGTGGCGCGCTGGCGGTGTGGTTTTGCGTTGGCTCATGGGTCCTCGCCGCCACTGACACGGAACCGTCATCAAACGCGCTGAAGTGGTGGCTAGCATCCGCCAGGGCGCCAACGGCGGCGCCATCGAGGAAGGACTGTGCGATGGCGACGGAGTTGTCCGTGGACAAGGTGGGCGGCGCGAACTGCGCCCGTATCCGTGGTCGCCTCGACGCCACCGGCGCCGATTCGATCGACCTGCGCCTCACGGCGGCGCTGACCTCGTCGGGCCAGCCGGCGATCATCGATCTCTCGGGCGTGGACTTCGTCGCATCGATGGGTTTGCGCCTGCTGATCTCGGTCGCCAAGGCGCTGCGCGTCAAGGGCGCCGCGGTCGCGCTGTTCGGCGCCAACGAGGCGGTCGGCGACGTGCTCGAGCAGATCGCGCTCGGCGAGCTGATGCCGATCGTCGCGACCGAGCAGGAAGCGCTGGACGCGGTCACACGCTGATGAGCGTGCTGCGGCTGTCGGTCGCGAACCGGCTCGATGCGCTCGAGCCGGCGCGCCTGGCGGTCGTGCAGTGGCTGGCGCGCGCGCAGCCATCGGCGCGGCAGCTCAATCGCATCGAGGTCGTGCTCGAGGAAGTGCTGGTCAACGCGATGCGCTACGGTTTCCCGCACGGCGGCGAGTACGCGATCGCGCTGGCCGTGCAGATCGACGGCGACGACATCGTGCTGCGCTTCGAGGACGACGGCATCGCCTTCGATCCCTCGCGCCCGCGCGAGCAGACGCATCCGGCGACGCTCGACGAAGCCCAGACGGGCGGGCGCGGGCTGATCCTGATCCAGCGGTTTTGCCGCGGCGTCGACTACGTGCGCGACGGTGCGATCAATCGGCTGACGCTGCGCATCGCGCGCAATTGAGTCGCTGCCTCGGTTGCAGCGTCAGTGCAGCAGCCAGATCAGCACCGTCCCGCCGATCGACAGCAGGATGTGCCCGAACGCCACCACGCTCGAGTAGCCGATCACCGCGACCGGGCTCTCCGAGCGCTCCTGCACCGCGGCGAGGCCTGCCGTCATGGTCTGCGCACCGGCCAGCGCGCCGAGCAGCAGGATCGGGTTGATGCCCAGCACGTAGCGCCCGACCAAGAGCCCCACCAGCTGCGGCACCAGCGTGACCACCATGCCGCCGAGGAAGACCGTGATGCCGATCTCCTTGAGCGCCTCGATGAACACCGGCCCGGCCTTCAGCCCGATCATCGAGACGAAGGCCGCCAGGCCGATCGACTTCATGAACTCGACCGCACCCGGCGGGATGTAGGCGAACAGCGGCCGGTGACCGTTGCGCCAGCCGATCGCCAGCCCCATCAGCAGCACCGCGACGCTGGTGCCCAACGCGATGTGCAGGCCGCCGACCGGAAAGCTCAGCGTCACGCCTAGCAGCGCACCCGCGAAGATGGCGAAGCCGAGCGCGATGAAGTCGGTCTGGCTGCCGGGGCGCGAGATCGTGCCCAGCCGCTCGGCGACGCGCTGCACGGCCGGCTCCAGGCCGTGCAGCGTGATGAAGTCGCCGCGCTGGATCATCGTGCCCGGCGCGATCGGGATCTCCTCGTTGCCGCGTCGGATCGCCTTCAGGAACAGGCCGCGCGCGGTCGGCTCGTTGTTGCGCAGGTCGGCGATCGTGCGGCCGTGGATCGAGTGGTCGGTGACCTCGACGTCGTAGGTCGCGGTCGGGATGTCGAGCAGCTCGCGGTCGAACACCTCCTGCGCCTGCGAGTCGATCACCTTCAGCAGCGACTCGTTGCTGCCGATCACCGCGATCACGTCGCCGGCCTGCAGCACGAGATCGGGCTTGGCTTCGAGGATCTGCTCGCCGCGGCGCACGCGCTCCACGAACAGCCGCTCGGGCAGCACCGCGGCCTCGGCCTGCGCGATCGTGTGGCCGATCACGCGCTGCTGCGCATCGAGCCGGTAGGCGCGCAGCTCGAACATGTGCCAGGCCGAGCGCACGCCGACCTGGGTGCGCTGGAAGCCCATTTCCTGCTCGAGCTTGAGCGCCTCGGCCTTCAGATCGATGCGCAGGATCCACGGCCCGATGTAGGCGCAAAAGAAGATCACGCCGAAGGTGCCGAAGATGTAGGTCAGCGCATCGGCGATCGGGATCTGGTGGACCAGGCGCTCCTTCTCGGCGTCGGAGATCGGCAGCGAGCGGATCGCCTCGCTGGCGGTGCCGATGATCGGCGACTCGGTCAGCCCGCCCGACATCATGCCGGCCGCATAGCCCAGCTCGAGGCCGAGCGCGCGCGCGGTCGCGGCGGCGGTCAGCACGCCGGCCGTCGGGATCACGAGACCCAGCACGACCCAGCGCCAGCCGCCGTCCTTGATGCCGCGGATGAAACCCGGCCCGGCCGAATAGCCGATGCCGAACATGAACATCAGGAACAGCAGCTGCTTGGCCGTGTCCGAAACCGGCACGTGGAACAGGTTGCCGATCAGAAGGCCCGCGATCAGCGAGCCGGTCACCGGGCCGAAGCCCACGCCCTTGTACTTGAACTGTCCGATCCAGTAGCCGATGCCGATCGCGAGGAACACGGCGAGCTCGGGATTCTTCTGCATGCTCGATGCAAGCCAGTCCATCGGTGTCCCTTCAGCTGAGTTGCGCGCAAAGGCGCCCGAGGCGATGGCGGCGGCGTGCCGGCATCGCCTCGGGTTCGGTCAGGCGCTCAGGTGTCGCAGCGCGTCAACGCTCCATGACCTGCACGATGTCCGACTTCTGGATCGTGGTCTTCTTGCCCTCGGTGTCCTTGTAGACGCAGGTACCGGTCTTCTCGTCGCAGTCGGGCTTGCCGTCCGAGACGATCATGCGGCCCTCCTTGGTGCTCATGATGTACTGGGTACTGCCGCAACCCGCGAGGCCCAGGGCCACAGCGGTGATCAGGGGCCAGGCAATGTGCTTCTTGATCATCATCAGGCGTTTCCCTTCAGCGTCGACCGGAATGGCCGACTGCCGGCCGAATTTACCGGCGCGAGGCGCAAGCTGGCAATGGCAGATGCGAGGCCCTAGAAACTCACTGCGAGCCCGAGCGACCAGCCCGAAACGCCGGGGCCGAACTTGTGCCGCACCACCGCGCGCCAGCGCGTGACCCAGATGTCGTGCGCGCTCGAGTCGAGTTCGAGGCCCACGCCGACCGAGTTCAGCCGCTCGATGCCGAGCTCGCGCTGCTCGCCGAAGAACTCGGTGTGGGCGGCCTCGAGCACGTAGCGCACCGGCCGGTCCATCGCATGCCAGCCGGTCGGTGCGCGCCAGCGCGCCCACAGGCTCATGGTCTCGGTCACCGCGGTGCCCTCGACGGCCAGGTGGCTGTCGTAGCTTTGCAGCGGCATGTAGGTGTAGCGGCCTTCGAAGTCGATCTCGCGTTCGGGCTTGTAGTCCTCGAAGTCGAACATCATCGTGCCGCCGACGCCGTAGGCCTTGAGCTTGCCGCCGTCCATGAAGGAGAGGTCGAGGTCGGTGTTGTTCTCGACCCACCACTTGCCGATCTGCAGGTCGCTGGCGACATAGCCCCAGGTGAGGTTGAGCATCGGCCGCGCGACCCAGTGCTCGGCGATCTGGAAATCCCAGCCGATGCCGGCGGTCACCGACACCGAGTTCCAGCGCACCGGCACGCGGCGCTGCTCGTCGCCATCGCTGGCGAGGAAGACCGGGTCGTAGCGCGCATAGGCGGCATTGCCCTCGAGGTACAGCGGCGTCTCCTTGCTCCAGGTGAAGCCGCCGCCGAGCTGCGTCATGAACAGGCTCGGGTTCGCGGTCTGGGAGTTAGACAGCGACAGCGAGCTGGTCGTCACGTCGGGCACGACGGTGTAGCTCATCAGCGCGAGGATGCCGTTGGCGAGCTTGGTGACGTCGACGCCCTGGATCGCGCGCGTGCGCGTCGATTGGGCGAAGGCCGCGTCGGGCAGGAACAGTGCGGTCGATGCCGCAACAGCGATCGCGAGCGCGCGCATCATGCTTGCCTCTCCCCAGGGCCTGCGCTTCGATGGCTGGCAATGTATGCGGCTCGCGTGACGGCGGCAATACCGCCACGCCGCCCCGGCGCGGCTCAGGCGTGCTGACGCTGCCGGTACATCGCCTCCAGCGTGATCTGGCGCACCTCGAGCTTGCTTTGCTCGATGTGCGCGCGCAGCAGGCGCTGCGCCTCGTCGCCGCGGCGGCGCGTCAGCGCACGCACGATCTTGGCGTGCTCGTCGTAGGTGGCGTCGATGCGCGCGGGCTTGGTGAAGTCGAGCCGGCGGATGATGCGGATGCGCTCGGTGATCTCGTGATGCACCCGCGCCATCTCGCGGTTGCCGCCGGCTTGCACCAGGCTCGCGTGGAATTGCTCGTCGAGCTGGCCGACCTCGGTGGCGTCGCTCAGGCGCTCGTCGGCCGGCACCAGCCAGATATCGGCCAGCGCGCGCAGCGCGGGCCGCTCGCTCGCCTCGCTCAGGCGCCCGGCGGCGTGGCATTCGATCAGGATGCGCAGGTCGTAGAGCTCGTCGAACACCGCGAAGTCCAGCGGCGCGACCTGCCAGCCGAGCTTTGGAAAGACCTGCAGGAAGCCCTCGCGTTCGAGCCGCTGCAGCGCCTGGCGCAGCGGCGTGCGGCTCACGGCGGTGCGCGCCGCGAGTTCGGACTCCGAGAAGCGGTCGCCGGGCATCAGCGCGAAGTCGAAGATCATCGCCTTGACCTGCGCATAGGCCTGCTCGGCCAGCGAGGCCGGCACGGGGCTGGTCATCGGCAATGCGGTCACGACATCGGTGGATCGGCGGGCACTCATGGTCGGCAGGAAAGATCGGCTCAAGGCGGCTCAGCGATCGGGGAAGTCGATCATGCTGACGTGGGCCGCGACGATTTTCCACCCGTCGGCAAAGCGCACCCAGGTCTGGCTCTGGAAACCGCGCAGCGGGCTGTCGCTGCGCACGAACTCCACCTGCGCGACCGCCATGTCGTCGCCGAAGCAGGTGATGCGCGGATGCTCCAGCCGGCGCGTGAAGGCCGGCGGCGGCACCCCGGCACGAAAGGCCGCGAGCTGCGCTGCACCCCATTGGCGATCGGCGATGCCGTAGCGCGTGACGCGCTCGTCGGCCCAGAAGAAATCGGCGAGTGCCTGCGTGTCGTTGCGCATCAGCGCGGCTTCGTAGTCCTCGAAGCAGCGCTGGATCTCGGCGCGCACGGTCGGGCGGTCCAGTGCGTCGGCGTTCATCGCGGCGCGCTCTGGGCGCGATAGGCGCGCCAGCCGCCGTGGCGCGTGATGTCTTCGGCGCCTTCCAGCGCCCAGGGCTCGCAGATGAAGCCCTTGACCCAGCGGCCGTTGGCCAGCTGCACCGAGCCCAGGCCCAGCGGCGCAGGGATCAGGGCGAGGAAGGAGCCCACCGCGTCTTGCGGCATCTCGTAGACCTCGAGCTCGATCGCCGCGCCGCCCGAGGCCACGCGCGCCAGCCCCGGCTTGGGCGGCGTCGTGCCGGGCAGGGCGAAGAGCTTGTAGCTCGGCGCGCTGCTCGTGCGCTCGACCAGTCGACAGCCGCGCTCGACCAGCTGGCCGTGCAGTGGCATGCCGGCCAGGTGCGCGCCGACGACGGCGATCTCCAGTGTCGGTGCCGAGGCCGGTCGCGCGATCGCGTTGCGATCGGCCGGGGTCGCGGCGCGCAAGCGTGCACCCAGCGGCAGCGATTGCTGCGCCTCCCAGCGCGCGGCCAGCGCGGCCAGTGCCGCATCGCTGCCGCCCGGCGCGATGAAGGTCATACCGAACGGGAGCCCGGCCTCGGTGAAGCCCGCCGGCACCGCGATGGCCGCGAGCCCGAGCAGGTTCACGAAGTTGGTGTAGAGCCCGAGCGCGCTGTTGCGCGCGACCGGATCGGCGGCCACCTGCGCGCGCGTCGGGCAGGTCGGTGCGGTCGGCACGACCAGCACGTCGAACTCGCGCCACAGCGGCTCGATGGCCGCGCGCAGCGTCTCCAGCGCATAGCGGCCGCGAAACGCCGAGACCGCATCGTGATCGCGCGCGGCCTCGATGACGCCGCGCACCACCGGATCGATCGCCGACGGATCGCGTTGCATCAGCGGCTCGACCACCGCGTATCGCTCGGCGACCCAGGGGCCGTCGTAGAGCAGCTTCGCGACCTCGAAGAAGAGCCGCATGTCGATCGCGTTCGGGCCCTTGCCGAACGCTTCGAGCCGCGCGAGCGCGTGCGCGTAGGCCAGGTCGTAGCCCAGCGCGGCATCGAGCTGCGCAGCGGCGGGCACTGCGAAGCGCACCGCGCCATCGCCGAACCACGCGGGCCGCGGCGCGTGGCGCTGCATCGGCGCGAGCGCATCGCCGCCTTCGATCAGCGCCATCACCTGCGCCGCGTCGGCCACCGTCAACGCGAAGATCGAGACCACGTCGAGCGAACGGCAGGCCGGCAGCACGCCTTGCATCGGCACGCTGCCGGGCGTGGGCTTGAGGCCCACCAGGTTGTTGAAGCCGGCCGGGATGCGACCGGAACCGGCCGTGTCGGTGCCCAGCGCGAACGGCACCAGGCCGCGCGCGACCACCGAGGCCGAGCCCGAGCTCGAGCCGCCGCTGACATAGGCCGCATCGAAGCTGTTGGGCACCTCGCCATAAGGCGAGCGCGTGCCCACGAGGCCGGTCGCGAACTGATCGAGGTTGGTCTTGCCCACGCACACCGCGCCGGCCGCCAGCAGACGCTTCACGACGCTCGCGTTTCGCTCGGGCAGATAGGCGAAGGCGGGGCACGCGGCGGTGGTGGGCCAGCCGCAGACGTCGATGTTGTCCTTCACCGCGAAGGGCACGCCGTACAGCGGCAGCGAGGCCGCATCGGCGGTGTCGAGCCGGGCGAACTGCGCTTCTAGGTCGCCGGGCTCGGCGCGCACGATCCACGCCGCATCGTCGGCGCGCAGGCGGCGCAGCAATGCCGTGATGCGCTCGCGCGGCTTGATCGGCGAGTCGAGGTAGAGCCGGCGCCAGTCGGCGATCGTGACGGGGTCGGGGCTCATGAGCGCAGGGCGGGCAGCAGCGCGGCCGAGGGCGCCGCCCAGCCGACGATGCCGCCTTGCGCGGTGATCATCTCCAGCGTGGCGGCCTTGTAGGCGGGGAAGTAGCTGTCGGTGCCGTCTTCGATCAGCAGGCACTCGTAGCCGCGGTCGTTGGCCTCGCGCATCGAGGTCTGCACGCAGACCTCGGTGGTCACGCCCATGAACAGCAGGTGCGTGATGCCGCGCGAGCGCAGCGTGGCGTCGAGCGAGGTCGCGTAGAACGCGCCCTTGCCGGGCTTGTCGATCACGAGTTCGCCGGGCAGCGGCGCGAGCTCGGGCACGATGTCGTTGCCCGGCTCGCCGGCCACGAGGATGCGGCCCATCGGCCCCGCGTCGCCGATGCGCAGGCTCGGCGCGCCGCGCAGCCGCTTGGCGGGCGGGCAGTCGGACAGGTCGGGCCGATGAGCCTCGCGTGTGTGGATCACCAGGCCGCCGGCATGGCGCCATTCGTCGAGCACATGGCGCACCGTCGGAACGATGGCCTTGAGCCGCGCGACGTCGTTGCCCAGCGAGGCACCGAAGCCGCCGGGTTCCACGAAATCACGCTGCATGTCGATGATCACCAGCGCCGTGCGCGCGAGCGCGAAGCGGTAGGCGAAGGGCCGCGCGTCGATCTCGATCGTGTTCATGCCGCCTCCTTCAGCGGCGCATGGCCGCGCCCGCCCATGAAGGCGCCGAGCTCGTGGCGATCGGCGTTGCGCGCGGCGACGTCGTGCACGATGCGGCCCTCGCTCATCACGACGATGCGATCCGACAGCTGCAGCAGCTCGTCGAGGTCTTCGCTGACCAGCAGCACCGCGGCGCCGCGATTGCGCGCGTCCATCAGCCGCGCATGGATCTCGGCCACGGCGGCGAAGTCCAGGCCGAACACCGGGTTGCTGACCAGCAGCAGCTGCGCATTGCCTTCGAGCTCGCGCGCGAGCACCGCGCGCTGCACGTTGCCGCCCGACAGCGTGCGCATCGGCGCGCGCTCGCCGCGCGTTCGCACGCCGTAGGCGGCGATCCACTCGCGCGCGCGGTGTCGCAGCCGCGACCACAGCACCCAGCCGGCGCGCGCGAACGGCGCCTCGTCGAACTGGCGCATCGCCACGTTGTGCGCGACGCTCAGGTCGGGCACGCAGGCGTTGAGCAGCGGCTCTTCGGGCAGGCTGCGCACGCCCAGGCGGCGGTTCTCGGCGCGCGTGGCGCCGAAGGGCAGGCCGTCGACCTCGACGCGCCCGTCGGCGCGCGCACGCTGGCCGACCAGCGACTGCATCAGCTCGCGCTGGCCGTTGCCCGAGACGCCGGCCACGCCGACGATCTCGCCGGCGCGCACCGAAAGGCTCAGGCCGCGCACGGCGGGCTCGCCGCGATCGCCCATCACGGTGAGGCCGTCGATCGACAGGCGCACCGGCGGCAAGTCCTGCTGCGCCTGGCGCGGCGGCAATGCGAGCTGCACGCGGCCTTCGCCGACCATGGCCTGCGCGAGCTGCTGCGGCGTGGTCTCGGCGACCGCGACGCTCGTGACCAGCTTGCCGCGACGCAGCACGCTGACGTCGTCGGCCATCTCGACGACCTCGCGGAACTTGTGCGTGATCAGGATGATGGCGCAGTGGCCGGCATGCGCGCGATCGCGCAGCGCGCCCAGCACCTCGTCGGCCTCCTGCGGTGTCAGCACCGAGGTCGGTTCGTCGAGGATCAAGAGGCGCGGCTCGAGCAGCAGCTGCTTCAGGATCTCGAGCTTCTGCTTCTCGCCGGCCGACAGGTCGAGCGGCGTCGCGTCGAGGTCGAGCCGAAACGGCGTGGTCTGCATGAAGGCCTCGAGTCGCGCGCGCTCGGCGCGCCAGTCGATCACCACCGGCAGCTTGCCGCGCGCGAGCACCAGGTTCTCGGCCACCGTCATGCCGGGCACCACGGTGAAGTGCTGGTAGACCATGCCGATGCCCAGCTCGCGCGCCACCGAGGGCGCGGCGATCTCGTGCTCGCGGCCGTCGATCATGATCGCGCCGTCGTCGGCGCGGTGGTAGCCGACCAGGCACTTCACCAGCGTGCTCTTGCCGGCGCCGTTCTCGCCGAGCAGCGCGTGCACGGTGCCCGGCCGCACGGTCAGCGAGACGCCGTCGAGCGCGGTGAAGGCGCCGAAGCGCTTTGTGAGGTTGTAGGTCTCCAGGCGCAGGGCGTTCATGCGTTCATCTCGCGCCGGAACACTTCGAGCGTGTGCGCCTTCACGCGCACGAACTCGGGGTCGGACACCACCTCGGGCTGGCGCGGGCGCGGCAGGTCGAAGGGCACGATCTCGGCGATGCGCGTGGGCCGGCGCGTGAGCAGCAGGATGCGATCGGCCAGGAAGACCGCGTCTTCGAGATCGTGCGAGACGATCACCATGGTCGTGCCGGTCGCGAGCTGCGCTTCCTGCAGCTTGGCGCGGATGAACAGCGTCATCTCGAAGTCGAGTGCCGAGAAGGGCTCGTCGAGGAACAGCACCTCGGGCTGCACCGCGAGCGATCGCATGATGCACACCGTCTGCATCTGGCCGCCCGAGAGCTCGTAGGGATAGCGCGCGAGGTCGAAGCGGATCTCGAACAAGGCGGCCAGCTGGTCGACGCGCGACTTCACGGCCTCGGCCGACAAGCCCTGGCGGCGCAGCGGATAGGCGATGTTGTCGCGTGCGCTGATCCACGGGAACAGCGCGTCGCGGTAGTTCTGGAACACGTAGCCGATCTGCGTGTCGGCGAGCGACTTGCCGTCGAACAGGATCTCGCCGGCATCGGGCTTCACCAGGCCCGCGATCATGTTCATCAGCGTCGACTTGCCGCAGCCGTTGGGCCCGAAGATCGAGACGATCTGGCCGCGCGGGAGGTCGAGGTTGAAGTTGCTGTACAGCGGCGCACCGGCGAAGGCCTTGGACAGGCCGCGCACCGTGACGTGGGTGGCCGGCGCGGGGCGGATCGTCAGCACCGAGTCCGGCTCGGCCACGCGCGCGGCCTCGGGAATCGCTTCGAGCGGCAGCATGTTGCTCATGGTCCTCAGGCCTTTCCGCTCCAGTGGATCAAGCGCTTCTCGACCAGCAGGAAAGCGAGGTTGAGCAGGTAGCCCAGGGCGCCGGTGACGAGGATCGAGGTGTACATGTCCTTGACGTTGAACACCTGCTGCGCGTCGATGATGCGGTGGCCCAGGCCGGTCTCGGAGCCGATGAACATCTCGGCCACGATCACGATCACCAGCGCCATCGAGACGGCGCTTCGCAGGCCCACGAAGGTCTGCGGCAGGCTCTCCATCAGCATCACGTCCTTGAAGACGTGCCAGCGCGAGACGCCCATGATCTGCGCCGCCATCACGCGCGTCTTCTTCGCGTTCATCACGCCGTAGGCGCAGTTGAACAGCACGATCAGCATCGCGCCGAAGCTCGCGATCGCGATCTTGTTGATGTCGGTGATGCCGAAGATCAGCAGGAACAGCGGGATCAGCGCCGACGACGGCGTCGAGCGGAAGAAGTCGATCAGGAACTCGACGCTGCGATAGGCGCTTTCGCTCGACCCCAGCATCACGCCCAGCGGCACGCCGATCGCGATCGCGATCGCGAACGAGCACAGCGTGCGGTAGAGCGTGGCCCACAGGTCCGGGAAGATCGAGCCGTCGGCGACCACGCTGCCCAGGTGCGCCAAGGTCGCTGCGGGCGGCGGCAGCAGCACCGGCTTGACCCATTGCGCCGAGATCATCAGCTGCCAGAACGCGATCAGCAGCAGCGGGCCGAGCAGCGGCAGCCAGCGCTTGTCGAGGACGAGCTTCTTCATCGCCGCGCCCTCAGCCGGTGTACAGCAGCGACTTCACGTCGAGCCGCTTGCTGAAGATCTTGCGTTCGGTGAAGACGTCGAAGAACTTCTGGAAGTACTCCACGTCGCTGGGCTTGAACTCGTTGTAGAGCGTGAAGCCCGACAGCGGCACCTCCTTCACCAGCGTCGGCTCGATGGCGGTGAAGCCGTCGAGGTGGTTGCGCGATTCGTCGGGGTTCTTGCGCACCCACTCGACCGCCTTCGCATAGGCGGCGATGTAGCGCCTGGCGAGCTCGGGCTTTTCCTGCAGGAAGGCGGTGGTCACGCTGGCCGAGCCGCCGAACCACGGCGCGTCGGCATCGCCCAGCACGTACTTGGCGATCACGCCGGTTTCGAGCACGCGCGTGAGGCCCTTCAGGCGCCCCGCGGTGCCGGTGGGCTCGAGCGTGTAGACCGCGTCGATCTGCCCGGCCGCGAGCGCCGGCACATGCTGGCCGACCGGCAGCTCGGTGACCTGCGGGTTCACGATGCCGTTGCGCTCCAGAATGATCTTGGCGAGCGTGACGTTCTGGATGCCCGGGCCGCTCGCGACCTTCTTGCCGGCCAGTTCCGCGATCGACTTGATCGGCGAGTCCTTGGGCACGACGAACTCGTCGAGCACCAGCTTGCGATTGCTCGGGTTGCTGCAGACGATCTTGAAGAGGCCCGGGCTGGTGATCTCCGCCAGGCCCAGCGCGGCCGACGCGGTGCCGTTGGCCGAGCCCTGGATGCGCCCGGCGATCATCGCCTCGGCGACTTGCTGGGCGCTGGCGAACTTGGCGCCTTCGACGGCGAGGCCGGCCTCCTTGAAGATGCCGCGCTCGAGGCCGACGTACAGCGGCAGGCCGGAGGCGATCGGCCAGAAGCCGATCAGGATCTTGTCGTCGGCGGCGAGCGACTTGCGCGTCAGCCCCACGAGCGCGGCGGCGGCAATGCCGCCTTGCACCAGGCGGCGGCGCGGGAACGAGTTCGGATCGGTCACGTTGGGCTCTCCTTGCGTCGTCGTCACAGCGCGTGCAGCGCCTCGATCACCAGCTGCGAGCTCGACACCGCGCCGAACACGCCGCCTTGCATCTGGATCATCTTCAGCGCCGCGGCGTGGTTGGCCGGGTCGGTGGCGCCGGTGCAGTCTTCGAGCATCACGCACTCGTAGCCGCGGTCGTTGGCCTCGCGCATCGTCGTGTGCACGCACACGTCGGTGGTGATGCCGGTCAGGATGAGGTTGCGGATGCCGCGCTGGCACAGGATCAGCTCGAGATCGGTGGCGCAGAACGAGCCTTTGCCGGGCTTGTCGATCACCGGCTCGCCGGGCAGCGGCGCGAGCTCGGGAATGATTTCCCAGCCCGGCTCGCCGCGCACTAGGATGCGTCCGCACGGGCCGTCGTCGCCGATGCCCGCGCCGATGCGCCGCGAGCGCCAGCGCTTGTTGGCCGGCAGGTCCGAGAGATCGGGGCGATGGCCTTCGCGCGTGTGGATCACGTGCAGGCCGGCCTGGCGCGCGGCCGCGAGCAGGCGCTTGATCGGCTCGATCGGCGCGCGCGTGAGCGACAGGTCGTAGCCCATCTTGTCGACATAGCCGCCGATGCCGCAGAAGTCGGTCTGCATGTCGATGATGACCAGCGCGGTGTTGCCGGCACGCAGGTCGCCGTCGAAGGGCCAGGGGTAGGGCGCGGAGGCGATGGTGGTCATGGGTACTCCTTGATCTCCAAACGTCAGCGCGAGACGTTGAGTTCCAGCGGCGCGCCCTTAATCGAGCGCGTCGGCGAGCAGGTGAACATCAGGATCGCGAGCGTCAGCGCATAGGGCAGCGCGTTGAACAGGTAGTAGCCGGCGCTGAAGCCGACCGACTGCAGCGCGGGCCCGATCGCACCGGCGCCGCCGAACAGCAGCGCCGCGCCGAGGCAGCGCAGCGGGCTCCAGCGCGCGAAGATCACCAGCGCCACCGCGATCAGGCCCTGGCCGCTGGACAGGCCCTCGTTCCAGCTGCCCGGGTAGTAGAGCGACAGCGAGGCGCCGCCGAGCCCGGCGATGAAGCCGCCGGCGGTGGTGGCCGCGATGCGCACCGCGTTGACCGAGGTGCCTTGCGCGCGCGCCGCGTCGGCCGAATCGCCGACCATGCGCAGCACCAGGCCCCAGCGCGTGTTCGCGAAGCCCCAGGCGAGCAGGATCGCCAGCGCGATGCCGAGCGGGAACAGCGCGTTGACGGACAACGCCGACTGCACCTGCTGCGAATCGCTCCACGCGCCCAGCGCGATCGACGGGATCTGCGGCGCCTGCGGCTGGATCAACGGCTTGCCGAGATAGAACGCGAGGCCGGTGCCCAGCAGCATCAGCGCGATGCCCATCGCGATGTCGTTCACGCGCTGCAGCGAGCACACCAGGCCGTGCAGCAGCGCGAGCGCCGCGCCGCTGATGCCGGCGAGCAGCACGCCGACCCAGGGCGAGCCGCTCCAGTACGCGCCGCCGAAACCGGCCATCGCCGAGAACACCAGCACGCCTTCGAGGCCGAGGTTGATGCGCCCGGCCTTCTCGGTCAGGCATTCGCCCAGGCTCACGAACAAGAAGGGCGTGCCAACGCGGATCGCGCCGCCGAGCACGGCGATCAGCACGTCGAGCGTGGCGTCGATGCTCATGTGCGGGCCGCCGCGAGCACCGGGCGGCGCAGCGGCAAGCGAAGCTTGGTGGGCAGGCGGCCGCGCAGCGCGTCGCCCGCCAGGATGATCACGAAGGCGAAGCCCAGCAGGACCTGCACCGACGCATCGGGCAGGCCGAGCCGGCGCTGCAGCAGGCTTCCGGCCGCGCCGAAGCCGCCGAACAGGATCGCAACGACGATGATCGCCAGCGGCTCGTGCCGCGCGACGAAGCTCACCAGGATGCCGGCATAGCCGAGTCCGGCGATCAGCGAGGCGTTGGCCGAGGTGTGCACCGCCGCGACCTCGATGCCGCCCGCGAGCCCGGCCGCCGCGCCGCCGAGCGCGCAGGCCGTGAGCACGAGGCGGTGGGTCGGCAGGCCGACCAGTCGCGCCGCGCGCGCATTGCCGCCGACCACGCGCGTGGCGAAGCCGTGCGTCGTGAACGCGAGCCAGGCCGAGGCGAGCACGCACAGCGCCACGCCCCAGGCCAGGCCCCAATGCACGTCGAAGCCGGCGATGCCGCCGATCAGCAGCGATTCGTCGAGCGGGCGCGTCGAGGGCTTGTTCAGGCTGGCCGGATCGCGCAGCGGGCCTTCGACGAAGTGCTTGAACAGCGCGATCGCGATGTAGCCCAGCAGCAGGCTGCTGATGGTCTCGTTGACGCCGCGGTACTGGCGCAAGGCGCCGGCCAGCGCGATCCACGCGGCGCCGGCCAAGGCCGCGGCGATCAGCAGCATCAGGCTGCCGAAGGCGCCTGCGGGCAGCGGCAGCCAATAGGGCAGCGTCGCGGCAGCGAGCCCGCCCAGCACCAGCGCACCTTCACCGCCGATCACCGTGAGCCCCACGCGCGCCGGCAAGGCGACCGTGAGCGCGGTCAGCATCAGCGGCGCGGCGCGCTGCAGCGTGTTCTGCCACGAGAAGGCATCGCCGAAGGCACCGACGAAGAGCAGACGCCAGACCTCGATCGGATCGTGCCCGCCGAACCAGACGAACACGCCGAACAGCAGCAGGGCGGCCGCGAGCGACAGCACCGGCAGCGCCAGGGCCTGCAGCGCGTCGTTCCAGGGCTTGTGATCCACAGCGGGCTCCGCGGGGATCAGGCTTTGCCGATGACGCCTTCGACCAGCCAGTTCATCGACTCGAGTTCCAGCGCCGTCTGCTTGAAGGCCTGGCTCTTCGCGACGACGACCTTGCCGGTGTTGTCCTTGATCTCGCCGCTGAAGATGTCGAGCTGGCCGGCGAGCATCTTGGCCTTCACAGCATCGGCGTTCTTGCGCGCGGCTTCGGGCACCGAGGGGCCGTAGGCCGAGGTCTTCACGAAGGCTTCCTTCAGCCCGCCGCGCACGAAGTTGGGATGCGGCTGGCCGTTGCGCGCGGCATCGATGATGGTCTTGTAGGCGGTGACCCAGTTCCACTCGGCGCCGGTGAGGTAGGCCTGCGGCGCGAGCTTGGCCTGGCTGGCGTGGTAGCCGCAGACCATCTTGCCGCGCTTGGCCGCGGTCTCGACGATGACCTTGGGGCCGTCGACGTGCATCGTGAAGACATCGACGCCCTGGTCGGCGAGGCTGTTGGCGGCCTCGGCTTCCTTGACGGGCAGGGACCAGTCGCCGGTGAAGATCACCGTCGTGGTGATCTTGGGGTCGACCGAGCGCGCGCCCATCGTGAACGCATTGATGTTGCGCAGCACCTGCGGGATCGGCTTGGCGGCGATGAAGCCGAGCTTCTTGCTCTTGCTCGCATGGCCGGCGACCACGCCGTTGAGGTACTGGGCTTCGTCGATGTAGCCGAAGAAGCTGCCGGTGTTGGCCGGGTGCTTGCCTTGGGTCCACAGGCCGCCGCAATGGGCGAAGCGCACCTTGGGGTTCTTGGCCGCGACCGCGAGCGTGTGCGGATCGAAGTAGCCGAACGAGGTGGGAAACAGCAGCGTCGCGCCGTCTTGCGAAATCATGCCCTGCATGGCCTTTTGCACGGCCTGCGTCTCGGGCACGTTCTCTTCCTCGACGACCTTCACGCCGGCCATCTTCTTGACCTCGGCCACGGCTTCGGCGTGCGCCTGGTTGTAGCCGAAGTCGTCGCGCGGGCCGACATAGATGAAGCCCACCGTCAGCGGCGCTTGCGCGCGCGCCGGCTCGTTCCAGCCCATGGCAGCGGCCGAGGCCCCGAGCGCGGCCGAAGCCTGCAGCCATTCACGACGATTCCAGGAGCGCTTGTCCATGCGAGAGGCCTTTCGCGAGCGTCGTTGCGGGCAGCTGCCCGGTGTTGGTGCAGCTGGTGTTCTGGTTGGTATACAAGCAAGTGACGGGCCAGCGCAAAGTGCTGCCGTGGGTGGCGTTTCGCCTTGAGTTGGTGCGAATTGCCGCCGGCTCACGCACCGCCGGTAGCAAGTTCGTGCGGGATCAGGAGCGACGCTTGCCCTCTCGGGCACGCCAGGAAGGTTCATGTCGAACCGCCCCAGCCCACTCAGGAGCACCCATGTCCACGAAATCCCCCGCCAAGAAGGCCACGAAGAAGACTGCCAAGACGGCAGCATCGATCAATGCCATCGAGTTGCTGACGCAAGACCACAAGGAAGTGAAGGCGCTGTTCAAGCAATACGAGAAGCTGGTGCAAAGCGACGACGACGCCGACGAGAAGCAGCACATCGCGCAGGAGATCTGCACCAAGCTGACCGTGCATGCGAGCGTGGAAGAAGAGCTCTTCTATCCCGCCGCGCGCGAAGTCCTCGGCGAGAACGTCGATCTCGTCGACGAAGCCGATGTCGAGCACGCCACGGTCAAGGAGCTGATCGCTCAGCTGGAAAGCTCGTCGCCCGACGAGGACGACCACTACGATGCCAAGGTCAAGGTGCTCGGCGAGTACATTGACCATCACGTCAAGGAAGAAGAAGGGGAGATGTTCCCCAAGATCAGGAAGTCGGGTCTCGACCTCGAGTCCCTCGGTGACGAATTGGCGACGCGCAAAGAAGAGCTGCTGGCCGAACTCGGCGCCGTGGCTGCCGACGCCTGAAGGAACCCGATGCGAAATCCTTTCAATGCGCAGGCCATCAACGACGTGATCCAGCGCGCCTTCGCGAGCGCCGGGCTCGATTCGTCGTCGGGCCCGTTGCGCAACGTGACCCAGGTCATCCGGCAGGCGCTGTCGCCGGGCGGCGCACCCGCGACGGCGGCAACGCCTGCTGCGCATGAGGAGGTCATCGACGTTGTCGCGCGCGTCGTGACGCCGGGAGATGACATCGATGTCGAGCCATCGATCGATCGGCTGCCGCCGCGGCCGATGCCGGTCGAGGTGCCTGGAAGCTTCGAGACGTTCCAGTTCACCAACGCTGCCGGCACGCTCGCCTACAAGCTCTACACCCCGGCATCGCCTGGCGAATCACCTCGACCCATCGTGGTGATGATGCACGGCTGCACTCAATCGGTCGACGACTTCGCGGCCGGCACGCAGATGAACCGCCTGGCCGATGAGCACGGCTTCCTGGTCGTCTATCCCGAGCAGTCTGCCCAGGCCAACATGTCGAAGTGCTGGAACTGGTTCCAGCAACAGAACCAGCTGCGCGACGCCGGCGAGCCTTCGCTGGTGGCGGGCATCGTGCTCGAGGTCGTTGCGCGACATGGCGCCGACCCGCGTCGCGTCTTCGTGGCGGGGTTGTCCGCGGGCGCCGCGATGGCGGTGGTGCTGGGCGAGACCTATCCGGATCTGTTCGCGGGCGTCGGCGTGCACTCCGGCTTGCCGTACGGCAGCGCGCACGACGTTCCTTCCGCGATGGCCGCGATGAAGGGCGGCCGAAGCGGCCTGCAAGGCGCGCAGCTCGCACCGAACGTCGCCGCTCGCGCAACCAGGAAGGCCGCACAGGCGGTGCCGACGATCATCTTCCACGGCGACCGCGACCACACCGTGCAGCACGTCAACGGCGCGGAGATCGCCCGGCAGGCGATGCAGGCCTACATCGCCGAACTCCCGCAGACGCAGTTGAACGCCACCACCACCGAGGGCATCGCGACGGGCGGTCGACGTTTCAGCCGCACGGTCCATGCCGACAGCATGGGCGACGCGCACATCGAGGTCTGGACCATCCACGGCTGCGGGCATGCGTGGTCGGGCGGCGACCCGCGCGGCACGTACACGGATCCGGCCGGACCGGATGCCTCGGCGGAGATGGTTCGCTTCTTTCTCGGGCTGCCGCGCGCCGGGTCGGCGTGAGCCGGTCGTCCGCTCACGGAAGCGGCTTCACCGTCCTTCGATGGAAGAAGGTCAACACGGCAGTGCGGCCGCCCTGGTCCGGGAAGGCCGTGTTGACCATGTCGAACTCGGTTTCGAGCGCCTTCGTGAACAGCAGGTCGTCCATCGCGTTGACCCATTCGCGGCTGCTCTTGCCGTAGCTGAAAGCCTGGACGGCGCACAGGGTCTGCCGGCAGTCGATGGCGATGACGTCGAACTCGCCGGCGCCGGGGGTCAGCGCCAGTTCCTGGCGAATGCGTCGCTCGGACTCGGTGGCCCAGGCGTCCTCGCGTGGCTCGTGCTCGAGCTGCTGGTGGTCGGCTTTGGCCAGCACGGTCTGCTTGATCATGACCTGGTGATCGCTCGACAGGGCGAACACCGCGTGCGGGCGCCCTGTCTGGGGCGCGGCCACAACCGCTGAACCTGCACTGGGCACTGGTGCCGCGGGCTGCCGGCCGAGCGCCGGCGTGGCGGCGCTGGCGGGCGTCGCCACGCTGGCCGCGGGCTGCGCCTCTGGCCGCTCATCGCATGCTCGAAAGGCAATCAGGGCCGCGGCCGCAGCGAGACCGCAGATCACGGCCAGCAGGGGTTTGCGCATGGCGCTGTTCAGTATGGACCGTTGACGAGCAGGCCGCATGCCCGTGAAGCGAGGCGGGCGTCCGAATTGCCTCGTCATGCCGCTCGACGCCCGTGGACAGACAGGACCTCCCATGCCCAAGACTTCACCCCCCAAGCGCTCACCGCGCGCGACCGACAGCGGTCCCGCCTCCCCGGCCGACGCGCACCTCGCCCAGACCGACGCTCTTGCGCGAGGCATGCCCTACAACAGCGCCAAGGCTGGCGAACACGGCTTCCAGAACGGCTTGCAGCCGCAGGAGGGCGACACCGTCGAGCCGACGTCGCGGCTGACCGGCGCCAGCACGCTCAGCGAAGCCAACGGCAACGACAAGACGGGCACGGCGGCCATCGACGGCCTCAACCCGACGAACGAATCCCTGGATCGCGTGCGCGTGGACAGTGCCGGGCGGCCGCTCACCACCAACCAGGGCGTGCTGATCGCGGACAACCAGAACTCGCTCAAGAGCGGCGTGCGCGGGCCGGTGCTGCTGGAAGACTTCATCCTGCGCGAGAAGATCACCCACTTCGACCATGAGCGCATCCCGGAGCGCATCGTGCATGCGCGTGGCTCCGCGGCGCACGGCTTCTTCGAGGCCTACGAAGACCTGAGCAGCCTCACCCGTGCGGCGCCCTTCCAGGCCAAGGGCAAGATCACGCCGGTGTTCGTGCGCTTTTCCACCGTGGCCGGCGAGCGCGGCTCCAAGGACACCGCGCGCGACGTGCGCGGCTTCGCGGTCAAGTTCTACACCGACGAGGGCAACTGGGACCTGGTGGGCAACAACATGCCGGTGTTCTTCATCCAGGACGCGATGAAGTTCCCCGACCTCGTGCACGCCGTCAAGCCCGAGCCGCATCACGCGATGCCGCAGGCCGCCAGCGCGCACGACACGTTCTGGGACTTCGTCTCGCTGATGCCCGAATCCACCCACATGCTGATGTGGGTGATGTCGGACCGCGCGATCCCGCGCAGCTACCGCACGATGCAGGGCTTCGGCGTGCACACCTACCGCTTCGTGAACGCGCAGGGCGAGTCGAACTTCGTCAAGTTCCACTGGAACCCGCGCGCCGGCACGCACTCGCTGGTCTGGGACGAGGCGGTCAAGATCTCCGGCGCCGACCCCGACTTTCATCGCAGGGATCTCTGGGAGGCCATCGAGAACGGCGCCTATCCCGAGTGGGAGCTGGGCGTGCAGGTCTTCAGCGAGGAGCAGGCCGAGAGTTTCAGCTTCGACGTGCTGGACGCCACCAAGATCGTTCCCGAAGAACTCGTGCCGGTGACGCCGATCGGCCGCATGGTGCTCGATCGCAATCCGGACAACTTCTTCGCCGAGACGGAGCAGGTGGCGTTTTGCACCGCGCAGGTCGTGCCGGGCGTCGACTTCTCGAACGATCCGCTGCTGGCGGGCCGCATCCACTCCTACGCGGACACGCAGATCTCGCGCCTGGGCGGCCCCAACTTCCACGAGCTGCCGATCAACGCGCCCCTCGCGCAGGTTCACAACAACCAGCGCGACGGCATGCACCGCCAGGCCATCCACCGCGGCCGCGTGGCCTACGAGCCCAACTCGCTCGCCGGTGGCTGCCCGTTCCAGGCGGGCGCGGCGCATGGCTTCGTCTCCGTGCCGGCGCGCCAGCAGGCCGAGGACGACCAGGCCAAGATCCGCGCCAAGCCCGAGAAGTTCGCCGACCACTACACGCAAGCCACGCTGTTCTACGAGAGCCAGAGTCCGGCGGAGAAGGCGCACATCGCCGCGGCCTTCCGCTTCGAGCTGAGCAAGCTCACCGTGCCCGCGATCCGCGAGCGCATGGTGGCATCGCTTCGCAATGCGTCCGAGGAGCTCGCCAGCCAGGTCGGCAGCAAGTTGGGCATGAACCCGCTGCCCGAGCCGATGCCGCGCGCGATCGAAAAGCCAGCGAAGCCCGAGGTGACCCAGTCACCGACGCTGTCGCTGATGGCTCGCCCCGGCGACGGCTCCATCAAGGCCCGCAAGGTCGCCGTGATGATCGCGCCGGGCGCCGACGCTGCGAGCCTCGAGGCCGTGAAGGAGGCCTTGGTGGCGCAGGGCGCGGCGGCACGCATGGTGGGTCCGCACGTGGGGCCGATCGTGATGGCGAACGGCGCGTCGATCGATGCCGACGCGTCGTTCGAGAACGAACCGGGCTTTCTGTTCGACGCCATCGTGTTGCCCGATGGCGAGCCCGCCGCCGAGGCGCTCGTCGCCGATGCCAACGTCATGGACAGCGTGCGCAGCGCCTATCGGCACTGCAAGCCGTTTCTCGTGATCGGAACGGGCACGCGCGTGCTCGATGAGGCGGGCATCGAGCAGGGGGTGGATCCCTCGTTGATTGCGGCCAACACGAAAGACCTGGCCGGGGCGATCGGCAGTTTCATCAAGGCGCTCGGTTCGCCGCGGCACTTCGAGCGGGAGACCGATCCGCCGTTGATCTGAAGTCGATCAGAAGCGTGGCCCCTGCGTGAGCCGCAGGGGCCACGGCCTCTCCCCGCCGACCATTCGCCGGGCGTCGTTACCAGCCGACGCCGTAGTAGTCGTACACGCGGCGGCCGTAGTCGTCGGAGTAGTCCGGCTGCTGCGACTCGGCGTAGCGCGGTGCCTTGTCGAGTTGCTCCGCGGCCAGCGGAATGACGTAGCCGTCCTTCGAGGTGTCGTACTTCAGCAGGGCCCACGGCACCGGGTAGCGGTCGGTGCCGATGCCGAGAAAGCCGCCGAACTCGAGCGCGGCGTAGCGAACGAGGCCGGAGCGCTTGTCGATGACGAGATCGTCGATCGAGCCCAGCTTGTCGCCGTCGGGGCTGTAGACGGCAGTGCCTTCGACCTTGTCGGAGGAGATCACAGGGTTGCTCATGAGGTGTGCTCCATTCGTTCGTTCCCGCAACCACCGTGCGCGGGATACGTGTGTTCGAACGGGCAAGCTGCATGCCGCGTTGCTTCGGCCTGGCGGCCGGGCGGACCCGGCAGCCGTGTCGCGGGCCTTGCGCTCGCCGGCGATGGTGAGCACGCCGCGATCAAGGCCGCGCTCCCTGGCGCGGGTGAGCAGCGGCTTGCGCGCTGGAGGGCCCTAACGAGAAAGGCCTCGAATCCATTGGATTCGAGGCCTTCAAGTGTCTTTGGTGGAGAGGAGGAGGATCGAACTCCCGACCTTCGCATTGCGAACGCGACGCTCTCCCAGCTGAGCTACCCCCCCGAAGAGACGCGCAGTATAGCCGATTCCTATAGCCCGTCCGCGCAGGGCCTCAGCCCATGCCGTTGCGCCGTGCCAGCTCGAGCCACAGGCCCGAGTGGTCCTTGTCCGCGAAGCCGTGCCCGGCCGCGCTCGCGAACAGCTGTTCGAGCAGGCCGGTGATCGGCAGCTCGAGCGGCAGCGGGCCCGCGGTTGCCAGCGCGTTGCGCAAGTCCTTTAGCTGCACTGCGACGGCGCCGCGCTTGGCGAAGTCGCGCTCCAGCATGCGCTGGCCGTGCACATCGAGGATGCGACTGTCGGCGAAGCCGCCGCGCAGCGCCTCGCGCACCTTGACCGGATCGGCGCCGCCGCGCTCGGCCAGCAACAGCGCCTCGGCGACCGCGCCGATCGTGATGCCCACGATCATCTGGTTGGCCAGCTTGGCGAGCTGGCCCGAGCCGGTCGGGCCGACATGCGTCGCGCGGCCCAGCGGCGCGAAGACGGTCTTCGCGCGCTCGAAGTCCTGCGCGCTGCCGCCGGCCATGATCGCCAGCGTGCCCGCCTCGGCGCCGACCGTGCCGCCCGAAACCGGTGCGTCGAGTGCGCCGACGCCGCGCGCGGCCAGCCAGCTCGCATGCTCGCGCGCCTCGGACGGCTGGATCGAGCTCATGTCGATGAACAGGGCGCCCGGCGCGATGGCCTCGCGCACGCCGTGCGTTTCGAGCACGTCGCGCACGATGCCGCCGTGCTCGAGCATCGTGATCACGACGTTCGCATCACGTACGGCCTCGGCGGCGCTGTCGGCGATGCGCGCGCCCTCGGCGGCCAGCGGCTCGGCCTTGGGGCGCGTGCGGTTCCAGGCGGTCAGTGCGAAGCCGGCGGCGAGCAGCCGGCGCGACATCGGCAGGCCCATCAGGCCGGTGCCGAGCAGGGCGATGCGGGGTTCGATAGAAGAACTCATGTCCATCCGTTGACGTGCGGCTGCGCAGGGGCGCGAGGCAGTGTAGAACCGCAGGCTTCGACGCAGGAGGTCCGGACATGTCCCGCATCACGCCGATCGCCGAACGCACGGGCTGGCCCTGGGAGCCGCAAAGCCTCGACGGTGCCTGGCTCGACGAGCAGTACAACAACCGCGCGCGCATTCCCTCGCATCCGCAGATCTTCGAGCGCTGGGCGCGCACGTCGGCCGCGGTGCGCGAGCGCTATTCGCGCCGCCTGGACGTGCGCTACGGCGACGGCGAGTTCGAGACGCTCGACATCTTTCCGAGCACGCGCGCCAACGCGCCGGTGCTGTTCTTCGTCCACGGCGGCTGGTGGCGCTCGCTCGACAAGTCGGACCACTCGTTCATCGCGCCGGCCTTGGTCGATGCGGGCGTGACGGTGGTGATGGTCAATTACGGCCTCGCGCCCGGCGTGAGCATCGAGCAGATCGCCTTGCAGATGACGCAGGCGCTGGCCTGGACGTATCGAGAGATCGGCCTGTACGGCGGCAACCGCAAGCGCATCGTGCTGGCGGGCCATTCGGCCGGCGCGCATCTGGCGACCATGCTGCTGGGTTGCGACGCGCGCTTGCTCGGCGACGACCTGCCCTCGCACATCGCCACACATGCGCTGGCCATCTCGGGCGTCTACGAGCTCGAGCCGGTGCGCCGCACGCCGTTCCTGAAAGACGACCTCAAGCTCACGCCGCGCGCGGTCGCTCGTCTGAGCCCGGCGCGCTGGGCGCCGCCGCGCGGCGCGCGGGTGTTCGCGACGGTCGGTGCGCTCGAGAGCGAGGAGTTCCTGCGCCACAATTCACTGCTTTGCGCGGCCTGGGGCACGCGCGCCGTCACGCTGTGCGAGCAGATCGAAGGCGCCAACCACCTCGACGTGCTCGACGGCCTGGCCGCACCCGAGGGCCGGCTGCACCAGCTGGCGATGCAACTGCTGCAGCAGGCCTAGAAGGCGAGGGGTCATTCCTGCCCGTGCCGCGCAAGCGTGAAACAACACCGGCTTGCCGGCCTTGCTCGGCCTTTTCATCGAGCCCGGCCGCGGTCCAATTCAAGCAGGAGACCCTCACTTCATGTCCGCCGCCGCCCCGACGACCCGCCGACTCGGTCGCTTCGTGCTGCATTCGCTGCTCGGCAAGAGCAGCCGCAGCATGCTGTGGCACGCCTCGGATGCGGCGCGCGGCCACGATTGGCTGCTGCATCTGCCGCGCCAGCAGCCGGCCGATCCCGCCGCGCTGGAGGCCTGGCTGCGCGAGGCGCGCCATGCCGCGCGCCTGAGCCATCCGCAACTGATTCCCTCGATCGAGATCGGCGTCGAGTCCAACTGGCCCTTCGTCGCCTGCGAGCGCGCCGCCGGCCGCACGCTGGGCGAGGTGCTGGCCGAGGCCGAGCCGCCCGCGCCGCCCGAGAGCGCGCAATGGCTGGTCGACGCGCTCGAAGGCCTGGCCTATCTGCACGAAGCCGGCGCCGCCCACCACGATCTCGCGCTGCACACGCTGATGCTGACGCCGCAAGGCCGCGTCGCGCTGATGGCGCCGGGCGTGGGCCGTCCGGCCACGCTGCCGGCGCTGGGCGCAAGCGCCGCCGACACCGCCGACCTTCAGCACGTGCGCCTGCTGCACGAAACCGACCTGATGGCCGCTGGCGCGCTGCTGCAGCGCCTGCTCGGCGGCAGCATGCCGCTGGACGACGCCGATGTGCCCAGCATCATCGATCGCGTGCGCAAAGGGGAGATCGCGCGCCTGCCCTGGACCACGCCGCACCTGATTCCCGAAGCGCTGCGCGCGATCGCCAACCGCGCGCTGGAGCGCGAGCCGCAGCGCCGCTACCTCGGCGCGCGCAGCCTGGTTCGCGCGCTGTCGGGCTGGCTCGAAGCGCAGTCGGCCGATGCCGGCGGGCCGCTCGCGCTGCTGCTCGACCGGTTGCAGACCGTCGGGCCGCTGCCGGCGCGTCCGGGCCTGTCGGCGCGCGTCGCGCAGGTGGTCAACATGGAGCAAGGCCGGCTCGACGAGCTGGTCGACGTGATCGTGCAAGACCCCGCGCTCGCGCTCGAACTGCTGCGCACGCTCAACGCGGTGCGCTACGCCGCGCACACCGGCGACGGCCCGATCACGACGGTGCGCCGCGCGGTGCAGCTGATCGGCCTGTCGGGCGTGCGCGCCACCTCGCAAGGCCTGCGGGCCTGGCCCGGCCCGCTGTCGCCGGCCGGCGCCGAGGCGCTGGCGCATGCGATGGATGTCGCGCGCACGGCCGGGCATATCGCCGAAGTCGTCTGCCCGCCCGATCTCGATGCCGAAGAGGCCTTGCTGATCGCGCTGCTGCAGCACCTGGGGAACCTGCTGGTGCGCTATCACTTCCCGGATGAAGCGGCACAGATCGAGCTGCTGGTTCATCCGGTCGCCACGCCGAACCAGCCCGCGCCGCGGCCGATGGAGCCCGAAGCGGCTGCCAACGCCGTGATCGGCACCGATCTCGAATCGCTCGCCGTCGCGGTGGCCCAGCACTGGGGCCTCGACGAGGAGATGCTGCGCGCGATGCGGGCGCTGCCGACCGAGACGCCGGTGCGCCAGCCCGACGACAGCGTCGATCGCCTGCGCGCGGTCGCGAGCTGCGCCAGTGAAGTCGCTGCCGGCGTGCCGATCCCCAAGGTCGTCACGCGCTACGTGCGTGCGCTCGGTGTCACGACCGATGAACTCGGCAACGCGCTCAAGCGCGCGCGTCGTCTGATTGCCGTCGTACCGCCTGCGACGGCGCGGGCTGCGTGATGGCCGCATCCGCATCGCGGCCGAGCACACGCATCGGCCGCTTCGAGCTGTTGCGCGTGCTGGGACAGGGCGCGCAAAGCACCGTGTGGCTGGCGCGTGATCCGCGCCTGGAGCGCGAAGTCGCGCTCAAGTTGATCGAAGGCGCCGACAGCGCCGCGCTCGGCGAGGGCCTCGCCGAGGCGCGCGCGGTCGCGGCGCTGAATCATCCGCACATCGTCGCGGTCTACGAGGCCGATGTGCACCAGCCGCCCGGCGCGGCGGCGCAGAGCTATCTGGTGTTCGAGGTCGTGCCGGGCGAATCGCTCTCCGAGAGGCTGAAATCGCGCGGGGCGTTGGCGCCGCGTGCGGCGGTCGAGCTGCTGCTGGGCTCGGTCGATGCGATCGCGCAGGCGCATGGCGCGGGCGTGGTGCATCGCGACATCAAGCCCTCGAACCTGCTGCTCGATGCGGCGGGGCGCGCGCGCATCACCGATTTCGGCATCGCCGCGCGCACGCACGCCGGCGCCGCGCCGGTCGCCGCGGCCGGCACGCCGCGCTACATCGCGCCCGAGACGCTCGAAGGCTTGGCGCCGACGCCGGCGGTCGACGTGTTCGCGCTCGGCCTCGTGATCGCCGAATGCCTGCTCGGCCGCGCGCTGGTCGACGACAAGGGCGCCGAGGCCGCGATGGCGCGCATCGCGCGCGGCGACCGCGAGCCGCTGGCGCTGCCGACGGCCACGCCGCAGCCGGTCGACGATGGCCTGCGCGCGATCGTCAACCGCTGCCTCGCGCACGATGCCGCGGCGCGCTATCGCGATGCACGCGAGCTGCACGGTGCGCTGCTCGCCTGGCTGTCGCCGCCGGCTGCGGCCGCGAGCGACGAGCCCGATGCCGCGCCCAAGGCCGGCGTGCTCGAGTTCCTGTTGCGCCGCATGCGCCACAAGAGCGATTTCCCGGCGCTGTCGGATGCGGTCACGCGCATCCAGCGCGTCGCCAATGCCGAGAACGAAAGCCTGGGCAGCCTGGCGGCCGAGATCCTCAAGGACGTGGCGCTGACGCACAAGCTCTTGCGCCTGGTCAACACCGCGAGCTACAGCCATGCAGGCGGCGGCACGATCAGCACGGTCTCGCGCGCGGTCGCGCTGATCGGCTTCGCGGGCATCCGCAACCTCGCGCTGTCGCTGGTGCTGCTCGAGCACATGAACGACAAGCTGCATGCCGAGCAGATCAAGCAGGAGTTCGTGCGCTCGCTGCTGGCCGGCACGCTGGCCGCGGAGCTGAGCTCGCAGTCGCGCGACGCCGAAGAAGGCTTCATCGCCGCGATGATGTGCAACCTCGGCCGGCTGCTCACCGAGTTCTATTTCCCCGAGGAGGCCGAACAGGTGCGCCGCCTCGTGCGCCCCGGCGCGGCCCCGGCGCGAGAAACGCCCAAGCTGCCGGTGCCCGAAGCGCATGCCTCGGCCTCGGTGCTGGGCCTGAGCTACGAGGATCTCGGCCTCGGCGTCGCCAAGAGCTGGGGCCTGCCCGATTCATTGCAGCGCGCGATGCGCGCGCCGGCCGGCGTGCCGCCGTCGCAACCGCCGTCGAACGCGGCCGATCGGCAGCGCTGGCTCGCGGCGGCGTCGAACGAAGTGGCCGATGCGCTCTTGCATGCCGAGCCGCACGAGGCGGCGCAGCGCGTCAATGCGGTGGCCGAGCGCCATGCGCGTGCGCTGGGGCTGGCGCCGCCTGATGTGGCCGAAGCCGTGCAGCGTGCGCGCACGCGGCTCACGCAACTGGCCGATGGTCTGCAACTGAAGCTCAAGCCCGGCTCGGCGGCCGAGCGTCTGCTCGATCGACCCGCCGCGCCCGCTGCGCCGACCGACACGGCTTTCGGCGCGCTCGCAAACCATTCGTTGAGCGAAGCGGCCGCGCCTTCATCGACGCCCGCCGGCAAGGCCGATGTCGCGGGCGTGCTCGCGGCGGGCATCCAGGACATCACCGCGACCCTGGTCGGCGACTCGTTCAAGCTCAACGAGGTGCTGCGCATGATCCTCGAGACGATGTACCGCGCGCTGAAGCTGCGCCGCATCGTCTTCTGCCTGCGCGATGCGCGCAGCGGCGAGCTGGTCGGACGCCTCGCGCTGGGCGAGGGCAGCGAAGGCATCGCGCCGCGTTTCCGCGTCGCGCTCAAGCCCGCGCCCGGCCAGACGATCGACCTGTTCGCGGCGGTGACGCTCAAAGGCGCCGACACGCTGATCGCCGACGCGACGCTGCCGGCGATCGCGGGCCGCCTGCCCTCGTGGTTCAAGGGCGATCTCGCGGCGCCGACCTTCCTGCTGCTGCCGCTGGTGCTCAAGGGCACGCCGATCGGGCTGATCTATGCCGATCAATCGGCGCCCGGCGCGATCCGCATCGAGGAGAGCGAACTCGCGCTGCTGCGTACCTTGCGCAACCAGGCCGTGATGGCCTTCAGGCAGGCGACCGGAAGCTGAGTTTCACGCGGGTAGAATCCGCAGCTGACGGGCCTCCCCGCATGGGGGCGCGGCCAATCGGGTCAGGTCGGGAACGAAGCAGCCCTAACCGTTAGCACTCAGTGCCGGGGTTCAGGCTCGTCACCCTCTTCACGATCTGCACCGCGCTTCAGCGCAGCTGCAGATCCTCGTCGCCGTAGCTCACGCCCAGCGGCTCGACGATCAGGCGCTTCGGGCCTTCTTCCACCGAGCCCGCGACCCACGCGTCGATGCCCAGCGACTTCGAGATCTCGACGGTGCGCTCGGCATCCTTGGCATCGAGATAGAGCGCGAAGCCCGCGCCCATGTTGAGCGTCGAGTAGGCCTCGCGCGCGTCGTGGCCGGCTTGTTCGGCGATGAACGACAGCACCGGCGGCACCGGCGGCACCGTGTGGATGCGATAGGTCAGCTGCTTGGGATGACGCAGCAGCTTGCGCCAGCCGTGGCCGGTGACGTTGGCGCAGTAGTGCGCCACGATGCCGGCCTTCGCGAGCGCCTCGGTGACCGGCGAATACAGCACCGTCGGCGCGAGCAGCGCGGCGCCGAAGCTCAGGCCCGGCGCCACCTCGGTGAGATAACCCTCGGGCAGGCGCTCGGCGAGCTTGCGCGCCAGGCTCAGGCCGTTGGCGTGGATGCCGCTCGAGGCGAGGAAGACGATCTTGTCGCCGGCGCCGAGCTTGTCGCCCACCGTCAGGCGCGACTTCGGATTGACGATGCCGGTGCAAGACGCCGCAAGATCGATGCGGCCCGCCTCGACGATGCCGGCCAGCGCCGGCGTCTCGCCACCGCCCCAGGCGACGTTGCAGACCTCGCAGGCCTTCTTCCAGCCCGCGACCAGGGCCTGCGCGCGATCGGCGTCCTGGAACCACTCGCTGCCGCCGGCGGCCCAGTAGGCCTGCACGACCAGCGGCGTCGCGCCGACGGTGATGAGATCGTTGATCGCCATCGCGATCGTGTCCTGCGCGATGCCCTCGTACCAGCTGCGGCCGGTGAGCTGCGCCATCTCGTCGGCCACCAGGGCCTTGGAGCCCAGGCACTCTACGATGCTGGCCAGGTAGAACGGACCCACGTCGACCACGTAGGCCGATTCGCCGCGCGACGCGGCGATCTCGCTGAAGCCGTGGCCCGCGAGCTGGGTCGCGGTGCTGGCCGCGGCGCGCTGCGCGGCGATCTTGAGCGGATCGATCAGGTCGTAGTTGACCCCGGCCTGTTCGTAGCTCAGGGGGGCGGGCGTGGGGGTATGGCTCATGAGACGTCGCGAACTCGATCGAATGGGCGATTATCCGTTGCCATGACCCTCAACTTCGGCTTCAACTTCGGATCGCTGCACCTCGAGGTCCTGCTGCATCTCGCGGCGGCCGTGCTGGCCGGCGGCCTCATCGGCCTCGAACGCAGTTTTCACGGCCGGCCGGCGGGCTTTCGAACGCACACGCTGGTGTGCCTCGCGTCGGCGCTGCTGATGCTGGTCACGGTCTACCAGCCGCTGTGGTTCAAACCCACCGACGGGCAGAACGTCAACATCGACCCGACGCGCATGGTGCAAGGCATCATGACCGGTATCGGCTTCCTCGGCGCCGGCGTGATCTTCAAGGAGGGCCTGTCGGTGCGCGGCCTGACGACCGCCGCGTCGATCTGGATCACCGCGGCGATCGGCGTGCTGATCGGGGTGGGCTTCTTCTTCGCCGCCGTCGCGGCCACCGTGCTCACGCTGGGCACGCTCGGCGTGTTCCGCAAGATCGAGATGCGCATGCCGACGCACCAGTTCGCCCAGCACATCGTGCGCTTTCGGCGCGGCAGGGAACTGACCGAGCTGCAACTGCGCGAGATGCTGCGCGAGCACGGCTTCAGCGTCGAGCACATGAGCTATCGGCTCGAGGGCGAAGAGCGCGAGTTCGAGTACCGCATGATGCTCAGCACCTTCGAGGCGGCCAACATGAACCGCCTCGCGCGCACGCTCGCCGCGATGGACGACGTGAGCGCGTTTCGCATCTCTCCGACAGGGGATTGAGCCTCGGGGGCGACCCGTAGAATGCCCCGGATGAGCACCGTGGTCCTGGCCCGCAAGTACCGGCCCAAGCATTTCGGCGAGATGGTCGGCCAGGACCATGTCGTGCGCGCGCTCGGCAATGCGCTGGCGAACAACCGCCTGCACCACGCCTACCTGTTCACCGGCACGCGCGGCGTCGGCAAGACCACGGTCTCGCGCATCCTCGCCAAGAGCCTCAACTGCACCGGCCCCGACGGGCAGGGCGGCATCACCGCAGAACCGTGCGGCGTGTGCGATGCCTGCCGCGAGATCGATTCCGGGCGCTATGTCGATTACATCGAGCTCGATGCCGCCTCGAACCGCAGCGTCGAGGAGATGACACAGCTGCTCGACCAGGCGATGTACCGGCCGGTCGCGGGGCGCTTCAAGGTCTACATGATCGACGAAGTGCACATGCTCAGCGGCCACGCGTTCAACGCGATGCTGAAGACGCTGGAAGAGCCGCCCGAGCACGTGAAGTTCGTGCTCGCGACGACCGATCCGCACAAGGTGCCGGTGACCGTGCTGTCGCGCTGCCTGCAGTTCAACCTGCGGCCGATGGCGCCCGAGACGGTGTTCGAACATCTGCAGCGCGTGCTGCCCGCTGAAGGCATCGAAGCCGAGCCCGGCGCGCTGCGACTGATCGCGCGCGGCGCGCGCGGCTCGATGCGCGACGCGCTGTCGCTGACCGATCAAGCCATCGCCTACGGCGCCGGCGCGCTGAGCGAAGCCGGCGTGCGCGAGATGCTGGGCGCGGTCGGCCGCGCGCCGGTGCTGGCGCTGGTCGAGGCGCTGGCGGGCGGCGACGGCGCCGCGCTGATCGCGCAGGTCGATGCCTTGCGCGACCAGGGCTTGTCGGCCGACGGCGCGCTCGAAGAACTGGCCAACGTCGCGCAGCAGATGGCGATCGAACAGGCCGTGCCCGGCTCGTTGCTCGCCAGCGGTGGCGACGAGGCCGAGCTCGCGGCCGTCGCGTCGCTCGCGCAGGCCTTGCCGTCCGACGAGACGCAGCTGCTCTACAGCCTCGCGATCCATGGCCGGCCCGAGCTCGCGCTCGCGCCGGACGAATACAGCGGCCTGACGATGGTGCTGCTGCGCGCGCTGGCCTTCAAGCCGGGCGCGCGTGCGCAAAGCGCGCCTGCCGCGCCGCGCGCCGCCGCGCCGGCCGCGGCGCTGAAGGCACCGGCGCCGCCGTCGATCGCGGTGCAGCCGGCGCCGCCGCCGGTCGCCGCGCAGCCGGCGTCGCCGGTCGTGCGCAGCGCGGCACCCGCGCCTGCGCCGGCGCCCGTTGCGGCAGCGCCCGCGCCGGCCGAGAAGCCGCGCAGCATCGCGCCGTGGGACGAGGAGCCGGCCTACCTGCGTGCCGACGACGACCTGCCGGCGGCCGCCGAACACATCGTTGCCGAGCCCGCGCCGCGCGCGATCAAGCCGACGCCCGTTCAAGCGGTGGAGCCGGTCGCAGCGGTCGAAGCCACGCCGCAAGCCGATCGCTGGACCGCGCTGATGCGCCAGCTGATCGAGCGCAACGCGGTCAGCGCGCTGACGCGCGAACTCGGCTGGCAGGCTCACTGCACCGCGTTCGACGAAGCGGCGGGCCGCATCGTCCTCGTCGTCGAGCGCGAGACGCTGCGCCAGCCGGCGCATGTCGAGCGTCTGCAGGTGGCGGTGCGCGCGTTGCTCGAACGCGAGGTCACGCTCGCGGTCGAGGCCGGCAGCGCGCAAGACACGCCGGCCAAGCGCGACGCCGCGCAGCGCGCACAGCGCCAGCGCGATGCCGAGGCCACCATTCAGAACGACCCGCTGGTGCAGCAGTTGATGCAGCAGTTCCAGACCGCGCGCATCGTGCCCGGCTCGATCCAGCCGCGCTGATCTCGCGTCGCGCGGCAATCACTCTCTCGAAGGACCCCACGCCATGATGAACAAGGGACAACTCGCCGGCCTGATGAAGCAGGCCCAGGCGATGCAGGACAACCTCAAGCGCGCGCAGGAAGAGCTCGCGCAGCTCGAGGTCGAGGGCCAGTCCGGCGCCGGCCTCGTGAAGGTGCAGATGAGCTGCAAGCACGACGTCAAGCGCGTCACCATCGACCCCAGCCTGCTGGCCGACGACAAGGACATGCTCGAAGACCTCGTCGCCGCCGCCTTCAACGACGCGGTGCGTCGCGCCGCCGCGCTGAGCGAAGAGAAGATGGGCAAGCTCACGGCCGGCATGCCGCTGCCGCCGGGCATGAAATTCCCCTTCTGATGTCGGCCCCCACGCTTGCCGCTGCGCGGCTGCGCTGCCCCCCGAGGGGGCGCGCCCGCCTTGGGGCGGCCCGGCGGCGGGCGTGCGCGCGATAGCCGTGGCCTCGAACGCCTCTTCGCTCGATGCGCTGGTCGATGCCCTGCGCAAGCTGCCCGGCATCGGCGTCAAGTCGGCCCAGCGCATCGCCTACCACCTGCTGCAGCACGACCGCGCCGGCGCGCAGACGCTCTCGCAGGCGCTGAGTTCGGCGGTCAGCGGCGTGCGCCATTGCGCACGCTGCCACACCTTCACCGAGGCCGAGGTCTGCTCGACCTGCCTCGACCCCGCGCGCGACACGCGCACGCTGTGCGTCGTCGAGACGCCGGCCGACCAGGCGGCGATCGAGCGCAGCGGCAGCTACAAGGGCCTGTACTTCGTGCTGATGGGCCGGCTGTCGCCGCTCGACGGCATCGGCGTGCACGAGATCGGCCTCGCCCAGCTGTTCGATCGCGCGACCGACGGCGACGTGGCCGAGGTCATCGTCGCGACCAGCTTCACCACCGAAGGCGAGGCGACCGCGCAGGCGATCGCCCAGGCGCTCAAGCCGCGCGGCGTCGCCGTGACGCGGCTGGCGCGCGGCGTGCCGGTCGGCAGCGAGCTCGAGTACGTCGACCTGGGCACGATCGCCCACGCCTTCGTCGACCGGCGCTGAGTCGGCCTCAGCCGCCGCTGGCCACCTTGCGGTTGCTCTTCTTCGCGGTGGCAGACGCCTTGCGCGTGCCCTGCGCCGGCTTCGCCGCCTTGGCCGACGACTTCGCCGCCGGCAGGAACAGCACGATGCGCTGACCGCGGCCGATCGTCGCGTTCGTCGCGATGTCGTTCCACTGCGCGATCGATGCGACGCTCACGCCATGGCGCTTGGCGATCGAGGCCAGCGTGTCGTTGGCCTTGGCCGCGACGACGACGCGGCGACCCGCCACGCGTTCCGGCGCGAGCGACAGCGTCGCGTTGTCGGCCACATGCTCGGCGACGTCGGCGTCGCGGTGGCCGTTGCGCGGCACCAGGAGCGTCGAGCCGGCCTTGACCAGCATGCGCGGCGGGATGCGGTTCACCTCGCGCAGCTGCGCCTCGCTCATGCCGAGCTGCTTGGCGGCATCGGCCGGCTTCATCGTGCGCGGCACGACCCAGGCGGTCCAGCTCGCCAGTGCGCCCTTGTGCTCGGGCAGCACGCGCACGAAGCGGTTCGCGTTGTCGTAGGGCAGGAGCACCTGCGGCGTGCCGGCAGCCAGGATCACCGGCTTGTTGAGCGACGGGTTCAGCGCCTTGAACTCCTCGAGCGGCAGGCCGGCCAGGCGCGCGACCAGGGTGGCGTCGATGTCGCGCTGGATCGGCACGCTGAGGAAGTAGGGGTGGTTCTCGATCGGCGGCAGCTCGAGGCCGTAGACCTGCGGCTGCGCGACGAGGTTCTTCACCGCCTGCAGCTTGGGCACGTAGTTGGCGGTCTCGGCCGGCATGCGCAGGCTCAGGTAGTCGGCCGGCTTGCCGGCCTTCTGGTTGCGCGCGACGGCGCGCGCGACATTGCCTTCGCCCCAGTTGTAGGCGGCCAGCGCGAGATGCCAGTCGCCGAACATGCCGTACAGGCGCTGCAGGTAGTCGAGCGCGGCGCGCGTCGAGGCGAGGATGTCGCGGCGATCGTCGCGGAAGATGTTCTGGCGCAGCTCGTAGTCGCGGCCGGTGGCCGGCATGAACTGCCACATGCCCGAGGCCTTCGCGATCGACATCGCCTGCGGATTGAAGGCGCTTTCGATGAAGGGCAGCAGCGCCAGCTCGCTGGGCATGCCGCGGCGCTCGACCTCCTCGACGATGTGATACAGGTACAGGCTCGAGCGCTCGGTCATGCGCTGCACGTAGTCGGGCCGGCTCGCGTACCAGCGGGTCTGCTTGTCGACCAGGTCGGTGTCGAGGTCGGGCATCGCGAAACCGCGGCGCAGGCGCGCCCACAGGTCACGTCGCGCGGCGTCGTCGTCGAGCACGACGGGCGCATCGGTCAGCGGATCGGTCGGCGCGCCGGCCGCGGTGGCGGCCTCGTTGTTCTCGGGCGCACTCGCGGCGGCCTGCGCTGCGAGCGGCGCGGAAGCTTCGGCATCGGGTGCGGACGCGCTGGCCTCGACGGCCACGGGCGCGGGTTCGCTCGGCACGCTCGCGCAGCCGGCGATCCACAGGGCGAGGGCGGCAGCGGCGAGCCGCTGCAGTCGGTACTTCTTCAACAAGATCATCGGTAGTTGTTCTTCCATTCGCGGATCGCGGCGAACACCTCGACCGGCGAGTCGTTCGCGGCGCCTTGGCGCAGTGCGCTGGCGATCACCGCCGGCTCGCGCGAACGCAGGAAGGGGTTGATGGCGCGCTCGGTCTGAAGCCGGCCCGGAAGCGTTGGTTCCCCGCGTTCACGCAAGCGAATGCAATGCGCGCGGTAATCGGCCAGCGCCGCATTGCCCGGCTCGACCGCGCTGGCGAAGGCCAGGTTCGACAGCGTGTACTCGTGCGCGCAGCACACGCGCGTGTCGTCCGGCAGCGCGGCCAGTGCGTCGAGCGAGGCGAGCATCTGCGCCGGCGTGCCTTCGAACAGGCGCCCGCAGCCGCCCGAGAACAGCGTGTCGCCGCACAGCAGGATCGGCGCCTCGCCGGCGGGCTCGCCGTAGAAGGCCACGTGGCCGGCCGTGTGGCCCGGCACGTCGATCACCCGAAACTCGCAGCCGAGCAGCGTGACGACGTCGTCGCCGACGACGGCGCGCGTGCGATGCGCAATGCGTTCGCGGCCGGTGGCGATCACGCCGCCGTCGGTGGCATCAGGCGCGAGGCGCGGCAGCAGCGCCTCGATGCCGCCGGTGTGATCGCCGTGGTGGTGCGTCACTACAATCGCTTGCAGCACGAGCCGGCGCTCGTCGAGCGCGCGCTCGACCGGAGCCGCTTCCCCCGGATCGACGACGATGGCCTGGCGGCCATCGTGAAGCATCCAGATGTAGTTGTCCGTGAAGGCGGGAACAGCGACCAGGTTCATGACGCAAGAAGCGCCGATTATAGGTTTGCACCCCTGGCTGGCGACGCCGCCGGGCCGCTATCTCTCGGCGTGGGAACAAGACCGGCTCGACGCCATCGTCGGCGACATCTTCGGCTTCCATGCGCTGCAACTGGGCCTGCCCGAGATCGACGGCCTGCGCAGCAACCGCATGCCGCATCGCTGGCTGGTGGTCGGCGAGGACGGCGATCTCGCGGTGCCGCGCCCGCCGCTGCCCGACGGCGCCGCCCTGGGCGAGGATTCACGCGTCGACTCGCGCAGCGATCCGCTCGCCGCGGCCGTGCTGTGCGATTTCGATGCGCTGCCGTTCGCCAGCCAGAGCCTCGATCTGATCGTGCTGCCGCACACGCTCGAGCTCGCGCGCGATGCGCACGAGGCGCTGCGCGAGGTCGAGCGCGTGCTGGTGCCCGAGGGCCGCGTCGTCGTGCTCGGCTTCAATCCGGCCAGCCTGTGGGGCCTGCGGCAGATGCTCGGGCGCTGGTCGATACGGCTGTGGAGCGCGCAGGACTCCGATGCGCTGTTCCTGCCGCGCACCGGCGAGTTCATCGCCCACCGCCGGTTGCGCGACTGGCTTCAGCTGCTTGGCTTCGAGGTCGAATCGAGCAACTTCGGCTGCTATCGCCCGGCGCTGCGTACGCAGCGCTGGCTCGATCGCTGGCGCTGGCTCGAGGGCACCGGCGAGCGCTGGTGGCCGGTGTTCGGCGCGGTCTACCTGGTGGTCGCGGTCAAGCGCGTGCGCGGCATGCGGCTGATCGGCCTGGCCAAGACGCGTGTGCCGGCGCCGCGCGCCGCGCCGGCGGTCGCGACGCACCGCCACCATCGCTCTTCCCCCGAGGGCCGCTGAGACGGCCCGTTCACGCTTTCATCACGCATCTTCATGACACTTCCGATTGCGCGTCCCGCCGTCACGATCTACACCGATGGCGCCTGCAAGGGCAACCCCGGCCCCGGCGGCTGGGGCGCCTGGCTGGTCAGCGGCGACCACGACAAGGAGCTCTTCGGCGGCGAGGCGCAGACCACCAACAACCGCATGGAGCTGATGGCGGTGATCGAGGCGCTGGCCTCGCTCAAGCGCAGCTGCGACGTGAAGCTCTTTCTCGACAGCGAGTACGTGCGCAAGGGCATCACCGAGTGGATCGTCAACTGGAAGCGCCGCGGCTGGCGCACGGCCGACGGCAAACCGGTGAAGAATGTCGAGTTGTGGCAGCGCCTGGATGCGCTGGTGGCACTGCACCGCATCGACTGGCATTGGGTCAAGGGCCATGCGGGCGATCCCGGCAACGAGCGCGCCGACGCGCTGGCCAATCGGGGCGTTCCGCGTCGCGGCTGACGTTGCGGCTGACGTTGCGGCTGATGTGAAGGCATTGTTTCTCCGAGCGCGTGACCGGGCCTTCGGCCCCCGCCCGAGCAGCGCAGAGCGATCGGGCGACGATCGCGGGTTGGCAAAACACTAGAGACATGAAGAAGTTGCATCTGAGCGTGGCCGTTGTCGGCCTGATCGGCCTGTCCGCCGCGGCATGGTGGTGGCAGCACCGCGGCACGGCCTCGCCCGAGACGCCGGTGCCCAATGGCGCGCAGGCCGCGGCGCCCGCGGCCGCGCCCGGCGCGGGTGGGCCGGCGTCGGTCGAGGTGGCCCAGGCGCAGCGCCAAAGCATCACCGACGACACCACCGCGGTCGGCAGCCTGACGGCGCGCCAGGGCGTGGTCGTGCGCCCCGAGGTCAGCGGGCGCATCGTGCAGCTCGGCTTCCAGGACGGCGAGCGCGTGCGCCGCGGCCAGCTGCTGGTGCAGATGGACGACAGCCTGCCGCGCGCCCAGCTCCAGCAGGCCCAGGCCCAGGCCTCGATCGCGCGCACCACGCTGGCCCGCAACAAGGAGCTGGTGGCGCAGAACTTCGTCACGCAAAGCGTGCTCGACCAGGCCCAGTCCAATCTCGAGGTCGCCGAGGCGCAGGTGGCGCTGGCGCGCGCGCAGCTCGAGAAGCTGCGCATCCTGGCGCCGTTCGACGGCGTCGCGGGGATTCGCCGCGTCAACGTCGGCGACTATCTGAAGGACGGCGCCGACATCGTCGCGCTGCAGGATCTGTCGAGCCTGTATGTCGACTTCCGGCTGCCCGAGCGCTTCACCGCGCGCGTGAAGACCGGTCAGGCGGTCGCGCTGCAGTTCGAGGCGATGCCGGGCCAGGACTTCGTCGCGCGCGTCGACGCGCTCGAGCCGGTGATCGATGCCGACGGCCGCTCGCTGGCCGTACGCGCGCGCCTGAACCAGCCGGCCGCGGCCTTGAAGCCCGGCATGTTCGCGCGCGTGCGCCTGGTGCTGGCCGAGCGCAACGCCGCGGTGATGGTGCCCGAGGAGGCGCTGGTGCCGCAGGGCGGCAAGCAGTTCCTCGTCAAGGTGGTCAAGGGCGAGCAGGGCCCGGTGTCGCAGCGGCTCGAGGTCTCCACCGGCCTGCGCCGCGCCGGCAAGGTCGAGATCCTGGCCGGGCTGGAGCATGGCGACACGGTGGTCACCGCGGGCCAGGCCAAGCTGATGCGCGGCGACGGCGTGCCGCTGCAGGTGGTGCAGGTCGGGCCGGCGTCGCCGCCGGCCGCGTCGGGTGCCTCGGCGCCTCGACAGCCCACCTGAGGACGCCGCGATGCAACTCGCTGAAACCTCGATCCGTCGCCCGGTCTTCGCGACCGTGCTGTCGCTGCTGCTGATCCTCGTCGGCGTGGTGTCGTTCAGCCGGCTGACGGTGCGCGAGTACCCGCGCATCGACGAGCCGGTCGTCACGGTCAGCACCAAGCTGGTCGGCGCGTCCAGCGAGGTGATCGAGTCGCAGGTCACCAAGCCGCTCGAGGACTCGCTGGCCGGCATCGACGGGGTCGACATCCTGACCTCGATCTCGCGCTCCGAGCAAAGCCAGATCACGGTGCGCTTCAAGCTCGAGAAGAACCCGGACAACGCCGCGGCCGACGTGCGCGACCGCGTCTCGCGCGTGCGCGGGCGGCTGCCCGACGCGATCGACGAGCCGGTGATCGCCAAGGTCGAGGCCGACGCGACGCCGACGATCTGGCTCGCGTTCTCGGGCGACCAGCTCTCGCCGCTGGACGTGACCGATGTCGTCAACCGCATCGTCAAGCCGCGCCTGCAGACCGTGCCCGGCGTGGCCGACGTGCAGGTCAACGGCGATCGCCAGTACGCGATGCGCGTCTGGCTCGATCCCGACAAGCTCGCCGCCTATCGCCTGACGGTGCAAGACGCCGAGGACGCGATCCGCAAGCAGAACCTCGAGGTGCCGGCTGGGCGCATCGAAAGCCGCCAGCGCGAGTTCACCGTCACCGCGCGCACCGACCTCAACACCGTCGCGCAGTTCTCCGAGATCGCGATCAAGCAGGTCAACGGCTACACCGTTCGCATGCGCGACATCGGCCGCGTCGAGCAGGCCGCCGCCAGCGAGCGCTCGAGCGTGCGGCTGAACGGCGTGCCGGCGGTGTCGATGGGCGTGATCCGCCAGGCCACCGCGAATCCGCTCGAGGTCTCCGACGGCGTGCGCCAGATCATGCCCAGGATCCAGCAGGACCTGCCGCCGGGGCTGAAGGTGCAGGTCGCGAACGACAACTCGGTGTTCATCGCGCGCTCGGTGGAGTCGGTCTATCACACGATCGCGGAAGCCGTCGCGCTGGTCGCGCTGGTGGTGTTCGTGTTCCTGCGCACGATCCGCGCGTCGATCATTCCGCTGGTGACCATTCCGGTGAGCCTGATCGGCGCGTTCGCGCTGATGGCGCTGGCCGGCTTCACGATCAACACGCTGACGCTGCTGGCGCTGGTGCTGGCGATCGGCCTGGTGGTCGACGACGCCATCGTCGTGCTCGAGAACATCTACCGCCACATCGAAGAGGGCGCGACGCCGTTCCAGGCCGCGCTGCAAGGCGGCAAGGAAGTGGGCTTCGCGGTCGTCGCGATGACGCTGACGCTGGCGGCCGTGTATGCGCCGCTGGCCTTCACGCCGGGGCGAACCGGGCGGCTGTTCACCGAGTTCGCGCTGACGCTGGCCGGCGCGGTGCTGGTCTCGGGCTTCGTCGCGCTGACCTTGAGCCCGATGATGTGCAGCAAGCTGCTGCGCCACAACCCGAACCCCAACCGCTTCGACCGCGGCATGGAGGCGGTGCTGGTCGGCATCACGAACGGCTACGAGCGCGTGCTGGCCTGGAGCCTCGCGCGCCGCTGGCTGGTGCTGGCGGTGATGGCCGCGGCCGGCGCGAGCGCCTGGTGGCTGTTCTCGCACATGAAGAGCGAGCTCGCGCCGCTGGAAGACCGCGGCGTGATCTTCACCAGCGTCAGCGGCCCCGATGGCGCGACGCTCGACTACACGCAGCGCTACCTCAACGCGATCTACGACGTCGGCCGCAGCTACGACGAGTTCGACCGCATCTTCGTGGTGGCCGGCAACCCGACGGTGGCGCAAGGCATCGCCTTCCTGCGCGCCAAGGACTGGTCCGAGCGCGACAGGAGCACGCTGCAGATCGCGCGCGAGCTGCAGCCCAAGTTCGCGGCGCTGCCGGGCGTGACGGCCTTTCCGGTCACGCCGCCGTCGCTGGGGCAGGGCTTTCGCGATCGGCCGATCAGCTTCGTGATCGTCACCTCGGACAGCTACGAGAACCTGTCCAAGGTCACGAGCGACTTCTTGAACGAGCTCGCGAAGAATCCGAACATCGTCCAGCCCGACATCGACCTGCGCCTGAACAAGCCCGAGATCTACATCCGCGTCGATCGCGATCGCGCGGCCGATGCCGGCGTCGCGGTCGACCAGGTCGCGCGCACGATCGAGACCATGCTGGGCGGTCGCCAGGTCACGCGCTACAAGCGCGATGCCGACCAGTACGACGTGATCGTGCAGACCGAGCCGACCGGCCGCACGACCCCCGAAGACATCGACAAGCTCTTCGTGCGCGGCCGCGGCGACGCGATGATTCCGCTGGCGGCGCTGGTCAACGTGACCGAGAGCGTCTCGCCGCGCGAGCTGAACCACTTCAACCAGCGCCGCTCGGTGACGATCACCGCCAACCTCGCTCCGGGCTATGCGCTCGGCGAGGCACTGCAGTTCATGGACCAGACCGCGCGCCAGGTGCTGCCGCCGGGCTATTCGAGCGAGCTGGGCGGTGTCTCGCGCGAGTTCCGCTCGTCGAGCGGTTCGCTGGGCCTGGTGTTCGTGCTGGCGCTGCTGTTCATCTTCCTGGTGCTGGCGGCGCAGTTCGAGAGCTTCGTCGATCCGATGGTGATCCTGCTGTCGGTGCCGCTGTCGATGGTCGGCGCGCTGCTGGCGCTGCATCTGACCGGCGGCACGCTCAACGTGTATTCGCAGATCGGCCTGATCACGCTGGTGGGGCTGATCAGCAAGCACGGCATCCTGATCGTCGAGTTCAGCAACCAGCTGCGCCAGCAGGGCAAGTCGACGGTCGAGGCGGTGGTCGAGGCTGCGAGCCTTCGGCTGCGACCGATCCTGATGACGACCGGCGCGATGGTGCTGGGCGCGCTGCCGCTGGCGCTCGCCAAAGGTGCCGGCGCCGAAAGCCGCCAGCAGATCGGCTGGGTCATCGTCGGCGGCATGACGCTGGGCACGCTGTTGACGATCTTCGTCGTGCCGACGGTCTACACCCTGTTCGCGCGCAAGAACGCGCCGGGGCCGATCGAGACGCCGGCAGTGCACCGGCCGTCGGAGCACGCGGCTTAGATCAGGCCGTCGAAGGGCATCACGTCGACGCGTTCGCCGGCTGCGACCGAGCCCTGCTCGTGTCGCAGCACGACGAGGCCGTTGGCCTGCGACATCGAGCGCAGGATGCCCGAGCCCTGCGCGCCGGTGAGGCTCACGTGCCAGTCGCCGTCGGCGCCGCGCACGACGCGCCCGCGCTGGTATTCGGTGCGCCCGGGCTTCTTGCGGATCGTCTCGCTGCTGCGCGCGCTCAGCAGCGCCAGCGGTTCGGGCGTCGCGCCCGACATGCGCAGCAGCGCATCGCGCACGAAGGCGTAGAAGGTCACCATCACCGCGACCGGATTGCCCGGCAGGCCGAACAGCACCGCGGCCTTGGAGCCGGGGCCGTTCGCGTGGATGCGCCCGATCGCCATCGGCCGGCCCGGGCGCATCGCGATGCGCCAGAACGCGACCTCGCCGAGCGCGGCCATGGTCTGCTTGGTGTAGTCGGCCTCGCCGACGCTGACGCCGCCGGAGGTGATCACCGCGTCGGCGCAGTCGGCCGCGGCGCGGAAGGCCGCTTCGAGTGCGGCAGGGTCGTCGCGCACGACGCCCATGTCGATCGCGTCGACGCCCAGGCGCGCGAGCATGCCGTGCAGCGTGTAGCGGTTGCTGTCGTAGACGCAGCCGGCCTCGAGCGGCTCGCCGATCGAGCGCAGCTCGTCGCCGGTGGAGAAGAACGCGACGCGCAGGCGGCGCCGCACCGGAAGTTCGGCGCGGCCGAGCGAGGCGGCGAGGCCGAGATCGGCCGGGCGTATCAGGCGGCCAGCGGCGAGGGCCGCTTCGCCGCGCGCGAGATCCTCGCCGGCGAGCCGACGGTTGTCACCGGTGCGAACCGCGCCGGCCGGCACGATGACGAGGTCGCCATCGAGGCGCGTGAACTCCTGCGGGACCACGGTGTCCAGCCCCGCCGGCATCACCGCGCCGGTCATGATGCGCACGCATTCGCCGCGCGCGACCTCACCGCCTTCGAAGCGCTGGCCGGCCAGCCCGGTGCCGACGATCTTCAGCCGCGTGTCGCCTTCGGCCGCGAGATCGGCGCCGCGCAATGCGAAGCCGTCCATCGCGGAGTTGTCGTGCGAGGGCACGTCGATCGTCGAGACCACGTCGGCTGCCAGCACGCGGCCCAGCGTCGCGCGCAGCGCGATCGACTCGACCGCAGCCACCGGCGTCACGAAGCGCTCGATGAACTCCTGCGCCTTGTCGACCGGCAGCGCGTTCGGGTCGTAGCCGTTGACGCAGGAGGCGATCTGCTCGATCGAGGGGAAGTCGCTCATCGCGGTCACAGCGTCAGCGCCATCTGCGCCTTGTCGTAGTAGGTCTCGCGCCCGCGCGAGTCGACCAGGCGGATCGCGCGCGGCAGCAGCCCATAGCGCTTGAAGCCGGCGCGCTCGTACAGCGACACCACGCCCTCGCTCGACGCGGTGACCGACAGCGTGATCAGCTGCAGCCCCTGCGCCGTGCGCGCCTCGCGCAAACAGGCCTCGACCAGCGCGCTGCCGATGCCGCGATGCGTGTGGCTGGGCAGCACCATCAGTCCGATCAGCCAGGCGATGTGGCGCACCTTGTTGCGCGTCTCGCGCTCGAGCCCGACCGAGCCGACCAGCTTGGAGCCGTCGAATGCGCCGAGCAGGAAGGTGCCGCCCAGCGGCTCGGCGTTGCCGAGCCGGCCGAGATAGCTCTCGGGCGAGCGCCGCACCTCGGTCTCGTGGTCCGAGGTGAAGGCGTCGGGATGCAGGCGCAGCGCTTCGTCGCGCAAGGCCTTGTAGGGCGCGAGATCGGGAGCGGCGAGGCGGCGGATCACGATGCCGTCGAGACCGGATGCGGCTTCGGCCATGTCTAGGTTCTCTGGGCTTCGGCCTGGCGAAGCTCGTCGAGCGTGTTGGCGTTGAAGAAGGCCGCGTCGTCGTCGAAATCGACCTCGACGCAGCGATGCAGGGCGGTCCAGCGATCGATCTTGCGCCCGCCCTCGTGAATGAAGGACACCAGGCTTTCGAGCAGCGAGGTGCGCATCAGACAGAACACCGGCTGCACCTGCGCGCGGCCCTCGGCATCGACGGTGCGCGGCATCGCGATCTCGGCGTCTTGCGCCTCGGCGGCCGCGGCGAGCTTTTCGACCAGATCGAGCGGAAAGGCCGGCGTGTCGCAAGGCACGCTCAGCATCCACGGCGTCTCGCAGCGCTCGAGCCCGGCCAGAAAGCCGGCCAGCGGCCCGGCGAACTCGCCGATGCCTTGCGGATCGGGCCACACCGGAACGCCGAAGCTCTCGTAGGCCGAGAGGTTGCGGTTGGCATTGACCATCACCTCGCCGACCTGGTCGCCCAGGCGCAGCAGCGTGTGCAGCGCCAGCGGCATGCCGCGATAGGGCTGCAGGCCCTTGTCGACGCCGCCCATGCGGCTGCCGCGGCCGCCCGCGAGGATGAGTCCGGTGATCTCGTGTCGGTCCATGGTTTGCGGTTCAGCCGCCGATGTAGCTCATTTCGACGCGGCGCTCGCGCGCCTCGGGCGGCAGCTCGGCGCGGCCGCGCAGCTCGGAGTAGCGATCTTGGCGGCCTTGCCAGATGCGCTCGATCGCGCCGGAGATCTGCAGGTCGCTGATCTGAGGGTCGCGCAGCAGCGCGCGCAGGTCGTGGCCGCGGCTGGCGAACAGGCACAGGTAGAGCTGGCCTTCGGTCGACAGCCGCGCGCGATTGCAGTCGCCGCAGAAGGCCTGCGTGACGCTGGAGATGAAGCCGACCTCGCCGGCGCCATCGGCATAGGCCCAGCGCTCCGCGGTCTCGCCGCTCGCGCTCGGCTCGAGCGGCACCAGCGGGAAGTGCTGCGCGAGCCGCGCGCGCACTTCGGCCGAGGGCAGCACCTCGTCCATGCGCCAGCCGTTGGTGGCGCCGACGTCCATGTATTCGATGAAGCGCAGCGCGATGCCGCTGCCGCGGAAATGGCGCGCCAGCGGCACGATCTCGGCGTCGTTGGTGCCGCGCTTGACGACCATGTTGACCTTGATCGGCGCCAGGCCCGCGGCCTGCGCGGCCTCGATGCCGGCCAGCACGTCGGCGACCGGGAAGTCGACGTCGTTCATGCGGCGAAAGACCGCGTCGTCGAGCGCGTCGAGGCTCACGGTCACGCGCTGCAGGCCGGCGTCGCGCAGGCTCTTGGCCTTGCGCACGAGCAGCGAGGCGTTGGTGGTCAGCGTGATGTCCAGCGGCTCGCCCTCGGGCGTGCGCAGCGCGGCGAGCATCTCGATCAGCCGCTCGATGTTCTTGCGCAGCAGCGGCTCGCCGCCGGTCAGGCGCAGCTTGCGCACGCCATGCGCGACGAACAGCCTGGCCAGCCGCGTGATCTCCTCGAAGCTCAGCAGCTCGGCATGCGGCAGGAAGTGGTGGTTCTTGTCGAACACTTCCTTGGGCATGCAGTAGCTGCAGCGGAAGTTGCAGCGATCGGTCACCGAGATGCGCAAATCGCGCAGCTCACGCCCGCGCGCGTCGACGACGCGCCCGCTCGGCGCGAGGGGATCGAGTGGGATTGCGGGTCGTTGGCGCTGCGCCGTGCGCACGTCGATCAACGGGATGCTGCGTTCCGCCATGCGCCGATTGTGCCGCGCGCGGCGGGTCGCTCCGTCGTCGTGACGACAAGGCCCTGATCGGGCGCAAGGCGGGGCGCGTTGGACCGGCTCAGCCGGTCACTGCAGGGCCGAAGTGGCCGGCGAGATCGACGTGGACAGCGTCGGCTCGGAGGCCGACGGCGATGCCGTGAACGGCACCAGCGGCACGCCCGGTGCCAGCGTCTCGGGGATCACGACCGTGCCCTCGGGCGCGCGGCGCGCGCCGTTGTAGCGCTTGGCCCAGTAGGCCGCGCGCATGTCTTCGACGCGCACCAGCCCGCCGGTGCGCGGCGCGTGGATGAACTTGCCGTCGCCGACATAGATGCCCACATGCGAGAAGGCGCTGCGCAGCGTGTTGAAGAACACCAGGTCACCGGGGCGCAACTCCTCGCGCTTGACGTTCAACAGCCCGGGCGCCTTGGCCTGCTCCTGCGAGCGGCGCGGCAGCACCAGCCCCAGGCTGGACTCGAACACGTGGCGCGTGAAGCCGCTGCAATCGAAGCCCTGCTCGACGCTCTGGCCGCCGCGCTTGTAGGGCACGCCGAGGAAGTTCATCGCACGCAGCACCATGTCGGAGGCGACGTCCGAGGCGCTGGAGGCGAACTGCGAGGCCGCCGCGCTGCCGCGCTCGATCAGGCCGCGCTCGCGCAGCATGTTGGCCATCGGGTCGCTGGCCGCGCCGTCAGCGGGCTGCGGCAACGCGAAGGCCGGCACAACCGCCGCGGCCAGGACGATCGCGACCAGGGTCGCAATGCGGCGGGCAGGGCGGACGAACATGGGCATGGGGCCGGAGACTATAGAGGCCGTGGAGGTGCGTCAAGGAAAAAAACATAGTGTTATCAATGACTTGGCGCAAGGTTTGACGCTGCGCCGAGGCTTTGGCGTCAGGGCAGCGTCAGTGCCAGCGCCTGGAATAGAGCGAACAAGTACGAACGACCGCCCTCAGGAGACAAGGCATGCAGTACGAGGACTTCTATCGCCGCTCGGTCGACGAGCCCGAGGCCTTCTGGGCCGAACAGGCCAAGGCGATCGACTGGCAGCGGCCGTTCGACCGCGTGCTCGACGACAGCCGCGCGCCCTTCGCGCACTGGTTCGTCGGCGGCACGACCAACCTGTGCCACAACGCGATCGACCGCCATCTCGCCGCACGCGGCGACCAGAAGGCGATGGTCTGGGTCTCGACCGAGGTCGATCGCGAGCAGGCCTATACCTACCGCGAGCTGCATGCCGAGGTGCAGCGCATGGCGGCGATCCTGCTCGCGCAAGGCGTCGGCCAGGGCGATCGGGTGCTGATCTACATGCCGATGATTCCCGAGGCGGTGTTCGCGATGCTGGCGTGCGCGCGCATCGGCGCGATCCACTCGGTGGTGTTCGGCGGCTTCGCCAGCGTGAGCCTGGCCACGCGCATCGACGACGCCCAGCCCAAGCTGGTCGTCAGCGCCGACGCCGGCTCGCGCGGCGGCAAGGTGGTGGCCTACAAGCCGCTGCTCGACGAGGCGATCCGCCTGGCCGCGCACAAGCCCGAGCGCGTGCTGCTGGTCGATCGCGGCCTGAGCCCGATGGAGCGCGTTGCGGGCCGCGACATCGACTACGCGCCGCTGCGCGAGCAGCACAAGGATGCGAGCGTGCCGGTGGCCTGGCTCGAGTCGGCCACGCCGAGCTACACGATCTACACCAGCGGCACGACCGGCAAGCCCAAGGGCGTGCAGCGCGACACCGGCGGCTATGCGGTCGCGCTGGCGGCGAGCATGCGCAACATCTTTCGCTGCGAGCCGGGCGAAACCTACTTCTGCACCAGCGACATCGGCTGGGTGGTCGGCCACTGCTACATCGTCTACGGGCCGCTGATCCACGGCATGACGACCATCCTCTACGAAGGTCTGCCGATCCGCCCGGACGCCGGCATCTGGTGGAGCCTGGTCGAGAAGTACAAGGCCACCGCGATGTTCAGCTCGCCGACCGCGGTGAGGGTGCTGAAGAAGCACGATCCCTCGTTCCTCACGCGCTACGACCTGAGCTCGCTGCGCGGCCTCTACCTCGCCGGCGAGCCGCTCGACGAGCCGACCGCGGCCTGGATTTCCGAGGGCATCGGCCGCCCGATCATCGACAACTACTGGCAGACCGAATCCGGCTGGCCGATCCTCACGCTGGGCAACGGCGTGCCGGGCACCGAGCCCAAGCAGCCGAAGTTCGGCAGCCCGGGTGTTCCGATGTACGGCTTCAAGGTCAAGCTGGTCGACGAGAACACCGGCGCCGACCTGACCGAGCCCAACCAGAAGGGCGTGGTGGTGATCGAGTCGCCGACGCCGCCGGGCTTCATGCAGACGGTCTGGCGCGACGACGCGCGCTTCGTGAAGACCTACTGGTCGACGGTGCCGGGCCGGCAGGTCTACAGCACCTTCGACTGGGGCATCCGCGACGCCGACGGCTACTACTTCATCCTCGGGCGCACCGACGACGTGATCAACGTCGCGGGCCATCGCCTGGGCACGCGCGAGATCGAGGAAGCGATCTCCAGCCATCCGGCAATCGCCGAGGTCGCCGTGGTCGGCGTGGCCGACTCACTGAAAGGCCAGGTGGCGATGGCCTTCGCGGTGCTGAAGGACGCCAACGCGGCAGCCAACGAGGCCGATGCGCTGCGGCTCGAGGGCGAGGTGATGAAGCGCGTCGACGAGACGCTGGGCGCGGTCGCGCGGCCGGCGCGGGTGCGCTTCGTCACGCTGCTGCCCAAGACGCGCTCGGGCAAGCTGCTGCGCCGCGCGATCCAGGCGGTGTGCGAGAAGCGCGATCCGGGGGATCTGACGACGATCGAGGATCCGACCGCGCTGCAGCAGATCCGCGAGATGCTCGGCTAAAGGCTCAGCTGGCGCGGCGGATGGTGGCCAGCAGCGCGCCGGCCACCACGAACAGCCCGCCGAACACGCGGTTCATGATCTTCAGCTGCCGCACCGACTTCAGTGCGCGCAGCACGCGCGACGCGAGCGCCGTGTAGAAGCCCATCACGACCAGGTCGGTGAAGCCCAGCGTCGCGCCGATCACCAGGTACTGCGGCAGCAGCGGCTCGGCGAGGTTCAGGAACTGCGGCACCACCGCCAGCAGGAACACCGTTCCCTTGGGGTTCACGGCGTTGATCGCCCAGCCGCGCGCGACGCGTGCGCCGAAGCTGGCCTTGGCCGCGCCGGCCTCGTCGGCCGTCGCCAGCGGCACGGCCGGCGCGCGCCATTGCTTGACGCCCAGCCAGATCAGGTAGGCCACGCCCAGCCACTTGACCAGCGCGAACGCGGTCGACGAGGTCGCGATCAGCGCGCCGAGGCCGGCGCCGACCAGCAACACCTGGGTCCAGATGCCGAGCACCAGGCCCAGCGTGACGACATAGCCGCGCGCGAAGCCGTGATTGAGGCCGGCGCTCATCGCTGCCACGGCACCCGCGCCGGGGGAAATCGAGATCGCCCACGAGGCGGCGAAAAAGGTCAGCCAGACCGAGAGTTCCATCACGTTCCCCTGCGCCGGCGCGTGGCGCGTACAAACCGTTACCAGGCCGCGTCCCGCGGCCGCGCGAATGCTACGGCAGCATGCCGCCCGGCGCGCGCGCGAGGCCATTCATGGCGGCCTCAAGTTGAGCCGCGCGATGCCGACAACCCTGGGGACGACGACCGCGAACGGCGGATGTCTCAGATTCCGAGCCATGAGCGAAACCCTCGACATCGAAGTACGCCACCTCCGCGTCGGACTGCATGTGCAGCTCGACCTGGGATGGATGGCGCACCCGTTTCCGCTGAACAGCTTTCGACTCGGCTCGACCGAGCAGATCGAGACGCTGCGCGGGCTGGGTTTGGCGCGGGTGCGCGTGGTGCCTTCGCGCAGCCTGCCGGCCGCGCTGCAGGCGCTGGTCGATGCCGGCGTGATCGAGGCGGACGACGCGCCCGAGCACGTGACGCGGGCGCGCACGGCGGTGGCGACCACGCCGCCCGCCGATCCGGCGCTCGATGCGCTCGAACAGGAACGCCAGCGCCGACGCGCGCAGGCCGCCGCCGAACAGGATTGCCTGGCCACCGCCGAGCGCGCCTACGCCGAAGCCGGCCGCGGACTGCGCCGCTGCTTCGAGCTGGTGCGCAGCCAGCCCCATGCCGCGCGCGAGCAGTGCGAGGCCCAGGTGCGCGACTACCTCGACCTCGTGCTGGGCGCGCAGGAAATGGCGATCCGCCTGCTCGGCGAAGGCGCGGGCGATCGCGCCTCGATGCATGCGATCAACGTGACCGTGATCTCGTTGCTGCTCGGCAAGGCCATGGGCCTGCCCGACGAGACGATGCAGGAACTCGGCGTCGGCGCGATGCTGCACGACGTGGGCAAGCTCGACCTGCCCGAGCGCGTGCGCTGGCTCGACCCGACCACCGCACTGGTGCCGGTGCACGAGCGCCAGTACTACCAGGAACATGTGGCGCTGGGCGTCGTGATCGGCAAGCAGATGACGCTGTCGCCGGGGGCGATGCTGGTGCTCGCGCAGCACCACGAGCTGAGCGACGGCAGCGGCTTTCCGCTCAAGCTCGGCGGCGAGCGCATCAGCCTGCCGGCGCGCATCGTCGCGCTGGTCAACCGCTACGACAACCTGTGCAACCCGGCCAGCCCGGCCCATGCGTACACGCCGCACGAGGCGCTGTCGCTGATGTATGCGCAGATGAAGCCGCAGTTCGACTCGGCGGTGTTCGCCGCCTTCGTTCGCATGATGGGCGTCTATCCGCCAGGCTCGGTGGTGCAGCTCAGCGACGACCGCTATGCGCTCGTGACGACCGTCAACTCGAGCCGCCCGCTGAAGCCGCGCGTGCTGGTGCACGAGCCGCGCGCCGGGCGCGACGTCGCGCTGACGGTCGACCTCGAATCGACGCCGGGCCTGAGCATTCGCCGCAGCATGAAGCCGCAGCACCTGCCGCGCGCCGCGCTCGACGTCCTGTCGCCGCGCCCGCGCGTGTGCTACTTCTTCGAACGCGCCCGCGAGCTCGAATACGCCGCCGCCGACGCCAGGCTGCGCAAGGAGGTCGCGTGATGTCGCACGACACTCCCATGATCAGCGCCGCCGACGCGTTCACCGGCTGGCAGCCCTGGCTCGACGGCCTGCTCGACGCCGTGTGCGTGATCGACGCCGCATCGCTGCGCGTGATCGCGGCCAATGCCGCCGCGGTCGCGCTCTACGGCCGCGAGCACGAGGCCCTGATCGGACAGCGCGTCGCCGACATCGCCGCGACGCCCGAGGACGAGGCGTTCTGGGCCGGCGTCGCGACCGGCGACGACGCGCCGCTGCATTCCGAAAGCTGGATCGCGCAGACCGACGGGCGCCTGGTGCCGGTCGATCGCCGCGCGAGCCGCATCACGCTGCCCGACGCCACCGGCGCCTGGCTGCTGGTGTTGCGCGACCTGACCGACGAGCGCGCCGCCGAAGGCGAGCTCGAGAAGCTGGTGGCCGAGCTGCGCGCGACGCTGGAATCGACCGCCGACGGCCTGCTGGTCACCGACCTGCACGGCGCGATCCGCGGCTGCAACCAGCTCTTCACCGATCTGTGGAACCTGCCGATCGAGCTCCTGACCGAGCGCGACGACGCCGCCGTGCATGCGTGGATGCATGCGCAGGTCGCCGACGAGCATGCCTACACCGCGCAGCTCGACGCGATCGAGCGCGAGCCGCTGCGTCGCGCCTGCGACCTGCTGGTGCTGCGCAACGGCCGCGTGCTCGAGCGCGTGGCGCTGCCGCAGTACGGTCGCGGCCAGCCGATCGGCCATGTCTATTCGTTTCGCGACATCACCGAGCGCCTCGCCAGCGCCGCGCGCCAGCAGCTCGCGACGCAGGTGTTCGAGTCCAGCCTCGACGCGATCTTCGTCACCGACGGCGCGCTGAAGCTGGTCGAGGTCAATGCCGGCTGCGAGCGCCTGATGGGTCGCTCGCGCGCCGAGCTGCTCGGCATGGGCGTCGCGCAGCTGGTCTTCCACCCGAGCGACGAGGGCTGGTTCGAGCGCATCTCGCAGCGCCTGCACACGCAGGGCTTCTGGGAAGGCGAGCTGTGGCATCGCCGGCCCGATGGCAGCACCCTGCCGGGCCATGTCTCGCTGGTCAAGGTCGCCGCGCCGGACGATTCGGTGGTCGGGCCGGCGCTGCCGGGCGAGCGCTGCGTCGGCTTCTTCCGCGACCTGTCGGACACCGTCGCCGCGCACCAGCGCATCCAGGAGCTGGCTTTCAACGATGCGCTGACCGGCCTGCCCAACCGCGTGCTGCTGGCCGAGCGCGTCGAGTTCGCGCTGGCGATGGCCAAGCGCGACAACAGCAGCTTCGCGCTGCTGTTCCTCGACCTCGACCGCTTCAAGCACATCAACGATTCGCTCGGCCACCTGTTCGGCGACCGCGTGCTGGTCGATGTGGCCGAGCGGCTCAAGAGCTGCGTGCGCCAGGTCGACACCGTCGCGCGCCTGGGCGGCGACGAGTTCGTGATGCTGGTCCACCATGCCGACGCGCAAGGCGCCGAGGCCACCGCGCGGCGCGTGCTCGATGCGCTGGCGCGCCCGTTCGAGCTCGAGGGCATGGCCTTCAGCGTGACCTCGAGCATCGGCATCGCGCTGTATCCGCACGACGGCCTGACGCTCAACGATCTGATCAAGAACGCCGACGCGGCGATGTACCGCGTCAAGGAGCGCGGTCGCGCGGGCTTTCGCTTCTATCAGCGGCAGATGAACGTCGACCTGCTGGCGCGCATGAAGCTCGACCACGCGATGCGCCTGGCGCTCGAGCAGGGCCACTTCGTGCTGCACTACCAGCCGCAGATCGACCTCAACAGCTCGGCGGTGGTCGGCGCCGAGGCGCTGTTGCGCTGGCAGGATCCGGAGCTGGGCAACGTGCCGCCGTCGGAGTTCATCCCGGTGGCAGAGGAGACCGGCTTCATCGTCGCGCTCGGCGACTGGGTGCTGTCGCAGGCGGTCGAGCGCGCGGCCGCGTGGCATGCGGCCGGCCATGCGCTCACGGTCGCGGTCAACGTCTCGGCGCTGCAGTTCCAGCAGGCGGACTTCGTCTCGCGCGTCGCGCAGGCGCTCGACAACGCCGGCCTGCCGGCCGCGCATCTCGAGCTCGAGTTGACCGAGTCGATCCTGCTCAAGGATGCCGACGAGGCGCTGCAGCGGCTGACCGCGCTCGACCGCCTCGGCGTGCGACTGGCGATCGACGACTTCGGCACCGGCTACTCGAGCCTGGGCTACCTGAAGCGCATCCCGATCCGCAAGCTCAAGATCGACCGCAGCTTCGTCAAGGGCCTGCCCGGCGACGAGAGCGACGCGGCGATCGCGACCGCGGTGATCCAGCTCGCGCGCGCGCTGCGCCTGCGCGTGATCGCCGAGGGCGTCGAGACGCCGCGCCAGCGCGAGTTCCTGCGCGAGGCCGGCTGCGACGAGTTCCAGGGCTTCCTGGTCTCGCCGGCGGTGTCGCCCGACGAGTTCCTGAAGCTGGTGGCGCGTCCGCGCAGCGGCGTGCGCGTCGTCGCGGCCGAGATCAGGTAGTCGGGGCCGGGCCGACGGTCCGGTACAGCGCGCGCACCAGATCCGACTCGGTGATCATGCCGACGAGGCGCTTGTCCTCGTCGATGATCGGCAGGTGGTGGTGGCCGCCCGCCGAGAACAGCGGCACGAGCTCGGCCAGATGCTGCTGCTCGCGCGCGATGCGCACCTCGCGCGTCATGATCTGGCCGATCACTTCGGGGCGGTCGGAGTGCGACGCGCCGCTGCGGCGCAGGAACTCGCGCACACGCTCGCCAAGGCGCTGCGGCTCGTCGAGGCGCGCATGGCGCATGAAGTCGGCCAGCGTCACGATGCCGACGATGCGCCGCGCGCGATCGACCACCGGCAGTGCCTTGATGCGGTGCTCGCGCATCAGCGTCCAGGCTTCGCCGAGCGGCGTGCCGAAGTGCACCGAGAGGGGATCGCGCGTCATCACGTCGGCGCAGCGCAGTTCGCCGAACTGGCGCTGGTAGGCAGCGGCTTCGGCGTGGTGCAGCAGCGCCTCGAGATCGTCGCGGCTGACGTCGAGCACCTGGTTGTAATGGGCCAGCGCGGCATCGAGGTCGGCGGCGCTGAAGCGCGCGGGCGTGTCGGGCAATGCGTGGCGGCGTTGTGCATGCGGATAGCGCCGGCCGGTGAGGCTGTTGTAGAGCACGCCGGCAAGCACCAGCAGTACCGAATCGAACAGCACCGGAAAGAACGCGAAGCTCCAGGTCGCGCCGCTCAGCGCGGCGAGCAACGCGCTCGCGCCACCAGGCGGATGCAGGCAGCGCAGCGCGAACATCAGCGCGATCGCGATCGCCACCGCGGCGGCGCCGGCCGCGGCGAGGTCGGGGATCCAGGCCGCGCACAACGCGCCGACCAGGGCCGACACGGTGTTGCCGCCGATGACCGCCCAGGGCTGGGCGAGCGGGCTGGCCGGCAGCGCGAACACCAGCACCGCGCTGGCGCCGATCGGCGCGACCAGCCAGGGCGCCGCGCCGGCATTGCCGATCCACCAGCGCGCGATCAGGCCGGTCAGCACGATGCCCAGTCCGGCGCCGGCCAGCGCGCGCCAGCGCTCGCGGGCATCGACCTGCACCGGTGCGGGCAGGAAGGCGGCAAGAAACGGGGCGATCCGGGCGGCCATGGCTTGGGCTGAGGGCGAAGTCGGCCGCGAGGGTATCAATGCGCGGCGGCTGGAAATCGCACTGCAAATACTGTATAAAAACACAGTCATCAAGCCGTTCGCAGTCCAGCATGAGCCTTCCACCGCCACCGCCGATCAAAGGCCGCGGCACGCCGATCCGCATCGCCCATCGTTTCGAGCGCGACGAGCGCGAGGCCGAGGACGATGGCTGGGGATCGCTGGAACTGCAGTGCGCCGATCGCGACGAGCGCGCGCCCGTGCTCACCCAGGTGATCGACGAGCAGGCGCGCAGCGTGATCTCGCGCAACGACTCGCCCGACATCCCGTTCGACCAGGCCATCAATCCCTACCGCGGCTGCGAGCACGGCTGCAGCTATTGCTACGCGCGCCCGACGCACAGCTACCTGAATCTCTCGCCGGGCATCGACTTCGAGACACGCATAGTCGCCAAGACCAATGTCGCCGAACGGCTGCGTGCCGAGCTCGCCAAGCCGGGCCATCAGCCGACGCCGATCAACATCGGCTCGGCGACCGACTGCTACCAGCCGCTCGAGCGAAAGCTGGGGCTGACGCGCGCGATCCTCGAGGTGCTGACGGCCTGTCGGCATCCGTTCACGATCGTCACCAAGTCGGCCGGCATCGAGCGCGACCTCGACCTGATCGGCCCGGCCGCGCGGCGCGGCGAGGCGCTGGTGTTCGTCAGCATCACCTCGCTCGACAGCGCGCTGGCACGCCGGCTCGAACCGCGCGCGGCCGCGCCGCATCGGCGGCTGCAGGCGGTCAAGCGCCTGAGCGAGGCGGGCGTGCCGGTCGGCGTGAACGTGGCGCCGATCATCCCCTTTCTCAACGAGCCGGAGATCGAGCGCATCGCCGAGGCGGCGGCCGAGGCGGGCGCGACCTCGCTGCACTACACGGTGCTGCGTCTGCCATGGGAGGTGGCGCCGCTGTTCAAGCAGTGGCTGCAAGACCATGTGCCCGACCGCGCCGAACGCATCATGGCGCGCGTGCAGGACATGCGCGGCGGCAAGGACTACGACGCCGATTTCAAGCACCGCATGCGCGGCGCGGGGCTGTGGGCCGACCTGATCCGCCAGCGCATCGACAAGGCCGCGGCGCGCTTCGGGCTGGCGCGCTCGACCTCAGGGCTGTCGAGCGCGCACTTCACGGCGCCGCGCGACGACGACCGACAGCAGCTGCTGTTCTGAAGCCGTAGTGCAGCGCTGCGCTGACGGTCCAGCAGATCCACGCGGTCCACAGCGTGTGGCTCGCGTAGTGGGCGCCGCGCATCATCTGCGCCAGACCGAACACGAAGCCGAGCACCAGCACGCTGGCGAGCAGCGCGCGCGCACGTGCCACTCGAACATCGCGCCAGACGAACCACGAGCCGAGGAAGGCAAGCGCGCCGGACGCATGACCCGACGGAAAGCAGTGCCCTGAGCCCCCGTCGGCGACACCGAAGCGCCAGTGCGAGACGTAGTGCGCCGCGCCGCCGAACTCGGCCAGCGACCAGGGGCAGCTGGTTGCGCTGGCCTGCTTGAGCAGCGGGATCAGCGCCAGGCACAGCGCGGTCGAGATGAACCACTGCAGGCGCGCTCGCGCATCGAGCGCGCGCACGCGCCACGGGCCCCAGCAAGCCAGCAGCAGCCAGACGAACAGCAGCACGCTGAGCCAGTAGCCGCCGCGGTGCATCAGGCCGCTGGTGAACCAGTGGTCGCGCCACGTGAAGCCCGTGGGGCTGCCGAACAGGCGCACGAGGACCAGGTCAAGGCCGCTCGCATCCCACAACAGCAGCGCGACGAGGGTGAAGGCGGTGATCGCGAGATCGGCTTGCAGGCGCGTCAACGCGGCGCGCGGCGCCGCATCAGCCGGCCGCGCGGCAACGGGAGATGGCATCGAGATCCTGGCGGTACTCGCCGGCGCGCACGCCGGCCAGGCCCATGGTGGTGTGGAACAGGTTGTCGTGGCTCAGGGGCGCGTCGCGCAGGCCGGCCATGCATGAGTCGTCGATGCGCAGCGCGCGCTTCGCGCCCGCGCCCATCCACAGCAGCATCGGCACGTGGGTCTGCGCCTTCGGTGCGATCGCGTAGGGCACGCCGTGCAGGTACAGACCGTTCTCGCCGAGCGACTCGCCGTGGTCGGAGACATAGAGCATCGCGGTCGACCAGGCGGCTTCGCGTGCCTTGAGCCAGTCGATCGCCTGCGCGAGCACGTGGTCGGTGTAGGCGATGGAGTTGTCGTAGGCATTGACCAGGGACTGCGCCGGGCAGTCCTGCAGCACGTTGCTGCTGCACTCGGGCATGAAGGGCTTGCGCTCGGCGGGCGATCGCGCCGCATAGGCAGGGCCGTGGCTGCCCATCTGGTGCAGCACGACGACGACGCCACGCGCGCGGCGTTGCGGGTCGAGCGCCGCGATGCGTGCGTCGAGGTCGTAGAGCAAAGCCTCGTCGAGGCATTCGCCGCCGTTGCACAGCGCGGTCGGCGGGGCCAGCTGGCCCGGCGCCGGGTCGGTGGTCGAGGCGTGCGGCACGCGCGCGCAGATGCCCTTGCAGCCCGACTGGTTGTCCAGCCAGAGCACGGCGAGGCCGGCGCGCTGCAGCAGGTCGAGCAAGGTCTCGCTGTCCTGCTTGCGATCGAGGAAGGCTTCGCGGCCGAGCGGCGAGAACATGCACGGCAGCGAGGCCGCGGTGCTCGTGCCGCACGAGCTCACCTGCCGCAGGCTGAGCAGCCCTTCGACGCGCGACAGCTGCGGGTTGGTTGCGCGCTCGTAGCCATTGAGCGCGAAGTGATCGGCGCGCGCCGTCTCGCCGACGACCAGCAGCACCAGCGGCGGCCTCGCGTCGGCCGGCCGTGCGACAAGCTTCGCATCGAGGCCGATCGGGCGCAGCGGCTGCGATCGTGCCTGCGCGCCCCAGGCCACCTTGCCGAGCGCGTAGACGCTGTTGAGCGGATTGACGAGGTAGCGCAGCTCCTTGTGATTGCGCATCGTGCCCGACAGTGTCTGGAAGTTCGTATAGCCGACCGCGATGGCCGCGATCACCAAGGCCGCGGCCGCGCCCGCGCGCACCAGCACTCGAGTGGCGTAACGGCCGCGCGGCGCGCGCAGCGGCTGGCGCCAAAGCCACAGTGCCGGCACGACGGCCAGCGCGAACACGGTCAACGCCAGCTGCCAGCTCAACAGGTCGCGCGTCTCGTGCAGATCGGTCTGCAGCACGTTGACCATCATGGTCGGGTCGATCACGACACCGTAGCTGCTCATGAAGTAGGCGCCGAACGCGGCGACGAGCAGGAACAACGTGATCGCCGGGCGCACCGTGCGTGCCGCGGACAGCGGCAGCAGCACCAGGGCGGTCAATGCCGCGACGATGAGGAACATCGAGCCGCCGAACACCAGCGCGCGCAGGCCGTGCATTTCGGGCAGCGCGGCCAGCGCATGCCACAGCGGCCAGTTCGAGGCGGCTGCGATCCAGATGCCGGCGAGGATGACGAGGGTGACGGGGTGCCAGTCGCGCCGCGTGGCGGAAGGCGCGCGACCCGAACGGGCCGCGGAGGTGATTGAAGCCATCGGCCGATGCTGGCCGCGGCGAATTAGTTCGCCATTAAGTTCGAAGGGCGGGGCAGGCCTTGCGACCTGCGCCCGCCCTTCGGCGTATCGGCTTCGAAGCGCTTACTTGAACAGGTCCTTGACGCGATCGGCCCAGGTCTTTGCATTGGGCGAATGCTTCTCGCCGCCCTTCTCCAGCGACTCGTCGAGTTCGCGCAGCAGCTTGCGCTGGTACTCGGTGAGCTTGACCGGCGTTTCGACCGTCACGTGGCAGTACAGGTCGCCCGGATAGCTCGCGCGCACGCCCTTGATGCCCTTGCCGCGCAAGCGGAAGGTCTTGCCGTGCTGCGTGCCCTCGGGCAGCTCGATCTCGGCCTTGCCGGCCAGCGTGGGCACGTCGATCGCGCCGCCCAGCGCCGCGGTCGCGAAGCTGATCGGCACCGAGCAATGCAGGTCGTCGCCGTCGCGCTCGAAGATGTCGTGCGGCTTGATGCGGATCTCGATGTACAGGTCGCCCGGCGGGCCGCCGTTGGTGCCCGGCTCGCCGTTGCCGGCCGACCGGATGCGCATGCCCTCGCCGATGCCGGCCGGGATCTTGACCTCGAGCGTCTTCTGCTTCTTGGTGCGGCCCGCGCCGTTGCAGGTGGGGCAGGGCTCGGGAATGATCTTGCCGCTGCCATGGCAGTGCGGGCAGGTCTGCTGGATCGAGAAGAAGCCCTGGCGCATGTGCACCGTGCCCTGACCATGGCAGGTCGGGCAGGGCTTGGCGCTGGTGCCGGGCTTGGCGCCGCTGCCGCTGCAGGTCGCGCAGTTCTCCCAGCTCGGGATGCGGATCTGCGTTTCCTTGCCGTGCGCGGCCTCCTCGAGCGTGATCTCCATCTGGTAGCTGAGATCGCCGCCTCGATAGACCTGCGGGCCGCCGGGGCGGCGCCCGCCCTGTCCGAAGATGTCGCCGAAGATGTCGCCGAAGGCCTCGGCGAAACCGCCATAGCCTTCCGCGCCCGGGCCGCCGGGACGGAAACCGCCGGCATTCGGGTCCACGCCGGCGTGACCGTACTGGTCGTACGCGCTGCGCTTGGCGGCGTCGGAGAGAACCTCGTAGGCCTCCTTGGCTTCCTTGAACTTCTCCTCAGCGGCCTTGGCCCCGTCGCCCTGGTTGCGATCGGGGTGGTGCTTCATGGCCAGCTTGCGGTAGGCCTTCTTGATGTCGTCGTCGGACGCGTTCTTCGCGGTGCCGAGGATTTCGTAGTAATCGCGCTTTGCCATTTGTCGGGCCTTCAACGAGCAAGCCCCTGCGTGCTTGCGCGCGCAGGGGTGACTTGCAAGAAGGAGGGCGTCACCGCCGTCCTCGCCTGTGGAGCCTTGCCTCGATTACTTCTGGTCCTTGACTTCCTTGAAGTCGGCATCGACGACGTTGTCGTCGGCCGGCTTCGCGCCCGGCGCCGGGCCGGCCTCGGGGGCCGCGCCCGCAGCCTGCTGGGCCGCCTGCGCCTCGGCGTAGACCTTCTCGCCGAGCTTCTGGCTGGCTTGCATCAGGGCCTCGGTCTTGGCGTCGATCGCGGCCTTGTCGTCGGCCTTGATCGCTTCCTCGACGTCCTTGATGGCGGCCTCGATCTTTTCCTTCTCGGCGGCGTCGAGCTTCTCGCCATGCTCGCCGAGCGACTTGCGCACCGAGTGGACCATCGCGTCGGCCTGGTTCTTGGCCTGCACGAGCTCGACCTTCTTCTTGTCTTCCTCGGCGTTGAGCTCGGCGTCCTTCACCATCTTCTGGATCTCGTCCTCGCTGAGGCCCGAGTTCGCCTTGATGGTGATCTTGTTTTCCTTGCCGGTGGCCTTGTCCTTCGCGCCGACGTGCAGGATGCCGTTGGCGTCGATGTCGAAGGTGACCTCGATCTGCGGCATGCCGCGCGGCGCCGGCGCGATGCCTTCGAGGTTGAACTCGCCGAGCATCTTGTTGCCCGCGGCCAGCTCGCGCTCGCCCTGGAAGACCTTGATCGTCACGGCCGGCTGGTTGTCGTCGGCGGTCGAGAAGACCTGCGAGAACTTGGTCGGGATGGTCGTGTTCTTCGAGATCATCTTGGTCATCACGCCGCCCAGCGTCTCGATGCCCAGCGACAGCGGAGTCACGTCGAGCAGCAGCACGTCCTTGCGGTCGCCGCCCAGCACCTGGCCCTGGATCGCCGCGCCGACGGCGACGGCTTCGTCAGGGTTGACGTCCTTGCGCGGCTCCTTGCCGAAGAACTCCTTGACCTTCTCCTGCACCTTGGGCATGCGGGTCATGCCGCCGACCAGGATGACGTCGTCGATCTCGGTGACCTTGACGCCGGCATCCTTGATCGCGATGCGGCAGGGCTCGATCGTGCGCTCGACCAGGTCCTCGACCAGGGCTTCGAGCTTGGCGCGCGTGAGCTTGATGTTCAGGTGCTTCGGGCCGGTCGCGTCGGCCGTGATGTACGGCAGGTTCACGTCGGTCTGCGACGAGTTCGACAGCTCGATCTTGGCCTTCTCCGCAGCCTCCTTCAGGCGCTGCAGCGCGAGCACGTCGTTCTTCAGGTCGACGCCTTGTTCCTTTTTGAACTCGGTGACGATGTAGTCGATGATGCGCTGGTCGAAGTCTTCGCCGCCCAGGAAGGTGTCGCCGTTGGTCGAGAGCACTTCGAACTGCATCTCGCCGTCGACATCGGCGATCTCGATGATCGAGATGTCGAAGGTGCCGCCGCCGAGGTCATAGACGGCGATCTTGCGGTCGCCCTTGCCGTGCTTGTCGAGGCCGAAGGCGAGCGCCGCCGCGGTCGGCTCGTTGATGATGCGCTTGACGTCCAGGCCCGCGATGCGACCGGCGTCCTTGGTGGCCTGGCGCTGGCTGTCGTTGAAGTAGGCCGGCACCGTGATCACGGCCTCGGTGACTTCTTCGCCGAGGTAGTCCTCGGCGGTCTTCTTCATCTTGCGCAGCACTTCGGCGCTGATCTGCGGCGGCGCGAGCTTGCGGCCGCGCTCTTCGATCCAGGCATCGCCGTTGTCGGCCGCGACGATCTTGTAGGGCATCAGGTCGATGTCCTTTTGCACTTCCTTCTCGTGGTGCTTGCGCCCGATCAGGCGCTTGACGGCGTAGAAGGTGTGCTTGGGATTCGTGACGGCCTGGCGCTTGGCCGAAGCGCCGACGAGGACTTCACCGTCCTCCTGGTACGCAATGATCGACGGGGTGGTTCGAGCTCCCTCCGAGTTCTCGATCACCTTCGTGGTGTTGCCTTCCATGATGGCCACGCACGAGTTCGTGGTGCCGAGGTCGATGCCGATGATCTTGCCCATCTTGTGTGCTCCTGAATGCGGTGTTCGCTTGTGTTCGAGTTGTGGATAACTTGCCGGCTTTCAAGGTCGGCCGGCTGGCAAATTGGGGATTACTTCGGTGCCGAGACGGTCACCAGCGCCGGGCGCAGCACGCGGTCGGCGATCAGGTAGCCCTTTTGCAGCACCACGACGACGGTGTTGGCCTCCTGGTCGGCCGGGACCATCGAGATGGCCTGGTGCTGGTGCGGGTCGAACTTGGTGCCGGCCGCGGGCGCGATCTCGACCACCTTGTTGCGCTCGAGCACGGCGACGAGCTGGCGCAGCGTGGCATGGGTGCCTTCGCGCAGCTGCTCGGGCGTGGCGTTCTCGATCGCCAGCGCCGCCTCGAGGCTGTCCTTGACCGGCAGCAGGCTCTCGGCGAAGGACTCGACCGCGAACTTGCGCGCCTTGCTCATCTCGTCCTCGGCGCGGCGGCGCACGTTCTCGGCTTCCGCCTTGGCGCGCAGGTAGGCGTCCGAGGCCTCGGCCAGCTTGGCCTCGAGCTCGGCCAGGCGCGCGTCGATGGTCGGGATCTCGCTTCCGAGCGTGGGCTCGATCTGCTCGTTAAGCGGTTGATTTTCTTCGGGTTTTTCCATGGCTCGTGGTGCTTTCTGGCGCGTCGCGAGGGCAACTGGGGCCGTTGTCCGCAAGTTCAAGAGGGGATTTTCGCCGGCCGGCGGCAGGTTTGCGCCCAGGCTGGCACATCGCGCGCCCGCGAGGGCGGCTCAGCGCTCGTCGTCGGGGGCGAGCGAGGCGCTCCAGCGGTCCCAGTCGGCCAGCTGGCGGCGGTCGCGCTTGGTCGGGCGACCTTGCTCGATCGTCGCGGCCGGCTCGGGCGCGAGGCGGCGACGCAGCGCCAGCGCCTCGCGCGCGGCCAGGCTTTCGGGCGTTTCCTCGTAGAGCTGCTGGGCGACCGGCGCCGGCCCGCGCACATGGCTCAGACCGCGCACGACCACCGTGCGCGGCTCGCTGCCCTGGCGAAACACGAGCTCGTCGCCGATGCGCAGCTCGCGCGAGGCCTTGGCGACCTGGCCGTTGACCTGCACGCGGTGCTTGCCGATCTCCTCGGCCGCGAGGCTGCGCGTCTTGAAGAAGCGCGCCGCCCACAGCCACTTGTCGAGTCGCACGCCGGATTCGTTGTTCGTCACGCCCGGCATTGTCGCGCCAGCGGCAGGTGCACGACCGCGTCGAGGCCGAGCACGCGGCCGTCTTCGGCGCGGCGATCGATCAGTTCGATGCGCCCGCCCAGGCGCTCGCAGACCTCGCGGCAGATCGACAGGCCCAGGCCGCTGCCGGTGCTCGGATGGCTGGTGTGGAAGGGCTCGAACAGATGCTCGCGCATCGCCGCCGAGATGCCGGGGCCGCTGTCGCGCACGGTGAGCCGGCCTTCGACGACATCGCGGGCCAGCAGCAGCTGCAGCGCACCGCCGCGCGGCGTCTCGCGGATCGCGTTGTGCAGCAGGTTGCGCACGAGCTCGCGCAGCGTCCAGGCGTGGCCGCTGACCTCGAGCGCCGACGCCGGCGCGACCAGCTCGAACACGATCTCGCGCTCGGCCACCAGCGGCGCGAGATCGAGCGCGACCTCGCGCGCCACCTCGATCAGGTCGACCGCCTGCGGCGCCGACTCGCGGTGCACCTGCTCGACCTTGGCGGCCGCGAGCATCTGGTTGGCGAGGCGGATCGCGCGATCGACGGTGCCGTGCATCTGCCCCAGCGTGGCCTGCGCATCGGCATGGCCGCGCAGGCCGTTCTGCGCCTGGGTCTTGAGCACCGCCAGCGGCGTGCGCAGCTGGTGCGAGGCATCGCGGATGAACTGCTTTTGCAGCTCGATCATCCGCGCGAGCTTTTGCATCAGCTCGTTGACGGCCGCGACCACCGGCTGCAGCTCGTTGGGCAGGCCCGGCGTCGCCAGCGGCGACAAGTCGCGATCGCTGCGCGCGGCCAGTTCGCGGCGCAGCGTGCCGACCGGCCGCAACGCGCGCGTCACGACGACCAGGGTCACCAGCGTGACCACCGCGATCAACAGCGCCTGTCGCGCCAGCGTGTCGAACAGGATGCGCCGCGCCAGCTGCTCGCGCACCTCGAGCGTTTCGGCGACCTGGATCAGCACCACGCCGCGCGCGTCCTGCCCGGTCACCGGCTGGTAGAGCGCGGCCATGCGCACCGGCTGGCCCTGGTAGCTGCCGTCGTAGAAGTCGACCAGGGCCGGATAGTCGCTGCGCTTGGGCAGCGTGCCGCTGTAGCGCGGCAGGTCCTCGTAGCCGGCGACGAACTCGCCCTCGAAGCCGTTGATGCGATAGACCATGCGCCCGGTCGGCCCGGCATCGAAGATCTCCAGCGCCGTGTACGGAACCTCGACCTGCAGCCGCCCGTTCTGCAGCCGCAGCAGCTCGCCGATCGAGCGCGCGGAGGCAAGCAGCGAGCGGTCGTAGGCGGTGTTGATCGAGCGCAGCGCGCTGCGGTACAGGCTCCAGGTGTCGAACAGCACGAACAGCGCGATCGGCCCGATGATCCACGCCAGCAGGTGGCGCCGCAGCGAATGGCCGGTCATCGTCACGCCGCCGCGTCTTCGCGCAGCAGGTAGCCCAGGCCGCGCAGCGTCACCAGCGAGACGCCCGAGCCGACCAGCTTCTTGCGCAGCCGATAGGCCACGACCTCGATCGCCTCGAACTGGATCTCGGCTTCCATCGGGAACACGACGCGAAACAGCTTCTCCTTCGCGACCGCATGGCCGGGCGTCGCGAACAGCGCCTTGAGCAAGGCCTGCTCGCGCGGCGTGAGTTCGAGCACCTGGTCCTCGAGGTAGAAGGCGCCCGAGCCGCGCTCGAAGCGCAGCGCGCCGACGCGCTGCACCACGTCGTTGTCGCGGCCGTGGCGGCGCAGCAGCGCGCGGATGCGCGCCTCGAGCTCGTCGAGATCGAAGGGCTTGGCGAGGTAGTCGTCGGCGCCGGCATTGAGGCCGACGACGCGATCGCCGACCGCCGCGCGCGCGGTCAGCACGACGATGGGTGTGTCCAGCCCTTCGGCGCGCGCCTTGTGCAGCACCTGCAGGCCGTCGAGGCCGGGGATCGTCAGGTCGAGCAGCGCGAGCGAGGGCGGATCGTGGCGCAGCCGCGTGAGCGCCTCGCTGCCGTTGGCGCAGCGATCGACGTCGAAGCCGCGGCGCTCGAGCGCGAGCTGCAACGCCTGGGCCATCGCGATGTCGTCTTCGACCAGCAGCAGTTTCATCGCCTCAGTGTCGCTCGCGCCGCGCGCCGCGAAAGCCGGGGCATCCCTTCGTGCTTCGACAGCCGATTGACAGCCGCAGGCGCCCTTTCGACAGCCGCCTGACAGCGCCTGCGGGTTGTCGCGTACGAGCGGGTCGATGCGCGCCTTCGACGATGCCGACGTCCATCAAACGACCCATCGAGGAGACAAGCATGAAGAACATCCACCGCCTGCTCGCCGTCGCGGCGGCATCGGCCGCGTCGCTGGCGCATGCGCAATCGAACGTCACGATGTACGGCCTGCTCGACGCCTACGTCGAATACCGCACCAACAACAACCCGGCCGGCGACTCGCGCACCGCACTGAACTCGGGCGGCATGAACACGTCGCGCTGGGGCATGCGCGGCAGCGAGGATCTCGGCGACGGCCTCAAGGCCGTGTTCCAGCTCGAAGGCGAGCTGAGCCTGGACACGGGCGCGGGCGGCAGCGCGCTGTTCGGCCGCCAGGCCAACGTCGGCCTCGACGGCGGCTTCGGCCGCGTGATCGTCGGGCGCTCGTACAGCACCAGCTACGACTTCATCCTGCCCTTCGATCCGCTGGGCTATGCGCCGGTCTACTCGTGGGCCACCTCGGCCGGCGCGACCGGCGCGCGCAAGGACGGCATGGTCACCGGCGTGTCAAACCTGGTGAAGTACCGCGGCAAGTTCGGCGGCTTCAGCGTCGGCGCGAGCTATGGCTTCGGCGAGGCGGCCGGCAGCTTCAGCGACGGCAACACCGTCAACCTCGCGGCCGGCTACAGCGCCGGGCCGCTGGCGCTGGTCGCGACCTGGGAGCAGATCAACGGCGTGTCCGACGCGACCACCGGCATGCGCGACAAGACCCAGGCCGTGCACGTCGGCGCGACCTATGCGTTCGGCAACGACCTCAAGCTGTTCGGCGTGCTGCGCGACTACAGCAAGTCCTTCGCGGCCGGCGGCGCCGACAACGACAGCCGCACCTGGTGGATCGGCGCGAGCTGGCTGCCGATGCCCGCGCTGACGTTGACCGCGGCCTACTACGCGCAAGACATCCGCAGCAGCAATGCCGCGGCCACGGTCGACGATCCGTCGATGATCGTGCTGCGTGCGCGCTATGCGCTGTCCAAGCGCACCGACCTGTACACGACGCTCGGCTATGCCGACGGCAAGGACGGCGTGGTCGGCCTGTCGCGCGACGACGTGACCTTCGGCAACGACCAGACGGGTCTGGCGGTCGGCATCCAGCACCGCTTCTGATCACCGCTGTGCGCGGCAGCTTGGCGACAGCCGGGCTGCAGCGCCAGCGCTCCAGAATTCGCCCGACCCCAAGAGGAGACAAGCATGAAGCCCCAACTGATGCGCAGCCTGCTCGCGTCCATCGTCGCCGCGGCGCTGAGCCTGGGCGGCGTCGCGCACGCGGCCGAAAACTTCAAGATCATGATCGGCGCCAACCCTGGCGGCGGCTACGACCAGACCGGCCGCGGCATCGGCAAGGCGCTGCAGGAATCGGGCGCCGCAGCCTCGGTGACCTACGAGAACAAGGGCGGCGCCGGCGGCACGATCGGCCTGGCGCAGTTCGCCAATGCGAGCAAGGGCGACCCGAACGCGATGATCGTCGTCGGCGCGATCATGGTCGGCGCGATCGTGCAGAACAAGCCGCCGATCACGCTCGCCAACGTCACGCCGATCGCGCGGCTGCTGGCCGAGTACAACGTCTTCGTCGTGCCGGCGGCCTCGCCGATCAAGAGCATGAAAGAGGTCGTCGAGCAGATGAAGAAGGACCCGGCCAGCGTGAAGTGGGGCGGCGGCTCCAAGGGCTCGGTCGACCACATCAGCGTCGCGATGATCGCGCGCGAGTCGGGCGTCGATGTCGCCAAGGTCAACTACGTGCCGTTCAAGGGCGGCGGCGAGGCGGTCGCGGCGATCCTCGGCGGCCACGTCACGGTCGGCACCAGCGGCCTGGCCGAGCTCGAGGAGTTCATCAAGACCGGCAAGCTGCGCGCGATCGCGATCACCTCGCCGCAGCGCCTGTCCGGCGTCGCGGTCCCGACGCTCAAGGAGCAGGGCATCAACGTCGAGATCGGCAACTGGCGCGGCGTCTACGGCGCGGCCGGCATCACGCCCGAGCAGCGCAAGACGCTGGCGGATGCGGTCGCCAAGGCAACCAAGAGCAAGGCCTGGACCGAGACGCTCGAGAAGAACAGCTGGACGCCCGCACTGATGACCGGCGACGACTTCGCCCACTTCGTCGACGACGACCATGCGCGCATCCGCGCGCTGATGGTCAAGCTCGGCATGATCTGAAGCAGGCGGCCGTGATGAGCCAAGGACGCGCACAGACGCTGATCGGCGCCGGCACCGTGGCACTCGCCGCGCTGCTGGCCGCCGGTGCGAGCCAGATCGGCGGCGAGGCCGGCTATGCCGGTGTCGGGCCGGCCTTCCTGCCGTGGCTGGTGGCCGCGGTGCTGGCGGTGTGCGGCGTGCTGCTGATCATCGGCGCGACGCTGCCCGCCGACGACGAGCCGCGCGAAGCTGAAGCGGGCACCGACTGGTCGTCGATGGCCTGGGTCTCGGCCGGCCTGCTGCTCAATGCGGCGCTGATCAATCAGCTCGGCTTCATCGTCTCGTGCGCGCTGCTGTTCGCGCTGGCGGCGCGCGGCTTTCGACAGTCGATGAGCCAGTCGGTCGAGCTGCCGCAGCTCGGCCGCGATGCCTTGCTCGGCTTGGCGCTGTCTGCACCGGTCTACTGGCTCTTCACAAAAGGCCTCGGACTGACGCTGCCCGGCCTCACCAAGACCGGCTGGATCTGAGCATGGAAATCTGGCAACAACTCCTGGCCGGCTTCGCGACCGCGGCCGCGCCGGCCAACCTGATGTGGGCCTTCATCGGCTGCTTCATCGGCACCGCGGTCGGCGTGCTGCCAGGCATCGGTCCGGCGCTGACGGTCGCGATGCTGCTGCCGATCACCGCCAACGTGCCGGTGACCGCGTCGATGATCATGTTCGCCGGCATCTACTACGGCGCGATGTACGGCGGCTCGACCACCTCGATCCTGCTCAACACGCCCGGCGAGACCGGCTCGATGGTCACCGCGATGGAAGGCAACCGCATGGCCAAGCACGGCCGCGCGGGCGCGGCGCTGGCCACGGCCGCGATCGGCTCCTTCATCGCCGGCACGATCGCGACCGTGCTGGTCACGCTGTTCGCGCCCTTCATCGCGGACTGGGCGCTGCAGCTCGGGCCGCCCGAGTACTTCGCGCTGATCCTGCTCGCCTTCACGACCGTCTCGGCCGTGCTCGGCGCGAGCGTGCTGCGCGGCATGACCGCGCTGTTCCTGGGCCTCGCGATCGGCCTGGTCGGCATCGACCAGATCTCGGGCAGCGCGCGCTACACGCTGGGCGTGCCGGAGCTGGTCGACGGCATCGAGGTGGTGCTGGTGGCGGTCGGCCTGTTCGCGGTCGGTGAAGCCTTGTACGCGGTGATGTACGAAGGCCGACAGAGCGAGTCGCGCAACGCGATGTCGAGCCTGTGGATGACGAAGCGCGACTGGCGCCGCTCGTGGCCGGCCTGGCTGCGCGGCACCGCCTTGGGCTTTCCGTTCGGCACCATCCCGGCCGGCGGCACCGAGATCCCGACCTTCCTGTCCTACAGCCTCGAGAAGAAGCTGGCCAAGGGCGAGGACCAGGCCGAGTTCGGCCGCCAGGGCGCGATCGAGGGCGTGGCCGGGCCGGAGGCCGCGAACAACGCGACCGTCACCGCCGCGCTGGTGCCGCTGCTGACCTTGGGCATCCCGACCTCGAACACCACCGCGATCCTGCTGTCGGCGTTCCAGAACTACGGCATCCAGCCCGGCCCGACGCTGTTCCAGACCTCGGCCGCGCTGGTGTGGGCGCTGATCGCGTCGCTGTACATCGGCAACGTGATGCTGCTGGTGCTGAACCTGCCGCTGGTGGGGCTGTGGACACGGCTGCTGCGCATCCCCAAGCCGGTGCTCTACGCGGGCATCCTGATCTTCGCGACGGTGGGCGTCTACGGCATGCGCCAGTCGTCGTTCGACCTGTTCCTGCTCTACGCCATCGGCCTCTTGGGCGTGCTGATGCGCCGCTTCGACTTCCCGACCGCGCCGGTGATCGTCGGCATGATCCTCGGGCCGATGGGCGAGGCGCAGATGCGCAACGCGCTGTCGATCGGCGAGGGCCGCTGGAGCGTGTTCGTCGAGCGGCCGTTCTCGGCCGTGGTGATCGCGCTGTGCGTGCTGCTCGTGTGCGCGCCGCCGCTGTGGCGGCGCTTCGGGCCGAAGCAGATGTGACGGGTCAGGCCTGCGCGCCGAGGCGGCGCGCGCGGTCGGCCTGCGCTTGCAGTGCCTGCTCGTCGGGCGCCTCCTGCGTCGGCCAGCCTTGCAAGTGGCGCATCGCGATCGCGCTGAGCGCGGCGATCCATTCGTGCTGGTCGTTGAGGCAGGGGATGTAGCCGAACTCCTGGCCACCCGCCGCGAGGAAGGCGGCGCGCGCCTCGATGTCGATTTCTTCCAGCGTCTCGAGGCAATCCGACGTGAAGCCGGGGCACGCGACATCGACGCGCTTCACGCCCGACTGCGCCAGCTTCACCAGCGTCGGCTCGGTATAGGGCTCGAGCCACTTCGCGCGGCCGAAGCGGCTCTGGAAGGTGACCACCACGCGTTCGGCGGGCAGGCTCAGCCGCTCGGCGAGCAGGCGCGCGGTCTTCTGGCACTCGCAGTGATACGGGTCGCCCAGATGCAGCGTGCGCTCGGGCACGCCGTGAAAGCTCAGCAGCAGGCGCTCGCCGCGCCCGTGCGTCATCCAGTGGTCTTCGATGCGCTTGGCGAGCGCGCGGATGTAGCCGTCGTCGTCGTGATAGCGGTTGACGAAGCGAAGCTCCGGCACGTGGCGCTGGCGCGCGCTCCAGGCGTTGACGGCGTCGATCACGCTGGCGGTCGTGGCGCCGGAGTACTGCGGATACAGCGGCAGCACGAGCACGCGCGTCGCGCCTTCGGCCACGAGCGCGTCGAGCTCGGTGGCGACAGCCGGGCGGCCATAGCGCATCGCATGCCGCACGATGACTCGCTGGCCGCGCTCGCCGAGATAGCCGCGCAAGAGCTTGGCCTGCTTCGCGGTCCACACCGCGAGCGGCGAGCCTTCGGGCGTCCAGATGCCGGCGTACTTGGCGGCCGACTTGGCCGGGCGGGTGCGCAGGATCACGCCATGCAGGATCGGCAGCCACAGCGCGCGCGGGATCTCGACCACGCGCGGATCGCTGAGGAACTCGCCGAGATAGCGGCGCAGCGCCGGCGCGGTCGGCTCGTCGGGCGTGCCGAGGTTGACGAGCAGCACGGCAGTGCGCTGCGCGCGGCCGTGGCGAAAGCCTTGCCGATCCGAGGAGGGAGAAGAGGGCATGTTCAGTGGGCGAGGGCGGGCCGCACCTCGTCGAGGTCGCGGATCACGCGGGCGATGTCGATGGGCTTGGTCCAGTAGCCGGCGAAGCCGGCGTCGAGCGCGCGCTGCACGTCGTCGGGCAGCGCATCGGCCGAGCACATGAAGGCCGGTGCCTCGCGCAGGCCCGGCTGCTCGCGCAGCTGCACCAGCACCTCGAAGCCGCTCATGCCGGGCAGGTGGGCGTCGAGCACCAGCACTTGCGGGCGCCAGTCGCGCACCAGCTCGAGCGCCTCGGGGCCGTCTTCGGCGATGCGCAGGTCGACGTTGCCGTAGTGCTTGATCGCCTCTTCGAACAGCAGCGAGTTGATGCGGTTGTCCTCGACATACAGCAGGCGCAGCGGCCGCGCCTCGTCGGCGCCCGGTGTCGCGGTGGTGCTGACGTTGCCGAGGGTGGCGATCGGCGCCGCCTGCGGCAGCTCGATCGTCACGCGCGTGCCGCGGCCCGGCTCGCTGTCGAGCCGCAACGCGCCGCCCATCTCCTCGACCAGCCGGCGCGCGATGATCAAGCCCAGGCCGGTGCCCTCGATCGCGCTTGTCTCCAGGCCCAGGCGTTCGAAAGGCTGGAACAGCCGCGCCTGCTGCTCGGCGCTGAGGCCCAGGCCGTCGTCCTCGACCGTGATGCCCCAGCGTCCGTGCGCGGCCTCGGCGCTGCAGCCGATGCTCAGCGTGCCGCCTTCGCGGTTGTACTTGATGCCGTTGGACATCAGGTTGATCAGCACCTGGCGCAAGCGGCGCGGGTCGGCGCGCACCTGGGCCGAGGCATCGACCTCGTTGACGCTCTTGACCGCGCGACGCTGCGCGATCGGCGCAAGCAGGCCCAGCACGCTGCCCACCAGCGGGCGCACGGCGACCGGCTGCAGGTCGAGTGCGAGCTTGCCGGCCTCGACGCGCTGCAGGTCCAGCACCTCGTCGATCAGGTTCAGCAGGTGCTGGCCGGCCTCGAGGATGTGGTTGCTGTAGCGCTCGAGCTGGTGGCGCGACTCGCCGCCGTTGAGCCGCAGCAGCTGCGTGAAGCCGATCACCGCGTTCAGCGGCGTGCGCATCTCGTGGCTCATGCGCGAGAGGAACTCGCTCTTGGCGCGGCTGGCGGCTTCGGCGCGCTCCTTGTCGCGCAGCGCGCTCTGGTGCTGGCGGCGCTCGGTGATGTCGACCTGGGTGCCGACCACGCGCAGCGGCCGGCCCTCGGCATCGCGCGCGACGATCTTGCCGCGGTCCTGCACCCAGATCCAGTGGCCGTCCTTGTGGCGCAGGCGGTGCTCGGTCTCGTAGCCGTCGATCTCGCCGTCGCGGTACTGCCGCACCAGCTCCATCACCTGCGGCTTGTCGTCGGGATGGATGCGCTGGGTCCACTCGCGCAGATCGGTGCCGATCTCGTGCTCGGCATGGCCCAGCATGCGCTTCCAGCGCGACGAATAGAACATGCGCTGCGTGAGCTCGTCGTAGTCCCACACCGCGGTCGCGGCGCCTTCGAGCGCGAACTGCCAGCGCGCCTCGGCCTCGGCCAGCGCGGCCTCGGCGGCGCGCTCGGCGGTGATGTCGCGAAAGGTCACGACGCAGGCGCGGCCGTAGTCGTCGTCGGTCTCGGGCAGCGGCTGCGCGCTCAGCCGCACGATGAGGACGCTGCCGTCCGGCCGCACGACGCGCAGCAGGCAGTCGATCACACGGCGGCGCTCAACCACCGCGGCGCGCACCGGATGCTCGTTCGGCGCGATCGGGCGGCCATCCTCGTGAAGCGTCTGGAAGCCGAGCTGGCTCAGGCGGTGGCCGACCAGGCGTTCGAGCGGCATGCGCAGCACTTCGCAGGCGGTCGGGTTCGCGGTCGTGATCGCACCGTGGCCGCCGACCACCATCAGGCCCTCGGTCATCGTCGCGACGACCGAGCTGTACAGCGCCTCCGACATGCGCAGCCGCTCGGCGTCGCGCATGCGCTCGGTGACATCTTGCAGCACGCCGATGAAGTGCGTGAGCCGGCCGCTCGAGTCGCGCACCGGCGCGACGTGCACCTCGTTGATGAAGCCGCTGCCGTCGCGGCGGCGATTGCGCAGCGTCACCGTGCAAGGACGCCCGGCCGCCAGCGCGTCGCGCAGCAGCGCCAGCGACGGCTGGTCCGACTCCTCGCCTTGCGGCCCCTGCAGGATGCGGCAGTTGCGCCCGATCATCTCGTCGCGCTTCCAGCCGGTCAGGCGCTCGAAGGCGGCGTTGACGTAGATCGCCGGCTGGTCGTCGCGGCGGGCATCGGTCACGATGACCGGCAGCGCCGCCTCGGCCTCGAGCGCGCGCTGCATCACCAGCGCCTCGCGCTCGAGGCGGCGCAGGTCGGTCAGGTCGCGGGTGATGTAGAGCACGCGGTCGCGCGCCATCGGCGAGATGCGCGCTTCGAAGCTGCGCACGATGCCTTCCTGCGTCTCGAGTTCGTACTCGATGCGCTCGACCTCGTCGTCGGCCAGCGCACGCCTGATCGCCGCGTGGCCCAGCGCCGCCATCTCGGGCGGCACGACGCAGTCGAACGGTCGCCCGCGAATCGACGGCCAGGGCGCCGCCAGCCACGGATGGACCGGATCGCTGACCTCTAGGTAGCGGCCTTCGGCATCGAGCACGAACCACAGGTCGGGCACCGCATGCAGCACTCCCGACAGCCGCGCCTGCGAGCTCTCGAGCTCGGCGCGCTGCTGCGCCAGCGCGAGCTCGGCGTTGCGCCGCTCGGTGATGTCGATCAGCCAGTGCACGACGCTGCCGTCGGGCAGGATCTGGTCGCCGGCCAGCACGTGCAGCTCGCCGAGCGAGAGTTCGTGGGTCGCGCCGTTGTGGGTGATCATCGAATCGCGCCACGCGACCACTTGGTCGAGCGGGCCGTCGAAACCCGGATACGCGCCGCGCTCGGCCAGCGCGCGAATCAGCGCCGGCCGGCTGGGCGGCATGTCCTCGGTGCCGAGCAGCTCGGTCACGCGGCGGCGCCATTCGAGATTCGCGAACACGATGCGCCCGTCGGCGGCGCTGATCATCACCGCGACGGTCAGCGAGTCGATCGCGCGGCGCAGCAGCTCCTGCGCGTGGCGCGCCTCCTGGCGCTCAGCGACCTCGGCGGTGACGTCGCGCGCGGCGCCGCGGTAGCCGCGAAAGCGCCCGGCACTGTCGAACACCGGCTGGCCGCTCATCGACACCAGCATCGTGCCGCCGTCGGCGCGGTCGCGGATCGAGATTGCGTCGCGGAAGGCCTCGCGGCGCTCGCGCGCGGCGCGGTAGCGGTCCCAGCCCAGGCGCAGCTCGGCATCGTCGGGCGCGCGGTGGAATTCGCCGACGCGCAGGCCGAGCTGCCAGGCGGCGCCGGCGCCGGTGTGGGCCTCGACGCTGTCGGACACCCAGGTCAGCATGCCGTTCGAATCGCTTTCCCACAGCCAGTCGGAGCCGGCGCGGCTGGCGGTGCGAACGCGCGCCTCGAGCAGCCGCAGGCGCTGCGCGCGCAGCCGCGCGTCGAGCAGCGAGCCGGCGATCGTCGCGAGGTCGGACAGAGCGCGGGCGGCATCGGCGCCGAGGCGCCCGGCGGCGCGGTCCATCGTGCACAGCGTGCCGACCAGATGGCCATCGACCGTCAGCGAGACGCCTGCATAGGCGCGCACATGGGGCTCGCCGCGCACCAGTGCGCCGTCCGAGAAGCGCGCATCGGCGCTCGCGTCGGCCACCTCGAACACGCCGGGGCTGGTGATGGTCGCGGCGCACAAGGCCTGCTCGCGCGGCAGTTCTCGCCGGCCATCGAGGCCGCTGGTCGCGGCCAGCCACAGCCTTTCGCTGTCGACCAGCACGATCGCGGCGAGCGGGCGGCCGCAGCGCTCGGCGGCCAGGCGCACGAGTGCGTCGAGGGCCGGATCGTCGTGGGGCTGGTCGAGCAACCGCAGGTCGTGAAGCACCTGCAGGCGTTCGGGCTCGTCGGCAGGGGATACGACCGCTTGCATCGAGTCAGGGGGTGCGCGAAATCAGCACGGCGACAACTGTAACGGAGCCGACCGCGCGCGCATCCTCTCGGTTTGCGACACTGTGCCGTTTTGACCGCCGCAGCGAGTTTCCTGGTGTCCACAGACTTTGATCCAACGCAGTTGCGCGCCCTCACGCTCGACCTCGACGACACGCTGTGGCCGATCATGCCCACGATCGCGCGCGCCGAGGCCACGCTGCAGTCCTGGCTCGAGCGCCATGCACCGCGCACCGCCGCGGCCCACGACATCGATGCGATGCGCCGGCTGCGTGCCCAGGTGGCGCTCGATTCGCCGCAGTGGTCGCACGACCTGTCGGCGCTTCGGCGCGAGTCGATCCGCCGCGCGCTCGCTGCGGCCGAAGACGATCCGGCGCTGGCCGACGAAGCCTTCGAGGTCTTCTTCGCCGAGCGCCAGCGCGTCGACTGCTTCGACGACGTGCTGCCCGCGCTCGAGCGGCTGGCCGGGCGCTACACGCTGCTGGCGCTGACCAACGGCAATGCCGATCTCGAGCGCGTCGGGCTGGCGACCTGGTTTCGCGGCGGCTTCCTCGGCGCGCGCGAGTTCGGCTTCGCCAAGCCCGATGCGCGCATCTTCCTGGCCGCCTGCGAGCGGCTCGGCTGCGCGCCCGGCGAGGTGCTGCACGTCGGCGACGATCCCGTGCTCGATGTCGCCGGCGCGCAAGGCGCGGGCCTGCATGCCGGATGGATAGAGCGTGCGCCGGCGTCGTCTCGCGCGCCGGCACCGCTGGCCTGGCACGGCGCCGACTTGCTGTCGCTGGCCGATCGCCTGGGCGTCTAGCCGTGGGTGCTGACCGGCTCGCGCGTCGAGTCGGGATGGACCAGCACCTCGAAGTGCACGGTCGGCGCGGTCGGGTCGTTCGGCGCGGCGCCCAGACAGATCACGCCGCGGCCATGCAGCGTGCAGGAGCCGCGGCGTAGCGAGACGACCTCGTTCTGGCCCTCGAAGCGCACGAAGGTGCCGTTGTAGCTGAGGTCGCTGATCTGGAAGGTGCCGCCGTGGCTCTCGATGCGCGCATGCGAGCGCGAGACGCGCGTGTCTTCGATGCAGTAAGTTGCCTCGGTGCTGCGCCCCAGCACGGCCGGCAGCTCGTTGGCCGCAAAGACGTGGTCGACATCGAGCCAGACCAGGCGGATGCCGTCGGGAATCGGGTTGGGCAAGGTGCCTTCGAACAATGTCGCGACGGTCTCGCCGAAGCGGCGCGCCTCGAGGCGCAACACCTGCACCGGCTCCTGCCGGCCGCGCAGCTGCAGGCGGCTCAGCGAGCGAAAGCGCCCGCGCTGCTCTTCGTCGAGGCGTTCGACGACCTGCTCGGTGGCCAGGGTCTCGTTGTCGCCGGCGCTGTCGAGCAGGCGCGCGGCGACGTTCACCGCGTCGCCGAAGCAGTCGCCATTGACCTCGACCACTTCGCCGTGCGTGACGGCCACCTGCAGCTTGAGCGCCGGCGCGCGCAGGTTGCCGACCTGGGGCTCGGCGTCGACGATGCGATCGAGCGACTCGTGCATGCCGTCGGCGCTGTCGATGCCGTCTTGCGGCCGCTCGAACACGGCCATCAGGCCGTCGCCCAGCGTCTTGACCACCTGTCCGCCGCAGCTGACGACGATCTGGCCCATCAGGTTCACGCTCTGCGTGACGACCGCGGCCGCCTCGGCGTTGCCCAGCCGCTCGAACAGCCCGGTGCTGCCGCGCAGGTCGGCGAACAAGACGGTGCGTTCAACGATCGAGGTCATGCGGTGCGTTCGGTGAATCGCGGAAGTTTAGCCGCGCACGACCGTGCCGATCGGCGAGGGAGAGCCCTAAATGCAAACGGCCCGCGCCGGCATTGACGCCGGTGCGGGCCGCTGAACCTTTGCTGAGGATCAGAGGTTGTCGAGGTAGGTACGCAGCTTGTCCGAGCGGCTCGGGTGCTTGAGCTTGCGGATCGCCTTCGCCTCGATCTGGCGGATGCGCTCGCGCGTCACGTCGAACTGCTTGCCCACTTCTTCCAGCGTGTGGTCGGTGCTCATCTCGATGCCGAAGCGCATGCGCAGCACCTTGGCTTCGCGCGGCGTCAGCGAGTCGAGGATGTCCTTGACCACGTCGCGCAGGCCGGCCTGCATGGCGGCTTCGATCGGCGCGGTGTTGTTGGTGTCCTCGATGAAGTCGCCCAGGTGGGAGTCGTCGTCGTCGCCGATCGGCGTCTCCATGGAGATCGGCTCCTTGGCGATCTTCATGATCTTGCGGATCTTGTCCTCGGGCATCTCCATCTTCTCGGCCAGCGTCGGCGCGTCGGGTTCGAAGCCGAACTCCTGCAGGTGCTGGCGCGAGATGCGGTTCATCTTGTTGATCGTCTCGATCATGTGAACCGGGATGCGGATCGTGCGGGCCTGGTCCGCGATCGAGCGCGTGATGGCCTGGCGGATCCACCACGTGGCGTAGGTCGAGAACTTGTAGCCGCGGCGGTATTCGAACTTGTCCACCGCCTTCATCAGGCCGATGTTGCCTTCCTGGATGAGATCGAGGAACTGCAGGCCGCGGTTGGTGTACTTCTTCGCGATCGAGATCACCAGGCGCAGGTTGGCCTCGATCATCTCGCGCTTGGCTTCGCGCGAGCTGGCCTCGCCCTGGTTCATCTTCTTGTTGATGATCTTCAGGTCGTCGATCGGCACCACGGCCTTGGCCTGGATGTCGATCAGCTTTTGCTGCAGGTCCTGCACCGGCGGCAGATGGCGCGCGAGCACGGCGCTGTACGGCTTGCCCGACGCGACTTCCTTCTCGGCCCACTTGAGGTTGAGCGCATTGGGCGGGAAGTTCTTGACGAAGTGCTCCTGCGGCATGCCGCACTTGTCGACCACGATCTTGCGGATCTCGCGCTCGTAGCGGCGCACGTCGTCGACCTGCGCACGCAGCACCTGGCACAGGCGCTCGATGGTCTTGACCGTGAAGCGCACGCTCATGATCACCGAGCTGACGGCCAGCTGCGCCTTGTTGTACGAGGAGGAGCGATAGCCTTCCTTCTCGTAGGCCTTGCGCATCTTGTCGAAGTGGCTGGCGAGGTCGTCGAACTTGGTCAGCGCCTGGGTCTTGAGCTCTTCGAGCTTCTTGGTCAGCGCCTTGCTGCCGCCCTGGCCGTCGTCGTCGTCGGCTTCGTCGAATTCGTCGAAGTCTTCTTCGGCGACGTAGTCGTCGGCCTCGTCATCGGAGACGAAGCCGTCGACCATCTCGGAGATCTGCATCTCGCCGGTGCGGATCTTCTCGCCCTGGGCCAGGATCTCGGCGATCGTGGCCGGCGATTCGCTGATCGCCAGCATCATGGCCTGCAGGCCGCCTTCGATGCGCTTGGCGATCTCGATCTCGCCTTCGCGCGTCAGCAGCTCGACGGTGCCCATCTCGCGCATGTACATGCGCACCGGGTCGGTCGTGCGGCCGAACTCGGAGTCGACGGTCGACAGCGCCGCTTCGGCGGCTTCTTCGGCTTCTTCTTCGGTCGCGGTCGAGGTGTTGCTGCCGGAGATCAGCAGCGTCGCGGCATCGGGCGCCTGCTCGTAGACCGCGATGCCCATGTCGTTGAGCATCGAGACGATGGCCTCGAGGATTTCAGCGTCGACGAGCTTTTCGGGCAAGTGGTCGCTGATCTCCTGATGCGTCAGGTAGCCGCGCGTCTTGCCCATCTTGATGAGGGTCTTGAGCTCCTGGCGGCGCTTGTTGACTTCCTCTTCGCTCAGGGCCGACTCGTCCAGGCCGAACTCGCGCATCAGCGCGCGTTCCTTGGCCTTGCTGACCTTCATGCGCAGCGGCTTGGCCTTGGCCTTTTCCTCGGCCACTTCCTCGACGACCTCGGCTTCGCCTTCACCCTCGATGTCGGCCTCGACGTCCGAGAAATCTTCTTCCTCGGCCTCGGGCTTGACAGCGGCCTGCTTGTCCTCGGCCGGCTTGCGGCCGGGCTTGCCCTTGGCGGCAGCGGCCTTCGCGGCCGGCTTGGCGGGCGCAGCCTTGGCACTGGCCTTCGTGGGCTCGGCCTTGGCGGCGGCCTTCTTGGGCTCGAGCTCGTCGGCCTTGCTGGCCTTGGCGGCGGTCTTGGCCGGCGCGGCGGTCTTGGCGGCGGGCTTCGCGGACTTGGCGGGGGCGCTCTTCTTCGCGGTCATGCGGTTCCTCGGCGAGGCGTGGATGTGAACTCGGAGTTCCTGCTCAGCTGGTCAACACTCAGACAGGAGATTCGATGTCGACGTTCCGATGGCAGTCGCCACCCTTCGAGCGGCGCGGACATCGCGACGCGAAAGGCGTCGAAATGGCTCCGCGCGGCAGCGCCGGGCAGCCGTGCAATGGGAGCGTCGAGCGGGCAAGTTCGCGTGAACTTCGATTTGTGCAGCCCTTGCGGGAAAGGTGGCCGATTCATGGTGCCCGCGTTCAACGGGTGGCCGGGACCGGAGGTGCTGCTGTCACTCTTGCCGCGTCTGACGAATCCGCAATTATCTGTCAAGAGGCGCCTCACGTCAAAACCGACGTGGTATTCGGGGCCCTTATCGGGCTGGGGCGGGCGGGGCGCTCAGACGGTTCTTCAGCTCGTCGCGTTCGCGGAACAACTCCCGATCGGGCGGCTCGCCGGAGGCCAGCTGGGCGTCGATGCGCTCGTTCAAGGCGGCCAGACGCATGCGGTCGACCAGCACCCGCAGGTCGGCCAGCAGGTCGGCCTGCGGCTCGGGCTCGACCAGCGCTGCCACCTGCTCCAGCACCGCGGCGCCGCGGCCCTCGGCCAACTGGGCCAGGTCTTCGAGCAGAGCCGCGCGCGAGAGCGGGCCGTGCTCGTGCAGGCTGCGCTCGACCGCCGAGAACAGCTCGCCGTAGCCGCCGCCCTGGCCGGCCAGCAGGTCCTGTGCGGCGCCATCGAGCGCGTCCCACAGCTCGGTGCGATGGACCAGCAGCCACAGCACGCGATCGAGCTCGGTCGCCGTGGCGCGGCTCGGTGCTCGGGCGCTGCGCCTGCGCTGCGGCCGAGACGGCTCGGATTCAGCCTGGGCCTGCTGCCGCGGCGCGCGTGCCGCGGGCGCGCCGCTCCACAGGTTGGCGAGATCGTCGTGCGACAGATGGCCGAGCGTGGCCAGCTCGCCGAGCAGCTGGCGCTTGAACGCGCCGTCGGGCAGGGCGCTCCACAGCGGCTTGGCGTTGGCGAGCAGGCGCGCGCGGCCCTCGGCGCTGTCGAGGTCGCCGCCTTCGCCCGCGTGCTCGATCAACTGGCGCGACAGCGGCACCGCCTGCTCGACGTAGCGCTCGAAGGCCTCGGCGCCGTGCTCGCGCACGTAGGAGTCGGGGTCGTGCTCGGGCGGCAGGAACAGGAAGCGGATGCGGCGCGTGTCGGTGGCGTGCGGCAGCGAGGCCTCGAGCGCGCGACCGGCGGCACGGCGGCCGGCCGCGTCGCCGTCGAAGCTGAAGATCACGTGGTCGGTGAAGCGCATCAGCTTGGCCACGTGTTCGGCGGTACAAGCCGTCCCCAGCGTCGCGACCGCGTTCGGAAAGCCCAGCTGGGCCAGCGCGACCACGTCCATGTAGCCCTCGACGACCAGCGCGTAGCCCTTCTCGCGCAGGCCCGCGCGCGCCTCGTGCAGGCCGTAGAGCTCGCGGCCCTTGTGGAACACCGGCGTCTCGGGCGAGTTGAGGTACTTGGGCTCGCCCTTGTCGAGCACGCGCCCGCCGAAACCGATCACGTCGCCTTGCACCGCGCGAATCGGGAACATGATGCGGTCGCGGAAGCGGTCGTAGCGCTTCTGCTCGGGGCCCTCGTCGCCCTGCACGATGACCAGGCCGCTTTCGGCCAGCAGCGGATCGTCGTAGCGCGGGAACACGCCGGCCAGCGTGCGCCAGCCCTCGGGCGCGTAGCCCAGGCCGAAGCGCGCGGCGATCTCGCCGGTCAGGCCGCGGGCCTTGAGGTAGTCGATCGCGCGCGGATTCGACTTGAGCTGCGCGCGATAGTGCTTGGCGGCGCGCGCCAGCACGTCGCCCAGCGTCGCCTGCTTTTCCTTCGCGGCCTTCGCGCGCTCGCGCTCCTCGGGGCTGCGATCGTCCTCGGGCACTGCCATGCCGAGCTGCTGCGCGAGGTCGTGCACCGCGTCGACGAAGCTCGCGCCGGTGTGCTCCATCAGGAAGCGCAGCGCGTCGCCGTGCACGCCGCAGCCGAAGCAGTGGTAGGTCTGGCGCGACGGGCTGACGATGAAGCTCGGCGACTTCTCGCCATGGAAGGGGCACAGGCCCTTGTGATTGATGCCGGCCTTCTTGAGCGTGACATGGCGGCCGACCACCTCGACGATGTCGGCACGCGCGAGCATTTCCTGGATGAAGCCGGCGGGGATCATCGCGTCAGCGTCCGATCGCGTAGCCGATCGCTTCGCGCACCGCGAGGCGCACCTGCAGCAGGCCTTCGTTGCTGGGCATCCAGTCGAGCAGATCCTGATCCTCGTTCGAGGCTGCGCCTGTCGGCGCGGCGGTGACGCGCATGGCGTGCGCGGCGGCCTCGGTTTCGAAGGCGCGCAAGGCGCGGCGCATGTGCCAGGCCTGCGTCACGACGACGATCTCGCGCACGCCGTCGCGTGCCAGCAGCTCCACCGTGTAGCGCGCGTTCTCGCCGGTGTCGGTCGAGCGGTTCTCGATCCAGCGCGTCTCGAGCCCGAAGTCCTCTCGCGCGAACCGGGCGGCGACGTCGGCTTCGGCCGGGATCCGGCGGCCGTCGGCGCTGCGACGCGCCTGCCCGCCGCTGAAGCCCAGCGCTGCGCCGGTCTCGCGTGCCAGACGGGCCGCGTAGCGCATCCGCGGATAGGCCAATTCGCCAAGATCCACGCCGCCGAACTCTGGTGCCTGCGAGTTCAGTCCCGCGCCCAGCGCGACGATCGCGACCTTGCCCGGCGCAGCCTGCACCCGTTCGCGCAGTGCCGCCACATCGGCCGGCAGCAGCGGCGCGGGCGGGCGCGTCAGCTTGAGTTCGAGCCGGCGCCCGACCGCCTCGCAGCCGCTCAGCCAGATCATCACGAGCGCCAGCGCGACCAGCACCGCGCCCAGCCGAGGACGGCTGCGGCGCTGCCACGCGCCGAACGCGGCCAGCAGCAGCATCGGCACGGGCGGCAGGAGCAGGGCAGTCAGCGCGTAGCGCAGCGTGAGCGACATGGGAGCGGTCAAAGCGGTCGATTCTGCCGCAGCGACCCCGAGGCTTCGGCTTCGCTACAGTGTCGGCCTCGATGAAGCCGCGACGCGAAACCCCGATCCGAGCCGCCCGGCGCCTGCCGGCCTGGCTGGCGTTCGCGCTCGCGTTCGCTCTGCTGAGCGCGCAGGGCTTCGGCAGCTGGCACCGTGCGCTGCACGGATCCGGCGCGGAATCGTCGCTCCATGTCGCGAAGGCGGGCGAGGGCCATGCCGCCGGATCGGTCGAGTGCCGGCTGATCGACCATCTGTTCCATGCCGAGCGGCTGCCGAGCGCGGCGCCGCTGCTGGCGCTGCTGTCGCTGTCGCCGGCCACGCCGTCGACGCCGGCCGTCATCGCGCGCGCGGCCCAGCCGCCGCGCCACTACCAGGCCCGCGCTCCGCCGCTCTCCTGACGCGCCTGTCGCGCCTGACGCGCGGGCCCCCGCAAAGCCTTGCCTTTCGCGCGCCGCGGCAATGCCGCCGCGCGCGCTCGGCCCTCCCCGAACGGATTTCCCGCGCGGCCGCCCAGCGTGCCGCGCCGACTGCCATGAACACCCGATTCCGCTTCACGCCGCTGGCGCTTGCCGCCGCGGCCCTTCCTGTCGTCGTCGCCGCGCAGAACGCGGCGCCCGAGGCGACCTTGCCGACCGTCGTCGTGACCGGCAACCCGCTCGCCAGCGACGAGATCGCGACGCCCGCCACCGTGCTGACCGGCCCCGAGCTCGTGCTGCGACGCGCCTCGACGCTCGGCGAGACGCTCGCCAGCCAGCCCGGCATGAGCTCGAGCTATTTCGGCCCGAATGCCAACCGCCCGGTGATCCGCGGCTTCGACGGCGACCGCATCCGCGTGCTCAACAACGCCGGCGCCTCGCTCGACGCCTCGTCGCTGAGCTTCGACCACGCGGTGCCGCTCGAGCCGCTCTTGGTCACTCGCATCGAAGTGCTGCGCGGACCGGCTTCGCTGCTCTACGGCGGCAGCGCGGTCGGCGGCGTCGTCAACGTGATGGACAACCGCATCCCGCAGGCGCCGCAGCCGGGCGTCTCGGGTGCGGTTGAACTTCGAGGCGGTGGCGCGGCCGACGAGCGCGCGGGCGTTGCGGCGGTCGATGTCGGCGGCAACGGTTTCGCGCTGCATGCCGATGCCTTCGGCCGCCGCACCGACGACACCTCGACGCCCACCTACGACCGCCCCGACGGCAGCGGCGGCACGACGCGCGCCGATCGCATCGTCAACTCGGCCAGCGATGCCAAGGGCGGTGCGCTCGGCGCCTCGTGGGTCGGCGATCGCGGCTACCTGGGCGCTGCGATCGACAGCTATCGCAACGACTACGGCGTCGTCGCCGAAGACGACGTGACCATCCGCATGAAGCGCGACAAGTTCGCGCTGGCCGGCGAATGGCGCGATCCGGATGGCCCGATCCGCGCGGTGCGCGGCCGCGTGCAGTTCACCGACTACGAGCACCGCGAGATCGAGGGCAGCGGCGCGGTCGGCACGACGTTCACGAACGAAGGCAGCGACGCACGCTTCGAGTTCGAGCATGCGCCGATCGGCGCGCTCAGGGGCGTGTTCGGCGTGCAGGCCGAGAACGCGCGCTTCGAGGCGCTCGGCGAGGAGGCCTTCGTGCCGAGCACGCGCACGCGCCAGGGCGCGCTGTTCGTGTTCGAGGAGCAGGCCGTCGGCACCGGCAAGCTGACCTATGGGGCGCGCGTCGAGCGAACGAATGTCGACTCGAAGGGCGACGACGGCAGCACCGATCCGCGCTTCGGTGCGGCGACGCAGCGCGACTTCACGACCGGCAGCGCGGCCCTGGGCACCGTGTGGCCGCTGAACTCGCAATGGCAATGGAGCGCCAACCTCGCCTACACCGAACGCGCGCCCACGCTCTACGAGCTGTACGCCAACGGCGCGCACGTCGCGACGGGCTCGTTCGAGCGCGGCGATGTCGACCAGCGCAAGGAGCGCGGGACCACGCTCGACCTCGGCACGCAATGGCAGCAAGGCCACGCGCACTTCAAGGCCAACGTCTTCGCCAGCGACTTCGCCAACTACATCGCGCTGATGGCGACCGGCGAGCCGCCGGTCATCAACGACGAGGGCGAAGCGCTGCCTGTCTATGCCTATCGCGGCGTCAAGGCGCGCTTCGTCGGCGGCGAACTGCAAGGCGGCTTTCGCGCGATCGATGCGCAGAGCAAGCTCGATCTCGACGCCCAGCTCGACTGGGTGCGTGCGGACGACCGCAGCAACGGTGAACCGCTGCCGCGCATCGCGCCGCTGCGCATCGGCCTGGGCGCGAGCTGGGCGGTGGCGAACTGGACGCTGCGCGCCGACTTGCGTCATGCCTTCAAGCAGGACCGCGTGCCGAGCGACGATGTCGCGACGCCGAGCTACACGCTGCTCGATCTCGCGATCAGCCGTCCGTTCGATGCCGGCCCGACCAGCGGCCTGGTCTACGTCAAGCTCAACAACCTGACCGACGAGCTGGCCTACAACGCGGCGACGATCGGCACGGTGCGACCGCTGTCGCCGCTGCCGGGACGCAGCCTGAGTGCCGGCGTTCGGTTGAGCTTCTAGAGACTCACGGCGCGAGACGGGAGCGCGCCCAGCTCCCGTCCGCCTGCAGCGTGTAGACAAGCCGGTCGTGCAGCCGGCTCTTGCGCCCTTGCCAGAACTCCCAGCGCTCGGGCACCAGCCGGAAGCCGCCCCAGTGCGGCGGACGCGGCGGGTGCAGGCCGTGCTGCGCGGCGGCCTTGGCGGCATTGGCGACCAGCACCGCGCGCGACGAGATCGTCTCGCTTTGCGGCGAGGCCCAGGCACCGAGGCGCGAATCGAGCGGGCGCGACGCGAAGTAGGCATCCGATTCCTCGGCGCTGGTCTTCTCGACGCGGCCCTCGATGCGCACCACGCGCTCGAGCTCGACCCAGTGGAACTGCAGCGCCGCGAACGGATGGACCTCGAGCTCGCGGCCCTTGCGGCTTTGGTAGTTGGTGTACCAGACGATGCCGCGCGCGTCGAAGCCCTTGATCAGGACGATGCGCGTCGAGGGCCGTCCGTCGGGCCCGACGGTAGCGACCGTCATCGCATTGGGCTCGGGCAGCTTCGCGGCCAGCGCCTCCTCGAACCAGGTTTCGAACTCGGCCAGCGGCGTGCCGGCGGCCCTGGATTCGTCGAGCTCGTCGCGTTCGTAGCTCTTGCGCAGGTCGGCGATGTCTTTCATGCGCCGAAGTTTAGGAGTGCAAGCGCTCGACGCGAAGCCCTGCATGGCGCTCGGGATTGCGCCGTGTCATGCAGAGCTTTCGCAACCCGAGCACAGTCCACCGCTTCCACCAGCGGAGGCGCATGACGATGAGTACCCAGTTCACGCTGAACGGCAAGCCGACCAAGGTCGACGTCGACGCAAGCACACCCTTGCTCTGGACCCTGCGCGACGAGCTCGGCATGACCGGCACCAAGTTCGGCTGCGGCATCGCCGCCTGCGGTGCCTGCACGGTGCACCTGAACGGCCAGGCGACGCGCTCGTGCGTGCTGCCGGTCTCGGCGGTCGCCGGCCAGAAGGTCACGACGATCGAGTCGGTCGGTGCGGGCAAGGTCGGCCGCGCGGTGCAGGCGGCGTGGGTCAAGCACGACGTCGCGCAATGCGGCTACTGCCAGAGCGGCCAGATCATGAGCGCGATCGGCCTGCTGTCGGCCAACAAGAAGCCCAGCGACGCCGAGATCGATGCGGCGATGGCCGGCAACGTCTGCCGCTGCGGCACCTACCAGCGCATCCGCGCGGCGATCCACGACGCCGCGCGTTCGCTGGCCTGACGCACACCCCGAGGAGCACACGATGAGTCTCGAGACGATGGTGCGCCGCCTGGGCGGTGCCAAGGAAATGGATGCGACGGCGGTGCGCGCCTGGCGCGGCGGCGAGGTCGATCGACGCGGCTTCCTCGCCGCATCCGCGGCCGGCGGCGGCCTGGTGTTCACGATCGCGGTGGTCCCCGCGCAGGCGGCCGAGAGCGCCGCGCCCGCGGCCAAGCCGCCGGCCAATCCGAATGCCTTCATCAAGATCAACCCCGACAACACGGTCGAGATCCGCGTCAACCGGCTCGACTTCGGGCAGGGCGCGCTGACCTCGCTGCCGATGCTGGTGGCCGAGGAGATGGACCTCGACTGGTCGCAGGTGCGCGCCAGCCTGGCACCGGCCGGCGAGGCCTACAAGGACCCGCTGTTCGGCATCCAGATGACGGGCGGATCGACCGCGGTCGCGCATTCGTGGCAGCAGCACCGCGAGATCGGCGCGGCGGCGCGTGCGATGCTGGTCGCGGCGGCGGCGCAGCAGTGGAAGGTCGATGCGTCGAGCGTGCGCACCGAGAAGGGCTTTGCGATCTCGGGCAGCCGCAAGGCAAGCTACGCCTCGCTCGCCGAGGCCGCCGCGCGCCAGCCGGTGCCGCAGAAGGTGACGCTGAAGGATTCCAAGGACTTTCGCATCATCGGCAAGGGCCAGCGCCGCCTCGACGCGGTGGCTGCCGCCAGCGGCAAGAAGAACTATGGCGTCGACATGCGGCTGCCCGGCATGAAGACCGCGGTGCTGATGCGCGCGCCGACCTTCGGCGGCCAGGTCGAGAGCTTCGACGCGAGCGCCGCCAAGGCCGTGCCCGGCGTGCTCGAGGTGCTGCAGGTGCCGACCGATCGCGGCGGCACCGGCCTCGCGGTGATCGCGACCGGCTACTGGTCCGCCAAGCAGGGCCGCGATGCGCTGAAGGTGCAGTGGAAGCCGGGTGCGAGCGCGGGCCTGTCGAGCGACAAGCTGTTCGAGCAGTTCAAGGCCGAAGCCAAGGCGCCCAAGCTCACTGCGCGTGAAGCCGGCCCGGCGATCACCGTGATGCCGAGCAAGACCATCGAGGCGGTCTACGAGGTGCCCTATCTCGCGCATGCGCCGATGGAGCCGCTGAACGCGACCTTCGATCTCTCCGACGCAAAGGCGACGGTCTGGGCCGGCACGCAGTTCCAGACCATCGACCAGATGGCGATCGCGCAGACCCTGGGCCTCGCGCCCGAACAGGTCACGCTCAACACGTTGCCGGCCGGCGGCGGCTTCGGCCGTCGCGCGGTGCCGAGCTCCGACTACCTGCGCGAAGGCGCGCAGATCGCCAAGGCCTGGCGCGAGAAGAAGGGCGCGGGCCCGCTGCGCGTGATGTGGAGCCGCGAGGACGACATCAAGGGCGGCTACTACCGCCCGATGCATGTGCACAGCGCGAAGATCGGCCTGGACGGCAACGGCAACGTGATCCAGTGGGATCACGCGATCGTGGGTCAGTCGATCCTCAAGGGCTCGCCGTTCGAGCAGTTCATGGTCAAGGACGGCATCGACGCCACGATGACCGAGGGCGTGGTCGAGAACACCTACGGCGTGCCGCTGCGCGTGAGTGTCTCGCATCCCGACGTCGCGGTGCCGGTGCTGTGGTGGCGCTCGGTCGGCCACACGCACACCGCCTTCGTGATGGAGACGCTGGCCGACGAGGTCGCGCGTGCCGCGGGGCAGGACCCGGTCGCATGGCGCCTCGCGCGCTACGACGCGAAGACGCATGCGCGCCATATCGCCGCGCTCAAGCTCGCGGTCGAGAAGTCGGGCTACGGCAAGCGGCAGCTGCCGTCGGGCCAGGCCTTCGGCGTCGCGGTGCACGAGTCGTTCGGCTCGGTGGTCGCTTATGTCGCCGAGGTCTCGATCAAGGACGGCCGCCCGTTCGTGCATCGCGTGACCGCCGGCGTCCATGCCAACACCGTGGTCAACCCGACCGCGGCCGAGGCGCAGATCCAGGGCGGGGCGACCTACGGCTTCGGCATGACGCTGCCGGGCGCGCAGATCACGCTGAAGGACGGCCAGGTCGAGCAGACGCAGTTCAGCGACTACACGCCGCCGCGCATCACCGATGCCTTCCCGGTCGCGGTGCACTTCGTGCCGAGCAACGACCCGCCGACCGGCCTGGGCGAGCCCGGCACGCCGGTGATCGTGCCGGCGGTCGCGAACGCGGTCGCGGCGCTGACCGGCAAGCGCCTGCGCAAGCTGCCGTTCGAAACCCTGACGTGAGGCTTGGGAAGTGGTCGTTTCACCTAGGAACACTGCTGCCTTAGGGGCGGGGAACTGCCTAAGTGAAGCCACCACTTCCTGCGCGGCCCGGTGCGCGATGTGATGTCGACATGGGCCGCTGAACGGCCCCGTTGGGGAGAGGATCTTGGTGAGCCGGGATGGCACGGTCGTGATCGTGCTGGCGGCAGGAAGCGGCAAACGCTTCGCCGCCGACGCGAAATCGCAGCGCGCAGCAGGTGTGCGTCACAAGCTCGCGCAGCCGTTCGGCGCTTCGACCGTGCTCGGCACGACGATCGCCAGCGCGCTGGCGTCGCAGCTGCCGGTGGTGGTCGTGACCACGGCCGAGTTGCAGTTGGAAGCGACGCGCCACGTGGCGGCACGCGACCTGGTCGTGCTGCCGTGCGCCGATGCCGCCGATGCGCCCGCGCCCTTGGGCATGGGCTACTCGATCGCCGCCGGCGTCGCGGCGCGGCCCAATGCGCGTGGCTGGCTGGTGCTGCCGGGCGACATGCCGCTCGTGCGTGCGCAAACCTTGGTCTCGCTGTCGCGCGAGCTGCCCAAGCACGCGATCGTCTACGCGCAGCACCAGGGGCGGCGCGGGCATCCGGTCGGCTTCGCGTCCGAGCTGTTCTCCGAACTCGCGACGCTCAGCGGCGACGAGGGCGCGCGGCGGCTGCTCGGGCGCTATCCGGCGCAGGCGCTGGAGTGCGGCGATGCCGGCGTGGTGTTCGACATCGACACGCGCTCTGACCTCGACGCGGCGCGAGCGATGCATCGCTCGCAGGCCGAAGCCGCCTAGCGACCGAAACTACGGATCCACGAGCCCGTGCCGGCGGGCCAAGGCGATCTGGCGCTCGACCGCCGCATCGAGGATGCCGTGCGCGCGCAGCGAGCGGTGCGTGTGGACCAGGTAGTCCAGCGTGCTGCCGTAGCGGCCATGCGCATTGCGCAGGATCGCCAGCAGCTGGGCGTCGTCGATCAGGCCCACGTGTGCCGGGCTGCGCCGGCTCAGCGTGAAGGCCAGCGCGCGCACCGGGCCATCGGGTGTCGTGACATTGAGCCAGCGCGGGTCGTAGACGCCGGTGGGCATCTCGCGCACCCAAAGCCGATCGAGCTCCTCGCGCGCGCCGGTGCTGGCGATGCGATAGACCACGCCGCGGCAACTGCCGCCGGGCAGGAGCGCGAACACCAGGCCGGGCTTGTCGGGTGTGCCGCGGTTGATGCGCGAGCGCATGCGAAACGATCGGTGGAAGCCATGGACCGTGGCGCTGCGCCGCTCGACGGCCTCGAACTCGGGCCGCCAGATCAACGAGGCGTAGCCGAATACCCACAGATCGTCCTGCGGCTGCCAGCCTTTCAGCGTGTCGGCGAGCAGCGCCTGCGGGTCGCGCAGCGCCGGCACGCTGGCGGCCTCGGGGAATGTCGCAGTGGCATCCAGGCCCATGACGCTAGCGTGACGCGGGCCGCCGGGCGGTGTCAAGACTCGGATGGGTGACAGTTCACTACCCAAGTTGACTACCTAGAATCGCCGCACGCCGAAAGCACTCGGCGACGGAGCGGACGATGGCAGACCAGGACGACGACCCGCAGCGCCGGGTAGCCCTTTGGCTGGTGTTCGGCGTGGTGGCGGCGGTGGTGATCGGCGTGCTCGCGTTCGCGACGATGCGCACGGTCAACCGCGGCGCGCCCAGTGCAGCGGCCGCCGTGGGCGAGGTCGATGCGGTGGTCGACGTGGTCGTCGTCGGCGAGCCGGTCGCGGTGCTTTATTTCGAGCTCGCCAAGGCCGAGCTGCCGGGCGAGGCGCCGACGGTGGTCGCGCGCGTCGTCGAGGCGGTCAAGGTCGATGCCCGCGCACAGGTCTTCCTGTCGGGCTTCCACGACGCCAGTGGCGATGCCGCCAAGAACGCCGAGCTCGCCAAGCAGCGCGCGATCGCCGTGCGCGCCGCGCTGCGCGAGGCCGGCATCACCGCCGAACGCGTGGTGCTGGTGCGACCGGCGGTGACCACCGGCGACGGCACGGACCGCGAGGCGCGTCGCGTCGAGATCCGCGTGACCGCGCCTCAGTAACAGCGCCCCCACGCTCACTGCGTTCGCTGCCCCCCGAGGGGGCTGGCCGGCCTTGGGGCGGCCCGGCGGCCGGCCGGTGCGCCGGTTACTCCTGGCGCTCGATCAGCTCGATCTTGTAGCCGTCGGGATCGGTGACGAAGGCGATCACCGTGCTGCCGCCCTTGACCGGGCCCGGCTCGCGCGTGATCGCGCCGCCGCCTGCGCGGATGCGCTCGCAGGCCGCGTAGACATCGGGCACGCCGAGCGCGATGTGGCCGTAGGCGGTGCCGATCTCGTAGCTCGAGACACCGTAGTTGTAGGTCAGCTCGATCTCGGCCTGGCCGGGGTTGCCGCCGTAGCCGACGAAGGCGAGCGAATACTGCTGCTCGGGCCGGTCGGTCGTGCGCAGCAGCTCCATCCCCATCACCTGGGTATAGAAGTCGATCGACCGTTGCAGGTCGCCGACGCGCAGCATGGTGTGAAGCAGTCTCATGACGAAGAGGTTTTGGGCGGGAAGTCGAACACCAGACAGGTGGTGGTCGCGTGGGCATACAGCTTACCGTCCGGCCCGACCAGGCGGCCCTGCGCGGTGGCGGTCTGGCCGCCGACGTGGACCGTCGTGCCCTCGGCGCGCACGAGCGGCACCTTCTTGGTCAGCGCGCGCACGATGTTGACCTTGATCTCCAGCGTCGTGTAGCCCTTGCCGACCGGCAGCGCCGAGTGCACCGCGACGCCGACGCACGAGTCGAGCAGGGTGCAGAACCAGCCGCCGTGCACCGTGCCCATCGGGTTGTAGTGGCGCTCGAGCGGGCGGCCCTGGAACACCGCGCGACCGGGGCTGACCTCGACCAGCGTGAAGTCGAGCGTCTGGCCGATCGGCGGCGGCGGGATCTCGCCCGCGAACATCGCGTCGAACAGCGCCATGCCCGGCTTGCCGATCACCTGCTCGGGCCGTGCCCAGCCCGGCGTCTTCTGCATGCGCTCGCGCAGCGCGTTCTCCTCGGCCTCCCAGCGCGCGATCGTCTCGGCCACCTGTTGTTCGCTCATCACTCGACTCCATACGGTTGCAGCTGCAAAAGTTGTAGCTACAATAAAACGCATGCCAAGCCACGTCAAGACTTCTCGCGCCGCGCCCGCCCAGGATGCCGGACCGAAAGGCTGCACCAACCTCAAGCTGCGCCAGCTCGCGCGCCGGGTCACGCGCCACTACGACCAGTTCGTCGCGCCGACCGGGCTCAAGAACACGCAGTACTCGTTGCTATCGCATGCCGTCACGCTCGGGCCCATCCGCCCCGGCGAGCTGGCGTCGTGGATGCAGCTCGAGCCCTCGACGCTCACGCGCAACCTGCAGCCGCTGATCGCCCACGGCTGGATCGCGCTCGAGCCCGGTGAAGACGCGCGCAGCCGCCTGGTCGTCGCCACCGACGCCGGGCGCGCCAAGCGCGCCGAGGCGCAGCGGGCCTGGAAGCAGGCCCAGCTCGCGCTCAACCAGCAGCTGGGCGATGCGCGCGTGGTGCGCCTGCACGCCCTGATCGATGAATGCCTGGCGCTGATGGACGACGCGCCCGGCGAAGACGGAGAGTTCCATGCCTGATGTCCAGACCGCGACGAAGCCGGCCGCCGCGCGCGTGCTGCCCCCGCTCGCCCTCGTGCTGCTGGCCGCCGCCGGCACCTTCGCGCTGACGATGGGCGCGCGCCAGTCGATGGGCCTGTTCCTGCCCACGCTCAACAGCCACACCGGCCTGGGCATCGCGAGCATCAGCCTCGCGTTCGCGTTCGGCCAGCTGTGGTGGGGCTTGACGCAGCCGATCGCCGGCCTGGTGGCCGACCGCATCGGTGCCGGGCGCGTGCTGCTGACGGGCGTGATCCTGGTCGCGATCGGCACCGCGCTCGTGCCCTTCATGACGAGCACCGCCGGCCTGATCTTCGCGATCGGCGTGTTGGCGGCGGGCGGCGCCGGCATGGCCGGGCCGTCGGTGCTGATGGCCGCGACGACGCGCCTGATCGAGCCCGCCAAGCGCGGCATGGCGACCGGCATCGTCAATGCCGGCGGCTCGTTCGGCCAGTTCCTGTTCGCGCCGATCGCGCAAGGCGTCACCGCCGCGGCCGGCTGGGTCGCGGCGCTGCAGGTGCTGGCGTTCTCGACCCTGCTCGCGCTGCCGGCCGCGTGGGTGCTGCGCGGCAACTCGAACGCGCTGGCGGCCAGCAGTGGCGCGCCACGCGAGAAGATCGGCACGATGATCCGCCGCGCGGTGGCCGATCGCAGCTACCAGCTGCTGTGCCTGGGCTTCTTCGTCTGCGGCTTCCACGTGGCCTTCATCGCGACGCACTTGCCGGGCGTGGTCGCGGCATGTCAGTTGCCGCCGGAAGTGGGCGCGTGGTCGCTCGCGGTGATCGGCCTGTTCAACATTGCCGGCAGCTTCGCGATGGGCTGGGCGATCGGCTTCCAGGGCGGGCGCTGGCGCATGAAGTCGCTGCTGTCGCTGGTCTACGCGACGCGCGCGGTCGCGGTGCTCGTGTTCCTGCTGGCGCCCAAGACGCCGACGACGATGCTGGTGTTCGCGGCGGTGATCGGGTTCACGTACCTGTCGACGGTGCCGCCGACGGCCGGCCTGGTCGCGCGCTTCTTCGGCCCGGCCAACATGGCGACGCTGTTCGGCATCGTGATGCTGGCGCATCAGATCGGCGGCTTCCTCGGTGCCTGGCTGGGCGGCAAGGCCTTCGAATGGACCGGCAGCTACGACTGGATGTGGTACGCCGACATCGTGCTCGCGATCGGCGCGGCGCTGATGCACCTGCCGATCCGCGAGACGCGGCCGCAGGCGGTGCCCGCGGCGGCTTGATCGAAGACTAGGCCGCGAGCGCGAGACGCTCGCGCGCCTTGCGGCGCAGCGCGACGGCATCGGGCGCGTTCGCCGCGCCTTCGAAGCGGAACACGCCGACCGCATCCGCCACCGCGTCGGCCTGCGCATCGAGCGCGCGCGCCGCGGCGGCGAGCTGCTGAACCAGCGCGGCGTTTTGCTGCGTGATGCCGTCCATCTGCGCGATCGCCTCGTTGACCTGCGAGATGCCGAGCAACTGCTCGCGAGCGCCCGCGCCGATCTCGCCGACCAGCTCGCCGACGCTGCGCGCGGCGGCCAGCGATTCATCCATCGTGCGGCGTGCCGCATCGGCGCGCACGGTGCCGGCCTGCACCGTCGCGGCCGAGGTCTCGATCAACTGCTTGACTTCCTTGGCCGCGCCGGCGGTGCGCTGCGCGAGCGAGCGCACCTCGGCCGCGACGACCGCGAAGCCGCGTCCCTGCTCGCCGGTGCGCGCGGCCTCGACCGCGGCGTTCAACGCGAGCAAGTTGGTCTGGAACGCGATCGAGTCGATCACCTGCACGATTTCGCCGATGCGCTTCGACGACGAAGCGATCTCCTGCATCGTGCTGCCGAGCGCTCCGACCGCCTCGCTGCCGCGCTCGGCGACGTCCATCGCCTGCGAGGCCAGCGCGGCCGCCTGCTGCGCGGCATCGGCGCTCTGGCGCACGTTGCCGGTGATCTGCTCCATCGACGCGGCGGTCTGTTCGAGGCTCGCCGCCTGCGACTCGGTGCGCGCGGCCAGGTCCTGGTTGCCGGATGAAATCTCGCGCGTGCCTTCGCGCATGCGATCGACTTCGCTGCGCGCGTCGCGCACGATGGACAGCAGGTTCACGTCGAGCTGGTTGAGCGCCTGGCCGAGGCGCCCGGTCGCCCCGGCCTGCGTCGACGGCGCCGGCGCTTGCGTCAGGTCGCCGGCCGCCATGCGGTTGGCGAAGCGAAGCAAGGGCGACAGCGGCGCAGCAGCGATCCGGTGCAGTGCCCAGCCTCCGGCCACGCCGACCAGCGCGACCGCGGCCAGCGCGAGCGGTGTCGGCAACCAGGCCCCGGCGATCGCGCCGAGCCCCGCCAGCGCGATCGCCGTGGCCGAGGTCCGCTGCGCGCCGACGATGCGCAGCAGCGAGCGCAGGCGCCCGGCCAGGCTCAGCTCGACGACGCGTCCGCCGCGCAGCACGTGCACCAGCTGGCCGGCGGCCTTCTCGGCGCGCATCGTCGCGTAGAGTGCTTCGCAGGCCTCGATCGCCGCGCGCGGCGCCTCGATGCGAACCGACATGTAGCCGATCGGCCGGTCGCCCTCCATCAGCGGCGTCACGTTGGCCATCACCCAGTAGTGGTCGCCGTCCTTGCGGCGGTTCTTCACGACGCCCGACCAGGGCCGGCCCGCGGCGACCGTGGCCCACAGGTCGCGAAACGCCTCCTCGGGCATGTCGGGGTGGCGGATCAGGTTGTGCGGCTGGCCGAGCAGCTCGTCGCGCTCGTAGCCGGACAGCGCGACGAAGGCCGGGTTGCAATAGGTGATGCGGCCCTTGAGGTCGGTGGTCGAGACCATGGTCTCGCCGTGCGGATAGGGATGTTCGCGCTGGGTGACGGGCAGGTTGGTTCTCATGGGAGCTCGATGCGATAAGGCAGCCTCGGCCACCTTATCGGACGCTGGCCGTCGTCCTTCACCGCGCGATCCGCGCCATTTGATCCACGTCAATCAAGCGGGCGAGGTCTGCGCCTTCGCCTCGCGATCGAGCCAGACGCCCAGGCCTTGCGCATTGAGCTCGATGTCCATCGCGAGCAGCTCGGCGATCGCGTCGTCGCCGAGGGCGCTGCCATGCGCGCGAAGGCGCAGCGTGTAGAGCTGGCGCAGGGCGTCCTTCAGTGCGTCGTGACGCGATACCGCGCTGGACAGCGCCCGCGCGAGCAGGACCATCGCGTCGGACTGGTCGAGGAGGAGCGCGGCCAGCCGGCGCACCTCGGCGACGCTGCCGCCCAGGCGGCCGTAGTGGGTCGGGTACATCCAGACCGGCTCGCGCTCGAGCATGCGGCGCACCGACCGGTTCAAGGCATCGGGCTCGAACTGCACCGGCGTCGTCGTCGGCAGCAGGTAGCGGCCCTTCGGCGCCTCGAACTCGGGATACGACAGGCCGAAGGTGTCACCCGTGAACCAGCCGCGGCTGGCCGCGTCCCAGATGCAGTGGTGGTGGCGTGCGTGGCCGGGCGAGTCGATGAACAGCAGCGCCCGGCCGGCGAGATCGATCGCCATGCCGTCGCTGGTCGGAAGCACCCGCTCGGCGGGCACCGGCCGCACGTCGCCGTAGGTACGCGCGACCTCGTCGGCGCCATAGACGGCGCGCGCGCCATCGAGCAGGGCGCGGGGGTCGATCATGTGGCGCGCGCCGCGCGGATGGACCGCCATGCGCGCACTGGGCAGCGCTTCCATCAGCAGGCCGGCGCCGCCGGCGTGGTCGAGGTGGACGTGGGTCGGGATGACCCAGTCGACCGCGTCGCGCGTCAGGCCGACGGCCTCGAGCGCGGCCAGAAGGCGCGGCACCGAGTCGTTGAGCCCGGCGTCGACGAAGGCCGCGCGGCCCTGCTCGACGATCAGGTAGACGGCGTCCAGGCGCGGTCGCACGAAGCCGGTATCGATCGCGAAGATGCCGTGGGACAGGGGCTCGATGAAGTCGTGCATGGCGCGCAAATCGAAGGGAGTCGACCGGCCATTCTGGGCCCGGTCGACGAACGGTTCGACTCTCCCGCCAGCTTTGTGCGACAATCCGCGCTGCACCGCAACAAGGCGGTTGCAGCAACGGACCTTGGAATCAAGGTCCGTTCCTTTGAGAGCATCGTCACCAGTCTCGATCCGCGGCATTCAGCGCGGGTCTCCTGCAAAGGCCTTCGCGCCCTGCTTGCCGTCTGTTGGTCGATGTATTGACCAACGCCCGCTCAATGAATGACGCGCGGGCAAATGACGGATCCGCCGGCCAACCCGGCGGTATCAAGCCATGACGACCCTCTTCGAGGCCGACGGCCTCGCCTTGCCGCTCGATTCTTCTTCCTCTTCGTCCGACGTCGCCGTCGAGTCGAATTCCCTCGAGATCTCCCCCGAGACCGCGGCTGCCGCCGAGCCCAATGGCTTCGCGACGCTGGGCCTCGTGTCGCCGCTGCTGGCCTCGGTCGCCTCGATGGGCTTCACGCAGCCCACGCCGGTGCAGGCGCAAGCCGTGCCGGCCGCGATGGCCGGTGGCGACTGGATGGTTTCCAGCCAGACCGGCAGCGGCAAGACCGCGGCCTTCCTGCTGCCGGTGCTGCAGCGCCTGCTGAGCGCGCCGGCCGCGGCCGAAAGCCGCGTCAGCACGCCGCGCGCGATCGTGCTGTGCCCGACGCGTGAGCTGGCCCAGCAGGTCTGCGCCGATGCCATCGAGCTGATGCGTGGCGTCGTGATCGCCCTCAAGACCTCCGGCAAGCACGACGGCTTCAAGCAGTCCGCCCGCGGCCTGCGCGTGGCCAACGTGGTCGGCGGCGTGCCCTACGGCAAGCAGATCTTCGACCTGCGCGGCGCGCAGCTCGTGATCGCGACCCCGGGCCGCCTGCTCGACCTGCACGAGCGCGGCCAGATCCGCCTCGACGAAGTGCAGGCCCTCGTCGTCGACGAAGCCGACCGCATGCTCGACCTCGGCTTCGCCGATGACCTCGCGGCGATCCACGACCTGACCTCGCAGCGCGACCAGACCCTGATGTACTCGGCCACCTTCGCGCCGCGCATCATGCAGCTGGCCTCGCGCGTGATGCGCGATCCGCAGCGCCTGGCGCTGGCCTCGGCGCAGGACCGCCACGCCGACATCACGCAGACCCTGCACTGGGCCGACAACCTGGCCCACAAGGAAAGGCTGCTCGACCATTGGCTGCGCGACGTCGCGATGGACCAGGCGGTCGTGTTCGCGAGCACGCAGGCCGACACCGAGACCATCGCCGAGTCGCTGCAGCAAAAGGGCCACGCGGCCGTGGCGCTGCACGGCGCGATGCCGCAAAGCACCCGCAACCGCCGCCTGCAGAACCTGCGCGACGGCCATGTGCGCGTGCTGGTCGCGACCGATGTCGCCGCGCGCGGCATCGACGTGCCGAGCATCAGCCACGTGATCAACTTCGGCCTGCCGATGAAGGCCGAGGACTACGTGCACCGCATCGGCCGCACCGGCCGTGCCGGTCGCAGCGGCACCGCGGTGACGATCGCCGAGCATCGCGAGCGTCACAAGATCCGCCAGATCGAGCAGTACACCAACCAGCCGATGGCTGCCAGCGAGATCGCCGGCCTCGAGCCGCAGATCCGTCCGCAGGCGCGTCCCGCGGGCGGTCCGCGTCGCGGCGGCCCGGCTGGCAACCGCGGTGGCTTCCGTGGCAACGGCGGCGGTCATGGCGGTGGCCAGGGCGGCTTCGGCGGTCAGCGCGGCGGTGACAACCGCTTTGCCCCGCGAGATGGCGGCGAGCAGCGCTTCGCGCCGCGTGGTGACGAGCGTTTCGCCCCGCGTGGCGATGAGCGTTTCGCTCCGCGCGATGGCGGCTTCCGCGGCCAGGACACCCGCTTCGCCCCGCGCGACGGCGGCGGCTTCCGCGGCCAAGGCCAGGGTCATGGCCACGGTGGTCAGCGCCGCGAGGGCGGTGCTACCAGCGGGTTTGCGAAAGCTCCTCGTACAGCGCCGCGTAAATCCGGCTTCGGCTCGCGCTGATCTCGCCGCGCTCCACCGCTGCGAGCACGGCACAGCCGGGCTCGTGGCGATGGCTGCAGTTGTAGAAGCGGCAGCCGCCGGCCTGCGAACGCAGGTCCGGCATCAACTGCGCGATCTGCGCCGGCTCGAGCTGGCGCAACCCGAATTCCTGGAAACCCGGTGAATCGATCAAGGCCGCGTGCTCGAAGCCCGCGGCCTTTTCGTTTTTGTCGAGCCAGTACCACTGCGTGTGGGTGGTGGTGTGGCGGCCCGAGTTCAGCGCCTGCGAGATCTCGCCGACCTGCGCGCGCGCATCGGGCACCAGCGCATTGACCAGCGTGCTCTTGCCGGTGCCTGAAGGGCCCAGCACCAGCGTCGCCTTGCCGGCCAGACGCGGCGCCAGCGTCGCGCGCCAGCCTTCGATGTCGCTCGACAGCGAACCTTCGAGCACCGTGTAGCCCATCGCCCGATAGGGCGCGAGCCGCTCGCGCTGCGCGGCGATGCCGGGCAGGTCGGTCTTGTTCAGGCACACGCAGACCTCCAGGCCGACCGACTCGGCCGCGATCAGCGCGCGCGCCAGCTGCGACTCGCTGAACACCGGCTCGACCGCGATCCACACCAGCAGCTGGTCGAGGTTGGCGGCGAAGCTCTTGGTCTTCCACTCGTCTTGCCGGTAGAGCAGGTTGCGGCGCGGCTCGATCTTCTCGATCACGCCTTCGTCAACGTCATCGGCCGCGGCGCCGCGTGCGCCCTCGTGCGTCGCGCGCCACTGCACGCGATCGCCGACCACGGCCTCGCTCTTCTTGCCGCGCGGATGGCAGGGGATGCGACGGCCCTCGGGCGTCTCGACGTTGTAGTGACGGCCGTGCCCGGCGACGACCAGGCCGATGTCGGTCGGCGGCGCGTGGGTCGTCACAGGGCGCGCATCGCAGCGAGCCGCTCTAGCGCCGGCGGATGCGAGTAGTAGAAGCGCACGTAGAGCCGATCGGGCGTCAAGGTCGAGGCGTTGTCTTCGTAGAGCTTCAGCAGCGCATTGGCGAGGTCGTCGGCGCGCGTCTGTTCGCAGGCATAGGCGTCGGCTTCGTACTCATGGCGGCGCGACAGTGACGCGAACACCGGCGAGACGAAGAACATGAACACCGGCCCGGCGAGCATGAACAGCAGCAGCGCGATCGCGTCGTTCGGAGCCACGAGCGAGGGCATGACGCCCAGGCCCAGATAGAACCAGGTCTGCTGCGCCAGCCAGCCCAGCAGGGCCAGGCCGAGGCCCGACAGCGCGAACATCGCGACGATGCGCTTGACCACGTGGCGGCGCTTGAAGTGGCCGAGTTCGTGCGCCAGCACGGCTTCCACTTCGGAGGGCGAGAGCTTGCCGAGCAGCGTGTCGAAGAAGACCACGCGCTTGGCGGCGCCGAAGCCGGTGAAGTAGGCGTTGGCATGCGCCGAGCGGCGGCTGCCGTCCATCACGAACAAGCCCTTGGCGGCGAAGCCGCAGCGCGCCATCAGCGCCTCGACGCGTGCCTTGAGCGCCTCGTCGGCGAGCGGCTCGAACTTGTTGAACCACGGCGCGATCACGGTCGGATACAGCACCAGCACCAGCAGGTTGAAGGCGATCCACGCGCCCCAGGCCCATAGCCACCACGCGCTGCCGGCACTGCCCATCAGCCACAGCACCAGCGCCGCGAGCGGGCCGCCGAGCGCGATGCCGACCGCCAGGCCCTTGAGCTGGTCGCCCAGCCACAGGCCGGGCGTCATGCGGTTGAAGCCGTGCGCCTGTTCGAGCTTGAACGTGTGCCAGGCCTCGAGCGGCAGCTCGATCAGCGCGCCGATCAGCGTGAATGCGCCGAGCAGCGCGAGCTGGTGCCACATCGGCCCGAGATTGAAGGCCTGGTGCAGCCAGGCATCGAGCGCACCGAGGCCGCCGAGCAGCGTCCAGCCGAGCAGGATCGCGGCCGAGAAGGAGGTCTGCACGATGCCGAAGCGCAGCTTGGCGATCGTGTAGTCGGCGGCGCGCTGGTGCGCGGCCAGGCTCACGGTGTCGACGAAGGGGGTGGGCACCGTGTCGCGATGCCGCGCGACGTGGCGGATCTGGCGGCTCGCGAGCCAGAACTTGGTCGCCAGCGATGCCACCAGGAAGGCGCCGAACAGCGCGCTCAAAGCCAGGGGAGTCATGGCGGGCAGTGTAAGTCGCCGACAATCCGCGCTCGAAAGGATCTCCCATGAGCACGCCCACCCCCGACGCGCCCCTGCTGGCCAAGAGCGACCAGAACCTGGTCTGGATCGACCTGGAAATGACCGGCCTCTACCCGGACCGCGACCGCATCATCGAGATCGCGGTCGTCGTGACCGATCCGCAGCTGACGGTGCGCGTCGAGGGCCCGGTGTTCGCCGTCCACCAGAGCGATGCGGTGCTCGACGGCATGGACGCCTGGAACAAGGGCACGCACGGCAAGAGCGGCCTGACCGAGCGCGTGCGCGCCTCGACCGTCGACGAGGCCTCGGCCCAGGAGCAGACCATCGCCTTCTTGAAGCAATACGTCGGCAAGAGCGGCTCGCCGATGTGCGGCAACTCGATCTGCCAGGACCGCCGCTTTCTCGCCAACTACATGCCCGAGCTGGAAGCCTTCTTCCACTACCGCAACCTGGATGTCTCCACCTTGAAGGAGCTGGCCAAGCGCTGGAAGCCGGACATCATGGCCGGCTTCAAGAAGGCCCAGGCGCACACGGCGCTGGCCGACATCCACGAGTCGATCGACGAGCTGGCGTATTACCGCCAGCACCTGCTGAACGTCTGACGGATCAGTGGCCGCCGCCCAGGTAGGCGGCCTTCACGGCCGGGTCGTCGCGAAGCTTCTTCGCTTCGCCTTGCACCGAGATCCGGCCGTTCTCCAGCACATAGCCATAGTCGGCCACGCCGAGCGCCGCGGCCGCGAACTGCTCGACCAGCAGCATCGTGACGCCTTGCTCCTTGAGCCGGCCGATGATGCGAAACACCTCGTCGACCAGGATGGGCGCCAGGCCCATCGACGGCTCGTCGAGCAGCACGACCTCGGGGTTGAGCATCACCGCGCGCGCCATCGCGAGCATCTGCTGCTCGCCGCCCGACAAGGTGCCGGCCAGCTGATTGCGGCGCTCCTTCAGGCGCGGGAACAGCTCCATCGCGCGTTCGAGATCGCCCTTCACATCACCCTTGGGGCGCGAGCCGGTCAGGCGCGGGAAGGCGCCGAGCGTGAGGTTGTCGGTCACGCTCATGGTGGCGAACACGCGCCGGCCTTCGGGTGAGTGCGCGAGGCCGCGCTTGGCGACGTGAAAGGATTCGAGCCCGTCGATGCGCTCGCCGTTGAGCGTGATCTGGCCGGCCGTCGGCGCGATCATTCCGGAGATCGCGCGCATCGTCGTCGTCTTGCCGGCGCCGTTGGAGCCGATCAGCGTGACGACCTGGCCCTTGGGCACCTCGATCGTGATGCCGTGCAGGACTTCGACCTTGCCGTAGCCGGCCTTGAGGTTCTGGATGCTGAGCATGGTGTGTTCGTCCTGTGCTTCAGTGCGTCGTGGCTTCGCCGCCCAGATAGGCTTCGATCACCTTCGGGTTCGCCTGCACTTCCGCCGGCTTGCCCTCGGCGATCTTCTGGCCGAAGTCCAGCACCGTCACCGTGTCGCAGATCGACATGACGACGTCCATGTGGTGCTCGATCAGGATCACCGTGATGCCGTGCTCGCGGATCTTGGAAATGATCGCGACCAGCTCCTTGATGTCGGGCGCGGTCAGGCCGGCGGCCGGCTCGTCGAGCAGCAGCAGCTGCGGATCGAGCGCCAGCGCGCGCGCGATCTCGAGCAGGCGCTGCTTGCCGTAGGGCAGGTTGCGCGCCTCCTCGTGCGCCAGCTCGCCCAGGCCCACGAATCGCAGCAGCGCCAGGGCACGCGCGGTGGCCTTCTCGTCCTCGCGGCGATAGCGCGGCGAGTGCAGGGCCACGTCGACCAGGTGGCTGTCGAAGCTGTGGTGCAGGCCGACCATCACGTTGTGCAGCGCGCTCATTTCGCCGAACAGCTGCACGTTCTGGAAGGTGCGCGCGATGCCCGACAGCGCGATGTCCGACGAGGTGCGGCCCACCACCGAGCGGCCGCCGAACGAGATCTCGCCGGCGGTCGGCACGTAGATGCCGGTCAGCACGTTCATCATCGTGCTCTTGCCCGAGCCATTGGGGCCGATGAGGCCGTGGATCGTGCCGCGCCTGACCTTGAGGTCGACGTTGTTCAGCGCCTTCAGGCCGCCGAACTGCATCAGGATCGCGCCGGCATCGAGGATCAGCTCGTTCGCGTCGCGCTTGGCGTCCGAGATCGCATCGCCGCTCGCGGCCTCGACCTCGGGCTCGTCGAACTGCGCGCCGCGCACCTGGATGTTGAGCGCCTGGCGCACGAAGCCGACGATGCCGTCTTGCAGGTAGTAGACGACGAACAGCGTGATCAGGCCGAAGATCGACAGTCGCCAGTCGGTCATCGAGGTCAGCACGAAGGACACGCCCGCAAGCGCCACGCTGCCCACCACCGGGATCGCTGCCGACTTGACGGTCGCCTTGCCGCGCTTGATCGCGACCGCGCATGCGGCGGCCACCACGACCGCCAGCGCGATCGAGACCCAGCGAAACAGCTCCAGGTCATCGAGCATCTTGGGCAGCAGCACGATGATCGCGGCGCCCAGCAGCGCGCCGGTGCGCGTCTTGCGGCCACCCATGATCACCGCGAGCAGGAACATCACGGTCAGCTCGAAGTTGTAGGTGTTGGGCGAGATGTACTGCTCGGAGTAGGCGTACAGCGCGCCGGCCAGGCCGGCGAGGCCGGCGCTGATCACGAAGGCGTAGACCTTGTAGCGATAGACCGAGACGCCCATGCAGTCCGATGCGACCGGGCTGCCACGCAGCGCCTCGAAGGCGCGGCCCAGGTGCGAGCGCAGCACGCGGTGCACGACGATCAGCGAGACGAACAGGCAGACCGCGACGACCCAGAAGAACTCGCGCTCGTCGAGCTGGTGGCCGAAGAGCACGGGCTTGTCGAGCTTGATGCCCATCGGCCCTTCGGTCAGGAAGCTCATCTCGTTGATGAGGATCTGGATGATGGTGCCGAAGGCCAGCGTCACCATCGCGAGGTACGGCCCGGTCACGCGCAGCGCGGGCAACGCGAGCAACGCACCGAAGAACGCGGTGACGGCGATCGCCGCCGGCAGCGTGATCCACAGCGAGGCGCCGAGCTTGAGCACCAGCACGCCCGCGGTGTAGGCGCCGATGCCGAACAGGCCGGCATGGCCCAGCGACACCTGGCCGGTGTAGCCGACCACGATGTCCAGGCCGAACAGCACGATCGCGTAGATCAGGATCGTCTCGACCAGGTGCACGTAGTACGGGTTCGAGAACGCGATCGGGAACAGCGCGAGCGCGGCGATGCCGGCGACGCCGAGCGCCAGGGTGCCGAGCTTGCGCTGCGGCGCGGCCGCCGGCAGGGCGGCAGTTTGAGCTTGCGTCATGGTGGTCAGACCTTCTTGATCGCGGTCTTGCCGAACAGGCCGGCCGGCTTCATCGCCAGCACGATCAGCAGCAGCACGAGGCCCGGCACGTCCTTGTAGCCGGTCGAGATGTAGAAGCCGGTGGTCGTCTCGGCGATGCCCAGGATCAGGCCGCCGACGACGATGCCCATGCCGCTGGTCAGGCCGCCGATGATCGCGACCGCGAAGGCCTTCAGGCCCAGCACCGCGCCCATGGTCGCGCCGGTCAGCGTCAGCGGCGCGATCAGCACGCCGGCGAACGACGCCGTCAGCGACGACAGCGCGTACGAGAAGGTGATCACCAGGCCGGTGTTGATGCCCATCAGCTTGGCGGCGTCGCGATCGTTGAAGGTCGCGACCACGGCCTTGCCGTAGATCGAGCGGCGGTTGAACAGCTCGACCGCCAGCATCATCGCCAGCGCACCGACGACGACGAGGATTTCCATCGGCAGCACGTTGGCGCCGAGGAACTGCATCGGCGCTTCGGGCAGCGGCGAGGGGAACTTGAGGTCGTCGCGGCCCCAGACGTTTTCCGCGACGTTCTTGAAGATGATGCCCAGCGCGATCGTCGACATGATCCAGCCGAACTCCGACTTGATCTTGATCGCCGGGCGCACGCCGATGCGCTCGACCAGCGCGCCTTGCACCGCGCCGAACAGGCACACGATGGGCAGCATCAGCCAGTAGTTGAGGCCGAGCTTGTCGACCAGCGTGAGGCCGACCAGCGCGCCCAGCATCAGGGCTTCGCCCTGGCCGAAGTTCAGCGTGTCGGAGGTCGCGAAGGTGAGCTGGTAGCCGAACGCGATGACGGCGTAGATCATGCCCAGCGCGATGCCGCTGAACACGAGTTGGGTCAGGATCTGCATGGAAGGCCCCGTGGAAATGGGCGCGCGGCCCCGGCGCGTGCCGGGGCCGTGCGATGCGGCAAATGCCGCGCTCTTACTTCTTCGAGGTCTGCGCGAGCGCGCCCTTGGCGTTCACGTCCTTGACGCGCACTTCCGAGGCCTTCTTGAAGTCGCCTTCGTAGGCGTAGACGACGCGCTGGCCCTTGACCTCGCCGAACACCGGGATGTTGGCGGTGATGGCTTCGTGGTCGGTCTTGGTGAAGGGCTTGTTGTAGGTCGTGACGACGCCGTCGACCGGTGCCTTCAGGTCCTCGAGCGCTTCCTTGATCTTCGTGCCCTCGGTCGAGTTGGCCTGCTTGATCGCGGCGGCCAGCAGGTAGATCGAGTCGTAGCCTTGCGCTGCCGAGACCGGCGAGTCGATGCGGCTGTTCTTCGGGTTGAAGGTCTTGAGGTAGCTGACGATGAACGACTGGCGCTTGGGCGTCGTCGGCTCCTGGATGAAGGTCTGCGGCATGCGCGCGCCTTCGCCGCCGGGGCCGGCGTTGTCGATGTAGTTGGCCATCGACAGCGTCCAACTGCCGACCATCGGGACCTTCCAGCCCAGCTTGGTCATGCCGTTGGCGATCTGCGCCAGCTCGGGGCCGATGCCGTAGGTGAGGATGGCTTCGGCGCCGGCTTCCTTGGCCTTCAACAGCTGGGGCGTCATGTCGACGTCCTTGATGTTGAACTTCTCGACCGCGACCGGCTTGATGCCCTTTTGCTCGAGCGCCTTTTCCAGATCGGCGCGGCCGAGCTGGCCGTAGTTGGTCGAGTCGGCGAGGATCGCGACCTTCTTGAAGCCGCGGCGGGTGATGGCTTCCTCGACGATCATCGGCGCCTGGATCGAGTCGTGGGCCGCGTTGCGGAACACGTAGTTCTCGGGCTTGTCGTCGAACTGGTGGGTGATGACCGAGCCGGTCGCGACGTTGTTGATGACCGGGATCTTGGCGTCCTGGAAGAAGCGCTGCGAGGCCAGTGCCACGCCGGTGTTGATGTAGCCGACGGTGGCGACCACCTTCTCCTTGTTGATCAGCTCCTGGGCGATCTGCACGCCGCGCTCGTTCTTGGCTTCGTCGTCGCGCTCCACGAGCTGGATCTGGCGGCCGAGCACGCCGCCCGACTTGTTGATCTCTTCGGCGGCGAGGCGAACGCCGTCGCGCATGCTCACGCCCATCGACGAAGAACCGCCGGTGAAGGGGCCGGCGACGCCGATCTTGATCGGTTCACCCGCGGCGTAGGCGGTGCTGATGCTGGCGGCAAGGGCGAGGGCGGTGAGGCCCGCTGCGATGAATTTCATCGTTGTCTCCGAAAAGGGGTTTCGAGGGCAGGTCGCCGCGGCTGTGGACGCCGTTTCGGCTGCTCGCACAGTGTTGCGAGCGCGGGCCTGCTTCGCTTCCGTCGGACTACGCAGCGCAGGGGCGCGGCATCACGTACTGGTTAACCCACTCGATGGAAACCCGCGGCCCGCATCTCAACGCCAGAGGCGCGCAAAGTCGAACGACAGCTGCCGGTGATGCCGGATCGACAGCAGATGGACGGTGCGGTGGGCGTCGGCCAAGGCGTACAGCAGCAGGTAGTCGCCATGGAGGTATTCGCGCAACGCCGCGACCGCACCGGTGGGCAGCGCGGCGAGTTGCGCCAGCGCCTCGGCCGACTGCGGAGGAGCATCCAGGTAGGGCCGGCCGATGCGCGGAAAACGCGCCAGATTGGGAACGACGGTCGCGCGCAGTTCGGCGACCAGCGTATCGAAGGCGGGTGCGGCGCTGGCGTCCGCCAGGAATGCCTCGATGGCCTCGAGTCGTTCCAGGAAACTTGCCGTCAGCTCGACACGCCAGCGCGAATCAGCCACGGCGCTTGCCGCGTGTCGCGCCGGCCGCCATGGCGCGGCGTTGCTGTACGCGCTCCAGCGCCGCGTCGGCTTCGAAGCTGCGGCCCGCTGCAATGTCGGCCAGGCCGCGACGCGCGTCGTCGATCAACAGCAGGTGAATGCGCTCGCGTTCGAGCCGGTGGTAGTAGTCCAGCCGCTCGGCGTCGATCAGCGCAACGTAGCTTTCGCCGTTCTTGGTGATGATCTTCTCGGCGCCAGCCTTGGCCTGGTCCGCCAGCTCGGAGAGGTTCGAGCGTGCCTGGGTCAGAGGCACGACGTCGGCAGCAGAAATGCCCATGACTTGCTCCCGTTACGAAATGGACAGAATTCTGTACATTTTACGCCTGGATCGAGCGGAGTCTTGAACGGAACCGGCAGGTCTCAGCCGTCCCGCCCGGCATGCTCCACCGCGTACTTGATCAGCTCCGCCTGCCCGGCCAGATCCAGCTTGCGCCGGATGCTTTGCCGATGCGACTCGACCGTGCGCACGCTCAGGTCGAGGTCGCGCGCGATCTGCTTGCTCGAGTGGCCGGCGCCGAGTGCGCGCAGGATCTCCTGCTCGCGCGTCGTGAGCTGGTTGCGCGCTGCCGGTGCCGGCGCGCGGAACAGCTGCTGCGCGATCGCCGGGCTCAGATAGGTGCCGCCGCCGACCACGGTGCGGATCGCGCCGAGGATCTCGGACGACGGCGCGTCCTTGAGCACATAGCCGCGCGCTCCGGCCGCCAGCGCGCGCTGCGCGTACTCCGGCGCGTCGTACATGCTGAGCATCAGCACGGCGACCTGCGGATGCGAGACATGCAGCTTGCCGGTGAGTTCGATGCCGCCGACGCCGCGCATGCCGATGTCCATCAGCACCACGCCGGGCCGGCAGCGATCGATCTCGATCAGCGCCGCATCGGCATCGCCGGCCTCGCCCACCACCTCGATGTCGTCGACGCTGTCCATGCGCGCCTTCAAGCCATCGCGCACCAGCGGATGGTCGTCGACCAGCATCAGGCGGATCGGCACGCTCATGCGGCCAGCCCTCCCGGTGGCGTCGTGTGCGTCGCGAAGCGGCGCAGCGCGTCGGCCGGCACGTCGGCGAACACGCGCGTGCTGCCCGGCTGCGAAATGATCTCGAACGTGCCGCCGATGGTCGCGATGCGCTCGCGCATGTTGGAAAGGCCGATGCCGCGGCCCGGATGCTCGGCCATGAAGGGCGCATCGAAGCCGCGGCCGTTGTCCTCGATCACGAGCCGCAGCCCGCGGCGATGCGCCGCCAGCTCGATCGTCACGCGCGTCGCATCCGCGTGCTTGCGGATATTGGTCAGCGCCTCCTGCGTCACGCGAAACAGCACCGTCTTGATCGCCTCGGGCGGATCGGCCAGTTGCGGGTCGCTCACCAGCTCGAAACGCAGGTCGCCATGGCCGCACATCTCTTCGCCCAGGCTTTGCAGCGCGGCACTCAGGCCCAGCTGGTCGAGCATCGCCGGGCGCAGCCGGTGCGACATGCCGCGCACCTCGAGCAGCGCCTCGTTGAGCCGCTGCAAGGCGCGCTGCAGCGGGGCGCGCGCGCCGCCGTCGGCGCCGGGCATGCGGTCGAGCGCGGACTCGGTCAGGAGCTTCACCGACACCAGCGTCTGGCTGGTGCTGTCGTGCAGCTCGCGCGAGACGTAGGCGCGTTCTTCTTCCTGCGAGCTGACGATCTTGCGCGTCAGCAAGGTGAGCTTGGCATCGGCCGCGCGCCGCTCGCCCAGGCCGATCACCAGCGCGGCCGCGACGATCACCGAGATCGCGAACAGCGCCGTCGCGGCGATCCAGGCCATCGTCGCGTTGACGTTGCCGACCATGTCGCGATCGAGCTGGTCGAGCACCGCCTCGACGTCGTCGACATAGATGCCCGTGCCCAGCATCCAGTGCCAGCGCTCAAGCCCGGTCACGTAGGCGATCTTGGCCGCGACCATGCGCTTGGACGGCTTGTTCCAGGTGTAGTAGACGCTGCCGCCGCCGTCCTTGGCGCGCTCGATCATCACCGCGATCGGCTTTTGCCCGGTGCTGTCGACATGGCCCAGCAGGTTGCTGCCCACCAGCTCCGGCTGGCGCGGATGCATCAGGTTCGTGCCGTCGTAGTCGTAGAGGAAGAAGTAGCCGTCGCTGCCGTAGTCGAGCGCGGCGAGCTGCTTCATCACCTCGCGCTTGATCTGCTCGTCGTCGCGGCCGGTGTTGTACAGCGGCGTGATGGTGCTGAGCGCCAGCGCCACGTAATGGCGCAGCTCCGATTCGACGGCGTTCATGTAGACCGTCTTCACCAGCTCCTGCTGCCGCTTCGCGAGCTCGGCCTCCTGCTGGCGCACCGCGAACGCGATCAGCGCGAGCGAGAGCAGCAGCGGCAGCACCGCGAGGAGGATCAGCTTGAGGCGAAGGCGCATGGGGGAGCGATTGTCGCGCTCAGTTCCAGGTCGAACGCCAGGCGCTGACAGCAGCTTGTCGCGGCAGCGGGCCGAGGCCCAGTGCCTGCGCCGCGGCGCGCAGCGCGGCGTCCGGGTCGTGCAGGTCGATCGCCGCGGCGCCGTTCTGCTTGCTGAGCTTTTGCCCGTCGGCCGCGAGCACCAGCGGCACGTGCAGGTAGCGCGGCGTCGGCGCGCCGAGCGCGCGCTGCAGCAGGATCTGGCGCGGCGTGTTGTCGGCCAGGTCCTCGCCGCGCACGATGTCGGTGATCGCCTGCGCCTGGTCATCGACCACGACCGCGAGCTGGTAGGCCCACAGGCCGTCGGCGCGCTTCAGGATGAAGTCGCCGACCGTGGCCGCGACGTCTTGCTGCTGCGCGCCGAGGCGGCGGTCGTGCCACTCGACCTGCGCATCGTCGGGCAGCCGAAAGCGCCAGGCACGCGGTGTGCGCCCGCGCAGCCCGCCGTTCTCGGGCCGGCAGGTGCCGGGATAGACCAGCTCGCCATGGCGCTCGCGAGAGACGCCCGCGGCGGCCCAGTGCGCGGCGATGTCCTGGCGCGTGCAGGCGCAGGGATAGGCGCGGCCCGCGGCCACCAGGCGCGCGAGCGCGGCGTCGTAGCGCGCGCCGTTCGCGCTCTGCCAGGTCGGTGGCTCGTCGGCGGCCAGGCCCAGCGCATCGAGCTGGCGCAGGATCTCGTGCGACGCGCCCGGCACGCAGCGCGGCGTGTCGACATCCTCGATGCGCAGCAGCCAGCGCCCGCCGTGCGCGCGCGCATCGAGCCAGCTGGCCAGCGCGGCGACCAGCGAGCCGGCGTGCAGCGGGCCGGTCGGTGAGGGCGCAAAACGCCCAACGTAGCCCATGGTCAGAACAGCAGCCCCGCGTGCTGTTCGAGCAGCGCCTGGCGCGTCTTCGGCCTGCGCAGCTGCTCCAGCCACCACGACAGCGCCTCGCCCGGCGCACCGCCGCCCGACACGCGCCAGGCGTAGTGCAGCAGGCCGCGCCGCGCCGGCAGCACGGTCTCCTTGACCACCAGCCGGCCCGCCTCGACATGCCGTCGCACCAGCGACTCCGGCATCTGCCCGCAGCCCAGCCCGCGCAGCTGCGCTTCCAGCTTGGCCGCCAGCGACGGCACGGTCAGCACGTCCTGCCCCGGCTGCACGCCGAAGGTCAGCGGCGCGAAGCGATGCGCGCTGTCGGCGATCGCGACGATGCGGTGCTGCGCGATCACCTCCGGCGACAGCGGCTCCGGCAGGCGCGCCAGCGGATGGTGCGGCGCGACCGCGAAGCACCAGCCCATCTCGCCGAGCGGCTCGCATTCGATGCCCGAGCCGCCCTGCGGCTCGGCGGCGACGCCGATCGCCAGGTCGGCCTGGCCGGTGGCCAGCGTTTCCCAGGTGCCCGACAACGCCTCGGCGCGCAGCTTCAGGCGCGTGGGCGGCGGCCCGGGGCGCTCACTGGCGGCGGTCGTGACCTTGAGCGCATAGAAGGCCTCGACCAGCTCGAACAGCGCGCTGGGCGCCAGGATGGTCTCGAAGGCGATCGTCAGCTCGGTCTCCCAGCCGGTCGCGACGCGGCGCACGCGGTTGGCGACCGCGTCCATCTCGGTCAGCAGGCGCCGGCCTTCGCGCAGCAGCTCCTCGCCGGCGGCGGTGAGGCGGGCCTGGCGCGAGCTGCGGTCGAACAGCAGCACGTCGAGCGCATCCTCGAGCTGGCGCACGCTGTAGGTCAGCGCCGAGGGCACCTTGCCGAGCTCGCGCGCGGCCGCTGCGAAGCTGCCGGAGCGGGCGATGACGTCCATCATCGTCAGCGCCTCGGGGGTCAGCACGTTGCGGCGCTCGCCGCGTTGGGTCGGGGACTTCATGGGCGCCATTGTGGCCAAGGCCCTTCAAAGCCGTTGAATGCCGCCTTCAAGCGCTTGCGGACACGGCGGGCCTCGCGCTTCCTACAGTCACGTCATGGCCCCAAGACGGCCCAACGACACGAAAGGAAGGCCCTGATGATCACCCTTCGCAAATCCGCCGAACGCGGCTATGCCGACCACGGCTGGCTCAAGAGCTACCACAGCTTCTCGTTCGCCGACTACTACGACCCGGCCCACATGGGCGTGGGCAACCTGCGCGTGATCAACGAAGACCGCATCGCGCCGGGCTCGGGTTTCGGCACCCACGGCCACCGCGACATGGAGATCGTCAGCTACGTGCTCGACGGCGCGCTGGCGCACAAGGACGACATGGGCAACGGCGCCGCGATCGTGCCGGGCGACGTGCAGCGCATGAGCGCCGGCACCGGCGTGCGACACAGCGAGTTCAACCATGCGCCGAGCGCGACGACGCACTTCATGCAGATCTGGCTGATCCCGCACACCCGCGGCATCCAGCCCGGCTACGAGCAGAAGCACTTCACGCCCGAGAGCAAGCGCGGCAAGCTCAAGCTGGTGGCCTCGCGCCATGCGCGCGAGGACGCGGTGCAGATCCATGCCGACGCCGAGCTCTACGCCGGTCTGTTCGACGGCGACGAGGTCGCGGGCCTGGATCTCGACCCGAAGCGCATCGCCTACGTTCACGTGGCGCGCGGCGCGGTCACGGTCAACGGCCAGCGCCTGTCGACCGGCGACGCGCTGACGCTGGACGGCGAGTCGCAACTGCACATCGAGCAGGGCGACCAGGCCGAGGTGCTGGTGTTCGACCTGGCGCGCTGATCGCTACAGTCGGCGAGGAATGCAGTCTGACGGAGGCACCATGAGCGACCTGAAAGTTCTCGTCATCGCCGGCAGCGCCCGCCGCGGCGCGCTCAGCCTCAAGCTGGCGCGCGCGGCGGCCGCGCTGCTCGAAGCGGCCGGCGCCAAGCCCACGCTGCTCGACCTGCGCGAGCTCGCCTTGCCGATCTACGACGGCGACATCGAAGCCGACCAGGGCGTGCCCGCCGCGGCCGCGACGCTGCGCGATGCGCTGCGCAGCCACGACGCGCTGCTGCTCGTCACGCCCGAGTACAACGGCTTTCCGACGCCGCTGGTGATCAATGCCTTCGACTGGCTGTCGCGTTTGCAGCCGCAGGGTGACGCGCCTTCGGGCCTGGCGGTCACCGCGAGCAAGCCGGTCGCGCTGCTGTCGAGTTCGCCGGGGCCGCTGGGCGGCTTGCGCAGCATGAACTTCCTGCGCCAGTATTTGTCGATGGCCTTCGCGATGCTGGTCGTGCCGCAGCAGTTCGCGCTCAGCCGCGCGAACGAGGCTTTCGACGAGCAGGGTGCGCTGAAGGACGACAAGGCGCGTGGCATCGTGCAAGGCGTGCTGGGCGCACTGCTCAAGGTGGCCGGCGCGATGAAGGGAGCGCAAGCATGACGATCGAAGGCCAGTTGATCCGCGGCCAGGCCGCACCGTTCGCCGCGGTCGCGACGCTGTCCGACGGCAAGCACGTCTGGAACGCCGACCTGCTGGCCGCCAGCGGCGGTGCCGAGTCGGCGCCCGATCCGCACGCGCTGCTCGATTCGGCGCTGGCCGCCTGCACGCTGCTGACGCTCGAGGTCTACCTGAAGCGCAAGCAGCTCACGGTGCGATCGCTGCGCGTGAGCGTCGAGCACGAGGAGACTTCGACGCCCGAAGGCGTGCACTACCGGCTCAAGCGCCAGCTGCACATCGACGGCGACATCGGCGACGAGGATCGCGCCAAGCTGCTCGCGATCGCGCAGAAGTGCCCGATCCATCGCGTGTTGACGGGCGACATCGAAATCGAGACGGCCTTGGCGTGACGGCCCTCGGCGCGGCTACATTGCTGCGCCATGGACATCGCAAGCAAAGTCGCGCTGGTCGCCTCGTTCCTGCCCTGGACCGACTGGGCGGCGCTGGCCGCCTACTTCGCCGCCTGGCTCGGCTATGCGCAGTTCGCGCGCCACCGCGCGCCGTACAAGCCTTCGCTGCTGGCGACGACCAATCGCATCCGCCGCCAGTGGATGCTGCAGACCACCTACCGCGAGCAGCGCATCCTCGACGGCCAGGTGATGCAGAACCTGTCGACCAGCCCGAGCTTCTTCGCGTCGACCACGATCCTGATCATCGGCGGCTTGCTGGCCGCGCTGGGCGCTTCGGAGAAGGCCAGCGAATTCGTGCGCGAGATCCCGTTCGCCGCGCGCACCACGGCGCTGGTGTTCGATTTCAAGCTGCTGCTGCTGATCGGCATCTTCATCTACGCCTTCTTCCGCTTCACCTGGAGCATGCGCCAGTACACCTTCGGTGCGCTGCTGATCGGCGCGGCGCCCGACGCGCGGCTGATCGAGGCGATGGGCCAGGAGGCGGCTGCGACGCGCGAGGCCTTCGCCGACCGCGCCGGGCGCGTGGTCGCGCTGGCGGCCGAGACCTTCAACGACGGCCTGCGCGCCTACTACTTCAGCTTTGCGGCGATCGGCTGGTTCTTCTCGCCGCTGGTGTTCGTGTTCGGGACAGCGGGCGTGGTGTGGATCCTGTACCGGCGCGAGTTCCACTCGGAGGTGCTGGCGATCCTGCGCGAGCAGCTCTGATCACAGCGCCACCGTCTTGCCGACGAACAGGATCGGCCCGGTCGGCCGCCCGATCGGCGAGCCGTCTTGCGGCTCCAGCGTGATCTCGAACAGCTGCTGCTCGCCGACGGCGGGCAGCAGCGAGACCGGCAGCTCGACCGTCTGGCCGGCCTTCACGAGACCCAGCGAGGTCGGGCCGGCGGCGCCTTGCGGCTTGGTCCAGAACTGCAGTGCGCGATCGGCAGGCACCGCGGTCGTTTCGCCGACCGGCACCAGGCGCAGCCGCCGGCCGGCCTCGAGCTCGACCAGCCAGCCGGTGCGTCCCGTCTCGGGACTTTGCAGCACGGCGAGGTAGCGCGCCGGCGGCGGCTCGACGTCGCGCTGCACCAGCAGCACGCCAAGCAACAGCGACATCGCGAGCGCGAGCCCGCTGAGGCCTTGCCAGATCGGCAGGCGCTGCCACCACGGCGCTCGCGCGGGCAGGCGCGGTGCCAGCGAGGTTTCGATGCGCCGCCACAGCGCCGCACTCGGCTCGACCGCCGCGGCGGCCCCGCTCAGGCCGAGCAAGCGGTCCTGCCAGGCATACACGCGCGCCAGCAGCGCCGGATCGCGCAGCAGCTCGGCCTCGAACGCGGCCTGCGATGCCGCGTCGAGCGTGCCGAGCACGTACTCGCCGGCGCGGTCGTCGGGGGCGTCGTCGTCGAGGTGGGCGTCGCTCACGCCATGCACTCCTTCAGGCTCGCCAGCGCGCGGCGGATCCAGGACTTCACCGTGCCCAGCGGCGTTTCGAGCCGCGCGGCGATCTGCTCGTGCGTGTAGCCGTCGACGAAGGCGTGCATCACGCAGACGCGGCGCCGCTCGTCGAGGCGCGCCAGGCAGCGCTCGAGGCTGTCGGCGTCGAGGCCGCGGTCGTCGTCGGTCTGGCGCGCATCGGACAGCTCGGCCAGCTCGTGCGGGTCGGTCGGCTGCAGCCGGCCCGGCGAGCGCACCGCCTTCAAGGCGCGATGGCGCACCACCGTGTAGACCCAGCCGCGGGCCGAGCCGAGCTCGGGCCGGTAAGTGCCGGCGTGCTGCCAGATCTGCAGGAAGGCGTCGTGCAGCACGTCTTCCGCCAGCCCGCGCTCGTGCACGATGCGCATCGCCACGCCGAGCAGCCAGCGCGCCTCGCGCTCGTAGAGCGCGCGCAGCGCGAAGCGCTCGCCGCGTGCGCAGGCGAGCACGCAGGCTTCGTAGTCGAACGCGGGCGTGGGCGTCGTCATGCGGTACGGGGGTGGCCGGCCCACTCTAGCAGCGGGCCGCGCGCCGTCTCATGCCGCTTTCCAGAAGATGTAGTCGGCCTGGTACTTGACCACCTCCTTGCGGCCGACGGCACCCGCGTCGCAGCTCGCGGCCGGCGCGACGCCGCCTTGCGTCGCGACGCGCTGGATGTAGGCGACGCCGTTCATCGCGCCATTGCCGGTGGCCGGATTGGCCTTCACCAGCTGCAGCGGGATGCTGCCCGCCGCGGCCGGCGCGACCGCGACCTGGCTGCCGGTGATCGCCGAGCCGTCGTTCGACGCCCAGGTGGCCGGCGGGCCCCAGTAGCGACCGACGGCGCTGCCGCCGCGGTTACGCAGCTCGGCCATCGGGCCGACGAAGACCCACTCGTGGGCGCCGGCCGTGTTGGCCTTGGCGCGGCATTCGTAGGTGATCTCGCCGACGCCGACGGTCTCCATCGCGACCTTGTGGCCGGCGGGCACCTTGACGGCATCGGGCAGGGCGTCCTGGCTGAAGCCCATCGCCGCGGGGCGGCTGGCGGGCATCTGGCCGCAGGCGGCGAGGAAGAGCGTGGCGAGGCTGGCGATGGCGGTGACTTTCATGGCGTTCTCCTGGAAGTGGATGGCGGTGTGGCCGAAGCTCACACCAGGCACTAGCCGCGAGCCGGCCCGGCGGATGCAGTCCGTCGAAAAAAAGTTCGGCCTGTCCGCCGCCACGACGGTTCGCGCCGGCTGGCGTTCGTTTCGTCGCAAGCCGCTGGGCCGATGCGGGGTGGCTGCCTAGAGTTCGCTCCATCGCAAGACGCAACGCAACACAAGGAGCCCGAAATGATCAGCCGCCTCACCAGCCTCGCCATCGCCTTCGCCGTGGTCGGCGCCGCCACGCTGACCTTCGCGGCCGAAGCCCGGCAACATCGCGAAGAAGTCCGCGCCGCGACCCCGGTCGTGCAGCTCGAGCGCGTGGTGATCACCGCCAAGCGCGCCGCCAACTGATCCCGGCTTCGAACGAACACAGGAGTCACGCCATGACGATGAGCGACGAACTGGCCCGCCTCGGTGAACTGCACCAGCGCGGCGTGCTCAGCGACGAGGAGTTCGCCCGCGCCAAGGCGCGCGTGCTGAACGGTTCCACCCCGGTGGGCGGCAGCGCCGCGCTGGCCGCGCTCGGCGCGCTGCACCGCAGCCGCAGCGACCGCTGGCTCGGTGGCGTGTGCGGCGGCCTGGCCGACTTCACCGGCCTGGCCTCGTGGGCCTGGCGCCTGATGTTCACGCTGCTGCTGCTGTGTGCCGGCACCGGCGTGCTGGTCTACATCCTGATGTGGATCTTCGTGCCGGAGGGTGAGGCGCCGCTGGTCAACGGCCAGGGCCGCACCGCCTAGAAGACCTCAGCCGCGCTCCCGCGCGGCTTTGGCGATCACCGCCTGGCCCTTCGACACCGCGGCCAGGCGCTGGCGCAGGTAGTCGTGCAGCTTCACGTGCTGGCTGAAGACGACGTTGAACCTGAGGTGGTCGCTGGCGCGGTTGTCGGCGAAGTAGCTCGCGCCGCGCGCCAGCAAGATGCCGTTGGCGAACGCATCGCGCGCCAGCACCTCGACATCGACGCCGCCCGGCACCCGCCCCCACACGAACAGCCCGCCCTCGCCGGGCAGCTCGAACTCGATGCCGCATTCGCCCAGCTGGCGGATCGCCAGGCTGCGCGCGCTGCCCAGGCGCTGCTGCAGCCTGTCGAGGTGCTTGCGCCAACGCCCGCTGCCCAGCAGCTCGAGCAGCACATGCTCGTTGAGCGCCGCCGTCGTCATCACCGACATGATCTTCTCGCGCAGCAAGGGCTTGAGCAGCTCCGGCTCGGCCGCCAGGTAGCCCAGCCGCAGGGCCGGGCTCAGCGCCTTGCAGAAGGTCGAGAAGTAGATGACGCGCTGCAGGCCCGCGAGCTGCGCCAGCCGCGGCGGATGGCCGGGGTGGAAGTGGCCCTGCACGTCGTCCTCGGCGATCAGGAAGCCATGCCGCTCGGCCAGCGCCAGCACGCGGTGCAGCGATGCGGCGCTGGCGCCCCAGCCGGTCGGGTTGTGCAGCACCGACTGGGCGATGAACAGGCGCGGGCGCACGGTCTTGCAAGCGGCCTCGATCTGCTCGAGGTCCGGCCCGTCGGGGCGGCGCGTGATCGGCACGACCTGCATGCCCAGATCGCGCAGGCGTTCGAACAGCAGGAAGTAGCCCGGGTCGTCCACCATCACCGCGTCGCCGCGCTGCAGGAAGCAGCGGCACACCAGGTCGATCGCGTGGGTGCCGCCGTAGGTGGTCATCACGCGGCCGGCGTCGACCGGGATGCCCTGGCCACGCATCATCAGCGCGATGCGCTCGCGCAGCTCGGGCAGGCCCTGCGGCGGGCAACGCACCGCCATGCCGCCGGCGGTGTTGGCGACCGCGCGCTGCACCAGCGATGCCGGGATCGCTTCTTCCAGCCACGACACCGGCAGCGCGCCGCTGCTGGCCGGCAGCACGCCGGAGCGCAGGTCGTGCGCCTGCTGCACCATCCAGATGGCTTCCTGCTCCTCGCCGGCCGCGAGCGCGGTGTCGATCGCCTGGGCCGCCGGGCCGGCCGCGACGACGAAGCCGGCGGTGCCGCGCGGCTCGATCAGCGCCTGCGCGACCAGCCGGTCGTAGGCCGCGATCACGGTGTTGGCGCTGACGCCCAGCTGCTTGGCCAGCGCGCGGATCGACGGCAGTCGGCTGCCGGCGGGCAGGCGGCCCTCGTCGATCAGGCGGCACAGGTGGCTTTCGACCTGGTCGGCCAGCGGTGTCGGCGAGTCGCGGTCGAGCGAGAACATCGAAGGGCTCAGTAGCGGTCGAGGCGCGTGGTCCAGCAGGCCGGAACATCATCGCCGATCCACGGCGACAGCCGCGGCGCCGCGAGGTCGGCGCGCTTCAGGCCGATGTCGCGCAGCTCGCGGTCGCTGAGGCCGGCCAGTTGCTCGGTCGCCAGCCGATCGCGGCGCGAGACGGCGAAGGCGTCGAGCCGGCGCGCGATGCGCTGGGCGAGGTGGGCGAGCAGATCCTGCGCGGCGAGCTCGGGCACGGCGGGGGCGGCGAGGGTGTCCATGATGGGCGGAGCGGTCGTGGCGAAAGCGTGCCTGAAGCCTAGGCCTTGACCGTGCATCGCGACAGGCACAAGGCCCGCGTGCGCAGCCGCTGCTGTGTGGGTCGGGCGATGGTGACAGCGGGCCTCAGGGCGCCACGCGGTAGCGCGGCGTGCCTTGCGTGCCGACCATCAGCTCGTTTTGAACGCCATCGACATCGTCGATCTCGCGCACGAAGCGCTCGATCTCGGCCGACTGCTGCGCCGTCGCGACGCAGCCCTTGAGCCAGACCACGCGGCGCTGGCCCAGCGCCCAGATGCTGGTGCCGGCGTAGACCTTCCACGACTCGATCGCGATCTTCACGCGGGGCACGATCTCGCGGTCGTAGAGGTAGGCGTTGTGCAAGCGGCAGCGCCCGGCCATCCAGCAGCTCACGCCGCGCTGCGAGCGATCGTGCGCCTCGGCGCGGAATTCCTCTTCGGTGAAGACCGGCTCCTGCGGCACCGGGCAGCCGGGCAGGCCGCTCGTGACCGCGATGAAGGGGTCGCCGAAAGGATTGCGGCGGACCTCCTGGCCCACGGCCTGGGCGCAAGCCAGTGCGAGCAGCAGGGCGGCGATGCGATGGGGCATGTCCATGGCCCGCGGACTTTACGGCGTCTTTATGCGCGCCGGCGGCGTCTTGATCCCAAGCTGACGCGCTTGTGCCGAGACTGATCGCCATCGAAACGCATGCCCCGAACGACGGGGCCTTGCCATGGACATCGTCTACATCGCCGCACTGGCCGCCCTGGTGGGCTGCGCCTGGGCGCTCGCGGCCGGCTGTGAGCGGCTGCTGGGGAGCCGCGAATGAGCGCGCTCTACGTCATCGGCGGCATCGTCGCCGTGGGCCTTGCGGCCTATCTTGTGTTCGCGCTTCTTTGCGCCGAGGAGTTCTGATGAACGCCTCGAGCTGGATGCTTCTCGCGGTCTTCGCCGCGCTGGTGCTCGCGATCGCGTGGCCGCTGGGCGGCTACATCGTGCGCGTGGTCGAGGGTCGCGTGCCCGGCGTCGCGCCGGTCGAGCGGGCGCTGTTTCGCCTCGCGGGCGTCGACCCCCAAACCGAAAGCGGCTGGCTTCGCTACGCGCTGGGCCTGCTGCTGTTCAATGCGCTCGGCCTCGTGACCGTCTACGCGCTGCAGCGGCTGCAAGGCGTGCTGCCGCTGAACCCGCAGGGCTTCGCGGCGGTGTCGCCGGACTCGTCGTTCAACACCGCGGTCAGCTTCGTCACCAACACCAACTGGCAGGGCTACGGCGGCGAGTCGACGATGAGCTACCTCACGCAGATGCTCGCGTTGACGGTGCAGAACTTCCTGTCGGCCGCCACCGGCATCGCGGTCGCGATCGCGCTGATCCGCGGCTTCGCGCGCGCCAGCGTGGCGTCGATCGGCAATGTCTGGGCCGATCTCACGCGCATCACGCTGTGGCTGCTGCTGCCGCTCTCCTTCGTGCTGGCAATCGTCTTCGTCGGCCAGGGCGTGATCCAGAACTTCGACGCCTATCGAGAGACCGGCACGCAGACCCTCGCGATGGGTCCGGTCGCCTCGCAGCTGGCGATCAAGATGCTGGGCACCAATGGCGGCGGCTTCTTCAACGCCAACTCGGCCCATCCGTTCGAGAACCCGACGGCGCTGGCCAACCTGCTGCAGATGCTGGCCATCTTCGCGATCCCGGCGGCGCTGTGCTTCGCGTTCGGCCGCATGGTCGGCGACAAGCGCCAGGGCATCGCGGTGTTCGCCGCGATGGCCGCGCTGTTCACCGTGTTCGCGATCGGTGCGATCGCCTTCGAGCAGCAAGGCAATCCGGCCCTGGCTGCGCTCGGTGTCGACCAGAGCGCTTCGGCGCTGCAGTCGGGCGGCAACATGGAAGGCAAGGAAACGCGCTTCGGCATCGCGCAAAGCGGCCTGTTCGCCGCCGTGACGACGGCTGCCTCGTGCGGCGCCGTCAACACGATGCACGACTCGCTGACGCCGCTGGGCGGCGCGGTGCCGATGGTGCTGATGCAGCTCGGCGAAGTGGTGTTCGGCGGCGTCGGCTCGGGCCTGTACGGCATGCTGGTGTTCGCGATCCTCGCGGTGTTCCTCGCCGGCCTGATGATCGGGCGCACGCCCGAGTACCTGGGCAAGAAGATCGAGGCGCGCGAGATGAAGCTGGTCTCGATCGCCATCCTCGTGACGCCGATCCTCGTGCTGGCCGGCACTGCGATCGCGGTGATGGCCGACGCCGGCCGCGCCGGCATCGCCAACCCCGGCGCGCACGGCTTCAGCGAGATCTTCTATGCGCTGACCTCGGCGGCCAACAACAACGGCAGCGCCTTCGCGGGGCTGTCTGCGAACACGCCGTTCTACAACGTGCTGCTCGGCCTGGCGATGTGGTTCGGCCGCTTCGCGGTGATCGTGCCGGTGCTGGCCATCGCCGGTGCGCTGGCCGCCAAGAAGCGCATCGCGGTGACCGAGGGAACGATGCCCACGCACGGCCCGCTGTTCGTCGCGCTGCTGATCGCCACGGTGCTGCTGGTCGGCCTTCTCAACTACGTGCCCGGCCTCGCGCTCGGCCCGGTGATCGAGCACCTGGTGCTCTGGTCGCCGCGCTGATCGAAAGGAGGGTTCAACCATGACACGCAAGACCTTCTCCCTGTTCGATCCGCAGCTGGTACGCCCGGCGCTGGTGGATGCCGTTCGCAAGCTCGACCCGCGGGTGCAATGGCGCAACCCGGTGATGTTCGTCGTCTACGTCGGCAGCATCCTGACCAGCATGCTCGCGGCGCAGGCCGCGGGCGGCGGCGGCGAGGCGCCGTTCGGCTTCGTGCTCGCGGTGGCGCTGTGGCTGTGGTTCACGGTGCTGTTCGCCAACTTCGCCGAGGCGCTCGCCGAAGGCCGCAGCAAGGCCCAGGCGCAAAGCCTGCGCGGCCTGAAGAAGCAGACCTGGGCCAAGAAGCTCGATGTGCCCAAGGGCCATGCCGGCGCGCTGTTCGGCCTGCCCTGGCACACGCTCGAAGCCGATGGCCTGCGCCGCGGCGACATCGTGCAGGTCGCGGCCGGCGAGCTGATCCCGGCCGACGGCACCGTGGTCGAAGGCGTCGCCACCGTCGACGAGAGCGCGATCACCGGCGAATCCGCGCCGGTGATCCGCGAGAGCGGCGGCGACTTCTCGGCCGTGACCGGCGGCACGCGCGTGATGAGCGACTGGCTGGTGGTGCGCGTCGACGTGAACCCCGGCGAGACCTTCGTCGACCGCATGATCGCGATGGTCGAGAACGCCAAGCGCCGCAAGACGCCCAACGAGATCGCGCTGACCATCCTGCTGGTCGCGCTGACGCTGGTGTTCCTGGTCGTCACGGTGACGCTGCTGCCGTTTTCGCTGTTCGCCGTGCAGGCCGCGGGTGGCGGTGCGCCGATCACGATCACGGCGCTGATCGCGCTGCTCGTGTGCCTGATCCCGACCACGATCGCGGGGCTGCTGTCGGCCATCGGCGTGGCCGGCATGAGCCGCATGATGGCGGCCAACGTGATCGCGACCTCGGGCCGCGCGGTCGAGGCGGCCGGCGATGTCGACGTGCTGCTGCTCGACAAGACCGGCACCATCACGCTCGGCAACCGCCAGGCCCATGCCTTCATCCCGGCGCCCGGCGTCGCCGAGCGGGAGCTGGCCGACGCGGCCCAGCTCGCCTCGCTGGCCGACGAGACGCCCGAAGGCCGCAGCGTCGTCGTGCTGGCGAAGCAGAAGTTCAAGCTGCGCGAGCGTGACCTCGAACCGCTGCACGCGCAGTTCATTGCCTTCACGGCGCAAACGCGCATGAGCGGCGTCACGCTCGGCGGGCGCACCATCCACAAGGGCGCGGGCGATGCGATCCGCCGTCACGTCGAAGCGCTCGGCGGCGCGTGGCCGCAATCGCTGCAAATGCAGATCGACGCGGTGGCGCGACGCGGCTCGACGCCGCTGGTGGTCGCCGACGATGCGCGCGTGCTCGGCGTGATCGAGCTCAAGGACATCGTCAAGGGCGGCATCAAGGAGCGCTTCGCCCAGCTGCGCCGCATGGGCATCAAGACCGTGATGGTGACCGGCGACAACCGCCTCACCGCCGCCGCCATCGCCGCCGAAGCCGGCGTCGACGACTACCTCGCCGAAGCGACGCCGGAGGCCAAGCTCAAGCTGATCCGCTCGCACCAGGCCGAAGGCCGCCTGGTCGCGATGACCGGCGACGGCACCAACGACGCGCCGGCATTGGCGCAAGCCGATGTCGCGGTCGCGATGAACAGCGGCACGCAGGCCGCCAAGGAGGCCGGCAACATGGTCGACCTCGACAGCAACCCGACCAAGCTGATCGAGATCGTCGAGACCGGCAAGCAGATGCTGATGACGCGCGGCGCGCTGACGACCTTCAGCGTCGCCAACGACGTGGCGAAGTACTTCGCGATCATCCCGGCCGCCTTCGTCGCGACCTATCCGCAGCTCGCGGCGCTCAACGTGATGGGGCTGGCGAGCCCGTCGAGCGCGATCCTGAGCGCGGTGATCTTCAACGCGCTGGTGATCGTGTTCCTGATTCCGCTGGCCTTGAAGGGCATCCGCTATCGCGCGCTCGGCGCGGCCGCGCTGCTGCGCCGCAACCTGCTGGTGTTCGGCCTGGGCGGCATCGTCGTGCCCTTCGTGGGCATCAAGCTGATCGATCTGGCGCTGGTGGCGCTGCATCTGGCCTGAACCGGCCATCGAAGGAGATTGAAATGAATTCCGCTGCGACGTCCAAAGTCGTTCCCGCCACGCCCTCGGCTGCCGAGGCGAAGGCCGGCGTCTCGCTGTGGCGCCCGGCCATCACGCTGTTCATCGTGCTCAGCGTGCTCACGGGCCTGGCCTATCCGCTGCTGACCACCGGTGTCGCGAAGATGCTGTTCCCGGCGCAGGCCGCCGGCAGCCTCGTCGAGCGAGACGGCAAGCTGGTCGGTTCCCGCCTGATCGGTCAGTCGTTCAGCCAGCCGAAGTATTTCTGGGGCCGTCCGTCGGCCACCGGTCCGATGGCCAACAACGCGCAGGCTTCTTCCGGCTCGAACCAGGGCCCGCTCAATCCGGCGCTGACCGATGCCGTCAAGGCCCGCATCGAGGCGCTGCGCTCGGCCGATCCGGGCAACGAGCAGCCGGTGCCGGCCGACCTCGTCACCGCCTCGGCCAGCGGCCTGGACCCGCACATCAGCCGCGCCGCGGCCGAGTACCAGGTGGCGCGCGTCGCGCGCGCACGCGGCCTGCCGGTCGACAAGGTTCGCGCGCTCGTGGGCGAGCACACCGAAGGCCGCTGGCTCGGCTTTCTGGGCGAGCCGCGCGTGGCCGTGCTGCCGCTGAACCTGGCACTCGACGACCTGCGCCCCTGAACATGCTCGACGTCCTGCTGGCCCTGGCGGCCGTCGTGATGCCTCTGGCGCTGGCCTGGTGGCTGCTCGCGCGTGGGCTCGAGCGCCGCTCGACGCCTCGCACAAGACGACGCGAACGAACCTAACATCGCGACATGCTCATCAACTGCGTGGCGTATCAGCAGGGGCGCAAGCTGGCCGACATCCCGGTCGAGGCGATCGGCGAGTATGTGCGCCGCCCCGAGTGCTTCGTCTGGGTCGCGCTGGCCGAGGCCACCGATACCGAGCTGGCGCTGGCCCAGCGCGAGTTCGACCTGCACCCGCTGGCGATCGAAGATGCGAGCCACGGCCACCAGCGCCCCAAGATCGAGGAGTACGGCGACCAGCTGTTCGCGGTGATGCACCTGGTCGAGCTCGAGGGCCTGGAGACCAAGCTCGGCGAGGTCAATGTCTTCGTCGGCCCGAACTTCGTGCTGTCGGTGCGCAACCGCAGCCCCAAGGGTTTCCTGGGCGTGCGCGCGCGCGCCGAGCGCGAGCCGGAGCTGCTGCGCTACGGCTCCAGCTATGTCTTCTATGCGCTGATGGACGCGGTGGTCGACCGCTACTTTCCGGTGCTCGACGAGCTGGAGACCGAGCTCGAGGCGATCGAGGAAAAGATCTTCGAGCCGGGCGCCGCGCGCGGCAACGTGCAAAGACTCTACGAACTCAAGCGCCGCGTCACCGTGCTGCGCCATGCGGTGATGCCGCTGCTCGAAGCCGTGGGCAAGCTGTACGGCGGGCGCGTGCCGGCGCTTTGCACGCAGACGCAGGACTACTTCCGCGACGTGGCCGACCACCTCGCGCGCATCAACGGCGCGATCGACGGCATCCGCGACACCATCGGCATCGCCATCCAGGTCAACCTGTCGATGGTGACGATCGAGGAGAGCGAGACCACCAAGCGGCTCGCCGCCTGGGCCGGCATCTTCGCGGTGGCGACGGCGTTTGCCGGCATCTGGGGCATGAACTTCGACGTGATGCCCGAGCTGCACTGGCGCTGGGGCTACCCCGTCGCGCTGGGCGTGATCACGGCGGCCTGCGTGCTGCTGTGGCGGCGCTTCCGCCGCGCCGGCTGGCTCTGATGCAGGAACGTCCCGATCCCGATGCCTTGCTCGAACGCGTCAAGGCCGAAGACCAGCAAGCGCGGCGCGGGCGGCTGAAGATCTTCTTCGGCGCCTCGGCCGGCGTCGGCAAGACCTTCGCGATGCTGTCGGCCGCGCGCGCGCTGCACGCGCAAGGCATGGACCTGCTGGTCGGCCTGGTCGAGACGCATGGCCGGCGCGAGACCGCGGCGCTGATGGATGGCTTGCCGTTGCTGCCGCGACGCCGCGTCGCGCACCGCGGCGTCGAGATCGCCGAGTTCGATCTCGATGCCGCGCTCGAACGCCGGCCCGCGCTGGTGCTGGTCGACGAGCTCGCGCACAGCAACGCGCCCGGCTCGCGCCACCCGAAGCGCTGGCAAGACATCGACGAGCTGCTCGCCGCGGGCATCGACGTCTGGACCACGGTCAACGTCCAGCATCTGGAAAGCCTCAACGACATCGTCAGCGGCATCACCGGCGCGCGCGTCGCCGAGACCGTGCCCGATCACGTGTTCGACGATGCCGACGAGGTCGTCGTCGTCGACCTGCCGCCCGACGAGCTGCTGCAGCGCCTGGCGGCAGGCAAGGTCTATCTCGCGCCGCAGGCCGAGCGCGCGGCGACGAACTTCTTTCGCAAGGGCAACCTGCTGGCGCTGCGCGAGCTGGCGCTGCGGCGCACCGCCGATCGCGTCGACGACGAGATGCGCACCTATCGCCGCGAGCGCTCGGTCTCGGCGGTGTGGCCCACGCGCGAGGCGCTGCTGGCTTGCGTCGGGCCCGGCGCGCAAGGCGAGAAGATCGTGCGCGCGACCGCGCGGCTGGCCGGCCAGCTCGACGTGCCCTGGCATGCGGTCTATGTCGAGACGCCGTCGCTGGCGCGGCTGCCGCGCGCGCGTCGCGACGCGATCCTGCGCGTGCTGCGGCTCGCGCAGGAGCTCGGTGCGCAGACCGACACGCCGGCCGGGCAGGAGATCGCGGCCACGCTGCTGCGCTACGCGCGCACCCACAACCTCGCGCGGCTGGTGATCGGCCGCAGTGCTCGCCGGCGCTGGCCGTGGCAGCGCTCGCTCGCGCAGCGGCTCGCCGCGGCGGCCGGCGATCTCGACATCGTGCAGATCGCGCTCGCGCCGGGCAGCGATTCGCAGCCCGAGCGCATCGAAGAAGAGTCCAGTGGCATCCGCTGGCGCGACTACGCCGCCAGCGCCGCGATCTGCGGCATCGCGGCCCTGCTCGCGACGCCGCTGCTGCCGCTGTTCGAACTGGTCAACCTGGTGATGCTGTTCCTGCTGGCGGTGGTGATCGTCGCGGTGCGCTACGGTCGCGGGCCGGCGGTGCTGGCGGCGTTTCTGAGCGTGGGCGTGTTCGACTTCTTCTTCGTGCCGCCGCGCTTCTCGCTGGTCGTGAGCGACCTGCAGTACCTGCTGACCTTCGCGGTGATGCTGACCGTCGCGCTGGTGATCGGCCAGACCACCGCCAACCTGAGCTACCAGGCGCGCGTCGCGGCGCGGCGCGAGGAGCGTGCGCGCGCATTGGGCGAGATGTCGCGCGACCTGTCGGCGGCGCTGCTGCCCGAGCAGGTGGCCGAGATCGCGGGGCGCTTCATCGTGGCCGAGTTCGACGCGCAAGGCGCGCTGCTGCTGGCCGGTGACGACGATCGCCTCGCCGAGCCGCTGGCCGCGCCCGAGCTGCCGTCGGGCCTCGATGCCGACATCGCGCGCTGGTGCCACGACCGCGGCGAGCCCGCCGGCCTGGGCACCGACACGCTGCCGGCCAGCCCCGCGCTCTACCTGCCGCTGAAGGCGCCGATGCGCGTGCGCGGCGTGCTCGCGGTGCAGCCGCGCGGCGGCGCGTCGCGCCTGCAGATTCCCGAGCAGCGCCGCCTGCTCGAGACCTGCGCCTCGCTGCTGGCGATTTCGGTCGAGCGGTTGCACTACGTGGAGGTCGCGCAACGCAGCACGTTGCAGATCGAGGGCGAGCGGCTGCGCAACTCGCTGCTGTCGGCGCTGTCGCACGACCTGCGCACGCCGCTGACGGCGATCATCGGGCTGGCCGAGACCTTGGTTGCCCAGTCGAGCCTCGCGGCACCGCAACGCGAGATCGCGCAGGGCCTGGTCGGCGCGGGCCGGCAGATGCAGACGCTGGTGCACAACCTGCTCGACATGGCACGGCTGCAAGGCGGCGCGGTGCGCCTGCGGCGTGATTGGGTCGCGATCGACGAGGTGATCGACAGCGCGATCCGCTCGCTCGCCGGCGCGCTCGACGATCGACCGCTGAAGCTCGCGCTGCCGGACGATCTGCCGCTGGTCGAGATCGACGCGGTGCTGCTCGAGCGCGTGATCGCCAACCTGCTCGAGAACGCCGGCAAGTACACGCCCGAGGGCAGCGAGATCGAGATCGCGGCTGCGGTCGACGGCAAGTCGCTCGCGGTAGAGGTGCGCGATCGCGGGCCGGGCCTGCCGGCGGGCCGCGAGGCGGCGATCTTCGAGGCCTTCACGCGCGGCGCGGTCGAGTCGGCGACGCCGGGCGTGGGCCTGGGTCTCGCGATCGCGCGCAGCATCGTGGAGGCGCATGGCGGGCGCATCGACGCACGCTCGCGCGAGGGTGGCGGCGCGGTGTTTCGCATCACTCTGCCGCTGGGCGACGCGCCGGATCGCCCGCCCGAGATCGGCGCCGATACTTGATGCCCTCATGAACGACATCACGCACGACCACCCGGTGGCGCTCGTCGTCGAGGACGACGCGCAGATCCGCCGCTTCGTGCGCCTGGCGCTGGAGTCCGAGGGCTGGCAGGTCAGCGAGGCCGCGACGCGCGAGCGCGGCTTGATCGAGACCGGCACGCGCCGCCCCGACCTGGTGATCCTCGATCTCGGCCTGCCCGACGGCGACGGCCTGGGCCTGCTGCGCGAGCTGCGCGGCTGGTCGGGCGTGCCGGTGATCGTGCTGTCGGCGCGCGATCGAGAAGACGACAAGATCGCCGCGCTCGATGCCGGCGCCGACGACTACCTGACCAAGCCTTTCGGCGTGGGCGAGCTGCTGGCGCGCACGCGCGCGCAGCTGCGGCGTTGGCGTTCGCAAGGGGCGGGCGAGGGCGAGTCTTCGCGGGTGCGCTTCGGCGGCGTCGAGGTCGACATCGCGGCGCGCCGCGTCTTGCGCGACGGTGCCGAGGTGCATCTGACGCCGACGGAATACCGCCTGCTCGGCGTGCTGATCGCCAATGCGGGGCGCGTCGTCACGCAGCGCCAGCTGCTGCGCGAGGTGTGGGGCAAGGCCTACGACGAGCAGACGCACTACGCGCGCATCGTCGTCGCGAACCTGCGTCGCAAGCTCGAGGCCGAGCCGGCGCGGCCGAAGCATTTGTTGACCGAGCTGGGGGTGGGTTATCGGTTGATGACAGACGCGATTTAGGCCGCGGCTGACGATGTGCGTGGATCTGGCGAGGGGCTTCGATACCTCAGCCCGAACGGAGAGAGTGCTTCTTCGCACGGAACAAGGCCCCGTTCGCCCTGAGGTATCGAAGGGCCCTTCCGGGCCGCACACAAGCGGCGTGAGGCGGCGCTTCCCGTACATTGCGCGCGTGGACTACCAACAACTGATCGACGTTGGCCTGTCGCCGGATCGAGAAACCCTCACGCGTCGGTTGGTAGTCCTCGCGGAATCGATGGGGTTCGGCTTGGCCTCAGGGGTGATGATTCGCGGCCGCTTCGGCTCGCCGAATGCTCTCGTCGAGTCGTTCGGCAATACGCCGACCGCGTTCTGTGAGACGACCCGCTCTGTGGGCAAGATGCTGCGCGACCCACTGTTGACGCGCCATCTTGAGCGGCCTGGCCACATGACCTATGGACAGGCGCTCTACGTGGAGGCGGGGGCGATGGACCTGTGGGACATCCAGTCGGCCTTCGGATACCGACACGGACTCTCCGTGTCGTTCCACGCTCCAGCGCACGCAGAGGCATTCGTTTTTGGATTCGATCGACCGGACGCGCTTCCCGAAGGCGCCAAGCTTCTCCGCATGCAAGCGTCCCTGCAGATGATCGCAATGCATGCACATGAGGCGATGGGTCGCTTGGTTTTTGCCGCCCCGCAAAAGGCACCTGCCGAGCTGACTCGGAACCAGCAAGCTGCACTGCAGCGCGTCGCCACGGTGTATGCCAAGCGCGGAGGGTTTGTGAGCGTCACGCAGCCGGGACGGGAACTCCAGATTGCAGTGCGAAAGCTTCAGACGTCTAGCCTGCCTAGAGCTGTCTTGCGGGCGATCGAGGCAGGGCAGATCGAGCGTTAACTCGACTGCCGTGATGCGCAAGCTGAACGATGCCTACATTCCGCTCGTGAACTACCAGCAACTGATCGATATCGGCTTGTCGCCGGATCGCCAAACGCTCACTCGGCGCGTGGTAGCGGTCGCCGAATCGATTGGATTCGGACTGGCCTCCGGAGTCGTGATTCGTGGTCGCTTTGGATCACCGAACGCGCTGGTGGCAGCGTTTGGCAATCCGCCCGAGGCATACGATGAAATGTCCAAATCGCTGGAGCACGGGCTGCGAGACCCGCTGTTGACGGGCCACCTCAAGCGGCCCGGGCACATGACCTACGGGCAGGGTCTCTACATGGATGCGGGCGCCACGGACCTGTGGGACATCCAGTCCACCTTCGGTTACCGGCACGGACTCTCGGTATCGTTCCACGCGCCTGCTCACGCAGAGGCATTCGTCTTCGGCATTGACCGTCCGGATGCGCTTCCTGCGGGGCCGGAACTCCTGCGCCTGCAGGCGACCGTGCAGATGATCGCGCTTCATGCTCAAGAAGCGATGGCGCGGCTGATCCAGACCGCGCCAGAACAAGAGGCCCCGGCAGAGCTGACTCCCAAAGAGAAAGCCGCTTTGCAGTGCGTCGCTACGGCGTATGCCAAGCGCGCCAGACTCGTGAGCGTCTCGCAACCACAAGACCCGCAGCTCCGGGCGACAGTGCGAAAGCTTCGGGCCTCTAGCCTGCCAGGCGCCGTCTTGCGGGCGATCGAAGGTGGCCTGATCGAGCGCTAGTTCGATCCTTGCTCAGGCGCACCATGCTTTCGAGTGCGTGTGTCGCGAACATGCTGACGCTGCCAAGCATCTCCACGAGTGCCCCATCGTCCAGCGGTTCGGTCGGCCGACCCATGAAGAGCAGGCAAGTCCTTTGACCATGAAACGCGGAGGCCGCGATCCCGAAACGAAACTCATCGATTCCGAGCGCGTGAGTCATCGGGACTGGGATGGGCCGCGCCAGCAAGCCCGCAACCAGGTCGCTGTGCACGATCTCGCGCAGGTTGATGACGGCAACGTTGTGCAGCGCGCTGTCGAACTGCAGCCGGGCCTCGACCACTTCGAGCGCGACGAAATGCTTCAGCCCCACCGCAATCGTTGCGACATCAAGCGCATTGCACAACTGCACCATCGACTCCGCCTGCATCAATCCGTCCATGGCTTGCTGCAGACGGCGTCCGGCATCGAGCGAGCGTGTGTAGGCCACTTCCTCGCGCTCATACGGCTCGAGAACCGCGTTTACCAGCGCGTGGGCCTTGTCTCTACGATCGCCTGACAACGCGTCCAGTCGCTCGGCGATGACTCTGGTCTGGGGACTCAGTGCCAGCAAGAGCTGATCATTCGTCGCCTCGGCGACCTCAGGCTTGCGAGCCGTGCGCGGCGAGCGTTCGCCACCCTGAGGCTTGCCGCGGCCATCGAGGATCCATGCCGTCGTGCAGTGGAAGTTCGCAGCCGCCTTGATGGCGCCCTGCTTGGATACACCTCGCGCCTTCCAATTGGTCAAGGTCGCCGATGACTCTCCAAGTGCGGCGCCGATGCCGGCGTAGTCGGTGATGGGCCGCCGGGCCTTCGCTGTCGCGAGCCTTGCCGACAGCAAGAGTCTCTCCATCGATGCGTGGACGTTCTTCTGCGCGTCAGCCATGGCGTCGATTGTCTCAGCAGTAAACGCTTTGTTGATGTGGGCCGTCTTGACGAAACAAATAAACACGGCGTTTAATTCGGCACGCTCGGCGCAGGACTACCGGGGGCCATCTCACCGCAACGCCAAAGGCGATCATGACGCCATCGTTTCCCTTGTTGAAGTCCTCGTTGAGAGTCTGTGATGGCGCCGGCCGCTGTCACGAGGCAACCCCTCCGCAGATCATGGAGGCCGCGCGCGAAGTCATCGGCCGCAAGATGCCGCGCGGCGCCGCAGTCCGACCAGACACCCTGAAGGAGTACCTGCGCACCGTTCTGGCCGGCCGCGACCACGAGGTGTTCGCAGTGCTGTTCCTCGATTCGCAGCGACGGGTGATCGAGTTCGTCGAGATGTTCCGCGGCACGATCGACAACGCCACGGTCTATCCGCGCGAAGTGGCCAAGGAGGCGTTGCAGCGCAACGCGGCGGCGGCGATCCTCGTGCACAACCATCCGAGTGGCGATCCCGAGCCGAGCCGTGCCGACGAGGTTCTCACGCGCACGCTCAAAGACGCCTTGGCGCTGATCGACGTGCAGATCCTCGATCACATCATCGTTGCCGGTCCGGTGACGGTTTCCCTGGCTGAACGTGGCTTGATCTGACGAGCAAGGCGCCGCTCGAGCGCGCGCAACAGCGTCACCAGCACCAAGGTCACTGCGAGATAGATCAGCCCCGCAGTGACGAAGGCCTCGAACGGCAGGTAGTGGCGCGAATAGACCTCGCGCGCGGCGCCGGTCAGGTCGAGCAGCGTGACGACGCTGGCCAGCGAGGTCGCGTGCAGCATCAGGATCACTTCATTGCCGTAGGCCGGCAGTGCGCGGCGCAGCGCGGTCGGCAGCACGATGTGGCGCAGCGTCTGCACGCGCGTGAGGCCCAGTGCGCGTGCCGCCTCGATCTGCCCCGCTGGCGTGTTGCGGATCGCGCCGGCGATGATCTCGGTCGTGTAGGCGCAGGTGTTGACCGCGAAGGCCAGCATCGCGCAGAAGGTGGCCGATTGCAGCCACGACCACGCGAAGCTCTCGCGCACGAGGGCGAACTGCGCGAGGCCGTAGTAGACGATGAACAGCTGCACCAGCAGCGGCGTGCCGCGGATCACGTAGGTGAAGCACCAGACCGGCCCGCGCAGCCACGGCGTGCGGGCCACGCGCGCGAGCGCCAGCGGCAGCGCCGCGAGGCCACCGGCCAGCAGCGCGACGATGAGCAGCTTCAGCGTCGTCGCCAGCCCCGCGAGATAGAGCGGCCCGCTGTCGACGATGACATCGAAGTTCATGCCGAAACCTGTCGCACGCCCACCGACGCGCGCTTCGCAAGCCACGCGAAGCCCAGCTCCGACAGCGCCGTCATCGCCAGGTAGAGCAGCGCGACCGCGCCGTAGAACACGAAGGGCTCGCGCGTCGCGCCGGCCGCTTGTCCGGCGCGCTGCGTCATGTCCGACAGGCCGATCACCGAGACGATGGCAGTGCTCTTGAGCAGCACCAGCCAGTTGTTCGCCAGGCCCGGCAGCGCATGTCGCAATGCCTGCGGCAACTGCACGCGCCGCAGCGTCTGCACACGCGTCAGGCCCAGCGCGAGTGCCGCGTCGCGCTGGCTGGTCGGCACCGCGAGAAAGGCGCCGCGAAAGGTCTCGGCGAGATAGGCGCCGAAGATGAAGCCGATCGTCAGCACGCCGGCCACGAAGGGATCGACATCGACATAGTCCTCGTGGCCGAGCCGCGCCGCGAGTTCATTCACCGCGATCTGGCCGCCGAAGAACACCAGCAGCATCAGCACCAGGTCGGGCACGCCGCGGATCAGCGTGGTGTAGAGCGTCGCGACGGCGCGCGCCGTGCGGATGTGTGAGAGCTTGGCCGCCGCGCCAACGAGCCCGAGCGGCAACGCGATCGCCAGCGAGCCCAGCGCGACACCGAGCGTCAGCGCGGCGCCTTCGAGCAGCGCGCCGGCGTAGCCGTGCAGCATCAACGCGCGGCCGGCGCGTCGCCGTACACGTCGAAGTTGAAGTAGCGCTGGGCGATGCGCTGGTAGGTGCCGTCGGCGCGGATCGCGCGGATCGCGTCGTTGAAGCGCGCGGCCAAGGCCGCATCGCTCTTGCGCAGCGCGATGCCGGCGCCGATGCCGAAGTAACTCGTCTCGGTGTAAAGCGGCCCGAAGAACGCGAAGCCCTTGCCCTGCGGCGTCTTCAGAAAGCCGACGTCGCTGGCCACCGAGTCCGCCAGCGTCGCGTCGATGCGCCCGGCCGCGAGGTCGAGAAAGACCTCGTCTTGCTTGGTGTAGCGCACGATCTCGGCGCCGGTGAACTTGTCGGTGGCGTAGCGGTCGTGGATGGTCGAGCGCTGCACGCCGATGCGCTTGCCTTTCAGGCCCGCCGCGGTGGCGTCGAAGCCGGCGCCCGTCTTGGCGACCAGGCGCGCGGGCGTCTGGTAGTACTTGTCGGTGAACAGCACCTGCTTCTGGCGCTCGGGCGTGATCGACATCGAGGCGACCACCGCATCGAGCTTGCGCGCCGCAAGCGCCGGGATCATGCCGTCGAAGTCCTGCGTCACCAGGGTGCACTGCGCCTTCATGCGCTCGCACAGCGCGTTGGCGATGTCGATGTCGAAGCCCTTGATCTTGCCGTCGGGGCCGATCTCGGAGAACGGCGGATAGGCGCCTTCGACGCCGATGCGAAGCTTGGTCGGGCCGTCGGCGGCCAGCGAGCCGGTGCTTGCCAGGACGATCAGCGCGAGGAGGAGGATTCGGCGTTGCATCGAGGCGAGGCTCCGTGCGTTGAGGATCAGGTCGAGGTCAGCGGCCGGTAGAACGGGCGGCCCATGCGCACCGGCGTGATGTCGAGGTAGAGGTTGACGATCGTGTAGTCCTCGCCGCCGAAGGCGCCGGTGTACCAGCCGCGGCTGTCGGCGCCGCGATAGAGCCGGAACTCGAAGCCGAGCGCGGCATCGCCATCGTTGCCGGCCTGGCGCAGCGCGCGGCCGTCGAACGCGAGGCCGTAGAGCTCGCTGTCGCGGTTGTCGATCAGGTTGCCCATCGCGTTGACGATGGTCGTGTCGCCCAGCATGTCGGTGTAGAACGGCGCGCGCTGGTGATAGGGCTTGAAGTCGGGGCTGCCGGCGTCGATCGCCGGCTCGGTGAGCTTTTGCGGCGAGGGCGTCGTGATGCCGGTCGAGAGATCGTGGCGGTCGCCGCGATCGAGGTAGCTCAGGCGCGCGCCGCGCAGGTTGAAGGCAGGCAGCGAGGGGTCGTGTGTCGCATCGCTCAGGTCGACCAGCAGCGCGCCCTTGCCGCCGATCACCTCGATCTCGTGGCCTTCGATGATCGCGGCGGTGTTCTCGTCGATGCCCAGGCCGAGCCGCAGGCCCTGCTGCCACATCACCGGGATCATGCGTCCGATGCGCCCGCGCTTGAGGAAGTGCTGGTCGATGAAGAGCCTGTCGCCGACGAAGCCCAGGCCGTGGTCGATCTCGCGGCCCATGCGCGCGCCGGTCTTGAGCACGCGCAGGTTGTCCTGCGCGTCGCGGATCATCATCTCGCTCATCACCGCGGCGCCGGCGCTGGTGCCGGCGACCACGCCGCCGCGGCGCTGCAGCGCGCGGATCGCGTCGAGCAGCGGCGTGCTGGCGCCGTCGGGCGACAGGGTCGAGGTGATGCGCTGCTGCGCGCCGCCGGAAAAGAAGACACCCTGCGCCGAGCGTACCTGCGCGACCAGCCTGGGATCGCGCACCGCCTGCGCGAGATCGACGTCGGGCCAGTCGGGCGCGACGGGCAGCACCTCGACCTGGGCGCCTTCGCGCATCAGCGCATTGGCGATGCCGACCGAGACGCGCTGCGGCCGGCCGGCGGCGGTCGGCAGCACGACCCAGTTCGAACCGATGCCACCGCTCAACTGCACCAGCCGCGACCACACCTCGGTGTTGCTGTACTTGAGCGCGCCGCCGATCGGCACCGCGATGCCGTGGTGCGTGCCGGGGCTGGCCGTCGAGGCCGGCGACGCTGCCCGGCCGGCGCTGCCCAGGCTGGCCAGCGGGCTGGCGGCGGCCAGGCGCAAGGCGGTGCGGCGGGTGACGGTGGGGTTCTTGGAACTGCTCACGAAAGCCGATCTTGGCATGCGCGGATCAGGCCGACGGCGCGAGCCGATCGTCCAGCGCGATGCGCTCGTCGAACACGAAGCACTGGCCGTCGAAGTGGCGCCCGCCGACGTCCTCGAAGTACTTCAGGATGCCGCCTTCGAGCTGCAGCACGTGCTCGAGGCCGCGCTCGCGCATCAGCAAGGCGGCCTTCTCGCAGCGGATGCCGCCGGTGCAGTAGCTGACCACGGTCTTGCCCTGCAAGGATTGCGCGTGCTCGTCCAGCGCGGCCGGGAACTCGGTGAACTTGGCGATGCGCCAGTCGATCGCGCCGCGAAAGCGACCGGCGTCGACCTCGAAGCCGTTGCGCGTGTCGAGCATCACGACCTCGCGGCCGGCGTCGTCGCGGCCGCTGTCGAGCCAGCGTGCGAGCGTGGCGGCGTCGACCGCCGGGGCGCGGCCCGCGGCCGGGCGGATCGCCGGATGGTTCATGCGGATGATCTCGCGCTTGATGCGAACACGAAGCCGCTTGAACGGCTGCGACTCGCTCCAGCTCTCCTTGACCTCGAGTTCGGCGAAGCGCGCATCGGCGCGCAGCTCGTCCGAGACGAAGCCGCGCAGCGCGGCCGCTTCGCCGGCCAGGAAGAGGTTGATGCCTTCCTCGGCCAGCAGGATCGTGCCCTTGAGGCCGCGCGCGTCGGCGCTGTCGAGCAGGCGCTCGCGCAGGGCGGGCAGCTCGTCGAGCGCGACGAAGCGGTAGGCGGCGATGTTGAGGACGTCGGTCATGGGGTCCGAAATTGTAGGCAAGCCGGCTTGCGCGCCCGCCCGCGCGGGCTTACCGTGCCGGGTCTCAAGGCATGTGCCGGACGCCGGAGAAACGCCATGCATCTGCTGATCCTCGGTGGCACCCGATTCCTCGGCCGCGCCCTGGTCGACGCGGCGCTCGAGGCGCGCCACAAGGTCACGCTGTTCCACCGCGGCAATACCTCGCTGGGCGCAACGCTGCCGGCGCACGTCGATGAGGTGCTCGGCGACCGCAACACCGACCTCGAACGCCTGCGCGGGCGCCGCTGGGATGTCGTGATCGACACCTGCGGCTACCTGCCCGCCGAGCTGCGCGCCTCGACCGCCGCGCTGGGCGACGAGGTCGAGTGCTATGTCTTCATCTCGTCGCTGTCGGTCTACGGCGCGCCGGAGGCCGGCGCCGACGAGCACGCGCCGCTGGCGGTGATGCCCGAAGGCGCGCCTGAGAAGGTCGACGGCGAAACCTACGGCCCGCTGAAGGCGCGCTGCGAGCATGTGGTGCAGTCGGCGCTGCCGGGGCGCGCGCTGATCGTGCGTCCGGGCCTGATCGTCGGGCCGCACGACCCGACCGACCGCTTCAGCTACTGGCCGCACCGCCTGGCGCGCGGCGGCGAGGTGCTGGCGCCGGCGCCGGCCGATTCGCCGGTGCAGTTCGTCGACGTGCGCGACCTCGCCACCTGGATCATCCGGCTGGCCGAGGCGCGGGCCTGCGGCGTCTTCAATGCCGTCGGGCCCGAGCAGCCGCTGACGATCGGCGAGCTGCTCGACACCTGCGCGCGCGTGGCCGACAACGGCGCGCAGCTGCGCTGGGTCGCCGAAGACGCGCTGCTGGCGCAAGGCGTCAAGCCCTGGATGGAGCTGCCGCTGTGGATCCCGACCAGCGATCCGATGCATGCCGGCTTCCAGCGCTTCAACGCGCGCAAGGCCTTCGGCGCCGGGCTGAGTTGCCGTCCGGTCGAGGAGACCGTGCGCGACACGCTGGCCTGGTCCAGCGCGCGCGGCGACGCGCATGCCTGGAAGGCGGGCCTGGCGGCGCAGCGCGAGGCCGAGGTGCTGGCGGCCTGCGCCGCGGCGAAGCCATGAGCGATGCGATCTACAAGGGCGGCTGCCAGTGCGGTGCGATCCGCTGGCGCGGCCGCCCGCCGGTGACCAATCTGTGCTTCTGCCATTGCGAGAGCTGCCGCCGCGCCAGTGGCGCGCCCTTTCTGGCCTGGGGCACGTTCGCGCTCGACGGCTTTTCGCTCGTGCGCGGCCCGATGGCGCAGCAGTCCTCGTCGCCGCGCGTGCGACGCGGCTTCTGCCACTACTGCGGCACCACGCTGACCTACTTCCACGCCGACCGGCCGGGCGAGATCGACGTCGCGCTGGCCAGCCTGGACGATCCGGGCCAACTGGCGCCCGAGCGCCACATCTGGGTCGCCGACAAGCTGCCCTGGGTCACGCTGGGCGACGGGCTGCCGCAGTACGCGACCGCGCGCACCTCGCCCGACCAGCCCTGACGGCCGGCGCGCCCGGCTCGTGCCTACACCAAATCCGACCGGCGATCGAGGCGACCGGCGTTCCTAGAATGCCGCCATGCCTTCGTTCGTCCACCTGCGCACCCACACCGAGTTCTCTGTCGTCGATGGCACGCTGCGCGTCGGCGACGTGGTCGCCGCCGCCGCGAAGGATGGCCAGCCCGCGCTGGCCATCACCGACCTCGCCAACCTCTACGGCGCGATCAAGTTCTACAACGCGGCGCGCGGCAAGGGCGTGCAGCCGCTGCTGGGCGCCGATGTGTGGGTCGATGCCGATTCGCCCGACCGGCCGGCCTCGCGCTTGCTGCTGCTGATCCAGGACCGCCGCGGCTACCTGAACCTCAGCGAGATGCTCGCCTACGCCTGGACCGCCAATGTGCAGCGCGGCAACCAGGCCTGCGTGCCGTGGTCGCTGCTGGAGGCAAAGTCGGGCGGGCTGATCGCGCTGTCGGGCGCGGAGTCGGGTGCGGTCGGGCAAGCCTTGCTGGCGGGCGACACGGTGCGTGCCAAGGCGATGGCCCAGCGGCTGTCGGCGATCTTTGCGCAGCGCTTCTACATCGAGCTGCAGCGCGCCGGCCGCGCGCAGGACGAGGCGCTGGTGCGCGCCAGCGTGCCGCTGGCCGCCGAGCTCGGCCTGCCGGTGGTCGCGACGCATCCGATCCAGTTCCTCGAGCCCGACGACTTCGAGGCGCATGAAGCGCGCGTGTGCATCGCCGAGGGCGAGACGCTGACCAACCCGCGCCGCGTCAAGCGCTTCACGCGCGAGCAGCACTTCAAGACCGCCGAGCAGATGAATGCGCTGTTCGCCGACATCCCGTCGGCGATCGCGAACACGCTGGCGATCGCCAGGCGCTGCGCGCTGACGCTCACGCTCGGCAAGCCGCAGCTGCCCGATTTCCCGACGCCGCTGCGCGATGGCACGCCGATGCCGATGGCCGACTTCTTCCGCGAGGCCTCGTTCGAGGGCCTGGAAGAGCGCCTCGTGCAGCTGTACCCCGATGCGCAGCAGCGCGAGCGCGAACGAGCGCGCTATGTCGAGCGGCTCGAGTTCGAGATCGCGACGATCCTGAAGATGGGTTTTCCGGGCTACTTCCTGATCGTGGCCGACTTCATCAATTGGGCCAAGAACAACGGCTGCCCGGTCGGCCCGGGCCGCGGCTCGGGCGCCGGCTCGCTGGTCGCCTATGCGCTGAAGATCACCGACCTCGATCCGCTGCGCTACAACCTGCTGTTCGAGCGCTTCCTGAACCCGGAACGCGTGTCGATGCCCGACTTCGACATCGACTTCTGCCAGGGCAACCGCGATCGCGTGATCGAGTACGTCAAGCAGAAGTACGGCCGCGACGCGGTGAGCCAGATCGCGACCTTCGGCACCATGGCGGCGAAGGCGGCGCTGCGCGACGTCGGCCGCGTGCTGGGCATGGGCTACGGCCATGTCGACTCGATCGCCAAGCTGATTCCGGCGCCGCCGGGCAAGACCGTCACGCTCGCGCGCGTGCCCGAGAAGCCCGATGCGAGCGTGATCTACGCGCGCAAGGAAGCGCCCGAGATCGAGGAGCGCGAGCAGAAGGAAGAAGAAGTCGCCGAGCTGCTGGCCCTGGCCGAGAAGGTCGAGGGCATGGTGCGCAACATCGGCATGCACGCCGGCGGCGTGCTGATCGCGCCGGGCAAGATCACCGACTTCTGCCCGCTCTACCAGCAGCCCGGCAGCGACAGCGCGGTCAGCCAGTACGACAAGGACGACGTCGAGGCGATCGGCCTGGTGAAGTTCGACTTCCTTGGCCTCGCGACGCTCACCATCCTCGAGCTCGCGAAGGAGTTCATCGTCGCGCGCCACGCCGACCGCCGCGACTTCGCGTTCGAGACGCTGCCGCTCGACGACCGCGCGACCTACAAGCTGCTCTCGGAAGGCAAGACGGTCGCCGTGTTCCAGCTGGAATCTCGCGGCATGCAGGGCATGCTGCGCGACGCGCGGCCGAGCGTCTTCGAGGACATCATCGCGCTGGTGGCGCTGTACCGCCCGGGTCCGATGGACCTGATCCCGAGCTTTTGCGCGCGCAAGCACGGCAAGGAAGAGGTCGAGTATCCGCACCCTCTGATGAAGGAGGTGCTGGAGGAGACCTACGGGATCATGGTCTACCAGGAGCAGGTGATGCAGGTCGCCCAGCGCCTGGGCGGCTACTCGCTCGGCGGCGCCGACCTGCTGCGCCGCGCGATGGGCAAGAAGAAGCCCGAGGAGATGGCCAAGCACCGCGTGCTGTTCGCGGAAGGCGCCGACAAGAATGGCATCAAGCCCGAGAAGGCCAACGAGATCTTCGACCTGATGGAGAAGTTCGCGGGCTACGGCTTCAACAAGTCGCACGCCGCGGCCTATGCGTTGCTGGCCTATCACACGGCCTGGCTCAAGGTGCATTACCCGGCCGAATTCTTCGCGGCCAACATGAGCGTGTCGATCGACGACACCGACAAGCTCAAGATCTTCCACGACGACGCGACGCAGAATTTCGGCCTGACGTTCGAGGCGCCGAACGTCAATACCGGCTTCTATCGCTTCGAGCCGGTCGGCGACCGCGCGGTGCGCTATGCGCTGGGCGCGATCAAGGGCACGGGGCAGGGCGCGATCGAGGCAATCGTCGAGGCGCGCGAAGGGCGCGGCACGGGCGCTTGCGGCTCGGAGAGCGGGCCGTTCAAGAGCTTCTTCGACTTCTGCCGCCGCGTCGACCGGCAACGCGTGAACAAGCGCGTGGTCGAGGCGCTGATCAAGGGCGGCGCGTTCGACGCGATGGGTGTCGAGCGCGCCTCGCTGCTGGCCAGCGTGGGCCTGGGCTTCGAGTACGCCGAGCTGCAGGTCGCCAACCTCGACCAGGGCGGGCTGTTCGACTTCGGCGCCGACGACGGTGCCTCGCACGGCTCGGCGGCGCAGGAGCCGGAGCTGGTTTCGATCGAGTCGTGGTCGATCAAGGAGCGGCTCACGCACGAGAAGACCGCGCTGGGCTTCTATCTCAGTGGCCACCTGTTCGACGAGAGCGGCGCCGAGGTGCGCCGCTTCGTGCGCACCAAGATCGCCGACCTGCTCGACTCGCGCGAGCCGCAGCTGCTGGCCGGCATCGTCAGCGACCTGCGCTTCGTCAACGGCCAGCGCGGCCGCGTCGCGATCTTCAAGCTCGACGACAAGAGCGAGCCGATCGAGGCGGTCGCCAACGAGGACCTGATCAACGCGAATCGCGAGACCTTGCGCGAGGACGAGCTGATCGTCGTGCAGGGCAAGGTGCAGCCCGATCGTTTCTCGGGCGGCCTGCGGCTCAACGTGCAACAGATCTGGGATCTCGCGGCGGCGCGCTGCCGCTTCGCACGCTATCTGCGCGTGCCGGTCAATGGCTCGGCACCGCCGGTCGCGCAGCTGGTGCGCGAGTTCCCGCCGCGCAAGCAGGAGACCGAGCAGGGCGCCTTGATGCAGGGCCTGTCGGTGCGGCTGTTCCTCGAGCGCGCGACCGCGCAGGCCGAACTCGACCTCGGCGAGGACGCGCGCTTCTATCCGAGCGATGCGGCACTGGCACGCTGGCGTGAATCGGTTCACGCGGGCGCGGCGACCATCGTCTACGACTGAACCCTTGGCTGGATTTCGTTACATCCCGATGCCTGCTTTCGGCACACTTTCGCCTGTGGTCGGTCGGCGAGTCGCCCGTGGGCGGCGTTGTCGGAGGACCGCGCAACGAAGAGGAAGTGCATTGAACAAGACGATGAAGCGAATCCTGGCGGGCGCGAGCCTGGCCGCCTGCGCCGCGCTGCCGGCCCATGCGACCGACGTGGGTGTCTCGGTCAGCATCGGCCAACCTGGCTTCTACGGCCGCATCGACATCGGCAACTATCCGCAGCCGGTGCTGATGTACCCGCAGCCGATGGTGATCCAGCCGGTGCCGGTGGGTGTGGTGCGCCAGCCGATCTACCTGAACGTGCCCCCGGGCCACGCCAAGGACTGGCGCAAGCACTGCGGCAAGTACAACGCCTGCGGCCAGCCGGTCTACTTCGTGAAGAACGACTGGTACGAACACACCTACGTGCCCGAGTACCAGCACAAGCACGGCGGCAAGGGCAAGGGCAACGGCAAGGGTCACGGCAAGGGCAAGGGTCACGACTGATCCCCAGGCCCTGCGAAGCGCGGGCATGATGGCCGTCCCGACGATGGCCCCCGCGCTTCGATGACACCCGACGCTGCCCCGACGACCGGCCTGATCCTCACCGGCGGCGGTGCACGCGCCGCCTACCAGGCCGGCGTGCTGAGCGCGGTGGCGCAGCTCCAGGCGCGCCACGCGCCCGACACCCGCAATCCCTTCCACGTGATCGCCGGCACCTCGGCCGGGGCGATCAATGCCGGCGCGCTGGCCTGCGGCGCGGATGACTTCCAGCGCGCGGTCGCCCATCTCGAGGCGGTCTGGGCCGGCATGCATGCGCAAGATGTCTATCGCGCCGACGCCTGGGGCGTCGCGCGTTCCGGCGCGCGCTGGCTGAGCCTGTTCTCGCTCGGCTGGGCCTTCACGCGCTGGCGCCGCGCGCGTCCGCGCTCGCTGCTCGACAACACGCCGCTGGCCGCCTTGCTGCGCGACTGGGTGCCGCTCGATCGGCTGCCCGCGCTGATGAAAGCCGGCCATCTGCGCGCGCTGGCGATCACCGCGTCGAGCTACAGCAGCGGCGAGCACGTGACCTTCTACGACGCAGCCGAAGACGACCTCGCGCCCTGGACGCGCTCGCAGCGCATCGCCGTGCGTAGCGCGATCAGCTACGAGCACCTGCTCGCTTCGTCGGCCATTCCCTTCGTGTTCCCGGCGATGCCGCTGACGCTGCACGGTCGCACCGAGTTCTTCGGCGACGGCTCGATGCGCCAGGCCGCGCCGATCTCGCCCGCCGTGCACCTGGGCGCGCAGCGCATCCTGGTGGTCGGCGCCGGCCGCCTGACCGAGCCGCCCGGCGTGCGCGATGCGACGCCGGGCTATCCGAGCCTGGCGCAGATCGCGGGCCATGCGCTGTCGAACATCTTTCTCGACGCGCTGGCAGTCGACATCGAGCGGCTGCAGCGCATCAATCACACGCTGACGCTGTTGTCGCCCGAGCAAAGGGCGCGCACTTCGCTGCGGCCGCTGGACGTGCTGGTGATCGCACCGAGCCAGCGGCTCGACGATCTCGCGGCGCGCCATCTGCAGTCGCTGCCGCCGTCGGTGCGCGCGATGCTGCGTGCGATCGGCGTCGCGCCGGCCGCTGCAGGCAGCTCAGGGCCCTCGCCGACCAGCGGCGCGGCGCTGGCGAGCTATCTGCTGTTCGAGCAGGACTACACGCGCGAGCTGATCGCGCTGGGCCTCGCCGACACGCTGGCGCGTGCCGACGAGGTGTGCCGATTCTTCGGCTGGAACGTCGACGCTCAGGTTGACGCTCAGTTCGAGGCCTTGCGCGCCGGTGCTTCGGCGGCCACCGCATAGGGCTTGCCGTTGACCGTCAGGCCGCCTTGCGAGAGGCGCTTGGCGCTGTTGGGGCCGACGCCGCGCACGCGCTCGGCGAGGTCAGTCCAGTCGGCGAAGGGCTTCTTGGCGCGCTCGTCGATCAGCCGCTGCGACAGCGAGGTGCCGATGCCGCTGACCTTCTCCAGATCGGCCTGCGAGGCGTTGTTGACCTCGACGGCGCCGGCCATCGAGCAGGCGGTCACGACCGCCGCGATCAGCGCGCGGCGCGCCCAGGAGCCGGAGATTCCGAGGGGTTGATTGAACAGTTTCATGCTGCCTCCCTGGCAGTAGTTGATGTGGACGGCCAGTCTAGGAAGCGCGAGCGAGCGTCGATTCGCTCCGATGGGGGTGTCGGCACTGCAGTCGATTAGCATCCAGGCCTTCGCGGCGGCACGCTGCATCAAGAACTACAGGCCGGGCCCGAGATGACGCCGAAGCAGATCATTTGCGTGAAGTGGGGCACCCACTACGGGCCGGAGTACGTCAACCGGCTCTACGGCATGGCGCGCCGCCATGTCACAGGGCCGATGCGACTGGTCTGCCTGACCGACGATCGCAACGGCATCCGCCCCGAGGTCGAATGCGCCGACCTGCCCGAGCTGGGCTGCGAGCATCCGAAGAACACGCGCGGCAAGTGGCGCAAGGTCGTGCTGTGGGGTCGCGAGGTCGCCGGCCTGTCGGGCCCGGCGCTGTTCATCGACCTCGACTCGGTGATCGTCGGCTCGCTCGACGGCTACTTCGAATACGGCGATCCGAACGACGTGATCCTGGCGCGCAACTGGGCCAAGCCGCTCAAGCGCCTGGGCCAGACCTCGGTGTTCCGTTTTCCGGTCGGCGGCAATCCGCAGATCCTGGACAACTTCCGCGCCGATCCGCAGGGCGTGGCCGACAAGTTCCGCTTCGAGCAGCACTACATCACCGGCTCGGTGCCGGGCGGCATCAAGCTGTGGCCCGAGGCCTGGACGCGCCATTTCCGGTTGCACTGCCTGCCGCCGTTCCCGCTGCGCTACTTCGTGCCGGCCAGGCAGCCCGCGGACGCGCGCATCGTCACCTTCCCCGGCGGGCCCAACCCCGACGACATCGTGCTCGGCCGCTGGAACAGCCGCGAGCCGGCGCACACCGGCGCCTGGGCGCACTTCAAGGCGACCTTCAGCGGCCCGCGCGTTGCCGACTCGGCCTGGCAGCACCTGCAGCGCTTCGTGCTGCCGGTGCCGTGGATCACCGACAACTGGCGCGACTGAGCATGGCCGTCGTCAACGTCGTCTGCATGAAGTGGGGCTCGATGTACGGCCCCGAGTACGTCAACAACCTGCATGCCGCGGTGAAGCGCCATCTCGCGCGCGAGCACCGCTTCATCTGCTTCACCGACGACGGCAGCGGCATCTCGCCCGAGGTCGAGGTGATGCCGCTACCCGAACTGGGCCTGCCCGCCGGCCAGCGCGACCAGCGCTGGCGCAAGCTGGCGGTGTTTCGCGAGGACTTGTACGACCTGAAGGGCCAGACGCTCTTCCTCGATCTCGACTTGGTGGTGGTCGATTCGCTCGAGCCCTTCTTCACGCATCCGGGCCGCTTCCTGATCATTCGCGACGACGACCTGTTTCGCGCCAAGCCGCTGCGCAAGATCAACCCGGCGCGCGACCGCTTCCTGCACAGCGTCGGCAATTCGTCGGTGTTTCGCTTCGAGATCGGCCAGCATCGCTACATCCTCGATGCCTACGTCGCCGACCCGAAGGGCGCGGCGCAGCGCTACGAGATCTCGCAGCAGTTCCAGTCGGCCCAGCTCGAGGCTCACGGCGACCTCGCCTACTGGCCGCGCGGCTGGTGCGTGAGCTTCAAGAACGACTGCGTGCCGCGCGGACTGGCCAGCTACACGCGCGATCCTTCCGTGCCCGCGGGCACGAAGATCGTGGTGTTCGCCGGCGCGCCGAAGATGAGCGAGGTGCTCGCCGGCGGCGGGCACAAGTGGTACCGGCGCATCGGCGCGATCGACTGGCTGCGTCAGGCCTGGACGGCCTGAAGCCGCTCGGCGATCAGCGCACCGGCGGAGCGCGCTGACGCGGCCTGCTCGAGCACGCGCGGCACGACCTGCTCGCGGAACTCGGCATGGCGATCGGCGAAGCGCAGCGCCAGCGCGGCAAAGCGCTCGCGCTCGATCTCGGAGATGTCGGTCACCCAATCGCCCTGGCCGAGCGCCTTGAAGAGTTCGGTGGTCTTGAACTCGTAGGCGATGGGCAGCACCGGCAGGCCGACACACAGGCCCATGATCGCCATGTGCATGCGCGTGGAGATCGCGAAGTCGAATCCGCGCAGTGCGTCCATCAGCGCCGCGGGGCTGTGGAAGCCGTGGTCCACGCTGACGTTCGCGCGCACGTCGGCCGGCAGGCGCTCGCACAGTCGCTCGGCGACCTGCGAGTCGTCGTACAGGTACTCGGGGATGCCCTGGCAGGTCGAGAGGAACACGACCTCGGCGTTCTTCTCGCGCACCAGCGCCGTGACGGCATCGGCCACCGCGCCCTCGTAGAGCTCGGTGCCGGCGTCGCGGTCGCGGCCTTCGAAATGCGTCCAGCGGCGCACCGAGACCGCAACGCGCGGTCGATCGCCGCCGGCGCGCGGCGCGGGGCTTTGCAGCCAGTCCTTGCGGGCGAGCGCGAAGACGCTGTCGGAGACGACCTTCAGCCGATCGTGCGTGACGCCGATCTCGCGCAGGTGGCGCTGCGACTTCTCGTCGCGCAGCAGCACCAGCAGGGCCGCGTCGGCGATCTGCTTCATCGCCTCGCGATTGGCCGGCTTCTCGAACGGACCGAGCGACTGCGTGAAAAGGACCAGCGGCTTGCGCAGCAGGATGTCCTTGTTCAGTTCCTCGAAGCGATCGCGCAGCTTGTAGTGCTCGACGAGATAGGTGCCGCCGGTGGTGATGACGAGGTCGGCCGAGGCGTAGATCGCGAGGTTGTCGAGCGCGCGCTTGTCCAGAAAGCTCGAAGGCCGGGGCTTGCGGCCTGCGACCAGGTCGTCGATCGCGCGCCGAAAGGCCTTTCGCTGCACGAGCGAGATCAAGCGCTTGAACGCCGTCTTGCGCGGCTTGCCGAACAGGCGAACATGGCCCGACAGATACGACCACGTCAGCGGATAGAAGCGGATGTCCGGATAGTGGACCGCGGCCACCTCGGGCTCGCCGTCGAACACCGAGATGCGCGTGTCGGGCCCGAAGGTCTCGCGCACGATGTCGATGATCGCCACCAGGATGGCGGCGTCGCCGGTGTTCAGCGCCACCGTGTTCTCGATGATGACGTGCATGTCGTCTAGCTCTTCTTGTTCAGGACGCGCTCGGCGACCAGGCGCTCGTAGCGGGCGAGGGCCTCGTCGTGTCCGAACTTCTCGGTGACCAGCGCGCGGCCGGCATTGCCCATCGGCGACCAGCGCTCGGGCGTGCGCGCGAGCTCCAGCATGCGCTGCGCCATCGCCTCGACGTCGTGCTCCTCGACGAGAAAGCCGTTGACGCCGTCGACGACGATCTCCGGAATGCCGCTGTGCCGCGTCGCGACGATCGGCAGGCCGCAGGCCGCCGCTTCGGTGAGGCTGACGGGCAGGCCTTCCATGTCGCCGGCCGCAGTCTCGACGCTGTGCTGAACCATGATGTGGCTTTGCGTCATCGCCCGGCGGACCTCGTCGCTCGGGACCGAGCCGCGCAGGTGCACGCGGCCTTCGAGCTGCAGCCGCGCGACATCGCGGCGCAGTTCGTCCTCGAGGCTGCCGCCGCCGCACAGCGTCAGCTCGGCATCGATCTCGGGCGCGCGCTCGCGCAGCCGAGCGAAGGCTTCGACCAACTGGCGCGGACCCTTCTTGTCGATCAGCCGGCCGACGAACAGGAAGCCGACCCTGCCCGCGTAGCGCGCGCTCGGATCGGTGGCGCTCCACTTGTCGAGGTCGATGCCGTTCTGCTGCACGACCACCCGGTTCGGCGATGCGCCCAGCTCGATCACCTTTTGCCGCATGAACTCGGACGGCGTCAGGATCGTGATGTCGTCGCGCCAGAGTTGCGTGTAGCGGCGCTGCCAGGCCTTGCTGCGCGGCAGCGCGGTGATGTCGTAGCCGTGCATGAACACGACCAGCGGCCGCTTCGGCGAGCACACATGGCTGCCGAGCACGCCCATGCGGCCGAACTCGGCGTGGATGTAGTCGGGCTGCACGCGCTCGACGACGCGACGCAGGTCATCGAGATAAAGCGACTCGGTCGCGCTGATCGGCACCACCTTGCGATCGCCCAGGCGCATGCGAAGCCGCGCGAACAGGTCGCGCGTGAGGCTGGTCAGCAGCGCCTTGGGCCAGGCCGTCTTGCGCAGCACCGAGACCTTGTCGAACGGGCGCTCCCGCTCGAGGTGGCGCGACAGCGTCGCGACATGCACCTCGTGCCCGCGCTCGCGCAGCGCGATGGCTCGGTCGTAGACGAAGGTCTGCGACAGGACGGTGAAGCTTTGCGTCAGATAGAGGATGCGCACGCTGTTCACTCGTGCCAGTGGTCGGCGATCCATGGCGCCGGGCGCGCGAAGCGCCAGTTGCCGTTGCTGCGGCCGGCCAGCGCATCCGGCGGATTCATCACGCCGTGGAAGATCAGGATGCGCGCGCCTTGCGGGATGGCGGGTGCCTTCAGGAAATTGAGCGGGAAGCGCGGGATGCAGTGGTACTTCCAGCTCGCGCACCAGTCGTCGGGCCAATAGCTGAGCTTGCCCTGGCGATGCAGCACGTCGGACAGGTAGGCCTGCTCGTTGCGGAAGTCATTGCGGATGCGCTCGAACTCGGCGCGAAAGGTCGCCAGCACATCGGCATGCGCGCCGAGGCGAAAGCGATAGACCGACGAGTTGCCGGTCACGCGCCATGGCCGCTTCCAGTCGTGAATGATCAGGAACTCGCCGGGCTGCTCGAAGAAGGGCGTGATGTCGTCGACGATCACGACGTCCAGGTCGAGGAATAGCGCGGTGCCCGACAGGCCATGAAGATCGGCCTCGAAGGTCGTGAGCTTGGTCCAGCCCCGCTCGGGGATGCCCGGCGGCAGCGCCAGCGGAGGGATCGGCAGGCAGCTCACCTCGGGGCGGATGCCTTCGCTGCGGTCGGTGAGGCAGACGAAGCGGAAGTCGCCGCGCAGATGGCGGCGCACCATCACGTAGAGGCGGTTGACGTACTCGGGGCCGTACTTGGTGCCCCACTTCATGCACAGGACGATGCGCTCGTCGCTGGTGTCGCGATTCATGCGTCTTCGATCAGGCTGGGTGGATAGCTGTCCCAGCTGTGGCAGCCCGGGCATTGCCAGAAGTAGTGCTGGGCCTCGAAGCCGCAGGCCGCGCAGCGATAGCGCTGCTGCGGCTTGGCGCGCTGCGCGACGACTTGCGCGAGGCGCTCGCTGTCCGCGCTCGCGACCGGCGTGCCGGACTTCGCGTGCTCGCCCAGCAGCGCGGCGGCGGCCGACAGCGTCGGCTGGTCGGACAAGTTGTCGCGCAGGCGCGCGATGCGCGAGCTCGAGTCGATGTCGAGCCGCAACAAGGCCTGCAGCGTCTGCAGGCTGGGGCGGCGCTGCTGCAGCGCCGCGAGTCGCACGCGTGCGTCGTCGACCAGGCCGGCGCTGACGGCCGAGTTCGCGTAGTCGCCGGCCACCAGCGCGGCGGCCGCGGGGTTCAGCGCGAACAGCTCGTTCCAGGCAGCGATCGCCTGCGCATGCTCGCCGGCGCGCGCGAGGCGCTGGCCGGCCAGGATCAGCGGGCGCGGCGCCTGCGGGGCGGCGGCGCGGGCCTCCGCGAGGGCGGCTTGCGCGTCGTCGGGGCGCTGGCGCGCGTCGGACTCGAGCGCGATCTCGCACCAGTGGTGCGCGACGCGCGTCGCGAACGAGCCGGCGCCGCTGGCCTCGAGCTTGCGCGCGACGTCGATCGCGTTGCGCCAGTCGCGCGAGCGTTCGTAAAGGCCGAGCAGCTCGAGCCGCGCGTCGGTCGTGAAGGGCGTGCCGTCGAGCGCGCGAAAGGCCGCCTCGGCGCGGTCGAACAGGCCGGCTTTCAGGTAGTCCTGCGCGAGCGCGTGCTGGGCCTTCTGGCGATCGCTCTCGGGCAGGTCGCCGCGCGCGAGCAGGTGCTGGTGCACGCGCACCGCGCGCTCGTATTCGCCGCGGCGGCGAAACAGGTTGCCGAGCGCGAAGTGCAGGTCGGCGGTACCGGGGTCTTGCTGCATCGCCTCGATGAAGGCGTCGATCGCCTTGTCCTGCTGTTCGTTGAGCAGCAGGTTCAGGCCCTTGTAGTAGGCCTTGGGCGACTCCTGGACCTCGCGCTTCCACTGGCGCAGGTCGAAGCGCGCAGCGAGGAAGCCGAGGCCGAAGGTGACCATCAGGCCGACGAGGCCGATGGCCAGCCAGGGCAGGTCAGAGTCCATCGCGGGGCGGCTCGTTCAGCGGGGCGGGGGGGTCGATCGGTGCCAGCTGCGTCGTCGGCGGGGCCTCGCGCGGCGGCTTGAGCCGGTTGGCGGTGCGACGGTGGCGCCACCAGCTCGGCACCATCGCCAGCACGCCGACCGCGCAGCCGAGCGCGAAGGCGCCGAGCACGATGAAGACCATCGGCGCGCGCCACTCCTGTCCGAAGAACAGGCTCACGAAGCCCTCGTGCTTGTTGTTCAGCGCGAAGGCGAACAAGGCGAAGAAGATGAAGGCGCGGAAGATCCAGGTCACTGCACGCATGGCGCGGCGATTCTAGGCGCGACATTCGGGCGCGCGTTGCGCGCCGGCGAACTCAATCCTTCGAGGCAGCGGCCTCGGCCTCGGCGCGCTCGGTGCGCTCGTCGACCGCTTCGCGCAGCGCCTTGCCGGGCTTGAAGTGCGGCACCAGCTTCTCGGGGATCACGACCTGCTCGCCCGAGCGCGGGTTGCGGCCGATGCGCGGCGGGCGGCGGTTGATCGAGAAGCTGCCGAAACCGCGGATCTCGATGCGGTGGCCGCGCGCGAGCGCGTCGCTCATCGCGTCGAGGATGGTCTTGACCGCGAACTCGGCGTCGCGGTGCGTGAGCTGGCTGAAACGCTCGCCCAGGCGGGCGACGAGGTCGGAGCGTGTCATCGCGGATGGAGGGTTTCGGCGTCGCGGAAGACGTTCCGCGATCCCATCTGGTGTGGCGCCGCAGACATGGCTGCTGCGCCACAGCGGATGGGCCGTGCCCGCTTGCGCGGGCACGGCATCGCTCGACTTAGTTGTTGTTCTGGTCGAGCTTGGCCTTGAGCAGGGCGCCCAGGCTGGTCGTGCCGGCGTTCTCACGCTCGGACGTGGCCGACAGGCGCTGCATGGCTTCCTGGTTGTCGGCGTTGTCCTTGGCCTTGATCGACAGCTGGATCGAACGCAGCTTGCGGTCGATGTTGATGATCAAGGTGGTGACTTCGTCGCCTTCCTTCAGCACGTTGCGGGCGTCCTCGACGCGGTCGCGGCTGAGTTCCGAAGCGCGCAGGTAGCCCGTCACGTCTTCCGTCAGCTGGATCTCGGCGCCACGCGCGTCGACCGTCTTGACCTTGCCGGTGACCGTCATGCCGCGATCGTTGATCGTGGTGTAGGTCGCGAACGGGTCGCCGTCGAGTTGCTTGATGCCCAGCGAGATGCGCTCGCGCTCGACGTCGATCGCCAGAACGACAGCCTCGACCTCTTGGCCCTTCTTGTAGTTGCGCACCGCGGCTTCGCCGGGCTCGCTCCACGAGAGGTCCGACAGGTGGACCAGGCCGTCGATGCCGGCAGCCAGACCGACGAACACGCCGAAGTCGGTGATCGACTTGACGGGGCCCTTGAGCTTGTCGCCGCGCTGGTGGTTCTGCGCGAACTCGTCCCAGGGGTTCGGCTTGCACTGCTTCATGCCCAGCGAGATGCGACGCTTGTCTTCGTCGATCTCGAGCACCATGACCTCGACCTCGTCGCCCATCGTCACGAGCTTGTTCGGGGCGACGTTCTTGTTGGTCCAGTCCATTTCCGAGACGTGCACAAGGCCTTCGATGCCCGGCTCGATCTCGACGAACGCGCCGTAGTCGGCGATGTTCGTGACCTTGCCGAACAGGCGCGTGCCGTTCGGGTAGCGGCGCGAGACGCCGATCCACGGATCGTCGCCCATCTGCTTGAGGCCCAGCGAGACGCGGTTCTTCTCGGCGTCGAACTTGAGGACCTTGGCGGTGAGCTCCTGGCCGACGTGCACGACCTCGCTCGGGTGACGCACGCGGCGCCATGCCATGTCGGTGATGTGCAGCAGGCCGTCGATGCCGCCGAGGTCGACGAACGCACCGTATTCGGTGATGTTCTTGACCACGCCGTTGACGATGGCGCCTTCGCGCAGCGTCTCGAGCAGCTTGGCGCGCTCTTCGCCCATCGAGGCTTCGACGACGGCACGACGCGACAGCACGACGTTGTTGCGCTTGCGGTCGAGCTTGATGACCTTGAACTCGAGGGTCTTGCCTTCGAACGGGGTCAGGTCCTTGACCGGACGGGTGTCGATCAGCGAGCCCGGCAGGAAGGCGCGGATGCCGTTGACCAGCACGGTCAGGCCGCCCTTGACCTTGCCCGACACGGTGCCGGAGACGAAGTCGCCGGACTCGAGCGCGGTCTCGAGCGAGAGCCACGAGGCCAGGCGCTTGGCCTTGTCGCGCGAGAGGATGGTGTCGCCGTAGCCGTTTTCGATCGCGTCGATCGCGACGGAGACGAAGTCGCCGACCTGGACTTCGAGTCCGCCCTGGTCGTTGCGGAATTCGTCGATGGGGACGTAGGCTTCGCTCTTCAGGCCGGCGTTGACGACCACGAAGTTCTGGTCGATGGCCACCACTTCGGCAGTGATGACTTCACCGGTGCGGACGGTGTTCTTCTGCTGCGATTCTTCGAACAGCGCAGCGAAGGATTCCGTGCCCTGGTAGGCGGGGACGTTGAGAGCCATGGGATTTTCCAGTGTCGGCTACCGGCCGACGGCGGGTCAGGTTGTCGAATCCGCCCCTCACGGCGCGCCTTGCGGCGCGGAGGTCCGGTCTGCCGGGCGGCAGGCCAGGGAAGGGCGGGCCCTAGGTAACGCTCAGCTTTCGCTGAACGGTTGTGCGGCTTCCCACCAGTTCAGCACCTGCTCGACCGAGGCTTCGATCGAGAGCGCCGAGTTGTCGAGCAACCGCGCATCCTGCGCCGGCTTCAAGGGAGCGACGCTGCGGTTTCGATCCCGCTCGTCGCGCGCCTCCAAGTCGGCACGAAGACTGTCAAATGTAGTTGAAATTCCCTTTGAAATCAACTGCTTATGACGGCGCTCGGCCCGTTCGGCGGCGCCGGCGGTCAGAAACACCTTCAAGGCGGCCTTCGGGAAGATCACCGTGCCCATGTCGCGGCCGTCGGCCACGAGGCCGGGCGCGGTGCGAAAGGCGTGCTGCAGCTCGACCAGCGCGGCCCGCACGGCCGGGAAGGCCGAGATCTGCGAGGCGAGATTGCCGACCGCCTCGGCGCGCAGTGCGTCGGTGACGTCCTCGCCCGCCAGCATCGCGCGCTGGTCGATGAAGCGGATCGGCAGCGCCCGCGCGATCGCGGCGACCGTGGCCTCGTCGGCCGGATCGGCGCCGGCGCGCTGCAGCGCCAGGGCGGTGGCACGGTAGAGCGCGCCGGAATCGAGGTGGTGGTAGCCCAGTCTCAGCGCGAGCTCGCTGCCCAGCGTGCCCTTGCCGGAGGCGGTCGGGCCGTCGACCGTGATGACCGGCACGTCGTCGCGTCGGGCGACGGCCACCGCGAAGAAGTCGTCGAAGTAGCCCGGATAGGTCTTGGCGACGCAGCCCGGGTCGAGCACGCGCACCGGCACCGTGCCGCCGGCCAGCGGGTTGAACGCCGCCAGCGACGCGCACATCGCCATGCGATGGTCGTCGTAGGTGTGGATCGCGGCGACCTGCCAGACCGCGGGCGGCACGACCTCGATGAAGTCGGCACCCTCGGTCACCGCCGCGCCGAGCTTGCGCAGCTCGGTGGCCATCGCGGCGATGCGGTCGGTCTCCTTCACGCGCCAGCTGGCGATGTTGGTCAGCCGCGTGGTGCCGTCGGCATAGAGCGCCATCGCGGCGAGCGTCATCGCGGCGTCGGGGATGTGGTTGCAGTCGAGCGTGATGGCGCGCAGCGGCCACTCGCCGCGGCGCACCTCGAGCCAGTTCGGCCCCGACGTGACGTGAGCGCCCATCGCGCGCGCCGCCTCGATGAAGCGGATATCGCCCTGGATCGAGTCGGCGCCGACGCCTTCGATGCGCACCGGCGACGTCGCCGCGATCGCACCCAGACCGATGAAGTACGAGGCCGACGACGCGTCGCCCTCGACATGCAGCTCGCCCGGCGTGCGGTAGGCGCTGCCGGCGGGAATGGTGAAGCGCTGCCAGCCATCGCGCTGCACGGCGATGCCGAAGCGCGCCAGCAGGTTCAGCGTGATCTCGACGTAGGGCTTGGAGATCAGCTCGCCGTCGACCTCGATGGTGATCGCACGCTCGGCCGCCACCAGCGGCAGCGCGAGCAGCAGCGCGGTCAGGAACTGGCTCGAGACATCGCCGCGCACGCGCACCGGCGCGTCGAGCGAGACCTCGCCGCCGTGCAGGCGAAGAGGCGGGAAGCCTTCATGCGCCAGGCAGTCGATGCGGCAGCCCAGGCCGCGCAGCGCATCGACCAGATCGCCGATCGGCCGTTCGTGCATGCGCGCGATGCCCGAGAGTTCGAACTCGCCGCCTTGCGTCGCGGCCAGCAGCGCCAGTGCCGCGGTCAGCGGCCGCATCGCGGTGCCGGCATTGCCGAGGAAGAGCTTGGCCTGGCGTACCGCGAGCCGTCCACCCAGGCCGCTCACCGCGACGCTGTTCTCGCCGAGCCGCTCGACGCCGCAGCCCAGCGCGGCCAGCGCATCGAGCATCACGCGGGTGTCGTCGGAGTCGAGCAGGTCGTGCACGACGGTGCGGCCTTCGGCCAGGCCCGCCAGAAGCAGCACGCGGTTCGAGATGCTCTTGGAACCCGGCAGGCGCACCGTGCCGGCGGCGCCGACCAGCGGCGGCAGATCGAGAAAGGCAAGGCGGCGCGCGACGGCGCCAGATTCGATCGACATGGGTACGACTGGAAATCGCCGACTAGCGATTGCCGCCGGACTTGGGTTGCTGCATCTGCCAGCCGGCGCGTGCAGACGACGCGTCGCGGATCAGGCCTTCGAGCGCCTCGCTGTTGCCTTGCTTCATCACGTGCTCGAGCGCGTCGAGCGTATGGCGAAAGCGCTGCGACTGCTTCAGGATCTCTTCGCGGTTGCTCATCAGCACGTCGCGCCAGACCGTCGGGTCGCTCGCGGCGATGCGGGTGAAGTCGCGAAAGCCCGGGCCGGCGAGCGAGAGGAAATCTCGGCCCGCCGGCTGCTTGGCGACCGCCGAGAAGAACGCGAAGGCCAGCAGGTGGGGCAGGTGGCTCACCGCCGCGAAGGCCGCGTCATGGTTCTCCGCCGACATGCGCAGCACCTGGCAGCCGATCGCGGCCCAGACGTCGGTGGCCTTTTGCAGCAGCGCCGCGTCGGTCTGCATCAGCGGCGTCAGGATGACCTGGCGCCCGGCGTAGAGCATCGCATCGGCGTGCTCGATGCCGGCCACTTCCTTGCCGGCGATCGGGTGTGCGGGCACGAAGGCCGGCAGGCGCTCGCGCAGCACGCGGCGCGCGGCGTCGACGACGTCGCGCTTGGTCGAGCCGACGTCCATGAACAGCACGCCGGGCTCGACCAGATGGCGGATCGCCTTGAAGGTGGCCTCGGTGGCGGCGACCGGCACCGCGATCAGCACGATGTCCGAGCCGGCCACCGCCAGCAGCGCCGACTCGGCGGCGACGTCGATCACGCCCAGCTGCTTGGCGCGCTCGGTGGTGGTCGGCGACTTGCTGTAGCCGACCACGCGCTTGACGAGTCCGGCGCGCTTGAGCGCGAGCGCGAACGATCCGCCCATCAGGCCGCATCCGATGACGCCGAGCTGGTTGAACATGGGGCAGTTCTAGTGCGTGTCCAGGGGATAGGTGCCCAACAGCTTGAAGAAGCTGCAGACGCTGCGCAGCTCCGCCAATGCTGCACTGACGCCGGGCTGGTCGGGGTGACCTTGCAGGTCGATGTAGAAGTAGTACTCCCACTGGTCGGCACTGCGCGCCGGGCGGGATTCGAAGCGCGTCATCGACACGCCGTGCGCCTTCAGCGGCACGAGCATGTCATGCACGGCACCCGGCCGGTTGTTCACCGAGACCACGAGGCTGGTGCAGTCGTGGCCGCTGGCGCGCGGCTGCGGATGGCGCTCCGGGTGCGTCGCGATCGCGAAGCGCGTGCGGTTGTGCGGGTCGTCCTGGATCGCCGGCGAGACCACGTGCAGGCCGTACTCGCTGCCGGCGCGCTCGCTGGCCACGGCGGCCAGCGACGGATCGGCCGCCGCCATGCGCGCGCCTTCGGCATTGCTCGAAACAGGCCGGCGCTCGACGTCGGGCAGGTGGTAGCTCAGCCAGCCGTGGCATTGCGCCAGCGCCTGCGGATGCGCGACCACCGCCTTGATGCCGGCCAGCGAGTTCTCGCGACGCAGCAGGTTGTGGCGCACGAACAGGCTGGTCTCGCCGATGATGAACAAAGGCGTGGTCAGGAACAGATCGAGCGAGCGCGCGACCACGCCCTCGGTCGAGTTCTCGACCGGCACGACGCCGAAGTCGGCCGCGCCGGCGGTGGTGGTGCGAAACACCTCGTCGATGCTGGCGCAGGGCACGCGCACGATCGAGCTGCCGAAGAAGCCCAGCGCGGCAAGCTCGCTGAAGGTGCCGGCCGGGCCGAGATAGGCCACGCGCGTGGGCGTCTCGAGCGCGCGGCAGGCGCTCATGATCTCGCGCCAGATCGGCGCGACGCTGTCGGTGCCCAGCGGGCCGGGATTGGCAGCCTTGAGGCCGTCGATCACCTGGGCCTCGCGCTCGGGGCGGAACACCACCGAGCCTTCCTTCTTCTTGATCTCGCCGACTTCCTTGGCGAGCGTCGCGCGGCGGTTCAGCAGCGCGAGCATCTCGCGATCGACCGCGTCGATGCGCTGGCGCAAAGCGGCGAGCGCCGGATCGACGCCGGGCTCGGGCGAGGGCGGTGGGGGGGCGGTGTCCTGCGGCTCAGCCATGGCGTGCCGCAAATTCTCGCATGTAGGTCACGAGAGACTGCACGCCTTCGAGCGGCATCGCGTTGTAGATCGACGCGCGCATGCCGCCCACGCTCTTGTGGCCCTTGAGCTGCACCAGGCCGCGCTCCTTGGCGCCGGCCAGGAACGCGTCGTTGAGCGACTCGTCGCGCAGGAAGAAGGGCACGTTCATGCGCGAGCGTGCATCCGGCGCGACGCGGTTCAGGTACCAGCCGCCGGACGAGTCGATCGCGTCATAGAGCAGCCTGGCCTTGGCGATGTTGACCTGCTCGAGCGCGGCGACGCCGCCTTGCGCTTCGATCCAGTCGAACACCAGGCCGGCGATGTAGATCGCCCAGGTCGGCGGCGTGTTGTACATCGAGCCGTTGGCGGCGACGGTCGCGTAGTCGAACGCGCTCGGGCAGATCGGCAGCGCGTGGCCGAGCAGGTCTTCGCGCACGAACACCAGGGTCAGGCCCGAGGGGCCGATGTTCTTCTGCGCGCCGGCATAGGCCAGGCCCACGCGCGACCAGTCGATCGCGCGCGACAGGATGTGCGAGGAAGCGTCGATCACCAGCGGCGCGTCGCTGCCGAGTGCCTTCAAGTCGGGCAGCTCGTGCGTCTCGAGGCCGTTGATGGTCTCGTTGCTGCACAGGTGCACGTAGCTGGCGTCCTTGCTCAGCTTCCACTGCGAAGGCGGCACGAGCATCGTGTGATTCGCGTCGCCTTGCGCTTCGTTGCTCGCGACCGTACGCGCTTCGCTGTAGCGCCTGGCTTCCTTGTGCGTCTTGATCGACCACAGGCCGGTAATCACGTGATCGGTGATGCCGCCGCGCGAGAGGTTCAGCGGCACGATCGCGTTCTCGGCGATCGCACCGCCTTGCATGAACAGGATCTTGAACGAGTCGGGCACCGCCAGCAGCGCGCGCAGCTTCGATTCCGCGTGCGCGAAGATCTCGCCGAACTCGCGGCCGCGATGGCTCATCTCCATCACGCCCAGGCCGCTGCCGTGCCAGTCGAGCATCTCGGCGGCGGCGCGCGCGAGCACCGGCTCGGGCAGCGCCGCGGGGCCGGGGGAGAAATTGAAGGCGCGCGTCATCGCGGGCGCTCCGCTCAGGGCTTGCTGGCCGCGCCGGCCTTCGGGGCCGGCGGCTTCAGGCCGCTGCCGCCCGAGCCGCTCGGGCCCGCGCCGCTGATGGCATTGGGCGGCGGCAGGCCCAGCAGCTTGGCGATGCTGGCCTGCAGCGCGCGCGCGCGGGTCTCGATCGCGGGCTGCATGTCGGCCACGAGCTTTTGCTGCAGCGCCTGGTCGATCGCTGGCTGCACCTGCTGCATCTTCTTGTAGGCGGGCGATTCGAAGAACGTGACGATCTGGCGCAGCTCGTCCTCGGTGTACTTCTCTTCGAGCGCCGGGAGTACTTGCGACTGCATCAGCTCCTGCATGCGCTTGCGCGCGATCGGATTGACCTCGTCGGCGTACTTGCGCGCCTCGTCCTGGATCTGCTTGCCGACCTGCTCGCGCTTGTCTGCCGGCACGTTGTTGGCCAGCACCGGCCCGACCTGGCTCAGCATCGCCGCCGCGGGCCGTTCGGCCAGGCTGCGGGCGAGGCCTTCGAAGCCGGGCTGTTGCAGTGCCAGCATGCGCTTGGCCAGTTCGCGCTTGGCCGGGCTGGAAGGTGCAGCGGGCGCGGCGGGCGCCGAGGCGGCGGTCTGTGCGTGGGCGGCTGCGAAGCCGAGCGTGAAGGCCAGGGCCACCGCGGCGCGGCGGGCCGCGGAGAAATTGGAAGTCATCAGGTCTGCTCTTCGGTTTCGTCTTCGCCGCCGGCATCGTTCTCGACGATGCGTTGCAGCCCGATCAGCTGCGCGCCGGCATCCAGCGAGATCAGCGTGACGCCTTGGGTGGCGCGGCCGAGTTCGCGGATCTCGGAGACGCGCGTGCGCACCAGCACGCCCTTGTCGGTGATCAGCATGATCTCGTCGTTGGCGCGCACCAGCGTGGCGGCGACGACCTTGCCGTTGCGCTCGCTTTGCTGGATGGCGATCATGCCCTTGGTGCCGCGGCCGTGGCGCGTGTACTCGACGATCGAGGTGCGCTTGCCGTAGCCGTTCTCGGTGGCGGTCAGGACGCTTTGCGTTTCGTCCTCGGCGACCAGCATCGCGATCAGGCTCTGGCCTTCCTCGAGCATCATGCCGCGCACGCCGCGCGCGGTGCGGCCCATCGCGCGCACGTCGTCCTCGTCGAAGCGCACCGCCTTGCCGCCGTCGGAGAACAGCATCACGTCGTGATGGCCGTCGGTCAGCGCCGCGCCGATCAGGAAGTCGCCCTCGTCGAGGTCGACCGCGATGATGCCGGCCTTGCGCGGGTTGCTGAACTCATCCAGCGAGGTCTTCTTGACCGTGCCTTGCGCGGTCGACATGAAGATGTAGTGGTCGGCCGGGAAGCTGCGGAACTCGCCCGTCAGCGGCAGCACGACGGTGATCTTCTCCTCCGGCTGCAGCGGGAACATGTTGACGATCGGCTTGCCGCGCGCGGCGCGCCCGCCTTGCGGCACTTCCCAGACCTTGAGCCAGTAGACGCGCCCGCGGTTGCTGAAGCACAGGATCCAGTCGTGCGTGTTGGCGATGAAGAGCTGGTCGATCCAGTCGTCTTCCTTGGTCGTCGTCGCCTGCTTGCCGCGCCCGCCGCGACGTTGCGCGCGGTACTCGGCCAGCGGCTGGCTCTTGATGTAGCCCGAGTGGCTGAGCGTGACGACCATGTCGGTCGGCGTGATCAGGTCCTCGGTGCCGAGCTCCTGAACGTTGTGCTCGATCACGCTGCGGCGCGCGCCGAGCTTGGTCTGGCCGAACTCGGCCCGCAGCGCGGTGAGTTCGCCGCTGATGATCGCGGTCACGCGCTCGGGCTTGGCGAGGATGTCCAGCAGATCGGCGATCTGCGCCATGACTTCCTTGTACTCGCCGATGATCTTGTCCTGCTCCAGGCCGGTCAGGCGCTGCAGGCGCATCTGCAGGATTTCCTGCGCCTGGTCGTCGGAGAGGCGGTACAGGCCGTCTTGCTGCATGCCGTAGTGGATCGGCAGGCCCTCGGGGCGATAGGCGTCGCGACCGCCCGGCGTGTCGCCCTCGGCGCGCTGCAGCATCTCGCGCACCAGCGACGAGTCCCAGCTCTTGGCCATCAGCGCCGTCTTGGCCACCGGCGGCGTCGGCGAGTTCTTGATGATCTCGATGAACTCGTCGATGTTGGCCAGCGCCACGGCCAGGCCTTCGAGCACGTGGCCGCGTTCGCGTGCCTTGCGCAGCTCGAACACGGTGCGCCGCGTGACCACTTCGCGGCGATGCTCGAGGAAGTACTCGATCAGCTGCTTGAGGTTGCACAGCTTGGGCTGACCGTCGATCAGCGCCACCATGTTGATGCCGAAGCTGTCTTGCAGCTGGGTCTGCTTGTAGAGGTTGTTGAGCACAACCTCGGGCACCTCGCCGCGCTTGAGCTCGATCACCACCCGCATGCCCGATTTGTCGGACTCGTCCTGGATGTGGCTGATGCCCTCGAGCTTCTTCTCGTGGACGAGCTCGGCGATGCGCTCGAGCAGCGTCTTCTTGTTCACCTGGTACGGGATCTCGTCGACGATGATCGCCGTGCGCGCGCCCTTGTCGATCTCCTCGAAGTGGCACTTCGCGCGCATCACGACCTTGCCGCGGCCGGTGCGGTAGCCCTCGCGCACGCCGTTGAGGCCGTAGATGATGCCGGCGGTCGGGAAGTCCGGCGCCGGCACGATCTCCATCAGCTCCTCGATCGTGGCCTGCGGATGCTTGAGCATGTGCAGGCACGCGTCGACCACCTCGTTGAGGTTGTGCGGCGGGATGTTGGTCGCCATGCCGACCGCGATGCCGGCGCTGCCGTTGACCAGCAGGTTGGGCAAGCGCGTGGGCAGGACCAGCGGTTCCTTCTCGGAGCCGTCGTAGTTGGGGCCGAAGTCGACCGTTTCCTTGTCGATGTCGGCCAGCATTTCGTGGGCGATCTTCGACAGGCGGATTTCGGTGTAGCGCATCGCCGCGGCGTTGTCGCCATCGACCGAGCCGAAGTTGCCCTGGCCGTCGACCAGCATGTGGCGCAGGCTGAAATCCTGCGCCATGCGCACGATGGTGTCGTAGACCGCCGAATCGCCGTGCGGGTGGTACTTACCGATCACGTCGCCGACGATACGGGCCGACTTCTTGTAGGGCCGGTTCCAGTCGTTGTTGAGCTCGTGCATCGCGAACAGCACGCGCCGGTGCACGGGCTTGAGGCCGTCGCGGGCGTCGGGCAGGGCCCGGCCGACGATCACGCTCATCGCGTAGTCGAGATAGGACCGCCGCATCTCCTCTTCGAGGCTGATGGGCAGGGTTTCCTTCGCAAATGGAGTCATGACCGCAACGGGTTGGTTCGCATGGAATCCGCGCCGAAACGACGGCGGGCCATATATGTCGGGAACGTGGAGCCGCGGGATTCTATGTGGCCCTGATGTAGCCACTGAGCAACAGCGCCGGCAAGAGGCGGGAGTGTCCTGGGCAAAAGCTTGTCCCGACTATCTCGTGTGGCAGAATGATCCGGTCGGTCCGATGAGTCACGGAGCGGGTTTTCGTGGCGCTAGGTTCCGCAGCGCTCATTCCCCATGTAAGGCCGCCTGCAGCTGGGCTGTGGCTAATCCCGAGAGGAGAATCATGAAGAAATTGAACAAGGTGGCAATGCTCTTCGCGACTGCCGCGCTGGCCACCTCGGCGTCCAGTGTGTTTGCCCAGTCGTCCGACAACTGGAAGAACGTGGACGGCAACGTCTGGAAGAACGGCACCAACGAACTGTGCTGGCGCGACAACTTCTGGTCGCCCGCCACCGCCGACGAGCGCTGCGATGGCGCTCCGAAGAAGGCTCCCCCGCCGCCGCCGCCGGCTCCCGTTGCCGCCGCTCCGGCTCCGGTCGCGCCGCCGCCGGCCCCGGTCGTGCCGCCCGCTCCGGTGAGCGAGAAGGTCACCTACGCCGCCGACGCGTTCTACGACTTCGACAAGGCGACCCTCAAGCCTGAAGGCGCTGCCAAGCTCGATGACCTCGTCAGCAAGATGAAGGGCATGAACCTGGAAGTCATCATCGCCGTGGGTCACACCGACTCCGTCGGCAACGATGCCTACAACCAGAAGCTGTCGGTCAAGCGTGCCGAGTCGGTGAAGTCCTATCTCGAGTCGAAGGGCATCGAGAAGAACCGCATCTACACCGAAGGCAAGGGCGAGAAGCAGCCGGTCGCGGACAACAAGACCGCCGAAGGCCGCGCGAAGAACCGCCGCGTCGAAATCGAAGTGGTCGGTACCCGCTCGAAGTAATCCGGTTTCCCGGATTCACCAAGAACCCCGCTGCGGCGGGGTTCTTTGCTTTTGTGCCCCGCTGCGGCGGGGTTCCTTGTTTTGTGCCCCGCTTCGGCGGGGTTCTTCGTTTTGGCGCGACTACTATTTGGCCCATGAGCACCGTCAACGCCGATCCCCAGGAACTGGCCAAGTTCAGCGAGCTGGCCCATCGCTGGTGGGACCCCGAAAGCGAGTTCCGCCCGCTGCACCAGATCAACCCGCTGCGCCTCGAATGGATCGAAGCGCAGGCCGGCGGCCTGAGCGGCAAGCAGGTGCTCGACGTCGGATGCGGCGGCGGCATCCTGGCCGACTCGATGGCGCGTCGCGGCGCGCAGGTGCTGGGCATCGACCTGTCGACCAAGGCCTTGCGCGTCGCGCAGTTGCACGCGCTCGAGGCCGGCACGCCCAACGTGAGCTATCGCGAGGTGCCGGTCGAGACGCTGGCGGCCGAGGCGCCTGCCAGCCAGGACGTGGTGACCTGCATGGAGATGCTCGAGCACGTGCCCGATCCCTCGTCGGTGGTGCGCGCCTGCGCTGCGCTGGCCAAGCCCGGCGCGCCGGTCTTCTTCTCGACCATCAGCCGCAATCCCAAGGCCTTCGCGTTCGCGATCGTGGGCGCCGAGTACCTGCTGAACCTGCTGCCGCGCGGCACGCACGAATACGCCAAGTTCATTCGCCCGCGCGAACTCGCGCACTGGTGCCGCGACGCCGGCCTCGAGATCGTCGCGACGCGTGGCATGGAATACAACCCGATCACGCGCCGCTACTGGTTGTCCGACGACACCAGCGTGAACTACCTGTTCGCGTGCCGCAAGTCCGCGTGAGATGCCGATGAGCCGTTTCACCGCGAAGGCGGTGCTGTTCGATCTCGACGGCACCCTGGCCGACACCGCGCCCGATCTCGGCGGCGCAGTCAACGTGTTGCGCGCAAGGCGCGGCCTCGAGCCGCTGCCGATCGATCTGCTGCGCCCGGTCGCTTCTGCGGGTGCGCGCGGCATGCTCGCAGTGGGCCTGGGCAAGTCGCCCGCCGATGCCGACTACGAAGCGCTGCGCGACGAGTTCCTGGCCGAATACGAATCGGGCCTCGACCGCGCGACGCGCCTGTTCGACGGCGTGCGTGCGCTGCTCGATGAACTCGCGGCACGCCGCGTGCCGTGGGGCATCGTGACCAACAAGGCGATGCGATTCACCGCTCCGGTGGTCGCGTCGCTGTCGCTCGGCGACGCGGCGGTCGTGATCGCCGGCGACACGACGCCGCATCCCAAGCCGCATCCGGCGCCGCTGCTGGCCGCGTGCGAGCGCTTGGGCATCGCACCGGCGCAGGCGATCTACGTCGGCGACGACCTGCGCGACGTGCAGGCCGCCCGCGCGGCCGGCATGCCCTCGGTGGCCGCCGCCTACGGCTATCTCGGCGAGGACGGCGACGTGGCCGAATGGGGCGCCGATGCCTTGATCGACGCGCCGATCGCTCTGCTCGAGCTGCTGTTGCCGCGTTGATCTCCCCCGTTCGTGGCGCGGTCGTGAATTGACCCCGCGCCATTGCTGCGCGGACACTCGGCCGACACAGGTTACCGTGCGACAGCAGATGGCAAACCCGCGTCTCTCGGCTTCATTGAACGCGTTTCGCGGCTGGCTCGCGCTGCGTTGGCGGCGCATCGCGGTCGTCGCGGCCGTGCTGGCCGTGTTGTGGACCGGCCTCGCGGGCTTCGCGCTGCCGGCCTGGCTCAAGCCGCGCATCGAGGCCGAGGCCTCCAAGGCGCTCGGCACGCCGCTCGCGATGGAGCGCCTCGAGATCTCGCCGTGGCGCCTGCTGGCGCGCGTGCAGGGGCTCAAGCTCGGGCCGCCCGATGCGCCGTGGCTCAAGCTGGCCGAGGCCGAGGTCAATCTGTCGACGCGCTCGCTGCTGCATCTCGCGCCGGTGGTCGAGCAGCTGACGCTGCGCGAGCCGGTGGTCGAGCTCGAGCGCGTCGCGCCCGGGCGGTTCAACGTCTCGCCGATGCTCGACGCATTGAAGGCGCGCCCGCCCGCGCCGCCGGACGCCGAGCCGGCGCGCTTCGCGGTCAACAACATCCGCATCGAGGGCGGCCAGGTCCACGTCGTCGATCGCGTCTCGAAGACCGAGCATCGAGTCGATGCGATCGTGCTCGGCATCCCCTTCATCTCCAACCTGCCGAACCACATCGCGATCGATGTCGAGCCGCGGCTCGAGGCGCGCATCGATGGCGCGCCGTTGTTGCTGACCGGCAAGACGCAGCCTTTCGGCGCCGGGCTGCGTTCCAGCGTGAACATCGACTGGCGCGACATCGATCTCGCGTTCTGGGCCGAGGCGGTCGCACCGCTGCTGCCGCAGCCTTTGCCGCTCGAAGTCGAGAAGGGCCGGCTCGCGCTGCAGCTCGAGCTGGCGTTCGAGCGCCAGCCCGCACCGACGCCGTCGCGGCTGCACTTGACCGGCGGCCTCGCGGTGCGCGAGTTCGATGCCGCGATGCCCGAGCGCGGCATCGCCGCCGGCTTCGAGCAGCTCGATATCTCGGGCATCGACGCCTATCTGCTGCTGCGTCGCGGCAGCATCGGCAAGATCGCGTTGCGCGCGCCGCATGCGCGTATCGATCTGCCCAAGCTGATGGCGGCATCGCCGAGCGCCGCGCAGCCCGAGACAGCGCAGGCTGCAGCATCCGCGGCCAGCGCACCGGCCGCGGCGGCTTCTGCCGCGCTGAGCTGGCAGGTCGGCGAGGTGTCGATCGAGCAGGGCCGCGTGAGCCTCGCGCACCCGGCATGGAGCGAAGGCGAAAGCCTCGGCCCGCTGGCCTTGAACCTCACCGGGCTCGCATCCGATCCGAAGGCCGCGCCCGCGAAGCTGCGCTTCGACGCCGCCGATGCGCACGGTGCGACCGTGCATGTCGAAGGCGATGTCGTGCCGATGGCGCAGCAGGCCAAGCTGGCGCTGAACCTCGATGGCTTCGATCTGCGTCCCTGGCTCGCGCCGTGGCATGAGCTGCTGCCGGTGCGGCTGCAATCGGGCGTGCTCGCGGCCAAGGCGCAGCTCGATGCCGAGGGCCGCGCGATCCGCGTCAGCGAAGGCAGTGCCGAGCTGTTCGATCTTCAGCTGCTGCCGGCCTCCGCTGTCGCGCCTGAGCCTAGCGCAAAGTCGAAGGCCGGCAAGTCCGCCAAGTCCGCCAAGTCCGCCAAAGGCAAGGTCCCGGAGCGCACCGAAGTCGATCGCCTCGCGCTCGCGAAGCTCGAGCTTGCGGGCCTTGCGGTCGAGCTGCAGCCCGATGCGGCGCCGCGCATCAACGTGCAGCGCCTGGCCTTGTCGAAGCTCGGCCTCGATCTGATCCGCGGCGCCGAAGGTCGACTCGCGTGGCTGTTCAAACCTCCGAAGAGCGGCGAGACGAGTGCGTCGGCAGGCGAGGGCAAGCCCGCGCCCGCGGTGCTGATCGACGAGCTGCGCTGCGACGACTGCCGCATCGGCATCGTCGATCGCGCGGTGACGCCCGCTGCGCAGGTCGGTCTCGAGCGCATCGCGCTGGTGCTGCGCCGTATCGGCAGCGACTTGTCCAAGCCCTTCGAGTTCGAGTACTCGAGCGTCACGCAGCGCACCGGCCGGCTCAAGTTCTCGGGCGAGATGCGCCCGCAACCGCTGGCGCTGCGCAGCAAGATCGATGTCGCCAACCTCGACGTGCGTGCGCTGCAGGGCTATCTCGAGCCCTACCTCAACGTCTCGATCGCCTCGGCAAGGGTCGCCGCGGCCGGCGACCTGGACCTGCAAGGCAGCGCGAGCCAGCCGGTCGCCGCGTTGCGCTGGCGCGGCCGCGCCGCGGTCACCGAGCTGAGCACGCTCGATCGCATCAACAGCGACGCCGAGTTCGTTCGCTTCAAGACGCTGAGCGCCAACGGGCTCGACATCGACTGGAAGCCCGAGCAGCTCACGGCCGATCTCGGCAGCGTGTCGCTGGCCGACTTCTATGCGCGCGTGATCATCAACGCCGACGGTCGCATCAACCTTGCCGACATGGTCAAGAAGCGCAGCGGCGAGGCCGCGCGATCGGTCACGACGCCGACCGAAGCGCCAGCCGAGGCTGCCAGCGCGCCCGCAGAACCGGCGGGTGCCGCCGGGCCGCCGTCGCCCACCGCCAAGCCGCCGCAGCTGCGCTGGCGCGGCATCGAGTTGCGCAACGGCCAGGTCGACTTCACCGACAACTTCATCCGACCCAACTACTCGGCGCGCCTGAGCGATCTCGCAGGCAAGGTCTCCGCGGTCGCGTGGAACGATCCGCAGCCGGCCAACGTGGAGGTGAGCGGCAAGGTCGACGGCGCGGCGCCGCTGTCGATCAGCGGCACGCTGCATCCGCTCGGGCCGCGGCTGTACACCGACATCGCGGCCGAGGCGCGCGGCATCGAGCTGACGCGGCTGTCGACCTACGCGGCGCGCTATGCGGGTTACGGCATCGAGAAGGGCACGCTGTCGGTCAAGGTCCGCTACAAGGTCGAGAACGGCAAGCTGCAGGCCGAGAACAACGTCTACCTCGACCAGCTGACGTTCGGCGAGAAGGTCGACAGCCCCGACGCGCTGAAGCTGCCGGTGCAGCTCGCGGTCTCGCTGCTGAAGGACAGCAAGGGCGTGATCGACATCAACCTGCCGATCAGCGGCAGCCTCGACGACCCGCAGTTCTCGGTCGGCGGCATCATCGTCAAGGTCATCGTCAACCTGATCGGCAAGGCGCTGACGGCGCCGTTCTCGCTGCTCGCGAGCGCCTTCGGCGGCGGGGAGGAACTGGGCTTCGTGGAATTCGATCCCGGCTCGGCCGAGCTCGGCGAGGCGCAGCGCAAGCGGCTCGACACGCTGGCCAAGGCGCTCGCCGACCGGCCCGCGCTCAAGCTCGAGGCGACCGGCATCGCCGACCCTGCTCAAGACGAGGCCGGCCTGCGTCGCGCCCAGCTCGAGCGCCAGATGCGCGCGCAAAAGGCCAAGGCCAACGGCGAGTTGCCCGACAGCGTGCGCATCGCGCCAGAGGAGCGCGACAAGTGGCTCGAGGCGGCCTACAAGGCGGCCGACATCAAGGGCAAGCCGCGCAACCTGGTCGGCCTGGCGAAGAGCATCCCGCCGCCCGAGATGGAGCAACTGCTGCTGGCGAGCGTGACGGTCGGACCCGCCGAGCTGAAGGCGCTGGCCGACGAGCGCGGCAACCGCGTCAAGGGCTACCTGATCGACAAGGTGCCGCCCGAGCGCGTGATGCTGACGAGCTCCAAGGTCGGCGCCGAGGCGCCCAAGGACGGCGGCAAGTCGATGCGCGTGCAGTTCAGCTTGAAGTGAACCTTGAACTGAGGCCACCGCCCTTGAAGAAGGGCGATGCGGCGGCAACTACAATGGCGACTCAGGGGCCGACCTGGTTTCGACGTGGGTACGGAATTGGAGCGGTGCATGCCGAGCATCAGTGAGCTCGTAAATCCAGCTGAAACAAACCAACTGCGAACGATCAAACGTACGCACTCGCCGCTTAAACACCGGTGAGCCTCTCAACGGTTGGCCGATGGGCCGGGCACGAGACCGCAAGGTCGAGAGCTGAGAGGTCATTCACATCGGCTGGTCCTGCGTTTGGCCATGCAACGCAGTACGAGAACCAGTGGCTGGCGACGTCCGAAGCGTGCTCCTGCGCGTCGGCGGCGTGAGACTCAAATCAGGCGGCTAAGCATGTAGATCTGCCCGAGGATGGCTTGCGGACGGGGGTTCGATTCCCCCCGGCTCCACCATTTGATGGCTTCAGGGCGTCTCGCGGCGTCCATGGAAGTACGAAAGCGCTAAGTCCGACAAGGACTTGGCGCTTTTTTGTTTCCAGAACCGTGTCGAATCGTCCCCTGACATCCAGGTGGCTGGTGGCCAAGGTTCGACGTGATGCTGATCGTGCCCAGGCGCACGGACTCTCGCTGCTACAGCAGCTCGTTGAGCAGGTAGAAGGCGTTGTCCTTCATCTTGTGAACCCATCCTCGACGCTGCCACGCCTCGAGTTCGATTTCCTCGGCGCGTGGGACGTATCTCTCAAAGACGGCGTCGAGCCGTTCGGCAAGGTCGCGATCAAGGATGGACAGGCTGATCTCGTCGTTGGTCTCGAAGCTGCGATCGTCGAAATTGCTCGAGCCGATCGCGCTCCAGACGCCGTCCACGGTCATGATCTTCTGGTGCAGCAGGGTGTGCGGGTACTCGAAGAGGCGCACGCCGTTCTTCAGCAGCTTCTCGAAGTTGCGATGCCCGGCGTGCTGGACCATCGGGTTGTCCGAGCCACTGGTGGCAGGCATCAGGACGCGCACGTCGACACCCCGCTTGACCGCCGCTCCGAAGGCATCGATGGCATCCGGCTCGGGTATGAAGTACGGGTTCTGGATCCAGATGCGCTTTCGGGCCACGCAGATGGCCGTGTGATGGAGGATCTTCACCGTCGGCGCCGAGTTCTCCGGCTTGGCGAAGACGGCGTGAATGAGCGACTTGCCGGCCGGCTCGAGGCGCGGGAAGACATCGTCGCCCAGGAACAGCTCACCCGTCTCGCCCGCCCAGTTCTCGCTGAACGCGCCTTGCAGGCTGTGCACGATCGGCCCGTGGAGGTGCAGGCTGACGTCGGCGAAGTGCTTGTGATCCTCGGCATCGCCCAGCCAGCTGTCGACGATGCAGTGCCCTCCGACGAAAGCCTCGCGCCCGTCGATCACCACGATCTTGCGGTGGTCGCGGTCGTTCAGCACGCCGATGTTGCGCAACGACCGTTCGTGAAAGAACTTCAGGTGGCAACCCGCCTCGCGCATCTGCTGCGCGACGTCCTTCCCCACCTCGACCGAACCTTGCGCATCGAGCAGCACGCGCACCTGGACCTTGGCGCGCGCACGTTCCATGAGCGCGCTGGCCAGACGCCGCCCGAGCTGGCCGTCTTTCCAAAGAAAGGTCTCGAAATGGACGGACTGGCGGGCCGCGCCGATGCGCGCGAGAAGCACCTCGAAGAATGCCCCGTTCTCCAGCACCTCGACGCGATTGCCATCGACCGCCGTCCCCAGGGTCAGGCCCGCCAGGCTGGGCATCAGTTCATCGATGGGTGAGTCGCAGTCGATGCGCAGCGCAGGGTCGCGGTGACGCCGGATCGACCAGATCACAGCGACCTGCACCACGATCACCGCGAGCAGTAAGCCGCCCCACACCCAGTTGCTCATCGGACCACCTCCGAGCCTTGCTGTCGACCTGCTGCAGCGTCTCGATCGTTCCCGGTGGCCCAACCGAGCGTGTTGCCGTGGGAGTCCGACAGGTCGCGATCCAGACCATCATGCCTGAGGTCGCGCCCGATCGGTGTTCGCCGCGATCGACGAATCCCGGTCGATCATCCGCGCTCGATTTGAAGACATCGGCGATTGCCGCCGCGTCGATTTCGTTGGCCACCAAGGGCGCTCAAGTGGACAGCGCGACGCTGATCGCCGCTTCGGGCTCCGGTGCCACCGCTGTCCCTGATGGGCGGCGGCTACGACGGATCGCTCGTCACGGCGACCGGTGGCGTGCCGAGCAGCAGCGACTACGCAACGCCGCTCAGCGTCCATGTGACGGATGAGCAGCTTGGCGACTCATGTACATTTGTCCAAATGTTAACTGAACCTGCGACCCGCCCGGCCTGAACCGCCGCAAGGGCGTGCATGCTCGATGAAGAAGCTCGAGCTGAAGACATTGCGACTGCAGCTGCGGTTCATCGTTCCCCTCGTCGTGACATTGGTCGTAGCGGCCTATCTCGCCTTGCCGCTGATGGACCGACTGACCCTGCGGTGGTTTTCGCGTGACCTTCAATTGCGCTCCAGCCTGGTCGCCAACACGCTGTCGGACTCCATCGCGGATGCGTTGCAGCAGGGTCGCGGCACCCGATTGAAGGCGCTGTTCAATCGCGCGGTGCAGGATGAGCGGCTGCTCGGAATCGGCCTGTGCGACGGCGCTGGTCGAATGACCCAGCGCAGCACGGGCATGCCCGAGCACCTTGATTGCGCGCAGGCCGCCGAGGCTGCGCGGCAGGCGGATCCGGTGCTTCGCCTGGCCGCCGGCTCCGCCCTGGTGAGTTGGCAGCCGGTCGCCAGCGAGGCCGGCAGCCTCGGTGACCTGGTGGTGCTGCACGACCTGAGCTTCATCGAGCGGCGCAGCCAGGACACGCGCCGTTATCTGATCATCCTCATCGCGGGTCTGGGCGTCGTCATCGCCGCCATCACCGTGGTCGTCGCCCAGCTGAGCTGGCGAGGCTGGATTGCCGGCACCCGGGCGCTCTTGCGCGGCGAAGGCCTGCTGCGTCCATTGGGCGTTCCGTCGCCGGAGCTCGCACCCCTGGCGACCGAGTTGCGCGCCCGCCTGCGCGACCTGGAGGACGAGTACCGCCGTTCCCAAGGACCGGAGGCCGAATGGAACCCCCAGCGCCTGAGGGCCTTGCTCAAGACCCACCTCAGTGGCGACCAAGTGATCGTGGTGTCCAACCGCGAGCCGTACATCCATGACCACGTCGACGGCGCGATCATCGTCAGACGTCCCGCCAGTGGGCTCGTCACGGCCGTCGAGCCGGTCATGCGTGCCTGTTCGGGAACCTGGGTGGCCCATGGCAGTGGCTCGGCCGACCGCGAGGTCGTGGACAGGCATCAGCATGTTCGCGTGCCGCCGGGGCGCGAGGAGTACACGTTGCGCCGGCTTTGGCTCGACGAGCAGGAGGAGCAGGGCTACTACTACGGCTTTGCGAACGAAGGGCTTTGGCCCCTATGCCATGTGGCCCACGTGCGACCGGTGTTTCGCGAGTCCGATTGGCATCAGTACCGGGCGGTCAACCAGCGCTTCGCGGACGCCGTGGTTCAGGAGTCGCGCGTCGACGATCCGGTCATCCTGGTCCAGGACTACCACTTCGCCCTGGTGCCGGCGATGGTCAGGGAGCAGCTGCCGCGCGCCACGATCCTCACGTTCTGGCACATCCCTTGGCCCAACCCAGAATCGTTCGGCATCTGTCCGTGGCGCCGGGAGATTGTCCAGGGCCTGTTGGGCAGCACGATCGTCGGCTTCCATACGCGCTTCCACTGCAAGAACTTCCTGGAGACGGTCGATCGCTACCTGGAGGCACGCATCGAGCACGAGCACGCCACCGTGACGCACCTGGGCGAGGACACGCTGGTCGAGAGCTACCCGATCTCGATCGCATGGCCGAGTCCGCAAGAGGCTGCGCTATGGCCCAGCGTGCCGGAGTGCCGTCGTCGGATTCGCGCCGCGCACGGACTGGATCCGGACCACCATATCGCCTTGGGCGTGGATCGATTCGACTACACGAAGGGCATCCTCGAGCGTCTGCACGCCGTGGAGCGGCTGCTGGAGAAGCATCCCCAATGGATCGGGCGCTTCACCTTCATCCAGGTGGCCGCGCCGTCGCGCAGCACGCTCGAGGAGTACCGCAGCTTCCAGGAGCGCATCGAGCGAGCGGCGCAGCGCGTCAACGACCGGTTCGGTACGAATGGGTACCAGCCCGTGCGCTTGATCGCTCGGCACCACGAACACGAAGCCGTCATGCAGCTGTACCGCGGCGCGGACGTGTGTCTCGTCACCAGCCTGCACGACGGCATGAACCTGGTGTGCAAGGAGTTCGTCGCCGCGCGCGACGACGAGCGCGGCGTGCTGATACTCAGCCGCTTCGCAGGTGCCGCGCGCGAGTTGAGCGAAGCCTTGATCGTCAATCCATACCACGTCGAGGAGGCTGCCGATGCGTTGCACAAGGCGCTCGCGATGCCTGCCGCCGAACAGCGCGAGCGCATGGCGAGCCTGCGCATGACAGTGCGTGAGTTCAACGTCTACCGCTGGGCCGGTCGCATGCTCTCTGATGCGGGCCGATGGAGATCCAGGCAGCGCATCGAAGCGCGCGTCCACAGCCACCACCAACCCTAGGATGAAGCACTTGTTCACCGTGGAGGGACTGCAGGCATTGGCCGAGGTCCTGACCCGCCGTCCCCTGCTGGCCTTCGATTTCGACGGAACGCTGGCGCCGATCGTGGCGCGACCCGATGACGCACGCGCCCCGGCCTGCGTGATGCGCTCGCTGCGCCGACTGTGCGCGCACCGGCCCGTGGGGATCATCAGCGGGCGCAGCGTCGAGGACTTGCGTTCCCGCCTGGACGGCATGTCGGCCTGGCTGGTCGGCAGCCACGGCGCGCAAGGGCTACCCGGGCCGCAGACGGATTGGCGTTCGGTGCTGGACCCGGCCCGCGCGCAGATCGCGGCAAGGATCGAATCTCTGCGGTCCGCGGGGGTCGACGTCGAGGACAAGGAGGCTTCGCTGGCCCTGCATTACCGCCTCGCTGCGGACCACGGGGCCGCCTTGTCCATGATCGACGGGGTCCTCGCCGATCTAGGCCCAGACGTTCGCGCCTTTGGCGGCAAGCTCGTCGTCAATATCGTGCCGGCCGGCGCGCCCGACAAGGCACATGCGGTCACGAGCCTGCTCGCCTGCACTGGCAGCGACTGCGCGGTCTTCCTCGGTGACGACGTCAATGACGAACCGGTTTTCGAGGCGGCGGCGCCGGACTGGCTGACGGTGCGTGTCGGGCCCGACACGCCCGGTTCGCGGGCGCGTTTCTACCTGGATTCGAGCGACGAGGTGGCGCCGCTGCTGCTGCGCATGACGCAACTGATGGGAGCGACCCACTGAGGCAAGACCGGGAGCTGCAGGCGCTCAGGATCACTTCCCCGAGCCTGAAGGGGCTGGGCCGCGGTCCCCGAGGTACTGCCGCCGTGCGAGCGTGGAATACAACGGCGGGCTGATGCCCCGCGACACGAGGCTGGACACCATGGCGCAGGCCATCAGGCTGAGCACCATGGCATGGCCGTCGACCATCTCCATGACGATGATGAAGGCCGTCAGCGGCGCTTGCGTCGCGCCGGCCAGGAATCCGGCCATCCCCAGTGCGACGAGCGCAGGCGCAGGTACCGACGTGAACAGCAACGCCACGTCGCTGCCGATGCCTGCGCCGATCGCCAGCGATGGTGCAAAGATGCCTCCCGGCACCCCGCTCCAGGCGCTGATCCAGGTCGCGACGAGCTTCAGGAACACGTAGGCCACGGGGGCCGATTCGTTGCCCTCGAGCAGCCCGCGCGTGTGGGCGTAGCCGCTGCCGAATGTGCTGCCGGCGCTGGCCAGTCCGATGACTGCCACGGCCAGGCCGCAGGCCAGCGCGAAGCGCACGGGATGCGTACGTCGCCAGCGACTGAAGCGGTCGGCCGAGCCAGCCAGTGACTCGATCAGCAGGCGCGAGAACAGTCCACCGAGCAAGCCGCAGAGCACCGCGAGCGTCAGCGTGGGGCCGATCAGCTCGGACCCGACGTCGGGCACGCGAATCACGCCGAAGTAGGTCGCGTTGCCATACACCGACACCGCGATGAGGCCGGCAAGCACGATGGCCGCGAGCAACAGCCCGCTGTTGCGGCGCTCGGGCTGCCGCAGCAACTCCTCGATGGCGAACATGATGCCGCCCAGCGGCGTGTTGAAGGCAGCGGCAATGCCCGCCGCGCCGCCGGCCACGAGCAGGTCCTGCGCCGTGGGCAGGCGGGGGTCCGGCAGCCAGCGGCGGGCCGCATGAAGGATGCCGGCGGCCACCTGGACCGAAGGGCCCTCGCGGCCGATCGACAGCCCGCCCAGCAGCCCGGCGGCCGTCAGTCCCAGCTTGGCAAACGCCAGCCTGACCGACACGAGGGCCGATGACGGGCCGTGTTCGGTTGCCGCCTGCTCGATCGCCGCCATGACCTGCGGGATGCCCGAGCCGGCGGCGCCCGGCGCCATGCGCCGCGTGAGCCACACGATGCCCGCGGTGACGAGCGGCGTCCACACGAGCACCGCCCACCAGGTGCCGCCAACGATGCTGTGGAAGGCATGGAGCGCCCGCTCGCCGATCCACGTGAAGCCCACGATGGCCAAGCCCGCCAGGGCCGCGAACACAAGGACGATCGCGCGCGTGATCCATGTGCGCCCGTTCACCAGCTGAGCACGCAGGAACGTGCGAAAGCGTCGCTTGATCTTCACGTGAGTCTTGCCTGCATTGTCACCGCTACGTCAGGCGGCCTCCGAGTCGCATGGGTTCGCACAACTATGATTTCCAGCATGTCCTCGCCGTCCACGTCACCCAAGCGCTCGACACCCAAGACGTTGTCCAAGGTATCGACCGGAAGTACCGAGTCCCATGCAGCTGCCATGCAAGTCCTGCGCCGCTTTCGAGTCGTCTTCAACGCCGTGCGATCGCACTTTCGCGATGTCGAGAAGGCCGTGGGGCTCGGCGGCGCCCAGGTCTGGGCGCTGGGGCTGGTCGTGCAGCAGCCCGGCATGGGCGTGAACGATCTGGCCAGCGCCATGGACATCCATCAGTCGACGGCCAGCAATCTGGTCAAGGCACTGGTCGAGCGCGGCCTGCTGACCGTGGCGCGTAGCGATGCCGATCGTCGCAGCGTGCAGCTGCACGCCACGTCGAAGGCGCGACCCTTGCTCAGGCGTGCGCCGCAGCCGCTGGCGGGGGTCTTGCCGCAGGCCCTGGCGTCGCTCGATGCCACCACGCTCGCACGCCTCGATGCCGATCTGGGCCGCGTCGAGCGGGCCTTGTCGACCGGCCGGCGCGCGGCGAAGACGCCTCTGGCAGAACTCTGAACCGCCACGGGCGGGCGATCGGCCAGGGTCTGCGAGGTCATCATCCGCGCTTGTTCTTGCCCCAGATCGCCACGAGGATCAAGGCGTAGGAGAGGAGGCGCACCACGTAGTGGACCGGGGAGTCCTCGCTCCAGGATCGCGCCAAGCCCATGCCGACGCGGTTGGCCGCTTCGAGCCAGAACGACAGCATGAACCAAAGGAAGAACCGATCTCCTGTGCTCAGCCAGTAGCGAAGAAAGAAGAGTCCGACGACAAAGGACGCAACCGCGATGGCGCCGAGCAGCATCTCGTTCATGAGCCGGCCTTCACTTGGCGTCTTGCAGGATCAACCCGCACAGCAGGAGCAGCACGGCGATCAATGCGACGCTCAGCCTCCAAGTCGACATGTCGATATCGAGGAAGACGAGACGGTCGATGACGAGCAGCAGGTTGTTGACGGTCAGGCCCACGAAGCAAAGTCCGCTCCACAGGAGCAATCCGAAGCGACTGCGAAGGTATCCCCTGAGCAGCAGCAGCGCGCACATCAGCGACGTCAGGGCGCACAGTGAGTAGATCAGCGAGTTCACTCACGGGTCCTTTCGAATCTTGAAGGCATCCGCGAAGCGAATCGCGTTCTTCTGAATCGCGTCGTGGATCAACGCCGTCACGCCGAAGAGATTGTCCCGATAACACGTCGCCACGGCGGTGATCGACTCGGCCAGACCCGCGTCGCGCGGCTCAAAGCGGTACTTGGAGGTATCGGCCGCCTGTCGCTGAACGAGGCCAGCAGCGTACAGGGCCGCGAGCAGCTCCGCCGCAGCTGCCTCCCTGATGTAGAGCCGGGCGGCCACCTGCGCCGCGGTCCACCACTTCTCGGGACTCTCACGCATAAGCAGTGCGGCCTCCAGATAGGGGACCGAGGGAATGCTCGTCAGGACGAAGCGTTGAACGTCGTCGGGTATCGGTTGCATTGCTGGAGAGCCGATCAGGAGCGGTTGCGCCATCGTCTGGCTGCGTCGTCTGCGCCCTTGTGCGCTATTTCCAGACCCTGCAGAGGACGCGGCATTGTCAAAGTTGTGGGCTATGAGGTCAATATTTGAACAAATGTAAACGGGTCGCAAACCGGCAGATCGGTGGCTGCACGTTCTGAGTCCGTGATCGATCGGTCGCGCGACGGATTGCTCGCTACACTGCGCCCCGGGTGCTGGGTCGCAGGCGCGACGCAGCAGGTTGACGCGATGGTCGGGCCGCCACGCGAACGCAGCCGTGCACGCCCCAATGAATATCGACCCGGTCGAGCTCCTCGCCGCGAGCTTGTTTGCCCTGGCCCTGATCCATACGTTCGCAGCGAAGCAGATCGAGCGCTTGTCGCACCGCTTCCCCAGGCACGGTGGACTTTTCCACCTGATGGGCGAGGTCGAAGTGGTCTTCGGGTTCTGGGCCATCGTGCTGGTCGTGCTCATGGCAGTGCTGTCGGGCGGCGATGCCGCCCTTGCGCACGTCGAGGCGCGCGACTACACCGAACCCCTGTTCGTCTTTGTGGTGATGGTGATTGCAGGATCGCGCCCGATCCTCGACACCGTTCGATGGGCCGTGGAATCAATCGGCAGGCTTGCGCCGGTCAGGACGGACCTGGCCAACGTCTGGCTCGGTCTGGCGGCGGTGCCCTTGACCGGGTCCCTCGTCACGGAGCCTGCGGCGATGACGCTTGCAGCGCTCATGCTGGCACCTCAGGTGTTTCGCAAGGAGCTGCCAGAGCCGGTCAAGTACCTGGCGCTCGGCGTGCTCTTCGTCAATGTGTCGATCGGCGGAACTCTGACTTCGTATGCCGCGCCGCCAGTTCTGATGGTGGCCGCTACCTGGCAGTGGGACACGCCCTTCATGCTGGCCAACTTCGGCTGGAAGGCCGCGGTCGCGGTGCTCATCAACGCGACGGTTGCGACTTATGCGCTGCGGCGACACATCGGGCAGGTGCGCCCGGCGCAAGCCGACCGGCAGACCTCGGCGCAGCGCGTGCCGCTACCCCTCGTCATCGTGCATCTGGCCATGCTGGCGGGCGTGATCATCCTCGCCCACCATCCAGTGGCCTTCCTGGGCATCTTCCTGATGTTTCTGGGTCTGGCTCAGGCCTACGAGCGTCACCAGAGCCCTTTGCTGATCAAGGAGGCTCTCCTTGTGGCGTTCTTCCTGGCTGGCCTGATCGTCCTTGGCAGCCTGCAGCGGTGGTGGTTGCAACCCATCGTGTCGTCCCTCGAACCGCTATCGCTTTTCTTTGGCGCCCTCGGGTTGACGGCGGTCACGGATAACGCGGCGTTGACCTACCTGGGCTCGCAGATCAGCGGCATCTCCGATTCAGCCAAATACATGCTTGTCGCCGGTGCCGTGGCCGGAGGCGGCTTGACCGTCATCGCCAATGCACCGAACCCAGCTGGGCTGGCACTGCTCAAGAATGGATTCAGCGATGACTCCGTCGGTGCAGGGGGGCTGCTGCTCGGCGCACTGGGCCCCACAGTTGTCGCTTGCGCCATGTTCCTGCTCATGTGACCAGACGCGGCTTCAGTCGACCCGCGCGCGGACCTCGGAGGGAAGGCAAGCGCGCGGCCACCCTGCCGTCCGGGGGATCACGGCCGCGCTTCGCCGCCGAGGTCGTGTCGGCGCAGACGATCGTCCAATTCGCCGACCATGGAGGCCAGCGAATTGGCCTGTTCACGGACATCCGCGCGCAACCCATCAGCCATCGCGGCAATACGCTGATCCACGCGCGATATTTCCTCATGCAGCGCGCCGCGCAGTTCGTTGAATCGTGACGCCTCGGCTTGGTCGGCCAGTGTGCGCTGCTCCTGCAACTCGCGCGCATGGCGACGACCTTCGCGCAAGATGCTGCCTTGCCACAGCACCATCTGCAGCGCAAAGCCCAGCACAACCAGCGTCAGCACGACGAGCATGACCAGGCCCAATGGCGCATCGGCTTCGCCCACGAGCAGGTCGAGCTTCGTCGGCGTGGTGAAGGTGCGCCAATTGAGCATGGTGAACACGGTGAACAAACCGAGTCCAATCAAAGCGATGACGCTTCGGATGCGCATATGACTCTCCTTTCGTGACCATCCACCCGCCTGCCGTCTTGGACCACGTCGACCAAGACGAATCGCAGACTTCGGTTGCCTGGGTCATGGCACGACAGTGACCGTTGCCGTGTCGGTATTGCTGCGATGCTTCACCTCGACGCTCGCAGTGCCGACGCCGATCCCCGTCACGACGCCCGACTTGTTGCCGACGGTGAAGACGTCCTGGTTCGATGACGTCCACACCGTGGCCGAGTCGCCGGTCAGGTCCTGGCGGCAACCGTCCGGGAATACGCCCGTCACGCGCAGCTGAGCCTTGCCTCCGACGCGAACGGTGACGTCGCTGACGATCAAGACCGAGTCTTCCTTGCCGTTGCAGGCGCCCGTGACGTTCAGGCTGGCTTGACCGCTCTGCGTGCCCAGCGTTGCGCTGATGGTGGTGCTGCCGGGACCGAGCGTGGTGGCCATGCCCTTGTCCGCCGCGTTGCTGATGCTGGCGACCCCCATGTCCGAGCTGCGCCAGGTGACGAGCTTGGTGACGTCGAGCTGGGTGGCGTCGGCGAGCACGGCCGTGGCGGAGTAGTAGACCGGCGATCCGGCGCTCACGGACTCGTTGGCGGGCGTCACGACGATGGCCGTGATCTGCGCCGGCATGACCTGCAGCGTCGCCGCGCCCATCAGTGCGCCGCGGTGCCAGGCCTGGATGCGCGCGCTGCCGGCCGCGAGGCCGAGCGCCAGACCTTCGCTGCCCGGCGCGTTGCTGACGCTCGCAACCTCGGGGCTGGCACTGGTCCAGGTCACCTCGTCGGTGATCTCGCGCGAGCTGCCGTCGCTCAGCCGCGCGATCGCCGTGAAGGCCTGTTCATCGTCGACGCGAATGCGCGCTTCGGCCGGACCGACCGCGACGCTGACGACGCTGGCCGGCGTGACCACGAGGCTGGCGTTGCCGGTCACGCCGTTCAACACGGCACTCACGACCGCGGCGCCGGGCGCCTCGCCGCGCACGAGGCCCTGTGGCTCGCCGGGCTCGATGCTGGCGACCGATGCATTGCTGCTGCTCCAGAGGGCGCGATCGGTGATGTCGATGCGGCTGTCGTCGCTGTAGACGCCGATCGCGGTGAAGGGCTGCACGACGCCGGCCGCGGTTTGCGCGACGGGTGGGTTGATCTCGATCGATTGCAGCGTCGGCGACACCACCTGCACCACGGCTGCGCCGGCATGCGTGTCGTCGTAGCGGGCCGTGATGCCAGCGACGCCGGTGCCAGCACCCGTGGCGAGCCCCGGACGGGCACCCGCGCTCACGGTGGCGACGGCGGAGTTCTGCGATTGCCACGCAACATCGTTGGTGACGTCGTACGAGCTGCCGTCGGTGAAATGGATCGTGGCTTGCAGCGCGCGCTGCTCGCCGACGGTCAGTCGCGCCACGGGCGGCGACACGACCAGGTAGCTCGGCACCGCCGCGGTGACGATCAGCGAGGCCTGGCCCGCGAACTGCTGCTCGTCGACGTTCAGCGTCGCGGTGATCGCGGCCGCGCCCTGCTGCAGGGCCTGGAACTCGCCCGGCCGACGCGTGACCTGCGCGACGGCCGTGGCGCTGCTCGTCCACTGCGCCTGTTCGGTCACGTCGATGTGGGTCTGGTCGGACATCACGGCCGTGGCGACGAAGCTGGTGCGCGTGCCGGCGGCGATCTGCCGGCGTGACGGCGAGACCTGGATCTGCGTGACGACCGGCGCCTTGACGACGAGCGAAGCGCTGTCGCCGAGCGTGGTGGCGCCGACCTGGTAGCGCGCGCTGACCACGGTGCTCCCGGTGGCCTTGGCCAGGACGAGGCCGTCCTGCGATGCCAGGTCGGCGATGGCCGGATCGGCGATGCCCCACGCGGCCTGCGCCGAGACGTCTTGCCGGCTGCCGTCGAGGAACACCGCGGTGGCGATGAAGCGCGTGCTCGTGCCGGCGATGGCCTCGGCGGGATCGGGCGACACGCGCAGCGCGACCAGCTGGCTCGCCGGATCGAGCACGCGCGCGACCACGCTGACGCTGCGCGGCGAGCCGCCGACGTTGATGGTCTTGGTGATGGTCGCGACACCCGCGGCCACGCCGGTCAGCACGCCGGCGGTGTCGACGGCCGCGACGCCAGGGGCGCTGCTGCTCCAGTTGCCGCGGCCGCTGACGTCGACCGTGTCGCCGTTGGCGAGCAGCATCTGTGCGTGCAAGGGTCGCTGTCCGCCGACGGCCAGCACCGGATGCGCTGGATCGATCTCGAGTCCGACGACGACATCGGCCGCGACGACGCGCAACAGGGCATCGCCGGTTTGCTCGAGACCCAGCGCGGCCAGCGACGCACGAACCGGCGTCGTACCGGCGCTCAGGCCGATGAACTCGCCTGGCGTCTGCGTGCTGCGCGCGACGCTGCCGTCGAGCGAGGTCCAGGTCACGTCGTCGGTGACCGGCACGCGCGCGCCGTTGGCCAGGATCAACTCGGCAGCGAAGCGAGTGCGGCCGCCCGCGTCGACGGACTGCAGCGGCGGGATCACGCGCAAGGCGTTCACGCCCACACTCCGGTCGACCACGCCGAACTCGGCAGCGTCGGAGTACTCGACGCCCTGGATCGTGGTGGCCGCGCGAATCGTGCTCACGCCGCCGCCGCGCGCCCGCGCGATGCCGGCCGCGCCGACGACGGCGACGCGAGGATCGGAGCTGGACCATGCGACCTGGTCGGTCACGTCGAGCTTGCGACCGTCGCTCAGCACGAGGTGCGCTTCGAACTGCCGCGTGCCGCCGACGGCCGACGAAGCGACGGATGGCGTCACCTGCAGTGCCTCGATGGCTACCGGCGCGATGACCGCGACCCGGGCACGCGCGCTCGCCGCGCCGCCCTGGTACGGGAATCGCGCAACGACGCCGGTCGTGCCGGTCGCCACGCCGGTGAGTCGGCCCGTGAAGGGATCGATGAGCGCGACGGCAGGATCGTCGGTCGACCACTGGCAGCGTTCGGTGACATCGAAGGCCGAGCCGTCGGAGAACGTCGCGGTGCAGCGGTACTGGCGCTCGCCGTCGACGAGCAGTGCCGTGGCGGGCGGCGTCACCGAGAGCGATGCCAGCGTCGGCGGCGCGCTGACCTGCAGCAGGCCGTCGCCAACGAAGCTGCTGCCTTGCCACCCGAGCGTGGCGGTAAGGCGGGCCTGGCCGGGCGCGAGCGCGGTGGCGATGCCATCGAGGCTGATGGTCGCGATGGCGGGCGCGTCGCTTACCCAGACGACGCGACGCGTCACGTCGACCTCGCTCGCGTCGGCCAGGACCGCGATGGCTCGATAGGCCTGCTGCTGCCCGACGAGCGCCTCGGCCCACTGCGGGTCAACGCGCAAGGCGGTCACGGCGGGCCCGATCACCTGCAATCCGGCCGCCGCCGCCAAGGACTGCGCCCGATAGCGCAGCGTGGCCTGGATCTGCGCGCTGCCGATCGCCTTGCTCGTCGCGACGCCGGCTGCATCGACGCTGGCGATGGCGGTGTCCGACGACACCCACGCGGCATCCGCCGTGACGTCGATGCGCTGGTTCTCGCTCGTGATCGCGATCGCGCGATAACTCACCTGTGTGCCGGGCAGGGCCGTGGCGTCGGCGGGTTCGATCGAGAAGCTCGTGATCGTGACCGCCGGCGAACGGACCGCGAGCGCTGCGCGGTCCGACAGGTCGAGGGCCTGGCGCGCGTAGCGTGCGGTGATGGTCGTCGCGCCCTGCGCGATGCCCTGGGCGAGGCCACGCTCGTCGATGCTCGCGACGGCGCCATCGCCGACCGACCACGCGGCGCTGCGCGTGACGTCGACCGTCGTGCCATCCGTGAGCACCGCGGTGGCGGCGTACTGCTGCGTGAGGCCGGGCAGCAGCGCACGCAGAGCGGGCGTGACGCGCACTTCCTGGACCGCGAGTCCGCTCACGAGCAGGCTGGCACGCGCCTCCAGCGAGGGCAGTCGCGCGCTGACTGCGGCGAGCCCGGGCGAAACACCTGTCGCGACGCCCGCTGGCGAGACGGCGACGATGCCGGCGTCATCGCTGACCCAAGTCACCACAGCCGTCACGTCGCGGCGGCTGCCGTCGGTGGAGAGCACGGTCGCGCTCAGCTGCCGCTCGCTGCCCGCGAGCAGCACCGACTGGGCCGGTTCGATCACCAGGACGTCGCCGGGCGCGATGCACTCGTCGACGCAGTGATCGGCCGGGAACCCCGCATGGTCGCCTCCTCCGCACGCCGCCAGCAGCGCCGCGGTGAACCAGAAGGCCAAGAGGTGCAGCAGCTTCTTCACTACCGGCTCGGGATGAAGTAGCTGATGCCGAGCGACGCCACGTGCGCGTTCGCGCCGCCTGTGGCCGTGCCGCCGAGATCATTCAGGTAGAGGTACTGCGCCCGCAGCAGCCACGAAGGCGCCACGCGCCACTCGAAGCCGCCACCGAGGGTCGCGGACCAACCGTCATCGCGTGTCGTGAACTCGGCGCTGTACGTCCTCGCGCGCCACTTCAGGCCGCCTGCCTGCAGGTAGAACCGTGCGTCTTGCCCGGCGGGCATGCCGTATTGCGCGGACAGTTGCCAGCCTTCGATGTCGCCCGTCACCTTCAACGTGCCGGTCAGGCGCGGATAGGTGGCATGCGCGTGGCCGAGGTCGAGGTAGCCGAGCTCGATGCCGAGGCGGCGACCGAAGCGATAGCCCGCGAAGGCGCTCCATGCCGCGCCATGGCGATCGCATCCGAGTGCCTGTGGCTCGCACGCGTTGTGAAAGCCGCTGCCGCCGATGTCACCGCCGACGTAGGCCCCTCGTGTCTCGAACGGCGAAGGCTCGATACCTTGGCTGCGGACCGGACCGGCCGCGACGTACGAGCCGATCAGGATCGGGACGAGGAGGGGAGTACAGCGCTTCATGGTCAGTGCACGAGCCAGATCAGCGCCGTGCCGCCGATCGACAGCAGGATGTGGCCGAAGGCCACGACGCTCGAGTAGCCGATGACTGCGACGGGACTCTCCGATCGCTCCTGCACCGCCGCCAGTGCGGCCGTCATCGTCTGCGCGCCGGCCAATGCGCCGAGCAGAAGCAGCGGATTGATCCGCAGGACGAATCGCCCGACCAGCAATCCGACCAACTGTGGAACCAGCGTGACCACCATGCCGCCAAGGAAGACGGTCACGCCGATCTGCTTGAGCGCCTCGATGAACACCGGCCCGGCCTTGAGCCCGATCATCGAGACGAAGGCCGCGAGGCCGACCGACTTCATGAACTCCACCGCGCCGGGCGGGATATAGGCGAACAGCGGCCGATGGCCGTTGCGCCAACCGATCGCCAGGCCCATGAGCAGCACCGCGACGCTGGTCCCCAGCGCGATGTGCAGCCCACCGACCGGGAAGCTCAAGGTCACGCCGGCCAGCGCGCCGGCAAAGATCGCCAGGCCGAGCGCGACGAAGTCGGTATCGTGCGTCGGCCGAGCCACATTGCCCACCAAGGCGGCCACCCGGTCGACGGCCGGCTCCAGTCCATGCAGCGTCACCAGGTCGCCGCGCTGGATCACGGTGCCCGGCGCGATCGGGATCTGCTCGGTACCGCGTCGGATGGCCTTCAGGAACACACCGCGCGCCGCCGGTGAGTGGCGCCGCAGCTCCGCCACGGAGCGGCCGGCGTACTCGCGGTTCGTGATCTCCACCTCGTAGGTGGCGGTCGGGATGTCGAGCAGTTCGCGGTCGAACACCTCTTCCGCTCGCGCCTCGACGACCTTGAGCAGGGCTTCGTTCGATCCCATGATCGCCACCACGTCGCCACTTTGAAGGATCGTATCGGGCGTGACATCGATGATGTCCTTGCCGCGCCGCAATCGCTCGATGAAGAGACGCTCCGGCGCGACGCTGGCCTCCGCCTCGGCGACCGAGCGACCGACGAGGCCGGGCACCGCGTCGAGCCGATAGGCGCGCAGCTCGAACATGTGCCAGGCCGAGCGCACGCCGACCTGGGTGCGCTCGAAGCCCATCTCCTGCTCGAGCTTGAGCGCCTCGGCCTTGAGGTCGATGCGCAGGATCCACGGCCCGATGTAGGCGCAAAAGAAGATCACGCCGAAGGTGCCGAAGATGTAGGTCAGCGCATCGGCGATCGGGATCTGGTGGACCAGGCGCTCCTTCTCGGCGTCGGAGATCGGCAGCGAGCGGATCGCTTCGCTGGCGGTGCCGATGATCGGCGACTCGGTGAGGCCGCCGGACATCATTCCAGCCGCATAACCGAGCTCGAGGCCCAGCGCCTTGGCGGTGGCCGCAGCGGTCAGGACGCCGGCCATCGGAATCGTCAGGCCGAGCACCACCCACCGCCAGCCGCCATCGCGGATGCCTTGAATGAAGCCCGGCCCGGCCGAATAGCCGATGCCGAACATGAACAGCAGGAACAGCAACTGCTTGGCGGTGTCGGAGACCGGCACATGGAACAGGTTGCCGATCACCAGGCCCGCGATCAGCGAACCTGTGACCGGGCCGAAGCCGACGCCCTTGAACTTGAACTGGCCTATCCAGTAGCCGATGCCGATCGCCAGGAAGACGGCCAACTCGGGGTTCTTCTGCATGACATGCGCGAAGGCTTCCATGACGCGTCGTCCTCAGAGGGGTCCTAGCGTGAAGCCGGCGGCCCGGCAAACCGGTCGTCGGGCGCGACGACCTTCGGCTCGGCGGGATCGCCGAGGTAGTGCGGCGACATGATCTGCACGCCAGCCGCGTTGAACACATCGAGCACGTTGGCGTGCAGCGCGTTGAGCACCTCGGCGCGCGGGCGCGGCTGCTCGGGAATCGCCTGGCACACCAGCCGGTACTCGACGTAGAAGTCCGACAGCGCAGTCTGGAACACGCGCGGCGGCGGGTCTGCGAGCACGCCGTCCGTGCGCCGCGCAGCATCGACCAGCATCGCCTCGACCTGCCGCCACGGCGTGTCGTAGCCAATCGTCACGACGGTGTCGACGACGTAGCCAGCACCCTTGACCGCGCGCGAGTAGTTCTTGGTCGTCGTGCCAAGCACCACGGCATTGGGGATCGTGATCTCCTCGCCGAGGCCGGTGCGGACCTTGGTCGTGAAGCTGCCCAGCTCGGTGACCGTGCCTTCCTGTCCGTTGACCTGCACGTACTCTCCAACGCGCAGCGTGCGCGAGTACATCAGGATCAGTCCGCTCGCAGCCTGTCCCACCAGGCCCGAGCCGCCGAGCGTGATCATCAGGCCAACCAGCACCGACATGCCCTTGAAGGCCTCACTGCCAGAGCCGGGGATGTAGGGATAGGCCATCACGATCGCGAACAGCCAGACGCCGATGTTGACCAGCCGGCGCGTTGGCGCGACGGTGTCGCGGTCCAGCCAGCTGAAGTTGCCGTAGCCGGCCTCGATGCGGTCGAACACCGGCTTGAGCACGGCCGTGGCGCCGCGCGCGATGAGGAAGATCAGCAGCGCGACCAGCAAGTCCGGCAGCGCATGGGCAACCGCCAGCAACAACTGCCCCGCGACGCCGGCGAAGTAGCTGCCCAGCGTCTCGCCCCAGGCGCGCGTGTACGCGAAGCGCGAGAGCACGAAGGCGAGCCACTGGTAGGCCAGCAGCGCCAGCGCCAGCCACACCAGCGCGTTGACCAGCCAGCGCACGAAGCCGTGCAACCACGTGATGCGCAGCAGCGGTGCGCCGACCACCTGCACGGCCTCTGCGCGCCTCGACACCAGCGAGGTGGTCTTCGCGACCAGGGTTCTTTGCAGTCGCAGGATCGACCAGCCCAGCATCGCAGCGCCGACGGTGGCGAGCGCAGCCCATGCGGCCGACTTCAGCAGCAGTCCATGGTTGCGCGACTCGCGCGTCTCGGCGATCGAACGCTGCAGCGCCTCCTGCGCGCGCAGCGCGGCGCTCTCGAGCGTCTCGCCGACGCTGCCGTCGACGTCACCCGGCGCCACGACCAGACCCAGCGCGCCGTCGATCATCAGCACGTGGCCTTGCGGCTGCCTGTCGATCGTCACCACGCCCGCGCCGCCGCGCTCGAGAAGCTCGTCGATGCGCCGCTGCGTGCGGCGTGCGCGCACCTCGGGCGGCACGCCGAACAGCGAGCTGCGAAAGACCGCGATGGGGCGATTGAGCACAGTGACGACCGCGTCGCCGGCCGCCGCGGGCGCAGATGCAGCAGCAGCTCCCGCTTCAGCACTCGACTGAGCACGTGTGGCCGATCCGTTCAAAGCGAAGCATGCCGCCGCAAGCCAGAACGCGAGTCCTCGAATGGCGCTACGTATCGACTGCATTTCGACCTAGCGCTTGAACTGCATGTTGAGGCCCAGGAAGACCTGCCACTTCGGCCACCCTGCGCCCTTGTCGGCCACGGACCATTGCGGCTCGATGAAGAGGTTGTAGACCACGCCAGCCGATGGAATGACTTGTCCGACGCCGACGCCCAGCGGCACGCTGTAACCATCGTTCTCGAAGTTGTAGGCCCAGATGGGTGCGGCGCGCAGGTAAGTGCCGCCACCGAGCTGGTAGAAGAGAAAGGGCTGGAAGGCACCGAGGTTCACGTCTTCACGGTCGGACTCGCCCGCGAAGCTGTGCTGCCAGGTCAGCAGGTAGCCGTACTGGAACTTCGGCGAGCTGGCGTCGAAGAGCACGTTCGCGAAGCCGGCCGACCACTTCTCGCTGCCGACTTCCTTCTTGCCCGTCGGCGCGGTGATCTGCGGTCCGATTCCGAAGCTCACCGCCGGGTTGCCGGTATCGATCATGTAGGCGGCGAAGGCATTGAAATCGCCGACCCCGGTCGTGGTGCCGCCACCCGGTGCCGTCGGATAGCTGTTGACCGGCAGCGATGCGCGCAAGACCCAGTTGGTCTGGCCGAGCTTGAACGGCGTCGCGTAGCGCATCCAGAACTGATTGGCTTCCTTGTCGGGCGAGGTGAGCTCCCCGATGTAGTAGTCCTGGAAGTTGACCGCTGTGAACGCGGCCAGGGGATTGTTCGCCTGCGCCGTGTCCTGCGCCAGCCCCGCCGAGGGAGCGGCAGCCAGCGCAGCAATGCACAGCCATGGGTAGATCGAACGCACCGGCTTCTCCACCGTCTGCCTGGGATGCCACTTCTACCGGCAAGACCCGTCGACGGGGAACTACGCTTTGGTTAAGCGTCCACGCCTACCGTTCCTATGGCGTCCGAGATCGCTGCGAGCAAGGCCTCGCTGGAGAACGGCTTGCGCAGCAGACACTGCGCTCCGACCTGCACGGCCGCCAGATCGATCGCTGGGTCGTCGCTGGCGGTGATCAGCACGATCGGCATGTGCATCCCGGCAGACTGGATGCGCTGGGACACGTCGAGGCCGGACAGTCCGTCCATGTGCACGTCGATGACGGCACAGCTCGGTCGGTGGCTCGCAATTGCGTCGAGAAACGCTTGCCCGTTCTCGAACACCTGCACTTCGTACTTCGCCAGCCGCAGCACGCGACGCAGCATCACGCGCACGGACGACTCGTCGTCCACCACGGCGATGAGAAGGTTGTCGCAGGCCACTCAGACACGCTAGCGCCAAGCCGGCGCGCGCGACACTAGGTTTTGGTTCAGTTCGCCAAACGGCGGCGGCGTGACTTGCGCGAGATCAACTGGCGAGCGAGTCGGTGCCGAACCCGATCTGGGCCGTCATGTGCATCAGTTGCGCTACGGTGCGCGCGCGCATGCGTTCCATGATGCGCGCGCGGTGGAACTTGACGGTCTGCTCGACGACGCCGAGGTCGGCCGCGATCTGCTTGTTGAGCTTGCCGCTGGCCAACCCCGCCAGCACCTCGCGTTCGCGCAATGTCAGCGAACTCAGGCGCAAGGAGATCTCGGCCTTCATCTCGTCGAGACGACCGGCCTGGCCATCGCGCTCGATGGCTGAAGCGACGGCATCCAGAAGCACTTGGGCCGCAACGGGCTTGGTGAGAAAGTCGACCGCGCCCCCCTTGATCGCTCGCACGGACATCGGGATGTCGCCATAGCCCGTCAGGAACACGATCGGCCAGGGTGGTTGCGTCGCATTGAGCTGCCCTTGCAACGCGAGCCCGTCGAGCCCGGGCATCGACACGTCGAGCACGAGGCAGGCGCGGCGTCCCGGATCCGGTCTCGCGAGGAACGTCTCGGCCGACTCGAAGGCGACGACCTCGTAGCCCCCGTCGCGCAGCAGCCTGGAGATCGCTCGACGCACACCGTCATCGTCATCGACCAGGTACACCGTCTGCATCGTGGTCCTCCCGTCAACCTGCTGAGAGTGCTGGCAGCGTAATCGAAAGGCGAACGCCACGCGAGCGATTGTTCTGCGCCGAAAGTGTTCCCTGGTGCGCCGACACGATGGTGCGGCATATGGCCAGGCCGACGCCCAGGCCGGACGACTTCGTGCTCCAGAACGGATCGAACATGCGCTTCAACTCGTCCGGCGCGATGCCGATGCCCTGGTCGACGACATGCAGGTGAACAACCTCGTTCTCACGTTCGGTCCTGATCAGCAGTTGCCGATCGTCCGGCGGGTTGTTCGCCATCGCATCGGCGCCATTCAGAACGAGGTTGAGCAGGACCTGCTGTAGCTGGATGCGGCTTCCCTCGATCCTCGGCCGAGAGGCATCGAGCTCCAGCGCGACCGACACATGGCGCAGCGTCAATTCGGCGCGCAGCAGGTCGAGCGTCTCGCGCGCGAGGTCGTTCACCTCGAGCGGGGAACGCTCCATCTCACCGCGCCGATACAGCGCCCCCAGCTTGCGAATGATCTCGGCGGCGCGCTGGTCCTCGGCAATGATGTCGTCGAGGATTTCCTCGAGCTCGCCACGTCCGAGCGGTTCCCGCCCGACCAGCTTGCGGGCGATCTCAGCATTGCCGAGGATGGCCGCCAAGGGCTGGTTCAACTGATGTGCGATCGCCGCGGAGAGCTGGCCCATCGTCGCGACCCGCGAGAGGTGAGTCAGGGCGGCCCGGTCGGCCTGCGCCTGCATCTCGGCGAGCTTGCGAGGCGTCACGTCCAGTCGCACGCCGGTCAGGCGATGGGGTTCGCCGGTGGGCGACTGACCTCGAATGGCGATCCATCTCACGTCGGCGTCGGCGTAGCCGACGCGGACTTCGATGTCGAGTTCCGCGCCGCACTGCGCGGCGCGGCGCGCTGCCGTTTCGAAGCGCTCCCGGTCCGCCGGATGAACGCTGCGTCGCAGCCGTTCGAAGTCGCCATTCGGTGCGTCTGCGCGATCGACGGGATCGGGCTCGTCCCTGCGCCCATTGCTCGATAGCGGGTTCGGGAAATGCCATTCGAACGTCGACAGCCGGGCGGCCCGCGCCGCCATCCCGACTCGGCTCTCGCTGGCGGCGAGCTTGGCCGCGACTCGCCTGCGCCGACGGCGCTCGAGCAGCAACGCGGCGATCAACGCAGCCTGGACGAGCATGACGGCAACGGCGACCAGCACTTGATGGCGGTAGGACTCCCAGAGCGTGGGCTCACGGAAGTGGATCAACGCGTCGGGAGGCACGAGCGCCTCGGAGATGCCCCAGCGTCGAACTTGCCGCCAGTCGAGTTGGACCGGCACCGGCAAGTCGCCCAGGGATCCTGCTGCCGGCACCGTGCCGTCGACGATGATGCGCTCCACCAGGGCGCGAGTCGCCTGTCCCATGTCGAGGTAGGAAGACATGCGGCCACCCACGACACCGGTGCCGAGCTGGGTCGCGTAGACGGCATAGATCGGTGCCACGCTTGCTCGGGCCATCATCTCGACGGTCTGCCGCGGCGTGAACGTTGCGCCCGCGCCGTCCCGAAAATAGCCGGTCGTGAACACGATCGCGTCGCTGCCGATCTCCGACAGCCGAGCGCTCACCTCGGCGCTGGGAAGCGCCGACAGGTACTCCACCTCGGCGGGCATACGCATCTGGGACAAGGCAAGGCGCACCTGCGCAAGCTGATCGCGGTCCCAGGCACTGTCGCCGGTCACCACGACCAGCTTGCGCGCGTGCGGATGCAGCGAGATCGCCAATCGCAAGGTGCCCGGAATGTCGTGGTCGGCGGGGTGGCCGACGACGTCCGGCGGGAGGGCGATCGACTCCAGGTACGGGCGCTCCACCCCGACGTGAACGACAGGCACGCCAGGGAACATGTGCTCTCGGCGATGCAGCAGGAAGGTCAGTGCTTCGACGCCGGCGACCACGATCAGGCGAGGCGGCCGCACGGCGTACTTGTCGCGCAGGAACACCGCTGCCTTGGCCTCGTAGACCTCGCCCTCGAAGACGGGTGCGCCGAGGAACTCCGAGAAGAACTCGATTGCCGGCTTCTCCGGTGTGGTCGCGGGCTGGGTCAGCCCCTGGTCGAGCTCCACGTTGGCCGGTAGCAAGCGGCTGTTCGCATAGATCACCAGGACGTCGGCGGGAGTCGCCGCGCTCGTTTGCGCCGCGATGAGCGGCATCGCGATCGCCAACAAGATCCGCAGCATGCGCGTAGCGGTCACGACAAGGCTAGGCCGGACGTTCGGTGCAGACAGCATCACCATTGAGCGGTCGGTATTGAGCCCCATGCTATCTCGCTCGGTCGGCGAATGGATCGCCTCAACGGCGGATGAACAGGTTGGGTTTGCAAGCGCATGCATAGGCCTTGGAGCCCAAGGCCGATGGACGCTGCGGCAGTTCCCACTAAACGAAAAGCCAGTGTCGAGTTCGCTTGTCAGTCGATAGGGTGCCGTCGTCAGGTAGCGAACACCTCGCCAGCATAGGAGCATGCAGAACATGAGGATCAGAGCATCCGTCATTCGTCTCGAAAAGCTTGCGATCGGCGCATGGCTGGCACCGCGATGAGTCATCGCGCGAGATGCGATCACCGCGACCACCGGCTTCTTCGGCCGATGCTCGTAGTACAGGTCGAGCGCGCCCTTCGCGGTCTCAGGCGAGACCAGCGGATCTATCACCGTGATGCCCCTCTTGAGGCGCGCGGTCAGTTCACCCGCCTTGAGCCGAGGTACCCATGAGCTGGCTGCGCGATCGTCTGATTGACGGCCTGTTGCTGGCCCTGCCATTGATCGCGGTCGTCTACCTGCTGGCACACCTTTGGTCCGCGCTTCGCCGGCTGCTCGAACCGCTGGCCGTGCTGGCGCCGCAAGGGCGCTGGCTCGGCATCGCCGCGATCGACATCATCGCGATTGCGGCGTTGCTGGTCGTGCTGGCGGCGCTGGGCGTGTTCGCTCGTTCCGGCGCAGGGCGCGCACTGGCCGAGTCGCTCGAGCGCCTGGTGCTGCGCAAGATCCCTGGGTTCCTGCTGTTCAAGTCGATCGCCGCTGGCTTTACCGGCGAGGAGCGGGAGACCGGCTTCGCGCCCGCGCTGGTCGCCTTCGACGACAACACTGTCCTCGGCTTCGTGGTCGAGCAGGCCGTGGGGGAAGACACGATGACTGTCTTCGTGCCCAGTGCGCCGACGCCGGCTGCCGGCAGCGTGGTGCTGGTGCCGCGCTCGCGCGTCACGCTGCTCGACGCCAGTACCGGCACCGCGATCCAGATCGTGACGCGCTTGGGCATCGGCCTGCAGCGGGTATCGCACTTGCATCGCGCACCGGTCAAAGTCGACGCGACGCAGCGCCAGTGACAGAGCACGGCGTGGACTTCATAAGCCAGTGCGGCGACCGTTCGATGACGGACTTGCCGCCGGGCGACTAAACCAAAGAGCAGTGTCGAACTCGCTCCGGGCTCGGTAGCGTGCCGACCGAAGCGACACCGATGCGCGAACTCGAGCGATCGGGAGTAAATCCCGACCGGTGGTTCACGGACCGGCGAGCGCGAAGAACGTCCTTCATTGCATCGGACCGAACATGAGCAGAAGCACGCGATCTCGATCGTCGAATCGCGCCGTCGGCGGAGTTGTCGAATCCACGGCCCGCCCATGGTGGTCCGACGCGCGCTGGATGCTTGGCATCGCCACGCTCGCGGGTCTCGTCGGCTTCGCGGCGTCGCAGTGGATCTTGCGTTCGGGTGATGGCGTGCAATCGCGCATCGGCGACGGACGCAGTGGCCCGGCCGACATGGCCTGGGTGCCGGGCGGCCAGTTCCTGATGGGCAGCGACCATCGTCTGTCTCAGCCCAATGAGCGGCCCGCGCACCCGGCGCGTGTGAACGGATTCTGGATGGACCGCCACCACGTCACGAACGCCCAGTTCCGCGCCTTCGTCGACGCGACCGGCTACGTCACGACGGCCGAGCGCAAGCCCGACTGGGAAACGATGAAGCCGCAGCTGCCCCCCGGCACGCCGAAGCCGCCGGACGAGGCCTTCGTTGCCGGCGCGATGGTGTTCGTAGGCACGCCGATGGTGGTCGACTTCCGCGACGTCAACCGCTGGTGGCGCTATGTGCCCGGCGCGAGCTGGCGCCATCCGCAAGGGCCCGACAGCAGCATCGACGGCAAGGACGATCACCCGGTCGTGCAGGTCAGCTACGAGGACGCGCAGGCCTATGCGAAATGGGCCGGCAAGCGCCTGCCAACTGAAGCCGAGTGGGAGTTCGCCGCGCGCGGCGGGCTCGAGCAGGCGACCTATGTCTGGGGCGAGGAGTTCAGCCCCGACAAGCAGCAGATGGCCAACGTCTGGCAAGGCCAGCAGAAGCGGCCGTTTCCCGTGGTGAGCGCCAAGGCTGGCGGTGCCGCCGGCACGACGCCGGTGGGCACGTTCCCCGCGAACGGCTATGGCCTTTACGACATGACCGGCAACGCGTGGCAATGGGTCGCCGACTGGTACCGCGCCGATGCCTTCGCGCGCATCGCGAAGGCGGGCACGCAGGTCGATCCTGGCGGACCCAGCGACAGTTGGGATCCGACCGAGCCCGGCGTGCCAGAGAGCGCGCCCAAGCGGGTCACGCGGGGCGGCTCGTTCCTGTGCAACGAAAGCTTCTGCCTGAGCTACCGGCCGAGCGCTCGGCGTGGCACCGACCCGTACACGAGCATGTCGCACATCGGCTTTCGTCTCGTGATGAGCGAGGAGCAGTGGCGCGCGCAGCGCGATCAACCGCAACTGGAGGCCAGGCGATGAGGGCCCTCGACATCACGCGGCGTGTCTTCGTCGCGGCGCTGGCGGCGTTCGCGATCGCCGGTTGCGCGACCGGCGGGGGTGTCGGCGGCGACCCGCTGCCGTCGTGGAACGACGGCGCGAACAAGCAGGCGATCCTGAAGTTCGTCGACAGCGTCACTCGAGAAGGTTCGCCGACCTTCGTGCCGGCGCCCGAGCGCATCGCTGTGTTCGACAACGACGGCACCTTGTGGTCCGAGCAGCCGATGTACTTCCAGTTCATCTTCATGATGGACTACGTCAAGGCTAACGCCGCGCAGCACCCCGAGTGGCGCGACGACCCGGTGTTCAAGGCCATGGCGGCGAACGACCACGCGGCCTTGCAGGCGATGGGCGAGAAGCCGCTGCTGGAGTTCCTGTTCAAGGCGCACAGCGGCATGAGCGACGAGGCATACGACAAGACGGTTCGCGAGTGGCTCGCGACCGCGCGGCACGCGAAGTTCAATCGTCCCTATACCGAGCTCGTCTACCAGCCTCAGCTCGAGCTGCTGGCCTACCTGCGCAGCAAGGGCTTCAAGACCTTCATCGTCTCGGGCGGCTCGGTGGAGTTCATGCGGCCCTGGGCCGAGCGCGTCTACGGCATTCCGCCGGAGCAGGTGGTCGGCACGCAGATCGCGATGAAACCCGACCTGTCCAGCGGCAAGCCGGTGCTGATGCGCGAGCCGAAGATCGACTTCATCGACGACGGGCCGCTCAAGCCGGTGGGCATCTACAAGCACATCGGCCGCCGGCCCATCCTCGCGTTCGGCAACTCCGACGGCGACTGGCAGATGCTGCAGTACACGATGGCCGGCCCCGGAGCGCGCATGGCGCTGATCGTCCATCACGACGACGCCGAACGCGAGTTCGCCTACGACCGGCAATCCAGGATCGGCAAGCTGGACAAGGCCTGGGACGAAGCCACCGCCAAGGGATGGAACGTCGTGAGCATGAGGCGCGACTGGAAGCGGATCTTCGCGCCGTAGACGACATCAAGGCCCGGCACTGGTACGGGCGTTTGCGTGCAGAGAAGCGCGTCATCGCGCATTTGAGGAATCGCTGGGCGCACAAGGCGGGCAGCGATCGGACACCCTTCAGACAGGAGAGCCTCGATGAGAACCTGGTTCATGAAACGCATCAAGGCGCTAGGCCGCCTCGCCATCGCATCCATAACGGCGGCGGGCGCACTCTCTCTCGCGGCGCCGGGAGTGCAGGCCCAGCAAGCCGGCGGCAAGAAGCCCAACATCCTCGTCATCTTCGGCGACGACGTGGGGCAGACGAATCTCAGCATCTACAGCCACGGCGTGGTGGGCTACAGGACGCCCAACATCGACAGGATCGCCAAGGAGGGCATGCTGTTCACGGACTACTACGCCGAGAACAGCTGCACCGCCGGACGGTCCACCTTCATCACGGGGCAGTCAGTCAAGCGCACCGGCTTGTCCAAGGTGGGGCTTCCCGGCGCGGCGGTCGGCCTGCAGGCACGCGATCTCACGATCGCCGAGGCCCTCAAGTCGCTGGGCTATGCCACAGGACAGTTCGGCAAGAACCACCTCGGAGACCGCGACGAGTACTTGCCCACCAAGCACGGATTCGACGAGTTCTTCGGCAACCTCTATCACCTCAATGCCGAGGAAGAGCCCGAGCGCGAGTATTGGCCGAAGGACAAGAACGACCCCTTCGTCAAGAAGTTCTCGCCTCGGGGCGTGCTCAAGGCTTCGGCTGACGGAAAGATCGAGGACACGGGGCCGCTCACGAAGAAGCGGATGGAGACCATCGACGACGAGACGACCGCCGCCGCCATTGACTACATGAAGCGACAGGTGGCGGCAGGCAAGCCCTTCTTCACCTGGATGAACTTCACCCGCATGCACCTGTTCACGCACGTGCGGCAGTCCATGCGCGACCAGGCCGGCATGCCGGGCAACGAGTACGCCGACGGCATGCTCGAGATGGACGCCAACGTCGGCAAGCTGCTGAAGGCCGTCGACGACATGAAGATCGCCGACAACACCATCGTCATCTACACGACCGACAACGGCCCTAACCAGTTCAGTTGGCCGGATGCGGCCACGACACCCTTCCGCAGCGAAAAGGACACCAACTGGGAGGGAGCGTTCCGGGTGCCCGCCATGGTGCGCTGGCCGGGCAGGATCAAGGCGGGTGAAGTGACGACCGAGATGTTCTCGGGCCTGGACTGGTTCCCGACGCTCGTCGCGGCAGCGGGCGATCCGAACTTCAAGGACAAACTGCTGAAGGGTGCCAACATCGGTGGGAAATCCGCCAAGCTCCATCTCGACGGCTACAACCAGCTCGACCTGTTGACCGGCAAATCGCAGAAGGGAGCTCGCGACGAGTTCTTCTACTTCAATGACGATGCCGAGCTGGTGGCGATGCGGTTCGGGAACTGGAAGGCCGTGTTCTGCGAGCAGCGCGCCCCCGGCGGCATGCAGGTGTGGGCAAACCCGTTCACTTGCCTGCGTCTGCCCAAGCTGTACAACCTGCGCATGGATCCTTACGAACGAGCCGATATCGTTTCCGACCAGTACTACGACTTCCAGACGAAGAACGTGTACCTCACGATCATGGCGCAGACCAAGGCCACGGCATTCCTCGAGACCTTCGAGGAGTTCCCGCCGAGTCAGCTGCCTGCCGAGTTCGGCATCAATGCGGTTCAGCAGAAGCTCAATGACAAGCTCGAGAGCCGCTTCGAGAAGGCACCCGCAAAGAAGTAGCCGTCGGTGACCAGCACGTCCCTTGCGCCGTGTTGGTCCCGCCCGCCGGACCCACCCTCCTGAACCAGGCCGATGGCAGCACGACGGCAGCATGCCGCGATGTCGGTGCGCACAAGCAGCGTCGCCGCGGCGCGCGTGCAATCTGGCGCATGGCCGCTGGCATTGTTGCTGGCGTCCGGGACCGCGTCGATCGTCTATCAGCTGTTGTGGATCCGGCAGCTCACGCTCGTCGTGGGTGTCGAGGTGCAAGCGGTCGCGACGGCCGTCGCGGCATTCTTCGGCGGACTCGCGTTGGGGGGATGGGCCGTCGGTCGCGTGGCCGACCGCGCTGCGCGGCCGCTTCGCCTTTACGCCATGCTCGAGATCGGCATCGCCGGTCTGAGTGCCGCGAGCACCTGGGCGCTCGCGCATGCGGCACCCTGGTTCGTGACCGGGCAGGCTGCGGTCGGCACGCTCGTATGGCTGTTGCCGTTCGCCCTGGTCGGTGTGCCGGCACTGCTGATGGGCGGCACGCTGCCGGTGCTGTTGCGCAGTCTGGCACCCTCCGATGGCAGCATCGGGGCGGCCGGGGGGCGCCTGTACGCGGCGAACACGGCCGGCGCGATCGCCGGAGCCTTGCTCGCTCCGTTCGTGCTGATCCCGGCGCTGGGCTTGCAAGGCAGCGCATGGTTCGCGGCCGGGATCAATCTGACACTGGCAGGTGTCGCCTTCCTGCTCGACCGCGGGAGAGTGAGCGCGACCGAGCCACCAACGAACCTTGCGACACAGAACGAACGGCCTGCGGGCGCGCGCGCGGCGCTCGTCGTCTACGCCCTTGCCGGTGGCGTCGCCCTCGGCTACGAGGTCGTCTGGTCGCAAGCCGTCGTCCAGTTCATGAGCACGCGTGCCTTCGCCTTTGCCATCGTGCTCGCGACCTATCTCGCGGGCCTGACGGTCGGAAGCGCGTTGTCCGCCCGATTTGCCGACCGCGCGCGCCAACCATGGGTTGCGTTCGGCGTGCTGGTCGCCGCGGCGGGCCTGACGGCGCTGCTGGAGATCGTCTGGCTCGGCCAATGGCTGCCGTCGGCGCAGTCACGCGCGTCGGAACTCGTACGCCACGTCGTCGACAACCCGCTGGCCGGCATGAGCGCCCGCTTCGCGGTTGCCGCATTGGCCATCGTTTTCGTCCCGACGCTGTTGCTCGGCGCTGCGTTTCCCTTCGTGGTTCGACTTACCGTGGGGCCCCTGCGACCTGGGAGCGACGTTGGACTGATGCTTGCGCTCAACACTTTGGGCGGCATCGCAGGCACGATCCTCACGGGCTTTGTGCTCGTGCCCGCCCTCGGCCTTGTCCGCTCGCTCGCCGTGCTCGCGCTCGCGGCGACGGCATTGGGCATCTACGCGGTGCTTCGAGCGCAAGGCGCCTGGCGGTTCGCTGCGATCGCCATTGCCGCCGGTGCCGGCATCGCCTGTGCGTTCGCGCCGGCGGATCGGCTCGCGACGCTGCTCGTGCAAGCGCGCGGCGGCAAGCTCGTCGCGTACGAGGAGAGCCATGGGGGCACCGTCGCGGTGATCGAACAGCGCGCCAGCACGCGCGAGTTCAGGCGGCTCTACATCCAGGGTGTGTCGAACTCGGGCGATGCGCTGACTTCGGTGCGCTACATGCGGCTGCAGGCGCTGCTGCCGCTGATCGTGCATCGCGGCGAGCCGAGGACCGCGCTGGTGATCGGCCTGGGCACCGGCATCACGGCGGGTTCGCTGCTCGCATGGCCGGGGCTCGAGCAGAGGGTGGTCGCCGAGCTGCTGCCGGCGGTCGTGCGAGCGGCGCCCAACTTCAGCGGCAACTTCGACGTCACGCGCGATCCGCGCATGACGATCCGCGTGCGCGACGGCCGCCGCGAGTTGCTCGCGAGCGAACAGCGCTACGACCTCGTCACGCTCGAACCGCCGCCGCCGTCGGCCGCGGGCGTCGCCAACTTGTACTCGAGTGACTTCTATCGGCTCGCCGCCGATCGACTGCAGCCGAACGGCATCGTCGCCCAATGGTTGCCGCTGCCGACGCAGAACGACGCCGACACGCGCTCGCTGGTGCAAAGCTTCCTTGACGTGTTCCCGCACGCAACGCTATGGACCACGGAGTTGCACGAGATGCTGCTGGTCGGATCCTTGCAACCGCTCGAGTTGGACGCCGCGCGCATCCGCGAACGCTTCTCTCAGCCGAGCGTCGCCGCGGCGCTCGGCGAAGCCGGCATCGCGACCCCAGAAGCCCTGCTCGCGACCTGGGTCACCGACCGCGCCGGCCTGGAGCGCTACGCAGGGGATGCCGATGCGGTCACCGATGATCGGCCACGCATCGAGTACGCGTCGTGGGTGCGTCGCAGCGAGTTCCCGTTGACGCTGGACGCACTGCTCGCGTTGCACGGCGAGCCCCCGGTAAACGGCGCGGACACCTCCATGCGTGACGCGATCCGGGCCGAGACGCGGACGCTGCACGCCTTCTATCGCGCCGGACTCGCGGCCTACGTTGGCGATCGCGACACATGGTCGCAGCAGATGAACGCCGTGATTCGCGCCGATGGAGCGAATCCGTACTACCGCTGGTTCGGCGGTCAATCGAAGCCTTGAATCGAGGAGCGGCAGCGATGAGCGCCCGTGACGACCTGCTGAAACTCAAGGCCGCGATGTCGCAGACCATCGTCGGCCAGGAGGCCATGATCGAGCGCATCCTGCTCGGACTGCTGGCCGATGGCCATCTGCTCGTCGAAGGCTTGCCGGGTCTCGCGAAGACGCGCGCGATCAAGAGCCTGGCGCAGCACCTCGATGCGAAGTTCTCGCGCATCCAGTTCACGCCCGACCTGCTGCCGGCCGACATCACCGGTTCGGACATCTACTTCAGCGAAGGCGGCAAGGGCGAGTTCCGCTTTCAGAGCGGGCCGCTGTTCGCGAGCCTGATCCTGGCCGACGAAGTGAACCGCTCGCCGGCCAAGGTGCAGGCGGCCCTGCTCGAAGCGATGGAGGAGCGCCAGGTCACCGTCGGCGGGCAGACGCACAAGCTGCCGCCGCTGTTTCTCGTGATGGCGACGCAGAACCCGATCGAGCAGGAAGGCACCTACCCGCTGCCGGAGGCACAGATGGACCGCTTCCTGATGCACGTGAGCGTGAGTTATCCGGCCGGCACCGCGGAGGGCGAGATCGTGCGGCTCGCGCGCAGCGAGGAGGCGGCCGCCGCGAAGGCGGCGGCCGGCGGCGATACGACGCGCCTCGCGCAAGACAGCGTGTTCGCGGCGCGTGCCGAGGTGCATGCGGTCAAGGTCAGCGAGGCGGTCGAGCGCTACATCGTCGCGCTGGTGCAGGCCACGCGCGATGCCAAGCGGCTCGATGACGATCTCGCGAAATGGATCCAGGTGGGCGTGAGCCCGCGCGGCTCGATCGGCCTGGACCGCGTCGCGCGTGCCCATGCCTGGCTGCGCGGCAGTGACTTCGTCACGCCCGAGGACGTGCAGGCGATCGCGCCCGACGTGTTCCGCCACCGGCTGATCCTGTCGTACGAGGCGCATGCGGCGCGCGTCAGCGCCGACGCGGTGATCGAGCGGCTGCTGAGCAAGGTCGCGGTGGCCTGAGGAGCGCCGCCATGCGCGTGAACTTCGCTGCCCGGGCCCGCGCCGCACCGGCGCGCGAGGCAGGCGCTGGCGTCACGGCCGGCGTGCACGTCGACGTGGCCTCACTTGCCGCGCTGGAAGCCGCCGCGCGCGACTTCCGCTTCACGCCGCACCAGCCGGTGCACAGCCTGCTGGCCGGGCGCCACGGCTCCAAGGTGCGCGGGCGCGGCCTGTCGTTCGAGGAGCTGCGGCCCTACCTGCCGGGCGACGACATCCGCACGATGGACTGGCGCGTCACCGCGCGCACCGGCACGCCACACGTGCGCGTCTACAGCGAGGAGAAGGACCGCCCGGCGCTGCTGCTCGTGGACCAGCGCATCAACATGTTCTTCGGCACGCGCCGCGCGATGAAGTCGGTCGCGGCGGCCGAGGCCGCCGCGCTTGCGGCCTGGCGCGTGACAGCCGACGACGACCGTGTCGGCGCGATCCTGTTCGGCGACGACGCGCTGACCGAGCTTCGCCCGAAGCGCGGCCGCGGCGCGGTCATGCAGTTGCTCGGCGCGATCGAGCGTCACGACGCGTCGCTACACGCAGGCGCCCCGGCGCGGCGCGGCAGCGGCCAGCTCGACGAAGCGCTGGAGCGCGCCGCGCGGCTCGCGCACCACGACCACCTGGTCATCGTCGCGAGCGACTTCGACGGCCACGGCGCGCGTACGCGCGAGCTGCTGCTGCGCCTGGCCGCGCACAACGACGTGCTGGTGCTGCTGGTGCACGACCCCTTCCTGAGCGAGCTGCCGGCCTCGGGCGAGCTGGTCGTCAGCGACGGCGAACTGCAAGTGGAGATGGGCCTGGCGCGCGAGTCGGTGCGCCGCGGTATCGCCGAGTTCGTCGACGCCCGCAGCCGCGAACTGTTCGCGTGGCGCCACGAGATCGGCGTGCCGGTGCTGCCGCTGTCGTGCGCCGAGGACACGGCGACGCAGCTACGCCACCTGCTCGGCGGCGACGCGGGGTCGGTGCGAGGAGCGCGGCGATGACGACGGCCGCCTCAGCACCGGCGATCACGGCCGCGCAGGCGAAGGCGCTCGAGGCCCTGGCCGATGTCGTGCTGCCGCCGCCCGTGCCGTGGTGGCCGCAGACCTGGGCCTGGGCGGTGGTGGGCGTGCTGTTGTTGGCGCTGCTGCTGTGGTTCGCCTGGCAGGCTGTGCAGCGCTGGCGCGCCAACCGCTACCGGCGCGAGGCGCTGGCCGAGTTGCAACAGCTCGACGTGAGACTCGACGACGCCTCGACGCGCGCCGCCGCGCTGACCTCGCTGGCCGAACTGCTCAAGCGCACCGCGCTCGCCGCGTGGCCGCGTTCACAGGTCGCGGGGCTGAGCGGTGCTGGCTGGGTCGGCTTCCTCGAATCGAACGCAGGCGCTGCACGTGACGCGGCGCGCGCGCTCGCGCCCCTGCTGGACGATGCCCAGTACCGCGGCGCGGCCGCGCTCGCTTCAGTGGACGCATCGACGGCGCGCGGCTACACGCAGGCCGCGAGAACCTGGATCGAGAAGCATCGTGTATCAGCTTGAGTTCCCCTGGCTGATCGCGCTGCTGCCGCTGCCGCTGCTGCTGTGGTGGCTGCTGCCGGCCTATCGTGAGGAGAGCGCGTCGGTGCGCCTGCCGTTCTTCGGCGAGCTGGCCGGCGCGGCCGGGCTCGCGCCGGCGCCGGGCGCGGTCGTGCCGCGCAGCAACTGGCTGCAGCGCATCGTCGCGCCGCTGGCCTGGGCGTTGCTGGTCGTCGCGATCGCTCGGCCCCAGTATGTCGAGCCCCCGATCGAGAAGGTTCAGCCCGCGCGCGACCTGATGCTCGCGATCGATCTCTCGCAGTCGATGGACACGCGCGACTTCCGCAACCCGGGCGGCGCGCTGATCACGCGCGTGCAGGCGGTCAAGGACGTGGTCGGCGGCTTCGTCGAGCGTCGCAAGGGCGACCGCATCGGCCTGATCGTGTTCGGCGACGCGCCGTATCCGCAGGCGCCGTTCACGATGGACCACGCGCTGGTGGGCACGGTCGTCGCCGATGCGCTGCCAGGCATGGCCGGCCCGCGCACCGCGCTCGGTGACGCGATCGGTCTGGCGATCAAGATGTTCGAGGCCAGCAAGACCGAGCAGAAACTGCTGATCGTGCTGACCGACGGCAACGACACCGCGAGCAAGATGCCGCCCGAGCGCGCGGCCGAGATCGCGAAGCAGCGCGGCATCACGATCCACACGGTGGGCATCGGCAACCCGAACGCGCGCGACGAGGAAAAGGTCGACCTGGAGGCGCTCAAGCACGTCGCCGCGTCGACCGGCGGGCGCTTCTACTTTGGCCAGGACCAGAAGCAGCTCGAGGCGATCTACGCCGAGCTGGACCGCATCACGCCGCACAACCAGAAGGTGCTGAGCTGGCGGCCCAAGCGCGAGCTGTTCATGTGGCCGCTGGGCGCGGCGGTCGCGCTGGTGATCGGCTACCAGATCGTGATGGCGCTGTATGCGGGCACGCGGCGCGTGTTGCGGCCCAAGGAGCGCGCCGCATGACGGACTTGCTCGCGCGCCTGGGCCTGGGCGGCTTCGAGGCCTTTCACTTCCTGCGGCCGCAGTGGCTGTGGGTGCTGCTTGCGGCCGTCGCCCTGCTGCTGATCGTGCGCTGGCGGGACGATGTCCGCCGTCGCTGGCGCGACCACATCGCGCCGCATCTGCTCGACGCGCTGGTCGTCGAGCCACGCAGGCGCTGGCGCATCAGGCCCGTGCACCTCACTGCGCTGGCGATCGCGCTCGGCGCCATCGCATTGGCTGGGCCGACCTGGCAGCAGGAGAAGCCGCCGTTCGTGCAGGATCAGGCACCGCTGGCCATCGCGATCGACCTGTCGCGCGAGATGGATGCGACGGACGTGACGCCCACGCGCCTCGAGCGAGCCAAGCTCAAGGTCAAGGCCTTGCTCGCGCAGCGCGCCGGCGCGCGCACCGCGATCTACGCCTACGCCGGCACGACGCATCTGGTGTTGCCGCTGACGGACGACGCGGCGCTGATCCAGACCTTCGTCGACGCGCTGCAGACCCGGATCATGCCGCGTGCCGGCCGTGACACCGCGCTCGCGATCCGCACCATCGACGCGATGCTCGGCAAGGAAGACGTGCCGGGCACGATGCTGTTCCTCAGCGGTGGCGTCGAGCCGGCCGCGACGGCCGCATTCAAGGCTCAGCGTGACAGCGGCCGAAGCCTGCCGGTGGTGCTCGCGATCGGCACCGAGCGGGGCGGTCCGGTGCGATCGGGAACCGACGGCTTCGCCGAGGACGCGGGCGGTCGGCGGTTGTTTGCCAAGCTCGATGTCGCGGCGCTCGAGCGGCTGCGCAAGGAGGCCGGCATCCCGCTCGCGACGCTCACGCCCGACAGCGACGACGACATCAAGTGGGTGCAGCGCCAGGTGCAGTCGCATCTGCAGCAGAAGGACGCCGAGGCCAATACCCGCTGGCGCGATGGCGGCTGGTGGCTGACGATCCCGATCGCGATGCTCGCCGCGCTGTGGTTCCGCAAGGGCTGGACGATCCGCTGGGTCAGCGCAGCCTTGTTTGCGGCGGTGCTGGCCGCCGGCGTGCCAGCGCTGCCGCAGGACGCCTTCGCGCAGGATGGCGCGAAGGCGCAGGGCTTTCGATTCATCGACCTGTGGCTCACACGCGATCAGCAGGGCCGGCTGGCGTTCGAGCGCGGCGACTACGCCGAGGCGGCCGGCTTGTTCGACGACCCGATGTGGCGCGGCATCGCGATGTACCGCGCGCAACGGCCGGCCGACGCGGTGCAGGCCTTCGTGCAGGTTGATTCGGCCGAGAGCGATTTCAACCAGGGCGACGCGCTCGCGAAGCTCGGCAGGTTCAAGGCAGCCGCGGCGCGCTTCGAGGCCGCGCTCGGGCGCCGTCCGGACTGGAAAGAGGCCCAAGCCAACCTTGCGCTCGTGCGCTCCCTGATCCCGCCGGACGAGAAGGACGACGACGAAGACGACGAAGAACCGCCCGATATTCCGCCCGACGAGATCAAGTTCGACAACAAATCCAATAAGGGCAAGCAGGTCACGATGGTTGCCGACAAGCAGACCGCGGAAACCTGGATGCGCACGATCCAGACCACGCCGACCGAGCTGCTCGCGCGGCGCTTCCAGATCCAGGCGGCTCACGGCGCCGATGGAGCAAGGAAGTGAGGCGAGCGCGGCTGCTCCTCATCGTGATGGCGCTGTTCGCGGCGGCCTTCGCTGCTCGCGCCGCGCAGCCGCTGGTGCGTGTGAGCGTGCAGGCGAAGCAGCCGGTTCTGGTCGGTCAGCAGGTGAAGATTTCCGTCACCGTCCTCGCGCCGAACTACTTCACGTCGGCGCCGCCGTGGCCACCGCTCAAGGTTGACGGCGCGATCGTCACGATGCCCGACGAGAGCAGCCAACACGCCGTCGAGCAGATCGGCGGCGCGACGTACGCCGGCATCCAGAAAACCTATGTCTTCTCGGCGCAGCAGGAGGGCGAGTTCCACCTGCCGCCGGTGAAGATCGCCTTCAAGTACGGCGGCGACGACGGCAAGCCCCGCCAGGGCTCGGTGACGCTGCCGCCGACGAAGATCGTTGCGAAGCTGCCGGCCGGTGCGAGCGCCGGTGGCGCGACGACGCCGGTCGCGCGCGTGACGATCACGCAGCGCTTCGATCACGTCGCGAAGGACGGCCGCATCGAGCTGAATGCCGGCGACGCGCTGGTGCGCACCGTGCATGCCTTTGCCGCGCAGACGCAGGCGATGATGATCCCGCCGCCGACGTTCGAGGCGCCCGCCGGCGTGCGGGTGTTCGAGTCTGACCCGCAGCTCGAAGACGAGACCAGGCAGAAGGTCGGCTTCATCGGCGGCCACCGCACCGACCGAGTGAGTTACGTGTTCGAGAAGCCGGGCCGCTACACGCTGCCGGCGGTCGACATCGGCTGGTTCGACGCGAAGGCGGGCAAGCCTCAGACGGCCGAGGCGCCCGCGGTGACGGTCGTCGTCGCCGAAGCGACTGCACAGCGGCGCGGCGCCGCGATCGCGCCCGAGGCAGCCTCGGCCGCGAGCACCGCCGCGACCGGCCCGCGATGGCATGTGGATGTCTGGCGGCTGACGCGGCTCGTTGCCGGCGTTCTTCTGCCTCTTGTCGTCATCGCGTGGCTTGCGCGCCGCTACCTGCCGCGTTGGATCAGCGCCTGGGGCACGCGTCGGGCGGCGCGGGCGACGTCCGATGCCGTCATGTTCGCGACCGTGATCGCCGCGTGTCGAAGGAACGATGCGCCGTCGGCACAGCGCCGCCTGCTCGATTGGTCGCGCCGGCACGTCGGGGCGACGCCCCGAGCATGGTGTGCTCGCCTCGGCGACACGGCGCTTGCCGCGGAGCTCGATGCCCTCGATCGCGTGCTTTACGCTGGCGATGCATCGGGCTCCGAGTGGCACGGCGCGGCCCTGGCCACGGCGCTGCGTGCTGCCCATGCGAAGCTGGCGACGCGGGCGCGTCGGGCCGGCATGCTGCCACCGCTCAATCCCATGTCGGTCGGGGCCACGTCGCAAACCTAGTCGGCGGACTTCCCATATCACCGGCGACGGGAATCACGATGCCAATCAGCTGGCTGGCGCATCTCCACGGTCAGCTCGGGCGCCTCAGCTCCCGGCGCAGGATCTTGCCGACCGTCGACTTCGGCAGCGCGTCGATGAAGTGCACCGCCTTCGGAAGCTTGTAGGCCGCCAGCTCGCGACGGCAGTGCTCGACCAGCGCAGCCTCGGTCAGCACGGCATCGGCCGCCTTGACGACGAACAGCTGCACCGCCTCACCGGTCTTCGCGTCCGGCATGCCCACGCAGGCGCACTCGGCCACACCGGGGCATGCGCTGGCGATCGCCTCCACCTCGTTCGGGTACACGTTGAAGCCCGAGACGATGATCATGTCCTTCTTGCGGTCGACGATCTTCAGGAACCCGCGCGCGTCGAACACGCCGACGTCGCCGGTGCGGAAGTATCCGTCGCGCGTGAATGCGCTCGCGTTGTCGGCGGCGTTGTTCCAGTAGCCGCGCATCACGTGCGGGCCCTTGATGCACACCTCGCCAGCCTCGCCCGGTGCGGCTTCGCGGTCATCGTCGACCAGCAGCACGATGTCGCTCGATGGCATCGGCAAGCCTGTCGTGCCGGTGAATTCATGCACCGCCGCAGGATTGAAGGTTGCGACCGGGCTGGTCTCCGACAGGCCGTAGCCCTCGCGAATGAACTGGCCGGTGATGCCGAGCCAGCGCGCCGACACGGCCGGCACGATCGCCGCGCCGCCGCCGGCGGCGAGCCGCAGCCGCGACCAGTCGACCTCGGCGGTCTTCGGATGCTGCGTCAGGCCCGCGTAGAGCGTGTTGACGCCGGTGATCACCGTGGGGCGCGCCTGCGCGAGCGTCGCGACGAAGCTGTCCATGTCGCGCGGATTGGCGACCAGCCAGTTGTCCGCGCCGACGCTGAAATAGCTGATGAAGTTCACCATCAGCGCGAAGATGTGATAGAGCGGGATCGCGGTGACGACGACCTCCTCGCCTTCGCGCATCGCCTGCGGCATGAACAGCGCGAACTGTGCGCAGTTGGCGAGCAGGTTGCCGTGCGTCAGCGCCGCGCCCTTGCTGAGGCCGGTCGTGCCGCCGGTGTATTGCAGAAACAGCAGGTCCTCGGGGCCCAGTTCGACGGGCTCGAACGGCAGCGCGGCAGCCTCGCTCAGCGCATCGACCAGCGAGATCGCGCCCGTCAGTCGCGCATCGACCGGCGGACTCGGCAGCGGGCTTGCGGCGGCGAGCGCCAGGCCCGCCGTCACGACCCGCCGCACCGGCGTGCGCTCGACTACTTCAGCGAGCGTCGGCGTCGAGCCGTTGTACACGACGATCATCGTCGCGCCCGAATCGACGAGCTGATGCTCGAGCTCGCGCGGCGTGTAGAGCGGATTGACGTTGACCTGGATCGCGCCGGCGCGAACGATCCCGAGCATCGCGACCGGGAAGGCGAGCAAGTTGGGCATCATCACCGCGACGCGATCGCCGCGCCGCACGCCTTGCGACTGCAGCCACGCGGCGAAGTCGCGCGACAGGCGGTCGATGTCGGCATAGCTCAGCGTCTGTCCGAACGATCGCATCGCGGGCTTGTCGGCGAAGCGACGCATCGCCGCTTCCATCATCGCCGTGACGCTCGAGAAGCGATGCGTCGCGATCTCGGCGGGAATGCCGAACGAACGGTAGGTCTCGTGCCAGGGACGTTGCTGCATGGTGGACCTGCTCAGGGCGTGACGATGTTGAACAACGGATCGAAGGTGTCGAGGTTGGCGAAGATCGCGCCGAGCGCGCGCGGATCGCCGTCGACCTTGGCCTCGCCGGCCTCGAGCAGCTTGGGCAGCGGCACGCCGCCGAGCAGCATCTTGAAGAAGGCCGGGCGCGTCAGCGTCAGCGTGGCCTGCGGGCTCTCGAGCGTGCGGCCCTTGGTGTTGTTCAGCACCGCGTTGGACAGCTCGAGCGCATAGGTCTCGTTGGCGTCGCTGAAGACGACCTGGATGCCGAGGTTCAGGCCGTCGACCTTCTGGTGGTTCAGCCGCACGGCGATGAAGTCGAAGATCATCTCCAACGTCATCGCGCGCACCATGTCCGGCCCCTGCGTCGACACGCGCGATTGCTTCACGCCATCGCGCAGTTCCTTCGCCGCGGTCAGGTACTCGTTGCGCCACACGCCGGACTCGGCCTGGTAGCCCAGCTGCTCGAGGATGTCGGCCTGCAGCGCGCGCGCCGGTTCGTGCGCGGGCTCGGCCATCACGGCGTGGTTGTTGAGCTCGGCAGCCCAGCGGTAGTCGCCCGACTTGAAGGCGGTGCGCGCCTTGTCCATCACCGCGTCGCGCCCGCCCATTGCGGCGACGTAGCGCCGCGAGGTTTCGGCCACCGGCAGCGGGTCGAGCGTGGCCGGGTTGCCGTCGTAGAAGCCGATGTAGAAGTTGTAGACGCCGCGCAGGTTGTGGCTGAGCGTGCCGTAGTAGCCGCGCGTCGAGAAGTCGTTGGCCAGGCCCTTCGGGAAGAAGCTCGAGTTGGCGAGGTCGTCGGCCTTCTGGCCGCGGTTGAGCATGTTGACCGCGGCATCGTGGAGGTAGCGGTACGCGTCGCGCTGATTGGCGAGGTGGCGGCGGATGCGTTCACTGCTCCACACCGGCCAGTGGTGGCTGCGAAACGCCACCTCGGCTTGCGGATAGAAGTCGAGCATCTCGTTGATGTACTTGCTCCAGGCGAGCGCGTCGCGCGTCTTCGCGCCGCGCAGCGTGTAGATGTTGTGCATGTTCGCGGTCACGACTTCGGACAGGCACACCGCCTTGTGGTCCGGGAAGTAGAACGTGAACTCCGACGGAGCTTCCGAACCGTTGGCCATCTGGAACACGATCGGCACACCGTCGACGATGCGCTGCTCGCCGGTCTTCTTCACCAGGTCGGTCGGCGCGATCAGGCCGAGGCTGCCCACCGATAGCGCCTTGCCGAGGCCCGAGCCGACCGCGCCGCGCTCGTTGAACGGCAGCGCGGTGCCGAACTGGTACTGCGCGCGCCGCGTCATTGCATTGCCGGCCAGCACGTTTTCGGCGACTGCGTGGTCCATGAAGCCTTCGGGCGCGATGACGGCGACCTTGCCGGCCTTCACGTCGGCCTCGTCGATGACGCCTCGCACGCCGCCGAAGTGGTCGGCGTGGCTATGGGTATAGATCACCGCGACCACTGGCTTGCGGCCGAGCTTGTCCATCGCGAATTCGAGCGTTGCCTTGGCGACCTCGGCCGACAGCAGCGGATCGATGACGATCCAGCCGGTCTTGCCGGCCACGAGTGTCATGTTGGCGAGGTCGTAGCCGCGCACCTGCCAGATGCCGTCGGTGACCTTGAACAGGCCGGCGACGCCGTTGAGCTTCTCCTGGCGCCACAGGCTCGGATTGACGCTCGCAGGCGCGTCGCCATGGATGAAGTCGAACTGGCGGCCGTCCCAGACGGTCTCGCCCTTGGCGTTGCGGATCAGCGCGTCAGGCAGGCGCGTGACGAAGCCGCGCGTGGCGTCGTCGAAGTCCTGCTTCTGAGCGAGATCGAGGCCGGCGGCGAACGAGCGGTTCGCGCTCGCGGTGGTCGGGGTGGCGGGCTTGGAGGTCTCTTGCGCAATTGCCGCGGTCGCGATCGAGGCGGCAAGCAGGGCCAGCGTGGTCGTCCTGATGTTCATGTGCTTGTCTCGGTGGGTGCTTGGAGTGGTCGGGCTCACGCGGCAAGTGCCTGCCTGGCGTCCTCGCGGATCATGTCCGCGGCCTTCTCGCCGATCATGATGGTCGGTGCGTTGGTGTTGCCGCTGATCAGCGTCGGCATGATCGAGGCGTCGGCGACGCGCAGGCCGTCGATGCCGCGCACGCGAAGGCGCGCGTCGACCACGGCCGTGCGATCGCTGGCCGGGCCCATCTTGCAGGTGCCGACCGGGTGGTACTGCGTGTCGGCGCGCGCGCGGATATCGGTCTCGAGGCTCTTCACGTCGTCGGCGCGCGTCGGGTAGAGCATCTTTCCGCGGATCGCGTCAAACGGCTTCGACTCCATCAGCCGCTGCTGGATCTGCGCGCCGCGCACCAGCAAGTCGAGGTCGCGCTGATCTTCGAGGAAGCGCGGGTCGATGCGCGGCGCGTCGCGTGCATCGGTGCTGGCCAGCTCGACCGTGCCTCGGCTGAACGGATGGAGCACGTCGACGTGGCAGGAAACGCCATGGCCGAGGTGCAGCTTGCGCGCATGGTCGTCGACGACCGCGATGACGAACACCAGTTGCAGGTCCGGCGCTGTCGCGTCCGGCGTCGAGCGCAAGAATGCACCGGCGGTCGCGAAAGGGCTCGTGACCATGCCGCTGCGATGGCGCGCCCATTCGAGCATCGCCGCGCCGACTTTGGCCGAGCCTCGCAGCGACACGCCGAAGGACTCGGTGCTGCTCGGCACGCGCCATGTCTGCACGTAATCGATGTGGTCCTGCAGGTTGCGGCCCACGCCGTCGAGCGCCTGCACGACCGGGATGCCGAGCCGCTGCAGATGGTCGGCCGGGCCGATGCCCGACAGCATCAGCAACTGAGGCGTGCCGAACGCGCCCCCGCAGAGCACCACCTCGCGGCGCGCGCGTACCTGGCGCAGCGAGCCGCCGTGGTGGTAGGCCACGCCGCGTGCGCGGCGGCCTTCCATCACGACGCGCGACGACACCGCATGCGTGACGACCTTCAGGTTCGGGCGCGACAGCGCCGGCGTCAGGTAAGCCTTGGCCGCGCTGCAGCGCTCCCCGTCGCGATGCGTGACCTGGTAGAGGAAGGCGCCTTCCTGCCGCGCGCCGTTGTAGTCGGGGTTTGCCGCGATGCCTTGCAGCCGCGCAGCCTCGAGGAACATTGCGCTGAGAGGGCTCTCGTGGCGCGGATAGGTGACGTTGAGCGGGCCGCGCTGGCCGTGGAAGGCGTCGTCGAACTGCTCGTTGTGCTCGCCGCGCTTGAAGAGGGGCAGCACCTCGTCGTAGCTCCAGCCCGGGTTGCCGAGCTCGGCCCAGTGGTCGTAGTCGTGGCGGTTGCCGCGCACGTAGAGCATCGCGTTGATCGAGCTCGAGCCGCCCAGCGTCCGGCCGCGCGGCTGATAGCCTCGCCGCCCGTTGAGGCCGGGCTGCGGCACGGTCTGGTAGCCGTAGTTGTTGATCTTGGTCGGCAGCATCGCGACCACGCCGGCGGGGGCGTGGACCAGCACGCTGCTGTCGGGGCCGCCGGCCTCGAGCAGGCAGACGGTGACGTCAGGGTCCTCGCTCAAGCGCGCGGCGACGGCACAGCCCGCCGATCCGGCGCCGACGATCACGTAGTCGAACTCAGCATCGTTCATGGGGTGGTCGTCCTCAGTTCTTGTCGTTGTGGGTCGATACGCTGCGCAGCGTCGCGTCGCCTTCGCCCAGCCACAGCTTCAGCACCAGGCGCTGCACGAGGTTGCCGTAGGGCGGATAGAAGAGGCCGATCGGGAAGAACCGATGGCGCTGGAACACCGTGCGCGCATGCGAGAGCTCGCGAAAGCCTTCCACTCCGTGATAGGTGCCCATGCCCGAGTTGCCGATGCCGCCGAACGGCGCGTCGTGGTTGATGACATGCCAGCCCCAGTCGTTGATCGTCACCCCGCCCGAGTGCGTGTTCGTCAGCAGGCGCTGGCGCTCGGCGGTGTCGTGGCCGAACAGGTACATCGCAAGCGGACGCGGCCCGTCGTTGATGTGCGAGATCGCCTGGTCGAGCGTGTCGTACGGCTGCACCGGCAGGATCGGGCCGAAGATCTCCTCGCGCGACAGCCGCATGTCGGGCGTCAGCCCGGTGACGATGTGCATCGGCATCTGGCGGGCTGTGCCGCCCTCGGCGCAGGAGACGATGCGGGCGCCCTTTGCGCGCGCGTCGTCGAGTAGCGCGACGATGCGCGCATGCTGGCGCTCGTTGACGATGGCGGTGTAGTCGTGGTGCCCGCCGACGCGCTCGCCGAACGAGCGCGCGAACGCCGCCTGCACCTGCGCGACGAACTCGTCGACCGATTCGCGCGGCACCAGCGCGTAGTCGGGCGACACGCAGATCTGCCCGGCATTGGTCGCCTTGCCGTGCGCGATGCGCGTCGCGGCCTCGGCGATCGAGTAGCCGCGCGACACCACGGCCGGCGACTTGCCTCCGAGCTCGAGAGTGACCGGCGTGAGGTTCTCGGCCGCGGCGCGCATCACCAGCTTGCCGACCGCAGGCGAGCCGGTGAAGACGATGTGGTCGAAAGGCAGCGCAGTGAATGCGCCGGGATCGGCGAGCTCCTCGCCGATCAGCGCGACGTGGTCCTCGGCGAAGCACTCGGCGAGCATGCGGCGCAGCACCGCGTTGGTCGCCGGTGTGACCTCGGGCATCTTGATCATCACGCGGTTACCCGCGGCCAGCGCCGCGGCCAGCGGCCCGAGGGCGAGGTACAGCGGGAAGTTCCAGGGCACGACGACGCCGACCACGCCCTTGGGCTGGTAGGTCACGCGAAGCCGGTTGCTGAGAAACAGCAGCTCGGCCGCGCGGCGGCTCGGGCGCATCCAGCGGCCGACCTGCGAGATCGCATGGTTGATCTCCAGCGTCGAGCCGAGCATGTCGAGCATCTTCGATTCGGCCGGCGCGCGAAAGCCGAAGTCACGGCTGATCGCATCGGCCAGCACGTCCTGGTAGCGGTGCAGCTGGCGCTTGAGCGCGCGCAGGTGCTCGCGGCGCTGTGCCGCGCTCGGACAGGGCGCCCTCGCGAAGGCGCGGCGTTGCGCATCGATGGCGTCGCGCAAGGCGGCGCCGGCCAAGGAAGCTTGGCTCAAGCGGTCGTTCATGGGTCTCCTTCACCAGGGCCGTGCCTCTGCCGGGCACTGCATCGCCATCGTGCCGATCGCCCTCAGGGTCGACGAGGTTGAAGGCCGCCAGGGGGCGGGTGAAAATCTGCCAACCCCTCTCCACACAAACCCGATGAACACCGCCGACACCGTGTTCGGCCGCGAGGACGCCCGGCTCGCGGGCAGCGCCTCCAGCCTGCTCGGACTGGGCGCTCTGTTCGACGAGATGGCCGAGCAGGGCATCGCCGCCGACGCGCTGCTGCGCGGCACCGGCCTCGAGCGCGAGCAGCTCGCCGATCCGCAGGCGCGCATCACGCAGCAGCAGAAGATCACGGTCTTTCGCAACGTTCGCCGTCTGAGCGCGGTGCCCGACGTCGGTCTGCGCGCCGGCGCGCGCCAGCGGCTGAGCGACTTCGGCGTCTACGGCTATGCGCTGGTCAGCAACCAGACCTTCGGCGATGCGGTGAAGCTCGGCGTCAAGCATGTCCAGCTCGCCGGCCCGGTGCTGCAAAAGCGCTTTCGCGTCGATGGCGACACCGCGGTGTTCGAGGCCTACGACGTGCTCGATCTCGGCGATCTGCTCCCGCTCGCGACCGAGTTCTGGTTCGCCTCGATCCTGCGGCTCACGATCTGCGTGCTCGAAGCGCCGATGCCGACGCGCCGACTGCTGCTGCCGTATCCGCGGCCCGCGCACGCGGCGGCCTACGAGCGCATGTTTGCTTGCCCGATCGTGTTCGATGCTGGCGTGATGGAGTGGCACTTCGACGCTGCGGTGCTCGAAGTGCCCTGCCCGAACGCGAACCCGATCACCGCCGGGCTGTGCGCACAGTTCTGCGAGCGAATGCTCGAGACCCTGCCCGACGAGACCGACCTGTCGCGCACCATCCGCACGGCGTGCCTCAACAGCCGTGGCAGCTTTCCGAATGCCGAGGAGATGGCCGAAAGGCTGGGAATGTCGGTGCGCACGCTTCACCGCAGGCTGGCCGATCAGAACGAGGCTTATCAGCGCATCGTTGACGAGGTTCGGCGCACGCTGGCGATCGAGTTCCTTGAGAACACGTCGCTGACTGTCGAGGAGATCGCCGGGCGCGTGGGCTTTTCGGAAGCCTCCAACTTCCGTAAAGCGTTTCGCAAGTGGACGGGCCATGCACCGGTGCACTTTCGGCGCGGACAGGCCTGAGAACAACGGTTGCGCTCCGAGGTGTTGAGGTCAATCTGGGGGCAGAGCCGAACACCTCATCTGGTTAAGCATTGATCCTGGTCACGATCGTTCATAGGCAAACGACAGCAGCCGAGCAGGAAGCTGCGCACTTCTTTGGCCACATCCGGCGGCATGCCCTTCTTGGTCCGAGGACTGCCGAGCGACAACTCGCGATGGCAAGGCCAGCCGCTCGGGCGGCGACAATGCGCCCGCCCAACTTCCGGGCGTCCTTTGAACCAAGATGAACCGCATCGAACTCGTTGAACTGATCGCCACCAAGCACGAACTGTCCAAGGCTGAAGCGGGCCGCGTGCTCGCGACCGTGCTGGATGCCGTCGTGACCACCGTCAAGAAGGGCGACACCGTGTCGCTCGTCGGCTTCGGTACCTTCAAGCAAACCGCGCGTGCGGCCCGCACCGGCCGCAATCCGGCCACCGGCGACAAGATCAAGATCGCTGCAGCCAAGCTGCCGAAGTTCACCGCGGGTGCGGCGTTCAAGGCGGCCGTGGATCCCAAGGCTGCTGCGCGCAAGGCTGCCAGCAAGGCTGCCGCGAAGCCGGCGAAGGCTGCGAAGAAGCCTGCCAAGGCCGCGAAGAAGCCTGCCAAGGCGAAGAAGGCCTAATAGGCTTGTGCTCGCTGCCCGGCTCGCCGAGCCGGGCAGCGGCGCCGACTGGGGGTAGCTTTCGGGGTAACTCAGTCAGAGCGGCTGGCGATCGCCAGGATCCATGCGGCCTGGCGCCTTCTTGTTTCCGCCGAGCATGCGTCGTCAGTGATGCGTCGGCGGCAGCGCCTCCCCATCGATCGTCACCGGCGTCGCCGGCAAGATGATGAAGGCCACCTTGCAAGGCTCGTCGTAGGGGTTGATCCACGCGTGGATCGTGCCGCGCTGAACCACCACGTCGCCCGCTTTCAGCCGCACCGTCACGCCGTCGTCCAGCTCGAGATCGAGGCGGCCCTCGAGGATCAGCCCGTAGTCGAGCGACACCGTGCGGTGCATGTAGGAGTGCGTGCCCGGCGCGATCGTCATCACGCGGATCACGTTGCCGCCGCCGTCGCTCACGATGGCCATCTTGCGCGCGGCGCCGTCGGTGTCGTCGTTGTTGTCCGCGCTCGATCGATCGGTCGACCAGATCTGCACGCCGAACGCGGTCTTCGGTGCCGGCCCGTCGATCAGCACGATGGCTTTGCCGTTCGCATCGTGGCCCGTCACCACGCGGCGAACCTCGATGTCGTTGCCGATGCCTTGCCCGTCGTCGACGAGCAGCCGCGTGCTGCGCTTGTCCATGAATGTCTCCTGCTTGTGCTTCATTGAATCGACGCGAGTGTGTGGAGCGCGCGCGCAGCGCGAAAGTGGATTGATCTGATCCCAGCTATTCGTCTTGGTGATGCATCTCATGGAATCAAGTGATTTCCGGGATGCAATGCGAGCCGCCTAGCATCCGGCATGCATGTCCTGATCACCGGTGCAGACGGCTTCGTGGGGCGCGCGCTGCTGGCGCGCCTGCTGCGCGACCGCCGATGCGCGGATCGCGAGATCACCTCGATCACCGCGCTCGATATCGGCTTCGTCGAGCCGCAGGCCGACCCGCTGCTGCGGCAAGTCGGCGCAAGCCTCATCGACGCCGCTTCGCTGGCCGAAGTCTTCAAGCGTCCGGTCGATGCGGTGATCCATCTCGCAAGCATTCCCGGCGGCACCGCCGAGCAGCAGTACGCGCTCGCCAGGGACGTCAACCTGCTCGGCACGCTGGGCCTGCTCGAGCGATGCCAGGCGCAAGTCGTCGCGGGCGCCGCGGCGCCGAAGTTCGTGTTCGCCAGCACGATCGCCGTGTTCGGCTCGCCGATGCCCGCCATCGTCGACGACGACACGCCCCTGAACCCGCAGATGACCTACGGCGCGCAAAAGCTGATCGGCGAGGTGCTCGTGTCCGACTTCAGCCGCCGCGGCTGGATCGACGGTTGCTCGCTGCGCATTCCCGGCGTCCTTGCGCGGCCGCCGGCACGCACCGGCCAGCTGTCCGCGTTCATGAGCGACATCATTCGCGAACTCGGCGCCGGGCATGCCTTCACATGCCCGACCTCGCCGCAGGCGACGACCTGGGCTTGCTCGGTGCATTGCATCGTCGACAACCTGCTGCATGCCGTTGCCGTCGATGCCGCCCGGCAAGGCGGCCGACGCACCTACACGCTGCCCGCGCTGCGCTTCTCGATGGCCGAGCTGGTCGAGGCCATCGCCGAGGTTCATGGACCGCAAGTGCGTGAGCTCGTGAGGTGGTCGCCCCAGCCGAACATCGAGACGCTGTTCGGCCGCTTTCCGCCATTGCGCACGCCCGCCGCCGAGGCAGCAGGCTTTCGGCACGACGGCAGCCTGGCGCAACTCGTGCGCAGGTCGGTCGCGCCGCTGTGAATAACAGGAGGAGTTGCCATTGAAGTTCGCCACATTGAAGGGCGGTCGGCTGATGATCGTCTCGCGCGATTTGCAGCGCGCGATCCCCGCCGAAGACATCGCCGGCTCCCTGGTCGATGCGCTTCAGCGCTGGCCCGAGGTCGAGGCCAGGCTGCGAGAGCGCTATGACGCATTGAACGGCGCAGCCGCCCGCGGCGGCTTCCCGTTCAATCCGCAAAGCGCGACGGCACCGATTCCCAAGGCGCCGCAATGGCTCGACGGTTCCACCTTCGAGAACCACGGGCGCTTGATGGAGAAGGCCTTCGGCCTGCCGCCGGCGGACTACACGGCGAACCCGATGATGTACCAGGGCAATTCCGACGACTTCATCGGCCCGACCGACGACGTGCTCGTGCCCTCGCCGAGCGACGGCGCCGATTGCGAAGGCGAGATCGGCGTGATCCTCGACGACGTGCCGATGGGCTGCCCGCGCGAGTCGGCGCTGCAGCACGTCAAGCTGCTGGTGCTGATCAACGACGTGAGCCTGCGCGCGCACGCGCCGCGCGAGATGAAGACGGGCTTCGGCTGGATCCAGGCCAAGCCTTGCACGGCGTTCTCGGCGGTCGCCGTCACGCCCGACGAGCTCGGCGATGCGTGGTCCGACGCCCGCGTGAAGCTGGCGCTTCGATGCGAGCGCAACGGCGAGCCTTTCGGCCATCCGAATGGCGAGGAAATGAGTTTCGGCTTCGATCAGCTGATCGCCTATGCCGCCTATTCGCGCCGGCTCGCGGCCGGCACCGTGATCGGCTCGGGCACCTTCTCAAACCGCGATCGCGCGGTCGGCTCGGTGTGCATCACCGAACGTCGAGCGATCGAGATGATCGAGCACGGCGAGCCGCGCACGCCCTTCCTTGCCAACGGCGAGCGCATTCGCCTGGAGATGCTCGATGACGCCGGGCACTCCGTGTTCGGCGCGATCGACCAGCGCTATGTCTTCGCCAGCGAGGGCCGTTGAGTTGGAGCTGTTCTCGCTGCGCGGGCGCGTGGCCTTCGTCACCGGTGCGGCGCGCGGCATCGGTCGCGCCACGGCGCTCGCGATGGCGCGCTGCGGCGCGCGGCATCGGTCGCGCCACGGCGCTCGCGATGGCGCGCTGCGGCGCGCGCGTCGTCGCATCGGACCTCGATCTTCCCGGCGCGCAGGCCGTTGCCCACGAGATCAATGCGACCGGCGAAGAGGCGATCGCGCTGCCTTGCGATGTCGCCGACGACGCCGCGCTCGCGCGCGCGGTAGACGCCGCCACCGAACGCTTCGGCCGCATCGACGTGCTGGTCTGCAACGCCGGCATCGCGCCGCACCTCGGGCCGCTGGCGCAGGCCGACGACGCGCACTATCGGCAGACGATGGACGTCAACCTGCGCAGCGCATGGAAGCTGACCAGCCTCGTGACGCCGGGCATGGTGGCGCGGCGCGACGGTGTCGTGATCCTCGTCTCGAGCATCGCCGGCGTGCGTGGCAACAAGGCGCTGGGCCTGTACTCGTTGTCGAAGGCGGCGGTCGCGTCGCTGGCGCGCAACCTGGCCGTCGAGCTCGGCCCGTCGAACGTGCGGGCCAATGCGCTGTCGCCGGGTGTCGTCACCACCGAGTTCGCGAAAGGCCTGACCGACAACCCCGCCTTCGTCGAGCGGCGCGTGGCGCAGACGCCGCTGCGCCGCTTCGGCACGCCCGACGAGATCGCGGCGGCGGCCGTGTTCCTCGCATCGCCGGGCGGTGCCTTCATCACCGGCCAGAACCTCGTGATCGACGGCGGCACGACGATCGGCGACGGCAGCTGAGGCCGCTCAGGCCTGGCCGTCCAACTTCTTGGCGGCGCGATGCAGCAGGTCGCGCAGCCAGACCGTGCCCGGGTCCTGCGAGCGGTACTTGTGCCACTGCATCGATTGCGTCAGCGCAGGGATCTCGATCGGCGGCGTGAGGATGCGGATCGGCAGGAACTGCGCCGCGCGCTTCGCGAGACGCGAGTGGACCGTGGCGATGCGCTCGGTGCCGACGATCAGCGACAGCGGCGCGAGCATGTTGGTCGTCGTGACCTCGACACGGCGCGCGATGCCGAAGCGCTTGAGGAACCAGCCTTCGAAGGCCGGCATCTTCTCCGGGCCGAACTGCACCGCGACGTGGCCCGCGCTGACGTACTCGTCGAAGCTGAGCGTGTCGCCGATGCGCTGGTTGCCCTCCCAGACGATGCAGTGGTAGGTCTCCTCGAACAGCGCATCGCTCGGGTGCTCGCTCGCGATCCAGGCGTTCGGGATGATGAGCAGATCGGCCTCGCCGCGCGTGAGCAGCTTGTCGGGCTCCATCGTCTGCGGCACCAGGTCGAAGCCGACGGTCTTGCTCTCCTTCCACGCGAGCTCGAGCACGAGCGGCATCAGCACCGTCGACGTGTATTCCGAGACCAGCAGCCGGAACACGCGCGTCGACTCGGCGGCAATGAACTCGGGCGATGCGGCGATCGTGGTGTCGATGCGCACGAGCACATCGCGCACCGCGTCTTGCAGTGACTCCGCGCGCGGCGTCAATTCCAGCTTGCGGCCGACCTGCACCAGCAAGTCGTCGTCGAAGTACTCGCGCAAGCGTGCGAGTGCATTGCTCATGGCGGACTGCGACAGATGCATGCGCTCCGCGGCGCGACTGATGCTGCGTTCCTTCAGCATCGCGTCGAGCGCGACGAGCAGATTGAGATCGAGCCGGTTGAACCGCATGCAGTACTGCCTTGTCCTCTCACGCATTCGTCCAGTCGATACATCGAATGGACGCAAACCATTTTACGAATAGATGACGGATCTCTAGCCTTCGTTCCATCGCGATGAACAAGGTCTGTGCGACCTGCAACGCGAGAAGAAAAGAGGGTTCGGGTTGACCCGCAAAGGGTTCACCCGGGCCGAACGACAAAGAGCTGGAGACAAGTCGATGACGGCACACGCCGGCCCCGCGCGCTTCGCGCTGGGAACCTTTTCCCTCGCGGGCTGCGCGCCTTTCGCGGGACTCGTGACGGACCCTTCGAGCGGCAACGAACGCGTGATCGCGGTCGAGGCGCTCAAGCCGCTGGCGAACCAGGCGGGCCTCACGCTCACCGATGCCGCAAGCGTTCTCGCACTGCTCGATCAATGGGCCATCAATGCGCCGGCACTGCAGGCCGCGGCGAATGCCGTCGCCGCCGGTGCGCTGGCGAATGCACTCGTGCCGCTGAGCTCGCTCAAGGTGCATGCGCCGGTCGCGTCGCGCCAGATCTTCATGAGCGGCGCGAACTACTTCAAGCACGTCGTCGACCTGATCGTCGACCAGGGGCCCGGCGCGAACCCGGACACCGAAGGCATGGACCCGGCGCGCCTGCGCGAGTACGCCGAGTCGCTGATGCGGCGTCGCCAGAAAGAAGGCGCGCCCTACATCTTCGTGAAGCCGGCCACCGCGATGGCCGGCGCCTTCGACGAACTGGAAGTTCCCGCCTGGGCGAAGAAGCCCGACTGGGAGCTCGAGCTCACCGCGGTGATCGGCAAGCCGGCGCGCCACGTGAAGCGGGCCGACGCGCTGCAGTACGTCGCCGGCTACACGATCGCCAACGACATCAGCAACCGCGACTGGATCTACACCAAGGGCGACATGAAGGCGCTGGGCACCGACTGGGTCAGCTCGAAGTGCCTGCCCGGCTACTTGCCCGTGGGTCCGTTCATCGTGCCGAGCGCGCATGCCGGCGATCCGCAGGACCTGCGCATCACGCTCGCTCTCAACGGCGAGGTGAAGCAGAACGAGAGCACGAGCGACATGATCTTCGACGTCGCGCGCCTCGTGGAGCACATCTCGAGCGTCGTGCAACTGCTGCCCGGTGACCTGATCTGCACCGGCTCGCCGGCCGGCAACGGCACCCACTTCAACCGATTCCTGCAGCCCGGCGACGTGATGGATGCCTCCATCACCGGCCTGGGCGCGCAGCGCGTTCCCGTCATCGCCCAGAGGAGCTGAAGCAATGGCCATCAATGGCATCGAGACCGTCGTCTATGGCGTCGACGACGTCGCCCTGTGCACCCGCTATTTCGAGGACTTCGGTCTCTCGGTGCTCGAGCGCAGCGACACGCACACGCATTTCCGCCTGCCCGAAGGCTCCAGCGTCGTGATCCGCCACATCGATGACGCGGCGATTCCCAAGTCGTCGATCGTCGGCATCGGCGTGCAGGAGACCATCTGGGGCGTCGACTCCCAGCAGAGCCTCGATCGCCTGGTGGCCGAGCTCCAGCACGACCACGAGCTGAGGTTCGATGCCGACGGCACGGTTCACTTCGTCTCGCCGATCGGCTTGGCCATGGGCCTGCGCGTGTTCCGCAAGACGCCGGTGTTCACCGCGCCCGATCCGGTCAATTCGCCTGGCAACGTGAACCGGCTGAACGTGCATCGCAAGTGGAAGACGCGTGCGCGGCCCAAGACCATCCAGCACGTCGTCTTCGCGACGCCCGATCTCAACGGCGCCTGGGTCTACTTCCGTGACCGGCTGCACTTCCGCCTGTCCGACGTGCAGCGCGGCTTCGGCATCTTCGGCCGCTGCGACGGCGCGATCGACCACCACAACCTCTACCTGCTCAACGCCAATCTCGGCATGCCGGGGCTGGACGGCAACCTGCGCTTCCATCACGTCAACTACGGCGTCGAGGACATCGACGAGGTCGCCGTCGGCCAGAACTTCATGGAGCGTGCGGGCTGGGCCAAGTCGGTGTGGGGGCTGGGCCGCCATCGCATCGCGTCGTCGGTGTTCTGCTACCTGCCGTGCCCGGCGGGCGGCGAGGCCGAATACGGCGCCGACTCCGACGCCTGCGACGACAACTGGGTGCCGCGCACCTGGGACCCGCTGTTCGGCACCGCGATCTTCATGGCCAACATCCAGCCGTGGATCAAGGAGACGCCGGTCTGGGACATCGACTTCGTCGCGGACGCGGTGCCCGGCGGCACCACCAGCGGGCGCGTGCCGGCTAGTGCGGACGCGATCTCGGTCGCCGTGGCGCAGCGCCCCACGACAGGCAAGCGCTGAAGCGAGACGAGCATGTGGCTCCACTTCTGCCGTCGCGTCGACGGCGTGCCTTGCTGCCCGCTCGATGAACACGCAGGTGTCTCGGGCGGCAGCGGCAAGCGCCGCTTCCTCACCGTCGACCTGCACTGCCATGTGATGACGCTGGCGGCCGAGCCGCTGGTCGCCGCCACGCCGCAGAAGCAGGCCGAGCCGCAGTACGCGCTGCGCACCATGGGCGCGGCATCCGTCGCGCACAACAACGCGCAGATGCTGCCCAAGGCGTTCCCGAAGCTCACGCAGATCGGACAGCGGCTGGCCGACATGGACGCAATGGGCGTCGACGTGCAGGTCATCAGCCCGTCGCCCACGCAGTACTACTACTGGGCCGAGCGCGACCTCGCGAGCGAGGTCGTGCGGGTGCAGAACGAGCACATCGCCGAGCTCGTCGCGAAGCACCCCGATCGCCTGGCCGGCCTCGGCACGGCGGCGTTGCAGCATCCCGATCTCGCGGTCGCGCAGCTCGAGCATGCGGTCAAGAAGCTCGGCCTCAAGGGCGTGGAGATCTCGACCACGGTCAACGGCCTCGAACTCAGCGATCCCTCGCTGGCGCCGTTCTGGGCCAAGGCCGAGGAGCTCGGTGCGCTGGTGTTCATCCATCCGTTCGGCACCACGCTGGGCGATCGCGTGTCGATGCAGTACCTCGTCAACACCATCGGCCAGCCGCTGGAGACGACGATCGCGCTGTCGCATCTGATCTTCGGTGGCGTGCTCGATGCGCATCCCGGCCTGAAGATCGTCGCTGCGCACGGCGGCGGTTACCTGCCCACGTATCCGGGCCGCTCCGACCACGCCTGGCGCGTGCGCCCCGAGGCGGCCGAGCACGCGAAGACCGCGCCGCAGGAGCTGCTCAAGCGCATCTGGTTCGACAGCGTCGTCTACGAGCCGATGGCGCTGCGCCATCTGGTCGATCGCGTCGGTGTCTCGCAGGTCGTCGTCGGCACCGACTACCCGTTCGACATGGGCCACTACGACGTGCACGGCCTGGTCGATTCGACGCCGGGCCTCAGTGAGCAGGACCGCGCGGCGATCCTCGGCGGCAACGCGGCCGAGCTGATCGGCTGGAAGCAGCGCGCCTGACATGAGCGCCGTGCGCAAGCTCCTCGTCATCGGCGGCGGCCTCGCCGGGCTCGCGTCCGCGTTGGCTGCGGCGCGGGCAGGTGCCGACGTCGAGCTGATCGAGGCGCGTGCCGATTGGCACACCGCGCCGGCGCACGTGAACGTGCCGCCCAACATGCTGCGCGACCTCGCGCGGCTGGGCATCGCCGAGGCCTGCGTGCGGCTCGGTTTTCCGTACCAGGGCGCGAGCTTCGTCGACCTGCGCGGACGCGAGCTGTACCAGCTGCCGACCGAGCGCCTGGCCGGCCCGCGGCTGCCGTGCGCGCTGGGCATCGCGCAGCCGGCGCTGATGAGCGTGCTGGTCGATGCGGCGCGCAGTGCAGGGGCCACGCTGCGCACCGGCGTCGGCTGCGAGCGCATCGACCACGAGTCTGGTCGCGTGCAGTTCACCGACGGCCGCAGCGACACCTACGACCTGGTGGTCGGTGCCGATGGCGCCGAGTCGCGCCTTCGCGCCCAGCTTTTCGGCACGCAGTACGGCCCGATGCCGACCACGCAGGGTTGGTGGCGCGCGATCGTCAGCCGCCCGCGCGATCTCGATCGCGCGACGATGGTCATCGGCCTCGACAGCGGCCGCGCCGCCGCCATTCCGGTCAGCGACCGCCAGGCCTGCGTGGTGCTGCTGCAAGGCGAGCCGAGCGAGACGCTCGCAGCGCCGCAGCATCGCGCGGCCGTGATGCGCGAGCGCCTTGCGCGCTGCGGCGGGCTGGTGGGCCAGATGCGCGAGGAGATCGGCGTCGGCAGCGATGCGGTGCAGGTCCAGCACGTGCGCAGCGGCTTGCTGCCGGTGCCTTGGCACCAGGGCCGCGTGCTGCTGATCGGCGATGCCGTCCACACGATCACGCCGCACCTCGGCCAGTCGGGCGCGCAAAGCCTCGAAGACGCGGTCGTGATCGGCAGCCTGATCGACCAGGCGCTGCCGCTCGCGGCGCTGCTCGACGCCTTCATGGCGCGCCGCTACGAGCGCGCCCGCATCACGCACGAGTGCTCGCTGCAGATCGCCTTGTGGGAGCTGCGCCCGGGCCCCGAAACCGACATCCCCCGCGTGGCGGCACGACAGGCGCAAGCCGTCGCGCAGCCCGTTTGACTTCAGGAGAAGCGCTTCTCGAGACCGTTTCGCCATTCATCCGACACCCACCCGACAGAGAGTAGGAAGGAGACAAGCTTGAACATCCACAACGATTCGCGGCAACGCCGCTTCCATGTCGCCACGCCGCGAGCGATCGCCGTCGCGGCGGCCACGCTGCTGGGCATCTCGGCGGCGCAGGCCTTCGAGATCGACAGCGGCAACGACGACGTCAGCATCCGCTGGGACAACACCGTCAAGGGCAGCCTCAAGTACCGCCTGAGCGACGCGGACCCGGCGCTCGCCAACTCGTTTCGCCAGGTCCCCACCGGCGCGCCGCCGCCGGCGCCGCCGAGCTTCAGCTTTCCGCAGGCGCTGAACTTCAATGCCGGCGACCAGAACTTCCAGAAGAGCGGCTTCGTCTCGGAGCGCATCGACATCCTCTCGGAGTTCGATGTCATCTGGAAAAAGGACTTCGGCCTGCGCATGAGCGCCGCCGCATGGGGCGACGCGGAGTACAGCCGCAAGACCGACGCGACCGATCCCTTCGTCGGCCAGAACCCGGTCAACGAGTTCCCCTCGGGCACCAAGAAGATCGCCGGCCACAAGGCCGAGATGCTCGACTGGTTCGTGTTCGGCGCCACGCGCTTCGACAACGGCATGAAGCTCACCGGTCGCCTGGGCAGCCACGCGCTGCAGTACGGCGAGAGCCTGTTCTTCGGCGACAACGGCATCGCCCGCGCGCAAGGCCCGATCGACATCGACAAGCTGCTCGCCTCGCCGAACGCGCAGTTCAAGGAGATCATCCGCCCGGTGCCGCAGATCTCGGCGCAGCTGCAGTTCTCGCCGACGCTGTCGATCGGCGGCTACTACCAGTTCCGCTGGGAAGAAGACCGCCTGCCGCCGGCCGGCAGCTACTTCTCGAGCGCCAACATTCCCTGGGGCTCGCAGCAACCCGAGTTCGCCAACATCGCGGCGGGCCCGATCGCCGGCAACTACGCGCTGACGCCGGGCGGCGCCGTCGAGCCCAAGAACTCGGGCCAGTTCGGCGTGCAGCTGAAGTGGCGCTACGAGGAAACCGACTTCGGCTTCTACGCCGCCAAGTACCACGACAAGGCCGGCCAGCTCTACGGCCGCCTCGATCCGGCCGGCACGCCCAATCCCTTCGGCCAATTGCCCGGCCAGTGGTACTACGTCTTTCCTGAAGACGTGAAGACGGTCGGTGCGAGCGTGTCGCACACCGTCGGCGACTTCAACCTCGCCGCCGAGGCGTCGATCCGCGGCAACATGCCGCTGCGCAGCACCAACATGCTGTATCCGGGCCAGGTCATGACGCCGGGCGGCCCGGTCGACGTGCCCCAACCGCAGCACGCGATCGGCCGCACCGCGCACTTCAACTTCTCGTGGCTGGCCTCGCTGGGGCCGAACTTCCTGGCGCGCGAATCGAGCTTCCTCGGCGAGATCGCGTGGAACCGCGTGCTGCACGTGGTCGATCCCGACGGCGAACTCGATCACGGCCGCACGCGCGACGCGACCGCGATCCGCATGATCTTCAGCCCGAGCTATCGCCAGGCATTGCCCGGCCTCGACCTGAGCGTGCCGATCGGCATCGGCTACACGATCGACGGCAACTCGTCGGTCACGGCCTGGGGCGCGCGCCATACCGGCGACTTCTCGCTCGGCCTCGAAGGCAACTACCTGAACGCCTGGCAGTTCTCGGTCAACTACACGCACTACATCGGCAAGGCCGTGCCCTTCGTCGACTACTCGCCGATCCTGGCCGGCGGCTCGCCGCAGTACGGATTGGGCAACTCGCTGGCCGACCGCGACTACATCTCGCTGGCGCTGCGTCGCTCGTTCTGACAACGAATTCCAACAGGAGACAAGCAATGACTTTCCGTCTCACGCTTCTGGCGACCGCGCTGGCGCTGGCCTGCGGTGCTCCCGCGATCGCGGCCGTCGGTGCCGACGAAGCCGCCAAGCTCAAGTCCGAACTCACGCCCTTCGGTGCCGAGAAGGCCGGCAACAAGGACGGCTCGATCCCGGCCTGGACCGGCGGCTACACCACGGCCATTCCCGGCGACAAGCCGGGCGGGCGCCGCGGAGATCCGTTCAAGGACGAGAAGCCGCTGTACTCGGTCACGGCCAAGAACGTCGACCAGTACGCCGACAAGCTGACCGAAGGCAGCAAGGCGATGCTGAAGAAGTATCCCGAGACCTACCGCATCGACGTCTACAAGACCCATCGCACCGCGGCCGCGCCGCAATGGGTCTACGACAACACCTTCAAGAACGCGACGCGCGCCAAGCTCAACGGCGACATCCCCGAAGGCGCCTATGGCGGCATTCCGTTCCCGGTGCCCAAGAGCGGCGCCGAGGTGATCTGGAACCACCTGTTGCGCTGGCGCGGCGAGAGCTGGCAGATGCAGGTCTCGCAGTACCAGCTCACGGCCGATGGAAAGTCGGTCCTGACGACCGACGGCGTCGGCGACCAGCAGATGCCGTACTACTTCAAGGACGGCTCGCTCGAGGAGTTCCAGAAGAAGAACGACTACTGGCTGCTGCGCCTGCTCAATGTCGGACCGCCGCTGCGTGCCGGCGAAGCGATCGTCGGTCGCGTCAACCTGAACGGCGACACCGACCAGGCCTGGGTCTACCTGACCGGACAGCGCCGCGTGCGCAAGCTGCCCAACCCGTGCTGCGACACGCCGACGCCGGCCACCGCGGGCGTGATGAGCTTCGACGAGCTGGAGACCTTCACCGGCAAGACCAGCCGCTTCGACTGGAAGATCGTCGGCAAGCAGGAAATGATCATTCCCTACAACGGCAACAAGCTGCTGCAGCCCAAGACCGACGCCGAGGTCATCGCCAAGAACTTCCCGAACCCCGACTTCGTGCGCTGGGAGCTGCATCGCGTGTGGGTGGTCGAGGCCAACCTGCGCGCGGGCCAGCGCCACCAGGCGCCCAAGAGCCGCTACTACTGCGACGAGGACACCTGGACCTGCGTGCTCGGCGACCGCTGGGACGCGAACGGCCAGCTGTGGAAGACGTTGTGGTCGCACACCTTCGTGGCGCCCGACCTGCCGGGCACCGTGGTGGGCGCGATGGGCTTCAACGACCTGCTGTCCGGCTCGGCCTACGTCGGCAACCTCTACAACTCCAAGAACGCCCAGTACCCGCTCAAGCCGCGCTACCCGGACAGCGTGTTCACGCCGGATGCGCTGGCCGGCGAAGGCGTGCGCTGATCGAGCCTGCGATGAAGTCTTCCGTGAGCGATCTGAGCCGGCGACTCGCCGTGCTGCTGGTCGGTGCTTCGGCGCTGACGGCAGCGCAGGTGCAGGCTGCGCCATCGGTCGGCGACGCGCTCGATCGCCCGGCGGTATCGACGCGCCTCGCGGCCCACTCGGTGCTGCTGGGCGCCGCTCGGGCCGGCGCGCGCATCGTCGCGGTCGGCGAGCGCGGCATCGTCGTGCTGAGCGATGACGGCGCACGCAGCTGGCGCCAGGTGCAAACGCCGGTGAGCGTGACGCTCACGGCCGTGCGCTTCGCCGACGACCGCCACGGCATCGCCGTGGGCCACGCGGGCGTGGTGCTGGTCTCGTCGGACGGCGGCGAGACCTGGACGCGCCGCCTCGATGGCAAGCAGGCGGCCGATCTTGCGACGCGCGCGGCGCAGGCCTCGGGCGATGCCGCTGCACTCAAGGAGGCGCAGCGCCTGGTGGCCGACGGCGCCGACAAGCCGCTGCTCGACGCCATCGCCTTCGACGCGCAGCGCGCGCTCGTGGTGGGGGCCTACGGCCTGGTGTTCGAGACCCGCGACGCCGGCGCGAGCTGGACGCCGTGGATGAAGCGGCTCGACAACCCGCGCGGCCTGCACCTCTATGCCGTTCGCATGCGCGGCAAGGTGATGGTGATCGCGGGCGAGCAGGGCTTGCTCCTGCGCTCCGACGATGGCGGCGCGAGCTTTCGTCGCATCGCAACGCCCTACAAGGGCAGCTTCTTCACGCTCGAACTGCCTTCCGAGCAGGAGATCGTGGTCGCGGGGCTGCGCGGCAACGCGTGGCGCTCCACGGACGCGGGCGCGACCTGGTCGCGCCTGGAGGTGCCGATGCCGGTGTCCTTCACCGGCTCGGCGATGAAGGACGGCGAGGTCGTGCTCGTCAACCAGGCCGGCTTCGTCTTCAGTGGTCGAAACGGCGAGATCAAGCCGATGCAAGGTGTTCCGTTGCCTCCTCTCAATGGCGTTCTCGCGCTCGACAACGGCGCGCTTCTCGGGCTGAGCATCGCCGGAGCCATTGCGATCCCCGTGCCGGCCGTCGGAGGTGCGAAGTGAACGCCGCATCCCAAGCCAGCGACGCGCCGGTGCTGCGCACGCTCGACGAGTTCGATGCGCAGTCGGGCTCGGCGATCGAGCGCGCGCTGTTCAACCACCGCATCGTCGTGATGCTGTTGTGCGCGATCGTCACCGCCTTGCTCGGCTGGCAGGCCACGCGCCTCACGCTGAACGCGAGCTTCGAGAAGACGATCCCGACCCACCATCCCTGGATCCAGAACTTCCTGGCCCACCAGGCGGAGCTCACGGGGCTGGGCAACGCGGTGCGCATCGCGGTCGCGAACCCGAAGGGCACGATCTACGACGCGGCCTACCTCGAGACCTTGCGCAAGCTCAGCGACGAGGTGTTCCTGGTGCCCGGCGTGCATCGCATGCAGATGAAGTCGCTGTGGACACCGGCGACACGCTGGGTCGGCGTGACCGAGGAGGGCCTCGAGGGCGGCCCGGTGATCCCCGACGGCTACGACGGCAGCGCGAAGAGCCTGCAGCAGCTCGAAGCCAACATCGCGCGCTCCGGCGAGCTGGGGCAGCTGGTCGCGTTCGACGGCCGCTCGACCGTCATCTACGTGCCGCTGCTGGCCACCGACAGCGAGGGCCGGCCGCTCGACTATCAGAAGCTCTCGGCCAAGCTCGAAGAACTTCGTGCGCGCTACGAGGCGCAGGGCGTCACGATCCACGTCACCGGCTTCGCCAAGATCGTCGGCGACCTGATCGACGGCGTGCGCGCGGTGCTGATGTTCTTCGCGATCGCCGTGGCCATCGCGACCGCGATGGTGTACTGGTACACGCGCTGCCCGCGCTCCACCGCGCTGGTGGTGCTGGCCTCGCTGGTCGCGGTGGTGTGGCAGCTCGGGCTGCTGCCGCTGCTGGGCTACTCGCTCGATCCGTACTCGATCCTGGTGCCCTTCCTGGTCTTCGCGATCGGCATGAGCCATGGCGCGCAGAAGATGAACGGCATCATGCAGGACATCGGCCGCGGCACGCACAAGCTGGTCGCCGCGCGCTACACCTTCCGCCGCTTGTTCCTCGCAGGACTCACGGCGCTGCTGGCCGATGCGGTGGGCTTCGCGGTGCTGCTGGTGATCGACATCCAGGTCATCCGTGAGCTAGCCATTGCGGCCAGCCTCGGCGTCGGCGTGCTGATCTTCACCAACCTGATCCTGCTGCCGATCCTGTTGAGCTACACCGGCGTGAGCCGCAGCGCCGCGCTGCGCAGCCTGCGTTCCGAGAGCGACGAGGCCGCGCCCGGGATGTGGGGCTTTCTCGATCGCTTCACGCAACGCCGCTGGGCCAGCGGCGCGGTGATCGCGGCGAGCGTCCTCGGCGTCGCGGGCTTCGCGCTCAGCACGCAGCTCAAGATCGGCGATCTCGACCCCGGCGCGCCGGAGCTTCGGCCCGACAGCCGCTACAACCGCGACGTCGGCTTCATGACGACCGGCTACGGCGCCAGCAGCGACGTGCTGGCCGTGATGGTCAAGACGCCCGAAGGCCAGTGCTCGCAGTACGAGACGCTCAACAAGATCGATGCGCTCGAATGGCAGCTGCGCCAGTTGGATGGCGTCGAGTCGACCAACACCTTGTCGCTCCTGAACCGCCGCGTGCTGGTCGGCCTCAACGAGGGCAATCCGAAGTGGTACGAGTTCCTGGCCAACCAGGACATGCTCAACACGGTGACGGCCGGCGCGCCTCGCGGTCTCTACAACGATGCCTGCAGCCTGCTGACGGTCTACGTGTTCCTGAAGGACCACAAGGCCGACACGCTCTCGAAGGTGGTCGACCACGTCAGCGCCTTCGCGGCGGCGAACGACACGAAGGACACGCAGTTCCTGCTCGCCGCCGGTTCGGCCGGCGTCGAGGCTGCCACCAACGTCGTGGTGCGCAAGGCCTGGTGGCAGATGCTGCTGCTGGTTTACGGCGCGGTGGTGGTGCTGTGCTTCATCACCTTTCGCAGCTGGCGCGCGGTGCTGGTCGCGGTGCTGCCGCTGGTGCTCACCTCGATGCTGGCCGAGGCGCTGATGGTCGGGCTCGGCATGGGCGTGAAGGTCGCGACGCTGCCGGTCATCGCGCTGGGCGTGGGCATCGGCGTGGACTACGCGCTCTACATCCTGAGCGTCACGCTGGCGCGGCTGCGCGAGGGCATGAGCCTGTCGCAGGCCTATTACCGCGCGCTGCTGTTCACTGGCAAGGTGGTGATGCTGACCGGCGTGACGCTGGGCATCGGCGTGATCACCTGGGTCGCGAGCCCGATCAAGTTCCAGGCCGACATGGGGCTGCTGCTGGCCTTCATGTTCCTGTGGAACATGCTCGGCGCGCTGGTGCTGCTGCCGGCACTGGCGCATTTCCTTCTCGCGCCCACCGCTTCTTCTTCCACCGCGGTGCGCGTCGATCGTGATCCGCGCGGCGCCGTCGGCAACGCCATGGAGATTGCTGCATGAAGGGTCCGTTCAACGGTCCGATCAAGGCCAACTACCCGCTCGACCAATGGTGGGTCGCGGCGACGTCCGACGAGGTCGGGCGCGAGCCGCTGGGCCGCTGGCTGCTCGACAAGCCGGTCGTGCTCTACCGCAAGCTCGACGGCAGCGTCGTCGCGCTCGACAACCGCTGCCCGCATCGCTGGGCGCCGCTGTCCAAGGGCTGGCTCGAAGGCGACGACATCGTCTGCGGCTACCACGGCTTCCAGTTCTGCCCCGAGGGCAGCTGCGTCAAGGTGCCCAGCTCGGAGGTCGTGCCGCCGAAGGCACGGGTGCAGGCCTTCCCGGTGCTCGAGCGCGGGCCGCTGATCTGGATCTGGCTGGGCGATGCCGAACGCATGGCCGACGCGCCGCCGCCGCCCGACGTGCCCTGGATGACCGAGCCCGGCTGGGCGCTGTCGAAGGGCCACATGGAGGTCGAGGCGAACTACCTGCTGCTCAAGGAGAACGTGCTCGACCTGACGCACTTCGGCTATGTGCACCGCAACTCCTTCAAGATCACCGACTGGACGCGCGCGCCGGACGTGAAGGTCGACGACAACCACGTCGAGTTTCGCCTCGACTTTCCGCCCAAGCCGCTGGCGCCGTTGTTCGCCGCGGCGACCGGCTTCGGCGAGCGGCCGATCGCGCGTGTGAACTGGGGCCGCTACGTCAACCCGGCGCTGCAGCTCGCCGGGCAGGACTTCACCGACCCGCAGCCGCGCGAGGGCGAGCGCGCGAACGCGGCGTTTCGCGTGGCGCATGCGACCACGCCGGTCAGCGCGACGCGCATGCACTACTTCTGGTTCTCGGCCTGGGACGTGCCGCTCACAGCCGAGCAGCTCGAGTCCTTCCGCCTTGCCACCGTCGCCGGCTTCAAGGAAGACGAGGACATGCTCGAAGCGGTGCAGGAGATGATGCGCCGCGATCCGCGCGGTGCCGACTATCCCGAGGTGATGGTGCCGACCGACCAGTCCGCAGTGCAGGCGCGCCGCAAGATCCACATCCGGCTGGAACAGGAGCGCGGCCATGGCTGATGCCCGCCGCAGCTTCGTGCGCTGCAAGGCGCTGTTCACCGGGCTGGAAGACAAGGCGCGCAGCGACCAGACGCTGGTGATCGAGAACGGCCGCTTCGGCTTCGTCGGTGCGACGGCGCAGGCACCGCAGCCGTCGCCGCACGACGAGGTGATTGACGCCTCCGACCGCTTCGTGATGCCCGGCCTGGTCGACGTGCACACCCACCTGGTGTTCGGCAACGCACGCAGCGAGGAGGACGTCGACCTCTGGGTCACGCCGGAATTCCGCGCGCTGCGCGGCCTGTTCTTCGCGCAGCATGTGCTGGCGGCGGGCGTCACCTCGATGGTCGCACCCGGCGATGCCGGCAACTGCAGCATCTCGATCCGAGATTCGATCTCGGCGGGGCTGTTCCCGGGCCCGCGCATCGCCGCGAGCAGCAACGTGATCGCCAATCGCCAGAGCCTCAACGACTGGTATCCGGAGCATGTCGGCACGCCCGACTACTTCACCGGGCGTCTGTGCGCGACGCGCGAGGCGCAGATCGAGGAGATCCGCCGCCAGGCCAAGGCCGGCGTCGACGTGATCAAGATCGCGATGGACGGCGCTCACTTCCGCGAAGACGGCTCGTCGATCGCCGCCTTCACGCAGGACGAGACGCGCGCGATGGTCGACGAGGCGCATCGGCTGGGCAAGAAGGTCTGCACGCATGCCTATGGCCGCGAAGCGGTGCTGTATGCGGCGCGCGCCGGCGTCGACGTGATCTTCCATGCCTTCTTCCTGGACGACGAATGCATCGAGGCCGCGCTCGCGAGCGGCAGCGCGATCGCGCCGACGCTGACCTTTCTCTACAACAACACCGAGTTCAGCCAGCCGCACGATCCGTCGACCGGCGTCGGCTTTGTCGCGGCGCAGCGCAGGATCATCGAGATCGGCCAGCGCAACCTGCGCCGTGCCGCGCAGGCCGGCGTGCCGTTCATGACCGGCACCGACTCGGGCTTCGCCTGCACGCCCTATGGCGAATGGCATGCGCGCGAACTGCAGATCCTGGTCGAGGGCATCGGTCTCACGCCCGCGCAGGCGCTGCGCGCGGCCACATCGGTCAGCGCGCGGGCGATGCCGCGTGGCGCGTCGCTCGGCGCGATCGAGGCGGGCCGGCAGGCCGACTTCCTGCTCGTCGATGGCGATCCGCTGAACGACATCGGCGTGCTGCAGCGGCGCGAGGCGATCGGCGCGGTGTTCCTCGGCGGACAACGCCAATCGACGCAGTTCAAGCCCTACGACCGCAACAAGGTGACCGACCTCGGCGGCATCCGCTGGGTCGACATCTACACGCGCGATCGCGTCGCGGAGCTGCACGCATGAGCTCGCTGAACCTCGAACAGGCACTCACGCTTGCGCAGCGCGCACTCGCCGAGGGCCGCAGCCGAGGCTTCGCGCCGCTCACGGTCGCGGTACTCGATGCGGGCGGCCACACCCTGGTGCTGCTGCGCGGCGACGGCAGCAGCCTGCTGCGCCCGCAGATCGCCGTGGGCAAGGCCTGGGGCGTGCTCGGCATGGGCTTCGGCGGGCGCGAGCTCGCGCGCCGCGCAAGCACGATGCCGCCGGCCTTCTTCAACGCGCTGATCGAACTGTCGAACGGCCACATGGTCCCGGTTGCGGGCGGCGTGCTGATACGAGGCGAGGGCGGCGACGTGCTGGGTGCCGTCGGCATCACCGGCGACACCTCGGACAACGATGAACTTTGTGCGCTGGCCGGCATTGCCGAGCTCGGCCTGCGGGCAGATACCGGTGCGCCGATCGACGCGGCGCCATGACACTCGTGAGGAAGACATGAACCAGGGCATGCTGACCGTCAAGGTCGCGCGCAAGGCCATCGAGGCCCAGGACATCTGCAGTTTCGAACTCGTCGATCCGCAAGGCGCGCCGCTGCCGCCGTTCTCGGCCGGCTCGCACATCGACGTCAAGTTGCCGAGCGGCGTCGTGCGCCAGTACTCGCTGGCCAACGATCCGCAGGAAAGCCACCGCTACCTGATCGGCGTGCTGCTCGACCCCGCCACGCGCGGCGGCTCGAAGAGCCTGCACGAGCAGGTGAAGGAAGGCGACCTGGTCGAGATCAGCGCGCCGAAGAACCACTTCTCGCTGGCCCACGAGGCGCGCCGCCATCTGCTGTTCGCGGGCGGCATCGGCATCACGCCGATCCTGTGCATGGCCGAGCGGCTGGCCAACACCGGTGCGGACTTCGAGCTGCACTATTGCTCCCGCACGCGCGATCGCACGGCCTTCGTCGATCGCATTGCGGCGGCCGGCTTCGCCGAAAGGGCTCACATCCATTTCGACGACGGCGATGCCAGCCAGCGCGCCGACGTGCCGGCGCTGCTCGCCGCGCCGCAGGACGGCGTGCATGTCTACGTCTGCGGTCCCAAGGGCTTCATGGACCACGTGCTCGGCACGGCGCGGGCGAAGGGCTGGCCGCAGGCGCAGCTGCACTACGAGTTCTTCTCGGCGAAGGTCGAGAAGTCGGCCGACGACGACTCGTTCGAGGTCAAGCTGGCGAGCTCGGGCAAGGTGATCGGAATCGCCAAGGACCAGACCGTCGTGCAGGCGCTGGCCGAGATCGGCATCGAGATCCCGACCTCGTGCGAGCAAGGCGTGTGCGGCACCTGTCTCACGCGCGTGCTCGAAGGCGAGCCCGACCACAAGGACATGTACCTCACGCCGCAGGAACAGGCGAAGAACGACCAGTTCCTGCCGTGCTGCTCGCGCGCCAAGTCGGCTTGCCTGGTGCTCGATCTCTGAGCGCTGGGCGGCTCAACGAATACACATAGACGGAGACAACGATGGTCAAGCTGAACAAGGTGCTGGTGGTCGGTGGCGGCATCGGCGGCATGTGCGCCGCGATCGAGTTGAGGAAGCGCGGCATCGAGGTCGACCTGATCGAGCTCGACAAGGACTGGCAGGTCTACGGCGCCGGCATCACGATCAGCGGCCCGACCCTGCGCGCGTTCAAGACGATCGGCGTGGTGCAGCAGATCATGGAGCAGGGCTGGTGCGCCGACGGCTGCGACATGGCGCTGCCGAACGGCACGGTGGTCGGGCAGATCCCGACGCCGCGCATCGGCGGGCCGGAGATTCCGGGTGGCGGCGGGATCATGCGGCCGGTGCTGGCCAAGATCCTTTCGAAGGCCACGCGCGACGCTGGCGTCAAGGTGCGCCTGGGCATGAGCTTCAGCGCGATCGAGCTGCGCGGCGATGGCGCCGATGTCGTCTTCACCGACGGCACGCAAGCTTCGTACGACCTGGTGATCGGCGCCGACGGCCTCAACTCGCGCGTGCGCACGACGCTGTTCCCCGATGCGCCCAAGCCCAGGTTCACCGGCCAGGGCTCGTGGCGCGCGGTGGTGCCGCGGCCGAAGGAGATCGTTCGCGCGACCATGTACCTGGGCCAGCACTGCAAGGCCGGCGTGAACCCGGTCTCGCACGACGAGATGTACCTGTTCTTCCTCGACAAGCGCCCGCAGAAGGACTACATCGCGCCCGAGGAATGGCCGGCGATCCTGCGCGAGGAGCTGGCCGAGTTCAGCGGGCTCATCGGCGAGATCCGCGACGGCATCACGGCGCAATCGCGCATCGTCTACCGGCCGCTCGAGGCGCTGCTGGTGCCGGCGCCCTGGCACAAGGGCCGCGTGGTGCTGATCGGCGATGCGGTGCACGCGACCACGCCGCACCTGGCGTCCGGCGCCGGCATCGCGGTGGAAGACGCCGTGGTGCTGGCCGAGGAGCTCGATCGTGCGAGCGACGTCGAGGCGGCGCTGGTGGCGTTCACCGCGCGGCGCTGGGAGCGTGCGCGGCTGGTGGTCGAGAACTCGGTGCGCCTGGGCGATCTCGAGCAGCGCGGTGGCGCGAAGGAAGAACACGCGCAGCTCATGCGCGACTCGATGGTCGCGTTGCTGGCGCCGATGTGACCTCGACAAAGGACGACCCATGTATCCGCTGAACCTGCAGCAGCCGTATCCGCGCAACCAGTGGTGGGTCGGCGCGATGAGCCATGAAGTCGGCCGCACGCTGATGCAGCGCACGCTGCTCGGCGAGCCGGTGGTGTTCTATCGCACCGAGGCCGGCGAGCCGGTCGCGATGCACGGCCTGTGCCCGCACCGCCTCTACCCGATGGTCAAGGGCAAGCTCAAGGGCGATGCCATCGAGTGCGGCTACCACGGCTTCACCTTCGACTGCAGCGGCGCGTGCACGCGGGTGCCGAGCCAGGACAACATTCCCAAGGGCTTCAAGACGCGCGTCTATCCGGCCGTCGAGAAGGGCCAGTGGATCTGGGTCTGGCTCGGCGATCCGGCGTTGGCCGATCCGGCGAAGATTCCCGATCCGTCGTGCATCTTCAAAGAGGGCTGGGACACCGCGATCAGCCGCGTCGACACCTATCCCGCGCGCTACCAGCTGCTGATCGACAACCTGTTCGACCTGAGCCACCTGGGCTTCATCCATGCGTCGATCGTCGGCGAGGTGCACGAGATCGTGCGCCAGCCGCCGGTGATGACCGAGCACGACGGCGTGTTCCGCGTTCGTCGCGACAGCAAGGACAACCCCTATCCGGGCTTCGGCGACATGATGTTCGGCCAGGACGGCAGCCGGTTCTACGACAGCGACGTCAACTCCGACTACTACGGTCCTTGCCTCGTGCTGTCGGGCGGCGGCTTTCGCCAGCGGGCGGATCAGTCGCCGACCGGCGCCGAGCGCTACATCGGCAGCCTGTGGTTCCTGCATGCCGTCACGCCGGAATCACCGACCTCGACGCATTACTTCGGCGGCGTCAGCCGCGACTTCCGCCTGGGTGACGAGGCCTACTCGGCGTTCCACGTCGAGAACTACCACGCGGTGCGGGCGCAGGACATCGTTGCGCTGAGCGCGATCGAGCCCTGGGTCGACGGCTTCGCGAGCACGGCGCGCGAGATCTCCGCCTTCCAGGACGGCGGGGCGATCCGCGTGCGGCGCCTGCTGGCCGCGCAGATCGAGGCCGAGATGCGGCTGCGAGCGGCGGCGTGAGCGGTGTCGAGTCGATGCCTGCGGCGTTGCCGGCGCTGGGTCGCGTGTCGCTGGCGGGCTGCGCGCCGTTTCCTGCGCTGGTCGTGGCCGAGCGAGTGCTGGCCGTGAACGCGGTGGCGCAGCGCTTCGGCCTGGCCGGCGCGGAGTCGATGCAGGGCTTGCTGTCGAACTGGCCGCACAACGAGCCGCGTCTTGCGGATGCGTTCGCGTGCGTCGAGCATTCGGCGCGGTCGCTGCCGGTGAGCGCGGTGCGCGTGCATGCGCCGATCGAGCCACGCCAGATCTTCTGCACGATCGGCAACTACCGCGCGCAGCTGATCGAGGCGGCGCTCGATGCCGAGGACGGCCCGCGCGGCGCCGGTGCCCAAGGCCGCGCGGATGCGGTGCTGACGGCCATCGAGCGTCGTGCGCGAGAAGGCGAGCCGTATGTGTGCGTGAAGCCTGCGAGCGCCGCGGCAGCGCCGTTCGACGAACTCGCGCTGACGGTCGACACGCTCGACTGGGAGGTCGAGGTCGGCGCGGTGATCGGGCGCAGTGCCTGGCATGTCGACGAAGCGCAGGCACTCGACCACGTGGTGGGCTATTGCGTCGTCAACGACCTCACCTGCCGCGAGCGCGTGTTTCGCGGCGATCCCAAGGCCTTCGGCACCGACTGGCTGCAGAGCAAGGGCGGCGCGGGCTGGTTGCCGATCGGGCCGTGGCTGGTGCCGGCGCGGTCGATCGCGCGGCCGCAATCGCTGCGACTGCAGTTGCTGCTCAATGGCGAGACCATGCAGTCCGGCGTCGCCGACGACATGGTGTTCAGCATCGCTCGCCAGATCGCCTATCTGTCGCGTCACACGCGGCTCGAACCGGGCGACCTCGTCTGCACCGGCTCACCGGCGGGTTTCGGGAGCCATCACGGGCGCTATCTGCGAACGGGTGATGTGATCGAGGCCAGCGTCGAAGGACTGGGCCGCCAGGTGATCCGCCTGGTTTGAGAGCGGGCAAGGCTAGGAAGGGGGCTTCGATACCTCAGCCCGAACGGGGTGGTGACGCTGCGAAGAGAACACCCTCCGTTCGCCCTGAGGTATCGAAGGGCCGGTCACCAGCCCCGCTAACGCCTCGCCGACGGCAACGGGCCGATGGCCGCATCGATGACCGCTTCGTCGATGTCCTGATCCGTCCAGCCGGTCTTCATGTAGGGCCGCAGCATGTGCCGCTGTCGCACGACGGCGTGGCCATACAGCGTCGCCCAGAACGTGGTCATGCGCAGCAGCAGCTGCGATCGATCGAGCGTCGGGAACACCGCGGCCACGCTCGTCGAGACCTCCTCGAACACCTCGGCCTCGAGCGCGGAGAGTTCGGGGTCGGTCAGCGGGTCCTGCAACAGCCCGCCATACATCAGCTGGAACAGCCCGCTGCGTTCTTGCGAGAACGCGAGGAAGGACCGCATCGCCTCCTTGAGCCGCGCCACCGGTGTGCCTGGGCCGGCCGCCGCCTGCGCGTGGCGCTGCTGCAGGTCGCGATAGCCCTCGCACGCCACCGCTGCCAGCAGCGTCAACCGATCAGGGAAGTGCCGGTAGGGCGCGGCACTCGACACGCCCACCTGCGCTGCCAGCTCTCGCATCGACACCGCCTCGTGGCCGTCGCGTTCGACGACCGCCAGCGCGGCCGTCACCAGCGCCTCCCGCAGCTGGCCGTGGTGGTAGTTGCTGTTCTTGCTCATTGACAGTCTCGTCGAGCTTCTTTAATGTGAGCAGTGATTACATGACGGCCGCATCGAGCCGTCAACCGCTGGATCGTAGAGGAGACACGATGGGATTCCTGCGCAACGCCTGGACGATCGCCGCCTGGGCCAGCGAGGTCGGCGGCGATCAGTTGCTCGCCCGTCAGCTGCTGGGCGAGTCGGTCGTGATCTTTCGCGGCGCCGACGGCGCGCCGCGGGCGCTGGCCGATCGCTGTCCGCATCGATTCGCGCCGCTGTCGATGGGCAAGCTCTGCGAGGGCGTCGTGCAATGCCCGTACCACGGGCTGAAGTTCGACGGCGCCGGTGCCTGCGTGCACAACCCGCACGGCGACGGCGCGATCCCCAAGGCGGCGAGCGTGCGCAGCTACCCGATCGTCGAGCGCTACAGCGCGCTGTGGATCTGGATGGGCGATGCCGATCAGGCCGATGCGAACAGCATCCCCGCCTTCGACTTCCTCGATCCGCAGCACTGGGCCGTCGGTACCGGCTACATGGCCATCGACGGCCACTACGAGCTCGAGACCGACAACATCATGGACCTGTCGCACATCGAGTTCATGCATCCGCTGTTCGCGAGCGAGGCGGTGCGCCGCGGCAGCGTCGAGTGCGTGCAGGACGGCGACACTGTCTGGTCGAAGCGCTTCATCCGCAACGACGAGGAAGTGCCCGACTTCATCCGCCAGGCCTTCAACGTCCGCCCCGGCGTCGCGATCGACCGCTGGCTCGACGTGCGCTGGAACGCGCCCGCGCTGATGGCGCTGTGGACCGGCGGCGTCGAGAGCGGCCTGCCGCCCGAGCAAGGCGTGGTGGTGCCGTCGGCGCATCTGTTCACGCCGATCGACGGGCAGCGCACGCATTACTTCTACGCGATGTCGTTTCCGCGCGCACTGGGCCCGATGGCCGAGGCGCTCGCGCAGCAGAACGTGCAGGTGCTGCGCGGCCCGTTCGAGCACGAGGACAAACCCATCATCGAAGCGGTCGCGCGCCGCATGAACGGCGCGGAGTTCTGGTCGCTCAAGCCGGTGCTGCTGGCCGGCGACGGCGCGGCGGTGCGTGCTCGCCGCCTGCTCGCGCAGCGCATCGCCGCAGACGCCCCATCAGCCTCTTGAACCGGAACACCTCGATGTCCTACCTTCGATCCGCCTGGTACGTCGCTGGCTTCGCCGATGAACTGGCGCCCGGCGCGATGCTCTCGCGCACGCTGCTCGACGAACCGGTCGTCTTCTTTCGCGATGCCGGCGGCGCGGTGAAGGCGCTGGCCGATCGCTGCTCGCACCGCTTCGCACCGCTGTCGATGGGAAAGCTGTGCGACGGCGTCGTGCAGTGCCCCTATCACGGCATGCGCTTCGACGGCAGCGGCGCGTGCGTCCACAACCCGCATGGCGATGGCGCGGTGCCGAAGGCCTCGAAGGTCAAGGCCTATGCAGTCGTCGAGCGCGACGGCCTGCTTTGGTGGTGGGCCGGCGACGCCGAAGGCGCCGATGCGACGCTCATCCCCGACTACAGCCACATCACCAGCGCACCGGCCGACGCGACGGTGCGCGGCTACATGCCGACCGCCTGCCATTACGAGCTGCTGGTCGACAACATCCTCGATCTCACGCACGCCGACTACCTGCATGCCGGCGGCCTGGGCAGCGGCGCGCTGACCCGCTGCAAGTCGAGCGTGACCGACCACGACGAGCGCAGTGCCACCGTCGCCTGGCTGTCGTCCGGTGATCGCGCGCCGACGGCCTTCGACATGCATCTGCGCCAGCAAGGCCAGCCGACCGATCAATGGACCGAGGTCACGTGGACGGCGCCCTCGAACATGCTGCTGCATGTCGGCGCGACGCTGCAGGGCGAGTCGCGCGAGCAGGGCGTCGACACCTTCAACCTGCATCTCGCGACGCCCGAAAGCGAGTCGCGCACGCACTACTGGTACTGGTCGTCGCGCAACTTCGCGATCAGCCCCGAGGCCAACGCGATGATCAAGCCGATGATCGAGCACGCGTTTCGCGAGCAGGACAAGCCGATGCTCGAGGCGCAGTCGCGCAACATGGCGGGCCAGCCGTTCTGGTCGCTCAAGCCGGTGCTGCTGCCCAGCGATGCGGGTGCCGTTCGCGTGCGCCGCAAGCTGGCGGCGCTGATCGCGCCGTAGCGCCGCGCGAGCCCAGGCATCGACGCGACCGATGCCTTGTATCCGCGCTATCCGCTGGACGCGGTGCACGCGGGACGCGAGAGTTCAGCGCATTACAACAAGGAGACAAAGGCGCAGCGTCCTCGCGGGCGCGCGCCTGGGCATGACATGTCGAACCACGAAGACGCATCGCCGCCGCCCGCCGCCGGCTGGCCCGAAGCGGCCCTGCTGCTGATCGGCAGCTGCCTGCCGGTGCTGGCCGCCGTTCTGATCGCGCCGGTGCTGCCGCGCATCCAGGCCCACTTCGCCGGCGTCGCGCACGTCGAGCTGCTGGTGCCGGTGATGCTGACGATCCCGGCGCTCGTCGTCGGCCTGCTCGCGCCGTTCGCCGGCCTGATCGTCGACCGCCTCGGGCGAGTGCGGTTGTTGCTCGCCGCCTTGCTGCTCTATGCTGCCGCGGGCACCGCGCCGCTGTGGCTCGAGAGCCTGCACGCGATCATCGCGAGCCGCGTGCTGGTGGGCCTGTCGGAGGCCGCGATCATGACCTGCTGTACCACGCTGATCGGCGACTACTACGACGGCGCGCGCCGTGAACGGCTGCTCGCGATGCAGACGGTCGCGGCGTCCGTCTCGGCCACCGCCTTCTTCATCATCGGCGGCGTGCTCGGCGAGAGCGGCTGGCGCACGCCGTTCTGGCTCTACTTCAGCGGCCTGGTCTTGCTGCCGCTGATGGCCTGGCGCCTGCGCGAGACGGTGGCGCCGCGCACTGCCGCCGTCACCACTGAATCGGCGGCGTTCCCCTGGCGCAAGATCACCGCGATCTGCGCCGTCACGCTGATGACCTCGATCGCGTTCTACCTGCTGCCGGTCCACCTCGGGTTCATCCTCGATGGCATGGGCGAGCGCTCGCCGCAACGCATCGGCCAGGCGATCGGCATCGGCAGCGTCGCCACCGTCATCGGCGCGGCGCTGTACGGCTGGCTGTCGAAGTTCGGCGTGGCCTTGCACCTGATGCTCGCCTTCCTGTGCTCGGCCATCGGCCTGGTCGTGCTGGTCGAGGCCGACAGCTACACGAACGTGGTCGTCGCGGTGATCGTCAACGGCCTGGGCTCGGGCATGGCGCTGCCGGCGCTGCTGAACTGGGCGATGCGCCAGCTGTCGTTCGAGCAGCGCGGGCGCGGCATGGGCATCTGGACCGCGAGCTTCTTCGTCGGCCAGTTCATCTGCCCGATCGTCGTGATCGCGATCGGCGCGGCGGCGGGCGGCCTGCTCGGCGCCGTCGGTGCCATCGGCTGGATCCTGTTCGCGATGGCGCTGATGGCGCTGCTGGCCAGCGCCTTGCCGTTCGCTCGACCGACGGTGCGTCGCGATGCTTGATCAAGCCACCGTCCTGCTCACCGATCGGGCCTGGCCCGACGATCGCATCGAACGCCAGGTCATCGAGGCCGCGGGCCACCGGCTGATCGCGGGGCCGGCGAGCGCGGTCCCGGCCGACCAGGTGCTGCAGCTCGTGCGCGAGACGCAGCCCGCGGCCATCATGACCTGCTGGGCGCAGGTCAGCGCGGCAGCGATCTCGGCCGCCAATGCGCTGCGCATCGTCGCGCGGCTGGGCGTCGGGCTCGACAACATCGCCGTCGACGCGGCGACCGCGCATGGCGCCTGGGTCACCAACGTGCCGGACTACTGCGTCGAGGAGGTTTCGGACCATGCACTCGCCTTGCTGCTCGGGTGGGCGCGCGGTGTCGTGCCGTTCGACGCGGCCGTCAAGGCCGGTCGATGGGAGCCGGCCGGCGCGCAGCTGCGCCGCGTGTCGACCTTGACGGTCGGCGTGATCGGGCACGGGCGCATCGGGCGGCGCCTGACCGACAAGCTGCAGCCCTTCGGTTGCCGGCTGCTGGCCCATGTGCGCTCGCCGCGCAGCGCGGAGCCCGGCCTGTCGTTCGTGCCGCTCGACACGCTGCTGGCCGAGTCCGATGTCGTGGTCATCGTCGCGCCGCTGACGCCGCAGACGCATCACCTGATGGACCGCGCGCGGCTCGCGCTGATGAAGCGCGGCGCCTGCCTGATCAACGTCAGCCGTGGCGCGGTTGTCGAAACCCAAGCCTTGATCGACGCGCTGCAATGCGGCCACCTGAGTGGCGCCGCGCTCGATGTCCTCGAGTCCGAGCCCGCGGTGCCGCGCGAGCTGCTCGCCCATCCCGGCGTCGTGCTCACACCGCATGTCGCCTTCTCGTCGGACGCCTCGATCGCGGAGCTGCGGCGCCGCGCCGCCGAGGATGTCGTGCGCGTGCTGCGGGGCGAGGCGCCCGAGCAGCCGTGCAATCGCCCCGTGTTCACCTGAATTCTTGCCCCCATGTCCACCCGATTGCGTTCCCTGCGTGCCCGCCAGATCCTCGACTCGCGCGGGCGTCCCACCGTCGAGGTCGATGCCGTGCTCGACGACGGCAGCTTCGGCCGCGCCAGCGTGCCCTCCGGCGCATCGACCGGCGCCGCCGAGGCGCACGAGCTGCGCGACGGCGATGCGAGCCGCTACGCCGGCCTCGGCGTGCTGAAGGCAGTGACCAATGTCAACGAGGAGATCGCCGCGACGCTGGCCGGCTTCGATGTCGAAGACCAGCGCGGGCTCGACGATCGCCTGCGTTCGCTGGACGGTACGCCCCAGCTCAAGCGCCTCGGCGCGAACGCGACGCTGGCGGTCTCGATCGCCGCGTGCCGCGCCGTCGCGGCCTCGCAAGGCCAGCAGCTCTACCAGCGCATCGCCCGGCTCGCCGGCGTCGCGCGGCCGACGCTGCCGCTGCCGATGACCAACATCCTGAGCGGCGGCCTGCACGCCGGCCGCGGCATGGACGTGCAGGACTTCCTGGCGATGCCGGTGCGCGCGCAGTCCGCCGACGAGGCGATCCACCTGCTGTCGCGCGTGCGCAATGCCGCCACCGACGTGGCTCGAGCTCACGGCCTGCCGACGCTGCTGGCCGATGAAGGCGGCCTGAGCCCGGGCTTCGAAACGGGCCGCATGGCGCTGCAGATGATGATCGAGGCGATCGAGCGAGCGGGCTTGCGGCCGGGCGAAGACATCGGCATCGCGATCGACGTTGCCGCGAGTTCGCTCAAAGGCCCGAACGGCAGCTATCGCCTCGCGCGCGAAGGGCGCGATTGCCGCAGTGCCGAGATGATCGAGATGCTGGCCGGCTGGGTGGAGGAGTTCCCGGTCGTGTCGATCGAAGACGGGCTCGACGAGGAAGACTGGCCCGGCTGGCGACGCCTGTCGGAGCGCCTCGGCGCCGAGGTCCAGCTGGTCGGCGACGACCTGTTCACGACGAACCCCGAGCGGCTCGGCCGCGGCATCCGCGAAGGCATCGCCAACGGCGTGCTGGTCAAGGCCAACCAGAACGGCACGCTCACCGGCACGCTCGACGTGATCGCGCAGGCCAAGGCCGCGGGCTACGCCACCATCGTCTCGGCGCGTTCCGGCGAGACCGAGGACGCCTTCATGTCCGACATCGCCGTCGGCGCGGCGGCCGGGCAGATCAAGATCGGCTCGCTGCGCACGTCGAGCACGGTCGCGAAGTACAACCAGCTGCTGCGCATCGAGGAGCACAGTGCCGCGGGATTCGCCGGTGGCGCCGCGCTGGCCGGTGCGCGCAAGGGAACCGCTCGATGATGAGCGCCGATCGCGCCGCCCTCGACGGCTTCCTCACCAAGAGCGGCCTCGCGCAAGCCGGCGAGTCCGCGACGTGGACGCCGCTCACGGGCGGTGTCTCCTCGGACATCTGGCGCGTCGACCTGCCGGGGCGAAGCGTGTGCGTCAAGCGCGCGCTGGCCCAGCTGAAGGTGGCTGCCGACTGGAAGGCGCCGGTCTCGCGCAACGCCTACGAATGGGCCTGGCTGTGCTTCGCCGCGAAGCACCAGCCCGATGCCGTGCCCACGCCGCTGGCGCACGACCGCGATGCCGGCCTGTTCGCGATGAGCCTGCTCGCGCCGGAGAACCATCCGGTGTGGAAGGCGCAGCTGCTCGCGGGGCAAGTCGATCCGCAGGTCGCCGCGCAGGTCGGGCGCGTGCTGGTCGAGGTCCACAACGCGAGCGCGCACCGCGCCGATCTCGCCAAGGCCTTCGACACGCTCGACAACTTCCATGCCCTGCGGCTCGAGCCCTACCTGTTGGCGACGGCCGAGCGGCACCCCGCGGTGGCGGATCGCCTTCAGCAACTCGTGCGACGCACGAGCGCCATGCGCCTGGCGCTGGTGCATGGCGACGTGAGCCCGAAGAACATCCTCGTCGGGCCGAGCGGACCGGTCCTGCTCGATGCCGAGTGCGCCTGGTACGGCGACCCGGCCTTCGACCTCGCGTTCTGCCTCAATCACTTGCTGCTGAAGTCGGTCGCGCGGCCCGAGTGCCTGCCGGCGCTGATGCAAAGCTTCGAGCGGCTCGGTGCGACCTACCTGGAGGCGGTCAAGTTCGAGCCGCGTGCGGCGCTCGAGTCGAGGGCGGCGGCCTTGCTGCCGGCGCTGCTGCTCGCACGCGTCGATGGCAAGTCGCCGGTCGAGTACCTCGTCGGTCGCGACGCGGACCAGGCCTTCGTGCGGCGCGTGGCCCTGGGCCTGCTGCAGGATCCGGTGGTCTCGCTGGAGCGCGTGTCGCAGGCCTGGTGGGCGGCCAGCGACACGCGGGCAGGCTAGTCTCAGGAAGCGCCGCGCTCGGCCGCCAGCTGCGCGTCGAGCTTGCGGCGGAACTGGATCGCGCCCTGGTCGGCCTGCACGATCACCTCCGGGTGGCGCATGCCGCGCGGATCGCGCATCACCATCTGCTGCACCGCTTCGAGGATGGCCTTGTCCTCGGCGAAGCCCTTGGGCACGTTCGCGCGCATCGCCTCCAGGTAGCTCTCGGGCAGCTCGATGTTCCAGCCCATGAACCAGCGATACACGAACTGCGTGGGGCTGATGGGCGTCGTCATGTGGCACACCGAGAACAGCCATCGATCGCGCGCACCGGGCTCGGGCTGCGGATCGACGATCTCGACGAAGCCCTGGTGGTACGCCGGCGTGAACGAGGTGCCCCAGTTCTTGCGAGCCACCGGCTTTTGCATGCCGACGCCCGTCGGGATGCCATAGACCGGCGGCACCGGCGTGGGCGGAAAGTCCTGCGTGTAGGTGACCGTCGTCTCGGTCTGGGTGACGACGGGCGGGCGCGTCCAGTCGGTCGCACCGATGGTGTTGACGTGGACGAAGGGCACGTGCGTCAGGTCGAGCACGTTCTCCTTGAGCAGGCGGTAGTTCGCGTCGATCGTCTCGGTGCCGGTGACCCACGACCATTGCGATTCGCCGAGCCAGTTGGCATCGGGCACGAGCGCCGCATCGGCCTTGTCGGCGTCGCCCATCCAGATCCAGATCACCGGGCCTTGCTCGACCAGCGCATAGCTCTTGACGCAGGCCTTGGCGGGGATCTGCTCCTGCGTCGGGATCTTCACGCAGCGACCGTCGGCCGCGAACTCGAAGCCGTGGTACGGGCAGCGGATGTTGTCGCCGACGAGCTGGCCCTCGGACAGCGGTGCCCAGCGATGAGGGCAGCGGTTGTCCAGCGCGACGGCCGTGCCGTCCTCCTTCCTGAACAGGACCACGGGCTCGTCGAGCAGCCACAGGCCCAGGGGCGTGCGCGTCACTTCCTCGGCGCGCGCCGCCACCCACCACAGGTTGCGCGGGTAGTTGGGCTCGGTCACGGTGTTGGCGTGGGCGTTCTGGATCGGGATCAGTCGCTCGGGGGCGTTCATTCGATGTCTCCGTTGATGCTTTCGTGTCGCGCGAGAGGCGAGCATCGCCCGTTGCAGCTATCTGCGGAAATGATTTCGATGTATACCGATGATCCACGGCACGGATACATCGCGGAGGCTGGCCTTGCGCTTCAATCGACTCGATCTCAACCAGCTCGTCGCGCTCGACGCCTTGCTGTCCGAGTGCAACGTGAGCCGCGCGGCGCAGCGCGTGAACCTGAGCCAGCCCGCGATGAGCGCGACGCTGGCGCGGCTGCGCGAGTATTTCGGCGACCCGCTGCTGCGGCAGACCGGCCGGACCATGCAGCCGACCGCCTTCGCGCGCGAACTGATGCCCTCGGTGCGCGATGTGCTGCTCCAGACGCAGGCCATCACGCAACGAAGGCCGGAGCAGGATCCGTCGCGCATCCAGCGCAGCATCACGGTCGTGGCATCGGATTACGTGACCACCGTGCTGCTGGCGCCGGCGCTCGCGCGCGCCGCACGCGAGGCGCCCGGCATCCGCTTCGAAGTCCGTCCGGTGAGCGGCTTCCTCAGCGAGGAACTCGATCGCGGCGATGTCGACATCGTGATCTCGGCGCGCCAGGGCCTGGCCGATTCGCATCCGAGCGAGCCGCTGTTCGTCGAGGGCTTCTCGTGCATCGTGTGCAACAGCAACGGGCGCGTCGGCTCGCGGCTCGGCAAGAAGCAGTACCTCGCGATGCCGCACGCGGCCACGGTCTGGGGCCGCGGGCAGCTGCACACGCAGGACCAGCGGGCGATCGACGCCGCCGGCCTGCAACGCCAGGTCGACGTGTGGCTGCCGGCGTTCACGATGCTGCCGGCCTTCGTGGTCGGCACCGAACGCGTGGCGACCGTGCAGACCGTGCTGGCTCGCCAGCTGGCGGCGCAGTGGCCGATCCGCGTGCTCGCCTGCCCGATCGAGATTCCCGAGATCCACGGCGACATGCAGTGGCACCGCTACCAGGACGGCGATGCGGCGCTGCGCTGGTTCAGGGGGCTGATGCACGAGACGGTCGCCGGCCTTCGTCTCGCGGGTTAACCCTCGATGCATGGGCGCCGCCGATGCGTCGTATCCAAACTATCCGCTGGAGTGACGCGAAGCTCGCGCAGACACTGAGTCTCACAACATGCGATCCGAGGGCGCACGCATGCCATGCGCCCCGAGGTCGAGGAGACAAGGATGAGCTTTCTGCGCGACGCCTGGTACTGCGGCGGTTTTGCTGCCGACCTGAAGCCGGGTGACCTCAAGCCGCTCACGATGCTGGGCGAGCCGGTCGTGTTCTACCGCCGTGACGACGGCAGCGCCGCAGCGATTGCCGATCGCTGCCCGCATCGCTTCGCACCGCTGTCCAAGGGAAAGATCTGCGACGGCGCCGTGCAGTGCCCGTACCACGGCCTGCGCTTCGATCACACCGGTGCCTGCGTGCACAACCCGCATGGTGACGGCGCGATCCCGAAGGCCGCGGTGGTCAAGGCCTATCCGGTCATCGAGAAGCACGGTGCGCTGTGGGTGTGGATGGGCGAGGCGCATCGCGCCGACGCATCGCTGCTGCCCGACTTCGGCATGACCGACCAGCGCGACGGCTGGAGTCGCATCCAGGGCTACCTGCACGTGAAGGCGCACTACCAGCTGGTGATCGACAACCTGCTCGATCTCAGCCACGTGCAGTTCCTGCATCCCTTCCTCGCGAGCGACGTGCCGCCGCCGCCGGAGTTCCGCCCCAACATCGGCATGGAGCAGATCGGCCACAGCGTGCTGGCGATCAACGAGTTCCGCCACATGCCCAACACCGGGCTCTACCAGATGCTGTGGGAGCGCGGCGAGCCGCCCGCGACCTGCGAGATGCGCGCCAACATCCGCTGGTTCGCGCCCTCGACGCTGCTGCTCGACACCGGCGCGACCTACGTCGATCGTCCGCGCGAAGACGGCCCCTCGGCGCCCAGCTCGCACTGGCTCACGCCGGAGACCGCGACCACGACGCACTACTTCTGGGCCGCCGCGCGCGACCGCCACGTCGGCAACGAGGTGGTGAGCCAGCAGATGGCCGCCGGCATCGACGGTGCGTTCCGCAACGAGGACGAACCCATGATCGAAGCGGTGCAACAGAACATGGGCACGACCGACCTGATGTCGCTCAAGCCGGTGCTGCTGCCCACCGACGCCCCGGCGATCCGCGCGCGCCGCATCCTCGACGCGCTGCTGGCCGAACAGAACGCCGCAGCGCGCGCCGCCTGAACCCTTCTCCCACCCACTTCCATGTCATCCGAAAGCCAACTGAAGGACCAGCTCGTCGCGCTCGAACTCGAGCGTTGCCGCTGCCTCGTCGAGCAAGACTTCGATCGCCTCGGCGAGATCCTCTCGTCCGATCTCGTGCACACGCACACGCGCGGCAACAGCGACGACCGCAGCAACTACCTGCGCTTCATGCAGACGGTGGTCGAGTCGCTCGACGTGCAACGCGAAGGCCTGCAGGTCCGCCTGTTCGGCGACACCGCCGTGATGCACGGCAAGCAGCTCAACCGCTCGCGCCTGCGCGGCACGAGCAACGAGGTGAGCGTCGAGGCCCAGGTGACGCAGGTGTGGACGAAGGAGGCCGACGGCGTCTGGCGCCAGGTCGCCTTTCATTCGACCCCGCTGGGCGCTCCGCCGCCGGCCGTCGCCCGCTGACCAGGAGAACGACATGACCCGCCGCTTCGTCGACCTGTCGATCTATCTCGAGAACGACGTGCTCTCCGATCCGCCGCCGCTGGCGCCCAAGATCACCTACCAGACGCACAAGGACACGCTGAAGGAGTTCATGGCGCTGCTGCCGGGAACGAAGGCCGAGGACTATCCGGAAGGCGAAGCGGCCGCGGCCGAGTGGGTGACCCTCAGCACGCACAACGGCACGCACCTGGATGCGCCGTACCACTTCCACTCGACGATGGATCGCAAGCTCGGCGAAGAGCGCGCGTCCACGACGATCGACCAGGTGCCGCTGGAGTGGTGCTTCCAGCCGGGCGTGAAGCTCGACTTCCGCCACCTGCCCGACGGCCACGTGGTCACCGCGGCCGAAGTCGAGGCCGAGCTCGCGCGCATCGGCCACACGCTGTCGCCGCTGGAGATCGTGGTCGTCAACACGCGCGCCGGATCGCGCTACGGTCACAACGACTACCTCAACGCCGGCTGCGGCATGGGCTACGAGGCCACGATGTACCTGCTCGAGCGCGGCGTGCGCCTCACCGGCACCGACGCCTGGAGCTGGGACGCGCCGTTCTCCTACACCTCGAAGAAGATCGCCGAGACCGGCGACACCAGCCTGATCTGGGAAGGCCACAAGGCCGGCCGCGACATCGGCTACTGCCACCTCGAGAAGCTGCACAACCTCGAGGCGCTGCCGGCCGACGGCTTCTACATCAGCTGCTTCCCGCACAAGATCCGCGGCGCCTCCGCAGGCTGGACGCGCGCCGTCGGCATCTTCGACGACCACCTGTTCGCGCAACGTTGAACTGCTGGAGGACGACCATGCCCTACACCGCCGCGATCGATGTTCACGCCGACACGGGCCGCGCGCCCGAACAAGCCCCCGGCGAAGACTCGCCGGGCGCCAGGCTCGAGAAGGCGGGTGACCGGCTGTGCTGCGTCGGCTTCGTCGTGGCCGGGCTGCTGGGCTACGGCCTCGTCTACTGGTTCCTCGTGAGCGCGCCGCATTAGGCCGCTCGCCACCGTTCGCCGCCGAACGAGGCGGCACCCTTTGGAGAAACACGCACGATGGGCTTGCGATTCGCGCCCGGACGGGCGCTGCCTTGGCTGCGCTCGTTCTCTCTTCATTCGATCAGCCTGCGCCGGCGCATGATCATCGGCTTCGGTCTGCTGGTGGCCTTGCTGGCCCTGCTGGCGGCGCTCGCGCTGGTGCAGATGCGCCAGCTCGGCGTTCAGCTGGTTCGCATCGTCGAGATCAACAACCGCCGCGGCGAGCTGGCCCAGCAGCTCAATGCGCGCCAGCTGGACTGGCAAGGGCAGCTGCGCGGGCTCATCGTGCTGAGCGACGAGGGCGACCTGCGCGCGCAGGAGAAGACGCTGGGCGAGGCCAGGACGCGCTACGTCGACGCGGAGGCGGCGCTGGCATCGGCACTCGGCGAGGGCGACGCGTCGACCGATGCGATGCGCGAGCGGCTCGCCGAGGTGCGGCGCGTGCGCGACGACGTTGCGCCCGCGTACGACGCCGCGATCCGATCGGCGCTCGCCGGCTCGGGCGCCGAGGCGGCGCTTGCCACGCTGCTGCCGGTCGAGGTGGCCGAGCAGCGCTGGCGCCAGTCGATCGAGGCCATCGTGCAGGAGGCGCAGGCAGCGAACCAGGCCGAGTTCGCGCAGGCGCAGCAGCGCCAGCGCACCGCGCGCGCGATGCTGGGCGCGGTCGCGGCGCTGGCGGTCGTGTTCGCATCGGCCCTGGCGGTGAGCCTGATGCGCAGCGTCATGAAGCCGGTGCGCGCCGCGGTGGCCGTGGCCGAGCACATCGCCGAGGGGCGTCTGGACGCGCAGGTGCCGGCGGGTTGGCGCGACGAGTTCGGCCGCCTGATGGCGGCGGTCGCGACGATGCAGCAGCGCCTGCGCGACACGGTCGTGCGCCTGCATGTCTCGACCGAAGCGATCACCGGCGCCAGCGGCGCGATCGGCCATGGCAGCTCGGAGCTGTCGACGCGCGCGGAAGACGGCGCGAAGGCGCTGCGCCGCACGTCCGCCGCGGTCGGCGAACTCGCGCAGTCGGTCGCGCAGACCGCGCGCGCGACGCAAGAGGCCAGCCAGCTGGCCGCCAACACGCGCCAGGAGGCCAAGGCCAGCGACGAATCGGCGGCGCGCCTGCATGCGCAGATGCAGCGCATCGCTGCCTCGTCGCGGCGAATCACGGAGCTGGTCGAGTCGATCGACGCGATCGCGTTCCAGACCAATGTGCTGGCCCTCAATGCGGCGGTCGAGGCCGCGCGCGCCGGCGAGCACGGACGCGGCTTCGCGGTCGTGGCCAGCGAGGTGCGCCAGCTGGCCCAGCGCGCCGCCGAAGCGGCGGGGCAGATCCGCGCGCTCAGCACCGAGGCGACCGCGAGCGTCGGCGAGGTCGAGCGCACGGTGAGCGAGAACGGCGCGGCGACCGCGCGGCTGTTGTCGGCCGCCGCCCAGGTCGCGCAGACGGTCGAGGCGATCTCGGGCGCCGCGGTGCGCCAAAGCGATGGCCTGGGCCAGATCGGCCAGGTCGTCACCGAGCTCGACGAGTCGACGCGTCACAACGCGCAGCTCGCCGATCAGCTGTCGGCCGCGGCATCGCGGCTGCAGGGCGAGGCCGACGAGCTGGGACGCACCGTGCGGCACTTCCGGCTCGGCGACGAGGCGCTCGCATGACCGCGCAGCTTCGAATCGGCGCGGCCTGGCTCGCGCTGCTGCTCGGTGGCGGCGTCGCCGAGGCGCAGGTCGGCGAGCGCATCGTGGTCGGTGTCTCCGTGCCGTTGACGGGGCCGCAGGCCGCACAGGGCAGGGCGATGGCGCAGGGGCTCGAGGCGGCGTTCGCACAGGTCAACGAGGCGGGCGGCATCGAAGGGCGGCGCATCGAGATCGAGCAGCGCGACGATGGCGGCGTGCCGGAGCGTTCGGCCGCCAACACGCGCCAGCTCGTCGACGCCGGCGTGCTGGCGCTCACGGGCTACATCGGCGAGCGCGGGGTGGAAGCCTCGATGCCGTTCGTGGAGGCGGCCGGCGTGCCGATGGTCGGTGTCGCGAGCGGCGCGGAAAGCCTGCGCGAACCCGCGCGCCGCCTGGTCTTTCCGCTGCGCGCGGGCCTGACCGACGAGGTCTGGGCGGTGATGACCCAGCTCGATTCGCAGGGCATGACGAGGTTGGCGCTGATCGTGCAGGACGACGTCGTCGGCCGAGGCGTGCGCGAGGCCTTCGAGATGGAGATGTATCGCATGGCGATGCGGCCCTCGGCCGTCGAGACCGTGCCCGCGTCTTCCCCGACGGCCGCGATGAAGGCGCTGCAGGTCGTTTGCGTGCAGCGCTCGGAGGCCGTGCTGCTGTTGCTGGACGTCGCCGCGATCCAGCGGCTGTGGACCGGCATGCGCGAGGCCGGTTGCAGCACGCGCCCTCAGGTCGTCGTGACCAGCGACATTGCCGCGCAGTTGCTGGCCTCGCCCGCCGAGGCCAAGGCCTGGGCCGGGTTGATCGTCGTGCAGGTGATGCCGCAGCCGTCGGATCGCCTCAACCCGCTGGTCATCGCGTATCGCAAGGCACTGGCACGGTGGCCCGACGCGCAGCCGTCGGCCGCAGGCATCGAGGGCTACTTCTACGGCCGCGTGATCGCCGATGCGCTGAAGGCCTGCGGTCGGCGTGCGAGCCGTGCCTGCGTCGCCGAGATGCTCGACGCGCGCACGTTCGACATCAACGGTGTGCGCGTTCGCCACGCATCGCCGAAGCGACGCGGCTTGCGCTTCGCCGAGCTGACCATCGTGAACGAGCAGGGGGCGCTGAAGCGCTAGCGCCGCGCCCGTAATGTCTTGCCGTACATCGCCGTCTCCGCCGCCAGCCACTCGTCGGTCTCGTCGTTGAACAGCTGCGCGATCTGCGTGCGCAGCCACACGCTGCGCGGATCGTGGTGATAGAGCCGGTGCCAGTGCTGCTGCACCGGGAAGGTCGGCGGCTTGAACGGCAGGCCGACGAGGGCGACCGAGCCGCGCGCCGCGAAGTGCGTGCCGGTGGCCAGCGGCACCGTCGCGATCAGGTCGCTCGATTCCAGGATCGCCGGCAGGCTCAGGTGATGCGGCGTGCTCAGCACGATGCGCCGCTCGAGCCCGCGCTTTTGCAGGAAGCGATCGAACAGCGAATGGCTGCGCGCCGGTGAACTGACGACCGCATGGCCGGCGCGCAGGAACTCGCGCTCGGTGAGCCGGCCCGACTGCAGCGCATGCCCGCGGCGCAACATCACGGCATAGGTGTGCGTGTACAGGCGCTGATGGAAGAAGGCCTGCGCGCCGAGGTCCGGGAAATAACCGAGCGCGAGATCGATCGCGCCCGCGCCCATGGCCTCGGGCAAGGCCTGCGGCGACAGCGACTCGCAGCTCACGCGCACCTGCGGTGCCACGGCCTGCAGATGCGCCAGCAGTCGCGGCAGGAAGACGATCTCCGCCACGTCGGCCATCGCGAGGCGGAACTCGGTGCGCGCGGTCGCCGGGTCGAACCCGGGCCGCTCGAGGATGCCCGACTGCACCTGCTCGAGCACGCCTTGTGCGGTCTGGATCATGCGCAGTGCGCGCGGCGTCGGCGTCATGCCGTGCGCAGTTCGCACAAAGAGCGCATCGCCGAAGCGGCGGCGCAGGCGCGCCAGCGCGGTGCTGAAGCCCGACTGGCTCATCTGCAGCGCCTCGGCTGCCAGGCTCACGCTGCGATGGCGCTCCAGCGCCGCCAGCACGCGCAGCAGGTTGAGGTCGAACGGGGGTTCTATCGTTTTCACAGATAGAGAGTCTCGGCGCCATCGGATTGAGCGAACAGCGGAGTCTCCCTAGAGTCGTCGCCAGAGCGGGCCGATGCACGGACCCGCCGTCGACGGAGACAACGAAGGATGTTCATCAGGAATTGCTGGTACGTGGTCGCCTGGGACCACGAGGTGCTGGCCGACACGCTGCTCTCGCGCACCGTGCTCGGCGAATCGCTGCTGGTCTATCGCAAGACCGACGGCTCGCCGGTCGCGATCGACAACCGCTGCGCGCACCGCCACGCGCCGCTGTCGATGGGCCGCAAGGAAGGCGATGCCGTGCGCTGCCTCTATCACGGCCTCAAGTACGAAAGCGATGGCCGCTGCGTCGAGGTGCCGGGGCAAGACAGCGTGCCCGCCAAGCTGTGCGTGCGCAGCTATCCGATCGTCGAGCGCGGACGATGGCTGTGGGTCTGGATGGGCGACAAGGCGCGCGCGGACGAGGCGCTGATCCCCGATGCCTTCTCGCTCAAGCATCCGCAGTGGCGCCACAAGCCCGGCTACATGCACTACGCGGCCGAGCACATGCTCATCTGCGACAACCTGCTGGACTTCTCGCACCTCTCGTACGTGCACGAGAAGACGCTGGGCGGCTCGCCCAACATCGCGCAGGCCAAGCCGGTGGTGAGCCGCCTGCCGCGCGGCGTCAGCGTCACGCGCGACGTGCGCGACACCGTGCCCGCGCCGTATCACGCGCGGCTCGGCGGCTTCCAGGGCCGCGTGAACCGACGCTTCGCCTACGACTTCCTGGTGCCCGGCGTGCTGCTGATGCACGCCCACGTGAAGCCGGCCGACACGCCCGACGACGACATGAGCGGCGCGCTGCAGTTCCACAGCTGCCAGGCGCTCACGCCCGAGACCGAGAAGACCACGCACTACTTCTACATGCAGGCGCATGCCTTCCGGCTCGACGACGCGACCATCACCGAGTCGATCTACCAGAGCCTGTGCCAGGCCTTCGAGGAGGACCGCCGGATGATCGAGGCGCAGCAGCGCCTGATCGACGCGTCGCCGCCGGCACCGATGCATCCGATCGCGGCCGACCTCGGCCTCGCGCAATACCGCCGCGTCGTCGAGCAGCTGCTCGACGAAGAGCGGACCACGACTCGAATCCTGCTGCAGGAACCCGCATGAACAAGTCACTCATCGCCCTCGCAGCGCTGTCGGCGCTCGTCGCCTCCACGTCGCTGCGCGCCGAGATCGTCATCGGCGTGAGCTTCTCGATCACCGGCCCGGCCGCCGCGCTCGGCATCGCGCCGCGCAACACGATCCAGCTGTTTCCCGAGCAGATCGGCGGCGAGAAGCTGCGCTTCGTCGTGCTCGACGACGCGACCGACAGTACCTCGGCCGCGAAGAACGCGCGTCGCTTCGTCACCGAGGACAAGGTCGACCTGATCATCGGCTCGACCGCCAGCCCGCCCGCGATCGCGATCGCCGAGGTGGCGCGCGAGGCCGAGACGGTGCAGCTCGCCGGCGCGCCGATCGAGCTGCCGGAGGGCCGCGATGCCTTCACCTTCCGCCTGCCGCAAGGCATCGCGCTGATGGCCGAAGGCACGGTCGCGGCGATGAAGAAGTCGGGCGCGAAGAGCTTCGCCTTCCTCGGCTATACCGATGCCTACGGCGAGAGCTGGCTGCGCGAGATGAGCCGCTTCGCGGCGACTTCCGGCATCAAGCTCGTCGCGACCGAGCGCTTCGCGCGCAACGACACCAGCGTGACCGCGCAGGCCTTGAAGGTCGTCGCGACGCAGCCCGATGCCGTGCTCGTCGTCGCCTCGGGCAGCGGCGCGGTGATGCCGCAAAAGGCGCTGGTCGAGCGCGGCTACAAGGGCCGCATCTACCAGACCTACAGCGCCGTCGCGCCCGATCTGCTGCGCATGGGCGGCAAGGATGTCGAGGAGACGACGGGCCTGTCCGGCCCCGCGGTCGCCGCCGACCAGCTGCCGGACGGCCATCCGTCGAAGAAGGTCGCGCTCGATTTCATCCAGCTCTACGAGGCGAAGTTCGGCGCCGGCAGCTACAACCAGTTCGCCGCCAACATCTGGGGCGCCAAGCTGCTGCTCGACCGCGCGATCCCGCTCGCGCTGAAGTCGGCCAAGCCCGGCACGCGCGAGTTCCGCCTCGCGCTCAAGCAGTCGCTCGAGACCATGGGCGAGGTCGTCGTGCCGCAAGGCGTGCTGCGCTACAGCGCGACCGACCACTTCGGCTACGACGAGCGCGCGCGCTTCGTGCTGTCGGCCCAGAACGGGCAGTGGCGCGCCGCGAAGTAGCGGTCGAAAAGTCGCTTCGTCCGCGATCCGAACAAGACAGGCCGTACATCGCACAGATGCGCGGCCTGTTGCTTTGTGTTGGTAAATCACTTGGTTGACATGCCAACCAATCGACCCTAAGGTTGCAGGGCGTCGAAACAAGAGCCATGCGCGCGCCGAACCCGGCACCGCGCACACACCAGGAGACAACGATGCGTTTCGCTTCACTGCGCCCGTTCGCGGCGCTTGGCGCAGCTTTGCTTGCTTGCGCCGCCAGCCAGGCCCAGACCGTCAAGGTCGGCATCGTCGGGCCGTTCTCGGGGCCGTTCGCGCACTACGGCGTGCTGTTCAAGAGCGGTGTCGAGGCCTATGTCGCCTCGCAAGGCGGCAAGCTCGCGGGCCAGAACATCGAGTTCATCTACCGCGACACCGGCGGCCCCAACCCGGCCGGCACCAAGACGCTGGCGCAAGAGCTGATCGTCAAGGACAAGGTCGATTACCTCGGCGGCTTCGTGTTCTCTCCGAACGCCTTCGCGGTCGCGCCGCTGATCCAGGAGTCGAAGACGCCGACGGTGATCTTCAACGCCGCGACCTCCGACATCACGACCAAGTCCGAGTTCTTCATCCGCACCAGCTACACGCTGTGGCAAGTCACCGTGCCGATGGCACAGCACGCCTACAAGAAGGGCGTGCGCAAGGTCGTGACCGCGGTGACCGACTACGCGCCCGGCGTCGATGCCGAGACCGCCTTCAAGAGCGAGTTCGCCAAGCTCGGCGGCGAGGTGGTCGAGAGCATTCGCATGCCGATCAAGACGACCGACTTCGCGCCCTTCGCGCAGCGCATCAAGGCCAGCGGCGCGCAGGCGGTCTATGTCTTCCTGCCCGGCGGCCCGCCCAACCTCGGCTTCGTGAAGGCCTACAACGAGAACGGCCTGCGCCAGGCCGGCATCGAGTTCCTCGGCACGGCAGAGACCGACGAGTTCGACCTGCAGAAGTTCGGCGATGCCGCGCTCGGCCTGGCGACCGCCTTCCACTACTCGGCCGCGCACGACTCCGCCGCGAACAAGGCCTTCGTCGCCGCGCTCGCCAAGCAGAACAAGGACGCGGTCGCGAACTACGCCTCGGTCGGCGCCTGGGACGGCATGTACGTGATCCACAAGATGATCGAAGCGACCGGCGGCAAGCGCGACGGCGACAAGGCCATCGCCGCGGCCAAGGCGCTCAAGTGGGAGAGCCCGCGCGGCCCGGTCGCGATCGATGCGACGACGCGCCACATCACGCAGAACGTCTACCTGCGCACGGTGGAGAAGGGCGCCGGCGGCGTGCTCTTCAACAAGGAGCTGCAAAGCTTCGGCCCGCAGGGCGACCACGGCCTGGGCAAGTAAGGCGCGGGGCATCGTGAGCCAGCTCGCCAACATCCTGATCGACGGCATCTCGTACGGCATGGTGCTGTTCGTGATCGCCGTCGGCCTGTCGGTCACGATGGGGCTGATGCGCTTCATCAATCTCGCGCACGGCGCGTTCGCGATGACCGGCGGCTATCTCTGCGCCTGGCTCGTGCGCGTGCAGGGCTGGCCGTTCGGCGCCGGTGTCGTGACGGCCGTGCTCGCGACCGGCGTGCTCGGCGCGGTGCTCGAGCGGCTCGTGCTGCGCCGGCTCTACAAGCGCAGCGAGCTCGAGCAGGTGCTGTTCACGATCGGCCTGACCTTCCTGTTCGTCGCCACGGCCAACCTGCTGGCCGGGCCCGAGGTGCAGTTGATTCCCTTGCCCTCGTGGCTGTCGGGCGCGGTCGATCTCGGCGTGCGCACGCTGCCCGCGCAGCGCCTGCTCGTGATCGGCTGCGGTGTCGCGGTGATCCTCGGCAGCGCCTGGTTGCTCAATCGTTCGCGCTTCGGCGTGTGGCTGCGTGCGACGGTCGATCACACCGGCGCGGCCTCCGCGCTCGGCATCCCGATCCAGCTCGTCTACGTGGCGACCTTCGGCGCCGGCGCGGCACTCGCCGGGCTGGGCGGCATCCTCGGTGCCGAGCTGATGCCGCTGGAGCCTTTCTATCCGGTCAAGTACCTCGTGCTGGTGCTGGTGGTCGTCGCGGTCGGCGGCATGGGCAGCATCACCGGCTCGGCGGCCGCGGCGATCGCGCTGGGCACGATCGAGACCGCGAGCAAGTACTACGCGTCGCAGTGGGGCAGCCTGTTCTTCTTTCTTGCGATGGCGCTGCTGCTGGCCTGGCGCCCGCAGGGCCTGCTCGCCACGGCGCGGAGCTGAAGCGATGCGCAAGCCTCTTCCCTACGCGGTGATCGCGGCCATCGGCGCGACGGTCTTCTTCGCGTTCCCGGATCAGCTGCCGCTGGCCGCGCGGATCGCGGCGATGGCGATCTTCGTGATGTCGCTCGACCTCGTGGTCGGCTACGGCGGCCTCGCGACGCTGGGCCACTCGGCGATGTACGGCGTCGGTGCCTATGCGGCCGGCATCGTCGCGACGCGGCTCACCGGCGATCCGCTGATCGGCCTCGCGGTCGGTGCCGCGAGCGGTGCGGCGATCGCCGCGCTGTCGGGCCTGTTCCTGCTGCGCTACCAGGGCCTCACGTTCCTGATGCTGTCGATCGCGGTGAGCCAGATCCTGCAGAACCTCGCCAGCAAGCTGCGCGACTGGACCGGCGGCGAAGACGGCCTGTCGGGCTATGCGACGACGCCGCTGCTGGGCCTGTGGTCCTTCGATCTCTACGGTCGCGTCGCCTTCGTCTACTGCTTCGTCGTGATGCTCGCGTGCCTGTTCGCGATGCGCCGGCTGATGGGCTCGCCGTTCGGCCTGGCCTGCCTGGGCATCCACCAGAACCGCCTGCGCATGGCGGCGATCGGCAGCAGCGTGCGTGTCCAGCTGCTCAAGCTCTATGCGTTCTCGGGGCTGTTCGCCGGCATCGCGGGCGCGCTGTCGGCGCAGACCAACCAGATCGTCGGGCTCGATTCGCTCGGCTTCGAACTCTCGGCCGAGGCGCTGGTGATGCTGGTGCTCGGCGGCATCGGCTCGCTCTACGGCGCGATCGCCGGCACGGCGGTGTTCATGGTGATCCACCACGTCGCCTCGGCGATGAACCCGTATCACTGGCTGTTCATCATCGGCGGGCTGCTGGTCACCGTGGTGCTGGTGCCGCGCGATCGCTGGCTCGCGGCGCTGAAGCATCGACTTGCTCGCGCGCTGCCGCGCGGCCAGGCGCTGCCGAGCGAGGTGCGCTCATGAGCGCGGCACTGCTCGAGATCCGCGGCCTGTGCAAGGCCTTCGGTGGCCTCGAGGTCACGCGCGACGTGACGCTGTCGCTCGGGCAGGGCAACCGCGTCGGGCTGATCGGTCCCAACGGCGCCGGCAAGACGACGCTGATCAACCTGATCACCGGCGTTCTGGCGCCGAGCGCCGGCACCGTGCTGCTCGCGGGCCACGATGTCACGCGCGACACGCAAGCCAGGCGCGTCAAGCGCGGCCTCGTGCGCACCTTCCAGATCACGCAGCTCGCGCCGACGCTGCCGGTGCAACGCCAGGTCGAGCTCGCGATCCACGAGCGCGAAGGCTCGGTGCATCGGCTGTGGCGGCCGCTCGATGCGTTTCGCGCGGTGCGCGATGAGGCCTCGGCGATCCTCGAACAACTGCGGCTCACGGCGCTCGCCGAGCGCAAGCCGATCGAGCTCGCCTACGGCCAGCAGCGCCTGGTCGAGATCGCGCTCGCGATGGCGCTGCGCCCGCGCGTGCTGCTGCTCGATGAACCCATGGCCGGCGTGCCCAGCGGCGAGCGCCGCGTGATCCTCGATGCGCTGGACACGCTGCCGCGCGAACTCGCGATCCTGATGATCGAGCACGACATGGACCTGGTGTTCAGCTTCGCCGACCGCATCGTCGTGCTGGCCGAAGGCGCGGTGCTGGCCGAGGGCGCGCCGGACGAGATTCGCCGTCACGCCGCGGTGCGCACCGCCTACCTGGGAGCGGCCGCATGAGCCTGCTGCAAGTCGACGCGATCGACGCCGGCTACGGCCCGGTGCGCGTGCTGCACGGCGTGAGCCTGTCGCTGGCGGCTGGGGCGCGGCTCGCGCTGATCGGGCGCAACGGCGTGGGCAAGAGCACGACGCTGAAGGCCATCATGGGCCTGGCCGATCTGCATGGCGGGCGCGTGCGCTTCGACGGCATCGACATCTCGCGCCTGTCGCCGCGCGAACGCGCGCTCGCGGGCCTGGGCTACGTGCCGCAGACGCGCGACATCTTTCCCTCGCTCACGGTCGAGGAGAACCTGATCGCCGGATTGAAGGGCCGCCCGCGCAGCGCGATCGACGAGGCCTATGCGATGTTCCCGCGCCTGGCCGAGCGGCGCCGCAACGGCGGCACGCAGCTTTCGGGCGGCGAGCAGCAGATGTTGACCGTCGCGCGCACCTTGCTCGGACAGCCGCGCGTGCTGCTGCTCGACGAGCCGCTCGAAGGGCTCGCGCCCATCATCTGCCACGAACTGATGACCGGCTTCGAGCGCCTCGCGCGCGAGACCGGTGTCGCGGTGCTGCTGGTCGAGCAGAAGGTCGACGACGCCTTGAACTTCGCCAGCGATGCCGTCGTGCTGGACCACGGCGAAGTCGTGCATCGCAGTGCCAGCCTCGAACTTCTCGAGCGCCCCGAGCTGCTCGAATGCCACGTGGGCGTTGCCGGCGCCCACTGAACCCCATGGAGATCCCGATGACCGCCCCAGTCTTCACTGCACCCGCTGGCGTGCCCGTGCTCGACATCGATCCCTTCAGCGAAGCCTTCCTCGCCGAGCCGCATGCCGACCACGAACGCATGCGCGAGGCCGGGCCCTTCGTGTGGCTCGACAAGTACTCGATCCTCGCGACCGCGCGTCACGAGCAGGTGCGCGCCGTGCTCAACGACCACGAGACCTTCATCTCGGGCGCCGGCGTGGGGCTCGCGAACTTCCGCACCGAGACGCCGTTTCGCCCGCCCAGCCTGATCCTCGAGGCCGATCCGCCGCAGCACACGCGTTCGCGCACGGTGCTCGCGCGCATCCTCTCGCCCAAGACGGTCATGCAGATCCGCACCGCCTTCGCGGCCGAGGCCGAGCTGCTGGTCTCGCGGCTGGTCGAGCGCGCCGCGGCGGGCGAGGTCATTGATGCGGTCACCGAACTCGCCGAGGTCTACCCGCTGAAGGTCTTTCCGGACGCGGTCGGCGTCACGCCGCACCAGCGCGAGAACCTGCTGCTGTACGGCAACATGGTCTTCAACGCCTTCGGGCCGCGCAACGAGCTGTTCACGAAGTCGGTCGACAAGGTCAAGCCGGTCACCGACTGGATCATGAGCAACTGCCAGCGCGCGCAGCTCGCGCCGGGCGGCTTCGGCGAGCAGATCTTCCAGGCGGTCGACTCGGGCGAGCTCACCGAGCAGGAGGCGCCGATGCTGGTGCGCTCCTTCCTCTCGGCCGGCGTCGACACCACGGTCAACGGCATCGGCAATGCGCTGCTGTGCCTCGCGCAGCATCCCGAGCAGTGGGCGAAGCTGCATGCCGACCATTCGCTCGCGCGGCCGGCCTTCGAGGAAGCGCTGCGCTACGAGTCGACGGTGCAGACCTTCTTTCGCACCGCCGCGCACGACACCCAAGTCGACGGCATCGCGATTCCCGAGAACCAGAAGGTGTTGACCTTCCTCGCCGCGGCGAACCGCGATCCGCGCCAATGGCCCGAGCCGAACCGCTTCGACATCACGCGCCGACCGACCGGGCACATGGCCTTCGGTTCGGGCATCCACGGCTGCGTCGGCCAGGTGGTCGCGCGGCTCGAAGGCGAGCTCATCCTCACCGCGCTCGCCAAGCGCGTGAAGGCGATCGAGCCGGCCGGGGCGCCCGTGCGCCGGCTCAACAACACCTTGCGTGCGCTGGCCTCGCTGCCGCTGCGCCTCATTCCGGCTTGAGAAGAGACACGACCATGCCTTGCGTGACCTTGATTTCCGCCGACGGACAGCGCACCGAGATCGCCGGCAACGACGGCCAGAGCGTGATGCAGATCGCCGTGGCGCAAGGCCTTTCGGGCATCGTCGGCGAATGCGGCGGCTCGGCGATGTGCGCGACCTGCCATGTCTATGTCGACGAGGCCTGGGCCGATCGACTGCCGCCGGCGCAGCCGGTCGAACTCGAGATGCTCGAGTGCACCGCGAGCGAACGCCGCGCGACCAGCCGGCTGTCGTGCCAGCTCAAGCTGAACGCGCAGCTCGACGGCCTGGTGCTGCATCTGCCCGAGCGCCAGCAGTGAAGGCCGCGACCATGCCAGCCGCTACAGTGCCGGCCATGCCGAGGTCTCAACCATTGCCGCGCCCCAGCACGCCCGCCAAGAAGGCGGGCGCGAAATCCAAGGTGGTCGATCTGGATCGCTACGCGCCGGCCTACTTCACCTGGATCGCCAACAAGCTGTCGCGCGGCGCGTCGCAGCACTATCTCGCCGCGTTCGACGTCGGCATCGAGACCTGGCGCGTGCTGGTGCTGCTCGCGATCCACGGCTCGATCTCGGCGCAGCAGGTCTGCCGCGTGATCGGCATGGACAAGGCGGTGGTGAGCCGCTGCTTCAAGCGCATGCAGGCGCGCGGCTTCATCACGCTGGGCCTCGACGCGGCCGACGGCCGCCTGCGCGTCGCGACGCTGACCGATGCCGGCCGCGCGATGCATGACCAGATCCGCGGCATCGCGCTCGAGCGCGAGAAGGCGTTTCTCTCCGTGTTGAGCGGCGAGGAGCGCGACACGCTGCTCGAGCTGCTGCATCGGCTGCACGAGAACCTGCCGTCGGTCGAGCACGCGACGCAGCGCTACCTCGAGCGGCATTTCCCCGACGCCGCGCGTCGCGGCAAGCCGCTGCGCGACGACGACGACGAAGAAGAGCTCCCATGAACGACATCGTGATCATCGGCGGCGGGCACGCCGCGGCGCAGCTGTGCGCGAGCCTGGCCGAGGCGGGCCTCGCGCGGCGCGTGGTCCTGGTCGGCGACGAGGGCGTCGTGCCGTATCAGCGCCCGCCGCTGTCCAAAGGCTTTCTCAAGAGCGCGGGCGGAGCGACGCAGGCGCTGCGCGGCGAGGCCTGGTTCCAGGAGCAGGGCGTCGAGCTGCGGCTCGGGGACCGCGCGGTCGCGATCGATCGAGAGCGCGCGGTCGTCACGCTCGCCAGCGGTGCCGAGTTGCCCTGGTCGCATCTCGTGCTCGCGACCGGTGCGCGCGCGCGTGCGCTGCCCGGGCTGCCGGCGGATCTGGAGAACGTCGCGACGCTGCGCAACGCGGCCGATGCGCAGGCGCTGCGCGGGCGGCTCGAGTCGGCTGCGAGGCTCACCGTGATCGGCGGCGGCTTCGTCGGCCTCGAGGTCGCCGCGACGGCGCGCGCGCTCGGCAAGGAGGTCACGCTGCTGGAGGCCGCGCCGCGCCTGCTGGCGCGGGCGGCGTCGACGCCGCTGTCGGCGCATGTGCTCGACGCGCATCGCGGCGCCGGTATCGATGTGCGTGTCGGCGTGCGCTGCGGTGCGCTCGATGTGCAAGGCCGGCACTTGCGCGCCATCGAGGTCGACGGCGCGATGCAGCCGGTCGAACTGCTGCTGGTCGCGATCGGCGCGAGCCCCGAGACATCGCTCGCGAGCGCGTGCGGGCTGGCCTGCGACGACGGCATCCTGGTCGACGCGCACATGCGCAGCAGCGATGCGCGCGTGCTCGCGATCGGCGACTGCACCCGCTTCGTCGAGCCGCGCGTGGGCGCGCGGCTGCGGCTCGAGTCGATCCAGAACGCCAACGACCAGGCCCGCACGGCCGCCGCGACGCTGGCCGGCACGCCGCGCGAGCACGACGCGCTACCGTGGTTCTGGTCCGACCAGGGCGGCTTGCGCCTGCAGATGGCCGGCCTGCTGCCCACCGGCGATGCGGCGCGGCTGCAGACGGTTTGCCGGCCGATGGGCAGCACCGGCCACAGTTGGTTCCACTTCGAAGGCGACCGCCTGGCCTGCGTCGAGTCGGTCAACGCCGCGGCCGATCACATGATGGCGAGAAAGCTGCTCGAGCGCCGGCAAAGCCCGCCCGCGGCGGCACTCGCCGACGCGACCGTGCCGCTCAAGTCGCTCGTGGTCTAGGCGGGCGCACTCAGTTCACCCAGCCGGGCGAACGCGCTTCGATCATCAGCCGCTGGATCCACTCTTCGGAGGTGGAGATCGTCTCGCTGCGCTGCAGGCCTTCGTGCCGCAGGCCGATCGCCACGCGCCCGGTCCACCAGATCAGGCGCCCGGTGCCGGGCAGCCAGTAGGGGCCGACATGGCCGCGGGGAATGTCCAGCGACGAGGCGTGCGCCGCGTGCTGGATGGCTTGCATGGCCATCGGTTCGGGCTCCGTCGTTTCGCTCATCAGGCTCATGGCTGGCTCCCGTTGTGAGGTCTTCATCGTGATACGGGCGGTGCCGACTTGCACTGCCGCGGGTTAGGGGTCAGCGCCTGCTCACCCCCTCAAGCGAGCGCGGTCAGTGCGGCCAGAAAGCAACGGCGCCGGTTACATCCGCAGCGTCAGCAGGCGCGGCAGCGGTGCGATCGGCTCGCTGCGGCCGGTGGTGGCCGAGCGGCGGTAGATCGCCAGCAGTTCGCGGTGGAACTCGCTGACTTCCTCGCTGGGCCAGTGCTCGACATAGCGCGTCTGCAAGTCGACCGCGGCCTGCCAGTTGCCCTTGGCATAGCGGTAGCGCGCCAGCGTCATCAGCCCCCAGGGATGCTGCTCGGTCCAGGCCGGCACCTGCGACAACCACTCCGGCACGTCGGACAGCTCGTTTTCCTCGCAGGCCAGCCAGATCGCGGCGAGGCAGGCACTGGAGCGCGCGATGCTCTGCGGCGCGATCTCGATCACGCGGCGCAGCAGGCTCCAGGTCTCGCCGCGCCGGTTCAGCGCGTGCGCGAGGCCGGCGCGCAGGAACAGCGCCAGGCCTTGAAGCCAGTTGTCGTGGTCGTACATCGAACTGGTCTCGATGTCGGCGATCAATTCGCGCGCGAGATCGAAGCGCCGCCCGGCGATCGCCGCGCCGGCGTTCAGGCCGACCGCGAAGGTGAACCAGAACAGCGGGAACTGACGGCCGATCGGGCGTGCCTCGTCGAGCTCGCGCAGCGCCTCGTCGACGCGCCCGGCGCGCCACGCCAGCCACGCGCGCGCGAGCAGGCCCATCAGGTGGCCGGCGCGCGTGCCGTCGAGATGCGGCGATTCGAGCTGCGCGAGCGCCTTGTTCGCCGAGGCGAGGTCGCCGGCCGCGGTGTGCACGACCAGCTGCACCGTCAGCATGTGCGCCGTTCGCATCGGCATGCCGGCGTGCTGGGCGCACTCGACCGCCTCGTCGATCGCTGCCATGGCCTCGTCGAGGCGACCCGCGTCGCGATGGATCAGCGTGATGCGGTGCAGCGTGTAGGTCAGGTCGGCATGCTGGAGCTTGAGCACGCGGCTCATCTCGGCCGAGCGCGACAAGACCTCGAGCGCGTGGATCGCGTCGCCGCGCATGTGCGAGACGATGCCCTCGATGCGCAGGCAGTGCGACATCAGCCGGTCGCTCGCGACCGCCTTGGCGATCTGCATCACGCGGCGGCCCAGCTGCAGCGCGAGATCGAGTTCGCGGTCGCCGATGGCGAGCTCGGCGCTTTGCAGCAGCACCGAGGCCGCCAGGTGCTGGTCGTTGGTGCCGCCGAGCAGGGCCAGCGCGCGATTGATGCTCTCGCGAGCCTGCGGATAGTGCGCGATCGACTGCTCGTAGCTCGACAGCGCCCTCAGCACACGCACCTGCGAGGCGACGTCGCCGGCCTCGACGGCGCGCGTGAGCACGGCCTGGGCCTTGAACTGGGTTTCGGGATGCTCCACCGCGGCCAGCGCGGTCACGTGCTCGACGTCCATCTCGAAGGCGTGCGGCTCGGTCGCGACGCAGACCTCGATGTAGCGCAGGCCGGCGAGATAGCGCTGCTCTTCGATCGCCTGCATCGCGCGCGCGAAGGCCTCGTTGGCGAACGCGTCGCCGGTGAACGGCCACGACGGCGGCTGCGGCGAGGTGCCCGCCAGCTCGCCGACGAGCCGCTGCGAGAGATCGATGGTCATGCGCGTCAGGTCGGTGTCGCACAGCTGGCCCGAGCGCCAGACCTCGGCGCGGTGGTAGACCTCGTAAGCCAGCTCGAAGCCGGCGTCGCGGCTGAGCACCTGCACCGCGATCACGGCGCCGACGCTCGCGATCTCGGCCACGAGGTCGGCGCACTGCGCGGTCGTCAGGTGCTCGAACTTGCCGTCCAGCGCCGCCACGACCTCGAGGATCGGCGTGACGGCCACATTGCTCTGCGATTCGAGCGTGCGCTTGAGCAGCGCCGCCAGCCCGTACTCGACCCAGATCAGCTCGCTGAGCGTCGTGAGGTTGCGAAACGGCAGCACCGCGACGCGCTGCTGCGTGCGCGTTCCATAGGCGCGCGCCGGCGGCTCGGCCAGCGCGATCTCATGGCTGTTGCCGGTCTTGACCGCGCCGACGAAGCGGTAGCCCGAGCCGTGCACGGTCTTGATCAGCGGCGTGTGCGCGTCGGTGTCGCCGATGACGCGGCGAGCTTTCATGATGCAGCGCGCCACGACCGACTCCGTCACGAATTCGGTCTTCCAGAACAGGCGCAGCAACTCCTCGCGCGGAACCACTCGGTCGCGATGCAAGACGAGATGCAGCAGCACATCGAACACACGCGGTTCGATGCGCTGGACTTGGCCGTTGACGTGAACTTCGCGGGCGCCGACGTACAGCTCAATGCCGGCAAACGTGAACTTCGACGGACTGACTTGTGTACCTACGGGCACGCTGCTGCGATGGCTGGAAAGCCCGCCCATGTGATCCGGGGATCGCATGTTCGGGACGGTGAGACTGAGGTTGGCCCAGGGTTTCACCGCACTGACCGCAGGATCTGTTGTGACCGGGGGGGCATGACCAACTCTTTTACAAGCTGTGACGTTTCGGTCAGGTGCGGGAATTCTGGCTGGACTCTGATGACCGGTTCATGCGCATTTCATGACCAATCGGTTCGCCCCGGCATGGTGCAGATCGCCGTCGCGAATGGATAGTGGGCCCCCTAATTTCATGGGGGGCAGGCCTGCGGATCGGGCGAGCAGTCGATGCCGGTGACGTAGTCGCGGATGAACTGGCGCAGCTGATCGAGCGATCCGTTGAAGACGTTGAGATCGACCGCGGTCTCGATGCCCTCGAAGCTGCCGGCGTGGGTGTGCTGCCAGAAGTGCCAGTCGCGCCCGCGCCAGGCGGCCGGCGACTCGGGGCTGCGAACTTCGTAGGCGGCGATCCACAGCGGATAGCCGGCAAGCCTCGGGTCGGTCAGGTACTGGTCGGCGAATTCGCGGTAGGTGTAGACGATCGGGCGCCGTCCGAGCAGGCCCTCGACCGTGCGCAGCCAGGTGAGCACGCCTTCGACCAGCGCCTCGGGCGTCGCGCCGTCGGTGATCTCGACGTCGATCACCGGCGGCAGGTCGTCGGCACGCAGCGAGATCACGGTGCGCGCGAAGTGCTCGGCCTGCGCGACGGCATCGTCGCTGCCGTAGAAGAAGTGGTACGCGCCGCGCACGACGCCGACCTCGCGCGCGCCATGCCAGTTGTCGTCGAACTCCGGGTCGACGCGGCGCATCCCGCCGGTGGCCTTGATGAAGGCGAACTGCAGGCTGCCCGGCGGCATCAGGTCCCAGCGCACGCGGCCCTGGTAGTGCGACACGTCGATGCCGCGCGCCAGGCCGGGCGAGACGACGGGCACCGGCGGCGGTTCCTGCGCATGCAGGCTCGGCGCGACGGCCAACGCCGAGAGTGCCAATGCCAGGAACAACGCGATGGGTCGAAAGGGCCTCACGTCAGGTCGAGGTGCTGCCGTCGGCCGGGGGCGCGCCGGCCGGCGCCTGGTTGGCCGCGTGTCCGGTGCCGGCGTCGTCGCTCGACAGCTGGACGTACTTGCCGGGGAAGTACTTGTTGCCCCACATCTGCGCCAGCTGCGAGCGCTGCAGCGGCTTGATGTAGTAGGTGATCGGCAGGCCGACCTTGCCGGCGCCGATGGCGTCGATGTAGTTCTCGAAGGCCGTCATCAGCGAGTTGAGGTCGAGGACCTTGTTGTTCTCGCTGTCGGTCGAGGCCAGCGCCGTCAGCGCGTTGGTCACCTTGGCGCTTTCCAGCGCGACCATGGTCTGGCCGTTGCGAGCCGCCGCGGCGGTCGCGGCCATCGACGTCATCTCGCCCTGGCCCTCGTTCTGCAGGGTGGCGAGCTTGGCGCCCATGTTCTTCCAGTCGTCGTCGGCGAAGCTCTGGATGGCGTACTTGGTGTCGTTGGCCTTGATCGACGGAATGACGCCGCGCGTGACCAGCGAGACGTGCGAATTGACGTCGACCCTGCTCAGCAGGCTCTTCACGTCGGTGGCCGCGTCGTTCTCGCCGCCGGCGCCGAAGTTGAACGATGCGCCCAGCGACTGGCCGAACAGCTCGATGTCCGACGCCGCCTGGACCTGGGCCGTCACGTCGGTGTTGCCCATGGCTTGATTGCTCACGAGGGTCTCTCTGTGCTTCATGTGGACCATGCCGATGAAGCTCGAGCCGAAGGTCGCGCCCGACAGCAGGTCGAGCGTGACCTTCTGGTCGGGCTCGCCGGCGATCCTGCGCATCGTCGGCTCGTCGGCCGGGTTCATCCGCAGGCTGGTGCCGTAGACCGCGTTCCAGACGCGGATCGCCTTGTCCGGGTCGAGGATGAACGGCGCGAGCAGCTGGGCCTGCTGGTGCGTGCAGCTCGCCGCGATGATCAGCGTGCCCTCGATGTTGTGGTTCTGGCGCTGGCTGTTGATCTGCTTGGTCACCGTGGAGGCGAGACTGGAAGCCTCGCTCTCGCCCCAGAACGAGGCCGCTTCCGTGACGAAGCCCTTGATGGCCTTCATCGTCTGGTTCGCGGTCTGGATGTTCTCGTCGAACTTGAAGTACTGGACGTTCAGGCTCAGCGAGTCCGCCGACAGAGGCAGCGGCATGATCTTCGAGCGGTTGAAATCGACCGGGCTCTCGATCGACTCGTTGACGGTGCAGATCTGCGCGCGCAGCGGCTGGATCTTGGTCTCGTTCTCGACCCGGATGTCGGCGTAGGCCTTGACGGAGGCCAGGATGCTCGCGTTGACCTCGACCAGCTTGGCCGCCAGCGCGGCCGTATCGATGCCGAGGTCGCCCACTTCCTGCATCGTCAGTTGCAGGCTTCGCCGCAGCTCGAGCAGCGAGTTCAGGTTCTCCTGGGCTGCTTCGATGTCCGCGTTGAGTTTCGCGATGTCGAGCAGTACCTTGAGATGCGCCGGCGCCACGACATTGCCGAGGGCGAGCGAGGGATCGTATGGAATCGAGGTCGGCACTTCGGCGCTCCTTGAATGCGTGTGCACTGCGATGCGGTTTCGTCAGCATCAACGAGCCGTGACGAATCTCACTGACCGATTGGTGATCCTTTTTTGACTGCGCCAAAGGCGCAGCGCCAACTCAGCCGGGCACACGTGCCAGCTCGGTCGGATGCCGATGCGGGTGTCAGTCGCGCAGGATGCGAACGTCGATGCGCTGCAGCCAGCGCACGTGCCGCGGGCCGAGCCGGCGGTCTTGCGGCGAGGCCTTCGCGATCAGATCGTGCAGCCGGCCTCGGGGCCGGTGTGATCGGGTGGCACCGGATCCGGAATGCGCCAGCCGTAGCGCACCGCGGTCAGCTCGGCGAGGATCGCCACCGCGATCTCCGGCGGCGTGCGCGCGCCGTTCTTCAGGCCGACCGGACCGTGCAGCCGATCGAGCTGCGCGTCGGTGACGTCGAAGTGCTCCTTGAGCCGCTCGCGACGCTTGGCCTGGTTGCCGCGCGAGCCGATCGCGCCGACATAGAACGCGCTCGAGCCCAGCGCCTCGAGCAAGGCCAGGTCGTCGAGCTTGGGATCGTGGGTCAGTGCGATCACCGCGGTGTGGCCGTCGATGCGCAGCTCACGCAGGAGATCGTCCGGCATGCCGCGCAGCAGGCGCGTGCCGGGCACGTTCCAGCCTTCGGCGTATTCCTCGCGCGGGTCGCAGACCAGCACCTCGTAGTCGAGCGCGCGCGCCATCTCGGCGAGGTATTGCGTCAGCTGGCCGGCGCCGATCAGCGCCAGCCGCCAGCTCGGGCCGTGCGTCGTGACCAGCTGCTGGTCGTCCACGCGCAGCGCGTCGCCGGCCTCGGCCGCGGCCAGCGTCACCGCGCCGCTTTCCAGCGCCAGCGTGCGCTGCACGCGCTGGCCGGCATCGAGCCGCTCGAGCAGCGGCTCGACCTGCGAGTGATCGCGCAGCGGCTCGAGCACCAGCTCGAGCGTGCCGCCGCAAGGCAGTCCGAAGCGCGTCGCTTCCTCGGCCGAGACGCCGTAGCGCACCCGTTCGGGGCGTTCGAGCGCCAGCGAGCCTTCGCGGATGCGCGCGATCAGGTCGTCTTCGATGCAGCCGCCGGAGACCGAGCCGGCGACGCGGCCGTCGTCGCGCACCGCGACCAGCGAGCCGATCGGCCGCGGCGCCGATCCCCAGGTGCGCGTGATCGTGCCGAGCACGACGCGATTGCCCTCGGCGCGCCATTGGGCGGCGCTGCGCAAGACGTTGAGATCGACGTTGTCCATCAGGGGCAGGGGATTGATGCGATGCAATTGATGCGACGCACAACGGCGCCGCAAACCGTGAGCATGCACGCTAGCGCCAAGCCCTGTCTGCGCGAAGCGGATTTCCCCCTTGCCGGCGTTGGTCGCTGTACCAGGATGGAACAGTCTGTCGCCGAGCTGGCTAAGGGTTTCTGGCGACGGGTCAAACGCGGTCCGAACTCCTACGATCGTCGGGCAGTCAGTGGCAAAGTCAGTGGCAAAACGACCAACGATCAGGAGACAAGTGACATGGGCATTCCGATCACATTGAAGGTCAATGGCAAGGCGGTCGAACGCGAAGTCGAACCGCAGACATTGCTGGTCGATTTCCTGCGCGAGACCTTGCGCCTGACCGGCACCCACGTGGGCTGCGACACCTCGCAATGCGGCGCCTGCACCGTCCACCTCGACGGCCGCGCGGTCAAGAGCTGCAGCATGCTGGCGGTCCAGGCCGCCGGTGCGCAGGTCACCACGATCGAAGGTCTCGCTGCGGCCGACGGCACGCTGCATCCGATGCAGGCGGCCTTTCGCAAGTGCCACGGACTGCAGTGCGGCTTCTGTACGCCGGGCATGGTGATGAGCGCGGTCGATCTCGTGCAACACCACGACTGCAGCAGCGATGCGCGCATCCGCGAGCACCTCGAGGGCAACCTGTGCCGCTGCACGGGTTACCAGAACATCGTCGCGGCCGTGCGCGAAGGCGCCACCGCGATGGGCCGCTGACCGGAGGCCACCATGAATGCACCTCAAGGTTTCATCGGCCAGCGCGTCGAGCGCAAGGAAGACGCGCGCTTCCTGACCGGCCGCGGCCAGTACACCGACGACATCACGCTGCAGCACCAGAGCTACGGCGTGTTCCTGCGTTCGCCCTATGCGCATGCGCGCATCAAGAGCGTCGACGCCGCCGCCGCCGAGAAGGCGCCGGGCGTGCTGGGCGTGTTCACCGGCGCGCATTTCCGCGAGGTGGGCGGCCTGCCGTGCGGCTGGCTGATCACGAGCGTGGACGGCACGCCGATGAAGGAGCCCAAGCACCCGGTGCTGGCCGACGGCAAGGCGCGCTATGTCGGCGATCCGGTCGCGCTGATCGTCGCCGAGACCGTCGAGCAGGCGCGTGCCGCCGCGGCGCTGGTCGAGGTCGACTACGAAGACCTGACGCCGGTGGTCGACACGGCCGCCGCCAAGGGCGCGGGCAGCTCGGTGCACGACGAGGCGCCTGACAACGTCTGCTACACCTGGGCGATCGGCGACCAGGCCGGGGTCGACGCGAGCTTCAAGGGCGCCGCGCATGTCACGCGACTCGACTTCCGCAACAACCGGCTGATCCCCAACGCGATCGAGCCGCGCGCGGCCAACGCGAGCTACAGCGCGCACGACGAGAGCTACACGCTCTATGTGTCGAACCAGAACCCGCACGTCGAGCGGCTGCTGATGTGCGCCTTCGTGCTCGGCATTCCCGAGCACAAGATGCGCGTCGTCGCGCCCGATGTCGGCGGCGGCTTCGGCTCGAAGATCTTCCTCTACAACGAGGAGACCGCGCTGGTCTGGGCCAGCAAGCGCGTGGGTCGCCCGATCAAGTGGACCGCCGATCGCAGCGAGGCCTTCCTGTCCGACGCGCATGGCCGCGACCACGTCACCACCGCCGAGCTCGCGTGCGACGCGCAGGGCAAGTTCCTCGCGATGCGCGTGCACACGACGGCCAACCTGGGTGCCTATCTCTCGACCTTCGCGTCGAGCGTGCCGACCATCCTCTACGCGACCCTGCTCGCGGGCCAGTACGCGACGCCGAAGATCTTCTGCCAGGTCACCGGCGTGTTCACCAACACCGCACCGGTCGATGCCTACCGCGGCGCGGGCCGGCCCGAGGCGACCTATGTCGTCGAGCGCCTGGTCGAGACCGCAGCGCGCGAGCTGAGGATCGAGCCGGCCGAGATCCGCCGCCGCAACTTCATCCGCGAGTTCCCGTACGCCACGCCGGTCGGCCTGACCTACGACACCGGCGACTACGAAGCCACGCTGGCGCGCGCGCTCGAGCTGTCCGATGCCAAGGGCTTCCCGGCGCGTCGCGCCGCGAGTGAAGCCAAGGGCCTGAAGCGCGGCCTCGGCATGAGCTGCTACATCGAGGCCTGCGGCCTCGCGCCGAGCAACATCGCCGGCGCGCTCGGTGCGCGCGCGGGCCTGTTCGAGGCCGGCGAGGTGCGCGTGCATCCGACCGGCAAGGTGACGGTCTTCACCGGCAGCCACAGCCACGGCCAGGGCCACGAGACCACCTTCGCGCAAGTGGTGGCCGACAAGCTCGGCATCCCGCTCGACGACGTGAGCATCGAGCACGGCGACACCGGCAAGGTGCTGTTCGGCATGGGCACCTACGGTTCGCGCTCGCTGTCGGTCGGCGGCACCGCGATGGTCAAGGCGATCGACAAGATCATCGCCAAGGGCAAGAAGATCGCGGCCCATCTGCTCGAGGCGGCCGACACCGACATGGAGTTCACCAACGGCGAGTTCCGCGTCGCCGGCACCGACAAGAAGGTGCCGTTCGCGTCGGTGGCGCTCACGGCCTACGTGCCGCACAACTACCCGCTCGACAAGCTCGAGCCCGGCCTCAACGAGAACGCCTTCTACGACCCGACCAACTTCACCTATCCCTCGGGCAGCTACCTGTGCGAGGTCGAGGTCGATCCGGCCACCGGCGTCGTGCGCATCGAGCGTTTCACCGCGGTCGACGACTTCGGCAACGTCGTCAATCCGATGATCGTCGAGGGCCAGGTGCACGGCGGGCTCGCGCAAGGCATCGGCCAGGCCATGCTCGAGCACGGCCAGTACGACACGGCTTCCGGCCAGCTGCTCACCGGCAGCTACATGGACTACGCGATGCCGCGCGCCGACGACTTGCCGACCTTCACCGTCGAGACCGCCAAGGGCACGCCTTGCACCCACAACCCGCTGGGCGTGAAGGGCTGCGGCGAGGCCGGCGCGATCGGCTCGCCGCCGGCGGTGATCAACGCGATCTGCGATGCGCTGGGCATCAAGGATCTGGCCATGCCCGCCACGCCGCACACGGTGTGGAAGGCGATCCAGGCGCAACGCTGAACACGGGGAGACGACGATGCAAACATTTGCCTACCACCGTCCCGCCTCGGTCACCGCCGCGCTGCAAGCGGCAGCGTCGGGCGACGCCAAGCTCGTTGCCGGCGGCCAGTCGCTGCTCGGCGCGATGAAACTCGGGCTTGCGGCGCCCGAGGCGCTCGTGGACCTCGGCGCGATCGCCGAACTGCGCGGCATCCAGGTTGCCGGCGACACGGTCGTGATCGGCGCGACGGCCACGCATGCCAGCGTCGCCGCGTCGAAGGACGTCGCCGCGGCGATCCCGGCACTGGCCGAGCTCGCCGGCAACATCGGCGATCGCCAGGTGCGCAACCGCGGCACGATCGGCGGCAGCCTGGCCAACAACGATCCGGCCGCCTGCTATCCGGCCGCGGCGCTGGGTCTGGGCGCCACGATCCAGACCGACCGCCGCGCGATCGCCGCCGACGACTTCTTCAAGGGCCTCTACGAGACCGCGCTTCAGCCGGGCGAGGTGATCACGCGCGTGAGCTTCCCCAAACCTAAGCGCGCGGCCTGGGTCAAGTTCAAGCAACCGGCTTCGCGCTTTTCGATCGTCGGCGTGTTCGTGAGCCAGGGCCCGCAGGGCGTGCGCGTCGCGGTGACCGGCGCGGGGCCGTGCGTGTTCCGCGTCAAGGCATTGGAAGAGCGGCTCGCCAAGGACTGGAGCGCGGCGGCCTGCCAGGGCGTCACGATCGATCCCAGCGGCCTCAACAGCGACCTGCACGGCTCGGCCGAGTACCGCGCGGCGTTGATCCCGGTGCTCGCCGCGCGCGCGGTCGCGGCCAGTTGATCGCAGCGTCGATGGCCGACCTTCCCGCCGGCGTCGACGCCACCGAGCAGCTGCTGCTGGCGCAGGACTACGTGGCCGAGCGCGAGCTCGCCACGGCAGCCTTCCTGGCGCTTCGGCTGCAGCGCCCGCTGCTGCTCGAGGGCGAGCCGGGCACCGGCAAGACCGAGATTGCCAAGGCCCTGGCCGCGGCGCTCGGTCGACCGCTCATCCGGCTGCAATGCCACGAGGGGCTCGACCTCGCCGGCGCCGCCTACGAGTGGAACTACGCGCGCCAGATGATCGCGATCCGCCTCGCCGAAGCGGCGCGCGTCGACGGCGCCGCGCTCGATGCCGACGCGCTCGCGGCCGAGCTGTTCTCGCGCCGCTACCTGATCGAGCGCGCGCTGCTGCAGGCGATCGATCCTGCGCAGCCCGTGCCACCGGTGCTGCTGATCGACGAGATCGACCGTGCCGACGAGCCCTTCGAGGCCTATCTGCTCGAGCTGCTGTCGGACTTCCAGATCACCGTGCCCGAGCTCGGCACGGTGAAGGCCGCCTCGCCGCCGATCGTCGTGCTGACCAGCAACCGCACGCGCGAGCTGCACGACGCGGTCAAGCGCCGCTGCCTCTACCACTGGGTCGGGTTTCCGGATGCGAAGCGCGAGCTCGAGATCCTGCGTCGCCGTGCGCCGGGCGCGAGCGAGGCGCTGTCGCGCGAGATCGTGGCGTTCGTGCAGCGGCTGCGCGGGCTCGATCTCTACAAGCGTCCCGGCGTCGCCGAGACCATCGAGTGGAGCCGCGCGCTGCTCGAACTCGACGCGCTGGTGCTCGACCCCGAGGTCGTCAACCAGACGCTGGGCGTGCTGCTGAAGTACCAGGACGACATCGCGCGCGTGCAGGGCAGCGAGGCGGCGCGCCTGCTGGCCGAAGTGCGCGAGGCCGTGCGCGCGGGCTGAGATTGCGATGCGCGTCCACGCCGATCCCGCCGGCCGGCTGGCCGAGAACGTCGTGCACTTCGCGCGCGTGCTGCGCGCGAGTGGCTTGCGCAACATCGGCAGCGATCGCATCGCGCTGGCGCTGCAGGCCTTGCCGCTGGCCGGGCTCGAGAGCCGTCGCGACCTGCATGCCACGCTCGCCGCCTGCCTGCTGACCAGCGGCGACCAGCGCCTGCTGTTCGACCAGGCCTTCCACCTCTTCTGGCGCGACCCCGACCTGATGGGCCGCGCGATGGCGATGCTGCTGCCGCGCGTGCAGGGCCGTGCCGGCGCGCCGCCCCCGCCGGAGAACCGGCGCCTCGCCGGTGCGCTGTTCCCGCCGCGCCAGCGCGAGACGCCGCTGCCGCCCATCGAGCAGGAGCCGGTCGAGCTCGACGTCGCGCTCGCCTGGAGCGAGCGCGAGCAGCTGCGCCGGCGCGACTTCGAGACCATGACCAGCGACGAGTGGCAGGCCGCGCGCCGCCTCGTCGCCGAGCTGCCGCTCGCGGCCGAAGCGCTGCCCACGCGCCGCCAGCGCAGCGCCACGCGCCCCGGCCGCCCCGACTGGCATGCGACGCTGCGACAGGCCGCGCGCAGCGGCGATCTCGCGCACCTGCGCTGGCGCCGTCCGCGCACGCGGCCCGCGCCCCTGGTCGTGCTGCTCGACATCTCCGGCTCGATGAGCCGCTACGCGCGCATGCTGCTGCACTTCGTGCATGCGCTGGCCAATCGCGGCCGCGGCGTGCGCCAGCGCATCGCCTGCTTCACGCTGGGCACGCGGCTCACGCCGATCACGACGCTGCTGCGCGAGCGCGATCCCGATGCCGCGATCGCCGCCGTCAGCGCGCGCGTGGCCGACTGGTCCGGCGGCACGCGGCTGCGCGACGGCCTGCATGCCTTCCATCGCGACTGGGCGCGCCGCGTGCTGCCCGGCAACGCGACGGTGCTGCTGGTCACCGACGGCCTCGAGCATGGCGAACCCGAAGGCCTCGCGCACGAGACCGCGCTGCTGCAGCGGCGCTGCCGGCGCCTGGTCTGGCTCAACCCGCTGCTGCGCTTCGACGGCTTCGAGCCGCGCGCAGCGGGCATTCGCGCGATGCTGCCGCACGTCGACGAGTTCCGGCCCGCCCACCATCTCGACAGCCTCGCCGACCTCGCCCAGGCGCTTGCCGCGCCGGGCGCGAGGCCTTCATCCGATCACGACCCCCGACGCTTCATCGGAAAGTAGACCGCCATGGAAATGACCAGCCAGCAGGAACTGCCCGTCTCGCAGCAACAAGCCTGGGACGCCCTCAACGACACCGAGGTCCTGAAGGCCTGCATCCCCGGCTGCGAGTCGATCACGCCGGCCGGCGACAACGCCTACGAGGTCCAGATCACCGCGGCCGTCGGCCCGGTGAAGGCCAAGTTCAAGGGCCGGCTGCAACTGGCCGACATCGAGCCGCCGCGCAGCTACACGCTGCAGTTCGACGGGCAAGGCGGCGCGGCCGGCTTCGGCAAGGGCTCGGCGCAGGTGCGGCTCGAACCGAGCGGCGCGAACGCCTGCGTGCTGCATTACAGCGCCAACGCGACGGTCGGCGGCAAGCTGGCGCAGATCGGCTCGCGCCTGGTCGACATGGCGGCGCAGAAGATGGCCGGCGAGTTCTTCGGCAACTTCGATGCGCAGCTGCGCGAGCGCTATCCGAACGCGGCCACGCCCGAAGCGCCCGCGCCGCCGGCCATGAAGCCCGGCCTGTGGGCGCGCTTCATGGCGTGGTGGCGTGGTCTGACGGCGTGAGCTCGCCGTCCTTCGCGCCGCGCTTGGGCACGCGATAACTCCACCACGGCAGCGCGCGCGTCAGCGACAGCACCTTGCCCGGCTGGTTGCCGGCATAGCCCGGCAGCGTCGCCAGCGCCTGCGACCAGGCCGGCGACGCCAGCAGCGCGATCAGGCGCTGCACGGCCGGCAGCTGCAGCGCGTCCTTCAGCACCACGAGGTAATAGCGCTCGCGTGCCAGCGGCACGAAGTCCAGCCCGGCGGTGCGCGCCGCGGCCTCGAGGCCGAACGCGACATCGGCCGCGCCGCTGGCGACCGCCTGCGCGGCCGCGACGTGCGAGGGCTCGATCAACGTGTGCGCGAGCGGCAGCTCTAGGCCGGCGTCTTGCGCCAGTTCGTCGAGCAGCACGCGCGTGCCGGTGCCGGGCAGGCGCCCGACGCTGCGCACGCCGGCGCGCCCGATGTCGGCCACGCCCGAGAGCCCGAGCGGATTGCCGCGCGCGACCATCAGCCCCTGCGTGCGCTCGGCAAAGCCGATCAGCTTGTGCACGCCCGGCTTCAGGCGCGGGCGATAGGCGCGCGCGCTGGCCGAGCCGCGCGGCGCATCGGCGCGCACATGAAAGCCCGCCAGCTGGCACTGCCCGGCCTCGAGCGCGGCCAGCGCGTCGAGGCTTCCGGCGAAGCTCAGGTCGAGGTGCAGCTGGCTTTGCTGGGCCAGGTCTCGCACCAGCGGCAGCGCCTGATCGTGACTGGCGCACACCGACAGCACGTCGACGCGATCGTCGAAGGCGTCGGCGAACACCCGCTCGAGCTCCATGCGCAGCGCCTCGATCTGCGGCGCCAGGCGCGCCTGCGCGCGACGCTCGGCCCACAGGAGCTTCTCGCCGAAGGGCGTCAGCGAGGCGCGCTGGCCCTTGGCCCAGACCACCAGCTCCTGGCCGAGCTCGGTTTCCCAGCGGCGCAGCTCGCCCCAGACATGGCGGTACGAGAAGCCCAGCCGATGGGCCGCGGCCGAGACCGATCCGCCGTGATGCAGCGCATCGAGCAGCGCGAACAGCGGATGGTGGACCGCGGCCGTGCTGCGCTCGGGCGCCAGCGCGTAGGTGAGTTCAATCCTATGCATCGATCTTCATATCGTCAGCGCCTGCGCTGGTCCGTAGCATGCGCGGCGAATGCAGTGTGCCGCAGCGCCGCCGCTGTCCGAGACCGTCGTTGGAATTCCGTTGAACGCCTTTTACGAAAGCGCTGCCACCGCCGCCCAGCTGATCCTGAACGCTGATGCCAAGCTGGGGCAGATCGTCGGCCTCTCGCTCGCCGTGAGCGGGGCTGCCTGCGCGATCGCCGCGGGCTTCGGGCTTTTGCTCGGCGCGCTGCTGGCGGTGACGCAGTTTCCCGGCCGGCGCGGCGTGCTGGTGGTCCTGAACACCTCGCTGGCGCTGCCCTCGGTCGTCGTCGGCCTCGTGGTCTATCTGTTGCTGTCGCGCTCCGGACCGCTGGGCGAATACGGCCTGCTGTTCACACCCGGCGCGATGGTCATCGCGCAAACCGTGCTGGTGCTGCCGATCCTGGTCGCGCTGACGCGCCAGGCGCTGCAAGGCGCCTGGGAGCAGCAGGGCGAGCAGCTGCGCTCGCTCGGCGCGAGCCGTTTCGTCGCCGGCCTGCTGCTGCTGTGGGACGAGCGGCTGGCGCTGCTGACGGTGCTGCTGGCCGGCTTCGGCCGCGCGATCTCGGAGGTCGGCGCGGTGATGATCGTCGGCGGCAACATCGACGGCCACACGCGCGTGATGACGACCTCGATCGCGCTGGAGACCAGCAAGGGCGACCTGCCGCTCGCGCTGGCGCTGGGCATCGTGCTGCTCGCGGTGGTGCTCGGGCTCAATGCGCTGATCGCGCTGGTGCGCGGCTGGGCCGCGCGCGTGCATGCGCCGCTGGCGGGGCCGGCGCATGACTGAGGCCGCCGTGATCGAACTGGACGCCGTGCGCGGGATCTCGCAGCGCGCGGAGATCCGTCTCGAAGGCGTCGGCGTGCGATTCGGCGCGATCGAGGCCTTGAAGCACATCGACCTCGAGATCCGCGCCGGCGAGCGCGTCGCCTTCGTCGGTGCCAACGGCTCGGGCAAGAGCACGCTGCTGCGTGTGCTGCACGGGCTGCAGGCGCCGAGCGCCGGGCGCATCGAGCGCAGCGGCGATCTGCGCCAGGCGATGGTGTTCCAGCGCCCCGCGATGCTGCGGCTGTCGGTCGCGGCCAATGTCGCACTGGGCCTGTGGCTGGCCGGGGTCGCGCGCAAGGAGCGGCGCGAGCGCGTCACCGAGGCGCTGGTGCGCGTGGGCCTCGCACACGAGGCCAAGCGGCCGGCGCGTGCCTTGTCGGGCGGCCAGCAACAGCGGCTGGCACTCGCGCGTGCCTGGGCGCTGCGGCCGCAACAGCTGCTACTCGACGAGCCGACCGCCAGCCTCGATCCGAGCGCCAAGCGCGAGGTCGAGGCGCTGATCGGCCAGTTCGCGAAACAGGGCCTGACGGTGCTGTTCAGCTCGCACAACCTCGGCCAGGTCAAGCGCCTGGCCACGCGCGTGATCTATCTCGAGCACGGCCGCGTGCTGGCCGATCGCAGCGTGCACGAATTCTTCGAGGCCGAGGGCGCGCACTTGCCGCTCGAGGCGCGGCAATTCCTCAAGGGAGAGCTTCCATGGTGACCCGTCGTCAACTCCATCGCGTGATGTTTCGACTGACTGCGGCGGGCGTCGTCGCGCTCGGCCTCGCGTCTTCGTTCGCGCAGGCGCAAGACAAGAGCATCGTCGTCGCGTCGACCACTTCCACCGAGCAATCGGGCCTGTTCGCGCATTTGCTGCCGGCCTTCAAGCAGGCCACCGGCATCGAGGCCAAGGTGGTCGCGGTGGGCACCGGCCAGGCGCTCGACATGGGCCGCCGCGGCGATGCCGACGTGCTGTTCGTGCACGACCAGGTGGCCGAGGAGAAGTTCGTCGCCGAGGGCTTCGGGCTCAAGCGCTCGCCGGTGATGTACAACGACTTCGTGCTGGTCGGCCCCAAGGCCGATCCGGCGGCCACCGCGGGCAAGGACATCGTCGCCGCGCTCGGCAAGCTGGCCGCGGCCAATGCCGGCTTCGTCTCGCGCGGCGACAAGAGCGGCACGCACGCCGCCGAGCTGCGCTACTGGAAGGCCGCCGGCATCGACGCGCCGGCGCAGAAGTTCGCCAACTACAAGGAATGCGGCTGCGGCATGGGCCCGGCGCTGAACATCGCCGCGTCGAGCAATGCCTACGCGCTGAGCGATCGCGGCACCTGGCTGTCGTTCAAGAACCGCGCCGATCTCGCCATCCTGGTCGAGGGCGACACCAAGCTGTTCAACCAGTACGGCGTGATCGTCGTGAACCCCGCCAAGCATCCGCACGTCAAGCAGCAGCTCGCGCAGGCCTTCGCCGACTGGCTGGTCTCGCCGGCCGGCCAGCAGAGCATCGCGGCCTACAAGATCGGCGGCGAGCAGCTGTTCTTCCCGAACGCGGCGAGCGCCAAGTGAGGCGGCGCGCTCTCGCGACTTGACCGCTCCCTTGCGATCAGCGCGACGAACGCAGAGGCCTCAGCTCGACGCCGCCAGGCCCAGTGGCCGGCTCGATCCGTAGACCGTGCTGCCGTCGCCGTCCAGCCGCGCCGGCACCGCGCGGCAACGGCCGAGTCGCTTGGCCTCGTAGAGCGCGAGATCGGCGCGATGTTGCGCCGACTCGAGCGACTCCCCTGCCTCGACCTGCACCACGCCGAAGCTCAGGCTCAGCGCGAACGAGTCGCCGGTCTGCACCGCGGCGTCGACCGCCTGCGAGATGCGCTCGGCGATCGTCAGCGCATCGTCGACCGAGGCGCCGGGCAGCAGCAGCATGAATTCGTCGCCGCCGATGCGCCCGAGCACGTCGCGCGTGCGCAGCGAGTCGCGCGCGCAACGCGCCACGCGGCGCAGCGCCTCGTCGCCGACCGCGTGGCCGTGGTTGTCGTTGATCGCCTTGAAGTGGTCGATGTCGAGCAGCATCACCACCGCGCGCGCGTTGCGCACCGAGGTCAGCGCCGCGCCGGCCAGCTCCTCGAAGTGGCGGCGGTTGGGCACTTGCGTGAGCATGTCGATGTCGGCCAGCACGCGCAGCTGGCGCTGCGTCTCGCGCAGGTCGCCCTCGGTGCGCTCGTGCGTCAGCACCTGGAACAGGTAGACCGTGAACAGCATGCCGATCATCATCGGCATCAACACCAGCGGCGACATCAGCATGATCGGCGTCAGGTTCTCCTGGCCGAGTTGCCAGCCGATCCAGCCCATGCGTGCAGTCGGCACGGCGGCTTGCAGCAGCATGACCACGGCCATCGTCTTGAGTGCGGCGCTGCCGCGGCGTTCGGGCAGGTGCCAGACGAACCAGGCGGCATGCAGGAACAGCGTGCTCATCGCGATGCTGAAAGCGATCGCGCGCCATTCGCCGCTGGCGTGGCTGGCGAAGGTCGCGAGCCAGCCGGCGAAGCACAGGCCGAACAGCATGGCATCGCCCCCCTGCGAGCCCGGCAGGCGACCGCGCGAGTAGAAGCGGCGCAGGCCGGCGAGGATCAGTGTCGGCCAGGCCAGCAGCATCAGGTTGCCGGGCACCGCGGCCTCGGGCCATTGCGGGCGCAGCAGCTGCAGCCCGCCGCCGGCCGCGGCCAGCCACATCGCGCCGACCCACCAGCCGTAGCCGCGATAGGTGCGGTGGCTCAGCCCGAAGAAGCTCACGATCGCCGCGGCCGACGCCATCACGAGCGTCGACAGCACGAGCATGGTCGGCACGTGCAGCTGGTCGATGAGGGTCGCGGACATCAGGGCATTCTCAGGAGGCCCCAGTCTCACGCCTTCCCCCCAAAGGTGGGTGACGGGTCGTCACGACACGTGACAGGCGTGCCGTAGTACCGCTTTGGCTACCATCGCGGCCGTTTCTTATTTCCCGCTCAGGAGAACCCTTATGGCAATGGACGTGGTCGACTTCGAGATCAAGGGCTCGGAGATGCAATTCGTCGAGGTCGAGCTCGATCCGGGCGAGGCCGCGATCGGCGAGGCCGGCAGCATGATGTTCATGGACGCCGGCATCGACATGGACACCGTGTTCGGCGACGGCTCGGCCAACCAGGGCGGCTTCTTCGGCAAGCTGCTGGGCGCGGGCAAGCGCCTGGTGACGGGCGAATCGCTGTTCACGACCGTCTACACCAACCAGGGGCCGGGCAAGAAGCGCATCGCGTTCGCCGCGCCGTACCCCGGCAAGATCCTGCCGATGGACCTCAAGCAGCTCGGGGGCACGTTGATCTGCCAGAAGGACGCGTTCCTGTGCGCCGCGCGCGGCGTGAGCCTGGGCATCGCCTTCCAGCAAAAGCTCTCGGTCGGCTTCTTCGGCGGCGAGGGCTTCATCATGCAAAAGCTCGACGGCGACGGCCTGGCCTTCGTGCATGCCGGCGGCACCGTGGTCAAGCGCGAGCTGCAGCCCGGCCAGACGCTGATGGTCGACACCGGCTGCGTGGTGGCCCTCACGCCCAACGTGAACTTCGAGATCCAGTACGTCGGCAAGGTCAAGACCGCGCTGTTCGGCGGCGAAGGCCTGTTCTTCGCCAAGCTGACCGGCCCGGGCACCGTGTGGCTGCAAAGCCTGCCGTTCTCGCGCCTGGCCAGCCGCGTGTTCGCGGCCGCGCCGCAGCGCGGCGGCTCGCGCGAAGAAGGTTCGGTGCTCGGCGGCTTCGGCGCCGGCGGGCTGCTGGGCTCGGTGCTGGGCGGCGACGACGAGTAAGCCGCTCGCGCGCGCTCAGACCTCGACGATGAAGTCGGGGTCGAAGCGCGCGTTCTCGAGCACGCCGTCCTTCACGTAGCCGCGCGGGTTGCAGACCACGCGCGTGCCGGCGATGCGGTAGTCGAAGCTGTCGTGCGTGTGGCCGTGGATCCAGGCCTGCACGCGCGGCGCGCCGAGCAGGTGCTCGGCGTCGGAGACGAAGCAGGCGTTGATCGGCGAGCCCTCGAAGCGCGCGGCGATGCTTTGCCGCGAAGGCGCGTGGTGGGTGATCACGACGGTCGGGCCGTCGTGGTCTTCATCGAGCTGGCTCGCCAGCCATGCGGCATGGCGCGCGAAGCGGGCGGCGCAGGCGTCGGGCGTGAACGGCGCGTCGCTCGCGTCGTCGAGGCGGATGCGGCTGAAGTCGCGCATGTAGCTCATCGCCGCGGCGGCGGCCATCGCGCGGCCCGAGTCGCCGAACAGCTGGAAGTCGGTCCACAGCGTGCTGCCGAGGAAGCGCACGCCGTCGATCAGAACCGCGTCGTCGTGCAGCAGATGCACGTGGCTGCCTTCGCACAGCGAGCGCAGCTCGGCGATCGTGGCGCCCAGGCTCGAGCCGTAGAACTCGTGGTTGCCGGGCACGTAGAGCACCGGCTTGTCGAAGCCCAGCGCCCATTCGACGGCCTGCTTGGGCCGCGCGATGTCGCCGGCCAGGATCACGAGGTCGGCGTCGTTGCGCGGCCGCTCGAAACCGGCGACGCCGATGTGCAGGTCCGACAGGACGTTGAGCTTCACTGCGCCGCGGCGGCGAAGAAGCTGCGGGCTTCGGCCAGCGCTTGCGCGTCGGCCTCGATCGCGCCGGGCGGGCCGCCCTTGCCCCACAGCGCGCCCATGTAGCGCATGCCGAGGAACTCGGCGCACAGCTTGTAGCTGTCGAACATCGGCTGCGATTTCTCGCGCGAGCCGCTGGTGGTGACGACCCACAGCCGCTTCTCGGCCATGCGCGCCTTGAAGTCGAGATCGGGCACGCGCATCCACGCGCTCCAGTGATCGAGGTAGAGCTTCAGCGGCGCGGGCACCGAGTACCAGTAGACCGGCGAGACGAACACCAGGTCGGTGGCGGCCAGCGTGGCCTGCAGCAGCGCGAGGCCTTCGCCTTCCTGCGGCATCGGATAGCTGCCGCGGCCGTGGCGATGGTCGACGAAGGCCGGCAGCGCGTGATCGGGCAGGCGCGCCCAGGCCTGCGTGGTGCCGGCCGGCAGCGCTTGCGCGGCCAGGCGCGCGAGCTGCTCGGTGTTGCCGAGGATGCCGGGTTCGCGGGTGCTGGCGTTGAGGAAGAGGAAGCTCATCAGATCGCCTGCGTGCGCGTCTTCAGCCACGCCAGCGCATCGCCTTCGACCAGCGGCGCGAGCCGCTCGAGCACCGTCGCGTGATAGGCATTGAGCCACTCACGCTCGTCGTCGCGCAGCAGCGAGGAATCGATGCAGCGCGTGTCGATCGGGCACAGCGTGAGCGTCTCGAACTCGAGGAACTCGCCGAAGCCCGCCTCGCCGGCCGGCACGTTGAGCACCAGGTTCTCGATGCGCACGCCCCACTGGTTGGGCCGATACAAGCCCGGCTCGACCGAGGTGATCATGCCCGGCTGCATCGCCATCTCCGGCGTCACGACCGACTTGCTGATCGTCTGCGGGCCCTCGTGCACGTTGAGGAAATAGCCCACGCCGTGGCCGGTGCCGTGGCCGAACTCGAGCCGCTCGGCCCACAGCGGCGCGCGCGCCAGCGCATCGAGCATCGGGCCGGGCGTGCCGAGCGGAAAGCGTGCGCGCGACAGCGCGATCGTGCCCTTGAGCACCAGCGTGTAGTCGCGCTTCATCGCCTCGCTCACGCTGCCGATCGGCCACACGCGCGTGATGTCGGTCGTGCCGCCCTGGTACTGCGCGCCGGAGTCGATCAGCAGCAGCGTGTTCGCCGCCACGCCGTTGGGCGTCGAGATCACCGCATGCGATTCGGGCGTCGCGCGGTAGTGCGGCATCGCGCCGTTGCCGGCGAAGCCCGCGATCGTGTTGAAGCTCAGCGAGACGAAGCCCGGCTCCTTGCGTCGCTCGGCCGACAGCCGCTCGTCGATCGTCAGCTCGGTGATCGCCTCGCGGCCCAGCGCCTGCTCGAACCAGGCGTAGAAGCGGCACATCGCGGCGCCGTCGCGCGCCATCGCCTCGCGCACGAACTGCGCTTCGGCAGCCGTCTTGCGGCTCTTGGCCAGCGTCGAAGGATTGATCGCCTCGACCACGCGCACCGACGGCGGTACCGCCTCGCGCAGCCCCAGCGTCACGCGCTTGGGATCGAGCAGCAGCACCGAGCTCGCGGGCAAGGCCGAAAGCGATGCACGCGCCTGCGCATAGTCGGCCACGCGAACGCCGTCGGCCGCGAGCCGCGCGGCCAGCGCCGCGTCGATCTTGCCGGCGCCGACGAACAGCGTCGCGTCGTTCGCGCCGATCAGCGCATGCGCCAGGAACACCGGGTTGTAGTTCACGTCGGCGCCGCGCAGGTTGAAGATCCACGCGAGATCGTCGACCGTCGAGACGAGGTGATGGGTCGCGCCGCGCGCGGCCATCGCGGCGCGCAGCTGCGCGAGCTTGTCGGCGCGCGACACCGCGGCATGCGGCGCCGCGTGCTCGTAGATCGCCGCGCCGGGCAGGGCGGGGCGCTCGGACCAGGCGGGCGCGAGCAGGTCGGCATCGGTGCGCAGCTTGACGCCCGCCGCCTCCAGCACCGCGCGCAGTGCGGCCGCTTGCGCGAGGCCGATCACCGCTGCATCGACCGCGACCGTCTCACCGCGCGGCACTTCGCGCGCGAGCCAGTCGAGGTGGTCGGTGCTCGCGCCGGTGGCGATCTTCACCAGCTCGATGCCGCTGCCGGCCAGCTCGGCTTCGGCCTGCACCCAGTAGCGGCTGTCGGCGAACAGCGCGGCGCGTTCGGTGGCGACGACCAGGGTGCCCATCGAGCCGGTGAAGCCCGAGAACCATTCGCGGCCCTGCCAATGGCCGGGCAGGTATTCCGACAGATGCGGATCGCTCGAAGGCACGAGCACGGCAGCGACGCCTTCGCGTTGCATCACGTCGCGCAGCGCGGCGACGCGGGCGCGGGCAGGGGAGGTGCGGGTATCCATCGCGGGATTCTAGGTTCCGGGCGGCTTGGGGCCCGGCGCGTCGGCCACGACGCGGGCATGGCGTTCGAAGCTGAAGTAGGCCCAGGCCCAATCCATCAGCACGACGAAGCGGTTGCGAAAGCCGATCAGGAAGTACAGGTGCACGAACAGCCAGAACAGCCAGGCCGGACGGCCGCTGAACTTGACGTTGCCCACGAGCGGCATGTCGACCGCCGCGACCGCGCTGTTGCGCCCGATGGTCGCGAGCGCGCCGTAGTCGATGTAGTGGAACGGCCGCGTCGGCTCGCCGCGGCGACGCCGCAGCAGGTTTTCTGCGGCCCAGCGGCCCATCTGCTTGGCGCCGGGGCTCACGCCGGGCACCGGCGTCGGCTCGCCCTTCTTGGGATAGCTCTTGGCCGACGCGAGATCGCCCACGACGTGGATGCTCGAGTGACCCGCGATCGACAAGTCGGGCTCGACCACCACCCGCCCGGCGCGATCGATCGCGCAGCCGGTGCGCTCGGCCAGCAGGCGGCCCAGCGGCGAGGCCGCGACGCCCGCGGCCCACACCACGGTGCGCGCGCCCAGGTGCTGGGTGCCCGAGCCGGCGTCGTAGTCGAGGCCGCTCGCGTCGATGTGGGTCACGCGCGCGCCCGTCAGCACCCGCACGCCGAGCTTTTCGAGCTGCTGCGCGGCGCGTGCCGACAAGTCCTCGGGCAGCGCGCCGAGCACGCGCGCAGCGCCCTCGACCAGCGTGATGTGCGTGGCGCGGGAATCGATGCGCTTGTATTCGCCGCGCAGCGTGTGGCGCGCGATCTCGGCCAGTGTGCCGGCCATCTCGACGCCGGTCGGCCCGCCGCCGACCACCGCGAAGCTCAGCCACGCGGCGCGCTCGGCAGGATCGTTCTCGCGCTCGGCGCGCTCGAAGGCCAGCAGCACGCGACGGCGCAGCTCGAAGGCATCGGCCAGCGTCTTGAGCCCCGGCGCATGCGGCGCCCAGTCGGCCTCGTGGCCGAAGTAGCTGTGCGTCGCGCCGGCCGCGACGATCAGTTCGTCGTAGGGCAGGCGCTCGCCGCTGTCGAGCACGACGGCGCGGTTCGCGACGTCGATGTCGATCACCTCGCCGAGCAGCACCGTCAGCCGCCCGCGCGCGATCTGGCGGCGCAGGATGTGGCGGATCGGCGCGGCGATCGAGGGCGCCGACAGCCCGGCCGTCGCCACCTGGTAGAGCAGCGGCTGGAACAGATGGTGGTTGGTACGGTCGACGATGGTCACGTCGACGTTGGAATCTGCCAGCGAGCGCACGGCCTCGATGCCGCCGAACCCGCAACCGATGATCACGACCCGCGTCATTGCGCTCCTTCGATGCCGAGCAGTTTTCTTCTCACGAGATGGATGTGGCTGCGCAGCGCATACAGCTCGTCGGCGTGCGACAGCGGCACGTTGATGCGGCCCACGCGCGCGTCGAGCTCCTCGAGCGATTCGCGCAGCGTGCGCGCCTGCGCGGGCGTCGGGTCGCGCTCGAGCGCAGCCTCGATCTGCCGCAGCCGCCCGTACCAGCGAAACACCTTCGAGCGCACGCGCATCTCGTACAGCGGCGGCACGATGCGCGACAGCGGGATCAGCACCACGATGATCGAGGCCAGCACGACCCACATGCGGTCGACCAGGTTGGTGACCCAGAACGGCAGGTAGCGCTGCAGCCACGACGGCCCGCTCAGATAGAAGCGCTCGGCCTCCTTCGACAGCGCGAACTCCACGTTGCGCGGCGAGGGGAAATCGCCGCGCCGCTGGAACCAGCCGGCCTCGCCGTGGATCGTGCGCGCGGCCTGCACGAACAGCTGCTGCAGCGCCGGATGCGCGCTGTCGCGCGCGACCAGCATCGCGGTCGGCGCGACCAGGCGCACGTCGCGCGGCGGCAGGTCGCGCGCGAGGTCGATCACGCCGCGCGGCAGCACCACGGGCGCCAGCGCCGGCAGCCTGCGCGCATAGGCCTCCGACTGCACGAAATCGAGCAGCCGCACGCCGGGCGTTTGCAGCAGCATCTGCACCATCGGCGCCTCGGGCGCCGAGGTGAAGGCCACCGCGTCGAGACGGCCTTCGAGGAACTCGACCACCGCGGGCGTCTGGCCCAGGCGCAGCAGCGTGATCTCGTTGCGGTCGAGGCCGTTGAGGTCCATCAGCCGCAGCATCAGGTTGGTGACGCCGCTGCCGGGCGCGCCGATGTTGACCTTCCAGCCGGCGAGCTGCGCCAGTCGATCGAGCCGCGGCTTGCCGAACGAGCGCCTGGCGCTGTCTTCGCGATAGAAGAACCACACCGGCTCGTAGAACAGGCTGCCGAGCGTGACCAGGCCTTCGGGCGCAGGCTCGTCGGGCTGGCGCTGGCGGTCGGCGCCGCCTTGCACGAAGGCGAACTCGACGCCGCTGTCAGGGTCTTCAAGCAACTTCAGGTTGTCGGCCGAACCCTGCGTGCCGCGCAGCTCGACATGGATGCCATGCCGCGCCAGCTGCTCCTGGTAGCGCTTGCCGAACTCGGCATAGGCGCCTTGCTCGGCGCCGGTGGCCAGCACCACGTGCTTGGGCGGATTGGGCTTGACCAGCCAGTACGCCAGCGCAAGCGCCGCGATGCCCAGCAGGACGAAGGGCCCGCCGGTGGCGAGCAGCTCGCGCACCGACCAGCGCGAAGGCGCGGAGGCAGGCGAAGCTGCGGGCGGGGTCGGCTTGTCGGCGTCGTCGTCGGCCATGGGTCGGGGCATGGGCAATGAGTTCACCCGCATTGTGCGGGCGAGCGTGATCTGTGCCGCGTTTCAATCGCAACGCGCGGACCATGGCATGCGGTGGTCGCGGCCACAATCGCGCCACCCCATAGCAGCGCCCCACGGGGGCGAACGGTCGCTCCGTGTGTGAAGTTACGACGATGACCGCGCCCAAGCAGCCCCTGCCGGAGCAAGGCTTCGAGCAGGCGCTCCAACGCCTCGAGCCCGATGCGGGCTCCGCCACCACCATCGCGCGTGAAGGCGGCCTCGAGCTTCGCAGCCACTTTCAGCCCATCTTCAGCGTCTCGCACGGACGCGTCGTCGGCCACGAAGCGCTGCTTCGCGCGCGCGACGCGAACGGGCGCGCGATCTCGCCGCCCGAGTTCTTCTCCGGCCACGAGTTCAGCTCCCTGCTGTGGCGCGACCGCCTGGTGCGCACGATGCACACCGCCAACTGGGCGCGCATGGGCCATGGCCCGCAGTGGCTGTTCCTCAACATGCATCCGCACGTCTTCCTGCGCGCGCCGCAGTTGCTGGGCGACGCGTTCCAGCGCAACTTGTTCGAGCACTTCGGCGTGCGCGGCGAGCAGGTCGTGATCGAGGTGCTCGAGGACGCGGTGCGCGACGATGCCGACTTCGATGCCGCGGTCGAGCTGACGCGCTCGCGCGGCTGCCTGATCGCGCTCGACGACTTCGGTGCCGGCCACTCCAACTTCGACCGCGTCTGGCGCCTGAAGCCCGAGATCGTCAAGCTCGACCGCAGCCTGATCGAGCGCGCGTCGGCCGATGCCTCGGTGCGCCGCGTCGTCGTGCAGATGGTCTCGCTGCTGCACGAGTGCGGCGCGCTGGTGCTGATGGAAGGCGTCGAGACCGAGGCCGAGGCGCACGTCGCGCTCGAGGCCGATGCCGACCTGATCCAGGGCCGTCACTTCGCGCGGCCGATGCCGGCGCTGGTGTCGGCCGAGCATGGCCAGGAGGTGATCGACCACCTGTGGTCGGGCTTCGATCACCGCTGGCGCAACGAGCAGCGGCTGCAGCGCGAGTCGATCGCGCCGTTCCAGAATGCGATCGGCTATGCCGCGGCGCTGCTGGCCGCCGGCCATCCCTTCGAGGCCGCGGCGCGGCCCTTCCTCGACCTGCCCGGTGCCGAGGTCTGCTACCTGCTCGGGCCGCAGGGCCACCAGATCGGCGAGAACCAGTGGGCCGCCGGGCCGCTGGGCGACGGCGTGGCGCAGGCCCCGACCGTCTACGCGCCGTTTCGCGACACGCGCGGCGCGCGCTGGGCACGCCGGCCGTACTTTCGCGACGCGATCGCGAGCCCGGGCAAGGTGCACGTGACGCGGCCGTATCGCACGCTGCACGGCACGCACTTGTGCATCACGGTGTCGACCGCGTTCCATATGCCTGGCGCGGGCGGTGGCTCGCTGCATGTGGTGTGCGGCGATCTGTTGTGCCCCTGAGCGGCAACTGAGCGGCAACTGAGCGGCAACTGAGCGGCAACTGAGTGGATCGTTGTCAGCCTATTCGAGGGCTGGTGCTTGGGCCAGTCTGCGCGCGGCGGGCCGTCGTGGGCTTAACGTAGGCGGTCGGCTGCGCCGACTGCCCTGCGCTGCTCACTTCAGAGGGTGCGCCGCCGAACTCGCTACGCTCACTTCGTTCGCTGCACTCAAACACCTGCGGCGAGTCAGTTCACGAAGCGCGCTCACGCGCGCCACCCTCTGAACCGAGCCCAGGCCCGGCAAACCCGCCGAGCGCCTTGGGCCTCTTGCCCATGGGCGCCGTCGAGGCGTCTTCCTAGAGTGCGGCGCATGCCCACTGCATGCCGAACTCATGGAAGCACCGCTTGACTTCTTCGCTGCCTTCAACGGCGGCGACCCGCAGGCCGCGGCGAAGTTGGTCGAGGCGCTCTATCCGCTGCGCAGAAGTGAGGGCTTCGCCCGCGACCTGCTGCGCGCGATCGCCGCATGGCCCGAGCGTGTGCGAGTGCCGCGGCTGTGCGAGATCACGCTCGCGCTGATCAAGTTCAACAAGGAGTTCCCGCAGCTGTGGTCCTTGCTGAGCGCGCCGGGCAAGGAAACGCCGCCCGAGTTGGCTGCCGCCTGCCTGGCCGCGTTCTTGCGCGCGTGCCGGCTGAACGATGGGCTGCCGCAGGGCACGCTGATGAAGGACTTGACGCAGCGCGTCAGGAGCGGCCCGCTCGACCTGCGCGCGAGGCTGGTCCTGCCCGAATGGCTGCGACTCGCCGCCATCGTGCTGGACCACCCGCCGTCGGCCTTCGCCGACGAGGCGCACAAGGTGATGGCCGATTTCTACGGCGGCCCCAACGCGATCGCGATGGCGGCCTATCTGCGCTTCAAGCCCGACGACGACGCGAGTTCGGACTCTGACTCGCACGTGGGGCCGGACGGCTCGCGCAAGGCCCGCAGCAGCCCGGCCGCGCCGGTGATCTCGCTGCTGATCAGCCATGGCGTGACGGATCCCGAGGTGCTGGGCTGGATGACCGACGTCATCGGCCTGCGCGACATCGAGCTGGGCGGCAACGAAGAACGCGTGGAGAAGTTCGTCGCGCGCCTGATCGCACTCCACGCCAAGGGTATCCAGGGCATCGGCGCCTTGCTGCTGCGGCTGGTCGACGGCCCGATCGGATCGCACCTGTGCGATTGGCTCTGCGCGACCGATCGCGATTCGATCGAACGATTGCGCCTGTGCCTCGCGATCCCCGGCTTCACCCGCGCCTTCGTCGCTCGCACCCTCCTGTGGGCACGCGGCGTCGCACGTCTGGTCCTGCTGCTGAAGAACTTCGAGGGGCCGACGCTGTGGCCCGACGTGGCCCAGGCCATGCACGACAGCGGGATGCTGTTCTCGCTTCGATGGTGGTGGCTGGTCGTGCGCCGCCAGGACGCCGCCAATGACCTCGTGGGCTTGGTCGCCGTGCTGCGATGGATGCTGCGCGCGCGCTCGCGCCTGATCGGGCGGGCCGATCCGATGCCTGCCTTGGGTGACGCGGGCGAGCCCTTGCGCCGGCTCTTGAACATCCTGGCTCGCGAGTCGCTCGAGCCGCACGACTGGTCTATGCTGTGCGTGCAGTTCGCCGCCGGGGCCGACCGCGCCGAGCGGGTGGTCTGGCTGCTGCTCATGCTGCCGTGCGAGGGCCTGCCCCAGCCGCCGGACGACATCGCCGACACGATGTGCGAGGCGATGTTCGACGCGCGCCATCCCGAGCTCTGCGCGCTTGCGCTGAAGGCGATGGCGACGTTGCTCGAGGCCACCGATGCGCCGGTGAACCCCGCCGTGTGGCGTCGCGTCCTGCGCTGTCCGCAGGCGCTGCAGCAGTTGCTGCCGTCGCAGGCCCTCATGGGCCGGCTGTTGAGCGTGGTCTTCGCCCCGGGGCCCGCGCCGACGCTCGTGCTGCCCGACGCGTCATGCGCCTGCATGCTGGCGTGCGCGATCGCGCGCATGCACGCCGACGATCCGGCGCGGCCGTCCTACCAGGCCTTCGTGCATGTCGCGGGGCCGCATCCGGGCGTGCTGCTGTCCACTGCGATCGGCCTGGCCTTTCCGCAAAGCTGGCAGCTGCCGGGCTTTCTCGCCGCGCTGCTGCACGCGCGGCGCGGACCCAAGACGCTCGCGCGCTGGATCCTGGCCGCGCTGAGCGAATCGCCCGACGCCGAGGCACCGCTGCTGCGCTCGGCCGTCGAGCAGCTGCTGACGCACGGGCAGTTCGACTTCGACGCGATCGCCCTGGTGCGCGACGAGCGGCACCGCCTGCGCGCCGAGCTGGGCGAACACGCAGCGCTGATCCTGGGCGGGCTGCATGCGCTGCCGGGCGCATCGGTCGCGATCGAGGTCGACGGCCTCGGCCGCCTCGCGATCGAATTCATCGACAAGGCGCAGCCGCAATGCGTGCTGCTGGTGTCCGAGCTGGCGCTGAGCTATGCGCGGCGGCGCCACGTCGCGCCGGTCGCGCTGCGCCTGGGCGGTGCCTTCGTGCCCTGCATCGCGCGTGCCGAAGACGGCGAGATCGTCGCCGTGTCTTGGTGGGCCTTCGGCGAACTGGCGCCGGACGCGGCACCGGTGTTCATCCTCGCGAACTTCGACCCACTGCCCAAGCGGTGTTCGCGGGCCAAGGGGCAGCGAGTCCTCGCGGCCATGGTCGAGCGGATGCGCCAGGTGGCCGGGCACGCCGGTGCGCGGCATCTGCTGTTGCCGCTGGAGGAGATCGACGCCGCCGCCGGCATGCCGCCCGCGCGGCCGTGCGCGTTCGACTGCTTCACGCTGCAAGACGGCCGCGTCCATCGGCCCGCCGGCGACTTGCATCTCTACACGGTGGTCGACATCGGGCACTGAGCCGCGCACCGGCAATTCGGACGCCGCCGGCTCGGGCGCTTGCACGTGGGCCATGCAGGTGCGCGTCCCTAGAGTGGGCCGATGGAAAACACTCACCTGCCTGCACCGTTCGAGTTCCTGGCTGGGCTCTGGCAACCGGACGAAGACGAGCTGCTGCCGATCGTGCAAAGGCTCTTCGAGCTGCGCGCGAAGGCCGGCTTCGCCGCGGCCGTGCAGGCGGCGATCGGCGAAGTACCGCCGATCCTTCGGCCACGGCAGCTGGGCCGGCTGGCCGGCGCACTGCTGCGCTTCAACCAGCCCTTCCACGAGCTGTGGATGCTGCTGATCACCGCGCGCGCCAACGAGGACAGCGTCGCGATCGCGCTGCTCGATCGCATCGAGAAGACCGGCGTGCTCGACGACGTGCTCGCCACGCTGGCGCGGCGCCTGTGGCTGAGCGCGCCGGCGGGCGAATGGGGCGACGGCGTGCCGCGCGGCGTGTTCGTGCACGCGCAACTGCTGCACTGGGCGCTGACTTCGGCCGAGCGGCTCGCGGCCTTGGCCAGGCAGCCCGACCTGCTTGGCCGGCTGCTGGTGGACGCCGTCGAGGCCGGCACGCTGGCGGCCGTGCTGAAGTCGTCGCAGGCGCTGGGCAAGGCGCATCCGCAGGTCGCCGAGTTCCTGGCCGCGGCGCTGCTGCGCTTCGCCGCGCTGCTGCCGCCCGCGCCGCACCGGCCCGCGCGCACGGCGGTCGAGCCGTTGCTCAGCGGCCTGCTCAAGGCCTCACCGCTGCTGCGCGCCGCGCTGGACATGGCCTATGCGCAAAACCCCGCGGCCGATACCGCCTTGCACCTGGGCGCGCTGTCCGACCGCACCGGCTATCTCGACCTGGCGCTCGAAGCCCTCGACACGCAGCCGCACAGCGCGACCTTGCACGACGCCTTGACGCATGCGCTGGTCGGCGGCTCGCTGGACCTCGGCCACATCGCGGCCGTCGCGACGCTGCGCAAGCCGCATGCGAGCTCGAAGTCGTTCAAGGCCGAAGCGATCGACACCGGCGGCCCGGCGCTGAGCGCAGCGACGCTGTCGTGCACGCTGCCGTCGCTGCCGCCGCTGCTGCAGGCCTGGGTCGAGGCCTGGCATGCGCTGGCGACGGCGCTGGCGCCGCACATCACGCCAGACGAGGCCGATGCCTGCACCGCCTTGCATGACCTGCTGGTCGCGCTGCGCGGTCGCTCACCGGCGCTCGAGGCGGTCGATCTCCATGCCAAGGGCGCACCGGCCGCGCTGCTGGCGGCCGCGTTCCCGGCCGACCCCAAGGCGGCGATATCGCTCGACTCGGGCCTGCTGTCGCGCTGCTGGTGGCCCGACGGCTACGGCTGGCGGCTCGCGCCCGGCCTGAGCGTCGCGAGCGAGCTGCTGCTCGAGCAGGCGAAGACGCTGAAGCTCGATGCCGCGCACCTGGGCGCGGTGAGCGAGGCGCAGCAGGCGCTGCACGCCGCGCTGCTGGCCGATCGCAGCCTGGTCGGCGCGAGCGGCTTCGGCTTCTACAGCGTCGAGTGGCTGCACAAGGACGCGCCCGCCAACCTGCTGATCGGCCGCCGGCTCGCCGGGCTGGACACCGATGGCGTGCTCGATCTGCTGGTCGGCGGCTGGACCGCGGCCGTCGCGCGCGACGAGCGCGGCCAGCCGATCGCGCTGCTGGCGGCGCGGCTCGGGCTCGAAGGCAAGGGCGCCGAGCCGATCGCGCATGTCGCCTCGATCGAGCTGGATGCAGCCTATGTCGCGCTGGTCGACGACGCGACGCTGGCGCCGTCGACGCAGGGCCTCGTCGACGCGCTCTTCAAGCAGCTCGAGAGCGCCGCGGCGCAATGCGGCGCGAAGCGGCTGCATGTCGCGACCGCGTTCGACGGACTGCCGACGGGCTTCAAGCCCGCCGGTGCCGCCGACGCGCCGACCCAGACCACCCCGCAGTGGCTCGACGGCACGCACGCCGCCACGCCGGTGCCGGCCTGGACGATCGAACTGGAGCCGCCGGCCGCGCCGCAGCACTGACCCGCCGGGGCGAGGCGAGCCCTCGAACGCTTGCCCTAGCCGGTGCGTCGCGCGCGCCACCAGCTCTCGGCGCTGTAGACCGCCAGCGCGGCCCAGATCGCCGCGAAGCCGAGCGCGCGTGACGGCGGAAAGGGCTCGTGGAACAGCCACACGCCGACCAGCAGTTGCAGCGTCGGGCCGATGTACTGCAACAGCCCGAGCAGCGAGAACGGAATGCGGCGCGCGCCGGCCGCGAACAGCAGCAGCGGGATCGCGGTGATCGGGCCGGCCGCGGCGATCAGCGCCTGCGTGCCGGTGCTCGCGTCGGCGAAGCGCAGCTCGCCGTGCGCGGCCCACCAGGCGATCGCGGCGATCGCCAGCGGCCCGAGCAGCAGCGTCTCCATTGCCAGGCCCTCGAGCGCGCCCAGCGGCGCGGTCTTGCGCAACAGGCCGTAGCTCGAGAAGCTCACCGCCAGCAGCAGCGCGATCCACGGCAGATGGCCGGCATCGAAGGTCAGCCACGCGACGCCGGCCGCGGCCAGCGCGACCGCGGCCCACTGCACCGGGCGCAGCCGCTCCTTGAGCACCAGCCAGCCGACCAGCACGTTGACCAGCGGATTGATGAAATAGCCCAGGCTCGCTTCGACCACGCGCTGGTTCACGACCGCCCAGATGTAGATGAACCAGTTCAGCGAGATCACGCAGGCGCTGGCGAGAAAGGTCCAGCGCGTGCGCCGATCGGCCAGCGCCGCGCCCAGCCAGGCGAAGCGGCGCTGCGCCGCGAGCACCAGCACGATGAAGCCCAGCGACCAGGCCATGCGGTGCGCCAGCATCTCGTGCGGCGGCACCTGCTGCAGGGCCTTGAAGTACAGCGGATAGAGGCCCCAGCAGAAGTAGGCGAGGGCGGCTTGGAGGATGCCGGTTTGCATGCAACGAGCGGCGGCACGAAAGGGGCGCGCATTCTCGGCGATGCGCGCGGCCCTTGCGGGCACGTGGCCTCAGGCCGATTCGTGCGAGGCGTTGTCCTCGGCGTCGCGCCAGCGGCCCTTGCCGGCGCGCTTGGCGGCATACATCGCCGCGTCGGCGCGCTGGCGCAGCGAGTCGAGCGCCTCGCCGGCGCGCCAGACCGCGATGCCGATGCTCGGCGTGGCCTGCACGCGCCGGCCCGCCAGCACGTGCGGCGCCGACAGCGCAGCGATCACGCGCTCGCACTGCGCGGCGCGGTCGGCAACCTCGCCGGCCGCCTCGAGCACGACGACGAACTCGTCGCCGCCCAGCCGCGCGACGAAGTCGACGCGCCGCACCGCATAGGTCAGGCGCTCGGCCACCGCCATCAGCAGCGCGTCGCCGGCCTCGTGGCCGAGGTTGTCGTTGACCTGCTTGAAGCCGTCGAGGTCGATGAACATCAGCGCCAGCGGCGCGGCGCTGCGCGCGGCGCGCTCGGTGGCCTGGCGCAGGTGTTCCTCGAAGTGGCGGCGGTTGGGCAGGCCGGTCAGCGTGTCGACGCGCGCCAGCTCGGCGAGCTGGCGCGCCTGCTGCTCGAGCTGGTGGGCGGCGTCGCGCTGCTCGGTGATGTCGCGCGTGATCAGCGCCAGGCCGTCGTCGACCGGCACCAGCTGGTGGTGCAGCCAGCGGCCCTGGATGGTCGGCTCCAGGCCGGGCGTCACGCCCTCGGCGGCGACGCCGGTCTCGGCGACGCGGACGAAGTTGGGCAGGAAGCCGGCCTCGCGGATCGTCGGCGCGAGCACGCACAGGCGCTGGCCGACCATGTGCTCGCTGCTCAGGCCCAGCATGGCCGCGGCGCGCGTGTTGGCGTGCGTGACCGTGAAGTCGACCACCTCGCCGGCCTCGCGCTCGCTGCGCAGCAGCACCACCGAATCGAGGCTGCCTTCGAGCGTGGCGGCCAGCAGCGCGCGGGTCTGGCCGATCGAGCGGCGGCTGCGTTCGAGATCGTGCGCCTGGCGCCACAGCGCCAGCGTGCCCAGCACGACGAGTGTGCCGAAGGCCCCGGCCCAGCCGAGCACGGTCTGGCGCGCGCGGGCGTAGGCGGCGTCGACCGCATCGGCGGAGACCGCGACCACGGCCACCAGCGGCTGGTTCTCGATCGGCACCGCGGCGGCGAAATACTCGCGCCCGTCGAGCGGGCTGCGTCCGGGCTCGAAGGTCTGGCGCATCAGGCGCGCCGCCTCGATGACCTTCTGGATGTCGATGCGGCCCTCGAAGTGCAGCTCGTCGTCGCGCAGGCGCGAGCGCACGCGGTTGTCCAGCCCGATCACCGAAAGCGCGGTGCCCGGCGCCTCGCCGATGCCGAAGCCTTCGGTCAGCGTGGCGGGGTCGAGGTAGGCGACGACGACGCCGTCGAACTCGGCGCCGTTGCGCGCCAGGCCGCGCATCGCCGGCATGGTCCAGCCGCCCAGGTAGTGGCGCTGCGGCGCGCCGACCGTGAGGCCGAGGTCGTTGTAGCGCGCGTGGCGCTGGAAGTCGGGCTCGTCGGCGATCGCGGTCGGGATTTCGGACGAGGTGCCGTCGGTGACCATGCCCTCGGCGTCGGTGACGAAGACCGCGCGGGCGACATCGAAGGTCAGCAAGCCGGCATGGCGCAGCTCGGTCAGCGTGATCGCCTTGCCGGTCTCGCGCATCGACTTGACGAGCAGGGTGACCTGCGCGCCGCGGTCGAGCACCTCGTGCACGCGCTGCGCCAGGCGCTGCGCGGTGCGGTCGGCGTCACGCAGCGTGCGCTCGACGTGTTCGCGCCATTCGCTGCGCAGCGCCATCGTCGTCGCCACCGCGAGGCCGACCAGCACCAGCGCCGCGCAGGCCAGCACCGCCGTGGTCAGCGGCAGGCGGGTCAGGCGGTGGAAGGCGGTGGTCGGGAGGTGGGAGGACATGGCGGACGCAAGTCGACCTTCCGGATGTCGGCCGCCGTTCCGGGATCTTGAGCCCGGCGTGATGCTTGTTACTTGCTCAGACCGAGCAGTTCCACCTCGAACAGCAGGGTCGCGTTGGGCGGGATCACGCCGCCGGCGCCGCGCGCGCCATAGCCCAGCTGCGGCGGGATAACCAGCTTGCGGGTGCCGCCGATCTTCATGCCGGCGACGCCTTCGTCCCAGCCGCGGATCACCATGCCGGCGCCGAGCGAGAACTCGAACGGGTCGCCGCGGTCCTTGCTGGAGTCGAACTTGCGGCCGGCGACGCCGTTGTCGTAGAGCCAGCCGGTGTAGTGAACGCGGACCTCGTGGCCGGGCGCGGCGGTTTCGCCGGAACCTTCGACGGTGTCTTCGTATTGCAGGCCGGAAGCGGTGGTGGGCATGGTGGGGATCTCCATCGGAAAAGTGGCCGCGAGCATAGCGGCGCTACAAGGCGCCGGCCACCGCGTTGATCCCCAGGGCCAGGATCAGCAGATTGAAGGCGAACGACAGCAGCGAGTGCCACAGCACCAGGCGGCGCATCGAGCGCGTGGTGACCTGCACGTCCGAGACCTGCGAGGTCATGCCGATCACGAACGAGAAGTACAGGAAGTCGCCGTAGTCGGGCGGATGGTCGCCGGGAAACAGCAGCACCGGCGTGGCCGGATGGCGCGGCCCGGAGACGAAGCGGTGGGCGTAGTGGAACGCGAAGCGCACATGGATCAGCAGCCAGCTCAAAGCCACGGTGGCCGTGGCGAGCAGGCCGGAGCCCAGGCGCTCCTCGTTGGGACGATCGTGCACGCCGATCAGCACCGCACCGACCGCGACCAGGCTCAGCACGCAGCCGCTCAAGACCAGCACCAGCAGCACGAAGCTGCTCGGGTCCTCGCGCGCGACGCCGCGCAGGCTGGTGTGCGAATGCCAGACCACGATCGCCGCCGTCAGCAGCGCCACCGCGGCGAAGGCGCACCAGCCCCACAGCATCGGCTCGAGGTGGTGGCCTCTTTCCGGCGCGGCGGCCTCGGCGGCCAGGCCGACCACGACGCCGATCACCGCCGCCAGCAGCAGCCGCCACACGCCATGCGAGGTCTGGCGGTAGGCGGCGCGGGCGGTGGCTTCGTGCTTCACGCCGCGATGCTAGCGGCATCAGATACCTGCGGCGTCGACCGCAGGTAAAGCAGCCACCTCCTCATCGGTGAACAAGCGAGATCGCGTCAGGAAACGCAGCCCGGTCGGGCGCTCGAGCGAGAACATGCCGCCGTTGCCGGGGATGGCGTCGATGATCAGGTGGGTGTGCTGCCAGTACTCGAACTGCGAGCGGCTCATGTAGAAGGGCACGCCGCCGATCTCGCCGAGCTGCACGTCCGAATCGCCGATCAGGAACTCGCCTTGCGTGAAGCACATCGGCGCGCTGCCGTCGCAGCAGCCGCCGGACTGGTGGAACAGCAGCGCGCCGTGCTGGCCCCGCAGCCACTCGATCAACTCGAGCGCCGCGGGGGTGGCCGACACGCGCGTGACGGCGCAGGCGCTCATCAGAAGAAGCCGAGCGCCTTGTCGCTGTACGAGACCAGCAGGTTCTTGGTCTGCTGGTAGTGGTCCAGCATCATCTTGTGCGTCTCGCGGCCGATGCCCGACTGCTTGTAGCCGCCGAAGGCCGCATGGGCCGGGTAGGCGTGGTAGCAGTTGGTCCACACGCGACCGGCCTGGATGCCGCGGCCCATGCGGAAGGCACGGCTGCCGTCACGCGTCCACACGCCGGCGCCGAGGCCGTAGAGCGTGTCGTTGGCGATCGCGAGCGCCTCGGCTTCGTCCTTGAAGGTGGTCACGGCCAGCACCGGGCCGAAGATCTCCTCCTGGAAGATGCGCATCTTGTTGTGGCCCTTGAAGACGGTCGGCTGGATGTAATAGCCGCCGGCGAGCTCGCCGTCCATCATCGCGGCCTCGCCGCCGGTCAACAGCTTCGCGCCTTCGTCGCGGCCCAGCTTCAGGTACGAGAGGATCTTCTCGCGCTGCTCGAGCGAGGCTTGCGCGCCGATCATCGTGCTGGCGTCGAGCGGGTTGCCCTGCTTGATCGCGCGCACGCGCTTGATGGCGCGTTCGATGAAGGCTTCGTAGATCGACTCCTGCACCAGCGCACGGCTCGGGCAGGTGCAGACCTCGCCCTGGTTGAGGCCGAACATCGCGAAGCCTTCGAGGCACTTGTCGAAGTAGGCGTCGTCGGCCGACATCACGTCTTCGAAGAAGATGTTCGGGCTCTTGCCGCCGAGCTCCAGCGTGACCGGGATCAGGTTCTGGCTGGCGTACTGCATGATCAGCCGGCCGGTCGTGGTCTCGCCGGTGAAGGCGATCTTGGCGATGCGCGGGCTCGACGCCAGCGGCTTGCCGGCTTCGAGGCCGAAGCCGTTGACGACGTTGAGCACGCCCTTGGGCAGCAGGTCGCCGACCAGTTCCAGCACCACCAGGATCGATGCCGGCGTCTGCTCGGCCGGCTTCAGCACGACGCAGTTGCCGGCCGCGAGCGCGGGTGCGAGCTTCCACACCGCCATCAGGATCGGGAAGTTCCAGGGAATGATCTGGCCGACCACGCCCAGCGGCTCCTTGAAGTGATAGGCGTAGGTCTCGTGGTCGATCTCGGCGATCGTGCCTTCCTCGGCGCGCAGGCAGCCGGCGAAGTAGCGGAAGTGGTCGATCGCCAGCGGAATGTCGGCGTGCGTGGTCTCGCGGATCGGCTTGCCGTTGTCCAGCGTCTCGGCCAGCGCGATCAGCGCCAGGTTCTGCTCGAGGCGATCGGCGATCTTGTTGAGGATGTTGGCGCGCACGGTCGGCGAGGTCTTGCCCCAGCTGTCCTTGGCGGCATGGGCGGCGTCGAGCGCGAGGTTGATGTCCTTCTCGTTCGAGCGCGGCACCTCGCACAGCGGCTTGCCGGTCACCGGCGTCAGGTTGGTGAAGTACTGGCCGTCGACCGGCGGCACCCACTCGCCGCCGATGTAGTTGGCGTAGCGGGGCTTGAACGGGTTGTCGACGCTGATGTCGTTGATGCGCAGGCTCATGGCGGTTCCTTCAGGCACGAGGTGAACGGGTGCTGCGCAGTGTGCGAATCGAGGCCCGCGCACACACGCTGGTGCGTTCACTTAGGCACCGTGGAACAGCGCTCCAGCCTGGAGCAGGGTCGCCTCACGGCGACGCACAAGGAAGGCTCAGCCGTGCACCGAGGCGAGGAACTGCTGCAGCTCGGGCGTGGCCGGCGCACCGAACAGTTGCTCGGGCGGGCCGATCTCGTGGATGCGACCGGCGTGCATGAAGACGACGCGGTCGCTGACCTTGCGCGCGAAGGCCATCTCGTGCGTGACCATCAGCAAGGTCATGCCGTCGGCCGCGAGCGACTCGACGACGCGCAGCACCTCGCCGACCAGCTCGGGGTCGAGCGCCGAGGTGATCTCGTCGCACAGCAGCACGGCCGGCTCCATCGCCAGCGCGCGCGCGATCGCGACGCGTTGCTGCTGGCCGCCCGAGAGCTGGTCGGGCCAGGCGTCGAACTTCTCCGCCAGGCCCACGCGCGCGAGCAGCCGCTCGGCCTGCTCCTTCGCGCGCAGCGGCTGCGCCTTGCGCACCAGGCCGGGCGCGAGCATCACGTTGCGCCCGACCGTGAGATGCGGGAACAGGTTGAAGCTCTGGAAGATCATGCCGACGTGCTGGCGCAGCTCGCGCATCGTGGCGGCGTTGCCGTGGTCGAGCTGCTGGCCATCGACGGCGAGCGTGCCTTCGTCGTGGCGCTCGAGGCCGTTGATGCAGCGAAGCAGGGTGCTCTTGCCCGAGCCGCTCTTGCCGATCAGCGCGATCACCTCGCCGCGCTTGACCGTGAGGTCGATGCCCTTGAGCACCTCGTTGTCGCCGAAGCGCTTGCGCAGGCCGCGGATCTCGACGATGCCGGTCGGCGTCGCAGCGGGCGTGGCGGGCGAGGGGGCCACTTCAGCGGCGAGCGACATGCAGCGTCCTTTCGAGCGACTTGGCCCAGGCCGAGATCGGCCAGCACAGCAGGAAGTACATCAGCGCCACGCAGGCGTAGACGGTGAAGGGCCGAAAGCTCGCGTTGGTGATCATCGAGCCGGCCTTGGTGAGCTCGATGAAGCCGATCACCGAGGCCAGCGCGGTGCCCTTGATCACCTGCACCAGGAAGCCCACGGTCGGCGGCAGCGCGATGCGCAGCGCCTGCGGCCCGATCACGTGGCGCAGCTGCTCGCGCAGATTCATCGCCAGCGCCTGCGCGGCTTCCCATTGGCCCTTGGGCACCGCGTCGACGCAGCCGCGCCAGATCTCGGTCAGGAAGGCGCTGGTGTAGAGCGTCAGCGCGAGCGCGGCCGCGACCCAGGGCGAGACATTGATGCCGAACAGCGCGAGCCCGAAGTAGGCCAGGAACAGCTGCATCAGCAGCGGCGTGCCCTGGAACAGCGACACGTAGGCCGCGACCGCCGGCTGCGCGCCGCGCAGCTTGGCGAGCCGCGCGACCAGCAGCGCCAGCGCGACCAGCCCACCGCCGACGAAGGCGATCAGCGACAGCACGACGGTCCAGCGTGCCGCCAGCAGCAGGTTGCGAAAGATGTCCCAGAGCGTGAAGTCGACCATCGCGTACTCAGCGTCCGTAGACGAAGCGCGGCCCCGCCCAGCGCATCAGTTGCCGAACGCCGATCGCCAGCAGCAGGTAGATCACCGTCGCGACGATGTAGGCCTCGAAGGCGCGGAAGTTGCGGCTCTGGATCAGGTTGGCCGCGAACGACAGCTCGGCGGTCGAGATCTGTCCGCACACCGCCGAGCCCAGCATCACGATCACGATCTGGCTGGTCAGCGCCGGCCACACGCGCTTGAGCGCCGGCGGCAGCACGATGCGCAGGAACACCTGTCGCTCGGTCAATGCCAGGCTCAAGCCGGCCTCGACCTGCCCGCGCGGCGTCGCGACCAGGCCGCCGCGCACGATCTCGGCCGCATAGGCACCGAGGTTGATCACCATCGCGAGCACCGAGGCCGCCTCGGGCGACAGCCGCACGCCGGCGCTCGGCAGCCCGAAGAACAGGAAGAACAGCTGCACGATGAAGGGCGTGTTGCGGATCGCCTCGACATAGCCGCCGACGAGGCGCTGCGCCCAGCGCGGCCCTTGCGTGCGCGTCCAGGCGCAGACGACGCCCAGCGCCACGCCGATCGAGGCCGACACGGCGGTCAGCGCCAGCGTGACGCCGGCGCCCTTGAGCAGCGCCGGCCACTCGACCAGCACCGCACCGAAGTCGAACGCGATCATCGGCGCGCGCGGCTCACTGCGGCAGATCGCCGGCCGGGCGGCCCAGCCACTTGACGGCCAGCTTGTCGAGATCGCCGCTCTTCTTCGCGTCGGCGATCACCTCGTTGACCTTGGCGCGCAGCTTGTCCTCGCCCTTGGCGATGCCGATGAAGTTCGGCGAGTCCTTCAGCACGAACTTGAACTCGGTGCCCAGCTGCGGGTTCTTGGCCATCAGGTTGCCGGCCACCGAGGCACCGGTGGCGATCAACTGCACCTGGCCGGAGACGAAGGCCGAGACGGTGGCGTTGTTGTCCTCGAAGCGCTTGAGGTCGGACGAGGCCGGCGCGATCTTCGTGAGCTCCATGTCCTCGATCGCGCCGCGCGTGACCGAGACGCTCTTGCCGGCGAGATCGGCCGCGCCCTTGACCGCGATCGTCTTCGGGCCGAACACGGCCTGGAAGAAGGGCGAGTAGGCGGCGCTGAAATCGATCACCTTCTCGCGCTCGGGGTTCTTGCCGAGCGTGGAGATCACCAGGTCGGCCTTGCGCGTCTGCAGGTAGGGAATGCGGTTGGCGCTGGTCACCGGCACCAGCTCGAGCTCGACGCCGAGCTTGGCGGCGATCAGCCCGGCCATGTCGACATCGAGGCCCTGCGGCTTGAGGTCGGTGGCCACGAAGCCATAGGGCGGGAAGTCGGTCGGCACCGCGATCGCGATGCGCTTCTTGGCGATCACATCGTCGAGCACGTCGGCCTGCGCGAGCGGCGCGAGCAGGGCCAGGGACAGCAGCAGCAGCGGGCGAATCATCGGCAGGCTTTCGGCGTGAAACAACGACGAAGCCCTCGAAGCAGGATGTGTGCCAAAACGGGGCAGGGGCGTCAGCGAGGGGCAGGGCTGTCTCGCAAGCGACAGGCGCCACGCGGAGCATCCCTCTGTTGGTGCGGCGCGCGCGGCGCTACAACCTCGGCTCCCGCCGTTGATCGCAAGGAGTGCGTCTTGAGCGCTGTTCCCTCGGACCGTCCGCACCTGAAACATTGGCCGCAGCGCCTGCCGCGCGAGCTCGCGGTGCCTGACACGACGCTGTGGTTCAACCTCGAGGTCGCGGTGCGCCGCTGGCCGGACAAGGCGGCCTATGTCTTCCTCGGCCGTGTGATCACCTATCGCGAGCTGCATCGGCGCGCCGAGGCGCTGGCCGGCTGGCTGCAGCAGGTTGGCGGCGTGCAGGCCGGCGACCGCGTCGCGCTGTATCTGCAGAACTGCCCGCAGTTCATCGTGAGCCTGTATGCGGCGCTGCGCGCGAATGCGGTCGTGGTGCCGGTCAACCCGATGAACAAGGCCGAGGAGTTCGGCCACTACATCGCCGATCCGCAGACCAAGGTGGTGGTCTGCAGCGCCGACCTCGCGGCCAATGTGGCGCAGGCGAATGCGGCGCTGCCGGCGGCCGAGCGGCTGGGCCATCTGCTGGTCACGCGCTACGACGACCTGCTGCCCGAGCGCTACGAAGACGGCCTCGCGGTGCCGAGCGCGATGGACCAGTGGCTGCGTGGCGACTACCCGCTGCCCGAGGGCCTGCCCGTCACGCGCTGGACCGACGCGATCGCCGCCGGCCACGCACCCGGCCCGCACACCGCGCAGCCCGACGACCTCGCGCTGTTGCCCTACACCTCGGGCACGACCGGCCTGCCCAAGGGCTGCATGCACACGCATCGCACGCTGATGTCGAACTGCGTCGGCGGCGGCCAGTGGGGTTTCGGCGGGCCGGAGTCGGTGAGCCTGGGCGTGGTGCCGCTGTTCCACATCACCGGCATGGTCTACAGCGTGCTCGGCGCGGTCTACCTCGGCGGCACCGTGGTGCTGATGCCGCGCTGGGACCGCGAGCTGGCGGGCCAGCTGCTGTCGCGCCACAAGGTCACGCACTGGACCTGCATCCCGACGATGATCATCGATCTCTTCGGCAGCCCCAACTACAAGAGCTTCGATCTGTCTTCGCTGCGCTACCTGAGCGGCGGCGGCGCGGCGATGCCGCATGCGGTCGCGCAGCGGCTGCAAGACGAATTCGGCCTCACCTTCGCCGAGGGCTACGGCCTGACCGAGACGGCCGCGCCTTCGCATGGCAACCCGCCCGAGCGCGCCAAGCTGCAGTGCCTGGGCATGCCGATCTTCGGCGTCGACTCGCGCGTGGTGGATCCGCTCACGCTCGAGGAGCTGCCGCCGGGCGAGGTGGGCGAGATCGTCACCCACGGGCCGATGGTCTTCAAGGGCTACTGGCGCCACCCCGAGGCGACCGAGCAGGCCTTCGTGAAGATCAAGGGCGACGACAAGCTGTTCTTTCGCACCGGCGACCTCGGCCGCATGGATGAGGAGGGCTACTTCTTCCTGACCGACCGGCTGAAGCGAATGATCAACGCCAGCGGCTTCAAGGTCTGGCCGGCCGAGGTGGAGCTGATGCTCTACAAGCATCCGGCGGTGCAGGAGGCCTGCGTGATCTCGACGCGCGATGCCTATCGCGGCGAGTCGGTCAAGGCGGTGGTGGTGCGCCGCCACGACCATGCACAGGTGAGCGCGCAGGAGATCATCGACTGGGCCCGCGAGCAGATGGCGGCCTACAAGTACCCGCGCGAGATCGAGTTCGTCGATGCGCTGCCGCGCTCGGGCGCAGGCAAGGTGTTGTGGCGGGTGCTGCAGGATCGCGAGAACGAGCGCCAGCAAAAGTGACCCGGGCCCACACGCTGTCGCGCGACGGCACCGAGCTCGCCTGGTACGACGACGGTGCCGGTGACGGTGACGGCGGCGACGCGCTCGTGATGCTGCATGCCGGCGTCGCCGATGCGCGCATGTGGGATTCCAGCCTCGGCGCGGCCGGCGCACGGCGCGTGCTGCGCTACGACCGGCGCGGTTTCGGTCGCAGCGTGGTCGCCAGTCCCCAGCCCTATGCGCAGACCGAGGACTTGTGGGCGGTGATGGACGCGGCCGGCGTTTCGCGCGCGGTGCTGGTCGGCTGCTCGCAGGGCGGGCGCATCGCGATCGATGCCGCGCTCGCGCGGCCGCAGCGCGTCGCGGCGCTGGTGCTGGTGGCGCCGGCGGTCAGCGGCGCGCCGCAGCCGCAGGCCGCGTCGCCGGCGATCCAGGCGCTGTTCGAGGCCTACGAGGCGGCCGATGCCGCCGGCGACGTCGATGCGCTCAACGAGTTCGAGGCGCGGCTGTGGCTCGACGGTCCGCTGGCCGCACCGGGGCGCGTCGGCAGCGCCGCGCGGCGCTTGTTCCTCGAGATGAATGGCCGCGCATTGCGCGCCGGCGACAGCGGCGAGGCGATCGAGCCGCCGCCCGCCTGGCCGCGCCTCGAGCAGCTGGGCATGCCGACGCTGCTGCTGTGGGGCACGCTGGACTTTCCTCACCTGGCCGATCGTTGCCGCGAGATGCTCGCGCGCATTGCGCTCGCGCAGGGCGCGGCGATCGAGGGCAGCGCTCATCTGCCCAGCCTCGACGCGCCGCAGGCGCTGAACGAGCGCTTGCACGGATTCCTTGCATCCGTCTGAAGCACAAGTCCGTTGCCGACAAAGCGGCGGCAAGGTGAGCGAGCGAACAAGTCGATGTGGGCTACGGTCCAGTGCCCGACTGGGACCGCGTGAATACTCGCGCGGTGCCTGAACCAATACCTTCCAAGGTCGATCCGCAGATGCTTCGCCGCACCGCCGCGCAGATTGCGAATCGCACCGCGACTCGCTGGGCCGTGCTCTATCTGGTGCTGGCCACCGGATGGGTCTTCGCATGCCGCTTCGCCATCGATGCCTTGCCGCTCGCAGCCGAGCAGCGCGGGCCCATCGAGCTGGCGATCCAGTTGCTGCTGGCGTGCCTGACGGCGCTGGGCGTGTTCGTGATCATGCGCCGCTCGATGTGGCGCATCGTGCGGCATCACCAGCGCATCCGCGAGCAGCACCGCATGGTGCAGCGAAGCGAGGAGCGCTGGCGCCACCTGATGGCCAACCTGTCCGAGGTGGCCTGGTTCAGCTCCTGGGACGGGCAAACGATCCACTACGTGAGCCCGGCGTCGGTCAAGGTCTACGGCCGCGCTCCCGAGGAGTTCATGCGCCAGCCGCAGCTGTGGCTGGAGCTGATCCACCCTGACGACCGGCACCTCGTCGACTGCGCTTCCAGCGAGCTCGAGCGCGCCGGCTGGCGCAGCGTCGAGTACCGCGTGCTCCACACCGACGGCAGCTGGCGCTGGCTGCGCGACCGCGCCTCGGTGCTGCACGACGAGCGCGGCGAGCCGATCGGCGTCGGCGGCGTCGCCGAAGACATCACCGAATGGCGCGCCGCCGAGGCCGCACGCGAGGCGCAGCGCAATGCCGAGGCCGCCAACCGCGCCAAGAGCGAGTTCCTGTCGCGCATGAGCCATGAGCTGCGCACGCCGCTGAACGCGGTGCTCGGGTTCGCGCAGCTGATCGAGTCGTCGGCCGAGCTGCTGAGCGAGCGCCAGCGCAGCAACGTCGCGCACATCCGCAGCGCCGGCTGGCATCTGCTGGCGCTGATCAACGACGTGCTCGACGTCTCGCGCATCGAGTCCGGCTCGCTGAAGGTCAACATCGCGACGCACGACGTGCGCGAGGCCGTGGCCGAGGCGCTGCGCCTGGCGGAGTCGCTCGCGCTGCAGTTCGGCGTGCGGCTCGAGGGGCCCGATGCCTCGGGCGACGTCTGGAGCGTGCGCGCCGACCAGACGCGCCTGCGCCAGGTGCTGATCAACGTGCTGTCCAACGCGATCAAGTACAACCGCCCGGGCGGTCGCGTCGCCCTGAGCCTGCATGCCGACGTGCGGCATGTGCGCATCCAGGTCGACGACAACGGCCTGGGCATGACGCCCGAGCAGCTCGAGCGCCTGTACCAGCCGTTCAACCGGCTCGGCCGCGAGCGCGGCGGCATCGAGGGCACCGGCATCGGCCTGACGCTGACGCGCGAGCTGGTGCTGCTGATGGGCGGGCGCATCGAGATCGAGAGCCAGTCCGGCTGCGGCACCAGCGTGCACATCCTGATGCCGGTCGACCGCAGCGTCGCGCCGCGGCGCAGCGACGCGCGTCACAGCGTGCCGATGCCGCTGCCTTCGCCGCCGGCCACGCAGGCCGGGCCGCAGGCCGAGCCGGCCGGCCTGGTGCTCTACATCGAGGACAACCCGGTCAACATGCTGGTGGTCGAGCAGTTGCTGGCACGCTGGCCGAATGTGCAACTGGTACAGGCCGAGGACGGGCAGTCCAGCATCGAGCTGGCCGCGCGGCTGCGGCCCGACCTGGTGCTGCTCGACATGCGCTTGCCCGATCTCGACGGCGTCGAGGTGATGCGCCGCCTGCGCGCCGAGCCGCGCACCGCCGCGCTGCGCGTCGTCGCGCTGTCGGCCAGCGCGATGCCCGACGAGATCGTCGCGGCGCGCGAGGCGGGCGTGCTGGAGTACTGGACCAAGCCGCTCGATTTCCAGCGCTTCCTGGATGACGTCGCGCGCTTGCTGGCGCCGGTGCGGGTGACGGCGGGCGCCGGCTGGCGCAACACGCGCTAGATGCGCTCGACGCGGTAGACGCGCTAGACGCGCTAGACGCGCGCCTGGATGAGCAGCTCGGCCCAGCCGGTGCCCTCGTCCAGCCGGCGCGCGAAGCGCCACTCGGCCAGCGGCGCGATCAGCAGCTCGGCGGTCGTGCGCACGATGCAGCCCGGCGCGACATGGCCGCCGGTCACCGCGCCGCGCGCATCGGCGACGCTGGCATGCAGGTGGGAACCGTCGGGCGACAGCGTGCCGCACAGCGTCAGCAGCTCGAGCGGGCCGGCCACGAGGCGCGGCTCGCGCTCGTCGGCCAGCCGGATGCGCGCTTCGACCAGGCTGCCGATGCCGGCGACCAGGAAAGCGGCGCTCCAGCCGCGCTCGCGCAGCTCGGCATCCAGGGCGCCGCGCAGGTCGCAGCCGGGCATCAATCTCAGGGGCAGCGTCGCGAGCATGCGATCGATCTTAGCGATCCCCCTCGTTACACTGCGCCGCGATGAGCCCCCTCTCCAGCCTGGCCCTGATCGCTGTGCTGATCGCCGTCAGCGCCTTCTTCTCGATCTGCGAGATCTCGATCGCCTCGGCGCGCCGCGTGCGGCTGCGCCAGCTCGCCGACGAGGGCGACGAGCGCGCCACCCACGTGCTGGCGCTGCAGGACCAGCCCGGGCGCTACATCACCGTGGTGCAGTTCGGCCTCAATGCCGTGGCCATCCTCGGCGGCATCGTCGGCGACGGCGCGCTGACGCCGATCTACACGCAGCTGTACGAAATGGTCTTCGACGCCTCGATGGCGGGCACGCTGGCCTTCATCTCCTCGGTGCTGACGGTCACCTGCGCCTTCATCCTGTTCGCCGACCTGTTCCCCAAGCGCGTCGGCGTGACGCAGCCGGAGGCGGTGGCGCTGCGCATCGTCGGCGCGACGCGCGTGATGACGACGGTGCTGTCGCCGCTGATCTGGGTCTTCGAGCGCGCGGCCGACGGGCTGTTTCGGCTGTTCGGCCTGCCCGAGCACCGCGACGACCGCGTCACCAGCGACGACATCCTCGCGATGGCCGCCGCCGGCAACGCGGCCGGCACGCTGGCCGATGCCGAGCAGCAGGTGATCGAGAACGTCTTCGAGCTCGACACGCGCACCGTCGAGACCGCGATGACCGCGCGCGACAGCATCGTGCACTTCCGCCTCGACGACCCGCCGGAGCTGATCCGCGCGCGCATCGCCAGCGATCCGCACTCGACCTACCTGGTGTGCGACGGCTCGATCGACAAGCCGGCGGGCTATGTCGATGCCAAGGACCTGCTCACGCGCGTGATCGACGGTCGCCCGATCTCGCTCAAGGAGCCGGGCCTGCTGCACAAGGTGCTGATCATTCCCGACCGCCTCACGCTGGGCGAGGTGCTGATGCAGTTCCGCACCGTGCACGAGGACTTCGCGGTGATCATGAATGAGTACAGCCTGGTGGTCGGCGTGATCACGCTCAACGACGTGATGAGCACCGTGATGGGCAGCCTCGTCACGCGCACCGACGACGACGAGCAGCAGATCGTGCAGCGCGACGACGGCTCCTGGCTGATCGACGGGGTCACCGCGATGCCCGACGTGCAGCGCGCGCTCGGCCTCGACGAGATGCCGCACGCCGGCCAGTACGACACGCTGGCGGGCTTCATGATGGTGATGCTGCGGCGCATCCCGCGCCGCACCGATCGCGTCGAGCATGCGGGCTTCCGCTTCGAGGTGCTCGATGTCGACGACTACAAGATCGACCAGGTGCTGGTCACCTGCCTGCTGGCGCAGCCGCCGGCCGCCGCGGCCGCCTGATCCTGGTCACGGCGAGGCGAGCAGGTCGCGCGTCTCGGGATGGCGGTGCATGTACGACGCGACGTAGCTGCACCACGGCTCGACCTTGAAGCCTTGCTCGCGTGCCCAGGCGAGCGTGGCCTTCACCAGCTCGGCCGCGACACCGCGCCCCTGCAGCGCGACCGGCACGACGGTGTGCGGCAGCACCAGCGTTCGGCCTTGCAGGCGGTAGTCGCAGATCGAAAGATGCCCGTCGATCGTGGCCTCGAAGCGCGAGGCCTGCGCGTTGTGGATGACGTGGATGTCCATGGTGTCGATCAAACCAGGCCGAAGGCACCCAGCAGCGCGCCGGCACCGATCAGCCACAGCAGGTGGATGCGGGTGCGCCAGACCAGCAGCGCCGAGACGGCCGTGAGTGCCAGCGGTGCCCATTCGCGCGCCGGCGCGGTCAGCAGCCAGCCGGTGGCGACCAGCAGCGCCAGCGTGATCGGCGCCATGCCGGCCTTGAAGGCGCGCACCGCGCGCCAGTCTTCGCGCGCATGGCCCCAGCGCGCCGCGGCGAAAGCGAGCGTGGTCGAGGGCAGCAGGATGCCCAGCAGCGTCGCGGCCGCGCCGAGCAGGCCGCCGGCCTGGTAGCCGAGCACCGCGACGAACAGCACGTTGGGGCCGGGCGCAGCCTGGGCCAGCGCGATCGAGGAGCTGAACTGCGCGTCGGTCAGCAGGTGGTGCTCGTCGACCATCAGCCGGTGCATGTCGGGCGCGACGGTGATCGCGCCGCCGATCGACAGCAGCGACAGCAGCAGAAAGTGGCCGAACAGCGAGAACCAGCCATCCCAGCCGAGCGCGGCGAAGCTGCTCATGGCTTCACCGCCTTGTCGTCGAGCCGCCGCCACGCGAGCGCGCAGGCGAACACGCCCAGGCCCAGCAGCACCGCGACGAGCGGCCAGCGCAGCAGCGCGATCATCACGAAGGTGGCGATGCCCAACACGCCGCACCACGCCATCCCGAGCGGGCTGTGCTTCATGGGCTTGGCGAGCTTGAGCGCGGTGCCGATCACGAGGCCCGCGGCGACCGCGCCCATGCCGCGCAGTGCGCCGGCGACCTGCGGATGGTTCGCGATCTCGGCATACAGCGCGGCCAGGGCCAGCACCAGCACCAGGGGCGCGAGCATCATGCCCGCCAGTGCCGCGAAGGCGCCGCGCCATCCGAACCAGCGGTCGCCGACCATCAGCGAGAGGTTGCAGACATTGGGCCCGGGCAGCACCTGGGCCAGCGACAGCATCTCGAGGTATTGCGCCTTGGTCAGCCAGCGGCGCCGTTCGCACAGCTCGTGCTGCGCGACCGCGAGCACGCCGCCGAAGCCTTGCAGCGCGAGCGAGGTGAAGGCGGTGAAGAGCTCACGCGGCGAGCGCGGCGCGGGCGGCATGGAAGGCGGGGTCTCGTCGGGCATCGGGCGATGTTACGGAGATGCCCGTGCCGAGCGCCGCGTCAGGGCTTGCGCGTGAAGAGCCGCTGCGCATGCACGCCCAGGCCGCGCGCGACGCTCGCGAGCCGGTCGCCCGGCACCGCGCGCGCGGCGGGAAAGGCGCCGGCCAGCCGCGCGACCAGCGGCGCGAGGCCGGTCGAGCCGCCGGTGAAGTAGAGCGTCGAGATGCGATCCGGCGCCAGCTGTGCGCGCTGCAGCGTTTCGCGAGCGGCCTGCACGATGCGCTCGAAGTCGGCATCGATCGCGGCGATCGCGCGGGGCTCGTCGAGCGTCACTGCGAGGCCGCGCTCCACCGCATCGAGCGCGATGCGCACGCCGGGGCCGCCGGCGTCCTGCTGCGCGACATCGATCTTCGCGGCCTCGGTCAGCCCCGCCAGCTCGTGGCCGAGCCGGTTGCGCAGCACGCTCATCAGCCGCGCGTGATGCTCGGGCTGCGCATACCAGCTGCCCATGCGCGCGGTCTCGGCCACGCGCGCCGGCGCGTAGACGGTGTTGATCAGGTGCCAGGTCGCGAGGTCGTGATAGATGCCCGAGGGCACCTCGCGCGCCGCCTGGCCGGGCCGCGCCGGCCCGAGCGCGCGATAGCCGATCGCCGGAAGCACCGCCTCGAGCTCGAGGCGGCGATCGAAGTCGGTGCCGGCGACGTGAACGCCGTGGTTGGCGAGGATGTCGTCGTGGCGCTCGAGGCGGCCGCGCCGCTCGGGGCCGACGCGCACGATGGAGAAGTCCGAGGTGCCGCCGCCGATGTCGGCCACCAGCACCAGCTCCTCTTGCGTCGCGCTGCGTTCGTGGTCGAAGGCCGCGGCGATCGGCTCGAACTGGAACGCGATCTCGTGCAGGCCGACATCGCGCGCGCAGGACTCGAGCGCGGCCTGCGCGGCGGCGTCGCGCTCGGGATCGTCGTCGACGAAATAGACCGGGCGACCCAGCACCGCGCGCTCGACCGAGGCGCCGAGCGCGTGCTCGGCCGCGTCTTTCAACTGGCGCAGGTAGCCGGTCACGACGTCGCGATAGCGCAGCGCATGGCCGCCGCCGACATCGGTGCTCTGCTCGAACAGGCTCGAACCGAGCAGGCTCTTCATCGAGCGCATCAGCCGGCCGTCGTAGCCATCGACATAGGCCGCCACCGCGGCGCGCCCGACCGCCTTGGGCGGCTGCGCGCCCGGTGCCAGCGGCGGATGCTCGGCGAAGTAGAAGACGGCCGTCGGCATCGTCGGCTGGCCGTCTTCGAGCGCGACCAGGCGCGAGCCCTCGGCCGCATGCGGCACGGCCACCGCCGAGTTCGACGTGCCGAAATCGATCGCGCACCAGGAAACGCTCATGTCGCGATTCTCTTCAGGCGTAGATCGCGACGACTTGATACGCCAGCGCGGCCAGCGAGCCGTCAGGCGCCCACAGCAGGCCGCGCTGGTTCACATAGCCGTCGGCGGCGGCCAGCGTGTCCATGTCCATGCGGAAGGGCTGGTCGAACGAGGTGTCGGCCGGAAGCGGTCGCAGCTCCAGCGCCCAGGTCACCGAGCTCGACGGCGCGCGCTGCTTGAGCCGCCCGATCGCCGGAGTCGGCGGCGTGTCGGCCAGCAGCACGACGCGCAGTTCGGGGTTCACCTCGGCGTCGTCGAGCAGGCGCAAGTACAGACGCGTGTTCCAGCCCTCGCTGCCGCTGTAGGGCACGGGGCCTTCGGCCCAGCGCATGTCGAACTGCTGGATGAAGGCCGGCGCGAGGTTGGGGATGTAGGGCACGCGCTGCGCGCGATCGTGCGGCACCGCGAGCGGCTCGGCCTGCGGCAACAGGCGCGGCAGCGAGCTCTCGCGGCCATGGCCGAAGGTCGCGAGCATCACGGCCGCGACGGCCGGTGCGCCGTCCTCGCCGGCCTGCGTGACCTCGGCCTGGACCTGGCGCGTGTTCTTGCCGGCGCGCAGCACGCGCACCTGCACCGCCATCTCGCCGGCACCGACCGGGCCGACGAAGTTGGTCTGCAGCGCGCGCAGCGCCGGCAGGCCCTCGCCGCCGAGGTCGTGCATGGCCTGGACCGCGAGCGCGGCGATCAGGCCGCCGAAGGTGGTGCGGCCTTGCAGCCAGTCTTCGGTGATCGTGAAGCGGACGGTGTCGCCGTCGCGGCGGCGGCCGGCGACGAGCTGCGAGAAGGGCGTGCGGGGCGTGTCGGGGCGGCTCATCGAAACGTCGGGCGATAGGGGTGGGCGCGCATTATCGAACGATCGTGCTTTTTGTGTCTTGGTCAGGTGCGCCGGGGTGGCATGATGCGCGGCTTCGCCGTGCCCACGACGTGCGGCGCCATAGAGTACCGATCCGACCATGACTTCGATCCACCGCTTCTTCACCGTTTCGTCGCTGTGCCTGGCCGCCGCGCTGCCGCTGACCGTGGCCGCCCAATCGAGCCCGGCGCCTGCCAAGAAGGGCAATGTCCTCACGCTCGGCAAGGGCCAGGGCAAGGGCGCGCTGCTCACGCGCGACCAGCTGCGTTCCTGCCTGAAGGAGCAAGGTGACATCAAGACCGCCGGTGCCGACGCGATGAAGGCGCAGGCGGACGTCGATGCGAAGAAGGCCGAGGTCGACAAGGTGACCGATGCGCTTGCCGCCCAGCGCGCCACGCTCGATGCCACCAACGAGGCGGCCGTCAACGAGTTCAACGCCAAGGTGCGCGAGCGCGAGGCGCTGATCGACGGCTACAACGCGGCGCTGCCGGCCTTCAACACGATGGCCAAGGCTTTCCAGGAACGCCAGTCGAACTGGCAGCGCGATTGCGCCGATCGCCCGTACGACGAGGCCGACTACTTCGCGATCCAGCGCGGCAAGTGAGTCAGGGCTGCTCGGCGACGCTCTTGAGCTTCGCCAGCCCGGCCTCGAAGTCTGCGCCGACCATGCCGTCGGCGAACAGCGTCATCCAGCGAAACAGCGGGTTGCCGCCCATGTCGCCGTTCATCGTCCAGCTCACGCGCGTGCCGCTGCCCGCGGGCTCGAAGCGGAAGTCGCCGCTCGAGGTGGTGCCGAAGTCGGGGAAGTAGAGCTCGTAGCCGATGCGCTTGCCGGGCTCGGCGGCGGTCATCGTCATGCGGCCGTCGCCTTCGGACTTGCTCTTCCATTCCCAGACCGCGCCGGGGCCGGACTCGGGGCCGGCGTAGCTGATCTGCATGGCCGGGTCGCGCTGGTTCCACACGCTCCAGCGCTTCCATTCGCGCGGCGTGGCGACCAGCGGGTAGATCTTGTCGGCGGGCGCAGCGATCTCGACCGAGCGCGTCACGGTGAACTTGGGCGACAGCAGCATGCCGCCGATGTAGATCACGGCGATCAGGGCCGCGATCGCGATCGCGATCCACTTGAGCAGCTTGAACAGCATCTTCGGCCTCCCTCGTCGTCGTAACGAAGGCGCGAGCCTAGGGCGCGGCCGCAGTGCTGTCCATCGGGGTGCTGCCGATAATGAGCCGCATCGAAGGAGACCCTGCCATGCTGTTCCCCACCACGATCGCCGGAAGCCTGCCCAAGCCGTCCTGGCTCGCCGAGACCAACAAGCTGTGGCCGCGCTGGCGCGCAGAAGGCGCCGAGCTCGACCAGGCCAAGCTCGACGCGACCCTGCTGTGGATCAAGGCCCAGGAGGACGCAGGGATCGACGTGATCGGCGACGGCGAGCAGTCGCGCCAGCATTTCGTGCACGGTTTCCTCGAGCAGGTCGAGGGCATCGACTTCGAGCACAAGGTCGAGATGGGCATCCGCAACGACCGCTACAAGGCCCAGGTGCCGCAGGTCGTCTCGGCGCTGAAGCTGAAGGGCCGCGTTCACGAGCGCGAAGCGCGTTTCCTGCGCGCGCACACGAAACGCAGGATCAAGTTCACGCTGCCCGGCCCGATGACCATCGTCGACACGGTGGCCGACCGCTTCTACGGCGATCGCGTCAAGATGGCCTTCGCGTTCGCCGAACTGCTGAACCAGGAGGCCCTGGCGCTGCAGGCCGATGGCGTCGACGTCATCCAGTTCGACGAGCCGGCCTTCAATGTCTATCTCGACGAGGCGGCCGACTGGGGCGTCAAGGCGCTCGAGCGCGCGGCGCAGGGGCTGACGTGCACGACCGCCGTGCACATCTGCTACGGCTACGGCATCCAGGCCAACATCGATTGGAAGAAGTCGCTCGGCGAGGAGTGGCGCCAGTACGAGAAGGTGTTCCCGGCGCTCGCCAAGAGCTCGATCAAGCAGGTGAGCCTGGAGTGCATCCACTCGCACGTGCCGCCCGAGCTGATGGCGCTGCTCGAAGGCAAGGACGTGCTGGTCGGCGTGATCGATGTGGCCAACGAGGCGATCGAGACGCCCGAGGAGGTGGCCGAGACCATCGGCCGCGCGCTGCAGTTCGTGCCCAGGCAGCACCTCTATGCCTGCACCAACTGCGGCCTCGCGCCGATGCCGCGCGAAGTCGCGCAGGCCAAGCTGCGCGCGCTGGCCGAAGGCGCCGCGCTGGCGCGATTGAAGCTGGGCTGAGGTCGAAGCCGAGGACGAAAAAAAACCGCGGCCGAGGCCGCGGTTTCTCTTCGGGGGCGAAGCGCCCGTCGATTACAGCGGGCGGATGCTCGCTGCTTGCGGGCCCTTCTGGCCTTGCTTGACTTCGAATTCGACGCGCTGGTTTTCTTGCAGCGTCTTGAAGCCGTTGCCTTCGATGTCACGGAAGTGCGCGAAGACGTCGGCACCGCCGTTGTCCTGGGCGATGAAGCCGAAGCCCTTGGCTTCGTTGAACCACTTCACGGTACCGGTTTGCTTGCTCATCTGACGTTCCTTGTGTGTTGTCAAAGCGATGGAGAAAAACGCGCGCGAAAAACCGCTGCACGCCTGCAGAAACACTCAAGAAACGCGATCGGGGGATGCGAACCAGACGGAACCGCGAGCGCGGTGACCGGATTGAACAGACCTCTGAAGAGACGGCCTTGGGTATGTCTACGGGGTGCATTGTAACCACACGGGCACAATGATCCGAATTCAGCCCTCACGATCACGGAGGATGCGATGGGAAATCCCCACGATGGCGATGCGCGATGGAAGCACGATGGCGTGCGCGTGATCGCCGCCGACCAGCTCGATCCCAACACCGCGCAGACGCCAGGCATGGACCGCAAGGCCGCGATCACCTTCGCGCGCGTCGGTGCGCAAAAGCTCTGGGCCGGCACGGTGCACATCCATCCGAACGCCAAGACCGGCGCGCATCACCACGGGCCGCTGGAGAGCGTGATCTTCGTCGTCAAGGGCCGCGCACGCATGCGCTGGGGCGACAAGCTCGAGTTCACCGCCGAGGCCGGGCCGGGCGATTTCATCTACGTGCCGCCCTTCGTGCCGCACCAGGAGATCAATGCCAGCCGCGACGAGGTGCTCGAGTGCGTGCTGGTGCGATCGGACGGCGAGGCGACCGCGATCAACCTCGACATCGAGCCGGTCGAGCAGCCGGAGAACGTGCCCTGGATCGACCCGGTGCACCGCGGCTGAACTACTCGTCGCGCTGGTAGGGCGGCAGCTTCACGCCGCAGTGGCGGCAGTAGATCGCGTCGGGGTGCTGGTCTTCGGTCAGGCAGTCGTGGCAGGTGCGCGTGGTGGTCGGGCGCGGATGCCGCTGCGCCGTCATCTCGGCGGTCACGATGCCGGTCGGCACCGCCAGCACGCCCCAGCCGAGCAGCATCATCAGCGACGCAAGCGTGCGGCCGAAGTCGGTCTTGGGCACCAGGTCGCCGAAGCCGACCGTGGTCATCGTCGAGATCGCCCAGTAGACCGCGGTCGGAATGCTGGTGAAGCCGTGCTCGGGGCCTTCGATCAGGTACATCAGCGTGCCGGCCACCAGCACCACCATGCTGACGAAGCCGAGAAAGACCAGGATCTTGCGCCGGCTCGCTGCGATGGCGCCCGACAACGTGCGGTACTCGTGCGCGTACTGCGTGAGCTTGAAGATGCGGAACACGCGCAGCAGCCGCAGGATGCGCACGTCGATCAGCACATGCAGCTCGGGCGCGAAGATCGCGAGCCAGGTCGGCAGGATCGCCAGCAGGTCGATCACGCCGAAGAAGCTGGTCGCATAGCGCAGGGGCTGGCGCACGCAGGCCAGCCGCGCGATGTACTCGGCGGTGAACAGCAGCGTGAAGGCCCACTCGATCACGTCGAACGCGGCGCCGACACGCTGGTTGATCGCGGCCACCGTGTCGAGCACGACGACCGCGACGCTGGCGATGATGGCGATCAGCAGCGCGATGTCGAAGGCGCGGCCGGCGCGCGTGTCGGCCTCGAAGATGATGGTGTAGAGCTCGAGCCGCCAACCGGCCAGTGGCCGGCCCAGGTAGGAGGCGTCGTCGTCGTTGGCGGCTGCGCGATGCGTCATGCGATGGCCCCGGTCGGCGAGGGAAGGGCGTTGCAGCGCTCGGCGACGCGTGTGGCCAGCGCGGCGATGCCGGCATCCGACAGATCGTCGGTCTCGAAGCGATGCGCATCGTCGAGCGCTTTCAGATTCTGCCGCTGCGAGCGCGCATAGAGCGGGTCGTAGTGCAGCGTCATCAGCTCGGCGAACAGCGCGCGCAGTTCGCGCGCGAGCGCCCAGCCGCGCCAGCGCTCGAGCGTCTCGTTGGGCTGCAGGCCCTTGAGCTGCGCGAGCTTGTCGGCCAGGCCCTCGGGATCGTCGGCGAAGAAGGCGTAGTCGCGCAGCAGGTAGTCGAGCCGCGCCGCATGCGTCGCGGCGATCTCGATGCAAGGCGCCGCGCGCAGCGGCATCAGAAGCGAGTCGGGCAGCGACAGCCGCCCGATGCGACGGCTCTCGGCCTCGACGAACACCGGCCGCGACGCATCGAAGCCCTCGATCACCGCCGCGACCTGCGTCTCGAAGCCTTTTTGCGACGGCTGCTCGACCCCCGGCACCGCGCCCAGCACCGAGCCGCGATGGCCGGCCAGCGCCTCGAGATCGAGCACCTGCGCGCCCTGCGCTGCCAGCGCCTGCAGCACGCGCGTTTTCGCACTGCCGGTCGGGCCGGCGACGACGCGCAACGCGAGCTGCGGCATGCGTGCCTCGAGCAGCGCCATCACGTGATGGCGCCAGCTCTTGTAGCCGCCGTGCAGCTGCTGCGCGTCCCAGCCGATCAGCCGCAGCCAGGTCACGAAGCTGCCGCTGCGCAGGCCGCCGCGCCAGCAATAGAGCATCGGGCGCCAGGTCTTGGGGCGGTCCTTGAAGAGCGGGCCTTCGAGGTGGCGCGCGATGTTGCGCGCGACCATCGCGGCGCCGATCTTGCGCGCCTCGAAGGCCGAGGTCTGGACGTAGATGGTGCCGACGATGCGGCGCTCGTCGTCGTCGAGCACCGGGCAGTTGATCGCGCCGGGAACGTGATCGAGCGCGAACTCCGCGGGCGAGCGCACGTCGATGACCGCGTCGAAGGCATGGCGGTCGGTCGGGCCCCACTGGCGCGCACTCATCCGCGGCTCCTTTCGCGCCGGCACAATCGGCGCATGACTGCGCTCTCCATCGAACCCGTTCGTCTCACCCAGTTCTCCCATGGCGGCGGCTGCGGCTGCAAGATCGCCCCGGGTCTGCTGCGCGAGATCCTCGCGCGCGCGCCGCAGGGCCTGGTGCCGCCCGAGCTGCTGGTGGGCACGGAGACCAGCGACGACGCCGCGGTCTACCGGCTCAACGACGAGCAGGCGCTGGTGGCCACCACCGACTTCTTCACGCCGATTGTCGACGACCCGCGCGACTTCGGCCGCATCGCCGCGACCAACGCGATCTCCGATGTCTACGCGATGGGCGCGACGCCGATCCTGGCGCTGGCCATCGTCGGCATGCCGATCGCGAAGCTCGCGCCCGAGGTGATCGGCGCGGTGCTCGAAGGCGGCGCGAGCGTGTGCCGCGAGGCCGGCATCCCGATCGCCGGGGGCCATTCGATCGACGTGCTCGAGCCGATCTACGGCCTGGTCGCGCTGGGCATCGCGCATCCGTCGCGCATCCGCCGCAATGCCGATGCGAAGGCCGGCGATGTGCTCGTGCTCGGCAAGCCGCTGGGCGTGGGCGTGCTGTCGGCGGCGCTGAAGAAGGGCGCGCTCGATGCGGCCGGCTATGCCGAGATGGTCGCGATCACGACCCAGCTCAACCGAGTCGGGCCAGCGCTGGCGGCCATCGACGAAGTCCATGCGATCACCGACGTCACCGGCTTCGGCCTCGCCGGGCACGCGCTGGAAGTCGCGCGCGGCTCGGGGCTCGATGCGCTGATCGACTGGCCGTCGCTGCCCTTGGTCGAGCGTGCCGCGGCATTCGCGCGCGAAGGCATCGCGACCGGCGCGTCGGGCCGCAACTGGGCCGGCTACGGCGCCGAGGTTCAGGGCGCGGATGCGCTCGCGCCGTGGCAACGCGCGCTGCTGACCGATCCGCAGACCAGCGGCGGGCTGCTGGTGAGCTGCGCGCCGTCCGCGCTCGATCGCGTGCTGGCGGTGTTCCGCGAGGCCGGCTTCGCGCGTGCCGCGGCGGTGGGGAGGCTCGCGGCTGCGGCAGGCCCAGGGCCCGCGCTGCGCGTGACGGCCTGAACTAGCGGGAGGCCGCTGGGGCCGCCGAGGCCGCGGCCTCGGCGTGGCGCTTCTTCAGGCGCTCGCGCCATTCGGTCCAGTCGACCGGCCCGGTCTCGAAGCGCTTGCGCAGGTTCTCCAGCACATTGCCCCAGGCGCGATCGAAGTAGGCGTAGGCCTGATCCCATTCGCCGCCGTCGCCCCAGCCGGTGTGATGCAGACTCACCTGCGTCTTGCGCTCGCCGATCGGCTCCAGCCGCACGATCACGAAGGTGCGCTGCTCGCGCGCCATCGGCAGGCTGGGCGGCGCATTCCATTCGAACGACAGCATGCGCTTGGGCTGCAGTGCCATGAAGCGCATCGTGTCAGCGCCTTTCATGCCGGGCGCGCCGTAGGGATCGATGAAGATGTGGAAAGCGCCGCCGACGCGCGGCTCGATCTCGGCCTCCGGCGCGAAGAAGCTGACGATGCCCTCGCGCGTGGTCCAGGCGGCCCAGGCCTCGTCGACGCTGGCCGCGACGACGATCTGCTTGTCGAGGCTGCGTTCCGCCGCGAGCGCAGTGCCCGCGTGCCAGGCGACGGTCAGCAGAAGCAGGGCGCAACGAATGAATTGACGGCGCATGGCGGGCCTTTCGCGTCGTGGATCGATGGATGGTGCCATGCGTTCGTCGCAGTTCGAGCGCGTTTCGCGCCGCGTCGGCTGCAGTTCATCGCAAACGGGATGCGCAGGCGAGGGGCCATGACGATAGTTCGCTCCATCGAACGAGACGAACCCGCCACGAACCCCAGCCACCAGGAGCCCAGCATGAAGACCCTGATCCCCACCTCGATCAAGTTCGCGATCGCTGCCGCCGCGGTCGGCTTCACCGCCCTGCAAGGCGCCGCCGTCGACCACCTGGCCCAGCACCAGGGCATGGCCAGCGTGACGCCGCGGGTGCAGTTCGAGCGCGTCGTCATCACCGCCAGCCGCGACGCGGTCACGCCCTCCGTCGCCAGCGTCGCGCCTGCGGCGCTGCGCTGAACGAGAGTCGCCGGGTGATTCAATCCGCGACAGTTATTGCCTGAAACGATCATGACTCGAAGGGCGACAGCGAGGTTCCAGCGCTGAACGATCGCCCTCGGCACATTGGGCTCCACCGACAAACGAGTCGTCCAGGAGGAGTCCCTGATGAATGCCCAGATCCCCGTCTCGATCAAGCTCGCGGTGGCCGCAGCCGCCGTCGGCATCATCAGCTTGCAAGGCGCCGCGCTCGACCATCTCTCGAAGCATCAAGGCATGGCCAGCACGACGCCGCGCCTGTATTTCGAGCGCGTCGTGATCAACGGCAGCCGCGAGTCGGTGGCGCGCAGCGTCGCCAGCAACGAGGCCGGCGAGCTGCCCAGCCGTTGACCCGCCCCCGGGCGCGTGCCAAACTCGCGCCCCACGCCGGCCGGCCCATCGGGCCCGCCGCCTTCAACCCAGCCACAGGAGACGAGAAATGACCAAGCCCATTGATCTTGCCGTCGTCCTGACGCCGGCTGCGGTCTGACGGCGCGTTCCTCTCCCGAACCGCCGCTCCCCTCCCGACAGAGCTCGACTCGAGCGACCGGCCGTTGCCGGCGCTTCGCGCATCGAGGCTCACGCCGCACACCGCGGCTCGCGTCAGAACTTCACCACGACCCTTTCGGGGCCGCGTGCTCGCCTTCGCGCGTGCATTGCCGGCCGACGATCGTCCTTTGAAGACTGACTCGACCATCATGTTCGACATCGAAACCCGTTTCGAATCCCTTTCCTCCTCTTTCGAACGACTGCTTTCCATCGGCTGGCATGCCGGCCACCACGACGCGGCCCGCGAAGCGCTGGCCGAACTCGACGAACCCCACGACGCCTCGGTGCAGCCGGCGCGCGTGGTCACCGTGCACCGCGAGACGGTGCAGCTGCACGACGGCGAACGCGAGTTCTCCGCGCGACCGCATCCGCGGCTGCGCCATGCGCTCGACGAACTGGGCACCGCCCTTGCGGTCGGCGACTGGGTGCTGGTCAACGACGAGGCCCGGGTGCTCGCGCGCCTGGCACCGCAGACCCATCTGGTGCGGCGCGACGCCGACGGCCGGCGCCATCCGCTGGCCAGCAACGTCGACACCGCGCTGCTGGTGATGGGCCTGGATCTCGACTTCAACGTGCGCCGGCTCGAGCGCTTCCTGACCCTGGTGGCCGGCAGCGGCATCCAGCCGGTGGTCGTGCTGACCAAGGCCGACCTCGTCGCGCCCTTGGCGAGCGACGCGCTGGCGGCCGACGAGATCGACGCGCTGCACGCGCGCGTCGGCCCCGACGTGCCGGTGGTCGCCGTCAACGGCACTTCGCCCGAGGCCGCGCAGCGGCTCGCGCCCTGGCTCGCGCCGGGATGCACCGTGGTGCTGATGGGCTCGTCGGGCGCCGGCAAGTCGACGCTGACCAATACGCTGGCCGGGCGCGCGGTGCAGGTCACGCAGCAGGTGCGCGATCACGACCATCGCGGCCAGCACACGACGACCGCGCGCGTGCTGCACCGCCTGCCGGGCGGCGCCTGCGTGATCGACACACCGGGGCTGCGCGCGTTGCGTCCGGACATCGATGCCGACAGCCTGGCCCAAAGCTTCGGCGACATCGCCCGGCTCGCGCCGAGCTGCCGCTTTCGCAACTGCCGCCACCAGGGCGAGCCGGGTTGCGCGGTGCAGGAGTCGGTGCACGAGGACCGGCTGCGCAATTTCCACAAACTGCAGCGCGAGCTGCATCGCGACACGATGACCGTGCTGGAGAAGCGCGAAATGGTGGCTGGCTGGAAGTCGCGTACGCGCTCGGTGCGCGCGTGGATGAAGACCAAGCGCGGCGAGGGCGAGCGGTGAACTCAGTCGGCCTTCTTCGTGGCCACCGGCAGGTACTGAGCGGACGTCACGCCCATCGAGACATACAGGCTGGTCACTGCCTCGATGCCGATCTCGGCCGGCCGGACCCAATCGGCCGGCACGTAGATCAGGCCGCCGCCGACCGGCACCGGCGCGGTCGGCACCAGCACCGCGAGACAGGGCCGCCCGCCGACCAGCAGCGGCTCGGGCGTCGACAGCAAGGCGAGCACGACCGCGCCTTCGCTGTCGGCGCCGCCGAAGTGGCACCACACCGCGCTCATCGACTGCAGGCCGTCGCCCTGGCGCGTCGACAACATGTCGACCAGGCGGCGGATCAGGTCGTAGACGCTGCGCACCACCGGGATGCGTCCGACCAGCGCATCGACGGCGCGCGAGATGCCTCGCTCCAGGTTGGTATCGACCAGCAGGCCGAGCAGGAACACCAGGCCCAGCACGAACAGCAAGCCGATCGTGTAGCCGATCACCTCCGAGCCGCTCAGCCCGATGCCGATCGACACCAGCAGGCCGCCGACCAGGCTCTGCGGCCCGAACCAGTCGGACAGCAGCCGCACGACCCACACGAAGATCGCCACGGTCGCGACCAGCGGCAGCGCGGCCAGCAGGCCGGTCAGGAAGATGCGCAGCAGTTTTCGAACCGATCGCGACACGGCGGGACTCCTGTTGAGGTGATCAGCTGCGCAGGCGGTCGCGCCGAGCGAGCGCCGGGAACAAGCGCATCCATGTCAGCGCGACCACGATCGTGCCGACACCGCCCAGCACGACCGAGCCGACCGGCCCCAGCCACGCCGCGGTGACGCCCGATTCGAACTCGCCGAGCTGGTTGCTCGCGCCGATGAAGATCGCGTTGACCGCGCTGACGCGCCCGCGCATCTCGTTGGGCGTCTCGAGCTGCACCAGGGTCTGGCGGATCACGACGCTGACCATGTCGGCCGCGCCCGAGACGAACAGCGCGACCAGCGAGATCCAGAACGAGCTCGACAGCCCGAAGGCCAGCGTCGCGAGGCCGAAGACGATCACCGCGATGAACATCGCGCGCCCGACATGGCGCTCGATCGGGCGGCGCGTGAGCCAGACGGAAAGCAGCAGCGCGCCGGCCGCCGGCGCCGATCGCAGCAGGCCCAGGCCCCAGGCGCCGACATGCAGGATGTCCTTCGCGAAGATGGGCAGCAGCGCGACCGCGCCGCCCAGCAGCACCGCGAACAGATCGAGCGAGATCGCGCCGAGCATCGCCTCGCGGCTGCGGATGAAGCTCACGCCGGCGAATACCGTGGCCAGCGTGACCGACTCCTTCGGCGGCGGCTCATGGTGATAGCGCAGGCCGACCGCGAGCCACAGCGCGCCGATGAACAGCGCGGCGCACACGGCATAGACGACGCTGGCGCCAGCGGCGTAGAGAAAGCCGCCGAGCGCCGGCCCGCCGATGATCGCGACCTGCATGCCGGCCGAGCTGAAGGCCAGCGCGCGCGGCAGCACTGCGTCGGGCACCAGCAGTGGCGGCAGTGCCTGCTGCACCGGCATCTGGAACGCGCGCGCCGTGCCCAGCAGCACCGAGATCCCAAGCAGCAGCTCGCGCGTCGCCCAGTGGCCCCAGGCCGACGCGGCCAGCAGCGCCGCGACCAGCATCTGCAGCGCGAAGCAGGCGGCCAGGATGCGGCCGCGATGCCAGCGGTCGGCCGCGTGGCCGGCCGGCAGCGTCAGCAGCAGCGCCGGCAGGAACTGCAGCAGGCCGACCAGGCCCAGGTCCCAGGCGCTCGAGGTCAGCTCGTACATCTGCCAGCCGACCGCGACCATCATCATCTGGCTGCCGGCGCTGCCCGCGAGGCGCGCGAACCAGAAACGCATGAAGACCGGGTGTTCGCGCAGCGGCGATCGCGAGTCGCTCATCGGAGTCGGACTTCCATTGGCGAATCAGCGCTTGTCGATGCAGGAGCAGCCGGAGTCGAAGATCACGCGCCATTCGCCGTCCTGGTCACGGCGCCAGACCGACTGGAAGCTGCCGATCGGGCGGCCGTCGGAGCCGAAGACCGGGCCCTTGGACATCGCCAGCAGGTTGTTGTCGAGCACCTCGACGTCGCGCGGCTCCCAGGTGAAGGGCGCGGCGGGCGTGTCGAACCAGCGCTTCCAGTAGGCCGCGACGGCTTCCCTGCCGCGCAGCGGTTCGGGGCCTGAGAAGAAGACCGCGTCGGCGGCGATGAACTTCTTGAAGCCTTCGAAGTCGCGCATCTCCATCGTGCGCGCGAAGGCCGCTTCGGCGTTGCGCACCTTGCGCGCGGAGACCATGTTGCTGTCGGAGGTCGACAGCAGCACGTCGGCCGGCACGTTGGCGCAGCCGGCGGCGATGGCCGTGATGCCGAGCATCATGGCCATGCGCATCAGCATCAGGATGGTCAGTCTCATCTCCAGGTCCTCCTCGGTCGATGTTCGATGGTCAGTGGTCGATTGGATCAGCCGGCGGCCAGCTCGTCGTCCGACTCGAGCTGCTGCAGTTCGTAGAGGCGGCGATAGATGCCGCCGTCGATCGACATCAGCTCGTCGTGCGAGCCGATTTCGGCGATGCGGCCGTGGTTGAGCACGACGATGCGGTCGGCATCGCGGATGGTCGATAACCGGTGCGCGACCGCGATCGTGGTCACGCGCCCGCGCACCGCGGCCAAGGCCTGCTGCACCGCGCGCTCGGTCTCGCTGTCGATGTGGCTGGTGGCCTCGTCGAGCAGCAGGATTCTCGGTGCCCCGGCCAGCGCGCGCGCGATCGCGACCAGCTGCTTCTGGCCCACCGACAGCCGCGCGCCGCCTTCGCCCAGGGGCGTGTCGTAGCCCTGCTCGAGCTCGGTGATGAAGTCGTGCGCGCAAGCCGCGCGTGCGGCGGCCTCGATGTGCGCGTTGTCGATCTCGCGGCCCATCGCGATGTTCTCGCGCGCGCTGGCCGCGAGCAGGAAGGGCTCCTGCGGCACCAGGCCGACCGCGGCGCGAAACGCCGCGTCGCCGAGCGACTCGACCGGCACGCCATCGAGCGTGAGCCGGCCGGCGGGTGCCGGATAGAAGCGCAGCAGCAGCGACAGCAGCGTGCTCTTGCCGCTGCCGGTGTGGCCGACGATGCCGACGAACTCGCCCGGCGCGATCGCGAGGTCGATGTGCGACAGCACGTTGGGCCCGCTGCCGTAGGCGAAGCTGAGATCGTCGAAGCGCACCGCGCCTTGCGTGACCGCGCCGCCGGCATCGGGCGCATGGGCCTCGGCTTCGTCGAGCAAGGTGTTGACGCGCGCTGCCGAGACCACGGCCTGCTGCAGCTGCGAGAACTGCATCGTGATCTGGATCAGCGGATCGACCACGCGCGTGACGTAGCTGATGAAGGCATACAGCACGCCGATCTCGACCGCACTCAAGCCCCCGCCGTCGAACTGGCGCAGGCCCATCACGCCGATCACGCTGGCGAGCAGCGCGACGTTGAGGAAGTCCAGCGCCGGGCGCAGCAGCCAGGCGTTGGCGCGCAGCTCGCGCTTGCGCGAGGCGTAGTGCGATTCGTTGACGCCGTTGTAGCGCTCGGCGAAACGGCCGGTCGAGTTGTCGGCCTGCAGCACCGCCATGCCGGCGATCGACTCGGCCATCTGCGCGTTGAGTTCGCTGCGCAGCTCGCGCGTGCGCGCCACCGCGGGCGCCGACCAGCGCTGGTAGAGCCACACGATCACGAGCACCGCCGGCAGCAGCACCGCGACGATGGCCATCAGCTTGATGTCGAGCACGGCCATCGTGACCAGCAGGCCGGCCAGCAGGATCAGGCTGTCGAGCATCACGAACAGCACCTGCACGTAGAGCTGCTGCACCGCCTCGGTGTCGTTGGTCACGCGGCTGACGAGCTGGCCGGTGATGGCGCGATCGAAGTAGCCCATCGGCAGGCGCAGCACGTGGCCGTAGACGGTCTCGCGCAGGCGGCGCACCGAGCGCATCGCCAGGCCGGCGAGCCGCACCAGCTGCAGGTAGCGCAGCAGCGAGGCGAGCGCGCCGGCCACCAGCGCGCCCATCAGCAGGCCGCCGATGGCCCACAGGTCGCCGTCGCGCGGCAGCAGGTGGCGATCGATCAGCGCCTTGCCGAGGATGGGGCCCAGGGCCTCCAGGCCGGCCGCCAGCGCGAGGCCGAAGGCGCCGAGCTTCAGGTGGCGCAGGTCGGGGCGCGCGGCGCGCCACAGCAGCGCGAAGGCGGCGCGGCGTTGATCGCCTGCGGCGCGGTTGCGATCAGGCGGCATCGAGCGTCGCCTCCAGTTGTTCCTCGAGCTGCTGGTAGCGCCATTGCGCGGCGTACCAGCCGCCGCGCGCGACCAGCTCCTCGTGCGTGCCGCGCTCGCTGACATGGCCGTGATGCAGCACGACGATCTGGTCGGCATCGGCCACCGCGCTCAGTCGGTGCGCGACGATCACGACGCTGCGCCCGCGCCGCTGGCCACGCAGGTGCGCAAGGATGCTGGCCTCGGTCGCGGTGTCGACGGCCGACAGCGCGTCGTCGAGCAGCAGCAGCGGGCAGTCGGCCAGCAGCGCTCGCGCGATCGCGACGCGCTGGCGCTGTCCGCCAGACAAGGTGACGCCGCGCTCGCCGACCGGCGTCGCATAGCCGTTGGGCAGGCGCAGGATGTCGTCGTGCACCGCGGCGAGCTTCGCGGCGTGCTCGATCTCTGCGGCGGTCGCACGCGGCTTGGCCAGCGCGATGTTCTCCGCCACCGTGGCCGAGAACAGGAAGGGCTCCTGCGGCACCCAGGCGCAGGCCTCGCGCAGCACGTCGAGGCGCAGTTCGGCGAGGTCGATGCCGCCCCATTGCAGCGAGCCGGTCTGCGGCACCCATTGGCGCAGCAGCAGCTTGACCAGGGTGCTCTTGCCGGCGCCGGTCGGGCCGACCAGGCCCAGCGTCTGGCCGGGCGCGAGCGACAGCGAGACCTGGTCGAGCGCCTGCGCGCGCTGGCCGGGGTAGGCGAAGGAGACGTTGCGCGCCTCGATCGCGCCGGCGGGCAACGCGTCGATCGCGCCGTCGTCGTCGAGCGTCAGCGGCGCATCGAGCACCGGCTGCAGCCGGCCCCAGGCGGCGCGACCGCGCTCGATCAGCGACAGCACCCAGCCGGCCGCGAACATCGGCCAGATCAGCTGGCCCAGATAGAGGCTGAAGCTGGTGAGCTGGCCGATCGACAGCTCGGCATGCCACACCAGCCAGCCGCCGTAGCCCAGCGTCAGCACCGTGGCCAGCGTCAGCGACAGGCCGACCGCCGGCTCGTAGGTCGCCTCCCAGCGCTGCGCGCGCTCGCTGGCCTGTGCGGCGCCGGCAGCGAGCTCGGCGAAGCGCTGCGTGCTGCGACCCTCGAGCCCGAGCGCGCGCAGCGTGCGCACGCCGGCCAGCGTCTCCTGCACGTGGTCGTTCAGGTCCGAGAAGCGCGCCAGCGCATCGCGCGAGGCGTCGTGCACATGGCGCGAGATCCACCAGAAGGCCAGCGCCATCGCCGGAAAGGGCAGCAGCGCGACGGCCGCCAGCCGCGCGTCGACCGCGAAGGCCATCGACGCGACCACCAGCACCAGGGTCAGCGTGCCGTCGAAGCCGGCCAGCAGCGCCTCGCCGGCGGCCAGCTCGACGGCATCGATGTCGTTGGTGGCCAGGGCCATCAGGTCGCCGGTGCGGCGCTGCTGATAGAAGCGCGGACCTTGCAGCGTCAGGCGGCGATAGAGCCGCTCGCGCAGCTCGACGCCGAGCCGGTAGGCCGCGGCATAGAGCTTGAGCCGCCAGCCCACGCGCAGGAAGTAGATCGCGACACCGGCGGCCAGCAGCAGCGCCAGCTCGCGGGCGAGCGTGTCGGCATCGAGCCGCCCGGTGACCAGCGCGTCGACCAGGTGGCCGACCTGGCGCGGCAGCCAGACGATCAGGAAGGCGATGCCCATCAGCATCAGCGCCGAGGCGGCATAGGCACGCCCATGGCGGCGCACGAAGGCGAGGAGGAGTCCGGAAAGCGTCACGTGGAGGTCACGAAAGTCCGCGGCCGTGCCGGCACGCTTCGTGGGCGCGGCCGTGGCGGGCGCAAGGCGTCGGCGAGTGTAGGTGGGCGCAGCGGCCGTCGCGGCGGCGCGGGCTTCGATGTTCGCTTCGTTTCGTGCGCCGCCGGGCGCAGTTCGATCCGTGATTGGAGCCGTCCGTCGCACGCCGCGTGCAAACGCGCGGGGCGCCGCCCACACTGCATCCATCCCACCCCGAACCCCGTCCGATCCAGGAGCCCGCCATGTTCACGATGATGTCGCGCCAAGCCCGTCTGATCACCGCGGTCGTGGCCGTGGTCGCCACGCTGGCCGAAGGCGCCCTGCTGATGTCGCTGGCCGATCCGGCCACGCCGACGGTGCGGCTCGAGCGCGTCGTCGTGCACGGCAGCGCCGCGCAGCTGCTCTCGCAGACCAGCGTCGAGCGCTGCACGGAAACCGTGATTTGCTGACGGGCTTGAACTTTCGGCCGCCCGCCCGTATCCATGGGTGGTCGAGCCACCAATAGAAACGCCGGTCACCTTCAAGCGAAAAGGATGACCGGCGCTCATAGTTCCAACCAGCGGGATTTCCAAGACTCCCCCGCTGACTTCCAGGGCCGCTTGCAGCGGCCCTTTTTTTTGCGGAGCCGATTTTGCCTGAGCGAATCACTGGTCCGGCGTTCTTCGCCGGAAGTTGGCGTCGGCGCGACAATGCGCGCATGACCGAATGGTTTTCCCGACTGGGCGGGCGCTTGCTGCGCCTGGTTCTCATCGTTGCCGGCCTGGTGTTCGCGCTCAGCGTGCTGGTCGCCGGCCTGATCCTTGCGGTGTTGCTGGGCATCGTGTCGCTGTTGCGCGGGCGCCGGCCGAGCGTCAGCTGGCAGACGATGCGACAGGCGCGCACGCGCGCCGCGTCGCACATGGGTCATCAGCGGGGCGGCCGACGCGCCCCGCCTGCCGGCGACGTGATCGACATCGAGGCGCGCGAGCTGCCGCCGCGAAACTGAGCCGCAGCCGATGGCGCGCGTCGAGTTCACGCCGCAACTGCGCCGCTTCACCGCGGCACCGGCCGTCGACGCGCCGGCGGCCGAAACGGTGGCCGACGCGCTCGGCACCGCCTTCGCGGCCAACCCTGCGCTGCGCGGTTACGTGCTCGACGACCAGGGCCACCTGCGGCCCAATGTCGCGATCTACATCGACGGGCAGGCGATCCGCGACCGGCGCGAACTGCTCGATCCCCTGGGCGCCGCCAGCCGCGTCTACGTCGCGCAGGCGCTCTCCGGAGGCTGACCGAAGCAAGGAGGCACGCGATGTCCAGCAGCAGCCAAGTCACCGACCGCGCCTGGGTCGCGACCCGCAAGGGCCTGTTCGAGCTGCGACGCGGCGCGCACGCCGCCTGGCGCATCGAGCGCGTCAGCTTCCTGGGCGAACCGGTCTCGATGCTGCTGCCGCCCGACGATCGCGGCCGCATGCTGGCCGCGCTGAACCTGGGCCACTGGGGCGTCAAGCTGCGCGCCTCCGATGACGCCGGCGCCAGCTGGTTCGAAGTGGCGGCGCCGGCTTATCCCGAGCAGCCCGAAGGCGCCGAAGGGCCGGCCTGGAAGCTGGTCCAGATCTGGAGCCTCGAGCGCGACCGCGCCGGCACCGTCTGGGCCGGAACGCTGCCCGGCGGCCTGTTCCGCTCGGCCGACCTGGGCCGCTCGTGGCAGCTGGTCGAGTCGCTGTGGCAGCGCCCCGAACGGCTGCAATGGTTCGGCGGCGGCTACGACGTGCCCGGCATCCACTCGATCTGCCCGCATCCGCAGCGCGCCGGCGAGCTGCTCGCGGCCGTGAGCTGCGGCGGCGTCTGGCTCACGCAAGACGACGGTGCCAGCTGGGACGTGCGCTGCAAGGGCATGGTCGCGAACTACATGCCGCCCGAGCGGGCCGAGGATGCCTCGATCCAGGATCCGCATCGCGTCGCGCGCTGCGACAGCACGCCCGACGTCCTCTGGTGCCAGCATCACGGCGGCATCTGGCGCAGCGCCGACAACGCCGCGAGCTGGCAGGAGCTGAAGGCGCCGCTGTCGAGCTTCGGCTTCGCGGTCGCGGCGCATCCGCGCGATCCGCTCACGGCCTGGTTCGCGCCGGCGATCGCCGACGAGAAGCGCGTGCCGGTCGACGCCGCGCTGGTCGTCAACCGCACCCGTGACGGCGGTGCCAGCTTCGAGACGCTGCGCGAAGGCCTGCCGCAACTCGACTGCTACGACCTGGCCTATCGCCACGGCCTCGCGGTCGCGCCCGACGGGGAACAGTTGCTGCTCGGCAGCACCAGCGGAGGCGTGTGGGCCAGCGCCGACGGCGGCGATGCCTGGCGGACGGTCTCGATGACGCTGCCGCCGGTCTACGCGCTGCGCTTCGGCTGAGCACCCGGCCTTCGGACAGGCTCGACAGCGGCGCGCAGCCGGTGTGCAATCGCGCGCGGCGTGCTCGAGGAGGCCGCCGTTCAACCTCCCACCTCAGAAGGAAGTGCAACATGCAAGCAGTCATCGACAAGTTCGGCCCGCTCGTCGGGCGCATCCTGATCGCCGCGCTGTTCATTCCGGCGGGCATCGGCAAGATCGGCGGCTTCGCCGGCACCGTCGGCTACATCGCCTCGAAGGGCCTGCCGCTGCCGCAGCTCGGCGCGGTGCTGGCGATCGTCGTCGAGGTCGGCGTCGCGGCGGCGCTGCTGGTCGGCTGGCGCACGCGCTGGGCGGCGCTGATCCTGGCCGTGTTCACCGCGGTGGCCGCGTTCATCTTCCACAACTACTGGGCCATGCCGGCCGAGCAGCAGATGATGCAAAGCATCAACTTCTGGAAGAACATCGCCATCACCGGCGGGCTGCTGTTCGTCGCCGCGCACGGCGCCGGCGCGTTCGCGCTCGATCGCAACCGCAACGACTGAGCCGCGAAGGCGCGCTGCGATGTCCACGGCGCGCCTGTTCTACGCCTTCTGGCCCGACGAGGCCACGCGCTGCGCGCTGCTGGCTCACCAGGCGCGCTGGCGCTGGACGCGCGCGACGCGCCGCACGCGCGCCGAGTTGCTGCACGCGACGCTGCTGTTCCTCGGCGATGCGATCGAGCGTTCGCGCATCGACGCGCTCGCGGCGCTGGGCCCGCGGCTGTCGCGACCGGTCGAGCTGCTGCTCGATGCGCCGCAGGTCTGGCCGCGCGGCACCGCGGTGCTGGCGGCCAGCCGCGTGCCCGACGAGCTCGCGCAGGCGCACGACGCGCTGCGCGCCGCCTGCGGAGCCCCGGCGCGGCCCTGGCGTGCGCACGTGACGCTGGCGCGCCAGGCCGAAGGTGCGATCGCGCCGGATCTGCCCGAGCCGATCGCCTGGACCGTCGATCGCGCGGTGCTGGTCGAGTCGGACCTGCGCGCGCCGCAGCGCTATCGCGTGATCGCCTAGAAGGGCGCTTCGCTTTCGAAGCTCAGGCGGTCGCCACCGAGCGGATGCGCGAACGCGAGCCGGCTGGCATGCAGCAGCATGCGCTCGCCGTCGTCGCCGAACGCGTGGCGTTGCCGCTCGAGCGGCGCATACAGCGTGTCGCCGAGGATCGGATGACCGATGGACATCAGGTGCACGCGCAACTGGTGCGAGCGCCCGGTCAGCGGCTCGAGCTCGACGCGCGTCGCATCGCGGGCGGCATCGAAGCCGAGCGTGCGGCAGCGCGTGCGCGAAGGCTTGCCGTGCGCTTCGTCGATCATCTGGCGCGGCCGGTTCGGCCAGTCGCAGATCAGCGGCCGGTCGATCGTGAACCACTCGGGTGCATCGAGCCGGCCGGCGACCACCGCGACGTAGCGCTTGTCGACCGCGCGGCGTTCGAAGGCCTGAGACAGCGCGCGCTGCGCCTCGATGCCACGCGCGAACACCATCAGGCCGGAGGTCGCCTGGTCGAGCCGGTGCACCACCAGCGCATCGGCGAACTGCGCGCGCACGCGTGCGGCCAGGCAGTCCTGCTTGTCCTCGCCGCGCCCCGGCACCGCCAGCAGCCCGGCCGGCTTGTGCACGACGACGAGCACATCGTCGACATGGACGAGCTCGATCACGCTTCGCGCACGTCGGCGACCGGGTCGCGGCCGAAGTCGGGCTTGTCGAGGTAGGCCAGCAGCTTGGCGGCGGCCTGCTCGGGGCTGTCGAGCAGGCCGTCGGTCTTGAGGCGCACGAAGCGCTCGCGGTCGGCGAAGGCCTTGGGGTCGGCGCTGCGCAGCTGCACCTGCATGTCGGTGTCGATCACGCCGGGCGCCAGCGAGACGATGCGTGCGCCGCGCGGGCCCATGCCTTCCTCGAGCGCGACGCAGCGGCTGAAGTGATCCAGCCCGGCCTTGGCCGCGCAATACACCGCCGACGCGGCCATCGCGCGGCGGCCGAGCCCGGACGAGACGTTGAGCACGCGCCGCTTGGCCGACCAGTCCTTGGTCGCCGACAGGAAGGCGCCGGTCAGCAGGATCGCGGCCTCGAGGCCGACGCGCAGCGACAGCGAGATCTCGGCGGGCGGCACCTCGCCCAATGGCGCCGAGGTGGCGATCGTCGCGGCGTTGTTGATCAGGTTGACGCTGCGCAGGCCCGCGCCGCCGTGGGCGCCCAGCCAGTCGCCGAGCCGTTGTGCGGCGGCGGCGGGATCGGCCGCGAGATCGATGGCCCAGTCGGTGATGGCAGCGCCTGCGGCCGCAGCCTGCGCGGCGAGGTCGCCGTCCGGCTTGCGCGAGATCAGCAGCAGTTCGTGGCCGGGGCGCAGCAGCTGCGTCGCGACCGCATGGCCGAGGCCGCGCGATGCGCCGGTGATCACGTAGAGATGTCGTTCCATGCCTTGTCTCCCTGACGACCCGCTTCAGTCGAACTGCTCGACCAGCCCCGATTGGACCGCGTTCTCCGGGTTCGATCCGGCCGCGCGCACGCGCGCCAGCGCCTGCGCGGTGTCCAGCCCCGCGCACTTGAGCACGCAGGCCGCGGCCGAGCCGGTGCGCCCGATCCCGGCCGCGCAATGCAGCACCACGTTCTCGCCGCCGCGCAAGGCTTCTTCCACGCGCGCGATGCCGGCGCGAAAGCCGGGCACGTCCTCGGGCAGGCCGTAGTTGCGCATCGGCAGGTGCAGCCAGCGAAACGGCAGCTCGCCCAGACCGATGAGCTTGGCGTAGGTCGGCGAGAGCTCGGCGACCTCGTCGATCGGCGTGAGGCACACGACCAGGGCGACGTCGGCCGCGCGCGCATCGGTGGCGAAGTCGGCCCAGGGCTCGAAGCGCCCCGGCATCGAGGCCAGCAGCAGCCGGCCGCGGTGCGGCAGCGGCGTATCGACGAGTCTGAGTGTCATCACGGCAATCGTATCGCCGTGCGATCAGGAACTGACCTAGGGCCTTGTCGCCATCGGGCGCATGGCCCCGTTGCAAGGTCCACCGCAGACTGGATTGCCTGTCCTGACCCCACCCCTTCGAGGAGTTGCAGTATGAAGAAAGTGGACTACGTCAACCTGGTCACCGAACTGCACAAGTTCACCGGGGCGGATCCGAAGACAAAGGTCGACGACAGGGTGAACAGCTTCGTGCTCGGGGGGCACAGCATCGCGCTGGTGTTCGACGAGAGCATTCCCGATGTCGTGTTCATCATGGTCGACTGCGGTGGCTCGGCGCTTGTCGATCACGACCGCACGCTGCTGGCGCAGAACGCCGAACTCGCGGGCCATGAAGCCGGCTACGGCTGCTGGGCACGCTGGCCCGGGACCGACTCGATCGTGTACCGCGCGATCTGGATCCCACCGGCCACCGCGAAGACCGAACCGGAACTCGCGCACGCGCTCTCCGGTGCGATCACGACGGTCGCCAGCCAGGCCATCGCGGGCCTGGCTGAAGTGGTTCATTGAGCGAAGGGGCACGCCATGTTCCTCTCCACCAAGTTCCCGATCTTCGGTGCCGGCGCCAAGCCGCACGCGGGGCCGCAAGGCAAGCTGCAGGTGCCCCCGGCGAACGTGCAGCACCGCACCGTCTTCGCCCGCCGCAGTGAAGCGCAGACCGCCGTGTACGAGGGGCCCGAGCCAGGGCAGAAGACCCTGGTCGCCGGCCATGTCGATGTGATCTTCGGTCCCAAGGACCGCGAGGTCCTGGCGGCCTTGCTTCCCGAGTTGCCGCCGCACCTGCTCCCCTTGGCCCAGCACATGCTGTCCGCCGCGCGAGAGACCGGCAACGTCGAGGGCACGACGCTGGGCATCCAGCCGGACAAGAGCGCTCCCCCGTATCGCGCCTGGGAGTGCCCGTCCGTCTCGGATCCCACGCTGAAGTACCTCAATCTCGAAACGAAGGCGCTGCCGTTGACGGCGCCCGCCGCCGGCACGGACGCCGAGGACGCGCTGGTGGCCGACCTCGGCAGCTTCACCCAGGAGATGTGGCTGAACCTCCTCGAGGGCTTGTACGAACGCGGTGACAAGCACTACTCGCTGGCGGGCCAGACGCAGACCGTGCCGTTCCGGCTCTGGACCGAGCAGGAATGGACGGAGTACTTCCGAGGCGTCGGCGTTCATGGCGGGGAAAACTGCGTCGGCTTCATGATCTGGCTCTACAACCGGATCGGCGAGTTCCAGGCGCCGGGCAGCGAAGTCCTGTCGCAGCTCAAGCTCGCACTGGCCAATTGCCGTCGTGTGCAGGACGTCCAGGTCGTCGCGGAGACCTTCTTCAAGCCGGGCAGGAACGGCGTGATGACCCTCTTGCCGACGCCGCCGCGGTGGTTCGGCGTTCTGGCGTTCGACCCCGATGGCCCGCGAGCCTCGCTCGACGAGATCAACAGCGCACGCAAGATGTGCGGCATGGACACCGTCGGCAGTTGGGAGGAACTGGCTGCCGAGGAAAAGCTCGACAAGGCCAATGCGATCGCCGAGCAGCGCCTGCACGACCAGCAGCGCGCGGCCGGGCTGAAGCACTACAAGAGCTACCAGAAGGCCTTCGGCGAGGATCCCCACGACCAGTTCGCCGGCTTCTCGGGCGAGTTGATCGGGGACAACTCGATCTTCGATCCCATCTACGAACTCGATGGGCACCAGCCCTGGGGCGAAAGCTTCTTCGGCGGCCTGGGCAAGGCGATTCGCAGGCGAGCGCGCGGTCAAGGCTCGGGCGTTGCCGCCGTGTGCTTCCACCAGGACACCTATCCGGGCGACATCACCCACATCTCGCTCATCGGCTTCTCCAGGGACGATTCGCGCACGTGCATCTCGCATCTGGATTCGATCCCCGATCCCAAGTCGAAGGCGGGCATGGTCGACGGCCTGGCGCTGGGCATGATCGGCGTCGCGAACTGCAGCTTCAACACGACCGAGGTGATCGAGCGCATCACCGGCAAGCCGATCAAGCTGGAAGACACGCCGATCATGCAGTCGCTGGCGAAGACCGGCGGGCCGATGGTGGTGTTCGTCGATGTCGAGGACTTCGACGCGTTCGCGACCTTCGCCCTGAACTGTCACCAGCAGTCCCACACCGCGGCAGGGCTGCAGACGAAGTACGGCACCGATCCGAACATGACGCTGATCGAACTGGCCAAGGCCGTCGCGAGCGGCAAGGTCAAGCTCACGCCGCTGCAGGCCAAGCTGCTGATGGCGCAGCGGCGCTTCTTCGAGCACAACCGCACGCCGCCGCCAGGGCACCCCGGTCCCTTCATGATGGGTGAGTCGACCAACAACTGTGCGCGTCTGGCCTACCTGGTCCTGGCCGCCGGCAAGGTCAAGGGTCTGCCGCCGTACGACCCGTCCATGAACCTGGCGCAAGTGACGCGCGGCCTGTTCAACGCCGGCGCGCTGCCCAACACCGATCCCGCCACACCGGAGCTGATGGAGCTCGGCGGCTACGTCCTGGACCCCAAGACGAAGACCCGCATGGCCCACCCGTTCTCGTTCCTGTGCCTGGCCTTCCGCTGGTCGCTGGCGCTGCCGGGAACGCCGGGGATCGTGAAGGCCGATGTCGAGCGCATCCAGATGCCCAACCATGCGCAGCTCGAGGCCAAGCTGCGCGAGGCGCTGAGCACGCAGGCCAAGATCCTGCAGCGCAACGCGGACAGCTTCCGGGCCGGCTACGTGCCGCCGAAGAACCTGCTGGAGACGCCGCCGCCGGGACCGATGGAGCCGCTCGGCGATGGCGACTGGGACGCGATCGAGAGGCACCTGAAGCAGTTGACGGCCCAGGAGCTGTCCGACAGTTCTCCGATGGGCGCCACCGACACGAGCGCGATGGTCGCGGCGATGAAGCAAGCCCGCAGCCGGATGTTCGGCATTCGCGAGGGCGGCGAGATCATCGTGCTGGTGGCAGCCGATCTGGTCGTGCGGCGCGACCGCAGCCCGGCCTACCTGACCGTCGAGATCGGCATCAGCACCGTCGCATCGGCGCGCAAGAAGGGCTGGGGCCTGTGGGCCCTGAGGTGGACCTGTGCCTGGGCGCGCAACCGCGGCGCGACCTGGCTGCGCGGCACGCATCGCGACGACAACAAGGGGGCGACCGCGATGATCGCAAGCCTCGCCAAGGGCGAGCGGGTCGAGTACATCGGCGGCGTCGTGAACGAGGTTCGCGAGTTCCGCGCGCCGCTGGCGGAAGCCGACGCCGAAACCCATTGGCTGGAAGGCTTTCATCCGGGGCCGGCGCATCCGGGCACGCCGCCGAAGAAGTAGGCCGAGTTCCAAAGCCACCACAGAGTGCGCCGATCTGTCCCGCGGTGGAGCACACCGCCTCACGTTGACATGCGAGGAAGGCGAGGGTGGACCCGGGTTGGTGCGCGCAGCCCGGCGCCCTAAGCTCGTGCGACGCAAGAGCGCATGGTTTGGTGCATGAAGCTGGGGTGGTGGTCGCAAGGGTTCAGTCTGGCGGTGGCGCGCGCGCTGTCGCTGCCCGCGCTCATGCTGACGGCGGCCTGCGCCTCGCACGGCGATGCGCCGTCGACGCCGCGCGCCGAGGCGGTCGCGCCCGGCGTGTATGTCGTGCGCGGCCTGCCGGGCGAGGTCGATGCGGGCAATCTCGGTCGCATCGGCAATGCCGGCTTCATCATCGGCGAGAGCGGCGTGATCGCGATCGACACCGGCACCTCGTATCGCCACGGCCAGGCGCTGCTGGCCGCCATCGCGCAAGTGAGCGACAAGCCGGTCAAGCTGGCGATCGTCACGCACACGCGCCAGGAGTTCCTGTTCGGCGGCGCGGCCTATCGCGAGCGCGGCATCGCGCTGTACATGCACCGCGATGCCGCGCGGCTGATGATCTCGCGCTGCGAGACCTGTCTGAAGAACCTGCAGCGTCAGCTCGGCGACGACGAGATGCGCGGCACCGCGATGTGGCAGCCCGATGTGGCGTTCGAAGGCTCGCCGCGGCTCGATGTGATCGGCCGCCCGGTGCAGCTGCTGCACTTCGGCCATTCGAGCGGGCCGGGCGATGTCGCGGTGCTCGACGAGCGCAGCGGCGTGATGTTCGCCGGCGGCCTGCTCGATGCCAGCCGCATCCCCGATGTGCTCGACAGCGATCTCCCCGGCTGGCGCCGCGCGCTCGAGGCCTTGCGCGCGCGCTCGCCAAAGGCCATCGTGCCCGGCCACGGCCCGGTGACCACCGTCGCGGCGATCGATGCCGAACAGCGTTACCTTGCGCAGCTGGAGTCGCGCCTGACCGAACTGCTCGAGCGCGGCGTCGCGCTCAGCGAGGTCGGCGACGCGGCATCGCTGCCGGAGTTCGATCGCTGGGACCAGTACGACACCATCCATCGGCGCAATGCGTCGATCGTTTATGTGAGGCTCGAGCGCGATCTGCTGTTCAAGCAGTAGTTGAGACAGTCGCTCGCGAGGAGACACGCGATGAACCAACCACGAATCCCGCGCCGCGCGCTGCTCGCGTCGGCCGCGCTGCTGCCGCTGTCGGGCGCGCTGCGCGCCGCGCCCGGCGGCTTGCCGACCAACGTCGGCCATGCCGATTCGTCGCCCGAGTGGGAGCGCTTGCGCGAGAAGCTGTTCGGCACGCGGCCGATCGCGACCGACGGCGGCCGCGTGCAGCTGATCGTGCCCTTGCGCGCGGCCTATGGCGCCTCGGTGCCGGTCAAGATCGTCTCGAAGCTGCCGCAGACCGAGGCGCTGTACGTCAAGCGCATGACGCTCGTGATCGACAAGAACCCGTCGCCGATCGCGGCATCGATCGACCTCACCACCGATATCGGCCAGGCCGACCTCGAGACGCGGCTGCGCGTCGACGAGTACAGCCACGTGCGCGTGATCGCCGAGCTGTCCAACGGCGAGCTGCACGCCGACTCGCGCTACTGCAAGGTCTCGGGCGGCTGCTCGGCGCCGCCCAACCGCGACCAGCTGCACAACATCGGAAAGACCGTGATGCGTCTGCCCGAGGGCGTGCACATGGATCGCCCGACGCCGGTCGACCTGACGGTGATCCACCCCAACGACACCGGCTTCGAGCTCAACAACGTGACGGTGATGTTCATCCCGCCGCATTTCGTGCGCTCGATCCGCATGAGCTACGGAGAGCGCCGCCTGTTCGACGCCGATCTCGACTTCTCGGTCAGCGAGAACCCGAGCCTGCGCTTTTGCTTCGTGCCGCATGGGCCGGGCGAGCTGCGCGCCGAGGTCGAGGACTCCAAGGACGGCCGCTACAGCGGCACGCTGCGCGTTGGCTGAGCGCCTTCGCGGCTGGCTGGTCGCGCCGCTGTTCGCGCTGATGCTGGCCGCGGCCGGTGCGGCGGGCGCGGCCGGCATTCCCGAGGCCTATGCGCCCATCGTGCTGCAGCCCACCGGCGGCCCGGCGCGCGCCGCGTTCGACCTCGCCCCGCTGCTCGATCGCGCGCGGCGCGAGCAACGCGCCCTCTATGTCTACCTCGGCGCGAGCGATTGCCCCTACTGCCGCCGCTACGAGGCCTTCCTGGCGCGCCATGCCGCCGAGCTCGCGCCGCAGTTCGCACGGCGCTACCTCGTGGTCGACCTGCGCAGCGAGCTGTCGGTCACGGCCGAGCGGCTGTTCCTGCGCGGGCGCGGTCCCAGCCTGGCCTATGCCGACTTCCAGCGCTCGATCGGCGACGAGCGTGCGCGCCTGCTGGTCTATCCCAGCGTGTGGCTGCTCGATGCCGACGGCAAGCCGCTGATGCAGATGCCGGCCGGCACCGGCACCTTCCAGACCGTGGCCGAGCAGATCGAGATCCTGCAGTTGGTCCAGTGACCCCCCGCTTTCGCGGGCCTCCCCCATTGGGTGGAATCGGCCCCGCAACACTGGCAATGCTGCACTGCGTGGAGTACGGTTGCGGCTCCTGCCTGGGGGTTTGGCGGGTGAGCAGTGAGGGCACGGCCATGCGCGATTTTGACGAGTCCACTCTGTGGCGGGTCAGCGAGTTCGAGCGCGTTCGGCAGGAGACCGGCGGCAGCGGCTTCACGCCGCTCGATGGCCGCTCGACCATGCTGCCCAGCGAGTTCCTCAGCGACATGCGTCGGCTCGAGAACGACATGCCTCGGGGCGTCGATCCGCTCGAGGTGGTCGCCACGTCGCTGCGGCACCACGAGCCGGCGCTGCTGTGCCTGCAGTGTGAAGGGCTGGTGTGGCCGGTCACGGTGTTCCCGATGGAGCGGCTCTACCACTGCCCCCGCGACATGGCGGCGCTGCCGCACGAGAGTTTCGAGAGCGTCGGCCTGCTGAGCTGCGAGGCGGCGGGTGTGCGTCCGCCCGGCCACTGGATGCACGAGCGCATCGCGCAGTCGCAGCTGTACCGGCCGCTCGATCCGCTGCTGTGGCAGATCGCGCTGTACGGCCCGCGCACCACGCTGCTGGCCGACATCGGCGGCACCGCCGCCTACCGTGCGATCTATTCCCAGGACCAGCGCCCGCCGGTCACCGGCGTGATGGCCTCGGCGATGGAGCATCTGCGCCGCGAGTCGGTGCCGATGCGCACGCTGGCCGCCTGGCCGGGCATGAACGTCGAACGCGCCTCGCGATTGCTCAACGGCCTGTACCTGAGCGCCGGCCTGCTGGTGACGCGCGCCCACCCGGCCGCGCGCTCCGAGCCGGGCGCGGTGCGGCGGCTTTTGGGCGGGCTGTCGTCGTTGCGTCGCTAGGCGGCGTCGGATCGGCGCCCAGGTGGATGCGCGTGCCGGCGATCGCGACCACCTGGCCGGCGCGCAGCTTGCAGGTCTTGCGCAGCTCCATCTGGCCGTCGACCTCGACCTTGCCGTCGGCGACCATGGCCTTGGCGGCGCCGCCGCTGTCGGCCAGGCCGCAGGCCTTGAGCAGGGCGTCGAGGGTGATGTGATCGCCGCGGATGGCAAAGTCGATTCGATTCATCTGCACATAATGCCTTGATGCGGATGCCGTTCGTTTTTGCCTGCTGTGCTTTCGCCGCGCTCGCGTTGCCGTCGCTCGCGCGCGCCGACGAAGACGCCGCGAGCTTCGTGCAGTTCACGCAGGACTTCGCCGGCCAGTGCACCAACCGCAACGGCGTGCAGATCCTGGTGAAAAGCACGCATCCGAGCCGGGCGCTGCGCGTGTGGCTCGACCGCGTGCACATGGGCAAGGGCACCGGCGACCGCTCGCGCTCCGATCTCGCGCCAGGCGCCGAGCCCGAGCCGCTGGGCTGCTCGCGCACCGACTTCGGCACGCAGGAATGGCGCGTCGTGCGCGCCGCCTTCATCGACTGATCGCGGGCGGCCGGTCACCCGCAGGCGCAAGGCTTGCCCTCTCGACGCTGGTGGATGAAAGGATGCCCATGAACGAGCGGCAACTGAACTGGCTGCTGTGGTCCGCGGCGACGGTGGTGCTGGTCGCGGCCGGCTACCTGCTGTGGCGCGAATACGGCCAGGCCAAGCTGGGAGCGGCGCCGGCGGTCGAGGCGCCCGTCGCCAGCGCGCCGCTGCCGGTCACCGACGCACCGGCCGACGCGGCCTCGGCGGTGCGCTATCCGCTCGACGACGTGGCCTCGGCGCCGGCCTCGGCGCCCGCGCCCAGCCTCGATGCGCAGGCGCGCCAGGCGATCGAGTCGCTGGTGGGCCGCACCGCGCTGCTCACCTTCGTGCAGTCCGACGGCTTCGCGCGGCGCCTCGTCGCGACGGTCGACAACCTGCCGCGCGAGCGGGTGCCGTCCGGCCTGTGGCCGGTCAACCCGACGCCGGGGCGCTTCAGCACCACCGATGCCAATGCGCTGCGCTACAAGGCCTTTGTCGACCTCGTCGCCTCGCTCGACGCGCAGCGCACGGTGGCGGTCTACAAGCAGCTGTATCCGCAGCTGCAGCGCGCCTACGAGGACCTCGGCTATCCGGGGCGCTACTTCAACGACCGCATGGTCGACGTGATCGACCACCTGCTCGCGACACCGGCGCCGGGCCAGCCGGCGGTGCTGTCGCTGCCCGAGGTGCGCGGCAGCGAACGGCCGGTGCAGCCCTGGGTGATGTACGAGTTCGAAGACCCTGCGCTGGCTTCGCGCTCGGCCGGCCAGAAGCTGTTGCTGCGCATGGGGCCGGCGAATGCGCAGCGCGTGAAGGCCAAGCTGAGCGAGATCCGCGCGCTGCTGGTGCGCAGCGGCAAGGCCGCGCCCTGAGTCGCAAGTTCAGGACGACGCGGCGTCGGGTGCCTCGATCACGAGGTTGGAGGCCGCGTGCGCGACGCACGGCAGGATCCAGCCCTCGCGCTTTTCCTCGGCCAGCAGGCCGGGCCATTCGATGCGATAGCTGATCTCGCCCGATCGCAGCCGGCTGATGCAGCTGCGGCAAGTGCCGTTGCGGCACGAGCTCGGCAGCACGATGCCGGCACGTCGCGCGGCGACCAGCAGCGGCAGGCCCGCCGGCGCATCGAAACGCAGGCCCGAAGGCTCGAGGCGGACCTCGAACGCGGCCTTTTCAGAAGCAGTCGACGGCACCGGCCACCTGCACCCGGCACGACCAGCGGAACATCGTGCGCCCGCCGGCCTTGGCCGAGCGCTGGAAGATGGCGGTCGGCTCGCGCTCGATCGCTTCGGGCAAGGGCAGCGCGAGCGCGGCGCCGGTCGAATTGGTGAAGAAGCGCAGCCAGCAACTCGCCTCGGCTGGGCACAGCGACTCGATCGCGCGGTGGTAGTAGGCCTCGTCGGCCGCTGCCGAGGTGGGGATCACGATGAAAGTGGCCAGGCCCAGGCGCCCGGCGACCTGCCAGTCGGCGGCGGCGGGCGACTGCTCGGCCTGTGCCGCGCAGGCAAGCAGCGGCGCGAAGATCAGTGCGGCAAGGCAGGTCGTGCGTCTCAAGTCGACGTTCCTTCAGGCTCGGAAGGCGCGCGCGTGCGCAGCGCAGTCAGCACCGTCGCCAGCCACGGTTCCCAGCGCCGCACGACGCGCCAGCCGAGCCAGCCGCGGCGCAGCAGTTTCGCGGCGCGACGCGGGCGCAGCAGCGCCAGCGCGCCGCCGGCCAGCCACAGCCATTCGCGGTGCGCGCCGAGCCAGCGCCAGCCGTCGTGGACCCGGTCGGCGGTCGCGAGCGGCTTTTCGAGCACGCGTGCCTGCATGGCCAGTTCGAGGCGCAGTTCGGCGCTGCGGATGCGCAGCGCGGTCTGGCGGTCGGCGAGCGAGAGCTTCATGGCGCGCGGCCGGCCTCGGGTGGAACGAGCGCGGCGCGGTCGCGTGCGAGCTCGTCGACGCTGGCGGCGAACGCGCCGCGCGGCGTGCGCCAGCGCGCCAGCGCGAAGCGCCAGGCGAGCGCGGCGCCTCCCAGGCACAGCAAGGCCAGCAGCGCCAGCGCGGTCAGGCGGTTGCCGTCCCATAGCAGCAGCACGATCAAACCGACCACGACCAGCAGGCCCACGCCCAGCAGCACCGCGGCGATGCCGGCCCACATCAGCGCGCTGGCCAGGCGCGACTTCTCGGCCTCGAGCTCGGTGCCGATCAGCTCGAGGCGCACCTGCGCCATCTCGAGCAGCGAGGCCGACAACCTGCGCAGCGAGGCCAGCAGGCCGGTGTCCGGTTCGCTCACGATGCGCGCGCGGGGGGCTTCAGCGCCTGCCGATCAGCAGGCCGATCACCAGGCCGACGCCGGCGGCGATGCCGACCGACTTCCAGGGGTTCTCGTGCACGTATTCGTCGGCCGCCTTGCCGGCGGCCTTGGCGCGCTCGACGGCGTCCTGCTCGAGCTGCGTGAGGTTGGCGCGTGCGCGAGCGAGGCTGGCCTTGATCTTGCCGCGCATCTCGGCGGCGGCTTCGCCGGCCTGGCCGGCGGTGGCGTGCAGCAGCGCCTCGGCGTCGGTGACGACGGTGCGCAGGTCGCTCATCAGCTTTTCGCTCGGGGTGGTCGAGATCTCGTTCATCGCGGGGCTCCTTGGGTGAGTGGGAGACAAGCCGGTCCGACCATAGCGCCGATCGGCCGGCGCGGCCACAACGAAGTGCAAGACAGCGCGGGCTAGTCCGGCATGGCCTCGGCGCCGGCCGGCGCGGGCACGTCCTCGATCCACGAATTGACCAGCGTATAGGTCACCGCCAGGATCACCGGCCCGACGAAGATGCCGACCAGGCCGAAGCCCAGGATGCCGCCGATCACGCCCGAGAAGATCAGCAGCAGCGGCAGGTCGGCGCCGCGCTGGATCAGGATCGGGCGCAGGAAGTTGTCCATCGTGCCGACGACCAGCGACCAGATCAGCAGGAAGATTCCCCAGCCGGTCGAGCCGCTCCAGAACACCCAGACCACGGCCGGCAGCAGCACCAGCATCGGGCCGATCTGGATGATGCAAAGCAGCAGCATCACCGCGGTCAGCAGGCCCGCGAGCGGCACGCCGGCGATCGCCAGGCCGATGCCGCCCAGCACCGACTGCGTCAGCGCCGTGACGCCCACGCCCAGCGCGACGCCGCGGATCGCACCCGCGGCCAGGATCACCGCGTTGTCGCCGCGCTCGCCGCCCAGCCGGTGGCCAAAGCGCCGCACGCCGCCCGCGGCGCGCTCGCCGCCGGCATACATGACGGCCGAGATCACGACGATCAGCAGGAACTGCAGCACCAGCGAACCGACGGTGCCGGCCTCCGACACCAGCCAGGTGCCGACCTGTCTCGCGTAGGGCTGGGCGCGCTCGATCACCTCGGCGATGCCGCCGTCGATGACCTGGGTCCAGGCCAGCCCGATGCGCTCGCCGACGAAGGGCAGGCGTACCAGCCAGTCGGGCGGCGGCGGCAGCTTCATGCCGGGCAGGGTCTTGACCCATTCGGTGATCTGCGGGCCGTAGTCGACGACCGTGCCGATCGCGACCGTCAGCGGCAGCACCAGCAGCAGGACCAGCAGCACCGTCATCACGGTCACCGCGAGCCCGCGGCTGCCGCGCAGCTTGCGCTGGAACCACAGCATCATCGGCCAGGTCGCGACGACGATCATCGCCGACCAGATCATCGCGCCCAGGAAGGGCCGCAGGATCCACAGCGTGGCGGCGATCAGCGTGCCGATGATCAGCACGTTGAGCGTGGTCTTGGTGAGATCGGACGGCGCGGACTTGCTCATCGGTCGGGCTCGTGGCGGATGACTGCCGCGCGAGTATCCGCGCTTGGGCGGCGGATGCAATCGCGCTGCCGCCCCCGCGCGCCGTTAGGATGCGCAGCCTCGCCGAATCTCCCCTTCAAGCAACACCACCATGGCCGCAACCAGCCTGCTCGCCCTGCTCGACGACATCGCCACCGTGCTGGACGACGTCTCGGTAATGACCAAGGTCGCCGCGAAGAAGACCGCCGGCGTGCTCGGCGACGATCTCGCGCTCAACGCGCAGCAGGTCTCCGGCGTGCGCGCCGAGCGCGAGCTGCCGGTGGTCTGGGCGGTGGCGCGCGGCTCGCTGATCAACAAGGCCATCCTGGTGCCGGCGGCGCTGGCGATCAGCGCCTGGGCGCCGTGGGCGGTGACGCCGCTGCTGATGATCGGCGGCGCCTTCCTGTGCTTCGAGGGCTTCGAGAAGCTTGCCCACAAGTTCCTGCACTCGAAGCAGGAGGACGAGGCCGAGCACGCCGTCCTGATGAGCGCGCTGGCCGATCCGAACGTCGATTTTGCGACGGTGGAGAAAGACAAGATCAAGGGCGCGGTGCGCACCGATTTCATCCTCTCGGCCGAGATCATCGCGATCACGCTCGGCGTGGTCGCCAATGAGACGCTGGGCCGCCAGGCGACGGTGCTGGCCGGCATCGCGCTGCTGATGACGATTGGCGTCTACGGCCTGGTCGCCGGCATCGTCAAGCTCGACGACGCCGGCCTGTGGCTGAGCCGGCGAGCGAGCGCCGCGTCGCAGGCGATCGGGCGGGGCATCCTGGCGGTCGCGCCATGGCTGATGAAGTCGCTGTCGGTGATCGGCACCGCGGCGATGTTCCTGGTCGGTGGCGGCATCGTGCGGCATGGCGTGCCGGCGCTCTACCACGCGATCGAGGCCTCGGGCGACGCCCTGTCGCTGCCGCGCGTGCTCGCGTCGGTGCTGGGCGACGGGCTGGTGGGCCTCGTCACCGGTGCGCTGGTGCTGGCGGGCGTGACGCTGGTCAAGAAGCTGCTGCCGGGCAAGAAGCCCCAAGGCGGGTCTTAAGGCGGGTTGCCGGCGCGCCTCGATCGCGCTATGAATCGGGCTCCAACATCATCGCGGGAGCCCCCCCATGAGCGAGCACGTCTACAAGCAGATCGAGCTGACCGGCTCGTCCAAGGTCAGCATCGAGGACGCGGTCGGCAAGGCGATCGCCAAGGCGCACGAGACGGTGCGCAACATCCAGTGGTTCGAGGTCACCGAAACGCGCGGCCATGTCGTCGACGGCAAGGTGGCGCACTGGCAGGTGTCGCTGAAGATCGGCTTCACGCTCGAATAGCGCGGCGGGCCCGGGCCGGCGTGTCGGAAAAATTCCGACACGCCGCAGGGCGGTGCGCCGACGCCGATCGTGGACATTCACCACGCGCGAGGCGGCGCCGCTGCGCCTAGTCTTTCGACATCGAGTTTCGTGATGCCGGGAGAGCCCCATGAACACCGCCACCGCGCTGTACGCCAGCTCCAGTTTCGAGCTTCGCTTCGACTCACTGTTCACCGAAGGCCGCGGGCTCGCCTTTCCTTGCGATGCCAAGGGCCAGGTCGACCTGGATGCGCTCAGCGAGCGCGCCCGCTGCAACTACCTCTATGCCCGCGCGGTCGTCGGCCGCGAATACCAGACCCCGGCGGTGCGCCTGCGCTGACGCGCGGTGGTCGCCGGCGGCGGCCAATCTGTCTCGGTTGTGCCGCTCGGTCATGAACTGACCCTTGCTGATCCTGGAACCGTCACCGTGACGACGATGACACTGCCGCTTTCCCCAAAGCACGGCAGGTCGGATTGGCAGATTCAGCGCAGACCGGGATCGAGCGATCCGTCGAGCCACCCGTCGAGCGGTGGGACGAGCCCTCGCGTCTGGCGAGCCTGCGCCGCTACGACATCCTCGACACCGCGCCCGAGCGATCGTTCGACGACATCGCCCTGCTCGCGGCGCACATCTGCAAGGCACCGATCGCGCTGGTGTCCTTCGTCGACGAGGAGCGCCAGTGGTTCAAGGCGCGCGTCGGCCTCTCGCTCGAGGAAACGCCGCGCGACATCTCGTTTTGCACCCACACGATCTGCCAGCCCGATGGCCTGCTGATCGTCCCCGACGCGCAACACGACGCCCGTTTCGCCGAAAGCCCCATGGTGGCCGGCGAGCCGCACGTGCGCTTCTACGCCGGCACGCGGCTGATGGCGCCCGACGGCCAGGCGCTGGGCACGCTGTGCGTCAAGGACGTCGTGCCGCGCGAGATCGCCGCGCCCGAGCGCGAGGCGCTCGAGGCCCTGGGCCGCCAGGTGGTCACCTTGCTGGAACTGCGGCGCAGCATCCGCGAACGCCGCCTGCTGCACGATCGCTACCAGCTGGTGCTGGAGTCGGTGGCCAACGCGATCCTGATGGTCGACGAGCGCGACCGCATCGTGCTGGCCAATGCCCAGGCGCAGGCGGTGTTCGGCCATGCGCGCGACGAACTGATCGGCCGCTCGATCGACCTGCTGGTTCCGCCCGCGCAGCGTGCCTTGCGTGCGCGCCAGCGCCAGGCACGGCGCATCGGCCTGGCGCCCGAAGCGCCGCAGGCCGAGACCCTGGGCCTGCGCAGCGACGGCACGGTGATCGCGATCGAGTCCGGCCTGGCGGCCCTGGTGGCAGACGATCGCGTCTACGTGATCGAGTCGGTGCTCGACGTCAGCCACCGCAAGCACATCGAGGCGCGGCTGAGCGAGATGCAGACCTTGCAGCAGGCCATCGTCGACAACGCCGGCTTCGGCATCATCACGACCTCGCCCGACGGCCTGATCACCAGTTTCAATCCCGCCGCGCAGCGCATGTTCGGCTACGCGAGCGATGAAGTCGTCGGCTTGAAGCGGCCCGACTTCATCCACGACACCTTCGAGCTGTCGCCCGGCGAGACCACCACGATGCCGGCCGCGCTGATCGCGGCCGATCGCGCGCCCGACCGCACGCCTGAAAGCGAGCGCGAGGGCCAAGGCGGCGCCGACATGCCGCTCGCGCCCGGCTTCGACGTCCCGGTGCCCACCGACCGCAGCGGCGACGCGCGCGACTGCGAATGGATCTGCGTGCGCAAGGACGGCAGCCGCTTCCCGGTGCTGCTGTCGGTGACCGCGCTGCGCGAGGGCGATGGCACCAACACCGGCTACCTCGGCCTCGCGATCGACATCAGCGAGCGCAAGCGCATCGAGAACCTGCTGCGCGCCAAGAACCAGGACCTGCGCACCTTCGCCTACACCGTCTCGCACGACCTCAAGGCGCCGCTGCGCGGCATCGTCGGCTATGCGCAGGAGCTGATGCGCCGCCACCAGGACGGGCTGGGCGAGCGCGCGCGCTATTGCCTCGCGCAGATCATCGCCGCGTCGAGCAACCTCGATCAGCTGGTCGAAGACCTGCTCAGCTACTCGCGCCTGGTGGTCGAGAAGCCGCATGCGGCGAAGGTCAGCGTCGCCGCGGTGGTCGAGCGCATCTTGTCGGACCGCAGCCTCGCGATCGCGGAGAACGGCGTCGAGGTCGACGTGAAGCTGCCCGAGCTGCCGTTGCAGACCTGGGAGCGCGGCCTGCACCAGGCGCTCGCCAACCTGATCGACAACGCGCTGAAGTACAGCCGCGAATCGCGCCCGCCGCGCCTGATCATCCGCGCCGAGGCCACCGAACTGGGCTGCCTGATCCGCGTCTCGGACAACGGCATCGGCTTCGACATGAAGTACCACGACCGCATCTTCGGCCTGTTCAACCGGCTCGTGCGCGCCAGCGAATACGAGGGCACCGGTGCCGGCCTGGCGATCGTCGCCAAGGTGGTCGACAAGCTCGGCGGCGAGGTCCGCGCCCAGTCGGCGCCGGGCGAGGGCGCCACCTTCTTCCTCCACGTGCCGCACCTGGCGGCCGAACCGGCTGCCACCTGATGAACGCCTCTCGCATCGACGGCGGCAGCACGCGCCTGCGCCCGATCCTGATGGTCGAGGACAACGAAATGGACCTCGACCTGTGCATGCAGGCCTTTCGCGAGCATGCGATCGCCAATCCGCTGGTCGCCTGCCGCGATGGCGAGGAGGCGGTCGCCTACATCGACGCGCATGGCGACCCCACCGACCCCTTGCTGCCGGTGCTGGTGCTGCTCGATCTGCGCCTGCCCATGATCGACGGCATCGACGTGCTGCGCCATGCGCGCCTCCATCCGGTGTGGCGGCAGGTGCCGATCATCGTGCTGACCACCTCGCGCCAGGACAGCGACATCGGCGCCGCCTACCAGCTCGGCGTCAACTCCTACATCGTCAAGCCGGTCGACTTCGTCGAGTTCAGCGAAGTGGCGCGGCGCATCGAGATGTACTGGGTGCTGACCAACGTGCCGCCGTTCCAGGACCCTTGATGCGTTATCTCTACGCCGAGGACAACCCGGTCGATGCCGACCTGCTGTGCGCCCATTTCGCCGTGGTCGAGCCGGAAGTGCGCATCGACGTGGTCGACAGCGGCGAGCAATGCCTGAAGCTGCTCGCCAGCGAGCACTTCGACCTGGTGCTGCTCGACAACCACCTGCCCGACATGGACGGCATCGACGTGCTGTGCGCACTGCGCAGCGCGGGCCACGTGCAGCCGGTCGTGATGGTCACCGGCGCCGGCGACGACACCGTGATCTGGCGCGCGCTTCACGAAGGCGCCAACGACTACGTTCCCAAGTCGTCCGACTACCTCAAGGGCCTGCCCGGGCTGCTGGCCACCCAGTTGCGCCGCCATCGCAACCGCAGCCTGCTCGACCGCGGCCATCGCAAGGGCGAGCTGCGAATCCTCTACGTCGAGCCGAACACGATGGATGCCGAGCTCGCCGAGGCGCACTTCGCCGTCGCCGCGCCCGACCTGCGGCTGCAGGTGACCGCCAGCGCCGACGACGCGCTCTCGATGCTCGAGCGCCGCGTCGCTTTCGACCTCGTGCTGACCGACCTTCGGTTGCCGGGCATGTCGGCGATGGAGCTGATGCGCGCGGCGCAGCATCGCGGCATCGAGACGCCATTCGTCATCATCACCGGCTGCGGCGACGAGGCCACGGCCGTCGCGCTGCTGCGCCTGGGCGCCTACGACTACATCGTCAAGCGCGACAACTACCTCGTGCAGCTGCCGCATTCGCTGCGCCATGCGCTGCACCGCTTCGACCTCGACCGCGTCACGCGCGGCCTGCAGGCCGAGCTGATGGACCTCAATGCCTCGCTCGAGCGCAAGGTCACGCAGCGCACCGGCCAGCTCGAAGCGGAAGTCCAGGCGCGGCTGCATGCGCAAGAGGAGCTGCAGCGCAGCGAGGAGCTGCTGAAGATGGCCGGGCGCATGGCGCGGCTGGGGGCGTGGCGCGTCGAGCTGCCGTCGCGCAGCGTGGTCTGGTCCGACGAGCTGGCGGCGATCTACGACAGCCGGCCCGATCGCGAGCCGAGCATCGACCTCTTCATCGCCTCGTGCCAGCCGCCCGGGCGCGAGACCATCGCCTGCCGGCTCGAAGAATGCCTGGTGCGCGGCACGCCCTTCGACGAAGAGGTGCAGATCGCCGGCGCACGCGGGCGCATCCGCTGGGTGCGCGTGATCGGCCAGGCCGTGCGCGATGCGTCCGGGCGTCTGCTGCGCGCCCAGGGCACGGTGCAAGACATCGACGAGCGCAAGCAGGCCGAGGCGCATCGCCACGAGCTCGAGGCGCGGCTGCGCGAGTCGCAGAAGCTCGAGGCGATCGGCACCTTCGCCGGCGGCATCGCCCACGACTTCAACAACATGCTCGGCGCGATCCTCGGCCATGTCGCGCTGGCGCGCGACGACGTCGAGCCGTGCCATCCGGTGCTGGCCGGGCTCGACCTGATCCACCGCACCGCGTCGCGCGGGCGCGGCCTGGTGCAGCAGATCCTCGCGTTCTGCCGCCGCCAGCCGCCGAGCTTCGCAATCCAGCCGCTGCAGCCGCTGGTCGAGGAGTCGATCGCGATGCTGCGTCCGATGCTGCATGCGACGGTGCGCGTCGAGTTCGTGCGCCGCGACGCCGATCTCTGGCTCGATGCCGACAGCACGCAGATCCAGCAGGTGCTGATGAACCTGTGCGTCAACGCCTGGCATGCGATGCGCGGCGGCAGCGGCCGCATCGAGATCGGCATCGAGCGCGCGGCGGCGCCGGCTCGCGCCCAGCTCTGGGTGCGCGACGACGGCTGCGGCATGGATGCGACCACCCGCGCGCGCATCTTCGAGCCCTTCTTTACGACCAAGTCCGGCCACGGCACCGGCCTGGGCCTGGCGGTCGTGCACGGCATCGTGTCGGCGCATCGCGGCAGCATCGAGGTGGAGAGCGCGCCGGGCCAGGGCAGCTGCTTTCGTCTTTACTTCCCGCTCGCCGCGCCGCGGCGTGGCGATGTGGCGAGCGCCGCGGCGCCGGCCTTCGAGCCCGGCGGGCCGGTCGATGCACGCGTGCTCTACGTCGACGACGACGAAGTCATGAGCCTGGTGGTCGAGCGCCTGCTGCTGCGCCAGGGCTTTCGCGTCGCGGTCCACCAGGACGCGCGTGCCGCGCTCGAGGTCGTGCGCGCCGATCCCGAGGCTTTCGACGTCGTCGTCTGCGACTTCAACATGCCGGCGCTGACCGGCGTCGAGATGGCGCGCTCGCTGGCGGCGATACGCCCTGAACTGCCGGTGATCATCAGTTCCGGTTACCTGCCCGAGGAAGCCGAGGCCGAGGCGATGCGCATCGGCGTGCGCGGCATCGTGCGCAAGCAGAACACGGTCGAGGATCTCGACCGGCTGATCCGCCAGGTGCTGGCGCTGCCGGCTTAGCGCTTCTTGTCGTGGCTGGCTAGCGCGGCCTGTGCGTCGGCCTCGCACTGCGCCTGCAGTGACTTCCAGCCTTCGGCGCCGAGCTTCTCGAGCGTCTCGATGTTGCGCTCGTAGATCGATTCGGCCTCGGGGAAGGCATCGACCGCGCGATCGACGCTGTCCTCGCGCAGCAGATGCAGGGTCTGGTAGGGCGCGCGGTTGGTCGCGTTGGTGACGTCGTCGTCGTCCGTATCGTCGAACTGGTAGTGCGGGTGGAAGCTCGCGACCTGCAGCACGCCGGCATAGCCGAGCTCCTCGACCGCGGCGTCCGCGGCATCGAGGAAGTCGTTGTAGTCGAGGAAGTCGCCCAGCACGCGCGGGTGGATCAGCAGCGTCGTGTCGAGTTCGGCCGGGTCGGCACCGGCCAGGCGGTGCATCTCCTCGCACAGCGCGGCGAGCAACGCGTCTTCGTCCTCGGCCGGCGTGACGACGTAGCGCACCTGGCCCTTGACCTGCACCGCGCGCGCGAACGGGCACAGGTTCAGGCCGATCACCGCGCGTTCGACCCAGGCGCGCATGCGGGCGATGACGAGCGCGTCGTCGTCGTGGGGCAGGGTGTTCATCGGCGCATTGTCCCTCGCGGCTCGGCGATGATGGCTCATGTCCTCGCTCGAACGACGCCTCGGCCTCGATGTGCCCATCACGCGGCGCGACTTCCTCAATGGCGCGGCGATGTCGGGCACCGGCCTGGCGTTCGGCGCGCAGGCGGCGACTCCGCGCGGCTTCCTCGGCCAGACCGATGCTGCCAACGCGGCGCTGCATGCGTTGCGCTTCGGCGCTGCCGCGCCGCAGATGCCGGCCTTCGATGCCGCGCGCGACGAGACATACGACCTGGTCGTCGTCGGCGCGGGCATCAGCGGCCTGTCGGCGGCATGGCAATACCGCCGCCATGCGCGAGCCGATGCACGCGTGCTGCTGCTCGACGCGCAGCCCGAGATCGGCGGCCATGCGCTGCGCAACGAGTTCGTAAGCGCGAGCGGGCGGCGCGTGATCGGCTATGGCGGCTCCGAGGCGCTGGACTCGCCGTCGCAATGGTCGCCAGCCGCGCGCGAGCTGGTGCGTGGGGTCGGCATCGACCTCGCGCGGTTCGAGCAGTGGTACGACCAGCGCTGGTCCGAAGAACGCGGCCTGACGCAGCACGCGATGTTCTTCGCCCGCGCGCAGTGGGGCGAGGATCGCCTGCTGCGCTATGCCGGCGGCACGCCCGCCGCGCAATGGGCGCCTCGAACGCCGCTCGGCGAGCGCGCCGCACGCGATCTCGCAACGCTGATCGACCGGCCGCGCGATTGGTTGCCGGGCCTGTCGCGCGCCGCCAAGCGCCAGCGGCTGGCGTCGATCAGCTATGACGACTTCCTCACGCGCGTGTGCGGCCTCGACGCACAGCTCACGCGCTTCTTCGCCGGCCGCACGCGCGGCTATCTCGGCGCCGGCACCGATGCGTCGAGCGCGCTCGACGCCTGGGCGCTGGGCCTGCCGGGCTTCGGCGCGATGTCGCTCGGCAGCGCGCCCGACGAGGCGATGAGCCCGAGCGCCCGACAGGCCCATGCCGGTCGCGACGCCTACATCTATCACTTCCCCGACGGCAACGCGGGCCTGGTCCGGGCACTGTTGCGCGCGCTGATTCCCGCCGCGCTGCCGGGCGAGGGCGTCGAGTCGCTGGTGCTCGCCGAGCGCGACGACACCCAGCTCGACGCGCCCTCCAACGCGGTGCGCATCCGCCTGAACAGCTCGGTGACGCGTGTGCGCCATGCGGGCTCGCCGCGCGACGCGCAGGCGGTCGATGTGGGCTATCTCGATGCGCAAGGCCGGCCGCACACCGTGCGCGCGCGCCAGGTCGTGCTGGCCTGCTGGAGCCGTGTGATCCCGATGCTGTGCGGCGATGAGCTGCCGCCGCGGCAGGTCGCCGCGCTCGACGATCAGGTCAAGGTGCCGCTGATCTACGCCAACGTGCTGCTGCGCGGCTGGCAGGCCTTCGCGGCCGCGGGCATCGACGGCTTCTCGCTGCCGGGTTCGGACCTGTTCACGAGCGTGAGCATCGACATGCCGGTCAGCATCGGCAGCTACCGCTTCGCCGATCGGCCCGAAGATCCGGTGCTGCTGCACCTGAGCGCCGTGGTGCTCGGTGGCGAGGCGGGTGGGTCGCCGCGCGAGCAAGCCGCCGCGGGTCGCGCGCGCCTGGCGGCGATGCGATTCGAAGACCTCGAGCGCGAGATCCGCTCGACGCTGCAACGCGCACTCGGCGCCTTCGGCTTCGACGCCGCGCGCGACATCGAGGCGATCACGCTGAACCGCTGGGCCCACGGCTACGCCTACGAGTACATGCGGCCCTGGGACGCCTACTGGCCGCGCGGCGCGCTGCCGGCATTGACCGCGCGCCGCGGCTGGGGCCGAATTGCGGTCGCAAACTCCGATGCCGGCGCGTTCGCCTATGCGCACGGCGCGATCGACCAGGCCACGCGCGCGATCGGCGAGCTGCTGCCGCAGGCGAGACTGCCGCGCGTCGCGGACCTGCCCGGCCCGTACCGCGCCTGAAACCGACGAAGGGAGACGACGATGAACCGCAGGCCCATCCGCCAAGCATTGCTCGTGGCGGCCGCCGTGCTGCTCGCCTCGTGCGCGAGCGTGACCAACCCGGTCACCGGCCAGCGCGAGCTGTCGGTGATGGACGAGCAGGCCGAGATCACCGAAGGCAAGAAGGCCCACGCCGAGGTGCTGCAGGAATACGGCGTCGTGCAGGACGCGCGCGTGCAGGCCTATGTGAACGACCTCGGCCAACGGCTCGCGAAGCAATCGCACCGCGCCAACCTGCAGTGGACCTTCACCGTGCTCGACAGCCCCGAGATCAACGCCTTCGCGCTGCCCGGCGGCTATGTCTACGTGACGCGGGGCATCATGGCCTACATGGAAAGCGAGGCCGACCTCGCCGGCGTGATGGGCCACGAGATCGGCCACGTCACCGCGCGCCACGGCGCGCAGCGCGCGACGCGCCAGCAGACCGCCGGCATCGGCGTGCTGGCCGCCAGCGTCCTGGGCGCGGTGGCCGAGGCCTACGGCTTCGGCGGCGCAGGTCAGCTCGCGAGCCAGGGCGCGCAGGCCGCGGCGGCCGGCTACATCGCCAGCTACAGCCGCGAACAGGAACTGCAGGCCGACCAGCTCGGCGCCGAATACCTCGCGCGCAACGGCTACGACCCGAAGAACATGGTCGACGTGATCGAGGTGCTCAAGCGTCAGGAACAGTTTGCCGCCGATGCCGCCAAGGCCGCCGGCAAGACGGCCAAGCAGGGCGGCGACTGGCTGGCCTCGCACCCGAGCAACGAGCAGCGGCTCGCCGAAATCAGGCAGACCGCCGCGAGCTATGTCGCCAAGACACCCAGCGGCGGCTATGCCGACGACGGCCGTGCGCGCTACCTGCAGGCGGTCTCGGGCCTCGACTTCGGCGACAGCGCCGAGCAGGGCCTCGTGCGCGGGCGCAACTTCTATCACGAGCCCCTGGGCGTCGCGATCACGGCGCCGCAGGGCTGGCGCATCCAGAACGCGGCCGATGCGATCACGCTGGTCAACGCCGCGGGCGATGCCGGGCTGATCGTCAAGACCGTGCCCGAGAAGGCCGGCGCGACGCACGAGGAGATCGTGCGCAACGTCATCAAGCCGACCAGCGGCAATGTCGAGAAGCGCACGTACAACGGCTTGTCGGCGACGCACTTCGTCGGCCAGCGCAAGAACTCGCAAGGCCAGACGCAGCCGGTGACGGCGACGGTGGTGACCGGCCCGCAGAAGCAGAACTTCATGCTGCTCTACGCCGCCCGCAATGCGCAGGCCCTGCAGAAGGCGACGCCGCAGCTGCTCGAGGCCGAGCAGTCGTTTCGCGCTCTGAGCGCCGCCGACCGCCAGGCCGCGCGGCCGTGGAAGATCGCGCTGGCGCCGTTTCCGCGCGGCGGCTTCGCCGAGCTGGCGAAGCGCTCGCCGCTGCCGCAAGACAGCGCCGAGCGCCAGCTGCAGCTCATCAACGGCGTCTACGGCGGCAGCGCCGTGCCGGCCGTCGGCCAGCAGGTCAAGGTGGTCGAGTAAGGCCAGGCCTTACTTGGCCCAGCCGTCCTTCAGCCCGGTGATCTTGTTGATCACCGGCTTGGCCGCCGTGTGATCGACGCGATCGGCGACGAAGTAGCCGTGGCGCTCGAACTGGAACTTGTCGTCGGGCTTCGCGCTCGCGAGCGAAGGCTCGAGGTAGCCGGTCACGGTCTTCTTGCTGGTGGGATTCAGCACCGAGAGGAAGTCGCGCCCGCCCGCGTCGGGTTGGGCCTCGGTGAACAGGCGGTCGTACAGGCGCACCTCGGCGGCCAGCGCATCGTGCACGCCGACCCAGGTGATCGTGCCCTTGACCTTGATCGCATCGGCGCCCGGCGTGCCGCTCTTGGTGTCGGGCACGAGCTTGGCGTGGACCTCGCTGACGGTGCCGTCGAAGTTCTTGCGCAGGCCGGTGCACTGGATCACGTAGCCGTACTTGAGACGCACCATCGTGCCGGGCAGGCTCTTGCCCTCGCCGTCGTAGCGTGGCGGCGTCAGGCGGTGATAGCCCTTGAGCGGCTCTTCCTTGAAGTCGTCGCGCTCGATCCAGAGCTCGGGACCGAGGCTGAAGCTGCGCTGGCCGCGCTCGGGCTGCGACGGATGCACCGGCGCATGGCACGGTTCGGTCTTGCCGGCGCCGATGACCTCGTTCCAGTTCGTCAGGACGAGCTTGACCGGATCGAGCACCGCCATCGCCCGCGCGGCCTTGCCTTCGAGGTCGTCGCGCAGGGCGATGTCGAGCGTGGAGTAGTCGATCCAGCTGTCGGCCTTGCTGACGCCGATGCGCTCGCAAAACAGCTGGATCGCCTCGGGCGTGTAGCCGCGACGGCGCAGGCCCACCAGCGTGGGCATGCGCGGATCGTCCCAGCCGCTGACGTGGCCTTCGTCGACCAGCTGCTTGAGCTTGCGCTTGCTGGTGATCACGTAGGTCAGGTTCAGGCGCGCGAACTCGTACTGGTGCGGGCGCGGCTGCGCCAGGAGGCCCAGCTCGCACAGCTTGTCGAGCAGCCAGTCGTAGAACGGGCGCTGGTCCTCGAACTCGAGCGTGCAGATGCTGTGGGTGATGTTCTCCAGCGCGTCCTCGATCGGATGCGCATAGGTGTACATCGGGTAGATGCACCAGGTGTCGCCGGTGTTGTGGTGCGTCGCGCGCTTGATGCGATAGAGCGCCGGGTCGCGCAGGTTGATGTTGGGCGAGCCCATGTCGATCTTGGCGCGCAGCACCGCGGCGCCGTCGGCGAGCTTGCCGTCGCGCATCTCGCGAAAGCGCGCGAGGTTCTCGGCGGGCGTGCGCGAGCGGAACGGGCTGTCGGTGCCGGGCGTGCCGAAGTCGCCGCGGGTGGCGCGCATCTGCTCGGGCGTCTGCTCGTCGACGTAGGCGAGGCCCGCGCCGATCAGCGCCTCGGCCGCGCGGTACATGAAGTCGAAGTAGTCGCTGGCGAAGAACAGGTGGTCGGTGCCGCCGACCTTCCAGTCGAAGCCCAGCCACTTGACCGCGTCGACGATCGCGTCGACGTATTCCTGCTCTTCCTTCTCGGGATTGGTGTCGTCGAAGCGCAGGTGGCAGATGCCGGCGTAGTCGCGTGCGAGGCCGAAGTTCAGGCAGATGCTCTTGGCGTGGCCGACGTGCAGGTAGCCGTTGGGCTCGGGCGGGAAGCGGGTGCGGATGCGCGCCGGGTCGGGCTGGCCGGCGGCCTGGTGGGCGGCGTCGCCGGGCGTTCCGGCGAAGCGGCGCTGGGCGTAGGTGCCGGCTTCGAGATCGCGCTCGATGATGCCGCGCAGGAAGTTGGAGCTCGCCGCGGGCTTGTGGCCGGCGGGATCGTTGGCGTCGGGTGCGTGGGCCATGGGATGCCAGGTTGGGGCGCAATCGCGGGCGTGAAACCCGCGTGAATCAAGGGCTTGCGGGCGATTCTATCGATCGGGTCGAAGGCATTGCCGGGCGCGCTTCACAGAGCTTTACTTACGCGTCGACACAACACGCTGTGAACCGGCCTTCGGCTTGCCACGTTCAAACAGCACGCGCCGTCCCAACGTCGCGCCAAGGAGAGATTGATGAGCAAGCTCGTGTCCCTGCGCAAGACCCTTGCCGTGGCCGCCGTCGGCGCCGCCGGCCTCGCGGCCACCGCCAGCGCACACGCCGGCAATGTGTTCTGGTCGATCGGCGTCAATCTGCCGCCGGTCGGCACCGTGGTGTCGAATGTGCCGGTCTATCCGGCGCCAGTGGCCTACCCGACGGTCGTCTACCCCGCGCCAGCCGTGGTCTACCAGGCACCGCCGGTGGTCTATGCGCCGCCGCCGGTCGTGTATCGCCCGGCTCCGGTGATCTATCAACCGGCGCCGGTGGTCTATCGGGCGGCGCCCGGCTACTACCGCCCCGGCTACTGGCGTGACGGCCGCTACTACCACGGCGATGGCCGTGGTCATGGTCACCACCACGGCGATGGCCGTGGTCATGGTCACCACCACGGCCGCTGATCGTCGTTCACCCCGCCCGGGCCCCCGCGACCGCAAGGTCCGGGGGCCTTCTACATGGCCTTGAATCGATGCGCGTAGAGCCGGCTGACGACGACGCGCTCGGCCGGGCGGCCGCGCAGCGTCAGGTGCAGCTTGCCGGACTCGTCGCGCACGGCGGTCTCGATCGCGGTCGCGCGCACGATGGTGCCGCGGTGCACTTGCCAGAAGCTGGCTTCGTCGAGCTGCGGCTGCAGGTCGCGCAGCGAGGTGCGGATCAGGTGCTCCTTGGCGGCGGTGACGACGCGCACGTACTTGTCGGCCGCCTCGAACATCAGAACCTCGTCGACCGGCACCATGTGCAGCGTGTGGCCGCTGCCGGCCTGGATGACCTGCAGCGGCGCCGACTTGGCCGGCGCCGCGCCGCCCAGCAAGCCGCGCAGCTGATCGAGCAGCGGCTCGGTCGACTGCGGCGCAGCACGCTGCTTCAGCGCCTGTCGCAGCCGCTCGCAGGTCTGCGCGAGGCGCGCGGTCTGCACCGGCTTTTGCACGTAGTCGATCGCGGCGCGCTCGAAGGCGGCCATCGCGTACTGGTCGTAGGCGGTCACGAAGACGATCAAGGGGAGCGGTCCGGCATCGTCGGGCCAGTCTTCGACGATGGCCTGCGCGGCGTCGAGGCCGTCGAGCGCGGGCATGCGGATGTCGAGGAACAGCAACTGCGGTCGCAGCGACAGCGCCTGCTCGACCGCGGCCTCGCCGTCGCTCGCATGGGCCAGGATCTCGAGCTCGGGCCACAGCGACTTCAGCTCGGCGCGCAGCGCCTGCGCGAGCAGCGGTTCGTCTTCGGCGATCAGGGCGGTGGCATGCATGGCGGCGTGACGGTTCAGTCGATGGGCAGGACGATGGTCGCGAGCGTGCCGCCGTCGGGCGCGGCGGCGAGCGTGAAGCGGGCGCGATCGCCGTAGATGGTGGCGAGCCGCTCGCGCACCTGGTGCGTGCCGAAGCCGTGGCCATCGGCGGGCTTGCGATCGGCATCGAGACCGACGCCGGTGTCGCGAACCGTGAGCAGCAGGCTCGTGCCATCGCGCTGCGCGGCGACGCTCAGTCGCCCGCCGGTGCGAGAAGGCTCGAGGCCATGCTGGATCGCGTTCTCGACCAGCGGCTGCAGCAGCAGCGGTGGTATCGGCAGTGAGGCCAGCTCGCCGGGCAGGTCGAGCGCGACCTGCAGCCGCTCGTCGCCCATGCGCACCTGCATCAGCGCGAGGTAGTCGGCGATGCGCGCGAATTCGTCGGCGAGTGCATGGCGATCGCTGCGGCTGGCGGCCAGCGTCGCGCGCAGGAAGGCGATCAACCGGTCGAGCATGGCCTGCGCGCGCGGCGGATCGAGCGTGATCAGCACACGCAGGTTGGCCAGGGTGTTGAACAGCATGTGCGGCTCGAGCTGCGACTCGAGCAGCTTGAGCTGGGTTTGCGCGGCGACGCGCTGCGCGGCCTCGGCGCGCGCCTGCTCGGCGGCGAGGCGGCCGCGCAGCCAGAAGATGGTGGTGGCGACGGCGCCGATGGTGATGCTGAAGGTGAGGGTGCCGATCGAGCGGCCGCTGGTGATCTGCCACGGGTACGGCAGCGTGTAGCCGGTGATCGCGTTGCCGAGCGCGACGCCGATGGTGTAGCCCACAAGCGTGCCGAGGATCAGCACCGTGATCATCCCGGGCCAGCCGGGCCAGCGCAGGTCGGCCGGTACGTGGCCGCTGCTTCGCGCGAGCCGGCGCGTCAGCGCGCGCGTGCCGTAGTTGATCAGCACGCCGCAGCTCAGGCCGATGGTGTGCGAGTACGCGATGCTTTCGAACAGGCCCCGGCCGCCTTGCAGCACGGTCAGGAACAGGCCGATGCCGGTGCACACGACGATGCCGCGCAGCAGTTCGCGCAGCAGCTCGCGAGGCGTCATCAGAGGAGCGGAAGTCGATGTCATGGTCTTCAAGGCTTTGCGCGCTTAGTGTCCGGCCTCAGACGACGCCGAGCCATTGGTGCCAGACCAGCTGGCCGAGGAAGCGTTGCGGCAGCAGCGCGAACACGCCGGCGGTCAGGCAGGCGCCGACGTAGGCGCCGATCATCGAATAGCGATGGCCGCGGATGTTGCCGTGCGCGACCTGCCAGATCGCGCGGCCGATCGAGCCGAAGCTCAGCAGCACCAGCAGATGGATCGCTGTGTAGCCGGCGATGTTGGCCATGCGGTAGTCGCGGATGAACAGCGCCGAGATCGCCGCCGCCATCATCGCGGTGACCCAGGCATAGCCGGCCGCGCGGTGCAGGCGGCTTCCCTTGCGGGCCCACAGCGCGAGCGGGCCGAGCGTGAGTGCGGTCAGTGCGGCGGCGAGATGGATCACGACGCTGGGCGGCAGGGCGTGGTTCATGGCGGGCTCCGGGTCGAGGTGCGGTGTCGATGGACCGCACTGTCGTTTCCGCCCGCTCGTGCCGCGACAGCCGCGCGACGAGTCGCCGGGCCGCGTCGCGAAACGCCGCCCGCCCGGCGCGAAATGCAGCCGTTAGCGGCGCCGCCCGCCGCCCAGCAGCGACCCCAGCACGCCGCGGATGATCTCGCGCCCGACCGTCGAGCCGATCGAGCGGGCCGCCGACTTGGCCGCCGCATCCAGCGCGCCTTCGCGCTTGCCGCCTCGCGGTCCGGTCGAGCCGAACAGGATGTCGCCCAGCCCGCCGAGCATGCCGCCGTCTTCCTTCGGCGCCGGCGCGGCCTTGCCGCGACCCGACTTCACCGCAGCATCGGCCTCGGCCTGCATGTCGTTCGCGGTGTCCGCAGTGGTCGCCGCGCGGCCCTTGAGCTTCTCGTAGGCGCTTTCGCGGTCGACCAGCTTCTCGTAGACGCCCGCCACCAGCGAGCCGGCGATCAGGGCCTTGCGTTCGTCGGGCGTGATCGGGCCGATCTGGCTGCCCGGCGGCAGCACGAAGACGCGTTGCGTGATGCCCGGGCGACCCTTTTCATCGAGCAGGCTGACCAGGGCCTCGCCGACGCCCAGCTCGGTGATCGCCGTGGCGACGTCGAGATCCTTGTTCGCGCGCATCGTCTCGGCGGCCGACTTGACCGCCTTCTGGTCGCGCGGCGTGAAAGCGCGCAGCGCATGCTGCACCCGGTTGCCGAGCTGGCCGAGCACGCTGTCGGGCACGTCGAGCGGGTTCTGCGTCACGAAATAGACGCCCACACCCTTGGAGCGCACCAGGCGCACGACCAGCTCGATGCGCTCGACCAGCGCAGCGGGCGCGTCCTTGAACAGCAGGTGGGCCTCGTCGAAGAAGAACACCAGCTTGGGCTTGTCGGGGTCGCCGATCTCGGGCAGCTGCTCGAACAGCTCCGAGAGCATCCACAGCAAGAAGGTGCCGTACAGGCGCGGCGCGTTCAGCAGCTTGTCGGCGCACAGCACGTTGATCACGCCCTTGCCGTCGCTCGTCTGCATGAAGTCGCCGATGTTGAGCATCGGCTCGCCGAAGAACTTGGCGCCGCCTTGCTCCTCGATCTGCAGCAGCCCGCGCTGGATCGCGCCGACCGAGGCTGCGCTGATGTTGCCGTACTCGGTCGTGAACTGGCTGGCGTTGTCGCCCACGTGCTGCAGCATCGCGCGCAGGTCCTTCAGGTCCAGCAGCGCCATGCCGTTGTCGTCGGCGATCTTGAACACCAGGCTCAGCACGCCTTGCTGGGTCTCGTTGAGCGCCAGCATGCGGCCCAGCAGCAGCGGGCCCATGTCGGAGACGGTCGCGCGCACGGGGTGGCCCTGCTCGCCGAACACGTCCCACAGCGTGGCCGGGCAGGTGACCGACTGCGGCGCCGGCAGGCCGCGCTCCTCGAGGATCTTGGCGACCTTGGGCGACAGCGTGCCGGCCTTGGCGATGCCCGACAGGTCGCCCTTCACGTCGGCCAGGAACACCGGCACGCCGATCAGGCTGAAGCTCTCGGCCAGCTTTTGCAGGGTGATGGTCTTGCCGGTGCCGGTGGCGCCGGTGATCAGCCCGTGGCGGTTGGCCAGCTGGGGCAGCAGGGCGCATTCGATGTCGCCGTGCTTGGCAAGGAGGATCGGGTCGGCCATGGGGTCCTCTCGGTAGAATCGGCGCAATCCTAAGCTCACTCCAATAAAGAACATGGCCGGACATTCCAAGTGGGCCAATATCCAGCATCGCAAGGGCCGCCAGGACGAAAAGCGCGGCAAGATCTGGACACGCATCATCCGTGAGATCACCGTTGCGGCCCGCACCGGCGGCGGCGACGTGGCGATGAACCCGCGCCTGCGCCTGGCGATCGAGAAGGCCAAGGGCGCCAACATGCCGGCCGACACGATCAAGAAGAACGTCGACAAGGCGACCGGCAACCTCGAGGGCGTGAGCTACGAGGAAATCCGCTACGAAGGCTATGGCATCGGCGGCGCCGCGGTGATCGTCGACACCATGACCGACAACCGCGTGCGCACCGTGGCCGAAGTGCGCCACGCGTTCAGCAAGTACGGCGGCAACCTCGGCACCGAAGGCTCGGTGGCCTTCCAGTTCAAGCACTGCGGCCAGTTCGTCTTCGCGCCCGGCACCAGCGAAGACAAGGTGATGGAAGTCGCCCTCGAAGCCGGCGCCGAAGACGTGGTCACCGACGACGACGGCGTGGTCGAGGTGCTGTGCGCACCGGGCGATTTCGAGGCCGTCAAGGCCGCGCTCGAAGGCGCCGGCCTCGTGCCCGAGCTCGCCGAAGTGACGATGCGCGCCGAGAACACCATCGCCCTCGAAGGCGACGACGCGCAGCGCATGCAAAAACTCCTCGACGTCATCGAAGATCTCGACGACACCCAGGCCGTCTATCACAACGCCGAGATCTGAAGCGAATGAAAGTCCTCGTCATCGGCGGCGGCGGCCGCGAGCACGCGCTGGCCTGGAAGCTGGCGCAGTCGCCCAAGGTGCAGATGGTCTACGTCGCACCCGGCAACGGCGGCACCGCGCTCGACCTGCGCCTGAAGAACGTGCCGATCACCGACGTGAAGGCCCTGGCCGACTACGCCCAGGCCGAGAAGATCGGCCTCACGGTGGTCGGCCCCGAGGCGCCGCTGGCCGCCGGCGTGGTGGATGAATTCCGTTCGCGCGGCCTGCGCATCTTCGGGCCGACGCGCGCTGCCGCGCAGCTCGAGAGCTCCAAGGCCTTCGCGAAGGACTTCATGCGCCGCCACGGCATCCCGACCGCGGCCTACGACACCTTCACCGATGCCGCGGCCGCGCACGCCTACGTCGACAAGCTCGGCGCGCCGATCGTCATCAAGGCCGATGGCCTCGCCGCCGGCAAGGGCGTCGTCGTCGCGATGACGCTGGCCGAGGCGCACGAGGCGATCGACTTCATGCTGCTCGACAACAAGCTGGGCGTGAGCCACAACGACGGTGGTGCGCGCGTCGTGATCGAGGAGTTCCTGCAAGGCGAGGAAGCCAGCTTCATCGTGCTGGCCGACGGCAAGAACGTCGTGCCGCTGGCGACCAGCCAGGACCACAAGCGCCTGGGCGATGGCGACACCGGCCCCAACACCGGCGGCATGGGCGCGTACTCGCCGGCGCCCGTGGTGACGCCCAACATCCATGCCAAGGCGATGCACGAGATCATCCTGCCCACGCTCGAAGGCATGGCCAAGGACGGCATCCCCTACACCGGCTTCCTCTATGCCGGCCTGATGATCGACGCCGACGGCAACCCCAAGACGCTCGAGTTCAACTGCCGCATGGGCGATCCGGAAACGCAGCCGATCATGATGCGCCTCAAGAGCGATCTGCTCGAGGTCATGACGCACGCCGCCGACGGCACGCTCGACCAGGTCGAGCTGCAGTGGGACCGGCGCGTGGCGCTCGGCGTGGTGATGGCCGCCGGCGGTTATCCGCTCGAGCCGCGCAAGGGCGCGGTGATCAAGGGCCTGCCGGCCAACGGCCTGCAAAGTGCCGACGACGCGATGGTGTTCCATGCCGGCACCGAGGCGCGCGATGGCGAATCGGTCGTCTCCGGCGGGCGCGTGCTCTGCGTCACCGCCTTGGGCGAATCGGTGCGCACCGCGCAGCAGCGCGCCCACGAGATCCTGGCGCCCATCGAGTTCGACGGCATGCAGTTCCGCCGCGACATCGGCCACAGGGCCATCAAGCGCTGAGCGAGCAGTTTGCGTAGCGAATCCCTGCCGATCACGTTCAAGCGCAGCGCCCTCGCGACCGCGCTGTTGCGCCTGTTCGGCTGGCGCGTGAAGTTCAACGGCCTGCCGAGCAAGCAGGGCGTGATCGTGGTCTATCCGCACACCTCGAACTGGGACTTCCCGATCGGGCTGCTGGCCAAGTGGGCGCTCGGCCTCGAGGTCAAGTACTGGGCCAAGGACAGCCTGTTCAAGGTGCCGGTGTTCGGCCGCTGGATGCGCTGGGTCGGCGGCGTGCCGGTCGACCGCAGCGCGGCCAACGGCATCGTCGGCGCGATGGTCGAGCGCTTCGTGCAGGCGCGCGAACGCGACGAGTTGATGTGGCTGGCCGTCACGCCCGAGGGCACGCGCGCGTACCGCCCGCAGTGGCGCAGCGGCTTCTATCACCTGGCGCTGAAGGCCGGCGTGCCGGTCGGCATCGTGCGGCTCGACTGGGGCGCGCGAGAAGTGGCTTTCGACAGGTTCCTGACCCTTCGTGGCGATATCGTTGCCGACAAGGCGGCGATGGCCGAGGCCTTTGCCGGCGCAGTCGGCAAACGTCCCGAGGACGCCGCACCGATCGAATTCGGGGACGGGTCATGAGCGTCGATACCGCGGCCGTGCGCCGCTGGCTGCTCGATCTGCAGCAGTCCATCGTCGAGGCGATGCAAGCCGAGGACGGTGGCCGTTTCATCCGCGATGCCTGGACCAAGCCGCCCGGTGAGCGCCTGCAAGGCGAGGGCATCTCGCGCCTGCTCGAAGACGGTGCCGTGCTCGAGCGCGCCGGCGTCGGTTTCTCGCATGTCACCGGGCCGAGCCTGCCGCCGTCGGCCACGCAGCATCGGCCCGAGCTGGCCGGCGCGCGCTTCGAGGCCATGGGCGTGTCGCTGGTGTTCCACCCGCGCAATCCGCATGTGCCGACGGTGCACATGAACGTGCGCATGATCGCGGCCTTCCCGGCGCAGGGCGAGCCGGTGACCTGGTTCGGCGGCGGCATGGACCTCACGCCGTATTACGGCGTCGAGGAAGACGCGCGCCACTTCCATCGCACCTGCGCCGACGCGCTCGCGCCTTTCGGCGCCGACAAGTACCCGCGCTTCAAGCAGTGGTGCGACGAGTACTTCTTCCTGAAGCACCGCAACGAGGCACGGGGCATCGGCGGCGTGTTCTTCGACGACTTCGCCGAAGGCGGCTTCGAGAACGCCTTCGCGATGACGCGCGCGGTCGGCGACGCCTTCCTCGCGGCCTACCGCCCGATCCTGCAGCGCCGCCGCGACACGCCCTACGGCGAGCGCGAGCGCGATTTCCAGGCGATGCGGCGGGGCCGCTATGTCGAGTTCAACCTCGTCTGGGACCGCGGCACGCACTTCGGCCTGCAGTCGGGCGGCCGCACCGAGAGCATCCTGATGTCGATGCCGCCGATCGTGAAGTGGCGCTACGACTGGAAGCCCGAACCCGGCTCGCCCGAGGCACGCCTGGCGAGCGACTTCCTGCCCCCGCGCAACTGGCTCGGCTGATGGCAACTTCCGACACGACCACCAGCCCGCTGCGCCGCATCGGCATCTTCGGCGGGACCTTCGATCCGCCGCACATGGGCCATCTGGTGCTCGCGCACACCGCGAAGGAGCAGCTCAAGCTCGACGGCGTGCTGTGGATGCCCGCCGGCCAGCCCTGGCAGAAGGCCGATCGCAAGATGACCGAGGGCGATCATCGCGCGGCCATGGTGCGCGCCGCGATCACCGGCCATGCCGGCTTCTCGCTCGATCGCCGCGAGCTGCAGCGCGAAGGCCCGAGCTACACCATCGACACCGTGCGCGAGCTGCAGGCCCAGCACCGCAGCGCGGCGCTGTTCCTGATCATCGGCCAGGACCAGTACGCGCGGCTCGACAGCTGGCACGAGTGGCGCGAGCTGGTCTCGCGCGTCACGCTGGCGGTCGCCGGTCGCGACGACCAGCCGGCCGCGACGCCGCCGGCGCTGCGCGGCATCTGGCACCGTGTCGAGCCGCTGTCCATGCCGCCGATGGACGTTTCCGCCTCGCGCATCCGCGAGCACATCGCCAACGGCGGGACGGCGGAATCGCTGGTACCTGCCATGGTGCCCACCGTGGTCGCGCGCTATATTGACCGTCACCACCTGTACCGTGCCGCGAAGCCCGCGGCCTAAAGCACCACCCGCATGGATATCCGCAAGCTGCAACGAGCCATCGTCGATGGCCTCGAGGACGTCAAGGGCCACGACATCCAGGTGTTCAACACCGAGCATCTGTCGCCGCTGTTCGAGCGGGTGATCATCGCCTCGGGCACCAGCAACCGCCAGACCAAGGCGCTCGCTGCGAGCGTGCGCGATGCCGTCAAGGCCGGCGGCATGAGCGTGATGCGCACCGAGGGCGAGGACAACGGCGAATGGATCATCGTCGACTGCGGTGCCGCGGTCGCGCACATCATGCAGCCGGCGATCCGCCAGTACTACCACCTCGAGGAGATCTGGGGTGGCAAGCCGGTCAAGCTCAAGCTCGCCGGTGACGGCGAGGTGAGGCTGGTCAAGGCCTCCGAGCCGATCGACGAAGACGACGAGCCGGCGCCGAAGAAGAAGCCGGCGGCCAAGAAGGCTGCCCCGGCGAAGAAGGCGCCCGCGAAGAAGGCGGCGCCCGCCCGCAAGCCCGCGGCCAAGAGCGCACCTGGCAAGAGCGCGCCGGCCAAGAAGGCCGCGCCCGCGAAGAAGCCGGCCGCGAAGAAGGCGGCACCGGCCAAGAAGGCGCCGGCGCGCAAGGCGGCGCCTGCCAAGAAGCGCAAGGCATGAGATTGACGCTGGTCGCGATCGGCCAGCGCCTGCCTGCCTGGGCCGAGACGGCCTTCGACGATTACTGGAAACGCCTGCCGCCCGAGTGGCGTGCCGAGCTCAAGACACCCAAGGCCGAGCCGCGCACGCTCGGCAAGCCGCTCGACGCGCTGATGGCCGCCGAGGCCCAGCGCCTCGACGCCGCCTGCCCCAAGGGCGCGCGCCGCGTGATCCTCGACGAACGCGGCACGCGCGTCACGACCGCTCAGCTCGCCGAGCGCCTGGCCGACTGGCAGCGCGACGGCCGCGATGTCGCGCTGGTGATCGGCGGCCCCGACGGCCTGGCCGCGAGCTTCAAGGCCACGGCCGACGAGACGCTGCGCCTGTCCGACCTGACCCTGCCGCACGCGATGGCGCGCGTGCTGCTCGTCGAGGCCCTGTACCGCGGCTGGTCCCTGCAGGCCGGCCATCCCTATCACCGCGAATGAGCTTGCCCAACTTCCTCTACCTCGCGTCGCAGAGCGCGCGGCGGCGCCAGCTGCTGACGCAGATCGGCGTGCATCACGAGCTGCTGCTGCCGGGCGACGACGAGGACGCCGAGGCGCTGGAGGCGGTGCTGCCCGGCGAGGCGGCGCTGGCGTATTGCCAGCGCGTGACGCTGGCCAAGCTCGAAGCGGCGCGTGCGCGCGCGATCGCACGCGGCCTGCCGGCCGCGCCCATCCTCGCGGCCGACACGACGGTCGCGCTCGAGATCGCCGACGGCGCCGACGAGATCCTCGGCAAGCCGCAAGACGATGCCGACGCGGCCGCGATCCTGCACAAGCTGTCGGGCCGCACGCATCGCGTGATCACGGCGGTCGCGCTGGTGGAGGCGCCGCATGCGGCCTTCGTGCCGGTGTCGATGGTTCAGGTGTCGCTGGTGAGCTTTCGCGCGCTCGATGCCGACGAAATCGTGCGCTATGTCGCCAGCGGCGAATCGCAGGGCAAGGCCGGCGCCTATGCGATCCAGAGCCAGGCGGCGGCGTGGATCGCGCACATCGAGGGCAGCCACTCGGGGATCATGGGGCTGCCGCTGTACGAAACAGCGCAGCTGCTCAAGCCTTTGGGCTGGCGGTTCTGACCACCTCGCTGACCCCTTCAGCGCTCCTCTTACCATGGCGGCCATGCAAGACATCCTGATCAACTGGTCGCCGCAGGAGACGCGCGTGGCCATCGTCGAGAACGGCGCGGTCCAGGAGCTTCATCTCGAGCGCACGCTCGAGCGTGGCTGGGTCGGCAACATCTATCTCGGCAAGGTGGCGCGCGTGCTGCCCGGCATGCAGAGTGCCTTCATCGACATCGGCCTCGAGCGCGCGGCCTTCCTGCACGTGGCCGACCTGCATCGCGACGATGGCGGGCTGCCGGGCAATGTCGCGCTGCCGATCGAGAAGCAGGTGTTCGAAGGCCAGACGCTGATGGTCCAGGTCATCAAGGACCCGATCGGCACCAAGGGCGCGCGGCTGTCCACGCAAGTGAGCATCGCCGGGCGGCTGCTGGTGTTCCTGCCGCAGGACGACCGCATCGGCATCAGCCAGAAGATCGGCTCGCCCGAGCTGCGCGACCAGCTGCGCAAGCGCATGCAGACGCTCGCCGGCATGACCGGCGAAGGCGGCAACGGGAACGGCTCGACCGGGGGCTTCATCCTGCGCACCAACGCCGAAGAGGCGAGCGACGAGGAGCTCGGCGAGGACATCGCCTACCTGCGCAAGACCTGGGCGGCGGTGCGCGAGCGCGCCTTCAAGTCGGCGCCGGGCACCTTGCTGCACGAGGACCTGAACCTCGCGCAGCGCGTGCTGCGCGACCTGGTCACCGACCGCACGCAGCTCGTGCGCATCGACTCGCGCATGAGCTTCGACGCGCTGAAGGCTTTCGGTGCGCAGTACACGCCGACGGCGGTCGCCAAGCTCGAGCACTACGGCGGCGAGCGGCCGATCTTCGATCTGTTCAACATCGACGCCGAGGTCGAGCGCGCGCTGGCGCGGCGTGTCGAGTTGAAGAGCGGCGGCTATCTGATCATCGACCAGACCGAGGCGCTGACGACGATCGACGTCAACACCGGCGGCTACGTCGGCGCGCGCAATTTCGACGACACGATCTTCAAGACCAACCTCGAGGCGGCGCAGGCGATCGCGCGCCAGCTGCGGCTGCGCAACCTGGGCGGCATCATCATCATCGACTTCATCGACATGGGCCGCGAGGAGCACCAGCAGGCCGTGCTCGGCGAGCTGCGCAAGCAGCTGCTGCGCGACCGCGTGAAGATCACGGTGAGCGGCTTCACGCAGCTGGGGCTGGTGGAGATGACGCGCAAGCGCACGCGCGAATCGCTGGCGCACATGATGTGCGAGCCGTGCCCCACCTGCCAGGGCCGCGGCCAGGTGAAGACCGCGCGCACCGTCTGCCACGAGGTGCTGCGCGAGGTGCTGCGCGAGGCGCGGCAGTTCAATCCCAAGGAATTCCGCGTCGTCGCCAATGCGGCCGTCGTCGAGATGCTGCTCGACGAGGAGAGCCAGCATCTGGCGGGCTTGTCCGATTTCATCGGCAAGCCGATCTCGCTCCAGGCGGATGCGTCGATGACGCCGGAGCAGTACGACATCGTCTTGATGTAGGCCCGGCGCGGCTCAGGCGTAGTCGACCGGATCGCGCCACGCCGCGTCACCGTGCGCGGCCCAGTAAGCGTCGTGCAGCCGCGTCGTCACCGGTCCGGGAAAGCCCGGCAGCGCGAGGCCGTCGAGCCGCGCGATCGGCAGGATGCCGCCGCCGGTCGAGGTGAGGAACACTTCGTCGGCGGCGCGGAATTCGGCCACCGGCAGCGCGCCGACACGAACCGGGATGCCCAGTCGCTCGCAAAGCTCGAGCGCGGTGCGCCGCGAGATGCCCTCGAGCACGCTGCCGGCGCTGGTGCGCACGACGCCGTCCTTGACCATGAAGACGTTGAAGCCCGGGCCCTCGGCGATGTTGCCGTGCGCGTCGACCATGCAGCTGGTGTCGCGACCGCGGTCGTAGGCGTCGAACATCGACTGCACGAGATCGATCCAGTGGTAGTTCTTGACCGTCGGATCGACCGACTCCGGCGCGATGCGCACGCGCTCGCTGACGTGCAGGTCGATGCCCTGCAACTGCTTCTCGCGCGACGCGATCCAGACATAGGGCAGGGCGTAGGCATAGAAGCGGTTCTGCGCCAGGCGCGGATCGCGCGCGCCGCGCGGTGGCACGCCGCGCGTGCAGACCATCGCGACATAGGCCTCGCGCAGGCCACCCGCGCGCACGCACCCGTGCAGGATCTCGCGCAGGCCGGCGCGGTCGTAGGGAATCGCAAGCCGCATCTTCGCGAGGCTGGCGAAGAAGCGGTCGATGTGGTCGTCGAGCCGGAAGAACGCGCCTTGCCACGTGCTCGCGACGTCGTAGGTCGCGTCCGAGCGCGTGAAGCCCCAGTCGAACAGCGAGACCTTGGCCTCGGACAACGGCACGTAGGCGCCGTCGGCGAAGGCGCAGCCGCCTTCGAAGCTGCCGGTGAGCGGCGGAGAAGGTGGTCGGGTCATCGAAAGCCTCGTCAGGAGAAGGACGCGGGCAAGTCTGCCTCGAAGCGCTGCGCCGCATCGGGCAGTGCGTCGCGGCCTTGCAGCCGGAAGGAGACCGGCAGCAGCGGGCCATGGCGCAGCGCATTCGCCAGCCGCGGCCATTGCGCCGGATCGGGCTCGACGCCCGCCGCGCGTGCGAAGTCCAGCGCGACCAGGTGCATCGCCGTCTTGGCCGGCAGATGGCGCCGCGCGCGCACGTCGGCCAGCGACTGCGCCATCTCGTCGGCGCTCGGCGCGGCGATCGCGCCGCTCCAGACATAGGCGATCCAGCGCGCCTGCAGTTCGAGCGGCGGCAGGTTGGGGCCGGATTGGTCCCACAGGCCGACGAAGGCCAGACCCGGCAGATCAGGGTGGAAGCTGCGGCGGACCAGGTCGATGTGCTGGCCGTCGAGATCGAGCGAGCGAAGGATCTCGTCGTCGAGGAAGGGCAGGCGCAGTTCGAAGCCGGTGCCGAAGATGATCGCGTCGAAGGACTCGGCGCGACCGTCGGCGAAGCTCACCTGTTCGCCCTCGATCGCAGCCATCCATGGCCGCACGTCGATGCGCCCTTCGGCCACCATCGGCAGGTAGTGCTGGCACAGCGTCAAGCCCGCCTCGGCGATGCTGTCGGCCGGCTTGGGCGCGCCGTACTGCTCGGGGCTGCCGGCGACGCGCAGCACCAGATCCTTGATCGTCGCGGCCCATTGCTCGGGCGGCAGCGTCGCCTGCGCATGCGCCAGCTCGCGCGTGAACAGCAGGCCATCGGTCGTCGCGCCTGCCGCCTGCTTGGGCAGTACGTAGCGCTGGCGACGCTGACACACCACCACGCGCGCGGCGCCCAGCATCGCCAGGTCGCTCGCGATTTCCAGCGCGCTGATCGCGCAGCCGGCCACCAGCACGCGCTTGCCGCGGTAGCGTTGCGGCTGCTTGTAGCCGTAGGTGTGGGCGACGCCCAGGCTGCCGGTGAAGCCGTCGATGCCCGACACCGAAGGCAGCTTCGGATGATGGAAACGCCCGCTCGCGACGATCACGCGCTCGAAGGTTTCATCGCCGCCATCGTGGCGCAGCGTCCAGCCGCGCGCGGCGCGTTCGATGCGATGAACCGTCGTGCCGAGCCGTGTACGCGCGCGCAGATCGAAGTGGTCCGCATAGCGCCCGAGGTAGTCGTGCAGCTCGCGGTTCGAGGGATAGAGCGGCAGGCCGGGCAAATGCGGCAGGTCGCTGAACTGCGTCAGCGCGCGGCTGGTGTTGGTGTGCAGCGTCGGCCACACGCCGCAAAAGCGCTCGTCGCCGCTCCACTGGCCGCCGATCGCGCGCGCCTGCTCGAACAGCCGCGGCTCGAAGCCTTCCGAGCGCAGCCAGCGCGCGGCGGCCAGGCCCCCAGGACCGGCGCCGACGATCGCGACCTTGTCCATCGCTTCGTCGTGCCGGACTGACCTCAGCCGCGCGCCTTGGGCACGCGTCCGAGCAGGTAGAACTCGTCGTTCGGCCGCAGCGACATCAGGTTGGCCATGCGGTTCGACAGCCCGAACAGCGCAGTGATGCCGCCGATGTCCCAGATGTCGTCGTCGGAAAAGCCATGCGCCTTCAGCGCGGCGATGTCGGCCTCGCCGATGTTTTGCGCGTCGCTGCAGACCTTGAGCGCGAAAGCAATCATCGCGTGCTGGCGCGGCGTCAGATCGGCCTTGGCGGGGTTGGTCGCGAGCTGGTCGGCGATCAGCGGGTTCTTCTCGTAGATGCGCAGGATCGCGCCGTGCGCGACCACGCAGTACAGACACCGATTCACGCCGCTGGTCGCGACGATGATCATTTCCTTCTCGCCCTTCGTGAGGCCCGACTCGCGCAGCAGCAGCGCATCGTGATAGGCGAAGAAGGCGCGGAACTCGTCGGGCCGATGCGCCAGCGCGAGAAAGATGTTGGGCACGAAGCCGGCCTTCTCCTGCACCGCGAGGATCTTCTCGCGCAGGTCGTCGGGCAGGTCAGCGAGCTCGGGCACGGGCCAGCGGCTGATGGGCTTCATCGGCGCATCCTCAGGTGTTGAATTGAAGCGCGTGCAGGCGCGAGAACAGGCCGCCGCGCGCGATCAGCTCGGCATGCGTGCCTTCCTCGACCAGCCGGCCTTCGTCGAGCACGACCACGCGGTCGGCCGCCTCGATGGTCGACAGCCGGTGTGCGATCACGATCGAGGTGCGGCCCGCCATCAGCTTCTCGAGCGCGGCCTGCACCATGCGCTCGCTCTCGGTGTCGAGCGCCGAGGTCGCCTCGTCGAGCAGCAGGAGCGGCGCGTTCTTGTAGATCGCGCGTGCGATCGCCAGGCGCTGGCGCTGGCCGCCCGACAGCTCGCTGCCGTTGTGGCCGATCTGGGTGTCCAGGCCCTGCGGCAGCCCCTCGACGAAATCGAGCAGGTTGGCGCCGCGCAGCGCCTCGACCACGCGGGCGCGATCGAGCTCGTCGCCGAAGCTCACGTTGGCCGCGATCGTGTCGTTGAACAGCACGACCTCCTGGCTCACCAGCGCGAACTGGCTGCGCAGCGCGGCGATGTCCCATTGCACCAGCGGCACGCCGTCGAGGCGGATCTCGCCCGAGCTCGGCTCGAGAAAGCGCGGCAGCATGTTGATCAGCGTCGACTTGCCGGCGCCCGACGGCCCGACCAGCGCCACCGTCTTGCCGGCCGGGATGTCGATCGTCACGTTGTCGAGAGCGGCGCGCTGGTCGTCCTTGTAGCGCAGGCTCACGTCGCGCAGCATCACGTGGCCCAGCACCTTGGCCGGTGCGTGCGTGCCGCCGGTCTCCTGCGGCGCGCCGTGCGCGAGCGCGAGGCCGCGCTGCACGGCGGCCAGGCCGCGCGTGATCGGCGCGGTCACGTCGGAGAGCCGGCGCAGCGGATTGATCAGCGTCGTCATCGCGATCAGGTAGGCCGCGAAGGCGCCCACGGTGCCGCTTTGCACGCGGCTTTGCCATAGCGCCAGCACGATCACCGCCGACAGTGCGCACGCCGTCAGCAGCTGCGTCGTCGGCGTCAGCACCGAGGACGCGACGGTCGACTTCATCACCAGCCGGCGCACCGTCTCGCTGGCGCGCTTGAAGCGCTCGCGCTGCGTGCCGAAGGCGTTGTGCAGGCGCACGAGCCGCCAGGCCAGCACGTTCTCCTCGACCACGTAGGCGAGCGAATCGGTGGCCTTCTGGCCCTCGCGCGTGAGGCGGTGCATGCGTTTGCCGAACACGCGCATCACCCAGGCGACGGCCGGAAACAGCACCGCGATGGTCAGCGTCAACTGCCAGTTGATCCAGATCAGGTAGCCCATCAGCGCGATCGTGGTGAGCGAGTCCTTCATCAGGATCTGCGTCGCGTTGACGAGCTGGTTGGCGCCGTACTGCAGTTCGTAGACGACGGTGTTGACCAGGGTGCTGGTGGTCTGCTGCGACATCACCTGCGGGCTCGAGCCGAGCAGGCGCGCGAACATCGCCTCGCGCATGCGCATCGTGCCGTGGTTGGCGACCCAGGCGAGCGAGTAGTCGACCACGAAGCCGGCGATGCCGCGAACGAGGAACAGCCCGATGATCGCGACCGGCACCGCCCACAGCGGGAAGCCGTCGGTCACGAAGCCCTCGTCGAACAGCGGCTTCATCATCGCCGCGAAGGCGGTCTCGCTGGCGCCGCCGACCGCCGCGCCCAGCGCGGCCAGCACGAAGGGCCAGCGCGCGTTGCCGAAGTAGGGCAGGAGTTCGCGCAGGCGCTCGAGTTTGCTCGGAGTGTTTTCGGTCGACATGCGTGGCGTGGGGACGCCGCGTGCGCCGCGGCCGCGGGATTATGCGGCGCGGGCCCGCAGCGCCTGGCCGGGCCGTTGCGGGCGCGCGGCTTGCCTACAATCCCGCCCGCACCGCAACACCGTGTCACGCTTTGCCCCCGCGGACGTGACGGGTACGTGGAAACCCGCTGGTATCCTTTCGCGCTGCCCTCACTGCGCCCCGCAGCCTGCACGACAGACCGATGACCGACGTCTTCGCACGCGCGCCTCGCGCCACCGTTTCACTCACCCGCCGCCACCTCGTCGCCTTGCCGCTCGCCGCGGCCATGGGGCCTGCGCTGGCCCAGTTCCGCGTCGAGATCTCCGGCGTCGGCGCCACGCAGCTGCCGATCGCGGCGCTGCGCTTTCGAGACGAGGACAAGGCGCCTCAGCCGGTCGGCTCGATCGTGCGCGCCGACCTCGAGCGCAGCGGCTACTTCAAGCCGATCGACGCCAGCTCGGCGGTGATCGATGAAGGCTCGCAGCCGGTCATGAGCGACTGGCGCGGCCGCGGTGCCGATGCGCTGGTCGCCGGCTCCGTCACGCGGCTGGCCGACGGCCGCTTCGACGTCCGCTACAAGCTCTGGGACACCGTGCAGGGCCGCGACCTCGGCGGCTCCGCCTTCGCGGTCCAGGCGGCCGACCTGCGCCTGGTCGCGCACCAGATCGCCGACGCGATCTACGAGAAGCTCACCGGCGACAAGGGTGTCTTCTCGACGCGCATCTCCTACGTCACCAAGGCCGGCGGTCGCTACACGCTGTGGATCGCCGACGCCGACGGCGAAGGCGGCCAGTCCGCGCTGGCCAGCCCCGAGCCGATCATCTCGCCGGCCTGGTCGCCCGACGGCAAGGAAGTCGCCTACGTCTCCTTCGAGGCGAAGAAGGCGGTGGTCTACGTGCAGGAAGTGGCCAGCGGCAAGCGCCGCACCTTGGCGGCTTTCCGCGGCTCGAACAGTGCGCCGGCCTGGTCGCCCGACGGCCGCCAGCTCGCGGTCACGCTCACGCGCGACGGCGGCTCGCAGCTCTACCTGATCGGGCGCGACGGCGGCGAGCCGCGCCGCATCACCAACAGCGGCGCGATCGACACCGAGGCCGCGTTCTCGCCCGACGGCAAGCAGATCTTCTTCGTCAGCGACCGCGGCGGTGGCCCGCAGATCTACCGCATGCCGGCGGCCGGCGGCGCGGCCGAGCGCGTCACCTTCGGCGGCAGCTACAACATCAGCCCGGCGATCAGCCCCGACGGCAGGACGCTGGCCTACATCACGCGCGACGGCGGCGCGTTCCGGCTGCAGGCACTCGACCTCGCCAGCGGAACCGCGCGCCCGTTGAGCGACACGAACGACGACGAAAGCCCCAGCTTTGCGCCCAACGGCAAGCTGATCGTCTATGCCTCGCGCGCCCAGGGCCGCGACGTGCTGATGACCACCACGCTCGACGGGCGCATCAAGGCGCGGCTGGTTTCCACCCAGGCCGACGTGCGCGAGCCGACCTGGGGACCGTTCGGTCGTTGAGTGCTTCGATCGATATCGATCGAGATTGAGTTCGCAAGAAGGGAAGAACCCCAAATGATCAAGCAGAAGTCTTTCACCTCCACCCCCATGGCCGCTGCCGCGGTCGCCGTTGCGCTGGTTCTCGGCGGCTGCGCCTCCGACGTCAAGCTCGACTCGCCGCCGGTCGAGAACCGCAACAACGCCGGCGCCGCGGGCGCGGGCAACAACGGCGGCACCGGCGCGCCGGCCTCGCAGGTTGCCAACGTCGACCTGGCCGCGCAGAACGCGGCCGCGTGGAGCAAGCTCGGCAAGGTCGTCTACTTCGACTTCGACAGCTTCGTCGTCAAGGACGAGTTCCGCCCGCTGGTCGACAGCTACGCCAAGCTGATGAACGCCGACCGCAAGAAGAAGGTCGTCGTCGAAGGCCACACTGACGAGCGCGGTGGCCGCGAGTACAACCTGGCGCTGGGCCAGAAGCGTGCCGAGGCGGTGGTTCGCTCGATGGCGCTGCTGGGCGTGCAGGAAGGTCAGCTCGAGGCGGTGAGCTACGGCAAGGAACGTCCGGCCGACAACGGCCACGACGAAGCGGCCTGGGCCAAGAACCGTCGCGCCGAACTGCGCGAGCGTTGATTGCCATGCGCGCCGCGTTCATGCTGAAGTCGGGCCTGGCGGCGCTGTCGCTCGCCGCCGCCGTGCTGCCTGCCCGCGCGGGCCTGTTCGACGACGACGAGGCGCGCCGCGCCATCCTCGACCTGCGCACGCGCATCGACCAGACCGGCGAGCAGCAGCGCAAGAGAGATGCCGAGCTGGCCGAGCAGATCAACGCGACGCGCAGCGGCATCCTCGAGCTCAACTCGACGATCGAGCAGCTGCGTGCCGAGATCGCGCGACTGCGCGGCATCAACGAGCAGCTGCAACGCGACGTCGCCGACCTGCAGCGCCGCCAGAAGGACACGCAGCAGGGCATCGACGACCGGCTGCGCAAGCTCGAGCCGCAGAAGGTCAGCGTCGACGGCGTCGAGTTCCTCGCCGATGTCGACGAGACGCGCATGTTCAACGAGGCACTGGCGCAGCTGCGCGGCGGTGATTTCGCGGCGGCGAGTTCGTCCTTCGCGGCCTTCCAGCGCCGCTATCCGGCCAGCGGCTACGGCCCGAGCGCGCAGTACTGGCTCGGCAATGCGCTGTACGGCAAGCGCGACTACAAGGAAGCGATCACGACCTTCAAGGCCCTGGTCGCGACCAGCCCCGACCATCCCAAGGCACCCGAAGGCATGCTCGCGATCGCGAACTGCCAGATCGAGCTGAAGGACCTCAAGTCGGCGCGCAAGACGCTCGACGATCTGCAGAAGGCCTATCCGAAATCGGAAGCCGCGCAGGCCGGCAAGCAGCGCCTCGCGGCGCTGAAGTGAGCGCACTGCCGGTTCTCGTCGACGAGGCCGACCTCGAGCGCCGATTCGGTGGCTTGAGGCGACTGTATGGCGAGGCCGGCTACCTTCGAATTCGCGCGGCACGCATCGCGGTCGTCGGTGTCGGTGGCGTCGGGTCGTGGGCGGCCGAGGCGCTGGCGCGCAGCGGCGTTGCCGAGTTGACGTTGATCGATCTGGATCACGTCGCCGAGTCCAACATCAATCGCCAGGTCCATGCGCTCGAATCGACGCTGGGCCAGGCCAAGGTGCGCGCGCTGGCCGAGCGCATCGCGCAGATCCATCCCGGCTGCCGCGTGCACGAGGTCGAGGAGTTCGTCGAGCCGGGCAACTGGCCGGGGCTGTTGCCGCGCGAGGTCGATGTCGTGATCGATGCCTGCGACCAGCGTCAGGCCAAGACCGCGATGGCGGCCTGGGCGCTGGCCGACAAGCACCGCTCGCTCGTGATCTGCGGCGCGGCCGGCGGCAAGCGGCTCGCGCAGGCGGTCGCGCTCGACGATCTCGCCAACGTCACGCACGACCCGCTGCTGGCCTCGCTGCGACAGCAGTTGCGGCGCTTGCACGGCGCTGCGCGCAAGGGCGCGATCGGGCTGGCGTGCGTCTATTCGCGCGAGTCGGTGCAGCGGCCCGACGGCGAATGCGACGTCGATGGCAGCCTCAATTGCCATGGCTACGGATCGTCGGTCGGCGTGACGGCGAGCTTCGGTTTCGTGGCTGCGAATGCGGCGCTGGAACGGGTCATTGCGGCCCGCGCATCAAATACTTGATACGGCCAAAAAAATGTGGCTACAATAGCGGGCTCGCCGGGTTGTTAGCTCAGTCGGTAGAGCAGCAGACTTTTAATCTGTTGGTCGCAGGTTCGATCCCTGCACAACCCACCAGCGAATAAGTCGGCACGAGAGAAAAAAGTTTCAGGGCTCTTAGCTCAGTTGGTAGAGCAGCGGACTCTTAATCCGTAGGTCGAGTGTTCGAGTCACTCAGGGCCCACCAAGCAACGACAAGGCCGAGGCGGTTGATAACCGCCTCGGCCTTTGTCCTTTTCGGGTCGGTTTACTTGGCTCGCCGTTGGGCGAGTGAAGTGATGTAGGCCAGTCGGCGCGCAGCGAACATCTCGTCCGGCGGTGCACCAATGCCGTCCGCGAGATTGGCGGGATCGAAGATCGTCGCGTCGCAGGGATCGTTGGTCTCGATCGACGTGATGCCGATCCTGCCGAGCTGCACGAACTCGCGCTCATCCTCGTTCGGCCACCGCAGCGTGACATCCATGGTGGGGTCGCCCGGGCGATCCAGCAGTGCCAGCACGTCGAAATGGATCGGACCGGCGGCGAGGCGCTGCTCGAGGTCCTTGAACAAGAAGTCCGGCGAGAGCGTCTGGGCCTGCTCGTCGCTGACGGTCACCTCGCCGTCGACCGGGACCACCTTGAACTTGACGAAGCGCGTATCGCCCCGCGAGTTGGTCGCCGGGAAGGCATGAACGCCCCAGTAGGTCGTGCCCGCGAAGCTGCCCGGCAAGGGATGGGCCGCCACGAACTTCGACTGGTTCAGCGTCTGCGGGTTGGCTTCCGAGAACGCCTTGATCTTCTCCGCGTCCGGCTTGCCGTCCGCGCCGGGTGCGCGCGCCTGCAGGAATCCCAGCATCTGGTCCAGGCTGCGGGCGAAGTGCACCGGTGCGTTCTCGACCAGCAGATCCGACGATTGGCCTTCGCCTTGCAGCTTGAACGCGAAGCCTCGCAAGACCGTCTTGGTGGTGTCGGCCACCCGGGGGTTGCCGCCGCCCATCGAGAAGCGACCTATAACCTGCGAAGGCTCGGTGAAGCTGCGCGACCTGGTGACTCGAGAAGCCTGCTCGTGCGGCGTGTAGTTGCCGCGCACGCATTGCCCCTTCGCGAAACTCGCACGGACCATCGGCGGGTTGCCCGCCACGGTTCGCAGCGCGTCGACGATCTGAATCGGTGTAGCCAAGGCGGCCATGCTGATCTCCGCAGGTCGATGCGAACCAATGTCGAGCTTGGCTCCACCGTTCGCATCGACCTTGCGGGTGCGACTCGTCCCCCTCTTAGGACCTAGCTGGTCGCAGTCTTCAGGGCGCAGCCGTCGGCATCGCAGTTCGAAGCGGGCGTTGCGGCCGCGTCGATGCGCGGCTCGGCGCGCAGCGCGCCGATCGCAGCGCCCAGCCGCAGGTCATCGATGCGGCCGAACTGATGCAGCCGCACGCGCTGCTCGCGATCGAGCAGCACCACGCTGGGCGTGCCGCGCAGGCCGTAGGCCTGCATCGTCAGTGGCACCGGACCGGCCGCCGCCGGCGCGTCCACGCCGATCGGGAACTCGAGCCGGTACTCGTGAATGAAGGCCTCCAGCGCCTTGGGCGTCATCACGTCGTGATGCTCGAACACGCTGTGGATGCCGATCACCGCCACGTCATCCGCATCGAAGGCCGCATGGATCTCGCGCGCCTGCGGCAGCCCGTGCGAGACGCAGCCGGGACACAGCATCTGGAAGAAGTGCACCACGACGACACGGCCCTTCAGCGCGGCCAGGTCGAGCGGCTGCGCCGCGTTGAACCACTGCGTCGTGCGCAGTCGAGGTGCGAGGGAGTCTTGCATCGTCGTGCTCCTTGGATCACTGGTTGGTCTTGCCGGGCAGCGACAGGTTGCCCGAGGCGACCTTGAACACGTCGCTCACGCACAGCAGCGGCGCATGCACGCTGGCGTTGACACGCAGCGCCGCGCTCACGCCGTCGAAGCTGGCCGCGTTGACCGCGCCGATGTCGTCGAACGGCACCCGGACCTCGAGCGTGTTGCCCTTGAAGACCGGGCTCCACCCCGGGCTGTCGATCAGGATCGGCAGGCCGGGCCAGGTCTTGGGCAGGCGCGGCTTGGCGCCGGCTGCAATGTCGACCACCTTCAGCGCATCGGGGCCGCAGGCCGCGTCGGGCTGCAGCACGACCCAGTGCGAGTGCCAGAGGTCGCCGTCGTTGTCGAGGCGGCCGTCGCCGTTCTCGTCGTACAGCGGCGTGTCGTCGAAGTCCGGATGCGCGGTGACGGCGAACGCGAGGATGCCGGCCTTGGGCTCGAAGCCGACCGTCGCGGGATCGAGGCTGGTCGGCCACACGTAGGAGAACACGCGGCTGCCGGCCAGCTTGCCGCTGCGCGCCGGCTTGCTCGCGCCGGCCTTGCCCGAGACCGCGACATGGAACACCGCGGTGTTGCCCTCGGTGCTGATCTTCGTGTGGACGATGTCGAACGGCGCCTTCACGGCCTTGCTCGGCGCGCTCTGGATGCCGCCCTGGTGGGCAGCCGCGTCGTGCGCCTGCGCGAGGGGTGCCGACAGCGCGAACGCGGCGGCGAGGATGGCGAGGAAGTGCTTCATGGTGATGGCCTTTCAGGCGGTTGGGATAGAAATAGGAGTCCTAACTAAAGGAGTCGAACGAAAGCGAGGCGTGGCGTTCTCGGGTTTGTCAGGCGCGCTGGAGCACGCGCCACTGGGCGCGGGACTGTGCGGCGTCGGCCGGCTCGTGTTCGGCGCAGTCGAGCCGCAGCAGCGCGACCGACAGCGGCGCATCGACCAGCGCGCAGTGGTGCGGCGCGGCCGCGTCGGCATGCGCGTCGGCGCGGAAGTGGCGGCAGCTCAGGCAGCTGCGCAGCTCGGGAAAGCGCTCCGCTCGCTGCAGCTGGCCGATCATCTGCAGCAAGCCGCGCAGCAGCTGGTCTTGCGTGGCATCGGGCAGCGCCTCGACGGCCTCGTGCGCAAAGCCCTGCGCACCGGTGATGCCGGCGGCGAGCTCGCGGCCAGCGTCGGTGAGGGTCAGCGCGAGTGCGCGTGCATCGTCCACCGCGCGGGTCTTCTCGACCAGGCCCTTGGCAACCAGCGCGGCGATCGAGTCGCTCGCGCTGGCCGCGCTGACGCGCAACTGCTCGGCGACCCACGACAGGCGCACCGCGTCGCGTCGGCCGCGAAGCAGGTCGAGCATGTCGACCTGGGTCGGGTTCAGGCCGTGGGCGGTGCCGAACTGCCAGGCACCGTTGCGCAGCACCTGCGCGATGCGGCCCACCGCCGAAACGATGCGCTCGCTGCGCGGCGGCGTGTGCTTCCAGGGTCGGGCTCGCTTGGAGTTCATGCCCGGCAGTGTCGGCGCGGGCTGCGCTGTTGTAAAGGACTCCTAAGCAAATGGCGATTTCGCTTTTCGCTATCGCCCAGGAGATCGGCCTGACTCCTCCTTCCGGCAGGGCTCGTGCCACCCCTGGGGCCGATGCGCCGAGCCGATCTCGCCTTGCATGCTTGCTCTCATCCTTGGGAGCGTAAGGGCGATGGGATCACGCGTTCACCACCGGTCACCCGGACCGCGACGACCACCGTCATGGAGGCTACGCCACCAGCGACGAATGGCACGTCTGACATGGGTGTTCCTCAGCCCCCCGACCGTTCCGCAAGTTCAACTCCAGGCGCCGAGGTTCGAGCCCATGACCATCCCGCACAACGAGTACCGGCCCATCAGCTGCGACTTCCACGACATCCTCGAGTCGCTCGCGACGCTGCACCAACAAACTCACGTCCGGTTCCTGTCCGAGGATGGGCTTCTCCAGCACCGCTGTGCGACCATCGTCGACGTGTTCAGCAAGGACGGTGTCGAGTACCTCGCCATCAGTACGGGCGAGACGCTGCGCCTCGATCAGCTGGTGGCTGTGGGGAAGTCGAAAGTCGCCGACTTCTGATCCCGCAGCGGACTGTCCAACCAGCTCGCACCGCAAGCTCAGTGCGGCAGCCGCGAGAGCAGTTCCTGCGTGCTCAGGATGGCATGCGCGTAGGTCGGGCCATTGATCTCGTGGGCTGCCACCATGGCCTCGGGCGAAAACGCGGCGGTCGCGTCCTTGACCAGCGTGACGTGAAAGCCGAGCTCCGACGCGAACTTCGCGGTGGTCTCGATGCAGGTGTTGGCCAGCAGGCCCACCATGATCACGTGGGAGACGCCGTGCTGCTTGAGCTGCAGGTCCAGGTCGGTGTTGGCGAACCCGCTGCCCGACCAGTGCTCCTTGATCATCACGTCGCCGGCTTGCGGCACGAAGTCCGGGTGCCACTCGCCGCCCCAGCTGCCTTCGGCGAAGACCTGGAAGCGGTGGCCTCCCAGTGCGTAAGGGGTCGGGTGCCGCCAGCCCTTGAAGTCGTCGGGACGGGCGCGATGGTGCGGAACGTAGAAGATCCGTATCCCGCCGGCACGCGCCGCGGCGACCACCTTCTTCATGTTGGAGATCGTGCCGACGGCATCGGCGATCGGCTTGGCGCGCTCGGTCAGCTTGCCGCCATCGCTGAGGAAGTCGTTGTACGGATCGACCAGGAGTACGGCGGAGTTGACCGCCACATAGCTCGGCAGGGAATCCATGGCGTTGCTCCTTGGAAGCTCGGTCATTGATGCTCAGCATCGGCCTTGCTGGACGGCCTTCCAACCTACCTAGGCGATGACCAGAGGGTGCCTTTCGGAGCTTGACGCCGCCCGCGCGCCCCGCTGCGATCTCGTGACGCCAATCGCTGCGTTGACGGCCATCAACGGGTCTGCGCTCAGTCCGCGTAGGCTGTCGACATGCTGCGCGCGCTGCTGATCGTCCTGGTGCTGCCATGCCTCGTCGCGGGCCTGGCCGGTGGCCTGGTGCGTGCCGGCCTGGCCTGGGATGCCGGCGACTGGCTCGGCCATGCCGCGGCGGCCCACGCGGCCTTGATGATCAGCGCCTTCTTCGGCGCCCTCGTCAGCCTCGAGCGCGCGGTCGCGCTGAAGACGCGCACCGCCTTCGCCGTGCCGCTCGCGGCGGCGGCGGGCGGCATCTGCCTCGTGTTCGGCTTCTCGCAGACGGCCGAGCTGCTGTTCGTCCTGGCCGGCGCAGCCTTCGCGGTGGTCAACGTCGGCATCGTGCAGCGCCAACGCCAGGCCCACACGGTCTTGCTGCTGGTCGCCGCGATCGCATGGCTGGCGGGCAGCCTGGCCTACATCGGCGCTCTCGCGGCCGCGACGCTCAACGGCTGGTTCGCCTTCCTCGTGCTGACGATCGCCGCCGAGCGGCTCGAGATGACGCGACTGATGCGTCGCCAGCCCGGCGCCATGGCCTCGTTCCTGGCCATCGTCTCGAGCTTGCTGGTCGGCACCGCGCTGTCGTTCTTCGCTGAGCAGGCCGGCTCGGCGCTGTACGGCGCGGCGCTGGTCTCGCTGGCGATCTGGCTGATGCGCCACGACATCGCGCGGCGCACCGTGCATGCCAAGGGCCTGAGCCGCTACATGGCGGTGTGCCTGCTGGCCGGCTACGTGTGGCTGGGCATCGCCGGCATCGCCTGGACCGCGCTCGCGTTCGGCGAACTCGCCGCGCGCGATGCGGCCCTGCATGCGCTGGGCATCGGCTTCGTGCTCAGCATGGTGATGGGCCATGCGCCGGTGATCCTGCCGGCGCTCACGCGCGTGAAGGTCGCCTTCGGCTGGTGGTACTACCTGCCGCTCGCGCTGCTGCACGGCTCGCTGCTGCTGCGGCTCGCGGGCGGGGCGATCGATATGCAGTGGCGCACGCGCGGCGCCAGCCTCAACATCGCGGCACTGCTCGTGTTCGCGCTGTCGATGGCCGTGGGCGCCTTGATCTGGCGGCGCGCGAAGCGCTAGCGACCATCGATGCGCGGGCGGCCCAGCCAGCCGCCGTAGCGCCACGCCCAGCCGACGCAGACGATGCTCCACGTCAGCGATGCCGCGCCCAACAGCGCGAGCTTCGCATCCGGCCACAGCTCGGCCAGCACGCGCGTCATGACTGCGACCTGCAGCACGAGATAAAGCCGCCAGGCCCAAGCGTCGATCGCGATCGAGCGTCCGCTGTGACCCGCGATGACGCGCGTGACCATCGCGATCAGCGTCGAGCCGAGATAGCCCATCGTCAGCGCGTGTGTCGCCGCCAGCCGCAACGGCTCGGCGACGGCCAGCAGCAGCGCGATACCCAGCCAGACGAGACCTCCGCGCAGCATCGTCATCAGTCGATTGCTGCGGGGCCAGTGCAGCCAGTTCATGTCGAAGAACGGCAGCATCCGGTGCGACGCGATCACGAAGGTCGGAGCCAGGAAGCCCCAAAGCGCGAGCTGCGTGGCCACGCGCGCGAGCTGCGGCTGTTGCGTGCCGATGCCCCAGGCGCCGAGCGCCATCGCGAGCGCACCGACGACGCCGGCCAGCAACAAGAGCCGCGCGTGCAGCTGATCGGCAGCGAGGCTTCGGCGCAGCATGCGCGCGAAGCGAAGCCCGAGCGCAACCCAAGCGCATGTCGCGACGGCGATGCCGAGCGCGGCGAGGCCCGCATCGAAGGCGAAGCCCGCCAGTGCCATCAGCCAACCGAGCCCATGCGCCACGACGCCCGGCAGCAATCGCGCCGCCGGTACCGGCTCGACGCCCAGCCAGCGCGGACCGGCCGTGAACAGGAAGCCGACGATGAACATCGGCATGAAGCTCGAGCTCATCGCCAGCCCATGCGCCACGCCGGGCGCCACGGCCCACGGCCACGCCCCGCCCGCATGACGCGCCAGCAGCGCAGCGCTCCACCACAGCGCGCTGGCCGCCATCAGCAAGGCGGCCGCGAAGAAGCCGAGCCGATGCGGCGCGCCGGCAATGCGCGCCAGGCTCCAGCGATGGCTCGTGTTCAGGCCGTCAGCGGCGTGCCCAGCGCGACGCCCGGCGTCATCAGCCGCTCGATCAGCTGGCGCACGCTCGCGATCTGCCGGCCGAACGGCAGCTCGCCGGCGCCGCGGAAGAACAGGCCCTTGGCGAGATCGCCGCGCAGCGCCGCCGCGAGCTGGCGATCGATGCAGAACTGGCCCCAGCTCGCGATGCCGTCGCGCAGCCCGCAGCGCTGCAGGCAATCGAAGGCCAGCGTGCAGCGCGACTTCTCGTGCGCATTGGCCTGCAGCCGCTGCAGCGCCGGCAGGTAGCGCTCGAGCCACGGCGTGCGCACCGCGCGCGCCGGCAGGCCGGCCACGCTGATGAACTCGACCAGGTCTTCCTCGCGCGCCTCGGCCAGCACGCGCTTGAACTCGGGGTCGGCGTCGCACTCCTCGGTCGCGACGAAGGGCGTGCCCAGCTGCACGGCCGCAGCGCCGAGCGACTGCAGTCGAGCGATGTCCTCGAAGCGGCGCACGCCGCCGGCGGCGATCAGCGGCACCTCGCGTTCGATGCCGGCACTGCGCAGGAACTCGAGCGTCTGCGGGATCGCGCGCTCGAACTCGAAGCGCTCGTCGCGCAGGTCGGCGATGTCGGCCGCGCCGAGATGGCCGCCGGCATGGGCCGGATGCTCGATCACGATCGCATCCGGAATGCGACCGCGGCGCTCCCACTTCTTGACCACCAGCGCGACACCCCGTGCATCGGACAGGATCGGCACCAGCAATGCCTTGGGATGCTCCTTGGCGAGATCGGGCAGGTCCAGCGGCAGGCCGGCGCCGACCACCACCGCGTCGATGCCAGCCTCGAGCGCGGTGCGCACCGAGGCGGCGTATTCGCTCACGGCGCGCATCACGTTGACGGCCAGCAGCCCGCAGCCCTGCGACAGCTTGCGCGCGGCCGAGATCTCGCGCTTCAAGGCCTCGAGATTGGCCTCGTCGATCACGCGCTTCTTCTCGGGCCCGGGACCCATCTCGCGGCTGCGCGCCATCAGGTCGGGGTGATGCCGGCGCAGGTCGACCGACGAGATCGTGCCGACCGCGCCCTGCGCCGCGACGCTGCCGGCCAGCCGATGCGCCGAGACGCCCACGCCCATGCCGCCTTGCACGATCGGCAACAGCGCGCGGCCGCCGAGTCGAAGCGGCGCGAGGCCGCGGGCAGCGAGAAGATCGAACAGCGAAGACGTGGGCATGGAACAGGTCGGGTCTAGGTAGGCAGTGCGCCGGCAAGCGACTGCAAGGCGTGGAGATCGACGATCTCCACGTGCTTGTGGCGAACGCGCAGGATGCCGTCGTCCTGCAGCCGCGAGAAGCAACGGCTCACCGTCTCGAGCTTCAGGCCGAGGAAGGTGCCGATCTCCTCGCGCGTCATGCGCAGCACGAGGTTTCGGGCCGACTGGCCGCGCGCCTCGAGCCGGCGAGAAAGATGAAGCACGAAGGACGCGAGCCGCTCGATCGCCGGCATGCCGGCGAGCAAGCGCATCAGGCCGTGGTCGCGCACGATCTCGCGGCCCATCGCGCGATGCAAAGCGCGTTGCAGTTGCGAGAAGTCCTGCAGCAGCTCCTGCAGCTGCAGGTAGGGAATCACGCAGACCTGCGCATCCTCGAGCGCGATCGCGTCGCAGCTGTGGCGGTCGGTGCTCAGGCCATCGAGGCCGAGCAGGTCGCCGGTCATCTGGAAGCCGTTGACGTGCTCGCGGCCGTCGCTCGTCACGGTGCGTGTCTTGAAGAAGCCGCTGCGGATCGCGTAGAAGCACTCGAAGTCCTGGCCGCTGCGGTACAGCGGCTCGCCGCGCCGCACGGTGACGCGGCGCGCGACGAGGCCGTCGAGGCGCTCCATCTCCTGGGGAGAAAGGCCCTGCGGCAGGCACAGCTCGCGCAGGCTGCAGTTCGAGCAGTTCGACGCAGACTTCACGGTGTCTGGCGTGTTCATCGCATCGTCCTCCGGGCCTGGATCGCGCGGATCAGGACAGCGTCAGCGCCTCGCCGCGCGACGAGAGCGCGAGCAGCCCGTCGACCATGCCGCCCTTGACGCGCTCGATCATGGTCCGCAACGCGGCATCGATCTGCCGCGCCTGCGGCGGCCGCCCGTCGCGGCCCGACAGGCCGGCTGCAAAGAGCAGGTCCCAGGGCGGACCGACCCCGCGTGACTCGGCCACCAGCGCATCGAAGCTCGACAGCTCGTCGAGCGATTTCTCGACGCACATCAGTGGCGTCAGCGCGCCCCCGTGCCCTTGCTCGAAGCTGGCGCGCTGCGCCGGCGTCGCATCGGCCGGCAGTTCCGCCGACGCGAACACGAACAGCAGCACCTGCTGCTCGGGCTGCGCCGCGGCGGCGGCCAGCAACTGATCGAACGCGGTCGTCGAGGTGCTCATGGCATCGGCTCAGGAGCAGGAGCAGCTGCAGCAGCCGTCCTCGGCATCGGCCTTGGTGCGACGCACGATGCGCACGCGCCAGGCACCATCCGTCGCATCGGAACGCACCCAGCCGAAGCCACGCGGATCGCGCTCGTGCAGGGCCTCGACCAGCGACTCGGGATCCTGGTCGGTCAGCAGTTCCAGCGACTGCCCCGGCTCCAGCGTGCGATAGGTGTTGAGCACCAGGGCCTGGCGGTCGCGCGCGGGCACTTCGCGCAGGTCGATCTTGGTGCCGTAGGTGGCGAGGGTCATGCGGAACTCCTTGGGGAGAGATCGACGCGCCGCGTCGATGGTGGATATTCGTCCGGCCGGCGGCCACGGACTTTGATCGAGGACAAGAGTGGGTCATGGCGCCTCTTCGAGCTGGACCGCCGGCACGAAGGCGCCGGTTCGGAAATCGAACACATGGACTTCGCCGTCCTCGATCACGTAGTGCCAGCCGTGCAGCGTGAGCTCGCCGGCATCGACGCGACGGCGCACCATCGGGTAGTCCATCAGGCGTTCGAGCTGCAGCGCGATCGCGCGCTGCTCGGTGCGGCGCAGGGCTTCCGGACTCGACTGGACCGGCAGCACCGCATCGCGCGCGAGATCGAGCCAGGCGCCGAGGTTGACCGCCTCGGGCGAGACGTCCTCGTAGAGCGCGCGGATCGCGCCGCAATGCGTGTGGCCGCAGACGATGATGCGCTGCACCTTCAGCTGCAGCACCGCGAACTCGATCGCGGCCGCGGTGCCGTGGTGCCCCCCGTCGCTGGTGCCGCAGCAAGGCGGCACCAGCGCGCCGACATTGCGAACCATGAACAGCTCGCCCGGCCCGGCGCCGGTCAGCAGGTAGGGCACCAGGCGCGAATCGGAGCAGCCGATGAACAGCGTGGTCGGATGCTGGCCTTCGTCGACCAGCTCGCGGAACTGCAGCCGGTAGCGCGGGAACGCGTCCTCGCGAAAGCGCCGCAGCCGCTGCAGCAGTTCGTCGGGCATCACTGCACCAGCGGGCTGTCGGCGGCCTCGAGGTCGACGCCTTCGAGCATCGCGCCGGCCGCGAGCACCTGCAGGTACTGGCGCAGCGCGCGCGTCCAGGTCTGCTGGCGCAGCCGCGCGGCGACCGCGCCGTGGACCTCGTCGAACTCGGGCTGCATGCCGGCATCGCGCTCGCAGATGTCGACCACATGAAAGCCGAAGCGGCTGTGCACCAGGCGCGGCAACACGCCGATGGTCTGCTGGTCGAACACCGCGCGCGCGAACTCGTCGGCGCAGTCGTCGCGCGAGACCCAGCCGAGATCGCCGCCATCGGCGCCGCTCGGGCAGTTGGACCAGCGCTTCGCGGCGGTGGCGAAGGCATCTTGCTGCGGATCGGCGCAACGCAGTTCGAGCAGCAGCGCTTCGGCGCGCTGGCGCAGGGCATTGACGTCGACACCTTCGCTGACCGCGAACAGCACATGGCGCAGGTGCAGCCTCTCGCCGCGGCCATAGCGGCCCGGCTGGGCCTGGAAGGCGCGCCTGCAGGCCTCGGGGTCGGGCTCGGGCACGACGAGCACCTTGTCGAGCAACGCCTCGATCGCATCGCCGGTGGTGCCGGCGCCGAAGCCCATGCGCGCGGCCTCCTGGCGCAGCAGCTCGGTGCAGGCGCGCTGGCGAAGGTCTTGCGGCTCGAGGTCTTCGCCGGCGCCGTGCAGCGCGACGCCGTTCACTCGTGCGACTTCTTCGCAAAGCACTTCAGTCATTACGATCTCCTCAGGTTTCGGCGCGGCGGCCGACATAGCTCGCGACCGCTCGCGGCGGCTGCGCCTTGACCGCCGGCTGGCCGAGCGGCGCGCGTTGCGGCGCGAGATGGCCTTGCGGCAGGTTGAGCCGGCGCGCACGCACCAGCTGGTAGGGCCGCAGCACATAGCCCACGGTCGCGAAGCCGCTCCAGACGTGGACCAGGCGCGTGAACGGGAACACCAGGAAGATCGTCATGCCGAGGAACATGTGGGCCTTGAAGACCCAGCCGGCATCGGCCAGCAGTTCCACGCCGCCCGAGCGGAAGGTGACGACGCGCTGGGCCCACTCGGCCAGCTTCATCATCAGCGCGCCATCGAGATGCTGCGCGGACAGCGCGATCGTTCCCAGCCCCAGCGCGAACTGCAGCCACAGCAGGAGCAGCAGCACGATGTCGCTGGTCTTGGAGGTCGCGCGGATGCGCTCGTCCGACAAGCGCCGATGCAGCAGGATGCTCACGCCGGTGAAGCCGAGCACGCCGAACAGCCCGCCCGAGATCATCGCGACCAGCTGCTTGGTGCCGGCGTCGATAAAGGACTCGTAGACGAAGTGCGGCGTCAGCATGCCCACCGTGTGGCCGCCGAGCAGGAACAGGATGCCGACGTGGAACAGGTTGCTGCCCCAGCGCAGGCTGCCTGAGCGCAGCAGCTGCGAGGAGTCGCTCTTCCAGGTGTACTGGTCGCGATCGAAGCGCAGCAGGCTGCCGAGCAGGAACACGGTCAGGCAGATGTAGGGGTAGTAGCCGAACAGCAGGGTGTCGATCCAGGGCGCGTTCATGCGGTGGCTCCTTGCGATTTCCCAGTCTTGCGAACGATGTGCACCGGCTGCGCCGCACCAGGCCTGGCCTGGCCGCGCGAGCTGCAGCCGTCGAAGGCGGGCGGCTCGGCCCAGGCGTCGTCGATGTCCTCGTCGGCCGTGACGGGCACGGCCTGCACGCGCTGGCCGGTCAGCTCCAGCACCGCGGCGACCACCGAGGCATAGGCGCTCTCGCGCTCGCGCAGCGCACTGAACACCGCGTTGAGGATGTGGGCCATCTCGCCGAGGAAGTCGCGCGCGATCGCAGCGGGCTGCGTCGATGCGAACTCGAGCACCACCGAGAGGTGGTCGGGCAGTTCCTCGTCGCCGATGTAGAGGCCGCAGCGCTCGTACATCTGTGCCAGGTCGACCATCGCCGGCCCGCGATCGCGCGAGTCGCCGTGCACGTGCTCGAACAGGTGCAGCGAGCAGGCGCGGCCGCGGTCGAAGGTGTCGACGAAGCGCGCTTCGGATTCGAAGGCGTCCATCGTCTGCAGGCGGCGCAGCAGCGCATCGAGCTCGGCGATGCGCCCCGCGGGCAGCGCCCGCTCGGCCTGCAGCGCCTCGCGCATCTGCGGCACTGCATCGCGCATTTCGGCATCCGGATAGCGCAGCAGGGCGGCCAGCACGCGCATCGTCAATCGCTTGTCGTTGTTCATCGCGTGCTCCTTCAGACGGTGGCCTTGATGGGGATGGTCCGGCGCTTGTCGCCGCCGAACAGCGAGGTCTCGCTCGCGCCGTCGGAGCAGCCGTTGCCGAACGAGAAGCCGCAGCCGCCGCGCAGGTCGAAGGCGTTCTCGGCGTACTCGCGGTGCGTGGTCGGGATGACGAAGCGGTCTTCGTAGTTCGCGATGGCCATGATCTGGTACATGTCCTCGACCTGGTCGACCGTGAGCCCGCTTTGCGCCAGCGCGGCGAGGTTTTGCGTGCCCTCGACATGCTTGCCGCGCTGGTAGGCGCGCATCGCGAGCATGCGTTCGAGCGCGCGGATCACCGGCGCGGTGTCGCCCGCGGTCAGCAGGTTGGCGAGGTACTGCACCGGGATGCGCAGGCTCGCGACATCGGGGATCTCGCCGTTGATGCCGACCTGGCCGGCATTGGCCGCCGCGGTGATCGGCGACAGCGGCGGGATGTACCAGACCATCGGCAGCGTGCGGTACTCGGGGTGCAGCGGCAGCGCGACCTTCCAGTCCATCGCCATCTTCCACACCGGGCTCTTGCGCGCCGCGGCGAGCCAGGCATCGGGGATGCCGTCGGCACGCGCCTGCTCGATCACCTTGGGATCGTTCGGGTCGAGGAAGATGTCGCACTGCGCCTGGTACAGGTCGCGATCGCGCTCGGTGCTGGCCGCCTCTTGAATGCGGTCGGCGTCATAGAGCATCACGCCGAGGTAGCGGATGCGGCCGACGCAGGTCTCCGAGCACACCGTCGGCTGGCCGGCCTCGATGCGCGGATAGCAGAAGATGCACTTCTCGGCCTTGCCGGTCTGCCAGTTGTAGTAGATCTTCTTGTACGGGCAGCCCGAGACGCACATGCGCCAGCCGCGGCACTTGTCCTGGTCGATCAGGACGATGCCGTCTTCCTCGCGCTTGTAGATCGAGCCCGAGGGGCACGACGCCACGCACGCCGGGTTCAGGCAGTGCTCGCACAGCCTGGGCAGGTACATCATGAAGGTGTTCTCGAACTGGCCGTACATGTCTTTCTGCACGTCCTCGAAGTTGCGGTCCTTCGATCGTTTCGAGAATTCACCGCCGAGGATCTCTTCCCAGTTCGGGCCCCACTCGATCTTCTGCATGCGCTTGCCGGTGATCAGGCTGCGCGGCCGCGCGGTCGGCGCGGCCTTGCTCTCGGGCGCCGACTGCAGGTGGTCGTAGTCGAAGGTGAAGGGCTCGTAGTAGTCGTCGATCTGCGGCAGGTTGGGGTTGGCGAAGATGCGCATCAGCAGCTTCCACTTGCCCCCCTGGCGCGGCTCGATCGAGCCGTCGCGGTTGCGGATCCAGCCGCCGTTCCAGCGGTCCTGGTTCTCCCAGTCCTTGGGGTAGCCGATGCCGGGCTTGGTCTCGACGTTGTTGAACCAGGCGTACTCCATGCCCGGCCGGTTGGTCCACACGTTCTTGCAGGTGACCGAACAGGTGTGGCAGCCGATGCACTTGTCCAGATTCAGGACCATGCCGATTTGCGCGCGGACCTTCATGCTTGTTCTCCCGCGTTGTTCTCTTCGCCATCGAGCCAGTCCACCTTGCGCATCTTGCGCACCACGACGAACTCGTCGCGGTTGGTGCCGATGGTTCCGTAGTAGTTGAAGCCGTACGACAGCTGCGCGTAGCCGCCGATCATGTGGGTCGGCTTGGTGACGATGCGCGTCACCGAGTTGTGGATGCCGCCGCGCTGGCCGGTGATCTCGGAGCCGGGCGTGTTGATGATCTTTTCCTGCGCGTGGTACATGAGCGTCATGCCCTTGTTCACGCGCTGGCTCACCACCGCACGGGCGGCGATCGCGCCGTTGGCGTTGAAGAGCTCGATCCAGTCGTTGTCGACGATGCCGGCTTCGCGCGCGTCATCCTCGGACAGCCACACCACCGGCCCGCCGCGGTTGAGCGTCAACATCATCAGGTTGTCGCTGTAGGTCGAGTGGATGCCCCACTTCTGGTGCGGCGTGATGAAGTTGAGCGCGATCTCCTTGTTGCCGTTCGGCTTGACGCCGCGCGTGCCGGCGATCGCCTTCATGTCCACCGGCGGGCGATAGCTGGTGAACTCCTCGCCGAAGGCGCGCATCCACTTGTGGTCTTGGTAGAACTGCTGGCGCCCGGTCAGCGTGCGCCAGGGGATCAGCTCGTGCACGTTGGTGTAGCAGGCGTTGTAGGAGACCTTCTCGCTCTCCAGCCCGCTCCAGGTCGGCGACGAGATGATCTTGCGCGGCTGCGCCTGCACGTCGCGAAAGCGGATCTTCTCGTCCTCGCGATGCAGCGCCAGGTGCGTGTGCTCGCGGCCGGTGATCTTGGACAGCGCCTCCCAGGCCTTCACGGCGACATGGCCGTTGGTCTCGGGCGCGAGCATCAGGATCACCTCGGTCGCGTCGATGTCGGTCTCGATGCGCGGCATGCCCTTGGCCGGGCCGGCCTCGTGGACCTTGCCGTTCAACTCGGCGAGTTGGCGCACTTCATCGGCGGTGTTCCAGGCGATGCCCTTGCCGCCGTTGCCGATCTTCTCCATCAGCGGGCCCAGCGCGGTGAAGCGCGCGTAGGTCGCCGGGTAGTCGCGCTCGACGACCACGAAGCCCGGCGCGGTCTTGCCCGGAATGAGGTCGACCTCGCCGCGCTTCCAGTCCTGCACGTCGAGCGCCTGAGCCAGTTCGGCCGGCGTGTCGTGCATCAGCGGCAGCATGACCACGTCGCGCTCGACGCCGAGATGGCCGGGGCACAGCTCGCTGAAGGTCTTGGCGAAGCCCTTGTAGATCTCCCAGTCGCTGCGCGCCTGCCAGGCCGGATCCACCGCCGCCGACAGCGGGTGGATGAAGGGATGCATGTCGCTGGTGTTGAGATCGTTCTTCTCGTACCAGGTGGCGGTCGGCAGCACGATGTCCGAGTACAGGCAGGTCGTGCTCATGCGGAAGTCGAGCGTGACCAGCAGGTCGAGCTTTCCTTCCGGCGCCTTCTCGTGCCAGCGCACTTCTTCGGGCTTCGCATCGTCGGGGCCGAGGTCCTTGCCCTGCACGCCGTGGCTGGTGCCCAGCAGGTGCTTGAGGAAGTACTCGTGGCCCTTGCCGGAGGAGCCCAGGATGTTGGAGCGCCACACGAACATGTTGCGCGGCCAGTTGTCCGGGTGGTCGGGGTCCTCGCAGCTCATCTGCAGCGAGCCGTTCTTGAGCCCGTCGACGATGTGGCGCAGCGGATCGGCGCCCTTCGTCTGCGCCTCGCGCACCACCTCGAGCGTGTTGGTCTTGAACTGCGGATACGAGGGCAGCCAGCCCATGCGCTCGGCGCGCACGTTGTAGTCGATCAGGCTGCCGCCGAACTCCTTGCGGTCGGCCAGCGGCGAGAGCACCTCGTCGACGCCCAGGCGCTCGTAGCGCCACTGGTCGGTGTGGCTGTAGAAGAAGCTGGTCGAGTTCTGCTGGCGCGGCGGGCGCACCCAGTCGAGCGCGAAGGCCAGCGCGGTCCAGCCGGTCTGCGGGCGCAGCTTCTCCTGGCCCACGTAGTGCGACCAGCCGCCGCCCGACTGGCCGATGCAACCGCACAGCATCAGCATGTTGATGATGCCGCGGTAGTTCATGTCGCAGTGGTACCAGTGGTTCATCGCCGCGCCGATGATCACCATCGACTTGCCCTGCGTCTTGTCGGCGTTGTCGGCGAACTGGCGTGCGACCGTGATCACCTGGTCGCGCGGCACACCGGTGATGCGCTCCTGCCAGGCCGGCGTGTAGGGCGCGTCGTCGTCGTAGCTTTGTGCGCCGTCACCGAAGCCACGGTCGATGCCGTAGTGCGCGGCGAGCAGGTCGAACACCGTGGCGACCAGCACCGAGCGGCCCGCGCCGAGTTCGAGGCGGCGCACCGGGACCTTGCGCGTCAGCACGTCGGCGCCCTGGTCGTTGGCTTCGAAGTGCGGCGTGTCGATGCCGGCGAAGTAGGGGAAGGCGCAGTCGGCGAGTTCGTAGCCTTCGGCCTCGGTGGACGACAGGCGCAGCTTCACGTCCGCACCGCCCAGCGCCTCCTTGCTTTCGAGGTTCCACTTGCCGGCGTCGGTGCGGTCCTTGGCGCCCCAGCGGAATCCGATCGAGCCGTTGGGCAGCACGACGTCGCCGTGCTCGTTGAAGGCCAGCGTCTTCCACTCGGGGTTGTTGGCCTGCTCGAGCTTCGTGTCGAAGTCGCTCGCGCGCAGGTAGCGCTTGCTGGCGAGTGCCTGGCGGCCGTCGGGCAAGGTGCGCTCCTCGAGCTGCACCAGCATCGGCAAGTCGGTCAGGCGGCGCGCGTAGTCGTCGAAGTACGCCGAGCGCTTGTCGAAATAGAACTCCTTGAGGATCACATGGCCCATCGCCATCGCGAGCGCGGCATCGGTGCCTTGCTTCGGGTGCAGCCACAGGTCGGCGAGCTTGCTGACCTCGGCGTAGTCGGGCGTGACCGCGACGGTCTTCGCGCCCTTGTAGCGAACCTCGGTGAAGAAGTGCGCGTCGGGCGTGCGCGTCTGCGGGACGTTGGAGCCCCAGGCGATGATGAAGGTCGAGTTGTACCAATCGGCCGACTCGGGCACGTCGGTCTGCTCGCCCCAGGTCTGGGGGCTCGACGGCGGCAGGTCGCAGTACCAGTCGTAGAAGCTCATGCACACGCCGCCGATCAGCGACAGGTAGCGCGAGCCCGCGGCGTACGACACCATCGACATCGCCGGGATCGGCGAGAAGCCGATGATGCGATCCGGCCCGTGCTTCTTGATCGTGTAGATGTTGGCCGCGGCGATGATCTGGTTGACCTCGTCCCAGCTCGAGCGCACGAAGCCGCCGAGGCCGCGCTGCTTGACCCAGTCCTCGCGCGACGCAGGCGTCTCGACGATGCTGGCCCAGGCATCGACCGGGCTGCGCGTCACCGCGAGCGCGGCGCGCCAGTGCCTGAGCAGGCGTGCGCGCACCATCGGGTACTTGACCCGGTTGGCGCTGTAGAGATACCAGGAATACGAGGCGCCGCGCGCGCAGCCGCGCGGCTCGTGGTTGGGCAGGTCGGGGCGGGTGCGCGGGTAGTCGGTCTGCTGGGTTTCCCAGGTGACGATGCCGCCCTTGACGTAGATCTTCCACGAGCACGAGCCGGTGCAGTTGGTGCCGTGGGTGCTGCGCACGATCTTGTCGTGCTGCCAGCGGCTGCGGTAGGCGTCTTCCCAGGTGCGGTCTTCGCCGGTCGCGATGCCGTGGCCGTCGGCGAAGCTCTCGCGCGGCTGCGAGAAGTAGGTCAGGCGATCGAGGAAGTGGCTCATCGAGGACTCCGGAGATGCGAGGTGTTCGATTGCATGGAGGTCAGCACGGCGACGGCGCATTGCGGCGCGCGTAGTTCCACCACGTGATCGCGATGCAGATCAGATAGAAGGCGAAGAAGGTGTAGAGCGCGGCCTCGGGCCCGCCGGTCAGCTCGATCGAGCTGCCGTAGCTCTTGGGGATGAAGAAGCCGCCGTAGGCCGCCATCGCGGCGGTGAAGCCCAGCGTCGCGGCGGCTTCGGTGTTGCCTTCGCGGGTGGCTTGCGCCACGGCGGCGGCATCGCGCTTGTCGACGCCGCGCAGCTTCAGGTTCTGGAAGATCACCGGGATCATCCGGAAGGTCGAGCCGTTGCCGATGCCGGTGGTCATGAAGAGCACAAGGAACATCGCGAAGAAGCCGGTGAAGTTGCCGCCTTGTCCGTGACTGGGCAGGAAGGCGACGACGCCGAGCACCGCGAACGCCATCACGATGAAGTTCCACAGCGTCACGCGCGCGCCGCCGAGCTTGTCGGCCAGCCAGCCGCCGACCGGGCGGATCACCGCGCCGACCAAGGGCCCGAGCCAGGCATAGGCGAGCGGGTTGACGCCCGGGAACTGGCTCTTGATCAGCAGCGGAAAGCCCGCCGCATAGCCGATGAAGGAGCCGAAGGTGCCGAGGTAGAGCACGCACATCAGCCAGTTGTCCTTGCGCCCGAAGATGGTCGCCTGCGCGGCGAACGAGGCCTTGGCATCGGCGATGTCGTTCATGCCGAACCACGCGGCGATCGAGGCCAGCAGGATCCAGGGCACCCAGATGAAGGCGGCGTTCTGCGTCCACACCTGCAGCTGCTGGTTGTTCTTGACGATGGTCTGCGCCTCGCCGCCGAACACACCGAAGATGCCCGCGGTGATCACCAGCGGGCTCAGGAACTGCACCACCGAAACGCCGAGGTTGCCGAGACCGGCGTTGACGCCCAGTGCCGAGCCCTTGCGCTCCTTCGGGAAGAAGAAGCTGATGTTGGCCATGCTCGAGCTGAAGTTGCCGCCGCCCAGGCCGCACAGCAGCGCGAGCGTGAGCATGGTCGGGTAGCCGGTGGTGTTGTCCTGCACCGCGAAGCCGATGCCGATCGCGGGGATCAGCAGCGTCGCGGTCGAGATGGCGGTCCAGCGCCGGCCACCGACCAGCGGCACGATAAAGGAATAGAAGATGCGCAGCGTCGCGCCCGACAGCGCGGGTGCCGCGGCCAGCCAGAACAGCTGGTTGGTCGAGTACTTGAAGCCCAGGCCGGGCAGGCCGACGGCGACGACGCTCCAGACCTGCCAGATCGCGAAGGCCAGGAACAGCGCCGGCACCGAGATCCACAGATTGAGCTTGGCGACGGCTTCGCCCTCGCGCTCCCAGAAGGCCTTGTCCTCGGGCGTCCAGAGGGTCAGGACGCGGCCGCGCCTCGCGGCGCCGGGCACGGTGGTGGTGGTCATGATGGTTTGCCTCCTCGCGTCAGGCGCGAGCGGTTGCGGGCACGCTGGCGCGGCCCATGACCGGGGTGCGGCGCACCTCGGTGAAGTACATCCAGATCAGCGAGACCCAGACCACGCCGTACATCAGCATGAAGGCCGACGAGCGCACGGCGGTGAGGTCGAGCAGCAGGCCGAACAGGATCGGCAGCACGAAGCCGCCCAGGCCGCCGGCCAGGCCGACGATGCCGCTGATCGCGCCGATGTTGCTGGGGTAGTCGTCGCTGATGTACTTGAAGACGCTGGCCTTGCCGAAGGCCCAGGCGATGCCGAGCACGAACATCAGGAAGGTGAAGCCGTAGACGTTCAGGCCGATCGAGAAGGTGGTCGAGCCGTTGACGGTCTGGACCGTGAAGCTCGTCTGCGGATACGACAGCAGGAACAGGCAGATCCAGCTGACCCACATGACCCACCAGGTGACCGAGTGGGCGCCGTACTTGTCGGACAGCCAGCCGCCGACCGCGCGCAGCACGCCGCCGGGCAGCGAGAAGCAGGCGGCCAGGAGCGCGGCGACCCGGATGTCGAGGCCGTACTCGCCGACGTAGTACTGCACCATCCACAGCGACAGCGCGACGTAGCCGCCGAACACGATGCTGTAGTACTGGCAGTACTTGAGCACGCGCGGATCCTTCAGCGCCTTGAGCTGGTCGCTGAACTTGAGCGTGCTGGGCACCTGGTGCGCGGAATCGGTGGCGCTGAAGGCCCAGAACAGCGCCAGCACGACCAGCATCACCGCGGCATAGACCTGCGGCACCATGGCCCAGCCGAAGGCCACCATCACGGCTGGCGCGATGAACTTGTTGACCGCGGCGCCCGAGTTGCCGGCGCCGTAGACGCCCATCGCGAAGCCCTGGCGCTCCTTCGGAAACCAGCGCGCGACATAAGGCGTGCCGACCGAGAAGCTGCCGCCGGCCAGGCCCACGAACAGGCCGATCACGAGGAAGTGCCAGTACTCGGTGGCATAGGCCATCAGCCAGACGGCCGGAATCACCGCCGCCATCAGCGCGGCCATCACGACGCGTCCGCCGTAGCGATCGGTCCAGATGCCCAGCGGCACGCGGATCAGCGAGCCGGTCAGCACCGGCATCGCGGTGAGCAGGCCGAACTGCGTGGCGCTCAGACCGAGCGCCTTCTTGATCGGGATGCCGATGACGCCGAACATCATCCAGACCATGAAGCACGCGGTGAAGGCGAGGGTGCTGACGATCAGGACCGAGGTGCGGCGCGAGCTTGTGGCGACTGCCATGAATGCCTCCTTCGTTGCCTGTCACTGTCGACGAAGGGGCACGGCGCGAACATCCGCCGCACGGTGTCGTGCGGTGGCGCAGAGGAACTAGTTCGGGAGGTTTTGGGCTAGTTCGAAAGAACTAGTGCGGGGGCTGGGCGAGGGGCTTCGATACCTCAGCCCGAACGGAGGTCGGTGACCTCGTCGCAGTAGCCCACACCCCGTTCGCCCTGAGGTATCGAAGGGATGGTCACCGGCCCGCTCTCAGATCGCGTGCGAGCCCAACCCGCGACTGCTCGCGTACACCGCCGCCTGCACCCGCGAGCTCACGTTGAGCTTGCGCAGGATGTTCTGCACGTGGATCTTCACGGTCGCCTCGGCGATGTCGAGGCGGCGCGCGATCTCCTTGTTGCTCGCGCCGCAGGCCAGCTGCTCGAGCGTCTCGCGCTCGCGCGGCGAGAGCGCGTCGAGGCCGTTGCCGATGGCCGGCTTCGCGGCCACGTCGTGGCGCAACGCCGCGACGAGCTTGGGCGTCATGTCGGGACTCACGACCGTCTGCCCCATGGCGCAGCGCTCGATCGCCGCGAGCAAGGCATCACCGTCGATCGTCTTGAGCAGATAGCCATGCGCGCCATGCCGCAAGGCGCCGACGAGATCCTCCTCATCCTCGCTCACGGTGAGCATCAGCACGCGCGCCTTCGGCGCGGCCTCCTGCAGGCCGGGCAGGGCGTCGATGCCGCGCACGCCGGGCAGGTGGTTGTCGAGCAGGATCACGTCGGGTTGCAGGCTCGCGGCCAGGCGCTGCGCCTCGCCGGCATCGCCGGCCTCACCCGCCACCTCGAGCTGCGCATGCTGCGACAGCAGCGCGATCAGTCCGCGCCGGAACAGCGTGTGGTCGTCGACCACCAGCAACCGCAACGGCTTCATATGGCAGCCTCGGTCATCGCCACCGGCGCGAGCGCCAGCGTCATCGTGGTGCCGCCGCCCGGTATCGAACTCAGCTGCAGCTCGGCGCCGATGCGCTCGGCGCGCTCCGCCATGATGCGCAAGCCCACGTGGTCTTCGGCCTGCTGAGACCGCGGGTCGAAGCCGGCACCGTCGTCGCTGACCGTGAAGCGCCACGCCGGCGCCTGCTCGACGCGCACCGTGACGCGGCTCGCCACCGCATGCTTGCGCACGTTGGACAAGGCCTCCTGAACGATGTGCAAGACCTGCACCTGCACGTCGTTGGGCAAGGGCACGCCGTGGCCGACGAACTCGACCTGTGTCTCCAATCCGGTCTGCAGCTGGAACTTGCGCAAGGTGGTGCGCAGCGCCGGCTCGATGTCCTCGGCATCCGCGCGGGTGCGAAAGTGCATCAGCAGCTCGCGCACGTCGCCATAGCTTTCCTGCACGCCGGCATCGATCTCGTCGACCGCCGTCTCGAGCCGCTTGGCGTCGCCGCGTGCCAGCGCGGTGCGCAGCAGCTGCACCTGGATCTTCAGGAACGCGAGCGACTGCGCGATCGAGTCGTGCAGCTCCTGCGCGATCAGCGTGCGCTCGGACGACACCGCGGCCTCCTTCTCGGCCGCGGCAGCGCGCAGGCCCTCCATGCCGCCCGCCAGATGGCTGGCCAGCAGCTCCAGCAGCGAGCGGTCGAGCACGGTCGCGTCGCTGGGCGTGCGATAGAACAGGTCGAGCTCGCCGCGCACGCGGTGCTGCAGCGCCAGCGGCACCGTCAGCAGCGTCTGGAAGCCGGCGCGGCTGCAGTGGTTGAAGCCCGGGCCGTCGCGCCAGATGGGGATCACGCGCGAGCCGCTGGCCGCCTGCGGCTGCCCGCAATGGCAGTCGCCTGCCGGCAGGCATTGCTCGTTCGCGACGATGGCCGGCGGCAGGCCGTCCTGCGCCAGCAGCAGGTAGCGCTGGTGGCCGGCGTCGGACCAGCGCAGCGCGGCGGCATCGGCGCGCGCGATGCGGCGCACCATCTTCACGAAGCCGCGCGCCATCTCGTCGAGCGTTTCGGCCTGCGCGATGAAGGCGCTGACCTCGTAGAGCGTGGCCATGCGTTCGTGCTGCGCCTGCAAGTCGGCGGTGCGGCGGCGCACGGTGTCCTCGAGCGTCGTGGTGTGCGCCTCCATCGTGCGCGCCATCGAGTTGAAGCCTTCGGCCAGCTCGCCGAACTCGGCCGTCGACGGCACCGCAACGCGCGCGCCGAGGTCGCCCGCGCGCAGCGATGCGATCGCGACGCCCAGCTTGCGCAGCGGCTCGAGCACCAGCACATGGCTGGTGTAGAGCAGCAACATGGCGCCGACCACGGCCAGCCCGACCATCGTCAGCTGGAAGCTGCGCAGCACCGTGGTCCAGTACGACAGGCGCCGCTCGATCGCGCCGACCAGCCGGTCGATGCCGGCGACCAGCTCGCGCGCCTGGACGGCATCGACCGGGCCGCCCTGGTCGAGCGCGGCGCGAAATGCCGCCCAGGTCGCGCTCACCTGCGCGAGCTCGTCGCGCGGCTCGGTCGAGGCGGGCAGGAACAAGGGCCGCGACGGATCGCCGTCGTGCAGCAGCGTGAGCGTGCGGTCGAAGGCCGAAGACAGTCGTTCGACGTTGTGGCCGCCCTGACTCGCGTCGAACGCGATGCGGTAGGTCATCATGCGCAGCCGCCCGGCCTCGTTGACCGCGGCGGCGCCGCCCTCGAGCTGCCAGGTGACCCACAGGCTGGTCGCGATCGAGGCCAGCGCGACCGCGAGGCTGATCACGGCGGCGGCCACCAGGCGCAGGGCGAGCGATTTCGACGGTGACGGCAAGGCGGACATCCGCGGCCACTGTAGGCGGCGGCCGCGGCGAGGGCTTGCGTTCGGTCAACTCATCGACGCGCGCGTCACTGCACACTGCGCGAACCGTGACCTCCACCGCCCACAGCGTCGCCGACGACCTCCAGGCCGTCGCGAGCGCGATCATCCTCGCCTCGCTCGGCCTCGCGCTGCTGCACAGCGCCGGCCTCGTGACCGGCGGAACGCCGGGTCTGGCGATGCTGCTGAGCCACGCGTTCGCGTTGCCGCTGGGCGCGACCCTGGTCGCCATCAACCTGCCGTTCTACCTGCTCGCCTGGCGCGGCATGGGACGGCGCTTCACGCTCAAGACGCTGGCATCGGTGTGCTGCCTGGCGCTGGGCATCGAAGCGATCCGCCACGTGGTGACGGTGCACGCCGCGCCGGTCTACGCAGCGATCGCCGGCGGCGTGCTGATCGGCGCGGGCCTGCTGGTGATGTTTCGCCACCAGGTCAGCTTCGGCGGCATCAACATCCTCGCGCTCTGGCTGCAGCGCCGCTTCGCATGGGCGCCGGGCAAGGTGCAGCTGGCGATCGACGCGGCGATCCTCGTGGCCGCCGTGCCGGTGATCGGCGCGCGAAGCGCGCTGTGGTCATTGCTCGGCGCCGCGGTGGTCAACCTGGTGCTGGTGTGGAACCACCGGCCGGGCCGCTACGTCGCGGCGGCCTGAAGCTGCAGCGCGCGTTCGAGCCAGGCCGTCACCACGCCTTCGTCGGCCGGCAGCAGTGCCGCACCGCCGGTGAATTCCTGCCATGCATGGGCATTGCGCGGCGCCACCGTGGTGAGCAGCGGGATGCCGCGCTCCATCACCGCCAGCAGCTCGGCGCTGAAGCCGCCGCGATGCACCGCCTCGAGATCGCCGAAGCGGTTGCTGACGACGATGTCGGGCGATTGCTCCAACGCGTCGCGCAGCACCAGGCTGGCGCGCGCGAAGGCCGCGTGATCGGCGCGACAGGCCTTGGACTGCGGGCCCATCGGCTGCGAGACGAGGTACTCGGCGGCGGTGTCGACGTCGACCAGGAACATCTGCGATTCGCAGCCGGCCTGGCGCGGCGGGCGCTTCATCGTGAAGCCGCGCACGCGGCGCCCGAGCGCCTGTTGTCGCCGGACGATGCCGGCCAGCAAGTCATCGAGGCGGCGCTCGTCGACGATGGCGGCGGCGAGCGGTCCGTCGTCCGGTGCAAGTGAAGCGATGTCGTTCATGAGTCGAATGTCCTTGGGAGACTGAGCGCGGGCGTTCAGCCCGGCTTGCCGTCGAGCCGCACGCGGCTCAGCACCGGCCAGTAGCGAATGGCATAGAGGCCGAATCCGGCCGACCACAGCGCGGCCGAGCACAGCACCGCGTGCAAGGTGAGCTCGGGCATCGCCCACGGCAGCCCGACGCGCAGCGCAGCGGCCGCGATCACCAGCACGTAGCAGGCGACATCGAAGCGATCGGCCTTCAGCGGCCGGCCGGTGTGCCCGCGCGCGGTGCGCGTCATCATGCCGATGATGATGGTGCCGATCGCGCCGACGGTCAGCGCATGGGTCGCGAGCGTCGGCGCCAGGCCGTCGAGCGCGGCCGCGGCACGCAGCAGCAGGTGCAGGGGAATGAAGGCATAGGCGACGTGCAGCACCCACACCAGCGGTGCGCGCAGCGTCTTCCAGGGTTGCCACAGCAGCCAGCGAGCGGTGTGGGCCAGCGCGCCGGCCGATGCGATGACGACGAGCGCGACGGCCGGCAGCTGGGCGGCATCGGCCGCGGCCAGCGCGAGCACCAGGCCCAGCGAGGCCTTCTCGAGCCACGGGCGTTTGCTCGCCGCAGCGCCCGGCACGCCGTTGTTGGTGAACATCGGGATCACGCGGCCGGCCATCACGACGACGATGAACAGCACGATGTCCAGCCCGAGCTGGATGCCGGCCCAGGCCGGCACGTGCGCGAAGCCGAGCTGCGTCGCATGGACGAAGGCGGCCGCGATCGCCAGCAGCACCAGCAGCCCGACGAAGAAGTAGTTGCGCCGGTTGCGCGCCTTGTAGAACGGGATCGCCAGCGCGATCGCGCTGGCAAGCGCGAAGGCGACGTTGGCGATCGCGGCGGCCCAGGCCCAAGGCGTCAGCACGAGCACGCGCGCCGCCAGCCACAGCCCGGCCAACAGCGCGAGCGGCACGCCGGTCGGCGTCGGCTGGTTGCTCCAGTTGCGCCCGGCGGTGAACAGGAAGCCGACGATCACCGCCAGCGCGAAGCCGAACAGCATCTCGTGCGCATGCCACACCGCGCCGCTGAGATAGGGCGCGGGCAACAGCCCCGAGAACTGCAGCGCCCACAGCGCGATCGACAGCGCCGCGAAGCCGCTGGCCAGCAGATAGAACGGCCGAAAGCCGAGCGCCCACAAGGCAAAGCCCCGGGGCGCCGCGGCGCGGGAAGGTTCCTCGATGCGAAGAAAGACGGTCATGGTTTCATCGCGCGCGTCACCAGCCCATGAAGGCCTTGCCGCGCGCGCTCATGCGGTCGGTGGTCCAGGCGGGATCCCACACCAGCTCGACCTCGATCTCGGTGCCTTGCGGCGCGATGCGCGCGAGCTCGTCCTCGACCTCCTCGAGGATCAGGTCGGTGACCGGGCAGGCCACCGAGGTCATCGTCATCACGACATGCCAGCGGCCTTCGCTCGCCTCGACCTGGTAGACGAGGCCGACATCGAGAATGTTCAGCGCGACCTCGGGGTCGACGACGCGCCGCAGCGCGGTCGCGATCGGCTCGCGCAGAGCCTCGGGCCCGTTGTAGTGGCAGGAGTCCATGTTCATGCTCTCGCGTGCAGCACCTGCACGATCGCTTGCGGCCGGGCGACCAGGTCGGCCAGCGTGTAGTGGTCCAGTACCGCGTAGAAGGCCTCGACCGCCTCGCGCAGCACGCCCTTGAGCCGGCAGCAGTGCGCGATCGTGCAGCGGTTGGCGTCGGCGTCGAAGCACTCGGCCGGCATCGCCTCGCCTTCGGTGTCGCGCACGACGCGGCCGATGCGGATCGCATTCGCCTCGCGGGCCAGCACGATGCCGCCCTTGCGCCCGCGCACCGTCTCGATCCAGCCTTGGCGCGCGAGGAAGTGCACGACCTTGGTCAGATGGTTCTGCGAGACGTCGAACGCGGTCGCGATCTCGGCGATCGTCGCGCGGCGCTCGCCGGCGGTGGCGAGGAAGATCAGCACGCGCAGGCTGTAGTCGGTGAACGCGGTGAGCTTCATCGCCGGCCTTTCTGGTCCTTCAGCGCACGTGGAAATCGAGCACGACCTCGCCGGGGCTGCGGTGCACGTACTCGACTTGCACCAGGTCGCCGAAGGTCTGCGAGATCTGCATCAGCAGCGGCAGCGGGTCGTGGTCGTTGACGAAGCGCATCGTCTCGCCGTGGCGCAGCGAGCGCAAGGCGCCGAAGATCGCCGCGTGGCGAAAGCGCTTGGCGACGCCGCGCGCATCGAAGCCGTGGACGAGTTCGGTGGTGTCGGAACAGCTCATGGGGTTTCCTTTGAAGTGAGATTCATCGACGGGCCTGCGCCAGCCTGGCGCCGGCCGGCTGCGCGATGGCCTTCGGCGCGCGCAGCAGCTTGAGCGCATAGAGCGCGAGGAACACGCTGCCGGCGGCGAACACGATGTCGCCGGGCACGCGCAGCCAGACCAGGGTCTCCATCACGCCGGAGTGCACGATGGCCGGCGAGCGCGCGTACCAGAGGCCTTCGCTCAGGCTCGCCCAGGCCTGGTAGATGCCGGCCGGCAGCAGCGACATGAAGACCATCATCGCGAGCCCGACGTTGAGGCTCCAGAACGCCGGCTTGAGCCAGCGGTCGGCATGCAGGCCGCGGTCATAGAGGCCGCGCAGGCAGAACAGCATCAGGCCGATGCCCAGCATGCCGTAGACGCCGAACAGCGCCGCGTGGCCGTGGGCCGCCGTCATGTTGAGGCCTTGCACGTAGTAGAGCGACGCGGGCGGGTTGATCGCGAAGCCGAGCAGGCCGGCACCGACGGTGTTCCAGAAGCCCACCGCGACGAAGCTCAGGATCACCCACTTGTAGGCGCCCAGCCAGGCCACGTTGCGCGACTGGCGCCAGGTCTGCAGTGCCTCCAGGCCGATGAGGGTCAGCGGCACCACTTCGAGCGCCGAGAACACCGAGCCGACGGCGATCACCGAAGTCGGCGTGCCGGTCCAGTAGAGGTGATGCAGCGTGCCGAGGATGCCGCCGAACAGGAACACGATGGTCTCTGCGACGATCGCGCGGTTGGCCGACGCGGCGCGCACCAGGCCCAGGTTGGTGAAGATCAGCGCGACGACCGCGGTGGCGAAGACTTCGAAGAAGCCCTCGACCCACAGGTGCACCAGCCACCAGCGCCAGTACTCGATCATCGAGTAGTGGGTGTGCTGGCCCCAGGTCAGCGAGGTCGCGTAGAAGCCGCCGATGCAGGTGGCCGAGAGGAAGACCATCGCGATCAGGCCGCGCGTCTGCGAGGGCTTCATCAGCGCGGGCCACAGTGCGCGGCCGAGCAGGAACACCCAGAACAGCAGGCCCACGAACAGCAGGATCTGCCACACGCGGCCCATGCTGGTGAACTCCAGCCCCTGGTTGCCGAGCCAGAACGCGAAGTCGACGCCGCGGTGCTGCAGCGTGCCGAGCCAGCCGGTGATCGTGGAGCCGAGCACGACGACGATCAGCGCCCAGAACAGCGCATCGACGCCGAGCTTCTGCCACTTGGGCTCCTTGCCCGACAGCAGCGGCGCGACATACAGGCCGGTGGCCAGCCACGCGGTCGCGATCCAGAAGATGCCCACTTGCGTGTGGATGGTGCGGCTGGTCACGTAGGGCAGCAGGTCGGCCAGCGGGAAGCCGAAGAACGAGCGGCCCTCGACCGCGTAGTGCGCGGTGATCACGCCCATCGCGATCTGCAGCAGCATCAGGCCGATCACGACGAAGAAGTACTTGCGCGTCGCCTTCATCGAGGGCGTGGCCTTCGCGCCGCCGAGCGGATCGCTCTTGGGCACCTCGGCCGGCGCTTCGTCGTGGCCGCGGCCGTGCAGCCACAGCATCGCGGCGATGCCGCCCAGCAGCAGGATCACGCTGGCCATCGACCACATCGCGGCCGAGTTGGGCAGCGTGTTGCCGACCAGCGGCTCGTGCGGCCAGTTGCTGGTGTAGCTCAGGCCCGTCTCGCCGGGGCGATCGGTCGTCGCGGCCCAGGCCGACCAGAAGAAGAAGGCGGTGAGCGCCTTGCGCTGGTCGGCATCGGGCAGTGCGCCGTCGGTCATCGCGTACTGCTCGCGCAGCTTGGCGAGCGCGGGCTCGGCGCCGAACAGGTCTTCGTAGTGCGAGGCGACTTCGCGAATGGCGCGTGCACGGTCGTTGGAGACCGTGATCGCGCCGCTCGTGGCGTCATAGGTATTGCGGCGCATCTCGGCGCGCACGCGCGCCGAAACGGCGGCGCGGTCGGCCTCGTCGAGCGGCGCGGTGCCGCTGCGCAGCGCGGTCAGCGCGACCGCCTCGCGGTGCAGCCAGTCGGCCGACCAGTCGGGCGCCACGTAGCTGCCGTGGCCCCACACGGTGCCCAACTGCTGGCCGCCGGCCGAAAGCCACGCCTGCTGGCCGAGCTGGACCTGCTCGCCGGTGTAGAGCACGTCGCCATCGGCGCTGACGACCGCCTTCGGAATCGGCGGTGCCGAGAGGTAGATCTCCCATCCCAGGTAGCCCAGCGCCCCGAACGAGAGGACGCAGATGAGGCCCAGCCATCGCCAGAGCCTTCCGGTGTTCTTCATGTCCTGTCCTTGCAAAGATGCATTGCGGATGCATGAATACTAGAAAGACAGGAGCGATATGGTTTTGACGAAGCTCAAGCGTGCGTGAGCTGGCGCGTGATCGCGCTCTTGAGCGGCGCGAAGCCGCTGGCCAGGCGCAACACTGCGCTGCGGGCCAGGCGTGCGGGCGTGCGGTCGTCGGTGAACAGCCGCACGATGGCGTTGGTGCCGGCCCAGATCGGCCAGGTTTCGCGCCGATGCGTGTCGGCCCAGCGCTGCAGCCGCGCGGCATCGCCGACGTCCTTGGCGCCGCGCAGCGCGGCGGCCAGCGTCTCGACGCCATAGAGGCCGAAGTTGTAGCCGTGCGCGGTGACCGGATGCATGCCGACCGCGGCATCGCCGATCAGCGCGAAGCGCGCGCCACTCATGCGATGGGCATAGGTCGCGACGAGCGGGTACGCATGGCGCCGGCCGGCGCAGCGCATCGCGCCGAGCTGGTGGTCGAAGCGGCTCGCCAGGCGCGCGGCGAAGGCCGCGTCGCCGAGGTCGAGCCAGCCGGGCGCCTCGTCGCTGGGCAAGGTCAGCACGGCCGAGGCGTGACGGCCCGTCATCGGCAGCATCGCCAGCGTGTAGCCGTGGCGGAAGCACTCGTGCGCGATGCCCTCGTGCTCGAGTTCGTGCTCGACGCGGCAAACGATCGCTGTGCGACCGAAGTCCAGCATCTGCGCGCCGAGGCCGGCCAGGCGGCGCACGGCCGAGAAGCGGCTGTCGGCCGCGACGACGAGCCGGGCGCGGTGGCGCGTGGCGTCGGCGGTGTCGATCCACGCGCTGTTCGCGTCGCGTCCGAACGCGACGGCGCGCGCGTCGCCATGCAGCCGGATGCCGGGCTGCTCGCCGGCCAGCGCATGGCAGGCCGCGCGGATGCGATGGTTGGGCACCAGCCAGCCGAGCGGCTCGTCGGCACCCGACTCGAACGGCAGCAGCCACGCCGAATCGCCATTGCTCACCTGGGCGCGGCGCAGCGGCGCGATCTCGTCGGCGGGCAGCCGCTGCCACAGGCCCAGCGCCTCGAGGATGCGCCGCGCGCGGTGCGTCAGCGCGATGTCGCGGCCGTCCTCGGGCGGATCGGCCAGGCCGGCCAGCGGCGCCTGTTCGAGCACGCTGCAGTCGATGCCGGCGTGCGACAGGGCGATCGCCAGCGCGAGGCCGGCAGGGCCGGCGCCGACGATCAGCACGTCGGTCGGCTCGGCATCGATGGGGGTGGCGGATGGGGTAGGGGTGGGCGAATTCACGCCGCGCAGTGTCGTGATCGCGTGGCGCGATGTCCTTGACCGGCGTCACGCGCCCGTCGGGGGATCTTCTGCGCGCGCGAGCTGAGCTTTCGCTTCTTCGACTGCCCGTTCAGCTTCTGGGTCGCGGCCCAGGGCGCGCTGATCGTCTACGTCGTGCTGGTGTGCTGCTATGCGCGCTGGCTCAATCGTCTCGACGAGCGCTTCGGCATCCGCGACGAAGACTAGGCCTTCGAAGCTTCGTCCAGCGGACCCGGCTCGGTGGCCAGCGAGATGTCGACCGCCGTCAGCGGCGGCAGCGCGATGTCGATGGCCGAGAAGCTGGTGGTCAGCGGCTCGATCAGCCCGGCCGCGAGCAGCTCCTGCAACGCCTCGTCGGCCTGTGCGATCAGCTGGTGCAGCTCGTCGACGCTGCGACGCCCGTCGACCATCACCAGGGCAGAGCGCACGCGCGGCGACAGGCGCCGCGTGCGGGTATCGATCTCGGCCAGGCCTTGCGGCGACTTGCGGTAGATGATGGTCATGGGGGTACAGCGTCGAGCGGCGCGAGCTTAAACGTCGTTCACATGCTTGCCTAGGCGGCACGCGGCGACAGCGTGGAAGAATGCTCGCTCGCTTTCGCATGCAGCAAGGACCATCGCGATGACGCAACAAGCAGGGCAGAAGCTGGCGATCGTCACCGGCGCCTTCGGTGCGCTGGGCCGCGAGGTCGCACGCACCTTGGCAGTGCAGGGCTGGCGCGTTGCGCTGGTCGACGCCGCGCCCGCCGCGCCGCCCGAGCTGGCCGCGCAGTTCGATGTTCAGGATCTTCATGCGGGTGTCGACCTCGGCGATGCCGACGCGGCGCGCGCCTGCGCCGAGCGAATCGCGCAGCGAGCAGGGCGCATCGATGCGCTGGTCAACATCGCCGGCGGCTTTCGCTGGCAGACCATCGAGGCGGGCGATCCGCAGGCCTGGGACGAGATGTTCGCGATCAACGTGAAGACCGCGCTGCACATGTGCCGCGCGGCGCTGCCGTGGCTGCTGGAATCGGGCGCGGGGGCGATCGTCAACGTCGGTGCCGCGGCGGCTGCGCGCGCGAGCGCCGGCATGGGCGCCTATGCGGCGGCGAAGTCGGGCGTGCTGCGCCTGACCGAGTCGCTGGCCGAGGAGGGGAAGGATCGCGGGCTGCGCGTCAACGCGGTGCTGCCGGGCATCATCGACACGCCGGCCAATCGGCGCGAGATGCCCCAGGCCGACACGTCGCGCTGGGTCGCGCCGCAAGCGCTGGCCGAGGTCGTGGGCTTTCTCGTCTCCGATGGCGCGCGCGCGGTCACCGGCGCGGCGATTCCGGTCACCGGCCGGCTGTAGGTCGGGAGCGCCGCGTGCCAGACTTCAGTTTTCGCCGATGCGAGGTCTGACATGAACATTCCCTGTCGATTCGAACCTCTGTCTCGCATGGCCCGGCTGCTCGGTGCCTGCGCCATCGCGATCACGCTGCTCGGCTGCGCCCACAGCTACGGCCCCGGCGATCTCGCGCCGGGCGCGAGCAGCGCTCAGGTCATCGAGCGCATGGGCCCGCCGACCGGGCGCTATGCGCTGCCCGGCGGCGGCCAGCGCCTCGAGTTCGCGCGCGGCCCCTACGGCAAGCACACCTACATGCTCGACGTCGACGCCAGCGACAAGCTGACGAAGGTCGAGCAGGTGATGACCGAAGCCAAGTTCCTGACGCTGCAGATCGGCATGAGCGAGCAGGAGGTGCTGAGCACGATCGGCCATCCGGCCGATGTGCGCTTCCTGCCGCGCCAGCAGCACAAGCTCTGGTCCTATCGCTACGACACGCCGTTTTGCATCTGGTACCAGGTGAGCATCGCGGCGGCGACCAACCAGGTCGCCGAGCTGGGCCACAACATGGACCCGGCCTGCAGCGGCAATTTCCTCGATCGTTGAAGGCAGGCCACGCGATGACGGTGCTCTACGGCATTCCCAACTGCGACACGGTGAAGAAGGCGCGCGCCTGGCTCGACGAGGCCGGCGTCGACTACCGCTTCCACGATTTCAAGAAAGCCGGCGTGCCCGAAGACGCGCTCGCGCGCTGGTTGAAGGCGGTGGGCTGGGAGCGCCTGGTCAATCGCCAGGGCACGACCTGGCGCAAGCTCGATCCCGCCGTGCAGTCGAGCGTGAGCGATGCCGCCAGCGCCGCGGCGCTGATGCGCGAGCAGTCGAGCGTGATCAAGCGCCCGGTGGTGGAGTGGACCAGCGGCGCGATCACCGTCGGCTTCGATGCCAAGGCTTTCGCCAGCCACCAGGCCGGCGACTGAGACGCCATGAGAAAAGGCCGCAGCCCCTTGCGGGTCTGCGGCCTTCGCGCTTTGGCGATGCCTGGGGCTTGCCTGATCAGGCAGCGAGCAGCTGGCGCAGCACGAACGGCAGGATGCCGCCGTGCTTGTAGTAGTCGACCTCGATCGGCGTGTCGATGCGCAGCGTCAGCTTGACCTTCTTCTTCGAGCCGTCGGCCTTGGTGATCACGAGCGTCGCGTCGCTTTGCGGCTTGATCTCGGCACCGAGTTCGATGTCGATCAGTTCGTCGCCCTTGAGGCCCAGGCTTTCCCACGAGTCGCCCGACTTGAACTGCAGCGGCAGCACGCCCATGCCGACCAGGTTCGAGCGGTGGATGCGCTCGAAGCTCTTGGCCACCACGGCCTTGATGCCAAGCAGCTGCGTGCCCTTGGCGGCCCAGTCGCGCGACGAACCCGTTCCGTACTCCTCGCCGCCGAAGATCACGGTCGGCACGCCCGCGTCGATGTACTTCATCGCGGCGTCGTAGATCGCGAGCTTCTCGCCGGTCGGCTGGTACAGCGTGTAGCCGCCTTCTTCGCGCGCGCCATCGGCCTTGGCCGGCAGCATCAGGTTCTTGATGCGCACGTTGGCGAAGGTGCCGCGCATCATCACTTCATGGTTGCCGCGGCGCGAGCCGTAGCTGTTGAAGTCGGCCTTCTGCACCCCGTTGTCGAGCAGGTACTTGCCGGCCGGCGTGGTGTCCTTGAAGGAGCCGGCGGGCGAGATGTGGTCGGTCGTGATCGAGTCGCCGAACAGGCCCATGATGCGCGCGCCCTTGACGCCCGCTTCCAGCTCGGCCGGCTTCATCGCGAAGTCCTGGAAGAACGGCGGCTCGGCGATGTAGGTGCTCTTGGGCCACGTGTAGACGTTCCCCTTGACGCCCTTGATCTTCTCCCACAGCTTGCCCGGGTCGTTCTTGACCTTGTCGTAGTTCTTCTTGAACGCCTTGCCGTCCATCGCGAACTTCATCAGCTTGTAGATCTCGTCGCTGGTCGGCCAGATGTCGCCCAGGAAGATGTCGCGGCCGCCCTTGCCCTTGCCGACCGGCTCGGTCATCAGGTCGCGGGTCACGTTGCCGGCGATCGCGTAGGCGACCACCAGCGGCGGCGAGGCGAGGAAGTTGGCCTTGAGGTTCGGGTGGATGCGCGCCTCGAAGTTGCGGTTGCCCGAGAGCACGGCCGCGCAGACGAGATCGTTCTTGGTGATGACTTCGTTGATCTCCGGCGTCAGGTCGCCGGCGTTGCCGATGCAGGTCGTGCAGCCGTAGGCGGCGACGTTGAAGCCGAGCTTTTCGAGGTAGGGCAGCAGACCCGCCTTCTCGAGGTACTCGGTGACGATGCGCGATCCCGGGGCGAGCGAGGTCTTGACGTGCTTCTTGACCTTCAGGCCCGCCTCGACCGCCTTCTTGGCCAAGAGGCCCGCGGCCAGCAGCACGCCGGGGTTGCTGGTGTTGGTGCAGGAGGTGATCGCGGCGATCAGCACGTCGCCGTTCTTGATCTCGATGCCGTCGGCGGTGGTGAAGCTCTTGGCGAGCTTGTCGGCCGGCTGGTTGAAGCCGTTGTCGGCCGCCGGCTTGCTGAACAGCGAGCCGAACTGCGACTTCACGTTGCCCAGCTCGATGCGGTCTTGCGGACGCTTCGGGCCCGACAGCGAGGGCGCGACCGTGCCCAGGTCGAGCTTGACCACCGAGCTGTAGTCGATCTCGCCGGCAGCCGGCACGCCGTACAGCTTTTGCGCCTTGAAGTAGGCCTCGAAGGCTTCGATCTCGGCCTTGGTGCGGCCGGTGCCCTGGAAGTAGTCGATCGTCTTCTCGTCGACCGGGAAGAAGCCCATCGTCGCGCCGTATTCGGGCGCCATGTTGGCGATGGTCGCGCGGTCGGGCAGGGCCAGGGTCTTGGTGCCTTCGCCGAAGAACTCGACGAACTTGCCGACCACCTTGTGCTTGCGCAGGATCTCGGTGACGGTGAGCACCAGGTCGGTGGCGGTCACGCCTTCGCGCAGCTTGCCGGTCAGCTCGAAGCCGACGACGTCGGGCGTCAGGAAGTACACCGGCTGGCCCAGCATGCCGGCCTCGGCCTCGATGCCGCCCACGCCCCAGCCGACCACGCCGATGCCGTTGATCATCGTCGTGTGGCTGTCGGTGCCGACCAGGGTGTCGGGGTAGTACACGCCGCCCTTGGTCTTGTGCACGCCGCGCGCGAGGTACTCGAGGTTGACCTGGTGCACGATGCCGAAGCCCGGGGGCACGACGCCGAAGGTGTCGAATGCGTCCATGCCCCACTTCATGAACTGGTAGCGCTCTTCATTGCGCTGGAATTCCAGCTTCATGTTGAGGTCCAGCGCCTTCTTGTCGCCGAAGTGGTCGATCATCACCGAGTGGTCGACGACCAGGTCGACCGGCACCAGCGGCTCGATCGACTTGGGGTTCTTGCCCATCTTCGAGGCGACGTTGCGCATCGCGGCCAGGTCGGCCAGCAGCGGCACGCCGGTGAAGTCCTGCAGCACGACGCGCGCGACGACGAAGGGGATCTCGTCGACGCGCTCGGCCACCGGCTTCCACTGGGCCAGCTGCTTCACGTGGTCGGCGCTGACCTTCTTGCCGTCGCAGTTGCGCAGCACGCTCTCGAGCACGATGCGGATCGACACCGGCAGGCGCGAGATGTCCAGGCCGAGCTCCTTGCCCAGCGCGGGCAGCGAGTAGTACTGGCCTTCCTTGCCGGAAGCGGTCTTGAACGACTTGAGCGTCTTTGCGTAGGCGTGTGACATGAGGCTGCCTTTTGGTGTTGGGTGGCGGTGTTGGGCGAAGGGTGGAGTGTGACTCAGCTGACCTGCGGTTCGATGACTCGCAGGCCCTTGAAGTAGTCACGGAAGAAGCCGGCGTCGCGCGTGATCAGCGCGTCGCACTGCAGAAGGGCATGGGCACCGACGACGAAGTCGGCGACGCCGCGTTCGCGCTCGCCGTCGGCGCGACGCGCGCGCCAGCGGCGCTGCATCTCGCCGGCGCGAAGCGCGGCCTTGCGCTCGACCGGGCTGAAGCGCACGCCCAGCTCCTCGAGCACCTGAAGCGCGAGATCGCCGTCGCGCAGCGAGCTGCAGACCTCGACGACGACCACGTCGCACACGACCACCGGCCCGCGCGACAGCGCGTCGCGCAGTGCGGCTTCGGCCGTGTCGGCGCGAGCGCTGCCGGCCAGGAGGTCGATCAGGACGGAGGAGTCGGCGGCGATCATTCGGCGTCGCTGTCTTCGGGCGCGCGGCCGCGGATCGAACGCATGGCTTCGTCGGTGTCGGCGAAGCCGTCGAGCTTGAAGCGACCGCGCACGCGCGACAGCGCGTCGTCGATGCTCTTGCGAAGGATGATGCGCGAGCCGTCGAGTTCGACCTTCAGGATGGTCCCCTTGGTCAGGCCCAAAGCGTCGCGGACGGCCTTGGGCAGGGTGATCTGCCCGCGTTCGGCAACCGTCGCTTCCATCTCGGCATCTCCGCAAAGTATGCATGCATTTTACATACTTGATCGCGCGTACTCAAGCCGAACTTGACGTCCTCGCAGGCGCTGTTAGCGTGCGGCGCGATTCAACCCGAGGAGGCTTTGCATGTTCCGGACCAAGACGTTTCGACCCTGGCGTGCGCTCGCGGCGCTGTTGATGGCCACGGCCGCTTTCGCGGCCCATGCCGACGGTCGGCCGGTGCGCATCCTGGTGGGCTTTCCGGCCGGCGGCGGCACCGACGCGATCGCGCGCGTGCTGGCCGAGAAGCTCAAGGACGAGCTGGGCGCGCCGGTCATCGTCGAGAACAAGCCCGGCGCCGGCGGCCAGCTCGCCGCGCAGGCGCTCAAGGCTGCGGCGCCCGACGGCACGACCTTCTTCATCTCGCACGACCACACCATCTCGATCCTGCCGCTGGTGGTGAAGCAGCCGGGCTTCGATCCGGCGCACGACTTCGTGCCGGTGGCGGGCTTCGCGAGCTTCGTGAACGCCTTCGCGGTCTCGGGCGGCACGCCGGCCAAGTCGATGAACGAGTACGTGGGCTGGGTCAAGAGCGCGGGCGCAGGCAAGGGCACGGTCGGCGTGCCGGCGCCGGCCTCGGTGCCGGAGTTCCTGGTCGGCGTGATCGGGCGCAAGTTCTCGCTCGATCTGGTGGCCGCGCCGTACCGCGGCAGCGCGCCGATGATCCAGGACATGCTGGGCAACCAGATCGCCGCCGGCGTCGGCTCGATCCCCGACCTGGTCGAGAACCATCGCAACGGCAAGGTCCGCGTGGTGGCGGTGCTCGGAGGCGCGCGCCAGGCCGCGATGCCCGACGTGCCGACCTTCGCCGAGCTCGGCGTCGCGGGCTTCGAGGACGTGCCGTACTACGCCTTCTTCGCGCCGGCCGGCACGCCCAAGGCCTCGCTCGATGCGTTCTCGGCGGCGCTGTCCAAGGTCATCGCCAAGCCCGACGTGCGCGAGCGCCTCACCACGATGGGCCTGACGGTCGAGTTCATGAACTCGCAGCAGCTGGCCACGCGCGAACGCGCCTACAGCCAGACCTGGGCGAAGATCATCAAGGACAGCGGCTTCCAGCCCCAATAAAGAACAAGGCCCGCCGATGGCGGGCCTTTCTTCTGGCGAAGACGCTGCCTTACTTGGCGGCGGCGCTCACGGCCTGCGTCGCGGCACGCTGCTCGGCGTGCTGGCAGCCGTCGACCATGCGCTGGCCGGCCTTCTGGTTCATCATCATCGACTTGCTGGGGATCTGCAGCCAGACGATACCGTTGCGCTTGTCTTCCAGGCGAACCGCGCCGGTGGTGGTTTCCTGCGGCGTCATCACGTAGCTCACGTTGTTGAACGCGACCTGGAAGTGACCGGGCTTGGCCTCGATCGGCTCGACGCGCACGGTCTGGTTGAACTCGCAGCTGGCGGCGCCCGTCAGCACGCGGTGGGAGATCTGCAGCTGGTTGTCGCTGATCGTCTCGGTGACGTCGGTCGCCAGCGCCAGGCCCTTGGCCTCGTTGCGCAGTTCCTTGCGCGACTGCGTCGCCGCGGGCTTCTTGGTGGCAGCGGGCTTGGCGTCTTGCGCCGAGGCCGTGACGGCCGCGCCGGCCACGGCCAGGCCCAGGGCGATGAGGGTAATGCGCTTCATGGGGGACTCCGGAGATAGGCGATCTGAAGAAGCTCGATTGTCGAGTGCCTCCAGGTCAGCATCGTTGCAAGATGCTTCCGGCACAAGGGCGAATCGAGCTTCGCAAGTTGACGCCGGGCAGGTTTCCTTCGGGTCAAACCCGAGGCATCGGCGCGGTGGACGTGCGGCAGATCACGATCCGGTCGCCGCCGCGCCCTTGCCCGGGTGTCGAACGCGCGCCGACCTGCGCGCGATCAATGCTTGCATCTTGTTGGGGGCTTGCGACAAGCCCGACCCGATGCGTCTCAGTCGGCGCGCAAAACGTCGGCCGGCACGCGCACCCAGCCTTCCATCAGCACGCGAGCGCTGCGGCTCATGACCGCCTTGGTCACGCTCCAGTCGCCGCCTTGCTGCACCGCTTCGGCACCGACGCGCAGCGTTCCCGACGGGTGGCCGAAGCGCACCGCCTCGCGCGCACCGCCGCCGGCCGCGAGATTGACCAGCGTGCCGGGAATCGCGGCTGCGGTGCCGATCGCGACTGCGGCCGTGCCCATCATCGCGTGGTGCAGCTTGCCCATCGACAGTGCGCGCACGAGCAGGTCGATGTCTTTCGCGGCGACCGGCTTGCCGCTCGAGGCGACGTAGTCGGTGGGCGGCGCAACGAAGGCGACCTTGGGCGTGTGCTGGCGCTTCGCGGCCTCGTCGACATGGGCGATCAGGCCCATCTTCACGGCGCCGTGGGCGCGGATCGTCTCGAAGCGCGCGAGCGCCTTCGCGTCGCCGTTGATCGCCTCCTGCAGCTCGGTGCCGGTGTAGCCGATCTCGGCGGCGTTGACGAAGATCGTCGGGATGCCGGCGTTGATCAGCGTGGCCTTGAAGGTGCCGACGCCGGGGACTTCGAGGTCGTCGACCAGCTTGCCGGTCGGGAACATCGCGCCGCCGGCGCCTTCTTCCTCGGCCGCCGGATCGAGGAACTCGAGCTGCACTTCGGCGGCGGGGAAGGTCACGCCGTCGAGCTCGAAGTCGCCGGTTTCCTGCACCGCGCCATCCGTGATGGGCACGTGCGCGACGATGGTCTTGCCGATGTTGGCCTGCCAGATGCGGATCACCGCGACGCCATTGCGCGGCACGCGCGCCGCGTCCACCAGGCCATTGGCGATCGCGAACGGACCGACCGCCGCGGACAGGTTGCCGCAGTTGCCGCTCCAGTCGACGAAGCGCTGGTCGATCGAGACCTGGCCGAACAGGTAGTCGACATCGTGATCGGGCCGCGAGCTCTTCGCGACGATCACCGTCTTGCTGGTGCTCGAGGTCGCGCCGCCCATGCCGTCTATCTGCTTGCCGTACGGGTCGGGGCTGCCGATCACGCGCAGCAGCAGCGCATCGCGCACCGGGCCGGGTTGTTGCGCGGCCTCGGGCAGGTCTTGCAGGCGGAAGAACACGCCCTTGCTGGTGCCGCCGCGGAGGTAGGTGGCGGGGACGCGGATCTGAGGTGCGTGGCTCACGGCTTGAGGCTCCTGGTTCACGCGGCGCGATTGGCCTCGAGGAAGTCTTGTGCGAAGCGCTGCAGCACGCCGCCGGCTTCGTAGATCGAGACTTCCTCGGCGGTGTCGAGGCGGCAGGTCATCGGCACCTCGACGCGTTCGCCGTTCTTGCGATGGATCACCAGCGTCAGGTCGGCGCGCGGCTTGCGTTCGCCGATCACGTCGAAGGTCTCGGTGCCGTCGATGCCAAGCGTCGTGCGCGTGACGCCCGGCTTGAACTGCAGCGGCAGCACGCCCATGCCGATCAGGTTGGTGCGGTGGATGCGCTCGAAGCCCTCGGCCGCGATCGCCTCCACGCCGGCAAGGCGCACACCCTTGGCCGCCCAGTCGCGCGACGAGCCCTGGCCGTAATCGGCCCCGGCCACGACGATCAGCGGCTGCTTGCGGGTCATGTAGGTCTCGATCGCCTCCCACATGCGCATCACCTTGCCTTCGGGCTCGACGCGCGCCAGCGATCCCTTCTTGACCTTGCCGTCCACAACCGCCATCTCGTTGAGCAGCGTCGGGTTCGCGAAGGTCGCGCGCTGCGCGGTCAGGTGATCGCCGCGGTGGGTCGCGTAGGAGTTGAAGTCCTCCTCGGGCAGGCCCATCTTCGCGAGGTATTCGCCGGCCGCGCTGTCGAGCAGGATCGCGTTCGACGGCGAGAGGTGGTCGGTCGTGATGTTGTCGCCGAGCACCGCGAGCGGGCGCATGCCTTTCAACGTGCGCTCGCCCGCCAGCGCGCCTTCCCAGTAGGGCGGGCGGCGGATGTAGGTGCTTTGCGCGCGCCAGTCGTACAGCGGTTCGGCGTTGGCGGCCTCGGTGGCACGCTCGTCGAACATCGGGATGTAGATGCGGCGGAACTGCTCGGGCTTCACCGCCTTGGCGACGATGGCGTCGATCTCCTCGTCGCTGGGCCACAGGTCCTTGAGCGTGATCGGATTGCCGTTGGCATCGTTGCCGAAGCTGTCGCGTTCGATGTCGAAGCGCACCGTGCCGGCGATCGCGTAGGCGACGACCAGCGGCGGCGAGGCGAGGAAGGCCTGCTTCGCATACGGATGGATGCGGCCATCGAAGTTGCGGTTGCCCGAAAGCACCGCGACCGCGTAGAGATCGCGATCGATGATCTCCTGCTGGATCTTCGGATCGAGCGCGCCCGACATGCCGTTGCAGGTGGTGCAGGCGAAGGCGACGATGCCGAAGCCGAGCTTCTCGAGATCGCCGGTGAGGCCGGCGGCATCGAGGTATTCGGCCACGACCTTCGAGCCCGGTGCGAGCGAGCTCTTGACCCAGGGCTTGCGCACGAGGCCCAGGCGGTTCGCATTGCGCGCCAGCAGCGCGGCCGCGATCACGTTGCGCGGGTTGCTGGTGTTGGTGCAGCTGGTGATCGCCGCGATGATCACGGCGCCGTCGGGCATCAGGCCCGGCGTCTCTTGCCAGGCCCGGGCGATACCCTTGGCGGCGAGATCGGTGGTCGCCAGATGCGCATGCGGGTTCGACGGGCCGGCCATGCTGCGCACGACGGCACTGAGGTCGAACTTGAGCACGCGCTCGTACTCGGCGTTCTTCAACGAGTCGGACCAAAGGCCCGCGGCCTTGGCATAGGTCTCGACCAGCTTCACCTGCTCGTCGCTGCGGCCGGTGAGCTTGAGGTAGTCGATCGTCTGCGGGTCGATCGAGAACATCGCCGCGGTGGCGCCGTACTCGGGCGCCATGTTGGAGATCGTCGCGCGATCGCCGAGGGTCAGCGACGAAGCGCCGGCACCGTAGAACTCCAGGTACGCACCGACGACCTTCTGCTGGCGCAAGAAGGCGGTGAGCGCGAGCACGATGTCGGTCGCGGTGATGCCCGGCTGGCGCTGGCCGGTGAGCTCGACGCCGACGATGTCGGGCAGGCGCATCCACGAGGCGCGCCCGAGCATCACGTTCTCGGCCTCGAGGCCTCCCACGCCGATGGCGATGACACCGAGCGCATCGACGTGCGGCGTGTGGCTGTCGGTGCCGACCAGCGTGTCGGGGAAGGCGACGCCGTCCTTCGCGTGGATCACCGGCGACATCTTCTCGAGATTGATCTGGTGCATGATCCCGTTGCCCGCGGGGATCACGTCGACGTTCTCGAACGCGAGCTTGGTCCACTCGATGAAGTGGAAGCGGTCCTCGTTGCGGCGGTCCTCGATCGCGCGGTTCTTCGCGAAGGCATCGGGATCGTCACCGCCGCACTCGACGGCCAGCGAGTGATCGACGATCAGCTGCACCGGCACGACCGGGTTCACCTTGGCCGGGTCGCCGCCGGCGTCCGCGATCGCATCGCGCAGGCCCGCGAGGTCGACCAGCGCGGTCTGCCCGAGGATGTCGTGGCAGACCACGCGCGCCGGGAACCACGGGAAGTCGAGCTCGCGCTTGCGCTCGATCAGCTGGCGAAGCGAGGCCTCGAGCTGCGAAGGCTCGCAGCGTCGCACCAGGTTCTCGGCCAGCACGCGCGAGGTGTAGGGCAGCTTGTCGTAGGCGCCGGGGGCGATGGCGTCGACGGCTTCGCGCGCGTCGAACCATTCGAGCTTCGTGCCCGGCAGCGGCTTGCGGTGCAGCGTGTTCATGCTCAGCCTTCTTTCACCAGCTCACTTGCGATCGCCGATCGGCACGAACTTCTGGTCTTCCGGGCCGACGTAGTTGGCGCTCGGGCGGATGATCTTGCCGTCGATGCGCTGCTCGACGATGTGGGCCGACCAGCCCGAGGTGCGCGAGATCACGAACAGCGGCGTGAACATCGCCGTCGGCACGCCCATCATGTGATAGCTGACCGCCGAGAACCAGTCGAGGTTGGGGAACATCTTCTTGATCTCCCACATCACCGACTCGAGGCGCTCGGCGATCGCGAACATCTTCAGGTTGTTCGCGTCCTGCGAGAGGCGGCGCGCGACTTCCTTGATGACCTTGTTGCGCGGATCGCTGACGGTGTAGACCGGGTGGCCGAAGCCGATCACGACTTCCTTGCGCTCGACGCGCGCGCGGATGTCGGCCTCGGCTTCGTCGGGCGTGTCGTAGCGTTTCTGGATCTCGAACGCGACCTCGTTGGCGCCGCCGTGCTTGGGGCCGCGCAGCGCGCCGATCGCGCCGGTGATGGCCGAGTAGATGTCGCTGCCGGTGCCGGCGATCACGCGGCCGGTGAAGGTGCTGGCGTTGAACTCGTGCTCGGCGTAGAGGTTCAGCGAGGTGTGCATCGCGCGCACCCACAGATCGCTGGGCGTCTTGCCGTGCAGCAGGTGCAGGAAGTGGCCGCCGATGGAATCGTCGTCGGTCTCGACTTCGATGCGCTTGCCGTTGTGGCTGTAGTGGTACCAGTACAGCAGCATCGAGCCCAGCGAGGCGAGCAGGCGGTCGGCGATGTCGCGCGCGCCGGGGTGGTTGTGGTCGTCCTTCTCGGGCAGCGCGCAGCCGAGCACCGAGACGCCGGTGCGCATCACGTCCATCGGATGGCTGGCGGCCGGCAGCGCCTCGAGCGCGGCGCGCACGGCAGCCGGCAGGCCGCGCATGGCCTTGAGCTTGGCCTTGTAGCCCGACAGCTCGGCGCTGGTCGGCAGCTTGCCGTGGATCAGCAGGTGGGCGATCTCCTCGAACTCGCAGGTCTCGGCGATGTCGAGGATGTCGAAGCCGCGATAGGCGAGGTCGTTGCCGGTGCGCCCGACGGTGCACAGCGCGGTGTTGCCGGCGGTGACGCCCGACAGCGCGACGGACTTCTTGGGCTTGGGACCGGTGGTGGCTGCTGCGGTCGGGGTGACGGTGGCTTCGGTCATGTGGATCTCCTGGGCGGGCGTTCCGGTCTTACTTCTTGGCGGCGAACAGCGCATCGAGGTGCTGTTCGAACGAGTGGTAGTCGATGCGGTCGTAGAGCTCTTCGCGCGTTTGCATGAGGTCGACGACGTTGCGCTGGTGGCCGTCGCGGCGAATCGCGGTGTAGACCGCTTCGGCCGCCTTGTTCATCGCGCGGAAGGCCGACAGCGGGTACAGCACCATGCCCACGCCGGTCGGGCGCAGGTCTTCGACCGAGAACAGCGGCGTCTTGCCGAACTCGGTGATGTTGGCGAGCACGGGCACCTTCACGGCCTTCACGAAACGGCTGTAGGTCTCGAGGTCGTAGGCGGCCTCGGCGAAGATGCCGTCGGCGCCGGCTTCCACGCAGGCGATCGCGCGTTCGATCGCGGCGTCGACGCCGTGGACCTGGATCGCGTCGGTGCGGGCGATCAGGAAGAAGTCCTTGTCCGTCTTCGCGTCGGCCGCGGCCTTCACGCGGTCGACCATCTCGTCGGTCGTGACGATCTCCTTGCCGGGGCGATGACCGCAGCGCTTGGCGCCGACCTGGTCCTCGATGTGGCAGGCGGCCGCGCCGGCCTTGATCAGGTTCTTGACGGTGCGCGCGATGTTGAACGCGCTCGGGCCGAAGCCGGTGTCGATGTCGACCAGCAGCGGCAGGTCGCAGACATCGGTGATGCGGCGCACGTCGATCAGCACGTCGTCGAGCGTGTTGATGCCCAGGTCGGGCAGGCCCAGCGAGCCGGCCGCGACGCCGCCGCCCGACAGGTAGATCGCGCGATAGCCCGCCCGCTTGGCGAGCAGCGCATGGTTGGCGTTGATCGCGCCGATGACTTGCAGCGGCGATTCTTCTTTCAGTGCGGCGCGAAAGCGCGCGCCGGGGGAGGGCTGGGTCATGCTGTTGTCTCCGAAGGGAAGAAGGCCTCGTGGGCCTCGGCCGGCAGCGGCTGGCCGGTGCGCTCGGCGCGCTCCAGCACATGCCAGAAATAGCGGTAGCTCGCGCGGTCGTGCAGCACGCCGCGGTGTGCGATCGGGGCCCACTGCGCGGCTTGCGCGGCGGTGAGGATCTCGAGCGCGTCGTCGATCTCGGCCGTCACCGGCGCGAAGGCCTCGACGATCGGCTTGATCTGGTTCGGATGGATGCTCCACATGCGCGTGAAGCCGAGCTCGCGAGACGCACGGGTCGCGGCCTCGGCGATCGCGCGTGCGTTCGAGAACTCGGTGACGACGCAGTGCGATGGCGTCTTGCCGGCGGCATGGCAGGCCGCGGCGATCTCGAGCTTGGCGCGAAGCACCAGCGGATGCGTGAACTGGCCTTGCGCGCTCATGCCGACGGCGGGAATCGCGCCGCGATGCGCGGAGACGAAATCCATCAGGCCGAACGACAGCGACTCGATCTGCGGCAGCGCGGCGAGCGCGTTCACGTCGCGCAGCGCGCCGTGCGTCTCGACCAGCGCATGAACGGGGATGGGTCGGCGAATGCCGAACTCGAGCTGCGCGCGCTCGATCAGCGCGATCGCGGTGACGAGCTCGGCCACGCTGTCGACCTTGGGCACCATCAGGTAGGCCAGTCGATCGCCGGCGCCACCGACGAGCGTGCGCACGTCTTCGACGAAGCGCGCATGCGACAGCGGATGCACGCGCGCCCCGACGCGCCCGAAGCGGTTGCCCGCGCCGTTGAGCAGCTCGGCGACCAGCAGCGCGTGCTCGTGCTCGCCGCCGACCGGCGCGCCGTCCTCGAGATCGAGCGTGACGTCGAACAGCGCCTGGTCCGCGAACTGCGCCTGCAGCGCCAGCGCCTTGCGCATGCGCGCCTCGACGCCGGCGTAGTGGTCGCACACGGGCAGCGAAGGGCTGCGCTCATGGGCGCCGAACAAGGCCTGCTTGGGGTGGACGCGGGGGCGATTCATGGGCACGACACCAGCGAGAAGCTCGATTTCGGGCGCAAAAAAGGCCGGTGCAGTCGACTGGACCGGCCTTGCTTGCGAAACGGCGAAGGGTCAGAGCAGGTGCTTGACGCCTTCTTGCTCCTCTTGCAGTTCCTTGAGCGTCAGGTTGATGCGCTCTTGCGAGAAGGCGTCGATGTCGAGGCCTTCGACGATCTTGTACTTGCCGTTCTCGGTCGTGACCGGGAAGCCGAACATCACGTCCTTGGGAATGCCGTACTCGCCGTTGCTCGGGATGCCCATCGTGACCCACTTGCCGTTGGTGCCCAGGGCCCAGTCGCGCATGTGGTCGATCGCGGCATTGGCGGCCGACGCGGCCGACGACAGGCCGCGCGCCTCGATGATCGCGGCGCCGCGCTTGCCCACGGTGGGCAGGTAGACGTCCTTGACCCAGGTCGGGTCGTTGACGAGATCCTTGCCCGGCTTGCCGGCGATCTTGGTGAAGCGGTGGTCGGCGTACATCGTCGGCGAGTGGTTGCCCCACACGACCATCTGCTCGATGTCCTTGACCTGGCTGCCGGTCTTGGCGGCCAGCTGGCTCAGCGCGCGGTTGTGGTCCAGGCGCAGCATCGCGGTGAAGTTCTCGCGCGGCAGGTCCGGTGCGCTCTTCATCGCGATGTAGGCGTTGGTGTTGGCCGGGTTGCCAACCACCAGCACGCGCACGTTGCGCGAGGCCACGGCGTTCAGCGCCTTGCCCTGGGCGGTGAAGATCTGGGCGTTGGCCGACAGCAGGTCCTTGCGCTCCATGCCGGGGCCGCGCGGGCGGGCGCCGACGAGCAGGGCGTAGTCGGTGTCCTTGAAGGCGGTCATCGGGTCGCTGTGCGCTTCCATGCCGGCCAGCAGCGGGAAGGCGCAGTCCTCGAGTTCCATCATCACGCCCTTGAGCGCCTTCTGGGCCTTCTCGTCCGGGATCTCCAGCAGCTGCAGGATCACCGGCTGGTCCTTGCCCAGCATCTCGCCGGAGGCGATGCGAAACAGCAGTGCGTAACCGATCTGGCCTGCGGCACCAGTGACGGCGACGCGAACGGGCTTCTTGCTCATAGGGAGGCTCCGGGTTGGGGTGATGGATGCGCGAACGGGCGTCCAGGCGCAACCACCGAAGTTTAGGCAAGTGTAGGCCGGTCCTGACGCGAACGTCAACAGTCTTATGTCTTATATAAGACATCATTCACTGGACGGTCGTGCGCAGCCTGTGATGCAATCCGGATCCGATGGCCGCCGCCCTACCTCCCGTGATCCCCGACGACGCCCCCGACGCAGTGGGGCCCGCCTTCAGCCCGCTCTATCAGCAGATCAAGGCGCTGATCACGCGCAGCCTGCAGGCCGGCGAGTGGAAGCCGGGCGAGGCGATTCCGAGCGAAGTCGAGCTGGCCGCGCGCTACAAGGTCAGCCAGGGCACGGTGCGCAAGGCAATCGACGAGCTGGCGACCGAGAACCTGGTCGTTCGCCGCCAGGGCAAGGGCACCTTCGTCGCGACGCACTTCGAAGAGCAGGTCCAGTACCGCTTCCTTCGCCTCGTGCCTGATCCCGACGGCGCCGCCGGCCCGGTCGAGCGCCGCTTTCTCGATTGCCGCCGCCTGCGCGCGCCGGCCGACGTCGCCCGCTCGCTCGAACTCAAGGCCGGCGAGCCGGCGGTGCAGGTGCGACGCCTGCTGATCTTCGCCGGCAGCCCGGTCGTGCTCGACGAGATCTGGCTGCCCGGCGCGCTGTTCAAGGGCTTGTCGGCCGAGCGGCTGAGCGAATACCGCGGCCCGCTGTACGCGCTGTTCGAGACCGAGTTCGGCGTTCGCATGATCCGCGCTGAAGAACGCGTGCGTGCCGCGGGTGCCGAAGGCGCCGATGCCAAGCTGCTCGACGTGCCCGAAGGCACGCCGCTGCTGAGCGTGGAGCGCCGCTCGCTGACCTATGGCGACAAGCCGGTCGAGCTGCGCCGCAGCCTCTATCACACGGCGCATCACCACTACCGCAACGAATTGAACTGACGGCAAGGCCAGGCATGACGCAGATCGCACCGCCGACGGGGCATGGCATGGCCCACGAACGCGTTCCGAGTATCGGCATGCAATAAACTTCTCAGGCTTTACCCGACACGACCCCCAGCACGACGGTCTCGCAAGAGACCCCCAGCCCGAAGACAAGAAGGTTCGGCATGGCGAACAACACCGCAGTCCCCGCGAGCCGGAAACGCCCGGAATATCGCAACATCCACGTCTCGCAGATCGTCTCGTACCGGCTGCCCGCGGCCGGCATCGTGTCGATCCTGCATCGCATCAGCGGCGCGCTGATGTTCCTGCTGCTGCCCTTCATCGTCTGGCTGTTCGACGTGAGCCTCACGTCCGAGATCAGCTACGAGCGCTTCACCGCCGCGTTCAGCGCCGGCATCGGCTTCGTGCCGGGCTGGTTCGTCAAGCTGGTGGCGCTGGCGCTGATCTGGGCCTACCTGCATCACTTCATCGCCGGCGTGCGCCATCTGTGGATGGACGCGACGCACGCGGTCACCAAGAGCTTCGGCGCGTCGTCGGCGGTGTTCACGCTGGCGGCCAGCGTCGTGCTGACGCTGGCGCTGGGCGCCAAGCTGTTCGGCCTGTTCTGACGCGCGGCGGAGTAAACCGATGAGCCAAAACTACGGATCCAAGCGCGTCGTCGTCGGCGCCCACTATGGTCTTCGCGACTGGCTGAGCCAGCGCGTCACCGCTGCGCTGATGGCGCTGTTCACGATCGTGCTGCTGGCGCAGCTGCTGTTCGGCGGCCCGCTCGGCTACGACCGCTGGGCAGCGATCTTCTCGTCGCAATGGATGAAGGTCATCACCTTCGTCACCATCGTCTCGCTGGCGTGGCATGCCTGGGTCGGCGTGCGCGACATCTGGATGGACTACGTCAAGCCCGTCGGCGTGCGCCTCGCGCTGCAGGTGTTCACCATGGTCTGGCTGGTCGGCTGTGCCGGCTGGGCGATCCAGGTGCTGTGGAGGCTTTGAACAACATGACCAGCAAGAATCTCCCCACCCGCAAGTTCGACGTCGTCATCGTCGGTGCCGGCGGCTCCGGCATGCGCGCCTCGCTGCAGCTGGCGCGCGCGGGCCTCAACGTGGCCGTGCTGTCCAAGGTCTTCCCGACGCGCTCGCACACCGTGGCCGCGCAAGGCGGCATCGGTGCCTCGCTCGGCAACATGAGCGAGGACAACTGGCACTTCCACTTCTACGACACCGTCAAGGGCTCCGACTGGCTCGGCGACCAGGACGCGATCGAGTTCATGTGCCGCGAGGCGCCCAAGGTCGTCTACGAGCTCGAGCACTTCGGCATGCCGTTCGACCGCAACCCGGACGGCACGATCTACCAGCGCCCGTTCGGCGGCCACACCGCGAACTACGGCGAGAAGCCGGTGCAGCGCGCCTGCGCGGCCGCTGACCGCACCGGCCACGCGATGCTGCACACGCTGTACCAGCAGAACGTCAAGGCGCGCACGCAGTTCTTCGTCGAGTGGATGGCGCTCGATCTGATCCGCGACGCCGACGGCGACGTGGTCGGCGTCACCGCGCTCGAAATGGAGACCGGCGACGTCCACATCCTGCAGGGCAAGACGGTGCTGCTGGCGACCGGCGGCGCGGGGCGCATCTACGCCGCGTCGACCAACGCCTTCATCAACACCGGCGACGGCCTGGGCATGGCCGCGCGCTCGGGCATTCCGCTCGAGGACATGGAGTTCTGGCAGTTCCACCCGACCGGCGTGGCCGGCGCGGGCGTGCTGCTGACCGAAGGCTGCCGCGGCGAAGGCGCGATCCTGCGCAACATCAACGGCGAACGCTTCATGGAGCGCTATGCGCCGACGCTGAAGGATCTCGCGCCGCGCGACTTCGTCTCGCGCTGCATGGACCAGGAGATCAAGGAAGGTCGCGGCTGCGGTCCCAACAAGGACTACGTGGTGCTCGACATGACCCACCTGGGCGCCGAGACCATCATGAAGCGCCTGCCGTCCGTCTTCGAGATCGGCCACAACTTCGCCAACGTCGACATCACCAAGGAACCCATTCCCGTGGTGCCGACCATCCACTACCAGATGGGTGGCATTCCGACCAATGTGCACGGCCAGGTGGTCGTGCCCAAGGGCGATGTGCACAACTCGATCGTCAACGGCCTGTACGCCGTGGGCGAATGCTCCTGCGTCAGCGTTCACGGCGCCAACCGCCTGGGCACCAACTCGCTGCTCGACCTGCTGGTGTTCGGCCGCGCGGCCGGCAACCACATCGTCGACGCGCTCAAGAACGAGGCCAAGTCGCACAAGCCGCTGCCCAAGGACGCGGCCGACCAGACGCTCGCGCGCCTGGCGCGCCTGGACAACAGCACCGGCGGCGAGTACGCGCAGAACGTCGCCAACGACATCCGCACCTCGATGCAGCAGCACGCCGGCGTGTTCCGCACGCAAGCGGCGATGGACGAGGGCGTCAAGCAGATCGCCGCGATCCGCGAGCGCGTCGGCGGCATCACGCTGAAGGACAAGTCCAAGATCTTCAACACCGCGCGCATCGAGGCGCTGGAAGTCGAGAACCTGATCGAGGCCGCGCAGGCGACGATCACCTCGGCCGCCGCGCGCAAGGAATGCCGCGGCGCTCACACCGTCAAGGACTACGAGCGCGGCGCCGACGATGCCGAGTTCCCGCTGGGCCGCAACGACAAGGAGTGGATGAAGCACACGCTGTGGTACAGCGAGGGCAGCCGCCTTGCCTACAAGCCCGTGAACCTCAAGCCGATGTCGGTGGAGTCGATCCCGCCGAAGGTCCGCACGTTCTGAACTGCGGCGCCTCCAGGAGAAAGCAAACACCATGGCCACCCAGAAGCGCACCTTCCAGATCTACCGCTACGACCCGGACAAGGACGCCAAGCCGTACATGCAGACCCTCGAGGTCGAGCTCGACGGCTCCGAGCGCATGCTGCTCGACGCGCTGATCAAGCTGAAGGAAATCGATCCGACGATCTCGTACCGCCGCTCCTGCCGCGAAGGCGTGTGCGGATCGGACGCGATGAACATCAACGGCAAGAACGGTCTGGCGTGCCTGACCAACCTGCGCACGCTGAAGGATCCGATCGTCCTGAAGCCGCTGCCGGGCCTGCCTGTCGTGCGCGACCTGATCGTCGACATGACGCAGTTCTTCAACCAGTACAACTCGATCAAGCCGTACCTCGTCAACGAGACCACGCCGCCCGAGAAGGAGCGCCTGCAGTCGCCCGAGGAGCGCGAAGAGCTCAACGGCCTGTACGAGTGCATCCTGTGCGCGAGCTGCTCGACGAGCTGCCCGAGCTTCTGGTGGAACCCGGACAAGTTCGTCGGCCCGGCCGGCTTGCTGCAGGCCTATCGCTTCATCGCCGACAGCCGTGACCAGGCCACCGGCGAGCGCCTCGACAACCTCGAGGATCCGTACCGCCTGTTCCGTTGCCACACGATCATGAACTGCGTCGACGTCTGCCCGAAGGGACTGAACCCGACCAAGGCGATCGGCAAGATCAAGGAACTGATGGTCCGCCGAGCGGTGTGACCGTCATCGACTCGAGCACACGATGGACGCGATGCATCAACCACTTGGAGAGCGGGAACTGAGCCGCTTGAAGTGGCGTTGCCGTCGCGGCCTGCTCGAGAACGATCTCTTCATCGAGCGCTATTTCCAGCGCCACGAGGCCGCGCTCACGGTGCGTGACGCGGCCGGCCTGTCGGCCCTGATGGATCTGGCCGACAACGAATTGCTCGACCTCCTGCTGCGCCGCACCGAACCGAAGGGCGAACTCGATCGCCCCGAGGTGCGCGACACGCTCGAGCGGCTGCGTTCACCCGCGGCTTGATTTCGTACAACAAGATTCCGAGACAAGCCCCGTCCAACTCCTTCTCGCCTCACAAGGAACGACCATGACCCCGTCCGACGTCAAAGCAACCCTAGCGTTCTCCGATGGCAGCCCGAGCATGGACCTGCCGATCTACAAGGGCAGCGTCGGTCCGGACGTGATCGACATCCGCAAGCTCTACGCGCAGACCGGCAAGTTCACCTACGACCCGGGCTTCCTGTCGACGGCCTCTTGCAATTCGTCGATCACCTACATCGACGGCGACAAGGGCGAGCTGCTGTACCGCGGCTACCCGATCGAACAGCTCGCGACCAACTGCGACTTCCTCGAGACCTGCTACCTGCTGCTCAACGGCGAACTGCCGAACCAGAGCGAGAAGGATGCCTTCGTCAAGCTCGTGACCAACCACACGATGGTCAACGAGCAGATGCAGTTCTTCCTGCGAGGTTTTCGTCGCGACGCGCACCCGATGGCGGTGATGACGGGCCTGGTGGGCGGCCTGTCGGCCTTCTATCACGACAGCACCGACATCAATAACCCCGAGCACCGCGAGATCTCGGCGATCCGCCTGATCGCCAAGATGCCCACGCTCGTGGCGATGGCCTACAAGTACGCGCTGGGCCAGCCGTACATGTACCCGCGCAACGAGCTGAGCTACACGGCGAACTTCACGCACATGATGTTCGCGACGCCGTGCGAGAAGTACGAGCCGAACGACGTGGTGGTGCGCGCGCTGGACCGCATCTTCATCCTGCACGCCGACCACGAGCAGAACGCCTCGACCTCGACGGTGCGCCTGTGCGGCTCGTCGGGCACCAACCCGTTCGCGGCGATCGCGGCCGGCGTGGCCTGCCTGTGGGGCCCGGCGCACGGCGGCGCCAACGAGGCGGCGCTGAACATGCTGGAAGACATCCAGAAGGCCGGCGGCGTGGCCAAGATCGGCGACTTCATCAGCCAGGTGAAGGACAAGAACTCCGGTATCAAGCTGATGGGCTTCGGCCACCGGGTCTACAAGAACTACGACCCGCGCGCCAAGCTGATGCGCGAGACCTGCCACGAGGTGCTGGGCGCGCTGGGCCTGGAGAACGATCCGCTGTTCAAGCTGGCGATGGCGCTCGAGAAGATCGCGCTGGAAGACGAGTACTTCGTCGCGCGCAAGCTGTACCCGAACGTGGACTTCTACTCGGGCATCGTGCAGCGCGCGATCGGCATCCCGGTCTCGCTGTTCACGGCCATCTTCGCGCTGGCGCGCACGGTGGGCTGGATCGCGCAGCTCAACGAGATGATTGCGGATCCGGAATACAAGATCGGCCGTCCGCGTCAGCTGTTCGTGGGCAGCACGGCTCGGGATGTGAAGCCGATCGGCGAGCGTTGATCGGTTGGGGCGCTGGCGCCATCGACAAGACAGAGGGCGGCCAGTGGCCGCCCTCTGTCTTTGGCCTGCCTACCTCGCAAACCTCAACTGCTTGCGCCTCTTGAACACCCCCACGCAGATCACCACGCGGTGAATGATCCTGTCTGCCCTCCATCGCGTTCGCGTGTAGACCGGCCACGCCGCCAAGCTCTTCGCGGATCCCCGACGCGGGTTGCTGTAGACGGTGTGCCGCGTGTGGGAGATCCAGTTGCGCTTGCGGGCGACGAAGGACGCCGCACAGTCCGGGGTCGTCGCGTGATTGCGCCCCTTCGAGAAGCGTTTGGCCCGCGGCTCGCGTTGTGGCCGATCCATTGAAGTCATCGAATCCCTCCCGAAGACAAGAGAGGAGGACCGTGCCCTGCCGACAGCAGTCCGCCACGACGCGCCCAGGGCCGACTTCTCCAAGGCAGTACTTGCGTACAGACCCTGGGCGACCATCGAAGGCGTAGGCGGCGAAGCATCGCCTCATGGTGAACTCGCGCTTGTCTTCAACCAGCTTTTCTGGCCTCTGGGCATCTCAATCGCCGATGGGATGTACCCCTATGAAGTCCGCTGCTCATCGCTCGCGCGATTCATTCGCAACGCTGCGATAGCAGCCGCTCGACGGAAGGCTGGTATGGTTTCGTGATGCACGAAGGCTCGCTTCCAAATTCCGGAAACACAAACGACCGCGCGAAGGCTACGCTTGCCTGAAGCCGGCCCCATGCGTTTCGACCTCGTCACCCTCAACCTCGTGCTCGCGATCGCCGAGTCGCGCAGCATTTCGCGCGGCGCGCAGCGCGAGCACCTGGCGCTGGCGGCGGCGAGCAAGCGCGTGTCCGACCTCGAGTCGCGGCTCGGCGTCGCGCTGTTCGAGCGCCGCGCGCGCGGTGTCGAGCTCACGGAAGCCGGCCGCGCGCTGGTGCGCCACATCCGCTCGCTCAATGCCTCTTTGCATGCGCTGGAGAGCGAGGTGGTCGAGTTCTCGCGCGGGATCAAGGGCCATCTGCGGCTGGTCGCCAATGCCAGCGCGATCGCCGAAAGCCTGCCGCCCGACCTGGCCGCGTTCTCGCGCGCGCATCCGCAGATCCGCATCAGCCTCGAGGACCTCACCAGCGCCGATGTCCAGGCCGCGGTGGCCGAAGGGCGTGCCGATGTCGGCGTGTTTGTCGCGCCGCTGTACGACGACCGCCTGACGACCTGGCGCTACCGCGAAGGCAAGCTCGCGGCCATCGTTCCCAAGGACCACAGGCTCGCGAAGGTCAAGAAGGTTCGCTTCGACGCGCTGCTCGACGACGAGATCGTCGGCCTGCATGTCGGCGCCGCGGTGCACGAGCTGATGCGCGAGGAAGCTCAAGGCCGCGGGCGCACGCTCAATGCGCGGCTGCAGGTGCGCGGCTTCGAGGCGATCGCGCAGCTCGTCGGCGCGGGCCTGGGCGTCGCGATCCTGCCGGCCATCGTGGCCGAGCGCTTCGCACAGATCTTCCCGCTTCGCGTTCTGACGCTCGACGAGCCCTGGGCGCGGCGCGACTACCTGCTCGCGGTGCGCACGCAGGAGGTGCTGCCCAGCGTGGTGCAGCGCTTCGTCGATGCGCTGTGTCCCGGCGCCTCGCCGCAGCGAAACCCGCCTCTCGAACGCGAGACAATCCAGACCGCACGTTCCCGCAAGACACGGGGCCAGCCATGAACGCACGCACGATGACCTCCGCCCGCACGCTCTACGACAAGATCTGGGACGAGCACGTCGTCCGCACCGAGGACGACGGCACCTCGACGCTCTACATCGATCGCCATCTGGTGCACGAGGTGACGAGCCCGCAGGCCTTCGAGGGCCTCGATCTCGCGGGCCGCAAGGTCTGGCGACTGTCGGCCAACCTGGCGGTCAGCGATCACAACGTGCCGACCACCGATCGGCGCGAAGGCATCGCCGATCCGGTGTCGCGGCTGCAGGTCGAGACGCTCGATGCCAACTGCGATCGCGTCGGCATCACGCAGTTCAAGATGAACGACAAGCGCCAGGGCATCGTGCACGTGATCGGCCCCGAGCAGGGCGCGACGCTGCCCGGCATGACGGTCGTCTGCGGCGACAGCCACACCTCCACGCACGGCGCCTTCGGCGCGCTGGCGCACGGCATCGGCACCAGCGAAGTCGAGCATGTGCTCGCGACGCAGACGCTGCTGGCGCGCAAGGCCAAGAACATGCTGGTGAAGGTCGACGGCGTGCTGTCCAAGGGCTGCAGCGCCAAGGACATCGTGCTGGCCATCATCGGCAAGATCGGCACCGCCGGCGGCACCGGCTACACGATCGAGTTCGCCGGCTCGGCGATCCGCGCGCTCAGCATGGAAGGCCGCATGACGGTGTGCAACATGGCGATCGAAGCCGGTGCGCGCGCCGGCTTGGTTGCGGTCGACGACACCACGATCGACTACGTCAAGGGCCGCCCGTTCAGCCCGCGCGGCGTCGAGTGGGATCAGGCGGTGTCGTACTGGCGCACGCTGCAATCGGATGCCGGCGCGCATTTCGATCGCGTGGTCGAGCTCGATGCCGCGCAGATCCGCCCGCAAGTCACCTGGGGCACCTCGCCCGAGATGGTGCTGTCGATCGAGGACCGCGTGCCCGATCCCGACAAGGAAAAGGACGCCAACCGTCGCGGTGCGATCGAGCGCGCGCTGAACTACATGGCGCTCGAGCCCAACAAGGCGATGTCCGATATCCGCATCGACAAGGTCTTCATCGGCTCGTGCACCAACAGCCGCATCGAAGACCTGCGCGAAGCCGCCGCGGTGGTGCGCCGCGTTGGCGGTCGCATCGCGTCGAACGTCAAGCTGGCTCTCGTGGTGCCCGGTTCCGGCCTCGTGAAGGAACAGGCCGAGCGCGAAGGGCTGGACGCGGTGTTTCGCGCGGCCGGCTTCGAGTGGCGCGAGCCCGGCTGCTCGATGTGCCTGGCGATGAACGCCGATCGCCTCGAGCCCGGCGAGCGCTGCGCTTCCACCAGCAACCGCAATTTCGAAGGCCGCCAGGGTGCCGGCGGCCGCACCCATCTCGTGAGCCCGGCCATGGCTGCGGCCGCCGCGATGAGCGGCCACTTCGTCGACGTGCGTCGCGTGATGTGAGGAGACACCGGACATGCAAGCCTTTCGCATCCACCAAGGCCTGGTCGCTCCGATCGACCGCGACAACGTCGACACCGACGCGATCATTCCCAAGCAGTTCCTGAAGTCGATCAAGCGCTCGGGCTTCGGCCCGAACCTGTTCGACGAATGGCGCTATCTCGATCACGGCGAGCCGGGCCAGGACCCGGCATCGCGCAAGCCGAACCCCGACTTCGTGCTGAACCAGCCGCGCTATCAAGGCGCGTCGGTGCTGCTGGCGCGGCAGAACTTCGGCTGCGGTTCGAGCCGCGAGCACGCGCCGTGGGCGATCGATCAGTACGGCTTTCGTGCACTGATCGCGCCGAGCTACGCGGACATCTTCTTCAACAACTGCTTCAAGAACGGCCTGCTGCCGATCGTGCTGCCCGAGGCCGAGGTGGCGCGGCTGTTCGACGAGGTCGCGGCCTTTCCCGGCTACCAGCTCACGGTCGACCTGGAGCGCCAGGTCGTCGTCAAGCCCGACGGTGCCGAGCTGCGCTTCGACGTCGAGCCGTTTCGCAAGCAATGCCTGCTCAACGGCTGGGACGACATCGGCCTGACGCTGCTCCATGCCGATGAGATCCGCACCTTCGAGGCCGAACGCCTGGCGCGTCGCCCGTGGCTGAACCAGCGCATCGTCTGAAGAAGAGAGAAACGAGATGACGAAGAAGATCGCGATCCTGCCGGGCGACGGCATCGGCACCGAGATCGTTGCCGAAGCGGTGAAGGTGCTGCGCGTGCTCGACCTGCCGCTGGCGATGGAAGAAGCGCCGGTCGGCGGCGCGGCTTATGAGCTGCACGGCCATCCGCTGCCGCCCGCGACGCTGGCGCTGGCCAAGGACGCCGACGCGGTGCTGTTCGGCGCCGTCGGCGACTGGAAGTACGACAAGCTCGAACGCGCGCTGCGTCCCGAGCAGGCCATCCTGGGCCTGCGCAAGGAGCTGGGCTTGTTCGCGAACTTCCGCCCGGCGATTTGCTACAAGGAACTCACGCATGCCTCGAGCCTGAAGCCCGAGCTGGTCGCGGGCCTGGACATCCTGATCATTCGCGAGCTGACCGGCGACATCTACTTCGGCCAGCCGCGCGGTCGCCGCACGGCGGTCGACGGCCACTTCCCCGGCAGCGAAGAAGCCTTCGACACGATGCGCTACAGCAAGCCGGAAATCGAGCGCATCGCTCATGTGGCGTTCCAGGCCGCGCGCAAGCGCAACAAGAAGGTCACCAGCGTCGACAAGGCCAACGTGCTCGAGACCTTCCAGTTCTGGAAGGACGTGGTCACCGAGGTCCATACGCAGTATCCGGACGTCGAGCTCGACCACATGTATGTCGACAACGCCGCGATGCAGCTGGTCAAGGCGCCCAAGCGCTTCGACGTCGTCGTGACCGGCAACATGTTCGGCGACATCCTTTCCGACGAAGCCGCGATGCTGACCGGCTCGATCGGCATGCTGCCCAGCGCGTCGCTGAACGCCAAGGGCCAGGGCCTCTACGAGCCCAGCCACGGCAGCGCGCCGGACATCGCGGGGCAGGGGGTCGCGAACCCGCTGGCTACAATCCTGTCCGCCGCCATGATGCTTCGCTACTCCCTCCAGAACCCCCAGGCTGCCGACCGGATCGAGTCGGCCGTCGGCGCGGTGCTGGCCGCGGGTCTGCGCACGCCGGACATCTGGTCCGAGGGCACCGAGAAGGTGGGCACTCGTGCGATGGGCGATGCCGTGGTCGAAGCGATCACCGGCAAAACCATCACCATCAAGACCAAGAAGAGCTAGGTAGCTCCGGTTCGTCTCGCCCACCCACCTGGACCCCGGCGAACGAGCCGGGGGACCGAGAGACGGGGTTCGGGATCGAGTTCAATCAAGCAAAGGCGAACGGAAATGGCACTCGTAGGATTGGTGGGCTGGCGCGGCATGGTCGGCTCCGTGCTGATGGACCGCATGCAGGCCGAAGGCGATTTCGACCTGATCGAACCGCTGTTCTTCTCGACCAGCAATGCCGGCGGCACAGCGCCCGCCCAGGCGAAGAACGAAACCAAGCTGCAGGACGCACATGACATCGCCGCGCTCAAGCGCTGCGACATCGTCATCACCTGCCAGGGCGGCGACTACACCAACGAGGTCTTCCCCAAGCTGCGTGCCGCGGGCTGGAACGGCCACTGGATCGACGCCGCCTCGGCCTTGCGCATGAAGGACGACGCGGTCATCGTGCTCGACCCCGTCAACATGCCAGTGATCAAGGACGCGCTCGCCAAGGACCAGCGCAACTGGATCGGCGGCAACTGCACGGTGAGCTGCATGCTGATGGGCGTGGGCGCGCTCTACAAGGCGGGTCTCGTCGAGTGGATGAGCACCCAGACCTACCAGGCTGCCTCGGGCGGCGGCGCGCAGCACATGCGCGAGCTGCTGACGCAGTTCGGCACGCTCAACGCCGAGGTCAAGTCCCTGCTCGACGATCCCAAGAGCGCGATCCTCGAGATCGACCGCAAGATCGTCGCCAAGCAGCGCGCGCTCAGCGCTGCGGAGACGGCCAACTTCGGCGTGCCGCTGGGCGGCTCGCTGATCCCCTGGATCGACAAGGATCTGGGCGACGGCATGTCCAAGGAAGAGTGGAAGGGCATGGCCGAGACCAACAAGATCCTCGGCCAGGGCGAGGGCTTCGCGGCACCGGCGGTGCCGGTCGACGGCTTCTGCGTTCGCATCGGGGCGATGCGCTGCCACAGCCAGGCGCTGACCTTCAAGCTCAAGAAGGACGTGCCGCTGGCGGACATCGAGGCCATGATCGCGGCCGACAACGCCTGGGTGAAGGTGGTGCCCAACACGCGCGAGGCTTCGGTCCACGACCTGACGCCGGTGGCCGTGACCGGCACGCTGACGATTCCGGTTGGCCGCCTGCGCAAGCTGGCGATGGGCCCCGAATACCTCGGCGCATTCACGATCGGTGACCAGTTGCTGTGGGGCGCCGCGGAGCCGCTGCGCCGCATGCTGCGCATCCTGCTGCAGCACTGATTCGGGCCGGCCACGTTGTCGGGCTGCAACGTGAAGCTGCTGCTAGCGTGGCGGCTTCACGCTCCCAGGAACGTCAGCCATTGCTTCAGCTTGTCACCGTAATGGCCTGATGTTATTGTGATTTCGCTTTCTTCGGGCCTGGCTTCCGAAGGGGCGCCCGAAGACAGGGACGGGCGCAGAAGAGCGTCGTGCGACGCTCGGTTTCGCAGCGGGAGACGCCTTGAATCAACGACGTAAATCTGCTGGCCATCGGCCGGCCGCCTGGGTTTGGAATCGTGTCGCCGCCGCGGCAGTGCTGGTCACTGCGGCGGCGCTGCCGTTCGACGCTGCCGCACTCGGCCTGGGCCGAGTGGCGGTGCAGTCGGGGCTCGGCGAGGCGCTGCGCGCCGAGATCGATGTCAGCAGCATCAGTGCCGAAGAGGCTTCCACCCTGCGCGTGCGCGTCGCCTCGCCCGACGTCTATCGCAACACCGGCGTCGACTACAACGCGGTGCTGACGGGCACCACGGTCACGCTGCAGCGCCGTCCCGACGGCCGCTCCTACCTGCGCATCACCAGTGATCGCGTGGTCCAGGAGCCCTTCGTCGACCTGATCCTCGAGATGAACTGGGCCTCGGGCCGCCTCGTGCGCGAGTACACGATGCTGTTCGATCCGCCGGTCACGCGCGCTCCGGCGCCGGCCCCGGCCGCGCCGGTCGCGATCTCGCCGGCACCGTCGGCAGCGCCTGCCGCGCCCGTGCCGCTGGCGCCTGCGCCGAGCACCACGCCGCAACAGCCGCGCGCGGCCGCTCCGGCCCCGGCTCCCGCTCCGACTCCCCGTGCGGCAGCCCCCGCACCCGCGCCGGCCACCGCGAGCGCGACGCGTGCCGCAGCACCGAGCGAATACGAAGTGCGCAAGGGCGATACGCTGTCGGGCATCGCCGGGCGCACCGCGCGCGGTGGCGTGACGCTCGAGCAGATGCTCGTGTCGCTGTACCGCGCGAACTCCGACGCCTTCGTCGACAACAACATGAACCGGCTCAAGGCCGGTTCGGTGCTGAAGGTGCCAGGCGCCGACGAGGCCAAGGCCATCACGCCGGCCGAGGCGCGCCAGGTCATCCGCGCGCAGAGCTCCGACTTCGGCGCCTACCGCGAGAAGCTCGCCAGCGGCGCGACCACCGCGGCCCCGAGCGCCACGCGCCAGGCCGGTGGCCAGGTCCAGGCCGAGGTGCAGGACAAGAAGCCGCAAGCGGCGCCCAACGGCGACAAGCTCACGCTCAGCAAGGGCGCGGTCGCGCCGGGCAAGACCGGCCCCGAGGCCAAGGCGGCCGCGGCCAAGGAGCAGAAGGACAGCGCGGCGCGCGTCGCCGAACTGTCGAAGAACGTCGAAGACCTCAAGAAGCTGCAAAACGCCACGGCCAGCGCGCCGGCCGGCACCGGTGCTGCCAAGCCGGGCGTGCCGGTGGGCGCCGCGCCGGCCGTGCCGGCGGTGACTCCGCCGGCTCCGGCCCCCGCGCCGGCACCTGCACCGGTCGCGGCAGCGCCGGTCGCGCCGCCGGCCTCGGCTGTCGTGACGCCGCCGGCGCCGGTCGCTTCTGCGCCGGCTCCCGTTGTGGCGGCGCCGGCTCCTGAAGCCAGCGCCCCGGCCGCCCCGGCCAGTGCGCCCGCTGTCGCCGCTTCCAAGCCGGCCGCACCGGTCGCCAAGGCGCCCGAGCCCGCCGCGCCGGAAGCCGGCATGCTCGACGGCCTGCTCGAGAACCCGCTGGTTCTGCCGGGTGCCGGCCTGCTGGTCGCGCTGCTCGCGGCCTTCGGCTTCTACCGCCTGCGCAAGCAGGGCAAGGGCGACGCCGGCGAGACCTCGTTCCTCGAGAGCCGCCTGCAACCCGATTCGTTCTTCGGCGCCAGCGGCGGCCAGCGCGTCGACACGCGCGACGCCACCGGCGTGCCCTCGTCGATGAGCTACTCGCTGAGCCAGCTCGACGCGATCGGCGACGTCGATCCGGTCGCCGAGGCCGACGTCTACCTCGCCTACGGCCGCGACCTGCAGGCCGAAGAGATCCTGAAGGAAGCGATGCGCGCGAACCCCGAGCGCATGGCGATCCGCGCCAAGCTGCTCGAGGTCTATGCCAAGCGTCGCGACACGCGCGGCTTCGAACAGCTGGCCGGCCAGATGTACGCCCTGACCGGCGGCGAAGGCGAAGACTGGCGCAAGGCCCAGGAACTGGGCCAGTCGATCGATTCCGAGAACCCGCTGTACCAGCCGGGCGGCCGTCCGGCCACCGCGCCTGCCGACGGCGGCGGCATCGTCGAGCCGCTCGGCGCGAGCACGATGCCGCAGTCGGTGCTGCCGACGCCGTCGAAGTTCGATGCCCAGCGCTCGGGCTTCCACGAGGATCCGGGCGTCGATCTCGACCTCGACATCTCGGTGCCGGGCGATCTGGTCGACCTGCCGTCGGTGCCGCCGATGCAGCGCACCCAGCCGGTCGTGCCGGCGCCCACCGCGCAGCCTGAGCCGTCGCTCGACTTCGACCTGCCCTCGCTGTCGCTCGACGAGCCGGCGCCCGCGCCCGCCACCGGCGGCACGGTCACCGACCTGCCCGACCTCAGCAACCTCGACATCGCCTCGCCTGGCGTGGACGACGAGTCGCTGGCGCGCAAGCTCGAGCTGGCCGACGAGTTCCGCCAGATCGGCGACGTCGACGGCGCGCGCGACCTGCTGCAGGAAGTGGTCGCCAAGGCCGGCGGCGCGCTGCGCGCCAAGGCCCAGGGCATGCTCGACGAGCTCGGCTGACCGCCGGGCGCGTCGATGCATCGCTGACCAGGCGTTCCTCGGGAGGCCACGATGCGCGTGGCCCTCGGGATCGCCTATCGCGGTAGCGCCTACCTCGGCTGGCAGAGCCAGCCGGGCGGGCGCACCGTCCAAGATCACCTCGAGGCCGCTCTTGCGGCCTTCGTCGCTTCCGCGCCGGTCACGACGATTTGCGCCGGCCGCACCGACACCGGTGTGCATGCGCTGAACCAGGTCGTGCACCTCGACGTCGAGGTCGAACGCGAGCCGTTCTCGTGGGTGCGTGGCACGAATCGTCATTTGCCGGCGGATATCGCGGTGCAATGGGCGAGCCCGGTGGCCGATGACTTCCACGCCCGCAAGCACGCGCACGGACGCCGCTACAGCTACGTGCTGCGCGAGTCGCCCGAGCGGCCGGCGATCGATGCCGGCCTGGTCGGCTGGGTGTTTCGCCCGCTCGACGGCGATGCAATGCGCGCTGCGGCCGCCGTGCTGCTCGGCACGCACGACTTCAGTTCGTTTCGCTCCAGCGAGTGCCAGGCCGCGTCACCGGTCAAGGAACTGCGCGCGATCGTGATCACGCGCCATGGCGCCTATTGGCGCTTCGATTTCGACGGCAGCGCCTTCCTGCACCACATGATCCGCAACCTGATGGGCTGCCTGATCGCCGTGGGGCAGGGCGCGCGGCCGGCGTCCTGGATGGCCGAGGTGCTGGCCGCGCGTTCGCGCGACGCCGCGGCACCGACCTTCTCGCCCGACGGGCTGTACTTCCTCGGCCCGTACTACGATGCGGCGCTCGGCCTGCCGCAGCGCACGGCCGCCTTCGACTGGCTGCCCGGCGCCTCCGGATGAATTCACGACGCACCCGCATCAAGATCTGCGGCCTGACCCGCGAACAGGACGTCGACGCTGCCGTCGCGGCGGGCGCCGACGCGGTCGGTTTCGTGTTCTATGCCGCGAGCCCGCGCGCAGTGACGATCGAGCGCGCACGCGAGCTCGCATCGCGGCTGCCGCCGTTCGTCACGCCGGTCGGCCTGTTCGTCAACGCCGCGCCGAGCGAGATCGCCGCGGCCGTCGAGGCCATCCCGAACCTGCTGCTGCAGTTCCACGGCGACGAGTCACTCGTCGACTGCGAAGCCGCTGCGCGGCCCTACATCCGCGCCGCTCGCATGGCGCCCGGGTTCGACTTGTTAAACTTCGCCACTCAGTTCGAAAGCGCAGCGGCCGTGCTGCTCGATGCACATGTCGAGGGCTATGGCGGCGGCGGAAAGGTCTTCGATTGGTCACTCATTCCACCAAACGTGCCCCGTCCGGTCGTTTTGTCTGGTGGGTTGAATCCTGCAAACGTGACCGAGGGGGTGCTCGCGCTGCGGCCATGGGCCGTTGACGTGAGCTCCGGCGTGGAGATCGCCAAGGGCGTCAAGGACGCCGATGCGATCCGCCGGTTCTGCGACGCGGTGCGCGAAGCCGATGCAAGGCTCGCGACGCGCTCGCCGAGCTAGACCCTTTTCGAGGATTCACATGTTTGCCTATGCCCAACCCGACGCGCGCGGGCACTTCGGTCCCTATGGCGGCAGCTTCGTCGCCGAGACCCTGGTGCATGCGCTCGATGAACTGAAAGCCGCCTATGCGCACTACGCGGCCGATCCTGAGTTCCAGCGCGAATTCCGCCATGAGCTGGCGCACTTCGTCGGTCGCCCGAGCCCGGTCTATCACGCCGCGCGGATGAGCCGCGAGATCGGCGGCGCACAGATCCACCTCAAGCGCGAGGACCTCAATCACACCGGCGCGCACAAGGTCAACAACACCATCGGCCAGGCCCTGCTTGCCAAGCGCATGGGCAAGCCGCGCGTGATCGCCGAGACCGGCGCCGGCCAGCATGGCGTCGCGACCGCGACGATCTGCGCGCGCTACGGCCTCGAGTGCGTGGTCTACATGGGTTCGGAGGACGTCAAGCGCCAAAGCCCCAACGTCTATCGCATGAACCTGCTGGGCGCCAAGCTGGTGCCGGTGGAGTCGGGCAGCAAGACGCTGAAGGACGCGCTCAACGAGGCGCTGCGCGACTGGGTCACCAACGTCGAGAACACGTTCTACATCATCGGCACCGTGGCCGGCCCGGCGCCGTATCCGGCGATGGTGCGCGACTTCCAGCGCGTGATCGGCGACGAGTGCATGGTGCAGATGCCCGAGAGCATCGGTCGCCAGCCCGATGCGGTGATCGCCTGCGTCGGCGGCGGCAGCAATGCGATGGGCATCTTCTACCCCTACATCCCGCACGAGAAGGTGCGCCTGATCGGCGTCGAAGCCGCGGGGCAGGGCATCGAGACCGGCAGGCATGCGGCCTCGCTGTCGGCCGGCTCGCCGGGCGTGCTGCACGGCAACCGCACCTACCTGCTGCAAGACGACGACGGCCAGATCATCGAGACGCACTCGATCTCGGCCGGCCTCGACTACCCGGGCGTCGGGCCCGAGCATGCGTATCTCAAGGACATCGGCCGAGCCGAGTACGTCGGCATCACCGACGACGAGGCGCTCGCGGCCTTTCATCGTCTGTGCCGCACCGAGGGCATCATCCCGGCGCTCGAGTCCAGCCACGCGGTGGCCTATGCGATGAAGCTCGCCGCGACCATGCGCCCTGATCAGCACCTGCTCGTGAACCTGAGCGGGCGCGGCGACAAGGACATCGCCACCGTGGCCGACCTGTCGAACATCAAGGGGGTGGTGTCATGAGCCGCATCGCCGCCACATTCAGCAAGCTCGAGGGCCGCAAGGCACTGATTCCCTACATCACCGCCGGCGATCCCGATCCCGCGCAGACCGTCGAGCTGATGCTCGCGCTGGCCGAGTCCGGCGCCGATGTCATCGAGCTCGGTGTGCCGTTCTCCGACCCGATGGCCGACGGCCCGGTGATCCAGAAGGCCGCCGAACGCGCGCTCGCCAAGGGCGTCGGCATGACGCAGGTGTTCGAGATGGCGCGCGGCTTTCGCTCGCGCAATGCCGACACGCCGCTGGTGCTGATGGGTTACGCCAACCCGGTCGAGCGCTACGACCAGCGCCATGGCGAGGGCCGTTTCGTCGCCGATGCCAAGGCCGCCGGTGTCGACGGCGTGCTGGTGGTCGACTATCCGCCCGAGGAGTGCGAGGACTTCGCCGCGCGGCTCAAGTCGGCCGGGCTGGACCCGATCTTCCTGCTCGCGCCGACCTCGACCGAGCAGCGCATCAAGGAGGTCGGCCGCATCGCGACCGGCTATGTCTACTACGTGTCGCTCAAGGGCGTGACCGGCGCCGGCCACCTCGACACCGCGGCCGTCGCGCAAGCCGTGCCGCGCATCCGCAAGCACGTGAAGGTGCCGGTGGGTGTCGGCTTCGGCATCCGCGACGCGGCCACGGCCAAGGCGGTGGCCAGGGAATCCGACGCGGTCGTGATCGGTTCGCGGCTGGTCCAGATCCTGGAAGAAGCCCTGCCGGACCAGCGGATCCCGGCTGCGCGACAATTCATGTCTTCGATCCGCAAAGCGCTGGACGAACTCACCGTGGAAGGGACCCAAGCATGAGCTGGCTCGAGAAACTGCTGCCGCCCAAGATCCAGCCGACCGATCCGGCCGAACGCCGCTCGGTGCCCGAGGGCCTGTGGATCAAGTGCCCCTCGTGCGAGACGGTGCTCTACAAGACCGACCTCGAGCAGAACTTCAGCGTCTGCCCGAAGTGCAGCCACCACCACCGCATGGGCGCGCGCGAGCGGCTCAACGCCTTCCTCGACGGCGAAGGCCGCTACGAGATCGGCGAGGAGGTCGTACCGGTCGATCCGCTCAAGTTCAAGGACAGCAAGAAGTACCCCGAGCGCCTCAAGCAGGCGATGGAAGCCACCGGCGAGACCGATGCGCTGATCGTCATGGGCGGCGCGGTCCACTCCGTGCCGCTGGTCGCGGCCTGCTTCGAGTTCGACTTCATGGGCGGCTCGATGGGCTCGGTCGTCGGCGAGCGCTTCGTGCGCGGCGTCGAGACCGCGATCGATCAGAAGGTGCCCTTCGTCTGCTTCACCGCCACGGGCGGTGCGCGCATGCAGGAAGGCCTGCTGTCGCTGATGCAGATGGCCAAGACCAATGCCTCGCTGACGCGCCTGGCCAAGGCCAAGTTGCCCTACATCAGCGTGCTCACCGACCCGACCATGGGCGGCGTGTCGGCCGGCTTCGCCTTCATGGGCGACGTCGTGATCGCCGAGCCCAAGGCGCTGATCGGCTTTGCCGGCCCGCGCGTGATCGAGAACACCGTGCGCGAGAAGCTGCCCGAAGGCTTCCAGCGCAGCGAGTTCCTGCTCGGCAAGGGCGCGCTGGACATGATCGTCGACCGCCGCGAGCTGCGAATGACGGTGGCCCAGCTGCTGACCAAGCTGCAGCGACAAAGCGCCGACGCGGTGGCCTGAGCCTCGCGCCGCTGCGGTCCCAGGGCGGCGCGAGCCGCCCTGTTTGTTTTCGAGAACCAGATCCCCATCTGAGCCTGCGATGAATCCAGCCGTCACTTCGCCTCGCAACCTGGCCGATTGGCTGGCGCACTGCGAGCGGCTGCATCCCAAGACCATCGACCTCACGCTCGAACGAGTGCAGCGCGTTCGAGCGCGCCTCGGCCTGTCCTTCGACGTGCCGGTGATCACGGTCGCCGGCACCAACGGCAAGGGCTCGACCTGCGCGATGCTGGAGTCCATCCTGCGCAGCGCCGGCTATCGCGTCGGCGTCTACGGCTCGCCGCATCTGGTTCACTTCGAGGAGCGCTGCCGCATCGATGGGCAGATGGTCGACGGCGACGCGCTGCTGCCGCACTTCGAGGCCGTCGAGGCGGCGCGCGAAGGCGAGGCGCTGACCTACTTCGAGTTCACGACGCTCGCGATCCTGCGGCTGATGAGCGCATCGGGCCTCGACGCCGCGGTGCTCGAGGTCGGCCTGGGCGGGCGGCTCGACGCGGTCAACGCGATCGACGCCGATTGCTCGGTGCTCACCAGCATCGACATCGACCACGTCGACTACCTCGGCCCCGATCGCGAGAGCATCGGCCGCGAGAAGGCGCACATCGCGCGCACCGGCCGGCCGTTGATCGTCGGTGACCCGGTGCCGCCGCAATCGGTGATCGACTACGCGACCGAGATCGGCGCCGATGCCTGGCTGCACGGGCGCGACTTCAACGTCAGCGGCGACAAGACGCAGTGGGCCTGGGCGGGGCGCGGTCGCCGCTACGCGGGCCTTGCGTATCCGGCGCTGCGCGGCGCGAACCAGCTGGTCAATGCGGCCGGCGTGCTGGCCGCGCTCGAGGCGCTGCGCGACCGGCTGCCGGTGCCGGCGCAGGCGATCCGCATGGGGCTGGCAAGCGTCGAGCTGCCGGGGCGCTTCCAGATCGTGCCGGGCGAGCCCTCGCTGGTGCTCGATGTCGCGCACAACCCGCACGCGGTCGCGACGCTGGCGCAGAACCTCGACCAGATGGGCTTTCATCCGCGCACGCACGCGGTGTTCGGCGCGATGCGCGACAAGGACATCGCCTCGATGCTCGAGCGCATGCTGCCGCTGGTCGACACCTGGCACCTGAGCGCGCTGGCGACGCCGCGCGCGGCCACGGTCGAGCAGCTGAAGTCGGACCTCGAAGCGGCGCTTGCCGCCGCGCGGGCGCGCGGTGCGATGCTGCCGCCACAAGTCGAGATCCGCAGCCACGATCACCCTCGCGCGGCATTGACCACGGCCCTGGAGGCCGCGGACCCCGCTGATAGAATCGTGGTGTTCGGATCCTTTCATACCGTCGGTGGCGTGCTCGAAGGCGGACTGCCCCGCCGAACGGCGCGCCATCTGTCTTCCTGACCACGGGGCTGGTCCGCAACGGCGCGCAAACGCGCATCGCGGCGACACGATCGCCCTACGAGCCGCCGAACCGCATGGGCCTCCTCGATTTCTTCAAGCGCCAATCTGCCGAGCCGTCGCAACCCGCTGCCGGTGACGACGTGCAACGTGCCCGCACCCGCGCGCGCCAGCGCCTGATCGGCGCGGTGGTCCTGGTGGCCATCGGCGTGATCGGCCTGCCGATGATCTTCGACACCGCGCCGCGCCCGGTGGCCGCGAACATCCCGATCGAGATTCCGTCCAAGGACACCGCAGCGCCGCTGACGCCGCCGCCCGCGAAGCCGCGCGTCGAGTTGCCCGCCGAGCCGCGCGAGGAGGCCGCGCCGAAGGCGGCCGCGAAGCCGGAGCCCAAGGCCGAGGCCAAAACCGAACCCAAGCCCGAAGCCAAGTCAGAAACCAAGCCCGAGCCCAAGCCGCAACCGGCCAAGGCCGATTCGCAACGCGCCGCGGCACTGCTCGAAGGCAAGGATGCATCTGCCGCCAAGAGCGAGCCGGCCAAGGCCGCAAGCAGCGCCGAAGGCCGCTTCGTCGTGCAGGTCGGTGCGTTCGCCGAGAACGACAGCGCCCGCGAGGCGCGACTCAAGGTCGAGAAGCTGGGTCTGAAGACCTACACGCAAGTCGTCGACAAGGACGGCAAGCGCGTGATCCGCGTTCGCGTCGGTCCTTACGACGGTCGTGCCGACGCCGAGAAGGTCGCCGGCCAGATCCGCAGCGCCGGCCTGACGGCCTCGGTGCTCACGCTCTGACATGCCGATGGACGCGATTCACATCGGCTGGGTCGACATCGCGCTGGTGCTCCTGGTCGGCATCTCGGTGATCGTCGGCCTGTGGCGCGGTCTCACGCGCGAGGTGTTCTCGCTGATCGGCTGGGTCGTGGCCTATGTCGCCGCGCAGGCGCTGGGGCCACACGTGGCGCCGCACTTGCGCATTGGCACGCCGGACTCGGCACTCAACATCGGCGCGGCCTTCGTGCTCGTTTTCCTGGTCGCGCTGGTGGTCTGGAGCATCGTGACCTGGTTGATCAGCCGCCTGGTGCAGGCCTCGGTGCTCAATGCCGTCGACCGCACGCTCGGCGCGGTGTTCGGGCTGGCGCGCGGGGTCTTGATTGCCCTGGTCATCGTCACCATCGTGAGCTTGACCCCTTGGGCAACGTCGCCGGCCTGGCGCACGTCGCACGGGGTCGGCTCTCTGCAGTATGTTCTCTCGGGTTTGAAGCCGCTCTTGCCGGCGGACCTGGCGCAGCACCTGCGCCTGGGCGCCGTCGGCAGTCCCGCGGCCATGAAGGGGTAGTTCCATGTGCGGCATCGTCGGCGTCATCTCCAAGTCGCCGGTCAATCAACTCATCTACGACGCGCTGCTGCTGCTGCAGCACCGCGGCCAGGACGCCGCCGGCATCGTGACCGCGGGCCCCGACGAGCGCGGGCGCAAGTTCTTCATGCACAAGGCGCGCGGCATGGTTCGCGACGTCTTTCGCACCCGCAACATGCGCGGCCTGCCGGGCACCATCGGCCTGGGCCAGGTGCGTTACCCGACCGCCGGCAACGCCTACAACGAAGAAGAGGCGCAGCCCTTCTACGTCAACGCGCCGTTCGGCCTGGTGCTGGTGCACAACGGCAACCTGACCAACGCGCACGTGCTGCGCCGCGAGCTGTTCGCGGTCGATCGTCGCCATCTCAACACCGAGAGTGACACCGAGGTGCTGATCAACGTCGTCGCGCACGAGCTCGAGCTCGCCGCGCGCGACCTGCCGCTGACGCCCGAGGCGATCTTCAAGGCGGTCAGCACTGTGCATCGGCGCATCAAGGGCTCGTATGCGGTCGTGTGCCTCATCGCGGGGCACGGGCTGCTGGCGTTCCGCGACCCGTTCGGCATTCGCCCGCTGTGCCTGGGCGAGATCGACGGCCCCGACGGCAAGGAAGTGATGGTCGCCAGCGAGTCGGTTGCGCTCGAAGGCACCGGCCATCGCCTGGTGCGCGACATCGCGCCCGGCGAGGCGGTCTTCATCGATCTCGACGGCAAGGTGCACGCCCAGCAGTGCGCGCAGGCGCCCTCGCACAACCCCTGCATCTTCGAGTTCGTCTACCTCGCGCGTCCCGACTCGGTGATCGACGGCATCTCGGTCTACCAGGCGCGCCTGAACATGGGCGAGACGCTCGCGCAGCGGCTGATCTCGACCATGCCGCCGAGCGAAGTCGACGTGGTGATCCCGATCCCGGAATCGAGCCGCCCGTCGGCGATGCAACTGGCGCAGAAGATCGGCAAGCCCTATCGCGAGGGCTTCGTGAAGAACCGCTACGTCGGGCGCACCTTCATCATGCCGGGCCAGGCGATGCGCAAGAAGTCGGTGCGCCAGAAGCTCAATGCGATCGCCAGCGAGTTCAAGGGCCGCAACGTGCTGCTGGTCGATGACTCCATCGTGCGCGGCACGACCTCCAAGGAGATCGTGCAGATGGCGCGCGAGGCCGGCGCGAAGAAGGTGTTCCTGGCCTCTGCCGCGCCGCCGGTGCGTTTCCCGAACGTCTACGGCATCGACATGCCGACCAAGGCCGAGCTGATCGCCCACGGCAGGACGGCCGAGGAGATCCGTGCCTACATCGGCTGCGACGCGCTGATCTACCAGGACCTCGCGGCGATGAAGCGCGTGGTCGCAGCGCTCAACCCGAATCTGGCCGGCTTCGAGGCTTCGTGCTTCGACGGCAGCTACATCACCGGTGATGTCAGCGAGGCCGACTTCGCCGCGATCGAATCGCAGCGCACCAGCCAGCAGCAGGAAGAAGAGAGCGGCGCGATGCGCCTCGCGCTGCAAAGCGCCAACGAGGGCTGACGCGCATGGCCGATCGAGACGCATCGCGCGGCATCCCGCGCGTCGACCTGCCCAAGGACGCACGCCGCGACACGCTCGCGGTGCGCGAAGGCCTGCCGGCTTCGCCCTGGGGCGAGAACTCCGAAGCGCTGTTCCTCACCAGCAGCTTCTGCCATCCGGACGCGGCCACCGCCGCGGCGCGCTTCGCGAACGAGGAGGAGGCCTTCGTCTACTCGCGCTTCACGAACCCGACCGTGATGATGTTCGAGCGCCGGCTCGCGGCGATGGAAGGCACCGAGGCCTGCATCGCCACGTCGAGCGGCATGAGCGCGATCCTGCTGCTGTGCATGGGTTTGCTGAGGTCCGGCGACCACATCGTCTGCTCGCGCAGCGTGTTCGGCTCGACGATCAAGCTCTTGCAAGGCGAGCTCGGCAAGTTCGGCATCGAGACCAGCTTCGTCTCGCAGACCGATGTGGCCGAGTGGCGCGCCGCGATGCGCCCCAACACCAAGCTGCTGTTCGCCGAGACGCCGAGCAACCCGCTCACCGAAACCTGCGACGTGCGCGCGCTCGCCGAGTTGGCGCATGGCGCCGGGGCGCTGCTCGCAGTCGACAACTGCTTTTGCTCGCCGGCGCTGCAGCGCCCGGTCGAGATGGGCGCCGACCTGATCATCCACTCGGGCACCAAGTACCTCGACGGGCAAGGCCGTGTCGTCGCCGGCGCGCTGTGCTGCTCGCAAAAGCTCCTCGACGACGCCTTCATGCCGACGATGCGCAGCGCCGGCATGAGCCTGTCGGCCTTCAACGCCTGGGTGCTGGTCAAGGGCCTCGAGACGCTCACGATCCGCATGGAAGCGCAGAGCGCGCGCGCGCTCGAACTGGCGCGCTGGCTCGAGTCGCATCCCGCGATCGACCGCGTCTACTACCCGGGCCTGGCCTCGCATCCGCAGCACGCGCTCGCGATGTCGCAGCAACGCGGCATCGGCGGCGCCGTGGTCAGCTTCGTCGTCAGGGGAGAGGGCGCCGAGACGGCGCGCCGCAACGCCTTCGGCGTGATCGACGCGACCCGCGTGTGCTCGATCACCGCCAACCTCGGCGACACCAAGACCACGATCACGCACCCGGCCTCGACCTCGCACGGGCGGCTCAGCGAGCCGCAGCGACTGGCGGCCGGCATCACGCAGGGCCTGATCCGCGTCGCGGTGGGGCTCGAGGACCTCGAAGACCTCAAGGCCGATCTCGCACGCGGCCTCGATGGAGTCAGCGCATGAGCACCGTTCGCACCCGCATCGCGCCGTCGCCGACCGGCTTCCTGCATCTCGGCACCGCGCGCACGGCGCTGTACTCCTGGGCCTTCGCGCGCCATCACGGCGGCCAGTTCGTGCTGCGCGTGGAAGACACCGACGTCGCGCGTTCGACGCAGAACTCGGTCGACCAGATCCTCGCGTCGATGCACTGGCTGGGCCTCGAATACGACGAGGGCCCGTTCTATCAGATGCAGCGTCTCGAGCGCTACCAGGCCGTGATCGAGCAGATGATCGCCGCCGGTACCGCCTACCGCTGCTACTGCTCGCCCGAGGAACTCGAGCAGATGCGCGAGCAGCAGCGCGCGCGCGGCGAGAAAACGCGCTACGACGGCCGCTGGCGCCCGGAACCGGGCAAGACGCTGCCGCCGGCGCCGACCGGCGTGACGCCGGTGGTGCGCTTTCGCAATCCCGTCGACGGCATGGTCACCTGGGACGACCTCGTCAAAGGCCCGATCAGCATCGCCAACGAGGAGATCGACGACCTGATCATCCAGCGTCCCGACGGCGTGCCGACCTACAACCTCGCGGTGGTGGTCGACGACTGGGACATGAAGATCACGCACGTCTTTCGCGGCGACGAGCACATCAACAACACGCCCTGGCAGATCAACATCTTCAATGCGCTGGGCGCGACGCTGCCGCGCTTCGGCCACTGCCCGATCATCCTGGGCGACGACGGCCTGAAGATCTCCAAGCGCCGCGGCGCGGTCAGCGTCACGGCTTATGAAGACGGCGGCTACCTGCCCGAGGCGATGCTGAACTACCTCGCGCGTCTGGGCTGGAGCCACGGCGACGACGAACTGTTCACGCGCGAGCAGATGGTGCAGTGGTTCGACGGCACCCACCTCGCCAAGGGCGCTGCGCAATGGGATCCGGCCAAGCTCGCCTGGGTCAATGCGCACTACATCAAGCAGGCCGACGACGCGCGCCTCGCGGACCTGGTCGTCGTGCAGTTGGCCAAGCTCGGTGTGAAGGCCGAGGCGAACGAACTGCTCGCGCGTCGCTGCGCGCTGTTCAAGGACCGCTGCAGCACGACGGTCGAACTCGCGCAGTGGCTGGCGATGTACGAGGCCGAGGTGAGCCCGTCCGCCGAGGATCGTGCGCAGCACGTGACCGATGCGATCAAGCCTGCGCTTGCGGCACTGGCCACGCGTCTCGAGGCACTCGAAGCCTGGGACACCGCGTCGATCGCCGCGGCGATCAAGGCGACGCTCGCCGAGCACGGCATCAAGATGCCCCAGCTCGCGCTGCCGGTGCGCGTGCTGGTGTGCGGCCGCGCGCAGACGCCGTCGCTCGATGCGGTGCTGGCGCTGTTCTCACGCGAGAAGGTTCTCGAGCGCTTGCGTAGCTGATCGAAATACGGCTATACTTTCGGTCTTGCTTGAACGGCGTAGCCCTTGCAAAAACAAGGGGGTATAGCTCAGCTGGGAGAGCGCTTGCATGGCATGCAAGAGGTCAGCGGTTCGATCCCGCTTACCTCCACCAAAAACAGGTGGCGCGCAGTTCAGGTAGTGAAGGTTTTAAGTCCCCTTCGTCTAGAGGCCTAGGACACGACCCTTTCACGGTTGTAACAGGGGTTCGAATCCCCTAGGGGACGCCAAATACTTCGGTAGATGGCCAAACGCAAACGGCGCCGCAAGGCGCCGTTTGTCTTTGTGCTTTGTGCTTTGTGCTTTGTGCTCAGATTTTGAAATCTTCGAGCTTGCGGCCCGCGGCAATCGCGGCTTGCAGCCATTTGGGCTTGAGGCCGCGGCCGCTCCAGGTTTCGCCGGTGGCGGTGTCGCGATACTTCGGTGCGACCTTGCCGCCTTCCGAGCCGGTGGCCTTGGCGGCGCGCGGCGCCTTGCCGGTGTTGAGATCGGCGAAGGTGATGCCATGCTGGGCCATCAGCGCTTTGATCTGATTGATCACGCCGGCACGTTCGCTGCGGCGCGCATCGGCGAGTTCGCGTTCGAGTTCAGCAGCCTGCTTCTCGAGCGCGGCCTTCTTGGCCAGCAGTTCCTGGTAAGTCGACATTCCGAATGGCTCCTGGCGGTTCTGATGGGGCCGCGCATGCGGCTGAGGCGAAATTCATTCTATCGATCCCAAAACAAAACCCGGCCGGAGCCGGGTTTCGAATATGGGATCGAAGAATCAGGCGCTCGGCGGCACATAGCCGGCCGGCTGGTCGGCGCCTTCGCCGAAGAAATAGCGTTCCATCTGCCGCGCCAGGTATTGGCGCGCGCGCGCATCAGCCAGGTTGAGCCGGTTCTCGTTGACCAGCATGGTCTGGTGCTTGAGCCATTGGGCCCAGGCTTCCTTGCTGACGTTGTCATAGATGCGCTTGCCGAGTTCGCCAGGGTAGGGCGCGAAATCGAGGCCGTCGGCCTCCTTCTTCAGCAGGACGCATTGAACGGTGCGGGCCATGTCGTTCTCTCTTTCGGAATCACTTGAAGTGCTTGACCAGCACTTGCGAGCGCCGGTCCCAGTTGTACTTGCGCTTGCGTGCCTCGGGCAGCCAGTCGGGATCGACCTGCTGGAAGCCGCGCTTGATGAACCAGTGCATCGTGCGCGTGGTGAGCACGAAGATGCTGTCCAGCCCCATCGCCCGGGCGCGCTGCTCGATGCGCTTCAAGATGCGCTCGCCGTCGCCCTGGCCCTGCACCTGGCCGCTGACGGTCAGCGCCGCCATCTCGCCGGTGCGCGCCTCGGGGTAGGGATACAGCGCGGCGCAGCCGAAGATCACGCCGTCGTGCTCGATCACGGTGTAGTGATCGATGTCGCGTTCGATCTCGGTGCGGTCGCGCTTGACCAGGGTGCCGTCGCGCTCGAAGGGCTCGATCAGCTGCAGGATGCCGCCGATGTCGTCGTGCGTCGCCTCGCGCAGGCTTTCGAGCTTCTCGTCGACGACCATGGTGCCGATGCCATCGTGCGTGAAGACCTCCTGCAGCAGCGCGCCATCGACCGCGAACGGCAGGATGTGCGAGCGCTCGACGCCTTCCTCGCAGGCCTTGACGCAATGGCGCAGGTAGAAGGCCAGGTCGGTCGGCTGAGCGGCATTGGGCAGGCGCGCGAGCAGGCGCTTGGCGTCGGCCAGCACGAGCTCGGTGTCGATCGAGCTGTCGTCGTCGTCGGGGTTCTCGCGGATGCCGGGGATCTCGGTCAGGAACAGCAGCTTGTCGGCCTGCAGCTCGATCGCGGTCTGCGTCGCGACGTCTTCCATCGTGAGATTGAAGGCCTCGCCGGTCGGCGAGAAGCCGAACGGCGACAGCAGCACCAGCGCGCCGATGTCGATCGCCTTGCGGATCGTGGCCGCGTCGACGCCGCGCACCACGCCCGAGTGCATGAAGTCGATGCCATCGACGATGCCCACCGGCCGCGCGGTCAGGAAGTTGCCCGACACCACGCGCACCGTCGCGTTGGCCATCGGCGTGTTCGGCAGGCCTTGCGAGAACGCGGCCTCGATCTCGAAGCGCAGCTGGCCGGCGGCCTCCTGCGCGGCGTCGAGCGCCAGCGCGTCGGTGATGCGCTGGCCGTGGCTGAATCGCGAAGGGTGGCCCTTGGCGGCGAGCTGCTCGTTGACCTGCGGGCGAAAGCCGTGCACCAGCACGAGCTTGATGCCCATGGCGTGCAGGATCGCGAGGTCCTGCACGAAGGCGTTGAGCTTGCCGGCCGCGATCAGCTCGCCGGCCATGCCGACCACGAAGGTCTTGCCATGGTAGGCGTGGATGTAGGGCGCGACCGCGCGAAACCACGGAACGAAGGTGTGCGGAAAGACCAGGCTCATGGCGGCTCGAAAGGGGTTCCGGATTGTGCCGCACGTGTCATCGCAGCGGCGTTGACGCGGCCCGATCCAGCTTGCACGATGGGCCCTTCCCAACCGAGCGGAGACACGTGATGGATGTGTTCAAGACTCCCGGCGCCTTCAGCTGGAGCGAGCTGATGACCAGCGACCCCGACGCCGCGCTGGCCTTCTACAAGCCGCTGCTCGGCTGGGAGAGCGACAAGATGGACATGGCCTCCGGCGCCTATCACGTCATCCGCATGGGCGAGGTCGCGATCGGCGGCGTGATGAAGACGCCGCCCGAGGCCGGCCCGATGCCGCCGGCCTGGGGCTGCTACGTCACGGTGGCCGATGTCGACGCGATCGCCGCGCGCGTGCCGCAGCTCGGCGGCAAGGTCTTCGTGCCGCCGATGGACATCCCCGGCGTCGGCCGCTTCACCGTGATCGCCGATCCGCAGGGCGCGGTGCTGAACCTGATCACTTACGCGGAGCAATCGGGCGAGCCCTGCTGAGAGCGAGCGTCGCGGGGCACGGATAATCCGCGCCCCGTGACCGAGACCGTTCCCGCGCGCCTGCCGCCCATCACCTTTCCCGAGTCGCTGCCCGTCAGTGCGCGGCGCGACGAGATCGCGCGCGCGCTCGCCGAGCATCCGGTGGTCATCGTCAGCGGCGAGACCGGCTCGGGCAAGACCACGCAGCTGCCCAAGATCGCGCTCGCGCTGGGCCGCGGCACCGCCAACACCGGCAAGCTGATCGGCCACACGCAGCCGCGCCGGCTCGCGGCCTCGAGCGTGGCCAAGCGCATCGCCGAGGAGCTGCAGTCGCCGATGGGCGAGGTGGTCGGCTACAAGGTGCGCTTCCAGGACCGCCTGCAGCCAGGCGCCTCGATCAAGCTGATGACCGACGGCATCCTGCTCGCCGAGACCCAGCGCGATCCGCTGCTCAAGGCCTACGACACGCTGATCATCGACGAGGCCCACGAGCGCAGCCTCAACATCGATTTCCTGCTCGGCTACCTGAAGCAGATCCTGCCGCGTCGGCCGGACCTCAAGATCATCGTGACCTCGGCGACCATCGACGCCGAGCGCTTCGCGAACCACTTCGCGTCGATCAAGGGGCCGGCGCCGGTGATCCAGGTGTCGGGTCGCTTGTACCCGGTCGAACAACGGTATCGCCCGTTCGAGGACAGCCGCGAATACGACGTCAACGACGCCATCGCTGACGCCGTCGACGAGCTCTGGCGGGACCGCAGCGGGGGCCCCGGCGACGTGCTGGTCTTCCTGCCCGGCGAGCGCGAGATCCGCGACGCTGCCGAGCACCTTCGCAAGCACCATCCGCCCGGCGTCGAGATCCTTCCGCTGTTCGCGCGGCTGTCGGAGGCCGAGCAGCACCGCATCTTCGAGCCGCACGGCGCGCCGCGCATCGTGCTGGCGACCAACGTCGCCGAGACCTCGCTGACGGTGCCCGGCATCCGCTACGTGATCGATCCGGGCCTGGCGCGCGTCAAGCGCTACAGCTATCGCAACAAGGTCGAGCAGCTGCAGGTCGAGGCGATCAGCCAGGCCGCGGCCAACCAGCGCGCGGGTCGTTGCGGTCGCGTCAGCAACGGCACCTGCATCCGCCTCTACGACGAGAAGGATTACGCCGGCCGCGCGCGCTTCACCGATCCCGAGATCCTGCGTTCCTCGCTGGCCGGCGTGATCCTGCGCATGAAGTCGCTGGGGCTGGGCAGCGTGGAGGACTTTCCGTTCCTCGAGCCGCCGCCGCGCAAGGCGATCGCCGACGGCTACGCGCTGCTCAACGAGCTGGGTGCGACCGATGACGACAACCAGCTCACGCCGGTCGGTCGCGAGCTCGCGAAGCTGCCGCTCGATCCGCGCGTCGGCCGCATGATCCTTGCCGCGCGCGATCGGCATGCGCTGACCGAGGTGCTGGTGATCGCCTCGGCGCTCAGCGGCCAGGACGTGCGCGATCGCCCGGCCGAACAGCAGCAGCAGGCCGATGCGAAGCACAAGCCCTTCGACGACGAGCGCTCCGAGTTCATGGGCTACCTCAAGCTGTGGAAGTGGCTCGAGGAATCGCGCGGCGGCCATGGCGAGCATCGGCTTTCCGCGCGCAAGCACGAGGCCTTGCTGCGCGAGAACTTCATCAGCCCGCGCCGCGTGCGCGAGTGGCGCGACATCCACCAGCAGCTGCACACCGTGGTGGCCGAGCACGGCTGGAAACTCAACACCGCGCCCGCGACCTACGAGCAGGTGCATCTGGCGATGCTGGCCGGCCTGCTCGGCAACGTCGGCTGCAAGAGCGACGACGAGGACTGGTACCTCGGCGCGCGCGGCATCAAGTTCTGGCGCCATCCGGGCGCGCATCTGAGCAAGAAGCCGGGCCGCTGGCTGATCGCGGCCGAGCTGGTCGAGACGACACGGCTGTTCGGCCGCGGGCTCGCGGGTGTCGAGCCGGGCTGGATCGAGCTGATCGCCGGGCCCCTGCTGAAGAAGCAGATGCTCGAGCCGCACTGGGAGAAGAAGGCGGCCGACGTGGTGGCGCTGGAGCGCGCGACGCTCTACGGCATCGTGCTCTACAACAACCGCCGCGTGAGCTTCGGCCGCATCGATCCCAAGGCGGCGCGCGAGATCTTCATTCGCGAGGCGCTGGTCGCCGGCGAGTGGGAGACCAAGCTGCCCTTCCTGGCGCACAACCAGAAGCTGGTGCGCCAGGTGCAGGAGCTCGAGCACAAGTCGCGCCGCCAGGACGTGCTGGTCGACGACGAGCTGATCTACGCCTTCTACGACCAGCAGCTGCCCGCCGACGTGCACTCGGGCGCGACGATGGAGCGCTGGTGGCGCGAGGAGTCCAAGCGCCAGCCGCGCCTGCTGCTGCTCACGAAAGAGGAGCTGATGCGCCACGAGGCCGCGGGCATCACGACCTCGGCCTATCCGAAGACGCTGCGCCTGGGCGGCGTCGACTGCGCGGCGAGTTACCTGCACGAGCCCGGCGACGCGAAGGACGGTGTCACCGTCACGGTGCCGATCTATGCGCTCAACCAGGTCAGCGAGGAACGCTGCGAATGGCTGGTGCCGGGCATGCTCGAGGCCAAGGTGCTGGCGCTGGTGAAGAGTCTTGCGCAGCGCCCGCGCTCGCGCCTGGTGCCGCTGCCGGAGTTCGCGGCCGAGTTCTGCGAGCTGGCGAGCTTCGGCGATGGCGCGCTGATCGACGCGCTGCTGAAGGCGGTGCGCGATCGCACCCAGCTCGCGGTGCAGCGCAACGACTTCAAGCTAGAGACGCTGCCGGCGCACCTGTTCATGAACTTTCGCGTCGTCGACGAGCACGGCCGCCAGCTCGGCATGGGCCGCCATCTCGCGACGCTGAAGGCCGAGCTGGGCGGGCAGGCGCGATCTGCGTTCCAGGCGCTGGCGGGGCTGAAGGTTGCGGCGCAGCCGCAGCCTGTGACCGCGAAGGCGAGCGCGAACGCGCCGGTTAAAGCCGACGCCGCGAGCAAGTCGACCTCGTCATCCGAGCGCTTCACCGACTGGAGCTTCGGCGAGCTGCCCGAGCTGATGGAAGTGCGCCGCGGCGCACAGGTCATGGTCGGTTTCCCCGCACTGATCGACCACGCGACGCATGTCGAGATCGAGGTCTTCGACGAGCCCGATCTCGCGGCCGCGAAGCATCGCGCGGGCCTGCGTCGCCTGATCGCATTGCAGATCAAGGAGCCGCTCAAGTACCTCGAGAAGAACATCCCCGATCTGCAGCGCATGGCGGTGCAGTTCATGGCGCTGGGCGGATCACAGGAGGAGCTGCGCGACCAGATCGTCGAGGTCGCGCTCGATCGCGCCTTCCTGCAAGGCGATCTGCCGACCGATGCGCAGGCCTTCAGGCGCGTCGTCGACGAAGGCCGCTCGCGCCTGAACCTGATCGCACAGGAAGTGGCGCGCCAGGCCGCGACGATCCTGCAGGAGCACGCCAACGCGAGCCGCAAGCTCAAGGACAGCCGCGCGCCGAAGGACGTGGCCGACGACGTCGCGGCCCAGTTGCAGCGCCTGGTGCCCAAGCGCTTCCTGATGTCGACGCCGTATGCGCAACTGCAGCACCTGCCGCGCTACCTGAAGGCCGTGACCGCGCGGCTGGACAAGCTGCGCGCCGATCCGCAGCGCGACGCGCAGCGCCTGGCCGAGCTGCGCCCGCTGGAGCAGCGCTTCTTGCGCCGCCTGGCCGAGCGCAAGGGCGCGGCCGACGCGCGGCTCGACGAGTTCCGCTGGCTGCTCGAGGAGCTGCGCGTGAGCCTGTTCGCGCAGGAGCTGCGCACGCCGCAGCCGGTGTCGGTCAAGCGGCTCGAGAAGACCTGGGCGCAGATCACTGCCTGAGGCCGGCCGCCGTGTCGGGACGGGGACGATAGACGGCGGGGCGCGACGCGCATAGAGTGCGCCGACCTCAAGCAAGGTTCGGAGCGACACATGCAATACGTCTGGATGGCGATCGTCGGCTTCGTGGTCGGACTGGTCGCGCGCATGATCCTGCCGGGGACCCAGAGCCTGGGCATCATCCTCACGACGGTGCTGGGCATCGTCGGTGCGGTGGTGGCCGGCTTCATCGGCGGGGCGCTGGGCCTTTACGAGCCGGGCGCGGCGGTCGGATTCATCGCTTCTGTGCTCGGCGCGATCCTGGTCCTGTGGATCTACGGAAAGATCAAGTCGCGCAGCTGAGGTGCCGCGACCCGGCCGTTAGAATCGCGGCCGGTCACGGGGTGTAGCGCAGCCTGGTAGCGCAACTGCTTTGGGAGCAGTAGGTCGCGAGTTCGAATCCCGCCACCCCGACCAATCAGATCCAGGCATCTATCGCTGCTGTAATGCATCTGCGATACAGTGAGCTGATGAAGACCGCCACCATCCCTGCCGTTCGCGTCGAGCCGGACTTTCGCGCCGAAGTCGAGGCAGTGCTGATCGATGGCGAGACGCTGTCCGAGTTCGTCGAAGCCGCCGTTCGCGCTGGTGTCGAGCGCCGCCGCGTTCAAGCCGAATTCATTGCCCGAGGCTTGCGCTCGCGCGATGAGGCTCGCCGCACGGGCGATTACGTCGGTCCCGATGAGGTCCTCGAAGGCTTGCAACGCAAGCTCGATCGCGCACGCAGTCAGTCGACAAAGAAGCGCAAGTGAGCTTCAAGCTGCGACTGACGCGAGATGCCGCGGCGGATCTCGATCGGCTGTTCGACTTCATTCTGGAGCGTGAGCTCGATCGCGACGGCGGGGACGTGGCATTGCCGGACCAGGCGATCACTGCGCTGAGAGCCGGCTTCGCGACGTTGAAGACTTCGCCTTTCACCTGTCGCAAGGTGGGCAAGAGTCCGTTCCTGAGAGAGCTGATCATCCCGTTCGGACGTTCGGGCTATGTCGCTCTGTTCGAAGTCGAGGACGAGTCGAACGTCGTCGTGATGGCCGTACGGCATCAGCTGGAGGACGACTATCACTGACGGCACCGCCGTCAAAAACACAAAGGGCCAGCAGGCATCGCCTGCTGGCCCTTTCTCATTGGCGCCGCGAAAGACTCAGGGCGCGCAGGCCGCCATCCCCTGCGCCTGCGTCAGCGAGCGGATCCAGTCGCCCACCATCGTCACCGCATCGTCGTCGTTGGTCTGGCGGCCGACCACAGGCATCGTCTGGCCCGCGCCGACATGGCTCATGCGGTACAGCAGGATCGACGTCTCCGGGCTGCCCGGATTGATGTCGTACTTGTAGCCCGGCTGGCCGGTGCCCACGTAGGCCAGCGGCATCTTGCACACGCCCCAGGTGTCGGTCGCCGTCGTCGAGCCGATGTTGCCGAAGGTCAGCAGCAGGCCCGACTGCGAGGCATAGCCGCCCGCCGTGTGGCAGTGCGCGCAGTTGACGTCCAGGTAGGCCTTGGCGCGCTGCTCCAGCGTCTGCGTCGTGTCGCGCCAGTTGACGTTGACCGGTGCCGTGCCCACGCCCGGGAAGCCGGTCAGCAGTTGCAGCTCTTCAAGATGAACCAGCTGGTTCTTCACGACGCCGTTGCCGAAGTCGTAGGTCTTGTTGAGGTTGCGCGCCTTCGGGCCGATCGGCTCGGTCGAGCCGGCGCCATTGGTGGTCGAGGCGTGGCAGGTCTGGCAGGTCTGCGTGTTGGGCACCGCGTAGACGAACTTCTGCGTCGCGCCGCTGTCGGGCACCAGCTCCATGTCGATGTACTTGCCCTGCGTCGTCAGCGTCGCGTCCTGCTGGTTGTCGTCCCAGACATAGGGCAGGCCGGCCCAGCTGCCGTCGTCCTGGCGAACCAGGATGCGCGTCTCGACCAGGCGGTGCGTCGACAAGTCGATGCTCGTGCCCTGCGCGGTCTGCACCTTCTTGCCCACCGGCACGTAGTTCGCGTCGGTGCCGGTGGCCTTGGGGTAGTAGAAGGTCTTGATCAGGGCGGTGCCGACCGGGAAGTCGAGCGCCTTGTCGGCGGTGTAGCCGACGGTCTTGCCCGGCGGCACGTAGATCGCGCGCAGCTTGAAGGCGTTGTCGGTGAACAGCGACGAGTTCAGGTCGTAGGGCACCAGCGCGCCGTTGAGCTTGAGCGTCGTGCCTTCGATGCTCGCGAGCTTCCAGCTCGACAGCTTGGCCGGCGCGGCGGCAGGCTGGTAGATGGTCGGCGTCGCGGGGGCCGGCGGCGGAGGCGGGGGCGGAGGCTCGGTCGTCGAACCGCCGCCGCCACCACCGCCGCCGCAGGCGGCGAGCGTCAGCGTCGCGGCCAGCAGCGCGATGCGGGACAGTTGGCGAGCGCTCGTGAGCGCCTGGCTAGGGTTGTTGGTGTTCATGGCAATCCAAAACGGAAAAAGGGAGGCCCGTTTCGGGCCTCCCGTCATCGGTGAAGCGAGGCAGGAATGCCCACCGTCGATCAGGGCTGGCCGGTCACTGCCGGCAGCGTCAGCGTGCAGTCCATGCGCGCCGGGGCCGGGAAGTGCGGCGCGGCGCCGCCGGACATCAGCGTCAGGACGTCGAGGTCGATGTTCTCGTAGGAGATCAGCGCGCCGACCGGAGCGGTGACCGTGTTGCCCTTCGAGCAGACCTTCTGGTTGCCGCTGTAGCTGCCGCCGCCGCCGGTGGTCTGGTCGACGGTGCCGGTGGTCGGGTCGACCATGCCGTCCCACATCACGGCCGGGAAGATCTGCGGCTGCTGCAGTTGACCCAGTTGCGCGAGGAAGCCGGTCGTGAACGCGCCCAGACCAGCCGGATCGGCGAAGGCGCCGCCCGGCTCGGTGCCGAAGTCGCTCACCGTGTTGGCGTGCACGTAGATGCCGCGAGTGAACGGGTCGTAGGCCTTGCCCTGCTCGTCGAGCGTCGCGGGGTTGTAGGTGATGCCGGCCGACAGCGCGGTCGTCACCAGCACGCCGGTCGTCTTGTGGTTGGTGATGGTGTTGCCGGTGACGTCGGTGTTCTGCGAGGCCAGCACCATCACGCCGGTGCCCGGCGGGATCGTCAGCACCAGGCCTTGCGCGTTCGCGAACGGCGGCAGGTTGTTGTTGACGATGGTGTTGTTGCGCACGACGACGTCGCTGGTGTCGAGGAAGCGCGTCGGGCCGGGCAGCGCGAACACCAGGATGCCGCCGGTGTTCTCGTGCACGTTGTTGCCTTCGACGATGGCGTTGTGCGAGTTCTCGATCTCGACGCCGGCGACGTTGAAGAACACCTCGTTGTTGGTCACGCGGATGTTGCGCGACTGGCCGACGTAGACGCCCGCGTCACGCGTGCCCGCGACGATGCTGTTGGTGACGAGGATGTTGTCGCTCTTCACCGGATAGAGGCCGTAGGCCATCGTCGAGGTGCCTTGCGGATCGGTCATCCACTCGGCGCGCATCGTGTCCATCACGATGCCGGTCGAGTTGGTGATGAACAGGCCGTTGCCCGAGGCATCTTCGATCGCGAACTTCTTGAACGTGATGTTCTCGAGGCTGCTGGCCGACAGGCCGTTTTGCGTCAGCGCGGTCTTGAAGCTCAGGATGGTCGCGCTCGCCGGGTCGCGGCCGTTGCCGGCGCCGACGATGGTGATGTTCTTCTTGTCGGCGATCTGCAAGGGACCGCGCATCGTGAACTTGCCGGCCGGCAGCGTGATCGTGTCGCCGTCCTTGGCCGCGAGCAGGATCGCGTTGAGATCCAGGTCGTTCATCTGGGCGACCGTCACGACGGTGCCGGCCACGGGAGGAGGCGTGGTGGTGCTGTCGTCACTGCCGCCGCCGCATCCTGCGAGGACGGCGAGGGCCAGCGTGGTCACTGCGAACAATCGAGCGGGGTTCAAGCGCATCGGGGATTTCCTGGATCGTTTGGGGTTCTTTGGGTCCGCCGTCCGGATCGCATTTCGCTTGTGGCTTGCGCGAGATTGACACGCACCCGGCGAACGGCTGGCGCATGGTCCGATACAGGGAAGTTCTCAGCTTGTCCGGCCGGGACAAATGCTTAACATCCTTGGACATCGCGGGTATTCACCGAAGGGGTTGTCTTGTTGTTCAGGGGGCGAGGGACGTGCTGATCCGCGCAGTGGCTTTGCAGGCCTACGAAGTCGCGGCATTGGCCATTGGGGTCGATCCGTTCGAGCAGATGCGCGAGGTCGGACTCGAGGTTTCCAGCCCGATCGACGGCGAAGCTTTCGTGCCCTATGCGCCCTTCGTGCGATTGCTCGAGCGCACCGCCGAGATCGCCGATTGCCCCGACTTCGGCCTGCGCATGGCGCAATGGCCCGAGAAGTTTTTCGAAGGCCCGCTGGTGATGCTGGTGCAGCATGCCCAGACGCTGCAGCACGCGGTCGATCTCGCGCAGCGGCTGGCCTACGGCTATTCGAGTTCGCTGCGTCCATCGCTGGTGGCGGTGAGCGACGACGCCGAGCGCGTCGACCTGACGGTCGATGCGGGCCAGGGTGGGGCCGATGCCCACGCGGTCGAGTTCACGCTGAGCACCGTGCTGCGCGCGCTGCGCCTGGCCTGCGGTCATTCGGGCAAGGATTGGCAGATCCTGCTGCCGCATCAGATGCGCTTGCCGATGGCGCGCTATGTGGAGCATTTCGAATGCGAATGCCATTTCGAGATGCATGCGTCGGGCATTCGCCTGTCGAAGCAGGAACTCGATGCGCCGCTGCCGGCGAGAAGCCCGTGGCGGGTGCAGATGGCGGTGCGCTACATCGAGACCCAATACGCGCGCAATGGCGATTCGGTCTCGGCGCGCGTGCGCGACCTGCTGCGCCATCGCCTCGGCTCCCAGCCGGTGGTGCAGGCCGACATCGCGGCCGCGATGTCCATCCATGAGAAGACGCTGCAGCGCCGCCTCGCCAAGGAGGGCAGCAATTTCGCCGCGCTGCTCGACGACGTGCGCCGCGAATGCTTCCTCGACCTGATGCGCCAGCCGCAGCGCGCCAGCCTCGCGCAGATGGCGCTGATGCTCGGCTACTCCGAGCAGGCTGCGCTGTCGCGCAGCTGCCAGCGCTGGTTCGGCGCCAGCCCGAGCGCGGTCTCGCGAGTCGCCTGAACGCCGCGATTGCGCGGCGCTGCGTGAACACGCAACATCGGCGCGCACATCAACGGAGGATCTGGATGAAGCTTTCCGCACTCCTGGCTTTCGCTTTGCTCGCGTTCCATGGCCTCGGCCAGGCGCAAGACGCTCGCCTCGACGGCCGCCTGAAGACCATCAAGGACAAGCAGACGATCACGATCGCCTACCGCAGCGATGCCGAGCCCTTCTCGTTCCTCGGCAACACGCAGCAGCCGATCGGCTACAGCATCGACCTGTGCCGGCGCGTCGCCGGCGCGCTCGGCCAGCAGCTCGGCATCGCCGACCTCAAGATCGACTTCGTGCCGGTCACCAGCGACAACCGCATGGAAGCCGTCGCCAAGGGCCGCGCCGACATGGAGTGCGGCTCGACGAGCGTGACGCTCTCGCGGATGAAGACGGTCGACTTCTCCAGCTTCACGTTCGTCGACGGCACCGGCTTGCTGGTGAAGACGGCGAACAACTTCAACGGCCTGTCCGATCTCGGCGGCAAGAAGATCGGCGTGATCGCCGGCACCAGCAACGAGGCGGCGCTCAAGCGCGCGCTGGTCACGCGCGTCGTGGTCGCCAACGTGGTGGCGGTGAAGTCGCGCGAGGAAGGGCTGGCGGGCGTAGAGAACGGCGAGCTCGATGCCTTCGCGAGCGATCGCGTGCTGCTGATCGGCGCGGCCGCGAAAGCGAAAGACGCGCGTGGATTGACGCTGCTGTCGGATGCGCTGTCGTTCGAGCCCTACGCGATCGTGCTGCCGCGCGGCGATTCGCAGCTGCGCCTGGCGGTCAACAGCGCGCTCGCGCAGATCTACCGCAGCGGCGCGATCGTCGAGATCTACAACAACTGGTTCGGCAAGCTCGGCCGTCCGGGCGTCGTCAGCGAAATGGTCTATGTGTTCGGCGCGCTGCCCGACTGAGCCGAGATCGGCCCCAGTGCCGTGCTATCGGGCCTTCGGCAGTTCGCGCTCCATCGCCTCCAGCCGGTCGCCGATAGGTGCGATCGTCGCGGAGCGCGAAAGCAGCAACCGCTGCCAGTCCGTGGTCAAGGCGCGCGGAATGGCAGCGCTGACGTCGTGTTCTTCGCCAGGGTCGGTGTCGATCTGGTAGGTCACGTGCGATCGCTTCGAGGAGTCCTGCCAGTGCTTGTAGACGGCACCGGTCTGCCGCGTATCGATCAGGCCGATGTACTGGCGCTGCTGGAAGTAGATGACGCGGCCCGCATGCGGCTCCTGCAGCGCACGGCCCTCCCACGACGCGGGCACGGGCATGTGCAGCGCGGCGAGGATGGTCGGCGCGATGTCGATCTGCGAGCTCACCTGATCTGCCGAGATGCGCGGCAGTTCTGCGCGGCCGAAGGCCATGATCAGCAGCGGAACGCGCAGCCCTTCCTGCCAGACGACCTTGCTGTGGCTATAGAGGCCGCCGCGTTCGCCGAGCGATTCGCCGTGGTCACCGGTCACGACCACGATCGCGTCGCGCAGATAGCCACCGGCTTCGAGCGTCGACAGGATCTCGCGAATGACGCCGTCGGCCTGCAACACGCCGCGATCGTAGAAGTTGATGGCCCGCGTCCGGTCACCGCCCCAGCCCAGCCGGCTGTAGTTTGCCGACGGGCCGAACGTGGGCGTCTCGTCGAAGCGCGGGGCGAGCGCGTGCGTTGACATCAGATGGAACTGCATGCCGACCGGTTGCCCGTCCCAGGCGCCCATGGCGCGCAGGCGGTCGACCACCAGGCGGTCGTCGTTCACATACCGTGCGGTCTGCGAGGCACCGTCGAAGTAGCTGTCGACCGCGCCGTACATGTCGCGCAGGCCGTAGAAATTGGTGTGATCGCCCGAGAGCACCAGATGCCACTTGTAGCCGTGGGCGCGCAACGCGTCGTGCAGACCGAATGCGCTGCGGATCTGGCGGTCCACATAGCGTGACGTGCCCAGCGCGTGCAGGCCGCAAGTGGACTCGTTGCAGGCTGCCACGGTCGCCGTGGCGAGTTTGACCCGTCCGTCGCGGTTCAGGGCCTCGAGGTAGGGGGTCGTGGGGCGGGCATAACCGAGCAGCGAGAGATGGTCGGCGCGCATTGCGTCCGAGACGATGACGAACACGTTGCTGCGCCGCGCGTTGTTGTCGGGCCGGTAGCCTGCGCGCACGATGGCTTCTTCGGCATCCAGCTGGGCAATGCGCGCGACGCCGATCGCATGCGTCTGCATCGCGACTTCGCCGTGCTTGGGGTACAGGCTCAGGCTGAGCGGCTCGCCGACCGTGGCCCAGTTGCGGTGCGGGAACTCGAACATCCAGATGCCGGCCACGGCTGCCAGCAGCGCGCCGGCGGCAAAGATGCCTCGGCGCGGCAGGACAAGGCGCAAGGGCGCGATCCAGTCCCAGCGGCTCAGGTGGAGATCGACCATGTACAGCGAGCCGAACAGCACGCAGGTCGCTGTCGCTGCGGCGATCCACGGCTCGATGCCGATGGCCCGCAACAGGTCGGGCATCTGTGGGATATAGGTGCTGACCAGCTCGAAACTCGTCACGCGGCCCCAGTAGTGCAGGCCGGCCAGAACGGCCGCATAGAAGCCCACCATCGCGAGCGTCGCCGCGGTGACCAGCGACGTGGCCGTCAATCGGCGCACAAGCGCGGGCAGCGGGGCGGCATGGACGAGAAGTCGCAGGCCCGCGGTGCCGACGATGAAGGTCCCGAGCACCCACAGGTGCGGCGCGATGGCTGCCGTCTGGCCGCCGTACTCGCCGCGGTAGACGAACAGGAATCCGGCGGCCGGCAGCATGCACAAGCCGATCGTCAACGCCAGGCGCCGCGCCGCTGCGGCCCAGGCAGCCCCAGCTTCAGACATTGCGGATCAGGATCAAGCGCGACAACGCAAGCAGGTTGGTGGTCTCGATGCTCAAGACTTCCCAGTCGTGGCGCAGCACGTGCTGCTCCAAGCTGAACTCGGTGCGGAAACCCAGCGGGCCGGCCAAAGGTCGAAGCAACCGCTCGACCGGCCGCCACGGCATGTGGCCGCTGAAGTGGTTGACGATCAGGATGTGGCCACCCGGGCGGCAGACCCGGCGCACCTCGGCGACGAGCCGGTCCGGATTCGGCGTCACCGACAGCACGTAGGGCAAGGTCACGCAATTGAACGAGGCATCGGCGAAGCTCATCGACTCCGCGTCCATCACCTCCAGCTGGATGCGCTCGGCATCGGCCTGGACGCGGCGGCGTGCTACTTCGAGCATCTGCGGCGAGACGTCGACGCCGACAATGCGCGACGCAGCCGGATAGCGCGGCAGCGCGAGCCCGGTGCCGACGCCGACTTCGAGAATGCTTTGCGGCGCGAGTTGCTGAACGGCCCGCAGCATCGCGGAGCGGCCCGGGCCCAGCGAGGCGCCGAACAACAAATCGTAGATCGGCGCATAGCGGCGATAGCTGCGCTCCACCTGAGCGCGCGAGACGACGACCGGGCCCGGTTCGCCCGCATGCGAGATGGACAACGATGGCGCGACCGCGGCATCGGCGGGTTCGATCGGTGAGGACGATTCCTTCATCTGCTTCCCTGAAGAATTGTTTCGGGGAAGTTTATTTGCTGTGCACAGGCCGCGATGGCGCAGCGTCGTGGATTCAGCCACGCTTGGTGGCGATCAACGGCTTGACGTCGGGTGCAGGAACGCGTCGGCGCTCTTGTTCAGAAATGCTCAGCGGCTGCACCTCGACCAGGCTCGCCAGCGAGCGGCGCGTGAGGTCCTGGTAGATCAGCGTGCCTTCGAGCTTCCAGGCGATCTCCTCGTCGCTCAGCGTTCGCTTCACCTTGGCCGGCAGGCCCGCGACCAGTACCGCCGGCGGGATCTGCATGCCGGCCGGCACGAAGGCGCAGGCCGCGACGATCGCGCGCTCGCCGACCACCGCCTCGTCCATCACCACCGCGTTCATGCCGACCAGCGCGTCGCGCTTGACGACGCAGCTGTGCAGCACCGCGCCGTGCCCGATGTGGCCGTTCTCCTCGACCACCGTGTCGGCGCTCGGAAAGCCGTGGATCACGCAGGTGTCCTGCACGTTGGAGCCGGCCTCGAGCACGATGCGCCCGAAGTCGCCGCGCAGGCTCGCGCACGGCCCCACATAGCAGTTCGGCCCGACGATCACGTCGCCGATCAGCACCGCGCTCGGGTGCACGTAGGCGCTCGGGTCGATCACCGGGATCACGCCGTCGATCGCGTAGCAGGGCATGGCTTGTCTCCTGTTCTAAGGGTTATCCAGGGGGTCTTCGACTTGCGCTGGATCAAAGTGCTTTCTATTATTCAACCGACCGGTCGGTTAATCAATCGACCCGATCCCAAGAACACACGGAGACGATAGCCCCGCCATGTCCGACGCCCTCGTTCTCACCAGCCAGCAGGGCGCCGTGCGCACGCTGACGCTGAACCGCCCGCAGGCGCTCAACAGCTTCACGACCGAGATGCATCGCGCGCTGCGCGCGGCGCTCGACGAGGCCGCGGCAGATGCCGCCGTGCGCTGCGTCGTGATCACCGGCGCGGGCCGCGGCTTTTGCGCCGGCCAGGACTTGTCGGACCCGGCCATCGCGCCCGACCTCACGCCCGGCGCCGTGCCCAAGGACATCGGCCGCCTGCTCGAGGACCACTACATCCCGCTGGCCAAGCGGCTGCGCTCGATGCCGGTGCCGGTGCTTGCGGCGGTCAACGGCGTCGCGGCCGGTGCCGGCGCGAACATGGCCTTCAACTGCGACCTCGTCGTCGCCACGAAATCGGCCAGCTTCATCCAGGCCTTCTCGAAGATCGGCCTGATCCCCGATTGCGGCGGCACCTGGCTGCTGCCGCGCCTGGCCGGCCGCGCGATGGCGCTGGGCCTGGCGATGACCGGCGACAAGCTGCCGGCCGAAGACGCCGCGCGTATCGGCCTGATCTGGCAATGCGTCGACGACGCCGCCTTCGCCGATGCCGTCGGCGCGCTCGCGCAGCGACTGGCCGGCATGCCGACGAAGGCGCTGGCGCAGACGCGTCGCGCGATCGATGCCGCGGTCGAGCTCGGCTTCGACGACGGCCTCGCTCACGAGGCCAAGCTGCAAGCCGAACTGGGCCGCGCGCACGATTACCTCGAAGGCGCCGGCGCTTTCCTGCAAAAGCGCGCGCCGCAGTTCAAGGATCGTTGATGTCGAGCGAACCGACGCCCCAATCGACGCCCCCAATGACGCCCGAACAGACGGCCGACCTCGTTCGCGAGCGCATGCTCGCCAACGACCGCGCCACGAAGGCGCTCGGGATGCGCATCGTCTCGGTGACGCCCGGTGCGGCCGTGATCGAGATGACGGTGCGCGACGACATGCTCAACGGCCACCAGACCTGCCACGGCGGGCTGATCGCGTCGCTCGCCGATTCGGCCTTCGCGTTCGGCTGCAACTCGTACAACGAGCTGACCGTGGCCTCGGGCTTCTCCATCGACCTGATGGCGCCCGCGCGCCTGGGCGACGTGCTGACCGCGCGCTGCGCCGAGGTGTCCAAGGCCGGCCGCACCGGCGTCTACGACGTCGAGGTGAGCAACCAGCGCGGCGAGCGCATCGCGGTGTTCCGCGGGCGCTCCTACACGATCAAGGGCAAGCCGGCCGTCGCGCCGTGAAGCCCGGACGATAGACAGGAGACATCACCATGCCGGTCCGGCAACCCGCCCCGGGCGACCTCGATCCCATCGAGCTCGCCAGCCGCGACGAGATCGCCGCGCTGCAGTTGCAGCGCCTGAAGTGGTCGCTGCAGCATGCCTACGACAACGTGACTCACTACAAGCGCGCGTTCGACGAGAAGGGCGTGCATCCGAGCGAGCTGAAGTCGCTCGCCGATCTCGCCAGGTTCCCGTTCACGACCAAGAAGGACCTGCGCGACAACTACCCCTTCGGCATGTTCGCGGTGCCGCGCCAGAAGGTCTCGCGCGTGCACGCCTCGTCGGGCACGACCGGCAAGCCGACGGTGGTGGGCTACACGCAAGGCGACATCGACCGCTGGGCCGACCTGGTCGCGCGCTCGATCCGCGCGGCGGGCGGGCGACCGGGCGACATCGTCCACATCGCCTACGGCTACGGCCTGTTCACCGGCGGCCTGGGCGCGCACTACGGCGCCGAGCGTGCCGGCTGCACGGTGATCCCGATGTCGGGCGGCCAGACCGAGAAGCAGGTCCAGCTGATCCAGGACTTCAAGCCCGACATCATCATGGTCACGCCCAGCTACATGCAGGTGATCGTCGAGGAGTTCCGCCATCAGGGGCTGGACCCGCGCGAGATGAGCGTGAAGGTCGGCATCTTCGGCGCCGAGCCGTGGACGGAAGCGATGCGCCGCGAGATCGAGGCCAGCGCCGGCATCGACGCGGTCGACATCTACGGCCTCTCGGAAGTGATGGGCCCGGGCGTCGCCAACGAGTGCATCGAGACCAAGGACGGCCCGGTGATCTGGGAAGACCACTTCTATCCCGAGATCATCGATCCCGAGACCGGCGAGGTGCTGCCCGACGGCGAGGAAGGCGAGCTGGTCTTCACCACGCTCACCAAGGAAGCGCTGCCGGTGATCCGCTACCGCACGCGCGACCTCACGCGTTTGCTGCCGCCCACCGCGCGCAGCTTCCGTCGCATGGGCAAGATCGTGGGCCGCAGCGACGACATGCTGATCATCCGCGGCGTCAACGTCTTCCCGACGCAGATCGAGGAGATCGTGCTCGCGCACGGTGAGCTGTCCGGCCAGTACCAGCTGGTGGTCGCGCGCGACGGCAATCTCGACACGCTGGAAGTGCGCTGCGAGCTGCTGCCCAACGCGAAGATCACCGCGACCGATGCCGCCGGCTGGGTCAAGCAGCGCATCAAGACGATGGTCGGAGTCAGCACGTCGGTGCAGGTGTTCGCGCCGGAGACGATCGAACGCACGCTGGTCGGCAAGGCCAGGCGCGTCATCGATCAACGCCCCAAGGGTTAAGGAGCCAAGCCATGTACACCCAAGCAATGGACACGATGGGCAAGGACGCCGGCGACGGCAAGAAGCCCGTGCGTTCGGCCGAGGAACTGCAGCTCGAGCAGCGCTTCGACGCGCGCATCGACGCCGGCGAGTTCATCGAGGCCAAGGACTGGATGCCCGATCACTACCGCAAGACGCTGGTGCGCCAGATCAGCCAGCATGCGCACAGCGAGATCGTCGGCATGCTGCCCGAAGGCAACTGGATCTCGCGCGCGCCCACGCTCAAGCGCAAGGCGATTCTTCTGGCCAAGGTGCAAGACGAGGGCGGCCACGGCCTGTACCTCTATTCGGCCGGCGAGACGCTGGGCACCTCGCGCGACCAGATGCTCGACGCGCTGCACACGGGCAAGGCGAAGTACAGCTCGATCTTCAACTACCCGACGCTGACCTGGGCCGACGTCGGCACGATCGGCTGGCTGGTCGACGGCGCGGCGATCATGAACCAGGTGCCGATCTGCCGCTGCTCCTACGCGCCCTATGCGCGCGCGATGGTGCGCATCTGCCGCGAGGAAAGCTTCCACCAGCGCCAGGGCTACGAGGCGTTGCTGACGATGATGCAAAAGGGCACCGACGCGCAGCGCGCGATGGTGCAAGACGCGGTGAACCGCTGGTGGTGGCCGTCGATCATGATGTTCGGCCCGCCGGACGATCAATCGCCCAACAGCGCGCAGTCGATGCGCTGGGGCATCAAGCGCATCTCCAACGACGAGCTGCGCCAGAAGTTCATCGACGCGTCCATCGACCAGGCCAAGGTGCTCGGCGTCACGCTGCCCGACCCGGATCTCAAGTGGAACGAGGAGCGCGGCCACTGGGACTTCGGCACGATCGACTGGAGCGAGTTCTGGCGCGTCGTCGGCGGCGACGGCCCCTGCAACCGCGAGCGCCTGGCCACGCGCGTCAAGGCCTGGAACGACGGCGCCTGGGTGCGCGAAGCCGCGCTGGCGCACGAGCGCAAGCGCGCCGAACGCGAAGCCAAGGCCGCGGCCTGAATCCTCGAAGGGAAACCGACATGACGACGACTCAGAACGCATCACAACAAAGCGAATGGCCGCTGTGGGAAGTGTTCGTGCGCACGCGCGCCGGCCTGGACCACAAGCATTGCGGCAGCCTGCACGCACCGGATTCCAAGATGGCGATCCAGCTCGCGCGCGACGTCTACACGCGCCGCCAGGAAGGCACCAGCGTGTGGGTGGTGCGCTCGGACCAGATCGTCGCGAGCGATCCGGCCGACAAGGACATGTACTTCGATCCGATGGAAGACAAGGTCTACCGCCACCCGACCTTCTATCAACTGCCGGCCTCGGTCGACCACATGTGAGGCGGGCGATGCAGGCTTCGATCCAGCTCAAGAACACGCCCGCGCTGCAGTACCTGCTGCGCATCGGCGACACCTGCCTGATCCACGGCCAGCGACTGGCCGAGTGGTGCGGCCATGCGCCCATCCTCGAAGAGGACATCGCGATGGCCAATATCGCGCTCGACCTGGTGGGCCAGGCGCGCGCCGTGCTCTCGCATGCGGGCACCGTCGAAGGCGCCGGCCACGACGAGGACCAGCTGGCCTTCCTGCGCGACGAGCGCGATTACCTGAACGCCACGCTGGTCGAGCTGCCGCGCGGCGACTTCGCCTTCACCGTCGTGCGCAACACGCTGGTGGCCACGTTTCTCAAGCTGCTGTGGGAGCGCCTGCGCGACTCCAGCGATGCGGAGCTGGCGGCGATCGCCGGCAAGGCGCTGAAGGAAGCGCGCTACCACCAGCAGCATTCGGCCGACTGGCTGGTGCGCCTGGGCGACGGTACCGACGAGTCGCGTTCGCGCGTCGAGGCGGCGCTGAAGCAGGCCTGGCTGTATGCGGCCGAGCTGTTCGAGTCGGATGCGGTCGACGAGGCCGCCGCCGCCTCGGGGCTGGGCCCGCGCTGGTCGGAGCTGCAGGAGCCGTGGCGCGCCGAGATCGCCGCGGTGCTCGACGAGGCGCAACTCGCCGCCCCGGCCGACGCGGCTTTCCGCAGCACCGGCAAGCGCGGCGTTCACTCCGAGCACATGGGTTTCATCCTGACCGAGATGCAGCACCTGCAGCGCAGCTTCCCCGGAGGCGTGTGGTGATGAACGTCGTCGCCTCGGCGCGCAGCCCGAAAGTCGAGCAGGCCTGGGCCGTCCTCGATACGGTGCTCGACCCCGAGGTGCCGGCGCTGTCGGTCTGTGAACTGGGCATCGTGCGCGAGGTGATCGAGCACGACGACGGCCTCGAGGTCGTGCTGACGCCCACCTATTCCGGCTGCCCGGCGACCGAGGTCATCGAGCAGTCGGTGCGCGAGGCGGTCGATGCGGCGGGCCTCGGCCCCACGCGCACATCGCTGCGCCGCGCGCCTGCCTGGACCACCGACTGGATCGGCCCCGAAGCGCGCCGCAAGCTGCGCGAGTACGGCATCGCGCCGCCGGGGCACATCGCGCCCGATGGCGCGGTGCCGATCCGTCTGCATTTCAACCGCCAGCGCGAGAGCGCCGTGCCTTGCCCGCGCTGCGGCAGCGCCAACACCGAGCGGCTGTCGGCCTTCGGCGCGACGGCCTGCAAGTCGCTGTACCGCTGCGTCGCGTGCCGCGAGCCGTTCGAGCACTTCAAACCGATCTGACCATGAGCGTTCTCTTCCACCCGCTGAAGGTGCGCGCCATCGAGCCCGACACGAGCGAAGCCGTGATCGTGGCCTTCGAGGTGCCGCCCGAGCTGCGCGAGACCTTCGGCTTCACGCAAGGCCAGTACCTCACGCTGCGCACCGAGATCGACGGCCAGGACCTGCGCCGCTCGTACTCCATCTGCGCCGGCGTCGACGACAACGAGCTGCGCGTGGGCGTGCGCAAGGTCAAGGGCGGCGTGTTCTCCAACTGGATCAACGCCTCGCTCAAGCCCGGCGACACGCTGCAGGTGATGGCGCCGCAAGGCCGCTTCTTCGTGCCGATCGAGCCGGGAGCGAGGCGCCATCACGTCGGCATCGCCGGCGGCAGCGGCATCACGCCGATCCTGTCGATCATGAAGACGGTGCTGGCGCGCGAGCCGGCCAGCCGCTTCACGCTGATCTACGGCAACCGCATGCTGCAGTCCACGATGTTCAAGGAAGAGATCGAGGACCTGAAGAACCGCTATCTCACGCGCCTGTCGCTTCACCACGTCTTCTCCGACGAGCCGACCGACGCGCCGCTGAACACCGGCCTGATGAACCGCGACAAGATCGCCGAGTTCCTCTCGAGCGTGGTGCCGGGTTCGAGCATCGATCACGTCTACATCTGCGGCCCGTACCAGATGAACGACGAGGCCGAGGCCGCGCTGCTGGCCGCGGGCGTGCCCGAGCAGCGCATCCACATCGAGCGCTTCGGCGTCGCGCAGCCGGCAGGCGCGCCGGCACCGGTCGGTGCGGTGATCCACGAGTCCAAGCCGGGCGATGCAGAGCGCGCGAAGATCGTGATCGTGCGCGACGGCCTGCGCCGCGAGATCGAATTCAGCCGCGACCAGCCCAGCATCCTCGACTGCGCGTCGGCCGCCGGCCTCGAGGTGCCGTTCTCCTGCACCTCGGGCGTGTGCGGCACCTGCCGCGCGAAGGTGATCGAGGGCGAGGTCCGCATGGAGCGCAACTTCGCGCTCGACAAGAACGAGGTCGCCGCCGGCTTCGTGCTGACCTGCCAGTCGCACCCGCTGACCGAGCGCGTGGTGCTGTCGTTCGACGAACGCTGAAGCACCGATGGCACGCCCACGCTCCGCCGGCTACGACGACCAGCGAGACCTGATCCTCGAGCGCGCCGCCACGCTGTTCGCGAAGGCGGGCTATCCCGGCACCTCGATGAACGAGGTCGCCGAGGCCTGCGGCATGAGCAAGGCCTCGCTGTACCACTACTTCCGCGACAAGGACGACCTGCTGGTCTCGATCGCCGATGGCCACGTCGCGCGGCTCGAGGCGCTGGTCGACGCCGTGATGGCCGCGCATCCGCCCGGCGAGGCGAGGGCGCGCGCGCTGATCGAGCGCTTCGTCGACGAATACGCCGACGCGCAGAACGCCCACCGCGTGCTGACCGACGACGTGCGCTTCCTGCCCGAGGAAACGCGCGAGGCCATCCTGGCGCGCGAGCGTCGCGTGGTCGACGGCTTCGCGCAGACCATCGCCGAGCTCAAGCCATCGCTGGGCGAGGACGGCATGTCCAAGCCGCTCGCGATGCTGCTGTTCGGGATGATCAACTGGATGTTCACCTGGCTGCGCCCCGACGGCGCGCTGACGCATTCGGACATGGGGCCGATCGTGGCCGACCTGTTCTTCGGCGGCGTGGGCGCAGTCAAGGCGCCGCGCAAGGCGGCCGCGAAGCAGCGCGCCGCGAAGCGAATCACTGAAAAGGAAATCTGAGATGGCCTCCACTACAACAGCGGTTCTCCAGAGCTTCATCGGCGGCCGCTGGCAGGGCCGCGAGGCCGCGCAGGCGCTGCGCAGCGCGGTCAACGGCCGCACCGTGTTCCACACCCACGCCGAGTCGCTCGACTTCGCCGAAGCGGTGAGCTTCGCGCGCGGCACCGGCCTGCCGGCGCTGATGAAGCTCGATTTCCAGCAGCGCGCCGAGCGCCTGAAGGTTCTCGCCAAGTTCCTGGTCGAGCGCAAGGAAGAGCTCTACGCGATCTCGGCCCACACCGGCGCGACGCGCGCCGACAGCTGGATCGACATCGAAGGCGGCACCGGCACGCTGTTCGCGTACGCCAGCATGGGCAGCAACGAGCTGCCTTCGGGCAACGTCGTGCATGAAGGACCGGTCGTGCAGCTGGGCAAGCAAGGCCACTTCGCCGGCACCCACATCCTGGTGCCGCGCGGCGGCATCGCGGTGCACATCAATGCCTTCAACTTCCCGATCTGGGGCCTGCTGGAGAAGTTCGCGCCGAGCTTCATCGCGGGCATGCCCTGCATCGGCAAGCCGGCCACCGCGACCAGCTACCTGACCGAGGCGGTCGTGAAGCTGATCGATCAATCGGGGATCCTGCCGCCCGGAAGCCTGCAGCTCGTGATCGGCGGCACCGGCGACCTGCTCGGTCGCCTGAACGGCCAGGATGTCGTCACCTTCACCGGCAGCGCCGACACCGCGGCCAAGCTGCGCGTGCATGCGAACCTGGTGCGCCAGTCGATTCCGTTCAACGCCGAGGCCGACTCGCTGAACTGCGCCATCCTCGCGCCGGAGGTCACGCCCGACGACGAGGAGTTCGATCTCTTCGTCAAGGAAGTGGCGCGCGAGATGACGGTCAAGGCCGGCCAGAAGTGCACCGCGATCCGCCGCGCGATCGTGCCGCGCAAGCACATCGACGCGGTCGCGAAGAAGCTGGCCGATCGGCTCGCCAAGACCACGCTCGGCGACCCGTCGATCGAAGGCGTGCGCATGGGCGCGCTGGCATCGCATGCGCAGCTGGCCGACGTGACCGATCGCGTTCGCATGCTGCTCGAAGGCGCCGAGCTGGTGGCAGGGGGCGCCGGCAAGGCCGCGCCGCAAGGCGAGGGCGTGGCCGAAGGCGCGTTCTTCGCGCCGACGCTGCTGCTCGCACGCAACCCGCTGAACAACGATGCCGTGCACGACATCGAGGCCTTCGGCCCGGTCAGCACGCTGATGGCCTACGACGATCTCGACGAAGCGCTCGCGCTCGCGGCGCGCGGCCGCGGCAGCCTGGTCGGCTCGCTGGTCACCAAGGATCCGCAGGTTGCGGCACGCGCGATTCCGGTGGCTGCCGCGCATCACGGCCGCCTGCTGGTGCTCGACCGCGAAGCCGCGGCCGAATCCACCGGCCACGGCTCGCCGCTGCCGATGCTCAAGCACGGCGGGCCGGGTCGCGCCGGCGGCGGCGAGGAGCTGGGCGGCGTGCGCGCGGTCAAGCACTACCTGCAGCGCGCCGCGGTGCAGGGCTCGCCCACGATGCTGGCGGCGGTGACGCGCGAGCACGTGCGCGGCGCCAAGGTCAACGAAGGCGATGTGCACCCGTTCCGCAAGCACTTCGAGGATCTCGCGATCGGCGACTCGCTGTTGACGCATCGCCGCACCGTGAGCGAGGCCGACATCGTGAACTTCGGCGGCATCTCGGGCGACTACTTCTACATGCACTTCGACGAGATCGCCGCGAAGGACTCGCCGTTCGGCAAGCGCATCGCGCACGGCTACTTCGTGCTGTCGGCCGCGGCGGGGTTGTTCGTTTCGCCGGCGCCGGGGCCGGTGCTGGCGAACTACGGCCTCGACACGCTGCGCTTCGTCAAGCCGGTGGGCATCGGCGACACGATCCAGGCGCGCCTGACCGCCAAGCGCAAGATCGACCGCAACAAGAAGGACGCCAACGGCCAGGGGCAGGGCGTCGTCGCCTGGGACGTCGAGGTGACCAACCAGCACGGCGAGCTGGTCGCGAGCTACGACATCCTCACGCTGGTGGCCAAGCGCGCCTGATCACGGGTTCGAGGGGATCGCGGCGCGCTTGCGGGTCAGTCCCGTGTCCGCGATTCCAAGCATTACCTAGACTGGCCCGGCCTCACGATAGAAACACGGAGACTCCACGATGAAGCGATTCCACCTGGCCCTCGCGGGCGTCGCGCTCGCTGCGCTGAGCGCGATGGCGCAGGCCGACATCAACGTCGGCGTCACGCTGTCGGCCACCGGCCCGGCGGCGTCGCTCGGCATTCCCGAGCGCAACACGATGGCGCTGCTGCCGGCCACGATCGCGGGGCAGAAGATCAACTACATCGTGCTCGACGATGCCTCGGACACTACCGCGGCCGCTCGCAACGCGCGCAAGTTCATCACCGAGGACAAGGTCGACGTGGTGATCGGCTCGACCACGACGCCGAACTCGCTGGCGATGATCGACGTCGCGGCCGAGAACGAGACGCCGATGATCTCGATGGCGGCGAGCAAGACCATCGTCGAACCGGTCGACGGCAAGCGCCGCTGGGTCTTCAAGACGCCGCAAAACGATGCGCAGATGTCGACCGCGATCGTCGAGCACATGGTCGACGCCGGCATCAAGACGGTGGCCTACATCGGCTTCGCCGACGCGTATGGCGAAGGCTGGGCCAACGAGTTCGCCAAGATCGCCGAGCTGCGCAAGCTCAAGATCGTCGCGAGCGAGCGTTTCGCGCGCACCGACATGGCGGTGACCGGCCAGATTCTGAAGATCCTGGGCGCCAAGCCGGACGCGGTGCTGATCGGCGGCTCCGGCACGCCGGCCGCGCTGCCGCAAAAGACGCTCAAGGAGCGCGGCTACACCGGCAAGATCTATCAGACCCACGGCGTCGCCAACGCCGACTTCCTGCGCGTGTGCGGCAAGGACTGCGAAGGCACCTTCCTGCCGGCCGGCCCGATGCTGGTGGCCGATCAGCTGCCCAACGACAACCCGGTGAAGAAGTCGGCGCAGGCCTATGTGGCGGCCTATGAAGGCAAGTACGGCAAGGGCGCGGTCTCGACCTTCGGCGGCCACGCCTGGGACGCGGCCAAGCTGCTCGAGGCGGCGGTGCCGGTGGCGCTGAAGACGGGTGCCAAGCCGGGCAGCAAGGAGTTCCGCGCGGCGCTGCGTGATGCGCTCGAGAAGAGCAGCAACGTGGCCGGCGCGCACGGCATCTTCAACATGACCGCGACCGACCACCTCGGCCTCGACCAGCGCGCGCGCGTGATGGTGAAGATCGAGAACGGCGGCTGGAAGTACGCGAAGTAAGTCAGGCGGCTTGCCGACCTGATCGACGAGGGCCGCGAGGGCCGCGCCAATGAGCGCGGCCCTTACACTTTGGGCCTGCACTTTTTGCCCAGGCTGCCCGTAGCTCAACTGGATAGAGCAGCTGCCTTCTAAGCAGCAGGTCGGGGGTTCGAGTCCCTCCGGGCAGGCCACACCGAACGTCCGGGCCCGGCAATTGCCCTCGCACCGGGCCATGCTGAACTCGGTGCAATACCTGCGCGCGATCGCGGCGTTGGCCGTGGTCTTGTTTCACGCGCTGATCAACGTCTACGGCGTCCAGGCGAGTCGCGACGACCATCGCATCGCGATCCTGGCCAGCGGCGTGGATCTGTTCTTCGTCATCAGCGGCTTCATCATGGTCACGTCGACCGCGGACCGCCAGGTGACGCCGGTCGAGTTCCTTCGTGCCCGCCTGGTGCGCATCGTGCCGCTGTACTGGCTGTGGACGGCGATCGCGCTGGCCTTCGCGGTGGCGGTGACCGGCAATGCGATGCCACCGGCACGCGAGCTGATGCTGTCGCTGGCCTTCATCTCCTACACCGATGCCGGCGGCGGCAAGGGGCCGGTCTACAACCCTGGCTGGACGCTGAACTTCGAGATGTGCTTCTACGTGCTGTTCGCATCGGCGCTGCTGCTGCGCGAACTGCGCACGCGCGTGACGGCGATCGTGCTCGCGATGCTCGCGTTGGTCGCGCTGCGGCCCTTGATCGGTCGGTTGGGCATGGCGGCCATGGACTGGACGAGCCCGCTGCTGCTCGAGTTCGCGGTCGGCGTCGTGCTGGGAGCCTTGCATCGACAACGCCGCATCCCGGCGCCGCTGCTGCTGATCGCTGCCGGGTTGGTGCTGCTGGCGGTGTCGGTGGCGTTCTCCGGGTTCGGCATGCATCGCGTCGCCTATGCGGGCGTACCGTGCGCGCTGGCGCTGGCCGGCCTGGTGACGCTCGACCATCGCCTGCCGACACTCGCTTCGCTGGCCTTGCTCGGCGACGCTTCGTACTCGATCTATCTGTCGCACTCGGTGACGCTGCGCATCTCGGAGCGCTTGTGGCCGATGCAGGACTCGTTGCCGGCGGCGGCGTTCGCGGTCGCGCTCAGCGCGATGATCGGCATCGGCTGCTACCGGCTCGTCGAGCAGCCGCTGCTCAGATGGGCGCGCACGTCGCGCGCCTCGAGACGCACCGCTGCGGCCGCGGCGTCCTAGGCACGCATCCTGCCAAGACGCTGTCAGTAAGGTCTTCGCGGGCCGCGCGACACACGTTCACAATGCCCTCGCGACTGGCCTTCAGTCGCTTCGTTTTTTGGTGGCCCGCGCGGGCCGCGGCGGAGGTGGCCTGGAAGTGGAACCGACTTCATCGACCGAAAGCGCGACCCCGCGACGCGAATGGGCCGAGCGCCTGCGCTCGGTGCGAGAGCGTTCGCTGCAGCTCGCCGCGCCGCTGTCGGCCGAAGACCAGTGCGTGCAGTCGATGCCCGACGCGAGCCCGGTCAAGTGGCATCTCGCGCACACCAGCTGGTTCTTCGAGGTGGTGGTGCTTCGGCCGCACGCGGCGGGCTACCGCGAAGCCGATGCGCGCTTCGATCGGCTGTTCAACTCCTACTACGAGTCGCTCGGGCCGCGTCATCCGCGGCCGCAGCGCGGCATGCTGACGCGGCCTTCGCATGCCGAAGTGATCGGCTACCGCGAGCATGTCGATGCGGCGCTCGCGCGCTTCATCGAGCAGGCCGATGAGCAAGCCTGGTCGCAAGCCGCGGCGCTGATCGAGCTCGGCCTGCATCACGAGCAGCAGCACCAGGAGCTGATCCTCACCGACCTCAAGCACCTGCTGTCGCTCAACCCGCTGCAGCCGGGCTATGTCGAGCCCGGCTCGGCGCTGCGCGTGCATCCGCGCGCGAATGCCGGCGGGCCGTTGCGCTGGAAGGAGCGTGCCGGCGGCGTCGTCGATGTCGGCGCGCTGTCCCGGGGCTTCGCGTTCGACAACGAGCGCCCGCGCCACCGCGCCTTGCTCGCGCCGCACGCGATCGCCGATCGGCCGGTGAACTGCGCCGAGTTCCTCGCCTTCATCCGCGATGGCGGCTACCGCAGGCCCGAGCTGTGGCTGTCCGACGGCTGGGCGCAGGTTCAGCAGCAGGGCTGGCGCGCGCCGCTGTACTGGGGCGACCCCGACGAAGCCGAGCCGGTGATCTTCACGCTCCATGGCCCGCGCCCCTTCGAGCCCCACGAGCCGGTCGCTCACCTGAGCCTCTATGAAGCTGCCGCCTATGCGCAATGGGCCGGTGCCCGCCTGCCCACCGAGTTCGAATGGGAAGCCGCCGCTTCCGAGGGCCTGCTCGGCGGCACCGGCGAGGTCTGGGAATGGACCCGCTCCTCCTACGACCCGTACCCCGGCTTCAAGCCGCTGGCCGGTGCCGTCGGCGAATACAACGGCAAGTTCATGGTCGGCCAGCTGGTGCTGCGCGGCGCGAGCTGCGCCACGCCGCCCGGCCATGCGCGCACCAGCTACCGCAATTTCTTCCCGCCGGCCGCGCGATGGCAGTTCGCCGGCCTGCGCCTCGCGAAGGACGCCGCATGATGAACAGCACGCAGCGCGCCATGCGCGCGATGCCCACCGAGGCCGCCGTGATCGACTGCGACTTCGCCCGCGAGCTGCTCGCCGGCCTCGCGCGCACGCCGCGCTCGGTGCCGCCCAAGTTCTTCTACGACGCCGCCGGCTCCGCGCTGTTCGATCGCATCTGCGAGCTGCCCGAGTACTACCCGACGCGCACCGAGCTCGGCATCCTGCGCCGCCATGCGCAAGAGATCGCGCAGTGCATCGGCCCCGAAGCCGAGATCGTCGAGTTCGGCGCCGGTTCGCTGCACAAGGTGCGCGTGCTGCTCGATGCGCTGCCGCGCCCGCGTCGCTTCGTGCCGATCGACATTTCCACCGATCACCTGATGGGCGCGGTCGAGCGGCTGCGCGCGGCCTATCCGGGCCTCGAGGTCGAGCCGGTCGCGGCCGATTTCACGCAAGCCTTCGAACTGCCGCCGTCACAGGGCCGGCGCGTCGGCTTCTTTCCCGGCTCGTCGATCGGCAACTTCGATCCGCCCGAAGCACTGGCCTTCCTGCGCGGTGCCGCGGCCTTGCTGGGCGAGGGCGGCGAGGGCAGCGGCCTGCTGATCGGCGTCGATCTCGTCAAGGATCCCGCGCTGCTGCACGCCGCCTACAACGACGCGGCCGGCATCACCGCCGCCTTCAACCTCAACCTGCTCGCGCGCGCCAACCGCGAGCTCGGCGCCAACTTCGCGCTCGACGGCTTCTTCCACCACGCCTGCTACGTGCCGACGCGCCAGCGCATCGAGATGCACCTGGTCAGCCGCCAGGCGCAGAACGTGCGCGTGTGCGGCCGCGAATTCGCGTTCGCCGAGGGCGAGTCGATTCACACCGAGAGTTCGTACAAGTACAGCGTCGCGGGTTTTCGCGCGCTGGCGGCGCAGGCCGGCTTCGTGCCGGGTCCGGCCTGGTGCGATGCGCGAACGCTGTTCAGCCTTCACTGGCTGGCGCTCGCGCCTCGTCCTCGATGAACCAACGAAAGGACCCGATGCAGGCCATCTGGAACGGCACCGTGATCGCCGAGAGCGACGACACCGTCGTCGTCGAAGGCAATCACTACTTCCCCGAGTCGGCGCTCAAGCGCGAGTACGTGGTCTCGAGCAACCACCGCAGCACCTGCCCCTGGAAGGGCGAGGCGCGCTACTACTCGCTGCTGGTCGACGGCGACCTCAACCCCGACGCGGTCTGGTTCTACCCGGAGCCGTTCGAGGCGGCGGCGCAGATCCGCGGGCGCGTCGCGTTCTGGAAGGGCGTGCAGGTACGCTGACACCGCCGTGTCCCGGCCTCAGGCCGTCTGCCCGATCTCTCGCGCGAGGCGACACCAGCGCGCGGCGTTGAGTTCGTGGCGCAGCGTCTCGAGCGCATGCTCGAAGCGCGTGCCGGGCAGGTGGACACGCAACTTCTGCATCAGCGTCGTCAGCTCGGACGGCGCCAGTGCGCGCGCCATCCAGCGCAGCGTCTCGCCCAGTTCGGCAGCCGGCAGGCCGGCGACTCGCTGTGCCTCGCGCAGCACCAGGCCGTGATCGGCCCGGGCGCTGGCGTGATCCTCGGCGTCCATCTGGCGCAGCTGCTGCGTGACCAGCAGCGTGAGCCGCCGATAGAGCCGCTGCGACAGCCGCTCGCGCTCGACGCGCCCGCCGGCATGGCGCAGCGCGCGCACGTCCAGCCGAACCGCGGTCAGCGCGGCGCGCAAGGCAGCACGCTGGTCGGCCGGCACGCAGGGCTCGTTCTCGTCGGCCAGCTGGTGGTCGCGCAGAGCGCCGACCATGTCGACCACCGCTGCCAGCGTGGCCTGGCGGTCGACGTGCTCGTCGAGGTCGAGGCGGCCGACGCGCACCAGCGCGTCGAGCATCTGGGCGCGCAGCGCCTTGTGGCTCAGCGTCGCGAAGTCGGCTTGATGGGGGCGATCCGTATAGGCATCCATGGTGGGCTCAGGCGTCGGGTGAAACAGTGAGCTCACTGTCGCCGGCCAGGCCGGCGGCGACATCGCCCGAAGGAGCCACGGCTCCTGCAAAAGGAGGAGACGAGGGCGGCCCGTCCGGCGGCGCGGCGGTCAGCACCGTGAAGCCGGCGACGGCCAGCAGCACGGACAAGGCGGTACGGTTCTTTTGCAGCAGCGCGTTCATGGCATCGAACTTTCGGAGTTCACGATCGCGACGAGCCGCAGCGGGAGCACGCCGTTGTTGACGATCTCGTGGGCCATTCCGGCCGGCACGATCAGGGTGCAAGGCGCATGGAATGGCTGGGGCTCGTTGCCCAGTCGCTGCTTCCCGCTGCCTGCCAGCACCAGCAGCACCCGCGGATTCGGATGCGGCTGGGTCGACCACCGCGCGCCCGCCTCGACGCACAGCAGCTCCACCTCGAACGGCGCCGGGCCGACGGCCGCGCCGGCGACGGTCTGTCGCTGGCAGCCGTCGCAGCCGCTACGCGGCAGGGCACTGTGGTTGATGAGGTGCATCGCGGTCCGCCGTGGCGGTCGTTCGGTGATCGATGCACGCAGTGTTGCGGGATCGTCCCCGGCCGACATCGCCCGGAGGAGCCATTGGCCGGCTCCCATGGGCCAATGGCCCGCTTCAGCCTTGCTCGCGGTACCAGGCCGCCGCCTGGCCGCGCGAGGCCAGGGCGAGCTTGTCGAGGATGTTGGCGACGTGGCGCTTCACCGTGTGCGGGCTGAGATCCAGCATGCGCGCGATGATCTTGTTGCTGTCGCCGGCCGCGATGCGCTCCAGCACCTCGCGCTCGCGCGCGCTCAGCAGCTCGTCGGCGGGCGAGGTGCGGGAGGTGGCGGCCGCGGGAGGCGGCACGACGGCCGGCGCCGCGATCTCGTCGATGCGCACATCCTGCAGATGCGCCGACAGCGCCGCGACCCGGCGCAGCAGCTGCTGTTCGTCGTCCGACAGCAGCGCACCCCAGGCCTGCTGCGCCAGCTCGGCGAGCACCCGCCGGCCGCACATCAGCGCATGGCCCGTCTCGCCCTCGCTGGCCATGCGTTCGAGCGCCGGCTTGATCGCATCGGCCGCCGCGCCCAGGCGGTGGTCGCGCGCCAGCGCATGGCCGCAGCGCAGCTGCACTTCGATGCACTGGCCCATCAGGTCGAGCTTGGGCGCATGCGGCATCAGCTGCAGGAACAGCTCGGCGGCGTCGTGCCAGCGGCCTTCTGCGGCCGCGAGGCGCGCATGCAGCGTCGAGACGCGCCCGCTCGCGCCGCCGTCCGCGCCGACCGGCGGACGATCGAGCGGCCGGTCGATCTGCATCGCGCCGAAGCGGCGCAGCGCGGCGGGGTCGCTGCCCTGCAGTTCGGTCAGGCGGACCGCGAAGATCGCGGCCTGGTGGCGCCAGCGCTCGGCGCGCTCGGCGGTGGTGCCGTCCTCGCGCGCCAGCAGCGATTCGATCGCCGGCGCGACCGCACCGGCGCGGCCGCGCAGCGCGTCGGTCAGCATCCGGAAGACGATGACGTTGACCTCGGTGTCGGCCGAGCAGGCGAGCCAGCGCATGTCGGCCTCGGCGGTCGCGGACTCGTCGAGCGCACGGTCGACCTCGCCGGCCCACAGGTAGCACCAGGCGCGCTGGATGTGCACCGAGCCGCGAAACGGCATCGAGCGATCGCCCAGCCGGCGCAGCGCACCGCTGAGGTAGCGCAGCGTGACGGCGCGCATGCCGCGGATCGTGCCCCAGGCGGTGGCCGGCGAGAGCTTCCACCACAGCAGCAGGTCGTCGCTGTGCTCGATCGCGTCGATCACGCGCGCATACATCGCCGGCACCGGTGCGATGTCGCCGCGGTCGAAGTGCAGGCCGCAGTCGGCGACCAGCGCGGTCGCGCGCGTCTCGGCGTCGAGCGCCGCGCCGTCTTTCGATTCGATCGCGGCGAGTTCGTCGATCGCGGCCTGCGCCGCGCAGTCGTGCTCGGTCGAGCGCTCGGCGATCGCCAGGTAGGCTAGCGACAGCTGCAGCTCCTGAGGCGGGCCGGACACGCGCGCCAGCCGCACCGCGTCGCGCAGGCATTGCGCCATCGCATCCCATCGCCAGTGCTGGCAGTGCAGGATGCCGGCGATGCGCGCGAGCCGCGCCGAGGCATCGCGCCACGGCGGCGGAAACAGGTCGATCAGGCGCTGCAGCTCGTGCACGGCGCCTTGCAACAGCAGGTCGCTCGAGGCCGCATCGAGTGCCGCTTCGGCGCCCGACCAGTCGGCCGCGCGAACGAGGTAGCCGACCTGGCGCGTCGCGTCGCGCTCGCCGGCCGCGGCGCGCGCCAGCAGGGCCGGCAGCTCCTGCGCATGCTCGCGGCGCAGGCGGTCGTCGAGGCAATCGCGAAACAGGTCGTGCAGCACCAGGGTGCGCTCGTCGGCATCGAGCGAGGAGACGAACAGGCCGCGGCGCTCGATCTCCTCGAGCCAGGCGGCGGCGTTGGCGTCGCCGGTCACCGCGGCGCAGCGCTCGGCGGTGAGCTCGGGCAGCACCGAGCAGCGCAGCAGGAAATCGCGCAGCGCGGCGGGCATCGCATCGAGCACCTCGCTGGCGAGGTAGTCGAAGGCATGGCGATCGAGGCGGCTGCCGGCCAGCGCGGCGCGCTGCGGCGTCGCGGCGCCCAGCGCGAGGCCCAGGCCAGCGGCCCAGCCTTGCGTGCGCGCATGCAGCGACTGGATCTCGTCTTCTCCGCAATCGGGGCGCTGCAGGCGCACCAGTCTGCGCACGTCGTCGGTGCTGAAGCCCAGGTCCTCCTGGCGAAACTCGGCCAGCTCGCCGCGCGCGCGCAGCCGCGGCAGCGCCAGCGGCGGGTCCATGCGCGAGGAGACCAGGATGGCCCAGTTCGACGGCAGGCGTTCGAGCAGCGTGTCGATCAGCTCGAACACCGCCGGATCGCCGACGCGATGCGCGTCGTCGAGCACGATCAGCCCGTGTGCGTGGCCGCCGGCGGCCAGGGCGTTGACCAGCGCAGCGACGAAGGCCTGGCGGCTCGCGCGCTGGCCGTCCTGCGCGGCCACCACCAGGGCCTCGGGCGAGGTGCGCCAGGGCAGGTCGTGCGGCTCGAGCGCGGCAACCAGGCCGGCGGCCAGGCGGCCGAGGTCGTCGTCCTCGTCGAACGCGAACCAGGCCAGCGCGGTGTCGGCGCCGAGACGGCTGAGCAGCCGTGTCAGCGCGACCGTCTTGCCGGCGCCGGCCGGTGCGCTGATCAGCACCAGGCGCGCGTCGCGCGTGGCCTCCAGGAGGCGTTGTTCGAGTCCGCTTCGCTCGATCAGGCCCGGCCGCAGCCGCGGCGGCTGCAGCTTGGTGAGCGCGAAGCGGGTCGGGAAGCTCATCGGGTGCCGCTCGCGCAGGCCTGGCAGATGCAGGCTTCGCCACGTTTCGCCGGCTCGACCCGCGCGATCAGCTCGGGCGTGAACTTGACGTCACGGCACCAGCAGGCCACGTCGAAGCGGCCTGCAACGGCAACCGCGCAGGCGTTCGCGCCGCCGCACAAGGGGCAGCGCGGTTCGCAGCGCGGCTCGCCCGGGTTCAGGCGGTCGCGACCGGAATCTTGCCGATCTTGGCCTGCCATTCCCTGGGTCCCGTGATGTGCGCCGACGTGCCGCCGGCATCGACCGCCACCGTCACCGGCATGTCGCGCACGTCGAACTCGTAGATCGCCTCCATGCCGAGGTCGGCGAAGCCGACCACCTTGGCGCCCTTGATCGCCTTGGCGACCAGGTAGGCGGCGCCGCCGACGGCCATCAGGTACGCGCTCTTGTGGTTGCGGATCGACTCGATGGCCACCGGCCCGCGCTCGGCCTTGCCGATCATCGCGATCAGGCCGGTCTGCTCAAGCATCATGTCCGTGAACTTGTCCATGCGCGTCGCGGTGGTCGGGCCCGCGGGGCCGACCACTTCATCGCGCACCGGATCGACCGGGCCGACGTAGTAGATGACGCGGTTGGTGAAGTCCACCGGCAGCTTCTCGCCCTTGGCCAGCATGTCCTGGATGCGCTTGTGCGCGGCGTCGCGGCCGGTGAGCATCTTGCCGCTGAGCAGCAGCGTCTCGCCGGGCTGCCAGCTCGCGACTTCTTCCTTGCTCAGCGTATTCAGGTCGACCTTGCGGCTCTTGTTGTAGTCGGGCGCCCAGTGCACGTCGGGCCACAGGTCCAGGCTGGGCGGCTCGAGGTAGGCCGCGCCGCTGCCGTTGAGCACGAAGTGCGCGTGGCGCGTGGCCGCGCAGTTCGGGATCATCGCGACCGGCTTGCTGGCGGCGTGCGTGGGATAGGTGGCGATCTTGATGTCGAGCACCGTGGTCAGGCCGCCCAGGCCCTGCGCGCCGATGCCCAGCGCGTTGACCTTCTCGAACAGCTCGATGCGCAGCTCCTCGAGCTTGCTGCTGGGGCCGCGCGCGAGCAGGTCGTGCATGTCCAGCGGCTCCATCAGCGATTCCTTGGCCATCAGCATCGCCTTCTCGGCGGTGCCGCCGATGCCGATGCCCAGCATGCCCGGCGGGCACCAGCCGGCGCCCATCAGCGGCACGGTCTTGAGCACCCAGTCGACCAGCGAGTCGCTCGGGTTGAGCATCACGAACTTGCTCTTGTTCTCCGAGCCGCCGCCCTTGGCGGCGATGTCGATCTCGACCGTGTTGCCCGGCACCACGCTCATGTGGATGACGGCCGGCGTGTTGTCCTTGGTGTTCTTGCGCTCGAAATGCGGGTCGGCCACGATCGAAGCGCGCAGCTTGTTCTCGGGGTCGTTGTAGCCGCGGCGCACGCCTTCGTTGACGGCGTCCTCGATCGAGCCGGGGAAGCCCTCCCAGCGCACGTCCATGCCGATGCGCATGAAGACGTTGACGATGCCGGTGTCCTGGCAGATTGGCCGGCGGCCTTCGGCGCACATGCGGCTGTTGGTGAGGATCTGCGCGATCGCGTCCTTGGCGGCCTCGCTTTGCTCGCGCTCGTAGGCGCGCGCGAGGTGGGCGATGTAGTCCGTCGGGTGGTAGTAGCTGATGTACTGCAGCGCGGCGGCGACGGATTCGACGAGGTCGTCGTAACGGATGGCGTTGGTCATGGTCGCTGGCTCGGTAGGATCGGCGGGCTCGGCTCGCGGAAAAACCCTCGAAGTTTAGCGACGCGGCCATTCCCTTTCGTACCCACCGAATCGATGAGCGCCCAAACCAGCGACGCCCGTTCCGACAGCGCCTTCGCGCGCTTCCTTGCCAGCGAGTCGGCCGGCGGCATCGTGCTGGCGCTGGCCGCCGTGCTGGCGCTGGCGGTCAGCAACTCGCCGTGGCGCGAGGCCTATGCGGCCTTCCAGTCGGCGCCGGGCACGCTGGATCTCGGCGGCTGGCTGGTCCTGCGCAAGCCGCTGCTGGTCTGGGTCAACGACTTGTGGATGGCGGTGTTCTTCTTCCTGGTCGGGCTGGAGATCAAGCGCGAGCTGTTCGAAGGCGAGCTGTCGAGCCGAAGCCAGGCGCTGCTGCCGGCCGTCGCGGCGCTGGGTGGCATGGCGGTGCCGGCGCTGATCTATGCGGCCATCAATGCCGGCGACGCGAACGCGCTGCGCGGCTGGGCGATCCCGGCGGCGACCGATATCGCGTTCGCGCTGGGCATCGTGCTGCTGCTGGGCAGCAGGGTGCCGGCGTCGCTGAAGATCTTCCTGACGGCGGTGGCGATCATCGACGACCTCGGCGCGATCGTCGTGATCGCCCTGTTCTACACGCACGAGCTGTCGCTCGCGATGCTGGCGGGCGCCGCGGCCTGCGGCGCCCTGCTGTTCGCGCTCAATCGCGCGAAGGTGATGCACACCGGGATCTACATCGCGATCGGGCTGGTGGTCTGGGTCTTCGTGCTGAAGTCGGGCGTGCACGCGACGCTCGCCGGCGTGGTCACCGCGCTCGCGATTCCGCTGCGCGACGGCAAGGGCGGCTCGCCGCTGCAAGACCTCGAGCACTCGCTGCATCCGTGGGTGGCTTTCCTGGTGTTGCCGGTGTTCGCCTTCGTCAATGCCGGCGTGTCGCTGCAAGGCGTCTCGCTCGCGACGCTGGCCGAGGGCGTGCCGCTGGGCATCACGGCCGGCCTGGTAGTCGGCAAGGCGATCGGCGTCTACGGCAGTTCATGGCTGATGGTGCGAAGCGGCGCGGCGAGCTGGCCGCAGGGCGCGAACCGGCTGCAGTTCTTCGGCGTGTGCGTGCTGTGCGGCATCGGCTTCACGATGAGCCTGTTCATCGGCGGGCTCGCCTTCGCGGGGCTCGACGCGTCCTACGAGACGCGCCTGAAGCTCGGCGTGCTGTGCGGATCGCTGCTGGCCGGCGTGATCGGCACGCTGGTTCTGTTGCGAGCAAGCCGACGATGAAGGCTGACGCGGCGCTGGCCGGGCTGTGGCGTGAAGCCGGCGGTGACAGTGGAGCGCTCAAGGACGTGACACTGTCCGGCGGCGAAGCAGCGGTGCTGCCGTCGTCGTTCGCGGTCGATGTCGCGGCGCAGGCGAGCATCGCTGCCGCGACGCTCGCGGTGCGTGAAGTGGGCCGTGATCGCGGGGGTACGGCGCAGCGTGTCGAGGTGGATCGCCGCCACGCCGCGGTCGAGTTCCGCAGCGAACGCTATCTGCGCATCGACGGCCAAGCGGCGCCCGATCCCTGGGATCCCATCGCCGGCCTTTATCGCTGTGCTGATGGCGCGGTGCGCATCCACACCAACTTCCCGCATCACCGTGACGCGGTACTGCGCCTGCTCGGCTGCGCGAACGAGCGCGAGGCCGTCGCCGCGGCGCTGGCCGGCTGGCATGCGCGCGAGTTCGAAGACGCGGCGATCGAGGCCGGCGTGGTCGCCTTCGCGCTGCGGTCGTTCGAGCAGTGGGACGCGCATGGGCAGGGCCAGGCGGTCGCCCGGGAGCCGCTGCTCGGTTTCGAACGCCTCGACGACGCGCCCGCGCGACCGCTGCCGACGCTGGCCGACGGCGCATCGCCGCTGGCTGGCCTGCGCGTGCTCGACCTCACGCGCATCATTGCCGGCCCGGTCGCCGGCCGCACGCTGGCCGCGCACGGCGCCGAGGTGCTGCTGGTCACGGCCGCGCATCTGCCCTCGGTCGAGACGCTGGTGATCGACACCGGCCGTGGCAAGCGCTCGACGCGCATCGACTTGCGCACGCCCGAGGGCGCGCAGTCGTTTCGCGCGCTGCTGCGCGAGGCCGATGTCGTGATCCGGTCCTACCGCCCCGGCGCCCTCGACGCGCTCGGCTTCGACGCCGCCGCGATGGCGCGCGAGCGCCCCGGCCTGGTGGTGGCCTCGCTGTCAGCCTGGGGCGCGCAAGGGCCCTGGGCGCAGCGACGCGGTTTCGATTCGCTGGTCCAGACCGCCACCGGCTTCAACCTCGCCGAGGCCGACGCGGCCGGCGACGCCAAGCCGCGCGTGCTGCCGGCCCAGGCGTTGGACCATGCCTCGGGCTATCTGCTCGCGCTGGCGGCGATGCAGGCATTGCGCCGCCGTGCGCGTGAAGGCGGAAGCTGGCATGTGCGCGTCTCGCTGGCGCGCACCGGGCTGTGGCTGCGCTCGCTGGGCCGCGTCGAGAACGGATTCGCGGCGAGCGATCCGTCCTTTGACGACGTGAGCGATCTGCTCGAAACCTGCGACTCCGGCTTCGGTCGCCTCACCGCCGTGCGCCACGCGGGCCGCCTCTCGGCGACGCCGCCGGCCTGGCGCCGGCCCGCGGTGCCGCTGGGCACCGACGCGCCGGCGTGGGAGCTCAATGGGCGTCGTGGGCCTTGATGCCGATCAAGCGATCGACCGATGCGATCGCCATCGCCGACAGCAGGAACGCGATGTGGATCGCGGTCTGCGCGATCAGCACGCGGTCGCTGTAGTTCTCGGCGTTGATGAAGGTCTTGAGCAGATGGATCGAGCTGATGCCGATGATCGCAGTGGCCAGCTTGACCTTGAGCACCGAGGCGTTCACATGGCTCAGCCACTCCGGCTGGTCGGGGTGGCCTTCGAGGCGCATGCGCGAGACGAAGGTCTCGTAGCCGCCCACGATCACCATGATCAGCAGGTTGCTGATCATCACCACGTCGATCAGCCCCAGCACGACCAGCATGATGGTCGTCTCGTTGAGCTTGGGCGCTTCGGTGCCGATCACGTTGCCGGCGGCGTCCTTGATCTGCGGCAACTGGTAGCCGATCGACTTGATCAGCGCGGCCAGCGCCTCCTTGTCGCCGAACGCGGCTTCGATCAGGTGGACCAGCTCGACCCAGAAATGGAACACGTAGACCGCCTGCGCCAGGATCAGCCCGAGGTACAGCGGCAGCTGCAGCCAACGGCTGGCGAAGATCAGGTTGGGCAGGGGCGGCAGTCGGCTGGACGTGCTCGCGGGAGTCTGTTCGCGCATTGTTTTGGTCAGGGCTAATCCGGGGTTGCGCGGGATTCTAGGGGTGGCCAATGTGGCGGCGATGACGGCCGCACGAGAGGCTCAGTCAGGCGAGAGTAAGAGCGCTTGGCCACAGTGTGCGCGGCCGCGAACACAGCATCACCGAAGGAGACATTCCATGAGCGAGCACGAGCACAAGGTCTACGCACCGCCCGCCGACCTGGCATCGAGCGCCCACGTCGCCGGCATGGCGGCCTACGACAAGCTGGTTCGCGAAGCCGAGACCGACTACGAAGGTTTCTGGGCCCGCCTCGCGCGCGAGTTCGTGACTTGGAAGACGCCCTTCACAAAGGTGCTCGACGACTCCAACGCGCCGTTCTTCAAGTGGTTCGAGGACGGCACGCTCAACGTGTCCTACAACTGCCTGGACCGCCAGGTCGAGCGCGGCCTCGGCGACAAGACCGCGATCATCTTCGAGGCCGACGGCGGCGAGGCCACCAAGGTCAGCTACAGCCAGCTGCTCGAACGCACCTGCAAGATGGCCAATGCGCTGAAGGCGCAAGGCGTCAAGAAGGGCGACCGCGTCGTCATCTACATGCCGATGTCGGTCGAGGGCGTGGTCGCGATGCAGGCCTGCGCGCGCATCGGCGCGACGCACTCGGTGGTGTTCGGCGGCTTCTCGGCGCAAAGCCTGCGCGACCGCATCCAGGACGCCGGCGCGGTGATGGTGATCACCGCCGACGAGCAGCAGCGCGGCGGCAAGTCGCTGCCGCTCAAGGCCATCGTCGACGAGGCGCTCGGCATGGGCGGCTGCGAGACCATCAAGAACGTGATCGTCTATCGCCGCACCGGCGGCAACGTCGCCTTCAGCGCGCCGCGTGACCTGTGGATGCACGAGGTCACCGCGAGCCAGCCCGCGACCTGCGAGCCGGAGTGGGTGGGTGCCGAGCATCCGCTGTTCCTGCTCTACACCTCGGGCTCGACCGGCAAGCCCAAGGGCGTTCAGCACAGCACCGGCGGCTACCTGCTGCACGCGGCGCTGACGACGAAGTGGACCTTCGACCTGCGGCCCGACGATGTGTTCTGGTGCACGGCCGACATCGGCTGGGTCACCGGCCACACCTACATCACCTACGGCCCGCTGGCCAACGGCGGCACCGAGATCGTGTTCGAAGGCGTCCCGACCTTCCCGGATGCCGCGCGCTTCTGGAAGATGATCGAGAAGCACAAGGTCACGATCTTCTACACCGCGCCCACGGCGATCCGCTCGCTGATCAAGGCGGCCGAGACCAACGATGCGGTGCATCCCAAGCACAGCGACCTGTCGAGCCTGCGCATCCTCGGCTCGGTGGGCGAGCCGATCAATCCGGCCGCGTGGGAGTGGTATCACAAGCATGTCGGCGGCAGCCGCTGCCCGATCGTCGACACCTTCTGGCAGACGGAGACCGGCGGCCACATGATCACGCCGCTGCCGGGCGCGACGCCGCTGGTGCCGGGCTCGTGCACGCTGCCGTTCCCCGGCATCACGACGGCCATCGTCGACGAGACCGGCAACGACGTGCCCAACGGGCAGGGCGGCATCCTGGTGGTGAAGAAGCCCTGGCCGAGCATGATCCGCACGATCTACGGCGACCCCGAGCGCTTCAAGAAGAGCTACTACCCCAGCGAGCTCAAGGGCTACTACCTCGCCGGCGACGGCGCGATCCGCGACAAGGACACCGGCTACTTCACGATCACCGGCCGCATCGACGACGTGCTCAACGTCTCGGGTCACCGCATGGGCACGATGGAGATCGAGTCGGCGCTGGTCTCGCATACCGAACTGGTCGCCGAGGCCGCGGTCGTGGGCCGCCCCGACGACACCACCGGCGAGGCGATCTGCGCCTTCGTCGTGTTGAAGCGCTCGCGCCCGAGCGGCGAGGAAGCCAAGAAGATCGCCAACGAGCTGCGCAACTGGGTGGCCAAGGAGATCGGCCCGATCGCCAAGCCGAAAGACATTCGATTCGGCGACAACCTGCCCAAGACGCGCAGCGGCAAGATCATGCGGCGCCTGCTGCGCTCGATCGCCAAGGGCGAGACGATCACGCAGGACACCTCGACGCTGGAGAACCCCGCGATCCTCGAACAGCTGGCCCAGACCAACTGATTTCGTCGCGCCGAAAACGACAAGGGCCCGCGAATGCGGGCCCTTTGCTTTCGTGGTGGGGAAGGGCCTTACTTGAGGCCCATGATCCAGGTCACGAGCTGCTTGGCTTCGGCCTCGCTGACCTGCGGGTTGGCGGGCATCGGCACCGCGCCGAAGCTGCCCGAGCCGCCCTTGATGATCTTTTGCGCCAGCTTGTCGGCGGCGGTCTTGTCGCCGGCGTATTTGGCGGCCACTTCCTTGAAGCCAGGTCCGACCAGTTTCTTGTCGACCTGGTGGCAGGCGAGACAGTTCTTCTTCTGGGCAAGTTCCTGATTGGCGAACGCCGGCGCGGCGCACAGGCTGGCGATCACGGCGAGGAGAGACAGGCGCAGCTTCATGAACGAAGTCCTTTCAGGCGGAGTTGGGCATCGGGTACATTGCTCCAACGCATTCTAGTGAGACGGGTTGACGGCTGCGCCGATCCCCGCGTCGTCGGAGAAAGAACCCATGTACCTGATCGTCGTCGGCGTCCTGCTGGTGCTGATGAAGCTGCTCGAGTTCGGCGCGCCGGCCGCCTGGCCCTGGTGGGTGATCCTCGCGCCCTTCATCCTCGCGGCGATCTGGTGGTGGTGGTCCGATTCGACCGGGCGCACCAAGCGCCTCGAGATGGAAAAGATGGAGCAGCGCAAGGACGAGCGCCGCCGCAAGAACCTCGTGGCGCTGGGCATCGACCCGCGCGCCCATGCCAAGCGCAGTCGCCAGGCCGAGCAGTACAAGGCCACGAAGCGCAAGGCGACCGAGGAGATCGAGAGCAAGCGCGACGCGCAGCGCAAGAAGTTCAAGGACTCCATCGTCCACAGCCGCCTCGACAGCACCGCGAGCGGCTTCGACAAGGGCGACGGCAAGAGCTGACGCCCCCGCCGCGCCAGCCTTATTCGTCGAAGCGATCGAGCACGGCGCCGGTGCTGGCGCTCGACGCGGTCTTCGCGAACTTGGCCAGCACGCCGCGGCGATAGCGCGGCGCCGGTGCCGTCCAGGCGGCGCGACGGCGCGCGATCTCGTCGTCGGACACGTTGAGCTGCAGCATCAGCTGGTGCGCGTCGATCGTGATCGAGTCGCCTTCTTGCACCAGCGCGATCGTGCCGCCGGCCGCCGCCTCGGGCGCGACATGGCCGACCACCATGCCCCAGGTGCCGCCGGAGAAGCGCCCGTCGGTGATCAGGCCGACGCTTTCGCCCAGGCCCTGGCCGATCAGCGCGCCGGTCGGCGCCAGCATCTCGGGCATGCCGGGGCCGCCCTTGGGGCCGAGGTAGCGCAGCACCATCACGTCGCCCGCGACGATCTTGCCGGCCATGATGGCGGCCAGCGCCGACTGCTCGTCGTCGAACACCCGCGCCGGGCCGGTGATGACCGGGTTCTTCAGGCCGGTGATCTTGGCGACGCAGCCCTCGGGCGAGAGATTGCCCTTGAGGATCGCCAGGTGGCCGGCGGCGTAGATCGGATCGGAGACCGGGCGGATCACGTCCTGGTCGGCGCGCAGCGGCGCAATGTCCGCCAGGTTCTCGGCGACGGTCTTGCCGGTGATCGTGATGCAGTCGCCGTGCAGCAGGCCGGCGTCGAGCAGCTGCTTCATCACCGCCGGGATGCCGCCGGCGCGATGCAGGTCGATCGCGAGGTACTTGCCGCTGGGCTTGAGGTCGCACAGCACCGGCGTCTTGCGGCGCACGCGCTCGAAGTCGTCGATGCTCCAGTCGACGCCGGCGGCATGCGCGATCGCGAGGAAGTGCAGCACCGCGTTGGTCGAGCCGCCGGTGGCCATGATCACCGCGACCGCGTTCTCGATCGCTTTCTTGGTGACAATGTCGCGCGGCTTGAGGTCGTGCTTGACCGCCTCGACCAGCACCGCGGCGGCCTGCTTGACGTTGCCGAGCACCTCGTCCTCGACGTTGGCCATCGTCGACGAATACGGCAGGCTCATGCCCAGCGCCTCGAACGACGAGCTCATCGTGTTGGCGGTGTACATGCCGCCGCACGAGCCGCTGCCGGGAATGGCGCGGCGCTCGATCTGGCAGAAGTCTTCCTCGCTCATCTTGCCGGCCGAGAACTGGCCGACCGCCTCGAAGACGCTGACGATGTTGAGGTCCTGGCCCTTGTAGTGGCCCGGCAGGATGGTGCCGCCGTAGATGTAGATCGCCGGCACGTTGGCGCGCAGCATGCCCATCATCCCGCCCGGCATGTTCTTGTCGCAGCCGCCGATCACGATCACGCCGTCCATCCACTGGCCGCCGACGCAGGTCTCGACGCAGTCTGAGATCACCTCGCGCGAGACCAGCGAGTACTTCATGCCCTCGGTGCCCATCGCCATGCCGTCGCTGATGGTCGGCGTGCCGAAGATCTGCGGATTGGCGCCGGCGGCCTTGAGGCCCTCGACCGCCGCGTCGGCCAGGCGCTGCAGGCCGGAGTTGCAGGGCGTGATGGTCGAGTGGCCGTTGGCCACGCCGATCATCGGCTTCTTGAAATCGGCCTCCTGGTAGCCCATGCCGTAGTACATGGAGCGGTTCGGCGCGCGGGCCACGCCCTCGGTGATGTTCTTCGAGCGGCGGTTGATCTGGGACATGTGGGTCTCCTCGGCGGAACCGGCAGTATCGGCCTCGGCGCAGGGCGCGGTCCAATCCCGAAGCGATGCGGATTTGATATGTTCTCCATATGAATCAGGAGACTTTGGGCGGGTCGATCGAACTTCGGGCCTGGCGCCAGTTCGCGGTGCTGGCGCAGACGCTGCACTTCGGCCGCGCCGCCGAGCGGCTGCACATGACGCAGCCGCCGTTGACGCAGGCGATCCAGCAGCTCGAGCGGCGCCTGGGCGTCGCGCTGTTCGTGCGCAGCAAGCGCAGCGTCGCGCTGAGCGCAGCCGGGCAGGCGCTGGTGGAGCCGGTGCGCGCGCTGCTGGCCTCGGCCGCGGCACTGCCGGCGCTGGCGCGCGACGCGGCCGGCGGGCAGACCGGGCGGCTGCGCCTGGCCTTCGTCTCGTCGATCGGCTATGGGCCGCTGCCGCGCTGGCTGCGCGGCTTTCGCGATGCGCAGCCGGGTGTGCGCGTCGAGCTGCGCGAGGCCACCGCCGACGTGCAGCTGCCGGCGCTGGAGCGCGGCGAGATCGACGCCGGCTTCGTGCTGCACGCGCCGCAGGCGGTGCCGGCCGGGCTGGGTTCGCTGACCGTGCTCGAGGAGCCGCTGGTGCTCGCACTGCCCGAGGCGCATGCGCTGGCGGCGCGAGCGCGCATCGCGAGCCTGGCCGCGCTCGATGCTGCGATGACCGAGCCGGTCGTGACGATTCCGCGCGCGATCGCGCCCTCGCTGCACGACGCGATCATGGCCGGCTACCAGCGCCGCGGCGTCGCGCCACGCATCGCGCAAGAGGCGATCCAGATGCAGACCATCGTCAACCTGGTGGCCGGCGGTCTCGGGGTGGCCTGGGTGCCGGCCAGCGTCTCGGCGCTGCAGCGGCCCGGCGTGGCCTATCGCGCGTTGGATCGCGCAGCCGCGGCGGCCGTCTCGCGCGTGCAGACCAGCCTGGTGTGGTGCGGCGAGCCGTCGCCGGTGCTGTCGCACTTCATCGAGCATGTCGTCGCGCACCCGGCGACGGCAGGCCGACGCTGAGGCGGCGCTCGGGTATCGTCGTGCCTTTCGTGCCCCGCACCGACCGATGCTGACCCATCCCCAGTTCGACCCGATTGCGCTGAAGCTCGGGCCTCTCGCGATCCACTGGTACGGCGTGACCTACCTGGCCGCGTTCGCGATGTTCCTGTGGCTGGGCCGCATGCGCGCGCGGCGCGAGCCCTTCGTTTCGGCGGGCTGGCAAACGCGCGACGTCGAGGACCTGCTGTTCTACGGCGTGCTCGGCGTGGTGCTCGGCGGGCGACTCGGCTATGTGCTGTTCTACAAGCCCGAGTGGTACCTCGCGCATCCGCTCGAGATCTTCGCGGTCTGGAAGGGCGGCATGTCCTTCCATGGCGGCCTGCTCGGCGTGATCGCGGCGATGGCGGTGTTCGCGCGCATGCGCGGGCGGCGCTTCTTCGAGGTCGCCGACCTGGTCGCGCCTTGCGTGCCGGTGGGCCTGGCGGCCGGGCGCATCGGCAACTTCATCAACGGCGAGCTGTGGGGGCGGGAGGCGCCGGCATCGCTGCCGTGGGCGATGGTGTTTCCGCAGTCGGGAAGCCCGATCCCGCGCCATCCCTCGCAGCTCTACCAGTTCGCGCTCGAAGGTCTGCTGCTGTTCGCGGTGCTGTGGTGGTTCGGGCGCAAGCCGCGCCCGACGGGCCGCGTGTCGGCGGCCTTCCTGATCGGCTACGGCGTGCTGCGCTTCGTGGCCGAATGGTTCCGCGAGCCCGACGGCTTCCTCGGTCTGCTGAGCCTGGGTCTGAGCATGGGCCAGTGGCTGTGCGTGCCGATGGTGATGGCCGGTGCTTTCCTGTGGTGGTGGACGGGGCGCGACGGCACCGCGAAGGTGCGTTGAGGCTTTGGCCGCACCAAGAAAAATGCCCTTCCGGCGCGAACCGGAAGGGCGGGGAAAGGGCCATGCCCTGCTGAGGAGATAGCGACTGCATCGAGAAGATTCAGTCGCCTGATGCAACGCAAACCCCGTGCCACGTTTTCGGCGGGCATCAAAAAGCCCGCTCGAGGCGGGCTTCTCGGATCGAGCGCTGCGGGCTCGGTTTCGGGTTCAGGCGTGGCGATCGAATCCGCCCGAGAAGGTGCGGCGGAACCATTCGAGCGGACGCAATTGGCCGAAGAAGGAATCGGGCGTGCCTTCGTCGCGCTCGCGCAGCACGCTGCGCGCAGACAGCAATTCGAGGAAGGCCAGCACCGCGGGGCGCGCCAGGCCGCTTTCATTGGCGAGCTGAGGCACCGACGCATAACGCTGCGACATCAAGTGCAGCATGCGCCGATAGGCGGTGCGGTGATAGGGCGGCGGAAGATCCGGCCACCCCGAGAGCTTGTATTGCTTCATGATCCCAACGACTCCGCAGACGGTAGTCCACAAAGGGACGGAGGTACTGCCGGCTTTGTCTGCAGAGTAGCGATCCTCGATGACAACCGAAAGTCCGATTGACCCTTTGTTCGTGATATTTGCCACAAGGTGAATGTGACCAATTGAAAGAGCCTGCAAGCGTTCGCATACGAGCGCCTGCCTACACTGCCGCCCATGCTGATCCTCGGATTCGAATCCTCCTGCGACGAGACCGGTGTCGCGCTCGTCGAGTTGCCCGAGCAGGGCGCGCCGACGCTGCTCGCGCATGCGCTGCACAGCCAGGTCACCATGCACGAGGCCTATGGCGGCGTCGTGCCCGAGCTGGCCTCGCGTGACCATGTGCGCAGGGTGCTGCCGCTGGCGCGCCAGGTGATGGCGGAGTCGGGCCGCTCGCTCGAGCAGCTGGACCTCGTGGCCTTCACGCGAGGGCCGGGCCTGGCCGGTGCGCTGCTGGTCGGCAGCGCCACCGCGAATGCGCTGGCGGTCGCCCTGGGCAAGCCGGTGCTGGGCGTGCATCACCTCGAAGGGCATCTGCTGTCGCCGTTCCTTTCGGCCGACGCGCCCGAGTTTCCGTTCGTCGCGCTGCTGGTCTCCGGCGGCCACACGCAGCTGATGCGCGTCGACGGTGTCGGCGAATACGAGCTGCTGGGCGAGACGATCGACGACGCCGCCGGCGAGGCCTTCGACAAGAGCGCCAAGCTGCTGGGCCTGGGCTATCCCGGCGGGCCGCAGCTGGCGCGCCTGGCCGAGTTCGGCGATGCCAAGGCATTCGCGCTGCCGCGCCCGCTGCTGCACAGCGGCGATCTGGATTTCTCGTTCGCCGGCCTGAAGACGGCGGTGCGCGTGCAGGTCGGCAAGCTGTCGGCCAACATCTGCGAGCAGGACCGCGCCAATGTCGCGGCCTCGACGCAGGCGGCCATCGTCGACGTGCTGGCGGCCAAGTCGCTCGCCGCGCTCAAGCAGACCGGCCTGAAGCGCCTGGTCGTGGCCGGCGGCGTCGGTGCGAACCGCAGCTTGCGCGAGCAGCTGAACGCGCAGTGCGCCAAGCGCGGCGTGCGCGTGCACTACCCCGAGCTGCATCTGTGCACCGACAACGGCGCAATGATCGCGCTCGCCGCGGCGATGCGCGTGGCGGCCGGCCGCGCGAAGCCGCAGCCGGCCGGCGCCTTCGACGTGCAGCCGCGCTGGCCGCTCGCCGAAGCCGCCTGAGGCTCGTCGATCAGTTGATCGACAGCTGCGACACGCCGGGGCGCGCCTTCTTCACCAGCGTCAGCGTCAGCACGCCGTTCTCGAGCTTGGCGTTCGAGGCCTGGTCGTCGATCTCGACCGGCAGCTTGAGGCTGCGCTCGTACTGCGTGGCGGCACGCTCGCCGAGCAGAACGCGTTCGCCTTCCTGAGCGGCAGCAGCCTTCACGGTCGCGGCGATCGTGACCTTGTGGCCGTCGATCGAGACCTTCACGTCTTCCTTCGCGGCGCCGGGCAGGTCGGCGACGAGCACGTAGGTCGTGTCGGTCTCGCGAACGTCGATGGCGGGCGAGCGCAACGCGGTCTGCGGTGCGACGCCGAGGTCGTCGAACAGGCGATCGACCACGCGGCCGAGGTCATGAAGCGCGACGCCGTTGAGCGCGCGGGCGGGATGGGAACGGCGAGTCACAGGCATCACGAACATGGTGTCCTCCTAGAATCCAGAACAGGTGGCGCATCCACCCATGCCGCAGACTTGGGAGCGGCATTTTTCTTTTCAAGAGCCCGATGAAACGACTCTTCTGGCCGCGCGTCGCGGCCGCCTGCGCAGCGCTCGTGGCCGTTGCCGCGCCCGCAGCGCAAAAGGAGCCGATCCGGCTCGCGCTGATCGAAGCCTTGTCCGGCCCGTTCGCGAATGCCGGCGAGGCGGTCGAGCGCAACCTCGTGATGGCGGTCGAGCGCGTCAATGCGCGCGGCGGCGTGCGGCTCGCCGACGGCGCGCATGCGCTCGAGCTCGTGCGCTACGACAGCAAGGGCCAGATCGACGAGGCGCTCTCGATGCTCAAGGCCGCAACCGGGCAGGGCGCGCGCTTCGTGCTGCAAGGCAACAGCTCGGCCGTCGCGGGCGCGCTCGTCGATGCGCTCGACAAGCACAACGAACGCGAGCCCGCGTCGCGCGCGCTGTTCCTGAACTACTCGGCCGTCGAGCCGGCACTGACCGAATCGCGCTGCAGCTTCTGGCACTTTCGCTTCGACGCGCATGCCGACATGCGCATGGCCGCGCTGACCGACGTGATGCAGGCCGACACGCGGCTCGAGCGCGTCTACCTGATCGGGCAGGACTACAGCTTCGGGCGCCAGGTGCTGCAGTCGGCTCGCGCGATGCTTGCGAGCAAGCGGCCCGATGTGCGCATCGTCGGCGAGGAGCTGCATCCGATCGGGCGCGTGAAGGACTTCCTGCCGTACGCGCTGAAGATCAAGGCCAGCGGCGCGCAGGCGGTCGTGACCGGCAACTGGGGCAACGACCTGACGCTGCTGGTGCGCGCCGCGCGCGAGGTCGGGCTGGACGCGAAGTTCTACACCTTCTACGGCAACGGCCTGGGCGCGCCGATGGCGATCGGCGAGGCCGGTGTGGGCCGCGTCGTCGCAGTGGCGGAGTGGCACCCGAATGCCGGCGGCGCGGCGTCCGATCGCTTCGTCGAGGCTTTCCGCGCCCGTTTCCCCCGCCCGCAGGACGACTACCAGCATGTGCGCATGCATGCGATGGTCGAGATGCTCGCGATCGCGCTGGAGCGGGCTCGTTCGACCGACCCGGTCGCCGTCGCCCGCGCGCTCGAAGGTCTGCACTTCGACCCCAAGCCCTTGGGCGGCCTGCACGAAGGCTGGATCCGCCCCGGCGACCACCAGTTCATCCAGCCGCTGTACGTCAGCGTGATGGCGCGCGCCGGCGAGCCCGGCGTGCGCTTCGACAACGAGGGCTCGGGCTGGGGCTTCAAGACCTTGCGCTATCTGGCGCCGGCCCAGACCGAGCCGGCCCTGGCCTGCCGGATGCGCCGTCCCTGAGCGGGCGCGGCCAGTACGCTACAATCCCGCGCTTCGCGAGCCGAAAGGCCAGCGGAACACGCACGGCACGGGTCGGTTTCACCTGTGACCGCAAGTCCAACCTGACGAAACCGCGGCGGCGCCTCCAAGGCTTGCTTCCCGGTCCGTCTTCTCGAACCGAGGAATCACATGTCCAACGCCGACATCAACAAGGCCGACATCGTCAAGGCGAACGCCCGTGGCGCCGCCGACACCGGCTCGCCGGAAGTCCAGGTCGCGCTGCTGACCGCTCGCATCAACGAGCTGACCCCGCACTTCAAGACGCACGCCAAGGACCATCACGGCCGCCGCGGCCTGCTGCGCATGGTCAGCCGCCGCCGCAAGCTGCTGGACTACCTCAAGTCCAAGGACGCCGATCGCTACGTCGCGCTGATCCAGAAGCTGGGCCTGCGCAAGTAAGCCACGCATGACGACGAAGAGCCTGTCTGGTGACCGCCAGCACAGGCTCTTTGTTCTTTGGCCTTTGACGATCCACCTCACCGCGAGCGTTGCTGTGTCATTCCATCGAAGCCGATCGACGGCCGCGCTGGAATGGCATCTCGCTCGGTGATCGAAGGCCCGGACCGTCCCGCAGCCGCATTGCGGGCACTCGTAACGGAGACACCATGAGCCTGTTCAACAAAGTCACCAAGACCTTCCAGTGGGGCCAGCACACGGTCACGCTCGAGACCGGCGAGATCGCTCGTCAGGCCAGCGGCGCCGTGATCGTCAGCATGGAAGACACCGTGGTGCTCGCCACGGTCGTCGGCGCCAAGAACGCCAAGCCGGGCCAGGACTTCTTCCCGCTGACCGTCGACTACATCGAGAAGACCTACGCCGCCGGCAAGATCCCCGGCAGCTTCTTCAAGCGTGAAGCCAAGCCGAGCGAGCTCGAGGTGCTGACCTCGCGCCTGATCGACCGCCCGATCCGCCCGCTGTTCCCCGAAGGCTTCTACAACGAGGTGCAGGTCGTCATCCACGTGATGTCGCTGAACCCCGAGGTCTCGGCCGACATCGCCGCGCTCATCGGCTCGTCGGCGGCGCTGGCGATCAGCGGCATCCCGTTCAACGGCCCGATCGGCGCGGCGCGCGTGGGCTACGTCAACGGCGAATACGTGCTGAACCCCGGCCCGACGCAACTGGCCGACTCGAAGATGGACCTGGTCGTCGCCGGCACCGAAGCGGCCGTGCTGATGGTCGAGTCCGAGGCCGACCAGCTGCCGGAAGACGTGATGCTCGGCGGCGTGGTGTTCGGCCATGAGCAGAGCAAGGTCGCGATCGCCGCGATCAACGAGCTCGTGCGCGACGCGGGCAAGCCCACCTGGGACTGGCAGCCGCCCGCCAAGGACGAAGCCTTCATCGCCAAGGTCAATGCCCTGGCCGAAGAGAAGATCAAGGCCGCCTACCAGATCCGCTCGAAGCAGACCCGCACGCAAGCCACGCGCACGGCCTACGCCGACGTGAAGGCGGCGCTGACGGCCGAAGGCACGGCCTTCGATCCGATCAAGGTCGACAACCTGCTGTTCGACATCGAAGCGCGCACCGTGCGCGGCCAGATCCTGTCGGGCGAGCCGCGTATCGACGGCCGCGACACCCGCACCGTGCGTCCGATCGAGATCCGCACCGGCGTGCTGCCGCGCACCCACGGCTCGGCGCTGTTCACGCGCGGCGAGACGCAGGCGCTCGTGGTCGCCACGCTCGGCACCGATCAGGACAGCCAGCGCATCGACGCACTGGCCGGCGAGTTCCGCGACAACTTCCTTTTCCACTACAACATGCCCCCGTTCGCGACCGGCGAAGCGGGCCGCATGGGCACGCCCAAGCGTCGTGAAGTCGGCCACGGCCGCCTCGCCAAGCGCGCGCTGGTGCCGCTGCTGCCGGCCAAGGAAGACTTCGCCTACACGATCCGCGTGGTCTCGGAGATCACCGAGTCGAACGGCTCGTCGTCGATGGCCTCGGTCTGCGGCGGCTGCCTGGCGATGATGGACGCGGGCGTTCCGATGAAGGCGCACGTCGCCGGCATCGCGATGGGCCTGATCAAGGAAGGCAACCGCTTCGCGGTGCTGACCGACATCCTGGGCGACGAGGATCACCTCGGCGACATGGACTTCAAGGTGGCCGGCACGACCGCTGGCGTGACCGCCTTGCAGATGGACATCAAGATCCAGGGCATCACCAAGGAGATCATGCAAGTCGCGCTGGCGCAGGCCAAGGAAGCCCGCCTGCACATCCTCGGCAAGATGGTCGAGGCCATGGGCACCGCGCGCACCGAAGTCAGCGACTTCGCGCCCCGCCTGTACACGATGAAGATCAATCCGGAGAAGATCCGCGACGTGATCGGCAAGGGCGGCGCCGTCATCCGCGCGCTGACCGAAGAGACCGGCACGCAGATCGACATCGCCGAAGACGGCACCATCACGATCGCCTCCACGGACGCCGACAAGGCCGCGATCGCGCGCCAGCGCATCGAGCAGATCACGGCCGAGGCCGAGGTCGGCGCGATCTACGAAGGCCCGATCACCAAGATCCTGGACTTCGGCGCGCTCGTGAACATCCTACCGGGCAAGGACGGCCTGCTGCACATCAGCCAGATCGCGCACCAGCGCGTCGAGAAGGTCACCGACTTCCTGCAGGAAGGCCAGATCGTCAAGGTCAAGGTGCTCGAGACCGACGAGAAGGGCCGCATCAAGCTGTCGCTGAAGGCGCTGCTCGACAAGCCCGAAGGCTATGTCGAGGAAGAGCGTCCGCGCCGCGAGCGCAGCGACCGCGGTGATTACCGCGGCGAGCGTCGCGACCGTGGCCCGCGTCCCGAGCGCAGCGACCGCGGCGACTTCCGCAGCGAGCGCAACGACGCCCCGGCGAGCGACGCGCCCGCCGGCGGTGGTTCGGACGAGCCGCAGGCCTAAGAGGTCGCCATGCAAGCCATCGAGATCTCGCGGCCCGGCGGGCCGGAGGTGCTGGTTCCGGCCGAGCGGCCGGACCCGGTGCCGCGTGCCGGCGAGCTGCTGATCGAGGTGGCCGCCAGCGGCGTGAACCGGCCGGACGTGCTTCAGCGCCAGGGCGCCTATCCGCCGCCGCCGGACGCCTCGGACCTGCCCGGTCTCGAAGTGGCCGGGCGCATCGTCGCGGGTGACGCCACCGAGCTCGCGGCCGCCGGCTTCAAGCTCGGCGATCGCGTCTGCGCGCTGACCAACGGCGGCGGCTATGCGCGCCTGTGCGTCGCACCGATCGGCCAGTGCCTGCCGGTGCCGGCGGGCTGGAGCGACGTCGAGGCGGCGAGCCTGCCCGAGACCAGCTTCACGGTCTGGATCAACGTGTTCGAGCGCGCGCGCCTGCAAGCCGGCGAAACGCTGCTCGTGCAAGGCGGCGCCAGCGGCATCGGCGTCACCGCGATCCAGTTCGCGAAGGCGCTGGGCGCGAAGGTGATCGTCACGGTCGGCGACGACGACAAGGGCCAGGCCTGCGTCGCGCTCGGCGCCGACCACGCGATCAACTACAAGACGCAGGACTTCGTCGCCGAAGCCAAGCGGCTCACCGAAGGCAAGGGCGTCGACGTCATCCTCGACATGGTCGCCGGCGACTACGTCGCGCGCGAGATCGACTGCCTGGCCGAAGACGGCCGCATCACGATCATCGCGGTGCAAGGCGGCACGAAGGCGGGCTTCGACGCATCGAAGCTGATGCGCCGTCGCCAGACCATCACCGGCTCGACGCTGCGCCCGCGCAGCACCGCCTACAAGGCCTCGGTCGGCCGCGCGCTGCGCGATCAGGTGTGGCCGCTGCTCGAGGCGGGGCGCGTGAAGCCGGTCGTCCATCGCGTGTTCCCGGCTGCCGAGGCGGCGCAGGCGCATGCGCTGATGGAGTCGGGCCGCCACATCGGCAAGATCGTGCTCACGTGGTGAGAAAGGTCGCAAGAGATGAGTGATTCGCGTCGCCCGCTGGTGGTGGGCAACTGGAAGATGCACGGCAGCCATGCGGCCAACGAGCAATTGCTCGAAGGCCTCAAGTCGGCCGGGCCGCTGCCTTGCGACGCCGCCGTGTGCGTGCCGTTCCCCTATCTCGCGCAAGCCGCCGAGCGACTGGCCCGCAGCCCCATCGCCTGGGGCTCGCAGGACTGCTCGACGCAAGAGCAGGGCGCCTTCACCGGCGAGGTGTCGGCGGCGATGCTGGCCGACTTCGGCTGCCGCTACGCGATCGTCGGCCACTCGGAGCGGCGTGCGCTGCATCACGAGAACGACCAGCTCGTGGCCGACAAGGCCAAGGCCGCGCTCGCCAAGGGCATCACCCCGATCGTGTGCGTCGGCGAGACGCTCGAGCAGCGCGAGGCCGGCGAGACCGAGGCGGTCGTCAAGCGCCAGCTCTCGGCCGTGATCCACACGCTGGCGCACTGCGCCGGTGAGATGGTCGTGGCCTACGAGCCGGTCTGGGCGATCGGCACCGGCCGCACCGCGACCCCCGAACAGGCGCAAGCCGTGCACGCGCTGCTGCGCGCACAGCTGGCCGCGGCGACGCCGCGTGCGGCGCAGATGAAGCTGCTGTACGGCGGCAGCGTCAAGCCGGACAACGCGGCCACGCTGTTCTCGCAGCCCGACATCGACGGCGGCCTGATCGGCGGCGCCTCGTTGAAGGCCGCGGACTTCGTCGCCATCTGCCGCGCCACGTCGGCGCATTGATCACAAGAACATTCGAACTCGAAGCTTTCTGGAGCTCTACAACATGCAATTCCTGATCACCGTGGTTCTCGTCGTGCAGATGCTGTCCGCCGTGACGATGATCGGCCTGGTGCTGGTCCAGCACGGCAAGGGCGCCGACATGGGCGCCTCCTTCGGCAGCGGCGCGTCGGGCAGCCTGTTCGGCGCGACCGGCAGCGCAAACTTCCTGTCGCGCACCACCGCGGTCTGCGCGGCCGTGTTCTTCGTGTGCACGCTGGTGCTGGCCTATTTCGGCAACCTGCGCGCCAGCGAACCGGGCGGCAGCAGCGTGCTCGAGCGCGCCGCTGCATCGGCCCCGGCCGCGAGCGCCGTCGACGCGGCGATTCCGTCGCCGGCGGCGAGCGCTGCAGCGCCTGCCGCGTCGTCGGCGGACCAGATCCCCGCGCGCTGACAATGAGCTGGCGCAAGAAGCTGTTGCGCCCGATGTGATCTCGCCGAATCTCTCGGCGTTTACCTGGATCGGGCTCTCTTTTCGCGCTAGAATCTTCGGCTGTTCGGTGAGCCAAACCTCATGCAATCCGAGCAGCAAAACAAGCCGCAATGAATGCGGTTTGCCAGGCAGAAGTTGATCGCCGAGCGGAGACGAATCCGAGCGATCAGATCGGTCAGGCCGACGTGGTGAAATTGGTAGACACGCTATCTTGAGGGGGTAGTGGCGAAAGCTGTGCGAGTTCGAGTCTCGCCGTCGGCACCAGATTGAGATGAGTGGACCGTCGTGTCGTCCGGCCGCGGTTCCAGCGCCCTGACAGCAATACGAGCCGGCAGGGGACCGGGCGCGCTGAAAGTGCAACGAGGATCAGGGTGGATCCGGTTGTGCCAGCGCGCTTTGTTTTGGCCGGACGGCAACGCTTAACACCCGAGCGAGTCCGCCATGAGTCTTGAAGCCTACCTGCCAGTGATCCTGTTCATCCTCGTGGGTGCGGCGGTCGGGGTGGCACCACAGGTGCTCGGCTTCCTGCTCGGTCCGCGTCGCCCTGACGCGGCAAAGAACAGCCCCTACGAGTGCGGCTTCGAGGCCTTCGAAGACGCGCGCATGAAGTTCGACGTGCGCTATTACCTCGTGGCGATCCTGTTCATCCTGTTCGACCTCGAGATCGCCTTCCTCTTCCCGTGGGCTGTCGCCCTGCGCGAGATCGGTGCCACCGGGTTCTGGGCCATGATGGTCTTCCTGGGCATCCTCGTCGTGGGCTTCGCCTATGAGTGGAAGAAGGGCGCCCTCGACTGGGAGTAATGATGCCCCTCGTCCGACGAGTACGTCGGCCGATCCCCCGAGGGGATGCGGGCCGGCTTGGGAGCGGCCCGGCGCTCGGCCCGCTCGCGAGCAAATTGGAGCAGTCACATGGGAATTGAGGGCGTCCTCAAAGAGGGCTTCATCACCACTTCGGCCGACAAGCTGATCAACTGGTCGAAGACCGGATCGCTGTGGCCGATGACCTTCGGTCTGGCCTGCTGCGCGGTCGAGATGATGCATGCGGGCGCCGCCCGCTACGACATCGACCGCTTCGGCATGCTGTTCCGTCCGAGCCCGCGCCAGAGCGATCTGATGATCGTCGCCGGCACGCTGTGCAACAAGATGGCGCCGGCGCTGCGCAAGGTCTACGACCAGATGGCCGAGCCGCGCTGGGTGCTGAGCATGGGCTCGTGCGCCAACGGCGGCGGCTACTACCACTACAGCTATTCGGTCGTGCGCGGCTGCGACCGCATCGTGCCGGTCGACGTCTACGTGCCCGGCTGTCCGCCGACCGCCGAGGCGCTGCTGTACGGCGTGCTGCAGCTGCAGGCCAAGATCCGTCGCGAAAACACGATCGCGCGCTGAAACGATGGACCACAAACTCGACGCGCTGCAGCCCGCCCTCGAGGCGGCGCTCGCCGGCAAGATCGTCTCGCTCGTGCGTTCGCGCGGCGAGCTCACGTTGACCGTCAAGGCGGCCGACTACCTCGAGGTCTGCCGCACGCTGCAGTCGGACGCATCGCTGTCGTTCGAGCAGCTGATCGACCTGTGCGGCCTCGACTACTCGACCTACAAGGAAGGCGCGTCTGCGCTGGCCGAGGGCCCGCGCTACGCGGTCGTCTCGCACCTGCTGTCGGTCAAGCACAACTGGCGCCTGCGCCTGCGCGTGTTCGCTCCCGATGACGGCTTGCCGATCGTCGCCAGCGTGAACCCGGTGTGGAACGCGGCCAACTGGTTCGAGCGCGAGGCCTTCGACCTCTACGGCATCGTCTTCGACGGCCACGAGGACCTGCGCCGCATCCTGACCGACTACGGCTTCATCGGGCATCCGTTCCGCAAGGACTTCCCGGTCTCGGGCCACGTCGAGATGCGCTACGACCCGGAGCAAAAGCGCGTGATCTACCAGCCGGTGTCGATCGAGCCGCGCGAGATCACGCCGCGCATCGTGCGCGAAGAGAACTACGGCGGCCTCCACTGAGCGCACGGTCATGGCTGACATCAAGAACTACACCCTGAACTTCGGCCCTCAGCACCCGGCCGCGCACGGCGTGCTGCGCCTGGTGCTCGAGCTCGACGGCGAGGTGATCCAGCGCGCCGATCCGCACATCGGCCTGCTGCATCGCGCGACCGAGAAGCTCGCCGAGACGCGCACCTACATCCAGTCGCTGCCCTACATGGACCGCCTCGACTACGTGTCGATGATGTCCAACGAGCACGCCTACTGCCTTGCGATCGAGAAGCTGCTGGGCGTCGACGTGCCGCTGCGCGCGCAGTACATCCGCGTGATGTTCGGCGAGATCACCCGCATCCTGAACCACCTGCTGTGGATCGGCGCGCACGGCCTCGACTGCGGCGCGATGAACATCCTGATCTACGCGTTCCGCGAGCGCGAAGACCTGTTCGACGTCTACGAAGCCGTCTCCGGCGCGCGCATGCACGCGGCCTACTTCCGTCCGGGCGGCGTCTACCGCGACCTGCCGGACTCGATGCCGCAGTACAAGGTCAGCAAGATCCGCAACGCCAAGGCCTTGGCCAAGATGAACGAGAACCGGCAAGGCTCGGTGCTCGACTTCATCGAGGACTTCACGAACCGCTTCCCGGCGCGCGTCGACGAGTACGAGACGCTGCTGACCGACAACCGCATCTGGAAGCAGCGCACCGTCGGCATCGGCGTCGTGAGCCCCGAGCGCGCGCTCAACCTCGGCTTCACCGGCCCCATGCTGCGCGGCTCGGGCATCGCCTGGGACCTGCGCAAGAAGCAGCCCTACGACGTCTACGACCAGGTCGACTTCGACATCCCGCTGGGCACCAACGGCGACTGCTACGACCGCTATGTCGTGCGCGTCGAGGAGATGCGCCAGTCGAACCGCATCATCAAGCAGTGCGTCGACTGGCTGCGCAAGAACCCCGGCCCGGTCATCACCAGCAACCACAAGGTCGCTCCGCCGTCGCGCGTCGAAATGAAGACGAGCATGGAAGAGCTGATCCACCACTTCAAGCTCTTCACCGAAGGCTTCCACGTCCCCGAGGGCGAGGCCTATGCGGCGGTCGAGCATCCGAAGGGCGAGTTCGGCATCTACCTCGTCAGCGACGGCGCCAACAAGCCTTATCGCCTCAAGATCCGCGCGCCCGGCTTCGCGCACTTGGCCGCGATGGACGAGATGTCGCGCGGCCACATGATCGCCGATGCCGTCGCCGTGATCGGCACGATGGACATCGTGTTCGGCGAGATCGACAGGTAAGCAGCCCATGAAGCTCAGCCCCGCCACCGAGCAACGCTTCGCGCGCGAAGTCGCGAAGTACCCCGCCGACCAGAAGCAGTCGGCCGTGATGGCCTGCCTGGCGATCGTCCAGCAGGAACAAGGCTTCGTTTCGGCCGAGGCCGAGAACGCGATCGCGGCCTACCTCGGCATGCCGCCGATCGCGGTGCACGAGGTCACGACCTTCTACAACATGTACAACCAGCAGCCGGTCGGCCAGTTCAAGCTGAACGTCTGCACCAACCTGCCGTGCCAGCTGCGCAACGGGCAGACCGCGCTCGATCACGTGTGCGGCAAGCTCGGCGTCGAGCCCTATGGCACCACGAAGGACGGCGTGTTCACCGTGCAGCCCAGCGAATGCCTGGGCGCCTGCGCCGACGCGCCGGTGCTGCTGGTCAACGATCGCGAAATGCTCAGCTTCATGACCGAGCCCCGGCTCGACGAGCTGCTCGACACGCTCAAGGCCCACGCGGCCTCGAAGTGAGGACATGACGACCATGCTCGATCTGTCGAAGTTCAAGGCCACCGGCCGCGAGACCTGCTTCCATGGCCAGCACATCGGCCCGCAGATCTATGCCGATCTGGACGGCTCCAACTGGCGCCTGAAGGACTACGAGGCGCGCGGCGGCTACCAGGCGCTGCGCAAGATCCTCACCGGCAACGGTGGAGAACCGATGACCCCGGACCAGGTCATCGCCGAGGTCAAGCTATCGGCGCTGCGCGGCCGCGGCGGCGCGGGTTTCCCGACCGGCCTGAAGTGGAGCTTCATGCCGCGCCAGTTCCCGGGCCAGAAGTACCTCGTCTGCAACTCGGACGAAGGCGAACCGGGTACCTGCAAGGACCGCGACATCCTCTTCTACAACCCGCACATCGTGATCGAAGGCATGGCGATCGCCGCCTACGCCATGGGCATCACGGTCGGCTACAACTACATCCACGGCGAGATCTTCGAGGTCTACGAGCGCTTCGAAGCCGCGCTCGAGGAAGCGCGCGCCGCGGGCCTGCTGGGCAACAACATCCTCGGCAGCAACTTCAGCTTCCAGCTGCACGGCCATCACGGCTTCGGCGCCTACATCTGCGGCGAAGAAACCGCGCTGCTCGAGTCGCTCGAGGGCAAGAAGGGCCAGCCGCGCTTCAAGCCGCCGTTCCCGGCGAGCTTCGGCCTCTATGGCCGTCCGACCACGATCAACAACACCGAGACCTTCGCGGCGGTGCCCTGGATCATCCGCAATGGCGGCCAGGCGTATCTCGAGATCGGCAAGCCGAACAACGGCGGCACGAAGATCTTCTCGGTGGTCGGCGACGTCGAGCGTCCCGGCAACTTCGAGATTCCGCTGGGCACGCCGTTCTCCAAGCTGCTGGAGATGGCCGGTGGCGTCAGCGGTGGCCGCAAGCTCAAGGCGGTGATCCCGGGCGGCTCGTCGGCGCCGGTGCTGCCGGCCCACGTCATGATGGACCTGACGATGGACTACGACGCCATCGCCAAGGCCGGCTCGATGCTGGGCTCGGGCGCGGTCATCGTGATGGACGAGCGTCGCTGCATGGTCAAGAGCCTGCTGCGCCTGTCCTACTTCTACCAGCACGAAAGCTGCGGCCAGTGCACGCCGTGCCGCGAAGGCACCGGCTGGCTGTGGCGCATGGTCGATCGCATCGAGAATGGCTTGGGTCGCGCTGAAGACCTCGACCTGCTCGACTCGGTGGCCGACAACATCAAGGGTCGCACCATCTGCGCGCTCGGCGATGCCGCCGCGATGCCGGTGCAGGGCATGCTCAAGCACTTCCGCGACGAGTTTGTCCACCACATCGAACACAAGACCTGCATGGTCCCGGTGACGGCGTAACCGGGGCAAACAGACATGGTTGAAATCGAACTCGACGGCCGCAAGGTCGAGGTGCCCGAAGGCAGCATGGTGATGCATGCCGCCGACAAGGCCGGCACCTACATCCCGCACTTCTGCTACCACAAGAAGCTGAGCATCGCGGCCAACTGCCGCATGTGCCTGGTCGACGTGGAGAAGGCGCCCAAGCCCATGCCCGCCTGCGCCACGCCGGTGACGCAGGGCATGATCGTGCGCACCAAGAGCGACAAGGCGCTCAAGGCCCAGCAGTCGGTGATGGAGTTCCTGCTCATCAACCACCCGCTGGACTGCCCGATCTGCGACCAGGGCGGCGAATGCCAGCTGCAGGACCTCGCGGTCGGCTACGGCAAGTCGGCCTCGCGCTACACCGAGGAAAAGCGCGTCGTCTTCCACAAGGACGTCGGCCCGCTGATCTCGATGGAAGAGATGAGCCGCTGCATCCACTGCACCCGCTGCGTGCGCTTCGGCCAGGAAATGGCCGGCGTGATGGAGCTGGGCATGATCCATCGCGGCGAGCACAGCGAAATCACCACCGTCACCGGCGGCACGGTCGACTCCGAGCTCTCGGGCAACATGATCGACCTGTGCCCGGTCGGCGCGCTCACCAGCAAGCCGTTCCGCTACAGCGCTCGCACCTGGGAGCTGTCGCGTCGCAAGAGCGTCAGCCCGCACGACTCGACCGGCTCAAACCTGATCGTGCAGGTCAAGGGCCAGCAGGTGATGCGCGTCGTGCCGTTCGAGAACGAGGCCGTCAACGAGTGCTGGATCGCCGACCGCGATCGCTTCAGCTACGAAGCGCTCAACGGAACCGATCGCCTGACCACGCCGATGCTCAAGCAAGGCGGCGAGTGGAAGCAGGTCGACTGGACCACCGCGCTGGAGTACGTGGCCAACGGCCTCAAGCAGATCAAGACGCAGCACGGTGCGAGCGCGATCGGTGCGCTGGCGACCGGTCAGCAGACGGTCGAAGAGCTGCACCTGCTCGCGCGCCTGGTGCGCGGCCTGGGCAGCGAGAACATCGATCACCGCCTGCGCCATGCCTCGATCGAAGCCGCGCCGGGCGTGCGCTGGCTGGGCCTCGAGATCGCGGCGCTGTCGACGCTGGATCGCGCCTTCGTGGTCGGTTCGTTCCTGCGCAAGGACCATCCGCTGTTCGCGCAGCGCCTGCGCCAGGCCGCCAAGCGCGGCGCGCAGGTCAGCGCACTCGGTGCGGTCGCCGATGACTGGCTGCTGCCGGTCGCCGCGCGCGTGACCGCGGCGCCGAGCGCCTGGGTCGCCGCGCTGGCGGGCGTGGCCGCGGCCGTGGCACAAGGCAAGGGCGTCGCCGCGCCGGTGCAGGCTGAGGCCTCCGCCGAAGCGCAGGCGATCGCCAAGTCGCTGCTGTCGGGCGAGCGCAAGGCCGTGCTGCTGGGCAACACGGCGATGCAGCATCCGCAGGCCGAGTCGCTGCTGGCGCTGGCGCAGTGGATCGCCGCGCAGGTCGGCGCGAGCTGCGGCGTGCTCGGCGAAGCCGGCAACAGCGTCGGTGCGCAACTGGTCGGCGCGCAGCCGGGGCCTGCGGGCCTGAGCGCTGCGGACATGCTCGGTGCCAAGCCGCGCAAGGCCGTGCTGCTGCTGGGTGCCGAGGCGAGCTACGACACGGCCGATCCGGTCGCCGCGCGCGCCGCGCTCGGCCATGCCGAGATGGTCGTCTCGCTGAGCCCGTTCAAGGACGTCAACGCCGAAGTGGCCGACGTGCTGCTGCCGGTCTCGCCGTTCACCGAGACCTCGGGCACCTTCGTCAACGCCGAAGGCCGCGTGCAAAGCTTCCACGGCGTCGTGAAGCCGCTGGGCGACACGCGTCCGGCCTGGAAGGTGCTGCGCGTGCTCGGCACGATGCTGGGCCTCGACGGCTTCGGCTTCGAAACCTCCGAAGAGGTGAGGGCGCAGGCGCTCGGCGATGCGGCCACGCTGCGCTCGCGCCTGGACAACGCCGCTGCGATCGACGCGGCCTCGGTGCGCATCTCCGCCGCGAACGGTGGCATCGAGCGCCTCGCCGACGTACCGATCTACAGCAGCGACGCGATGGTGCGCCGCGCCTCGTCGCTGCAGCTGACCGTCGACGCGCGTCCGCCGCGCGCCGCGCTGCCTGCCGCGCTGTGGCAGCAGCTCGGCCTCGCCGCCGGCGACTCGGTGCGCGTCACGCAAGGCCAGACCAGCACCGTGCTGCCGGCCGTGCTCGACGCGAGCCTGGCCGCCAACACCGTGCGCGTCGCGTCCGGACACGGCGCGACCGCCACGCTCGGCGCGATGTTCGGCGCGATCGGCGTCGCCAAGGCCTGACGGGAGACCTCGAGAATGATCGATACCGTCACCCAGTTCGGCGCCCAGTACCTCGGCGGCTTCTGGCCGGTCGTGTGGACGCTGGTGAAGATCGTCGCGCTGCTCGTGCCGCTGATGGTCTGCGTCGCCTACCTCACGCTGTGGGAGCGCAAGGCCATCGGCTGGACGCAGATCCGCCCGGGCCCGAACCGCGTCGGCCCCTTCGGCCTGCTCACGCCGATCGCCGATGCGGTCAAGCTGATCTTCAAGGAGATCATCCTCCCCACCGCCTCGAGCAAGGGACTGTTCCTGCTCGGCCCGGTGATGACCATCATGCCGGCGCTGGCCGCGTGGGTGGTGATCCCCTTCGGCCCCGAGGTGGCGCTGGCCGACATCAACGCCGGCCTGCTGTTCCTGATGGCCATCACCTCGATGGAGGTCTACGGCGTCATCATCGCCGGCTGGGCCTCGAACTCGAAGTACGCCTTCCTCGGCGCGCTGCGCGCATCGGCGCAGATGGTCAGCTACGAGATCGCGATGGGCTTCGCCTTCGTGGTCGTGCTGATGGTGACCGGCAGCCTGAACATGACCGACATCGTCCTCTCGCAGGACAAGGGCACGTTCGCCAACATGGGCCTGAACTTCCTGTCCTGGAACTGGCTGCCGCTGTTCCCGATCTTCCTCGTGTACTTCATCTCCGGCCTGGCCGAGACGAACCGTCACCCGTTCGACGTGGTGGAAGGCGAGTCCGAGATCGTGGCCGGCCACATGATCGAGTACTCGGGCATGGCGTTCGCGATGTTCTTCCTCGCCGAATACGCCAACATGATCCTGATCTCGGCGCTGTGCTCGATCATGTTCCTGGGCGGCTGGCTGCCGCCGTTCGACAGCGCGCTGTTCAACTGGATCCCGGGCTGGATCTGGCTGGGCATCAAGACCTTCTGCGTGGTGACCACCTTCCTGTGGGTGCGTTCCACCTTCCCGCGCTTCCGCTACGACCAGATCATGCGTCTGGGTTGGAAGATCTTCATTCCGGTCACGCTGGTCTGGCTCGTCGTCGTGGGTCTGTGGATCCAGTCGCCGTGGAATATCTGGAACTAAGGAGGTCAGCACGATGAGCGCTGTCGCCTCGATCAAGGAATTCTTCAATACCTTCTTGCTGCTCGAGCTCCTCAAGGGGATGAAGCTCACCGGCAAGCACTTCCTGTCGCCCACCATCACGGTGCAGTTCCCGGAAGAGAAGACGCCGCTGTCGCCGCGCTTCCGCGGCCTGCACGCGCTGCGCCGTTACGAGAACGGCGAAGAGCGTTGCATCGCCTGCAAGCTGTGCGAGGCGGTGTGCCCGGCGCTGGCGATCACGATCGAATCGGAAGTCCGCGCCGACGGCTCGCGCCGCACGACGCGCTACGACATCGATCTGACCAAGTGCATCTTCTGCGGCTTCTGCGAAGAGAGCTGCCCGGTCGACTCGATCGTCGAAACCCAGATCCTCGAATACCACGGCGAAAAGCGGGGCGACCTGTACTTCACCAAGGACATGCTGCTCGCGGTGGGTGACCGCTACGAGCGCGAGATCGCCGCTGCCAAGGAGGCCGACGCTCCCTACCGCTGAAGCGGCGGAAGCGATACCGACCATGGATACCAAGACCGCGCTCTTCTACGTCTTCTCCGCGATCCTGCTGTTCTCGGCGTTTCGCGTGATCACCGCGCGCAGCTCCGTGCACGCGGCGCTGTACCTCGTGCTGGCCTTCTTCAACGCGGCCTGCGTGTGGATGCTGCTCAAGGCCGAGTTCCTCGCGATCTCGCTGGTGCTCGTCTACGTCGGCGCCGTGATGGTGCTGTTCCTGTTCGTCGTGATGATGCTCGACATCAATGTCGACAAGCTCCGAGAAGGCTTCTGGAAGCTGTTCCCGGTGGCCGGCACGATCGCGGCCATCATCGCCGTCGAGATGATCTGGGTGCTCAAGCGCGGCTTCAACCTGCCGGTCGCCGCGCAGCAGGACCCGGCGCTCGCCAAGCTGGGCAACACCAAGCTGCTGGGCATCGAGATCTACACGCAGTACCTGTACCCGCTGCAGATCGCCGCGGTGCTGCTGCTGGTGGCGATCATCGCGGCGATCGCGCTGACGCTGCGTCGTCGCAAGGACAGCAAGTACGTGAACCCGGCCGACCAGGTCAAGGTCAAGAAGGCCGATCGCCTGCGCGTCGTGCAGATGGCGCCTGAAGTCGCGCCCGCACCGGCCGCGCCCGAATCCCCTGCAGCCACCGGAGGCCAGGCATGACGCTGACGCTCGGTCATTACCTGTCGCTCGGCGCGATCCTGTTCGCGCTGTCGGTGATCGGCATCTTCCTGAACCGCCGCAACCTGATCGTGCTGCTGATGGCGATCGAGCTGATGCTGTTGGCGGTCAACCTGAACTTCGTGGCCTTCTCGCACTACCTGGGCGACATGGCGGGTCAGGTGTTCGTGTTCTTCATCCTGACCGTGGCCGCCGCCGAATCGGCGATCGGCCTGGCGATCCTGGTGGTGCTGTTCCGCAACCGCTCGACGATCGCCGTGGACGAGCTGGACGCACTCAAGGGTTGATCGCGGCGGGCCTTCGGGCCTTGGCCGCTCACTGAAACGCAACGAGAGCCCGCCTGGTCGGGCGGGCTTCGGAGAGAACAACAATGTCTGCGCTATCGCAATCGATGCTGCTCGCCGTGCCGCTCGCGCCGCTGGTCGGCGCGGTCGTCGCCGGCCTGTTCGGCAAGACGGTCGGACGCCGCGGCGCGCACACGATCACCATCCTCGGTGTCGCGATCGCCTTCATCCTGTCGGCGATGACGCTGAAGGCGGTCGCCGTCGACGGCGCGCGCTTCAACGAGACGATCTACGAGTGGATGGTCGTCGGCGGCATCAAGATGGAAGTCGGCTTCCTGGTCGACGGCCTCACCGCGATGATGATGTGCGTCGTGACCTTCGTGTCGCTGATGGTGCACATCTACACCATCGGCTACATGGAAGAGGACCCGGGCTACCAGCGCTTCTTCTCCTACATCTCGCTGTTCACCTTCTCGATGTTGATGCTCGTGATGAGCAACAACATGCTGCAGCTGTTCTTCGGCTGGGAAGCGGTGGGCCTGGTGTCCTACCTGCTGATCGGCTTCTGGTACACCAAGCCGACCGCGATCTTCGCGAACATGAAGGCCTTCCTGGTCAACCGGGTCGGCGACTTCGGCTTCATCCTCGGCATCGGCCTGCTGCTCGCCTACGGCGGCACGCTGAACTACGCCGAGCTGTTCGCCAAGGGGCCCGAGCTCGCGAAGCTGGGCTTTCCCGGCACCGACTGGATGCTGATCACGGTCGCGTGCATTTGCCTCTTCATCGGCGCGATGGGTAAGAGCGCGCAGTTCCCGCTGCACGTGTGGCTGCCTGATTCCATGGAAGGCCCGACCCCGATCTCCGCGCTGATCCACGCCGCGACGATGGTGACGGCCGGCATCTTCATGGTCGCGCGCATGTCGCCGCTGTTCGAGCTGTCGGACACCGCGCTGAACTTCGTGCTGGTGATCGGCGCGATCACGGCGCTGTTCATGGGCTTCCTGGGCATCATCCAGAACGACATCAAGCGCGTCGTCGCGTACTCCACGCTTTCGCAGCTGGGCTACATGACGGTGGCGCTGGGCGCCTCGGCCTACTCGGTGGCGGTGTTCCACCTGATGACGCACGCCTTCTTCAAGGCGCTGCTGTTCCTGGCCGCGGGCTCGGTGATCATCGGCATGCACCACGACCAGGACATCCGCAACATGGGCGGCCTGCGCAAGTACATGCCCATCACCTGGATCACCTCGCTGCTGGGTTCGCTGGCGCTGATCGGAACGCCCCTGTTCTCGGGCTTCTACTCGAAGGACAGCATCATCGAGGCGGTGCATGCCAGCCACCTGCCGGGCGCGGGCTTTGCGAACTTCGCGGTGCTGGCCGGCGTGTTCGTCACGGCCTTCTACTCGTTCCGGATGTACTTCCTGGTCTTCCACGGCGAGGAGCGCTTCCACCACAAGCCCTTCCCGCCGGAAGACGAGCACGCGCATGGTCACGATGAAGAGCACCACGATCCGCACGAGTCGCCCTGGGTCGTGACCGCGCCGCTGGTGCTGCTGGCGATCCCCTCGGTCGTGATCGGCTTCATGACGATCCAGCCGATGCTGTTCGGCGAGTTCTTCAAGGACTCGATCTTCGTCAACACCGCGGCGCATCCCGCGATGGAAGAGCTGGCCGAGAACTTCCACGGCGCCGTCGCGATGGCGTTGCACGGCCTGAAGACCGCGCCGTTCTGGCTGGCGCTCGCGGGTGTGGTCGTGTCGTGGTGGTTCTACATGAAGCAGCCGTCGATCCCGGCCGCCATCAAGGCGCGCTTCGGCTTCGTCTACAAGCTGCTCGAGAACAAGTACTACATGGACTGGATCAACGAGCACGTGTTCGCCGCCGGTGCGCGCCTGCTCGGCCGCGGCCTGTGGAAGGGCGGCGACGTCGGCCTGATCGACGGGGTGCTGATCAACGGCTCGGCGCGCGTCGTCGGCGCCGTGGCCGCGATCACGCGCCTGTTCCAGACCGGTTACCTGTATCACTACGCGCTGGTCATGATCCTGGGCATCTTTGCGCTGATGACCTGGCAGCTGTGGCCCTACCTGGGCATGGCCCGCTGATCGAGAGGCCGGAGTAAGAACAAATGGGACTGCTGAGCCTCTCCATCTGGATGCCGATCGTGTTCGGCCTCATCCTGCTCGCGCTGGGACGCGACGAGCAGGCCAATGCCGTGCGCTGGATCGCGCTGGCCGCCGCGGTGTTGAGCTTCATCGTGACGCTGCCGCTGGTCACCGGCTTCGACACCACGACCGCCGCGATGCAGTTCGCCGAGAACCTGCCGTGGATCGAACGCTTCAACGTGCGCTACCACCTCGGTGTCGACGGCCTGTCGGTGTGGTTCGTGTTGCTGACCGCCTTCATCACGATCATCGTGGTGATCGCCGCGTGGGAAGTGATCCAGACGCGCGTGAACCAGTACATGGGCGCGTTCCTGATCCTGTCGGGCCTGATGATCGGCGTGTTCAGCGCGATCGACGGCATGCTGTTCTACGTGTTCTTCGAGGCCACGCTGATCCCGATGTACATCATCATCGGCATCTGGGGCGGCCCGCGGCGCGTCTACGCGGCGTTCAAGTTCTTCCTGTACACGCTGCTCGGCTCGCTCCTGATGCTGATCGCGCTGATCTACCTGTACAGCAAGTCCGGCGGCAGCTTCGACATCCTCACCTGGCACAAGCTGCCGCTGGCGATGCCGGCGCAGACACTGCTGTTCTTCGCCTTCTTCGCGGCCTTCGCGGTGAAGGTGCCGATGTGGCCGGTGCACACCTGGCTGCCCGATGCCCACGTCGAGGCGCCGACCGGCGGCTCGGTGGTGCTGGCGGCCATCATGCTGAAGCTGGGCGCCTACGGCTTCCTGCGCTTCTCGATGCCGATCGTGCCCGACGCGGCGCACGCATGGTCCGGCTTCGTGATCACGCTGTCGCTGATCGCCGTGCTCTACATCGGCCTGGTCGCGCTGGTGCAAGGCGACATGAAGAAGCTGGTGGCCTATTCGTCGATCGCCCACATGGGCTTCGTGACGCTGGGCTTCTTCATCTTCACCGACCTCGGCGTGGCCGGCGGCATCGTGCAGATGATCAGCCACGGCTTCATTTCGGGCGCGATGTTCCTGTGCATCGGCGTTCTTTACGACAGAGTTCACTCGCGCGAGATCGCCTCTTACGGCGGCGTGGTCAACACCATGCCCAAGTTCGCCGCCTTCGCAGTGCTGTTCGCGATGGCGAACTGCGGCCTGCCGGGCACCAGCGGCTTCGTCGGCGAATGGATGGTGATCCTGGGTGCCGTGCAATACAACTTCTGGATCGGCCTGCTGGCCGCGACGACGCTGGTGTTCGGCGCCGCCTACACGCTGTGGATGGTCAAGCGCGTGTACTTCGGCGCGATCGCCAACGACGACGTGAAGTCGCTCACCGACATCAACGCGCGCGAGTTCTTCATGCTCGCGCTGCTGGCGATCGGCGTGCTGGTGATGGGCCTGTATCCCAAGCCCTTCACCGACGTGATGCAGACCTCGGTCACCGAGCTGCTCAAGCACGTGGCGGTCTCGAAGCTGTAATCCAAGAACTGAGACCGCGATGGAATCCTCCATGAACTGGCTCGCCGTCTACCCCGAGATCCTGCTGCTCGGCATGACCTGTGCGATCGCGCTGATCGACCTCTTCGTCGACTCGCCCAAGCGAACCGTCACCTACGGCCTCACGCTGCTGACGCTGATCGCCATCGGCGCCTTGCACCTCGCCTACCTGAAGGGCGGCGCGACGCTGTACGCGATGGACCGCATGGTCGTCACCGACCCGATGGGCCACCTGCTGGCCTTCTTCGCGACGCTGGCGGTCGGCGTGACGCTCGTCTACGCGCGCCCCTACGCAGGCGACCGCGACATGCTCAAGGGCGAGCTGTTCACGCTGTCGCTGTTCGTGCTGCTGGGCATCTCGGTGATGGTCCAGGCGAATCACTTCCTGGTGCTGTATCTCGGCCTGGAGCTGATGACGCTGTCGCTGTACGCGATGGTCGCGCTGCGCCGCGACAACCTCAACGCCACCGAAGCGGCGATGAAGTACTTCGTGCTCGGCGCGCTGGCCTCGGGCTTCCTGCTCTACGGCCTGTCGATGATGTACGGCGCCACCGGCTCGCTGGAGATCGGCGAGGTGTTCCGCGCGATCGGCAGCGGCCAGATCAACAAGCAGGTGCTGGTGTTCGGCGTCGTGTTCGTCGTCGCCGGCCTGGCGTTCAAGCTCGGCGTCGTGCCGTTCCACATGTGGGTGCCCGACGTCTATCACGGCGCGCCCACCGCGATCACGCTGATGATCGCCGGCGCTCCCAAGCTGGCTGCCTTCGCGATCACGATCCGCCTGCTCGTCGAAGGCATGATCGGCCTGGCCATCGACTGGCAGCAGATGCTGATGGTGCTGTCGGTCGCCTCGATGGTGATCGGCAACCTCGCCGCGATCGCGCAGACCAACCTGAAGCGCATGCTGGCCTACTCGGCGATCGCCCAGCTCGGCTTCATGCTGCTGGGTCTGACGCCCACCGTCGTGTTCGGCAACACATTCTCGGCGGCCAACGGCTACAGCTCGGCGATGTTCTATCTGATCACCTACGTGGTGACCACGATGGCGAGCTTCGGCGTGATCATGGTGCTGGCGCGCCAGGGCTTCGAGTGCGACGAGATCGACGACCTGCGCGGCCTCAACAAGCGCGCGCCCTGGCTGGCCGGCGTGATGGCGCTGGTGATGTTCTCGCTGACCGGCATTCCGCCGACGGTGGGCTTCTACGCCAAGCTCGCGGTGCTGCAGTCGCTGGTGTCGACCAGCGCGACGCCCTACATCGTGCTGGCGGTGATCTCGGTGCTGCTGTCCTTCATCGCGGCGTTTTACTACCTGCGCGTCGTCAAGGTCATGTACTTCGACGATCCGGTCGATACCACGCCGGCGCTCGGCGAGCCGATCAGCCTGCACGTGCGCGCGGTGCTCGCGGTCAACGGCGCCGCGGTGCTGGTGCTGGGCCTCCTGCCGGGCGGCCTGATGGCAGCCTGCGCCGAGGCGATCCGCATCACGCTGGCGACTTGACCTGCAGATGAGCACTGCGATCGGTGTCTGGGTCGTGCTGCTGCTCGCCGCGGTGGTGGCCAACCTGCCGTTCGTCAACGAGCGGCTGTTCGTCGTCGGGCCGCGGCGCGTGCCGGTCAAGTCGATCGCATGGCGTCTGCTCGAGCTGCTGGTCTACGGCGCGCTGGTGATCGTTGCGGGTCGGCTGATGGAAAGCGCGATCGGCCAGAACGCGCCGCAGGGCTGGGAGTTCTACGCGGTGCTGCTGTGCCTGTTCCTGACGCTGGCCTTCCCGGGCTTCGTCTGGCGCTACCTGCGTCGCCATCGTGGCTGAGAAAGACGACGAGCACCTGCGCGAGGAGCCGCTCAAGAGCGAGCAGGCCTGGCGCGGCGGCTTCCTCGACGTGCGCCGCGACGACGCGCGCCTGCCCGATGGCCGCACCGCGCAGCGCGAGTACATCGTCCATCCGGGCGCCGTGATGATCGTGCCGCTGCTCGACGACGGCCGCCTCGTCGTCGAGCGCCAATGGCGCTATCCGCTGCATCGCGCCTTCACCGAATTCCCCGCCGGCAAGCTCGACGCAGGCGAGGGCGCCCTGGCCTGCGCGGTGCGCGAACTGGCCGAGGAAACCGGCTACCGCGCCGCCGAATGGGCGCGCGCCGGTGTGCTGCACAACGCGATCGGCTATTCCAACGAGGCGATCGAGATCTGGTTCGCGCGCGGCCTCAGGCTGGGCGAACGCCGGCTCGACGAAGGCGAGTTCCTCGACGTGCGCACCGAGACGCTCGAATCGCTCGAAGCGCAAGCTCGCGATGGCTCGCTGACGGACGCGAAAACCCTGATAGCGCTGCTGTGGTTGCGTCATTGGCACGACGGCCGTTGGGACTTGCCCTGGCAGCCGACACCGGCGCATCTGATCGGCGAATAATCGGCTCCCCATGAAGGTGCTGAACCTCCAGTGCGAACAGGGCCACGGCTTCGAAGGCTGGTTCGGCTCCGAAGCCGACCACGCCGACCAGCATGCCCGCGGCCTGCTCGAATGCCCGCTGTGCGGCAGCAAGTCGGTGCAGCGGCTGCCGAGTGCGCCGCGCTTGAATCTTTCGGGCGCCACCGGGCCGGTGCCGGCGCCGGCCGCGTCCGCCGCGCCGACGCCAGAGCGCGCCAGCGTCGAGGCGCTGTGGCTGCAGGCGGTGCGCCACGTGATCGCCAACACGGAGGACGTCGGCGAGCGCTTCCCCGAGGAAGCGCGCCGCATCCACTACGGCGAGACGGCGGACCGCGCGATCCGCGGCCAGGCCAGCCCCGACCAGGCGCAATCGCTGCGCGACGAGGGCATCGACGTGTTCGCGATGGCGGTGCCGGCCGCGGCCAAGGGGCCGCTGCAGTAGCAGCTGCGGGGCAGGTCTCTAGAGAACCCGGCCCGGGTTCATGATGCCGCGCGGATCGAGCGCCTGCTTGATCGAACGCATCAGACTCAATGCCACGGCGTCCTTGCGCGTCGCCAGCTCCTCGCGCTTGAGCGCGCCGATGCCGTGCTCGGCCGAGATCGAGCCGCCATGCGCGATCACCGCGTCGTAGACGATCGCGTTGACCGCGTCCTCGTGATCGCTCAAGAAGGCCTTGGCATCGCCGCCCTCGGGGCACTGCACGTTGTAGTGCAGGTTGCCGTCGCCGAGGTGGCCGAAGTCGACCAGGCGCACGCCGGGGAACGCGGCCGCGAGCGCGGCATCGGTCGAGGCGACGAACTCCGGGATGCGCGAGACCGGCAGCGCGATGTCGTGCTTGATGTTGAGGCCTTCCGCGCTTTGCGCGAGCGGAATGCTCTCGCGCAGATGCCACAGCGCCTTCGACTGCTCCAGGCTCGCGGCGACCGCGGCATCGTCGATCTCGCCGGCTTCGAGCGCGGCTTCGAGCAGGGCTTCGAAGCGCTCCTTCGCATGCGCCTCGCCTTCGGCATCGGACTGCTCGAGCAGCACGGTCCACGGCGCTGTAGCGAGCGGGCGCGGCAGCTGCGGGAAGTGCTTCGCGACCAGGCCGAGCGAGAACGCGTTCATCACCTCGAAGCCCGTCAGCGCCGGACCGAGGCTGGCGCGGGCACGTGCCAGCAGCGCGACGCATGAAGCGAGCGATCCGCACGCGGCCAGCGCCGTCGTGCGTGCCGCCGGCTGCGGCGACAGCGACAGCGTCGCCGCGGTGATCACGCCGAGCGTGCCTTCGCTGCCGATGAAGAGATCGCGCAGGTCGTAGCCGGTGTTGTCCTTGCGCAGACCCGAGAGGCCGTCCCAGACTTCGCCCGCCGCGGTGACGACCTCGAGCCCGAGGCACAGCGCGCGCGCATTGCCGTAGCGCAGCACCTGGGTGCCGCCGGCGTTGGTCGCGAGATTGCCGCCGATCGTGCAGCTGCCTTCGGCGGCGAGCGACAGCGGCAGCAGCAGGCCGGCATTCGCGGCCGCTTCCTGCGCGGCCTGCAGCACGCAGCCGGCCTCGACGGTCATCGTGGCATTGGCCGTGTCGATGACGCGGATGCGGTTCATGCGGCCCAGGCTCAGCAGCACCTGGCGACCCGATTCGTCGGGCACACCGCCGCCGACCAGGCCGGTGTTGCCGCCTTGCGGCACCAGCGGCGTGCCGTGCTTCGCGCAGGCACGCACGACCGCCGCGACCTCGGCCGTCGTGCCGGGACGCACGACCGCGAGCGCGCGGCCGCGCCAGCGCTTGCGCCAATCGAGCTCGTAGGCCGAGAGATCACCGTCGGTCAGCACATGGGCCGCGCCGACCGCCACGCGAAGATCGTCGAGCAAAGCGGTCATCGCCTCAAGCTCCGAGCTTGGCCGCGGCCAGCCGCGAACGCACATGCCAACCGCAGGCCGCGAACAGCGCGACACCCAGCAGCACCTCGATCGCCGCGAGCCACGCGCCGGGCGCCGCTTCGCTGGTCGCGCGCACCAGGCCTTCGGCCACGTAGAGCCACACGAGAAGACTCAGCCAGCGAAAGGTGTAGAGCTTGCCGCGCCACAGGCCCGGCAATGCGAGCACGAGCGGCAAGACCTTGATCGCCAGCGTGCCGCGACCGGTCGGCGCCAGCCACAGCTCCCATGCGAGACCGAGGACGATCAAGGCGGCGAGGGCGGCGAGCGCCAGGCGGCGCGACAGCGCGATGGACGACGGCGCGCTCGCGTCGATGGCGGACTCTGAGGACATGGCTGGCATGATAGCCAGCATGAATGTTCCTCCAGCGCTGCGGGTGCCCTTGCGCGAACGACTGCGGCAGTACATCCAGACGCTGTCCCATTGGCCTTGGCTCGAGACGATGCGCACGCTGCGGCTGCGCTTTCGCGAAGACCGTCTCGGCCTGACCGCGAGCAGCCTGACCTTCACGACGACGATCGCGCTGGTGCCGCTGGCGACCGTGACGCTGGCGATCTTCACCGCCTTTCCGATGTTCGCGCGCTTCCAGGGCGCGCTCGAGAAGTACTTCATCCAGAGCCTGGTGCCCGACAACATCGCCAAGCCGGTGCTGGCCGCGCTGACGCAGTTCGCGATCAAGGCCAACCGGCTCGGCACGCTGGGCCTGGTGGTGCTGGTGTTCACCGCGCTCGCGCTGATGCTCACGATCGACCGCACGCTCAACGCGATCTGGCGCGTGCGCCAGCCGAGGCCGATCGCGCAGCGCGTGCTGGTCTACTGGGCTGCCGCGACGCTCGGCCCGCTGCTGCTGGGCATCAGCCTGACGATGACCTCGTACGCGATCTCGGCTTCGCGCGGCTTCGTCGGCGCGCTGCCGGGCGGCGTGAGCCTGCTGCTCAATGTGCTGGAGTTCCTGCTGCTGGCCGGTGCGATCGCATCGCTGTACCACTACGTGCCCAACACGCCGGTGCGCTGGGCCCATGCCTGGGCCGGCGGGCTGTTCGTCTCGGTCGGCTTCGAGCTCGCGAAGAGGGGCCTGGGCTGGTATCTCGGCCAGGTGCCGTCCTACTCGACGATCTACGGCGCCTTCGCGACCGTGCCGATCTTCCTGGTCTGGCTCTATCTCGGCTGGCTCATCGTGCTGTTCGGCGCGGTGATCGCAGCCTATGCGCCCAGTCTTGCGATGCGGGTGGTGCGACGGCCCGAATCGCCGGGCTACCAGTTCGATCTGGCGATCGCGATGCTGCGCCAGCTCTCGCTGGCGCGCACGCAGAGCACGCACGGCGTGAGCGCCGCGGGCATCGCCGAGAGCCTGCGCGCCGATCCGCTGCAGATCGAGCCGATCGTCGAGACGCTGGTGCGGCTCGACTGGATCGCGCGGCTCGACGAGGGCGACGACCCGCGCCTGGTGCTGCTGGCCGATCCCGACTTCACGCCGGCCCAGCCGCTGATGGCCGCGCTGCTGCTCGAGCCGACCGTGACCGTGCGCGCGTTCTGGCAGCGTGCCGGCTTCGCCGACATCACGCTGCGTCAGTTGCTGGACGCTTGAGGAGTTGGCGCCACGCGCTGCGAGCCGCAGCGAAGCACGCGATCGCGGCCCAGCCGCTTCGCCTCGTACATCGCCTCGTCGGCGCGCTGCACCAGCCGCGCCGCGTGATCGCCATCCAGCGGCGCCAGCGCATAGCCGATGCTCGCGCTGACGCGGTGCGCGACCTGCAAGCCGGCGCTGCAGCGGCGGATCGCCTCCAGCAGATGCTGCGCCAGCGCCTCGGCGCCGGCGTCGTCGCGCACTCGCGCGAGCACCAGGAACTCGTCGCCGCCGAAGCGGCCCACGGCGTCTTCGGCGCGCACCGCCGATTGCAGCGCGGCCGCGGCGGCCAGCAGCAGCCGGTCGCCTTCGCGGTGGCCCAGCGTGTCGTTGACGGCCTTGAAGCCGTCGAGGTCGACGAAGAACAGCGCGACCGGCGTCTCGGCGCTGGCCTGCGGCAGCGCGGTTTCGAGCCGCTCCATGATCGCGCGGCGGCTGAACACGCCGGTCACCGCATCCTCCTCGACGCTGCGCTGCAGCCGCTCGCGCGCGAGGGTCAGCTCGTGCACGTCGATCGTCGAGGTGTAGATGCCGACCACGCTGCCGGATGCATCGCGATCGGGCACGTAGCTCGTGCGCATCCAGCGAGCGCCGCTGGTCAGCTCGACCAGGCGCGTGTAGGTCGCGGTCTCTCCGGCCAGTGCGCGCTGGTAGAACGGCCAGTGCTCGCGCCACAGACGCTCGCCGCGCACCTCGCCGATGTGGCGCCCGAGGATCTGCTCGGGCAGCGTGCCGGTCGCCTCGACATAGGCCTTGTTGACGAAGCGCACGATGCAGCCGCGGTCGAGGTAGGTCAGCGGATAGGGGATGTTGTCGGTGAAGTGGTCGAGCCGGCGGCGCGCGGCCTCAAGCGTCTCGCGCGCGGTGACGTCGTCGTGGATGTCGAAGGCGATCGTGTAGACGGCCTCGACATGGCCGTGCGCGTCGCGGTCCGGGAACACCTGCACGCGCGCCCAGCGCGGCGTGCCGTGGCGGTGCGTCAGGAGGCGCTCGTAGAAGACCGTCTGGCCGGCGTAGGCGCGTTCGAATGCGCCGCGCGCGGCGGCCCAGGCGCTCTCGCCGTAGTTCTCGCGCAGCGTGCGGCCGATCAGCTCTTCGCGCGAACGCTGGGCCCAGTTGAGGTAGGGCGGATTGACGAAGCCCAGCACCGCCTCGCCATCGGCGCGGCGTTCCCAGCGGCCCATCGGCAGGTCGATCGCCGCGACCAGCCGCTCGATGTGAGCGACGCGATCGTCGTCGGCATGCATGGCGTGCAGCCCGCGCGGTTCAGAACGGGATGCGGTGCAGCCAGATGTCGCGGTACATCGCCCAGTCGCCCATGAAGCTGTAGAGCGGGCGCTTGAACGAGGCGGGCTTGTTCTTCTCGAAGCCGAAGTGGCCGATCCAGGCGAAGCCGTAGCCGAACACCAGGCCCAGCAGCAGGAGCGGCAACTGGCCGGTCACCAGCACGAGCGCGAAGCAGATCAGCGCCAGCGTCGAGCCGACGAAGTGCAGGCGGCGGCAGGTGCGGTTGCTGTGTTCGCCGAGGTAGAAGGGATAGAACTCAGCGAAGCTGCGGAATGAATTGGGATCGACCGCGGCCGAACCGGGCGATGGGATGGCACTCATACAGCGGCCTCCTTCTTCTTGTGCAGGAATGTCCAGACTGCATTCAACACGCCGTCCGGTGCCTCGGTCATGAGGGAATGCCCGGCCGGCAAATGGAGGACCTCGGCCTTCAGCATCTGCGCCAGGTTGGCGGCCATGCGCGGCAGCGTCATCTGGTCGCGCGCACCCAGCACCAGCCGCACCGGGCAGCGCACGCGCGCCGCCGCCGCCTCGGCGCCGGCGTAGGCATTGCAGGCGCTGAAGTCGATGTGGAACAGGCTCGCGCCCTTGTGGCGTTGCGCGTAGTTGCCCTGCATGCGGCGCTTGAGCGCCATCGCCGAGCCGTGCAGCCAGCTGCCAGGGCCAGGCGCCGAGGGCTTGGCCGCGATGGTCGAGTGCGCGAACACGTTGTCCAGCGCCATCGCGCGCGGCGGGTCGTCGCGCGAGCCGTCGAGCAGCACCGGCGAGACCGTCATCGGATAGGCGGTGCCGACCATCACCAGGCCGTCGGCGCGCTCGCCCAGGCGGGCGGCGGTTTCCAGGCCGATCAGCGAGCCCATGCTGTGGCCCACGATCGTTGCGCGCGGCACCTGAAGCTCGTCGAGCAGGGCGACGACCCAATCGGCCATTGCCTCGACGCTGGCCAGCGCCGGGCCGTCGCTGCGGCCGTGGCCGGGCAGGTCGACCGCCAGCACGCGATGGCCGTGATGCGCCATGTAGCGGCTTTGCAGGCCCCACACGCTGTGGTCGTTGAGCGCGCCGTGCACGAGGACGACGCAAGGCGATTGGGCGTCGAAAGCCTTGCCGCCGGTGTAGGCATAGGCCGTGCGGCCTTGCAGTTCGAGCTTCATGCGGCCGCCTTTGCCGCGGCCTTCAGCGCGCGCGCGAGGTCGTCGATCAGGTCGGCCGGATCCTCCAGGCCGATCGACAGCCGAATCGTTCCCGGGCCGATGCCGGCCTGGCGCAGCGCGGCGTCGTCCATGCGGAAGTGCGTCGTCGAGGCCGGATGGATCACCAGCGAGCGGCAGTCGCCCACGTTGGCCAGGTGCGAAAACAGCTTGAGCGTCTCGATGAAGACCTTGCCCTGCGCACGCGAGCCCTTGAGGTCGAAGCTGAACACCGCGCCGCAGCCGCGCGGCAGCAGCTTTTGCGCCAGCGCATGGCTGGGGTGGCCGGGCAGCTCCGGGTAGCCGATGCGCTCGACCGTGGCCTGCTTCGACAGGAACTCGACCACCTTGCGAGTGTTGTCGACATGGCGCGCCATGCGCAGCGGCAGCGTCTCGAGGCCTTGCAGGATGGTCCAGGCGGTGTGCGGGCTCATGCAGGCGCCGAAGTCGCGCAGGCCCTCGCGGCGCGCGCGCAGCAAGAAGGCGCCGACGGTGCTCTCCTCGCTGAACACCATGCCGTGGAATCCCTCGTAGGGCTCGGTCAGCTCGGGGAAGCGGCCCGAGGCGTCCCAGTCGAAATTGCCGCTGTCGACCAGCACGCCGCCGACCACGGTGCCGTGGCCGCACAGGAACTTGGTGGCCGAGTGGTAGACGAGATCGGCGCCATGCTCGAAGGGGCGCAGCAGCCAGGGCGTCGTGAAGGTGGAGTCGACCAGCAGCGGCAGGCGGGCGTCGTGCGCGATCGCGCTCACGGCTTCGATGTCGAGCACGTCCAGGCCGGGATTGCCGAGCGTCTCGCCGAACAAGAGGCGCGTCGTCGGGCGGATCGCGGCGCGCCAGCCGTCGAGATCGCCCGGCTTGACGAAGCTGGTCTCGATGCCGAAGCGGCGCAGCGTGTAGTGCAGCAGGTTGTGCGAGCCCCCGTACAGCGCCGAACTGGCCACGATGTGCGAGCCGGCGCCGGCCAGGGTCGCGATCGCGAGGTGCAGCGCGGCCTGGCCGCTGGCGGTGGCGATCGCGCCGGCACCGCCTTCGAGCGCGGCCATGCGCTCCTCGAATACCGCCGTGGTCGGGTTGGAGATGCGCGAATAGACGTGGCCGGCGCGCTCCATGTTGAACAGCGCCGCGGCGTGGTCGCTGCTCTCGAACACGAACGAGGTCGACAGGTGCAGCGGCACCGCTCGCGCGCCGGTGGAGGGGTCAGGCGCGGCGCCGGCATGCAGCGCCAGGGTGTCGAATCCGGGGTCGGATGCACCAGGCATCAGGGTCTCCTCTACGGCGGATTGAGGGGCGCACTCGTGGTGCGGCCCATGTTCTTGGCGGCGCATTGTGGGCTATATTGACCGCATCACCCTGGGAGAACCGCCATGAAAGTCAGCGACATCCTGCGCGTCAAGGGCGGCACGCTCTACACGGTTTCCCCCGACCAGCAGCTCGCCGATGCGGTGCGTGCGATGGCCGAGCGCGACATCGGTTCGCTGGTCGTCATGGACCACGGTGACCTGGTCGGCATGCTGACCTTCCGTGAAGTGATCCAGGCGGTGGTCGGCAACGACGGCAGTGTCGGTACCACGCATGTGCGCACCGTGATGGACGACCATCCGCTGACCTGCACGCCCGACACCGAGATCGACGAAGTCCGCCGCATGATGCTGGGCCGCCATGCGCGCTACATGCCGGTGCTCAACGGCCGCACGCTGATGGGCGTGATCTCGTTCTACGACGTCGCCAAGGCGGTGGTCGACAGCCAGGACTTCGAGAACCGCATGCTCAAGGCCTACATCCGCGACTGGCCGGTCGAGGACGCCCAGGCCCAGCAGCCTCAGCAATAAGTCAGGCTGCCTTCGCTGCCGCGCTAATCCGAGATTAAGACCGCCTCCACAGACTGCTTCCCAGGCAGGCGGCACCCGGCCGCCGCAACAGGGGAGCGGCGGTGGCGCGCATCGGGAACCATCGAGACGGAGCATCCAAGGCGCTGAGCGCTCGTCGCTGGGCCCTGGGTCTTTCGCTGTTCGGCGCCACGCTGCTCGCCTGCGCCGAGCCGGCGCCTGGGAACGACACCACACAGCCGCTGAGGCTGAACCTGCCGTCGCGCCGCGCCTTCGGCGTGCAGTACGAGCGCGAGGCCCAGACCCCATTGCCGCTGGCGGCGCCCAAGCCGCTGTGGCAGAGACTGAGCGTGGTCGAGCTGCCGCCAGAGAACATCCCCGGCACGCCGCCGCGGCGCGCCCACCACGCGCTCAGTGTCTCGACCGACGCGCCCAAGCCGCTGCTGCGCGGCCTCGGCTTCGAGCCGAGCGAATGCGCGACGCAATTTCGCATGCCCTCGCAGGTCAGCCAGGCGCGCGGCGTGCTCGCGGTCGACATGCAGGCGCAAGTCCGCCTGGGCTGCCGGTTCTGAGCCTGCGGGCGTCGGCGACAATGGCGCATTGCGCCTCGCGCGCCGCCAACGCATCAGCAGCTCGCCCATGTCCGGCAACACCCTCGGCCACCTGTTTCGTGTCACCACCTTCGGCGAGTCGCACGGCCCGGCGATCGGCTGCGTGATCGATGGCTGCCCGCCCGGCATGGCCCTGAGCGAAGCCGACATCCAGCCCGAGCTCGACCGCCGCCGCCCCGGCACCTCGCGCCACGTCACGCAGCGTCAGGAGGCCGACGTGGTCGAGATCCTGTCGGGCGTCTTCGAGGGCCGCACCACCGGCACGCCGATCGCGCTCTTGATCCGCAACACCGATCAGCGCAGCAAGGACTACGGCAACCTGCTCGACACCTTCCGCCCCGGCCACGCCGACTACACCTACTGGCACAAGTACGGCATCCGCGATCCGCGCGGCGGCGGGCGCAGCTCCGCGCGCCTGACCGCGCCGGTGGTCGCGGCCGGCGCCGTCGCGCGCAAGTGGCTGGCCGAGCGCCATGGCGTGCAGCTGCGCGCCGGCATGGCCGCGCTGGGCGCGACCGAGATCGCATTCGAAGGCTGGGAGCACGTCGAACACAACCCGTTCTTCGCGCCCAACGCCAGCCAGATCGACGCGCTGGAAGCCCAGATGGACGAGCTGCGCAAGGCCGGCGACTCGGTCGGCGCGCGCATCGTCGTCGAGGCCTCGGGCGTGCCGGTCGGCTGGGGCGAGCCGCTGTTCGACAAGCTCGATGCCGACATCGCCTACGCGATGATGGGCCTCAATGCGGTCAAGGGCGTCGAGATCGGCGCCGGCTTCGCCAGCGTCGCCCAGCACGGCAGCGAGCACGGCGACGAACTCACGCCCGAGGGCTTCCTGAGCAACCACGCCGGCGGCGTGCTCGGCGGCATCTCGACCGGCCAGGACCTGCGCGTGTCCATCGCGATCAAGCCGACCAGCTCGATCCGCCTGCCGCGCCGCTCGATCGACAAGGCCGGCCAGCCGGTCGAGGTGGCCACCCATGGCCGCCACGACCCCTGCGTGGGCATTCGCGCGACGCCGATCGCCGAGGCGTTGCTGGCGCTGGTGCTGATCGATCACGCGCTGCGCCATCGCGCGCAGTGCGGCGATGTCGCGGTCGAGACGCCGGCCATCCCCGGCTCGGCGGCTTCGTCGCGCTGATCTTCCGTTCGTCGGGCGCTGTTGCGCCCTCGTCGGCGTGCCCTGCGGTTCGCTCCCGCCGAACTGCAATCCGTCGCATGATGGGAACCTTTCGTCCGACGGCCCACTTAGACTCGCGGCCCATGAACGAAGCCACCCCCGTCACGCCCCAGGCCGCGCCCACGAAGCGCCGCCGCAAGGTCATCACCGCAGCGATCGTCGTCCTCCTCGTCGCAGGGGCGGGCGTCGCGGTGTCGTCCCGCATGGGACACGGCAAGAAGAAGGACGGCGAGGACGTCGCCCCGCCGCTGAAGTTCGGCCCTGCCGAGGTGGCGCAGCCGACCGTCGCGCCCATGGCGCAGCGCATCGAATTCACCGGCCCGCTGGTCGCGCCGCGCACGGCGATCGTGCGCGCCAAGGCGGCCGGCACGCTGCTGTCGCTGGCGATCGCCGAAGGCAGCCGCGTGCACGCCGGCCAGACGCTGGGCACGATGGACCTGGCCGACTTGCAGGCGCGCATCAACGAGCGCAGCGCCGGCATCGAGTCCGCCCAGGCCACGCTGATCGAGGCCGAGCGCATGCACGACTCGAACACCCGGCTGGCGGCGCAGAACTTCATCTCGTCGACCGCGCTGCAGTCGTCGCAGGCGCGCCTGGATGCAGCACGCGCCGCGTTGAAATCGGCCCAGGCCCAGCTCGAGACGCAGCGCATCTCGATGCGCGAGGCGGCGCTGGTCGCGCCCATCGACGGCATCGTCGGCAAGCGCCACGTGGTGCCCGGCGAGAAGCTCAGCGCCGAGCAGCAGCTGATCACCATCGTCGACCTGAAGACGCTGGAGCTGGCCGGCACGGTCTCGACGCACGAGGTCTCGCTGCTCAAGGTCGGCCAGACGGTCGAGGTCAGGGTCGAGGGCTTCGCGAAGCCGGTGATCGGCCGCATCGATCGCATCGCGCCGGCTGCCGAGGTGGGCACGCGTGCGATCGGCGTGGTGGTCGTGCTCGAGAACAAGTCCGAGACGTTGCGCGCCGGGCAGTACGCGCAGGCCGCGGTCACGCTCGACGATTCGACGCCGCGCCTGACGGTGCCGGTGGCCGCGCTGGGCCAGGCCTCGGGCCAGGACTTCGTCTGGACGGTCGAGAACGGCGCGCTGGTGCGGCGCGTCGTGATCACCGGCCGCAAGGACATCGCCGGCAACCGCATCGAGGTGCTGCAGGGCCTGAAGCCCGAGTCCGTCGTGCTGGCCGCGCGCTTCGACAACCTGCGCGAAGGCGCGCTGGCCGAGCTCACCGGCACGTCGAGCGTGGCGCCGGCGGCGTCGGCCTCGAATCCGCGCCCGGCGTCCTGAGCGCCGGTCCGTTCTTCAAGGGCTGATCGGCCGCGCGCCGTTCGCCCCCCATCGTTCTTGCCGCCTCGCAAGCAGGCGGCAGCTGTCGGGAGCGTCCACCATGTGGATCACGCGCGTTTCCATCAACAACCCCGTGTTCGCCGCGATGATGATGATCGCGCTGTGCGTGCTGGGGCTGTTCTCGTACAACCAGCTGCGCGTCGAGCGCCTGCCGGACATCAATCCGCCGGTGGTGTTCGTCAGCATCGCCTATCCGGGCGCCTCGCCCGAGGCGATCGAGACCGAGATCACGCGGCCGGTCGAGCAGTCGCTCAACGGCATCGCCGGCATCAAGCGCATCACCTCCAACAGCTTCGAGGGCCGCAGCGACACGGTCGTGCAGTTCAACCTCGACGCCGACATGAACCGTGCGATGCAGGACGTGCGCGACAAGGTCGCCGTGCTGGCGCCGGGCTTCCCGCGCGACGTGAAGTCGCCGCTGGTCACGCGCTTCGACAACGACAACGCCCAGCCGGTGGTCTATCTCTCGCTGATGGGCGCCGACCGCAGCGCGCGCGAGCTCTCGCTGCTGGCCGACCAGGTGGTGCGCAAGCGCCTCGAGCGCGTGCTCGGCGTCGCGCGCGTCGACATCGGCGGGATGATGGTGCGCCAGGTGCGCATCGACCTCGACCCGCAGCGCCTGCGCGCCAACATGCTGACGCCCGCCGACGTGGCCGAGGCGCTGCGCCGCGCCAACACCGACGTGCCGGTCGGCCTGCTGCAAAGCGCGCAGTCCGAGGCCATCGTGCGGGTCGAGGGCAAGGTGCGCGACGCGAAGGCGTTTCGCGATGTCGTGGTGTCGACGCGCGGCGGCACCGTGGTCACGCTGGGCGACCTGGGCACGCTGGTCGAGCGCGAGCAGGAGCCGCAGTCGCTGGCGCGCCTGGATGGCCAGCGCGCGATCAACTTCAACATCTTCAAGCAGCAAGACGCCAACATCGTCGACACCGGCGAGGAGATCAAGCGCGCCGCCGAGGAGCTGCGCAAGTCGCTGCCGCCGGGCGTCGAGCTCAAGCTCGTCTATGCCGACAGCGAATGGGTCAAGGATTCGCTCACGGGCGTCAAGCGCACGCTGATCGAAGGCGCGCTGCTGACGATCGCGATCGTGTTCCTGTTCCTGCACAGCTGGCGCTCGACCGTGATCACCGGCCTCACGCTGCCGATCGCGGTGATCGCGTCCTTCATCGCCGTGTACGCCTTCGGCTTCACGCTGAACTTCATGACGATGATGGCGCTGTCGCTGTGCATCGGCCTGTTGATCGACGATGCGATCGTGGTGCGCGAGAACATCGTGCGCCACGTGCACATGGGCGCCGACCACCACACCGCCGCGCGCGTGGGCACCGACGAGATCGGCCTGGCGGTGATGGCGACCACCTTCGCGATCTGCGCGGTGTTCGTGCCGGTGGCCTTCATGAAGGGCATCATCGGCAAGTTCTTCTTCCCGTTCGGCATCACGGTGACGGTCGCGGTGCTGGTGTCGCTGTTCGTGAGCTTCACGCTCGACCCGATGCTGTCGAGCATCTGGAAAGACCCGCCCGGCACGCGCCTGGCCAAGCTGCCGGTGATCGGCTCGCTGATGCGCGGCACCGACCGCGTGCTCGACGTGCTGCACGCGCTCTACGAAAGCAAGATCCGCTGGGTCTTCTCGGGCAAGCACTACCGGCTGTGGCTGCCGTCGATCGGCCTGTGGCGCGCCGTGCGCCATGGCGATCTCTCGGCGCTCAAGCCCAAGCGCGCGACGATCACGCCGCGCGGCATCATCCTGTGGGGCGGCTTCATGAGCTTCGTGGGCGCGCTGATGCTCACGCCGCTGGTCGGCACCGAGTTCGTGCCCGAGGCCGACCAGAGCTACATCCAGCTCAACGTCAAGCTGCCGGTCGGCGTGAGCCTGGAGCGCGCGAGCGACAAGATCGCGCAGGTCGAGACGGCAGTGCGCGCCTTCCCCGAAGTGAAGTCGCTGACCGCGACCATCGGCGACGCCGGCCAGGGCATGCGCAATGCGGCCGAGATGGGCGTGCTGCTGCATCCGCGCCTCGCACGCAAGCGCTCGCAAAAGGAAGTGGAAGAGGGCATCCGTGAAGCGCTGCGCAGCATTCCCGGCATCGACGTCGCGCTCGGCAACCGGCCGATCTACATCGCGCTGCTCGGGCCGGACAACGTCGTGCTCGAGCGCGAGGTGTTGAAGCTCGCCGAAGAGGTCAAGAAGATCAAGGGCATCGCCGATCTGCAGACCTCGGTGCAGCCGGGCATGCCGGCCTATGCGGTGCGCCTGAAGCCCGACGCGATGCGCGAGCTGGGCATCACGCCGCAGGTGCTGGCGGGCAGCCTGCGGGCCTTCGTCAACGGCGATGTCGCGACCTACTGGACCGCGCCGGACGGCGAGCAGGTCGAGGTGGAACTGCGCCTGCCGCGCGAGTCGCGCGAGAACGTCGCGCAGATCGAGTCGCTGCCGGTGGCCTACAGCAAGGACGGCACGCCGGTGATGCTGGGCCGCGTGGCCGAGATCCAGCAGGTCTTCAACCCCGAGGTCATCAAGCGCCAGGACCTGCAGCGCCGCCAGGCGATCTACGCCGGGGTGCAGGGCCGCCCGGGCGGCGATGTCGGCACCGATGTCGAAAAGCTGATCAAGACCTGGCAGCTGCCGCCGGGCTACCACTTCGACCTCGGCGGCCAGACGCGTGACCAGCAGGAAGCCTTCAACGGCATCCTCGCGGCGCTGGGCTTGTCGATCATCTTCATCTACATCGTGCTGGCTTCGCAGTTCGGCAGCTTCATCCAGCCGCTGGCGATCATGGCCTCGCTGCCGCTGGCGCTGATCGGCGTGATGCTGGCGCTGCTCATCTCGGGCTCGACGCTGAACCTGTTCTCGATGATCGGCCTGGTGATGCTGATGGGCCTGGTCACCAAGAACGCGATCCTGCTGGTCGACTTCGCCAACCATGCACGCAAGCGCGGCGCGACGGTCGCCGAGGCGCTGCTGGAGGCGGGGCTGGTGCGCATGCGCCCGATCATGATGACCACGGCCGCGATGGTGTTCGGCATGCTGCCGCTGGCGCTGGCCTTCAACGAGGGCGGCGAGATCCAGGCGCCGATGGGCCGCGCGATCATCGGCGGCGTGATCACCTCGACGCTGCTGACGCTGGTGGTGGTGCCGGTGCTGTACTCCTACCTCGCGCGTGACCGAAAGTCCACCGAGCCGGAAGCGGCGCCCGAGTCCGCCGCCGGCACGCTGCCGGATTACGCGCCGGCCGACCGCGAGTAGCGCTAGGATTTCCCTGCGAGCGCCGCCTCCCGGCGCTTCGGGGAGATCCAGATGCCTTATCGACGCATCCTCCTGCACGTCGATGCCACCGAGGCCTGCGCCGCGCGAACCGCGGCGGCGGCGCGGCTGGCGATCGAGCACGACGCGCAACTCGTCGTCCTGGCGCCGACCGACGCGGTCGTCGTGCCGGGCGATCCCTCGGCGCTGCTGGGCGGGGCGGCCGACGCCGTCGAGCGAGCCATCGGCGACTGCGTCCAGCGCTCACGCGACGCGATGGGCAGCGCGCGCACGCGGCTCGCCCAGCTGGGCGTCACGCCCTGCGAGGCGCGCGTCGACGGCCGCGACCATGCCATCGCATTGACCACGGCCGCGCTGACGGCTGATCTGATCGTGCTCGGCCAGCCGCAAGTCGGCGGGGATCCGCGGCTGTCCGGGCTGGCGCCCGAGGTGCTGCTGCACGGCGGCCGACCGGTGCTGCTGATCCCGCACATCGCGCCGCCGGATGCCAGCGTCGGCACGCGGGTGCTGGTCGGCTGGAACGCGAGCCGTGCCTGCGCGCGCGCGATGTCGGACGCGCTGCCGATGCTGCGGCGTGCCAAGCATGTCGACGTGGTGCGCTTCGAGCGCCCGGCAGTCGGGGTCGAGTTCCGTGCCGATGGCTTCGGCGGGCTCGACAGCTGGCTCGCGTCGCACGGCGTGCGCGCGCGGCTGGAGAGCGTGCCCAGCGAGATCGGCGTTGCCGATGCGCTGTTGTCACGCGCGGCCGACGGCGGCCACGATCTGGTGGTGATGGGCGGCTACGGCCACTCGCGTTTCCGCGAGGCGCTGCTCGGCGGCGCGACGCGCTCGATGCTCAAGCAGATGACGGTGCCCGTGCTGATGTCGCACTGATGGCGCACCGACTCACTGCGCGGCGTTGTGGATGGTGTCGCGCACCAGCGGATAGATCTGGTTCTCCCAGCGCTTGCCGCTGAACACGCCATAGTGGCCGGCGCCCGGCTGCACGTAGTGCGACTTCAAGTAGGGCCGGATGCCGGCGCACAGGTCGTGTGCGGCCAGCGTCTGGCCCAGCGCGCAGATGTCGTCGCGCTCGCCTTCGACGGTGAGTAACGCGGTGCGGCGGATCGCCTGCGGCCGCACCGGCCGGCCATGCACCTCGAGCACGCCGCGCGCGAGCTCGTAGTCCTGGAACACGCGGCGCACGGTCTCGATGTAGAACTCGGCCGGCAGGTCGGCCACCGCGAAATACTCTTCGTAGAAGCGCCGCGTCGGCTCGGCCTGGTCGTGCTCGCCGTTGGCCATCTGCTCGTACATGGTCTTGAGCGATTGCAGGTGGCGGTCCATGTTCATGCTCATGAACGCGGTGAGCTGCATGAACCCGGGGTACACGCGACGCAGCGCGCCGCGAAAGCGCAGCGGCACGGTGCCCAGCAGATGGCTCTCGAACCAGTCGATCGGCTTGCCGGTCGCGAGCTTGTTGACCTCGGTCGGCGCGACGCGGCAGTCGATCGGCCCGGCCATCAGCGTCATGCTGCGCGGCGTGGCGGGGTGGTCGTCCTCGGCCATCAGCGACACCGCGGCCAGCGCCGGCACACAAGGCTGGCAGATCGCCAGCAGGTGCGCGCCCGGGCCGATGCGGCCGAGGAAGTCGACCAGGTGCAAAACGTACTCGTCGAGGCCGAAGCGCCCGGCCGCAAGCGGCACGTCGCGCGCGTTGTGCCAGTCGGTGATGTAGACGTCGTGGTCGGCCAGCGCGACGCGCACCGTCTCGCGCAACAGGGTCGCGAAGTGGCCCGACATCGGCGCCACGATCAAGAGCGGCGGCTGCCCTTCCACGCCCGGCTTGCGAAAGTGCAGCAGGGTGCCGAATGGCGTCGCGTAGGCGGCCTCCTCGACGACGCGCCGCGGGACGCCGTCGACCGTGATCTCGTCGATGCCGAAGGCGGGTCGGCGGTGCGTCATCTGCACCAGGGAAATCAGTTCGCACCAAGCCGCGGCGCGGCGCACCGGCGGCCAGTCGCGCGCACCATGACGGGTATCGGCAAGCCAGGGCGCGGCGGCGCTGGCGCTGCTGCGCAGCGGCCACAGCCAATCGGTGTGGGCTTGATAGGCCTGGTACAGCATGCCGTGCCTTTCATGGGTGACGCGATGGCCTGTGCAACTTGCGAGCCAGCCCGTGGCACAGCGCTTGCGATGAAGGCTGCACCGTCTTCGCCAGGAGCGCCCGATGGCCCGCGCGACTCTCACGATCAGCAGCAAGAACTATTCGTCCTGGTCGCTGCGCGGCTGGCTGCTGGCGCGCTTCGCGAAGCTCGACTTCGACGAGCGCGTCGTGCCGCCCGACGATGCCGACGCGCGCAAGGAGATCCTGCTGCTGTCGCCGTCGATCCTGGTGCCCAGCCTGCGCCACGAGGGCGTGACGGTGTGGGACACGCTGGCGATCGGCGAATACCTCGCCGAGATCAAGCCGCGCGCCGGCCTGCTGCCCGCCGACCGCGCCGCGCGCGCCCATTGCCGCTCGATCTGCGGCGAGATGCATTCGGGCTTCGCGAGCCTGCGCGCCGCGCTGCCGATGAACCTCCGGGGCGACTTCCCGGACTTCAAGGTCTGGGCGCGCGCGCAGGCCGACATCGAGCGCATTTGCGAGATCTGGCAGGAGTGCCTGGCGCAGTACGGCGGGCCCTGGCTCTTCGGCGACAAGCGCACGATGGCCGACGCGATGTACGCGCCGGTTGCGACGCGCTTCGCGACCTACCACGTGCCGCTCGACGAGGCCTCGCGCACCTATTGCGAGACCATCCTGGCGATGCCGGAGATGGTCGAGTGGACCGAGGCGGCCTTGGCCGAGGAGGAGGAAATCGACGAACTCGACGTCGAGTTCTGATCGGCCCGCTTCACTTCCAGGGCGTCGGCTTCGGGATCTCGCACGGTCCCTCGACGTCCACCGTCTTGAAGTCCGCCGGGCTCACGATCTCCAGGTACTCCATGTCCGGCGAGTAGTCGAACAGGTAGTGCACGATGCCGGGGCGCTGGTGCACCACGTCGCCGGCCTCGACCAGGGTTTCCTTGTCCTCGTACATGAACTTGGCCCAGCCCTTGGTCATGATCACGATCTGGAAATCGGCTTCGTGACGGTGCCAGCCCGTGCCGCCGCCCTCGGGCGGAATATCGCTGGCCTTGACCAGGTGCGCGACCACCTTGCCGTTGGTGGCCTCGGCGACGCCGAGATCGCGGTAGAGAAAGAAATCGCGCAGTCCCTCGCCCTTGAACGACGTGTCGCCGGGCTTGACGTGGGAGAAGCGGGTACCGGTCGTGTCCAACATGGCATGGCCTCCTGCCGGGAGCGGTTGATATCCGCTCGCCTGCATCAGCCATGCCAAGCTTTGTGCACCGCAGCAGGGCAGGTCAGAGCGTCAGCCGGAACCCTTCGACCACCGCGCCGGGGGTCGTGATCGAGCCCAGATGCCGTTGCCCATAGCTGTCGCTGTTGGGCAGGAACTCCGGCGTGTCGGTCAGGCCGATCAGGCCCGAGCCGAGCATGCGCAGCGCGTCGTCATCGAAGCGCATCACGTTCACTGGCGCGACCAGCTCGCCGCGCTCGACCCAGAAGCAGGCATAGCGCGTCATGCCGGTCATGCGGCAGGCCTGGCGGTCGCTGTAGTTCAGGTACCAGAGGTTGCTGACGAACAGGCCCGTGTCGAGCGCGCGCAGCATCTCTGCGTGGGCGAGCGATCCGGCCGCGACGCGCAGCGAGTCGGGCGACTCGGCAGCCTCGGCGCCGTTGGCCGCGACGCCGTACTCGCGCGCCGAGCGCGGCGAGTTCAGCGTGCCGCCGCTTGCGGGCAATCGGCCGGCGGCGATCAGCGGCACGCTGGCCGGCCGCACGAAGCCTTCGGCGGTGAAGGCCGGCGCGGTGCCGCTCTCGATCGCCTCGTCGATCTGCACGCCCGGCGCGAACGCGGCCTCGCCACGCGCCAGCCGCATCAGCGACGAGACGCCGGTGCGGCGCGACTTCAGCGAGAAGCCGCTCCAGCCCAGCGTGCCGAGGATCTCGACCAGCGCGGTCGGCGTGAACGCGGCGCGGTAGTCGCCGGGCTTGAGCGTGCGCGGCTCGCGCGCCAGCAGCGGCACGCGCGCGGCGGCTTCCTCGAACTTGGCGACGAAGGCCGCGTCGTCCCAGTGCGTGCCGGCATAGGCGGTCTTGATCGCCTTGTCGGCCTGGCGGTACAGGCACCAGTCGAAATGGAAGCTCTCGACGCGATGCCAGTGGCGGCTGCCCAGCGTGTCGGCGAAGCCGCGCACCATCGGGCCGCCGGCATAGAAGCCGACGAAGTCGTGCTTGCCGGCTGCAAGGCCGTGCACCAGCGAGATCACCTGCGCGGCGCTGGGCAGGTGGCCATGGTCGTCACGGCTGCCGTGGCTGGGCGCATCGGGCGCGAGCAGCCAGGGGTCGTCGGGAATCAGGTCGAGGTCGCGCAGCAGCTGTGCGCGCTCGGCGACCAACGTCGCGAGGTCGCGCGCGAGGTCGCCCGACAGCGCGACCGTCGCCTCGGTGCGGCGCTGGCCGCGCTCGACCGCCAATGTCGCGTAAGCCTGCGAGACCTGCGTGGCCTGGCGCAGCTGGCCGCGGTTGAAGCGCAGGAAGTCGCTGGTCTCGGCACTGAGCAGCAGCGTCGTGCGGTCGGCGCCGAGCTTGGCCTCGGGCGCGCCCAGCAGCGCATCGGCCAGCGCCTCGAAGCCCTGGCGGCGCGTCAGCGGATTGAGTTGCACGCGTGCGTCCATCACTGGCCTCCCCCGAACACGTCGACGCCGGCGAACTTGCAGGCCGGCGAGGCATGGCCGACGCGGATCACCTGCGAAGGCTCGCCCTTGCCGCAGAACGGCGTGCCCATCACTTCATACGTGCTCTCGTTGCCGACCATCGCGAGCGAGCGCCAGAAGGTCGCGCTGATGCCGCGGTAGTTGGGGTTGCGCACCACCTCGGCCAACTGGCCCTTGCGGATCACGCGGCCGTACTCGCAGCCGAACTGGAACTTGTTGCGCGAGTCGTCGATGCTCCACGAGCAGTTGGTGTGCATCATCACGCCGAGGTCGATGCCCGCAATCATCTCGTCGAGGCTGCTCGTGCCGGGCTCGACGTTGAGGTTGCTCATGCGGTCGATCGGCGCGCGGTTCCAGCTGCAGGCGCGCGTGGTCGCGACACCGCCGACGTCGAAGCCCATCGCGCGGGCGCGTGCCTGCGACAGGCTGCCGCCGAGCGGGCGCTTCAGGATGCCGCGCTCGATGATCAGCGCGCGCTCGGCGGGAGAGCCGTCGTCGTCGAACGCGAAGCCGGCGAATTCGTTCGCGCGCGCCGGGTCGTAGCTGACGTTGAGCAGCTCGCTGCCGTAGCGGTAGTGGCCGAACATGTCGAGCGTGACGAAGCTGGTGCCGGCGAAGTTGCGCTCGTCGCCGAGGATGCGGTCGAGCTCGAGCGGATGGCCGATCGACTCGTGGATCTGCAGCATCATCTGGTCGGGCATCAGCAGCAGGTCCATCGTGCCGCTCGGGCACACGCCGGCCTTGACCAGCTCCAGCGCCTCGCGCGCGACGCGCGGGCCTTCCTCGGTGCGAAAGCCGGCGCGCTCGAGCACCTCGAGCCCGCCTTGCTGGCAGTAGCCGTTGTACTGGCCGGCGCTGGAGCGCACCTGCGTGATGCCGGCGTCGTGCGCGGTGACCTGCACCGAGGGCGTCAGGAACTCCCAGTGCTGCTCGGTGCGAGCGCCGTCGCTGGTGAGGTAGAGCTGGTCGGTGACCACGGTCCACAAGGTCGCGTGGCGATCGACGATGCGCGCATCGGCCTTGGCGGCGGCGCTGACCTCGCGCAGCCATTCGAGCTTCTCGGGCAGCGTCGCGCCGCTGGCCGGGCGCGCGACGGCGCTGGCGTAGCGGCCGCTGGCGGTCGGCGGCACGAGGGCTGAGTCGTCGTGGGCGGTCTTGCCGGCGCTGGCGCGGGCGAGCGCATGGGCGTGACGGAAGGCGGCGGCGAGGCCGGCCTCGGAAACGTCGGATGTGGCCGCGTAGCCCAGGCCGCCGTCGATCACGGTGACCATCGCGCCGGCATCGTGCGAGCGGCGCGGTGCTTCGGCGACGTCGTCGCGCACGCTGAGTTGTTCGGACACTTCGCGCACGCCGCGCACGGCCCAATGTCGGGCCGTCGAGGGCAGGGCGGCGGCCGCGCGTCGCGCGGTCGCTTCGAGGGTATCGAGCATGCTTGCCTCCGCTGGTGCCGCCGGTTCGTGGCCGGCGGCGGTGTCGTGCCAGTTTAGCGAGGTCGACCCGCTGCGCGCAGGGGGCGAATCAGCACTCGATGATGTTGACCGCCAGGCCGCCGCGCGCGGTTTCCTTGTACTTGGTCTGCATGTCGGCACCGGTCTCGCGCATGGTCTTGATCACCTGGTCGAGGCTCACGTGGTGCGTGCCGTCGCCGCGCAGCGCCATGCGCGCGGCATTGATGGCCTTGACCGAGGCGATCGCGTTGCGCTCGATGCAGGGAATCTGCACCAGGCCGCCGACCGGATCGCAGGTCAGGCCCAGGTGGTGCTCCATGCCGATCTCGGCCGCGTTCTCGACTTGCGCCGGCGTGCCGCCCAGCACCTCGCACAGCGCGGCAGCCGCCATCGAGCACGCGACACCGACCTCGCCCTGGCAGCCGACCTCGGCGCCCGAGATCGATGCGTTTTCCTTGTAGAGCAGCCCGATCGCGCCGGCGGTCAGCAGGAAGTCGATCGCGCCTTGCTCGGTGGAGCCCGGCGTGAAGCGCATGTAGTAGTGCAGCACCGCCGGCACGATGCCGGCCGCGCCGTTGGTCGGCGCGGTGACGACGCGACCGCCCGCGGCGTTCTCCTCGTTCACCGCGAGCGCATAGAGGTTGACCCAGTCCAGCACCTGCAGCGGATCGCGCAGCGCGGCCTCGGGGTTGCTGGTCAGATCGCGATACAGCCGCGCGGCGCGCCGGCGCACCTTGAAGCCGCCGGGCAGCGTGCCCTCGGTGCGCAGGCCGCGCTCGACGCAGGCCTGCATCACCCGCCAGATGTTGACGAGGCCGGCATCGATCTCGGCGTCGCTGCGCCAGTGGCGTTCGTTGCGGCGCATCACCTCGGCGATCGAGCAGCCGAGTTCGTCGGTCAAGGCCAGCAGTTCGGCGCCGCTATGGAACGGATGCGGCAGCACCGTCGTGTCGGGCGCGATGACCTTTTGCTTGCTGCCGTCGGCCGCGACCTCGTCGCTGACGACGAAGCCGCCGCCGACCGAGTAGTAGGTGCGCGATTCGATCTCGGCGCCGCTCGCATCGAAGGCCAGGAAAGCGAGGCCGTTCGGATGGAAGGGCAGGCTCTCGCGGCGCAGGAACAGCAGGTCGGTCGATTCCTCGAACGCGACCGTGTGCGTGCCGCCGAGCGCGAGGCGGTGTTCGGCGCGGATCGATTCCATCAGCGCCGGCACCGCGTCGACATCGACCGTGTCCGGCTCATGCCCGGCGAGGCCGAGCAGTACTGCCTTGTCCGAGCCGTGGCCCTTGCCGGTCAGCGCGAGCGAGCCGTAGAGCTTGCAGACGACGCGCGCGGTCTGCTCGAGCTTGCCTTCGTGCGCGAGCCGCGAGACGAACAGGCGCGCCGCGCGCATCGGCCCGACGGTGTGCGAGCTCGAGGGCCCGATGCCGATCTTGAAGAGGTCGAAGACGGAGACGGCCATAAGAGGGTCAAAGTGCCGAGCAGGTCTCGACGATGTCGGCGACGAAGGCGTCGACCGATTCCGGCTGCGTGTCCCACGCGCACATCAGCCGGCAGCCACCGCCGGCGATGAAGTCGTAGAAGCGCCAGCCCTTGGCACCTTGCAGCGTCTTGATCGCCGCGGGTGGCAGGAAGGCGAACACCGCGTTCGATTCGGGCGGATGCATCACGCGCACGCCCGGCACGTCCTTGATGCCCTGGTAGAGCCGCTGCGCCATCGCATTGGCATGGCGGCCGTTGCGCAGCCAGGTGTCGTTCTCGAGCATGCCGACCCACGGCGCCGAGATGAAGCGCATCTTCGAGGCGAGCTGGCCGGCCTGCTTGACGCGATAGGCGAAGTCCTCGCTCAGCGCGCGATCGAAGAACACGACCGCCTCGCCGACCGGAATGCCGTTCTTGGTGCCGCCGAAACACAGCACGTCGACACCCGCGCGCCAGGTGATCTCGCTCGGATGGCAGCCCAGGTGCGCGACCGCATTCGCGAAGCGCGCGCCGTCCATGTGGACCTTCAGCTGGCGGCGCTTGGCGATCGCCGCGATCGCGCGCACTTCCTCGACCGTGTAGACGGTGCCCAGCTCGGTCGCCTGCGTGATCGAGACGACCTTGGGCTTGGGGTAGTGGATGTCGTCGCGCTTGGTGACCAGGCGCTCGATCTCGTCGGGCGTGAGCTTGGCGAGCTGCGCGGCGGGCGTTTGCGGGTCGGTGGTCAGCAGCTTGGAGCCGTTGGAGAAGAACTCCGGACCGCCGCACTCGTCGGTGTCGATGTGGGCCTGCGGTGTGCAGATCACCGAGTGGTAGCTCTGGCACATCGAGGCCAGCGCGAGCGAGTTCGCGGCCGTGCCGTTGAAGACGAAGTAGACGTCGCAGTCGGTCTGGAAGAGCGTGCGCAGCTCGTCGGAGACGCGCTGCGTCCAGATGTCGTCGCCGTAGGCGGGCTGGTGGCCGGAGGCATCGGCCTCCATGAACCAGCGCGCCGCCTCGGGGCACATGCCCGCGTAGTTGTCGCTGGCGAAGTGTTGCCGAGGCTTCGTCATCGATTACTCCTCGTACTCGGACAGCGGCACGCAGCTGCAGAACAGGTTGCGATCGCCATAGACGTTGTCGACGCGGCCGACCGGCGACCAGTACTTCTGGCGCTTCAGCGACGCGACCGGATAGGCCGCGATCTCGCGCGAGTACGGATGCGTCCACTCGCCCGACATCAGCGACGCCGCGGTGTGCGGCGCGTGCTTGAGCGGGTTGTCTTCCTTCGGCCACGCGCCTTGTTCGACCTGGCGGATCTCCTCGCGGATCGCCAGCATCGCGTCGCAGAAGCGATCGAGCTCGGCCTTGGGCTCGCTCTCGGTCGGCTCGACCATCAGCGTGCCGGCGACCGGGAACGACAGCGTCGGCGCATGGAAGCCGTAGTCGATCAGGCGCTTGGCGACGTCTTCGGCGCTGACGCCCGAGCTGTCCTTGAGCGGGCGCAGGTCGAGGATGCACTCGTGCGCGACGCCGCCGCCCTTGACGCTTTCGACATTGCCGCTGAAGTGGATGTCGTAGGCGTCCGAGAGGCGCGCGGCCACGTAGTTGGCCGACAGGATCGCGGTCTCGGTCGCGAGCGTGAGGCCCTCGGCGCCCATCATGCGCACGTACATCCAGCTGATCGGCAGCACCGCGGCATTGCCCAGCGGCGCGGCCGACACGGCACCGACGCCGCCTTGGGGCACCGGCAGCCCGCCGGCGTCATGGCCGGGCAGGAAGGGCACGAGGTCCTCGACCACGCACACCGGGCCGACGCCCGGGCCGCCGCCGCCGTGCGGAATGCAGAAGGTCTTGTGCAGGTTCAGGTGGCTCACGTCGCCGCCGAACTCGCCCGGCGCGGCCACGCCGACCAGCGCGTTCATGTTGGCGCCGTCGACATAGACGCGACCGCCGTGGCGGTGGATCAGCGCGCAAAGATCCTTCACGCCGCCTTCGAACACGCCGTAGGTCGACGGGTAGGTGATCATCACCGCGGCCAGGTTCTTGCCGTGCTGCTCGCACTTGGCGGTGAGGTCGGCGAAGTCGACATGGCCTTCGGCATCGCACTTCACGACCACGACCTGCATGCCGACCATCTGCGCCGAGGCCGGGTTGGTGCCGTGCGCCGACTCGGGGATCAGGCAGATGTTGCGATGCGACTCGCCGCGCGAGGCATGCCAGGCGCGGATCGCCAGCAGGCCCGCGTATTCGCCCTGCGAGCCGGCGTTGGGCTGCAGGCTGATGCCCGCGTAGCCGGTGGCCTGGCACAGCCAGGCGCGCAGTTGCGCGTCGAGCTCGGCGTAGCCGGCGCGCTGCTCGGCGGGCGCGAACGGATGGATGTTGGCGAACTGCGGCCAGGTGATGGGGATCATCTCGCTGGTCGCGTTGAGCTTCATCGTGCACGAGCCCAGCGGGATCATCGTGCGGTCGAGCGCGAGATCCTTGTCGGCCAGGCCGCGCAGGTAGCGCAGCATCGAGGTCTCGCTGTGGTGCGTGTTGAAGACCGGATGCGTCAGGTAGGCGCTGGTGCGCAGCAGCTCCTTCGGCAGGCGCGCGGCGATGCCGCGCTCGAAGCGGTCGAACGAGGGGACGGCCTTGCCCGAAGTTTCAACGTTCGCGAACAGCGACCACAGCGCAGCGATATCGGCACGCGTGGTGGTTTCGTCGAGCGTGATGCCAACGAGATCGGCGCCCGCGCGGCGCAGGTTCATGCCGGCCGCGACGGCCTGCGCCATCAGCGCCTCGGCCTTGGCCGTGCGCACGACGACCGTGTCGAAGCCCTGCGCATTGGCGATCTCGCAGCCCAGCTCTTCGAGGCCCGCGGCCAGCGCGGCCGCATAGCTCGCGACGCGTTGCGCGATGCGCTTCAGGCCCTGCGGTCCGTGATAGACCGCGTACATGCTCGCGACCACGGCCGGCAGCACCTGCGCCGTGCAGATGTTCGACGTGGCCTTCTCGCGGCGGATGTGCTGCTCGCGCGTCTGCAGCGCGAGGCGGTAGGCCGGCGCGCCGTGCGAGTCGATGCTCACGCCGACGATGCGCCCGGGCAGCGAGCGCTTGAATTCGTCCTTGCACGCCAGGTAGGCGGCGTGGGGGCCGCCGTTGCCCATCGGCATGCCGAAGCGCTGCGTGTTGCCCAGCGCGATGTCGGCGCCGAGTTCGCCCGGCGAGGTCAGCAGCGTCAGCGCGAGCAGGTCGGCCGCGACGATCGCGACACCGCCTTGCGCGTGCACCGCGGCGATCGGCGCGCGCAGGTCGCGCACCACGCCGGCCACGCCGGGGTACTGGAAGATCGCGGCGAAGCATTCGCTCTTGCCGGCCTCTTCGGCGGCACCGACCACGACCTCGATGCCCAGCGGCTCGGCGCGCGTGCGGATCACTTCCAGCGACTGCGGCAGCACGTCGTCGGCGACGAAGAAGCGCTGGCTCTTGCTCTTGCCGACGCGCGCGGCCAGCGTCATCGCCTCGGCGGCCGAGGTGGCTTCGTCGAGCATCGAGCCGTTGGCGATCGCCATGCCGGTCAGGTCGCAGACCATGGTCTGGAAGTTGACCAGCGCCTCCATGCGGCCCTGCGAGATCTCGGCCTGGTAGGGCGTGTAGGCCGTGTACCAGGACGGGTTCTCGAGGATGTTGCGCAGGATGACGCCCGGCGTGATCGTGCCGTGGTAGCCCTGGCCGATGAAGCTCTTGAGCACGCGGTTCTTGTCGGCCACCGCCTTGAGCTCGGCCAGCGCCTGCGCCTCGGTCACCGCGACCGGCAGCGCCATGCCTTGCGCGCGGCGGATGCCCGCCGGCACGATCGCCTCGATCAGCGCACGGCGCGACGCGGCGCCGATGGCCTGCAGCATCAGGCCTTCGTCTTCGGGCGTCGGGCCGATGTGGCGGGGCAGGAATTCGGAGCCGTTCTCGAGTTCGGCGAGCGAGGGCGTGGCGGACATCAGCATGGCGTGTCGCTCCGCCCGGCGAGGGCGGAGGCTTTCAAGTACGACGGAAGAGCGGGAGAGAAGGTCAGAGCGACTTGAGCAGCGCGTCGTAGGCGGGCTGGTCCATCAGCTCGTCGAACTCGGCCATGTTGGTGACATGGACCTTGAAGAACCAGCCGTTGCCCAGCGGATCGCTGTTGGCCAGCGACGGGTCGTTGCGCAGGTCCTCGTTGACCTCGACGACCTCGCCGGTGACCGGCATGTACAGATCGGCCGCGGCCTTGACCGACTCGACCACGCCGGCGATCTCGCCCTTCTTGAAGGTCTTGCCGACCTCGGGCAGGTCGACGAAGACCACGTCGCCCAGCGCGTCCTGCGCATGGTGCGTGATGCCGACGACGGCGGCTTCGTGGTCCTCGATGTTGATCCACTCGTGGTCGTTGGTGTACTTGGTCGTCATGGGTGGGGACTCCTTGCAGGTTTCGATTCGAGGGGACGGCTCAGTCGTGAATTCAGCCGCGGTGGTAGCGGTGGGGCGTGAAGGGCATCGGCGCCACGCGCATCGGCACTTGCTTGCCGCGCACGATGGCGTAGACCTCGCCGCCTTGCACCGCGTGGTTGCTCGCCAGGTAGGCCATCGCGATCGGCTTGCCGGCGGTGGGCGCGAGGGTACCGCTGGTGACGTGGCCGAGCTTGCGGCCGTGGCTGTCGACGATCTCGGCGCCTTCGCGCACCGGCATGCGCTCCAGGCCCACGAGGCCGGCGCGCTTGGACGGCACGCCGCCCAGCAGCTGCGAGTCGATGACGCTCGCGCCCGGATAGTGGCCGGCACGCGCGCCACCGGCGCGGCGCACCTTCTGGATCGCCCAGGTCAGGCCGGCTTCGACCGGCGTCGTGGTTTCGGTGATGTCGTGGCCGTACAGGCACAGGCCGGCTTCCAGGCGCAGCGTGTCGCGCGCGCCGAGGCCGGCGGGCTTCACCTCGGGCTGCGCGAGCAGGGCCTTGGCCAGCGCGACGGCGGCATCGGCCGGGACCGAGATCTCGAAGCCGTCTTCACCGGTGTAGCCGGAGCGGGTCACGAAGCAGTCGGCGCCGGCGAGTTCGAAGTGGCCGCCGGTCATGAAGACCAGGTTCGCGACGCCGGCGTTCAGGCGCGCCAGCGCGGTCACGGCCTTGGGGCCTTGCAGCGCGAGCAGCGCGCGATCGGGCTCGGGGATCACCTGGCAGCGGTGGCCGATGTGGGTGATCAGGTGGCGCGTGTCGGCCTCCTTGCAGGCCGCGTTGACGATCACGAACAGGTCGTGCTCGCGGCGCGTGATCATCAGGTCGTCGAGGATGCCGCCGTGGGCATTGGTGAAGAAGGCGTAGCGCTGCTTGTTCACGCCCAGGTCGACCACGTCGACCGGCACCAGCGACTCGAGCGCCGCGGCGGCTTCGGGGCCGACCAGGCGCAGCTGGCCCATGTGGGAGACATCGAACAGCGCGGCCGAGTCGCGGCAGTGGCGGTGTTCGGCGAGGATGCCGGCGGGGTAGCTGACCGGCATGTCGTAGCCGGCGAACTCGACCATCTTGGCGCCGAGTTCGAGATGGAGTGAATGCAGCGGTGTCTTCAGCAGGGGAGCGGACATTGGATTTCTCCGAGGGCAGGTGAGCCCACCGTCGCCGGTGGGTTGCCCTCGCTGTCCGCTTTACCTGAGAGATTGACGGGCGGCCTCTGCGAGACCGTACCGCTTGCCCCTTCGGTGGACCGCCTCGAGGGCGGCCTCTCTCCAGTGAGGTGACGCCTCCTTGGGGAGGCGTTTGCCAGTCCTTTTGCCTGAGCGTTCGAGGACTGGCCTCTGCGCCTTCGGCGGCCTCCTCGAGGGAGGCTCTCTCCTGACGGCTGGGAGTGTAGCCGCAAGGGCTAGCGGTGGATCACGTTCAGGCGTCGCACGAGCCGGCGCGCAGCGACCAGCAGTTGGCGAGCAGCGAACCGCTGGGATGAGCGGTGGTCGCGCGATTGCCGCTCTGGTCGATCGTGTAGACGTAGCCGGCGGCGATGCCGACGCCGGTCGCCGTGGCGACGAAACCCTGGCCCGCGTTGGTCGAGCTGCAGGTGATGACGAAGTCGGCGATCACGGGCGCTTGGCGTGCGCAATCGCCGCTGCTGCCGTAGTTGCCGAGGTTCTGGTAGCCCTGCTCCATCACCACCGTGAAGGCCGACAGCTGCGTCAGCGCCGGCAGCACGCGGCTGCGCTGGACGTAGGTCGCATAGGTCGGCACCGCGATCGCGGCGAGGGTCGCGAAGATCGCGACGCCGATCGCCAGTTGGATCGGAGGAAAGCTCGGGGTGCGCAGGCTGAAGAAGGACATGGCTGGTCGTGCAGTTCGAAAGTAACGAACTGTTGCAGCCATGTCGGCGCGCGGCTTGACCCGGTGCGCACGGAAATCTTGAGAGCGCGACCGCGGCCCGCATCGAGGCCGCGGTTCACGCGAACAACGTCACACCGCCGCTCGGGCGGTGCCGTCTCACATGCCCGCGTAGTTCGGGCCGCCGCCGCCTTCGGGCGTGACCCAGACGATGTTCTGCGTCGGGTCCTTGATGTCGCAGGTCTTGCAGTGCACGCAGTTCTGCGCGTTGATCTGCAGACGCTCGGCGCCGTCGTCGGTCTTGACGAACTCGTAGACGCCGGCCGGGCAGTAGCGGCTTTCCGGGCCGCCGTAGAGCGCGAGGTTGGTCGCGACCGGCACCGTCGGGTTCTTCAGCGTCAGATGCGCGGGCTGGTTCTCTTCGTGGTTGGTGTTCGAGATGAACACCGACGAGAGGCGATCGAAGCTCAGCTTGCCATCGGGCTTGGGATAGGCGATCGGCGTGCTCTCGGCCGCGGGGCGCAGCGAGACGTGATCGGGCTTGCTCGAGTGCAGGGTCCACGGCGGGTTGTTCACGCCGAGCTTGGGCAGCAGCCACTGCTCGATGCCGGTCATCAGGTTGCCGACCAGCTTGCCCTTCTTGAACCACAGCTTGAAGTTGCGCGTCTGCTGCAGCTCTTCGTTGAGCCAGCTCTTCTCGAAGGCCTGCGGATAGGCCGCGAGTTCGTCGTGCGAGCGGCCCGCGGCCACAGCCTCGACGATCGCGTCAGCGCACAGCATGCCGGACTTGATCGCCGCATGGCTGCCCTTGATGCGCGCGGCGTTCAGGTAGCCGGCGTCGCAGCCGATCAGCGCGCCGCCCGGGAACACCGTCTTGGGCAGCGCCTGCGGCGTGCCGTTGTTGATCGCGCGCGCGCCATAGCCGATGCGCTTGCCGCCCTCGATGTGGGCACGGATCGAGGGATGCGTCTTCCAGCGCTGCATCTCCTCGAACGGGCTCATGAACGGGTTCTTGTAGTCCAGGCCAATCACGAAGCCCAGCGTCACCTTGTTGCCCTCGAGGTGGTAGAGGAAGCCGCCGCCGAAGGTGTCGTCGGTCATCGGCCAGCCGGCGGTGTGGACCACCAGGCCGGGCTTGGCTTTGTCGGCCGGGATCTCCCACAGCTCCTTGATGCCGATCGCGAAGCTCTGCGGATCCTTGCCCTCGGCGAGCTTGAAGCGCTCGAGCAGCTGCTTGCCCAGGTGGCCGCGCGCGCCTTCCGCGAACACGGTGTACTTGCCCAGCAGCTCCATGCCGAGCTGGAAGTTTTCGGTCGGCTCGCCGTCGCGGCCGATGCCCATGTTGCCGGTGGCCACGCCCTTGACGCGACCGTCGGCGTCATAGAGCACTTCGGCGGCCGCGAAGCCCGGGAAGATCTCGACGCCCAGGCTCTCGGCCTGCTGCGCCATCCACTTGACGACGTTCGACAGCGAGACGACGTAGCAGCCCTCGTTGTGGAAGGTGCGCGGCACGAGGAAATCGGGCGTGCGCGTCGCGCCGGTCTCGGACAGGAACAGGATGTCGTCGCCGCTGACGGCCTGGTTCAGCGGTGCGCCGAGTTCCTTCCAGTTCGGGAACAGCTCGGTGATCGCGCGCGGGTCCATCACCGCGCCGGAGAGGATGTGCGCGCCGGGCTCGGAACCCTTTTCGAGCACGCAGACCGAGACCTCGCTGCCTTTCTCGGCCGCCAGCTGCTTGAGGCGGATCGCGGTGGCCAGGCCGCCGGGGCCGGCGCCGACGATCACCACGTCGTACTCCATCGATTCGCGCGGGCCGTACTGCTCGAGGATCGCTTGCGGCGTCATGTCTCTTCCTTGTGATCGGTCTATCGGGCTGGCTCTGGGCTAGCGGGCAACCGCGGATTCTAAGTGGCTGCGGCCGAAAAAAGAACGATCGTTCGATTCGGTCATTCGCGGGGGCGCGAAGGGCGCCGCGCCGCGTGACGTGATGCGCGCGCTGCGTGCTATCTTGCGCCGCGAAACGAGGAGATCCACATGACCTACAACATCGACCTCGCGGGCCGCGTCGCTCTGATCACCGGCGCCTCCAGCGGCCTGGGCGCGCAGTTCGCGCGCACGCTGGCCGGCGCCGGCGCCGCGGTGGTGCTGGCGGGCCGCCGCGTCGAGCGCTTGAAGACGCTGCGCTCCGAGATCGAAGGCCACGGCGGCGACGCGCACGTCGTCGGCTGCGACGTGACCGATACCGACAGCATCCGCTCGGCGGTCGCGCATGCCGAGACCGAGGTCGGGCCGATCGACATCCTGATCAACAACTCGGGCGTGAGCACGACGCAAAAGCTCGTGGACGTGACGCCCGACGACTACGACTACGTGTTCGACACCAACACGCGCGGCGCCTTCTTCGTCGCGCAAGAGGTCGGCAAGCGCATGATCGCGCGCGCCAAGGGCGCGGCGCCGGGCACCTTCACGGGCGGGCGCATCGTCAACATCGCGTCGATGGCCGGGCTGAAGGTGCTGGGCCAGATCGGTGTGTACTGCATGAGCAAGTCGGCGGTGATCCACATGACGCGCGCGATGGCGCTCGAATGGGGCCGCTACGACATCAATGTCAACGCGATCTGCCCCGGCTACATCGACACCGAGATCAACCACCATCACTGGCAGACCGAGCAGGGCAAGAAGCTGATCGACATGCTGCCGCGCAAGCGCATCGGCAAGCCGAGCGATCTCGACACGGCGCTGCTGATGCTGTGCGCGAAGGAGAGCCGCTTCATCAATGGCGCAGTTCTCCAGGTCGACGACGGCTTCGCGGTCTGATCACTCATGCGTTCCTTGACCCCCATCGAAGCACGCATCCTCGGCGTGCTGGTCGAAAAGCACGCCACCGTTCCGGACAGCTATCCGCTCTCGCTCAACGCGCTGGCCTCGGGCTGCAACCAGAAGACCGCGCGCGATCCGGTGATGAACGCGTCCGAGCCCGAGCTGCTGTCGGCGCTGGATGAGCTGAAGTCGCTGTCGCTGGTGATCGAGGTCAGCGGCAGCCGCGTCGTGCGCTACGAGCACAACATGGGCCGCGCGCTGAAGCTGCCGTCGCAGTCGGTCGCGCTCTTGTCCACGCTGATGTTGCGCGGGCCGCAGACGGCCGCCGAACTGCGCGCCAATGCCGAGCGGCTGCATCGCTTCGCCGATGTGTCCTCGGTCGAGGCCTTTCTCGATGAACTCGCCGCGCGCGAACCGCCTGCCGTCGTGCGCCTTGCGCGCGCGCCGGGCGCTCGTGAAGCGCGCTGGGCGCATCTGCTGTGCGGCGAGGTCGTCGCGGCGGTCGCGAGCGCGGCCGATGCGCCGCCCGACGTCGCCTGGCTGCAGGCCGAACAGCAGCGCCTTGCGGCGCGTGTCGACGCGCTCGAGGCCATGGTCCGCAAACTCGCCGCCGAGCTCGGCGTCGACACCTCCGCGAATTGAGATGCTGAGATTCGAAGTTCCCGCCGACAAGAAGCTCACCAACCAGGTCGTGATCCCGATCCGCTGGGGCGACATGGACGCGATGGGCCACCTCAACAACACGCTCTATTTCCGCTACCTGGAGATCGTGCGCATCGCGTGGTTCGACGAACTCGGCTTCGGCCCCAATCCGCAGGGCGAGGGGCCGGTGATCGTCAATGCCTTCTGCAACTTCATCCGCCAGCTCGAGTACCCGGGCGACGTGCTCGCCAAGCACTACGTCTGCAACCCGGGGCGCAGCAGCATCGACACCTACGTGACGCTGGAGCGCACCGACCGCCCCGGCGAGATCTACGCCGAAGGCGGCGCGAAGATCGTCTGGGTCGACTTCCCGAAGCAGAAGTCCGCGCCGCTGCCCGAGTGGCTGCGCGAGCGGGTGAGCTAGCCCTCGAGGAGTCGCTGCACCAGCTCGGGCGTCGTGCCCGCGCCGTACTTGCGCAGCAAGCGGGCGCGGTAGATGTCGACGGTGCGCGGGCTGATGCCGATCGTCTTGCCGATCTGCTTGCTGGTGCGGCCCTCGATCAGCAGCGCGGCGACCTCGCGCTCGCGCGCGGTCAGGCCGGCGCGGCCGGGCGTCGTCAGCGGGCGGCGTGACGACAGATCCTCGAAGCTCCAGATGCCGGCCTCGTGCGGCGCGTCGCGATTGAGCGCGCGGCCGGAGACGTGGCACCAGAACAGCTCGCCGGCCGGATCGGCCGGGCTGCGCTTCATGATGCGGTCGTCGGCGTAGTAGCCGCCTTCGTTCAGGTTGAGCACGATGCGCTCGCCGGTGCGCTCGAACTCGTCGTGGCTCGGGTAGAGCACTTCGAACGACAGCCCGATCAACTCACCGCGCGCGATGCGAAACATCTGCGCCAGCGCCTCGTTGCAATCGACGATCACGCGCCGGCGCGAGAGCACCAGGCCCACGGGCGCCAGTTCGAACGCAATGCGGTAATCGAGGGTGAGATCCGGGGCGGGTACTGCGGCGGGCGGCATCGTGGCGAGGAGGTGACCTTAGGCGATTCTACGTACCGGATACCTATGCTCGTACGTAGTACGCTTCCCGGCGCAGCGGCAAGCACCATCATCAAAGCCTGCCGGCAACGGGATTGAGGAGACTCCATGAACAAGGTCTACCCGAGCGCGCAGGCCGCGCTGGCGGGCATCGTGAAGGACGGCCAGCTGCTGGCTGTCGGCGGCTTCGGCCTGTGCGGCATTCCCGAGGCGCTGATCGATGCGCTTCGCGATTCCGGCGCGAAGAACCTCACCGCGATCTCCAACAACGCCGGCGTCGACGGCTTCGGCCTCGGCAAGCTGCTCGAGACGCGCCAGATCAAGAAGATGATCGCCAGCTACGTCGGCGAGAACAAGGAGTTCGAGCGCCAGTACCTGGCCGGCGAACTCGAGCTCGAGTTCACGCCGCAAGGCACGCTGGCCGAGAAGCTGCGCGCCGGCGGCGCCGGCATCCCGGCCTTCTTCACGCGCACCGGCGTCGGCACCATTGTGGCCGAGGGCAAGGAGACGCGCGAGTTCGACGGCAGCGTCTACGTGATGGAGCGTGCGCTGGTGCCCGACGTCGCGCTCGTGAAGGCCTTCAAGGCCGACAAGAGCGGCAACCTGGTGTTCCGCCGCACCGCGCGCAACTTCAATCCGGCCTGCGCGATGGCCGGCAAGATCACGGTCGTCGAGGTCGAGCAGCTGGTCGAGACGGGCGAGCTGGATCCGGACGAGATCCACCTGCCGGGCATCTACGTGCACCGCATCGTGGTCAATGCCCAGCCCGAGAAGCGCATCGAGAAGCGCACCACGCGCACCGCCTGAGGAGACCGTCATGCCCTGGACCCAAGATCAGATGGCCGCCAAGGCCGCGTCCGAACTCAAGGACGGCTACTACGTCAACCTCGGCATCGGCATCCCGACGCTGGTCGCCAACCATGTGCCCAAAGACATCGAGGTCTGGCTGCAAAGCGAGAACGGCATGCTGGGGATCGGTCCGTTCCCGACCGAGGACGAGGTCGACGCCGACCTCATCAACGCCGGCAAGCAGACCGTGACCACCATCCCCGGCACCAGCATCTTCGGCTCGCACGATTCGTTCGCGATGATCCGCGGCGGCAAGATCAACCTCGCGATCCTCGGCGCGATGCAGGTCAGCGCCAAGGGCGACCTGGCCAACTGGATGATCCCCGGCAAGATGGTCAAGGGCATGGGCGGCGCGATGGACCTCGTCGGCGGCGTGCCGCGCGTGCTGGTCGTGATGGAGCACGTCGCGAAGAAGAAGGACGGCAGCACCGACCTCAAGATCCTGCCGCAGTGCACCTTGCCGCTCACCGGCGTGGGCGTGGTCAACCGCATCATCACCGACCTCGCGGTGATGGACGTGACGCCGCAAGGGCTCAAGCTCGTCGAGCTGGCCGAAGGCGTGACGCGCGAGGAACTTCAGTCGAAGACCGGCGTGCCGCTGATCTGATCGGCCCGGGGCTCAGCCCCTGGCCTGCCACTGCCCGTCGATCAGCACTTCGTTCGGGCGGAACTGCGCCTTGTAGGCCATCTTGGCGCTGTCTTCGATCCAGTAACCGAGGTAGACGTGCGGCAGCTGGAGCTGGCGCGTCTGGTCGATCTGCCACAGCACGTTGTAGGTGCCGTAGCTGGCACCGGCATCGGGCTCGTAGAAGGTGTAGACCGCGCTGATGCCGTCGTTGAGGATGTCGAGGATCGAGACCATCTTCAGCGCGCCGACACGGCCTTCGGGCGCCGGCTCGCGGAACTCGACCAGGCGCGAGTTCACGCGGCTTTGCAGCAGGAACTGCGTGTACTGATCGATCGAGTCGTGGTCCATGCCGCCGCCGGCATGGCGCCCGGCCTGGTAGCGCAGGTAGAGCTGGTAGTGCTCGGGCATGAAGCACAGCCGCAGCACGCGCGACTGCAGGGCTTCGTGCTGCTTCCAGGCGCGGCGCTGGCTGCGCGAGGGCTTGAACTGGTCGACCGGCACGCGCAGCGGCACGCAGGCGCGGCAGCCGTCGCAATAGGGCCGGTAGGTGAACATGCCGCTGCGCCGAAAGCCGTTGGCGACCAGGCCCGAGTACGCGTCGGCGTGGATCAGGTGGCTGGGCGTGGCCACCTGCGAACGCGCGAGCCGGCCTGCCAGGTAACTGCAGGGGTAGGGCGCCGTCGCATAGAACTGCAGCGACGCGAGCGGAAGCTCTTTCGGGTGGGTCACGTGTGGCGGGGTGTCGCGGGCGCCGGCCCGTTCAGGCCGAGCTGCGCCCATAGCGACGGATCATAGGACCAATCCTTCGGTGCCGGCTCGTGCACGCTGCGTGCCAGATGGGCCTCGAATGCGGGGCGGCGCCACTCGCGCGCGCCCATCGAAGCGAGGTGGGCGGTGTTCTGCTGGCAGTCGATCGCCTCGATGCGGTGCGCGCGGCAGAAGGCCACCAGCGCGGCCAGCGCGATCTTCGAGGCGTCGGTGCGGCGCGCGAACATCGACTCGCCGAAGAACATGCGTCCGAGGTTGACGCCGTACAGCCCGCCGGCCAGCTCGCCGTCGATCCAGGTCTCGAACGAGTGCACCGCACCGGCGCGGTGCCAGGCGCGGTAGGCCGCGCGCATCGGCGCGAGGATCCAGGTGCCGGGCTGGCCCTCGCGCGGCACGCTGGCGCAGGCCTGGATCACCTGGTCGAAGGCCGAGTCGATGCGCAGCTCGCAGCGCGAATCGGCGATGAAGCGCCGCAGCGTCTTGCGCAGCGAATGCGAGACGCGGAACTCGTCGCAGCGAAGCACCATGCGCGGATCGGGGCTCCACCACAGCACCGGCTGGCCTTCGCCGTACCAGGGAAAGATGCCGTGCGAATAGGCCTGGGTCAGCCGCTCGATGCCGAGCGTGCCGCCGGCCGCGAGCAGGCCGGGCGCGTCGCTTCGCGCGCCGAGCGCCTGCGCGGTGGGCGGGAAGGGCGTGCGTTCATCGTGGAGCCAGGCGATCACGCGGCGATTCTGGCGTGCTGCGAAGCGCGCTCTTGGGGTTTTCGATTGCGGAGTTGTCCCAGGCCGAACGCGTGAGAAAACCACGGGCGACCTGGCGGGCGGGCACTACATTTTGTTGCGTGATTCCCGAAGCCGTACCGACGCCCGACGTGCCCACCGGCGCGGGGGCGGCCATCCCCACGGCGCGCGCGCTGGAGCAGGAACTGCATCGCCGCATGCTTTGGCTGATGGGCCCGCTGTTCCTGATGCTGGGGATCTTCTACTTCTTCTACGCGCTGCACTCCGGCGTGAATCGCTTTCCGTGGGCCAGCACGATGATCGCCTTCTCGGGCGCGATCGGGCTGGCCTGGGGCGTGTGGCGCGGCCAGCATCGGCGCGGCCTGGAGATCGTCAATCTCGGCGTGTTCGCGGCCTTCACCTATGCCTCGACGCATCAGCAGGGGCTGTATTCCAGTTCGCTGTGGTGGCTGTGCCTGCCACCGGTGTTCCTGCTGCTGGCCGGCTCGCTGCGGCTCGGGGTGATCACCGGCGTCGTCTTGCTGATCGAGATGGGCGTGCTGGCCTGGTGGGGGCCGCAGTCGATGGGCACGGTCTCGCTGACGCTCAAGTACCCGCTGCTGCAGATGTTCCTGGCGCAGACCCTTTCGACCATTTCGCTGGTGATGGTCGTGGGCCTGAGCGTCTACTGGCGGCTGCAGCTGCAAAAGGCGCTCGCCATGGCGACCGAGGCGGCCGACGAGGCCACGCAGGCCAAGGCGCGCTTTCTCGCCAAGATGAGCCACGAGATCCGAACTCCGCTCAACGGCATGGTCGGCGCCACCGAGATGATCCGGCGCGGGCGCATCAGCGAGCGTCAGCGCCTGCAGCTGCTGGCGGTGCAGGAGCAAAGCGCGAAGATGCTGCTGGCGCTGGTCAACGACATCCTCGACTTCTCCAAGATGCAGGCCAGCAAGCTCGAGCTCGACCCGACGCCGATGCGCCTGCGCGCGGTGATCTTCAGCATCAACGAGCTGTATTCGGTGCAGGCCTTCAACAAGGGCATCGACCTGACCTCGAGCTGCGCACCCGACGTGCCCGATTCGCTGATCGGCGACGAGCTGCGCGTGCGCCAGATCGTCGGGAACTTCGTCTCCAATGCCGTCAAGTTCACACAGCGTGGCGGCGTGCACATCCACGTGAGCCTCGAAGGCGGCACGAGCGAAGGGCTCGCAGTGCGCTTCCAGATCAGCGACTCGGGGCCGGGCATCCCGCCCGACGAGCTCGCCCGGCTGTTCAAGCCCTTCCAGCAGGCGCACCAGGGCATCGCGCGAACGCATGGCGGCACCGGCCTGGGCCTGTCGATCTGCGACGAGCTGGCGCGCCTGATGGGCGGGCGCGTCGAGGCCAGCAGCACGCCGGGCCACGGCAGCACGTTCTCGGCGGTGATCCCGATGAAGCTCGACCCGGCCGACACCGCACGCCGCCAGGGGCCGCGCACCGGCCATCGTGCGCTGGTCGTCGCGCCGACGCCGGGTTTGATGCAGCACGTGCGCGGCATCCTCGACGAGCTCGGCATCGATGCCGAAGATTGCGCCGAGCTGCCCGATGCGCAGCAGGTCATCGCGGCCGGCGCGCGCGTCGTGTTCATCGACTCGGCGCTGCTGGCGCTGCATGCCGAGCCGGCGCGCGTGCTCGACGGCATCCATGCCGCCGGCGCGCGGCCGGTGGTGCTTGCGCCGCTGGGCTCGGACACCATGGTCGGCTCCTCGGCCGACACGACGCTGCTCTACAAGCCGGTGCGGCGCTCGAGCCTGCAGGCGGCGATCGAGGGGCTCGACGGCATCGCGGCCGAGCCGCGCGCCAGCGCCACGCCCCCGGCCGCACCGCGCACGACGGCGCCGGCCCGCCAGGTGCTCGTGGTCGACGACAACCCGGTCAACCAGATCGTGATCCAGGCGATGCTGTCCGACGTCGGCGCGGTCGCGCGGCTGGCCTCGAGCGGCACCGAAGCAGTGACCTTCTGCGCCAACGAGCGCTTCGACCTGGTGCTGATGGACGTCGAGATGCCCGGCATGGACGGCCTCGCGGCGACGCGTCGCATCCGTGCGCACGAAACCCAGGCCGGGCTGCCGCGCACCACCATCGTCGCGATCACCGGCGCCGAACGCGCCGAGCGCTGGGAGGACTGCCGCGCCGCCGGCATGGACGACTTCCTCGCCAAGCCCTTCCAGCTCAAGCGGCTGGCGCAGATCGTCGCGGGCGTCGAGCTGCGCGCCCCGGTCACGCGCGGCAGCTGAGCCCGGCCTTGCCCGGGGAAACCTGGGGCACTTCGAGTCGATTGTTGGATTTCGTGCAACGACCCATTGTCCGAATGCTCATTTATCTCTGAAGAGGCGGCTCCTAGAGTTCAGTCCATCCAAGCAACTGACCTCAAGGACATCGCCATGAACGTCAAGACCCTGATCGCCGCATCCGCCATCGCTCTGCTCGGCAGCCAGGCTGCCTTCGCGCAGGACGTGGGCGGCAAGACCCGTGAACAAGTCAAGGCCGAGCTGGCCCAGGCGCGCAGCGCCGGCCGCCTCGATTTCGCCGGCCAGGAAGTCGGCCTGCCGCTGACCCCGTCGCGCAGCGTCAAGTCGCGCGTGCAGGTGCGCCAGGAGCTGGCCGACGCGCGTGCCTCGGGCGAACTCCAGCCCGGCGCGACCTACGGTTTCATCGACGCGCCGCAAGTCCAGCAAGCGCCGGTGCACGCGCAAGCGCAATAAGCGCCAAAGCGAGCACCGAAAGGCGGCCGCGGGCCAGTGCCCCGCGGCCGTGTCGTGAACGGCGGTGTTGTGCTGGAATGAGCGCTTCCAACAGCGCAGCGCGCCGCCCGAGGCCATGGAAGAACTGATCGCTCTCGTCATCGAGCACGGCGTGTTCGTCGTGTTCGCCGCCACGCTGGCGGCGCGCGTCGGTGCGCCGGTGCCGGCTTCGCCGTTGCTCGTGGTGGCCGGCGGCCTGTCGGTCGCGGGCGATTTCTCTTTGGTGGCGGCGCTCGCGGCCTCGGTGCTCGCCAACGTGCTCGGCGACGGCATCTGGTACGCCGCCGGGCGGCGCTACGGCGCGCGCGTGATGGGCCTGTTGTGCCGCATCTCGATGTCGCCGGATTCCTGCGTGCGGCAGAGCGAATCGCTGATCACGCGCTGGGGCGCGAGCTCGCTGATCGCGGCCAAGTTCGTGCCGGGCGTGTCGGTCGTCGCGGCGCCGATGGCGGGCGCGGTCGGCATGCCGCTGGCGCGCTTCGTCGGCTACGACATCGTCGCCGGCGCCGTCTGGACCGCGGCCTTCCTCGGCCTGGGCGTGATCTTCAGCGACCAGATCCAGATGCTGCTCGCCACCATGGCCAATGCCGGCGCCTATGCGCTCGCGGCGATCGTTGCGCTGGTGGCGGGCTTCGTCGCGTGGCGCTGGTGGCGGCGGCGGCGCTTCCTGCGCCGCACCGCGATGTCGCGCATCACGGCCGACGAGCTCGACGCGATGATCGCGCGCGGCGACGAGCCGGTGATCATCGACGTGCGCGCCGGCGGCATCACGCAGCTCGATCCGCGCCGCATTCCCGGCGCGCTGCTGCTCGACGTGCAGGAGATCGGCCGCCATGCGCCCGAGCTGCCGCGCGACCGCGACATCGTGCTGTATTGCGACTGTCCCAACGAGGCCTCGGCCGCACTGGCCGCGACCGCGCTGGCCTCGGCCGGCCTCAAGCGCGTGCGCCCGCTCGCCGGCGGGCTGGCGGGCTGGGTGCAGTCGGGTCGCCCGATTGCCACCGCCTGAGGCTAGACTGGATCGCGCCGGCTCCCGGCGCCGCGGATGCCCGCCTTCGCCTCATGGCCGACGACGCTTCCTCATCTCTCGAGATCCCCGACGACCACCTGCCCAAGCTGCAGCGCGTGAACGGCGCCGACGGCCAGGACAGCGCGCGCCTGTCGGGCGAATGGACGCTGCTGACGTTGCGCGAACGCTTCGAGGCCTTGCTGGACGAGGCCACCGCCTTGGCGGCCCACGCCGGCCTGCAATGGGACTTGCGCGGCATCGAGCGGCTCGACCGCGCCGGCGCGATGCTGCTGTGGACGGCCTGGGGCCATCGGCGTCCGACCCAGTTGCAGTGGCAGCCCGAGCACGAGGAGCTGTTCTCGCGGCTCGGCGAGCGCACCGTGCTGCCGCGCCCGCCCGCGCAGCCGGCGTTCGGCCTGGTCGCGCTGGGCCGTCGCATGCTGGCCTTCGGCGACCATGTGCTCGACGCGCTGCGGCTGCTCGGCCAGCTGTTCTTCGACCTCGGCACGATGCTGCGCCGCCCGCACCTGATCGCCTGGCGCGAGATCTCGGCCAACATCTACCGCACCGGCGCACAGGCGATGGGCATCACCGCGCTGGTGGGCTTCCTGGTCGGCATCACGCTGTCGTACCTGACCTCGCGCCAGCTCAAGAGCTTCGGCGCCGACATCTTCGTGATCGACATCCTGGGCATCAGCGTGTGGCGCGAGCTCGGGCCGCTGCTGGCGGCGATCCTGGTGGCGGGGCGCTCGGGCTCGTCGATGACCGCGCAACTCGGCGTGATGCGCGTGACGCAGGAACTCGACGCGCTGTCGGTGATGGGCGTGTCGCACACGGTGCGGCTGGTGATGCCCAAGGTGATCGCGCTGGCGCTGACGCTGCCGCTGGTGGTGGTGTGGACCAGCGGCGTCGTGCTGCTGGGCGGCATGGTCGCGGCGCGTGCGCAGCTGGGCATCGAGTACGTGCAGTTCCTCAACGGCCTGCCGAGCGCGGTGCCGGTGGCCAACCTGTGGCTGGGCCTGTCGAAGGCGATGATCTTCGGCGCGTTGATTGCCCTGGTGGCCTGCCACTTCGGCCTGCGCGTCAAGCCCAACTCCGAGAGCCTGGGTGCCGGAACGACGGATTCGGTCGTCACCTCGATCACCGTGGTGATCATCGTGGACGCCTTGTTCGCGGTACTGTTCTCCGACGTGGGCATCTGAAGGAAGCAAGCGCCATGAGCGACGCCGTGCCGATCATCGAGGTTCGAGACCTGACCACCGTGCTCGGCGGCCACGTGATCCATCGCCACCTCGACCTGACGGTGAACGCCGGCGAGGTGCTGGCGATCATCGGCGGCTCGGGCAGCGGCAAGACCACGCTGCTGCGCCTGATGCTGGGCCTCGAGCGGCCCACCGAAGGCGAGATCCGCGTGTTCGGCCAGGTGCTTGGCGCTTGTGCCGAGTCCGACCTCGAGCGCGTGCGCCATCGCTGGGGCGTGCTGTTCCAGCAGGGCGCGCTGTTCTCGGCGCTGAGCGTGTACGACAACATCGCGCTGCCGTTGCGCGAGCTCAAGTCGCTGCCCAAGCCGGTGATCCGCGAGCTGGTGATGCTCAAGCTGGCGCAAGTGGGCCTGTCGGCGCGCGACGCGCTGAAGATGCCTTCGGAGCTGTCGGGCGGCATGATCAAGCGCGTGTCGCTGGCGCGCGCGCTGATCCTCGATCCGCAGCTGTTGTTCCTCGACGAACCCACCGCCGGCCTCGACCCCGAGAGCAGCAAGCAGTTCGTGCGCCTGATCCAGGAGCTTCGCAGCGAGATGAAGCTCACCGTCGTGATGGTCACGCACGACGTCGACACGCTGTTCGCGCTGGTCGACCGCGTCGCGGTGCTGGCCGATCATCGGCTGGTGGCGATCGGCCCGCTGGGCGAGGTGTCGCGCGTCGAGCATCCCTTCATCCGCAGCTTCTTCCTCGGCCACGCTTCGCGCTGTGCCGAGGAGAGCATCCGCAGTTTCCGCGAAAGCCTGCGCAGCACACCGCTGCTGGTGGCTTGATCGCAAGAAAGGCCAATCCATGGAGAACCGCGCCCATGCTCTCGTCGCCGGTCTGTTCCTCGCGCTGATGGGCGCGGCACTGGTCGCGGCGATCGCCTGGTTCCAGGGTGACCGCACCGCGCGGCGCAACGTGACCGTGGTCTCGCGCATCGGCGTGCCGGGGCTCAACGTCAAGGCGCCGGTCAAGCTGCGCGGCGTCGAGGTCGGCAAGGTCGAGACGATCCGCTTCGATCCGGACGATCCGCACCAGATCCTGGTCGAACTCGCGGTCGACCAGCGCGCGCCGCTGACGATGGGCGTCTACGCCGAGCTCGGCCACCAGGGCATCACCGGGCTGTCCTTCCTCGAACTGCACGACCCGAGCCAGAGCACCGAGCCGCTGCCGCTCGGCGACGAAGGCGCGCGCCCGCGAATCGAGTTGCGCCAAGGCCTGTTCGAGAAGGTCGCGTCTGCCGTGCCGGCGGTCGTGACCGGCTTCAGCGAGGCCACGACGCGCATCAACACCTTGCTCAACGACGACAACCAGCGCCAGCTGGCCAAGACCTTGTCCAACCTCGAATCGGCCTCGGCCGACATCTCGCGCCTGGTGGCGGATCTGCGCCCGACGGCGCAGGCCTTGCCCAGGCTCGCGCGCAGTGCCGACCAGACGGTGCAGCGCGCCGATGGCGTGCTGGCCAACGTCGACGCGCTGGTGACCGACGCGCGCGGCCTCAGCGCCGATCTGCGCACGCGCAGCGTCGCGCTCGATCGGCTCGGCGAGGCCGCGGTGCAGCTCGAAACGACCTCGCGCCATCTCGAGCTGGCGCTGGTCGGGCCTGAACGCTCGCGCGACGGGCCCTTGCTCGACGAGCTGGCGCGCACCAGCCGTGCAGTCGAGCGCGTGGCGGCGGACGTCGGCGACCAGCCGCACAGCCTGCTGTTCGGCAAACCACCGGCGCGGCCGGGGCCGGGCGAGTCGGGCTTCCAGGCTCCGGCAGGAGCGGCGCGATGAAGCGGTTGCTGCTCGCGATGGCCTTCACCGCGGCCGCGGCCGGCTGCTCGTTCGCGCCGAAGACGACCGCGGTCGTGCTCTACGACCTTGGTCCCTCGCCGGCACCGGTATCGGTACCGGCGACGCTGCGCATCGCCGACATCGACGCGCCGCCGATGCTCGACAGCACGCAGATGCTCTATCGGCTGCAGTACGCCGATCCCTTCCAGCCGGCCGCCTATCGCGACAGCCGCTGGTCCGCATCGCCTGCAACGCTGCTGGCGCAGCGGCTGCGGCAGGCAGCGGCGTCGGGCGAGACCACGGCCGCGCCGGGCGGGGCAGGGCGCATGCTGCGCATCGAGCTCGATCGCTTCGAGCAGGTCTTCAGCGCGCCGGGCACGAGCCGCGTCGTCGTGCAATTGCGCGCGCGCGTGCTCGACACCGCGACGCGTTCGCGTGCCACGCCCGAGCGCAGCTTCACGATCGAGCGCGATGCGCCCAGCGCCGACGCGGCCGGCGCCGCGCGCGCGATGTCGGCGGCAGTCGACGAGCTGACGCGCCAGGTGCTGGCCTGGGCCGCCAGCTCGCCTTGAGGCCGATCGAGGTGCGGCCGTGCTTCGCCGGGTCTTTGCCGACCGTGCCGAAGCGGGCCGCGTGCTGGCCGATGAACTGAAGACGCTCTCGTTGGCCGATCCGGTCGTCATCGCACTGCCGCGCGGCGGCGTGCCGGTGGCCGCCGAGATCGCGCGCGCGCTCGGGGCGCCGCTCGACTTGCTGCTGGTGCGCAAGATCGGCGCGCCGGGGCAGCCCGAGCTGGCGATCGCGGCGATCGTCGACGGCGATCCGCCCGACGTCGTGCGCGACGAGGAGCTGATCGCGCTGACCGGCGCGAGCGACGACTACGTGCGCCAGTGTGCGCGTGAAGAGCAGCGCGAGAACCTGCGGCGCCGCGAGGCCTATCTGCACGGGCGGGCGCTGCTGCCGTTGCAGGGCCGCACGGCGGTCTTGGTGGACGACGGCATCGCGACCGGCACGACGGTGCGCGCGGCCTTGCGTGCGCTACGGCGTCGCGGTCCGAAGCGGCTTGTGCTCGCGGTGCCAGTGGCGCCGCCCGAGACGCTGGCGCGGCTGCAGTGCGAGGTGGACGAACTCGTGTGTCCGTCGCGGCCGCTGCTGTTTCGCGCGGTCGGCGTGCACTACGAAGACTTCCATCAAGTCGACGACGACGAGGTGAGGGCGGCGCTGAGCTAGGCGCGATGCCCGTGCCGCTCGCGCCAGTGCGACACGCGGTCGATCACGCGCTTGCGCAGCGCCACCGGATGCCAGCGGCCATGGTGGGCCGCGTCCAGCGTGCCGAGTTCGCGCTGCGAGCGCGCCCAGACCAGCGACCGCTCGTCGACCGCCTTCTTTGCCGCGCTCGCATAGAACGCGGCGATCGATGCCGCCTCGACGCGCCGCGTGCTGTCGAGCCAGCGCGGCATGAACTCGCGGCACAGCAGGTCCACATCCGTCAGTACCTTGCTCAGGCCGGTGCCGGTGGCGGGGCTGACGCTGAGGAAGGCGTCGCCGACGAGCACCAGGCCGTTGCGCGCCGGCGCAATGGCACTGAAGAGGTCCACCGGCATCGCCTCGACCTTGCCGTCGAGTTCGATCTCACCGGTCATCTCGAACAGCCCGGGGAACAGGCGTGCGAGCGCTTCGATCGGCGCCGCGATGAACTCGCGAACGCGCGGCTCCTTGGGCGACCAGTAGGTGAACAGGTTGACTCGCATCGTGCCCGGCATGCGAAACAGCGTCGCGTAGCCGACGCGCTCGCGCGCCGAGTTCGCGTAGTAGGTGATCGAGTCGAACTCGAATGCCCGGCCATCGGGGCGGCGCAGGTTGAAGCCGAACGACAGGCAGTGCGAGGCCTCGAGCATCGTGCGCTTGACGCCGAGCCGCGTTGCGATCGCGCTCGCCGTACCCGTCGCGACGACCACCGCGCGCACGGCGATCGCGCGGCCGTCATCGAGCGAGACGATCGGGCGGGCGTGCGAGGTCTCGACATCGCGCACCTTGCCGACGAAGCTGCGCACCTGCGGCGGCAGCGCACGGCGCAGCGCATTGACCATGTCGTGATACGGCGCGCCGTACTGCTCGATCCGCTCGACGCGATGCTCGCCGTTCGGCCCGACGACGTGGATCGCGTGAATGCGCTCAACGACCGGCGCGACGATCTCGAACAGGCCCATCGAGCGCAGCAGCTCGACCTGATCGGGCTCGATCTTCTCGGCCTTGAAGCAGTCGAGGCAGTGGTCGTGGCTGTCGATCAGGGCCACGCGCCAGCCTGCCTGCGCCAGCATGTGCGCGGCGCATGTGCCTGCCATGCCGGCACCGAGCACGGCGATATCGCAAGAGGCGTCGATGATGGTCATGCCGTCGGGTCGGTTCCGAGGAGTGACATCGGCCAATTCTCGGAACGCGGTGTGTCGGTTGATGAGAAGGTTTATGTCCAGTCGGACACATTGGCAACGACCACGCGTCCGAGCGACACCCACGGCAACCGACGTGCCCGCCGGCCCTCAGCCGGCATCCATCCGCAACGTCGCGCGCAGCCCCGCGCCGGCCAGGTTCTCGAGCTTGATCGAGCCGCCGTCGCGCTCGGCCAGGTTGCGAGCGATCGCAAGGCCCAGGCCGTCGCCGGCGCGCGAGCGTGCGGCATCGAGACGGACCCAGGGTTGGAAGACGTGCTCGAGTTCGTCGGGCGGGATACCGGGGCCGTCGTCGTCGACCATGATTTCGACCCTTTCTGCCGTGCCGACCAGCGCCAGCCGCGCCCGCCCGCCGTAGCGAAGCGCGTTGCCGACCAGGTTGCCGAGCACACGCCGCAGCGCCGCCGGCCGTGCGCGCACGCGCAGGCCGGCGGGCGGCGCATCGAGCGTGACGTCGTGGCCTTGCTCGACCAGGTCGTCGCAGATCGACTGCAGCAGCGCATGCGCGTCGACGGCGCTGGGCTCGGTGCCGTCGCGCTGCTCGCGCAGCACGGCGAGCGCGCCGTCGATCAGCTCGTCCATCTCGCGCACGTCGGCGATCGCGGATTGCGTGAGCGGCTCGCGCGGCAGGGACTCCAGCCGCATGCGCAGGCGCGTCAGCGGCGTGCGCAGGTCGTGCGAGACCGCGGCCATCTGGAAGCCGCGCAGGTCGAACTGTTCCTGCAGCCGCCGCGCCATTCGATTGAAGACGGCCGCCATCGCGCGCACCTCGTGCGTGCCGCGATGCGCGTCGAGGTGCGGCGCGTCGTCGCCGCGTTCGAGTCGCTGCGACAGGTCGCTGGCTGCAGCGGTCAGGCGGCGCATCGGCGCCGCGAGCCAGCGCGCGCCGATCCACGCGCCGATGCCGATGACCAGCATGCGAATCGCGTAGTCGCGCCACAGCAGCCCGCGCGGCTGCCCAGGCCTCGGGGCCTGCGCAAACGCTGGCGGCGGCAGCGTGAGCTCGCCGCTCGTGAACGGATTGCCGGGCGGCAGCGAGGGCAGGGGCTGCAGGATCTCGAGGCGCTGGTCGAGCGTGCGATGCGCGTTCGGCGGCTCGAGGGTGTTCATCGTGATCATGAAGGCCGTGAAGTGGCTGGCGGCCAGCGTCAGCCACATCAGCAAGAACAGCCTCAGGAACAGCGTGTCGAAGCGGCGCAGGTTCATCGCAACACCTTGGCATCGAACAGATAGCCCTCGCCGCGCATCGTGCGGATCAGCGGCTCGCTGCGGGCCGCGCCGCCCATCTTGCTGCGCAGGCGCGAGACGGCGAGATCGACGCTGCGATCGCAGACGTCGGTGCCGGGTGCGCGCGAGAGGTCGAGCAGCTGCTCGCGGCTCAGCACGCGCCCGGGATGGTCGACGAAGGCCGACAGCAACCGGAACTCGGCCGACGACAGCGCGACGACCACGCCATCGGTGCCGACCACCTGGCGGCGCAGGCGGTCGAAGGTCCAGCCGTCGAAGCGCAGCTGGGCGGCGCTGGCGGCCTGCGCGCCGCCGTGCCCGCTGCCGCGCCGAAGCACGGCCTTGATGCGCGCGACCAGCTCGCGCGGCTCGAAGGGCTTGGCGAGGTAGTCGTCGGCGCCGAGCTCGAGCCCGAGCACGCGCGACAGCGGGTCGCCTTGCGCGGTGAGCATGATGACCGGCAGTTCGGGATGCGAATGGCGCACCCACTCGAACAACGCGAGGCCGTTCTCGTCGGGCAGCATCAGGTCGAGCAGCAGCAGATCGACGGCGGCCGTGCCGCCCAGCCGGCGACGCAGCGCGGCGCCATCGGCCAGCACCTCGGCCTCGATGCCGAACTGCTGCAGGTATTCCAGCAGCAGCACACGGATGTCGTGGTCGTCATCGACCAGGAGGCAGCGGATCATGCGGGGCTCGACGGCAGTCGCATCGAGTCTCGATTGTGCTCACCCTGACGCCCGCGTCGATCCCAGAAAGCAAAAAGCCCAACCGGTGAGGGTTGGGCTTGGTGCTTTGCTACGAGTAGCGGTTCTGTGGCTCCCCGACCTGGGCTCGAACCAGGGACCTACGGATTAACAGTCCGGCGCTCTACCGACTGAGCTATCGGGGAACAGAGCCTCACATTATAGGGCAGATTTTTCCAGCTTCACAAGTCCGCCTGCAAACCGAGGCGCCAGGTCCGTGGCGTCATCGGATAAAGGTAGACGTGGCTGAACTGATAAGGCGTCTCGACCCAGGCGCGACGGTCGGCCAGGTTGTCGATGCCGACGCGCCAGATCAGGCGCTGGCCCGAGGCCAGGCGCTGCGTGTAGCTCGCGCCGATGTCCCAGCGCGCCCAGCCGGGCGCGAGCAGGGTCTCGTTGCCCGGCAGCACCGCGCGATCGCTCTCGGCACTGATGGCCGCGAACACGTTCAAGCCAGGCAGCACGGCCGGGTCGTAGCCCACCAGCGCGCGAGCGCTTTGCGCAGGCACGTTGGTCGGGCGCGTGCCGTCGATCGCGTCGTTGGCCGAGCCTTCGCGGCGCGCATGCAGCCACATCACGCTGCCGGCCAGCGTCCACGCGCCCAGGCGCTTTTGCGCGCTGGCCTCGAGGCCGCGATGGCGGGCATCGCCGTCGAGCGCGCGCGTGCAATCGGACGCGCCGCTGCAGGCGCCGAGGTCGCCGTAGACCGGCCGGCGGATGTCGAAGGCCGCGACGCTCCAGCGCAGATCGGCATCCTCGAACTTCGCGCCCAGTTCGCTCTGGCGGCTCTTCGCCGCAGCCAACGGCCGACCGGGGTTCGCATAGACGGTCGGACGGTTCGGCGCGACATCGGACTCGACCCCTTCGCCCCAGCTCGCGTAAAGCATCAGCGCATCGCTGGCCTGCCAGCTCGCGGCGAGCCACGGTGTCGTGAAGCTGTCTTCGTAGCGCGTGGCTTCGGTGCCCGAGGTCGTCACGCTCTCGCGCTCGAGGCGCGTGTGGCGCAGGCCCAGCCACAGGCCGAAGCCGGCGCCGAACTGCATCGCGTCGTTGGCGTAGAACTCGGTGCGGCGCTCGTCGCGATTAGTGTTGTCGTAGACCAGCGTCGGGTCGGGTGCGGTGGCCGGGCTGCCGGCGATGTTGCCCTGGCCCACGTAGTTGTAGGCCTGCTGCTGGAAGCGCGCCTTGTAGCGCAGGCCCTGCACGCCGGCTTGCAGCTGGTGCGAGATGCCGCCGGTGTTCGCGCGGCCGGCGATCGACGCGTCCCAGGCATCGTTGCGGCGACGCTCGTTCTCGCTGCGGTAGTCGTAGAGGTCGAAGTTGCCGTTCGGGCAATAGCGGTCGGCGTAGTAGGTGCCGTCGGGCGCCGGGTTCGGATCGAAGCAGCCGAACGGGAAGGCGATGCGGTCGTCGTCCTTGAGGTGTTGCGTCACGTAGCGCAGGCTCGCGCGCCAGTCGGCGCTCAGACGCTGCTGCAGGCCGACGCTCGCGGTGTCGGCATCCCAGACGACCGGCAGCGTCCACGGCTGGTTGTTGAGGTTGCGCCGCGGGTCGATCGACTTCGCGCTCGGCAGGCGGTCGCCGAGCAGGCTGAAGCCGGGCTGGCTCGGCTGGCTCTGGTGCGTGGTCTCGAGCTCGGCTTCGAGCAGCGTGTCGGGCGTGATGCGCCAGTCGCCGGCGACCGACAGCAGATGGCGCTTGCCGCGCGCATCGTCGAGCTCGGGATCGAGCCGTTCGGCCGCCGCGTTGACGCGCACGCCGAAGGCACGCTGCTCGCCGAAGCGGGTCGACCAGTCGATGGCGCCGCTCACGTCGGCCGAGCCGCGCACGTCGATGCTGGCCGAGCGCACCTCGGCGTCGGGGCGCTTGACGATCAGGTTGAGCAGGCCGCCCGGTGCGCTGACGCCCGACTGCATTCCGCTGATGCCCTTGAGCAATTCGACGCGGCTCTTGTTGTCGAGCATCAGCACGGTTTCGCCGCTGATCGGCAGGCCGTCGCGGCGCAGGTTGCTGCGCAGGTCGATCACGAAGCCGCGCACCGTGAACTGGCTCCAGTAGCCGGCGCTGTTGTAGGCGTCGGAGACGCTGGCGTCCAGGCGCGTGAGCGTGCGCAGATCGGGTGCGCCGCGGTCGCGCAGCAGGGCCTCGCTGAAGCTCGTCACGGCGATCGGCAGGCGCGAGGCCGGCACGTCGCCGAAGCCTGCGACGTCGATCGGCGGCAGCGTGCCGCTGGCCTGCACCGTGACGGGGGGAAGCGTTGCGGCTTCGGGTGCCGTGGTGGAAGGGCCTTGCTGCGCCTGCGCGGCAAATGCGGCGCAGGCGAGGGCGACGAAGGAAAGGCGAAAACGACTACGTGATGCCATCGTGGTTCCGTTCGATGGCAGGTCGGCGCTGCAGCGAACGGTCGCACCATGGAAGCAGTGCGATACGACGGCGAGACGCTTCCCTGCGAGGAATTACCCTCTTCAGGTTCAAAGGGACTTTCTCAGACGACGGATGCGCTTTCGCAGACCGTCGACACCCCTAGCGAGACGACGCGCACCGTGCGCGTCGCGGCGCGGATTATGGCGCAGCGCGCGAATGAAAACGGCCCGCGCGAGGCGGGCCGTTCATCGATGCTCGAGGACGAGCGCTCAATCGAAAGTCAATCGAAGACGGGCGTCTCGACGCCCAGCACCTTGTGCAGCTTCGGGCTGGTGGTCGTGTACTGCAGGTGGATGCGCTTCTCCGGGAAGATGTAGGGCGCAGCGCCGAAGGCGGCCAGCGCGGCCTCGTGGAAGCCCGAAAGAATGAGCTTCTTCTTGCCCGGATAGGTGTTGATGTCGCCCACCGCGAAGATGCCCGGCACGTTGGTCTCGAACTTCTCGGTGTCGACCACGACCTGCTTGCGCTCGATGTTCAGGCCCCACTCGGCGATCGGGCCGAGCTTGGGGGAGAGGCCGAAGAACACCAGCAGCATGTCCAGCGGCACGACGCGCGTGACGCCGTCGCCGCCGGTCACCTTGGCGCCGGTCAGCTTGCCGTCCTGCTCTTCATAGCCGGTCACCTGACCGACGATGAACTGCATCTCGTAGGCGTCGCAAAGCTCCTTCATCTTCGCGACGCTGGCCGGCGCGGCACGGAAGCCGTCGCGACGGTGAATGAGGATCACGCTCTCGGCCTTGTTCGGGCCGTCCTGCGCGAAGTTCAGCGCCCAGTCGAGCGCCGAGTCGCCGCCGCCGACGATCACGATGTTCTTGCCGGCGAACTGCGCAGGGTTGCGCACGCGGTAGAACAGCTGCGAGTCGTCGAACTTGTCGAGGCCGTCGACCTTGAGCAGGCGCGGCTGGAACGAGCCCACGCCGCCGGCGATGAAGATGGTCTTGGTCAGGAAGCGCGTGCCCTTGCTGGTCTCGACGTAGAAGCGGCCGTCGTCCTGCTTGTTCACCACGGTCACTTCCTGGCCGAGGTGGAAGGTCGCGCCGAACGGCTCGATCTGCTTGAGCAGGTTGTCGGTCAGCTCCTTGCCGGTGCACACCGGCACGGCCGGGATGTCGTAGATCGGCTTGTCCGGATAGAGCTCGATGCACTGGCCGCCCGGATAGGCGAGCGAGTCGATGATGTGCGCCTTGACCTCGAGCAGGCCCAGTTCGAACACCTGGAACAGGCCCACCGGGCCTGCGCCGACGATGACGGCATCGGTCTCGATCGGACCGTCGTGGCTCACGGCCGTCTTGGCCACTTCAGCGTTGATTTGAGGTTCCATCATGGGTGGGCGAGCTTCAGCGGATCAGTTCCGAGAGCTTGCCGGTCTTGTCTTTCCACTCGTCCGCATCGGGCAGCGCAGCCTTGCGCTTGGTGATGCTGGGCCAGTTCTTCGCCAGATCAGCGTTGAGCTTGATCATGTGCTGCTGGTCGCCGGGCACGTCTTCCTCCGGCATGATCGCGTTGACCGGACACTCGGGAATGCAGACCGCGCAGTCGATGCACTCGTCCGGATCGATCGTGAGGAAGTTGGGCCCTTCACGGAAGCAATCCACCGGGCACACATCGACACAGTCGGTGTACTTGCAGCGGATGCAGGATTCGGTGACGACGTGGGTCATGGCTTCTTGGGTGGCGCGTGGATGGAAACAGCGCCGTCCTCGGCGCGTAACTGCGGGATTTTACGGGGTGACGCGGGCCTCACGGCGCGATGTCACTGCCTGCGCGATGGGGTCTTGCGTCAGCGCAAGCGGCGCGCTCACCGGCGCGGCGCCCACGCCGACCGTCACGACGGTCGGTCGGCCCGCATGCAGCACGCTGGCCTGGGCCAGCGAATCGACACGATGTGAGCTCGTCAAGGCGTCGACGCAGCCGGCGCGCGACACGACGCAAACCGGCGTGTCGGGAGCCCAGCCGGCGCCCAGCAGGCGGCGCGACAGGGCGGCGAGCTGGCGGCCGGCCATGTAGAAGACCTCGGTGTCGGCGGTGCGGGCGGCTTGCAGCTCGCCTTCGCGCGTCATCGCGGTGGTGAGGCTCACGCTGCGCCCGCGCCCGCGCCGCGTCAGCGGGCGCTGGGCCTGCGCGGCCGCCGCCAGCGCGGCGGTGACGCCAGGCACGACCTCGGCTTCCAGCCCATGCTCGACCAGCGCTTCGAGTTCTTCCTCGAGACGCCCGAACACGCTCGGATCGCCGCCCTTGAGGCGCACGACGCGTTGTCCGGCCTGGGCATGGCGCACGATCAGCGCATTGATGCGCGTCTGGCCGACGGCATCGCAGAAACCGCGCTTGCCGACGTCGATCCACTCGGCATTCGGCGAGAAAGCGCGCAGCGAAGCGTGGTCGGCCAAAGCGTCGAACAGCACGACTTCGGCATCCATCAGACGGCGCACGCCGCGCAGCGTGATCAGGTCGGCCGCGCCCGGGCCGGCGCCGATGAAGACGACCGGATGCGTCTTCATGCTGCCGCCTTTGCGGTACTCACCAGCAGCGCGCCGCTGGTGCGGTTGCTCTGCGGATCGACCACGATCAGCGCGCCGCCGACGCGGTTGTCCGCGTAGGCCTCGACCGGCAGCGGCGCCTGGGTCTCGATCTGCACGCGGCCGATTTCGTTGACGCCGAGCTCGTGGGCCTCGGTGTCTTCCAGCGTATGGATGTCGCGGCGCGACTCGATCGCGGTGATGCGCGCCTGCACCCAGCGATGGCCGTGGCGCACCCAGTACTTGCGGCCCACCTGCGCGGCCTCGGTGTCGAGCCAGGCCAGCGTCGCGGTGAAGCGCTGCGTGGCGCCTTGCGCGCCGGGCGTCGCGAACCAGTCGCCGCGCGAGATGTCGAGCTCGCGATCGAGCACCAGCCCGGCCGACTGGCCGGCTTCGACCGCATCGACCGGCTCGCCGGCGCGACGCAGCTCGGCGACTTGCGCCTGTTGCCCGCTCGGGAACACCTGCACCGTATCGCCGACCTTCACGCGGCCATGCGCGATGCGGCCCCAGAAGATGCGCTTCGGATTCGCGCCGTCGCCGATCTTGGCGACGTACTGCACCGGCAGCGACAGCGCGCCGTCGTGGCGCTCGTCGGTCGCGGGCAGCTGGTGCAGCAGCTCGAGCAGGGTCGGGCCCGAATGCCAGGTCCACACCGGCGAGGCGGCGGTGACGTTGTCGCCACGCAGCGCCGAGACCGGGACGATCCCCGCGACCTCGATGCCAGCCTGCGCTGCAAAGGCTTCCAGCGATGCGCGCACCGCGTCGAATGCCGCCTGCGCATCGGCGTCGATCGCATCGAGCTTGTTGACCGCGAACACGATGCCCGGCACGCGCAACAGCTGCGCCAGCAGTGCATGGCGGCGCGTCTGCGGCAAGAGCTTCACGGGCTGCTGGCGCCAGTCGAGCTTGGTGATGTCGACCAGCACCACCGCGGCATCGCTGCCTGCGGCGGCGGTGACCATGTTGCGGGTGTATTGCTCGTGGCCCGGCGCGTCGGCGATGATGAACTTGCGCTGGCGCGTGGCGAAGTAGCGGTAGGCGACGTCGATCGTGATGCCTTGCTCGCGCTCGGCCTCGAGGCCGTCGGTGAGCAGCGAGAGGTCGATCGCGGCACCGGCGGCGCGGCGCTCGAGCGCGTCGAGCTGGTCGGCCAGGATGGCGCGGCTGTCGTAGAGCAGGCGGCCGATCAGCGTGGACTTGCCGTCGTCGACCGAGCCGGCAGTGAGGAAGCGCAGCGCGCGATGCGTCAGGGCGCTGTCGTCGGTGGCCACGGTGGATTCGATCCTTTCGAGCACGGCACTCATCAGAAATAGCCTTCCTTCTTGCGGCGCTCCATCGACGCATCCGAGGTGCGGTCGTCCATGCGCGTCGCGCCTCGCTCGCTGACCGTGACGGTCAGCGTCTCGGCGACGATGTCGGCGGCATCGGCCGCATCGCTCTCCACCGGGCAGGTGCAGGTCATGTCGCCGACGGTGCGAAAGCGCACCGTCGCGGTTTCGATCGTCTCGCCCGCCTCGGGTGGCGTCACGTCGGTGAACGGCACCAGGAGGCCCTTGCGGCGGATCACCTGGCGGTCGTGCGCGTAGTAGAGGCCGGGCAGCGGAATCTGCTCGCGAGCGATGTAGAGCCAGACGTCGAGCTCGGTCCAGTTGCTGATCGGGAAGGCGCGGAAATGCTCGCCGGGTCGGATGCGCGTGTTGAACAGCGTCCACAGTTCCGGGCGCTGCTCCTTGGGCTGCCATTGGCCGAAGGAATCGCGGTGGCTGAAGATGCGCTCCTTGGCGCGCGCCTTTTCCTCGTCGCGCCGCGCGCCGCCGATCAGGCAGTCGAAGCGGTTCTCCTCGATCGCCTCGAGCAGGGTCACGGTCTGGTGGCCGTTGCGCGACTCGAGCGGATGGGCCAGGCGCACGGTGCCGCGCTTGATCGAATCCTCGAGGTGACCGACGACGAGGCGCTCGCCCATCTCGGCGACGCGCTGGTCGCGGAACTCGATCACTTCCGGGAAGTTGTGGCCGGTGTCGACATGCAGCAGCGGGAAGGGCAGCGCGCCGTCGAAGCGATTGCGGTCGCCTGCCGCGATGGCCTGCGCATTGCGCTGCTTGAAGGCCTTCTCGGCCAGTCGCAGCACGACGCAGGAATCCTTGCCGCCCGAGAACAGCAAGGCCGGGCGCTCGAAGCTCGCCGCGACCTCGCGCAGGATGAAGATGGCCTCTTCCTCGAGCGCGTCGAGATGGCGGTGGTCGAGTTCCGGCAACAGCCGGTCGAGGTTCACGGGCGCATTCATGCGCGGTCTCCGATCAGTGACACGGCAGGCGCGTCGGCTTGTTCTTCATCGTGCTTGACGTGCAGGCCGCACTCCTTGGCGGCCTCGTCTTCCCACCACCAGCGCCCGGCGCGAAACGGCTCGCCGACCGCGATCGCACGCGTGCACGGCGCGCAGCCGATGCTGGGCATGAAGTCGTCGTGCAGCGGGTTGTAGGGCACCTCGCGCGTCGCGACGTAGTGCCAGACCTCGCCCCAGGTCCAGTCGGCCAGCGGGTTGAACTTGGTTCGGCCGGCGTCGTCTCGGTCCTCGAAGGGCACTTCGCCGCGCGCGTCGCTTTGTTCGCGGCGCAGGCCGGTGATCCAGGCGCTGCGGTTCGCCAGCATGCGCGCCAGCGGCTCGAGCTTGCGGATGCCGCAGCAGCCCTTGCGCAGCTCGATGCTTCGAAACATCGCGTCTTCGCCGTGGCGGGCCACGAACTCGATCACTGCCTCGTTCTTCGGCCGGTAGACCTCGACCTCGAGGCCGTAGCGCTGCTCGATGCGCCCGATCAGCTCGACCGTCTGCGGATGCAGCTTGCCGGTCTCGAGCGTGCCGATCGCTACGGGCAAGCCTTCGTCTTCGGCCAGCCTCGCGAGCAAGTCGGTGACGACCATATCCTCGACGCCCAGGCTGGTGGCTTGCACGATGCGACCGGCATGGGCCGTCGCCGCGTCGCGCAGGCGCGCGATCGTGCGTTGCAGCTTGGCTTCGAAATCGCTGCCGGCGCGCGCGTAGAGATCGATGGCGGTCATTGCTGGCTTCAGGCCTGGCGCGCGAAGTGCGGCTGGGTCTCGGAGGTGTCGGCCTGGTAGTGGCCGCGCGGGAAGAAGGCCAGCGCGCGCTCGGCGCTCTCGCGCTTCTGGTCGGCGCGCAGCTGAAGCGCGTCGAAGCCGGTGCGCGCCAGCAGCGGCGCCATGTCGACGACGACATCGCCGGTCGCGCGCACTTCGCCGGTGAAGCGATAGCGCGAGCGCAGCAGGCGCGCCTGGCTGTAGGCGCGGCCGTCGGTCCACTTGGGGAACTGCAGCACCACCAGCGCGAGTCCGGCCAGGTCGGCCGCGACGTCCTCGATGTCGACATCGTTGGGAACGATCACGCCGACCGGCGTGCCCGCCGGCCAATGCGCGCGCGCGGCGTGCCATTGGTCCAGCGTCAGCAGCAGGTTGGGTCGCGGCGCGATCTTCACCGGCGGGCCGTCCTCGCCGCCGACCAGGCGCCAAGCGTCGTGTGCAGGCTCGATGAACTTCATGCTCGTGTCTCCTGCTGCGCTCATGCGGGCTGGGCTTGCGCGGTCGAGCGGCGCACGGCGTTGGCGGCGCTCTTGAACGGATCGACGCCGACGCGGCGCACGGTCTCGATGAATCGCTCGGACGCGGCGCTGCGCTGGCCGCGGTAGGTGTCGATCACCGCCTCGATCACATCGGCGATCTCGTCGGCCGCGAACGAGGGGCCGATGACCTTGCCGGGTGTCGCGTTGCCAGACAGCGTCGAGCCGTCGGAGCCGCCCAGCGTGACCTGGTACCACTCGGCACCGTCCTTGTCGACGCCGAGGATGCCGATGTGGCCGCTGTGGTGGTGGCCGCAGGAGTTGATGCAGCCGCTGATGTGCAGGTCGATGTCGCCGATGTCGTGCAGCTCGTCGATGTCTTCGAAGCGCTCGGTGATCTGCTCGGCCACCGGGATCGAGCGCGCATTGGCCAGCGAGCAGAAGTCGCCGCCGGGGCAGGCGATCATGTCGGTCAGGAAGCCGATGTTGGGCGTCGCGAAGCTGGCGTCGCGCGCGGCCTGCCACAGCGCGTAGAGATCGCTCTCGAGCACCCAGGGCAGCACCAGGTTCTGATCGTGCGAGACGCGCAGCTCGCCGTGGCTGTAGCGGTCGGCGAGGTCGGCGGCGCGCTCCATCTGCTCGTCGGTCGCGTCGCCGGGCGCCTGGCCGGGGCGCTTGAGCGACAGCGTCACCGCGCGGTAGCCCTCGAGGCGATGCGCATGCACATTGCGTTGCAGCCAGCGCTGGTAGGCCTGCGGCGCATCGGTCGGGGCGCCGTCGCCCTGGCTCGCGCGGGCCGACACGCCTGCGGGCACGACGAAGCCGGCCGCGATGCGATCGAACTCGGCTTGCGGAACGATCTGCGCCTCGCCATCGACGTCGTGCTTCAGGATCGCCTCGTACTCGGCGTTGACCGCATCGACGAACTTCTGGCCCTCGGCCTTGACGAGGATCTTGATGCGCGCCTTGTACATGTTGTCGCGCCGGCCGTAGCGGTTGTATACCCGCACGATCGCCTCGATGAACACGAGGATCTGGCGCCACGGCACGAAGGTCGAGATCACGGTGCCGATCACCGGTGTGCGGCCCATGCCGCCGCCGACCAGCACCTCGAAGCCGACTTCACCGGCCTCGTTCTTGCGCAGGTGCAGGCCGATGTCGTGCCAGCCGATCGCGGCGCGGTCCTCGGTAGCGCCGGTCACCGCGATCTTGAACTTGCGCGGCAGGAAGGCGAACTCGGGATGCAGCGTCGACCACTGGCGCAGGATCTCGCAGTAGGGCCGCGGATCGACCAGCTCGTCGGGCGCGATGCCGGCGAAGCAGTCGCTGGTGATGTTGCGGATGCAGTTGCCGCTGGTCTGGATGCCGTGCATGTCGACGGCGGCCAGCGCCTCCATCACGTCGGCGCTGCGCTCCAGCGGGATCCAGTTGTACTGGAGGTTCTGGCGCGTCGTGAAGTGGCCGTAGCCGCGGTCGAACTCGCGCGCGATGCGCGCCAGCTGCCGAAGCTGCGCGCTCGACAGCTCGCCATAAGGCACGGCCACCCGCAGCATCGGCGCATGGCGCTGGATGTACCAGCCGTTTTGCAGGCGCAGGGGCCGGAAGTCATCGGTCGCGAGCTCGCCGGCGAGGTGGCGCTCGAGCTGGTCACGGTATTGCGCGGCGCGCTGATGGACGAACTGGCGGTCGAATTCGGTGTACTGGTACATGCGTCAAGCCTAGCTTTGCCGGCACTTTAAGAAGCGTCTATAGAAATGAGAACAACAGATAAGTGACTTGCTTATCGTGGCTCGGAATATGGCGACTGCGACAATCGCCGCCGATGAGCCTTTCCAGCGCCCCCGACTCCCTGGGGCGGCGCCGCTGGCTGCAGATCGGCCTGGCGGGCGGACTCGCCCTGGCCGGATGCGCCACCGCACCGCCTCCTGCTCCCGCCCCATCGGTTCCTGCTCCCGTCGAGCCGCCGCCACCGGTGGCGCAGCCGCCTGTCGCGCCGCCGCCGCCGCCGCGCCCGCCGCGCATCGGCCTGGCGCTCGGCGGTGGTGCCGCGCGCGGTTTCGCCCACGTGGGCGTGATCCAGGTGCTGGAAGAGCAGGGCATCCATTGCGACCTGGTCGTCGGCACCTCGGCCGGCAGTCTGGTGGCCGCGATGTGGGCTTCGGGCAAGAGCGGCGTGGAGCTGGCCTCGCTGGCCGAGTCGATGGACGAGACGGTGTTCGCCGACTGGAGCTACCCCGGCCGCGGCCTGCTGCGCGGCGAGGCGCTGGCGCGCTACGTGCGCGAGCACACCGAGAACCGGCGCCTGGAGACGATGAAGATCCCGCTGGGCATCGTCGCGACCGATCTCGAAAGCGGCGAGCCGATCCTGTTTCGCCGCGGCGATCCGGGCGTGGCGGTGCGGGCCTCGAGCGCGGTGCCGGCGGTGTTCCAGCCGGTCAAGATCGGCGCGCGCGAATACGTCGACGGCGGCCTGGTCTCGCCGGTGCCGGTGCGCTTCGCGCGCGAGATGGGCGCCGAGCTGGTGATCGCGGTCGACATCTCGTCGCCGCCCGAAGGCCAGCAGACCGGCGACGCGCTGCGCATGCTGCTGCAGACCTTCGCGATCATGGGCCGCAGCCTCAACCGCTGGGAGCTGCGCGAGGCCGACGTGGTGCTGCGCCCCAAGCTCAACGGCATGTCCGGTGCCGATTTCAGCGGTCGTCGTCGCTCGATCCAGCTCGGCCGCGAGGCGGCGCTGGCGGCCTTGCCGCAGCTGCGCGCGAGCATTGCCGCGAAGACCCGCTGAAATAAAAAGGCCCGAGCGCGGGGCTCGGGCCGAAGGTACCTGGAACCTGTGTTCGGAGGTACCGAGGAGACAACCTTTCAAGGGAGGCTGCCGGAGCAGCGGCAGCTCCACTCAGATGGGATGGCACCCCGAAAGTTCAAGCGGCGCTGGGCAGGATCTGCGCAGCGCCGCTTGGCGTGGTGTCAGGCGCCGTCGAGCGGCGCTGCATCGATCAGGCGCGACGCGACTTGGTCGCGGCGGCGGTCGCCTTGGTGGCCGAGGCGTTGATCGCCTCGATGTTCGCGGCGGCGACGTCTTGCGCTTGCTTGGCAGCCTTTTGCACGCTCTCGAACGCGTTGTTGGCAGCGGCGACAGCCGACTTCACCAGCGCGACGGCGTTCTCGCTGCCGGCCGGCGCGTTCTTCGCGGCGGTGTCGACCAGGGCGACGAACTTCTTTTGCGCGTCGACCAGCTGGCTTTCAGCGATCTTGCCGACTTCGGCGTTGGTGGTCGAAGCGATTTCGTACAGGTGACGGCTGTAGGCGGCGGCCTTCTCGGCGGCCGGTTGCAGCAGGCCGGCTTGCAGGGCCAGCAGCTCTTGCGCGTCCTTGACCGACAGCGACGCCTTGGCGTGCTCGGCGGCCTCGCCGAAACCGGCCTTGGCGACTTGCAGGTTCAGCTCGACGAGCTTCTCGACGCCTTCGAAGGCCTTGTTGGTCAGCCCGAAGAGGGTTTCGACATTGGCCTTGTGGGCAGCCAGGATCTGTTCGGCGGTGAGCATCAGTGGTCTCCAGCGGTGGTGGACGGGGTGAATTCGGTCGGGCTGCAGCGTTTTGTGCACTGCAACATTAACTGAAGTATACGAGCCGTTCGCCGGCTTGCAAGCCTTTTTTGGTGCGCTGCAGCAAAAGGCGGGCGATTCGAGAGATTCCTCTAGCCACAATCCCGGGCCATGCAGGGCTTCTACAGCGATCAGTTCGTCCTGCCCCTGCCGCAGGGGCACCGCTTTCCGATGCCGAAATACCGGCTGCTGCACGACGCGCTCGAGCGCGAGCTGCCGCAGGTGCGGCTTCAGGTCGCGCAGCCGGCCAGCGACGGCGAGCTGGCGCTGGCGCATCTGCCGGCCTATGTCGACGATGTCTCGCAGGGGCGCCTGTCCGCCGCGCAGCAGCGCGAGATCGGCTTTCCGTGGTCGCAGGCGATGGTCGAGCGCTCCAGGCGTTCGGTCGGCGCGACGATCCAGGCCGCGCGCACTGCGCTGGTCGAAGGCGTGGCCGGCAACCTGGCCGGCGGCACGCATCACGCCTATGCCGATCGGGGCTCGGGCTATTGCGTCTTCAACGACATCGCGGTCGCGGCGCGGCTGATGCAGGCCGAATGGCATCGCACGCGGCGCGCGCTGCTGCGCGTGGCGGTGATCGATCTCGACGTGCACCAGGGCAACGGCACGGCGTCGATCTTTCGCGACGACACCACCGTCTTCACGCTGTCGCTGCACGGCGCGAAGAACTTTCCGTTCCGCAAGGAGGCCAGCGACCTCGATGTCGAGCTGCCCGACGGCACGCGCGACGAGGCCTACCTCGACGCGCTCGACGGCGCGCTCGATCGGCTCTGGTCGGCCCACGGCAGCACGCCGCCGGGTCTGGTGTTCTATCTCGCCGGCGCCGATCCGCACGAAGGCGATCGACTCGGCCGCCTGAAGCTCAGCGCCGAAGGCCTGGCCGAGCGCGACCGCCGCGTGTTCGCGGCCTGCCGCGAGCGCGGCATCCCCGTCGCACTGTCGATGGGCGGCGGCTACGGCCATCGCATCGAGGACACCGTCGCGGTCCAGCTCGCGACCTGGCGCGAGGCCGCGGCCAGCCATGCCGCCTGGGCGACAACGCGAGTCACGCTGGCCTCCCGATAATCGTGCGCATGAGCGAGCCCACCAACACCCGCCCTCAGCCGCGTCCGCGCGCCGACTTCCGCCGCTTTCGCGACGTGCCCACACGCTGGATGGACAACGACGTCTACGGCCACGTCAACAACGTCGTCTACTACAGCTACTTCGACACGGCGGTGAACGCCTACCTGGTCGAGGCCGGCGCGCTCGACATCGAGCGCTCCGAGGTGATCGGCCTGGTCGTCGAGACGCAGTGCCGCTACTTCGCGCCGCTGTCGTTTCCGCAGACCGTCGAGGCCGGCATCCGCGTCGCGAGCCTGGGCCGATCGAGCGTGCGCTACGAGATCGGGCTGTTCGCTCAGGGCGCCGATGAGAGTGCGGCGCACGGTCACTTCGTCCATGTCTACGTCGATCGCGCGACGCGCAGGCCGGTGCCGCTGCCCGATGCGATGCGTGCCGCGCTCGAACCTCTGCTCTGAACGCCTTTGCAATCGAATTCCAGGAGTCCCACCGTGTCCGACCAAGCCATCAAGGATCCCGCCAGCGTCGATGCCGCGATCGAGTCGCGCCGCTCGATCCGAGCCTTCCTGCCCACGCCGGTGCCGCGCGAGACGATCGAGGAGATCCTGCGCGTCTCGGCCAAGGCACCGTCGGGCAGCAACACGCAGCCGTGGAAGGTGCACGTGCTGACCGGCGCGGCATTGGCGCGCCTGTCGACCGCCATCCTCGAGGCCTACGACGACCCCGAGGCCGCCGCCGAACACACCGAGGAATACGCCTACTACCCGCGCCAATGGGTCTCGCCTTATATCGATCGTCGCCGCGCCAACGGCTGGAGCCTCTACGGCCTGCTGGGCATCGGCAAGGGCGACAAGAACCGCATGCACGACCAGCACGGGCGCAACTACAAGTTCTTCGATGCGCCGGTCGGCTTCATCTTCGTGATCGACCGCATCCTCGAGCAGGGCAGCTGGCTCGACTACGGCATGTTCCTGCAGAACATCATGGTCGCCGCGCGCGCCCGCGGCCTCGACACCTGCCCGCAGGCGGCCTTCAACCCCTTCCACCGCATCATCGAGCGCGAGCTGGGCATTCCCGAGTCGCAGACGGTGGTGTGCGGCATGGCGCTGGGCTTTGCCGATCACTCGGCGGTCGAGAACGGCCTGGTCAATCCGCGCGATCCGGTCGAGGGTTTCACGACCTTCCACCACGAATGAGCCTCGAGGTCCTCGACGCCAGCGCGACGCGCGCGCGGCTGCCGGCCGCGGTGCTGCTCGGCGCACTGGCCCAGGCGATGCGCGCACGCCGTGCCGGCACGCTGCTCGCACCTGAGCGCACCGTGCTGCCGCTGGCCGACGGCGCGGCCTATCTCGCGATGCCGGCGGTCGACGCGACGCTGGCGATCAGCAAGCTGATCACGGTTCATCCGGCCAACCCCTCGCGCGGCCTGCCGACGATTCGCGGCCAGGTGCTGGTCACCAGTGCGAGCGACGGCGCGCCGTTGGCGCTGCTCGACGGCCCGACCGTCACCGCGCGCCGCACCGCCGGCGTGAGCCTGCTGGCGCTGCGGCGCTTCGCGGCGGCGAAGGCGGTCGCGATCATCGGCACCGGTGCGCAGGCCGTCGAACATGCGCGCATGCTGGCCGAGACGGGGCTCGCGGCCGAACTGCATCTGGCGGCGCGCCAGCCGCAGTCGGGTCCGGCGCTGGCCGAGTCGCTGCGCGCCGAAGGCCTCACGATCACCTGCCACGGCCACGCACGCAGCGCCGACGCGCTCGCGGCGCTGCGCGACGGCGACGCGGTCATCTGCCTCACGACCGCCACCGAACCCGTGCTGCCCGACGACCTGCCCGACGGCGTGCTCGCGATCGGCGCCGGTGCCTTCAAGCCGCACATGGCCGAGCTGCCGGCCGCGCTGCTGGCGCGCCGCACCATCGTCGTCGACGACCTCGCCGGTGCACGCCACGAGGCCGGCGACCTGCTGCGCGCCGGCATCGACTGGTCGCGCGTCGACGAAATGGCCGACTGGATCGATGTTCCCGAGCGCCAGCCGAGCGGGCAGGGCGTCGTCGTCAAGACGGTCGGCCAGGCCGCCTGGGATCTTGCGGCGGCGCACGTGGCCTGCGGTGCCTGACGTGGCGCTCGAACTCGACGGTCGACTGCTCGGCGCCTGGTGGGCCCTGCCGTTCGCCGGCTTGCTGCTGTCGATCGCGCTGCTGCCGCTGGCCGCGCCCAGGCTCTGGCACCACCACTACGGCAAGATCGCCGCGGCCTGGGCACTGGCCTTCCTGCTGCCGTGCGCGCTCGTGTTCGGCCCGATGCTGGCCGGCAGTGCGGTCGTGCATGCGCTGGTGGACGAGTACCTGCCGTTCGTCATCCTGCTGGTCGCGCTGTACACGGTGGCCGGCGGCATCCACATCCGCGGCAACTTCGCCGGCAGCCCCGGTTTCAACGTCGGCCTGCTGGCGCTCGGCGCGCTGCTGGCGAGCTTCATGGGCACGACCGGTGCGTCGATGCTGCTGATCCGACCGCTGATCCGCGCCAACGACAACCGGCGCAGCGCGGCGCATGTCGTCGTGTTCTTCATCTTCATCGTCTCGAACGCCGGCGGCGCGCTGACGCCGCTGGGCGATCCGCCGCTGTTCCTCGGCTTCCTGAAGGGGGTCGACTTCTTCTGGACCGCGCGGCACATCCTGCCGCACACGCTGTTCCTGGTCGGCGCGCTGCTGGCGATCTTCTACGTCGTCGACCGTCGCTTCTATGCGAGGGACGGGGTGAGCCGCATGGATCCCACGCCCGATTCGGCGGTCTTTCGCGTCGAGGGCAAGGTCAATCTGCTGCTGTTGCTGGGCATCGTCGGCCTGGTGCTGGCGAGCGGGAGCGGACATATCGGGCCGTGGGTGCGCGATGCCGCCCTGGGCGCGATCGCCATCGCCTCGCTCAAGCTCACACCGCTCGGCGTGCACGAGCGCAACCAGTTCTCGTGGGGGCCGATGGTCGAGGTCGCGAAGCTGTTCGCCGGCATCTTCCTGACCATCGCGCCGGTGATCGCGATGCTGCGCGCGGGCCACGACGGCGTGTTCGCGGCGGTCGTCGCGATGGTCGCCGCGCCGGACGGCCAGCCGATTCCCGCGATGTACTTCTGGGCCTCGGGCCTGCTGTCGAGCTTTCTCGACAACGCGCCGACCTACCTGGTGTTCTTCAATCTCGCCGGCGGCGATGCGCAAGTGTTGATGACCACGCTCGCGCCGGTGCTCGCCGCGATCTCGGCCGGCTCCGTCTTCATGGGTGCCAACAGCTACATCGGCAACGCGCCCAACTTGATGGTCAAGGCGATCGCCGAGGAGCGCGGCGTGGAGATGCCCAGCTTCTTCGGCTACATGGCCTGGAGCTGTGCGATCCTGCTGCCCCTGTTCGCGGCCATGACGCTGATCTGGTTCCGCTGAAACCCTCGCCGTACGGAGCAATTCATGGACAAGGTGCTGGTGGCACGAGCCGCCTTTCCCGACATCATCGATCGCCTGCGCGCGCACTTCGAGGTCGACGACAACCCCGAGGACCGCATCCTCACCAAGGCGGAGCTGATCGCACGCCTGGCTGGCAAGCAGGGCGCCTTCATCACCGGCAGCGAGCGCATCGATGCCGAAGTGCTCGATGCGAATCCGCAGCTGAAGGCCGTGTGCAACATGGCGGTGGGCTTCAACAACATCGACGTCGCGGCCTGCACCGCGCGCGGCGTGATCGTCACCAACACGCCCGATGTGCTGACCGAGACCACCGCCGACTTCGGCTTCGCGCTGATGATGGCGACCGCGCGCCGCATCGCCGAGTCGGAGCATTCGCTGCGTCGCGGCGAGTGGACGAAGTGGAGCTATGACCAGTTCGTCGGCCCCGACGTGCATGGCGCGACGCTGGGCATCCTCGGCATGGGCCGCATCGGCCAGGCGATCGCGCGGCGCGGCGTCAAGGGCTTCGGCATGAAGCTGGTCTATCACAACCGCTCGCGCCTCGCGCCCGAGATCGAGGCCGATCTGGGCGCGCGCTATGTCGACAAGGCCACGCTGCTGAAGGAGGCCGATCACCTCGTGCTGGTGCTGCCGTATTCGCAGGCCTCGCATCACTCGATCGGCGCGGCCGAGCTGGCGCAGATGAAGCCGAGCGCGACGCTCACCAACATCGCGCGCGGCGGCATCGTCGACGATGCCGCGTTGGCGGTCGCCTTGAAGAACCGCACGATCGCGGCCGCCGGCCTCGATGTGTTCGAAGGCGAGCCCAAGGTCCACCCCGGCCTGCTCGAGGTGCCCAACGTCGTGCTGACGCCGCACATCGCCAGCGCCTCGATCGCGACGCGACGCGGCATGGCCGGCCTCGCGGTCGACAACCTGATCGCCGCGCTCGGGAAGGGCCCGAACTCCGGCAAGCCGCCGACGCCGGTCAACCCGCAGGTGCTGAGTCAATGAACGACTGGTTCCCGATCGTCGCGACCGCGCTGCTCGCACTGAACCTGCTGGTGCTGGTGTGGCTCGCGCTGCGCCGCGCCGATTCGAGCCGTGACGCCGAGCTCGGCCGCGAGCTGCGCAACGAGGTGCAAGACAGCGCCCGCGCGACGCGCCAGGAACTCGCCGCGACGCTGGGCGTGTTCCAGCAGACGCTGCTCGCGCAAAGCGGCGACGTCGCCCGCACGCAAAACGAGCAGATCGACTCCTTTCGCACCCAGCTCGCGGCCACGCAGCAGGCGTTGACCGACACGCTGCGCACGGCCACCGGCACGCTGACGCAAGGCGCGCTCGCCGCGCGCGAGGCGCAGGACAGCGCATTGAAGCGCTTCGGCGACGCGCTCGTCGAGCAGCTGCGCCAGCTGTCCGAGGCCAACGAGCGGCGCTTGTCCGAGGTGCGCGTGACGGTCGAGCAGCGGCTCACCGCGCTCGCCGCCGACAACGAGAAGAAGCTCGAGCAGATGCGCCAGACGGTCGACGAGAAGCTGCACGCGACGCTCGAGCAGCGCCTGGGCGAAAGCTTCAAGCAGGTCGCCGAGAGGCTCGAGCAGGTGCATCGCGGCCTGGGCGAGATGCAGAACCTCGCGCGCGATGTCGGCTCGCTCAACCGCGTGCTGACCAACGTGAAGACGCGCGGCGTGTTCGGCGAGGTGCAGCTGGCCGGCCTGATCGAGCAGGTCTTCACGCCCGAGCAGTACGGCATCAACGTCGAGACCGTGCCCGGCACCGGCGCGCGCGTCGAGTTCGCGATCAAGTTCCCCGGCCGCGGCGCCGGATCCGACGCCAAGCCCTTGTGGCTGCCGATCGACGCCAAGTTCCCGCGCGAGGACTACGAGCGCCTGCTCGATGCGCAAGAGCGCGCCGATGCGGTCGCTGCCGAAGCCGCGGCCAAGGCGATCGAGCAGCGCCTGCGCGTGGAAGCGCGCACGATCCGCGACAAGTACATCGCGAGCCCGTACACGACCGAGTTCGCGATCCTGTTCGTGCCGACCGAGGGCCTTTACGCCGAGGCGCTGCGTCGCCCTGGCCTGGTCGAGGCGCTGCAGCGCGAGCACCGCGTCACGCTGGCCGGCCCGACCACGCTGCTGGCCACGCTGACCAGTCTGCAGATGGGCTTTCGCACGCTGGCGCTCGAGAAGCGCTCGGCAGAGGTCTGGGACGTGCTCGGCGCGGTCAAGCTCGAGTTCGGCAAGTTCGGCGACGTGCTGGCCAAGACCAAGAAGAAGCTCGAGGAAGCCAGCAACACGATCGATGCCGCTCAGACGCGCACCAACGTCATGCAGCGCAAGCTGAAATCGGTCGAGGTGCTCGACGAGGTGCGCGCGCAGTCGCTGCTTCCCGTCGAGGCCGCGTCGAACGACGAGGACGCGCCCACCCCGTGACCGCAGAAGTCCAGCCGTCGCTGACGCGGCGACTGCTGCCGCTGATCGGCGCACAGATCTGCCTGCATGGCGCGATGGCCGGGGCACGCATGGGCGCGCCGCTGTGGGCCTTGCGCGAAGGCTGGCCCGCTTGGGTGGCCGGGCTGCTGCTCGCGCTGTTCGCGGTCGCGCCGATCGCCGGGGCGTTGTCGGCCGGGCGCATGGTCGACCGGCACGGCTATCACAAGCCGGTGCGGCGCGCGGCGAGCTTTGCCAGCGCGGGTGTCGCGCTGGCGGCGATCGGCGCGTGGAGCTGGCTGCCGTGGCCGCCGCTGTTGCGCGTCGTGCTGTTCGGCGCAGGCGCCTTCCTGGCGGGTGCCGGCGCGAACCTCGGCTTGATCGCGATCCAGCGCACGGCCGGCCGGCTCGCGCCGGATCCGACGGCGCTCAAGCAGGTGTTCAGCTGGATCGGCCTCGCGCCGGCGCTCAGCAACGTCGTCGGCCCGGTCCTCGCCGGCTTGCTGATCGATGCCGGCGGCTTCGCGCTGGCCTTCGGCGTGCTCGCGCTGTTGCCGTTCGCGGCCGACTGGTGGGCCAGGCAAGTGCCGCACGAGGCACCGCCCGCGGCTGCCGGTGCGCGTCGGCGCGCGTCCTTCGATCTGTTGTCGCTGCCCGGCATGCGCCGCCTGCTGCTGGTCAATTGGCTGATCTCGACCAGCTGGGACGTGCACAGCTTCGCGGTGCCGCTGCTGGGCCACGAGCGCGGTCTGAGCGCCTCGGCGATCGGCACCGTGCTCGGCGTGTTCGCCGCGTCGGTGGCCGGCGTTCGCGTGTTGATTCCCTGGCTCGCGCATCGGCTGCGCGAGCACCAGGTGCTGGTCGGCGCGATGCTGGTGACCGCCGGCGTGTTCGCGATCTATCCGTTCGCGCACTCGGCGATCGCGATGTCGGCCTGCGCGATCGTGCTGGGCATCGCGCTCGGCGCGGTCCAGCCGATGGTGATGTCGACACTGCACCATATCACGCCGCACGAACGTCAGGGTGAGGCGATCGCCTTGCGCTCGATGGCGATCAACGCCAGCAGCGCCGTGATGCCGCTGGGCTTCGGCGCGGTGGGCGGCGTGGTCGGCGCGGGCGCCTTGTTCTGGGTGATGGGCGCGCTGGTGGGCACCGGCGCCGCCGCGGCGCGCAGGCTGGGCCGTCAGTAGATCAGGCGATCCGGGCGGATGTCGCGCAGGATCGTGGTCGCGATCTCCTCGATCGACTTGGTCGTCGAGCTCAGCCACGCGATGCCTTCGCGTCGCATCATCTGCTCGGCGGCGGCGACCTCGTAGCGGCAGTTCTCGATCGAGGCGTACTTGCTGTTGGGTCGGCGCTCGTGGCGGATCTCGGCCAGGCGCTCGGGCGCGATCGTCAGGCCGAAGCACTTCTTCTTGTGCGTCTTCAAGGGCGAGGGCAGGGCGCCGCGCTCGAAGTCCTCGGGGATCAGCGGATAGTTCGCGGCCTTGATGCCGTGCTGCATCGCCAGGTACAGCGTGGTCGGCGTCTTGCCGGAGCGGCTCACGCCGACCAGCACGACCTCGGCGCTGTCGAGGTTCTTCGAGGATTGCCCGTCGTCGTGCTCGAGCGAGAAGTTGATCGCCGCGATGCGGTCGCTGTACTCGCTGCTCTTGGAGATGTCCGAGAAGCGCCCGACGCGGTGGTTGGACTTGATGCCGAACTCGATCTCCAGCGGCTCGACGAAGGTGCGGAACATGTCCATCACCATGGCCTCGGCCTGCTGGATGATGTCGCGCACCTCGGGGTCCACCAAGGTGATGAAGACGATCGGCCGCTTGCCCTCGCGAACGGCGGTCTCGTTGACCTCGCGCACCACCTGGTGGGCCTTGTCCGGCGTGTCGATGAAGGGCTTGCGCACGTGGCGCGGCTTGCCGGGGAACTGCGCCAGGATCGAGTTGCCGAAGGTCTCGGCGGTGATGCCGGTGCCGTCGGAGACGAAGAAGACGGTGCGGTTGGGCATGGTGTTCAGGGGGTACGTCGAGGGCGGGCGGCCTGGGGCAGGCCCGTACAATCTACGGCAATTCTCGCGAGTGCTCAGGCCCCGGCGCGCCACAAGAAGGCTTTCGGCGTTCCGAAGGCTCCAGAAGACACCCCGCGCATGGCCGGCTTGGGCACCAGGCTCGCGGCGCAGGTTTCTTCACTTAGGAGCATTCCCCATGTCCAACGTCGACGCGACCGCCCTGGTCGTACCGTTCGAGCAATTGCGCATGACCGACGTCGAGTCGGTCGGCGGCAAGAACGCCAGCCTGGGCGAGATGATCAGCCAGCTCGCCCAGACCGGCGTGCGCGTGCCGACCGGCTTCGCGACCACCGCCCATGCGTTTCGCGAGTTCCTCAAGCACGGCGGCCTGACCGAGAAGATCAACGCGCGCCTGGCCGCGCTCGACACCGAAGACGTGCGCGCGCTGGCCGAGGCCGGCGCCGAGATCCGCGGCTGGATCGAACACGCGCCGTTCCCCGCGGCGCTGGAGCAGGCGATCCGCGAGGCCTTCGCCAAGCTGACCGAAGGCAATGCCACCGCCTCGTTCGCGGTGCGCTCGTCGGCCACCGCCGAAGACCTGCCCGACGCCTCGTTCGCGGGCCAGCAGGAAACCTTCCTCAACGTGGTCGGCATCGACGACGTGCTGGCCAAGATGCGCGAGGTCTTCGCCTCGCTCTACAACGACCGCGCGATCAGCTATCGCGTGCACAAGGGCTTCGCGCATGCCGACGTCGCGCTGTCGGCCGGCGTTCAGCGCATGGTGCGCTCCGACCTCGGCACCGCCGGCGTGATGTTCACGATCGACACCGAGAGCGGCTTCAAGGACGTGGTCTTCATCACCGCGAGCTACGGCCTGGGCGAGACGGTCGTGCAAGGCGCGGTGAACCCCGACGAGTACTACGTCCACAAGCCGGCGCTGCAATCGGGCAAGAAGGCCGTGATCCGCCGCAACCTGGGCAGCAAGCTGATCAAGATGGTGTTCTCGTCGGCCGAAGAGAAGGCCGCCAGCGGCAAGCTGGTGAAGACCGTCGACGTGCCGACCGAGCAGCGCAACCGCTACTCGCTCAGCGATGCCGACGTGTCCGAGCTGGCCCAGTACGCGCTGATCATCGAGAAGCACTACGGCCGCCCGATGGACATCGAGTGGGGCAAGGACGGCGGCGACGGCCGGCTCTACATCCTGCAGGCGCGCCCGGAGACCGTGAAGAGCCAGGCCGAAGGCAAGGCCGAGCAGCGCTACAAGCTCAAGGAGCAGGGCACCGTGCTGGCCGAGGGCCGCGCGATCGGCCAGAAGATCGGCACCGGCCCGGTGCGCCTGGTGCACAGCATCGCCGAGATGGAACGCGTGCAACCCGGCGACGTGCTGGTCACCGACATGACCGATCCGAACTGGGAGCCGGTGATGAAGCGCGCCAGCGCGATCGTCACCAACCGCGGCGGTCGCACCTGCCACGCGGCGATCATCGCGCGCGAGCTGGGCATCCCGGCGGTGGTCGGCTGCGGCGACGCGACCGAGATCCTCAAGGACGGCGCGCTCGTCACCGTGGCCTGCTCCGAAGGCGACACCGGCTTCATCTACGACGGCCTGCTCGAGACCGAGGTCACCGAAGTGCAGCGCGGCGAGCTGCCGCCCAGCCCGGTCAAGATCATGATGAACGTCGGCAATCCGCAGCTGGCCTTCGACTTCGCGCAGATGCCCAACTCGGGCGTCGGCCTCGCGCGCCTCGAGTTCATCATCAACAACAACATCGGCGTGCATCCGAAGGCCATCCTCGACTATCCGAACGTCGATGCGGACCTGAAGAAGGCGGTCGAGTCGGTCGCGCGCGGCCATGCGAGCCCGCGTGCCTTCTACGTCGACAAGCTGGTCGAAGGCATCGCGACCATCGCCGCGGCGTTCTGGCCCAAGCCGGTGATCGTGCGGCTGTCGGACTTCAAGTCCAACGAGTACAAGAAGCTGATCGGCGGCAGCCGCTACGAGCCCGAGGAAGAGAACCCGATGCTGGGCTTCCGTGGCGCGTCGCGCTACATCAGCGCCGAGTTCGGCGAGGCCTTCGCGATGGAGTGCGAGGCGCTCAAGCACGTGCGCAACGAGATGGGCCTGACCAACGTCGAGATCATGGTGCCCTTCGTGCGCACGCTGAGCCAGGCGCAGCGCGTCAACGGCCTGCTCGCGCAGCATGGCCTGAAGCGCGGCGAGAACGGGCTCAAGCTGATCATGATGTGCGAGATCCCGAGCAACGCCATCCTGGCCGAGCAGTACCTCGAGCACTTCGACGGCATGTCGATCGGCTCGAACGACCTGACCCAGCTCACGCTCGGCCTCGACCGCGACTCCGGCCTCGAGCTGCTCGCGGCCGACTTCGACGAGCGCGATCCCGCCGTCAAGGCGCTGATCTCGCGCGCGATCGCGGCCTGCCTTGCACAGGGCAAGTACGTCGGCATCTGCGGCCAGGGGCCCAGCGATCATCCGGACTTCGCCGACTGGCTGGCCGACGAGGGCATCGCGTCGATCTCGCTGAACCCCGACACGGTGATCGAGACCTGGCAGCGCCTGGCTGCCCGCTGATCGAACCCGCGTGGACCGCGACGCGAGCACCGGCCGCCTGACGATCCGCCAGCTGCATCGGCGCTATGCGCTGTATGCGCTGGGCCTCGTGCTGCTGGTGTTCGCGCTCGGCCTGGCCGAGCGCGCCGGGCTGTCGCGCGGCTGGATCGGCGGCATCTTCGTCGCGGTGGTGGTGCTGATCTTCGCCAGCATCGGCTTCTCCAGTCGCACCGTCGACGAGGTCGAGTACTACGTCGCGGGCCGGCGCGTGCCGGCCTTCTACAACGGCATGGCGACTGCGGCCGACTGGATGTCGGCCGCCTCCTTCATCGGCACGGCCGGCATCCTGTATCTGCAGGGCTTCGCCGGCCTGGCCTTCATCCTCGGCTGGACCGGCGGCTACTGCCTGGTCGCGATGCTGCTCGCACCGCACCTGCGGCGCCTGGGCGCGTACACGATTCCGGATTTCCTGGCCGCGCGCTACGGTGGCGTGATGCCGCGGCTGATCGGCGCGCTGTCGGCGATCGGCGTGTCGTTCGTCTACGTCGTGGCGCAAATCTATGGCGTCGGGCTGATCACCTCGCACCTGACCGGCTTCACCTTCGAGCTGGGCATCCTGGTCGGGCTGGGCGGCGTGCTGATGTGCTCCTTTCTGGGCGGCATGCGCGCGGTGACCTGGACCCAGGTCGCGCAGTACATCCTCCTGATCCTGGCCTACCTGGTGCCGGTGGTGTGGCTCTCGGTCAAGCAGGTCGGCCACCCGGTGCCGATGCTGGCCTATGGGCAGCAGCTGGCCAAGGTCGAGGCGCGCGAACGCGAACTGCTGGCCGATCCGCGCGAGCGCGAGGTCGTCGTGCAACTGCACGAGCGCGCGCGCGAAGCGCAGCGCAAGCTCGACGACGTGCCCGCCGCGATGGCGCTCGACGCACGCCGCATGACCGCGCGCATCGAGGCGCTGCGCGAGACCGAGGCGCCGCTGGCGCGCGTGCAGGAGGCCGAGCGCCAGTTCGCCCGTCGTCCGCGCGACGAAGCCCAGGCGCGCGCCGCCTACCAGCGCGAGCGCGATCTCGCGCAGGCGCATGCCGTGCCGCTGGCTGGCCTGGCACCGCAGGCCGTGCCGTTCGCGGCCGGCGATCCGAAGGGCGATGCGGCCGAGCAAGCGGCCTTCGAGCGCTCGCGCCGCAACTTCCTCGCGCTGGTGTTCTGCCTGATGATCGGCACCGCGGCGATGCCGCACGTGCTGACGCGCTTCTACACCACGCCCACGGTGGCCGAGGCGCGCCGCTCGGTCGGCTGGGCGCTGCTGTTCATCTCGCTGCTCTACATCTGCGCGCCCGCGCTCGCGGTGATGGTCAAGTGGGAGGTCTTCAGCCAGCTCGTCGGCATGCCGATCGATCAATTGCCGGCCTGGCTGCGCGCCTGGGCGAAGGCCGATCCGAGCCTGGTGCGCGTCGAGGACGTCAATGCCGACGGCATCCTGCAGCTCGGCGAGCTCTGGCTCGGCGGCGACGTGATCGTGCTGGCCGCGCCCGAGATCGGCGGCCTGCCGCACGTGATCACCGCGCTGGTGGCCGCGGGCGGCCTGGCCGCGGCGCTGTCGACGGCCGACGGCCTGCTGCTGACGATCTCCAACGCGATGTCGCACGACATCTATCACGGCATCGTCAATCCGCAGGCGCCGCCGGTGCGGCGCGTGATGATGAGCAAGATGCTGCTGCTGGTGGTCGCGCTGGCGGCGGCCGCGGTCGCGGCGCTGCGGGTGGCCGACATCCTGCAGTTCGTCGCCGCGGCCTTCTCGCTGGCCGCATCGGCCTTTTTCCCGGCCCTGGTGGCCGGCATCTTCTGGCGCCGGGCCACCCGGGCCGGCGCCACCTGGGGCATGCTCGCCGGCCTGGCGACGAGCGCGACCTACATGGCGCTCAATACGCCGGCCTTGCGCGTGCCGCTGGGCCTGTCGCCGTTCGGCGGCTCGCGCTGGTGGGAGATCGATCCGATCGCCGCCGGCGTGTTCGGCGTGCCGGTGGGCTTCGCGGTGCTGGTGGCGGTGAGCCTGCTGGGCCGCGCGCCCCAGGGCGCCGAGGCCCAGTGGACCGATCGGCTACGGGGCGCGCCGGCACAGCCGCGCTGAGCTGCTACAATCGCAGGCTTTTCCTCTTGCCGCACCCGGTGAATTGACGCTTCGGGGCGGCTTTCTGTCCAAACATCGTCGGCGCTTTTGCTGGCGGCGGGCGGACGGCAATCCACAAGGAGCATCAATGCGTCACTACGAAATCGTTCTGCTGATCCATCCGGATCAAAGCGAGCAGGTTCCGGCCATGCTGGAACGCTACAAGGGTGCTGTCACCGCCGCCGGCGGCAAGGTGCACCGTGTCGAGGATTGGGGCCGCCGCCAGCTGGCCTACCTGATCCAGAAGCTCGCGAAGGCCCATTACCTCTGCCTCAACATCGAGTGCAGCAAGGAAGCGCTGGCCGAGCTCGAGACGGGCTTCAAGTTCAACGACGCTGTCCTGCGCCACCTCACGGTCCAGAAGACCAAGGCCGAGACCACGCCGTCGATCATGATGAAGTCGGTCGAGCGCGAGGAAGCTCGCAAGTCGCAGCAAACGGAGACCGCGGCCTGAATGACGTGATGTCGTCGGTGTTCGCATGAACCGCGTCGTCCTCACGGCGCAACTCGTCGAACGCCAGGCGCTGCGCTACACGCCCGCCGGCCTGCCGGTGCAAGACCTCAAGCTCCTTCACGAGTCCGAGGTCAGCGAAGCAGGCATCCCCCGCAAGCTGTCTTTCGAGATGCGCGCGGTGGGCATCGGAGCGGTGGCCGGGCCGCTGGGTCGCTGGGCGGTGGGTGACACCGCCACGGTGGCCGGCTTCCTCGGTCCGCTGTTTCGCGGCAAGAGCGTCGTGCTGCACATCACAGAGTTCCAGCCCGAGCTTTGATTCGGATTCAAGTTTCAGGAGATTCATATGCCCCCGCCCCGTGGTAAAGGCCGGTTCAGCAAGGACCGCAAGACCAAGCGCAACACGCAATCGCTGCTGTTCCGCCGCAAGCGCTTCTGCCGCTTCACCGTCGCCGGCGTCGAAGAGATCGACTACAAGGATGTCGACACGCTGCGTGACTTCATCGGCGAGAACGGCAAGATCACCCCGGCGCGCCTGACCGGCACCCGTGCGATCTACCAGCGCCAGCTGTCCACCTGCATCAAGCGCGCTCGCTTCCTGGCCCTGCTGCCGTACAGCGACCAGCACAAGGTCTAAAGGAGCACCGACATGCAAGTGATCCTGCTCGAAAAGGTTGCCAACCTGGGCAACCTCGGTGAAGTCGTCAAGGTCAAGGACGGCTACGCCCGCAACTTCCTGATCCCGACCGGTGCCGCTCGCCGCGCCACCGACACGGCGATCGCCGCGTTCGAAGCCAAGCGCGCCGAGCTCGAGAAGGCCGCGGCCGACAAGCTCGCCGCCTCGCAAGCCCAAGGCGAGAAGCTCGACGGCAAGACTGTCAGCATCACGCAGAAGGCCGGCGTCGACGGCCGCCTGTTCGGCTCGGTGACCAACGCCGACATCGCCGAAGCCCTGAAGTCGCAAGGCTTCGAGGTGGTGAAGTCGCAAGTGCGCCTGCCCAACGGCCCGCTGAAGGTCGTCGGCGAGCACCCGGTCAGCGTCGCGCTGCACACCGACGTGGTGGTGGCGGTGACGGTGGCCGTGGTCGGCGAAACCGACTGATCGGCTTCAACTCCGATCCTGAAAGGGCCGGCCATGCCGGCCCTTTTCTTTTGCGCTTGCGGTTGTCCACGCGTATCCACGCGTGCTTCACCGCATTTCCACAGGCTTGTTCACAGCCCCGCGAAAGCCGGCGGCTAAGATCCCTCGATGGCCGCCATTCTGTCCGCCGGCAACGATCCGGCACCGCGCGACGACGAGGTCGCGCGGCTGCGCATCCCCCCGCACTCGATCGAAGCCGAGCAGAGCGTGCTCGGTGGCTTGCTGATCGATAACAGCGCCTGGGACCGCGCCGGCGATCTGCTCAACGAGGCCGATTTCTATCGCCACGACCACAAGCTGATCTACGCCGCCATCGGCGCGCTGATCACGCAGAGCAAGCCGGCCGACGTGATCACGGTCTACGAGCGGCTCGAATCGCTCGGCAAGGCCGCCGACGTCAACGGCCTCACCTACCTGAACTCGCTCGCGACCAGTGTGCCGAGCGCGGCCAACCTGCGCCGCTACGCCGAGATCGTTCGCGAGCGCGCGATTCTGCGCAAACTCGTCGCCGCGAGCGACGAGATCGCGACCAACGCCTTCAATCCGCAAGGCCGCGCGGTCGCGACCATCCTCGACGAAGCCGAAGGCAAGATCTTCAAGATCGGCGAAGAGGGCTCGCGCACCAAGCAGGGCTTCCAGAGCATGGACAAGCTCGTGGTCGAGCTGCTCGACCGCGTCACCGAACTGCACGAGAACGGCGCCGAGGAAGTGACCGGCGTTCGCACCGGCTTCTACGAGCTCGACCGCATGACCGCCGGCCTGCAGCCGGGCGACCTGATCGTTCTGGCGGCACGCCCGTCGATGGGCAAGACCGCGTTCGCGCTCAACATCGCCGAGAACGTCTCGGTCAACGAGGGCCTGCCGGCGGTGGTGTTCTCGATGGAAATGGGCGCCTCGCAGCTCGCGCTGCGTATGGTGGGCTCGCTCGGTCGCATCAACCAGCAGAACCTGCGCACCGGCCGCCTGCAGGACGACGAATGGGGCCGGCTGTCCGAGGCGGTCGAGAAGATGAAGGACGTGAGCCTCTTCATCGACGAGACGCCGGGCCTGAACCCCGCCGAGCTGCGCGCGCGCGCGCGCCGTCAGGCGCGCCAGTGCGGCCGGCTCGGGCTGATCGTGATCGACTACCTGCAGCTGATGAGCGGCTCGTCGAGCAACGAGGAGAACCGCGCGACGGTGCTGGGCGAAATCTCGCGCGGCCTGAAGGCGCTGGCCAAGGAACTGCAGTGCCCGGTGATCGCGCTGTCGCAGCTCAACCGCTCGGTCGAGACGCGCACCGACAAGCGGCCGATGATGTCCGACCTGCGTGAATCGGGCGCCATCGAGCAGGATGCCGACGTGATCATGTTCATCTACCGCGACGAGTACTACAACAAGGACTCCAAGGAGCCCGGCGTCGCGGAGATCATCATCGGCAAGCAGCGTAACGGCCCGGTAGGCACGGTGAAGCTGACCTTCCTGAAGCCGCTGACCAAGTTCGACAACCTCGCGCCCGGCAGCTACGACGACAGTCCGCAGTACTGACCTCGGGCTCAGTGGAAATCGCGTGAGCGTGTCGCGAGCCGCCCCAGCCAGGGCGTCAGGTCGGCGATGCGCTGCGCGATCAGGTGCACCACGCCCTCCGGCGTGCGCTGCCACTGGCCGGCCACCGCCATCAGCCGCGCCGACAGCAGCGGCAATCGCTGCGTCTCCCGCACGCGCTTCCAGACGATCACGTTGACCGAGCCGGTTTCGTCTTCCAGCGTCACGAAGATCGTGCCGTTGGCGGTCTCGGGTTGCTGGCGCATCACGACGATGCCGCAGGCGCGCACCAGCGCGCCATCGGGCAGCTCGGCCAGCTCGCGGGCGCTGCGCACCTGCCGCGCGGCGAGCCTGTCGCGCAGCAGCGCCAGCGGATGCGTGCGCAGCGTCAGGCCGGTGGCGCGGTAGTCGAGCATCACCGTCTCGCCTTCGGGCGCCTCGGGCAGCGACAGCGCGGCTTCCGGCAGCGGTGCGTCGGACAGCAGGCCGTGCCGGCGCGCCTGTCCGGTCGCGGCCCACAGCTGCTGGCGACGATGGCCGGCGAGGCCTTGCAGCGCGTCGGCATGCGCGAGCGTGCGCAGCTCGTCGGTGTCGAGCCGCGTGCGCCGGGCGAGGTCGTCGACGTCTTGCCACGGCGAGGGCAGAGGGCCCGGCGCGAGGCGCGCCATGCTGGCCTGCGACAGGCCTTGCACCAGGCGCAGCCCCAGGCGCACCGCGGGTTTCGAGGCATCGTCGCTCGACGGCTCGAGCGAGCTGTCCCAGTCGCTGTAGCGCACATCGATCGGCCGCACCTCGATGCCGTGACGCCTGGCGTCTTGCACCAGCTGCGATGGCGAGTAGAAGCCCATCGGCTGCGAGTTCAGCAGCGCGCACAGAAACACCGCCGGCTCGTGGCACTTGATCCACGAGCTGAAGTAGGCCAGCAGCGCGAAGCTGAACGCGTGGCTTTCCGGGAAGCCGTAGTCGCCGAAGCCCTTGATCTGCTGGAAGATTCGCTCGGCGAAGGCGCGCTCGTAGCCGCGCGCGACCATGCCTTCGATGATCTGGCGCTGGTACTTCTCGACATCGCCCTTGCGCCGCCAGGCGGCCATCGCGCGACGCAGGCCGTCGGCGTCGCCGGGCGTGAAGCCGGCGGCGATCACGCAGATCTGCATCACCTGCTCCTGGAAGATCGGCACGCCCAGCGTGCGACCCAGTGCAGGTTCGAGGCTGGCGTTGGGCAACTCGTAGGGCAGGCCGCGCGCGACGCGCTCGCGCTGCTTCAGATAAGGGTGGACCATGCCGCCCTTGATCGGCCCGGGCCGCACGATCGCGACCTGCACGACGAGGTCGTAGAGCTTGCTCGGCCGCAGCCGCGGCAGCATGCTCTGCTGCGCGCGGCTTTCGATCTGGAACACGCCGGCGGTGTCGGCCTTGTGGATCATCGCGTAGGTGGCCGCGTCTTCGCGCGGGATGTCCTGCAGCGTCCAGCGCCGGCCGTGCCAGGCGTTCATCAGGTGCAGCGAGCGCCGCAGCGCGCTGAGCATGCCCAAGGCGAGCACGTCGACCTTCAGCAGGCCCAGCGATTCGAGATCGTCCTTGTCCCACTGGATCACGCAGCGATCGGCCATCGCGGCGTTCTCGATCGGCACCATGCGCGAGAGCTCGTCCTTGGCGATCACGAAGCCGCCGACGTGCTGCGACAGATGGCGCGGAAAGCCGATCAGCATCGAGGTCAGCTCCAGCCACTGGCGCGTGACGCGCGAGTCGGGGTCGAGCCCGGCCTCCGCCAGCCGATCGGCGATCTGCTCGCGCTCGTCGAACCACTGGTGGCTCTTGGCGAGCCGCGCGACGCGCTCCTCGTCGAGGCCGAGCGCCTTGCCGACATCGCGCAGCGCGCCGCGCACGCGATAGGTCGACAGCGCCGCGGCCAGCGCGGTGCGATGGCGGCCGTACTTGCCGTAGATGTACTGGATCACCTCTTCGCGGCGCTCGTGCTCGAAGTCGACGTCGATGTCGGGCGGCTCGTTGCGCTCGCGGCTGAGGAAGCGCTCGAACAGCAGCGTGGTCTGCGTCGGATCGACCTCGGTGATGCCCAGCGCATAGCAGACCGCCGAGTTGGCCGCGGAGCCGCGGCCCTGGCACAGGATGGCCTGGCTGCGCGCGTAGCGCACGATGTCGTGCACGGTCAGGAAGAAGGCCTCGTAGCGCAGCTCCTCGATCAGCACGAGTTCGCGTTCGATCTGCGCGCGCACGCTGGCGGGCGTGCCGCGCGGATAGCGCGTGGGCAGGCCTTCGTCGACCAGCCGGCGCAGGTGCTCGATCGGCGTCGAGCCCGGCGGCACGATCTCGGCCGGGTACTCGTACTTCAGCTCCTCGAGCGAGAAGTCGCACTGCGCGGCGATCGCGACGCTGCGCGCCATCCACTCGGGTCGGTACAGCCGCGACAGCGCGAGCCGCGTGCGCAGGTGCTGCTCGCCGTTGGGCATCAGCGCGAAGCCGCAGTCCATCACCGGCTTCTTCAGGCGGATCGCGGTCAGCGTGTCCTGCAGCGCCTTGCGCGAGCGCGCGTGCATCAGCACGTCGCCGGTGGCGGCGAGCGGCAGGCCGCTGGCAGCGCTCAGTTGCAGCAGTCGCTCGACGTGCTCGGCGTCGTCGGCATGCATCAGCAGCGTGATCGCGATCGACGCGTGCGCGCCGAAGCGCGATGCGAGCCAGCGTGCCTGCGCGAGCCGCGTCGCGTCGTCGTCCTCGCGGCGCGGGATCAGCAGCGCGTGGCAGTCGGGGAACGCGGCATCGAGATCGTCGACCGCGAGCCGGTAGCTGCCCTTGGCGCTGCGCATGCGGCCGCGCGTGATCAGGCCACTGATCTGCGCATAGCCCTCGCGGCTCTTCGCCAGCAGCACGACGCGGCAGCCCGGCACGTCGCCACTGGCCTCGAGCCTGAACTCGCTGCCGATCACGAGCTTGATCGGTTGGGCCGATTCGAGCGCGATGGTTTTCGCCTGCTCGTGCGCGCGCACGACGCCGGCGAACGAGCACTCGTCGGTGATCGCGATCGCCGCATAGCCGAGCTTCGCCGCGCGCGCGACCAGCTCGCCCGGATGCGAGGCACCGGTCAGGAAGCTGAAGTTCGAGCGGCAGTGCAGCTCGGCATAGGCGGGCAGTGACATCGCCGTGGCCTCATCCGAACCAGCCGTGCAGGAACCAGCCTGCGGTCGCGGGCTCGCCGCGATGTTCTCTGCGATGTTCTCGGAATACCCAGCACAGACGCTGGTCCGCGGTGGCCGCGAGCTGGTAGTCGCGGCGCAGCGATGCGCCGTCGAACCAGCCGCCTTCGATGCGCTCGGGCCGCGAGCACAGCGCAAGCGGTACGCCGTCGTGCAGCGGCGCGCCGTTGGGGGCGCTGCCCAGCGCTTGCGGCTCGCGCAGCAGCCACAGCGGGCGTGGACCTGTGGTCGACGGTGGCGCTTGCGTGGGCATGCTCGCCATCGCGGGCTGCGGCGCATCGGCCTGCTCGGGTCGATGGTCGGCGCGCAGTTCGATGCGGCTTACGCGCTCGGCCCCCAGCCGCGCGCGCAGCCGATCGAGCAGGGCCGGCAGGTCACCGCTCGCGCTGCGCTCGTCGAGCAGCAGATGGCCCTCGGCGCCGGCGCAGGGCTCGGCGTGGTCGAGCACCAGCGCGAGTTCGTAGACAGGCGCTGCGAGCTCGTGGCGCGCCAGCCGCTCGCGCAGCAGCACCAGCAGCTGCGCGGCATCGCGCGAGGGCTGGCCGAGCTCGATCGCGAGCGAGGCGTCGGGTCGGGCGCGCCGGCTGCGCTCATGCCGCATCACCAGCGTGAAGCGCGTCGCCGCGAGCCAGTGGCGCGACAGCCAGCCGGCCAGCGGCAGCAGCAGCCGCTCGGCGGCCTGGCCGAGCGTGTGGGCATCGTCAGCGCGCTGCATCAGTTCGAGCGACAGCGCGAAGCGCGGCGGCGGCTCGAACCAGCGGCGCGCGTCGGGCGCGAGGCCATGGGCGCGGTCGATCACGTCGAGCAGGGCGCGTGCGCCGCGGCGCTGCAGGCCGGCGCGCGGCAGCGCGCGCACCTCGCCGAAGCGCCGGCAGCCGATGCCTTGCAGCAGTTCGGCCAGCGCCGGCGGTTGATCGAGGATGGCCAGCGCGGCGGGCGTCGGCAATGCGTCGAGCAGTCGACTGGCACGCGGCTGCCGCAGCGCGCGCCGGCGTCGCGACGGACCGCGCGCCAGCAGCCCGGCCGCGGTGGCGGTCGGCGCGAGGCCGATGACGGCGCTCGCGCCTTGCGCGCACGCGATGCGACGCGCCTCGCGCAGCAGCCGCCGCACGCCGCCGAACAGTCGCAGCGAGGCCTGCACTTCGAGCAGCACGCCGTCGGGCTCGGGCAGCAGGTTGGGTGTCAGCGCCGACAGCGCATGCGTCAGCGATTCGACGAAGGCCGTCTCGCGCGCGACATCGCGCGGGATCTGGACCACCTGCGGCGCCAGCGCCGAGGCCGCCGCGCTGCCCAGTCCGGGCTTCACGCCGGCGGCCTGCGCGGCTTCATCGGCGGCCAGCACCACGCGATCGGCCACCACGCAGCGCCCCGGCAGCGTGGCGGCCAACGCCGCGGGCAGCCATGGCAGCGCTTCAAGCGACAAGCGCGGCAGATGGACCGACAGCCACAGCATCGGGGAGCTTCTCCGGCATCGGACGCGGTACGCGCGGGCGCAGCCGCAGCGAGGCGGGCAAGGGCAGCGCGAGCTGCAGCGGCACGGCGGCGGGCGGCCCGCGCCGCTTGAACACCTCGACCTCGATGCGCCCCGGCGCCGCCAGCTTCAGCGCCAGCCGCAGCGGCGCGGGCGAGGACTGCGCACGGCAGGCCAGCGGACGCAGCACGAGCAGCGCGCAGCCGGCCTCGATCGCACCTAGGTGCAGCCGGCGCAGCGTTTCGGGCCGCAGCGGCACGGCCTCGTGCCACCACAACATGACCCAGCGGCAGGCGCGCGAGCGAAGCGCCTGTTCGGCGGCCCAGGCGGCATCGCGGCCGGGCTCGGCATCGATCCAGATCAGGCGCTCGAGCAGGCCGAGCCGGCGCAGCGCCGGGCCGTAGGGCCGCCAGGGCGGGGCGATGCAGATCAGCGGCCCGTCGGCATCGCGCAGCGCCGGCGCCAGCAGCGGCAGCTCGCCGCTGCCGGGCGAGGCCGACAGCAGCTCGGTCAAGCCGGCCTGCGGCCATCCGCCGCCGGGCAGCTCGGCATCGAGCGCGGCAAAGCCGCTCGAGGCGACCGGCAGGTCCAGCTCGGCCAGCCGGTCGGCATGCCACAGCGGCGGCAGGGCCGCGAGGTCGAGCGAGACGGGGGTGGACATGGCCGAAAAGAGACTGCTGGATCGGCAAAAGGCGGCAGGGGGAGGTGATGATACTGTATGGATAAACAGTATTTGTGACGGATTCAGGCAAGACACCCCAAAGAAAAAGCCGGCCCGAAGGCCGGCTTTGGATCGAGGGGCGAGGCCGCCTCAGAGCACTTCGGAGGCGTAGTCCGCCAGCCGCGAGCGTTCGCCGCGCGCGAGCATCAGGTGGCCCGAATGCGGCCAGCCCTTGAAGCGGTCGACCGCGAAGGTCAGGCCAGAGGAGCCTTCGGTCAGGTAGGGCGTGTCGATCTGCGCCAGGTTGCCCAGGCAGACGATCTTGGTGCCCGGGCCGGCGCGCGTGATCAGCGTCTTCATCTGCTTGGGCGTGAGGTTCTGGGCCTCGTCGATGATCACGTACTTGTTGAGGAAGGTGCGCCCGCGCATGAAGTTCAGGCTCTTGATCTTGATCTTGCTGCGCACCAGGTCGTTGGTCGCGGCGCGGCCCCATTCGCCGGCGCCGCTGTCGTTGCGCGCCAGGACTTCGAGGTTGTCGTCGAGCGCGCCCATCCAAGGGCCCATCTTTTCTTCCTCGGTGCCGGGCAGGAAGCCGATGTCCTCGCCGACCGGCACCGTCACGCGGGTCACGATGATCTCGGTGTAGCGGCGCTCGTCGAGCACCTGCGACAGACCGGCGGCCAGCGTCATCAGCGTCTTGCCGGTGCCGGCGGTGCCGGTCAGCGTGATGAAGTCGCAGTCGGGATCCATCAGCAGGTTCAGCGCGAAGTTCTGCTCGCGGTTGCGCGAGGTCACGCCCCAGACCGCGTTCTTGTTGTGCGAGTAGTCCTTCAGCGTCTTGAGCACCGCGTTCTTGCCGGTGATCTCGGTGACCTTGGCGTACAGCGGCGCGGCGCCGGGCTGCTCGAGGTAGACGAACTGGTTGATCATCAGCGCCGGCACCAGGGGGCCGGCGATGCGATAGAACGTGGCGCCACCTTGCTGCCAGCTCTCCATCGTCTTGCCGTGGCGCTCCCAGAAGTCGGGCGGCAGCGGCAGCACGCCGGTGTAGAGCAGGTCGCCGTCTTCGAGCGTCTTGTCGTTGAAGTAGTCCTCGGCGGCCAGGCCCATCGCCCGCGCCTTGATGCGCATGTTGATGTCCTTGGACACCAGCACGACATCTCGGCCCGTGTGCTGCTCGCGCAGGCTTTGCACCACGCCCAGGATCTGGTTGTCGGCCTTGCCCTGGGGCAGGCCTGCCGGCAGCTTGGCGTCGAGGAACTGGGTCTGGAAGAACAGCTTGCCGCCGGCTTCCTTGTGGCCGGTCTTGGCCAGCGGAATGCCCGCGGCCGGATCGAGCATGCCGCTGTCGGCGGCGAGCGCATCGAGTTCGCGGCTGACCTGGCGCACGTTGCGCGAGACCTCGCTCATGCCCTTCTTGTGGCCGTCGAGTTCCTCGAGCGTGATCATCGGCAGGTAGATGTCGTGCTCCTCGAAGCGGAACAGCGACGTCGGGTCGTGCATCAGCACGTTGGTGTCGAGCACGAACAGCTTGGCCGGGCCGGTGGCGCGCGGCTTGCGCGGCTTGGGCTCGGGCTGCTTGACCGGCGCCGCGGCACGGGGGGCGGCGACGGGGGCGGGCGTTGCCGCGCGCGTGGCCGGGCCGGTTTCGGGCTGGGGATCGTAGAGATCCAGGGTGCCGGAGGCGGCCGAGTCCGCGGCTTGCTGCGGTGATCTGGCGGCGAGGCGTTTGCCCGGTTTGGGGGCCGCCTGGGATTCGAAGTCGCGGTCGCTGAGGAGGGTGGCTTTCTTGGCGGGGGGCTTCGGCAGTGGCATGGACTTCTTCGGTCAGGGTCTCAGGATCGACCGCGTTCCTCGTGGGCCGTGCAATGGCCGGGCTCACGAGAGAGGGCGCAGAAAGCAAAAAGCCGCACAGTCACCTGTGCGGCTTTGTCGGCGGATGCGAAGAGGGATTCACTCCCGGGCATGCGGGCCATTATGCACATCAAGCGCAGGCCCGCCAGTGACGAAGCCATGACGCATGTGGCGCAGGCCCGACGGCCCGCACGGTGGTTCAGGCCGCGGCCGGCTGGGCCTTCTTCAAGCCCTTGACGGCCTTGAGCACCTCGTCGACGTGGCCGGCGACCTTGATGCCGCGCCACTCGGCGATCAGCACGCCTTGCGGGTCGATCAGGAAGGTGCTGCGCTCGATGCCCTTGACCTTCTTGCCGTACATGATCTTGTTCTTGACCACGCCGAACATGTGGCAGAGCTTCTCTTCCGTGTCGGCGATCAGCTCGAAGGGCAGTTCGAGGTTCTGCTTGAACTTGTCGTGCGAAGCCATGTTGTCGCGCGACACGCCGAAGACCACCGCGCCAGCCTTGAGGAACTCCTTGTGCTTGTCGCGAAACTGCATGGCTTCGGTCGTGCAGCCGGGCGTGTTGTCCTTCGGGTAGAAGTACAGCACGACCGTGTGACCCAGGAAAGCCTGGGGCGTGAACTTCACGCCACCGGTGGCCAGCGCTTCAAATTCCGGGAGGGGTTTGTTGAGAGCGGGTGTCATGAAGGATGCTGCAGGAAGGTTTGTGACCTCAGCGAGACCAGCCCCGAATTATAAAGCCCTTGCATGACCCTGGCGGCTCCCTCACTGAGGGAGGGATCGGTATTTCGCGGATCGCAAGCCGAGTGCAGAACTCAGACGCCGACCAGCAGCGCGGCGACCACCGATCGGCCTTCGCCGACCAGCACGTTGTAGGTCCGGCAGGCGGCGCCGGTGTCCATGGTTTCGAGGCCGATGCCGCGCTCGATCAGGCTGCGCAGCCATTCGGGGCGAGGAAAGCGCAGGCGCGTGCCGCTGCCGAAGATCACCAGTTCGGGCCGCAGCGCCGCGATGCGTTCGAAGTGGGCCGCGCCGAGATCGTCGAAGCCCGCCGCGTTCCAGGCGAACGGCTCGCCCTGCCAGGGCAGCACCAGGCTTTCGGTCCAGAGCTTGTCGGCGACGGCGACGGAGCCGGCGGTGTAGCCGCCGATCACGTTGGCGGCGGTGTTGCGATCGGGCTGGAATTTCATCGGTGGCGCGTGCTCGTGGGGCAGGGATTTCAGTGCAAACCCCTGTGTTCAAATATCGTTTTGCCCGATTTTCCGCGAACACAGGAGCCCTCGTGAGCAAGCCGATCGCCAAGTCCAGCAAGCTGGCCAATGTCTGCTACGACATTCGCGGACCCGTGCTGGACAAGGCCCGGCAGATGGAAGACGAGGGCCAGAAGATCATCAAGCTCAACATCGGCAATCTCGCCGTGTTCGGCTTCGATCCGCCCGACGAGATCGTGCAGGACATGATCCGCAACCTGCCGGCCAGCGCGGGCTACACCGACAGCAAGGGCCTGTTCGCGCCGCGCAAGGCGGTGGTGCACTACACGCAGGAAAAGCGCATCGCGGGCGTCGCGGTCGATGACGTCTATCTAGGCAACGGCGCGTCCGAGCTGATTGCGATGAGCATGAACGCGCTGCTCGACGACGGCGACGAGGTGCTGGTGCCCGCGCCCGACTATCCGCTGTGGACCGCCGCGGTCTCGCTGTCGGGCGGAACGCCCGTGCACTACCTGTGCGACGAGCAAAGCGACTGGTTGCCCGACCTCGACGACTTGCGCAAGAAGGTCACGCCCAACACGCGCGCGATCGTCGTGATCAACCCGAACAACCCGACCGGCGCGCTGTACCCCAAGGAATTCCTGCTCGAGCTGGTGGAGTTCGCGCGCGTCAACAAGCTGATCGTCTTCGCCGACGAGATCTACGACAAGACGCTGTTCGACGGCAACGAGCACACCAGCATCGCCTCGCTGGCCGATGATCTTTTGTTCGTCACCTTCAACGGCCTGTCGAAGAACTACCGCTCCTGCGGCTACCGCGCCGGCTGGATGGTGGTCTCGGGCAACAAGCGTCCGGCGCGCGACTACATCGAGGGCCTGAACATGCTGGCCTCGATGCGCCTGTGCGCCAACACGCCGGGCCAGCTCGCGATCCAGACCGCGCTCGGCGGCTACCAGAGCATCAAGGACCTGGTCGCGCCGGGCGGGCGCCTCGCCCACCAGCGCGACATGGCCTATGACCTGCTCACGCAGATTCCGGGCGTGAGCGTGGTCAAGCCCAAGGCGGCGCTGTACATGTTCCCGCGCCTCGATCCCAAGATCTATCCGATCGCCGACGACCAGCAGTTCGCCTATGAACTGCTGGCCGAGGAGAAGGTGCTGATCGTGCAGGGCACCGGCTTCAACTGGCCGACCCCCGACCACTTCCGCCTCGTGTTCCTGCCCAACAGCGACGACCTGCGCGAGGCGGTCGGGCGCATCGCGCGTTTCCTCGATCAATACCGCAAGCGCCACAGCGCCTGACGCCGTTACTTGACACCGCATCCGCCGGCAGCGGCCGGCTTCGATTGATATGAAACCGATCAAGTTGGCGCTGCTGGGCGCCGGGACCGTCGCCTCCGGCGTCGTGCAGGTGCTCGAACGCAATCACGCCGAGATCGTGCGCCGCGCGGGCCGCGGCATCGAGGTCGCCGCGGTCGCCGCGCGCGACACGGCCAAGGCACGCCGCACGCTCGGCGACGCGGTCGCGATCACCGACGACTTCGAATCGCTGGTGCGCCGCGACGACATCGACATCGTCGTCGAGCTGATGGGGGGCACCACGCGTGCGCGCGAACTCGTGCTCGCGGCGATCAAGGCCGGCAAGCCGGTCGTCACCGCCAACAAGGCGCTGCTCGCGGTGCACGGTACCGAGATCTTCGAGGCGGCGCGCGAGCGCGGCGTCGCGATCGGCTTCGAGGCCGCGGTGGCCGGCGGCGTGCCGATCATCAAGGCGCTGCGCGAGGGCCTGTCGGCCAATCGCATCCACTGGATCGCCGGCATCATCAACGGCACGACCAACTTCATCCTCAGCGAGATGCGCTCGAAGGGGCTGGACTTCGACGTCGTGCTGAAGGAAGCGCAGCGCCTGGGCTATGCCGAGGCCGATCCGACCTTCGACATCGAAGGCGTCGACGCCGCGCACAAGGCCACGATCATGAGCGCGATCGCGTTCGGCACGCCGGTGCAGTTCGAGCGCGCGCATGTCGAGGGCATCACCAAGCTGCAGGCGGCCGACATCCGCTACGCCGAGCAGCTGGGCTATCGCATCAAGCTGCTGGGCATCACGAAGCGGCGCGACGACATCGGCGGCATCGAGCTGCGTGTGCATCCGACGCTGGTGCCTTCGACCCGGCTGATCGCCAATGTCGAGGGCGCGATGAATGCGGTGCTGGTCAACGGCAACGCGGTCGGCTCGACGCTGTATTACGGCAAAGGCGCGGGCGCCGAGCCGACGGCCTCGGCGGTGATCGCCGACCTCGTCGACGTGATCCGCCTGATCACCGCCGACCCCGACCACCGCGTGCCGCACCTGGCCTTCCAGCACGATGCGCTGGCCGCGACGCCGGTGCTGCCGATCGCGCAGACCGTGACGGCCTTCTACCTGCGCCTGCGCGTTGCCGACCAGGCCGGCGTGCTGGCCAACATCACGCGCATCCTGGCCGATCGCAACATCTCGATCGACGCGGTGCTGCAGCGCGAATCGGGCGACGGCGAGAACCAGACCGACCTGATCATCCTCACTCACGACACGCTCGAAGGCGACATGGACGCCGCGATCGCGCAGATGCAGGCGCTGCAGACGGTGCTGGCGCCGATCGTCAAGCTGCGCAAGGAAGAGCTGGCCTGACGCGATGAAGTATTTGAGTACCCGCGGCGATGCCGCCCGCCTGAGCTTTTGCGACATCCTGCTCGAAGGCCTCGCGCCCGACGGCGGCCTGTACCTGCCCGAGCGCTATCCGCGCATCGACGACGCCACGCTGACGCGCTGGCGCGGTCTCTCGTATGCGGAGCTCGCGTTCGAAATCCTTTCGCTCTACATCGACGACATCCCGCCCGACGACCTGCGCGCGCTGGTGAACCGCACCTACACGCAAGAGGTCTTCGGCACGCGCGAGATCGTGCCGCTGAAGAAGCTCGACGCCGGCCGCGGCGGCCTCTACCTCGAAGCCCTGTCCAACGGCCCGACGCTGGCCTTCAAGGACATGGCGATGCAGCTGCTCGGCAACCTGTTCGAGTACGAGCTGGCGCGCCGCGGCGAGACGCTCAACATCCTCGGCGCGACCTCGGGCGACACCGGCAGCGCGGCCGAGTACGCGATGCGCGGCAAGCGCGGCATCCGCGTTTTCATGCTGAGCCCGCACGGGCGCATGAGCCCGTTCCAGCAGGCGCAGATGTTCAGCCTGCAAGACGCCAACATCCACAACCTCGCGGTCGAGGGCGTGTTCGACGACTGCCAGGACATCGTCAAGGCCGTCAGCGCCGACCTCGCGTTCAAGCGCGAGCAGCGCATCGGCACGGTCAATTCGATCAACTGGGCGCGGCTTTTGGCGCAGGTCGTCTACTACTTCGCCGGCTGGCTGCAGGCGACCACGAGCAACGAGCAGCGCGTGAGCTTCGTCGTGCCCTCGGGCAACTTCGGCAACGTCTGCGCCGGCCATGTCGCGCGCATGATGGGCCTGCCGATCGCGCGCCTGGTCGTCGCCACCAACGAGAACGACGTGCTCGACGAGTTCTTCCGCACCGGCGCCTACCGCGTGCGCGGCAGCGCCGAGACGCACGAGACCTCGAGCCCGTCGATGGACATCTCCAAGGCCAGCAACTTCGAGCGCTTCGTGTTCGATCTGCTGGGGCGTGATGCGCAGCGCACGAAGCAGCTGTTCGGCCACGACGTGGCCCAGGGCGGCTTCACGCTGAGCGCCGCCGAGCATGCGCGGGTGCGCGACTTCGGCTTCGTCTCGGGCCGCAGCACGCATGCCGATCGGGTCGACACGATCCGCAATGTCGAGAAGGCCACCGGCGTCGTGGTCGATCCGCACACGGCCGACGGCCTGCGCGTCGCGGCCGACCTGCGCGGCCCCGAGCCGGCCATCGTGCTCGAGACGGCCTTGCCGGCCAAATTCTCGGCCACCATCGTCGAGGCGCTGGGCCGCGAGCCCTCTCGCCCGGCGGGGCTCGACGATCTCGAGCGCCGCCCCAAGCGCTTCACGGTCATGCCGGTATCCACCGAGGCGGTGAAGCGCCATATCTCCGAAAATACCGGCCCATGAAGGTTGTCGGTTTCAGCGGTTTTTCGGGTTCTGGCAAGACCACGCTGGTCGAGCAGTTGATCGCGCGCCTGAAGCTCGCCGGCCAGCGCGTCTCGGTGGTCAAGCACGCGCACCACGAGTTCGACATCGATCACCCCGGCAAGGACTCGCACCGCCATCGCAGTGCGGGCGCGTTCGAAGTCGTGATCGCCTCGCGTCGCCGGCTCGCCAAGATCCGCGAGTACGAGCTCGAAGGCGAGCCCACCGCGCACCAGCTGCTGGCCGAACTCTACGAATGCGACTGGGCCCTGGTCGAGGGCTTCAAGGCCGCCGACCTGCTGAAGATCGAGGTCTGGCGCGCGTCGACAGGCAAGCCGGCGCAGTATCCCGACGACCCGTTCGTCGTCGCGATCGCGACCGACAGCCCGCAGGCGCTGCCGCGCCCGACCCAGCTGCCGGTGCTCGACCTCAACGACGCCGACGCGATCGCGCATTTCCTGCTCGAGCAGGGCACGCGCTTCGACTACCGCTCACCCCTGATCGCCCACGATGACGACGACGGCTACTCCGCCCCCGATGCTGAGCCTGGACGAGGCCCTGCAGCGGCTGCTGGACGGGACTGAGGCACTCGGCGAGATCGAGCGCGTCGCGACCGTCGACGCGCTGGGCCGCGTGCTCGCCGAGGACGTGCGCTCGACGCTCGACGTTCCGCCGCACGACAACACCTCGATGGATGGCTACGCGATGCGCGTGGCCGATGTGCCTGCCGTCGGCACCGTGCTGCCCATCGCGCAGCGCATCGCCGCCGGCCAGGTCGGCGCGACGCTGGCGCCCGGCACCGCGGCACGCATCTTCACCGGCGCGCCGATGCCGTCGGGCGCCGATGCGGTCGTGATGCAGGAGCAGTGCGAGGCGCTGCCCGACGCACAGGTGCGCGTGAACCTCGTGCCGCAAGCCGGCGCCTGGATCCGTCGCCGCGGCGAGGACGTGCGCGAAGGCGCGGTCGTGCTCGCGCGCGGCACGCGGCTTTCGCCGCAGGCGATGGGCCTGGCGGCCTCGGTCGGCATCGCCGAGCTGGCGGTGGTGCGCCGTCCGCGCGTCGCGCTGTTCTCGACCGGCGACGAACTCGTGATGCCCGGCGAGCCTCTGCGGCCGGGCGCGATCTACAACTCGAATCGCTACACGCTGGTCGGCCTGTTGCGCGCGGCCGGCTGCGAGGTCAGCGACCTGGGCATCGTGCCGGACCGGCTCGACGCCACGCGCGAGGCGCTGCGCCGCGCGGCCGCGGGCCACGACCTGATCCTCACCTCCGGCGGCGTCTCGGTCGGCGAGGAGGACCACCTGCGTCCTGCGGTCCAGGCCGAGGGACGGCTCGATCTCTGGCAGATCGCGATGAAGCCGGGCAAGCCGCTGGCCTTCGGCGCCGTGCGCCAAGCCGAGGGCGGAGAAGCGCTGTACATCGGACTGCCCGGCAACCCGGTGTCGAGCTTCGTGACCTTCCTGCTGTGCGTGCGACCGGTGCTGCAGGCGCTGCAAGGCATGCCCACGACACCGCCTGCCGGCCTTTCGCTGCGCGCGGGCTTCGACTGGCCCAAGCCCGACAAGCGCCGCGAGTTCCTGCGCGCACGCCGCAATGCGCAGGGCGAGCTCGAGCTGTTCGCGAACCAGAGTTCGGGCGTGCTGACCTCGGCCGTGTGGGGCGAAGGCGTGATCGACAACCCGCCGAGCCAGGCGATCGCGCGCGGCGACACGGTGCGATTCATCCCGTTCGCGGAGCTGCTGGCATGAAGATCGAGGTGCGCTACTTCGCGTCGATCCGCGAGGCGCTCGGCGCGAGCGAGCAGCTCGAGCTGCCGGCCGGCGCGACGCTCGGTGCGGTGCGCGACGCGCTGATCGCACGCGGCGGCCGCCATGCCGAGGTGCTGGCGCGTGGCCGCGCTTTGCGCGCGGCGTTGAACCAGGTGATGGCGAGCGACGAATCGCAGCCGGTCGGCGAGGGCGCCGAGGTCGCGTTCTTCCCGCCGGTGACCGGAGGCTGAGGTGCCGTCGCCGCGCGTCTCGATCCAGACCGAGGATTTCGACCTTTCGGCCGAGGTCGCGGCGCTGCGCGCGCAGGACCTCGGCGTCGGCGCGATCGCGAGCTTCGTCGGTACCGTGCGCGAACGCTCGCCGCGGCCGGACGAAGGCCAGGGTGTCTCGCTGCTCGAGCTGGAGCACTACCCCGGCATGACCGAGCGCGCGATCGAGGCCATGATCGACGAGGCGCAGCGCCGCTTCGACATCCGTGCTGCGCGCGTCGTGCATCGCGTCGGGCCGCTCGAAGCGGGCGCGCAGATCGTGCTGGTCGTCGTCAGTTCGGCACATCGAGGCGTCGCCTTCCAGGCCTGCGAGTTCCTGATGGACTACCTCAAGACCCAAGCCCCGTTCTGGAAGAAGGAGCACACGCCCGAGGGCGCACGCTGGGTCGACGCGCGCGTCGCCGACGATGCCGCGCTCGAGCGCTGGGGCATCGCGGCGGGCAACAGCGGCGCATGAACCCGACGCTCGCTCAGGCGCTCGCGGTCGCGATCGGCTCGGCGATCGGCGGTGTGGCGCGCTGGGGAGTCGGGCGCGCGCTCAATCCGCTGTGGGCCGGCTTTCCGCTTGGCACGCTGGCGGTCAACGGCGCGGGCGGGTTCATGATCGGGCTGATCGGCGCATGGTTGGTCCAGCAGCCCAACGAGATGATGCGGCTGCTGCTCGTCACCGGCTTCCTCGGCGGCTTGACCACGTTCTCGGCCTTCACCGGCGAGTCGCTGATGCTGCTGCAGCGCGGCGCGGTCGGCCATGCGCTGCTGCACAGCGCGGCCCATCTGTTCGGCTCGCTGGCCTGCGCCGCACTGGGCTGGTGGCTGGGCCAGGCCTTGTTCACCCCGCGCTGAACATCGGCGCGCGGCTTGCCTTGGATCAAGTCGCGGCGCTTGAAAAGCCCTGGCGCCGTCCCTACCTTCGAAGCAGTTCCGCTTTGCGAGGTTGACCGATGCGCGTCGACAAACTCACCACCAAGTTCCAGGAAGCGCTGGCCGAGGCCCAAAGCCTCGCGGTCACGCGCGACAACCCCTATATCGAGCCGGCCCACCTGCTGGCCGCGATGCTGGCCCAGACCGACGGCCCCAAGGCCTTGCTCGATCGCGCCGGCGCCAACAGCGCCGGGCTGCGCACCGCGATGGAGACCGCGCTCGGCGGCCTGCCCCAGGTGCAAGGCGGCGGCCCGGTCCAGCCGGGGCGTGATCTCGTCACGCTGCTGCAAGGCGCCGAGAAAGAGGCCAACAAGCGCGGCGACCAGTTCATCGCCAGCGAGATGTTCCTGCTCGCGCTGGCCGACGCCAAGACCGATCTCGGCGCCATCGTTCGCGGCCATGGACTCACGCGCAAGTCGCTCGAATCCGCCATCGAGGCGGTGCGCGGCGGCGCCAGCGTCGACTCGGCCGAGGCCGAAGGCGCGCGCGAGGCGCTGAAGAAGTACACGCTCGACCTCACCGAGCGCGCCCGCCAGGGCAAGCTCGATCCGGTCATCGGCCGCGACGACGAGATCCGCCGCGCGATCCAGGTGCTGCAGCGCCGCTCGAAGAACAACCCGGTGCTGATCGGCGAGCCGGGCGTCGGCAAGACCGCCATCGTCGAAGGCCTCGCGCAGCGCATCATCGCCGGCGAAGTGCCCGATTCGCTCAAGGGCAAGCGCGTGCTGGTGCTCGACATCGCGCTGCTGCTGGCCGGTGCCAAGTTCCGCGGCGAGTTCGAGGAGCGCCTGAAGAACGTGCTCAAGGAGCTCTCGCAAGACGAAGGCCAGACCATCGTCTTCATCGACGAGCTGCACACGATGGTCGGTGCCGGCAAGGCCGAGGGCGCGATCGACGCCGGCAACATGCTCAAGCCGGCGCTGGCGCGCGGCGAGTTGCACTGCATCGGCGCGACCACGCTGGACGAGTACCGCAAGTACATCGAGAAGGACGCCGCGCTCGAGCGCCGCTTCCAGAAGATCCTGGTCGACGAGCCCAGCGTCGAAGCGACGATCGCGATCCTGCGCGGCCTGCAGGAGAAGTACGAGGTGCACCATGGCGTCGAGATCACCGACCCGGCGATCGTCGCCGCGGCCGAGCTCTCGCATCGCTACATCACCGACCGCTTCCTGCCCGACAAGGCGATCGACCTCATCGACGAGGCCGCCGCCAAGATCAAGATCGAGATCGACTCCAAGCCCGAGGCGATGGACCGGCTCGACCGCCGCCTGATCCAGCTCAAGATCGAGCGCGAGGCGGTCAAGAAGGAGAAGGACGAGGCTTCGCAAAAGCGCCTCGGCCTGATCGAGGAAGAGATCGTCAAGCTCGAGCGTGAAGCCGCCGATCTAGAAGAGATCTGGAAGGCCGAGAAGGCCCAGGCGCAAGGCTCGGCCCACATCAAGGAAGAGATCGATCGCGCTCGCACGCAGATCGAGGAGTTCAAGCGCAAGGGCGACTTCAACAAGGTCGCCGAGCTGCAGTACGGCAAGGTCCCCGAGCTCGAGAAGAAGCTCAAGGAAGCGCAGGCCAGCGAGACCGGCAAGGGCGCCGCGGGCCGCCCGCAGCTGCTGCGCACGCTGGTCGGCGCGGAAGAGATCGCCGAGGTGGTCGCGCGTGCGACCGGCATCCCGGTCTCCAAGCTGATGCAAGGCGAGCGCGACAAGCTCTTGCAGATGGAAGACCGCCTGCACCAGCGCGTGGTCGGCCAGGACGAGGCGATCCGCGCGGTGGCCGACGCGATCCGTCGCTCGCGCGCCGGGCTGTCGGATCCGAACCGCCCGACCGGTTCGTTCCTGTTCCTCGGCCCCACCGGTGTCGGCAAGACCGAGCTGTGCAAGGCCTTGGCCACGTTCCTGTTCGACACCGAGGAAGCCATGATCCGCATCGACATGAGCGAGTTCATGGAGAAGCACTCGGTCAGCCGCCTGATCGGCGCGCCGCCGGGCTATGTGGGCTATGACGAGGGCGGCTATCTCACCGAGGCCGTGCGCCGCAAGCCGTATTCGGTGATCCTGCTCGACGAGGTCGAGAAGGCGCACCCGGACGTCTTCAACGTGCTGCTGCAAGTGCTCGACGATGGCCGCCTCACCGACGGCCAGGGCCGAACGGTCGACTTCAAGAACACCGTCGTCGTGATGACTTCGAACCTGGGCTCGCACCTGATCATGCAGATGGCCGGCCAGGACCCGGAGCTGATCCGCGAGGCCGTGTGGGGCGAGGTCAAGCAGCACTTCCGTCCGGAGTTCCTGAACCGCATCGACGAGACGGTGGTGTTCCATGCGCTCGATGCCAAGCACATCGAGGGCATCGCGAAGATCCAGCTGCGCGCGCTCGAACAGCGCCTGGCCAAGCTGGACCTGGGGCTCGACGTCACGCCGGCCGCGCTGGCGGAGCTGGCCAAGGTGGGCTTCGATCCGGTGTTCGGTGCGCGGCCCTTGAAGCGCGCGATCCAGCAGCGCATCGAGAACCCGCTGTCCAGGCTGCTGCTCGAAGGGCGCTTCGGTCCGAAGGACACGATCCCGGTCGATGTCGATCCGATCCGTGCGCCGGGCGAGTTCCGCTTCGAGCGCGTCGTGCACTGAGTCGGCGCGACAACGAGAAAGGCGCCCCGCGGGGCGCCTTTTTCTTTTTCAGCGGCGATCAGCGCGCCGGGCCGGTGTCGAGCTTGCGCAGCTGCTCGCGCAGCGTCTCGATCTGCGGAGCGTGCAGCTTGTCGACCACCACGTGCAGCATCGCGCCGACCGGCAGGCCGGCGAGCGCGGGCAGGGCGCGCAGCAGTAGGTGGTGCTGGCCCAGCGTGATCAGGCAGTCCGGCGGCGCGGCGCCCAGGCCCATGCCGCGGCTGGCGTTGGCCAGCGCGCCCACGATGGTCGTGCCATGGCGTGCCAGATCCTCGGCGCTCGGGCGCGCCCCGGCGTGGCCGTGCGGGCGGCCGCTGCCGGGCTCGAAAGCGCAGGCGCTGACGACGCCTTGCAGCCGCGACACCGCATCGAGGTAGCGCGACAGCGGCGTGGTCTCGGCGGGCGCGGTGGCGCCGACGGTGGGCATCGGCAGCGGCGCGACTGGCGCCGGAGCGGGTGCCGCGGCGGCAACCGGGGCGCTGGCCGGTGCGGGATTGGCGGTGATCGGCGCGGTCGAGGCGGGCTTCTGGCTGCTGGTCAGCAGCGGCAGCTTGCTCGCCTCGACGCCCGGCTGGCTGCGGCGCTGCAGGTCGTTCCAGGCGACCGCGAGCTGCTGCCAGACATCGGCCGGGCGCGTGACCGGCGGCGTCACCGAGGCCTCGATCGCGGTCGCGCTGCGAAAGGCCGCGACCTGGGTCGCCAGCGCCGGGTTGGCCGCCAGCGGCAGGAACAGCACGCGCCGGCAAGTCCAGCCGCGCTGCAGCACCGCGCGGTGCCAGGGATCGAGGTGCGACTGGATCACGTGGCCCGGCAGGTTGCCGACCATCACGATGCCCAGCCTGCTGCGGCTGAACAGCACCTGGGCCATGGCCTGGCGCTGGGTGGTGTCGGCGTCGATCTCGGTGGCGTACAGCCGCACCGAGGTGCCGTTGGCGGCCGGGCAGTCGACGAACTGCAGCGTCGCCAGCGGCGTGCCGACGCCGGAGCGCCGGATCACCAACTGCTGCACCGAGCGCTGCGCCGCCGCGGCGATGCCGCTGAGCAGCTGGCGCGCGACGCCGGCGGTGCCGAGGTCGTGCACCGCCACGAAGCTGGGCTGCAGGAAGTCGAACTGCTGGATCAGCGCCTCGGCCGGATCGCAGGAGACGAACAGCTCGCGCGTGCCGTTGCCGACCGCGCGACCGATGTCGCGCGCATCGCCGTCGTCGCTGCCGCCGGCGATCTGGGTCTGGACGCGCGTCGACTCCCAATTGGCGGCGGGCGCGCTGTTGGGGTTGCCGGGCGGACGTGAAGTGATGGGATTCATCGTGGGACCAAGCTATGCGTTCGGCCGTCTGGCCGGCGTCGTGCGAGTGTAGGAGCCCGCGGCCTCGGGGCGCATCGGATCGCTCCCTAGAATGGCTTCATGACCACGTCTTCAAGCAAAGCCCCGGCGAATGCGCCGGTCGTGATCGTCGGCGCCGGCCTCGCAGGCCTGACGGTGGCCTTGCAGCTGGCGGCCGAGCGGCCCGTCACGGTGCTCGCCAAGCGCAACCTCGACGAGGCCGCGACGGCCTGGGCGCAAGGCGGCATCGTGGGCGTGCTGGGCGACGACGACAGCATCGAAAGCCACGTGCGCGACACCCAGGACGCCGGCGCCGGCCTGGTCGACGAACACACGGCGCGCTTCATCGCCGAGCACAGCGCGCAGGCGATCGAATGGCTGGTCGAGCGCGGCGTGCCGTTCTCGCCCGATCCTGCCGGCCCGCTCGGCCTGCATCTCACGCGCGAAGGCGGCCACGCGGTGCGCCGCATCGCCCATGCGGCCGACGCGACCGGCCGCGCGATCCACGAGGTGCTGCTGGCCGAGGCGCGGGCGCATCCCAACATCACGCTGCGCGAGCGATGGATGGCGGTCGACCTGATCACCTCGCGCCACCTCAAGCGCGACGAGCTGTCGCGCTGCTACGGCGTCTATGCGCTGGACATCGACTCGGGCCGAGTCGAGACGCTGCCGGCCTCGGCGGTGGTGCTGGCCAGCGGCGGCGCCGGCAAGGTCTATCGCTACACGACCAACCCCGACACGGCGACCGGCGACGGCATCGCGATGGCCTGGCGCGCCGGCTGCCGCGTGGGGAACATGGAGTTCATCCAGTTCCACCCGACCTGCCTGTACCACCCGCAGGAGCGCAGCTTCCTGATCACCGAGGCGCTGCGTGGCGAGGGCGCGCAGCTCAAGCTGCCCAACGGCGAGCGCTTCATGGCCGCGCACGACGAGCGCCTCGAGCTGGCGCCGCGCGACATCGTCGCGCGCGCGATCGACTTCGAGATGAAGAAGCACGGCGTCGACAACGTGCTGCTCGACGCGACGCATCTCGGCGAAGCCTTCCTGAAGGAGCACTTCCCGACCATCCATGCGCGCTGCCTGCAGCTGGGCATCGACATCGCGCGCCAGCCGATTCCGGTGGTGCCGGCGGCGCACTACACCTGCGGCGGCGTCGTGACCGATCTCGACGGCCGCACCGACCTGCCGGGCCTGTATGCGGTCGGCGAGACCACCTACACCGGCCTGCACGGCGCGAACCGGCTGGCCAGCAATTCGCTGCTGGAGTGCGTGGTGTTCGGCCACACCTGCGCGACCAGCATCCTCTCGGCGCAGGCCGATGCGCTGCCGTCGCCGCCGGCCTGGGACGAAAGCCAGGTCGAGAACGCCGACGAGCAGGTCGTGATCGCGCACAACTGGGACGAGCTGCGCCTGGTGATGTGGAACTACGTCGGCATCGTGCGCACGACCAAACGGCTCGAGCGGGCGCTGCACCGCATCAAGCTGCTCAAGAGCGAGATCGACGATTACTACGCGGCCTTCCGCGTGACGCGCGATCTGCTGGAGCTGCGCAACCTGGTCGATTGCGCCGAGCTGATCGTGCGCTCGGCACTGGCGCGGCAGGAAAGCCGCGGGCTGCATTTCAGCCGCGATTTCCCGCGCACCCTGCCGGTGAGCTTTCCGACGATCCTGTCGAGAAAGCCGAAGAAGCGTGATGCCTGGCTGCCCTGAGGCAGAGGTTCGGGCTCAGGCCCGGGCGTGCATGGCCTCGCGGGCCTGGACGAACTCGAACGCGTAGCGAACCGCCGCGTCCAGTTCCTTTTGCGAGCGATCGCGCTCGTTGCCCGACTGGTAGAACGCCAGATCCGCGATGTGGCGGATATAGCGCGGCGGCAGGCGGTTCAGCGCGACGCAGGCCACGTCGGGCATCAGCTCGGGGCGAAGCTGGCCGTACTGCGGCGCGAGCGCCGACACGGCCGCGAACACCAGGCGTTCCTGGTGGTTGTGGATCGAGGAGAAGTCCGCGCTCATGACTGCTGATTCCTGGCAAGGATGAGCCAGTGTCGATGCGATGACGGCGGCGTGAAGGGCCGATGAAGCGCCGTCGGGCGGCGCAGTTCGGACCTTCGTGAACTAGATCGCATCCAGTACGCGCATCGAGAAGTCGACCGCGCGCACATCCTTCGTCAGCTTGCCGACAGAGATGCGATCGACCCCGGTCTCGGCGATCGCGCGCAGCGCCTCGAGCGTGACGCCGCCCGAGGTCTCGATCAGCGCGCGATGGGCCGTGATCGCGACCGCCTCGCGCATCATCGGCAGGCTGAAGTTGTCGATCAGGATGCTGGTCGCGCCGGCCGCCAGCGCCTCTTTGAGCTGCTCGATCGTCTCGACCTCGATCTGGATGCTCAATCCCGGCGCTTCGGCCTGGGCCAGCGCCTGCGCGGCGCGCAGTGCGGGCGTCACGCCGCCGGCCGAGGCGATGTGGTTTTCCTTGATCAGGATGCCGTCGTAGAGCGCGAGCCGCTGGTTGTGGCCGCCGCCGACGCGCACCGCGTACTTCTGCGCCAGGCGCAGGCCGGGCAGGGTCTTGCGGGTGTCGAGCACGGCGCAGCCCCTGGGGTTGGGCGAGGCGCCGTCGATCGCGCGGGCGTACTGGCGCGTGACGCCGGCGGTGCCCGACAGCAGCTGCAGGAAGTTGAGCGCCGGGCGCTCGGAGGTCAGCAGCGCGCGCGCGTCGGCCTCGATCGTGCAGACCACGTCGTCGGGCTTCAGGTCGCTGCCCTCGGCGTGCAGCCACTCGACGCGCGAGCGCGCATCGACCGCGGCGAACACGCCGTCGAACCAGTCGCGACCGGCCAGCACCGCGTGCTCGCGCACGATCACGCGGGCGCGCACGCGGCGATCGGCCGGCACGAGGCGCGCGGTCCAGTCGCACACGCCGATGTCTTCTTCGAGCGCATCGCGGATGTTGCGCGCGCGGGCTTCGGCGAGGGTTTCGTTCTTGTCGAAGCGGATCGTCATGCGGCACCGATGTTGCGAACGAAGCCGCGCTGCGGCGTCGCGAGCGAAGACGGATTCGCCTTCACGAAATCGAGCATGCGCTCGATGCAGCCCAGCGCCTCGCCGCGCGTCGGCTCGGGCACCAGGATCTCGCCCGTGCCTTGCTCGAGGCAATCGACCACGCCTTGCAGCGCGTTCATCGCCATCCACGGGCAGTGCGCGCAGCTCTTGCAGGTGGCGCTGTTGCCGGCGGTCGGCGCTTCGAGCAGCACCTTGCCCGGCGCGAGCTGGCGCATGCGGTGCAGGATGCCGTTGTCGGTCGCGACGATGAACTCGCGCCTGTCGCTTTGCACGACCGCATTGATCAGCTGCGAGGTCGAGCCCACCACGTCGGCCAGCTCGACAACGCGCTTGGGCGACTCCGGATGCACCAGCACCAGCGCCTCGGGATGCTCGCGCTTCATCAGCTCGAGCTCGAGGCCCTTGAACTCGTCGTGCACGATGCACTCGCCGTTCCACAACAGCATGTCGGCGCCGGTCTCATCGGCGATGTAGCGGCCCAGGTGGCGATCGGGCGCCCACAGGATCTTCTCGCCGCGCTCGTGCAGGTGGCGCACGATGGCCAGCGCGCAGGAGCTGGTGACCATCCAGTCGGCGCGTGCCTTCACCGCGGCGCTGGTGTTGGCGTAGACGACCACGGTGCGGTCGGGATGCGCGTCGCAGAACTTGGCGAAGTCGTCGGGCGGGCAGCCGAGGTCGAGCGAGCAGGTCGCGTCGAGGTCGGGCATCAGCACGCGCTTGTGCGGCGACAGGATCTTGGCGCTCTCGCCCATGAAGCGCACGCCGGCGACGACCAGCGTCTGCGCGGCATGGTCGCGGCCGAAGCGCGCCATCTCGAGAGAATCGCTGACGCAGCCGCCGGTCTCGAGCGCGAGATCCTGCAGGTCGCCGTCGACGTAGTAGTGCGCGACCAGCACCGCGTCGTGCTTCTTCAGCAGCGCCTTGGCGCGCGCCTTCGCGGCCTCGCGTTCGTCGGGTGACAGCGCCTTGGGCACCTTGGCCCAGGCATGGGCGGTGCAGCTCGCGCCGCTGGCGTCCTGGCGGGTGAAGTCGTAGAGAACTTGCTGGGACATCGGAAAACTCCTGGCGGCAGATTCTCGCCTCAGGCGACAGGCCCTACGCGCAGGCGAAGAATCGGCTCGGCGGCGCGCCGACCGAGCGCCGCACCATCGCCGAGAACGCGCTCGGGCTCGCATAGCCGAGCTCGGCCGCGATCTGCGCCATCGGCTGCTTGCGCGCCGCCATCGCGAGCGCGCGCGCCAGCAGCACCTGCTGGCGCCACTGGACGAAGCTGGTGCCGAGGTCCTGCCGGAACAGCCGCGCGATCGTGCGCTCGCTCGCGCCGACATCGCGCGACCAGTCGGACAAGGTGGCATGGCGGGTCGGGTCGTCGAGCACCGCTTCGCACAGCGCCAGCAGGCGCTTGTCTCGAGGCAGGTCGACGCCCAGGCGCACCGGGCGCGCGCGGCGCAGCTCGTCGCGCACCAGGTCGGCGATCAGGCGTTCGCGCTGCCGCTCGGCGGCATCGGGCGGCGCGGCGCCGTCGGGCGCGGTCGGCAGCGCCAGCACCAGCGCGCGCAGCAGGTCGGAGACTTCGAGCACGCGGCAATCTCGCCAGGCGGCTTCGTCGGCGCGCGGCACCGCGGGGCCGCAGCGTCCGGGCGATTGATGCAGATAGACCGTGCGCAGGTCGCAGGTCTCGACGACCGTGATCACGTGCTCGACGCCGGGCGGGATCCACACCGCGCGCGACGGCGGCACGAGGTAGGTGCCGCGATCGGCGGTCAGGCGCATCACGCCGGTGGCCGAGAACGCCAGCTGGGCCCAGGGATGCGAATGGCGCTCGACCTGGGTCTCCGTCTCGAGCCGGTGCGCCTTGGCGCGCATGGGACGCTCGCGCGTCGGAGCGAACAGCATCGGCGTCAACGGCCCGACGACGGGGCCGCGGGCCGTCTTGGCCCGCATGGCAGGCTTATGGGCAGCTCTTGGCATGATCTCGACAGTGTTTGACGTTCTATCGCAAGAGCGCCGATTGTCTCCCGCCTACGATACGGCCATGAGTTCCGTGACCCAAGCCGCCCCCGTCGCACTGAAGCAGGATGCCCGCACCATCGGCCTGATCGGCCTCGCGCACGGCACCTCGCACTTCTTCCACATGCTGCTGCCGCCGCTGTTTCCGGTCTTCATCCGGGACTTCGGGCTGAGCTATTCCGAACTGGGCCTGCTGGTCACGGTCTTCTTCGTGATCTCGGGCATCGGCCAGGCGCTGTCGGGCTTCCTGGTCGATCGCATCGGCGCGCGGCCGGTGCTGTTCGCGGCGCTGAGCTGCTTCATCGTGGCGGCGCTGATCGCGGCCACGGCCAACGGCTTCTTCGGCCTGCTGGTCGGCGCCTCGCTGGCCGGGCTCGGCAATTCGCCGTTCCACCCGGTCGACTTCACGATCCTCAACAAGCGCGTGTCGGCGCCACGGCTGGGCCATGCCTTCTCGGTGCATGGCATCAGCGGCAATCTGGGCTGGGCGGTCGCGCCGGTGTTCTACGCCGCGCTGACCGCGGCGACCGGCTCGTGGCGCCTGGCTTACGTGGGCGGCGCGGTCGTCGCCGCCGTGGTGCTGCTGGTGATGGTGCTCAACCGCGATGCGATCGACGATCGCCAGGGCGCCTGGGCACACGAGAAGAAGGCCGGCCCGGCGGTGGCGGAAGAGCATCCGATGGCCTTCCTGAAGCTGCCGTCGGTGTGGCTGTGCTTCTCCTTCTTCTTCTGGACCACCGCGGCGCTGAGCGCGATCCAGAGCTTCGCGAGCCCGGCGCTGCAGCAGATGTACGGCCTGCCGCTGTCGGTCACCGCCTTCGTCGTGACCGGCTACATGGTGTGCGGCGCGGCCGGCATGGTGGCGGGCGGCTTCCTGGTCGCGCGGGTCGCTCGGCTGGAGCGCACGATCGCCGTTGCGATGGCGGCGGCCGCGGCGCTGCTGATCCTCGCCGGCAGCGGCTGGCTGCCGGGCGTGGTCGCCGCGACGGTCGCGGCGCTGGCCGGCTTCGGCACCGGCCTGGCGGGCCCGTCGCGCGACATGCTGATCAAGCGCGCCTCGCCGCCGGGCGCGACCGGGCGCGTCTACGGCACGGTCTATTCGGGCCTGGACATCGGCTTCGCGCTCGCGGCGCCGGTGTTCGGCGCGCTGCTCGACCACGGCAGCCCGAATGCGGTGTTCTACGGCTCGGCGGTGGCCCTGGCGATGGGCGTCGGCTCGGCGTCGCTGGTGGGGCTGCGCGTCGCGCGGCGCGCGGCGGTGCCGGCGGCGGCCTGATCGCATCGCGGCCGGCTACAGTGCCGGCATGACCACAAGCCATACCTCATCACGCCTCGCCGGCCACGCGCTGGTCGAGGCGCTGATCGCGCAGGGCATCGACACCTGCTTCGGCGTGCCCGGCGAAAGCTTCCTCGCGGTGCTCGACGGCTTTCACCAGCACGCCGATCGCATCCGCTTCATCGCCTGCCGGCAAGAAGGCGGCGCCGCCTTCATGGCCGAGGCCGGCGCCAAGCTCAGCGGCAAGACCGGCGTGTGCTTCGTGACGCGCGGGCCCGGTGCCACCAACGCCAGCATCGGCTTGCACACGGCATTTCAGGACTCGACGCCGATGATCCTGTTCATCGGCCAGGTCGGCTCCGACATGCGCGATCGCGAGGCTTTCCAGGAGCTCGACTACCGCGCGGTGTTCGGCCCCAACAGCCTCGGCTTCGCGAAGTGGGCGACCGAGATCCCGAGCGCGGACCGATTGCCCGAGTACGTCGCGCGCGCCTTCCATGTCGCGCAGCAGGGCCGCCCCGGCCCGGTCGTGCTCGCGCTGCCCGAAGACATGCTGACCACGCCGACCGACGCGCCCGTGCTGCCGCGCGCCGATCCGGCCCACGCCTGGCCTGCGCCCGGCGGCTTGCGCGAGCTGCGCTCGATGCTGCTGGCCGCGAAGCGGCCGATCGTGATCGCCGGCGGCGGCGGCTGGACGCATGAGGCCACGCACGCGCTCGAGCGTTTTGCCGAGAACTGGCAGTTGCCGGTCGGCTGCGCCTTCCGTCGCCAGGACTTGTTCGACAACGGCCATCGGCTCTATGCCGGCGATGTCGGCATCGGCATCAACCCGAAGCTCGCACAGCGCGTGAAGGACGCCGACCTCGTGATCGCCCTCGGCGCGCGACTCGACGAGATGACCACCGGTGGCTACACGCTGCTCGCTGCGCCGCGGCCGTCGCAAAAGCTGGTGCACGTGCATGCCGGCGCCGAGGAGCTGGGCCGTGTCTATGCCGCCGACTTGCTGCTCCAATCGAGCATGGCCAGCGCCGCGAAGGCGCTCGAGGCGCTGACCGCGCCGAACGAGTTGCCGTGGATCGAATGGGCCACCGCCGCGCGTGCCGACTACGAGGCGAATCAACAGCCGCAAGCCGTCGAGCCGCTCGACATGGCCGCGGTGGTGCAAGCCTTGACGCGACATGCGCCCGAGGCGGTCTACACCAACGGCGCCGGCAACTACTCGGGCTGGCTGCATCGCTATCACCGCTACGGCGCGCTGCATCGCAGCGGTCGCACCCAGCTCGCGCCGACCAGTGGCGCGATGGGCTATGGCCTGCCGGCGGCCGTCGCCGCGAGCCTGCTCGCGCCGCATCGCCACGTGATCAACATCGCCGGCGACGGCGACTTCCTGATGAACGGCCAGGAGCTCGCGACCGCCACCGCCTACGGCGCCGGTCGAGAAGGCGCGGGCCGGCTGATCTCGATCGTGGTCGACAACGGCACCTACGGCACGATCCGCATGCACCAGGAGCGCGAGTACCCGGCGCGCGTCTCGGGCACCGCGCTCGCCAACCCCGACTTCGCCGCGCTCGCGCGCGCCTATGGTTGGGCGGGCGAGCGCGTCGAGGCCACGGCCGCCTTCGAGCCCGCGCTGCTGCGCGCGCTCGAGCGCCGCGAACCGACGCTCTTGCACCTGCTGCTCGACGAGAACGTCAGCACCAGCCGCACGACGCTGGCCGCGATCCGCGGCGCGGCGCAAGCGAAGCAGGCATCGTGATGAATCAACCAGGAGAGCTCATGCAGGCACTCGTGTTTCGTCCTTCGCGCGCGATCGCCCTCGCGCTCGCGCTGCCCGCGCTGGCGGCGTGCAACACCACCTCGTTCGAGAAGGGAGTGCCCGACAGCACCGCGCCCGTGATCACCGGCGACTGGGTCATCGAGCAGATCGGCGAGCAGCCGGTCGTGCCCGACAGCCCGGCGCGCCTGAGCTTCGGCGCCGACGGCCGCGTCAGCGGCAACCTGTCTTGCAACCAGGGCGTCGGGCGCTTCGTGCAGTACGGCAAGTCGCTGACGATGGGCGAGGGCATGGCGATGACGCGGCGCGCCTGCGTCGGCCCGCTCGACGAGCAGGAGCAGCGCTTCGTCGCCGCGCTGAAGAAGGTCGACACCGCGGCCATCGTCGAGCACAAGCTCGAGCTGCGCGCGATGGACGGCGCGCTGCTGGTGCGTGCCGCGCGGCCCGATCGCAAGGCCACCAAGCCGGCGACGCCGCCGCCGGCTTCGCGCTACTGACTCAGGCGGGCCGGCGCCCCAGCATCAGTAGCACGACGCCGGCCAGCACGACGCCCGCCGCGCCCCATTCGGCGCCGCTGACGATCTCGCCGCCGATCGTGACGCCCAGCAGCATCGCGATCACCGGGTTGACGTAGCAATAGCTCGAGGCCAGCGCCGGCGTCGCATGCGCGAGCAGCAGCATGTAGGCGTTGAAGGCGATCAGCGAGCCGGCGACGACGAGATAGATCCACGCCGCCACCGCGCTCGGCTCGGGCGGCCAATTGGCGACGACCGTGGGCAGCTCGCCGTCGAGCCCGGCCAGCGCCATCAGCACGATGCCGCCGCAGATCATCTCGCTGGCAAAGCCCATCGCGCCCGGCGCCAGCGGCGTCACGCGCTGCGACAGCAGGCTGCCGACGGTCCAGGTGATGCATGCGGTCGCAATCGCGATCAGCCCGACCGGCGACGATTGAAAGCCCGCCCCCTGCGTCAGCATCAGCACGCCGGCCAGGCCGACCGCGATGCCCAGCGCCTCGAGCCGCGTCGGCAGTTCGCGCCAGAACACCAGGCCCAGCGCCATCATGACCGGCACGATCGCGATGAACGCGACCACCAGGCCCGAGCCGACCGTGACCTCGGCATAGGCGGTGCCGCCCATGCCGCCGCCCAGCATCAGCGTGCCGACCAGCGCGGCGTGGCGCCACTGCTTGCCGCTCGGCCACGGCGCGCGGCGCACCCAGCGCATCCAGGCTGCGAGCAGCAGGCCGGCGACGAGGAAGCGCGTGCCCATCTGGAAGAAGGGCGGAAAGCTCACCAGCGCGAACTTGATCGCGAGGTAGGTCGAGCCCCAGACCAGCCAGGTGGCGGCCAGGCAGGCGATCACCAGCGGCGACAGGCTGGAGCGCGAGAGCGGGATGACGGCGGCGGACATGTCGAAATCGTAGAAGGCCGAACGCCGATGATCGAGGGGCAGCGTTCGAAAAATGGCAGGAGTCACCGTTGATTCGAAGGACTTCCGGCTGTTAGGCTTTCGACATGGTCTCCGACACCCTGGACAGCTACGACGCCCGCATCCTCGCCGAGCTGCAGTCCGATGCGCGCATCAGCATGGCCGAGCTCGGCCGGCGCGTGCACCTGAGCCCGCCGGCGGTGGCCGAGCGCGTGCGCAAGCTCGAGACGGCCGGCGTGATCACCGGCTACCGCGCGACGGTCAACCTCGGTGCGCTGGGCTTCGGCATCCGCGCGATGGTGCGCGTCGGGCGCGCCGACTACGCGCGTGTCGTCAAGCTGATCCAGCAGACACCCGAGGTCGTCAATGCCTACAACGTGACCGGCGAGGACAGCTGGATCCTCGAGATCGCGGTCATCGACGTCAGCCACCTCGACGCGGTGGTGACCAAGTTCTGCATCCTGACCGAAACCTCGACCGCGATCATCCTCAACGCCGCGCGCGAGCATCAGACGATGCTGCCGGCGCGCCGCGAGGACGTGAAGCCGCCGATCCGCAAAGTGGAGAACGCCTGACATGAGCGACAGCAGCCCCTCGACCTGCGACCTGTGCGACGAGCACAAGGCCGACACCTCCGGCGCCTTCCGCGTGCTGCCGCCGGGCTTCCACAGCTATGGCGGCAAGCAGCGCTTCGGCGGCGCGGTCAGCACCGTCAAGTGCTTCGAGGACAACTCGCTGGTCAAGGCCGCGCTCGACGAGCCGGGCCAGGGCCGCGTGCTGGTGGTCGATGGCGGCGGCTCGCTTCGGCGCGCGCTGGTCGGCGGCAACCTGGCCGCGGCGGCGGCGAAGAACGGCTGGGCCGGCATCGTGGTGCACGGCTGCGTGCGCGACAGTGCGGAACTCGCGGCCAGCGCGGTCGGCATCCGCGCGCTCGGCCTGATGCCCTTGCCGACGGACAAGCGCAACGAGGGCCAGCGCGACGTGCCGGTGCTGGTGGCCGGCGTGGTGGTGCGGCCGGGCGATCGGCTCTATGCCGACGAGGACGGCATCGTCGTGATGGATCACCCGGCGAAAGCCTAGGGCTGGCCTCGGCAATCCGAACCCCGGGCCCTGCCGGCCCGGCCGATGGCTGAATGCAGCGTCGCTTGCGATCGTGCGGGGCATGAACCGCACGACGCACGATGGACTCGCCGCCCGCAGCCACCGATAAGGGCAGCGGCCACGAGCTCCTGCAAACGCTGGCCCTCGAGCACCGCGAGCGGCTGCGGCGTTTCGTGCAGCGGCGCATCGGCCACGAGGAAGACGCGCAGGAGATCGTGCAGGAGGCCTTCGTCGCCGCCACGCGCTCGGTCGCGGGCTTTCGCGGCGAATCGCGGCCCTCGACCTGGCTCTATGCGATCGCGGCCAACCTGTCTTGCAACCACCTGGAGCGCGCGCCGCAGCGCTGCTGGCGCTTCGAATCCGACGAGCCGCTGGCCAACCTGCCGACCTCGCCGCACGACGACCCGGCAGAGATCCTCGGGCGACGACGCCTGGTGCTGCGGCTGGTCGGCCTGATCGACGCGCTGCCGGAGCCGGCGCGCAAGGTGCTGCTGCTGGTCAGCATCGAGGGCTTGTCGTGCGAAGAGGCTGCCGTGGCGCTGGGCGTGCCGGCCGGCACGGTGCGCAGCCGCTTGTCGCGTGCCCGCGCGAGCCTGCGGGCCAGCCTCGGCGCCCCGTGAATCAGCGCAGGACTTCCAGCAGCCGGTCCAGCCCGCCTTGCTCGATCGACACCATCGCCTTTTCGCGCACCGCCGGCTTGGCGTGATACGCCACCGACAGCCCGGCCGCGCCCATCATCGGCAAGTCGTTGGCGCCGTCGCCCATCGCGATCGCCCGCGACGGCGCGATGCCCAGCGTCGCGCAGGTGTCGATCAGCATGCGGCGCTTCTCGGCGCCGTCGCAGATGTCGCCCCAGGGCTGGTCGACCAGGCGCCCGGTCAGGTAGCCGCCTTCGCTGCCCAGCACGTTGCTGCGCGTGAAGTCGAGCTCGAGGCGATCGCGCAGGCGGTCGGTGAAGAAGGTGAAGCCGCCGGAGACGAGCAGCGTCTTCAGGCCCGCGGCCTGGCAGGCGCGCACCAGCGCCTCGGCGCCGGGGTTGAGCTGCAGACGGCGCTCGTAGACCTCGTGCAGCGCCGCGAGCGGCACGCCCTTGAGCAGCGCGACGCGCTGGCGCAGGCTTTCCTTGTAGTCGGCGATCTCGCCGCGCATCGCGGCTTCGGTGATCGCCGCGACCTCGGCCTTGCGGCCGGCCGCGTCGGCGATCTCGTCGACGCACTCGATGTTGATCAGCGTCGAATCCATGTCGAACGCGATCAGCTTGAAGTCCGCCAGGCGCAGCGGCGCGGTGAGGCCTCGCAGGACGAGGCCGGGAGAGTGCAGGGTCGTGGTCGTCATGGCGGCGACGATTATCGCGGCGGCCTGTGCAAGCCCGTCGAGCAGGCGTAGAGTCGCCCGCTGGCCTCACCGCTAGTGGAGGGTGCAATGGCTGCTTTGCTCCAACCTGCATGGGACACGCATGCCCGGCTCGGCCGGCTGCGGGGCTTCGAATCCGGCGCGCGCGAGATCGACGACGCACCGGTCGAACTTGAGGGCCGCTTGCCGCACTGGCTGCGCGGCAGCCTGCTGCTCAACGGCCCGGCGCTGTGGGAGCTGCCGCAGGGCCACTTCGATCACTGGTTCGACGGCCTGGGCATGTGGCACCGGCTGCGCATCGACGACGACGGCGTGCGCTACCGCAGCCGCTTCGCGCTCAGCGATGCCTATCGGCGCAGCATCGCCGCGGGCCGTCCGGCCTATGGCGAGTTCGGCAGCCGCAATCCGGCGCCGCTGCTGGCGCGCATCAAGGGCGTGCAGGTGACCGACAACCCGGCCGTCGTGATGTCGCGCCTGGGCGATCGCTGGATCAGCGTCACCGAGACGCCGTTCCTGACGGCGTTCGATCCCGAGACGCTGGCGACCCAGGAACGCATCGACCTGGTCGACACGCCCGAGCATCTGCACCTGATGTCGGCCCACGGCATGACGGCGCGCGACGGCAGCTGGTGGAACGTCGCGATCACGCTCGGGCCGCGCTGCGAGATCAAGCTGTTTCGCATCGGCGCCGGCGAGCGCGTCCCGCAGATCAAGGCGCGCATCCGTACCGCCAAGGCCGGCTACACCCACGGCTTCGCGATGGCCAACGGCCATGCGCTGATCTGGGAGACCGCCTTGCGCGTGCAGCTGCTGTCGCTGCGCTTCGGCTCGCGCGCTTACGCCGACAACTTCCGCTGGGAAGCCGGCGAGGGCTCGATGCTGCACGCGGTCTCGCTGGCCGACGGCTCGGTGCGCAGCTGGTCCATCCCCGCGATGATGGCCTTCCATTCCGTGCAGGCGTTCGCCGATGGTGAAGACTTCGTGCTCGACCTGTGCGAGTTCGAGAACCCGCAGATCTTTGCCGACCTGCGGCTCGATGCGCGTCGCGCCGGCCGCCCCGCGGCGGTGCCGCGGCTGGTGCGCTACGTGATGTCGCGCGGGCGCAGCGAGGCCGAGCGCGAGGTGATCGGCGAAGGCCTCGAGCTGCCGCAGGTGCATCCGGAATGCCTGGGCGGCACGCGCGCGCGCGTGGCCTTCGGCGCCGGCATCGAGGCGGGCTCGGTGTTCTTCGATCGCACTGTGCGCCTGGAGCTCGATCGCGGCGAGCGGCGCGAATGGCGCCGGCCCGACGCGGTGCATCTCGAGCCGTTGTACGTGCCGCGTCCCGGCGGCATCGCGCAAGACGACGGTGTGCTGCTGGTGCCCACGCTGGCCGATCGCGACAACGCCAGTGTCATCGTGGTGCTCGACGCGCATTCGCTCGAGCCCCTGGCATCGCTCACGGCGCCGCAGATCGTGCCGTTCGGCTTCCACGCGGCCTGGGCCGAGCGGCAGCAGGTCGGGCACTAAGACGTCGGCTGCGGCGTTCCCAGCGAACGCAGCAGGTCGCGCACGAACTGCGCGCGGTCCTTGGGATCGGCCAGCGCGCGGTCGATGCGCAGCTTCTCGTTGCCGGCGAGCTTGATCTGGCGGTTCTTCTGCACCAGCTCGATGATGCGCATCGGATCGATCGGCGGATTGGGCTTGAAGGTGATGTTCATCAGCTGCGGGCTGGCGTCGATCTTGACCACGCCGTAGGGCTTGGCCTGCACGCGCAGGCGATGCAGGTCGAACAGCGTCTGCGCCTGCGCCGGCAGCTTGCCGAAGCGATCGACGATCTCCTCGAGCATCGAGTCGATCTTGTCCATGCGCTCGGTGCTGGCCAGGCGCTTGTAGAGCGACAGGCGCACGTGCACGTCGCCGCAATAGGCATCGGGCAGCAGGGCGGGCGCGTGCAGGTTGATCTCGGTCGCGGCGTTGACCGGGTTCAGCAGGTCGGGCTCGCGGCCGGCCTTGAGGTCGCGCACGGCCTGCGACAGCATCTCGTTGTAGAGCTGGAAGCCGACTTCCATCATGTTGCCGCTCTGGTTCTCGCCCAGCACCTCGCCGGCGCCGCGGATCTCCAGGTCGTGCATCGCGAGATAGAAGCCGCTGCCCAGTTCCTCCATGTCCTGGATCGCCTGCAGGCGCTGAGCGGCTTGCTTGGTCAGGCCCTCGGTGTCCGGGACCATCAGATAGGCATAGGCCTGGTGATGCGAGCGGCCGACGCGACCGCGCAGCTGGTGCAGCTGCGCGAGGCCGAACTTGTCGGCGCGCGAGATCACGATCGTGTTGGCGCTCGGCACGTCGATGCCGGTCTCGATGATCGTGGAGCACAGCAGCACGTTGTGGCGCTGGGCGACGAAATCGCGCATCACGTGCTCGAGCTGGCGCTCGGGCATCTGGCCGTGCGCGACCGCGATGCGCGCCTCGGGCAAAAGCTCTTCGAGCTTCTGGCGCCGGTTCTCGATCGTCTCGACCTCGTTGTGCAGGAAGTAGACCTGGCCGCCGCGCTTCAACTCGCGCAGCACCGCCTCGCGGATCGTGCCGCTGGATTCATTGCGCACGAAGGTCTTGATCGCCAGGCGGCGCTGCGGCGCGGTCGCGATCACGCTGAGATCTCTCAGGCCTTCGAGCGCCATGCCCAGCGTGCGCGGGATCGGCGTGGCGGTCAGCGTCAGCACGTCGACCTCGGCGCGCAGCGCCTTCATCGCCTCCTTGTGGCGCACGCCGAAGCGGTGCTCCTCGTCGATGATCAACAGGCCGAGGTTGGCGAACTTGGTGTCCTTGCTGAGCAGCTTGTGGGTGCCGACGACGATGTCGATCGTGCCGTCGGCGAGGCCGTCCATCGCGACCTTGATCTCCTTGGCCGAGCGAAAGCGCGACATCTCGGCAACCTTGACCGGCCACTTCGCGAAGCGATCCGCAATGTTCTGGAAGTGCTGCTCGGCCAGCAGCGTGGTGGGCGCGAGCAGCGCGACCTGCTTGCCGCCGGTGACCGCGACGAAGGCCGCGCGCAGCGCGACCTCGGTCTTGCCGAAGCCGACGTCGCCGCACACCAGGCGGTCCATCGGCTTCGGCGAGATCATGTCCTGGATCACCGCGTGGATGGCCGCGTGCTGGTCGGGCGTTTCCTCGAAACCGAAGCTGGCCGCGAAGGCCTCGTAGTCCTGCGGCGAGAAGCGGAACGCGAAGCCCTCGCGCGCGGCGCGGCGTGCGTAGAGGTTGAGCAACTCGGCCGCGGTGTCGCGCACCTGCTCGGCGGCCTTGCGCTTGGCCTTTTCCCACTGGCCCGAGCCGAGCCGATGCAGCGGCGCCTCCTCGGCCGAAACGCCGGTGTAGCGGCTGATCAGGTGCAGCTGCGCGACCGGCACGTAAAGCGTGGCCTTGTCGGCGTACTCGAGATGCAGGAACTCGGAGGCGCCGTTGCCGAGGTCGAGGTTCACCAGGCCGACATAGCGGCCGATGCCGTGGTTGGCATGCACGACCGGATCGCCGACCTTGAGTTCGGACAAGTCCTTGATCAGCGCATCGACGTCGCTGGTCTGCTCCTGGCGCTTGCGGCGGCGCTGGGTCGGCGCGGCATCGAACAGCTCGGTCTCGGTGACGAGCTGCACCCCCCGTTCGGTCCAGAAGAAGCCCGCGGCCAGCGGCGCGACGGCGATCGCGTAGCGGTGATCGCTCTGCAGGAAGGCTTCGAGCGAATCGATCGCCGGCGGCTCGAGCTTGTGGTCGCGCAGCAGCTCGAGCAGGCTCTCGCGGCGGCCGGCGCTTTCGGCCAGCAGCAGCACGCGATGCTCGGTCTTCTCGAGATGCTGCTCGAGCTTGCGCAGCGGGTCCTGCGTGCCGCGCTCGACCGCGAGATCGGGCAACGGCCGCGCCCATTCGACCGGCTCGGCGCCGCGCACCGCGAGCTGCGCGTGCTCGTTGCAGTGCGTGAAGAAGGCCTCGGGCGTCAGGTAGAGCGCGTCGGGCGGCAGGATCGGCCGCTCCGGGTCGTGCTGCATGAAGCGGTGGCGTTCGCGCGTGTCGGTCCAGAAGCGCTTGAGCGCATCGTCGACCTCGCCATGCAGCGCTAGGCGCGCGTCGGGGCCGAAGAAGTCGAACAGCGTCGCGGTCTCGTCGAAGAACAGCGGCAGGTAGAACTCGATGCCCGGCCCGGCGACGCCGGCGGCCATGTCCTTGTAGAGACGGCTCTTGGTCGGGTCGCCTTCGAGCTTCTCGCGCCAGCGCTTGCGAAACGAGGTGCGCGCGGCTTCGTCGAGCGGAAACTCGCGGCCCGGCAGCAGGCGCACTTCCGGCACCGGGTAGAGGCTGCGCTGAGTGTCGGGGTCGAAGGTGCGGATCGAGTCGACCTCGTCGTCGAACAGGTCGACGCGAAAGGGCACCTGCGAGCCCATCGGGAACAGGTCGATCAGGCCACCGCGCACGGCGTACTCGCCGGGCGAGACGACCTGGCTCACGTGCTGGTAGCCGGCCAGCGTCAGCTGCGACTTGAGCGCGGCCTCGTCGAGCTTTTGCTTCTGCTTGAACTCGAAGGTGTAGGCCGCCAGGAAGCTCGGCGGCGCGACGCGCAGCAGCGCGGTCGTGGCGGGCACCAGCACCACGTCGAGGTCGTGCGTGCGGCGCGTCTGCAGGATGCGCCACAGCGTCGCCAGCCGCTCGGAGATCAGGTCCTGGTGCGGCGAGAAGTTGTCGTAGGGCAGGGTTTCCCAGTCGGGGAACTGCGCGATGCGCAGGTCCGGCGCGAAGAAGGCCAGCTCCTCCTGAAGGCGCTGCGCGTCGGCCGGCTCGGCGGTGACGATCGCGGTGAGCTGTCGCTGCGCGGCATTGGCCTGCGCGAAGGACGCGAGCAGCGCGGCATCGGCCGAACCGATCGGGCGGGGCAGCGTGAAGCGCTTGCCGGTGGCGAGGGCGGGCAGATGCATGAGATCGAGGATCGGCGAAGGTCGTTAAACGCGCGCGACAAATGCGTATCGCCCCGCCGCGGCTGCGGAGGGGCGAACGAAGCGAATTCTAGAATCCGCGTCCCATGCACATCGCTTCCTCGGACTTTCGCCCGCGCTGCGTCGCTCTCGTGCCCTGTGCCGGCATCGGCGCGCGCGCCGGCGTCGGCGGCCCGAAGCAGTACCACCCGGTGGCCGGGCGGGCGGTCGTTGCCCACACGCTGGCGGCCATTGCGGCGGTGCCGCGCATCGAGGCGACGCTGGTCGTGCTGGCGCCCGAGGACGCAGCCTTCGAGTCGCATGCGCCGGAATTCGACCGCGGCTGGGTCGCGCGCCGCGGCGGCGCGACACGTGCCGAGACGGTCGCCAACGGCCTGGCCGAACTGACCGAGCGCGGCTTCGCGCCGCACGACTGGGTGCTGGTGCACGATGCCGCGCGCTGCCTGGTCACGCCGGCGCTGATCGAGCGTCTGATCGATGCCTGCTTCGACGACGAGGTCGGCGGCCTGCTCGCACTGCCGCTGGCCGACACGCTCAAGGCCGAGCACGAAGGCCGTGTCACGCAGACCGTCGATCGCCACGGCAAGTGGGCCGCGCAGACGCCGCAGATGTTTCGCCTCGGCCTGCTGCGCGCCGCGCTCGCGCATGCCGGCGACCAAGTGACCGACGAGTCCAGCGCGATCGAGGCACTTGGCCACGCGCCGCGCCTGGTGCGCGGCGAACTGACCAATTTCAAGCTGACCTGGCCCGACGACTTCGCGCTGGCCGGGCGGCTGCTTTCATCTTCATCGGGGACACACCATGGCTGAGCTGCCGCCGCTTCGCATCGGCGAGGGCTGGGACACGCATCAACTCGTAGCCGGCCGTCCGCTGGTGCTGGGCGGCGTGACGATCCCGCACACGCACGGCCTGCTGGGTCATTCGGATGCCGACGCGCTGCTGCATGCGATCACCGACGCGATCCTCGGCGCCGCGGGGCTGGGCGACATCGGCCGCCATTTCCCCGACACCGACGCGGCGTTCAAGGGCGCCGACTCGCATGTTCTGCTGACCGAAGCCGCGCGGCGCGTGCGCGAGGCCGGCTGGGAGATCGTCAACGTCGACAGCACCATCGTCGCGCAGGCGCCGAAGATGGCGCCGCACATCGCGGCGATGCGCGAGCGCACCGCGCAGGCGCTGGGCATCGAGGCCGAGCGCGTCAACGTGAAGGCCAAGACGGCAGAGAAGATGGGACCGGTGGGCGAGGGCAGGGCGATCGAGACGCGCGCTGTCGCGTTGCTCTTCAAGCGCTGATTCAAGCCGGCGTCAAGGCGCCTTCTTCAAGCGGATGTGCGCCACCAGGCCGCCATCCGGCGCATTCGCCAGCTCGAAGCTGCCGCCCATGCGCTGCACGGCCTTCTCGACGATCGCGAGGCCCAGGCCCGCACCCGTCGCCGCGGTGCGTGCCGCATCGCCACGGAAGAACGGCGTCGTCAGCTGCTTCAACTTCTCCTGCGCGACGCCCTGGCCGTGGTCGCGCACGCTCAGGATCACCCACGGGCCGGTGCGCGCATAGGTGAGCAGCACGCGCGCGATGCCGGTGTCGGTGCTGCGCCCATAGCGGCGCGCGTTCTCGAACAGGTTCGAGAGCACGCGGCCGAGCTCGATCTCGTCGGCCATCACCTTGGTGTCGATCGCGACGCGGCTTTCGATGCGGATCTGGCTCGTGTCGCGGAAGGCCGCGATCTCGCGGTCGACCACGCCCGACAGATGCACCGGCACCAGCTTGACCTCGCCCGGGCGGGCGTAGTCCATGAACTTGTCGATGATGGCGTCGAGCTGGTCGATGTCGGCCGCCATGTTGCGCTTGGCCTCGTCGTCGTCGACGCTCATCTCGGCCTCGAGGCGCAGGCGCGCCAGCGGCGTGCGCAGGTCGTGGCTGATGCCGGCCAGCATCACCGCGCGGTCTTCCTCCACCTTGGCGAGCTCGCGCGCCATGCGGTTGAAGCCCATGTTGACCTCGCGGATCTCGCGCGTCGCGGTGTGCTCGTCGAGGCGCGAATCGAACTCGCCGTCGCGGATGCGGCTGGCCGCGAACGACAGCTGCTTGAGCGGGCGGTTGATCAGCCCGGCGATCGCGGCCGAGCCCAGCAGCGTCGCGATCAGCGCGATCGTCATCCAGACGAAGTAGGTCTTGCCCGCGACCGGCTGCAAGCGCTGCGGATCGGCCTGCATCCAGTACGGATCGTTCTCGATGTTGAAGCCCACCCACAGGCCGGTCGCGCCATTGACGCTGTTGGCGACGATGGTCTCGGGCCCCAGCCGCGAACGCAGCTCCGCGCCGATCGCGCGGGTGAAGCGGTCGACCTCGTAGGGCTCGAACTTGTCGCCCGGCTCGCGCGGCAGGATGCGCACCGATTCCTGGTCGGTCATCGCCTTGACGACCATCACGCGATTGATCGCATCCGAATACCGCAGCGCGGTGCGCGACAGATTCACCAGGCTCGCGATCTGCTGCGCCGCCTGCACGGTGCGCGGCTCGAACTCCATCGCGCGAAAGGTCTGCAGCCACGCGAAGATGCCGCCGCCCAGCAGCAGCGCGAGCAGGATGAAGGTGCGCCAGAACAGGCTCAGCGCGAAGGGGCTGCGCGGATCGCGGTTGCGGCGCGGATCGATCCAGCCGTCGCTGGCCATCGCGCCGTGCAGCGCGGCGCGGCGCTGCGAACGGCGCGCGGCCGCGGCCGCGTCGGACGGCGTAGTGCTGGCGCCGGAACGCGTGGTGGCGCCTGCGGCGCTGCGCGAGTGACCGCCGGGCCGCGTCAAGGGCCGCGTGACGGGATCGTCCATGGACTACTGCTGAAGGAGGATCAGCCGTTGCCGTCCGGCACGAAGACGTAGCCGACGCCCCAGACGGTCTGGATGTAGCGCGGCTGCGCCGGATCGGGCTCGATCATCTTGCGCAGGCGAGAGATCTGCACGTCCAGGCTGCGGTCGAAGGGCTCGAACTCGCGCCCGCGCGCCAGCTGCGCGAGCTTGTCGCGCGACAACGGCTGGCGCGGATGGCGCACCAGCGCCTTGAGCATCGAGAACTCGCCGGTCGTCAGCGCGATCTGCTCGCCGTCCTTGGTCAGGCGGCGCAGCGCGAGGTCGAACTCGAACGGACCGAAGGTGACCGTCTGCGCCTCGCGCGCCGGTGCGCCCGGCGCCTCGGGGGCAGGGCGGCGGCGCAGCACCGCATGAATACGCGCCAGCAGCTCGCGCGGATTGAAGGGCTTGGGCAGGTAGTCGTCGGCGCCGACCTCGAGGCCGACGATGCGGTCGACGTCCTCGACCTTGGCGGTGAGCATGATGATCGGCGTCGCGTCGTTGGCGGCGCGCAGGCGCCGGCAGATCGACAGGCCGTCTTCGCCGGGCAGCATCAGGTCGAGCACGATGAGATCGATGGTCTCGCGCGTCAGCACGCGGTTGAGCGCCTTGGCGTCCTCGGCGAGCAGGACCTCGAAGCCTTCTTGCGTCAGGTAGCGGCGCAGCAGGTCGCGGATGCGGGCATCGTCGTCGACGACGACGACACGATCGGCGCGCGTCTTGGCTTCAGCGTTCATCTGAGAGCTCCATCGTATTTGTAACAGCGGCGGATATTACGCATGGCGGCCGCGTGTTTTCGGCCGTCCTGACCCGCTGTTACACATCTTGCGCCCAGCGCGCGGGCAGCTCAAGGGGTGATTGCGCGAGCTTTCATCGGCAACGCTTACGATGCCGCGCTTCGTGAAGCTACGCCCACTTCCAAGCAAAGGGAACCCCATGACGACAAGACGTCTGCTGCTCGCTGCCATCGCCCTCGCCGCCGCCATGCAGGGCGCGCGTGCCGAATCGCCGCGCATCGAGAACGTGATCAGCTTCAGCACCAGCGCCAACCTCGAGGTCACCAAGGACCTGCTGACCGTGACGCTGCAGGTGGTGCGCGACGGCACCGATGCCGCCTCGGTGCAGGCCGGCATGAAGCAGGTGCTCGACGCGGCGCTGGCCGAGGCGAAGAAGTCCGCCGCGCCCGGCCAGATGGACGTGCGCACCGGCAACTTCGCGCTCAACCCGCGCTACAACCGCGACGGCAAGATCAGCGGCTGGCAAGGCCAGGCCGAGCTGGTGCTCGAAGGCAAGGACTTGCCGCGCGTCGCGCAGACGGCCGGCAAGCTCAACGGCATGAACGTGGTCAGCGTGAGCCAGTCGCTGTCGCGCGAGCTGACCGAGAAGCACGACGCCCAGGTCACGGCCGATGCGATCGCCAAGTTCCGCGTGCGCGCGGGCGAGCTGGCCAAGCAGTTCGGTTTCAGCGGCTACACGCTGCGCGAGGTCAACGTGCAGTCGGTCGAGCAGGTGAGCCCGCCGCGGCCGATGTACCGCATGAATGCGGAAGCGGCGTCGATGTCGTCGGCGCCGGTGCCGGTGGAAGCGGGACGCGGCACGCTGACCTCGACGGTCAGCGGCAGCGTCGTCCTCACCAAGTAGCGCTTACTGGGCCGTCCAGCCGCCGTCGACGGCCCAGGACTGGCCCTTCACATTCTTCGCGGCGTCCGAGCACAGGAACACGGCGAGTTCGCCGAGTTGCTCGGGCGTCGTGAACTGCAGCGAGGGCTGCTTCTCGCCGAGCAGCTCCTTTTCGGCCTGCTCGACCGGGATGTTCTCGCGCTGGGAGCGGTCGTCGATCTGCTTTTGCACCAGCGGCGTCAGTACCCAGCCGGGACAGATCGCATTGACGGTGATGCCGGTGGTCGCGGTCTCGAGCGCGACGGCCTTGGTGAAGCCGACGATGCCGTGCTTGGCCGCCACATAGGCGCTCTTGCCGGCCGAGGCGACCAGGCCGTGCGCCGACGCGATGTTGATCACGCGGCCCCAGTTCCTGGCGCGCATCTGCGGAATCGCCAGGCGCGTGGTGTGGAAGGCCGAGCTGAGGTTGATCGCGATGATCGCGTCCCACTTGGCGACCGGAAAGTCCTCGACGTTGGCCACATGCTGAATGCCGGCGTTGTTGACCAGCACGTCGACGCCGCCGAACTCGGCCTGGGCATAGGCGAACATCGCCTCGATCTCGGCCGGCTTGCTCATGTCGGCGCCGTGGTAGCCGACCTTGGCCCCGTGCGCCTTGCCGGCTTCGGCGACCTCGGCCTTCGGGCCTTCGGCGTCGCCGAAGCCGTTGAGGATCACGTTGGCGCCTTGGCGTACCAAGGTCAGCGCGATGCCCAGTCCGATACCGCTGGTGGATCCGGTGACGAGCGCCGTCCTACCCTTCAGAAAGCTCATAAGACCTCCGTGGCTGCAGATGTTGGGGCTTGGTTAGGATGATTATCAAACGAGGAATTCCGATGACAGCGACGATGACCGAGCCGCGTCTGCAATACGTCAACTGCCTGGACACCAAGGGCCTGCACCGCATGGCCTGGTGGGAGTGGGGCGACGCGGCGAATCCGCGCGTGCTGGTCTGCGTGCATGGCCTGGCGCGGCAGGCGCGTGACTTCGACACGCTGGCGCGCGCGCTCGCCAAGGATTGGCGAGTGGTGTGCCCGGACGTCGTCGGGCGCGGCCGATCGGACCGCTTGCGTGATCCGATGGGTTACGCCGTGCCGAACTACGTGGCCGACATGGTCACGCTGCTGGCGCGCCTGGGTGCCGAACAGGTCGACTGGGTCGGCACCTCGATGGGCGGGCTGATCGGCCTGCTGCTGGCGGGCCAGCGCGATGCGCGCGGCCGTTCTCCGGTGCGCAGCCTGGTGCTCAACGACATTGGCCCGACGGTGAGGTCCGAGGCCCTCGTGCGCATCGGCAGCTATCTCGGCCAGCCGGTGAGCTTCGCGTCGATCGACGAGGGCGCGGCCTATCTGCGCAGCATTTCGGCCAGCTTCGGGCCGCACACCGACGAGCAATGGCGGTGCCTGAGCGAGCCGATGTTGGTGCGTTCCGACGACGGCCAACGCTACGGCCTGCACTACGACCCGGCCATTGCGGTGCCGTTTCGGCTCGTCACGCCCGAGATCGCCGCGGCCGCCGAGGCGCAGGTGTGGTCGCTCTACGACTCGCTCGACATGCCCACGCTGCTGATCCGCGGCGCCGAGTCCGACATGCTGTCGCGCGAGACCGCGCAGGCGATGACGCAGCGCGGACCGCGCGCGCAGCTGGTCGAGCTGTCGGGCATCGGCCATGCGCCCACGCTGCAGTCCGACGACCAGGTCGCGCTGGTGGCCGAGTTCTTGCGTCGCTCGAGTCCATGAAGACCGGAGGCTGGAGCAGCAGCGCTGCCGCCGACGCCGCGCCCATCGTCTGGGTGGCCGGCGGCGTCGAGTCGGCCGAGCCCGCGGGCGAGCAGCCGAGCGTGATCGGGCGTGCGCGCGCCTTCGCGCAGCCGATGCTCGAGGGCGAGCGCTTCGACACCGGCGAAGACGCGCTCGCGCATGCCGACGGCGTCGCGGCCATTCTCGGCGCGATCGGCGCGGCGCCGTCGCTGCGCGCGGCGGCCTATCTCGTCTACGCCGGCGACTACCTCACGCGCCCCGAAGACGTGATCGGCAAGGCCTTCGGCGCCGGCTACGCGGGCCTGGTCGAGCACACGCGCAAGCTGGTGCAGATCCAGCGCAGCGCGCGCGGCGCGCTGGCCGACCAGCCGGTCGACGCGGCGCACCAGGCCGAGCAGATCGAGCGCGTGCGCAAGATGCTGCTGGCCTTCTCGCGCGACTTGCGCGTCGTGCTGCTGCGCCTGGCCTCGCGGCTGCAGACGCTGCGCTTCTACGCGGCGAGCAAGACGCCGTGCCCGCGCGTGCTGGCGCAGGAGTCGATGCAGGTCTTCGCGCCGCTGGCCAACCGGCTGGGCATCTGGGCGATCAAGTGGGAGATCGAGGACCTGGCGTTTCGCTTCCTCGAGCCCGAGAACTACAAGCGCATCGCGGGCCTGCTCGACGAGAAGCGCGTCGAGCGCGAGCGTGTCGTTGAAGCCGCGCGGCAGCGCCTGTCCGAGGCGCTGAAGCAAGCCGGCCTGCGCGCCGAGGTGCAGGGTCGCCCGAAGCACATCTACAGCATCTGGAAAAAGATGCGCGGCAAGCAGCTCGACTTCCAGCGCGTGCTCGACGTGCGCGCGCTGCGCGTGATCGTCGACAGCGTGCCCGACTGCTACGCCGCGCTGTCGCGCGCGCACGAGCTGTGGCGCGCGCTGCCCGAGGAGTTCGACGACTACATCGCGCGGCCCAAGGCCAACGGCTACCAATCGCTGCACACGGTGGTGCTCGACGAGCAGGAACGCCCGATCGAGATCCAGATCCGCACGCGCGAGATGCACGAGCACGCCGAGAGCGGCGTCGCGGCGCACTGGGCCTACAAGGAGGCGGGCGCCAAGGGCTATGCGGGCGTCAGTGCCGCGGGCGATTTCGATGCGCGCGTCGCCGAGGCTCGCAAGGCGGTGCTGCGCCAGCTGCTGGCCTGGGAGCGCGAGCTCGCCGAACCTGAAGGGCCGGCCGCGGGCCAGGGCCAGGGGCTGTTCGACGACCGCATCTACGTCTTCACGCCGCAGGCCGCGGTGATCGAGCTGCCGGCCGGCGCGACGGCGATCGACTTCGCCTACGTGCTGCACACCGACCTGGGCCACCGCTGCCGCGGCGCGCGCGTCGACGGCGCGATGCTGCCGCTGAACACGCCCCTGAAGAGCGGGCAGACGGTCGAGATCGTCTCGATCAAGGAGGGCGGCCCTTCGCTCGACTGGCTCAACGGCGAGCTCGGCTACCTGAAGAGCCCGCGCTCCAAGGCCAAGGTGCGCGCCTGGTTCAATGCGCTGGCGCAGCAGCAGACGATCGCGCGCGGCCGCGAGGCGGTCGAGAAGCTGCTGCAGCGCGAGGGCAAGACCGCGATCAAGCTCGAGGAGCTGGCCGCGCAGCTGGGCTTTCGCAATGCCGATGCGCTGTTCGAAGTGGTCGGCAAGGACGAGTTCTCGCTCAAGACCATCGAGCAACTGCTGCGCCCGGCCGAGCCTGCGCCCGATGCCGACGAGCTGCTGGCGCAGAAGTTCCAGCAGCGCGGGCCGAGCGAAGCTTCGCGCGGCAAGGGCGGCGTGCTGGTGGTCGGCGTCGATTCGCTGCTCACGTCATTGGCGCGCTGCTGCAAGCCGGCGCCGCCGGATGCGATCGGCGGCTACGTGACGCGCGGCAAGGGCGTCGCGGTGCACCGCGCGAGCTGCTCGAACTTTCGTCAGATCGCCGGCCGGCATCCCGAGCGCGTGATCGCGGTGGAGTGGGGCACGCCGCGGGTCGGGGCCAAGGGCGAGGGTGCGCTGTATCCGGTCGACGTGGCGGTCGAGGCTCACGATCGCCACGGCCTGCTGCGCGACATCTCCGAAGTCTTCGCGAAAGAGAAGATGAACGTCGCCGGCGTGCACACGCAAAGCCTGCGCGGTACCGCGTGGATGACCTTCACCGTCGAGATCGCAGACTCGGCGCGGCTTGCGAGCGTGCTCGGCCTGGTGAAGCAGGTCTCGGGTGTGCGCAGTGCGAGACGTCGATGACGGCCGATTGAAGGCGGCTCGAAAACATCTGCTATAGTTGCGGGCTCAACAGGCGCGTAGCTCAGCTGGTTAGAGCACCACCTTGACATGGTGGGGGTCGTTGGTTCGAGTCCAATCGCGCCTACCAACACCGGATGCCCCGGAACCTAGCAATCATGCGGGTTCCGGGGCTTTTTCGTTTTCGGTCGCCGAGGCCTGGGGAAGTTCCATCGCGCGCTGGCCTGGCAGGCAGGTAGCACGCAGCGCGAGTGCGAGTTCTTCGTCGGCGGTGAACAGCATCAGCGACTGATGTTCCTTCCGGCGCAGTAACTCGCCATAGATGCGGCCGTCTCGGGCGGCACGTAGCAGCCGACCCTCGATCGCGGGGGCCGGCGCGCGCGGCACAGCGTTTGCCCCTATCGTCGGCCCACATAAGAAACACGACCGAGGCCGCGACGAAGCCGCCGCCTCCAAAGAGGGCTGGGCCATGCTGCATTCCGTGCAATACCTGCGGGCGGTGGCTGCGACCGTCGTCGTCGCTTTCCACGCGTTCATCAACGTCTACGGCGAAGCGGTGAAGCAAGACATGCGCTTCGCGCTGCTGGCCGGCGGGGTCGATCTCTTTTTCGTCATCAGCGGCTTCATCATGGTCACCTCGACCACGGGCCGCTCGATCACGCCGATGCGGTTCGTCCGCGCGCGCTGCCTGCGCATCGTGCCGCTGTACTGGCTGTGGACCGCCATCGCCGTGGGGTTCTCGGTGCTCGTGGTCGGGCAAGCGATGCCGCCCGTGCGCGAGGTGCTGCTGTCGATGGCCTTCATCTCGTACACCGATGTCAGCGGCGGCAAGGGGCCGGTCTACAACCCCGGCTGGACGCTGAACTTCGAGATGTTCTTCTACGTGCTGTTCGCGCTGGCGCTGCTGGTGCGAGACCTGCGTGCGCGCGTGGCGACCATCGCGGCGACGATGCTGGTGCTGGTCGCGCTGCGCCCGATCCTCGGCGGGCTCGGCGCGGCAGCGATGGACTGGACGAACCTGCTGCTGCTCGAGTTCGCGATGGGCGCGGTGCTTGGCTGGCTGTACCAGGAGCGTCGCCTCGCGTCGGTGAAGACGCAGATGGCCATCGCCGGCTTCGGCGTCACGGTGGCGGTCGTCTCGTTCCTGCTGTTCGGCACGCACCGGGTGCCGCATGTTGGGGTCGCGAGCGCGATCCTGCTCGCCGTGATGGTGGCGATCAACGACCGATTGCCCAGGCTGGGCTGGTTGGTGCTGCTGGGCGATGCCTCGTACTCGATCTACCTGTCGCACTCGGTGACCCTGCAGGTGTCCGAGTCCATCTGGTCGATGCGAGGTTCACTGCCGGGCGGGCTGTTCGCGATCGCGATCAGCGTCGTGGTCGGGGTGGCCTGCTATCGGCTGATCGAGCAGCCGATGTTGGCGCGGTTCAAGCGCAGGCGAGGGGAGCCGCGCGCGGTCGCTGCCTGACTCAGGGAAGAAGGGCCCCTACGATCCCCTAGGCGCCCGCTTCGCCTTGGTTCGAGTCCAATCGCGCCTACCAACACGACAGACCGAAGTTCATGACTTCGGTCAAGCAAGTCGGAGAAGGCCGCCCCGCAACGGGCGGCCTTTTTCTTTGGTCGGTCCCCCATAAAAACCCCACGGCGGTGCGTGAAACGCGACTCCTAGAATGGGCCGATTGACCTCGAAGTCCTCGCAGGAGCGCACAGCATGACGCAGTCGCGGGCACGGACCGCCAAGAGCGGCCCCGCCACCGGCACCACGGCGCAGACCAATGGAACCCATCCCACTGGCGACGCCGATCTGAGAGTGCTGAAGAAGTATCCGAACCGCCGTCTCTACGACACGCGCACCAGCGGCTACATCACGCTGGCCGACGTGAAGCAGATGGTTCTCGAAGGCGAGCACTTCGTCGTGCGCGATGCCAAGACCGGCGACGAGCTCACCCGAAGCATCCTGCTGCAGATCATCCTCGAGGAGGAGTCGGGCGGCTTGCCGATGTTCTCGACGCAGATGCTCGCGCACATCATCCGCTTCTACGGCCACACGATGCAGGGCCTGATGGGCTCCTACCTCGAGAAGAACATCCAGGCCTTCATCGACATCCAGGGCCGCTTCGCCGAGCAGTCGGGCATGGGCCCGGGCGGCAGTGCCGGTGCGGGAGGCAAAACCTTCAGCCCCGAGGTCTGGGCGCAGTTCATGAACGTTCAGGCGCCGATGATGCAAGGCCTGATGTCGAGCTACCTCGACCAGTCCAAGAACCTGTTCGTGCAGATGCAGGAACAGATGCACAAGCAGGCCGAGACGCTGTTCCCGCCGGGCTTCGGCACCCCGCCCAAGCGCTAGCCGCAAGGCCCCTGACGGGCGGGCGCGCGCGGATCGGCGAAAATCGCCGGATGTCCACCGTGTCCACCCCGAGCGCCGCGACCGAATCGCAAGCCGCGCCGAAGATCGGCTTCGTCAGCCTCGGCTGCCCCAAGGCCCTCACCGATTCCGAACTCATCCTCACGCAGCTCGCGGCCGAGGGCTACCAGACCAGCAAGTCCTACGCGGGCGCCGACCTGGTGATCGTCAACACCTGCGGCTTCATCGACGCCGCGGTGCAGGAAAGTCTCGACGCGATCGGCGAGGCGCTGTCCGAGAACGGCAAGGTCATCGTCACAGGCTGCCTGGGCGCCAAGGCCGCGTCCGACGGCGGCAACCTGGTGCGCGAGGTGCATCCCAAGGTGCTGGCCGTGACCGGCCCGCACGCGACGCAGGAAGTGATGGACGCTGTGCATCAGCACGCGCCCAAGCCGCACGATCCCTTCATCGACCTGGTGCCGGCCGCGGGCATCAAGCTCACGCCCAAGCACTACGCCTACCTGAAGATCAGCGAGGGCTGCAACCACCGCTGCACCTTCTGCATCATCCCGAGCATGCGCGGCGACCTGGTCTCGCGCCCGGTCGGCGACGTGCTCAGCGAGGCGCGCGCGCTGTTCGAGTCGGGCGTCAAGGAACTGCTGGTCGTCAGCCAGGACACTTCGGCCTACGGCGTCGACGTCAAGTACCGCACCGGCTTCTGGGACGGCAAGCCGGTCAAGACGCGCATGCTCGATCTGGTCGAGCAGCTCGGCCGCATCGCCGAGCCGTATGGGGCCTGGGTGCGGTTGCACTACGTCTATCCGTATCCGCATGTCGACGAGATCGTGCCGCTGATGGCCCAGGGCCTGGTGCTGCCGTACCTCGACGTGCCGCTGCAGCATGCGCATCCCGACGTGCTGCGCCGCATGAAGCGCCCGGCCAGCGGCGAGCGCAACCTCGAGCGCATCGCGCGCTGGCGCGAGCTGTGCCCGCAGATCGTGATCCGCTCGACCTTCATCGCCGGCTTCCCGGGCGAGACCGAGGCCGAGTTCGAGACCCTGCTCGAGTTCGCGCGCGAGGCGCGCATCGATCGCGCCGGCTGCTTCGCGTATTCGCCGGTCGAGGGCGCGACCGCCAACGATCTTCCCGGTGCCTTGCCCGACGCGCTGCGCGAGGAGCGCCGAGCGCGCTTCATGGCGGTGGCGGAGGAAGTCTCGGCCGCGAAGCTGGCCGAGCGCGTCGGCGCGACCATGCAGGTGCTGGTCGATCGCGCGGTGGCGATGGGCCGCAAGGGCGGCGTGGGCCGCAGCTATGCGGACGCCCCCGAGATCGACGGCACCGTGCAGCTGTTGCCGCCGGCCAAGGCGTCCAAGACCTACAAGGTCGGCGATTTCGTGCGCGCGCGAATCGTCGGCACGCAGGGCCACGATCTCGTCGGCGAAGTGATCTGAGATGGCGAGCACGCCGCTGGAGCGCGCGACCGCGCTGATCCACCACGACTACCAGGCGCCCGAAGGCTTCGAGTCGCCCGCGGTCGCGGTGCACAAGGCCTCGACGGTGTTCTTCCGCGACGTCGCGCACCTGCGCAGCCAGCGCTGGGTCGACAAGAGCGGCTACACCTACGGCCTGCACGGCACGCCGACCACCTTCACGCTCGAGCAGCGCCTCGCGACGCTCGAAGGCGCAAGCCACGTGCTGCTGGCGCCCAGCGGCCTGTCGGCGATCGCGGTGGTCGACCAGGCGCTGCTCAAAAGCGGTGATGAAGTGCTTCTGCCGGACAACGTCTACGCGCCGAGCCTGAATTTCGCGCGCAACGAGCTCGCGCACTGGGGCATCGTCCATCGCCTCTACGACCCGATGGATGCGGCCTCGCTCGCGCAGGCCATCACGCCGGCCACGCGCCTTGTCTGGCTCGAAGCGCCCGGCTCGGTGACGCTCGAGTTCCCGGACCTGCGCGCGCTGGTGCGAACGGTGCGCGATCGGGGCGAGGGTGCACCGGTGATCGCGCTCGACAACACCTGGGGCGCCGGCCTGGCGTTCAATGCCTTCGATCTCGGAGACGGTCTGGGCGTCGACCTCACGGTCCACGCGCTGACCAAGTACCCCTCGGGCGGCGGCGACGTGCTGATGGGCTCGATCGCGACGCGCGAACGCGCGCTGCACGACACGCTCGCGATGACGCACAGCCGGCTCGGCCTGGGCGTCGGTGCCAACGATGCCGAGGCCATCCTGCGCGCGCTGCCGACGCTGCCGCTGCGCTACGCCGCACAGGACGCGGCGGCGCGCCGCATCGCGCAGTGGTGCCAGTCGCGCAGCGAAATCGTGCGCGTGCTGAACCCGTCGTTGCCCGATTCGCCGGGCCACGCGCATTGGGCCGCGCTGTGCAGCGCGGCGGCCGGCTTGCTGACGCTCGAGTTCGACGAACGCTTCAGCGCGGCGCAGGTCGATGCGGTGGTCGATGCGCTGCGCGTGTTTCGCATCGGCTGGTCGTGGGGCGGGCCGGTGAGTCTCGCGGTGCCGTACCAGGCCGCGTCGATCCGCCGCTTGCCGACGCCGTATCGCGGCACGCTGCTGCGGCTTTGCATCGGGCTCGAGTCGGTCGACGACCTCGTGGCCGATCTCGACCAGGCGCTGCGCGCGCTGGGCTGACGAAGATGCGCGAACACCAACACGGACGCCTCGAGGGCGTCGACGCGCTCAAGGCTGTCGCCTCGCAGCTGATCGTGCTGCACCACCTGGCGTTCTACGGCCCGATGTCCGATCACGCGGCCGCGCTCGCGCCGTGGCTGTTCGAGTGGCTCGCGCAGCACGCGCGACTCGCGGTCCAGGTGTTCCTGGTCGTCGGCGGCTTCCTGGCGGCGCGCCGGCTGCGGCCGTCGCTGTTTCGCGCCGCAGACGCCTCGGTCGGCCGCATGCTGCTCGATCGCTACCTGCGTCTGGTGATTCCGCTCGCGGCGATGCTGGTGCTGGCCGTGTGCACCGCGGCGCTCGCGCGCGGCTGGATGACCCACGATTCCGTGCCCGGCGCGCCGCGCCCGGGCCAGGTGCTGGCCCATCTGCTGCTGCTGCAGGACCTGCTGGCGATCGAGGCGCTGTCGGCCGGCGTCTGGTACGTGGCGATCGACTTCCAGCTGTTCGCGATGCTGGGGCTGCTGCTGGCCGGCTGCGCGGCGATCGAGCGCAGCATGAGCTGGCGCAAGTCCGTGGCGCCGGCGGCGGTGCTCGCATTGGTTGCGGCCTCGTTGTTCCACTTCAACCTGGACAGCGGCTGGGATGTCGCCGCGCCGTACTTCTTCGGCAGCTATGGCCTCGGTGTGCTCGCGGCCTGGTGGGGTCAGTCGTCGCGGCGCCGCGTGCCGGCCATGCTGCTGGCCGCGCTGGTGGTCGCGGCCGCGCTGACGCTCGAGTTCCGCTCGCGCATCGCGCTCGCAGGCACGGTCGCGCTGGTGCTGGTGCTGTGGGCCGAGGTCCGCTTGCCGCTCGGCGACTGGGGGCGGGCGCTGGTCGGCTGGCTATCGCGCATCAGCTACGCGGTGTTCCTGGTGCACTTCCCGATGTGCCTGCTCGTCAACGCGGTGTTCGAGCGTTTCGCGCCGGCGACGTCCGAGGTACAGGCCGCGGGCGTGCTGCTGGCCTGGGCCGCAAGCGTGGCCTGCGGCGATGCCTTCCATCGCTTGGTAGAGCAGCCGGCGGCGCGCTGGCTGGGGCGCGCGCTGCGGCCGGCGACGGCCTGAGCCCGACGTTCAGCCCTTGGGGTTGGACGCGACCTTGGTGCGCATCAGGCGCCCCTTCTCGCGTTCCCAGTCGCGCTTCTTCTCGGTCTCGCGCTTGTCGTGCTCGGCCTTGCCCTTGGCCAGCGCGATTTCGGCCTTCACGCGTCCGCCCTTGTAGTGCAGGTCCAGCGGCACGAGGGTGAAGCCCTTTTGCTCGACCTTGCCGATCAGGCGACGGATCTCCTCGCGCCTCATCAGCAGCTTGCGCGTGCGCTCGGCCTGCGGATGCACGTGGGTCGAGGCCTCGCGCAGCGGGTTGATGCGGCAGCCGATCAGGAACAGCTCGCCGTCCTTGATGACGACATAGCCGTCGGTCAGCTGCACCTGGCCGGCGCGGATCGCCTTGACCTCCCAGCCTTCGAGCACCATTCCGGCTTCGTGGCGTTCCTCGAGGTGGTAGTTGAACCGGGCCTTCTTGTTCTCGGCGATTGCCATGTCGTGACTCAATAGAATTCGCTGATTCTAAGAAGCCATGAAGCACGTCAAGAAGTCGGTCCTGCTTTGGTACTCCGCGCGCGAGATCTACGACCTCGTCACCGCCGTCGCCGACTACCCCAAATTCCTGCCGTGGTGCGAGCGCGCCGAGGTCCTCGAGACCCACGCCGACGGCATGACCGCGCGCCTGCATCTCAACTACCTCGGCGTGCGCCATGCCTTCACGACGCGCAATGTGCAGGTGCCGGGCGAGTCGGTGCTGATGACGCTGGTCGACGGGCCGTTCTCCAGGCTCGAAGGCAGCTGGCGCTTCGTCGCGCTCGGTGCGCCGCAGGGCGGCGAGGCCGCCGCGCCTTCGGCCTGCAAGATCGAGTTCGAGCTGGCCTATGCGTTCAGCAGCACGGCGCTGGAGGCAGTCGTGAGCCCCGTGTTCGACCGCATCGCGCACACCTTCGTCGACGCGTTCGTCAAGCGCGCCGAGCAGGTCTACGGCGCGCGATGAGCCGCTTCGCCGAAACGATCGTGGTCGAGGTGGCCTTCAGCCCGGCGGCCGGAGAGGTCGAGCTGGTGCGGCTCGAACTCGCCGCCGGCACGACCGCGCTGCAGGCGCTGCGCGCGAGCCGCTTGATGGAGCGCCATCCGCAGATCGACCCGAGCGTGATGAACCTGGGCATCTGGGGCCGCGCCTGCGCTGCGGCCAGTGCGCTGCGCGACGGCGATCGGCTCGAGGTCTACCGGCCCTTGAAGGTCGATCCGAAGGAAGCGCGGCGGCAGCGCTATCGGCAGCAGCCGGCCAAGCCGCAACGAGCCCTGAAGAAGCGCTGAATCAGCGGCACTCGCTGGCGATGGTCTGGCGCGCGGCGGCCATCTCTTTCGAGCGGGCGGCGTCGTCGAGGAACTCGCGATTGCCCTGGGCATCGGCACGCTGGATGCGGCCGCCGTCTTCGAGCAGGCGCAAATTGGCCCGGGCCTTGCCGCAGTTATCGGCGCGCACGGCAGCAAGCTTTTCTTCCTCGGCCTTCTTGTCGGCGTTGCGCTTGGCCGTTTCCTGCTCCTCGGCCTGCTTGCGCTTGGCCTCGAGCTGCGGATCGACGCCGAGCGGCGCCGAAGCGGCCGCGCTGGCGGCAACGACCGGCGGCGCGACGCGCGCCGGCGAATTCACTGTGGGGCGCTGGAGGATGTCCTTCTCGGGCACCGAGCCGGGCGGCGGGATGTCGCTGTACTGGACCTGGCCCTTGGCGTCCTTCCACTTCCACTGCGCCTGGGCGGGCAGGCTCCAGGCGGCGAGCGCGAGCGTGAGGCTGATCAGCGAGGCGAGGGCGGGGGCGCGTCGAATCATGCGGGCAAGTTTAGCGGCGCACCCGCGCCGGGCCTACAAGTCGTGGTGTGAACTCTGTCGCGCCCGGGCATCGCCTCGAGGCCGGTCCGTATAATTCGCTTTTGCGTCTGGAGCTTTCCCCATGCGCCTACTCGGCAAAGCGCTCACCTTCGACGACGTGTTGTTGGTGCCCGCCTTCTCTCAGGTCCTGCCGCGCGATACCTCGCTCGCGACCCGTCTCTCCCGAAACATCACGCTGAACCTGCCCCTGGTGTCCGCCGCGATGGACACCGTGACCGAGGCTCGCCTCGCGATCGCGCTGGCGCAGGAGGGCGGCATCGGCATCATCCACAAGAACCTCAGCGCCAAGCAGCAGGCGGCCGAGGTCTCGCGCGTCAAGCGCTACGAGTCGGGCCTTCTGCGAGACCCGATCACGATCTCGCCCGGCGTGCGCGTTCGCGACGTGATCGAGCTGTCGCGCCAGCACGGCATCTCGGGCTTCCCGGTCATCGAGGAAGGTCGCGTGGTCGGCATCGTGACCGGCCGCGACCTGCGCTTCGAGACCCGCCTGGAGGTGCCGGTGCGCGAGATCATGACCCCGCGGGAGCGTCTGGTCACCGTCAAGGAAGGCGCTTCGCTGGCCGAGGCCAAGGCGCTGATGCACTCGCACAAGCTCGAGCGCGTGCTGGTGCTCAATGACTCCGACGAACTGCGCGGCCTGTTCACGGTCAAGGACATCACCAAGCAGACCAGCTTCCCCAACGCCGCGCGTGATGCGCAGGGCAAGCTGCGCGTCGGCGCGGCGGTGGGCGTGGGCGAGGGCACCGAGGAGCGCGTCGAGCTGCTGGTCAAGGCCGGTGTCGATGCGATCGTCGTCGACACCGCGCACGGCCACAGCAAGGGCGTGATCGACCGCGTGCGCTGGGTCAAGCAGAACTTCCCGTCGATCGATGTGATCGGCGGCAACATCGCCACCGGCGCGGCCGCGCTGGCGCTGGCCGAGGCCGGCGCCGACGGCGTCAAGGTCGGCATCGGCCCGGGCTCGATCTGCACCACGCGCATCGTCGCGGGCGTCGGCGTGCCGCAGATCATGGCGATCGACAACGTCGCGACCGCGCTCAAGGGCAGCGGCGTGCCGCTGATCGCCGACGGCGGCGTGCGCTACTCGGGCGACATCGCCAAGGCCATCGCGGCCGGCGCCAACACGGTGATGATGGGCGGCATGTTCGCCGGCACCGAAGAGGCGCCCGGCGAGGTCATCCTCTACCAGGGCCGCAGCTACAAGAGCTACCGCGGCATGGGCTCGATCGGCGCGATGCAGCAAGGCAGCGCCGACCGCTACTTCCAGGACAACACCGGCGCCAATCCCAACGCCGACAAGCTGGTCCCGGAAGGCATCGAAGGCCGCGTGCCCTACAAGGGCTCGGTGATCGCGATCCTGTTCCAGATGGCCGGCGGCCTGCGCGCGTCGATGGGCTACTGCGGCTGCGCGTCGATCGAAGAGATGCGCGAGCGCGCCGAGTTCGTCGAGATCACTTCGGCGGGCATCCGCGAGAGCCACGTCCATGACGTGCAGATCACGAAGGAAGCCCCGAACTACCGGATGGAATAAGTCTGGCTATAATTCTGGCCAGTTCATTTCGAGCTGGCCAGAATGAAGCAGATCGGCATCTTCGACGCCAAGCGCAACTTCTCCGCATTGATCGACGAGATCGAGGCCGGCGAAGAAGTGCGCATCACGCGCCACGGCAAGGAAGTCGTGCGCATGCTGCCGGTCAAGCGCACGCCGGTGATCACGGCCGAGCAGATCGAGCGCGAGCTGTCGGCGATCCATGAACTGCACCGGCGCATGAAGCCGGGCCCCGGCTGGCGCGAGCTGCGCGACGGAGGCGCCGAGTGAGCGTCGACGCGGTCGTGATCGACGCCTCGGTCAGTGCCGCCTGGCTGCTGCCCGAGGAGCACGACAGTGCCGCCGCGGCGGTCTATGCCCGTGTGCGCAACAGCACGCTCGAAGTCCATGCGCCCGAGTCATGGCTCTGGCAATCGGGCGACGTGATCGCCAATGCCGTGCGGCATCGCCGCGTCGGCGCCGACGATGCGATGCTGATGTGGAGCGTGCTCGATGCGGTGCGCACGCGCGTCGAGCTCGCGTCCTACGAACCCAACCAGGTGCGCGCCTGCCTCGCGCTCGCCGTCGACCACGCGCTGTCGCTGCACGACGCGGCCTACCTGTGGCTCGCGCTGTCGCTGAAGCTGCCGCTGCTCACGCACGACGCGCGGCTTGCCGCTGCCGCGAAGAAGCAGTCGGTGCCGACGCTGCGCCTTTCGGACCTGACATGAATTCCGAGCCGTCTCCGAGTTCCTCCGCGCCTCGCCAGGCGGCGATGCCCTTCATCCTGATCGCGGTGCTGATCGACATGGTGTCGATCGGCCTGATCATTCCGGTGCTGCCGCCGCTGGTCGGCAGCTTCACCGGCAGCCAGGCCGACCAGGCCTTCTGGTACGGCGCGGTCACCTTCGCGTTCGGCATCGCCAACTTCTTCGGCTCGCCGATCCTCGGCGCGCTGTCGGACCGCTTCGGTCGCCGGCCGGTGCTGCTGATCGGTTTCTCGGGCCTGGCGCTGAGCTTCTTCGTCACCGGTCTGGCCACCGCGTTGTGGATGCTGATCGTCGTGCGGCTGTTCAGCGGCGCGATGCAGGCCAATGCCGCGGTCGCCAATGCCTACGTCGCGGACATCACGCCGCCGGAACTGCGCGCCAAGCGCTTCGGCCTGCTGGGCGCGATGTTCGGCATGGGCTTCATCCTCGGCCCGGTGATGGGCGGCCTGCTCGGCGCGATCAACCTGCATCTGCCGTTCTTCGTCGCCGGCTCGCTGGCGCTGGCGAACTGGTGCTACGGCTTCTTCGTGCTGCCCGAGTCGCTGCCAGCCGATCGCCGTCGGCCGTTCGAATGGAGGCGCGCCAACCCGATCGCCTCGCTCAAGGGCCTGACCGAGCTGCAGGGCGTCGGACCGCTGGTCGCGGTGATCGCGCTAGGCGGCCTGGCGCAATTCACGCTGCACACGACCTGGGTGCTCTACACGCAGTTCAAGTTCGGCTGGGGTCCGCTGGAAAACGGCTGGTCGCTGTTCGCGGTCGGCGTGATGTCGGCGCTGGTGCAGGGCTTCCTGCTCGGGCGGCTGCTCAAGCGCTTCTCGGCGCAGCGCCTCGCCGTGATGGGCCTGATCTCGTCGGCGATCTGCTATGCGCTGTGGGGTGCCGCGACCGAAGGCTGGATGATGTATGCGGTGATCGGCTGCAACGTCCTCGGCTTCGCGGCGACGGCGGCCATCCAGAGCATCATCTCCAACGCGGCCGATGCGCGCACGCAAGGCCAGACGCTCGGCGCCGTGGCCGGCATCAACAGCATGATGGCCGTGCTCGCGCCACTGGTCGGCGCGCCCCTGCTGGGCGTGGTCTCGCACCTGCCGCACGGCGACTGGCGCATCGGCGCGCCGTACTACTTCTGCGCCGTGCTGCAGGCTGCGGCGACCGTGCTCGCAATCCGCCATTTCCGCGCGATGCGCGCCCAACGCCACGCCGCGCGCGACGCTGCCACGACTTGATAGCCACAGGACGCTCACCATGGCCCACGACAAGATCCTCATCCTCGACTTCGGCTCGCAGGTCACGCAGCTGATCGCACGGCGCGTGCGCGAGGCGCATGTCTATTGCGAGATCCATCCGAACGACGTCTCGGACGCCTTCATCCGCGAGTTCGCGCCCAAGGGCGTGATCCTGAGCGGCAGCCACGCCAGCACCTACGAAGACCACGAGCTGCGCGCGCCGCAGGCGGTCTGGGATCTCGGCGTGCCGGTGCTGGGCATCTGCTACGGCATGCAGACGATGGCGGTGCAGCTCGGCGGCAAGGTCGAGTGGAGCGACCACCGCGAGTTCGGCTATGCCGAGGTGAGGGCGCATGGCCATACCAAGCTGCTCGACGGCATTCAAGACTTCGGCACGCCCGAAGGCCACGGCATGCTCAAGGTCTGGATGAGCCACGGCGACAAGGTCACCGAGCTGCCGCCGGGCTTCAAGCTGATGGCCTCGACGCCGAGCTGCCCGATCGCCGGCATGGCCAACGAAGCCAAGCGCTACTACGCGCTGCAGTTCCACCCCGAGGTGACGCACACGCTGCAGGGCACGGCCATGCTCACGCGCTTCGTGCGCGAGATCTGCGGCACCAAGGCCGACTGGATCATGGGCAACTACATCGAGGAGCAGGTCGCGCGCATCCGCGAACAGGTCGGCGACGAAGAGGTGATCCTGGGACTTTCCGGCGGCGTCGACTCGAGCGTCGCGGCCGCGCTGATCCATCGCGCGATCGGCGACCAGCTGACCTGCGTCTTCGTCGACCACGGCCTGCTGCGCCTGAACGAAGGCCGGATGGTGATGGACATGTTCGCCGGGCGCCTGCATGCGAAGGTCGTGCATGTCGATGCGAGCGAGCAGTTCCTCGGCCACCTCGAGGGCGTGAGCGATCCGGAGCAAAAGCGCAAGATCATCGGCCGCGAGTTCGTCGAAGTGTTCCAGGCCGAGGCCAAGAAGCTCAAGTCGGCCAAGTGGCTGGCGCAGGGCACGATCTATCCGGACGTGGTCGAGTCGGGCGGCACCAAGACCAAGAAGGCGACCACGATCAAGAGCCACCACAACGTCGGCGGCCTGCCCGAGACGCTGGGCCTGAAGCTGCTCGAGCCGCTGCGCGAGTTGTTCAAGGACGAGGTGCGCGAGCTCGGCGTCGCGCTCGGCCTGCCGCCGGAGATGGTCTATCGCCATCCGTTCCCGGGCCCCGGCCTGGGCGTGCGCATCCTCGGCGAGGTCAAGCGCGAATACGCAGATCTGCTGCGCCGCGCCGATGCGATCTTCATCGAGGAGCTGCGCGCGACGATCGATGCGGCCAGCGGCAAGAGCTGGTACGACCTGACCAGTCAGGCCTTCGCGGTCTTCCTGCCGGTCAAGAGCGTCGGCGTGATGGGCGACGGGCGCACCTACGACTACGTGGTCGCGCTGCGCGCGGTGCAGACCAGCGATTTCATGACCGCCGACTGGGCCGAACTGCCGTACGCGCTGCTCAAGAAGGTCAGCAGCCGCGTGATCAACGAGGTGCGCGGCATCAATCGCGTGACCTACGACGTGTCGTCGAAGCCGCCGGCGACGATCGAGTGGGAGTGAGCAGGGCGCCCTGACGGGCATTGTCATTTCGCTTGGCGCGCGGCCTTCGGTGCTGTATAAAAACACAGTACTGAAGGAGGTTGCGATGGACCCGATGGAATGGACCGCGCGCTGTGCCGCGCGCCTGCGCGAGCAGTGGCCCCATGCGCCCGAGGACGAGCTGCGCGATGCCGCGGCCGAGCTCTGGCAAGACCCTCGCTGGCGACGCCTCGCACCGGAAACGGCCGCTGCCGCGTGGCTGCGGCTGGGCGTGCTGGCGCCTTCGTCGTGAAGCGCTGACGCGGCGAGGCGCCATGTTGGCGCGTCTATGATCTCGTCCAATCTCCCGGTGGTGAATTCATGCGCATGATCTTCGGCGTGCTCGGACTGCTCGTCGTGCTGGCAATCGTTGGAACGATCGCGAGGAAGCAATTGCAGGCGGTGAAGGCGCTGCCCGGCACGGCGCCGACCGCGGCGGCAGCGAGTGCGCCCGGCAACGTGGCGCAGCAGTCGCGCGATCTTCAGAACCAGGTCAAGCAGGACGTCAACGCGCTCTTGCAGCAAGGCGCCTCGCGCCCCGACGCCGGACAGTGAGCCGATGAGTCTTCTCCCCCCCGCCAGCCCCGACGAACAAGCGCAACGCGACGGCATGTACATGGCCCAGGCGCTGAGCCAGGCGCTCAATGCGCAGCTGGTCGGCGAGGTGCCGGTCGGCGCGGTGATCGTGCGTCACGGCGAAGCAGGGCCGCAGGTCATCGCGACCGGCTACAACCGCCCGATCACGACCAGCGACCCGACCGCGCATGCCGAGATCGTCGCGCTGCGCCATGCGGCCCAGCTGGTCGAGAACTATCGGCTGCCCGACTGCGAGCTCTACGTCACGCTCGAACCCTGCGCGATGTGCGCGATGGCGCTGATGCATGCGCGCTTCAAGCGCGTCGTGTTCGGCGCGCCCGATCCCAAGACGGGTGCCGCGGGTTCGGTCGTCGACCTGTTCTCGCGGCCCGAGCTGAACCACCATACCGAGATCGTCGGCGGCGTGATGGCCGGCGAGTGCGGCCAACTGCTGCGCGAGTTCTTCGCCGAGCGACGCGCCCAGGCGCGCGCCGAGCGTGAAGCTCAGCGCGCCTTGGCCGAGAACAGCGCTGCGGCCGACGAAGTCGACGCATCGCCCTTGCCGATTCCCGAGGCTACCGAAGTGCCCCTCGAACCCGATTCGCGCTGAAGCCCGCTGCCGCATGAGTTCCGCACACGACCACCACCATCACCACCACCACCACGATCACGCGCACGATGGGCCGCAAAGCCTGACGGTGTGGTCGCCGGCCGGTGTCGTCGCGAAGGCGGCCGCGCTGCGGCGCGCGGCGCGCCATCTCGGGCGCATCGGCTTCGAGGTCGAGATCGACGAGGCCGCGCTGGCTCGCCATCAGCGCTTCGCCGGTGATGACGACGCGCGCCTGGCCGCGCTGCATCGCATCGCCGCCGCACGGCCCGACGTCGCGCTCGCGAGCCGCGGCGGCTACGGCCTCACGCGGCTGCTCGACCGCATCGACTGGTCGGCCGTCGCCCGCAGCATCGCTGCCGGCACGCGCTGGGTCGGCTACAGCGACAGCACCGCGATGCATCTCGCGGCGATCGCGCACAAGGCCTGCGGCCATGACGCGCCGATGTGGGCCGGCCCGCACGCCTGCGACGACTTCGGCCGCACCGCCGAGGAGGGCGGCATCGACGACATCACCGAAGCCTGTTTCCGCGAAGCGATGAGTGGCGAACTCGAAGCCGTGGGCTTTCGCACCGAGGCCGGATTCGAGGGCCTGGAGGCGCGCGGCACGCTGTGGGGCGGCAACCTGACCGTGCTGGCGGCGCTGCTGGGCACACCGCACTTTCCGAAGATCAAGGGCGGCATCCTGTTCCTCGAAGACATCAACGAGCATCCCTACCGCACCGAGCGCACCCTGCTGCAGCTTGCGCAGACCGGCGTGCTGGAGGCACAGAAGGCGGTGCTGCTCGGCGACTTCAGCGGCTGGCGCAAGTCGCCGCTGGATCGCGGCTACACGCTCAAGACCGCGATCGCGCAAGTGCGCGCCGCGACGCGCACGCCGATCCTCACCGGCCTGCCGTTCGGACATGTGCCGACCAAGGTCTGCCTGCCGGTCGGCCAGCGCGTGAACCTCGTGGTCGAGGGCCGCGACGTGCTCGTCGCCTGGGGCTAGCGCCGGCTCGATGCGGCCCGCGCACCGCAATCGATCTCGATGCACCTTGCCGTGAGCGCCGCTGGTGCATCGGACACGAGTGCGTGAATCGCGGGCCTTGTTGTGCGGTGCCAACGATGTGAGCTCCGCTTCATAGAGGTGTCGCCCTAGCGGACACACTGTAAAGCGCAGGTCGGAATCTGGCCGATGCCCCGCGAAGCCGCATGAATGCTGGATCTACGCGACGGTAACAAGCGCTTTACAAGGAATTGCGCGGGCCGGGGCCTATTCCGATCGGGGAACACCCTAGACGCCCCGGCGTGGGGCGGGCCGTGACAATTTATTTACATGTATGCGCAGGCATGTCGTGCAGGTGAATAAAACCGGCATGTGGCTTGCAGTCAGACACATGGTTGCGGACACGGGCATGGCGTCGCCGACCCGGCGATCGACACAGGCTTGGTGCGCAGCAAGGTTCATCCTTCAACCTTCCCTTTCAGGAGTCTTGGAATGCTCAAACCCACGAAGCTGGCGGCCGGCGTGCTGGTCGCTTGCGGCGGGGCCCTGCTTTCGGCAGGCGTCTACGCCCAGGCGCAGCCCCAGCAGCAGCTCGAGCGCGTGACCGTCACGGGTTCAAACATCAAGCGCACGGATGCCGAGACGGCATCGCCGGTGCAGGTGATGACGCGTGAAGACATCGAACGGACCGGCAAGCAGTCGATCCAGGAAGTTCTGCGCAGCGTGACCGCCGACGGCGTGGGCTCGATCCCGTCGTCGTTCTCGAACGGCTTCGCGTCGGGCTCGGCCGCCGTTTCGCTGCGCGGTCTGGGCGTCAACTCGACGCTGGTGCTGCTCAACGGCCGCCGCATGACCACCTACGGTCTGGCGGACGACGGCACGCGCAACTTCGTCGACCTGAACTCGCTGCCGCTGGAAGCTGTTGACCGCATCGAAGTCCTGAAGGACGGTGCTTCGGCCATCTACGGCGCCGACGCCGTGGGCGGCGTGGTCAACGTGATCCTGCGCAAGAACTACACCGGCGCGTCGATCGGCGGTTCGTTCGGCCAGACCGGCAATGCCGACGGCCGGACCACCCGCGCCTTCGGCTCGGTGGGCTTCGGCGATCTGGATGCCGACAAGTACAACGTGTTCTTCAGCCTCGAAGCTGCGAAGCAGGAGAACATCTGGTCGAAGGACCGCGGCTTCCTCGGCGCTGCGGATCTGCGCTCGAAGGGCTACTACGACACGACCAACGGTGCGGCTCGCCCGTACTTCGGCCTTGGCCCGACGGGCAACTCGCCGTACGGCGTCGTGCGCCAGATCAACGCTGACGGCAGCGTCGGCCCGCGCGTCAACGTGCGCAGCTGCGATGCCAGCCTGATCGATCCGGGCACTGGCCTTTGCCGCTACAACCCGCTGGTCGAGCAGGAAATTCAGCCGCAGATCGAGCGCCTGAACCTGTTCACGCGCGGCACGCTGCAGCTGACCGACACGCTGACGGCCTACGGTGAGTTCGGCTTCTTCAACACGAAGACCAACGCCAACGGCACCACCGGCGCGAACAACGACGGCGGCGTCTACAACCCGAACGATCCGACCAACCCGCTGATCGTGCACGGCCCGATGGTCATGCCCGGCACGCACCCGGACAACCCGCTCGGCGTCGACTCGCAGTTCCTGTATCGCCCGAACGAACTCGGCGGCCGCGACCAGAGCACCGACAACAAGGTCTATCGCCTCGTTGCCGGCCTGCAAGGCTCGAACTGGGGCTGGGACTGGGATACCGGCGTCTCGTACATCAAGAGCGAGCTGAAGAACACGAACACCGGCTTCATCCGCTGGGACGTGATGCAAGATGCCATCACCAATGGCACCTACAGCGTTCTGAACCCGGGCAGCAATGACCCGGCGCTGATGGCCGCGATCTCGCCCGCGCTGACCAACAAGCCGACCAGCTCGATCAAGTCGATCGACTTCAAGGCTTCGCGCGAGCTGATGCAGCTCGAGGGCGGCAGCCTCGGCCTGGCGCTCGGCGCGGAAATGCGCTGGGAAGATGCGGAGACCCCGCCGGTGCCGTTCACCCAGACCGCCGAAATCGTCGGTCTCGGCTACTCGGCCTTCAAGGCGGATCGTCGCGTCAACGCGCTGTTCGGCGAAATCGTCGCTCCGGTGACCAAGTGGCTCGAACTCAGCGGCGCGCTGCGTTACGACGACTACTCGGACTTCGGCGGCACGACCAACCCGAAGCTCGGCTTCAAGCTGACGCCGATCGATTCGCTGGCCTTCCGCGGCACCTACGCTGAAGCCTTCCGCGCTCCTGGCCCGGCCGAAACCGGTGGCTCGAGCTTCGGCTTCACGACCTACGGCATCCTGTCGCAGGGCTCGCCGAACATCAAGCCCGAGACGGCCAAGAGCTACACGCTCGGCATGATCGTCGAGCCGGCCACGAACTTCAGCGCCACGCTGGACTACTGGAAGGTCGATCGCAAGAACGAAATCGTCCAGGCCGACCCGGCCGCGATCATCGGCAACAACCCGGTCACGGGTGGTCCGACCGATCTGCAGCCGGTGCCCGGCGCCCAGCCGAACTCGTTCCTGTACTACGACGCGGACGGCAACCTCGCTTCGGTGACGGGCTTCTACCGCAACGCCGCTCGCACGAAGACGGACGGCGTCGACCTGGAACTGCGCTACCGCGCAAGCCTGGGCGAAGCGGGCCGACTGACCTCGCAACTGAACTGGTCGCACACCAACAAGTACGAGCGTATCGATCCGGACGGCAACAAGTTCTCGTACGAAGGTACGCACGGCCCGCTCGTCCAGAGCGCGGGCGGTGGCTCGCCGAAGGATCGCGCGACGATGTCGGTCACGTGGGACCGTGGCGCCTGGGCGATCACCGGTGGCCTGAACTACGTCGGCAAGATCAAGATGGTCGACCACGTGGGTGAGACCTCGACGTCGGACGGCGACGGCACGATGCACAACGGCAATACCGGTGTCGTGTACGAAGACGCGGGCCAGTACAACTGCGGCGTGTTCCATCCGAATGGCAACACGTTCAACGGTTGCGAACTGGGCAGCTACACCACGTTCGACCTGTTCGCGCGTTGGTCGCCGATGAAGAACCTGGACATCAACTTCTCGGTCCAGAACTTGTTCGACAAGCAGGCTCCGTTCGATCCGTACCTGGTTCTCACGTACGGCATCAACTACAACCAGACTTGGCACCAGTCGGGCGCGGTTGGCCGTCTCTTCACGGTCGGCGCTCGGTATCAGTTCTGATGCCAACCAGCCGGGGTGAGGGTTCTCCCTTGCCTCGGCTAGGCGCAACGACCTAAGAAACCGTCGCACCTATCGCCTGCCGGCTCGTGCCGGCAGGCGATTTTTTGTTAGGCTCGCGCCCGACCGCGCGTCGGTGCGGTAGCGAGCCATGAATGTGCTTGCTCTGATCGGCCTACCAGCTTGATCAGGGATCGCCGGACCGACCAGTCCAGAGGCGATAATCCAAGGCTTGATCCATCAAGCCTGCTCTCCAAACCCACGGAGTACAGAAGTGTCGCAATTGAGTGCCTCCATCAGGTCTTCGCGCGTGGTGACTCGCGCGGCGTGCCCCGGCCGGCCTTGCCTCCTCTGTGCTGAGGGGGTCTAAGGACCGCCAGCCTCGCCTTCGTCTGGATGTCTGCCGCGCTATCGCGTCGGTGCCAGACGGCTTTCACCGAAACCCCGTTCATCGCCTGACCGGAGACCTCATGTTCCGTAAGCTCACGCATTCCTTCGCGGCCATCGCTGCCGCTCTCGCGCTGATCACCGCTGCCGGCAGCTACGCTCCGGCCGCGTATGCGCAGGCTCCCGCCGCCGCCGAAGCCTCGGCGCCCGTGGCCGAAGCCGTGACCAATCTGGCCAGCGCGCCGGCCCCGAAGGCCGACGCCAAGGTCGACAACCCCTACGGCCTCGAAGCGCTGTGGAAGG